>Ga0272442_10000001_pt1 | contig 1094454 bp, 1178 predicted proteins | sample SSMForm2O_FD_200262 | JGI IMG/M metagenome (GOLD analysis project Ga0272442, IMG submission 200262) | Marine sediment archaeal communities from Little Sippewissett salt marsh, Falmouth, MA, United States - SSM-Form-2O | ecosystem: Environmental > Aquatic > Marine > Wetlands > Sediment ...
TGGGATGTACGCACGAAGGCAACGACGTGTTCAGTCCACAAGCACTAACGCTCAATAATTCAGCAATTGGCTACAATCGCTAAAATCCAGACGAAATCCTTTGTGCACACCAATATACAGTCAGATACTGATGTAAATCGCTTTGCGATTTGTCATCTTTTGTGTAAACGTCCCGGTTCACGACCGGAGTCTGACGTTTGCGGCCATAGCGGTGGTGTCACACCCGGACCCGTTTCGAACCCGGAAGTTAAGACCACCCACGTAGGATGCTGTACTGAGATACGCGAGTTCTCGGGAAACATCCCCCGCTGCAATCCCGGTAAGGATTGTGAACTGTTCTACTGAAGTTTTGAACGATACCGTGAGGTATTGATTTGTTTTGATGTGATTTTTCTTCTGTAGCTTAGGCTATCGTTTATTTCTTTGTTATTTTTCAGGAGAGGATGGAGAGGGACTCTCCCCCTCCCTATCAACCCTCCTCCTGATCGCGATATGGTCGCCGTCGGGATGGACAAGCATCCCTCCGGCTCCTTTTGTGTTGTTGTAATTTGTAGGAGGAATGATCTAAAGTATGAGTTTTCTCTCCGGCCGTGGCTATCCGGATGGGTAGCGTCCAGGCCGGGCTATCGCGATAACGCAAAGCCCCGGGGTCAGGGCGTGTTCGCGAAGCGAACTGCGTAAGGGTTGCCTGAAGGTTAGGATGAGTACTGGATAACAATACCAGGCCGGTCTATCTTCGTTGCGAAAGCTCGCGGAGCGAACTGAGCACCGGGTTGCCCCGTCAGGGGCTTTATGCCCGTATACAATTCTACCTTTGAATAAATCCAAAAAATTTGCATCAAAAATTAATTTTATTAAGATTAAATCGAGAATTTAGATTAGACTCATGAATCCTGATAATTCATATAGAGTGGAGGAAAAATTACCTGATGTCTTTGAAAATTTCCCTCCTTCCGAGATGAAATACATCCTGAATTCCATACCTTACGGGATTGTAATCATCGACATGAAAAAGAGGATACGCTTTATAAATGACCTTGCACTTGAGTTGTCGGGATTCAGTTCCAAAGATGATCTCACTGGCAGAATATGTCATAGAACTCTCTGCCCGACAGAGATGGACAACTGTCCTATTCTTGATAAAGGGATGGAATTCGACAGGACCGAGCGTAAACTGCTTACCGAGTCCGGAAGTGAGATACCTGTTCTAAAGACGGCATTGAAGATCAATATTGGAGAGGAAGAATTCCTTCTTGAAACTTTTATCGATCTCAGGAATATGAAGGAACTTGCAGAGGCATTCCGGAGAAGCGAGGAAAAGTATGAACTTATATTTGAGAATACAGGCTCCGGTATGGTGACCTATGATGAGAAGGGGAGGATATTGCTTGTAAATAAGAAAATGCTGGATATATCCGGGAGAAGTTTTGATTATTTTAAGGGAATGCCTGATTTTATGGATTTGATATATCAGCCTGACAAGCAGCGGCTTATAGATCTGCATATAGACCTGACAAAAAAACCAAATCCTGGTGAGAAACATGCTGAAACAGAATTCAGACTTCTTAGAGAGGACGGGGAAGTACTGGTTATGCATGCAATAGTATCCGTCATACCAGGGACAAAGGTTTCAATAGCTTCTCTTATTGATATAACTCTGCTGAAAAAAAGCTGAATATGCGCTGAACACGGCGAATAACAAGCTAAAGACGCTTTTCAATATAACGCGTCATGATATAAACAACCAGCTGACATCTTTATTTTTTACCCTTGATTTACTTAAAAGCTCAGATGATAAAATCCAGAGAATGGCCCTGATAGATGATGCAACCGGAGTAGTGGAATCTATTGCTTCGCATGTTGAATTTACGAAGGAATATGAGCAGGTAGGTCTGGAAAATCCTGTATGGGTGAATCTTAGTGAAGTCCTTGAAAAATTAACCGCAAATTATGAATTTAAAAGAATTCACATTAACAGTTCAATTAACAGGAATTTATATGTCTTCTCTGACGGGATGATCGATAAAGTCCTTTATAATATATTTGAAAATTCGCTCAGGCACGGCGGGGATGTCACAGAGATAGGGATTTCATTTGAAAGGTGTGAAAATGAAGGAATTCTGACCATTAGAGATAATGGTCTGGGAGTTTTACCGGATATAAAGTTCAGGATCTTTGAAGAGGGTTATGGAGATAATACCGGGTTTGGACTGTTTATAATAAAATCAATTCTGGAGATTACGGGAATTAAGATAAGGGAAACAGGGGTCTACGGGGAGGGTGCTTCTTTTGAGATTCTCATCCCCAGTGAAAATTATTATTTTAAATAATTTATTCCTGTTTGATCTGATGGAAATTTCGGGTATTATTCCCTTTTCAGGTGTCCTGCCTTTGCGATCTTATCCTTGATCGCTTTCCTGACAACCTCGCGCTTGACTATGATAACCGTCCCGAAGATGCCGAGGAAGATATTGAAGTAATACAGGATGAGTCTCCACAGGACTACAAATATTCCTACGATTGCCGAGGGGACAAAGAGAGCATACAGGGATGTGGCTGAAAGTTCGGCTATACCCGAACTGCCGGGTGTTAGCGGAATCATCATGATTATTGCAATGATAATCTGGGCCACAAATGATTCGACGATATGCGGGCCTTCACCAAGTCCCATAAGAATCAGGGAGGCGATGAAAAACTCTGAGAACCAGTAGAGTATGGTGAAAAAAGCTCCCCATACAAGTCCCCGTTTTGAATGACTCACGTAGTTTTTCAGGGCTGAGTTGAAATTGTCGACCTCCTCGTCAATTCCCTTCGTAAGTTTTTCTATCTTCTCCGCGTGCCACCGCTTTGTAAACCACCCGGAAACTTTTTTAATCAGGTTCTTGAGAAATTCAGGATTTCTTACAGAGTAAGCAAAAAGAATCACAAACCCGACTATCATAAGCCACATGATAAGAAGGGGTATTGTTATAGTGAGGCCGAGTTCCTCTGCACCGAGCCATAAAAGGAACATTGCGGCTCCCCCGATTATGCCCAGCAGTATGCCGTCAAGCACTCTCTCCATGATGACGATCGCCGTTGCATCTCCCAGCGGGACATCTACTCTGTAAAGCTCGTGAATCCTGACCGGTTCTCCTCCTGCCTGGGATGGTGTCACGGCTGCAATGAGAAGATTGGCGAAGACCATATTCATGCAGTGAAGGAAGGGCACCTTATACCCCAGTGAGAGCGACATCATTTTTATCCTCATTGACCAGAAGCACATCGAAGCCATGTGCAGGATGAGGGCTGCAACCAGAAATTCAGGTTTTAATTTTTGGAGATAGGTTATCGTCTGGTCGTCTATTGTAAAATAGAGGACGATTGCCAGAACAATTAAGCTGAATGCGATCGAAACCGCAAGCCATTTCCACTGATTTCTATCCATATTACTATTCTAAATCTCCTGAAAAGTTTAGTGCGGCCACATATAAACCCTTTAAGGTTTTAACGAGCGACGGATGGATTAGGGGCTTTGGATAATATTCCCGTTTTCAAACTGTAAACAGTGTTCTGTCCCCGGTAATCGCAAGTAATCCGCAACGGACGCCTGCGTCCAGCCATCCGTAACCGTAGCTGAAGTGCCAGAGCGCAGGTGAGAGTTTTTTATTATCCTCGTACCCGATCCCTTCCTTTAGATGGCTTTTTGCTTTATTGGTAATTTTCCCTGCCGCAGGAAATAGCGGGCTTTCGCGGTCGGGTGCAGGTACAACACTTCCAATGGCCGATTCCAGCATGCGGTGATATCTACCTGTCTTTTCTTCCAGGTGGTCGTGGAGAGATCCGGGAATCTCTTCATCGCAACTGAGTGTCATGAACTCTTCATTCCCCGGACTGGATATGATCCCCATATCGATGCCTGCGTCCATCCATCCCAATCCGTATGCATATGATGCAAGGGCATTTACAGCATCCCCTGACTTCAGGAATGAACCCCCGTCGCTAAGGTAGGCACGAGCCATCTCTATAATCTCCTCTGCGGCCCTGTGTATTGGAGTACCTCCTGGAGAGCATATGGCCGGAGAGCCCGTCTTCTCTTCCAGCAGTTCACCGGCGGTCTCGATCTTCATAATCCTGCAAAAGTCTCAAGATATTCCTGTTCCATCATGTGAAGCTCTGCCGGGACTACCAGAATATGCAGCGGTCCGCCGAAATTGGTCGATTTCAATTTATCGCCGTTTCCTGCAACCACCACAGGTTCATCCGATCCCGCCCGCGCAATCCCGATATAGAGGGTTGGCGGTTCTTTATTCTCCTTTTCAGCCATCTGCCCGATAATTTCTATCCCTTCATTGACTGTCATGAACCTTTCGGGTTTGATATCCAGAAAAACGATGGTATGCAGATTATCGTCAAGATTTTTCAGGATTGTATTGAGCGGTGTTGTGGGAAACCACCCTCTCTCAGGATATGGCACAGAGCATGATTTCCCGAACCTGTAATTCTGGAGGCCTGAAAGCCCGCACACAGCGCTCTGTATGGAGGCTGCATGGATTATTTCCGTTTCAATCCCCATCTTTCTGGCGCGAATGCGAAGGTCTGAATGTGTGGTCGAGACCATGGGATCGCCTCCGGTAAGGAAGACCGCATCACCTTTCTTTGCCGCCTCAAGAATCTTCTCTGGTTCGTTTTCCACATCGTGGCGCCCGAGAATGGTGACTTTTTTTCCGTAAAGAAGCTCCATGCTTTGAATATTCGTTCCTGTGAGGCGTGAGGTGTAGGACTCCAGAAAAATTTCGTCCGACTCTCTTATGCGCTCAAGGCCTTTTATTGATATATCTTTCTCATCAAAGAGTCCTAATCCAATAAAGTACAGCATATTGTATCCCTTTTTTTTCAGATTCAATTAGTATATATTTATGTAATGAAGGAAAAAAGAATTAGTTAGTTTGTGGTTGACTCTTAACCACAGACATACACCGAACGACTGGAATGTCTTTGGGGCATCAACTGACATGCTTATAAGGCGGTATTATGAGAGCAGACTGAAAAAGGGGATTGTAAATCCTCCGGAATCAGTGTGTTTCATGCTGACTGACAGGGATGTCGCCGGTGCCCCGGAGAAAACCAATGAAGTGGCACGATGGTGCTGTGATTTGGGAATAAGGCATATCACATTTCATGTGGATACCGTCAGTTCAGAAGTTTTGGATTTTTTTCTTGAAAAATTAAAAGATATATCCCAATTCGCCCGTCTGAAAGTATACTGCAATGGCAGAGAAGAAATCTCAGGCACTGGTCCGTATGTCAATGTCGCAATAGGAGTTAGCGGCAGGGAGGAGATCGTCCGGTGCATCCGTCGTATGGCGGAGGAGGGTGTAAATCCTGCTGAAGTAGATGAGGAGATGATAGAGTCTCACCTTAGTTTCAGGTACGAACCTGATCTTGTGATAAAGGCCGGCGGGAGTCACCTTACGGATTTCCTGATATGGCAGTCGGTATATTCCGAACTATTCTTTACTGATGTCAACTGGGATGAATTCAGGAAACTGGACCTGTTAAGAGCACTCCGTGATTACCAGACCCGAAAAAGACGTTATGGTAAATGAGAATTTTCTATCCTGTTGCTAAATACCCTGATACCCCTCAGCAGATCTATCTTCCTGAACACCGGCCAGTATGGTGCACAGAAATACACGGCCGATTCATTGCCGTTTGCAAGCCAGGGGAGAAAGTTTGATGTACGTTTGTCATCCCCTGTTCTTATGATCAGGTCGACGGGAGGAATGTCCAGGCCGTGGTAAAGGTGTGAATTGATTAAATCCTCAGTTATATCTTCAGGATCCAGATCCCCCTCTTCAGTCATCTTAAGGATGCTCTTTGTGGCATGGAGGATCTCATTTCTTCCTCCGTAGGCGAGAGCAAGATTTATGGTAAAATTATTGTAATCCCTTGTGATATCCTCTACTCTTTCAATCTTTGCGAGAAGCTCTTTTGGAACGAGACTCCGATCTCCGACCATCTGGAATCTTATCCCGTTCTCGTGCACTCTCTTGTCATCTAGAGCTTCTATTGCTTTTTTTGTGAAAAGTGTGAATAACTCGTTCTGCTCGTATTCAGGTCGACTAAAATTCTCGGTGGAAAAACAGTACAGAGTGATATGCCTGATACCAAGATCCCTTGCCCATTCAAGGACCATATCCGTCTTCTGTGCCCCCATCCTGTGCCCTACTGCAACATCAAATCCCTTTTCCCTCGCAAATCTCCGGTTTCCGTCCTGGATAATTGCAATATGCTCCGGGATATGTTTGCATTGCATGAGGATTCTTTTTTCATAAAAGGATTCTATGATCTCGCCGGGCTTCTTCAAACGGGTGTCACCTCTACTATCATCCCGTTATTGGGATATCTTTCTATAATTTCTTTCTCACCCGGGAAGTCATCAGGATATTCTGTAAGCAGCCACCATGCCAGCTCTATCCTGTCGTCGAAGATTTCACAGATGTATTCATCCAGATCGTCGGGGACAGGTCCTGTATTTTTCCAGAGCCCATATATGACTGTTCCGTCGTCAGTTATCTCTTCAAAAGGCCTTGCCGTATTCTTCGCAATTCTCTTCAGCCTTTCGCGTAGCTGTACAGAATCCTTGAAGGTCGAAGAGCACCAGTGGACTTTCTCATCGGCAGCCAGAAGTTCCTTTGCCCATTCCTTCGCGCCGGGAACTGCATTGTGATAGTCGTCCTCAAGGCTGTACCCTCTTTCCCGCATTGCGGCGGCGTTTGTCTCGCTCCATTCCAGTTCGTTGATATTCAGGTAGTCGAGGAGCGGGAGGGCAGGGATCAGGAGTTCAAGGCCGGGAAGAGACGGGACCTCGATCGTCACTTCCATCCCCAGCTCCTTTGCGTCCTTAACCGCCCTGATATAGTCGGTGTCCATGATATTCTCCCATAACTCGTGAGGGGGGTGGAACCTGATCTCGTCCACGAGCCCTTTCAGCCGGGATAATCTCTGTTTTGAAGGAGCGGTCCCTGTATAGAGATGGATATGGTGATCATCACCAAACTCCGATTTGAGCATTTTTGCGTAGAGTATTACACGGTCTGTCTCAAGGAGTGCTTCGCCTCCGGTTATGCCTGTGCCGAGCGCACTCATCATCCGTGCTTCTTCCAGGACATCCTCCGGTTTTTCGACAAGTCTGTCGTTGGCATATGTTTTGTCTTTATTCTTTCTTTCAAAGGATATTGGGCAGTACCAGCAGCCCTTCTCACAGAGTCCGGTTATGAAGAGGACCATCTTTGCGCCTTTGTGGCATTGCCTGCATCCCTTACTGAGCACCTGATCCCACCGCTTCATCCAGTCTTTTGATTACGAAATCCTTCCCAAGCGCCTCCAGGAACCATCCTGCTCGGGGCCCTCTCTGCTTCCCGAGGATGGATATATATATTGATGAAAAGAGTTCCTTTGAGTTGATGCCTGCCTCTTCAGATGCAGTATATACATTATTATGCAGATCTTCGGCATTCCACGTGTCGAGTGTGGAGTACTTTGAGAGGAGGATCGAGATCGCCTTCTTCTGCTCTTCTGAAAATTCTGCACATCCCGCCGGGAGCTCTTCTGCAACGGTGAACTTCACCATGTCCGGTGCATATTTATCAACCCATTTCTCCGCACGGTGAACCCTTCTCAGAACTGCATCGTGATTTGTGACGTTGTATCCGCTTCTCTCCAGTATGTCGAATATGTCGCTCTCTTTCCTTGCAATCTGCACGACTGTTACGAGATGCTTGAAGGGAATATCGGTTGCGACATCGGAGATCTTCGATAATTCGTATTCGCGTCCCTCTCCCTTGTCGGCGATCCTTGAGTATTCGTCTATGAGCGAGAGCAGGCCCATTCCGGGGTCAAAGTTGATAGCCTTCTCTGGTTTCGTCTTCACTATCAGGTACCTGAGAACGTCGGGAGGAACGATCTCGAGCATCGAGTCGATTGTTATAGCAACGCCGGTGGAGGATGCCATCGCTCCTTTTCCCTTGAGGCTGATCCATTCATACTGTACCGGATATGGTGCAGATCCCCCGAATACTTCTTCAACGATCTTTTTTCCGGTATCGTATGAGCCGCCGGCAGCAGCATGATCCTTTCCGAAAGGCTCTACGGTAATGCCGAGCGCCTTCCATCTCATCGGCCAGTCGACACGCCATACCAGTTTTCCTTCTCCTTTTGAGTAGTCGCAGGTGCCTTCGTTTCCGCATTCGCACCTGTATTTTACAAGGTGGTTTTCTGCATCATGCTCCAGCAGTTCGGAGTTTGATATGGTTCCGCAGCTGCTGCAGATCGGATAGAACGGCACCCAGCTTTCGGGGAGTTCCCTGCCTGAAACCGTTTCGAGGATCTCCTTGATCCGGGGGGCGTTTTCAAGGGCCGTTTTGATCTCTTCAGTGAATTTTCCCGACCTGTAAAGCTCGCTTGATCTCAGGACGACCGGTTTTACGTCCAGCTCCTCAAGTGATTTTAGGAAGGGTTCGAGAAAGTGTTCGGCATAGCTCTTGTGCTTTCCGCAGGGGCATGGGATATCCGATATGGGCATCCCTATATATTTGCTGTATTCTTCGGGGAGGAAAGGATAGACCTTTCTTAAGGGGTCGAAGTCATCTGCATTGTATATCAGTTCGGCATCAAGACCTCTCTGTTTCATTGCCTTATATACAATGTCTCCGGTGAGGACCTCTCTCATATTTCCTATGTGGATAGGCCCCGAGGGTGTAATCCCTGTAGCAATCCTGTGGGGGATGTCCTGCTGAACCTCTGAGGCGCATACGTCGGCCCAGTGTATTTTTTCCTGTTTTTCTTCACCCTGTCTGTGCAATTGCATGTTCTTATATATTGGCCCGGACAGATTAACAATTTATAGGTCAGATCAAATATAGCAGATAACTAAAAGAGTATAAAGCTTAAAGAATACTACAAAAACAGGTCGGTTTCGGGATGATGTTTGGCAAAAAGAGTGATGAAGGTCTTTCTGAAGTGATAGGGTTTATTATGATCCTCGCATTGATCATGATCTTTCTCTCGATCTGGGTGATATATGCTGTTCCTGCTGAGGGGCGGCAGCAGGAGATCGAGCATATGGACGATGTCCAGAACTGGTTTACGCAATTTAAAATAACTGCTGATTCATTGTGGATTAATTATGACACCGGTTCAGGTCTTGGTCCAAAAGATATGACGATCTCAAATTCAATCGTGTTGGGATCGCAGGGCGGAGCTACACATAGTCAGGGTTTTTTTATGGTATTTATGAGGCCTTTTGGATCATCTGGGACGGTTTTGCTGGCCAATGAGTCTGAATGGATTCAGATAAATGACAATACGCAAGGTACTGTTGTTGATGAAGAGATCATAAGTGTCCAGTATAAGGCCTCAAATAATTACTGGATACCCCAGACATACTATTACCAGATGGGGGGAGTCTTTCTTAAGCAGATTGACGGGACAGTCAACCGTGTGGCCCCTCTATTCAGTTTTTACTCGGATGGCAGTTCCAACATTGCAAAAATCACTATTACAAACATTGAGAGAGTTCAGTCAGGTACAAATTTAATCAGCGGGGAAGGTCCTGTTCGTGTTGATACTATACTTACTGGAAAGACAGGAGAACTGACTGTTTCAGATGAACCAACTATAGAAATGACACTCAGGGATAATTCAGCTGCAAATGCATGGTGGAGTGTACTAAAAGAACTTGGAGCAACGGTTGATCCACCTGCTGATAAAACAATTATAATAACCGATCTGGACGAGATTTCTTACCAGTACGTGAATTATACTGTCATGTTGCAGTCAGTTGCAGCAGCTTATAGCTGAAAATATTGGTCGGCACCATGTCTCAAATTATAGCAATTCGAAAAAGAAGAACTCACAAAGATGGGTTAGGGGAAGAAAAATATCGCCTGGCGAAGCCTATTTCTGTTACTGATGAAGCAGTATCCGAACAGATTGCTGGTCTTTTACTGACTGCGATTATCGCTGTCGGAATTGGCATAATTGCAATTACTTTTCTGTCTGGTACATCCCCTTCAGAGATCCCTTCACTCAGTGTTGATATTGCAAAGCATGAAGCAAATATTGTTCTGATTCATGATGGGGGTGATCCTCTCTACAGGCAGACGGCCCGGATCATGGTCGACGGTGTAGATCAGACTGATAATTTTAAAACACCTGATGGAGATGACTGGAGTGTTTTTTCAGTTGGAGATCGGCTTGAAAGTTCGATCCCGCTTACAGATGATACTCAGATCATGATTGTTTATGCCGGTTATGAAAGTCCGTCAGTTATCCAGTCTATTGGCCGTCAGCCGGGACCCTTTGCACCCCATGCAAACTTTACAATAGATCCGGCTTCAGGATATATCTCGCAGATGTTCTCATTTACCGATCTTTCAACAGGTAACCCTACATTCTGGTCGTGGGATTTTGGTGATTTCACCAACTCTACGGAAAGGTACCCTACACACAGATATGGCAGTGCAGGAGTATATGAAGTCAGGCTGACTTCGTGCAATAAGGGGGGCTGTAACTCAACCACAAGGAATGTAACCGTCTTTGATTTCTCGGATTTTGTTACGAATGAGAGTGTCTTTGTTTATGGAACCAAACTGGATTTTAATGGAGATATAATTACAGGTGAAGGGTCGACAATAATCATAATGGGGGATCTCTTATCCGGTGATTTGAACGGGGGTGCAAAGATCTATGTTTCAAATATCTACATTAATGGATCTGTTTCTCTTTCCGGCAGTCAGTATCTTGGTTCCACAACCCGCCCGGAATTGATCTATATTACAGGAGATCTGGTTATGGACGGTGCAAGCAGGGCGTATGGTGATGAGATCTACGTTGACGGAGATGTTGATTTAGACACAAGGATTTATGGGAATCTCTATACCAACGGCAGCCTTGAATTTAACAACGGTCATATTTACGGGGAAACCCACGTCAACGGAGATCTTGATTTAGACAATGGCAACGTTCATGATGATATCTACGTTGATGGCGACCTTACATTGAACTGGGGTGCGGATATTGATTCAGATGCATATATATATTATACCGGGGTGATCAAGCCATCCTGGTATGATCCGGATATTCTTGACAAGTGTATTCATGTAACTTCAGTCCCGGCATTTTCAATGCCCGTATTTTTGGACATCCCGATTCCCTCTCCAAAAGCGGATTCCTGGTATTCTTCTAATGGATATGTTTCAGGCGGGGGAGATCTTATGGAAGGAATAAGAATATTCTCTATATCTGATTATTCAACAACCCAAAAATGGTACTACGGCCTGAATAATGCAACGAACATTGTTATCGTTTCAAAGGAAGGGGATATAGAGCTGAACAGTTTCTGGACTGTTCCCGTTAAAGGTGTTTTATTTGCACCGAATGGGAGAGTAACTTTCACGGGCAGGAACTTTGAAGGACTTGTCATTGCAAGGGATGGTTTTTATGTACCAAGCGGCAGCAGTCAGGTTACCTTCAGGAATATCGAGGAATATATAAGCGATCCTGATTATTATCCATTCTGATGAATTCAAATTATATTTTTTTGAGAAATAATTACTTACACACAAAGGGACGACAGAATATATTTAAATTATGTGATTATTTAGAATATACATATACTATTGCTGAATTGCCGGATAAGTATCTCAATGTTTGCTTAGAATATTAAGCTGGTTGAACGGTGGAAAGTTTGAAGGAAAAGGGAATTATTGGAAATAAAATTGACCAAAGTGAGGCAGTGTCCGAAATTATCGGTGTAGTACTGATGATCTCACTTGTTGTAATAGGAGTAGGGATTGTAAGTGTAGTGATAATAGGTCAGGACACCCCTGTTGAAATTCCGAGTCTGTCAATGATACCTGCTTCTGGTGAGACAGACCTCTATCTCTATCATACAGGCGGGGATTCGCTAAAAAGAGGAGAATTTTTTGTCCGTGTTGACGGACTGGATTATTATCCCGCGGATATTGAAATAATCGATCAGGGAGGAAATTCAGAAAGTGACTGGGATTCCTGGGATCTGGGAGAGTCCCTGATAATTGAAGATAAGAGCGATTACAATCAGATCCTTATTCTCTCCACGAGAGGGGGAGGGGCAGCGGTTATTGCAGGCAGCGGTGATGCTGTAGTTACATATACATCGACAGCTACGACAACAGCTACCGTGACTGTCACACCTACTCCTGCTCAGCCTGTTGCTGATTTCACTGCAAACATAACCAGTGGGTATGCGCCGCTTACTGTGAGATTTACCGATCTATCAACGGGTGGTCCTACTTCATGGTCCTGGGACTTTGGTGACAGTGGGGCTTCTGCTGTTCAAAACCCTGAGCATACATATTCCTCTCCTGGAACGTACAGTGTTTCTCTTACTGCTTTAAATTCAGGCGGTTCGGATACAGAAACAAAGATTGGATATATAACAGTGGCCGAAGCGCCGTCTGCTCCTGTTGCAGACTTTACCGCTGATGTAACATCCGGAGTAGAACCTCTTGAGGTCTCATTCACCGATCTGTCTACAGAAAATCCAACATCATGGCAGTGGAATTTTGGCGACGGTGAAATTTCGACAGAGCAGAACCCTGTTCATGAGTACACCTCACCTGGAACATATACTGTCAGTCTTAATGCAACGAATGCGTATGGTTCGGATATAGAACAGAAATTTGGCTATATTATAGTGGAGGAGCTGGTCCTGATGGATATAGAGCTTGACACTTCGAGGCCCTATTATCTTATTTCGGGAGGTTTCTTTAAGTTTAGTGTAACAGGGGACTGGTCCGATATCACCTTTGACGGCTCAACAATAGATCTTCCTTCCGGCACTGATGTTCGTATCGAACTTGCCAGCAATCAGTCCGGAACAGTGGGCATGAATTCAGGGTACATCTGGGACTTCTCGTTCGACGATGTCAATCTCTATCTCGACGGTGAATTAGAGGGCAACGGTCCTATAACAGACATATCCATATCAGGTTATTCAGGAGTATCATCCACATTATCGATGGTAGTACCATATCCCGGAGAATCGGAATCAACCTATTTGGAGGTCGACGGCGATGTGATCCTGCCTTACTGGCCTGTGGAGACACCTGAGGTAAGGATCTATAATATTTATCCGGACAGTGGCGGTTTGTTTAGTATTTACAGTGAAACGGATCTTACATGCGGTGCTGTGAGTTATGAACTTATAGAGCCGCCGATACCGCCTGTTGCAGATTTTGATTATACTATTCTTAATTGGTGGGGGACCCCACGAAATGTACGGTTTACAGATGTTTCTGGAGGAAATCCAACGTCCTGGTTATGGGACTTCGGCGACGGGGGGACGTCTACTGAACAAAACCCCGTACATGGCTTTACGCCAAGAGGGAAACCATATAGTGTTACATTAACTGTAACCAATGATTATGGAAGTGACAGTACATCACAGTCTCTTCATTTAAATTAAATATTTTTACCGGGTTATAAAAATATAAAAAAAGCGAAAATTACTTTCTCTTCTTTTTCTTCGGTCCTTTCTCAACTTTACCCATGGAAAGCAGATCGACGATATACTTATCGTCCTTTCCCATCTGCATAACCATCTCATCGCTCTTGGAAAGTTTTTCAAGGTTCAGCTCGTATGACCCCGGGTTTAAGACACGGATGCTTTCTATCCTGTCGTAAATCTCTATGGGTTCGTCATCTTTACGGCTGACTTCAAGAAGGGAATCTTTCTTCTCCTCAATTACTTCTTCGATACTCTTCTCATCCAGAATATCTTTGTGAAGATCTTCGGGTCTGATGTAGAGGAATTTCTTCCCTCCACAGCTCGGGCATCCTTTCAGGATGTCCGTCGTCCCGTCTTTAAACTCCCTTCCGCACTTTGTACACTTGTGTGGCATTATCCGGTTTCACCTTGAAGATACCCAGGCACTGATAAGATCCTTGTCTTTCTTCAGTGTCTTCATCTGGTTTGCAGGTCCTATTACTGTAAGGCGACCTGATGCCTCCTTTTTGCCGAAGAGGCCCCCGAAAAGTCCTCCACCCCCTTTATGGCTGTCAGGAGAACCGCCGGAATATGTTTCCATCTCGATTCCGGCAAATCCGTCGGGCGTAATTTCCCTCATCGTGGTCTCGATAAGAAGGCTCTGTTCATCGGCGCTCAGGCCTTTTTCAAGAACGACGACATTTCCTTCCATGACCTTCTCGAGGATAAGCCTGACTTTCTCCAGGGCCGTGAGTCTTTCGAGGCGGTCTGCCGATATAAGGTCTATCTGAACTCCCTGTATCATCTCAGTCACCCAAAGTACTCGATCATTTCATCGTAAAGTTCTTCTACGTTTGTTCCCTCAAGTCCGGATATTGAAACAACGGGATGCTGGGGGAAAGCGCTCTTGATCCTTGAGGGCGAGGCATCCGGGAGGTCGGTCTTGTTGGCGACGATAATAACTGGCAGTTCTCTGCTTTCGATGATTCCTATCAGCATTATGTTGACCTGAACAAACGGGTCCTGCGTGGAATCGAGCATATATATAACTCCGTCGATGTCCTCCCTGAGCCAGTGCATTGCCTCTGCCACACCCTCTGTCGCCTCTCTTGCCCTGACAATGGCTTCGTCGGATTCAATTCCGTATTCAAGAAATTCTTTGTAGTCAATCTTTGTAGTAACACCCGGGGTGTCGACTATATCTATAGTGACTGAATTTCCGCCTTCGTCTGAGATTGTAACCCCTTCTTTCCTTCTTGCACGCCTTGTTTCATGGGGGATTTCACTTACAGGACCTACGGCGTCTCCGGTCCAGTCCCTGACTATTCTGTTTGAGAGGGTGGTCTTTCCTGCATTGGGCGGTCCGTATATTCCTACCCTCATCTGTTTCTTCTTTAAGAGTCCCTTAAAGAGCCTGGAAAATTTTTGTTTTGTCCGAATAAGAAAACTCATCTTATACTAACTCCAGCAATAGATTGAATATTATGTACTTTTGATATTGTACATTATATACTAATATCATGTCTCTTTTTGGAAATATATTTTCTTTTCTCCGGGTGAAAGGTCTGTTGAATAATATCCTTCTATATTTTTCTTTTTTTATGAAATGTCTCTGTCATTATCCTTTTATAGGGACAGGGCAATAGGTTAGATTGTAGACCCTCTCCCCGCCGGCTTTCCCTGCGGGGATGGAGGTGAGTCATGTGAGTGAAAAAAGAAATGACATAATCCGATTTGAAGTCGGCGTTCCGGTAAGGGAGGCGATGAGATATAATCCCACCACTATCGGTGTCGAGGCGACAGTGGCAAAGGCCGCCGAAAAGATGTGCCGCGACGATGTCGGAAGTTGCATAGTACTGCAGAATAACCTGCCAAAGGGCATAGTTACGGAGGTGGATATCAACTGTAAAGTTGTAGCAAGGGATAAAAAACCGAGTGAAGTACGTGTAAGTGAAATCATGAGTACCCCGTTGATCACAATTGATGTCGATAAGACCGTTGGCGATGCAACTCACATGATGGTTAATAAAAAAGTGAGGAGGCTTCCTGTTGTTGATGGTGAAAAGGTCGTTGGCCTTGTTACTGTCCGGGATATTCTCTCGATCTCGAATGAGATGAACGAGATTATGTCAGATCTGATAAAGGTCAACAATGGTTACGAGAAGTCTGTCCCCGACGATTCTTCAACCGGGATTTGTGATTCCTGCGGTTCGATGAGCGATGATCTCGAAGTCTATGACGGGAGGATGCTATGCTCCAGGTGCCGCAGGGGAGACGATGTGGACTAATTCCCCGTGAGGGTTTGGCTCTCATCAACGAAAGGTGAAGCATAAGAACCGGAATATTTCGGAACGACAGTTACTGCGGATTTCACACGAATTTATTATGGTGTGACGATTTCGCAGTGCAATCCGGATAAGAAATAACGGAGAGAGTGCATGCGGCTATCTCCAACTGGCACATGAAAATAATCTTTTCATGTGCATTTGTCAAATAAAGGATGGTTTAATGCAAAAAAACGGCAAAAACAATACAAATTATAAAATCAGGTACATCAGCGAAATTTCTACAGCAGATGTAATTACCGTCTCCCCGAGGATGAGCATTATCGGTGCTGTCGAGACAATGGCGGAGAAAGGTTTCAGGAGGCTTCCTGTAACCGATTCCGGAACGGGAAAGGTTCTCGGGATTGTCACTGCCGGCGACATTATAAATTTCATCGGGGGGGGAGAGAAATTCAATCTCGTGTCCAAAAAGCACAAGGGCAACATGATCGCGGCATTAAATGACAATGTCCGGGAAATAATGAGTCCCAAGGTACTGTCTGTAGAGGAGAATGCCCGGATACAGGATGTAGCAACCCTTATAGTTGAGAAAAAATGCGGCGGGATTCCCATTGTCGATGCAGAAGGGTCTATAAGGGGGATTGTCACAGAGAGGGATATCTTAAAAGTGATGAATTCACAGAACAGCCCTATGAATGTCAGGGATGTGATGACTCCTTCGCCGTATATTACATCCCCGGATAAAACGGTTACAAGTGTTGCAAAGGAGATGATAACACACAGGTTCAGGAGACTCCCTGTCGTAAGTGAAGATGTCCTCTTTGGAATTATAACGGCAATGGATATCATGAAGTACGTGGGAAACGGAGGTGTGTTTAAGAAAATGGTAACGGGAAATGTCTCTGACATAATGTCGGTATCTGTCAGGGAGGTCATGTCCGGAAATCTGTATACGACCTCTCCTGATATCTCAACGACAGATGCGACAAACCAGATGCTTGAGAAGAATGTCGGGGCACTGCCGGTCATTGAAGATTCAAATCTGGTCGGTGTGATAACCGAATTCGATATTGTCAGGCTGCTGTCGCAGTCAGGGAGTTCATCGCCCAGATAAGATTGATGGCATGCAATCAGGAGATTTCCTGCTGCAGGGCGGCAGGGAATTGCCGGGAACAAACAGAGGAAAAAAATATAATAAATCCCCTATTGGAGGTGTTTCAGATGAAAGAAGATCTGTTAATAAAGGATATAATGTCAAAACCGATCGCTATAGCAAAATCCGCTGCAATAACGGAAGCTCTCGATAAAATGCTTGATGAAGCTGCAGATCCGCTGATTGTGACAAACAACGGGTCCGTGGTTGGAACTATATCAAGAAAGGCAATAGCCGATACGCTTGGAAGCAAAAAAACCTCTGCCGTATCGCCCACCAAGATACATGTCGTCAATAAAATTGATGAAGGCTTTACATCGGCATATCCCGACGAACCCGTGGATGTACTTGTCCCGCTCCTGCAGGAGTTCAAGATAGTTGTCATCCTGGATGCCGATCACAAACTGATTGGAAAGGTGGATGCAACCGATCTCCTTAAGGTAATGAAACCGGGTGTTCCTGCAGAGAAGATAATGCAGGACCCCCGTACCATTCATCCCGGCGAGAGGGTTGTTCACCTCCGGCGGAGGATGCTCGACGAGGATGTGACCAAGTTTGTGGTAACCGATGACGGGAGCGTAGTCGGAATCGTAACCGAGACAGATATTGCAAAATCTCTTCGTGAGTTCCGCTCGACGGTGGAGGATAATCATCAGGAGCACAGGGTCAGGAATCTCTATGTGAGCGATATCATGACATCGCCTGCACTTACTGTTGATACGGGAACGGGAATCGATGAGATTGTTGATCTCCTTGTGAACAAAAGCATAAGTTCGGTGCCTGTTGTAAATGACAACAAACTGGTAGGCCAGATCTCAAAAGAGTCACTTATTGTGGCTCTATAATCCCCATCTTTTGTATGCTGCCACAGGCAGTACATTACAGTGCGAAAGCGGCGAAGAGGATCGTATCTTCCGCAACCCTTAATAACAATCCGGACACATCTTTTAAAGCATATTCATGGAGCGGTATCACTCCGCGAGTGTCGTAAGATGCGTAGTTTACAAAAAGTTGAGGTAGCCAAGCCTGGTATGGCGCAGGGTTGCTAACCCTGTGTCCTTCTCGGACTCGGGGGTTCAAATCCCTCCCTCAACGCTCACAAACCGTAGATCTTACAACCAGTATGTTATACTGGGAGGCAAATGAATGGAAGAACAAGAGATAAAATACTTCGTCAGGGTAGAAAACACAGATCTTGACGGTACCAAATCTGTCCAGGTTGCACTAACCGGCCTTGCAGGAATCGGTATGCACACTTCGATTTCCATAGCACAGATGGCTGAAGTGGACCCGCGTGCCACCCTCGGTCTTTTAGAGGAGGATGTAGTGGACAGAATTCGCGCAGTTGTTGCAAACTACAGCGAAAGGGTTCCGACATGGATGCTGAACCGTCAGAAGGATGTGTACACAGGGGAGCCAAAGCAGCTCCTCGGAACAGACCTCCGTATGGCTGTAGACGATGACGTCAACAGGATGAGAAAGATCCGCTGCTACCGCGGTATTCGCCACGAGACCCACCAGAAGGTCCGGGGCCAGCGCACAAAATCCTCAGGACGCCATGGCGCAACTGTCGGTGTGAGCAGGAAGAAGAAATAATCGGGTGATTTATTATGGTATATCCTGGAAAAAACCACAAGCAGTATGAAACCCCCAAAAGGCGTTTTGAAAAGACCCGTATTGAGGATGAAAACAGGCTTGTGATGGAATACGGGCTTAGAAACAAGAGGGAACTCTGGAAGGCCCAGAGTACGCTCAGGAGATACAGGCGTGCTGCCCGTGATCTTTTAGCCCTTAAATCATCCGTTACGGATGAATCACTTATCGCAAGGAAAGAGGATGAACTCCTCGGTCACCTTGAGAGGTACGGACTTCTCGGAGCAGGTGCCGGAATCGGTGACGTTCTTGCAATGAAGACAGAGAACGAACTTGAGCGCAGACTCCAGACAATTGTCTACCGGAAAGGTCTCGCACGCTCCCCCAAACAGGCCCGTCAGCTTATTACGCACGGCCACGTCGCCGTGAACGGAAGAAAGCTTACAATCCCCGGGTACCGTGTACGCAAATCGGAAGAGGCAGGTGTCGAATATTACGGCAACTCTCCCTTCACAGACAGCATACACCCTGAGCGCGAGCGCATCATTGCAGGGGGCAGGGCATAATGGCATCTGATGAAAAGTGGGGAGTCGCCCACATATTCGCTTCATTCAATAACACGGTCATAACAATCACCGATCTTTCGGGAGCTGAGACCGTGACCAAGTCCAGCGGCGGTATGGTAGTCAAACAGGCCAGAAATGAAAGTTCACCTTATGCTGCTATGCAGATGGCGACAAATGTTGCCCAGGCTGCAAAAGATAAGGGCATCGTCGGTGTTCATGTCAAGGTCCGTGCACCAGGAAGGGGCAAGCAGCGCAGTCCCGGTCCCGGAGCACAGGCAGCAATCCGTGCACTCGCACGTGCAGGCATGAGAATCGGACGCATTGAAGACGTAACGCCCGTTCCACATGACAGCATCCGTGCCAAGGGTGGAAGAAGGGGCAGGAGAGTCTGATTAATGGAGATTTCATTCAGCAGGCTGGACGAAGATATTGCGCGTTTTACGCTTAAGGATACAACTCCTGCATTTGCCAACACATTCCGCAGGACTATGATCGGTGAAGTGCCGACACTCGCAATCGAAGATGTGATGATCTATGATAATAACAGCGCACTCTTCGACGAGACCCTTGCACACAGGCTTGGCCTGATCCCGATTAAGACCGATTTGTCAGAATACGTGAAGAAGTCCGAATGCTCGTGCGATGGAGAGGGCTGTTCCTCCTGTCAGGCAATATTCACACTCAGTGTTGAAGGCCCGTGCATGGTTCTTTCCAGCGATCTTATTCCGGCAGACCCCAAGGCCACACCGGTAAACATGGACATACCCATCGTCAAACTCGAGAAGGACCAGAAGGTGGTTCTCGAGGCCCGTGCGGAACTGAATATAGGGGACGAACATGCGAAATGGCAACCGACACTTGCGTGCGGTTACAAGGCCTATCCGGTTATCACAGTCGACGACAGGTGTGATGCCTGCGGGAACTGTGTTGAGGAATGCCCGAGGAATGTTCTCAGACTCAGCAAAAAATCCGTGGAAATTGCCGACGGGAAACTTGAGGACTGTTCGATGTGCCGTCTCTGTGAGAAGGCATGTATGGCAAGCGGAATCGGTGACAAACCGGCAATAAGCGTAAAACCGGACAATACAAGGTTTATATTTGTTGTAGAAAGCGATGGGTCCATCTCTGTAAAGGAGATAATGACCTGTGCATTCGAAATATTAAAAGACAAATCCGACAGCCTGGTGGATGTATTAAACGAAATATCCGGAGCGATCTGATATGAAGAAAGTTACTAAGACAAATCCGCGTTACACTGCCCTTATTTCAACACTGAAGGAGGCATCACGTTCAGGCGATGCAAAAGTCTGGCGCGAGATTGCGAGAAGACTTGAGGCTCCAAGCCGCAACTATGCCGAGGTAAATCTCAGCAAGATCAACAGGTACGCCCGTGAAGGCGAGACTGTAATCATACCCGGCAAGGTTCTCGGAAGCGGAGCACTAACAAGGGGAGTAAAGGTTGCCGCGCTCACATTCAGCGGAGCAGCAGCAGACAAGATCAAGGCTGCCGACGGAACCTGCATGACAATAGAGGACCTCGTGAAGAATAACCCCGAGGGAAAACTTGTAAGGATACTGAGGTGAGGATAGAATGGTTACAGTAATCGATGCAACGGACCTGCGCCTTGGAAGACTCGCGAGCCTTGTGGCCAAGAGATCCCTCGAGGGAGAGGAGATCGCGATAGTCAATGCAGAAGCAGCTGTTGTTACAGGTGCTAAGGCACGTGTTCTGGCAGACTACGACCAGAAGAGAAAGCGCGGTTCACGCGAAGGCGGACCGTTCTTCCCGAGAAGACCCGATCACATCGTAAAGCGCACCATCAGGGGGATGCTTCCATACAAGAGGCAGCGCGGAGCCGAGGCCTTCAAGAGAGTGAAGGTATATGTCGGTGTTCCAAACGAGTTTGCCGACTCGGAATTCGAGATCATCGAATCCGCTCACGTAGAGACCCTGTCAACTCCCAAGTACGTCAGGATCGGTATGATCAGTGAAACAATGGGAGCAAAATTCTAAGGGGTAGATGAATATGAATAAGGTTATCAACACAAGCGGAAAGAAGAAGACCGCAATCGCCAGGGCAACCGTCAGGGAAGGAAAGGGAAGGATCCGCATCAACTCGGTCCCTCTTGAGATCTACGGAACTGAACTTTCAAGGATGAAGATCTCCGAACCACTCCTGCTGATGCCCGGCATCGCCGACGAAATCGACATCAATGTCGAAGTCCAGGGCGGTGGATACATGGGACAGGCCGATGCTGTCAGGACTGCAATCGGCCGCGGTATCCTTAACTGGTACAATGATCCAAAGATTAAGGACGCGTACCTCGCATATGACAGGACTCTGTTGGTTAACGACTCCCGCCAGAAAGAGGCGAAAAAGCCTCACGGCCGCGGTGCAAGAAAGAAGTTCCAAAAGTCTTATCGTTAGGATGGCTAAAATATAAGGGAGAGATCAGGCTCAATGATACCAGTCAGATGTTTTACCTGTGGAAAAGTAATTTCCACTGAGTATGAAGAGTATAAGAAGAGATTAGAAGCTGGTGAGGATATCAGGGAGATATTGAATGATCTCGGACTTGAGCGTTATTGCTGCAGGCGTATGCTGCTCTCGCACAAGGAGATCATTGACGATCTCAACCCTTATCAATAAATTTAGGAGGGGTCGTGGGGTAGCCTGGAATCCTATGGCGTTCGGGATGCTGTGACCTGAGTTCGAATCTCAGCGACCCCATTTTCCAAAAATTTAATGTATTCTTAAGAAGTTCTGTGGAATTAAGATGACAACATCATACACCCGTTATGAAAGAGCCCGCATTGTCGGGGCACGCTCATTGCAGATATCGATGGGCGCACCATTGTTAGTGAAAACAGACAAGATCGATCCTCTCGAGATTGCGTTAGAGGAATTCCAGAAGGGCGTAATTCCCATTACAGTAAAAAGAAAATAAAAAAAAGACAGGAGAGCTGATTAATTGAATCCAAGTAGTGATATTGATATTGAGCTGAAAGAATCCCTGGTTCCGGTTGAAGACTACCTCGCTGCAGGTGTTCACATTGGAACACAGCAGAAGAGCCAGGACATGATGAAGTTTATTTACCGCGTCCGCGGTGACGGACTTTATATTCTTGATATTCAGCAGACGGACGAGAGGATCAAAACCGCTGCAGAGTTTATAGCAAAGTTTGATCCGGCAAAAGTGTTTGTCGTGACATCCCGCCAGTACGGACAGTACCCTGCAAAGAAGTTTGCGGATGCTGTCGGCGGCAGGTCCAAGGTCGGCCGGTTCATACCCGGAATGCTGACCAACCAGAAGATCCCGAACTATGTGGAGCCTGACGTCCTTATCGTAACCGACCCTATCGGGGATTCGCAGGCGATTAACGAGGCAGTCCAGTGCGGTGTTCCGGTAGTTGCACTCTGCGACACCAACAACATTACTAAATATATTGATCTCGTAATCCCTACAAATAATAAAGGGCGCAAAGCTCTGAGCCTGATTTATTATCTTCTGGCAAGAGAGGTTTTAAAGACACGCGGTGTTCCGACCTCCCTTACTGTTGAAGACTTTGAAATCGAGCTTTAAGTGAGCCTGGGATTTCTGATTATATGGATGTGCGCAGGGCTACTCTGGCCGGGAGATACTATCCCGGAGAGCCTGCTTCTTTAAAGAAGCATCTTGCTGATTTTTTTAGCCATGTTGCTTTGCCGCATCCGGTGGACGCCTGTGGAATAGTGTCTCCCCACGCGGGAACAGTTTATTCCGGTCAGGTTGCCGCATATTCCTATTCTGCAGTTCCTGAGGATTTTGAAGGGACATTTGTCGTAATCGCACCTAGTCATTCAGGTTATCCGGACTGTACAGCCGGACTGGCCTGGGAAACTCCTCTTGGTATCATTGAGTGTGATGAGGGCCTTTTGTCCGTAATCGACATAAGGCGTGACGATTTCGCAATGTCCCAGTCGGAAAACTCTCTTGAAGTGCAGATGCCTTTCATAAAATACAGGTTCCCCCGGGCAAAGGTGGTGACGGTTTTGATGGGGAGACAGACTCTCTCCGGAGCAAAGGAGATGGCGGATGTGATTGTCCATGCAGTAGGTGAGACATCGTCGGATGTGAGGATTGTTGCATCTTCTGATTTTTCCCATTACATTCCCGATGCCGAGGCGAGGAAAATTGATGGCTTTGCCATTGAGGCATTATCCAAACTGGATTCCGAAGAATTTTTCAGGAGAATCCGGGAAGAAGGGGTTAGTGCCTGCGGTTACGGTCCGGTAACCGTAATGGTAGAGGCATGCAGAGCTTTATTTGGAGCAAAAAGGGGGGAACTGCTGAAATATATGACAAGCGGGGATATTTCCGGTGACTTTGATCAGGTTGTCGGATATGCGGCTGTTGCAGTTTTTTAAGTGATTAGATATGGCGACATGGAGTGCACCGGGCAAGGTGTTTTTATTTGGAGAGCATGCGGTTGTCTTTGGGAAACCGGGTATTGCAATGGCTATCAAACCGAGGGTTTATGTTACCGTAAGGAGGGCAAGAAATCCTTCAAAAGTAAATTCGCCATACATAGAGAATTGTTTTGAGCAGACCGGAGTTACGGGGAGCGTATATATCCATTCCCAGCTTCCGAGCTCTTCGGGTCTGGGCTCGTCTGCAGCAGTCACTGTTGCGACATTATCGGCGATAAACGACGAGTTCAATCTTTCTATGGGGAGAAAGGAGATCGCCGATATCGCATACCAGATCGAGAGAAAGGTACAGAGAGGAAGGGCGAGTCCTACCGACACTTTCGTATCCTCCTATGGCGGACTGATACTGATAAAGGACAATAAAAGGAGAATTCTCCCTCCCGAAAATATGAATATTGTAATTGGCAACACCATGGTCTCCCACAAGACATCAGAACTTGTGGAGAAAGTAGCCGAATTCAGGAGGACAAACCCTCTTGTCGTCGATCCGATTCTTGATGCAATTGAGGCGGTTACAACCCGTTCCATGCATAATTTCAACAATCTGAAGGTTCTTGGGAAATACATGGATGTCAATCACTCGCTTCTAGAGGCACTTGGTGTAGGCCACCCTGCCCTTACGAGGCTTGTGAATGCGGCACGGAGCAATGGTGCATATGGTGCCAAGATGACAGGTGCGGGCGGCGGCGGGTGCATGATTGCTCTCTGCCCCAAGAGATCCAAGAGCAGGGTCGCGGCAGCAATTGAGGCTGCGGATGGGAAGGCAATGATCACAACAATCGATACCGAAGGTGCACGCAGGGAAGAAGATGAGGAAAGAGAGGATTATATTAAAACTGGGCGGTAGCGTAATTACCGACAAATCTTCGGGCGACTGCAGGGTCAACAGACCAGTTCTGGATGAAATAGCAGGGGAGCTTTCGGCCCGGAAAAATGTCACACCTTTGATAGTTCACGGGGCCGGTTCATGTGGCCATCCCGAGGCGAAAGAACATCATCTTGATAAAGGGTTAGATCATACTAATAAAGCAGGCATATTTATCACCCACAGGGCAGTGTGCAATCTGAATGATGAGGTGGTAAACGCGCTGCGTGCCAGTGGTGTGGAGGCTGTAGGCATTCACCCGCTAGATGCATGTACTGCGAAAAACGGACGTCTAATATCATTTGACAGCAGTCCCATCGAACTGCTAATCCAAAACGGAATAATTCCCGTTCTTCACGGGGATGTCGTTATGGATGTCGGGCAGGGAGCCTGTATCGTCTCGGGCGATCAGCTTATCAGTTACCTTGCAGGGAATATAGCAGTTGACAGAATCGGGCTTGCGACAGATGTTGCCGGTGTTTTTGACCGGGACGGAGATGTAATCCGTCATATAAACAGGAAAAATGCCGGCGATCTGGCGATCAGCGGATCAGGAAGCACAGATGTTACTGGAGGCATGAAGGGAAAGATCGATGAACTTCTCCTTCTTGCTGAAAAAGGTGTTGAATCTGAGCTTTTCCATGTATCACGTGTCAGTGATTTCCTCGACGGGCGCGATAACGGCGGCACCCGGGTGTCGCCTTAACCGGGAATAGAAATGCCCTGGCCGTATTGGTGATGCACCCCTTGCCTGGGGTCTGATACGGAAATGGCAGGAGCAATTGCATAAAAATGCAGCCGCCGGATCGGCGGTAACAATCGGGAAAGAAGAGATGGTTAAAGGAACAGATAAATCGGCATATACCTCCTCAAGGAAACTGGAGCATCTGAAGATATGCTGCACAGGAGAAATCGAGGCAGGCGACAGCGGTTTTGACGATGTCAGGCTTGTACACAATTCACTGCCTGAGTGCAGTATGGATAAAATTGATCTCTCTGTTCGTTTTCTTGGCCACAGGTTTGATTCCCCCCTTTTTATCTCCGCAATGACCGGCGGCCATCCGGATACAACCGAAGTTAACCGCAGGCTCGGTGAAGCTGCTGAAAACTTCAATATCGGTATGGGTGTAGGCTCCCAGAGAGCTGCACTGGAAAACCCGGATCTTGAGGACAGTTTTACAGTCGTCCGTGAGGCGGCACCGCGTGCATTCCTGTGTGGGAATCTCGGGGCTGTTCAGCTTCGCGAAAAAGGCCCTGAATGGGCGGATCGTGCGGTAGAGATGATAGATGCACAGGCTCTCTGCATTCACTTAAATCCCCTGCAGGAGGCTGTTCAGCCGGAAGGCGACCACGATGCCTCGGGATGCCTTGAGGCGATCGCAGAGCTCTGCAACTCTTCAAAATACCCTGTAATAATAAAGGAGACCGGTGCAGGCATATCAGCCGAAGCTGCAGGAAAGCTATGGTCGGCCGGTGCCGCCGCGATAGATACCGGCGGACTTGGCGGAACCTCATGGGCGGCCGTAGAGGCTCTCCGTGGTAAGGACGAGTCATTAAGACAACTTGGCAGGGACTTTTCAGACTGGGGAATTCCCACGGTTATTTCCCTGCTCGAGGTGTGCGGAGAAGGCAGACCGGTTATTGCATCCGGGGGTCTCAGGTCGGGAATAGATATTGCAAAGGTGGTAGCACTTGGCGCATCTCTTGGCGGAATGGCGCTTCCCCTGTTGAAACCTGCCATGGAGAGTCCGGATGCCCTGTTCGAAAAGATCAGGTATATACAGGACGAACTTCGCATCGCGATGTACCTGACCGGTTCTAAGAACTGCGGTGAACTTACCGGGAAAAGGGCCTATATTACCGGAAAAACTGGTGAAATGATATAAAAAACTAATAATTTTAGGAGAACAGAAAAATGGATATAGAGATAATAGCCGTTGGCGGTTATAACGAAGTAGGAAGGAATATGACCGCCGTCAGAGTCGGCAAGGAGATTGTAATCTTCGATATGGGGCTTCGCCTCGACCAGATTATGATCCACGAGGACGCGGAAGTGGAGAATATGCACTCCCTCGACCTCATCGAGATGAAGGCAATCCCCGATGATACGATCATGAATACTGTCGAGGGCAGCGTCAAGGCGATCGTCTGCACCCACGGTCACCTTGATCATATCGGGGCCATTCCCAAACTGGCGCACAGGTATAATGCACCGATCATCGGAACTCCCTATACTGCCAAGCTTATCGAACAGCAGATCGAGGGAGAGAAGAAATTCGGGGTCAGTAACAAGGTGTTTGCACTCCGTGCCGGCAAGAAATACAGGTACGAGATATCAAAGGATCTCAGCATAGAGTTTGTAAATGTCCAGCATAGTATAATCGATACCGCAATGGCGGTCCTTCATACGCCTAAGGGCGTTATTGCATATGCACTGGACTTCAAGCTCGACAGGACACCTGTTCTCGGCAACCCTCCCGATATCGGGAGGATGAGAGAACTCGGCCGTGAGGGCGTGATTGCGCTTATCGTCGAGAGTACAAATGTAAGACTTCCGGGCCGTTGTCCAAGCGAGAGAGTTGCCCAGAAACTTGTCCGTGATGTTATGACAAGCTACGAGGACGACAAGAATGCAATCATCGTCAGTACATTCTCCTCGCATATCGCAAGGGTCAAGACCATCGCGGAATGTGCCCACGAGATCGGCAGGAAACCTGTTCTCCTTGGCCGTTCGATGGAGAGATACTCCTCAACCGCAGAGCAGCTTAAGCAGGTCGGTTTCCCCGAGACACTTTCAATGTTCGGCAACCGAAAGACTGTCGACCGTGTGATGCGGAGGATGCTTAAGGAGGGCAAAGACAAATATGTACCCATAGTCACCGGACACCAGGGTGAACCTGGTGCGACACTGACAAGGATTGCCTCTGGAAACACCCCGTACAGGGTTGACAAGGGCGACAAGGTTCTCTACAGTGCCAATGTAATTCCAAATCCTATGAATTACGGGCAGCGCCATCTCCAGGAAACTCTTCTTAAGATGAGGGGAGCAAGGATCTTTGACGGTCTTCACGTCAGTGGTCACGGCCAGAGAGAGGATCACTACGAAGTGATTCATCTCTTAAACCCCCAGCACGTGATACCGGCGCACGGTGATGTTGATATGACCGGCGAGTACGTGAAGCTGCTTGAGGAGTGCGGTTATACTCTGGGCAACGATGTACACCTGCTGAGAAACGGGATGAAGGTAAACGTCACAAAATAGGTTGGTTAGTTTTATGAATCTGGAAGAATATCTGGAAAAAAATGCAGAACTCATTAATACACGGCTTGAGAGCATGTATGACGGTCTTCCCGGCGAGCTGAACCATGCGAGTGCACACCTGTTATGTGCCGGGGGAAAAAGGCTCCGTCCTTCTGTTACAATGCTTGCTGCGGATCTTGTGAAGAAAGGCAGTTCGGATCAGGTCTTTCCGGCAGCCCTTGCACTTGAAGTCACACACACTTTTACACTTGTTCATGACGACATCATGGACGGAGATGTGGTTCGAAGGGGTGTTCCGACGGTTCATACAAAATGGGACGAACCTACCGCTATTCTTGCAGGGGATGTTCTGTACGCCGAGGCATTCGAGCTTATTACGATGGCCGATGCCGAGCCGCTTGCAAAGGTTGAGTCAGTATCAATTCTCGCACGCACATGCCTCGAGATCTGCAGGGGACAGCATGAGGACATGTCCTTTGAGAAGCGTGATGATGTCGATCCTTACGAGTATCTCGAGATGGTCGGCCAGAAGACCGGAAAACTCTATGCTGCTGCAGCGGCAATCGGCGGGATTCTTGCCGGAGGGGATGCACAGCAGGTTGCAGCCCTGCATGACTGGGGTTACCTGAGCGGGGTCGCTTTCCAGATCCAGGATGACGTGATCGATTTCATGACCGATTCGGAAAAGTCCGGAAAGGACCGTGCATCCGACCTGAGGGAAGGCAAACAGACGCTTGTAGCGATCTTTGCAAAGGAGAAAGGTGTCGATCTTTCAAAATACCGGAAGGAGAATCTATCCGATGAAGAGATCGACCAGGCTATCGCCGAACTGAATGAAGCAGGAATCATTGACGCCGTAAGAGAGACCGCAATGGATCACGTAAAGCGGGCTAAGGAGACACTCATTGTATTCCCTGATTGTGAAGAAAGAAGACTTCTTGGAGAAATTACGGATTATTTCGTCAACCGGAGCTTCTGAATATCATGTCGGTTGACCCAAAACAATTTTTTTATATTCATGCATTGTCAAACGCCGTCGAGCATGACAATGTACCGAAGGCCGGCGCTGTTTTAGGACTTCTGATGGGCAAACACCCCGAATTCAGGTCACGTGCAAAGGAGATGTCGGGTATCCTGAACGAGGTTTTACAGGAGATCTCCGGTATGACTCCTGCCGAGAGGCGGGAGAAGCTCTCCGGACTTGCACCTGAACTTCTCGATCAGAAGAAGGAGAAGAAGACCCGGGAGAGAGGCCTTCGCGAGCTGAAGAACGTCGGTCCCGACGGCGTGGTGATGCGTTTTGCCCCCAACCCGAGCGGTCCTCTCCATATAGGGCATGCCCGTGCCGCATATCTCAACGACTATTATGTAAGAAAGTACGGCGGCAGGTATGTTCTCCGTATTGAGGATACCGATCCAAAGCGTGTCGAGCCCGAAAATTATGAGATGATCCTTGAGGATGTCAAATGGCTCGGTTTAAAGATCACCGATATCGTTTACCAGAGCGACAGGCTGGATATCTATTATTCTCATTGCAGAAAGCTTCTCGAATCGGGCGATGCATATGTCTGCACCTGTGATTCCGCGGCTTTCAAGAACCTGAAGGATAACAAAAAACCATGCCCGTGCAGGGACCAGACTGTCGGGGAGAACCTGTCCCTCTGGGAGAAGATGCTTGACGGGACCTTCCCCGAGGGTGCGGCTACGGTAAGAGTCAGGACAGGAATCGATCTGCCCGATCCCGCGATGAGGGACTTTTCCATATTCAGGATAGTGGAAACCCCTCATCACAGGACGGATGCACGTGTCTATCCGATGATGAACTTCTCGGTCGTAATCGACGATCACCTTCTTGGAATAACTCATGTGGTGAGGGGCAAGGATCATATTGCGAATACACGCCGCCAGGGATTCATTTATGATTATCTTGGATGGAAGCAGCCCGAGTACTATCATTACGGGAGGATGTCCATAGGCGGCCTTGTGCTCTCGACATCTGCAATAAAGGAGGGGATATCCACCGGGAAGTACAGTGGCTGGGACGACATCGACCTCGGGACACTCAGGGCCATTGCGAGGAGGGGAATCCAGGCGGAGGCGGTCAGGAATGCCATGATCGATATCGGCATAGGCCAGACGGATATTGTATTCTCATGGGAGAATCTCTTTGCCGAGAACAAACAGATCGTCGATCCTGTTGCAAACAGGTATTTCTTCGTTCCAAATCCGGTGAAATGCGGGATTGAAGGTGCTCCCTTGGTTGCCGCAAAGGCACTCCTTCACCCGAACGACGAGTCGAGGGGATGCAGGACTCTGGATTTCAGCGGAACTCTATATGCCCCGCAGGATGAAATTGGGGGTGTATCCATGGTAAGATTCAAAGATCTCTTCAATGTAAGTATTGGTGATAAGAACGGGAAGCCTTCATTTGAGTATGCCGGAGATTCACTCGAAGACGCCCGCAGGGAGAAGTCACCCATCATCCAGTGGCTGCCAGAATCCGGGAATGTAAAATGCACTCTCCTTACACCCGAAGGAAAGATCGAAGGTATCTGTGAAAAGGCTGTATGCAATGAAAAGGACAAAGTCGTCCAGTTCGAGCGTGTTGGCTTTGCAAGGATAGATTCTGTATCCGATTCAGGGATTGTTGCATATTTTGCGCACAGGTAATCCAAAATCTCCTAAAATCTTTTTGGTTTTTTTTATCCTGATTCTTTTTGTATATACACCCCAAGCAACCCCTCGCCGCGGACCGCTCTGCAGGCCCGCGGATCGGCCCCGGCCCCGGGGCCTCTCTATGGTGATAGCCGCCCAGGGGATAGACGAGTATCCCCTGGCCGTAGGGATGTGGTTTGTTTATACTTTTGTAAATATATTTGGGATTGCAATTCCAATCCTGGACAAAAAGCATCTTTACTTTTTAAAACGAAGTTATTGGCACTATGCCGAATCTTAATGTTGCTGTTCTGGGACCAAAGGGCTTTGCAAAAAGCGTAGGTAAGGCCGGAACAGAATCCGATGTTACTTTTTACAATCTCAAAAAAGGCGAAGATACTGTCACGATCATCGAGCCGTCAAGGTACCCGGAAAGGGTTGCACCGCTCTATTTTTCAGTAGCGATGTCGCAGTCGGCAATTCTGGTTGTTGATGAGATTACCCCGGAGTTTGGGGAATGTGTAGTAATGCTCGACTGTGCCGGGATAAAGCAGGGTTATGTGATATTAAGGAACTATCTCGACAGATCACAGGTAGATCCCCTGATTAAAGGGACTGTTGTCGAGAATTACAACTTCATTGAGGACGATTCGATTATCCTGAGAGAGTCGTTGCTCGCCGATGCAGCAGAGGTCAAACGCGAGTTATCCGACAGTCCCGGAACGGTGATGGTCGATCACCATTTCAATGTCAAGGGTATCGGGACCGTAATTCTTGGCGGGGTCGTGAAAGGGACAATCAGAACGCATGACTCCGTGAAGGTCATTCCTGGTGATAAGAATGCGCAGATCCGTTCCATCCAGAGGCATGATGACGACTGTTCCGATGCAACCGAGGGCGACCGCGTCGGGCTTGCGTTGAAGAATATCACAGCTGAAGAGATCGACAGGGGCCAGGTAATGACCACGGACGATTCGATAAAGACAGGAGACTCCTTTAAGGGCAGAATTTCTGTTGTAAAGTACTGGAATACTCCGCTTAAGGACTCTATGGTGATACATCTCGGCCACTGGATGAGCTATGTTTCGGGGAGGATAGATTCTGTGACCGACGGATCGGACCCGGCGAATCCTGAGATTTCGATAAGTCTTGAAAAGGATATTGCATACTTCCCCGGCGACAAGGCTATCATCCATCATCTTGATGCCGGGAAACTCCGTGTCGTCGGGACTATTGATCTTGAGTAAAAAACAGGAAGAGGAAGTCTTTTCTTTCTCTTTATCCTGACTTCAGTCACCTTTCACATGGTGGCTCTTTACAATTCCGCCCAAAACCCTGAAGGCCGTCTCGGGTTCGTCGAATGAGGGGATTCCTGCACCTGTGAGATTATCTCTTCCCGGTTTCATCTCTTCGCCGCCGATAAAAACCGGGACCAGTCTCTTTTGTGTCATATTTGCCTTTTTAATTATCTCCTCTGCAAGATCCCCGAAGGGTATGCCGTGGCTCGGGATCGATATTATCACGCAGATATCCCAAAACCCGTCGTTTTTGCAAAGCAGATCGAGGGATGAGAGGAACCTGTCTATGTCTGCATCGCCGATGATATCAACCGGATTTCTTCTGCTCCAGTAATCTGGAAGAAATGTATCAAAATCCTCTTTGACCTCCGCAGGGAGATCTACGATATTCAGGCCGTATTTTTCTGCATAATCCGATGAAAGAACCGCAAATCCCCCAGCGTTCGTTACAACCACAACACGGTTTCCTTTTGGATATTTCTTCCTGTGTGCCAGAAATTCGGCGGTATAAAAGGCATCTTCAACATTTGATGTGAATATTGCACCACATTCCCTGAAGGCTTCAAGATAGATCTCGTGGCTTCCGGCAAGCGATCCCGTATGTGATGCTGCGGCAAGATGACCCTTATCGGAAGAGCCGGCTTTTATGATCACCAGGGGTTTTTCCGGCGATATTCTGGAGGCAAGCTCCATGAATCTCCTGCCGTCACCGGCATCCTCTATATACATGATAATCGCACTGGTGTTTTCATCAGATTCCGCCCATACAAGATAATCGGTAAATTTGAGATCGCACTGGTTCCCGACAGAGGCTACGAGTGAGAAACCGAGGCCGTATGAAAGGCTCCAGTCGATGACAGCATTTAACAGGGCGCCGCTCTGGGAGAGGAACGCTATATTTCCGGGCAGCGGAGATACGGGAAGAAATGTCGTATCATAACCCTGGTACGGGCTGATAATGCCAAGACAGTTGGGACCGACAATTCTCATATTATATCTTCTGCCGGATTTGGTCACTTTGTCTTCGAGTGCTGCTCCTTCTTCTCCTGTCTCCCTGAACCCTGCCGAGATGATCACCGCTATCCTGACGCCCTTCTTACCGCACTCCCCGACAATTCCGGGGACAGCGGATGCGGGAACCCCTATCACTGCCATGTCTACCTCTCCGGGAATGGATAAGACAGAAGGATAACATCTGTATCCAAATATTTCATTGTCTGTCGGGTTTACAGGGTAAAATTCTCCTCCAAATTCTGATAATTTACGGGCCATTGTAGTCCCGATCTTTCCCGGTTTTTCAGATGCCCCGATAAGAGCGATCGAAGAAGGACTAAACAATGTAATGTCAGGATCCCAGTATCCTGATTCTTCAGGTGCGGGATTCTCATCATCGAATATGAATGCGGTGTCTATTGCACAGGCCCCCTCTTCATACAGCCTGAGAGGGTTTATATCGAATTCCGAGAGTTCCTGTGTTTCTTCAAACAGCCTGGCTGCACTTACCAGAATCCTGATCATTGCCTCCTCGTCTTTAGGTTTTGAACCCCGGTAGCCTTCGATCAACTTCAGGGCCCTGATTTCGTGGACCATTCTTCTCGCTTTTTCAGGTGTCACCGGCAAAATTCCAAAAGAGACGTCTTTGTAGATACTGACGTTTGTTCCTCCGATGCCAAAAGTAAGAACTTTACCGAATGCAGGATCCGTCTTGCCGCCGACAATAATCTCCAGTCCGGGCCGGGCCGACTGTTCGACAATTACACCCTCTATGACTGCGCCGGGAACCGCTTTCAGGCAATTTTTGATTATTCCTGAGTATGCCTCCCGTGCTTCATCAACGGAGCCGATATCCAGCACCACGCCGCCTGCATCGCTCTTATGGATTATATCAGGGGATATGATCTTCATTACAACAGGAAATCCAAGTTCCCCGGCAATAGCGGCAGCCTCATCACTGGAATTTGCAAGGCCGTATGCAGGATGTGGAATACCGTAATCATCCAGAAGACGGTAACCTTCCGCACCAAGAAGCACTCTTTTTTTCATAAATATATCCTCTCCTGGTCCGTCAATCAGTAACAATTGTTAATATTATTCAGGTTAAAAACCAAGGTTCCGAATGAGTATTTTGTCACCCAACTATTTATATAGTTTATAAATAATTTTATAAACATGAAGGTGAACCCGGAAGAATCACTGAAGATTGAGAATATCGTAGCATCAGCCAAAGTAGCAAAAGAACTGGATCTTCAGATGATAAATGAAAAGATCAAGGATGCGGAGTACAACAAGAAGAGATTTCCAGGTGTAGTCCTCAGGATGCAGGATCCAAAAATCGCTGCACTTGTCTTTGGATCGGGAAAGGTTGTTCTTACAGGGGCTAAAAGCGTAGACAGCCTTTCAAAGGGTCTTGAAATACTTGGAAACAAATTAAGGGATCTTAAGCTCGACATTCCAAAGAAACTTGAGTACAAGATCCAGAATATTGTCACGTCCGCTGACCTGGGGACTCCTATCAATCTCAACAAGATTGCGGTGGGATTCAACCTTGAGAGAATCGAATATGAACCCGAGCAATTTCCCGGCCTTGTATACAGGCTTGAAGAACCCAAAGTGGTAGTTCTGCTCTTTGGATCTGGCAAACTTATCATCACCGGCGGAAAACAGCCTGCAGATGCCAAAAAGGCAGTGCAAAAGATTTTATCAGACCTTTCAAACCTTGGTCTAATTTAAAAAATTGATTATATATTTTTCTATCTTTTTAGGTCTATCAATAATTTAAGCATTATCATATGCCCGTGAATACCATTTGATAGATAAAAATGTATTTATAAGAAACTGGCAAAATAGAATGTACAGTCTGGTGTAGCTATGAAACTCGAAAAAGTTTTGACATTCACTGAAAAAGAAGAAGAGATGTCTGATCTTCTTTCAGAAGTGGGTCTCAAAAAGAATGTTGCCAAGGTTTTGGTTTATCTTGCAAATACTGAAGAGGCAACATCAAGGGAGATCGAAAGGGGCACGGATCTTCGCCAGCCGGAAGTCAGCATTGCTATGAGAACCCTGAGTGAAAAAGAATGGATTTCCAACAGGGAGAGCAAGGCTGAGAGCAAAGGCAGGCCTGTAAAGATATATAACCTGTCTAAACCGATGTCAGAGATTATCGATACTCTTGAAAAAGATAAAAAAGAAGAGATCGAAAATCAGCTTGAGATCATAAAAAAGATCAGGAAGATTGTATAATTAAAAAATATTCACTCCATTTTCATTTCCAATTACAACTTTTGTCCTGTCAGTAAATTCGGTGAACAGACCGCAGCTCAGGACACCCGGGAGATTATTCAGGGTTGACTGAAGCATTTCCGGCCCCTCTATCATTCCGAAATCACAGTCTATCTCAAAATTGCCGCTGTCTGTTATTACCGGGCCATCCTTATTTACGCCTGTCCTGATCGAAGGGGTGCCGCCAAGTTCCCGAATACGCCTGATAAATAGTCCGAGGGCGAAAGGCAGCACTTCAACAGGTACTGGGCCGTGCAGTTTTTCACACATCTTCGATTCGTCGGCAACGACGACAAAGAGCCCGGAAGCATCGGCAACGCACCTCTCCATAGTCTGTGCCGCTCCTCTGCCCTTTATCATCCTGAGGGAAGAATCGATCTTGTCTGCACCGTCGATTGCGATATCAAGTGCAGGGTATTCGTCAAGCGTCGAGATCGGGATGCCATATTCCCTTGCCCTCATTGAGGCCTGAAATGATGTAGGAACTCCTGTGATATCAAGGCCTTCAGTGGATATTCTCTCTGAAAGGCGTTCCATCGCAAAAAAAACCGTTGAACCTGTGCCAAGACCGACCACCATGCCGTCCTGGATAAGGTCTGCTGCGAAATATCCTGCATTCTTTTTGAATATATCAATGCCAGAAGTCATATTCTGAAACCTAATCAGTAGTTATACACATACAAAAAAGAACTTTCTATTTACGTCAGGGCTGAATTGCAAAAGATGAGGGTTTACCTGATAAGGTAAACAATCGATACAGAAGCACTTACATCCACATCACCGGGATCAACGGTTGTAGGGACGGACATAGCCGCTTCGGATTTATACATCGCACCACTGTCATAGGCTGTATTATAGCTCATCGGAACATAGCTTGCACCGACATTTACCGATTTGACTCCCACGACTGAGATGCCCAACGCTGAAGCGACAGCATCGGCGTCTGATCTGGCCTGTGCAACAGCAGCATCAAGAGCCTGTGAACGGAGCTGGTTCGACTTCTCGTCACTGAGAGTGAAGGAGATGTAGTTGATGTTGTTTGCACCGGACGATACGGCAGTATCGATGATCTCCCCGGCCATGTCGATCTTTGATGACTCAACCTTGATCGAGTTTGTAACCCGGTATATTTTTTTCTTGGAGCCGAATACCGAATCGTCACCGGAGTTGTAAGAGTAGATGCTATAACCGGTGGTCTCTATCTCATCATCAGTCAGGCCGATTGCTTTCAGGGCAGTCATCACCGTATTCATCTTCTTGGCATTTTCCTGCTGGGCAACTAAAGCGTCTGTGTTCTCCGTTTCAACTGCAATTGAAACTATCACCGTGTCAGGCGCCGAGGTAACTTTCCCGGTACCCGATACGGAGATGGTTTTTTCATCGGATGAGTCGGCTGCCGACACTGTTCCCGCCATTCCGGCAATAAGGATCAGCAGCACCGAAACCAGAATAATTCTTTTTGTCCTCATGAATATCAAAGAATAATTGCCCTGCGTTTTATTAACCCTATTCATGACTTCGAAAAAAGCTGAAGTTAACAATTAGACCTGATTATGTGAAGTAAATTCAGAATGGAAATCTGTGTTCTGAAAATTTTTTAGTAAATTAGATTTTTAATAAAAATTGTGAAAAAATGGAAAGAGATTCAGTCGTATTCACGCCAGGTGTACTTGCACTTGACGCATTTAAAGAACCTGACCTCTGATTCATCTGCAGACCTGAGCTGCCTTAACCACCAGTATGCGGTGTCATGACCGCACTCAGGACATCTGACACTTGTCGTCGGAAGTGTTGCAATCTCTTCTGCATTTTCAACGATTACGATCTCTTTCTCTTTCATCGCTTTTACTTTGGTCATCTTGGATCGATCTTCGATCTCCTTCTCAAAACCGCATTTTGTACATCTGAGTTTCCCGTTATAGGATTTCATAAGGCTTTTACATTCAGGACAGAACATCATCTGCTATATTATCTGTTTCCAATTCATTAATTCTTATTGATTATGCCATATCTCATTACAAAAAAAGAGTGCTATTGGAAGAAATAAATGGTTTCGCCGCAAATTCATAATAAATGGAACCGCTTCTAATCTACGCCGCAGCAGTTTTTTTCATCGGATTTCTTATCACAAAGCCGCCATACAGCCTCTATTGTGCTGCGGGAGGCTGGATAGCAATTGTTCTCTCGATTATCGTCGATCTCCCGTATTACATATATGTCGAAAACAATTTCATGTACCCGCTTTTTGGGATTCTGGGGATTCCTTTTCTCGCGATAACAATCCCTGAAATCCTTAAAGGAAACGGTCTCACAGTCTCCCTGAGCAGGGGGGCGGCGATCGCATTTTTAATCTACATTCCCTTTGGATTTTATCCCCCTCTTGGCGACTGGCTGATTGCCGCAGTTACATCCCAGGTGGCATACATTCTTGATCTACTGAATTTCAGTGCGACCCGGATTGCATGGAATATGATTGAGAACAACGGGTTCCGTGTTGAGATAATAATGGCCTGCACCGGAATCCAGAGCATTGCCATAATGCTCGGGCTTGCGTACTGTGTTCCTTCAGGCGCCCGGCAAAAACTTCTTGCATTCTTCCTGATCGTTCCGACTATCTATTTCCTGAATCTCCTGAGAAATGCATTCGTAGTTATGTCATATACGGGACAGTGGTTTCAGGTGTTCCCGGAGATTGCATCAAACGGGGAATATGGTTATGAGAGTTTCTTCTGGGCGCATAATGTAATGGCAGAACTCGGTGCCCTGTTTTTCCTGATATTCCTGGCACTTGCATTATTCAGGCTGAATCCGGCACTAGGCAAATTCGCCGAAGGAATAGTCTCGCTTTATACTGATAAAATAATGAAATTCACAGGTTACGGTAGAGGTAGATGATCCTTTGAAGTGCGGATAGATTGGTGCATGCCGCAACGATAATCGCCGCAATGGCGATGAAGCCGGTCAGTCCGCCGAGGACCAGAACAATAATTGTCTCAGGTCTTCCGAAGAATCCGACTCTCTCAAGAGGATCGTCTATCTTCCCGTCTTCCCGTTTTTCAAAACCCACTTCTGCATATACCACGGGTTTTATGAAGGTATTCATCAGGGATCCGATTATCGCGGCCGCGACAACGGCAAAATCAACCGCCGGGATATATTCCGCCGGAACGGGGATATAACCGCTGATTATGGCGATACCCGAGAGGCCAACCCCGAGAAGGACTATGCTGTCTACGTATTTATCTACAATCCAGTCAAAAACTGCGCCGAAATTTGTTTCTTTTCCTGTCTTTCTCGCAACTGTTCCGTCTACCAGATCCAGCACTGCAGATACCAGGAGCATCAGTGCGCCATAGATGAATAACTGGTAAAAAAACAGGAAAGCTGCTGCAATCCCTGCAATAAGGGAGAGTACAGAGATGATATTGGGTGTGATTTTTAATTTAATGAATATATTTGCCAGGGGTTCGAAACATCCTATAAATTTTGGTCTTAGCGCAGTAATATTCATCTCTTATATATTGTCGACTATCAAATGAAAAACCCTTTTGAAATATGTGAATAAGACTAAATGCTTTACACGTTGAAGAACAAATTTAACACAAGAAGATTGATATGGCGGGAAATATTGTAAAGCCTCATGTGCTGATGATGTCGGAGATTACCGTTGACGGGAAACTTACCCTGAAGAAAGGAGCCTCCTCGAAGATCCTGATGAAGTATATGGCTCACGAAACCGAGATCCTGCTTCACAATACAAGGGCGGAATACGATGCGATAATGGTCGGTTCTAATACAATTAATATCGATAATTCCTTCCTGACGGTAAGATATGTCGAAGGTAAAAGCCCGCTTAGGGTAATCCCTTCAAGCAGGGTGGATATATCTCCTGAATCCAATGTTCTGGGTCCGGATGCACCCACCCTTGTTGCAGTGAGCAGGAAGGCATCGTCCGAAAAGGTCCGTATGATTGAGGCCAAAGGCGTGGATGTTGTATATGCCGGTGAGGATAAGGTTGATCTCCCCCTGCTTATGAAAACCCTCGTTGAAGATTATGGCGTTTCCAAACTGATGATCGAAGGAGGGCCGACTCTCAATTATTACATGCTTCAGGCCCGCCTTGTTGATGAGATCAGGCTTATCCACCTCCCCTTCATCGTCGGCGGGTCGGACACCCCGTCCCTTGTCGGCGGAATGCATATAGAGTCTGAAGAGGAGATGTTCAGCCTCAGGCTGAAGAACTACTATATGTGCGGGACAAATCTCGTCACCGAATATGATGTACTGTACAGGGATTAATTATGAGCTGGCTTGAGAAGAAGATAGACCACAACAGGAGGAAGAAATCGATGAAGTCCGGGCTTTTATGGTTCGTAGCCGGGATTATAATCGCCCTCCTTGTAATTGCGGTATTCATCGTCTTTGTCCCGTACTCGGAGAGCAAAGGCGTCTCGGTCGTCCGTATAGAGGGAACCATCGTCGCCGGCGATTATTCGGGCGGAGGCTATGCCGGCAGCGAATATGTGGGCAGCAGAATCCGGTCTGCAGCCAATGATCCTCTCGTTGAGGCTATAGTGCTAAGGGTTGACAGTCCCGGGGGATCGCCCGCAGGAGCTCAGGAGATTATCGAGGATATAGAATATGCAAAGACAAAAAAGCCCGTCTTTGTGTCGATGGGGGATATGGCGACGTCAGCCGCGTATCATATAAGTTCGCATGCAGACAGGATCTATGCCAACCGCGACACAATGACCGGAGGAATCGGGACTATATGGACCTTCTATGATGTCAGCCGCTCCATGGAGCTCGAAGGTGTTGATGTTGAAGTTGTCAAATCCGGGGAACAGAAGGATCTGGGTTCGCAGTACCGTGGTCTTACCGAAGATGAGCAGGTATATGTCCAGAAAATGGTGGATGACAGCTTCGAGCTTTTCATTACCGATGTGATAAACCAGAGGGGTCTGAACAGGAGCGATATCGAGGAGGCACAGCTAATCCGCGGGGAGGACGCATATGAACTCGGGCTTATTGATGATTTCGGAAACCTTTTTACGACCATTGAGGGCGCAAAAAATTATCAAAGGCCCGTGGATATTCAGGCAGAAGTTCTTAATGAAAGTGAACAGCAGGAATCTCTGCTATAATATTTTTTATAATCTGACCGATTTCCATCCCTGCCGGGGAATTTATAATATCTTGAAATTTGCTAATTTTCTTACTGCAATATAACGAATTCGCAGGAATATTTCTTTAAATAAATTCCTGGAATCCCCGCCCCTTTGATCCCCGGGTTTGAACCAAATGTTTTATTTAAGTTGAAATGGAGGGGTTAACCATTTATCGAAAAGGACTGCCTGTGTATAATGTCTTCATGTATTCTACGGGGTGGCAGTCTAATGGAGATGACAAAGATGAAATCTTTATTGGAAATAAATGAGGCAAAGAAATTCATCTTTCTTTCAATTGCAACTGGTATGCTGATACTCGCGGGATTGTCACTCCCTGTGACGGCTGCCTGTATCGGCTGTATGGGTCTTCCCACCGATCCGGCATGTTGCTTTGCGGGTAGTAGTAGTTCAGGTGGTTCCAGCAGTTCTTCTTCTTCCGGGGGGATGGGTGATGTGACAACCGGTTCCAAAACCCATGTTCAGGGATTTGAACCTGGAGGGAAGTTTTACATTGGCGATGGCTTTACTGCATGGATCAGCGGGGATCAGAAAACCGTAATTACATTTAATCTGCTTGATGGTTATAAGGTGGAACAGATTACAGCTATAGAGGTCATACAACCTGGGAGTGATGCGAATAGTGGACCTCCCGGTCCTGATATGCTTTTTAATCCCCTTGATTCTTTAGATCTCAGCAATGATATGGGAATGAATACTCCTGTTAGGCAGGATCTGTTTAATTTGCCTGATTCTTTTTCAACGGGTTCTGATACCGGTTTGAGTGGCGGTTCTGATCTGTCACCCTCAGGAACTGATGATTCAGACTCAAATGACAATGCAGCCAATCTATTTCCTCTATCTCCCTCTGGTTTATGGACCGTAAGAGATGCCAATGAAGGGACCGCAGACACTAACATTCCCTCAACAACAGGAACTGATGATTCAGACTCAAATGACAATGCAGCCAATCTATTTCCTCTATCTCCCTCTGGTTTATGGACCGTAAGAGATGCCAATGAAGGGACCGCAGACACCAACATTCCCTCAACAACAGGAACTGATGATTCAGACTCAAATGACAATGCAGCCAATCTATTTCCTCTATCTCCCTCTGGTTTATGGACCGTAAGAGATGCCAATGAAGGGACCGCAGACACCAACATTCCCTCAACAACAGGAACTGATGATTACAACGGATTTTTCTTTATAAACCCCAATGCCGGTGGTTATGACGGTTTTAAAATTCCTGGGAATTTAATTGATGAATTTAATTCCATGCTTGTTACTTTTGATCCATCTAAAAAAGTTGATGTAAATGAAAATAAAGTCGAAATTATGACTTCAACCGATTCAGACGGAAATAAGATAATCACCGAGACAAGAATCGATCTTTATGGCAATAAAGAAACCACTACGACAAAATTCACCCCTGATGGTGTTAAGATTGAGTCAAGAGAGGTAAGATATGATGAAACTGGTAACAGGATAGTGTTAGTTACTGAATATGATTCGGAGGGCAATGTTAAGAAAGAAACTCAGACTGATTCCGCAGGACAACTGGAGAAAACTTATATTTATGGTCCTGGGATGTCAGATTCGGTTGTAGAAACAAGAATCGATGCATATGGCAATAAGATAGTGTCGACTTCATACGCCACAGGTATCGACAGTGAAGTGATCGATTCGGTAACCTACGATCCTAATGGTGAAAAGGTAGGTGTTGCCAGAACAATAGTGGATGATAAAGGCAATAAGGTAACCATCGAGATTAAAACTAATGCGCAGGGCCATGTAGTAACTTCCCAGACAAAAACCGATCCTTCCGGTAATAAGGTGATCGTTGAAGAAAGAATTGAAAATGGTGTTCCGAGAGGTTATACTGAAATGAAAATCGATTTTGCAGGTAAAAGGGAAGTAAGGTTGCTGGATTTTAATGGCAATGAAGTCTCTCCGGGCACAAATAAGGGCGAAGGCACTACATCAACATCTAAAGTGACACAATCGGACAGGTTGTCCTGGGTTAACAGTGATATCAAACTTGAACTCATTAAGAGATTTTATGGGCCTGAGACCTTGGGGATAGAGGAGTAATTCTGAAAAAGCGGAATGAATGGTAGGTTGAATTTATGGCAAAAAGAGGAAAAAAAGGAGAAATCCTGACGGGATTATCGATATTCCTGCTAATAATTGTATTTATTATAATACTCATAACCGCCGGATGTACGGGAACTGCCGATGAAGGTATGATTGCTGAAATGACGGTGGTTACTGAAGAAGAGACGCTTATAGTACCTTCTGCAACCGAAGTGGTTGCAGGAATAAGCGACATGAACGAAATCATCGCAATAGATCTGGTTTCCATGTACCATGACATCCAGAATGATGATCCGCTAGCATTCAGCTACGAGATCCTTCCTACAAGATATACAGGTCTGGACGATGATGGCGATTACATATTCGAGGGAACGATTATGGAATATAATACGGGTGGGGATGAGACCAATTATCTCGGTGTCCTTTTCACCGAGGCGGACGATGAATCAGAGACAGGGTACCGTGAATGGGTCTATAAGGGCCTGAAGTATGACGTCTATGGCGGTGAGGGAGGCCAGAATATTACAATCGAATTCACTGTCGGCAAAGAGGACATCCCGGTGGGTAAGACTGTAATTATGACCGGTTATGATCTTTACCTGATATGATTTTTAGATAAATCCCTCTTGTTTTTAAACAATTGTCTCTGTCAAATCATCTTTTCCGGCCCCGCCTTCATGATCTCGCGGCAAAGAGTCGTGGCATATGTTCCGGGCGGAAGACTGAATTTTAATTCTATATTGTCTCCGGAAACTTCCCAATCAAGTTCGGTCCGTATGGATGCCGCCCTTGTAGAACCCCTGAATGCCGTTTCGGTAACTTCCGATGCCCTTTTAAAACTGTCTTTGTCAATTCCGGATTCCTCAAGAAGGCCTGCGATGTAAATGTCGGTCTCTCCGGCCGGTTTGAAGCTCTCTGATCCGGGGACAAATATAGCCGGGACGCACCTGCCTCTTTTCATGTGGACTTTCGCGGTCCTGATGTTCTCTTCAGTAACGGTATCTTCGCGTCCGCCTTCGAAGAGAATCCTGTCGCCGACAAGAGGTTCGTTAAGAGGTCCGGCTTCCAGTCTCCTGCTCAATGCCTTGTTGAAGACCCACGACTGGGCGGCGCTCACGAACATCGAGAGAAGTTTCGGTGGTGTGACCTTCAGCGCCCCCTCGTAATCTCCCGGCTTTTCAACCAGGTGGTGAAGCATAGCAAGTTCGTACCTGAGATGGGTGGGCATGATGGCAAGTGTTTCCTTTGCATCTTCGCACTCCCTGTAGTGCTTCCTCGCCGTTTCGGTCTCCTCCTGTTCATAGCCGCAGGAAAAGCTGATGTATGTCTTTACAGCCTCCCTGTAGTCCCCTTTCAGTATCTCAAATCCCGTGAGGTGTGTTACCGGCCGCGTGGCGCCGAACCGCTGTATTCCGAAATAGTTGGGTATATTGCCCGCCACCGAGGCGGATGCAACTTCTTCAAGGACAGGTGACGGATCGCTGCTGATGTCATGTATTGTTATCCCGAATCCGTTGCCTTTCAGTTCGCCGAGGGAGATCTGGGAGTTCGCGTTCCCGATTACCTTCAGTGAAATATCCTTTATCCTGATTGCGTCGATATCCTCCTGTTTAATATTGTAGATGGAGATAAGCTGCCTTGTAACCGCTCTTTTGTCCTTTGTCCCGGCCCACCCGATCCTCCTGTGGCTTATGCCGAGTACTTTTGATATCTCCTTTACAGCCTTTTGAAGGTCCCAGTTTGTCTTTTCGAGCTCGCAGATGAGGTACGGGCCGCCTGTCATTTTGATATCGCCGTACAGCTCGTTCACGCGAAAATCGGCAGGACTTTTTTTCAGGATGCCGCCTGTGCCTGCACAGCCGGTTGCATAATAGTCCATCCCGAGAAGGATCTCGAGGGGATATCCGCTCTTCATCATAGAAGCTGGAGGTCTCCTGTTATCTTATCCAGGTCCTCGCATTTTGCAGGGCCAAGGCCGAGTGCGGTAACCGTTCCCGGTGGGATCTCGGTCATGCCTGCATCGGTTATGATCGCCGCAGGTATTCCTGCATCCTCTGCAAGGGTCTTGATGACATAGAGGTCTTTTTGGGAATGAACCTTGAGTGCGACCTTCTTCATCCCCTCGTCAAACCATTTCTTTTTGGTGATCTTGTCGGCTTTTTCATATGCAGAAACGGCTGCATGTGCGAGCTGGGCGCATTTCTTGCCGCAGGTCATCTTCACGTCATTCCTGATGATCAGGCACTGTTTATATTTGAAATCGGGTTCGGGCGACATTTCTGTTTTATAATTAAGTCCGGGATTCAGATAAGGATGAGTGTCGTGGTCTCGGTCAGGAAAACCCTGCCCCGGTAAACAATTATTCCTGGTCATGCTGATATGTTATAATATCTGTGATATACGATGTTATCGTTGCAGGCGGCGGTCCTGTAGGGAGCGTGGCGGCAGAATGCTGTGCAAAGGCCGGCCTAAAAACCCTTCTGGTAGAGGAGCATGCCGCGGCAGGAACGCCGGTTCAGTGCGCCGGCCTGCTTAGCTCAAATGCATTTGAAGAGTGTGGGGTCTCGGAGAGAAGTGTTCTTCAGACCGTATCAGGAGCCCGGGTTGTCTCCGGTCTGGGGGAGGAGTTCTCCTTTGATGCGGGAGAGACCAAGGCCTATGTGGTGGACAGGAGTTCCCTTGATCGCGAGATGCTTGAGAATGCGGCAAACGCCGGTACAGAGATTATGCTCAAAACCTCTGTAATAGGGGCCCGGAACTGCCAGACCGGCTGTTTGCTGTCCACAAAAGGAGTGGGCGGGCTCCGTGAATTTGAATCAAGTCTGGTTATTGCAGCAGACGGCCCAAAAAGCATCTTATCAAGGATATACTGTATGAAACGTGCACCTGTCTTTCTTTCCGGGGTGCAGGCCGATGTCCCGTTTGAAGGGGACGGCAGGCTCGTCGAACTCCATCCCTATGCCTCTCCCGGTTTCTTCGGCTGGGTCATCCCTTCGGGTCGGGGGCGTGCAAGAGTGGGTCTGTGTGCAGAGAAGGATACGAATGCACTATTTGAAAAATTCATAAAAAATTTTGGTCCGTCCAGTGTTCACCAGGTGACCGGAACAATTCCGCTTGGAGTTATGCCGAGGACATACGGTTACAGGACATTATTCTGCGGCGATGCGGCAGGGCTTGCAAAACCCACGTCCGGGGGAGGGGTTTATACAGGGGTAAGATCGGCAAGGCATGCAGCCGACACCGCAGTCCGCTGCATTGAAGACGGTAAATTTGATGATTCAGCCCTTTCATCATATGAGTCTGCGTGTAGATCCGATTTCGGGCGTGAACTTGCATTCGGGATGAAACTTTTCAGGATGAGAAAGAGCCTGACGCCGGAGTTAGTCGACGATCTCTGCCGTGTTATGAACGAGAAGGGAATGGCGGAGGATATCATTCGATATGGGGACATGGACCGGCCGGGCAGGATTGTAAAAAAGATGGCGTTCAATCCCGCAATATACCGGGTGGCGGGGAAGGTTATAGGAAATGAGCTACGATCAATTTTCGGGAAGTTGTGAGGGGGAATGCTCCCTCTCCCTATTACCCTCTCACTATGTCGATAAGTCGCAAAGGGGATGGGCGGGCATCCCCTTTTGCTCTTGCATGGCTCTGCCCCTTGCGGAACCCCGGGTGACCTTCGGTAACCAAATCTTTTGAAACCGGGTTATCTTCCGGCCGTAAGGCCGGGCTATCTTCTTGGCGCAAAGCCCTGAGGTCAGGGCGGGTTCGCGAAGCGAACTTGCGCAAGGGTTGTCTGTCTGGGTGGAATCGCCGCTTTCGAAACCTATGAGCATTCGAGCTTATCGAATTCAATCCATTAAATCCATACCTTTTTCAGGTAAAATTCCTAAACCAAAAGCATGGAAAGTCGTTTTGGAAGGGGTTTTATAACCAGTATCATGCTGGTATCAAAGCACGTGGGGCTCCCGCCTGAGAGGGCATGGATCGGACTCTCAGATCACCTTGTGGAGATGCAGGTTCCCGAACAGTTCAGGGGAACCGAGGTAGAAGAGCTTGTTACGATGTTTCGCCAGAAGGCCAACTGGCACCAGGCCGGGATGATGGATGAAGAAGATCTTAAATCGCTTGAAAAGGCGATAAACCGCCTTGTGGTTGCAATCGATCGTGAACTTGGGATAGAGGATCCCTCTGTGGGAAAATTCGATTGATGAGCTGGATGTTTTGGCCCGTATAATCCTGTCAGATTTCCCTGAAACCTCTAAGACCTCTATTTTTGCGATGCTTTAAGTGTCTGCAGGGCCAATAATATATGTGCGATTTATTGAAACCCCGATGTTGGTTTTTTGCCTTCCGGCGGCATCGCATTTTACGGAAAAAAGTATCATGAAAATACTTAATTTCCACCTGATAAAGGGGGATGATTTTGGCTCAAAATAATTACAACGCATCAAATATTACTGTTCTTGAAGGTCTTGAACCCGTAAGGGAAAGGCCTGCCATGTACATCGGGAGCACCGATGTCCGTGGTCTGCATCACCTGGTATATGAGGTGGTGGATAATGCGATCGATGAGGCGCTTGCCGGCATCTGTGATCACATTAAGGTCACAATAGAATCCGATGGTTCCTGTACAATCGAAGACAATGGTCGTGGTATCCCTGTGGATATCATGGAGGAGCAGGACGGGAAGAGTGCTCTTGAAGTGGTAATGACCGTTCTGCACGCCGGTGGAAAGTTCGATAAGAACACCTACCAGGTCTCAGGTGGTCTGCATGGTGTAGGTGTGTCTGTCGTAAATGCCCTCTCCGAAATCCTCGATGTTGAGGTCTACAGGGACGGGTACATCTACGAGATGTCCTTTGCAAGGGGATGCCTGAAGAAAGAACTGACATCCCGGAAGAACGCTGCTCCTGATGCATTTGAAAAACATGGTACCCAGGTAAAGTTCAAGCCTGACTCCCTGATATTTGAGACAGTCACATTCGATTATGACATACTCAGCCACAGGATGCGTGAATTAGCGTTCCTCAACCGTGGAATTACAATAGAAATCTTTGATTTAAGGACAGGTTACGAGGACATATTCAATTATGAAGGCGGGATAAAGGAATTCGTGACTTATCTAATCTCCGGAAAGGAGACCGTAAACCCTGATGTCATATATTTCAATACAAAAGATGACGAGAGCATGACCGAGGTGGAGGTGGCACTCCAGTATTCAACTGCATATTCCGAGACTTTGATGACATTCGTCAACAGCGTAAATACACGCGAAGGCGGAACACATCTCGAGGGTTTCAGGAGTGCTCTTACCCGTGCCATAAACAAGTCCGCTAAGGACAACAACCTGATGAAAGGGATGTCGGAGTCGCTTAAAGGAGATGATGTCCGCGAGGGTCTTGTAACCGTCATCAGCTTAAAGGTTGCAAACCCGCAGTTTGAGGGGCAGACAAAGATGCGCCTTGGAAACAGCAATGTAAAGGGAATCGTCGATTCCCTTGTATACCAGTCTCTGACAGAATACTTTGAAGAGAACCCGAAGGTCATACAGGCTATCGTATCAAAAGCGGTCAGTGCGGCAAGAGCCCGTGAGGCTGCCCGAAAGGCAAGGGAGCTTGCAAGGAGAAAGAGCACCCTTGAGAGCGGAGGTCTTCCCGGAAAGCTTGCCGATTGTTCTGAAAGAGACCCTTCGAAGAGCGAGATATATATCGTCGAGGGAGATTCAGCAGGAGGTTCTGCAAAACAGGGGAGGTCAAGGCAGTTTCAGGCTATCCTCCCGCTTCGCGGAAAGATCCTCAACGTGGAGAAGGCCAACCCCCACAAGATCCTGAAGAACAATGAAATCCAGACCCTGATATCGGCAATAGGGTGCGGTTTCGGAGAGAGCTTCGATGTCTCAAAGGCCCGTTATCATCACATAATCCTGATGACGGATGCTGATGTCGACGGTGCACATATCTGTACACTTCTTCTGACCTTCTTCTACAGGTACATGCCTGACCTCATTGAAAACGGGTATGTATACATTGCCCAGCCCCCTCTTTACAGGGTTGCAAAGGGTAAGAACGAGAAATACGCCTTTTCCGAGGAAGAGATGAAGAGATATGTCAAAGAATTCGGCGAGAAGGGCATAAGCGTCCAGCGTTACAAGGGTCTTGGTGAGATGAATGCCGATCAGCTGTGGAACACCACAATGGCACCGGAATCAAGGGTCTTAAAGCAGGTTTCCGTTATGGAGGCTTCATATGCCGACGAGATCTTCAGCAAGCTGATGGGTGATGACGTGGTTGCAAGAAAAGAGTTTATCACACGCCACTCTAAGGAGGTGACGAACCTTGACATCTGAGGAGAACGCTCCCGTGGAGAAGAGGATAATTCCTGTTGCAATCGAAGAGGAGATGAAATCATCCTATCTCGATTATGCGATGTCCGTCATTATCGGAAGGGCCATACCCGATGTAAGAGACGGCCTGAAGCCTGTTCACAGGCGTACCCTCTACGCGATGGGTGAGATGGGCAATTATCACGACAAGCCCTTCAAGAAGAGTGCCCGTATTGTCGGAGAAGTCATGGGTAAATACCACCCCCATGGCGATGCATCGATCTACGACACTCTTGTCAAGATGGCCCAGCCCTTCTCTTATCGGTATATGCTTGTAGATGGTCAGGGTAACTTCGGTTCTATTGACGGGGATTCGGCTGCAGCGATGCGTTATACCGAGGCGAGGCTCGATCCCGTTTCGGAATCCCTGCTGGAGGACATCGATAAGGAGACTGTTGATTTCGGCCCGAACTTCGATGAATCCCTTCAGGAGCCTCTGGTTCTTCCTGCAAAGATCCCGAACCTGCTTGTAAACGGTTCGGATGGTATTGCCGTTGGTATGGCCACCAAGATGGCTCCGCATAATGTCGGAGAGGTTTGCAATGCTGTATGTGCAATGATCGACGATCCCGATATATCGCCTGCAGGGCTGATGGAGCATATTCCGGGACCCGACTTCCCAACAGGCGGTGTAATTCTCGGCAGAAGCGGTATTGCAAGTGCGTACACAACCGGAAGGGGACGCATTCGCATGAGAGGCGTCGCAGAGATTGAGGAGCCTGAGGGGTCAAAGAAGAGCAGGATCATCATCACTGAGATTCCCTACCAGGTGAACAAGGCAAGACTCATAGAGCTAATTGCGGATCTTGTCCGCGACAAGAAGATCGACGGGATCTCCGATATCAGGGACGAGTCGGACAAGGACGGGATAAGGGTTGTAATCGAGCTTAAGAAAGCCATCATCCCGAGAGTGGTCTTAAACCAGCTCTACAAACACACTCCTCTCGAATCCACATTCGGTATTATCAATCTTGCAATCGTCGATAAGCAGCCTAAGGTTCTTACCGTTAAGGAGATCATCCAGGAGTTCCTGAAGCACAGGAAGACCGTCATATACAGGAGAACGATCTTCGAGCTCAAGAAGGCCGAAGACAGGCTCCATATCCTTAAAGGGCTGCTTCTGGCCCTCGACAACATCGATGAGGTGATCGCAACAATACGTGGCTCCTCGACGACCGACGAGGCATCAAAGAAGCTGATCGAGAACTTCGGGCTGGATGAGATCCAGGCCGACGCGATCCTGAAGATGCAGCTCCGCCGTCTTGCCGCTCTTGAGCACCAGAAGATCATCGATGAACGTGACGGACTCTTAAAGGAAGTCGAGAGGCTGAAGCTCATAATCTCCGATGACGAGCATATCTTTGCAGAGATCAAAAGAGAGACAATCGAGATCGGTGAGAAGTATGACGATGAGAGACGGACAAAGATCAGCCATGACGTATCTGACTTCGATAAGGAGGACCTGATAGAGAACAAGCAGGTTCTGGTTTCACTCACGTCTCACAATTACATCAAGTCGATGCCCCTTGATACATACAAGGGCCAGCACAGGGGCGGGAGGGGCATCATAGGCATGTCCACCAAGGAAGAGGATTTTGTCAAAAGCGTATTCGTTGCATCCACCCACGACTATCTCCTCTGCTTCACGAGTTCCGGAAGGATCTACTGGCTCAAGGTTTATGAGATCCCCGAGGCGACAAGGCAGAGCCGCGGAAAGGCTATCGTCAATCTCCTCAATCTCGGCGACGAGGAGAAAGTCACCGCGGTTATACCTGTGTCCGAGTTTAAGGAGGATGAATTCTTCCTCTTTGCAACGTTGAACGGAATGGTCGTGAAGATCCCGCAGGTCGAGTTCTCGCGCCCGAGACAGACCGGGATAAATGCAATCACCCTCAAGGAGGGCGATGAACTGGTCCACGTCATGAAGGCGACAGACAACGGGGAGATTATTCTTACCACCCGCATGGGGCAGAGTCTCCGTTTTGGAATAGACGTAATCCCGCTAAGGCACAGGAATGCACTGGGTGTCAGGGGTATTAAGCTGAGGTACATGGACGAACTCCAGGATGTTACCCCGATTGAGAAGGACCATCTCCTGACAATAACCGAGAAAGGATATGGGAAGAGGACAGAATTCGATGAATTCAGGGGGCATGGAAGGGCTACAATGGGTGTCCGGAACATCCAGACCGATGTGAGCGGCGGAGTTGTCTCCTCAAAGGCCGTCTCCGACATGGAGGATATAATCCTCATGAGCAGGTCAGGGATTGTCATCAGGACCAAGGTGTCGGAGATATCCATCCAGAAGCGTGGCACACGCGGTGTAAGGATAATGAAACTTGATGATGGGGACAGTGTTGTGGGTTTCACGATCCTTGATACTGAAGAATTAGACGAACCGGCAGAGTAAATAAACTCTTTCAATCTTTTTTACGAACAGAATTATATTGTTTATTGCCTAATTGAGATCATGGAAAATGGCAATAAGATAATAATACTCCTTCTGATTGTAATAATTGCGGGGGGCGGCTATATTCTTCTGGTTAAATATCCGCCTATTCTCACAGGAGGAAGCAGCACCCAGTATGTTACGTATACAAATCAGGAGACAGGGACCATTGATCCGGGATCATCTGAAGTATATATCAGCCCGCCGGGAATAAATTACGTATATGCCGGGGAGATTGCCGGGACATCTTCTGATATAAAATCACTCGATATCTATGCTGAACCACTTGACTGGGATGAAAGCCTTGGTAATGATGGGATAGTTATTCATTTTACATTTTATGATGCATATGGCAGGAAAGTAATATTCAGTGGCTCATCAATAAGCACCCAGATAACCGTCTACAGCCCGTCGATCGATTCAAATGGCCAGACGATCAGTCCGAGGAGAGTATTCTACAAAGGCTATACGACAATTACTTCTTCCGATGAAGGAAATGATTCCCCCTATGGCGGAATAAGAATACCTTATTCCTCTGTAAAGATGACATCGACGGATCTTGGAATCGGGCAGATAAAGATGACTGCATCGCTTCCGACCGGAGGGACAATTGAGGCGTACGAGACATTCCTCTGGCCGAAAGCATAAGTGAAGAGAATGTATACGGCTGAAATATCCCTTAAGACCTCTGGTGAAGGCGATATGATCGACATTACTCCGCAGGCCAACAGGTTTGTTGGCGAGAGCGGAATTCAGTCGGGAATGATCAGCCTCTTTGTGGAAGGTTCCACTGCGGCACTTACAACAATAGAGTACGAACCAGGTGTTCTTTCGGATCTGAAACGCTCGCTTTCAGCAATCTCCCCCGATGATATTCCATATGAACATGACATGGCGTGGGGAGACGGGAACGGGAGGTCACATGTAAAGGCCGCAATAATCGGGCCGTCTTTGACAATTCCGGTTAGGAATGGGGTAATGAAGCTTGGGACCTGGCAGCAGGTTGTCCTACTGGAACTTGATATACGTTCGTCCAGAAACAGAATTGTTCACTGTACGGTAATAGGGGAATAAATCCGGTAATTCCTCCGGATATTTTTTTAATTCTTAGTCAAGAGGTACCGTTTCAAGCTGGGATACGAGTTCCCAGATCCGTGTTCTTGCATGAACCGGCATATTCGGGTCATTTGAGATCTCGTCTATCATTGATATTGCAGTGGCTGCACGAAGTCCAACACCCTTTGATTCGTCTGTCAGAACCTTTCTCGTATCATCCGCGACTCTTCTGATATTTCTTGGTATTGTTGAATCCTCCATTATGGCCTGGAGCATCTGAATACAATAGTTTATTGTGTTTTGAGGGTTTGCCATAGCTTTTCACCATCCTATTATTAATTGGGGCATCTGCATATATAATGGGTAGGAGAAGATAATTAATATGGCATCGAATCCCGAGGACATTATGGCCGAATATCTGCTTAAAGGCGGAAAAATGCTGGATAAAACATGCCCTTCCTGTGGTTCTCCGCTTTTTATCGTCAAAGGCGAAACGAAATGCGTTGTCTGTAATGAAGCGCGGAAATCACCCTCGCCCAAAACCGCTGGTCAGGATATCGTGCAGGTGGAATCCTCGCCTGAAGATTATAAGGAAATAGAGTATCCCGGAGATGCTGATGAAGCAGAAGTGTCCGGGGAGATCAGGGATGAGATGGAAAAAACAATCATCCATCTCTGCAGGAGGGTCCGACAGGAGTCGAGGTCCGAGGATTGTCTTGCAATTATGGAATGCATAAAGATTGCGAACGATGTTTTGAAGGGCAGATAATTTTTTTTGATAGATGTCCTTTCCTGAAAAGTTGATAAGGGCATAAGCCCCTGACGGGGCAGCCCCGTGCTCAGTTTGCTACGCAAACTTTCGCAATTGTGATAAGTCGCAAAGGGGACGGGCAAGCGTCCCCTTTTGCTCCGTGAAACATGCGATGTTTCTAAAACCGTGTTCTCTCCCGGCCGCAAGGCCGGGCTATCTTCTTAGCGTAAGCCTTGAGGTCAGGGCGTGTTCGCGGAGCGAACTTGCGCAAGGGTTGCCTCCTGAAATTTTTCTTAAAACACCTCACCGGTACTTCTTCCTCGAAAGCTCGAAGACCGATTTCGCGATTTTATCCCCGATCCCGGGAACGACTTTCAGCTCTTCGACATTTGCGTTCATGATATTCTGTATGCTGCCGAAATGTTCTAGCAGATCCCGTGCGTTCTTCGGGCCGATTGACGGGAAAGAAGAGATGACATATTCCATTGATTCCTTTTCGGACCTGTATGATTTATGGAAATGTGGACTCTTGCTGGGGCCGAATTCGGTTTCTTCCCTTCCGGCAAGAACATAGAGCATCTCTGCAGTGTCCTCTGCATCGTGTGTCTGAAAGATTGTGATGCCCATTCCCACCGACATCGCCGCAAGCGCACCTCTTATTGCATTGGGATTTATATTGCGCTGGGTGTAGAGTTCCTCTCCTTCGATTATAATTGCCGGTTTCAGGCACATGTCTGCCATTTTTTTGACCTGCCCGAGAAGATCCCTTTCGATAAGTGAATCTGCGAAATCCCGTGTGGTCTTCCTCTCGACAAGTATCCGGTCCCCTATTGCATAGTCCCCGTATTCTAGCCTCTCTAAGCTTATCGAGGCCCCTTTGGAGTGAAGCAGTTCAAGAACCTTCGATGAGGTCTCCCTGTCGTCTGCAACGATCGACGGACCTGCCTGGATGAACGAATCGATTGCAGTCTGGCCTTTCCCGCCTGCCGGTTGGGATGCGGCTGCATCCTGTGCCGGTTCCCCGAATCCTGCCGCCGCTGCCGCCCCTGTTCCCGGCTGTGTTGAGGACCCCGGTGTTGCGGACGCAAGTCCGGCGATGCCTTTCTTCATCGTCTTCTCGCGATTCTGGCTCACGTATTTGAATGTCTCATCCGATGTGCCCTTTGTCACGAGTACGATTATGCTCCCGCTGCCGTGCCTTCCTGTCCTGCCTTTTCTCTGTATGCTGCGGATCTCCGAAGGTACTGCCTCGTAGAATATCACAAGGTCTGTTGACGGGACGTCAAGCCCCTCCTCGCCGACCGAAGTTGCGATAAGTACCCTGAACTCCCCTTCCCTGAAAGCGGTAAGGGTCTCGATCTGCTTCTTCTGCGAGAGACCCTTCTCAGAGTCTCTCGATGCCTGTCCTACGAACTTCCTGCAGTCAATCCCTCTGGCTTTCAGGTATTCTTCAAGAAGGTTTACGCTGTCCCTGAAGTTTGCAAAAATTATAACCCGGCTCTCGGGGAACTCTTCAAGCTGCTTTTCCACGATCTCTGCTGTAATTCCCGGTTTAGGATGGATTTCTCCTTCCCATGAGGATATCTTATCGATAATCTCTCCAAAGAGCGGGTCGGCCGCCAGCCGCTTTCCTGCCTTTGATCCCGAGGGGGATGTCCCTTCGGAGAGGAGTTTGAATAGGTAATTTTTCAGGACAACGCTGCCCTGTGATTCCCCGAGAGATATTGCATGCCTGATCTTCATGAGTTCTGCATGGATCGACATTGCCTGGTAGGCACCCCTTGTGTTTGTCCTGAGGGATGCATTGATCTGTCCCTTAAGGCCGTTTAAGGCCTTCATAGTCAGTCGTTCCGCTTTCGGAACGACAAATCCCTCCTTTTTAAGGGTGTCGAGACGTGCCTGGAGGATTGCTTTTAACTGGTCGACGATTGTCTTCAGCTCATCGGGAAGGGGAACATCGACATACTTCAGCTCCCTGTCGTGGATGTACGGCTTTACATCCGGATCGAGTTCTGTTCTTGTCTCGATTATCCCGATGTCAAGATTCGAACAGACCTCCGCGACCTTCTCCTCCTTGCTTCCCGGCGATGCGGTCATAGCGAGGATGAGGGGGTTTCCGGCCGTTTTCATGTATTCCTGTGCTATGAATACATATGCATAACTGCCGACAGCCCTGTGGCACTCGTCGACTACAAGAAGTGAGACATCCCTAAGGCTGTACCTGCCTGCTATGATGTCGTTTTTGATGATTTGAGGGGTGGCGAAGATAAACCTCTTCTCTCTCCAGAGCTGTTTTCTGTCCGATGTCTTCATCTCCCCGGTAAAGAGTGCAAAACCTGAAAATGCCTCGTCCTCCGGGTCAATAAAATATTTTTGAAAGGTCTTTAAGTGCTGGTCGACAAGAGGCTTTGTCGGGGCCATCATGAGAATCCGCCCCCCTGTGCTTCTTGTCCTCGCAGCCGCAGCGATGAGAGCCACGGCTGTCTTGCCAAGCCCTGTGGGCAGAACGACCATCGTGTTGCCATCCTGTGACCTGAGGGCTATCGAGAACTGGTACTGCCTCTCTTCAAGCGATTCAGGTCTTATCAACGGATGGCTGATGTATTTCATGTTCAGAGATATTCTTCAAATGATGTTCTTCCCTTAATCAGGCCTGAGATAAGGGTGGGAATCCTGTCGATATCGTACCTGATCTGTTTCATCGAATCGCGGTCACGGACGGTTACGGTGTTGTCTTCTTTTGAGTCGTAGTCGACTGTTATTGCAAACGGCGTTCCGATCTCATCCTGGCGCCTGTACCGCCTGCCGATTGCACCCGAATCGTCGTATTCTGTAAGAATCCCCTCTTCCTGGAGTTTTCCCCTGATGGTGCGGGCGATATCGTCGAGCCCGTCACGAGCCATTAAGGGAAGAACAGCCGCCTGGACCGGTGCAACCTTCGGCGGGAAATGAAGGACCTTTCTGGTCTCCTCGTCGACCACTTCCTCATCAAATGAATGCTCAAGCACCGCATAGATGATCCTGTCGATGCCGTAACTCGGCTCAATGACGTGTGGCATGACATATTCGCCGTTTATCTCGGTTTCGACATCCTTTATCTCGTAGTATTCGGGAGGAATGACAATCTTCTCGCCGTCAAGCTCTATCTCTGCACCATTCTCTGATGGCGAGGATTCGGTGAGGGCATCGGCGACGGCCTTTGCACGGTTCCTGTATTTCGGTCCGAGCGCTCCCATATCGGCGACAATCTTAGTCTCCCTGACTCTCTTGGGCTCGTCGTACTGGATAAAGACCGTGAAGGGCTCGCCACTCTGTTTTGCATGGGCGCTGAGGTCGTAATTGGTCCTGTCCGCAATACCCACCGTTTCAACCCAGCCGAACCTTTCGGAGAATATCTCTGCATCCCAGCAGTCGGTTGCGTAGTGTGCCCTCTCGTCCGGGAGGTGCTGCCTGAAGCGAACCTTGTCCGGCGAAACTCCGCATGTCAGCATGAAATCATGAGTCTGGGCGATATAGTACGCGACGTATTCGTTTGCGATCGTTCCTGAAGAGACCCCGTCTTTCATCGACATCTCCGTAGCGTCCCTTTTGTTCTCCTGATCGTCGATGCTGAAAAGAGGGACAACCCTGTCTGCATATCTTGAAAATGAGGGGTGGTCCTTGTGTTTCGGGTGAATGAAGATCTCGGCCTCTGCCTGCGTGAATTCCCTGAGGCGTATCATTCCCTGCCTGGGGGAGATCTCGTTCCTGTATGATTTTCCTATCTGCACTGTTCCAAAGGGGAGTTTGTCGCGATAGAATCTCAGCAGCCTGTTGAAATCGGTGAATATTCCTTGTGCTGTTTCAGGCCTGAGATATCCCTTCCTCTGGGATCCCGGGCCTATGTTGGTCTGGAACATGAGGTTGAAGTAGTAGACCTCGGCCCCGTCGAAAGTCTCCGAGCAGGCAGGGCAGGGCAGATCTTTCAATGCCGATGTAAGCTCTTCGACAGGCAGAATCTCGGCATTTTCGACACCGTTGTCTTCGGCAACATGGTCGGCCCTGTGGAATTCCCCGCAGTGGGGGCACTGGATCATCTTATCAGCAAAACCCCTGACATGTCCTGATGCAAGATATATCGATTCCTCACCGATGGTAGGACACTCGATCTCGTAGTAACCATCCTGTATTACGTAAAAATATCTCCAGATGTCCTCGATCTTCCTTTTCATCATGGCGCCGAGGGGACCGTAGTCGATAAATCCGGCAACAGACCCATAGCATTCCGATGTCGGCCAGACGAAGCCCCTTCTCCTGGCAAGTTCAATTATCTTATCATATATATCTGGCATCATTATCACACAATAAATATCATATACTTCAACCTGAAGGCAATAAAAGGTAGTTATTGGAGGTGTATTTTCATGAATATTTTTCCTCCATTCGTCCAAACCCAAAAGATTTATACTGTATCAGCCGGATTTAATCTTTAAAATATTGTTAGGCTGAGAGCTGTGTGGAACGGAAAATATTTATTCTATACATCCCTTTATATTCGAAACCTTATGTGATATTAATGGCAGTTGCAAGAAGGAAGAAAAAAATAAACACGGCTGACCGGAAAAAAGAGCTTTTAAGTCTTTTTACGGATATTTCCGGCAAAACCGAAATCGTCGAGCCAATGAAAAAGATACATGGTACCCTGCGTGACAAAGATGCGATAGAAAGGGAAATCGCTTTAATTATGCGTGAAATCCTTGATCAGGGCTACTTCAAGACAAAATTAAAACCCCGTGAACTTGCATGTCTTGTATGCGGGTATTATGAGGCCAGGAACGATACCGAGATCGCCCGCGAACTTGGTGATGAGAAGCTCTCAAAGACTGTTGCAAGGGCCCGGGTGAGGCTTAAGCTCTTCAGGGAACTTGATTTTAAGATGCCTTTTGAAAGAGAGGTTATGGAAGGGCTGTTAGACTCGGAGAAGACCATGAAGGAGATAAGCGAGGAGCTTGGAATAAGTCCCTCCACCCTTCGTGAATACCGCCATGTAATCGAGCAGGAGAAGGACACAACCCTCGATCCCTTCCTTGAGCGCATCAAGGATGTTATGGAGGACCGGGACCTGACCGAATCTATGACCGGCGGTCTCGTGAATGACGGACTTTCCGAGGCTCTTGATGCAACTGAGGCCGAACTTGCCGACCTCTCATAATTTTTTTAATTAATTGTTAGAATTCTTCTGATTTCAGAATATAAGCCAAAATCGGGAGTCTTAACTGGTCGTATTGTGATAAAATATTCTGCCGCAAAACCGGATCATATATATATGCGAAACAAACTTTTCCTCAGAAATTCATGATAAAGCGCCTGAAGAAGATCGATTATGAACGATATACTGCATTCATAATTATTTTAGCAATAATACCCGGTTCTTTTGGTTATATGGCCTGGGAAGCGCATAATGTCGAAATAACCGTCCTTGACATAGAAGGTGCACCCGAATCGATAGTTTTTATTGCCGATCCACATCTTCACGAAAAAAATATTGACTTTATTGGTGAAGCGGTTGAGACCATAAACAGCTTAAATCCCTCTGTAGTCCTGATAGGGGGGGATTTTGTAAACGGGGAGGAGCTGAACTTTTCACTGCAGGGGGTCTGGTCCGGGATCGATGCGCCAGTGTATGCCGTCATGGGCAATCATGACTATGAATCGGGTATTCACGGGTTGAACGGCCAGGCAAAGATGCTCGAAGTGGCCCAGAAGGCCAACAGGACGGTTGAAGGCTATGACATGAGCATGCTTACCGACGAGAAGACGAATATTGAATTCGGAAACAGGCTTGAGGAGAAACTCGAGGAGTGCGGTGTCAATGTCCTGAGGAACGAGTACGTGACCCTCGACCTGAACGGCGAAGAGCTTCTCCTGGTATGCATGGATGACGGCTGGGCCGGTCTGGCGGATCCCCCTGAAGACATCCCTGAAACGGATGCATTTACCATATACATGATTCACGAGCCCGAGTGCAGGGCCGACTGGCCTGATGCAGACCTGATCCTTGCCGGGCACACTCACGGGGGTCAGTTTACCCCGCCCTTTGTCAAGGCTCTCAACGAGAACGGGATCGTCGAACTCAGTGGCTATGTGGGGGACGGCGTACCCACCTATATCACAAGAGGGCTTGGCTCCTCACATCTTTTTGGAATAGAACTCAGGTACCAGTCGACTCCCGAGATCGTGATTATCAATCCTGCTGAGACACCTGTCGAACCTTTCTTCGGTCTCTTTTAAAACAGTTAAATTAATATTTTTGAGATAGAATTGTGATGCATGAGGATCAAATGGCTTGGCCATTCATGTTTCTTTCTTGAAGGCTCTAAGAAGATAATCATCGACCCGTTCATGCCCCACGGGGATTTCGGCTGCAAACCAGACATTGTGGCGGTGACGCACGGGCATTCCGATCATTTCGGCGAGACTATGAAATTCGAAAAGCAGCCCGTGGTCTGCCCTAACGAGATCGCGAAGTACCTTGCATCCGAGTGCTTTGATGTTGAACCTATGAACATTGGCGGAACTATCGAGCTGGAAGGTGTGACCTTCACGATGACCCCGGCACTTCATTCCTCGTGGCTCGAGATCATGGGCCAGGGATTCTATGGCGGTCCTGCATCGGGCTTTATAATCAAAATGGACGGTTTAACTGTATATCACGCAGGAGACACCGGTCTTTTTTCGGATATGAAACTTATCCGCGATATCTATCACCCGGATGTCGCCATGCTGCCTATCGGGGATCGGTATACTATGGGTCCAACCGAGGCGATGATCGCCGCGAACTTCATCGGGGCACCACTTGTGATCCCGATGCACTACAATACGTTCCCACAGATCGAACAGGACGCAGGGGAGTTTAAGATGTCAATCGAGAGCGTCACCCATATGAAGGTCGCGGTCATGGAGCCCGGGGACGTTATCGATACGGATGATTATAAGGCGGAATGATCCGCTTCTCTCCTGAATAGAATCCTTTTTTTCATGCCGGTCAGTGTCATGCCCTGTTTATCCGTTCTGTTTCTTCTGTAAAACAATGCAAGGACTGCAGGCATAACCACAACCCCTCCTATAAGCGAGAAGAATATCGTGATTACCGTAGTCTCCCCGAACATCTTTATGACATTGAAATCGGAGAGGATCATGGATGAGAATCCAAGCAGGGTCGTCGCACCCGAGATCGTGATCGCGGATCCAATCTTTTTGACGCCTGTCTGAAGTGCCGTGTAGAAATCTTCGCCTTTTTCAAGCTCTTCTTCAAATCTCTCCATAATAAGGATTGTATAATCCATTGCAAGCCCGATCGTCATCGAACCGAGACATGCAGTCAGCGGCGTATATTCGATATTCAGGAGATACATGATCAGGGTATTCCACCCGAGGATCATCGCGACCGGGATCACCGGAAGCAGCGATTCGAATCTCCTGTATATGAGGATGAGGAATGCCATTATCATTACAAAGCCGAGAACCGTCATCTGGTTTTTGGATATTCCAACATTATCAACCAGATCGCCGGAGATCTGTGACATCCCCGTAGGTGTGGCGGAAATGCCTGCGGGTGGCTCCAGCCACACGATGTCTTTCCTTAGTGATGTGACAAGACTGTTCTTATCGTAATTGTTGAGTTCGATCGTTTTAAATTCAACAACCGTGGTGAGTCCTCCGCTTAATACGGCATCTTTTTCAGAATCAGGGATATTCTTTAGGATCGCACTGATTTCATGGTCGGTTTCAGGTATTTTACCATTGTTGTATTTTTTCATCAGTGTTGAAGGACTGGTAACCCCGGTGATCTCGGGGTGCGTGTCCATGGCATATGTCCCGAATTCATCGATCCACCTGATGACTTCTGTCGATGTTATACCATCTCCTTCGATCAGAACCGGGAATGTGCTTGTCTCACCTACAATGCTTTTGACACTATCGAGATCTATCTTTGCGGGCATGTCCGGCGGAATAAAAGTATTGAGATCCACGTTTGTCCCAACCTTGTCATCCAGCTGAATGCCGATAACCGCGGCGGATGCAAATACCAGCAGTACAGGTACAGGGTTTTTTGCGATCCTTAAAGCAAGTCTCCCGAGGAAACTGCTGTATCTCTCCATTATTGCACTGCCGGTCTCTTTATCGGACTTTGGTTCGTATCCCGTGATCCTGAATGTCAGGGGAACGATGACAAGTGCAGTGAAAAAACTTGATATGACTCCTATGGTGCATGCAAAACCGAAATCATATGTCATGGGGATGGAGGAGGAGAGAAGGGCAATGAACCCGAGGGCGGTCGTGCACATTGCAACGAAGTGAACCGGCCCGGATTTTGTAAGGGTTGCATATACGGCATCCTTTACGCTTTTATCCTTTATCTCATCATTAAATCTTGAATGGAACTGGACGCCATAGTCGATCCCGAGTCCGATTATCACGGGGAACGCTCCTATCGCGGGCATCGTGATGGAGATGTTCATGAGGCCGAGAATGCCGAATGCAACCAGCAGACCTATTGCGATAACCGCGACCGGGAGCATTCGGTACCTTACATAAGAGAAGAGGTATGCTATCGATACAAGCATCATTAAGAGCGTTATCCCGACGAGTACCCTGATCTCTCCCTGCATCTCTCCCTGCAGGTCTTTGCTATATGCAGGATCCCCTGAAATTTTCACGGAGATTCCCGGAGGGGCGCCCGAGTTATCAACAACAGCTTTTATATTGCCGAGGACGTCTTCTTCCTGGTCTTCGTTCAGGTCATTTTGGAGACTGATTGTGCAGAGTGCTGTAATTTCCGACTGGAAAATCCTGTCTTTCTGTTCTTCAGGGATCTTGTCGATGATATCTTTGATTTCGGTTTCGGACGAGGGAAGGATTCCGCCATTATAAAGTTTCAGTGTTTCAGTGATGCCCTGAACTGACTCAACGTATTTTTCGTTTGAGATATCCGTGCACAGGCTGTCGATATATTCAAGGGTATCAACTGAAAGTACATCTCCTCCCTCGATGATCAGGATTATTTTGCCTGCTCCGAAGATCTCGTTGTATTTATCTGTCCGCAGTCCGTCTTCAGAATCCTCCCAGACAAAGGTATCGTAGCCTGTGCTTTTCATGGAGAGATTCGGGAGTCCTGAGGCAGATACCAGGATAACTGCAACAAGGATGCCGGCAACAGCCCATGGGTGACTGTTGATGGCTTCTGCAAGTACTGCAAAGGGCGACTTCAATATTCACCTCCCCGCATATAGGCAAGGTGCAGCATCTCGACAAGTGCCTTCTCGAAACAAGTGGCCCCTGAATTTAACTCATTCCATAACGATCCGGTTTCAAGCAGATTTTCATCGCCAGCCATTATCTCGCTTAGAGAAACGCCGCAATACTGGCTGACAATCGCATCGATCTCCGGGTTTATGCATTCCTGAAAGTTTTCTCTTTTATGAGTTCCGGAATTGCATGACATGTGTGTCATTATAATGACAGTTGCGTCATTATAATTAATAAATAATACTGACATCAGTGTCGGTTTTTTATAATCTCCGAACAAAATTAAATTCGAGATAGTATGCCTAAAGTGATGCCTGAGTACAAGGAAGAAGTCCGGAAAAAGATCGTCCATGCCGCAATAGAACTGAGCGATGCGGAAGGCCTTGCAAACGTCAGGATGGAGGATGTCGCCAACAAACTCGGGATCTCAAGGACGACGCTTTACCTGTATTTCAAAAGCCGTGACGATCTGGTGACACAGGCCCATATGACGTTTCGCAAAGGAATATCAGAAGTTCTGAACAGTGCTTTTGAGAAGGATAGTTACGATGACATATTTTCATCTATTTTTGATGATTTTATCTATCCTGAAAACGGGTTTGGAACGAGAAGCGTTATAGAGATGTTTGCCGAGGCAATCAGAAATGATAAGATATCTGCAGCCATGGAGGATAATTACCTCGCTATGCGGGAGATGATTGCAGGGATAATTGAAGAGCAGAAGGGAAAGGGCCTGATATCCGAAGACGTGGATTCCATCAGGGTTGCAGAGATCATCCAGTCGATAACTCTCGGGATCAAGATGGGCTCGGTTGTCGGACTCGACAGGGATGAAGCGAAAAAAATATGGAAGGCTGCTATTGAAAAGCTGATCTTCAAATAATAAATTTTTTTGACTGCAGTCTCTTCTTCAGCCGGTAACTTTCATCAAAATCCAGAGAGCAATCAGCACAACCGGCATGAAAAGGTCGAATGCCACCACGGCGCCTGTATTGTATTCTGCAACATTCTCATTCTTCTTCTGCTCGTATATGTGCCCGATCCCCGCTCCTATTGAGAATACGGAGTACATTACTATAACCGCCAGCCAGAAACCGTCCCTGAATAAGAAGCAGAGTACTCCTGCGATACCGATACCGAGATTCGTGAATGCAATCTCGCGCTGAAAGGGGTTTCCCTTTGGCCACCCGATCTTTTCCGCTATCTCGTCTGCATTGAAAAAATGTCCGGAAAAGGCGATTATTCCTGTCACTCCTATTCCTATTACAAGGAACCAGAGGAGGAATGTATGGGTTGCCATGTGAGGGTTTAGTGCTGTGCCTGCCAGTGCCAGATTGGCCGATGCTGCAATTATGCTGAGGGCGAGCGTGCCTGACCAGATACTGATCTTCATTGAATTTCTTTTAGTCATTAAGCTCTATAATTCCTTTGTAAGACCTATGACAACCTCTCTGTGGTTTGTTTGTAGGGCAGTTTAGTTAAACTCCCAATACTAATAGTAACTTTTTTAAAACATAATGTAAAATATATTTTACAAGGTGTGGCAGGCAGCCCGTGATTGCCTCCTACCTGAAATAGAGGAAAAAGTATGATAAAAATAAGAAATTTGATCGGAATTGCATCCGTGTTTTGTGTACTGGCAGTACTTGCAATGCCTGCAAGTGCTCTGCCGCAGGATGCAGATAGTGAAGATCGTGTCACGATGATATCGGGACACCTCGACAAACTTGAGTCAGAAGGCTATGATGTCTCTGCAATGAGGACAGCTCTTGAGAACGAAGATATGGAAACCCTCCGGGAACTTATGAAGGAGTTTATGGATGGACACAACATAGAATCAGGATCTTCTGAGAATGGAGAGGGCCGTGGACATGTAAGAAATGGTAATGGTATCCTCGACAAGCTCGAGTCGGAAGGCTACGATGTCTCAGAGATGAGAACCGCTCTTGAAAACGGCGACATGGGAACCTTCCACACACTGATGAAGAATTTCATGGAAGAGCACAGCGATGAACTCGATCTTCCTGAGAAAGGAGATGGTCAGGGTCACGGAATGAAGGGTGGCGATGCAGATGGACATTTTGACGAGCTCAACCTTCCTGAGAAAGGAGATGGCCGGGGTACATCGACACAGTAAGATATATATGACATAATGTAAAATATATTTTACAGGGTGTGGAGAACAACCCAGGGGTTGTATCCCACCTTGCAAGAGATGAACAAATGATTGAGCGGAGATCGACAGGTTTTGTCAGACCAGAAGATCCTGTCGGTCTATCCGTCGCCTGGTGTTTCTTTCCGGGCATAACGATGCAGGTGAAATGATTAGCCTTCCGTCGCTCAAGTATCCGCTTGTATGACAACCCCCCCCAATGCAAAACCGGATTAACCTGACGGAACACTTTCATTTCCCAGGCATCAGGCAGGAAAGGACACTATGGCAAATCCTGTCTTTCAGTGATAAAAGACCGGGAAGAATTAGGAAAAGAATGTTTGCTTCAAAGAGCAAAACTACCCAAAAAGGGTAGATTAACAGACGAGAACAGACCAGAAAATTCAGACCAGATCGAAATCATAAACATATAATAATGCAGCAATGAAGAAATCACCATGACTTCATAATACCGGGATAAAGGCCGGAATAATTCCGGCCTGGGATTCCTCCGCGATGATCCCGGGTATAACTTTTTTTAACCGTATTGCATCGTCAGTATTCTGCAGTCCCAGACAGCCTTTCAGGTTTGGTTGTCTCCGCCGGTTTCATTTTGAAGGTATTTCCGCTTTGCATTCCTGTCCCCGATCAGGACGATTACGATCATGGTGACAAATCCCCCGACGTCGGTAATCATGTAGGATATGCCTGAATCCATGAAAAAGAGCAGGATTACGATAACCCATATTGCAAATCCCAGAAGACAACTCTTCAGGCCGCTCAGACTTCGGAACGCTTCAATTCCTCCAAGTTTACGGTAGTACAGCTGGTAGCTTCCGGCAGAGACGAAGAAAGGAAGAAGTCCAATATTTATCCACGAAAAAAGCGGCTTTGTCATCAGACTCAGGTTTGGGTAAAGTCCCCTTTCAATAAAGAAAAGAACTGCAAGCCATATTATGCATAACAATAACCCGAAAAACGGTCCGATATTTTTATCGATATTGTCCGGTTTCATAAGGCACCGCCTGATTAGATATCTAATCCGCCTGTTTATATTTCTTTCATGGTGTTTGGCTATACAAATAATAAATATGTGGGGGTGTCAGGATTCATTTTTTATAAATCATTGTGAAGTAAGTTGAAGAATTGTTAAATATTAATTCTGGGATTCTTCTGCAATCTAAAGAAAATGGGATTATAGAATTATTTTAATTCTATGCCAGCTCTGTCGGCTTTTACTCTTAAGAAATTTATAAATGATGAACAGGCAATGAGCATAAACTTTGCATCTTCCTGGCAAAGATCTTCTGAGTTAATTATTGCATGCCGTATTCCGTTTGGAGATGATGTCCAGCCATATAATTTTGAAAAAGCATCTTTTTCTGCTCCGTGGAATTTAATTTTCCCTCTTTTCTCAATAGTTGTTAATGCCCCCCCCCAATGATGCTTTTGGATCGCCTGAAATTTTTATACAAATTGCTTCAACAGCACTGATAGATTCTTTTATTGAATTCCTGTAATCAGGATTGCTTTTATCCGAGAGAAGCTGTAATGCCCTGTCTATATGAACTGAAATATCATCTTTACATTCTAGAGTCTGCTTAATATTATCTATTTCTTTTATATCCGTAATAGGTACAAATTTGTCGTTAATAAGTCTATATCCTGCGAATTCACTCTCTAATACACCATTGATGCAATCATGAAATGAATTGGAATCATAGTTATTTGAGCATTTAATACAAACTTCTATAAAATCATAAACTTCAAACCATTTTGCTTCATTAAAAAAGAAATCACGGATTTCCAGTCTCGCGTCATATCCTCTATATGGGATTGAATCTATGGGTTTCTTGAAATAGTAATGCCATATATTGTTACAAAATCCTAAACTAGAACCATCTCTATCATTTTTATCGTGGAATATCCTTAAAAAGAACTGAGTATATACACAAGTCCAAAGCCGATTTCTAAGTTCTTGAGACATAGATTCTATTTGGCAGACATCAGGATATTTTTGGATTCCAGATCTGAACGAAAATAAATCCATATAGATAATTAACCAATGCTATGATATTTTATCCTAACTATGAAACAATAGTGATTATAATTATTGAAAAAAAATGATAGTTCTATTAAATCTAATCAGAAATCAGTCATAATCCTGAACTGATCGATCTCAGGATTGTTGATCTCTTCTATGAACTGCTCTGCAGAGTTCTTGATATTCTTGCTTGCGGTGATTGCACGGCCTACGACGACGATGTCGGCGCCGGACTGGAGAGCGGTCTTAACAACATGCTGCCTGATTCCGCCTGCTGTTGCAACGAGGAGTTTTCCGCCGGCTGCCTTCTTGATTGCAGGAATGTCTCCCCAGTTGTATTCGTCGCCCTCGGTGTCGATTGCACGGTGCATCTCGACGATGTCGGGAACAGCTCCCTTCTTCGCAAGCTCTTTTATGAGGTCTGCGGGTTTTGTCACGTTGAGCATATCGATGATCGAGTAGATTCCGGTCTTTCTTGCCTCTTTGATGAACTTCTCGATGGTCGAGAGTGGTGCAAGACCTGAAACGACGACTGCATCTGCGGATGCGTTTGCGGCCATCCTTGCTTCGAGGTTTCCTGTGTCAAGCGTCTTTAAGTCGGCAATGATGAATGCATCCGGCCTGACCTTCCTGATCTCATCGATAACGGAAAGACCGAACTGTTTGATTGTCGGTGTTCCCGCCTCGATAAGGACGTGGTCGTTCTTCGGGACCTCTTCGAGAACCTTACGAACCGCGTTCATATCTACGAGGTCGAGTGCAACCTGCAGGTATGGCGGGTTCCAGAGTCTCTGGACCTTGAATCCCATAACGGCGTGTCCTGCACGATCCTTCTCGTCCATGAGTGTTTCCTTGTCCGGGAATTTGTCGAGTGCACGCTTTATTGCAAGCTTTGTCGAACCGTAGTTGTACCTGTATATACGGTTGTAGTCCTTCGCGCCAGGGTGGAGGAATACGCTTGCAAGAATCACAAGTTCCTCGGGGTCGCATCCGCAGTCGTCAAAGACGCCCTCTTCATATGAGTCTGCAACAGCCTTTGCAACCGCAGCCTGGACTGCTCCAAACATTGCATTTACCTGTCCCTCGGTCTTCAGTGTGACCTTGGGGATAATGAGTGTTGCAGGCTTTGTAAGCAGATTCGGTCTTATTACCGCAAGAAGCGGGGTGTGGCCGGGTGACATCTGTGATGCCGCATTTGCAAAAGCAATACCTACCGGGCCTGTTTTATCTCCTATTAGAAGATCTACGTGCGCAAGCTCTGCGCCTTCACCTTCTAGTGCTTCACCAATCAAATACATGGAATATTTCCTTCCTGCCCTAATCTTTAGCTTTAATGGTAAAAATAGATGATTGCATCTCTGGCTTTTATAATGAAAAATCATGAAAAATCAAGTGGGGTCGGTGAGATTTGAACTCACGATCGACGGGTCTCTCCGAACATGCGTTCTGAGCGCGACTTAAGGTAAATCAAGGTTTTGCGTCAGCGCTCCAACGGATCATCACAGGATTTCTCCTCAGTAGACCCATTGTTCATCATACGCAAAGACCGCTGGAGCCCGTCGCCATGCCGGACTAGGCCACGACCCCTACGAATCCATCAATACAACGACATATACCAATTTAATCATTTGGATTTGTGCCGGGAAACGAAAAATGTGGTGCACATCAAATATATTTTATTTTAGGTTCAACATTTCCTGATATGAATATGATAAGCTACGCAAGCGGAGTCTCCAGCGAACCCCTTGTCGGCGAGACCGTCAGCGAGATGCTGGACAGAATATGCGCAACTTATCCGGATAATGAAGCACTGGTCTCGGTTCAGCAGAATATCAGGTGGACTTACGGGGAATTTCTGGAGAAGGTGGAGGATATTGCATGCAGCCTGATGGCGCTCGATGTCAACAAGGGCGACAGGGTTGGAATATGGGCTATGAATTACGCCGAATGGGTACTTCTCCAGTTTGCAACGGCGAAGTGCGGCGCAATAATGGTCAACATCAACCCAGCATACAGGACGTTCGAACTCGAGTACGCGATGAAGCAGTCGGAGCTTCATACAATATTCCTCCAGGGAAGATTCAAGACATCCGACTATGTAGGAATGTTCTATGAGGCCTGCCCCGAGGCCGTCGATGCCAGGCCGGGCAAGAAGATCAGCACCGAGAAGTACCCGTTCTTAAGAAACGTCGTTTTCATGGGTGATGTCCCGTACAACGGGATGTACACGTGGGATGAATTCATGGGTAAGGGCCGAAACATCAGCAGGGACGAACTCAAAGAGCGGGGAAAAACCCTGACATTCGACGACCCGATCAACATCCAGTATACTAGTGGCACTACCGGATACCCCAAAGGCGTCGTCCTGACACATCACAATGTCGTGAACAACGGTTATACTATCGGGGAGGGCATGAAGTTCTCGGAGAAGGACAGGCTCTGCATTCCTGTTCCTTTCTACCACTGCTTTGGAATGGTTCTCTCGAACCTTGCCGCCGTCACCCACGGTTCGACCATGGTTCTCCCGTCTCCTACCTTCGATCCCGAAGCGGTGCTGAAGACAATCGACGAGGAGAAGTGCACGGCCGTTCACGGTGTCCCGACGATGTTCATAGCCGAACTTAAGCACCCTAATTTCAACAAATACAGGTATGATACGCTCAGGACCGGTATCATGGCCGGCTCGCCCTGTCCCGTGGAGGTGATGCGTGCGGTCAACGAGAAGATGCACATGACTGATATTGTCATCGTTTATGGACAGACGGAAACATCGCCCGGGGTTACGATGACGACGACAAACGATCCTCTTGACAAGAGGGTTTCCACTGTCGGCAGGGTCTTCCCGCACGTCGAGCTGAAGATCGTAGATCCCATCACCCAGAAGATAGTCCCGCGTGGTGAACCGGGCGAGATCTGTGCGAGGGGCTATGTTGTAATGAAATGCTACTACAACAACCCGAGTGCAACCCGCCAGACCATCGATGCGGACAAATGGAACCATACCGGCGACCTTGGCATTATGGACGACGAGGGCTATTTCAGGATCGTAGGGAGACTGAAGGAGATGGTCATCCGTGGCGGAGAGAATATCTACCCGAGAGAGATCGAGGAGTTCCTCCATACCAACCCGAAGATTGAGGATGTCTACATAATCGGTGTGCCTGATGAGAAGTACGGCGAGGAGCTCATGGCATGGGTGAAAGTAAAGGACAACCAGGAGCTTACAGAGGACGAGATCAGGCTTTTCTGCGACGGAAAGATCGCAAGATACAAGGTCCCGAGATATTACAGGTTCGTGGACGATTTCCCTATGACCGTTTCAGGAAAGATCAGGAAACTTGAGATGCGTGATATCTCGATAAAAGAGCTTGGCCTTGAGGCCGAGGCAGAGATCGAGACCGCCTGATTCAATATTTTTTTTAAATCTAATTCCCTACCAGCTGAAATACTTATCTCATTATAGACCTTCTTTTGAATATCAGAGATGTAGTTATGGGAAATGCTGCCGCTGACAGAGGAAACTCGCACTGGGGTGTTCTTGTTCTTGCCCTTGCGTTACCAGGGAGGGGGAAAAAGTGAATTTAATTCAGAATCAGCCTGCGTTTTCCTTTCTTTTAACAAGGTCAAATGCAGTCTCTGATGCCTTCTTCAGGACTTCCTCCTCGCCGGGGATGACTCCTCCGTGCATGAGAATTCTTCCGTCGCAGATGACGGTGTCGACTGCATTTGAACTGCATGAATAGATGATATTTGAGACCGGGTTGTAAAGGGGTGTATTGCATGCTGTATCGGCCCTGATAAGGACGATATCCGCAGGTGCACCTTTTTCGATTTTTCCCGGCCCGAAACCGAGCGCCTTTGCACCGGCGGACGTTATCATTTCATATGCCTCGTGTGCCGGCAACACTGTATCCGAATTCCAGAAGAATTTCTGGAGCAGTGCGGCGAATTTGACCTCTTCAAGGATATCGAGGTTGTTGTTCGATGAACAGCCGTCCGTTCCGAGCGCAATATTGGCACCTGCGTCAAGGAGTTTCTGGTATGGCATTGCCCTGTTTACTGCAAGTTTCATATTCGATGCAGGGTTGTGCGACGCAGATACACCATATTTGCCTAGCAGCCCGCACTCCTCGTCGTCAAGCCAGCAGCAGTGAGCCGCGATCGTCCTGTCTGTCAGGCAGCCGCATTCCTCAAGGAGTTTTGCAGGTCTTTTTCCGTGCTGTTCGATGCATCCCTGCACTTCGGTCTCGGTCTCGCTGAGATGGATGTGGAGATGAACGTCCTTCTCTTTTGAAAAGTCCGCACACCACGTGAGCCCTTCCCTTGAAACCGTGTATGGTGCATGGGGGCCGGTTGCCATTTTGATACGCGGATTGTTCAGGCCTTTGACGTGTTCGTAGAGAGCTTCGGTTGCCTTAATCTCTGATTCTCTCTTCTCTTCATCCCCAAAATCGATGAAACCGTGACAGAGGGCAGCCTTCATGCCCGTCTCGTCCACTGCCTTTGCAGCCTGGTCCATGAAGAAGTACATGTCGTTGAATGCCGTCGTTCCTGATCGGATCATCTCTATACAGGCGAGCCTGGTTCCCCAGTAGACATCCTCGCCGGTCAGGTGGGCTTCAAGCGGCCAGATCTTTTCGCTGAGCCATTGCTGGAGGTGCATATCGTCCGCATATCCCCTGAGAAGGCTCATTGCCGCGTGGGTATGTGTATTTGTAAAACCGGGTGTGGCAATCGCTCCGTTCCCGTCGATTATGAATTCCGCCTCCGATTTCAGCCCGGCATTGGTTCCCTCGCAGGTATCTCCAATCTTTCCGGATTCGTCTATGTATATACTACCCTTCTTTCCGTTGACAACCACGTTTACAAGCAGGACTGAGTTTCTGCCGGTGAATAGATCCAAATCGTCATTCTCCATAATTCATACTTCCATTGATTTTTATCAGGCTAATTTCTCAATAATTTCTTTGAGTATACTCTCTGTTCTTTCCTTGTTGCTTCTCGACTTTTCAAGGATATAGTCGTAGCTCAGCTCGTCGGCACCAAGCCCGTGACAGAAATTGTCAACCATGCAGACTGCCGCAAAGGGTATCTCAAGTTCATTTGCAATCGTTGCTTCGCTTGCAACTGTCATTCCTACCACATCACCAAGGTCCTTAAGCGCCCTGATCTCGGCCCGTGTCTCAAGCCTTGGTCCGTCCGTCTGGACATATGTGCCCTTTTTTACAGCCTCCGGGACGATATGCGAGAGCTCTCCATGAAGGTTCATATCGATTGACGGGGAGGCATGTCCTATTGTACTTTCGTATATGGTCGGGATCGTCGACATGGACAGGTAATCATCGGGCAGGACGATGCTCCCCGGTCCTATTGATTTATTTAGCGATCCCACCGATCCGAAAGCAATTATTCTGGATACGCCTGAGAGCTTAAGTGCAGAAAGGCAGGCGGGAAAGTTGATCCTGTGCGGCGGTGTATTGAACTGGTGCCTCATCAGGAGCATGATCTCTCCTTCATGTATCTCTGCAGGGCCGAAAGGTGTTGGCACCACCTTCTTTTTTGTCTCCGGCAGATCGGCATATAACAGGCTTGTGCCTCCTATTATTCCAAGCATCGGCTGTCTCCTGTTATAGATATGTATATCATTTGTTATCAATCCCGCCATATAATGGCAGATCTTTTCTCCATTATCCTTCCCGGATTATTACGGCGGTTTGACGGGTCCTGTTTACAAAAGACTAATCTTTTCTATGGTCAATATACCTTTGAATGGGAATTTTTCATACTGTTGGCGACGATTCGATAAAGTCCGGTGATAATACGGACATATATTTCGTCAGGACGACCGACATCCTTGCTCTTGAAGGAAAGAACCCCCTGGTTCATGTTGAGATTACGGCACAGGATCTCCCCGATGAATGGGGTGTCTTTTGCGGCTTCGACGATGTACTATCTCTTCTCGAAGGCCTTCCGGTAGACCTCTATGCAATGCCGGAGGGAAGTATATTCTACCCGGGAGAACCTGTGATCCGGATCTCCGGCCATTATAGGGATTTTGCAAAGTACGAGACCTCCCTTCTCGGTTTTATCTGCCATGCTTCGGGTATCGCGACATCTGCGGCGATGATCAAGGCCTGTGCCGCCCAGAGACCGGTATACTCTTTCGGGTCCAGGAGGCAGCATCCGGCTATATCGCAGATGATTGAGAGATCTGCATGGGTCGGAGGGGTGGACGGTGCAAGCAATACGAGTGCCCCGTCCGGAATTCCCCTTGTCGGGACGATGCCTCATTCGTTTGTAATGTGCTATGACAGGCCCCTTGAGGCATGGGTCTCCTTCGATCGCCATGCCCCCGGGGAAGTGCCGCGGGTGATGCTCTGCGATACCTTCTGTGATGAGAAGAGAGAGGCGCTTGATGCCGCAAAGGCCGGTGCAACTGCTGTCAGGCTCGACACACCCTCGTCCAGGAAGGGAAACATGAGACAGATCCTGGAGGAGGTCCGGTGGGAGCTTGATATCAACGGCTTTCCGGATGTGGGTATCTTTCTCTCCGGCGGGCTGGATGCCGACGACGTCCTGAACTACAGGGACATAGTCGACGCTTTCGGTGTCGGCGGTTCGATTGCAAATGCACCCGTCATCGATTTCTCTCTTGATATAGTCGAAATTGAAGGAAAAATCTTCTCAAAGAGGGGAAAAAAGAGCGGGGTGAAAGAGGTATACGAGTTCGATAACGGCGACCATCTCCTTCTGCCCCGGGGTGTGACCCCGCCAGATGGTGCAAAACCGATGCTGAAGAATTTCATAAAGGACGGGCAGATTCTCTCAAGACCTGATATGCAGAAATCAAGAACGAGAGTGCTGTCTTCAATAGAAAAGATGATTTGATCTGTTTTTTCAGATTGTAAAATTCCCTTTTATCCACCTGAGGTCAGCACCTTCTATGAGTGCACCTGTCAGGTCGGCTCCTGTAAGATCGGCTCCCCTGAGATCTGCAAAACGCAGATCCGCATCAATAAGATATGCGCCTGAAAGGTCAGCATAATCAAAAGATGCACCGACGAGATCCGCACCTGTCAGGTCTGCCCCGGAAAAATCTGCAAGTGAAAATATCCCGCCGTGAAGGTCGGCGTTTCTGAGGTCGGTACCCTGGAAGGTTGCCTTATACCCGTTTGCATTCGAGAGATCGGCATATTCCATCATGGTTCCGCTGTAATCCTGGTAAGACATCTCCTTTGAAATCTCAGTTTTATCGGTTTCTCCGGAGTTCAGAACGTACGGGCCGGGGGAGTTGCTGTATTCGATAAAAAGCAGCACGTTCCCTATTACGGATATTATCAGGAGTATCAGGGTGATTATTGTAATTTTTAACAGGGTACGTTCTTCCATAACTTCTCATTGATATCATGGTTTTTTTGGTATATAGTTATAATCCGGACTTCTGGTTTGACAGCCTGTTCAATATTTTGTGGAAATCACAAAAAGCAGCCTCCGCCCAAAAACCAGACCAGTACGCATGTTACGACGGGGATTGTCAGGTTGTCGTCTATTGGGGATACCAGTTCGGTGATCCCTGCGGCTGCCGAGAGAATTATTGCATTGAGCGGCCCGGTGAAGAACAGCATGATTGCAAAAGCAGCACCTGTTCCGCAGATCGTTCCTTCGAGTGTTTTTTCTCCCCAGATCTTTTTCTTTCCAAAAGATTTGCCGGCAACAGTAGTCACGCTGTCGAGAACGGAAAGCATCACAATTGCGATGATCGTGATCGAACTCCCGAAGAATGCAAGACAGAAGAGAGTTGATATAAAAAAATAAATCGTGCCTTTTCCGGGGAATACGTCCTTTCTCTCCAGTTTCCCGATAAGAAACGAGAAGAGGGGGACCTTTATTCCACGGTCGACTGCATCTGCGATGACAATCCCGACGAATACAATGGCAATGAATGTGAATATTGCATATCCCTCGTGTATAAAATGAACGTAATATATGAACCCGGCAATCAGGAGGCCGAAGAGCATATGCGCAAACTGCCTGTAGATTTCTTTCACGCATAGTTGTTTTTGGTGCAGGACTAATAATTTAATTGATAAAAGGGCCCGGAGAAATGAAAGGAAAACAAAACTATATTTATTCTACAAAATCCAATATATTCAGGCAGTCGCAGCGGGCTGGTAGATCAGGGGAAGATCGCTACCTTGGCATGGTAGAGGCCGCGGGTTCAATTCCCGCTCAGTCCACTCATTTCCGCTATTTTGCAAAATAAAGACCAATTCATCCTTTGTTTTATTTCTAAGTTCATTTAGGGCCGTATCAAGCAATCGAGACGCATTTAGGCCGTTATTTTTAATATATTCGTGATTTTCAGGGCTTATAGTAATATTCAGCTTTTTCCTAACTCTGTGTATTTCACGCTTTTTCGCTTTATTTCTCTTTTCCATCTTTCTTTTTCTCCTGTCCGTATGTGTCCGTACACATGCGGACACTATGCGCTGTCTTAATGTCAGTTAGGTAGGCCATAAAGGGAAGGTTCCAGGAAGGTTACTCTTACTTTGAAAGGTGGTTAACAGGCTGTTGTGCAACCTGCTATTTTTGTAATATAGGGTTGGTTTCTGATCATGAACCGGATGAAATACCTTCTTGGAAAATATCACATTGATGAATTGACACCAGCTGAAGAAACTGAACTTAGAGAAATCATAACAGGGAAGGTTCCGGGGGCCGTCGATTGGACTATAAAAGAAATATATGATTTAGGTCTTGTTATTGTAGGGGCTAATGAATTGTGTGGAAATAAAAGTTTGAAGTAATAACATGAAATTAAAGATGGGTTGAATATCTGTAGATTATATTATTTTATTAATCAGGGAGACCTATTCGAGATAAATAACTGGAAAATCTTTGTGATACATCTTCTCGATATAGTTCTTTTACCTTAAATACTCTGTTTGATTTTCTTATAGATTCTAAATACATGATGTTTACAGAAAAATAGTGCTTGAAATCAATTATTGAAGGAGGTAATATACTATCTTTTCCAAAATCAAGGTAATGATAGCGAGGATTATTATTGTTTTTAAGGTCGTTTATTGCAGAACTTGAATTTCCTTTGAAAATACGCATATCTAAATTAAGTTCACTTAGATGAGTTCCTTCAATTACAAATTCATAGTTATAAATTGGTGCAACAAGCGCTGAAAACAGAATTTTATCATCTGTTTTTTGTTTTTGAGATCTAAATGTAAAGTCCTGAGCCAAATCACAATCTTGTGTGAGAACATATACGTAAGGAAATATTATTTTAGATAATTCGATTTGTCCTTTTTCTTCGATATAATATTCAATATGATCTACATCTTTAAACACATCTCCCTGTGAAACTCTCTTTCGAGGCCTTTTATAGATTTTCAAAGGCTTTTTGAGCTTTTTTTCACTTTTTATTTCTTTTGATGTCATGTATGATCGTAGCTCTGATGTATTTACGCCTTGGTTTAGAAACACCGTATTTTTTAGTCTCAGGTTCTAATTCCACTATTTTTCCGCCGTCTGTAACTACATTTTCTGTAGCTGTTGATTTTGATGTATATTGAGAATCAAAATGTTCTCTGCATTCGCTCAAGCCATCTCTCTCCTTAACTCATCTGTAATGCTCTTTTCAAAAAGATCTGGAATTGGTTTACGACATTCTTCTAATTTATTTTGTAGATCAGAATAGCTTTGAATTAAACCAGTGTATCGAGCATCATAATCTAAAATAAATTCTTTCTTTCTAATTATTGCTGGGAAATCTCTATTCGAGATACCATATTGAAATTTTAAATTAATGTCATTTATCCTTAAATCTAATGCCTGAAATGCTCGGGTTATTGATTCTTGGTCAGGATAGATCTTAAAAATCGATAATAGATTTGGATTTAAATATTTACTCCAATCTGTGGGATTTGGTTCATCGATAGAAATAATATTTATGTACCTTAATCCAATTGATTTTATATTCACTTCGTCACATTCGGTGAATAATGATTTACAAATGTCAAAAATATCCTCTTTAAAAGGTTTAAATGAAGTGTATTTATTGTATACTATTGTTATGTAATATTTGTTAATATCTAACTGTTTATCACGATTAATATCATAATAAATCCAATTTTTTGATTTTTCTTTTTCAATAGAACTACTTGCATCATCTTTTTTTATTGCAAATTGAAGGTTAGCTTGAATTAGATCTTTATGTTCAGATATTGGAAATCTTTTCAAAGCAGTGAGGTTAAGATTTTCAAAAATATTTTCTGCCAATTCTTCTATAGGATTAGCAAAATCAATTCTAAAAATCACTTGGTTCAAGTAATTATTTTTATATTTTATTTCCATCTCATGTTCACCTGAATTAAATATTATCTAATTAAATTAAATATTTACTTCCTTTTATCAATCACTTTCAGACCACGTGGCTTTGAGATTATTAGTAATGACTATTATCAAGATATGGGGGTTTTGCCTTTGTCCCACAACAAGATATTATGCTTACAAAGTGCGGATGTATCCCGGTTCACAAACAAAAAAGGTGACCGAAGGTCGCCTCGGGGAATCGATTGGGGCGGAGCCCCTTCGGTAGGCAAAAAACAGAATAAACAGAATAAACGGTACATTCTCCCAACATCGCATTTAAAGGGAATTTTGGATAATTATTATATCATCTCATAAGTAACTATTCAGTATCATATGGCGATGAAACCGGAAAGCCCGCTTACGCATTTCTTAAAAAATGATAAAAGGCTTGATGAATTGTGCAGTAAATACAACGTTTCCGAGATGTTTATCTTTGGATCTGCAATTCGTCCTGATTTCGATCCTGAAAAAAGCGATATTGACATTCTGGTTTCATTTCGAAAAATGACTCCGGCAGAGCATGCCGACTCCTATTTTGGCCTGTTGGAAGAGCTTGAAAGGTTGTTTGGCCGCAGTGTCGATCTCCTTGAAAAAGAGGCTGTAAGAAACCCTTATCTAAAGAGAAATATTGACGAATCCGGAGTAATGGTCTATGCCTCAGCATGAACCTGAAAAATGTTTCTATGACATTGAAGAGGCGGCCGGAAACATACAAGAATTTGTATCCGGAAAATGTTTCGAAGATTATGAATCTGATCTGATGCTCAAATCCGCCGTTGAAAGGCAGTTTGAGATAATCGGGGAGGCATTAAAGCAGCTTTTTGAAAAAAATCCTCACTTTAAGGAGATGATTACGAATCCATCCCGGATAATTTCTTTTAGAAACCGGCTTATTCATGGATATTCAAGCGTCTCCGATGAGGTTGTATGGGGAGTTATTGAAAAGGATTTGCCTGTTCTCAAATCAGAAATAAATGCACTTCTTGAAAGAGGAAAAGAATAATCTGAATCTGACACTCTAAATATTCCTAAAATGCAAAGTTTAGCTCTGCAGATTTCCTTTATCAGGACTGTGTCATAAAGTCCTGAAAAAGATCATCCGGGGGTTATACCTGTTTTTTGTTATAGTAAATTCAGCCTGAAAACACGCAATCCTGGCTTATTTCGGCCTTTTACATCGTGTTTTGGAGGCCGGTTTTCAAAAAAGCCAATCTGTGGTTTTCAGGGTGATTAATCCCCGTATTGCATCGAAACAGCGTCGTGTCATTGTCCTGTTTTTCCAGAACGATGTTTCTATCGAACAGGGTGGAGATCGTGGAACACAGGGCTTTTGGGTGGATGCCGAAACTTACGTTTTAGGCCACTTTAAAGGGCTATTTAAGTTTTACTTTACAATTTGGCGATTCTGGCAATGTCATACTTTCAACAGATTTCATGAATAAGTCCTGCCGGAGTCCAAATGCTGATGCAAAAATCGACATTTGACACATTAGACTTTTTTATAAACAGTTCCAGAATTGGAAATATGAAAAATAACCACATAATTATCTCCGTATTTATTTTATTTATGTTGGTATCTGTCGTATCGGCCGCAGCGCCGAAAACAATCGATGGAGATTATCCATGGATCAGGGTCAACCCGATCGGTGACCACTACGTTGGTGAGATATTCACGATTTCAGGAACAACAAACCTTCTCGTAGATAGTGACTTCATCTTTGAAATATTACCTTTGGCGTTACAACAGCCCGGCGTGACCCCGGGCGGAGAATACAGCGGGCTGTCGGAGACCCTCAAGGCCGTTAAAGGGGATACCTGCAACGAGTGGTCTGTAGATGTCGATACATCATCTCTTAATCCCGATGAGTATGTTGTTAACGTTGAATCCGTCGAGACGACCTCAACAGCGACAACATCATTCAACCTGCTGGAAAAAGGAGCGACAGCAACCGCAACAAAAACAGCGGCTAAAACCACAACTGCAACTATGGCTACAACACCTGCTGCAACAGAAAAGGCAACATTACCTATTTCAACCCGGACAGAGGCGGCAGCCCCCGGATTCGGAGCACTTGTCGCACTGGCCGGAGCCGGAGCAGCAGCGGGACTGCTCATCAGGAAGGATTAAACTCATTATTTTTTTAGAACTCATTTAACCCTGAACGATTCTGTGTTTTGAAACGAGAATTCTAATTGTCACAATGGCTTATTGGTGACAGAAGGTCGCCCTAAGTCTCGAAAGAAGCGTCAGCCTCTTTGACGGGCTACTCAAATTTATTGCACGAAAACCTCGTTTGAATAATCTGCATTATATTTCAGATTTTTTTGAATAGGTCAATATATTATTTTTATTCAGAATTTTCATAATTAATCATTAAGGATTTTTTCATCGAAAATCAGGGAGGATCAAAAGACCTTTTTCACCTTAGCACATATTGATGTGAAGGTGATCTTACTTTGAGCCTCAAGGATATGCTTGTCCCCAACGATGACAAATTTTTTGACCTGTTTGAAAAGCAGGCGGTCGTATTGAAAAAGGCTTCATTACATCTCCTGAATACATTTGAAACTTTCGATGATGTAAAGAATAAGTGCCATAAAATGAAGAATTACGAGCACCAGGGAGATGAAATAACCCATGATATCTATCAGCTTTTAAACAAAAGCTTCGTAACCCCTATCGAGCCCGAGGACATCTCGCGTCTTGCAAAAGCACTCGATGATATTCTTGACCATATCGATGATACAGCCAGTAAGATGTACTTCTATGGAATGTCTGAAGTGGATCATTACATGGTAGAACTTGCAGAACTGATAGACAGCCAGGCAAATGAGATTGAAATTGTAATCAAGGAGATCAGGAATTTCAAGAATCTTGAAATGATCGAGGAGAAGTGCATAGAAATTAACCGTCTGGAGAACCTTGCGGACGAGATTTTGGGAAATGCGCTGAAAGAACTCTTCCTCTCTGATGATGCAAAGAAGATTATAAAGAACAAGGATATCTATGAGACACTTGAGATTGCGACAGACAAGTGCGAGGAAGTGGCAAACGTCCTCTATGACCTTGCAATTAAGCACTCCTGATTATTATGGAAATGGTTATAATTTTTGCCGGAATCATCCTCGCCCTGATATTTAATTTCGTAAACGGGCTCAATGATGCGGCAAATTCCATTGCAACAATGATCGCCACCAGAGCGCTTACGCCTCTTAAGGCTGTGGGACTGGCAGCTATATTCAATCTAATCGGACCCTTTTTGTTCTCGACTGCGATTGCAAAAACTATCGGTAAAGGAATTATCGATATCTCTCTTCTTACACCTTCTCTTGTTTTTGCGGCAATGTTCGGTGCAGTTTTATGGGTTTTTGCCGCCTCGTTTCTTGGCATTCCGGTATCAAGCAGCCATTCTCTTGTAGGAGGCCTTGTTGGTGCAGGTATAGCAGTGGGGGGTATTTCGGTTATATTATGGCCTGATTTATCTACTGTTAAAATGCTCGTTTTGTACACAATGGCAGGTACGATTCTCATTACAATGATTTTTTCAGCATTGCTTGCCGCTGTGGGAGAGGACTGGAGGCGTTATTTTGTATTTACAATACTATCAGGAATTGCCTTAACGATCCCTGCACTGATTATTTCAGGTGCTCTTAAGATAAGCGGAATTCTTGCGGTCATTATATTTATCGTCGTATCTCCGATGCTCGGTTTCATTGCGGCTTTTCTCCTTGGAATCCTGATAATGAGGCTTCTTCGCAACTCAAATCCCTCAAGGGTCAACCGCAGTCTCAGGCCGCTCCAGATACTCGCCGGTGCATGGCAGTCTGCAGGTAATGGTGCAAATGACGCCCAGAATGCGATGGGAATGATTACTGCAATGCTCTTTGCAGCCGGGATGATATCAGTATTTGAGGTCCCCGTGTGGGTAATAATTTCTTCATGCTGCGCAATATCACTCGGAACTCTGCTCGGCGGGTGGAGGGTGATCGACAAGATGGCTCATAAAATTACAAAAATCCGCCCGTACCAGGGTTTTTCAGCTTCAGTTGCAGGCGCCGCAGTTCTTTCGCTGATGACCTCTTTTGGGGTCCCTGTCTCGACGACACATGCAATCAGTGGCTCGATTATGGGTGCGGGTTCGACAAGAGGTTATTCATCCGCAGTCAGGTGGAACAATGTCCGGGAGATAGTAATGGCATGGTTTATCACAATTCCTGCCTCTGCATTTGTATCGGGGATAGTATTCCTTGTAATCAGCTTATATCTCTAATCTTTTTCAAATCATAACGGTTTACCTGCTCTCTGTCTTCGGCAATTATGAAAGGACCGGATATAACTCTCTTTAGGCTGAATAACGAATTATAAGTATTATCGGGGTTAATCCTATCCGCAAATCAAAGGTGTTTAAGATGACTGAAAAAATGACTGTTTTATTGCTCCTTTCACTCATGACAGCTGTCTGTCTGGTCTTTGCAGGCGGCTGCACAGGTGAAGATGCATCTCCTGTTAAGGAAGCGGAAACGCCCGAAGCAACACCGGTTTCAACGGTTGCACCTACTGAAGAAGTCCCGGAAACGGGAAAGGCTGTGGATTATTCTGACTCCTACAACTGGCTATCTCTGCCCATGACTGAGAAAGAGGTCGACGTCTTTTATGTTTACCCTACGGTCAGCCAGAATGAATCGGGTTCGATGATTATCACCGATGATGTGGACCGTGCGCTTGCACAGGGTATTTTCGAGGCTCAGGCCAGCGTCTATGAACCCAGTGCCAATGTATTCGCTCCCTATTACCGGCAGATGTCCACTGGTGTGACCATGACTTCCGCAGACGAACTCGCAACCGACACTCCCGAGTTCAAGCGTGGTGCGGTTGATGTCCAGGACGCTTTTGAATATTACATGGAGAATCTCAATGAGGGACGTCCGTTCATAATCGCAGGTCACAGCCAGGGAACAATGGCACTGATTGAGCTGATAAAGAACCGCTTTGGAGATGATGAAGAGCTCCGCAGCCGTATGGTAGCTGCGTATCTCATCGGCTACACGGTGACTGACGACGACCTTGCAAAGGCGGGACTTACTGCTGCGACCGGTGCAAAAGATACCGGTGTTGTAGTTACATACAACACACAGTCGCCGACATCCGTCGGAGGGCCCATGCTCATGGAGGGTGCACACTGCATCAATCCACTCAACTGGAAAACCGATGACACCTATGCCCCCGCCCCGGAAAACATTGCCGCAAGGTTCTACGATGATTCAACCGGAGAGTTCCTGCGCGAGGTGCCAAATTACTCGGATGCCCAGATCAACATGACAACCGGGGCTCTCATGACAACCATTCCTGAAGGAGAAGTGCTTGATATCGGCCCGTATCCCGAGGGTGTCTATCACCGCTATGACTATGCATTCTGGTACAGGAATCTCGAACAGAATGTCAAAGACAGGATTCAGGCGTACCTGGCGGGCAACTGAATTATTAATAACAAATCCCACTTTTTTAACTGATTTTCCGGAAACAACCCTGTAAAAACAGATTAATCTGTTATTCGTGTTTTTCCCTGTAATACCTGCAAAAGTCCTTAATCATACATTTATCACATGCAGGCTTTCTTGCGGAGCAGATCGCTCTTCCGTGCGAAATCAGCAGGAAATTCATCTTTCCCCAAACCTCTTTCGGGAAAAGATCTGTGAGATCCCTCTCAATCTTATCTGGATCAGTATTGACCGTAAACCCGATTCTCTTTGATACTCTCTTCACGTGGGTATCAACTGCAATACCTTCGTCGATCCCGTATGCATGGTTGAGGACGATGTTTGCAGTCTTACGCCCGACACCGGGGAGGGTGACAAGCTCTGCCATCGTCCGGGGGACTCCCCCCCCGAAATCGTTGCAGAGAATCTTTGAAGCTGCAATGATATTCTTCGCCTTTGCCCTGAAAAACCCGGTTTTTTTGATAACCCTCTCGACATCCTCCTGCTTCGCTTTCGACAGGGCGTATGCATCCGGGTATTTTGAGAAGAGTTCCTTCTTTACCGAATTCACCATGATGTCGGTCGTCTGCGCAGAAAGGATGGTCATTACAAGTATCTGGAAAGGATTGTCGAAGTCAAGAAAGTTCAGATTTGTATCTTCGCCCAGGTATTCTCCTGCAAGAACCGAATAGATTCTGCATGCTTCATCCTGCTGCATAAAAAAGACCTGATGGGGTAGGGCAGATTCGAACTGCCGTCAAAGCGTCCCAAACGCTCTAGGATGGACCAGGCTACCCTACTACCCCGTTTTACCTAAATAAATGTGTTTTTTTTGTAAAAATAACTGCCGATATATGTCTGTCCCGGGTCAGATGTCATCCAGTGGACTTGCGCCGCCGGAAGACACGATACTGCCGCTGAAATTGCCATTGACCAGGACATCTTTCAGGTTTTCAGGACTGCGTCCGTCGACAACCACTAGCGGAATGCCGCTTCTTTTCAGGACCTTCGCCGCGACAAGGTCGATTACAGTATTTGACCCTGCTTCCATCCCTGATCCTGATATGATTCCAATCAGCTCATCCGGAGTGATACGATCATATTTTACCGCGCCGGGATTCTTCTTTGGGTCTTCTGAGTATATGCCGTCGATCGATGTAACATTTACAAGGAAATCTGCACCGGCTCTCTCAGCCAGAACGGCAGATACGGCATCTGTGGTCTGTGCAGGGGTAACTCCGCCCATGATCACGATCTTCCCGCTGTCCCCTGCAATAAGGGCCTCGTTGTAGCTCTCCGGCACCGACCTGTAGGCCGCCTCCCCGAGAGCCCATATCAGCATCGATGCGTTAATCCTTGTGATGAGGATCCCGAGTTCGTCGGAGGTGGCTTCATCTATTCCAAGCTTCCTTGCCTCCCCGATGTATCTCCTGGCCTCTCCGCCTCCCCCTACTACTACGAAGATTTTGTATTTCTGCGACAATTCCTTCAAAATACCTGAAAATTTGCTGATATTGTTGGATTCAAGTGAGGGAACAAGAATCGAACCGCCGACTGAGAGAACAATTTTTTTCATTCTGGCTCAATTATTTGCTTTCAATGCAATATAATTTTTTAAGTCCTTCTGCTGAAGTAAGCAATATCAAAATACCTGTGGAATCGACAGACTAATCAGCTGTCCGCGGGTAAAGACCATAACAGGAGTAAGGTGATCAGCATGTCCCATGTTGCTGAACTATTTGACAGGATCGAAGACAACGCCGTAAAGTGCAGGGTGTGCGGCCACAGGTGCAAAATAGCCGAAGGCAAAAGCGGAATATGCGGGATGAGGGTCAATCGCGGGGGAACTCTCTATGCGGACAATTATGCAAAAGTCGCTGCAGAAGCCGTCGACCCGATAGAGAAAAAACCCCTTTATCATTTTCTTCCCGGAACGAGAGCATACTCTCTCGGCGGGCTGGGCTGCAATTTCCGTTGTTCCCACTGCCAGAACTGGCAGATATCCCAGGACCATGACGGTGCAGGAATGACCCGGACCATTCTTCCCGAAGAAGGTGTTGCAAAGGCGAAGGCTACCCGGTGCAGCAGTATCGCATGGACATACAACGAGCCGACGATCTGGCACGAGTATGCAAAGGACATGGGAACTCTTGCAAAGAAGGAATCTCTTGGGACAGTCTATGTGACCAACGGCTACATTACCGAAGAGGCGCTTGACGACCTTTCGCCCATGCTTGATGCCTTCAGGGTGGACCTCAAATCGTTCTCCGATGATTTTTACAGGAAGATCTGCAGGGCGCGTCTTCAGCCTGTTCTCGATTCCACTATCCGGGCAAAGGAACTGGGTATACATATTGAGACGGTAACACTTGTAATTCCCGGGGTGAACGACAGCACGGTGGAAGTTTCGGCTCTCATCGACTGGGTGTTTGAAAACCTCGGCCCGGATATCCCTATGCACTTTACTGCTTTCCACCCTGATTTCAGAATGACTGATCTTCCCCCGACACCGGTTAAGACACTCGAGAAGATCCATGATATGGCGCTGGAGAAAGGGATGAAATACGTGTATATAGGGAATGTCCCCTCGCACAGGTACAACAATACATACTGCCCCGAATGCGGGAGCCTTCTCGTAGAGAGAGCTGGATTCTCTGCTGTCCCTGCGGGTATTGACGGCGATTCCTGCAAAAACTGCGGTGCGAAAATCCCGGTGGTAACAAAGATCACCTGATATTTTTTTAAATTACAGCCATGAGGAACTCTTTTCTGACAGACAGGATGCTAGGGACTCTTGCAAGGTATCTCCGGTTCATGGATTACGACACCCTGTCTGCCGACACCCTGGAGCCGGGCAACACACGCGAAGACACAATTCTGCTCCGGATCGCCCGCTCTGACGGCAGAATGCTGCTTACAAGGGACAGGGAGTTGTCGGGCCGTGGTGAGGAGTGCGTATATCTCGTATCGGAAGATCCAATAGAACAGGTGAAGCAGCTGGTTGACGAAGGACTGATCGATCCTGATCTAAGGCTGAGGATGCACCGCTGTTCAGTATGCAACAATATCTTAAGAAAAGCAAAGAGCCACGAGATCGAGGAATGCGACTATGCACCTAAGGATAGGGCCGGGAAAAAATTCGCATGGTGTCCTGTCTGCGGAAAACTCTACTGGATGGGTTCTCATGCTGAAAAACTGGGAGATAAGTTAAAAGAGATTTCTCCGGGAAAGGAAGAATAATGCCTGCCTAAAGCCAGCCCTTCTCCTTCCAGTAGTCGTATTCGTGAGTCCAGTCTTTCTTATTAAATAAGACGAGGTTCTTCATTCGCTGGTGCATATCTTTGTGGACGGCTTCCTGTTCCGGATAGCTTCTCTTATCCGATATCGCCGTTGCAAGGTCCTTTCCAAGCTCATATGCTTTTCTGCAGGCCTCTTCGAAGGCCTCGTCACCGTCTGCCATAACGGCGTATGCCTCTCCAGTGGTCATTGCGCCCATAAAGCGAAGCGTATCGTTCATGTAGCTGCAGACCTCGTTGGCATGTGAACCCCCTGCGGTCGATACCGAAAAACCGTATTTGCCAAGAAGCATCTGGCAGTGGACAACGTCCGGCATCCTGTCGAACAGGGTCTTTAGCTGTGCAGTCACCGAATTTATGTAAACCGGCGATCCGAGGATTATCCCGTCGCTTTCAAGAATGAGATCAAGAATCTCCCGGTAATCGTCTTCATGTATGCAGTCCCCCGTCGAGTAGCATGTGGAGCATCCTGTACAGTAGTTGATCTCCTTTTCAGTGATGTCAATGAATATCGTTTCAGCACCCGCATCCTCTGCTGCGGACGGCAGATTCGATCAGCCTGAATGTATTGCCTCTCCTGCCTCTCGGGCTTCCTGACAGTACAACGATCTTCATAATTATTCCTTTGAAATCTTCACTTCCAGTTCGTAAGTTTTCCCGCATTCCCCATTGAGTTCTACCTCGAACGCCTGGTGGTCGCCTGCCTGAATGACCTCGAAATACCTGCTTGTAGTGTCAAGTAATTTCCCTGTTGCGGGATCGACAAGATTGCATCTTACCACTACATTCTGTGCATCTTCTGCACCGTTGTTTATGATATCCACTGTATCTGCCCTGTAATAGCAGGTGCTGTCAGATCTGTAATGCTGAACCAGCTGTGAAGTTGCGGACGTCAGGTCCCCGTAGCCGTATGCCGAAGCTCCGCTCTGCGAAGATTGTGTAGAACCTGTATTGAAATCCGTACATCCTGCCGATATGAAAAGTGCAAACAACACCATGCCTGCAATAAATAGTGCTTTCATCTTCATTTGGTCTAACTCCTATGTGTAATATGACTATAATTAACAATTTATAAATTTCTAAAAAAATGGAATTGATTTATCATTCATTCGGTTTAAACTAAAAAGGTAGGGTGAGGAAAATAGCCATTGGATCCACAATTCTTGCAGGAGGGGTAGGTACAAGGTTATGGCCCCTTTCGAGGGAACAGTACCCCAAACAGTTCCTGAAACTTAACGGCAGATCACTCTTTCAGGATACGTATCTCCGGGCTCTTAAAATTTCGGCTCCTGAAGAGATTGTAGTTGTTACGCATGAAAATTTCAGGTATCATGTGAAGAACCAGGTTGAAGAGATTGGCTATGAAATAAAAGACCACCAGATTCTACTGGAGACAGAAGGTAAGAACACTCTTCCTGCGATTACGTGGGGAGTTTTTGTTCTTTACAATCTATTTGGAGATATTCCTGTAGCTGTTTTTCCCAGCGATCATCTTCTCGATGAAGAGGCAATGGACGTAATAAAGGGTTCTGCCGGCCTTGCAGGAGAGAACCTCGTTGTTTTTGGGATCAAGCCCACAGCCCCATATACCGGATACGGGTATATCAAACCGGGGGACGCCCTGGATGGGGGTTTTTCCGTTGAGATGTTCAAAGAAAAACCCGATCCTGAAACGGCTGAAAGATATATGAATTCAGGTTATCTCTGGAACAGCGGGATGTTTTTATTCAGGCCCAAAGTCTTTTTTGATGAGCTGAAAAAGCACGTACCTGCGATATTCCGGGCGTTCAATCGCGAAAATCCTGATTATTCTTCTGTTGACTCCGTGTCAATTGATTATGGTCTTCTTGAAGTCTCAGGCAGGGTTGCAGTCGTACCCCTGGACCTGAAATGGAGTGATCTTGGCAGTTTCAGGTCGATATATGACAATTCCGAAAAGGATGAATCAGGTAACACCGGCAATGCGGAGTTCGTAAATTCGGAAAACAACTACGTCTATTCCAAAGACCGGAAGGTTGCCGTTTTGGGAATGAAAAATACCGCTGTAATCGATTCAGGGGACGCACTTTTGATCTGCAATCTTGATGATACTGAATCCATCAGGGAGCTTGTTGAGATCTACAAAAAGAGGGGTGAAGATATCATAAATTATCACCTCACTGTTCACCGTCCCTGGGGGTCATACACCGTTCTCGAATCAAAGAACTTTTTCAAGATAAAAAGAGTATCGGTCAGTCCAATGAAATATCTCTCCCTTCAATTGCACCATCACAGGAGCGAACACTGGATTGTTGTAAGCGGAACGGCTGAAGTCCGGCTTGGTGATGAGGTAAGGACTCTTTCAAAGGGTGAGAGTACATTTGTTGGTGAAGGGGTTCTTCACAGGCTTGGAAATCCCGGTAAGATCCCTCTTGAAGTAATCGAAGTCCAGATAGGTGAATATCTTGGAGAGGACGATATCGTCAGGTTTGACGACGACTTTGGAAGGGCCTGAAAAAACAGTTTTTTTTATTCTTTTGATTCTTTTCCGAGAGAATCGGCTTTTTTGATAAAGAAATAACCTGCCGTAAGCGCGAATACAACCACTCCTATTCCGAAAAGCACGTCGTTTGTGATTGTCATGGGGTCAATTATGATGATCTTTCGTGCTACTGCGATTATCGCCAGGATAATAACGATCTCGACCTGGATCCTCCTGTTCTCAAGGAATGATTTTATAGTCTCCATGAGTTCAAGTCCAATCAGGATGAGCAGGAAGAATTCGAATGCCGCAAGAATTCCCTTCGTCTCAAGTTTTAATAACGTTTCGTCGAAGAACAGTGAAATTAGAATAAGATAGGCCAGTTCATAAGTCGAAAAGATCAGGATCCCGATCAATATGACCATTAGAATAAGGTAGATAAATACTTCGACGTCGGTTATTACCTTAACAACTTTTTTTTCCATTCTTACCCTGTTTTATCAGGCTATAACTATATATTTTGATTGTTTCAGGTTTCCGGATTTGATTAGCATCTTTCCATATCCGGCTGATAATTCCGAAAGCGGTTACTATTCCCCGTGACAATAATCATGATAGTCACGTCCCGGAAAAAAAGACCGGTCCGATCCGGCAACTCAGGCCATCCCAAAGGGATTCCCGGCGGGTTTGACGTAATCGGAAATATCGCGGTCGTCACTATACCTGGAGGTTATGAGGAATACTATACGGAAGTTGCCGCATCGATTACCGGGATGAGGGGGAATGTGAGGACTGTTCTTAACAGGGTATCTTCAGCCGGTAGTGACTACCGGGTCCCCGGGTTTGAAGTTATATACGGTGACCCACGGACGGTCACCGTTCATAAAGAATCGGGCTTTTCCTATATGCTTGATCTCAGGGACTCCTTCTTCAATCCCCGCCTCTGCACGGAGAGAATGAGGGTTGCCGGAATGGTCCGGGAGAACGAGACCCTGCTTGTTCCTTTCGCCGGGGTGGGGCCGTTCGTCGTTCCTGCCGCTGCAGGGGGAGCAATAGTTTATGCGGTCGAGATGAACCCGTCTGCGTGCGGCTGGCTAAAACGGAATGTTGAAGTGAACGGGGTTTTTGAAAGAACCGAAGTAATCCTTGCCGATGCGGGAGATATCCCGGATATGTTCTCTACGCAATTCGACCGGGCGATTGTCCCAACACCGTACGGATTCGATGAATCCCTGTTTATTATAGCGGACCGGGTGAAGACAGGCGGATATATCCATTTCTACACGTTCAAACGGCCTTCTGAAATCGGCGGGCTGAAAGAATCATACGGAAAGTCCGGGCTTAAAGTCCTGAATGCCCGACGTTGCGGGAATGTTGCAAAGGGGGTTTCAAGATGGGCGTTCGATCTGAAAAAGGAATAATCATGCGTGATAAACCGTGGGCAGGTTTATGCTGCATGGTAACTATCTTTATTTGATGAAGGCTGGGGCAGGTTTTATTAATCTTCTTCGGGAGCATTCCCCGGGAGAAGACCTTCCTATAGAAACTGTAAGGAAAGATTTCTCGGATTTTTATCTCAGCTACCAGGATGACCAGAGGCCTGTCACATCGATCGTGAGCATCAGGGACGATCTGCAGGGTACCTGGATAACCGTGCCCGGATGCGGTGATAAGGGAGCAATTCTTTTCTTCCACGGGGGCGGTTTTACAATCGGCTCAACTGCAGACCATACAGGTCTTTGCAGCAGGATTGCATCAGCGGCTGGCATGCCTGTTTTTGGGGTTGATTACCGGCTCGCTCCCGAATCTACTTTTCCGGCACCTGTTGAGGATGCGCTGGACTCATACAGGTTTCTGCTTGAAACAGAGTATGATCCCTCACATATAGTGCCTGTTGGCATCTCTGCAGGGGGTACGCTTGTTCTCTCTATGCTCATCATATTGCGTGAACTGCACGTCCGCCTTCCTGCATGTGCCGTATGCATGTCTCCTGCAGTAAATCTCCTCTTTGAAGGTCGTTCGGTAACAGATAATATCAAAACAGACTGGATCACGCCCCGGCGACTGGATTCAATATGCAGGACTTATCTTAAAGGGGAGAACCCCCGAAATCCCGCTGCCTCCCCTTATTTTGCGGATCTTACCGGCCTTCCGCCGCTGTTGATACAGGCAGGAGGGGGCGAGCTGTTAAGGGACGATATCATCTGCTTCGTGGAGAAAGCAAGGGATTGTGGTGTAGATGTTGACTTTGAAATGTGGGAGGGGATGTTTCACTGCTGGCAGATTTTTGCATCCGGGATAAGCGAAGGGGATGAGGCCATACAAAAAATCGGGAGTTATATCCGGGAATATACCGGGTGAATGCTGCTCGTCTCTATGCCACCTTGAAACCATGAACCAAAAGAAGCGATTCTCCCTCTGTTGAACCGATCCCAGTTACCTGTTCATAAATCAGGGGATTTGAAATTTTAAGATATTCTGCATAATCTTCAGCCCTGACCGGATATTTGGGAGTGGTTTTTATTGGGTCGAGTATAAACCAGCCCTCTTCTGTTTTTACTTCAGCAAATTTATGGTCGTAACCGTACATGATCACGAATCTCGATGGGGCTTTTAGAGTCCTGTTCACGAGATATGATATGGCCCGGGCATATTCACTGCAGTTACCCCTTCCGTCGGCAGCGGTCAGTTTTTCAAGCCCGTCCATCCCGAAGAGATAATGGTACAGCAGAAAATGGAAGCCATACACTCCGTTTTCGGGAAATATGGACCTGACCGGAACGGGATTTCTTATATCGTTTCCGCAGGAGGAAAAAGACTCAAGGTACTTTTTTGAGATGTTCCATGCAACAGCGGAGTTCTCATCTCCTGCCTTAAGTTCGCCGGCGGTAAAAATCCCGTATTCGCTTTCAACTGCACTGTAATCGTATTCCACAGAGGCAATAAATACGGCCTGGGGGGCCAGCCACAGGATTATGATAACTCCTGCCAGCGGCAGGATGCCGCTTCTTCCTTTCATGTACCCGATGAGGAGAACAATGCACAATGGGACGAGCAGTGAGATTTCAACAGCGACGGTGAGGGGGAGTATGTGAATCGCGGGATAGATTATCAGGATATGCTGCAGGAGAAAGAAGGCATAGGCTGAAACGATGACTCCGATAGCCCCAAAGGCAACAGGGGTGCTGTAATGGATATTTATACCGGTATCCGCGAGATTTCTGTGAGAAGACATGTCTCAGTTCTTTAAAGGACTATATCTCTTCAGGTCCTATTTGTATTTTTATTAAGGCGAAAAAGAGGGTTTATCCAAGTTTTGATTTGAAGTCTTCGTAACTGAAATGACGCAACACCTCAATCGAGTTCTTCCCGGAATCCCATAAGGCAATGTCAGGGAGCCTGACCCCGTTGAACGTGGTATTTTTGACCATCGTATAATGCGCCATATCCGTGAATGCCAGCCGGTCACCGGGTTTCAGTTCACTGTCGAATGAATAAGTCCCGATGTCGTCGCCTGAAAGGCAGCTTGGCCCACCGAACCTGTATGTGAATCTCTTCTCTTCCGGTTTTCCCGATCCGACAATATGGGGCCGGTATGGCATCTCAAGAACATCGGGCATATGTGCCGTTGCGGATGCATCAACGATGGCGATCATTCCTTCATTCTCTTTGATATCGATAACTTCCGTAATCAGCCAGCCGGCGTTCAGGGCACAGGCCTCGCCGGGTTCGATATAGATCTCGGTACCCCATCTCTTTCTGAACTCCCTGATAAGGTCGATGAGGAGATCCGTATCATAGTCTTTTCTGGTAATATGGTGTCCGCCGCCGAAGTTGACCCATTTCATCCCGTCGATGTACTTTGAAAATCTTTCTTCAAATGCATTGAGGGTTCTCTCCAGGGCATCGGCATTGTTCTCACAGAGTGCATGAAAGTGCAGTCCCTCGATTCCGTCGAAATCGAACTCCTTCAGCTCTCCTGTCCTGATCCCGAGCCTTGATCCGGCCCGGCAGGGATTGTATATTGCGGTCTCCACCTCGCAGTGTTCGGGGTTGACCCTGAGACCGCATGAAACCTTCTTTTCCGAGTTTAAAACCGCTGGTTTGTGCCTCTCCCACTGGGAGAGTGAGTTGAATGAAAGGTGTGAGCACCACCTGATATAATCCTGAATCTCCGAATCCCTGTATGCGGGGGAGAAGGCGTGCACCTCTCCTCCGAACTCCTCAAACCCGAGTCTTGACTCATCAAGCGAGCTTGAACAGGTGCCTGAATAGTATTGGCTGATCTCAGGAAAGACCTGCCATGCTGCAAAGGCCTTGAGTGCAAGCAGGGCTTTGCACCCGCTCTTCTTCGCGACTTCATTTATTATCATCCCGTTGCTCTTCAGTGCGGAGAGGTCGAGGAGGTAGCAGGGTGTTTTTATTTTTGACAGGTCCGGCAACAGGTTGGATCTCTCGTGGTTAAGATCGATCTTGCTCTTCATATCTCAAGGTCCTTTATATTCCAGGGAAGCCCTCTTTCTCCAAGTTCATCAAGGAATGGAACAGGGTTGAGCTGTTCTACATTCCATACTCCGGGTCTGTTCCAGATCCCGCGGAGATACATCTCTGCGCCGAGTGCTGCGGGCACGCCGGTGGTATAGCTTACCGCCTGTGCACCCACTTCATTGTGCGCTATTTCATGCTCGCAGATATTGTAGAGTATCTTTTTAATTCTTTTTCCGTCTTTTAGGCCTTCAATGATACAGCCTATGCTTGTTTTTCCCGAATATCCTTCGGAGAGGGATGCGGGATCGGGGAGGAGTGCCTTCAGGAATTTAAGTGGAATTATTTTATGTCCCTCAAATTCCACGGGTTTAATACCCGTCATCCCGACGTTCTGCAATACCCGAAGATGGGTGATATATTCATCGGAGAACGTCATCCAGAATCTTATTTTCTTTAGGCCGGGGAAATTTCTAACGAGCGACTCCTCCTCTTCATGATAGAGCAGGTACGCACGTTTCTTGCCGACTCCGGGGAAATCAATGACTTTTGATTCTGAAAGAGGCGGAGTATATTTCCATTCCCCTTCCTCCCAGTATTTACCGTCCTGTGTAATCTCCCGTATGTTTATCTCCGGGTTGAAGTTGGTTGCAAACGGGTGGCCGTGGTCGCCTGCATTGCAGTCTATAATGTCGATGTATTCGATACTATCAAAAATTTTGTCTTTTGCATATGCACAAAAGATGTTTGTTACACCCGGGTCAAATCCGCACCCGAGTATTGCTGTGAGTCCTTTTTCGGTGAACTTTTCCTGGTATGCCCACTGCCAGCTGTATTCGAATTTAGCTTCTTCAGGGGGTTCGTAATTTGCAGTATCAAGGTAAGATACACCGGTCTTAAGACAGGCCTCCATTATGGCAAGATCCTGGTACGGGAGAGCGACGTTGATAACAATATCTGGTTGGATTTTAAAAAACAGTTCGACAAGTTCATCGATGTTGTCGGCATCTACTTTTTCTGTATTGATCTCATTTCCTGTTCTTTTTTTGACCGATTCTGCAATTTTGCTGCATTTTTCTATTGTTCTGCTTGCAATGGTGATCTCACTGAAAACATCCGGCTTTTCAGCACATTTATGGGCGACAACTCTGCCTACTCCACCGGCACCGATTATAAGGACTTTGTGCATTTATCAACTCCTGTGAGCGTGTCTGCATTATAGTGCAGGACAACCTCAAATAATATGGTATATCTGGTTGTCTCTTTAAGAAAAAAAACTGGTGGTATGCGGTAAGTTGTCCGTGTTGCTGGAGCCCTGCTATTTCGTGCCTGTTTTGCCATTTAATTTTATTTTTTATGGAGTATGCATCTGTTTTGACTTATATGGTCAGCAATTTCACGTTTTTTCATGCAGTTCGGGTTTACAGAAATCCGTCCTGACAATCTTTGATCCGTCATCGGTCATCCCGTAATAATCAGGGTGACTGAGGAGATCGGCGATATTTATATTGAGCTCGATGAGGTTTTCATACGAGAACAGCTGTGATTCTGCCTTATCACCTGACAGGTATACTATGATAACTCCGGTTGGAACTTCGTCGGTTTTCAGTATTGGTTTCATGAAGTGAGATAAGGGAATTTGATATAACAATTTTTCGGGTGTATGGACATCGGTCAAAAAGAACGGTTTTATCGCGTTAACCTGAAATAGCGAGATTATTTTAATTCCATGCCCCCTGGTACTCAAAATCGATATAGCCTTTAACCGGGTTTGTTGAGATCAGGCGGACTTTTACTTTCTCCCCCACATAGATGCCTTTTCCGCCTCTTACGACCTTTCCTTCGACGGGCGGATCGAATATACGCACATATATACCCTTCTCCGAGGCGCCAGTCACCATTGCATCAAAAGACCTGCCGATACTTTTCTGAAGAAGAACTCCTGCTGCAGCCTTGAGGATGAATCTCTCGGCTTTCTTTGCCATCTGGTCCCTCTCTGATAACCATTCAGCCAGGTCGTCGAGCTCCCTGTACCTGTATGGGCTCCTTTTCTCATCCAGAATGGATTTGACAAGCCTCTGGATAACGAGATCGACGTAGCGCCTGTTTGGAGCGGTCCCGTGCGTATAATCGGTTTCGGCAAGGGCGAAGTGCCCTACAGGCTCTTTTCCCGGCCTGTAGGCTACATATTCCCCGGCTCCCATGAGTTTGACTATTGTAAGCGAGAGGTCGGGGAAACGTTCGGGATCACGGTCTTTCTGTTTTAACAAAAACTTCGAGAGCGCTTTTCCGTCAGGTTCGGGAGGCAGCTTTTCACCGTGCTCCTTTGCAGTAAATACAATTTTTTCCCAGTATTTCGGGGTCCTGACCACCCTGTGGATCATCGGAATTCCGGCCTGTTCGAGGAAGGCTGTTGTCGTCTTGTTTGCTGCGACCATGAACTCCTCTATCAGGCATCTTGCGGCATTCTGTCTCTGCTCCACAATCGCCTTTACTGATTTTCCTTCCATCATAACTTCGGCTTCGGGCGTCTCAAGTTCAAGCGACCCGTTTATTTTCCTGTGCTCTTTAAGACGCCTTGCAGCTTCATCCTGGAGTTTTATCTGTTTTTCAAGTCCCGGGATTTCCTGAAATTCCTTTGGAGGTGACCCTTTGCCTTCGAGCCAGTCGCCAACTTCCTCGTAGACGAGTTTTGCGCTGTTTGCAACGAGCGCCCTGTACAGCTCCCCGTATCTCATCGAGCCGTCAGGAAGGACGGTGTATTCAATTACCATCGCCGCGTGGAAATCGCCGGGAAGAAGGGAGGAGATTCCTGCCGATAGCCTGTCGGGGAGCATTGGAAATGTCTTTACTCCCATGTATACCGAGGTTCCGTTGAATGCCGCGTACCTGTCGGCCTCCGAATCCTTCGAAACAAAAAGATCGACGTCGGCTATAGCGATTTTTACATGGATTTCGTCTTGGTCTCCCCTTTCGCAGTATTCTATCTGGTCAAGGTCCATGGAATCGTAGTTATCTATCGAAGACCACATAAGTTTCCTTAAATCCCTTGCATCTGGAACATCGTCGGCAGTAATCTCTCCTTCAATCGAATTGACTTCCCGTATTACCGATTTGGGATATGCAGGATTGAACCCGTATCTTTCCATCGTATTCCAGGCAATCTCTTCCAGATTCACCTTGCGATTCATTTTAAAGTCCCTGCAAAGTGATTCTCTTCAATACATAAATATATTGGGTATATTCTCCTTATTGTGCAGTGTTCAGGAGATTTCGTCTTCGTCTTTCATTTTTTCGGACATTGATGCACTGGCAGCAAAAATTTTGAATTTGCCATTTTCACTGAAAAGAAGGAATGCCCCGGCGGCCATTATTGCAAAAGCGGCAAAGTACGATATTCCCGGGTATCCGGGAAATAGCAGGAAGGAAACCATTGCGCCTACAAATGGCGAGGCTGCAAACATGGAGCTTGTTCTTGCCGCTCCTGTCGTATTTAGGGATTTTATAAAGAAATATATGCTCAGGCCGTAGCAGAGAAACCCGAGAAGCATTGATCCGGCGATGACTGAAGGTGAAGGGAATGTCTCCTTTAGCAAAAAAGCTGCTGTGAGGAGACATATCCCTGCTGAAACTCCTTTTATGGCGGTTATTGCAACTGGATCCTTTCCGGAGATCCTGCAGGTCATGTTGTTTTCGAATCCCCATAGTATGCAGGCGATTATTACTGCAAAGGCTCCAAAAGAGAATGCATAATCTCCGCTTCCTGTTGATGAAAGAAGAATTCCTGCTAATGTAATCAGGGCGAGGGCTGAAATGCTTTTTTTGCTTAAATTTTCCCTGAATATGAAGTATGCAATGATTGTCGTTGCCGCCGCCTCAAAATTGAGAAGAAGAGAAGCCGTTGCTGCGGTAGTTATGGAAAGTCCGCTGAGCATAAGGACCGGGGCAAATATTCCCCCTACAATTATTGCTCCTGTTAGCCATGGAAGGTCATTTCTTTCAAGACGAGGAATCTCTCGTGTTTTTTCATAAAATAATGTATTTCTAACGAAAAACAGGATGGAAATCCCCAATCCGCACCCGAGATAGAAACATGCGGCCAGTGAAACGGGCTGAAACTCATCCAGAAACAGCTTTGCCAGGGGTGTACTCGCTCCAAAAAGGGCAGCAGCTCCTATTGCATATTTGTATGCGTAGATTGACTTTGAAATGCCTGTATTGTTCTCCATTTTTGTTTTATCCCTATACCACTACCAGCTCTCTATGTTTTTCATACGATATCCATCCTCATAAATGGTATTCTCCGTTGCGGATGCATCCATTCCGTTTATTAATGGTATTTGCTTAATATTTGACTTAGAAGTAATAATTCATTTCTAGACTGTTCAAAAATGAACAATAAATATTTAATAGTTCAAAATTGAACTATTGGTTAAGGAGGTAGTTTTTTTGAATAGCATGTGGAGTTTTTCCCAGGAGCCCGGGAAGGATCGCGATCTGATTACATTGTATATTCTCCATTCCCTCAGTCTGCATCCCGGGTCCGGTTATGATATCATGAAGGAGATGTCGGAGAAGACTGACGGAGCATGGTCTCCCAGCAAAGGGACCGTTTATCCCCTGATAAAATCTCTTGAAAAGGAAGGTTTGATTCGTGTAGCGGAGGTGGGTAAAAGATCGAAGAATATTCTTGAGCTTACAGAATCGGGTGAAAGGATCCTGAAAAGAATCAGGAATAAAAGACCTGAATCAAGAGAGCGGCTTTATCTGTTCAAAAATCTGTTGATGGATATATTTGGAGCAGAGATGTTCTCCCTGCAGGGGCTGCTCATGGAGATCCAGTTTGCCGCAGAAGAAATTCCGGCTGAAAAGCGTCTTATGGGTATGGCCATTCTTGAAGAAAGCCTGGAAAAATTGAAGGATCTTGGATCTGAAGATTAGAAACTCCTTTTTTTTGGTGTAAATTCCCGCCAATCACAGGAAATGATTTATTTGCCGGATTGCTATTATACAATATGGAATCAATATCAGCCTTTTTTCGTCCGGATCCGGATGATCCCCCTGAACTGACCTCTAAAAAGAAGGTAGTTTTCTTTCTGGTTCTTGCATTCGCATTAAGTGCAATCGGGTGGTTTTTTGTAACAAAGAACACTTCAGCAGGAGATGCCTTTGGGGCACTAGTATTTACAGTGTTCACTATGTGGTGTCCGGGCCTGGCGGGTATTATAACAAGATTGTATTTCCAGAAGAACCTCCGGGGATTCGGGTTCTGTATCGGTGACTACAGGTGGCAGCTTCTCGCCCTTGGCCTGCCCATAGTTGTCGGCCTGCTGATGTTTGGAGCTGCCTGGGTATCCGGGATTGCGGAATTCAACTCTGCTATGGCATCGACAGTCTTCAGTATCGCGTTTATCCCGGCATTTATCTATGCTCTTGGTTTCAATCTCTTTGCAGCCGCAGGAGAGGAGATCGGATGGAGGGGTGTGCTTGTTCCCGAGATGGCAAAGTTCATGGGATTTACAAAACTGGCTCTTATAAGCAGTGCAATATGGACTGTCTGGCACTTTCCTCTGATATTCTTTTCAACATACAGTGGTGCCGGACCCATATGGTATTCGGTTCTTGTATTTGTTCCTTCAGTGATGGGTGCAGGAATTATCATTGCGTGGCTGAGGCTTAAGTCCGGAAGCGTAATTGCCGCGATACTTTTCCACGGTTTCTGGAACTACTTCATCCAGCAGTTCTACTCGGCACTTACGGTCTCAACGCCTGCATCGGATATGATGCTCGGAGAATTCGGGTGGGCGTGCCCGGTAGTATATGTGCTGTTGGCGATTGTGTTCTGGCATTATCGCAGCCAGCTTCCGATCCCGGAAAACAAATAATGATCTATATAAGTTAATATTTTTTCACTCAATGGTATGATGTCTGATTATATTCCTTAAAAACAAATTTTAAGCATTTTTTACTGGTTAATAGATATCAAACGTTTTTGGTTACAAAAGTATTATATATTCTCTTTTCCTTTCCTCACCTAATCCAGAAAGAGGTGAGAAAAATGGTATTATACAAAAAAATCGTAGACGATTCCATGGGCGTACAGCGCTCTGTTGTAAACGTCCTTAAAGAAAAGCGTGGACAGAAGTATGAAATAAAGGATGGGAAGCCCTTTGTTGATGCGGTCAATAAAATGAAGGCAGGCGAAGGCCAGTCCCAGTCGGTCATTGACCTCCATGTCCAGTCGGTTAATGCCCACTATGACACTCTTATGTCGCTTACGAAACACGTAAGGCCAGAAGATGACCCGTTTGTCGAGCATTACCAGACCCCGGTCATTTTAGAGATCCTCTACGATCTCGACAAGGACTTCCGTCAGAGCGTAGAGACGTTTATCGAGCAGATTGCCAAATCAGAGGCTCTTGTAGGTCTTGAGGCGGCCCGCCGTTATGCAGGATTCTATGGTCCTACATGTGTCGTCGATTTTGCGATGATCCCGGGAAGCACCAGCAATGTGGTAAATCAAATCCTCAGGAAGACAAAGATCCCCGAAGATCACAAGAAGGCCCTGCTTGCAGCAAAATCCTGGGGAATGAATACCTCATACGGGTTTGGGGATGTATTCGCTCATGATATCGAAGGCGGAGGGACCCTGGCAGGCGCCGTAGACAAAGAGATTGACCAGATGAAATTCATCTACGACAAACCGGTTGAAGCACAGGTAAAACTGATGAATTCGCTTGGCATGAACTCCTTTGATCCGGGGAAGTACATGGTGGAATACAGGAAGAAGATGGAGGCATATGTGAAGACGGCTGTCGACGACGGCGTCCATTATGCAAACATCGTCACCGTTCCTGCGTACTGTGTCGGGGATATCGCCCATCACATCTCCCAGTCCAACTACAACATGTGCAAGGATGATATGGTGATGGGAATCACCGAAGCCGTAACCGATGTTATGGAGAACTCTCTCCGCCAGGGTATCGGAAAATTCGAAAGCTATGGTCAGCTTCTCTCCCTTGCTACCGGGTCTACTGCCGCAGCCGCTGAATACATCCTTGAACTCGACGGGTTCAACGGTCCGGCGGTTGTCGAATTCCTGACAAGGAGGTTCCACAACTATGTCCAGCTTTACCCGACGAGGGGTGCTGCGGCTGAGCTTCACAACTGCGACTTCATGGACATGGTCTTCCGTGGCTGGAATATCATGGACCGGGCAAGGAAGGTTAGGGCAGGAACAGGTGCGGCGCTTAAGCCCAATGTATCCGGGCTTTCGATCGATCTGTCACCGGTTGACACCCATGACGTAATCCAGAACCCGCAGAGGTACGTATATCCAGCCTGTGCGATAACGGTCCGCTTTGCGGCTATGATGAGCCTTGCTGACTTCCCGTGCATGCTGACGTCGGAGCCGGTTACCGCGACGATGATGACGAACCTGATTGCACTCGACAAGAAGACTGCGGCGGCTCCGGTTCGTGCCTGCAAGAACTGTGCATCGGCATCCTGCGTCGACTTCAGGCACCAGTACTGCCAGTACAGGAACGCTGTTTAAGGGAGGATAAGGCTATGAAGTGCTATATCTGCGCTGAACAGGGAAAGGATACGGACGCTGTCGCGATCTGCATCGTATGTGGCATGGGACTCTGTATGAATCATGCGATCCGCGAGGAGGAAGAGCTCTGGGAGGGAGGCTATCCCTTCCCCTCCAAAAAGATCTCAAAGACGCTCCCGAGAATCCTCTGCCCCGCCTGCCATGAGGCAATAAAGAAAGGGTGATTGTGATGGTTTCGCTCTTAAAACGTTCTGCCGCCGAATTTGTCGGGACGATGCTCCTTGTCTTTTTCGGTGCAGGTGCGGCCGCGATGACTCTGATGCTGGTCGAAGGCGAGGAGACTCCCAATGTCTTCAACATCGGCATTGGCCTTCTCGGCGGTCTTGGAGACTGGCTTGCAATCGGACTGGCATTCGGTATCACGGTAATGGCGGTGATCTACACATTCGGCAGGGTTTCGGGTGCCCATATCAACCCGGCGGTATCTATCGCCCTGTGGGCGAAAGGACTCTTCCCTTCAACCGATATGGTGGCCTATGTCGTTGCACAGCTCCTGGGTGCACTTGCCGGGAGTCTGCTGTTTGCATTCTCGGTTGGTCCTGAGGCGGTTTTGGTAGGAGGGCTCGGTGCAACGGCTCCTTTCTCCGGGATAACGGTATGGGAAGCACTCCTCGCAGAGATTATCGGGACCTTCCTCCTGATGCTGGTTATCATGGGTGCGGCCGTCGATGAGAAGGCCACTCCGGGATTTGCAGGCATTGCAATAGGTCTCACGGTTGCGGGTATCATCACGACAATCGGCAATATCTCCGGTGCATCGATCAATCCCGCCCGTTCATTCGGGCCGATGATTGCGGATCTGATGCTCGGCGGCCCGAACGTCGTCGGCGTATACTGGGTTTATGTCATCGGGCCCGTCGCCGGTGCAATGATTGCGGTTTTCCTTTATTCGTGGATCGTAAAGGAAGACGATTGATTGTTCCCGTTGGAACAGATCCAAACCCTTTTTTCTATCCGTGTTCAAATTATTTATTACGGAATTGAATATTATGACTACCAACTCTGGAGATAACAGATCCATCGATTTTTCTGAATATGGAGAATTTACAGTCCGCCCTGTGGCGGTTGTCAGGAACAATATTGAAAAGCCCTTCCTTGTGGCAGGCAAAAACGGCCTTGAGATGCAGGGAGGAAATGACGAAAATATGTCGGATATCAGGAACAGGAGAGACGAGATCTCCGAGATAATCGTCGATGACAGGTACGCTGAACTCCTGGACGGCGTTGAGGATTATTCACATCTCGTCGTACTCTTCTGGGGCCACCAGGTAACCGAAGAAGGCCGCTCGCTTAAGAAGATCCACCCGATGGGAAGAAAGGACTACCCCGAGATGGGGATATTCTGCACGTGCAGCCCGGCAAGGCCCAATCCTGTCCTGATGACGATTGTAAAACTCCATGCCAGAAAGGGAAATGTCCTTGAGGTATCGGGCTTCGATGCGATAGACAGGAGCCCTGTTATCGATATCAAGCCCTTTGTTATGAATTCAATCCCCAAAGAGGACGTGAAGGCCGCCTGGTGGATGGATGAACTTCACCGGGAGATTGAAGAGAAGAAAAACAACTGAATTTTTCTCTAAATAGCAGCGACAGTCAGGTTAAACTTTTTGATATATCTCCTGTCCGTTTTTCTCTTGGGAGATTAATCGAAAAATTATTATAAAATATAAATAAATCTCTCAACATCTGGAAAAGCCGGATTTTGGGGGGTATAGTGCAATTTTTAATCCTTAATGATCGTAAGGAATCTTCATATGCTGATATGGAAACCCGGTTTCAACCCGGAAGGTCAGCCAAATACTGGTTCCTGATTATCACAATTCTCCTGACGATATCCTTTCCTGCATCCGGATATGGTAATAATGATGAATGTGGGTTACCTTTGTTTTTTCCAGGTATAATAAACGGAAGCTGCATAAATTCCGGACTATTTTTCGGGTATGGTGATAACTTTCCTGCCGGTCAGGATGAAAACAGTTTTTCCACGGCAATCCATTCTTTCGGGTACAATTCGCTGACGGGCACATGGAAGGCCATTAATCCCGGCCAGGGGATTGTATTGTCCACTAATGGTTCAGGTGCTTTTTATATGGACAGTGGCTATGGTTCCTTTAACCTTGACCTGAAAGAGATTGGCCGGGACAATAACCTGTCTTCACCTTCTATCGGGATTATTGAAACGGAAGGATGTTTTTTAAAATCGGTTCATGATGGCTTTGTCGAATGGTACCTGAATAATGATAATGGAATTGAGCATGGTATTATTATCAATACGTCACCAGATGGCAGTGGTCATCTTATCGTCCGGCACACAATTTCAGGAACTCTTGAGCCGTCGATTGAAGGGCAATCTCTCTTTTTATCAGGAGATGAAGGCCGCTTGTTCAGCTATTCCGGGCTGAAGGCATGGGACTCAGGAGGAAGAAACCTGAATGCATCTCTTGATCTTTCAGAAAATACAATCATCTGGACTATAGATGATCGGGAAGCCGAATATCCTGTATATATCGATCCGCTGGTCAGCAGGTATAAAATTCTGAATGCCTCAGACGGGAGCCCTGATTCAAATTTTGGTTTCTCTGTCGCAATTTCCGGGGATTATGCGATAATAGGTGCTCCTTACGCAGATCCCGATGGATTGAGCAGTGCAGGGGAGGCATATATTTTTTACAGAAATCAGGGTGGAGATAACAACTGGGGACAGATTGCGGTTCTGAACGCATCCGAAAGAAGTATTGACTCATTTTTTGGATATTCTGTTTCAATATCGGGCGATTATGCGGTGTCTGGGGCATATGCTGCCGATCCTGGAGGGTTAAGCAGTGCCGGTCAGGTTAATGTATTCTACAGAAATCAGGGTGGAGATAACAACTGGGGTGAGATAGCTACACTGAATGCTTCTGATAAAAGTCCGAACTCTCAGTTTGGTTATTCAGTCACAATATCGGGCGATGAAATAATTGCAGGAGCAAGATATGCCGATCCCGGGGGTGTTTCAAATGCCGGTCAGGCCTATATTTTCAGCAGGAATCATGGAGGCGCCGATAACTGGGGCGAGGTCGCTATCCTGAATGCCTCGGATAAGAGTGGTGGTTCTTCTTTAGGATACTCTGTCTCTATCTCCGGGGACAATGCCATTGTCGGAGCCCCGCTTGCCAATCCGGGTGGAATTGGCAGTGTGGGTCAGGCGTATATTTTCAGCCGGAATCGGGGTGGTGCTGACAACTGGGGCGAGGTTGCTATCCTGAATGCCTCGGATAAGAGTGATAGTTCCCAATTTGGCTTCTCTATCTCTATCTCCGGGGACAATGCCATAGTCGGAGCGAGATGTGCCGATCCCGGAGGAGTCTCAAATGCCGGTCAGGCGTATATTTTCAGCAGGAATTGGGGCGGTGCTGATAACTGGGGTGAGGTGGCCATACTCAATGCTACGGATAAAGGTGAATCTTCGAATTTTGGAAATTCAGTTTCGATATCTGACAGCAAGGCTGTTTCAGGCGCTTCTCGTTCCGATTCCGGTGGATTATCCCAGGCAGGTCAGGCTTACCTGTTCTATAAAGATCAGGGTGGTGATAACAAATGGGGGGAACTGGCAGTACTTAATGCCTCCGATCCTGCCGCAGATGCCTTATTTGGTTCTTCAGTTTCCATATCTGCGGATTATATTCTGGTCGGTGCCTTTGATGCCCATGTGGACGGTATGGCAGATGCCGGTCAGGCCTACCTTTCGATCTTTAGCAATCCCTTGTTTTCAGCTGTAAATCCTACAACCGGTTGCGGTGACAATACAGCTCTTCCTGCGGTAATTAACGGTGACAACTTTTTCGGGAAGCCTTCAGTGGTATTAAAGAAGCCGGGAGAACCCGATATTCAGGCGACCGGGATAATTCTTTCCGGAACCACCCGGATAGACTGCATATTTGATCCTGGCGGAGCCTCTCCCGGGTTGTGGGATCTGGAGATCACAAACCCTGACGGAAGAACCGTGAGCGGTGCAGGTGTATTTACGATTACCGTCCCTCCTGCAGCACCCACTCCTGTGGTAAGTGCACCGGGCTCTTCCGGTTCCCAGGAAGGCCTGAATATGGATACAGGGGTTGGTGCATCGCAAAAACTTGAAACAGGTGAGACAGCCTTTTATGAACTCAGTAAAGGGGAGGTCTATAAAATCTCGTTTACGGTAGCCAGGGATCTTAAAAAGGTCATGATTACCGTAAAGAGCAGAGATTCTTTGATGCCGGGAATGGATATCCTGGACGAGCCTGTTTACAGGTACGAGGAGGCAAAAGTCTATTATGCGGACAGTTCCGACATTTCGGATGTAATATTTTATTTTAAGGTCCCAAAGGACTGGCTGTCTTCAGGAGGGCATTCGAAGGAAGAGATCACCATGATTCATTATGACGGGGAGAGATGGAACGATCTGCTAACCTGTTTTACAGGTGAGGATGAGAGTTATTATTACTACAGTGCCGAAGTGCCTGACTTCATGCTCTCTGCGATTGCTATATCGGGGAGAGCAGAGTATGTTTTGGAAATGGAGACGGTCACTACTGAGATGACAAGGGCGGAAGAAACCGGAACTCCGGGAATCACCGAAGAAAAGACCGAAAGTCCGGGTTTTGTAAGTGAAACGCCTCCCGGAGAACACGGCGGATCGTTCTCCTCTCTTCATGGCATTGCATTTGTCTCAATAATACTGACTGGGATTATTGGTGCAGGGGTCTGGAGCAGGATAAAAAGGAGAAGGTATCCTGACTGGTGGTTTGAGGAATTTAACCCGAAAATCAGGAACAAAAAATAATATTTTTCTAGATCACAACAACAGTCAGATTGAATTCATCCCAGGAACCAAAACGTTGTATTTTACATGGGTCTACTGCCAGAACACCGTCGAAGAAATAGTTTCCTTCCTCTGCCGCAAGGTATCTCCACCTGTGATTCCACGGTCCTTTGGTGTACTGAATGTAATTTTCAGGATCGGGGGAAGCATCAGTAAACTGTCCGACATTTAAGAGCATCAGTCCTTCCGGTTCGACCACAAGGGTCCAACTGAATGCAAGGGATGGTGAATATACAAGTGTTATCTCGAAAGAATCACCCTGATTCATCGTGACTGTTCTCCCGGAATCGTTTATCCCGAATGAATATTTCAGCCCGGGCAGGGTTTCGTCAACAGGTATCGAGGTGTCGGCCGGGACGGGCTCTGTGTAATTCAGGTACCGCGGGTTGCACTGTTCTGCTGTCGTTTCCTGTTGGTTCCCGTTTTCCGTTGGAGTGATGACCGGGACAGCGGTCTCGTTAACCGGTTCCGAACCGGTGCATCCTGAAAAGAGCAGGAAGGCGATCAATAACATAATCGTGATTTCTTTCATCTGTTCCTCCTCATTGCGTAAACTGCCAGTGATATGAGAATTGCGGCTGGAAATATTACTGTATCAGGGCCGGATTCAGGAATTTGGTTATTCCCGGAGCCTTCTGGCTCTTCCTTTTCGATCAACCCTGAGATGTTTTTATAGTAGAGATCCCCGCCATAAGTGGTCCATGATACGATATCGCCATCGACTGAACAGTCGTACTGGGCGAATTCCTGCGGGGCCACCTGGTATTCTCTTCCGGTTTTAATGTCATATACATAGAGTTGCGAGTACCCTGACCGGCAGTCCTCCCAGAATATTCTCCCGTCGTAGATCTGCGGGTTCGCGTAATCGACGTAGAAACCCGAAGCGAGAAGGGTCATGTTGCCCGTCGAAGAGTCGTTGTAATACATGAAAAGATCCGACGTCCCGTCATCCGCCCGGATAATTTCTATGGAGTCGCAGGAATAATCAGGCCTCTTCAGCTTTAAAAAATCCCATGGGTGCTCTCTTGCAACAGTGATGTTTGGGTTTAACAGGGAGTGGTTTTCAGAAGCCTCACAGCTGATTATTTCAAACGGGACAGAATAGAGGTATATGTCCCGTGGAGTCGGGTCGTCTTTAAAGACAATGTAATCCAGCGTACTTTCATACCAGTAGACTGTATCGTTTTCAATCCAGGGAAAGCCACATCTCCAGCCGCTTTTATAAACCGGGATAGTTTCATTTGAGGATATATTATACAGGTAGATATTTCCTATAGATTCAACTGCGAGAAAATTTCCTTTCCCTCTTTTAATTGCAGTGTGGTAATGGTCGTGCCACCCCGGTACTCTTCCGTAAGGGTCGTCCGAGTAGTCGGTGTATATGATGTAATTTCCATTGACATATGTGTCATATGAATTTCCCTGGCTGAAAAGCACGGGTTCTGCGGCGGAAGCTGTTGATGCGGCGAATGCCAGTGACAGGAAAAAGAATATGATTAACAACTCAAATTTTCCGTAAACTTCTAAAAAGGATTCTCCTGTCATTTCTTCCCTCCTGTTTTGCGGGCCAGCAGGAAGGCTCCAAGGGTTGCTGCCGGGATAAGGAATATCCCCGCCCCCGACTCTGTCGGTTTGGGACTATTCTAATAAACTCAGGCCCCCCTGCAGTCTTTCTTTTAGTCAATTATGGAACTTAAGAATTATAAATACCCCTTTGCCATATCGTTGAACTGTTTTCTTACGAAAGCAGATTGTTCAGTTCTTTGGTGAGAGGGTATTATATTCCCGTGGAATAAAAGTCATGTAATACATTAAATTCATCAATATTGATATCGGGGGCGTTTTCAATGAATTGCTTATCAAAAGGTAAAGTCGTAATTGTATTGCTTTTATTAATTTTCATTATATCCTGTATTTGTGTGCCTGCAGGGGCGGATCGTGCCATTGCAACCTCAACGAAAGTTTTCTTCGAGAAAAACGGACAACCTTACAATGGTACTGTAGAGTTTACGGTTACCTGCTATGGTTTTACATATACCTACAGTGATCCGGATTCCAAAAAATATCTTAATGGAGATTACAAGAAAAGACCGCCTGGTTCGGATAACCAGACTGAGGTCTTCTCATATCATGCTACCGTTGATCAGTATGGCGATGAAATATTCGAACCTTTCTACCTCAATCACAGGGTGATTGATTACTGTTCGCTGTGCGGGGAGACGGACGGAAAGAAGTTTTATATTGAATATGCCGGGGACAGCCCGATTCCTGATTGCAGCAGGAGGGATCAGATTATAAGTTTTAGTAATTATGACCGGGATTCTGATCTCTGCTACCTGACGACAGATGAATCAAAGAGCTGCCATAGAGCACAGGATGAACTGCGTATGCAGGAACGGGAATTGTGTGATCAATATCTCGAAGAATTCGATATGAAAAAGCTTTATCCCCCTGATACCAGAACTTTGGAGATCGGCGGGGTTACAATGGTTGTAACACCGGAATATGACGCATGCCACGAACAGGCCGGTTCAATCGATCTCAACTGCACGAGCTATATGGAAGAGGTGGCCTGTGCTAACTATTGCGATCCTGACAAAAACCCTCTTGAAAGGGACTGCGTTCTGCATTACGAGATCCCTGCCGATGATGAAGGCAATATTATAGAATCTACGCCGAAACCGGATGAGACCTATACATATAATTCTGAAGACCGGGATTTGTCAGGGGGCGGTTTTAACCTGTTATCCCTGCTCTATGAATTATTCATGGTGCGGGGGCAATAATTCATGTATGGGGGTATTTCTAAATGAATTCATTATATTTCAGAAAATTGTCGATATTGTTATTTTTGGCTTTCATTATATCCTGTATCTGTGCTCCGGCAATGGCGGATATTGTATATCCGACCTCAACGAAGGTTTTCTTTGAAAAAAATGGAGAGCCATACAATGATCCGGTGACCTTTACTGTTACCTGTTATGGCTATATTGTGGATGATTCAGATCCCAACCGTAAATATTACTACAGGGGTAATTACCAGCGAAAGGAGCCCGACACCTATAATCAGACCAAAGTATTCTCGTATTCCGCAACAGCGGATTACTATGGAGATGAAATATTCGAGCCGTTCTATCACAACCTGAGGGTGATAGACTACTGTTCGCTTTGCGGTGTGACGGCCGGGAAGGAATTTTCCATAGGAAATGTTGGAGACAGCCCGATTCCAAATTGCAGTATGGAGAGACCTTATCCTGTTGATTACAGGCCTGGTGACGATATCTGCTATCTGCCGACAGATCAGTATTATAATTGTACTCTTGAAGAATCTTCCATAAGAAGGGACAGATCATCAGAATGTTCTGAATATCTTGAAAAGTATGATCCCAAAAAGGAATATCAGCCGGGTGTATCTTTTCAAATGACTGAAAATGGTGTTATTGTAGCGACACAGGAATATTTTGAATGTAGGGAGAAAGCTGCTGATTCGGTTGATTTGAACTGCTCAGTTTTTCTTGAAGATGTGTGTTGTAAGGATATCTGCGATCCTGACGGAAATCCGATACAGAGGGACTGCAGTCTTTTCTTTGAGATTCCTGCGTATGAGGACGGCACTATAATCGGAAATGACTTTGAACCGGGTTCTGTTACAGGCAGAGGACTGTTGCGCAGGAACATTTTCAGTATTATTGAGGATCTCCGTGAAGACCTGGATATTTCATATTTGATCAATAAATACACGGGGTCTGCAAGATAGTATGCTGTACGAAACTCTTTTTTTGCAGTCCCTGATCTTCACTTGGATAGTCGAGATTCCGCTTTTGTATCTTGCAGTCCGCTATATTGTCAAACCGGCAGAAAAGCCGGTGGACATTATCGTGACCGGCCTCATGATGACCGCCCTGACTCTTCCATATCTCTGGTTTGTGATGCCCCCGTTTCTGGATATGTCGTGGTATCCGCTTAACGGAGAGATCGTCGTGATCGTCCTGGAAGCGGCAATAATCTGGTACATGCTGAAGGTCAGGCCATTGTATTCCATTATCATATCCGCATTCTTAAATGCCGCATCTTATATTCTCGGTCTGCTGGTTTTATGATATTAGTCATAGAAAAATAACGGGTAAGACGATGGCAACAATAGACATAGAATTCAAAAGCTACGAGGACAACCCGGAGAAGAACAGGCAGGAGATCGAGTTCGTTCTCTCTTTTGAGGGTTCGATCCCTTCGAGAAAGGAGATAACCGATGACATCTCCGCCTGCTACGGGGCTGATCCCGAACTGGTTTTTCTTGAGAAGCTCAGGACGGTTAAGGGAAAGAAGAAGGCGAACGGAAGGGCGAGGATCTACGGGGATGCGGAGAGTTTGAAGAGGTTTGAGAGGTGAATTTCTTTTTGGAGCAAAAGTGTTAATATTACATGCCCCTATTCCTTCTTCGATGTAAATGGGTTTATTTGACAGGTTTTTATCAAGAAATGAACAATTAAATGACTCCTATTTGGATGATGTTCCTGAGGAATTATTAGAAATTCAAAGATTGATTCCGGATGAATATATTTTTAATCAAATCGTGTCTTTAGAAGAACTAAGGATTTTAGAAAAGAATTCACCAACACATTGGATTTACAAGTATATTGATGATCCATTACAATACTCCTACCGGCGACTAACACTTCGTTCGTCTATGGTTGGGAAATACGATAAAACAGTCAATTATTGCTCAAAAGGGTTAGAAAAATTTCCAAATGATCCTTATTTGCTTTACATGCTTGGAAGAACATTTTACGATATTGGTAAAATTAAAGAAGAAATAGAATATATCAGAGAAGCGCTTCAGGTTCTCGATAATGCAATTTATTTATATCCTGATTTCCCTGATGCCTATTTTGAAAGAGGGAAATGTAACCTGGTATTAAATTGTCTGGATTCTGCTGAAAATGACTTTTTATTAGCTGTTGAATATGAATCTGATGAATTGGCAATTCAGGGATTTAATGACTATTTAGAATACCTCAGAGATCTGAAGGGTAGTGATATCTAAAAAACCCCCACCAGCATTATCATTATCACCCCCAAAACCCCTTTTATTAATGTGACCCGCGACCCTCCTTTCAAGAAAATACTATACTGGTGTCCGAAGTGCAATGTTCCGCTCGTAGGAAAGACCTGCTCCTGCGGCGGTGAGTCGAAGGGCATTCCGCTCTTAAAACCCTATGAGGTCCGGCCGGCACTATCAGCCGACATGGCGCTGATTACGGGTCTGATTCATGAGAAATTCGGGCAGGTTCCCCTGTCGAAGGTCATTATTCTCAATAAATCGGGTGGTGCCGACAGGACCGATCTCGTCATAATGAATGGTGAGAGGCTCGGCTGGCTCATCTTTGATCCCGTGGAGAGGGAATACCGGTTTGATATCGCGGTCGAGGCCCTTCCGTTCATTATAGATCATGTTACAAAAGGCATCGTCGATATCGAAGCCGATACCAATTATTCGAAGGCAAAGGGAAGAATCGGCGGGAAGAGGCTGCCGCTTACAAGAGCAATCCCCGACGGGTCGGTAATCGTAAAATACCGGAATAAATACGGAACCGGGATTGTAAAGGACGGGACGATCAAGGTGAAGGAGCTTGTTCAGGTTGAACCTGTGGAGGTTCCCGACCCGGACTGGGAGGATGTAATCGGGGTCAACAGGTATCACCTGAAAAACCTCGAACGAAATGCAGTCCGGTCTATAAAACAGCATATGAATGACCGCCCGGTGGCAAATGTCTCCTTCTCCGGCGGAAAGGACAGCACCGTTGTTCTGCATCTTGCAAGGAAAGCCGGGATTACGGATGTATTCTTTGTAGATACCGGGCTTGAGTTCCCCGAAACAATAGAGTTCGTTCGTTCGACCGGTGTCAGGATCATAGACGAGGGGAATGATTTCTGGCGCTATGTAGAGAAGTCCGGACCGCCGACCAAGGACGACCGCTGGTGCTGCAAACTCTTAAAGATCGATCCGCTTGGAAAATACCTCTCGGAGACTGGGCCGTGCGTGACGGTGCAGGGCAACCGCTGGTACGAATCATGGACTCGTGCGGGAATCGAAGAGGTCGCCGAGAATCCGTCAAATCCCCTTCAGCTGAATATATCGCCAATCCGGAGCTGGCGGGCGTTTGAGGTCTTCCTGTATATCTGGTGGCAGGACATTCCTCTAAACCCGCTTTATGAAAAGGGGCTCGAGAGGATCGGGTGTTACCTCTGCCCGGCGATGCTCGAGAGCGAGTATGAAGAGGTCCGGAGGATGCACCCCGAACTTGCGGAACGCTGGGACAAATTCCTTGCAAAGTGGACTGAAAAGAAGAGACTTCCCGCCGAATACCGGAAGTGGGGGCTCTGGCGGTGGAAGGAGCTTCCCCCGAAGATGAAGGAGATCTGCAGGGAGAGAGGGGTTCCCTTCGAGGAAGAACGCAGACCGAAGAGGACTCCGGTTAAGAAAAATACTCCTGGCAAGAAGAAGGAAAGCGGTTCATACGTGACTCTTGTCAAAGTGAAGAAGAGCAGGAAGAGGGATTGAAATTCTCAAAGCATGCGTATTTATTTTGGTATTAGTGACAGTTTCTTTATTTGGATATATTTGTTATATTGACTATTCTGATTCCACTCTCCCGCAGAACAATAATGATTCTTCTATGATTGCAATATATGATGAGTTGCAGATGTCTGATCAGCCCGAAAACGGGACAATCCGGAAAGAGTTGCCGACAAAAGATGAGATAGACGAACTCAATGCGTATGTAAATCCTGTTAAACTGATAATTGAGGACTTAAAGTCAAAAAACTGTTCGGATGAAGAGATTACAGAGGAGCTAAGGAAACAGGGCTATTGGTGGTACCCTGAAACCGGAGCCTGTGGGGTTGGAACACCTCCATCGGATGAAGAACTGGAAATTCTCCGGGAAATCCGGGGTTCCGGGTATTCTCCTTTTGGTACTGAAACCTCCACGAACTCTTCCGAACATAAAGCCGTGGTGAATGACGGTCAATAGAGGATCTTTTTGATCCTGATTTTTTTATAAAGTAAAACTTAAATACTCCTTTAAATTCCCAAAAAGAGCATGGATTTTGGCCTTCATAGATTGCCTGTGTTTCATGATCTCGTCCATTTTAGATATAATCATCGTCATGATAAAAGGGGTTCTCATGTGCTGTTATAGAGATGCAATCATTCGTTTTTTGGGTCTGAATCGGGTGGAAAGAGGTTGTTTTTTGGGGTGTTTTTGTTTGGGTGAAAAAGTGGTGAAAAGGAGCCTGATTTGGGGTTTTTTGGGTGGTTTTTTTGGTGGAGTTGCATGGTCTGAGTGGTTTTTGGTTTAATTAGCCAGTGATGGAAAAGTTACATGTCCTGCCATAACAATCAATGAATAATGGGTTTCAGCGAACATTTCGAAGATTGCAGGAAGATGAATAAAAAAGATTCGTGTCCTGACGGATGTGGATTAAAGAGCATGTCAACGGCTCCGGCGGTCTGGGTTCCCCCTCCCCAAAGACACCGGTTTGCCGGAATAATCATATCAAGAGACCCGACAACGGCGTTCATCCCCTTTTACAATGAAGCGAAAGAGATGGATCTTTCGAAATGGCGGGATCATCTGTTTGCAACGGATGCGATCCCCCGCTGGGTTTGTGATAAAGTCGAAAAGTTCAGCAGAGAGCATATGGCCGATCCTCTCTCCGATGAAGAACTCGAAAAATTCAGGGATACTCTTTATAATTCTGTATACTGGACGCATCTTCACAAATGCTGTACAGATAAGCAGAAGAAAGAATCACTGAACTTCAGGTGGAAAAATGCCCGGTATTGTGCTGACCGGTGGCTGAAGTCCGAGATCGAAGCAGCTTTGCGGGAAGATATCAGGTTCATAATAACTCTTGGGAAGGATGTGGAGCGGTGGTTTGAAGAGACGGGAAATAACATCCTATCCTGCCGGAATATCTCTGTTTACCATCTTCCCCACCCGTCCGGGGCGAACAACGGGTCGTGGTTTTCGAAGGACGAGAAGAAAAAGGGAATACTTGAAGAGAAGATCCGGAATATCGTTCTTGAATGTCAGTGAAGTACTGCAAATAAAAAATCAAAAAGAAAATCATGCTGATATGGGGATTTGAACCCCAGTCGCAGGAGTGAGAGTCCTGCATGATTGGCCGAACTACACTATATCAGCAAGTCGTTTGTGCCTTAAAATATTGGACAAATCAATACTTAAACCTAATTATTTGACCCGGCATGTCTCCCGGCCGGGTGTTGTATGCGAATTATCATCCTTTTTGCTACGTTCAATCCGGAAAATGTGAACAAAACTCCGGGGGATGGCAAACCGATATATATTATGCGATATCATTCCCGCATAATGGCATCATAAGAATGCCTTAATGAGGGGTATGAGAAATGGAGAAAAAACCACCCGCACCTGTCCTTGTCGACAGGAAAATGGACACTTGCGAGCTGGATCGCGCAAAGATGTCCTTAATGAATCCCAAGGTGATTGAAGAGAAATCACAGGAAAGAACGATCGACGAGCTGGCGAAGAATATGCTCCAGCACACGATGAAGGAGGGAATCGAGACCGTCTGGGACCGCTTCGAGATGCAGCAGCCGCAGTGCAGGTACTGTGCGGACGGGATTTCATGCAGCCGCTGTGCGATGGGCCCATGCAGGATAATCCCCGAGCACCATCGCGAGAGAGGTGTGTGCGGCGCCGACGCGGATCTTATCGTAGCGAGGAATCTCCTTGACACGCTTACAACCGGTGCTGCGGCTCACTCGGATCACGGCCGGGACATCGTCGAAACCCTGTATAAAACAGGAATCGGCGAAGCTCAGGGGTACGAGATCACCGATGAAGTAAAGCTTGAAAAGATTGCCGCCGAACTGGGTGTCGAAACTTCGGGAAGAACCAAAGATGAGATCGCCGCCGATGTTGGCCGGCATCTCCTCTACGAGTTCGGAACATTCAGGAACAAGGTGACCTTTGCCGACCGTGCACCCGAGCAGACGAAAGAACTCTGGAGAAATGCCGGGATTGTTCCCCGGAGCGTCGACCGTGAGATCGTGGAGTCCATGCACAGGATACACATGGGCGTCGGTGCGAACTACGCCAATATCCTGCTCCACGGGCTGAGAACCGCTCTCGGCGACGGATGGGGAGGGTCGATGATGGCCACCGATATATCCGATGTCTTGTTTGGCACACCTGCGATCAACCAGTCACAGGTGAACCTCGGCGTCCTTAAAGAGGACCAGGTAAATATCTCGCTTCACGGGCACAACCCGATGCTCTCCGAGATGATCGTCCGGGCTGCAAACGACCCGGAGATGAAGGCCCTTGCAGAAAAGATGGGAGCAAAGGGCATCAATCTCGTAGGGCTGTGCTGCACGGGCAACGAACTCCTGATGAGGAAGGGTGTGCCGATGGCGGGCAACCACTTCAACCAGGAGCTTGCAATCGCTACCGGGGCGCTTGAGGCGATGGTAGTCGACTACCAGTGCATATTCCCGTCGCTCCCGAGGACGGCGAGCTGCTTCCACACCAAGATCATATCGACAAGCGAGAAGTCGAAGATTGTCGGCTCATATTACTTTGACTTCAACCCGGAGAATGCCTACGACACGGCAAAGGCAATCGTCAGGATGGGCGTAAACAACTTCCCGAACAGGATTCCCGAGAGGGTCATCATTCCCGGAAAGCCTGTCGATCTGATGGCCGGATTCTCGGTCGAGGCAATCCAGGAGGCGCTCGGCGGGACATTCAGGCCGCTCGTCGACTTGATAGCCTCGGGCGACATTCGCGGTGCGGTCGGAATAGTCGGGTGCAACAACCCGAAGGTAAAGCATGACTTCGGCCACGTCACCCTTGCAAAGGAGCTGATAAAGAACGATATAATCTGTGTCGAGACAGGATGTGCGGCCGTTGCCTGTGGAAAGGCGGGCCTCATGATGCCCGATGCTGCATTCCTTGCAGGGCCTGGACTAAAGGGAGTCTGCAACAAGCTCGGTATTCCGCCGGTTCTCCACATGGGCTCCTGCGTTGACTGTTCAAGGATACTGATGCTTCTTGCCGAACTTGCAAAGACCCTCGGTGTAGGAATCGACCAGCTTCCTGCCGCCGGTGCGGCGCCCGAGTGGTACTCGCAGAAGGCGGTCTCGATCGGTTCGTACTTCGTTGCATCGGGTGTATACACCGTGCTTGGAGTAATGCCGAAGATCGCGGGCAGTGCGAATGTCGTAGATCTTCTTACGACCGGACTCAACGGAGTGGTCAATGCATCATTCGCTGTCGAACCGGATCCCGTGGCAGCCGCGGAACTGATCATAAAGCACATCGACGGAAAGAGAAAAGCGCTCGGTATCTGAAAAGGTGTAAATTTGGCGAAGAATACGGATAACATCCGGAAGGCAACGCATTACTTCAGGAACCATTCACTGCGAAAACCAGACGGCGGGAAGAGGATCTTCGTCGCCGGAAAGGGAGGAGTAGGTAAGACCTCAATCTCCGCCCTTCTTGCGGCAATGTTCGCGGAAGACGGGCTGAATGTTCTTGCGGTAGACGAGGACCCCCAGCAGAACCTGCCGTTCTCGCTTGGTTATCCCCCGGATAAGGCATCTGAGATTGTCCCGCTCTCGAAGAACGCGGATTATATCGAGGAGAAGATCGGCTGCCGGCCCGGCGAAGGGTGGGGTGGGATGCTGAGGCTCAATCCCGACGTAGCCGATGTTGTGGACAGGTTCGGCGTAAAGGTATCGGACAGGATAAGCGTCCTTGTAATGGGCAGCATATCGCTCGCCGCGACAGGATGCCTCTGCCCGGAGAATGCTCTCTTAAGCAGTGTCGTCAGCTACATCCGCCTACGGGACGATGAGGTGATCATCATGGACACCCAGGCGGGTGTCGAGCATTTCGGGAGGTCGATGGCCGGTGGCTTTTCGAAGGCGATTATCGTAACAGAGCCGTCGTTCAACTCGATATCGGTCGCTCTCCATTCTGCAGAACTTGCAGGGCAGCTCGATGTACCCGAACTCCATCTTGTCGTAAACAGGGTGAGATCAGAGGCAGATGTCCGGAAAGCGGAGAACCTGATCGGGGATTTCTCGGGATTCAAATCCGTCCATTACATCCCCTTCGACGATGAGGTCATGAAGGTTGAACCGGACATTACGGAATTGGTAGATATGAATACCCCCTTCTCCGATTCCGTCCGGGACCTTTACAGGTCGTTAAGATAGAACTTCAAAATCCTTTTTTCAGGCTCTCTTAGCTCTGCCGGCTTTGCTTCTCCTGATATATTTGTACCACTCTCCTGCAAACAGGAGCGGCAGTCCGATTGCCGTCAGGCAGATCCAGTCGCAGAGCGAGAGCGGAACCGTATACAGGAAGACCTGGAACCAGGGAAGGTAGATTACCACGACCTGGATTATCACGCTTACGACAAGTGCGGCGAGGATGTAGGGGTTCGAGAGAATGCCGATATTATTCAGGTTCCACCTAAACGACCTGAAGTTCAGGACATTGATAAGCTCGAATATTATTATTCCCGTAAAGGCCATCGTCCTGGCCTTATCAAGACCGTCGTCATATGAATGGAGGAAGACGAAGAGGGTCAGAAGCCCGATCCAGGCCCCGATAACCGATATCATCAGCATTGCTTTCCGGTCAAGCACCGGCCTGTCGATGTCACGCGGCCTGTGCTCCATGATATCGCTTTCGGCCGGTTCGGCACCGATTGCAAGAGCTGCAACGCCGTCTGTCACGAGATTTATCCACAGGATCTGGAGGGGGAGAAGGACCAGCGGAAGGCTCATCATCAGGCCTCCGGCGATTGCGATGATCTCGCCGATGTTGGACGAGAGCAGGTACCTTGTGAACTTCTGGATATTGTCATACTCTCTCCGGCCTTCGTGGACTCCCTCGACGATACTGTCGAAGTTGTCGTCCACGAGGATGATATCGCTCGCCTCCTTTGCTACATCGGTTCCCTTGATTCCCATTGCGATTCCGACGTCTGCCTTTTTGAGTGCAGGGGCGTCGTTGATTCCGTCACCGGTCATTGCAACGACCGCTCCTGTGGATGAGAGGATCTCGATAACTCTCAGCTTGTGCTCGGCTGTAACCCTGGCAAGAATCCTGGTGTCCCGGAGCCGATCTGAAAGCTCATCATCTGAAAGACTGTCGATATCAGCAGCCCTGAGCACTCCTTCGCTCTTCATTCCGACGGATTCGGCGACTGCCCGGGCGGTAAGTGCCGAATCGCCTGTGATCATTATAACCCCGATTCCTGCCGTATCACAGGTCTTAAGGGCTTTTTTCACTTCCTCTCTCGGTGGGTCGATTATGCCCGCAAACCCGAGGAATACAAGCTCCTTCTCACATTCTTCAGCAACCTCCGGCATCTCGTTTCCCAGTTTTCTTTCGGCAATTGCAAGAACCCTCAGGCCCTTTGATGCCATCGATTCATATGTGTCGTGGAACTCTTTCCGGGAGGCATCATCCATCGGCAGGATCTCCCCGTCCTTCAGGTACGAGGATGAAAGGGCTATGACAATCTCGGGAGCTCCCTTTGAAAACGCGATGTTTTCCCCGTTGATCTCAAGGATCGTCGTCATTCTCTTTCTTGATGAATTGAACGAAAACTCCTTTTTGATGTCCTGGATCTCATGAGAGTATTCAGGTATCCATGCCTTGTGGGCTGCGACTACAAGCGCTCCTTCGGTAGGCATCCCGGAGATTGTCCACCCTTCTTCTTTCTCTTTCAGGACTGCATGATTGCAGATGAGTCCTGCCCGGAGAAAGGCCCTGATGCCCCCGTCTGCGGTTGGGTCGATATTCACTCCATCCCGCGTGAATTCTCCCTCAGGCTCGTAACCTGCTCCCCCTACCTCTGTGAAGTGTCCCGGCGTATAGATCTCCTTTAAGGTCATCTCATTCTTCGTGAGGGTCCCTGTCTTGTCGGTGCAGATAATCGATACAGTTCCAAGGGTTTCCGAGGCGCTCAGGTGCCTGATCAGGCATTTCTTGCTGTACATGTGCCGGATACCTATTGCAAGCGTAAGGGTTACCACGGCCGGAAGCCCCTCGGGGATGACCGCAACTGCAAGAGATACGGCGGTCATAAACATCTCGTGCAGGCTTCTCTCCTGCAGCAACCCTGCGATTACGATCAGGACGGCCACAAGAATGGACAGTATACTGATCTGTTTTCCTAGAACATCGAGCCGCTTCGAGAGGGGCGTCTCCTCCTCCCCTATGCTCCCTGTAAGTCCGGCAATTTCCCCGAATTCGGTATTCATACCTGTATCGGTGACGATCGCCCTGCCTCTCCCGTTGACGATGGTCGTTCCCATAAAGACCATGTTCTTCCTCTGGGAGAGGGGAGTCTCTTCTTCGAGTGTGCAGGCGATCTTTTCTTCAGGAACCGATTCGCCGGTCAGCACGGATTCGTCCACCTGCAGGGTTGCCGAGTGGATGATGTAGGCATCGGCGGGGACCTTTTTCCCCATTTCGAGTACCAGGATGTCGCCCGGGACGATCTCCTTTGAGTCTGTCTCTACCTGGTCCCCGTCGATCATAACGGTCGCACTGAGGCCGAGCATCTTTTTGAGGGCGTCGATTGCCTTCTCCGCCTGCCATTCGTTTGCGAATCCTATTACAGCATTCAGGATTACAATCAGCAGGATTGCAAGCGTATCAACAATCTCCCCGAGAAAAACCGAGATTATTGCCGCAGCTATCAATATCCCGATAAGGACGCTTTTAAATTGTCTCAGGAAAACAACGAGAGGCGACGCCTTCTCTTCTTCTTTTATCTCGTTCGGCCCGTATTGTTCAAGCCTGCGGCTCCTCTCTTCCGCATTGAGACCTTTAGGTGAGGTTTCAAGCCTCTTCGTAACTTCGTCCGCATCCAGGGTATACCATGACTCTTTCAACCCGGGGTTATCTTCGGTCACTAGTGAGCAATTTCACTATCATTACAGATAACCGTTGTGCAGGAAAAGAGAAGAGAAAAGTCAGGGATCAATCCCGGATTTGATATCACTGACAAGGTCCCTTACAGAATCACGGATACCTTCAGCCGAATCGATATTGTCCCCGACTGCGGATATTATCGCACTCCCGACGACGACCCCGTCCGCCCCGGAGTCGATCAGTTTTTTTGCATTCTCAGGGCCCGATATCCCAAAACCGACGACTACCGGGATATCGAATATCTCTTTAGACCTTGCAACAAGCTCAAGCGCCTTGTCCGGGATTTTGTCTCTCTGGCCTGTTGTCCCCAGTGCGGAGATGAGATAAACGAAACCGGATGCCTTCTCCGCGATCTTTTTCATCCTCTCCCCGCTGGTAGTAATCGAGACGAGGAAGATCTGGTCGAGCCCGTGTTTCCCGGCCGCCGCCAGCGCCTCGTCCGCCTCTTCGAATGGCATATCGACAATGAGCATCGCATCGGCACCGCTCTCCTTTGCACATGCGTAGAAACTGTCGAATCCCGCCTTAATCACCGGGTTGATATACGTGAAGATCACCACCGGAACCTCGGAGTATCTCCTGATGTCCCTCGTGATTTCGAATGCAGATGAGGGGACGGTCCCCGCGGAAAGGGCCCTTGTATCCGCTCTCTGGATTACCGGGCCGTCGGCGACCGGATCGGAGAAGGGAATCCCTACCTCAATGATGTCAGCCCCGCCTTCTATCATGGCCGAGGCGACTATCTTCGATCTCTCCATATCCGGGTCCCCGGTCACCATATATCCTATGAATGCCGGCTTTTCGAATGCCTTTTTGATTCGTCCCATCTAAACCGCCCCCGGGATTTCTGCAACCCTCGCCACGTCCTTGTCTCCCCTTCCCGAGAGGCATACGACCACAATATCGTCCTTTTCGAACTCCGAAGAGTTGTCCATCAGGTATGAGATTGCATGTGCTGACTCCAGTGCCGGGATGATGCCCTCCTTCTTCGAGAGGTATGCAAACGCCTTCAGGACGTTTTCATCCGCAGCCATCCTGTAATCTACCCTGCCGGAATCTTTCAGCATGCTGTGCTCCGGCCCAACTCCGGGGTAGTCCAGCCCGGCGGAGATGCTGTCGGTCTCACTGATCTGGCCGTCTTCATCCTGGAGGAGGTAGGACAAGGCCCCGTGAAGCACTCCCGGCTCCCCCTTGCAGAGGGCCGCACCGTGCTGGCCCGGGTCTTCTCCCTTTCCGCCGGCCTCCACACCGATAAGCCTGACATCGTTATCGATGAAGGCGTGAAACATCCCGATCGCATTTGAGCCGCCACCTACGCATGCAACCGCCGCATCGGGCAGCCTGCCTTCGGCCTTCAATATCTGCTCCTTTGTCTCCCTTCCGATGACCGACTGGAAATCCCTGACCATCTCCGGGAACGGGTGCGGCCCTACGACCGATCCAATGACATAGTGCGTGTTCATGACGCTTGCGACCCAGTCACGCATCGCCTCGTTGGTTGCATCTTTGAGGGTCTTTGTCCCGGAACTTACAGGGTAGACCTTCGCTCCCATGAGCTCCATCCGGAATACGTTTAACTTCTGCCTCTCGCAGTCCTTCTCGCCCATGTAGATCTCGACCGGGATGCCGAGGAGCGATCCCGCGATTGCTGTTGCAACACCGTGCTGGCCTGCGCCTGTCTCGGCGATGATCCTCTCCTTGCCCATGTATTTCGCGAGGAGGACCTGTCCGAGAGTGTTGTTGATCTTGTGTGCGCCGCCGTGGAGGAGGTCTTCTCTCTTCAGGTACACCCTGAGCCCGAGGTCATCTGAGATATTTTTGCAGAATGTCAGGGGCGTCTTCCTTCCTGCATAGTTCCTGAGATATCCGTCAAGTTCTGTTTTGAACCGGTCGTCCGCCGAGAACTTTCTGTAATTGTATTCAAGCTCGTTAAGCGCGAACATCAGCGTCTCAGGGACAAACTGTCCTCCGAATTTCCCGAATCTTCCGCTCTTTACATGCATGTCTCCACCTCCCTGCAGTGGCGTATGAACTCCGCAACTCTCTTTGGGTCTTTAATCCCCGGGCTCTTCTCGACACCAGATGATACATCGACCGCGGAGGGAGAAACAGTCCTGATCGCCTCACCTACATTGTCGGGCGTAAGACCTCCTGCGAGTATTACCGGGGCACAGGTCTCCCTGACAATTCTTGCTGCGAAATCAATGTCAAAGGGTGTGCCTTTCCCGCGGCTTCCGTCTACAAGAACCATATTGTAGCCGGGGACGGGCTCTTCGCCGGGCCTGACCGCACGAATAATCCTGACGCCGCATTTATCCGGCACCGCAATTCCGCTGTGGAGCTGGATGGCATCGGGCCTGATGTGAGTGATGACCTCGAGATCGCTCTCTGATCTCGTGTCCGTAACACAAACCTTCATCGTCGAAGGACGGAGGGCGGCGAATATCTCCTTCGCCCTCTTCACAGGAACGGATCTCGGGGATTCCGAGCATACGACTACGCCTATCGCGTCCGCCCCGAGCTCCTCGGCGATAAGGGCGTCCCTGACAGTTGTTATCCCGCAGATCTTTATGCGCATACGAGCTCCTCCAGTGCCTTCGCCGGATCGGCCGCCGACATAAGGTATGTTCCGACAAGGAAGCCGTTGCAGTGGCTTCTCATCTCCCTTACATCCACAGGGCCCCTGATTCCGCTTTCGCAGACCACAGTGAGCCCTCTTTCCGATGCAAGCGGGGCGAGTCTTTTTGTGGTTTCAAGTTCGGTCTTCATCGTTTTGAGATTCCTGTTGTTAATCCCGATTATCCGTGCTCCGCCTGAGATTGCGGTCTCCATATCTGCTTCATCATGAACCTCGACGAGGGGCTCCAGATCGTAGCGATGGGAACACTCGATGAAGTCTCCGAGTCTCTCACCAGGCAGTGCAGCAATAAGCAGTACAGCATCCGCCCCGATTGCTGCGGTCTCCCTGATCTGGGCTTCGTCTATGATGAAGTCTTTTCTCAGGATTGGAACTGCAATCTCCGGGCGGATATTTTTGATAAATGCTGTATCCCCGCCGAAAAATTCAGGTTCGGTGAGAACCGAGATCCCGCAGCATCCTGATTCTGCATATCCTGATGCGATTATGGCGGGGTCCTGATATTCGTGGATCAAACCCTCAGACGGCGACCTGAACTTAATCTCGGCTATGATCCTGTTTCTGCCGTTCTGTTGCCTGAGGCTCTTCTCAAGGCTGAGTGCATTTCTCTCTTCATACTCCATGCACGGGTCGATCTCCCTGGTACGGAGCCTTGTGCTGTCCACAATCTGTTTAAGCATCCTGCTCACCTCCCGGGTATGCCACGAGGGCTTCGAGTTTACGCATCGCGGAACCGCTGTCTATGGAGCTCTCTGCCGCCGAGAGCCCTTTTTCAAGCGTCGGTGCGTAGCCGCCCGTATAGATGGCGGCTGCGGCGTTCAGCAGAACGATGTCCCTGCACGGGTCGTCTTTGCCTGCGAGAATCCCGCGGGTAATGTATGCGTTTGTATCGGGTGACCCGCCCCTGAGTTCTTCCGGAGATGACAGGGGAATGCCGAGATCCCTGCAGTCAATATTGTACTCGCTGATCTCCCCGGCATTCAGTTCGGCGATCGTTGTTGCACCGGTAGTTGTGATCTCGTCAAGGCCGTTGCCGTGGACCACCATTGCCCTTTCCGTTCCGAGCAGCAGAAGCACCTCCGCAATCTTCCTGACGAGACTCCTGTCATAGACCCCGAGCAACTGTGCCTGTGCACCCGCCGGGTTTGCAAGCGGGCCGAGCACGTTGAAGACGCTCCGGATTCCGGTCTCCTGCCTTGCCGTTGCGGCATATTTCATCGCCGGATGGTAGTTCCGGGCGAAAAGGAACCCGATTCCGATCTCTTCTATCATCCTTTCGACAGTTTCAGGCGTTAACATGATATCCGCCCCGAGAGCTTCAAGAACATCCGCAGAACCGCAGCGGCTTGAAACGCTCCTGTTGCCGTGCTTTACCACAGGTACACCTGCCCCTGCTGCAACGATCGCTGCCGCCGTGCTGATATTGAATGTGTCGCGTCCGTCGCCGCCTGTCCCGCATGTGTCCACAAGGGTTCCGCCAATCCCGGGATGAATCTTTATTGCAGACCCCCGTATCGCCTCTGCGAAGGCTGCAATCTCATGGCTTGTCTCCCTTTTCATCCTCATGGCCGTGATGAATGACGCAATCTGGGAATCGGTTGCCTCTCCGCTCATTATCTGTTTCATGACCGAAGATGCTTCAGGCGCCGTGAGGTCGGTGCCGTTTACTGCGTTGGCAATGGCTCCGCGAATCATCTGCATACCCCCGTCCTGAGGAAATTATCTATCAGGCGGTCGCCTGCTCCTGTAAGTATGCTCTCGGGGTGGAACTGGACTCCTTCTATTGGGTATTCCCTGTGCCTGACTCCCATTACCATGCCGTCGTCGGTGCTCTTTGCCGTTAGGACGAGTTCGTTAGGGAGCGTATCTTCGAGAACCGCGAGTGAATGATATCTTGTCGCTTCCAGCGGGGACTCCAGGCCGGAATATATGCTCATTGAGTCGTGGATGATCTCCGAAACCCTGCCGTGAACCGGTTTATTTGTCTTTATGACCTCCCCGCCGAAGAAATGGCATATCGCCTGGTGGCCGAGACAGACCCCGAGGGTAGGGACGCTCCTGCCGAGTGTCTCAAGCGCTTCCAGACAGATGCCGGTGTCTTCGGGTTTTCCAGGTCCCGGCGAGAGGATGATCCTGTCGTAGCTTCCGGAGAATACATCTTCAGGATCAGCATCGTTTTTGAATACACTCAGGTTACACCCGTTTTTTCCGATCTGCTGGCAGAGGTTGTAGGTAAAACTGTCGTAGCAGTCGATGACCAGCACGTTCATATCGTGGTTCCCCCTGCATCCTCGATTGCATTGATCATACCCGCCGCCTTGCTTTCGGTTTCGAAGAACTCCTTTTCCGGGATCGAATCGGCGACTATTCCTGCTCCGGCCTGAAGAGTGAGTTTTCCTCCCCCGGCGAGGATAGTCCTGATGGCTATGGCAAAATCGAGATCCCCGTCCGGGCAGATATACCCGACAGCGCCTGCATAGAGCCCTCTTTTATCGCTTTCAAGTTCGTCGATGATTTCCATCGCACGGATCTTCGGTGCTCCACTTACGGTTCCCGCCGGGAAGCATGATCTCAGGGCATCGAATCCGTCGAGACCATCCGTCAACTCACCTTCGACGGTGGAAACAATATGCTGGACGTGCGAGAACTTCTCGACGTCCATGAACCGGGACATCCTGACGGTCCCGTATTTCGAGACACGCCCAATATCGTTTCTTGCAAGGTCGACGAGCATTATATGCTCCGAGCATTCCTTTCCGTCTGCAAGAAGCTCCTCAGTGAGAGCGTCGTCCTCTTCAGGTGTCAGCCCCCGTTTTCTTGTTCCTGCTATCGGGACTGTGGAGACTGTACCCTTCCTGCAGCGGACAAGCATCTCGGGACTCGCCCCGATTACCTGGTGGTCGCCGAAATCGATGAAGTACATATAGGGGCTCGGGTTTATTCTCCTGAACGACTTGTATACGTTGAACGGATCGCCGCCGAATCCGCATTCGAACTTTCTTGAAACAACGGCCTGGAAGATATCCCCGGAATAGATATGGTCCCGGGCGGTCCGGACCATGTCCTCGTAATACCGCCTGTCCGTCGGTGAGATGTATTCATGCTCCTTCCTGCCCGGGTCATTAACTCCGGTATCCCTGCCGGCAATGGTGTCGTCTGCAGTCTCCGAAGTCAGGGTCTTTACCATCTTTTCGATTCTGGCTGCAGCTTTCAGGTATTCGGTTCTTACATCAGTCTCTTTTACGATCACCATGAGCGATGCGATATATACCGAGCATTCATAGTGATCGTATACTATGTAGTCACCGGGAAAGAGGAATTCGGCGAGCGGAAAGTCCGACGCGGTTTTATTCTTGGTGAAGCGCCCGGGGTACAGGGAGTAGACGATGTCGTATGAGAAATAACCTGCAAAACCGCCCGGAAAGATCGGGATCCCCGTGTCATGGAAACGCCGGGTCTTCATCACGGCTCTTGCGGCTTCGAGTGGATCACCGGTAATTTTAGAATCCGGCAGTCCTGTAAATACCTTCTCCCCGAAAACCTCGGTTTTGTCTGATATCCGGACCTTCGTTCTTATATTGAAACCGAGTATCGAGTATCTTGCAGTCTTTTCATTCCCTTCGAGTGATTCGAGTATGAACCCCTCCCCGTCACGAAGCCTCTCAAAGGCGTCGGCAGGTCTGGGAAGTGTATCGTCGAGTACTGTATAAACAGGAATAACCTGTGGAAATTCCTTTTCAGCACATTTTTTTTCAATTTCCGATAATTCTGGAATTGTATTCTTTAACAGACCGGTATCCATTCCACCGGCATCACCTCGTATCAATATAATATTCGGTTTGTACATATTTATACATTGTTGTATTTATTTGTACAGAGGTTTAAACGCGATTACTTTGAGGTCCTTAAATTAAAGGCATTTTATGGATTATTTTCTAAATTTCAGTGTATGATATGCACAAAATTAAGTAATCTCCCGGACGACTTATATGAACAAAGATGGCCTCCGTTGAAGACATTATAAAGGAACTCGAAGACGAGATCAAGAATACAAAATACAATAAGGCAACTTCTCATCATATCGGCAGGCTCAAGGCGAAACTGGCAAAACTGAAGGATGAGGCCGTAACGCGAGCGATGGCCTCGGCCGGCGGGGGCGAAGGATATTCGGTAAAGAAGTCCGGAGACGGAACGGTGGTTCTTGTTGGATTTCCATCTGTTGGAAAGTCAACACTCCTGAACAGGCTTACCGGTGCTGCAAGTGAGACGGCCAATTATGCATTTACAACCCTTACCGTGGTTCCCGGTGCGATGGAGCACAAGGGTGCAAACATCCAGATTCTGGATATCCCTGGCCTGATTGCAGGGGCGGCGATGGGAAAGGGTCGCGGGAAGGAGGTAATCGCGGTTGTCAGGGGTGCGGATCTCATTCTCCTGCTCGGTGATGTCTTCAACGAGAAACATATCGACGTCCTGATAAACGAGCTTTACGATGCCGGTATACGTATAAACAAACAGAAGCCCGATATAACAATCAAAAAATCATCAAATGGCGGTATAAGGTTCAATACTGTCGGCTATTCCGGACTTGATCTCGAAGAGATCCGTGCAATACTTGCGGAGAACAAGATCGTAAATGCCGATGTCCTCGTCAGGGGCAAGGTCGACCAGGATGATTTTATTGATGCGATGTTTGGCAATAGGATGTATATTCCTGCATTTTTTGCAATCAATAAGGTGGACCTGGTTGATGAGGAGACGAGGCAGGATATCGTAAAGGACGTGACCAAAAGATTCGGCAGGCCCCCGATCATGCTTTCGGCATACAGCGGTTTTAACATAGAGAAACTGAAGGACGAGATCTATGACCAGCTCGGCTTTATCAGGATATACATGAAGCCTGTCGGAGGAAAGGCGGACATGGAAGAGCCGCTCATCATCAGGAAGCCCGCGACCGTCGAGGACGTCTGCAACAAGCTTCACAGGGATTTCGTGAGAAAGTTCAGGTATGCGAAGGTCTGGGGCCCGTCGGTTAAGCACGATGCGCAGAGGGTCAGCCTTCCGCATGAATTAAAGGACGGGGATATACTCACTGTTGTAGTGAAGGCGTGATAGATTTTTCAGGTCAGCGACTCTTTTATCACGTCGAGAGGCGCATTCGTCTTCAATCCCGTTCCGCAGTAATGGACCCTCGATGCCTCGTATCCTTTCTCCCTGAGGGCATCAAGAACTTCGTCGATGGACCTCGGTGAGACCTTCCACATTCTGCTCATCACGTGGTAGTCGTAGAATGTCGATGTATCAAGCTCTCCGGAGATTGTCGTGAGGAGCTTTTCGATCTTCTTTTCGTTGTCGAGCCCTGCTCCGGGAAGCTTCTCAAGCATCTCCGCAATGAGCTCTTTGTTATTGATCGCACCGAGCCATACCGGGCCCGATACGGCGAGTTTGCCGCCGCATTCACTGCAACGGACAGTCTCGGGAAGAATGCCCTTCTGCTCGGTCCTGAACCCGCATTTGTTGCAGTGATGAACGTAGCCGAGACTGGAGAGTGCTTTATCAGCCCTTCCGGCGCCCCCGGTGACTTTCAGGTGTACCCGCACAAAGTGCTCCCTTGCATAGCAGAAGAGCGGTTCGATTCCGCGGTCGTATTTTGCGCATTCCCTCGCCGCGTACCCGAGCAGCACACGCAGTCCGGTCTCTGAATGGTATTCGTTGTTAAGCGGTTTTGAAAAATAGCGCCTTATTCCAGCTTTCTGGTGCGCACCGCAGAGCGGGGCGGTGTCGGTCGCGGTCAGGAAGAGGAATTTTTTTGCAGATGTCGCCGCCGAGTTCATGAACGGTGCAGGCGATCCGAAGGGATCGATATCTACGGCATCGAATCTTCTCTGGTGCATCAGGACGTTTGCGTCGCATTCGACTACCTCAACGTCCCTGCAGCACCGGTCGCGGTTGTATTTTATGAGGCTTATTGCGTCCGTGTCCTTGTCGCATATTGTGGCTTTAATCCCGCATTCGTTGGAGATACGCAGGCCTCTTGCCCCCGTTGCACCCATCGCATCGAGGTAGGTTTCGGGCTGGAGGCACTGCATGAGCAGCACTGTAAGATCCCTGTTTATTGCCATTCTCCTGTTGAAGAATACGGGTGCGCTTCCCGGCGGAAAACTGGCTCCCTCCTCCTGCTCCGGAATCAGGAATACGGTCATTCCCTCCTTTATTTCGACAAGTTTCATTTTAAAATCCCTTCAAACCGGCTTTTCATTATATTGTATGGTGCCATCTGCCTTAATCTGTATATCAGGAAATCTTATAGCTTATACAGTCTTAGTTATTAGAGCAGTTTTTTAAGTTGGGCTTGTGGCCTAGCCTGGATATGGCGTTAGCCTCCTAAGCTAAAAGTCAGGGGTTCGAATCCCCTCAAGCCCGTTTTTGATTATTACTTTTATTTTTACTTTCAGGTATTGAGGGAGGGGGACGTATCCCCCTCCCTATGACTCTCCCCCTGATGGCGATAAGTCGCAGGAGGGATAGGCGAGCATCCCTCTCTGCTCCGTTTTCCCGGCCGAAGGCAGGGCCATTGTGATAGTGGCTCCGAGGTCCGGCTATGAAAGAGAAAGCATGTATCATTCCCCCAAAAGCGCCAACCTATTTTAATCAAAAGTCCAAATCTCTATTGAAAATTATGAATCCGGCTGCATACATCAGGATAACAAGACCGGTCAACTCCGTCTTTGCAGGTTTTGCGGTTCTGCTCGGCGTGATCATCGCGGCAGGCCCGATTCCGCTTTTAGGCGAAGCGGCACCGCCCCTGTTTATTTATCCCGCACTCATACTTGCAGTGGCCCTGATAACAGCGGCCGGAAACGTCATCAACGACTACTTCGACAGGGATATCGATGCGGTCAACCGCCCGGACCGCCCGATCCCGTCGGGGGAGATATCCCCGAAGGCCGCCCTTGTTTATAGTGCGGTTCTCTTTCTCGCCGGACTTTTTGCAAGTATGTTCACAACTCCGCTCTGTGCGGTGATTGCGGTCTTCAACTCTGCGCTTCTCGTACTCTATGCAATGAAGCTGAAGGGGCTTCCGCTCGCGGGAAACGTGGTGGTTTCATACCTGACCGCGAGTATATTCCTCTTTGGAGGGGCCGTTCACGGGTGGAACGGACTCTGGCAGAATATCTATGTCGCAATTATCGTATTCCTCGCGATCCTTGCCCGCGAACTTCTCAAGGATGCCGAGGATATCGAGGGAGACCGGGAAGGCGGGGCCCGGACGCTTCCTATGTCGATCGGGGTGAAGAAGACTGCCGTTATAGGTTTTATTCTCTGCCTGGGGGCGGTAATAATCAGTCTCCTGCCAGTCTTCAGGTGGTGGGGGGTGGCATATCTCATACTGATCCTGGTTGCCGACATCATCATCATGGCCGGGGCCGTGAAGGGTGTTTATGCACATGGTCCCGAAGACCTCAGGGACTCCGGGGCAACCTCGATCCTCAAATACGGGATGTTTGCATCGCTCGTGATCTTCATCGGATCCGCAGTGTTATTAGGATAAATTAAATAAACATGGGGAAATCATCTTAATCAATGAAAATTTTCAGGGATGGCAATACTTTTATAGCTCCCCCCGGCTCGTATTTCGAAGGCAATGTGAAGATAAACGGGGACTTTATCGTCCCGCCGCTCACTCATTTTTGGGGCGTCCTGGATGTCGATGGCAATCTTGAACTTGGCCCAAGGTCGTCGGTAAAATCGCGGGTCAGGTGCAGGGATGCCGTAATCGGGCCGAATACTATAATCACCGGACCCCTGAAGTCATCGGGGGATGTTACAATATGCGACTCTGCCAAAATAGAGACAATAGAGGCCGAAGGCGATGTCATTCTAAGGCCCGGAGTAGAGACAGGAGATGTCAAGAGCGAGGGGACGATATACGTATACGGCAAAGTAAAATCGGGGAAACTTTTTGGGAGACAGGTGAAGGTATTAAGAGATCCGGGCAGGGAAGAACCTAATCTGCTTCAGGAAGACCTTCCCGGGCAACTTCAAGAAGATCATTCCAGTTCATAATCGTTTCGACGCAGCCGTCCTTCAGTGTAAGAACACCCATCCCTATCAGGTTGGCTTTGTCGAGCATCTCAAGCCCTTCTTTTACCTCCATGAGGCAGCCGACGCCGATCACTGCCTCCGGTTTGTATTCTTTTACCATCCTCTTGATGAGAGTCGAACCCGGGGCTATCCATACCTTATAGCCCATCTCCTCGAGTTCATCGATATGTGCCCCGACCTCACATCTTCCGCAACGCCTGCACACGAGGCCTTCGGGAGTAAGATTGGCCGGGCATGCCGAATGCCTCAGGCACTGTGGCAGGAATATCGCTCTTTTGTTTACCGGAACCGCGGCAAAGGAGCTCTTTGTCATGGTATTGTGGAGACTGATAAAAAAGGCGGTCAGCTCCTTGTCATCGAGATTGAAGAATTTGCATATCGCCTTGACGAATCCTTCGGATATTACAAGGCCTGCCTGGAGAACTCTCGGGAAATAGAACCTGCCGCGTTTGATCGAGTAAAATGCAACTCCCACCACAAAAAGAGATAAGAGGAACATCCCGATTATGAAGATGATCGTAAGCTCTCCTATTGCGATCATCAGCTGTTCCCACAAGGGTGTTCCCGGTAACATTTCACTCACCTGTTTGTAGTCCGTGTTTAAATACCAACCTTTCGCTGCAAGAGTTCCCCGACAGAGAATGGTGGTTTTAATGGTCCTTTTTCTGTAAATATTGCTGTGACAAGCTCCATTGGTGTGGAATCAAATGCATAGTTTATAGCATCAACAGAATCCGGCATAAGGAGCCTGTCACCGCATCTTGCAAGCTCGTTTCTGTCCCTCTGCTCAACCACAACGTCCACTTCGGAGAGATTTGCATCGAATGTCGATGTGGGGGCCGCGACATAGAAGGGGATTTCGTGGTGCTTTGCACATACCGCGTGCATGTAGGTCCCTATCTTGTTGAAGACTGCATCATGCGTGATCCTGTCTGCACCGACAACCACCGCGTCGATCTCCCCTCTTTTCATAAGGAAGGCGGCACTGGAGTCTGTTATGGTTTTCACAGGGATGTTGTCCCTTGAAAGCTCCCATGCCGTGAGCCTCGATCCCTGGTTTAAGGGTCTTGTCTCGCATGATATGACGGAGACTTTCTTCCCAGCCTCAACTGCGGACCTGATGACCCCCAGCGCCGTTCCCCATGTGTAGCATGCAAGAGCTCCGGCGTTGCAGTGCGTAAGAACGGTGCATTCGTCGGGAAGGAATCCGGCGCCTGCTTCCCCGATCTTCCTGCACATCATCTCGTCCTCGGCCGCGATTGCTTCGGCCTCACGGAGTGCGGTCTCTGCCGCCTCTTTTGGGGATGCCGAGTCTTTTATCGATTCGTATGCCCTGTTCAATCCCCACGAGAGGTTCACGGCTGTCGGTCTCGTGGAGTTGAGGTAATCCGCGTCCTCCCTGACAAGCCTCAGGAAAGAGTCCATGTTCGAGTCGTCATGAAGTGATGCGGAAAGAGCAACTCCGAATGCTCCTGCAACACCAAGTGCCGGAGCTCCCCTGACCTCGAGTCGCCTGATCGCCTCTGCGAGCCTCTCGATTGTCCTGCAGTTCACGGTCCTGTATTCGGCCGGGAGTGCAGTCTGCTCGATCAATACTATGGAACCTGAATCGTGTTCCCAGTAGACAGTCTTATCCTCCATTGTTATCCGGTCCGTTCAGGCTCCTGCCCTCAGGGTGTCGAGGAAGGCCTTCATTGCCGCGGCTTCCCCCTGTGTTACGCTGTCTGGAATGTCCTTTGGCGCCGATGCCGCACCCGCAACATAAATTCCGGGCCTGATTGTTCCGACCGGGTTCAGCTTCATCTCCGGCGAGCTGAAGAATCCGGAATCCTCCCTGTTAATCCCGAAGATTTCGGCAATTCTTTCTGCACCTTTCGAAGGCTGCATGCCGACCGAGAGGATCACGAGATCCGGCTCCAGCCTCAGGAACTCTCCGTTTTCGGTATCTTCAACAGGGATCTCAAGTCTCCTTCCGGGAGCTTCCAGGATCTCTCCCGGCCTTCCGCGGATGAACCTGATTCCGAGGCTCTTTGCCCTCTCGTAATATTCCTCGTAGCCCTTGCCGTACGCCCTGATGTCCATGTAGAGCATGACGATATCCGCGTCCGGGTTCTTCTCCTTGATCAGCATGGCGTTTTTGATTGCATACATGCAGCAGACGCATGAGCAGTAACACCGGTCGATTGTGAGGTCCCTTGACCCGATGCACTGGATGAATACGATTGACTCCGGGGTCTTTCCGTCGGAGAGTTTCCTGAGTTTTCCGCCTGTCGGCCCGCTGGCACAGATCATCCGCTCAAACTCAAGGCTCGTGATGACGTCAGGGTGCCTCAGGTACATGAAGCCGGGCTTCTCCTCCGGGTCATATGTGTCGTACCCGGTGGCGAGGATTATCGCGGCGACATTGATCGTGAACTCCTCTTCGCCATCCTCGTCGTCGTGGAGAACCGCCTCTCTTCCGCAGACATCGTAGCAGAGTCCGCAGTCGATGCAGTGTTCGGGGTCGCGGATTGCAAGATTCGGGACTACCTGTGCATGCGGTTTGTATATAGCTTTCCTGACGCCGAGGCCGGCATCGTACCTGTTGTAGACCTCGACAGGGCAGACTTCGTAGCAGTCGCCGCATCCGTTGCAGAGTCCTGCGTTCACGTAACGGGGGTGGCGGAGGAGCCTGAGCTTAAAGTCCCCCACATTGCCTTCAAGTCCTACGGGTTCGGTGAGGGTGTGGATGACGATGTTTTCGTTCCTCTCCGCTTCGACCATCTTCGGCGAGAGGATGCACATGGAGCAGTCGTTTGTCGGAAAGGTCTTGTCGAGCTGTGCCATTCTTCCGCCGATTGAAGGCTCTCTCTCGATGAGGTGGACCTTAATTCCCCTGTTCGCCGCATCAAGGGCGGCCTGTACCCCCGCCGCACCGGCACCGATTACCGCAATCTCACTCATTCGCGTATCTCCCTGCAAGTTCGATGTATATCTTTGAATTCTTCAGGATGTGTGCCTTCTGCTCTTCGGAGACCTCTTTTACAACCTTTCCGGGGACCCCCATTACAACCGATCCCGGGGGGATCGTCTTGTTTTCGGGTACAAGAGCCCCCGCTCCGATTATCGTGTCCTCGCCGATCTCGGCCCCGTTAAGAATTATCGATCCCATTCCCACAAGGACACGGTCTTTTATCGTGCAGCCGTGTACTATTGCACCGTGGCCTATCGACACGTTCTTTCCGATCTCCACCGGGTGTCCGGCAGAGACGTGCACGACGCAGTTGTCCTGCACATTTGAGCCGTCGCCTATTGTTATTCTTTCATTGTCGGCCCTGATAACCGCCCCGAACCAGACTCCGGTATCCTTCCCCAGGGACACTTTCCCGATTACGGTGGCGTTTTCAGCAATGAAAAGAGCGTCATTTTTGCGAGTATTGCTACTCATAATGCTTTAGTATTGGCTCTATGATTCAAAGTATTTTATGGTGTTACCGGAAGGCGGGAGCGGCAGAAAAGACCTATTACCCGGTCCGTTTAATCTTAAAAGGATTATGAGAGTAATGGTGGGCGGGACCTTCGATCCCCTTCATGACGGGCACAAGAAGCTGATCGAGAGATCGTTTTTCATTGCCGGGCCGGAAGGTCATGTGACGATTGGTCTGTCAGGTGACAAGTTTGCAAACCGTAAATCCCATCCCATTAGGCCTTACGAGGTGCGAAAGAAAGAGCTTGTGGATTTCCTTGAGGAATCTGATTTTGGGGCGGAGTGGAATATCGAGACACTGGGCGACAGGTTCGGCTCGTCGCTCGATTCCGACTTTGATGCCATCGTCGTCTCCGAGGAGACCTTCCCGACGGCGGTTGAGATCAATAAAATCCGCCGCGAGAATGGAAGGAAGAAGGTAGATATCCACCAGATTACATGCGTCCTCGCCGAAGACGGAAGATGGATATCGAGTACGAGGATATGGAAAGGCGAGATCGATTCGCACGGGAAAGTTATCGGGGATACCCGGTGAATCAGATAATTCTGAGTTTTTTCATATCAGCAGCACGACCTGCTATTTTGTTTGTATATGAAAGCATAATCTAATATATTCAGGCCATTCATAATTCGCACCAAAAATCATATACTGCGATATAATGATTGAGAATATCTGGAAACTGAGTTTTTTCGTCCTGTTCATTGTCTGGTTTTTAGTCCGGGTATATTACGGCAGAAAAGCGAAAACACAGAGATCTGATGAGAAAATCCGCCCTGGTTTTGAATTCTGCCTGGTCGGAATGAATTTCATTGGGATGATGTTTCTCCCGCTCGTTGTATTATTTACCCCCTGGCTTGACCGGTTTTCCATGCATGTTCCCGATTCCGTAAGAATGCTCTTCCTTGTAATCGGTTTCTTCAACGTCTGGTTATTTGCAAAAATTCATGCGGACCTGGGGAAAAACTGGTCACCTGTACTGGAGATAAAACAGGATCACAACCTGGTCAAATCGGGAATCTACAAAAGAATCAGGCATCCGATGTACGCCCATATATGGCTCTGGGTAATAGGGCAGGGTTTAATTCTCGACAACCGGGTAGTCTTTGTATTCGGAATTGCAGCTTGGGGCCTTCTCTATTATCTGCGGGTGCCGAAAGAGGAAGAGATGCTCATCAACAGGTTTGGCGATGAATACAGGGAATATATGAAGACTACCGGACGAGTAATCCCGAAGATTTGACAACTCTTTTTTAGCACCAATGATTTTTCCGGGAATCATTGCCTTTCTTTCAGGACAGGATATTCATAGTTATATTCTGCAATCCGCGATTCAGGTATGTTTTTTAAAAAAGGGAGATTTCTTTACTCAGATAATATAATCCCCGATATTTTCCGAGATTATCGCATCACAGTAGATGCACTGGAGCCTTCCTTTTTTCGTTTTGAAACTGCTCTCGATAGGCTCGTTCGAGTTCGTGATGCAGCCGGGGTTGGGGCACTGCACAAAGCCTTTAACTGTCTTCGGGATCTCGACCTTCATCTTCTCAAATACGTGGAAGTCCCTGATGATATTGATCGTCGCTTCAGGAGCGATGAGCGCAATCCTGTCGACCTCTTCTTTTGAGAGTTCCCTCTTTGAAATCTTGACGATATCCTTTGTCTCCGACAGCCTGCTCTCCACGTTGGTTGCGACAGAGATCGATTCATCTGTCGTCCCGGTAATCCCGAGGATCCTCAGGACCACAAGTGCCTCGCCGCCTGTAATGTGGTCGATCACCGTCCCGTCCCTGATCGGGCTTATAAGCAGTCCCTCTTCTGGCTTCTTATGGCCGTTCACAGCATCACCTCCTCGAGCATCGCCATACGCACCGGAACTCCGTTCTCCGCCTGCCTGAAATATTTTGCATAGGGAAGTTTGTCCACCGCCGGGTCGATCTCCCCCGCCCTGGGAAGGGGGTGCATCAGGATAAGGTTCTTCCTGACATCTCTGAGAACTTCCGGTGTTATCCTGTAAGAGTGTGCGACCCTCGCGTAGCTTGCCGAGTCGGGGAATCTCTCCCTCTGGATCCGTGTAACATAGAGGACATCGAGTTCGTTGACAATCTCCGAAAGGCTCTCGTGGTGAACCATTTCCACCCCGCGTTCAAGAAGCTCTTCATTCAGCACCGCCGGCATCTCAAGGCTCTTGGGGGCGATCGTATGAATCCTTACATTGTAGTTCGAAAGCGCGTAGGAGAGTGAATGCGAAGTCCTACCGTACCGGAGGTCCCCGAGCAGGCCGACATCGATATTGTCGAGCGGCATATTCTCCCGTATCGTATAGAGGTCGAGAAGGGTCTGCGAGGGGTGCTGTCCGGCCCCGTCCCCGGCATTAATTACCGGCACGTCCGAAAAATTCGCCGCAAGCCTTGCCGCCCCCTCCTTTGGATGGCGAAGCACAATCGCGTCCACGTAGCTGCTGACAACCCGTATAGTATCCGCAAGAGTCTCCCCTTTTGAGATCGAACTTCCTTCAACACTGTCCACCGTAATGGAATCTCCCCCGAGGCGGGAGAGGGCGGCGGAAAAAGACATTCTTGTTCGGGTCGATGGTTCAAAAAAGAGGAGTGCGACGAGTTTTCCTTCAAGGCTCCGTCGCATCGATCCTTTCTCCTGGATCAGCCGGGCCTTGTCGAGCAGTCCGTTTATATCTTCAATTTCAAGCTCCTTGATTGAGATGATGTGATGCATGAACTCTCCATCTCTAATTATCATCACGTTATTTTAAAAATTGTTCGAGTAATGCCCCGCCGAAAGATTCCTGCGGGCTCTCAAAAAAAGAATATATTAATTACCGGTTTTCACAACGATTCCGGCTTTTCCTTCGGGGATTCCACGCAGGATTTCTCGTATGCCAGGGCGGCGGCGAGCACTATCGCAGATACCGGCAGTGCGACTACAATCGGGTTTACGACTCCCCAGGGCGACGGGAGGACCGATGCGACCCCGAATATCGCTTGTGATATCCCGAGAACGGAGGATTCTGAACTGTGCACAAAGGCTGTCCATAAGAACCACGAGATCACTCCTGCAAGGAGGCTCATCTTTGCGGCAAAGACCGAGGGCTTCTTTGAATAGAGTGCATGTGCAAAGGCCGGAAGGAATGCCGCGGCGCAGAGCCCCATGAACATGACGGTCGCCCGTGCGATGATGTTTCCGGGCATTAAGTATGCAACAATGGTGCTGACGACAATCATCACGACCGTTCCTGCCTGGATCGCCCGAATAGATGGTTTAGAATCCACTGCCTTTACGTTTAAGTCATGGCCGATGGTCGTTCCCATCGTATGGAACAGCGAGCTCAGGGTGGACATCGCCGCTGCAAGCAGGGCGAGCATGAAGATAATCACGAAGTAATCCGGCATTGCCGAGTTGATGAAGGCCGGGATTACACTGTCTACATTTCCTCCGGATGCCTCGACCGCGAGCATTCCTTCGGTCTGCATGAACCAGACGTTCGTGAGCGGTCCTACGGTGAAAGCCACTCCGGTCATCATGAGAACGAACGGCCCACCTACCATAACGGCCCTGTGGATTGAGCGGTTGTCCTTTACTGACATGAACCTGACCGCAAGCTGCGGCTGGGCAAGAACTCCGATTCCGACTCCGAGTACCATGGTGGTTATCATTGTGAGCCAGATTGGCGAGAGGAATTCGGGCATCGATGTCCACCCTGTCATTCCTCCTGCGGCAAGCGCTTCCGGCACCATCGAAGACATTGCATCGAGTGCCGAGTTTGCCCCATAGACTCCGCCGAGATAGGTGTATGTAAGGATGAGCAGTATCGTCATTCCGACGAACATGATTGCACCCTGCAGGGCGTCGGTGTACATAACGGCGATAAGACCCCCGAGGATGACATATGCCGCAACGATTACTGCAAAGGCTATCAGGGCCGTGTCGTAGGGGATCGAGAGCGTGGTCTCGATGAAACGTGCACCGCCTATGAGAATTGCTGCGGTGTAGAGAGGCATTCCTACGAGAATGACAATCCCTGCCGCACGCTGCATGAACTTTGAGCCGTAGCATTTCCCGAGAAGGTCCGGGAATGTCATGGCATCGGTCTTTTTCCCGAGCTCACGCGTCTTTTTCCCGAAAACTATGAAGGCGATAAGCACGCCGACTCCTATGCAGAGCACCGTAAGCCAGACGAGTCCCATCCCCAGCATGGCAGATACTCCTCCGAAACCTACTATGGCGGATGTGCTGATGAACGTGGCACCGTATGATAATGCAAGAACGACAGGGTTGATCCTCCTGCCCGCGATCATGAAATCGTCGCTGCCCTTTGTCTGCCTGTACCCCAGGTACCCGAGGAAAATAATGATCGCCAGGTAGATCGCCGTAATTGCCGTGAAAGTCAGCGTGTCAACTGCCATCCACATCCTCCCCGGGCTCGTGCCCGTTTCTCCAGTTCAAAATGCCGTACGCTATACACGCCGCCGTAAATATGAACGACAGCAGGTAACCCGTCCAGATATAGGGATCAGTAATTCCAAACATCATAAAACCTCGAAAAAAATTCCTTGCGGTATCCTGACTAATGACTAAAACAATACAAGGGCAACTGGTTATTTTCCCGTCGCCCTATCTAAAGCTAAAGAAGTTAAAGAAAAATACGAATGCCGGGGCTGAAGTGTTGAAGCCTGCGCCCTCCGTGAATCTGCATTCGTATGCCATATTCAAAATACCTTGTAGATGTATTGGCTCTTATGAATATATAATGGTGCCTGCACTGGTCTAAAAAAGGGTAATGTGGTGCACCTGGGGGGATTTCATTTTCTGCAGACTGTGATATACCCGCTGTGGGCGACCCTTGTCGACGGCCGGGTGCCTCTCTCGGTTCGTGTAAGCTCTCTTGCGATCGTCTCATGACACACGACCTCGGAGAAGAGTGGTTTTGCCGTGTCCATTACAAGTATGGTGTGCTCGAAGAACGGCGTGTATGTCGCAAGATAACCGCCTTTTTTGAGCAGGCTGTATGCATGTTCTATGTGCTCTTTTCCGATCTGCATGTCGAGGTGAACCACGTCGAACTCTCCCGATGCATCCAGGACATCGCCTGCTATGACTTCTACATTGTCGAGACCTGCATCTGCGATGTTCTTTGCACAGACCTCCGAGAATTCGGGTCTCTTCTCGTATGTTACAACCGAACCCGCGACTCCGCCGAAGAAGATCGCTGCGATCCCGCTGCCCGTTCCTGCGTCGAGCACCCGGTCCTTTTTGTTCATTCCGGTGCAGGCAATGACCATCCCGATATCCTTCGGGAGCATAGGTGCACCTGTCCTTTTTGCATAACTGAAAAAATCGGTGGGCCTTGGTTCCCTTACCTCGAACTCAAAGCCCATGTGGGTCGATATCTTATCGCCGCTGTTCAGCCCGACGAGTTCGTCGAGCTTTATTATTCCCTTGTCGGTCGAGAACTCCCCTTCGCCCGCACGGACAAAAAATTCGCGTTTTCTCCCGGCAAGAAGAACCCTGTCGTTTTCTTCGATCATTTTGTATTTTATTCGGACAGTTTCAGGATAGCCTCGGCGATGTCGCCTTTTGCTTCCTTTAAGGCAGCTGCTGCTTCGTCTTCAGAGACGTTAGCCTGCTCTGCCACGAGTTTTACATCATCCTCGGGGATTGCCGCTTCCGCTTCCTCGAATCTCGGCTCGCCGTTGATCTGGTATGTGGTCATTCCCTGCATCACTGTTGCGACGACCTCTGCATCGTCGAAGACGTAATTGCCTGATTTCGTGTATACGACCACACGCTCGACATCCTCGATGCTCTCCATCTTCATGCCGAGCTTCTTCATCATCTGTTTCATCTGTTTTGGGTTGACACCTGGAATCATATCTTTTCAGCTCCCTTTTCTTACCTGTACAGCTACTCCATAATTAAATGAAAGCATTTCCTCTCCTGAAAGGACGGCATTTCCGACACCGAGGAAGGTTCCCTGCTCGTCGCATACGAGAACCTCGTCTCCAGCACGTATGCCGGGATCGGCGGAGAGTACATGCTTTGCCATCGCGTTCTTTCCTGCGGCGATGAACTCTGCAACATCGTCTCTTACAACCGCACGGTACGCGGGTGCAGGGAGAATTTCACAGAGTCTTGCACCGGCTTCCTTTCCGAGAGTCAGCCGTCCGTCGCCTGCCCTGACAGTGGCAAGGCGGACTTTTCCGGACATTACGTACCTGATCCTCTTGGTGGAGGATAACCTGAACGTGCAGTCTTCGGGAAAGAGCTTTTTGCCCGTTCCCCTGCCGAACTGGTAGTCGGCTATCGTTCGAACTCTCTTAAGAGAGCTGTTCTCTGAGGATTCTGTTGACATCTTCGGCAAATCCCTCTTCGGATTCTTTTGGTATATATGCACCCGCAGCAATCTTATGTCCTCCGCCTGCACCGCCCAGTTTTTCCGATGCTTCGAGGAGTGCAGCCTGGAGATCGACTCCCGCCCGGACCATCATCTCGTTTGTTCGCATTGAGACTTTTACAAGCTCCGGGTCGTCGGAGAGATAGCAGAGCACCATGATCGGAAGCTGCCTGTTCAGCTTCGATAATGCCATTCCCGCACCGATTCCGACGATCGTGTCCGGGAACCTGTCGCCAACGTGGATATGCTGGAGATGGGAGCATTCCTCGACTCCCTTGTCGAGGATGTACTCCATCATCTCGCGGATTATCTTACGGTGATGCCTGAGCATGTGCTCCGCCTCCCTGTAGCTCTCGCCCCTCTCGCCGCAGCAGACGGCGCTTCCTATGTGGGGCTTCACCCATCTTCCGCAGGCATTGAGCATCGTTGCGTATTCGGAGGCGTTTCGCAACGGGGTATATCTCCTCTCGTCCGGGAAGATGTAGTGCTCCCCCCTGAGGCGGTCGAGGGGTTCGCCGGCAGAGTGGAGTTTCAGCGCGAGACGTCCAATTATGCTCTTCTTCTCGTCGGTATTGAGGTCCTCCCAGACCTTCCACTTTCCGTTTGGCTTTTTGAGCTGTATTCCTGCTTCGTATGCAAGCATGTTCTGTGCCTCTCCGGGCCTGTTGGATATCCCGGGGATGTGGGGGTCGTCTGCAAACGAGAGGCATATGTGGAGGGGTCTTGTGGATATCCCGTAGCAGTTGAGGTCATCCTTTACGACCTTTATGTTGCCGTGTTCTATTCCGTCTTCGGCGATCTCCCTTGCAGGGCCGATAAGGCCGCAGTGCTCGCGTGCCATCATATCGCCCACGTTTCCGATGACTGCAAGTTTTGCAAGGTCGACGTTCGAGTCGTCTATCTCCCTTGCGACAAGATATCCGATTCCCGCGGCAGAGAGCTTCTCATGGCCGTGGGGAAGCCCGTTGGCCTGCACATAGGAGGTGTCGACATCCTGTGAAACGTGGTGGTCTATAATGACGACATCCCTGTCGGAGAGCCCCCGCTCTTCAAGCAGGTTCTGCTGGCCCGCCCCGAGGTCAATGAATAGTTTGAGCGAGTCGTCGTCTGGCACGTGCTTCATGGTGAGGGGTTCGAGCTGCCTGACAAAGACCGACTTTACCTCGATACCCTCTCTTGCGACGGCCTGTTTCATGACCGCCTCGCTGGTTATCCCGTCGGCATCGATATGGGAGATTATCGTGACACTCTTTGAATCTTTTATTATCTCTGCAACGGCGGAGACATCCTTCTCAAAACCCATCTGTAAACATGTTTGTATTGTGACTTTAAAACGGGGGCTTTTTGTCAGACGGCACAAAAATTTATAGATCAGAAGCCTCTTTGGCGAGATAGGCCCCTACCGGCGTTACTCTTACCCTGACATCAAAAACATTCTCTACTGCTGAACGTATCCTTTCTTCAACTTTTCCGGATATTTCATATGCTTCCCTCACGGTAATATCCGGATCTGTCTCTATAGTGATATCAACAGAAATAGCACCTCCAAAACTTCGGATTCGGTGGTCTGAAATAAATAATACTTCTGGCAATTCTTCTGTTATCTTTTCGGTCAAATTCATAACTTGCATCGACGGGTTAGCATCAACAAGCTCTTTTGCTGCTCCGAGACATTCACTGACACTGTAGATAAAAAGACCCATCGCAACAAAAAGGGTTAAAATCGTGTGTATTGTTAATAGTGATGGAGCAATCACCTGAACTAATCCGCTTACTAAAATAATTGCCACACATGCAATATCAGCTTTGATTACTACAGAATCCAGCAGAAGGATCTGACTGTTTAATCTTTTTCCAACACCCCGGATATACCGGTAGAGAAGACACAACAAACCAATTGCGATTAAGGAAAAAATAATAGTAACGGGTCCATAATCGACATTCAATTCAGGAGAAGGGGAAAAGAGTGTGTCAAAGAAGAAATAAAACACATATAATGCAACTGCAAGGGTAAAAACAAAAATTGTAAGCGTTTCAATTCGTTGGTATCCAAAATTCATTCGAAGATCTGCTTTATGTCCGCCTAACAGGATCATGGCAAGTAGCATTGCATCAGGAATTACCCAGACCAGATTTCCAAATCCTTCAATATAAAAGAGTTCATTTTTTGATAGGATCCATAGAATGATCTCCGATATACCAATAAAAATCGTTACAGACATCGAGAGAATAAATGCCTTTGAAGCAGCGATAGACCTGGGATCAGATCTACTGAATAGAGCAAGGCTTTTTTTTGTTTTTTGTCTTAAATCTCCTTTAAACATACATTCTGTCCCTTCAGACTACTTTATTTCTTTTAGATTTTCAGACGTATTTATTTAATTCCCTGTTGATACTTTCTCTTTTGTGCAATTGATTCTACGAGTTGGTACATACATTCCTCGACAATAAGAGCAATGAAAAAAACCCATGGCACAGCTATAGTTAAAATCAGGAAAATAATCCCCACATAAGAGGTAGAACGATACATAAACCAGCGAATACGGAGATTTCTCATTATTTCTTTGTATCTGGATCTGTTTTTATCTAAATGAGGGATTTTCATTTCCTTATCAACAAAGTCATTTCCAATTTCATCTATTCCGGAACAGAGGAGTATTACAAGAAGTGTCAGGATGGAAACTGAAAGTGATCCGGATACACCAAGAATAATAACGGTTGTAAAAACCATTGCTAAAATTAGAGAAAAAGCAAAGTTGTCTATTTTACCACATAGAATCACGGAAATTATGATTCCAAGGCAGATCCCGGCAGCATATTCGTTCAGTGCAATAATTCCGCAATATACTATGGCTGTTACAGGTGAAAGAGCGAGTGCAAATTTCCGGTTAAATACCCCATCATCATAACTTGCATCGATATATTTCAGGCTGGCACCAATAAAGCCAAAAAGGATAATTATGGCAATCTCCTCACTTATCATCATAAACAGATTAGATTCTTTTTATTTTATAGATAATTGGATTTAATCAGATTGAAGAGATGTGTTGCCTGTCAAATGAAATATGTTGTATAATTATATCCATGAACAATGGTGCAGATATTGATCATGAAGCTCCTTAAACCTCAGAGATTTCAGGTTTAACTCAGCCGTCTTCGAATTTTTTAATAATGTATAGGACGTTCTCGTCTCCTTCTCTTTTATAAGACACATAATCGGAAAACTTCCGTACGAGCAGTATTCCAAGTCCGCCGATCTTCCTCTCTTCCGCAGCAAGCCTAGTATTGGGAACCGGTGCGTCTTTTAAGGGATTGAATTCCTTGCCGTTGTCCCTGAACTCTATCTCAAGGCGATCGTCCTTAAATTCACACCTGAACGAAAAAGACCTGTGAGGGGCTGCATGCATGAGAATATTCTCAGAGACCTCCTCGAGCATTATTTCAGCACTCATGCGGACTTCGGCAGGCAAAGCGAGAGATCTGAGATGTCCGGAAAATGCCCCCAACAGTGGCGGAAGTTTTTCCTTTGTCAATGAATCCGTATTATAACTGAATATTTCATTCATTATTATTCACCTGCTGTGTCAATGGGATATCAGCGACCTCTTACAGCCATGCCTCCAGACGTTATATCACCTTCAGGATTATAAGTGTAATATCGTCAAATTGAGGATTTCCTGTTGAATGAAGGTCTACTGACTCGATTATCCTGCCTGCAATTTCTTCCGGTTTTTTGTGCCTGTTATTCATAATAATCTCTTTGAGTCTTTCCTCTCCGAACTCTTCTTCCCTGGTGTTAATCGATTCGGTAATGCCGTCGGTATAGAAGACTATAAGATCGCCGGAAGAGGTGGAGATCTCCCTGGCTCCGTATTTATTGTCCTCCAGCACCCCGAGAGCCATGCCGGTGGGGTTGAGGGACAAGAAATCATTCTCTGAGGCTCCAAGATACAGAGGGGGGCAGTGTCCGCCATTTGCATACTCGATCTTTTTGGACGAATGGTTGAGGCGCATGTAAAATAATGTAACAAACATTCCGGTCCCTGATTCGGCCAGGATCAGGTTGTTTGCATCTTCCATCGCCTTTTTTACCGACCTGTTCCAGCCTGCGCTTGCATTCATAAGAGTTTTCGAGAGAACCATGAAAAGTGCGGCAGGCACACCTTTTCCTGAAACGTCGGCGATAACTATCCCGGTTTCTTCTCCGCCGCAATCGATAAAATCGTAAAAATCCCCGCCGACCTCCCTTGCAGGTCTGCTTAAGGCAAAGATGCTGAACCCCGGTATCTTAGGGATACCCTCCGGAAGAAAGTCGGTTTGGATTTCGGAGGCGATCTCCAGTTCCGCCCTGTTCTTTGCAACCTCTGCCTCATATCGATCCCTCTCATTTCTTGTTTTCTTCTCTTCGAGAAGATTCCTGAAGAGATATGAAAATATAAGAATTCCTGTGGCATTTGCAATTATCATGGGAAAAGCCGCATAACTGACAATTTCACAGGCAATATCAGGTGGTTTCACCATAATGAGAATTATCAGCATCTGGAGTGATTCCATGGCTACCGCAAAGATTACAGCGATTTTTACCCCTGCAAAATGATTTTTCAGCAGAAGATAGACCATGCTGGCAAACAGGCCGCTCAAAACTGCTGCAAGACTACACGGGAGGCTGGTCGTACCACCCGTTGCAGATATCAGGACTGCGCCGATCAGTCCGGCACCAATTCCGACATAGGGGCCGCAGAAAAGCCCTCCCGCCATAGGGCCGATGTCCCCGACATTCAGAGGCTCGCCGAGGATGCTGAGACCTCCAAGAGTACCGTAGATCGAGAGAAGACCGAAGAAGAGGATAAGGACAGCTTGGTTTTTCCAGGTGTATCTTCTCTCGACGGCATCCGAAAACCAGCGTGAGCGTATAACGAATAAGGAGAAGACTATAATTACGCATATAAGTTCAAAAAGGTCTATGAAAAAGTCCAGTTCCACGTTCATATGGCATAAAATATTTTATTTTAGAAATTCCGAAATTGCTTCATTCTCCGAGTCATAAATATCAAAGATATTGTTAAATCCGGATATAACGAATACATCAATGACGAAAGGTTTTAATCCGGATAATTTTATGTCTCCTCCTGATGGCCTTACTTTTTTCAATGCCAAAAGCATTACTCTGAGCCCCGAGCTGCTGATATAATCCACTTCATTCATATTGATTATAATCTTATCAGAACCTGATGCTATGGCTTCCATCAGATTTTCATCGAGAATACCGGAGTTTTGTGCATCAATCCTGCCTTTGACCATAATAATTTCAGCTGGTTCCGATTTTTTCCGGTTAATTTCCATGATACTCATTTTCTAATTGGAACAGATAATATCTCTGCAACGTCGGAAACATCCTTCTCAAGACCTATCTGTAATAATGTTTGTATTGCGAGTTTAAAACGGGGGTCATTTCGGCATGGCGCAGAAAGGATTTACTCTTCCGCCGCCAGACATCTCTTATATTGAGGAAGGTATGATGAACGGGGATCTCAGGGAATTTGAGGAGACCGGAATAATCACTCCGGAGAGGATGCGGGTTGTCGACAGGAATGCAATACATCTCGGTGTGGAGGGGATCAGACTGATGGAGGCCGCAGGTGTAGAACTTGCTGCGGTGGCAATGAGGCACTCGCCTGATAATGTCCTGATTCTCTGCGGCGGCGGGAACAACAGTGGTGACGGATTCGTTGCCGCCCGCCATCTCCAGCGTGAGACAGAGGTTCATGTAATCTATCCAAAGGACAGGGTTAAGACACCAGATGCCCTCGCAAACCTCAGGCTGCTTAAACACTGCTCTGTCTCCCTTCATCCGGTTTCGTGCCCTTCTGATGTAAGCAGCCTTGCCTTCCTGTATGAGAATGCAGGGGTAATCATAGATGCAATTCTCGGTACCGGTGCATATGGGGAGCTTCGTGAGCCCTTTGCATCAATGGCGGGGCCGGTCACAAAGTCAAATGCAACCGTAATATCGGCTGACATTCCCACGCCCGGCCTCACTCCTGATATCATATGTGGTTTTCACCGGCCGAAGACTGAAGGTTCTGAGAGAGTGGATATAGGCATCCCCTTTGAGGCTGAGGTATTCACCGGCCCCGGCGATCTCCTTATGATCCCAAAGAAGGATTCATCGGCCCACAAGGGTGCAGGCGGCAGGGTTCTTGTCATCGGGGGAGGACCTTACCAGGGTGCCCCGTATCTTGCCGGTATGGCGGCGCTTAGGGCCGGAGCTGATATAGTAAGGATTGCATCGCCGGTTGTTATGCAGTTCCCCGATCTTATCGTAAAAGAGCTCGAAGGCTCCTGCATATCTGAATCGCATCTTGACGAACTCGTCAGGCTCATTGAGAACTCGGATGCGGTCGTCTGCGGGTGCGGACTGGGCGATCAGAGCCACGATGTCATAACAGAGGTCGCACCGTACATGAAGAAGGCCGTATTCGATGCCGACGCACTCCGGCAACCCCTGCCTTCTGCGGCCGAGACCATATTCACTCCGCATGCAGGAGAGTTAGAGAGAATTGCCGGATGCAGGGTGCAGGGGACTCTTTGTGAGCGGGCCGCTGCCCTGAAGAGTTTTGCTGCAAATTCCGGGAACGATTCGACAATACTTTTGAAGGGCGAAACCGACATTATTACCAATGGAGGCCGTCTGCGGTTCAACCGCACCGGCCACCCTGGGATGACAACCGGCGGTACCGGCGATGTGCTTGCCGGAATCTGCGGGGCGCTTCTCTGCAGGATTCCCGCGTTTGAGGCGGCATGCACTGCATCGTATATCAACGGCTGTGCCGGCATGGCGGCCGGTTCCGTGAAGGGTGACGGAATGATCGCAACAGATCTTCTGGAATATATTCCTTCAATAATACTGGGAGACAACTAGGATGACTGAATTTACACATATAAAGGATGATAAGGCATACATGGTCGATGTGACCGAAAAACCCGATGTCGGAAGGACGGCTGTTGCTGCCGGAAAGATATATCTCCGTGAGGAGACAGTTGAGGCAATAAGAAACGGCGAAGCCATCAAGGGCAACGTTCTCGCGACAGCGAGAGTTGCCGGGATTCAGGCTGTAAAGCAGACCTCAAATCTCATCCCCATGTGCCACCCTCTCCCTGTCGGCGGGGTGAACATCGACTTCAATGAGGTGGAGGGCGAGCCCTGCATCGAGGCTGTGTGCACTGCCAGGACATACGGGAAGACCGGAGTCGAGATGGAGGCGCTCACCGGTGTATCAATTGCACTCCTGACAATCTGGGATATGGTCAAGTCCGCGGAGAAGGATGAGGACGGCCAGTATCCCGAGACGGGGATCGAGGATATTCACGTTGTCGAGAAGAGAAAAGGGTGAGTGGACTTTCTCCCGATCAAACCCGCTATTTTAATACTGACAATAACAAAACTGTAAAGAACTGTGGGGATGCGTCCCTCCAGGAGCACAAAGGGATGTGGCCTGCTTCAGGCAGGCTGAACCTTTCATGGTGAATCAAAAATGGTAAAATCAATGTATGGATACGTCCGTGATGCATGGAAACGCCCGGACGATTCCGAAGTAAAGGCACTCCTCTGGGAGCGTATGCAGGAATGGCGCCGTGAAGGAAGTGTCGTCCGTATCGACAGACCTACAAGGATCGACCGTGCACGCAACCTTGGATACCGTGCAAAGCAGGGTATCATCGTCTGCCGCGTCAAAGTCCGCCGTGGAGGCCGCAGAAAGCCGCGTTACATCCGCGGACGCAGGACAAACCGCATGGGCATGCGCCGCAGTACAATGGGCAAGAGCATCCAGAGGATCGCCGAAGAGCGTGCTGCACACAAATTTGTCAACATGGAAGTTCTCAACTCCTACTGGGTTGGAGAGGATGGAAAGGCCAAGTACTATGAAGTCATCCTCGTCGATGGTCACCACCCTGCAATTAAGAACGATGCACATCTCTCGTGGATGGGCGACAATAAGCACAGGGGCCGTGCCGAGCGTGGAAAGACAAGTTCCGGTATGAAGGGGCGTGGAATGCAGAAGAGAGGCAGGGGTACGGAGAAGACCCGCCCGAGCATCCGTTCCAACCAGAACAGAGGAAAGTAATTTCCCAACCTTTTTTCAAATAGTTAATTGCTATGGCATATTCTGACGCCTGCGTATTCCCGTATCCCGCCGGCGATACATCTGTCCGCAGATTCGCGCTTGAGGCGCGGTATATGGGTTTTGACAGTATCGTATGCACAGATGGTGAAATTTCAGGCGATATTTCAGGTGTGGGGGTTTACCGGGCGCTCCATGTCCGGGCTAAAAACCAGAACGATCTCGTCCGGGCGATCAGGAAATGCAAATTCAGCCCGGACATTGTCCTTGCCGTTGCAGGGGATGCCTCATTCAACAGGGCGGCTCTCTCAACCGGAGGTGTTGGGATTCTTCGCGGGATTCATGATGCGGGGAAGCGTGCGTTCGATGATGTATGTGCAAAAAAGGCCTCTGAAAATTCAGTTGCTGTAGATATCGATCTCTCCGCCGTCATCTGCCGGAGAGGTGTATCACGCCATAAGGCGCTCGAGTCTTTTGCTGAAATTCTGAAATTCCAGCGAAAATTCGGTTTTCCACTTTCGATATCCTCGGGGGCATCTTCATACATCAACATGAGGTCCGTTGATGAGATAGTTCATCTATGTGAACTATTTGGTATGGATGAGGGCGAGACGAGGTCTGCACTCGGCTCAGTGGATGAGATAATAAATCGCCCTGCCTTTGTCGAGGTGATCGACAAATGAAGCCCCTTCCCCCGACTCTCAGGCAGAAGAAGCGTTATGTGCTTTTCAGGACATCTCCCCATGAGGGAGGGTTCGACGGAAAGCAGGTGTATTATGCCGTATATGAAGCTTTGTCTTCGCTATATGGTGACTCAGGTGCTGCAGAGATTTCAATGGCCGTTGTCTTCTGTGAGGATAATTATGCTATAATCAGGTGCCGGCGGGGAAGTGAAAAGGTGCTTATTACAGCCGCACTAACAGTAAACAGGATAAACGGAAATTCCTGTGCACTCCATCCTGTTCTGACGTCAGGAACAATCGCGGCACTCAGGCGCCGTATGCCGGAGTCCGGTAAAGATGTCCCTGAAAAGAAAACAGGATTTTCGGGAAAGGAATTCACTGCCCGGCAGCGGTCACAGGAAAAGGTTGATTTATACGAAGATGGAATAAAAAACCAAGAGATTTTGTATTTTACTAATGATGATTTGGAGGATATATAGATGCAGCCAATGAATGCCCAGATGGGCGGATATGACAGGGCTATTACTGTTTTCAGCCCTGATGGAAGATTATACCAGGTAGAGTATGCCCGCGAGGCTGTAAAGAGGGGGACGACCGCCGTTGGTGTCAAGTGCACTGACGGAGTCGTTCTCATTGTCGACAAGAGGGTCAGCACAAGCCTCCTCGAACAGTCCTCGATTGAAAAGATATTCAAGATAGACGACCACATCGCCGTTGCCTCCTCCGGCCTTGTAGGCGATGCAAGGGCTCTTGTCGACAGGGCAAGGGTCGAGTCCCAGATAAACCGCGTGACCTACAACGAATCGGTCGACGTAGAGACACTCTCGAAGAAGATCTGCGATCACATGCAGACTCTCACGCAGTATGGCGGTGCAAGGCCTTACGGAACCGCTCTGCTTATCGCGGGAATAAGCGATGGTGTCCCTCGTCTTTTCGAGACCGATCCTTCCGGAACCCTGCTCGAATACAAGGCAAGTTCAATCGGCACCGGCCGTCCTGCAGTGATGAAGGTCTTCGAAGAAGACTACACGGAAGAGATGACGGTTGCCGATGCGATCCCTATGGGCTTAAAGGCGCTCCATGCGGCGACCGAGGGCAAGTTTGATGTGAACAATGTCGAGATTGGAGTTGTCGCAATCGAGGGTGCCGATTTCAGGAGAATGTCCCGCGAAGAGGTCAATGAGTACGTCGACAAGTTTGATTTTGAAACACCTGAAGAGCAGCAGGAAGAGTAGTAGTTAAAGTGAGGTGATACCTTATGATTTCCCTTGAACAGGCCGTCGTTGCAAGGCTTGAAAGCCATGGTGAAAGGTTCGAGATTCTTGTCGATCCCGATCTTGCGGCAGAGATCCGCCATGGAGAAGGTACTGACATCGAAGATGCTGTTGCAGCGCTCTTCGTCTTCGAGAATGCTTCAAAGGCTGAAAAGGCCTCGGAAGAGTCTCTCATGAAGGTCTTTGGAGAGACCGATTTCGTAACAGTTGCCGAAAGAATCATCAAAAAGGGCGAGATCCATCTTACCGCCGAACAGCGTAAGAAGATGGTTGAGGACAAGCGCAGGCAGGTTGTGAACTTTATCGCAAGGAATGCGATCAACCCTCAGACCAGGCTTCCCCATCCTCCGACCCGTATTGAGATGGCGATGGAGGAAGCGAAGGTCAATGTAGATCCCTTCAGGCATATCGATGAGCTTGTAAAGGACACGGTTAAGGCTCTCCGGCCCATCCTCCCGATAAAGTTTGCCGAGATGAAATTCGCGGTGAAGATCCCTGCTGACTATGCCCCAAAGGCATATGGGGAGATCGCCGCGGGAACGACCATAGAGAAGGAAGAATGGCAGAACGACGGTTCTTGGATCTGTGTATGCAGGATCCCGGCAGGTATCCAGGAGGAATTCTACAATATGATTAACCGTCTCACCAAAGGTGACGGGGAGGTAAAGATCCTCAGCCAGGACTAGCTGTCATCAGCCACTATTAATAAGGATGCAGGATAAACATATACAGACCTAAATTTCGGGGTATAACTAATATGGCGAAATCAGGAAAACACAGAGCAAAAGGAAGGACAACAGGAAGCGCAGGAAGGTTTGGTCCACGTTACGGACGTTTCATAAGAAAACGCGTAAACGATGTCGAGAAAGTGACAAAAGCAAAACATGTCTGCCCCAACTGCGAGTCCAAAGCAGTATCGAGAAAAGGTACCGGTATCTGGGAGTGCCGCAAGTGTGGATACAAGTATGCAGGCGGCGCATATGCCCCGCAGACACCCAACCTCAAAGTGGCACTTCGTGCGATCGAGCGTTCACTTATAAAGGAATAAACGGAGGCCTGATTATATGGCCGGTTATAAATGTGCAAGATGTAAACAGAAGGTCGATATCGACCTTAACGTCCGCTGCCCGTACTGCGGACACAGAATTCTGTTCAAAGAGCGCGGTGCGGGTATCAAACACTTGAAAGCCCGATAATGGAAGTTACAACTTCACGAAAACCCGCTCCTTTTTTGAGGACTTTTTCAAAGGACTTCGCATTTGCCCTCGGGGGCCATTACACTCCCAGGGGGAAGTCGGGTCTTTCCGAAATCACAGCGATCGATTCGATTGTTCTTGTAGTATCTCAGCAGAAACGGGACTATCTTATCGAGATTTTTGTGGACGGAGAGGCTGCCGAAGGGATCTTATTGTCTTCTTTTCAGGTTAAGGAGAGGGAAGGAGAGATCGTCCGTGGTCTTCAGGTGGGAAACCAAACCGTTTATGATAATCTGAAACAATACCTAAATGTTTCAAAGACAGATTGCGGGGATTTAACCGTCGTATTCGACGGGGCCCAGAGGAGGAGGTATGTCCTCAGCCTTAAAAATGCCGTATGAGGCGGTTTTCGAATTCAGGACACCGGTGGCAGAGAGAATATACGTGTCTGTCATGCCGGAGAGCGAGGATATGGGCCGTTCGTTTGCATCAATCGAACTGACGGGCGAAGATTCGCTCAAACTTTCGGTGCGGGCAGATGACGTGTCCGCACTCCGGGCCGCACTGAACACATGGCTCAGGCTTATTAATATTGCAGATGAGATGCAGGAGGTAATAGACCTATGAACAATATATCACCAAAAATGCAGCAGCAGATTTCAATGCTGCAGCAGGTACAGCAGCAACTCCAGACGATTGTCCAGCAGAAGATGTCCTTTGAGATGTCTGTCAAAGAGGCAAAGAAGGCAGATGAGGAGCTTGAGAATATTAAAGACGATGCTGAGGTATTCGTATCGATCGGCGCCGTTATGATGCAGAAGGACAAGGCCTCGGTTAAGGCGGAACTTGAAGAGAAAATCGAGACACTCGAGCTTCGTATCAAATCGCTCCAGAAGCAGGAAACCGCTCTCCAGGGGAAGTTCGAGCAGCTCCAGCAGCAGATACAGGCTGCTATGGGCGCCGGGGTACCTCCGCAGACAAACTAATTATTTTTTTAGAATCTGTTTTCATTTGCGATCCTTAACTGTATTATTTGCTATTTGTTGGTCTCTTACATGCGCAACCGTTTCTTTTGTTCCCCTCATGCAGGTTTCCGCCGGAATTTTGAGGCACCAAAGCGAAATCATTAAAGCCTAATTTTCCCAACATTATAGAGCACAGTGTCCCGCCTTAACTCAGACTGGTAGAGTGCGCGGCTGTAGATAGTTTTACTCTCACGAAAGGAGTAACTGCGCGGCTACCGCGATGTCCCCGGTTCGAATCCGGGAGGCGGGATAATGTTGTATTGCCCAGTTAGTGTAGTGGCCTATCATGCAGCCCTGTCACGGCTGCGACACGGATTCGAATTCCGTACTGGGCGTATCTTGTTTTTTTGGGATTTTTCTCCGTAGTTATAACTTTTATTTTTACTTTCAAAAGGCGCTAGGTTGAGGGCCTGGTCACACAGGATCTTATTTCAGGTTAGAGAAGGTAGAGGGATTCTCCCCCTTCAACCCTTCCCCTGATGTAGATAGGTCGCCTTCGGGATGGGCAGGCATCCCTCCGGCTCCGGGGATAATATATTATGTGGATAATTTAGAAGAATCGGCCCATCTTTTAAGTTTATTTTCCGGCCGAAGGCCGGGTTATCCCCATAGCGCAAAGCCCTGAGGTCAGGGCGTGTTCGCGAAGCGAACTTGCGCAAGGGTTGCCTGTGAATTGAATTTTATTATTCTTTAGAAGGTAGAGGGATTCTCCTTCAACACTTCCCCTGATCGCGATAGGTCGCCTCCGGGATGGGCGAGCATCCCTCCGGCTCCGGAGATAACATTTCAGAATAATTTTTTCTCTCTCTCTTCTCTCCCCGGTTGAGGCAACCGAAGGGCTCTCGCCCTTTCGAAACCGAGGGCGATCTTCGGTCACCTCTTCATTTCATGAAATCCCGGCTTTTGGAATCAGTCCGGTGTAGCGTCCAGACCGGGCTATCACTATTCGCGTGAGTTGCGTAGCAACTTACGCATAGGGCTTCCCCGTTAGGGGCTTATGTCCCAAAAAATCAGGAACTGCGTGAAACTCACGTTTTAATTAGCCTCGCGTTGCATAATTATCCCAACGGTGTTGCCTGTGGCATGCGGAGAAAGAACATATAAACATCTATTCGGCCCGGTTCCTTCAAGGAGACTTGGGATTTCCTTAGGCATTGATCTGGTGCCCCATAAGACGTGCAGCTACAACTGTATATACTGCGAATGCGGGAAGACGACAAATCTCACCGCAGAGCGTCGTGAGTATGTTCCAACTGTAGAGATACTCGAGGAGTTGGATTCATACCTGTCAGAATCGCCGAAGCTTGATTTTATCACTTTTTCAGGCTCAGGGGAACCTACGCTTCACAGCGGAATAGTGGAGATAACCCGCTTTATCAAAGAGAAATATCCTGAATACAGGATTGCGCTCCTAACCAACGGCAGTCTTTTCTTTGATAAGAGTGTCAGGGGCGAGGTCATGAATATCGACGTAATCATCCCGTCACTTGATTCCGCGACGGAGATCGGGTTTATGAAGGTTGACCGTCCGTGTCATTCGCTGAAGGTGGAGGAGATAATCGAAGGTCTTGTGGAACTTAGGAAAGAATTTTCAGGAGAGTTATGGCTTGAGATTTTTGTGGTTCCGGGTTTGAATGACACCGAAGAGGAACTCTCTGCACTTTCGGATGCGGTGGACCTGATTGCGCCGGAGAGGATTCAGCTCAACACACTCGATCGGCCGGGTGTCGTCGACTGGATCAGGGCGGCAACGCAGGAGGAGATGGAGAGGTTTGCGGTGGGCCTTGATTATGAAGGAGTGGAAATTACGGGGAGACCTTCGTCGAGATCTGGTATAGGGAGCTTTTCGGGAGATGCAATGGAATGTATTATGCAGACGATAAGCCGTCGCCCATGCACGGTTGATGACCTCTCATCAGTTCTTGAGATGCACCCGAATGAGGTGAACAAGTACATTCAGCTCCTGATTGAAGAAGGCAGGATTAAAGAGAAGAGGGAAGACCGCGGGGTCTTTTTCGTTAATGCTGAAGAGTGAGATTATTTTAATTCTGTGATATTTCTTTGCTTAATTAGCCTAGGTCAGAGAAGGTAGAGGGATTTTCCCCTCCCTTCAACCTTCTCCCTAATGGGGATCGGTTGCCTTCGGGATAATCAAGCATCCCTCCGGCTCCAGTTGTTTTTTACGCTATTTCTCCCGGTCGAGGCAACAGAAGTGCTTTCGCCCTTTCGATACCCGGGGCGACCTTCAGTCACCTCTTCATTTCATGAAATCCCGGTTTTTAGAATTAACTCCGGGCAGCGTCCAGATTGGGTTATCACGACTGCGAAAGTTCGCGTAGCGAACTGAGCGTGGGCTGCCCTGTCAGGGGCTTATGCCCTTATATAAATTGAAGTTTGGAATAAAAAAAGAAAAATCGGATTTTATTTTTTGTCCATTTCCATGTATTCCTGAATTTTTTTGTCTTCCCAGTCATCACCAAAAACCATGGAGTGCCCGAATACGTGCCATGCATGCATCAGAAGGCCGATTCCCCAAAATAAGGAGATCCACCAGAACCAGTAATGTCCGGGGGATGTAACGTAGTTGATTATCGCAAGCATGAGATTGACAAGAATGTATGCAAAGAGATGTGAATAGAATCCCTTGAGCTCCGCAACTTTCTCTTTTGCTTTCCTGTATGATTCGTCATCGCTGGTCATATTATATCAACACAAAAGTCACCTGATGAGAATATAATATATTATGCTGCGTTTCGGAAGACTGGTTTAATGATTTGGCGTATTCTGGCAGATCTCAAATAAAATGCTTAAATAACCAAAACGACCAATATATTATGCTGACTTACAGCACGTATCTGCCCAGTTAGTGTAGTGGCCTATCATGCAGCCCTGTCACGGCTGCGACACGGATTCGAATTCCGTACTGGGCGTATCCTGTTTTTTTGTTAGTTATTTAATTATCTTCAGATTTCTTTGATAAACTATGTGATTGTTATTCTGAGAAGGGAGAGGGATTCTCCCCCTCCTTTCAATCCTTATCCTGATCGCGATAGGTCGCCTCCGGGATGGACGAGCATCCCTTCGGCTCCAATTGTTTTGAAAATCACCCAGACACGGATCTACGTTTCCCAGTGGCCTCGGCTGGGGGGATTGAAATATTTTAAATTGGCGCAATGTGATTATTTCCTATATATGGGAGAGATGGGTGCATCTGGGAGTTTTTACGAAGTCCAGTATATGGCAAAGGAGCAGTTGATAATGGCAGTCGTCGTATGGGGGATTACAATATTTTCATGGGCTGTCTTTGCGGTTCAGATATTCCTTGGGATCCCCGTGGGAAATAATCCTGCACCTGATTATATGGTGTGGCTGATCATGCTCTCGTTTGGAATAGTCTTCCCTCTGGTCATGTTCAGCCTCCGTCTGCAGACGAGGGTTGTGGACAGAGAACTGCGGTACAGGTTTTATCCGTTTCATATAAAGTGGAAGACAATAGGCTTTGAAGAGATTAAAAAAGTGAAATCCACTGAGTACAGCGGGCTTAAGGAGTTTGGGGGTTGGGGTATACGTTGCAACAGTCGTGGCAGGGCCTATACTGTTGCAGGAAAATACGGCGTCTGGATAACCCTGAAGGATGGGAGTGAGATCCTTATTGGATCCAGGAGGGCCGGAGAACTTGAAAAGGCTTTGTTTGCGGGCAGTTCAAAATAGGGCCGTCCATTCTGGTGCGCCCAGTAGTGATTTGAGTAAAATTCTGGTGCAGCCTATCATTATATCTCCAAAAATATGGTGCATATTGCAACATTGTTATATACTGATAAACGCTAATACTGTAAGTATGTCATCAAAACGTTTTGATGCAGGAGTAGTCGCAACGGATGCGGCAGGTCGCTTTCTTTGGCGATAAGAATAGCTCAGCGAAGAAAATTTCTGTTTTTGACACGACTTTAAGAGACGGGGAACAAACGCCCGGAGTCTCGTTCACCCTCGATCAGAAGATCGATATCGCCGGTAACATATCCGGGATGGGTGTTTCAGTGATTGAGGCAGGATTTCCGGCATCTTCAGATTCCGAGTTTGAAACGGTGAAAAAGATCTGTTCACTCGGGCTTGAGGCGGATATCTGTGGTCTGGCACGTTCGGTGGTATCCGATGTCGACAGGTGTATCGAATGCGGTGTGGATATGGTCCATGTCTTTATTCCGACTTCGGATGTCCAGATGGAGCATACCATCAGGAAGTCCCGTGAGGAGGTTCTTGAGATCACCTCGAGGATTGTTGGATATGCCCGTGAGAATGTGGACAAGGTCCTGTTCTCGGCGATGGATGCGACAAGGACGGATGAGCCGTACTTGATCGAGGTATTCAGGGCAGCTGTGGATGCAGGTGCGACGACGATAAACGTTCCCGACACCGTGGGTGTGGCAACACCGTCGTCAATGAGTGCTTTAATATCGGCCATCAATTCCGAGGTCAAATGCCCGATCGATGTGCACTGCCACAATGATTTTTCAATGGCGGTTGCAAACTCGGTATCTGCTGTCGAGGCGGGGGCGTCCCAGGTACAGGTTACAGTCAATGGTATCGGTGAGAGAGCCGGCAATGCCGACTTTGCATCGACAGTCATGGCACTTGAATCGATCTTAGGCTTTGATACCAGTGTTAAGACCGAAAACCTGGTGAAGATTTCGCGTATGGTCTCGAGATATTCAGGTGTATCGGTACTGCCCGTTCACCCGGTCGTGGGCGACAACGCTTTTGCACATGAAAGCGGAATCCATTCTCACGGGGTACTGGCAAATACCAGCACCTTTGAGCCGGGAATCATGACTCCCGAGATGGTCGGCCACAGGAGAAGGCTGAAGCTCGGCAAGCATGTCGGCAAGCATGCGGTCCGGCAGATGCTGGAGGATGTAGGGATGTCTCCCTCGGAGAAAGAACTGGATGGGATCGTCATGAAGGTAAAGGACATCTCGTCCATGGGCAAGAAGATCGAGGAGAACGACCTGTACGAGATCGCCGATTCTGTCTGCGGTACTGAAATGATGGTAAAGGAGGTCACACTGGACGGCTTTGCCGTAATGACCGGAAGCCACGTATTACCGTCGGCAACTGTAAAGGCGATCGTTGGCGGTGAGGAGAAGGTTTCGTGCATGACCGGCGACGGGTCGGTCGATGCGGCGATGAAGGCCTTAATGAACCTGGTCCCAAAAGATGTCGTGTTAAAAGACTTCAATGTAGCAGCAATATCTGGCGGCAGCGATGCAATTGGCCATGTGTCGATCGCTGTTGAAGACGAAGACGGCCGTGTTTTCGATGCCGGAGCGTCAAATGCAGATATTGTACTGGCTTCCGTAGAAGCGATGGTCAACGCACTGAATATGGTGTACAGATATGACAAAAACGATAACTGAGAAGATATTTTCCCGTAAATGCGGGTGTGATGTATCGGCTGGAGAAATGATGGTAGTGCCCGTGGATGCGGCAATGATCCACGATATTACGGGTCCTCTCGCCATCGACATGTTTCACAGGATGAAGGGCGAAAAGGTCTTTGACCCGGAGAGGATTATTATGATCTTCGACCACCAGGTCCCGGCCGATTCGATTACCGCGGCCGAGAATCACATCATGATGAGGAAGTTCGCAAAGGAGCAGGGCATCCACAATTATGATGTCAGGGAAGGTATCTGCCACCAGGTTGCTCTTGAGACCGGGAGGATCATGCCCGGCGACATCGTGGTCGGGTGCGATTCGCATACCTGCATGTACGGTGCGGTCGGTGCATTTTCAACAGGCATCGGCTCGACTGACATGGGCTTTGCCCTCCGCTTCGGTTCGCTCTATTTCAGGATACCTGAAAGCGTCCGCGTGGGGGCTGAAGGAAACTTCGCCTCCCGTGTGGGCCCGAAGGATCTCATTATGAGGACCATCGGCGATATCGGTGCGGACGGTGCCACGTATCGTGCGGCAGAGTTTACCGGTGATGCCTTTGAGAATATGGAGATCCCTGGAAGGATGACCTGCTGCAATATGGCGATCGAGATGGGCGGAAAGGCAGGCATTGTCCCGCCCGACGAAAAGACCTGGAAGTGGCTCTCTCAGTGGGCCGACGTGAAGACCTTCGAACTGAAGCCCGATGAAGGTGCGGCATATGCAGGCAAGGTAGAATACGACGTATCCGATCTCGTTCCGCAGGTGGCCGTTCCTCATAATGTCGACAATGTCGTGGATATCGACGAGGTGGAAGGGACAAATATCGACCAGGTCTTCATCGGCTCCTGCACGAACGGAAGGTTTGAGGACTTTGCCGAGGCCGCAGAGGTGCTTGGCGACCGGAAATTCTCGGACAGCGTCAGGGTAATCGCGATACCGGCATCGAGAACCGAGTACCTGAAATGCCTGAGGTCAGGGATCATAGAGAAGTTCGTCGAGGCGGGAGCCCTCTTCGAGGCCCCGTGCTGCGGACCCTGTATGGGTGGTGCCTTTGGCCTTATCGGTGTCGAGGAGGTTTCGCTCTCGACATCCAACCGCAACTTCCGTGGAAGACAGGGCAGCACAAAGGGCGAGGTATATCTGTGCTCACCGGCAACTGCCGCTGCAAGTGCGATCACCGGGGAGATAACCGACCCGAGGGAGGTGTGAATATGAGGATCTGGAAGTTTGGAGATGACATAGATACGGATGCGATAATACCTGGAAGGTTCCTGACAATATACGACCCGAAGGAGCTTGCATCACATGCCTTTGAGGGAACACGCGACGAGTTCTCAAAGGAGGCTTCCTCCGGCGATTTGATCGTCGGCGGGAGAAACTTCGGTTGCGGCTCGTCGAGAGAGCATGCACCGATCGCCCTTAAGGGTGCAGGTATCGAGATGGTCATTGCAAGATCGTTTGCAAGGATCTTTTACCGGAATTGCATAAACACAGGCCTTCTTCCGGTAATCTGCCCTGATGCAGACAAGATCTCGGAAGACAATACGATTACTCCGCACCTTGATAAGGGATATATCGAGGTTTCCGGTAAGAAGTACGTAACCGAGCCCGTGCCGGAATTCCTGTCAAAGATAGTGGAGGCGGGCGGTCTGGTTGAATATGCAAGAGGAATAGATGAGGTTGAGACATGTATAAAGTAGCCTCCATAGGAGGGGACGGTATCGGGCCTGAGATCCTGGCGACAGGAATACAGGTTATGGGTGCCGCAGGGGAGAAGTTCGGGTTCGATATAGACTGGACGGATTACGATATCGGTGCGGAGAGATACCTGAAGACCGGTGAACTGGTATCCGAGGATGAATTAAAGGAACTCTCCGGGTTTCCGGCGATCTACTTTGGTGCAATCGGTGATGACAGGGTAAAACCCGGCATCCTTGAGAAGGGCATCCTGCTTGCGCTCAGGTTCTACTTCGACCAGTACGTAAATCTCAGGCCGATCAAACTCCTGAAGGGTGTTGATACACCGCTTGCGAATAAGAACCCTGAAGACATCGATTTCGTCGTCGTCCGCGAGAATACCGAGGACTTCTATGTAGGAATCGGTGGAAGAGCGAAGGCCGGGAAGCAGAGAGATGAACTCTCAGTAATCCGTGATCTCTACAATGTAAAGTTCGGGATTGATGTAGAGACCGACGCCGACGAGCTTGCATACCAGATCGGTGTCCTGAGCAGGCAGGGTTCGAAACGTGTGATGGAGTATGCATTCGACCTTGCACAGTCCCGCGAGAAGAAACTGACGTCGGTGGACAAGGCGAACGTACTGACGGACGTTTACGGACTCTGGCGCGAGGTATTCGAGGAGACCGCGAAGGGATACCCTGATGTTGCGATCGAATACAACTTCGTTGATGCTGTTACCATGTGGTTTGTCAAGAATCCCGAGTGGTTCGATGTCGTCGTCACCCCGAATATGTTCGGCGACATCATAACCGATCTCGGTGCGATGATCCAGGGCGGACTTGGCCTTGCACCGGGCGGAAACATCAACCCGAAGGGTACATCGATGTTCGAGCCGATCCACGGGTCGGCACCGAAGTACAAGGGCAAAAACGTAGCGAACCCGCTTGCAACGATCTGGGCTGGGGCCCTCCTTCTCGATACGCTTGGGGAGAAGGAGGCGGCGGAGGCTGTTGTATCATCGATCGAAAATTCGATCACGGGCGGTGCCGTGACCCGGGACATGGGGGGCTCGATGAGCACCTCTGCCGTCGGGGACTGGATCGCAAAGGATGTTTTGTCCGGCTAAACCTTTAAATTCCGTTTATCCGGCTAAACCTCAATTTTTATGGAGAATAATTCCTTGTTGCAGATGGTGTCCTTAAAGGTGTCATTAAATGACAAACCAATTATATTTTTAGGGTAAAGATTTTTTCAGTTCCTCTACGTGAGGGATGCATACCATCGTAAAAGTCTTCTGAAGTTAAGTTTAATTTTTCAGGGTCATAGGATCCAATACAGGTGATATTTTCTGATTTTGAAAATTCTTTGAGATAAGACTCTACAACAAGTACATTCGAATATTTAGGATCTGATTTAATTTTTTCATAAACTATAGGATGGTAAGAAGGCAAATAGAGAACTATTTCAGCGTTTTTACTTTTAAGATACCTTATGGTCTGTTCAAATGAGGCCTTTAAACCTTCATCCACTTCATTGTAATTTCCTAATGAATATATTGGATTTGAATTAGCATAATCTATTGCCATAGCATCGATATCACTAATTGTATTGTTCTCAGAGGAGTTTGGATAGCTAAGTGAACCGTCAGTTAATTTTATTGCTATTTCCCCTTCTTCTAATTTAGTAGGATAATATTCGTCATTATCCGAAAAAACAAGCATTTGTATAGATTTTAGAATTATGGGTCTGGATATAAGGGACAGGTATGGGCTGTATTTATAATTAATATATTTATATGGCGGTGTGTTTGTTCTATTTTCATCGAGATTTTTTCCTGAATAAATAATGTCGAGGCCTTTCTGGTATTCATCTTTAAGCGACATCCATCTGTTTTGTTGATTATTTTTGTTAAAAATCCAGGGGTCGACCCCGATAATAATCTCTTCTGGAATTTCCTTATTTCCCAGATATAATGCCAATATTGCAATGTAATCTTCTAGAGTTCCACCAGATACAGCGTGATTAAAAAATGAATTATTATCAGACAAAATCTCACATTTATGGTTTATTTGCATCGATCTGCTTGAACCCAATACGATTACATCGAAACTTCGGTTACCTCTTTGAATAATTTCTTTTTGAAGAACTCTTTCATCATAATTATTGATATTTGCTACATTTGCTCCAGAGAATAAAATTTCTGCTATTCCTTCTTCATAATGAGAATTAAATCTGTGAGCAGGATCTTCAATAAAGGATATTGCTGCAAGACCGCCTATGAGGATAGCGGTAATTAGGAGAAATCCGATAAAATACGTTTTATCATCCATATAATACCTAGAATTGGAAATATAGGAATTCAGAGGTCGACTGTACGGAGATTATTCCAAGAACTGCTATTATTGCCACAAGAATACACCACCAAATGGAAAGAGAATATTTTAATGAAATGTTAATTGGATTAATTAACTTTACCCGATATTGTTTTTGGTTTATAATGGCTGTTTCGTAATTTTTAGTTAATTGATAAAGATTGGGCAATAGTAGGGCAATAAAGAGTGATATTGAGATTCCTAATATGGCAATAGTACTACTTGCATTAGAGAGTGGAAGGATGCCAGAATGTGTAAAGAATCCTAAGTCAGGGACAGTATTTGGCATATTGATCCCATTTAAGCCCACCATTCCCTTAATTATGCTTAAGGCCGTATCAACTGAATCAGCCCTGAAAAATACCCATGTTGTTACTATAGCTAAGAAAGTTATAAACCAACAGAAATAAGAATTGACTGTAATCTCAATTTTCCTCCATAAATGATTAATAACGAGGAAAACTCCATGTAATCCTCCCCAAATTACAAATGTCCATCCTGCACCATGCCACAAGCCGCCAAGAAGCATAGTTATCATAAGATTTCTTATTTCAACAGGTAATCCATAGCGGTTCCCACCTAATGGTATATATAAGTAGTCCCTTAGAAAGTTGGATAAAGTAATATGCCAGCAACGCCAGAAATCGATTAGTGATGTAACTTTATAGGGCGAATAAAAATTAACTGGAAAACGTATATTGAATAAAAGAGCTATTCCTACTGCCATATCACAATACCCTGAAAAATCAAAATAAATCTGTATAGTGTACGCAAGAGCTCCTATCCATGCTTCAAATAACATTGGTACCCCGCCGGCTGAAACCGCAGAAAAAATGAGAGTTGAAATAGAACCCATTGTGTCAGCAATAACCACCTTTTTAGCCAGTCCAAAAAAGAAAAAAAACATCCCGAGGTTAATATTTGTAAAATTAAGTTTTCTTTTTGAGATATTTTCAAATTGAGGAATAATATTTGAGTGATGGTAAATAGGGCCTGCAATTAGATGTGGGAAGAAGGTTACGAATTGAATATATGACAGAAAACTCAGATGATCTACATATCCACGGTATGTATCGACAAGAAAAGCTATTTGTGTAAATGTGAAAAAAGAAATGCCAAGTGGCAAGATAATCTCTTGTACAGGAAGAGATAAGTCAAATAATTGATCAAGATTAATTATGGCAAAGTTAAAATATTTATAATAACCGAGCAGTCCTAAGTCTCCGATTAAACCTATACAAAGTATATGGAGCATCCACTTTTTCTTTGACGTATTTTGTTTTGTACGAAATAATAATAAACCGATGATATAATTAAATGCAATAGAGGCCAGCAATAGTGGAAGATATTCGGGAGTAAGAAGAAAATAAAAAAATAGAGAAGCAAATATAAGAAGGAACTGAATATATTTTTCCTTTTGGAAATATTCACCAATAAGATAATAGCTAATAACAACAACTGGCAGGAATAAAAATATAAATGAAAGCGAATTAAAGAACAATCACGTCAACCATCCTATTATTGAAAGAATAAATCCGTATTGATTATCTTAAAAATATTATATATTTATTTTCATTTGGTTATATATAATGACCTTTAATTTTGGAATCATAGTTATTTAAAACATGAATGTTCCGGAAAAAGAAGAGTGATTTTTATCCTGAATAAATGCCTGCCGGGAGTCCTTGAGATCCGGAAACCTGCAGCCCGTGTTATTCAGGCCGCTCGAGTATCTCGTAGCCTATTTCAAATTCTCTTTCAGCATCGCCGAGGAACTGGTCGACTCTCTGGCGCCTCTCGGCCCATTCGTTCTCGGATGCCTGTTCGATCATCTCGATCTCGACTGAAGCCTGGCTCTTAAAGCTCTCAAGCGTCTCGAACCATTCCTCAAGTTCAACGCATCTCTCTTCAGAGCAGACCTTCATCCTTTTCCTTATGTCTTTCTCCATCCCGTTTAGATCCTTCATGCGGTTCTTTGCCTGTTCGACAAACTGTCTCTGGGATGGAGTTAGTTTTCTGACTTCAGCAACTGCCATTCTTTTTACCTCCGGTTATTGGATGGCGGGAGATTATGCACGATGATATTTATAGGTTGTTGCGGATGTTAAGGTCAGGCTCGTTTTTTTAAATCCTGGATGTCGCGTGCCGCTTTGCTGATCCCTTTCCACCTTTTCCGCTCAAGTCTTGCAGAGCCTATCTCAGCTTTTTCCTGCTGGAATTCGAGCTCCCTTGAAAGCCTGAGATAGTTGTCGAGACGCTCCTGTGGGAGAATGCCTTCAGAAACCGCCCGGCGGACTGCACAACCTGGTTCATTCTCGTGCCTGCAGTCCGAAAATCTGCAACCGGCGGCAAGTTCGAGGATCTCGGGAAAGGTCTCGTTTATACCTGTGCCCGAGGTTCCGACCCCTACCTCCCTCAGGCCTGGATTATCGATGACAAGCGCACCGTTATCGAGTATGAACAGCTGGCGCACTGTGGTTTTATGGCGGCCCTTCCCGTCGGATTCACGGATCTCACTTGTGTCCTGAACCGCTTTTTTAAGGAGGGCGTTTATCAGTGTGGATTTACCCACTCCTGAAGACCCGATAAGGGCGACTGTCTTTCCGGGTGCCAGGTATTGATCTAATTGCGACAGGCCTGACCGATTCAGTGCACTTATTACAATGACCGGTACTGCCGGTGCTATCCCTGAGATCTGTTCGATGAAAGGAGATGGGTCTTCAGAGAGATCGGCCTTATTGATAACAATTACAGGCATTGCACCGGATGCATGAACAATCGATAGGTATCGTTCGATTCTGCGGGAGTTCAATTCCGGTCCGATTGCTGTTACGATAAAAACGGTGTCGATATTCGAGGCGATTACCTGATCGCTTCCTTCTTTGCCCGGAACCCCGCGGGTGAAAACTGTCTTCCGGGGCAGGAGATCTACAATTGTATTAGCCCCGGGCTGTGGAAGCAGTAATACGAAATCGCCGACAGCCGGCAGTCTCCCTATACGATGGAGTGCTCCTGATGCACCCGCCTGAATCTGTCCGGAACCGGTAATCACATCAAAAACTGTTTTTTGCCGGCTGGAGATTCTTCCTGGAATATAGGATTCTCCGTATTTTTCAAATGCCGAAGCAAAGGACTCGTTCCACCCGAGGTCTTTTAGTTCATATCGCCGCTGCTGGCTGCGATGTCCGGAATCAGAGTTCATATGGGCTACTTCTCCTTATAGGATATCAGTTTTAAGGATTAAATATTCATAATATGGCTGGATGAAATGCTTACTGTAGCCTGGCTTGAACCCTTTCATGATATCTTCTAATAAACGTCACTCCAATTTCTATACAGTGAATCCATGAATCCTGAAAAAGGCCCTGCCACACCCCTGGACATATTCAACGTATATTTCGGAACAATCTACGACCCGACAATGCATCTCTGTTTTCGGCTGGACGGGCAGATCGATTGCGAAAGGCTGAGATCAGCATTTTTGCTTTTGCTTGAATCCGATCCGTATGTCTCCTCCCGCTACACCGAATCCGGCGGCAGGGCGTACTGGGAGAGGATCCCACGTGAGAACAGGGGAGATTCATTCAGGTTTCATATCATTAACGAAGGCGATCCTGTTCCGCCTGAGGTGCCGCCGGTTTTGGTGGATGTTTATACGGGGCCATGTGCTGCTGCAGCCGTTTACAGGGCGGATGGGAAAGGGGACATCGTTACCGTGAGTGTCCATCATGGCTGCTGTGATGCACGCGGGCTTAAGGATCTTGCATCAGTCCTGTTCTTGATCTACGGGAAACTTGGAGATGATCCGGATTACATCCCTCAATACATGGGGTGGTATGACAGGGATACAGGGAAAATCCTCGACAGCTTCTCTGATGAAGAGATAGAGGCCGAAACCGGAAAGGACGGGAGGATAATCGACCGGTGGGCATTTCCGTTTGAATACCGGGGCAGAGGCACTCCCCGGTTCGCATTAAGGGAATTTCCAAAGGAGAGGCTTGCTTCGATAAAGGAGTTCGGGAAGAGGTATGGTGCGACGGTAAATGATGTACTGATTGCTGCAAACATCCTGGCACTCCTTGAGGTGAGGAACGACCCTTCCGATCTGGATGAGATTAGAGGGGTTCTTACAGCCGCCGATATGAGACGGCACCTGAGTGGAAATCCGGAATACTCGGTTGAAAACCTGTCTGTTGCGTATATGGTTGAGATTATTGCCAATGAAGGTATGGGGATGGAGGAGGCGGTGCAGGAGGTTGCATCTGTAACGCGGGAAATAAAATCCGGGCCTTTTGGTGTTTTTGATATAAAGTTCTACGAGAACTTCCATAACCTGGGACTGGATACGGTCAGGAACTTTTTTGATGAGATACATTCGGGTTATGATACAAAATCACTCAAAAATCCCGTATTCTCAAACATAGGGATAATCGATGATCGGATATACGATCCCGGGAGGGGCAGTGACGGGGCAAAACTGAAAATAGAATCTGCCATTTTCCTCCCTGTGATCTGCTGGCCGCTGGGATTTCTCATGAGTGCATCAACATGGGGAGGATCGCTAAGTCTCCAGTGCGGGTATGAAGAGGGCCCTTATTCCGGTGAGACGGTTGAGAAGTTTCTTGATTGTGTGAAATCTCTTCTCCCGTGAATCAGGATCTTACAAGTATATCTGTTCTTCACACCTCTTTTATACAGGATGTGTAAAAGCGAGAGAGTGAGTCTCCTGATCGAAGGGCTCTATGGGCCTGAGAAGGACGAGAGGGCGAAATGCATGGAAGAGCTTGTCCAATGTGGAAATACTGCTGTTTTGCCGCTAATAGGTCTTCTTGACGATGATTCGTGGGTGATCAGGTACAGGGCGGCGGAGGCTCTCGGGCTGATCGGGGATGACAGGGCACTGACGGTGCTCACAGGATTACTGCATGACGAGAAAGACCACGTCCGCTATATGGCCGCAAAGGGGCTGGGGATGTTTGGAAAGAAGGAGTCTTCAATATCTCTCATCCCGCTATTGAGGGACGAAAATGAATATGTCAGGAGGATTGTCGCCGTGTCTCTCGGTTCAATAGGTGCGTCTGCAAGTGCAAAATCAGCTATTGCGGCGGCAATTATCTGTGAAAAAGATCCTGCCGCTCTTGAAGCGATGAAAGTTGCTCTTGAAAAGTTGTAATTGGTGTCCTGATTGAGTATAAACACAATTTAATTTAAAAAAATATTTTTTAGTAAATCTTGTTGATTTTTGATAAAGATGCAGTTACTTTTCCAGAAGATTCTTTAATGGTTCCATTCCATCGAAAGCTGTGGAGTCAAGTGTGATCGGTGTCACCGAAATCTTCCCGTTTGCGACTGCATTTACGTCGGTGCCCTCTTCTGCCTCTTCATAGAGCGGGCCGTTAATCCAGTAATATGGTTTTCCACGCGGGTCAAGGCGTTTCTCGACTCCTGTTTCAAATAGCTTTTCGGCAAGTCTTGTGATCTCTACGCCTGCGGTGACCTTCTTTGGAATATTTACATTAATGAGATCCGTTTTTTCAGGGAATCCCTTTTCAAATATATCTTCGCAGATCTCCCTGACCATCTCTTTTGACTCGTCGAAACTGTGGCCGAAATAGGAAGGGTCGTCGAATTTGTCAGCCTGGTCTTCAACCTGAAGCGAGAATGCGACTGCGGGGAAATTGTGGTTCGCAGCCTCAAGTGCCGCACCGATTGTCCCTGAGGTCATTATCGATTCAAATGAAAGGTTTTCTCCGATGTTGATGCCTGATACAACCAGATCCGGTTTTATTCCCAGTGCATAGATCCCTATAATCACTGAATCGGTCGGTTTTCCCCCGACAGAGTATGCCTGAACACCATTTATATTGATTTTTGTCGCCCTTATTGGCTCGAAGATAGATATCGACCGGCCGACGGCACTCTGCTGTGTTGAGGGGGCGACAACAGAAACGTCAGCAATTGGGGTGAGAGCTTCATACGCCGCCCAAAGACCGGCGGATGTTACGCCGTCATCGTTTGTCAGCAGAATTTTTGGTTTCATTTTTATTTTATTATGTTCTGTTAGAATAAAAGAGGATTGATAAGGGAGTAAGTAATCCTCCGGCACATTATTGAAAAACCCTGATTTGGGAAATCTTATATGGAAACCGGTTGAATATTTCTTAATTCCGGAGGATTGATGATGTTTGCATTGAATAAAAAATATTCGCTTGTTTTGACCGTTTTTTTGCTTTTTATGATAATTCCCTGCATATCTGCGGCCGGGGTCGTTCAGTATTCCCAGGACGGTCAGAACATGTCTCCAGACCGGTTCTTATTAAGTGATTTTACAGTTACGTCGGAAAGACCTGAGATATATCCCGGAGACACTCTTGAACTTTCCTATGTCCTGACATCCGAAGGATTTGGCGATATGCTCATCAGCCTCCCAAAAGGCCTGTATTTTACTGCTCTCAGTCCTGACGGTGAGGAGGTTACTGTGGGTGGGGCATTTACCGGCCAGTTCATTTCTCCCGGCGATTCGATAATAATGAAGGCAAGACTGACGGTTGACAAACCCGGAACATGGAAGATCTGGCCTTCATATAATATACAGAATAAAAATGGAATTGTCAGGTATAATCCGAAAGAATGGAATGCGGCAGATATATATATCGATGAGAAATACGTTCCCCTGCCAGACCTGACGATCATCGGGGCGGGCATGGCAGGCTCCGGCGAGAACGGGGATGATAAAAGATTTTATTATATTGTTGAGAACAACGGTCCGCTGGGCTCCAATGCAACGGTAAGCCGGATTTTTATCAATGATGAAGAAACCGGAATCGAAAACCCTGTAGGGATGCTTCCATCCGGGGAGTCGCAGAAGGTATTCTTTACCCTGTCTGATGCATTGAAAGGCGATAAGATAACGATAGTCCTTGATGCGGCCAACCTGGAAGCGGAACTCGATGAGGACAACAACGACTGGTCGTTTGCTGTCAACCTTAAAAACGATATTTCGGCAAGCTCCGAAACCTATTCCAAAGCTGCTGTTGAGGAAGGATCGGAAGAGAGCAACGGCGAATCAGCTAATGTTGTATACTATCCTGCCACGACTGCGGTATGCTGCGATGTCACTGCCCAGTTCATCGTTTTGGGTGTAATCTCCGTTCTTATGAGTATATTCTCGTTTGCTCTCGGTTATTACTATTGCCTGTCGAAAAAATGCGAGAACGAACTGGGTTGGATGTACTCGAAACTTAAGAGGCTTGAATCGGGAGAGGATATTGATCACAGTTATATAAAGGCGGAAGATGTTCTCCCCAATGAAGATATCCCCGGGGCCGAAGAGGTTATGAAAGGCAATTCTGGAGGAGAGAATCTTAAGAATGAAGCTGAGCCTTCGGAAGATGAAGAGGAGGCTGCTGCTGACCAGAATTCTGAAGAAGATACAGCTGAAGAAAGCGAAACCGCCGCAACGGATGAGAAAAAGGAATAGATCATCCGTTTTAAAAAATTATTTTTTCATGCTGGATTCAGGGAATTTGGATTCCTGATATTAATTATTCTGGTGGCAGTAATGGTATACCTGTATCAGGGATATACGGTTCTCTTACCGATAATGGAGAGATTGACATGATCGATGAATACAAATGGCGCTTCCCAGGTGAATTCGAGGAGCAGGAAGCCATATGGATTGGCTGGCTGACAAAGGAGTATGTACAGGGTTATTATACCGATGACGTTTTTGTCCAGATTGTAAGCGAGCTTGCACCTGAAATAAAAACAGTGATTTGCGTTCCTGATGAAGACCAGAAACTGCATGTACAGAATGTCCTTAAAGAGAACAATATTCCTGTGGGAAACATCTCTTATTACGTCCAGCCGTTTACAATGCTTTACTGGAGAGACTTTGGTCCGATCTTTGTCGTGAACGATGAGGGAGGAAAGAGGGTCAACGATTTCGGGTTTAACTGCTGGGGATACTTTCCTGAATATGACACCCAGTCAAGGATGATGGAGAGGATTGACAGTGATGTTGCGGAATATCTCTGCCTCGAAAGCGTGATGACGAGGCTTATAGGCGAAGGCGGGGATCGCGAGTTCAACGGCAAAGGCACGCTTCTGGTAACCGAAGCATGCGAGTTCCAGAGAAACCCCAATCTTGCCCGTGAGGAGTTTGAGAAGGAATTTAAGCGTCTCTTTGGTGTCACAAATGTAATCTGGTTAAAACAGGGTGCGGTTGAGGACGACAGATATGATGAGTCGGCTCTTCCCGGACCCGGCGGTGAGGGCATTGCATTCAGGAGTGCCTCTGCAAATAACCATATGGACGAGTACTGCCGGTTTGTATCGGCCGACACTATTCTGCTTGCGGAAATTGCCGTGGAGGAGGCTACAAACGATCCCGTTGCCGCGGAGAACCGGAGACGGATGGAGGAGAATTATGAGATTCTCAAAAATTCCGTCGACCAGGATGGAAACCCGTTTAATATTGTTCGCATGCCTGTTCCTGATATGATTTATTTCACTGCGACTCCTGAGGACGAGGCTTACCACAGTATTGCCGAGTCTTATTGTTCAGTAGACGGGACTGTCTTCCCTGTGGGCGAGCCTGTACAGATCGTCCCTGCACAGAGCTACTGTAATTTCCTGATTACAAACGGTCTTGTTTTAGGCCAGAAATATTATATTGAGGACAGTGGCATGCCGGAAACTCTTAAAGAGAAAGATCGAAAAGCGGAAGAAATCCTCAGGTCGGTCTTCCCGGACAGGAAGGTTGTGATGGTTAATACGATCGCGATCAACTTCGGAGGCGGTGGCATCCATTGTTCGACACAGCAGGAGCCAAAGGCCTGATAAATACTATTTTTTTGCACATAGCACTGTCTTAATACCGTCTGTTTAATCAAAAATCAGTGATAATTTACATTCAGGAATTATCATGAAGGAATCCTCCGGTTTAAGATCTGTTACAGCATTGACACTGTTGCTTGTTATTGTCCTTCTTGTCCTGTCCGCATTCGTTTTGGACGCCGCTGACAGTGGTGCTGGAAAAAGTGAAGAGGGGTTCTCCGGGTATTCAGGTGATCTGAGAGTTCTGACTACTCCTGATATACACAGCCATCTGTTTCCCATGAGCGACAATGACACGGGAACAAGGATCGGGCGTATAGGTGCACTCGCGGATACTCTCGGGGAAGAGAATGAAGATACGCTTTATCTCTTCGCGGGCGATCTCGGTGAAGGTGGATTTTATCATATGTACTCGGGCGTTCCCGAGGCTGAGGCTTATTATATGGCGGGGGTGGACGCCGCTGTCCTGGGAAATCATGCCTTTGACTTTGGAGATTCACTTCTGAAGATATGGGTTACGAATGCGTCATTTCCTGTATTGTGTGCGAACATGGATTTCACCGATCCTGAGCTGAATGAAACGGTGAAGGACTATGTGATTCTTGATGCCGGCGATGCAAAGGCAGGCGTTTTTGGGATTATTACACCTGAACTTGCAAAGGTCGTTGAAATTCCCGATGGCGTTGTGCTGTATGAGGACACCTCGTCTATCTCAAAATCCATCATTAAGGAGCTTGAAGATCGTGATGTAGATGTGATCATTGCGCTGACTCACCAGTACGGTGATGAGGATGTCGAACTTGCAGAGTCCGTTTCGGGAATCGATCTCATAATCGGGGGGCACGATCATCTTGTCTGGAACAAGACGGTGACGGCCCCTGACGGTGGAAATACGCTGATTGTCCATGCAGGCAAGTACGGCGAGGAGACCGATTCCATTGACCTTACATTTAGTGATGGGGAAGTGATTGATACATCGATAGAACGGTACGAGATAACTGAGGATATGCCGGACGAAGCCGGGATCACCTCATTTATAATGCCCTATTACGAGAATTACACTGTGGGCCTCTCTGAACCTATCGGTGAAACCCTTGTCCCGCTTGATGCGACTTATAAGAACATCAGGAAAGGCGAGACAAATGCCGGGAACTATGTGGCTGATACGATCCGGGAGAATGTGCCCGGCGTCGATATTGCATTAATCAACTCCGGTTCTATCCGCGGGGACTGCATGATTCCTGCAGGGGAGATCTCATACCTTACGCTTGAGACCCTCCTGCCTTTCGAGAACATTGTCGTGACAGTTCAGATGACCGGAAAGGAGGTTAAGGATACTCTTGAACGCTCGGCATCCGCGATCGTTGTTCCGGGGGACGGATATACAAGCGAAGAGAGGCTTGCACCCGGAGGATTTCTGCAGGTATCAGGTGTAAGGTTCGAGATCAATACAGGCGGGGACCCCTTTACAGGTAATTTTGATGCCGGCGCTGTGATCTCTGAAGGAAACAGGATTGGGAATCTTTCGGTTGTAACAGAGAAAGGGATTGTCCCGATAGACCCTGATGCTGTATACACTGTTGCTGTAAATGACTATCTGGCCGGAGGAGGAGACGGCTACACGAATATTGGGGCGATTCCGGATGATAAAAAATGGGATACGGAGATCAATGTAATCAATCTTCTTGCCGGCGACATTCAGAAGAATTCGCCAATCTCCCCCGGGACAGACGGCAGGATTCTGGTTGTGTAAACCGGAACCCTCTTTTTTGTTCAATGATATTGTCATACCCCAATCGTCATGCTCATGTGTTTTGGTGATCAATTTTACTGGAATGAAGGCGCTCATTGCCGAATATACTGTATTCAATGATCCCGGACTTGCACCCGAGGGGGCGGCGATGCTTAAAGTTCTCAGCGAAAGCTTTGAGCGCTGCGGGTATGAAGTTCTCTCCCCCGAGAAGGGTGACTTTGCAGAGGAGCTCAAACGCATCGCACCAGAATGTGATGTGGGGCTTGTAATCGCACCCGATGATATCCTCGGAAAATTTACAAAAATAGTTGAGGATAATACCAGAAATATAGGCTGCGGCAGCCTGAACATTGCACTATGTTCGAATAAGAAGAGGACCGGTGCTCTGCTTGCCTCGCATGGTGTCGCGGTCCCCAAAGAGCTCGATCAGGGTTACAGGCTCATCAAAAAGATCAATGGTGTCGACGGGCAGAACATGCGTCTTTCCGGGGATGATCCCGGCGAAGGGGAGTTCGGGCAGGAGTTCATTGAGGGCGAAAATATCAGCGTGAGCCTTGTGGGTGGCCGTGTCACCGGGGACACCTGCCTCTCGTACAGCGGCAAGGAGCCTCTTATCCTCTCGGTCAACAGGCAGTATATTGAGAAGGACGGCGACAGGTTTTTCTACCGGGGCGGAGAGACTCCGGTCAGCCATCCGCGTGTGGACGAGATAGTCGAAACCGCCGTAAAATCCCTGAATGTTCTCGGCTGCCAGGGATATACGGGGGTTGATGTGGTAGTCGCTGATAAGGTATACGTCGTTGATGTAAACCCCCGTCCAACTACAAGCCTTGTCGGGATCTGTGCGGTTATGGAGGAGGAGATTGCAGATATCCTGGTTGAGTCCTCGAAAGGAAATGTTCCGGATAGCGTGCACCTTAAAGGGAAAGTCTCCTTTGATACGAGGGGTGAGGTGAAGAGGATTGAGTGATGTTATCGGTATAGATGTCGGCGGTGCCAACCTGAAGGTGTTCGAGAACAATTCGGTGGCTATCCATTACTGCCCTATGTGGCAGAAGGCGCCGCTCACTGAGATCCTGGAGCCCTACTGCGGGAAGAAGGCGGCCGTTGTAATGAGCGGCGAGCTTGCCGACGGATTCTCTGACAAGGCAGAAGGTATCAGGTTCATCGTTGAGTCGGTAAAGAAGGCGATTCCCAATTCTCTCTTCTACGGGACGGACGGGAAGTTTCATGAAGGACCGGTTTCTTCCCTTGCAGCCGCCAACTGGCTGGCATCGGCGGATTTCCTGCGGGAGAGATATCCCGGTCAGGTCCTTGTCGATTTCGGGAGCACGACAACGGACATAATCCCGCTTAACTTCTTTGAGTCGCTTAAAGGGATGACCGATCTGGATCGTCTCAGGAAAGGCTATCTGGTATATACCGGAACTCTGCGGTCGACCGTGCCGTCGCTCCTGAGATCGGTGGTGGTAAACGGTTACGACACCCTTGTCAGCAGCGAGTACTTTGCCCAGAGTGCTGATGCCCATCTTGTTCTCGGCAATATCGATGAGGGAGACTATACTGTTCCGACACCCGACGGGGCGGAGGTCTCATACTATGCTTCTCTCCAGAGGCTTTCAAGAGTCATCTGTTCTGATCTCGAAGAGATTGGGGAGCCGGGAGCACTTGAGATTGCAGAGGCGTTCTTCAATGAGCAGATGAATCTTATAGAAAAGCAGGTTGAGAGAGTTATGGGTGAAACCGGATCTAAAGGGATTATTGCCGCCGGAATCGGATCGCATATAATCTCAGGTATATTTGACTGTCCTGATCTTTCATGCGAGGAAGATCTTTATCCCGATGCCCTCCCTGCCCAGTCGGTATGCGGGGTGGCAGAACGAACAGGTATATTCTGAGTCTCCTGCTGCTGCTGGGATCTCTTGCAGTGTCGGCGGTCTTTTTCATGGCAGGACTGCCGTTCTTCTTCATGTTCCTCTTTATACCGCTGATCCCATTGTTCGGATCTCCGAAGAGGGCTAAAAAGTGCCCTCTCTGTGGCTGGACTACTTATGGTGACGAGCTGTACTGCCCGTATGATGGGACAGAATTAAAAGTGGAATGAATAAAATGGCTGTTATGGACCGGTTACCTGTTTCTTTTTTGGAGCATATACAGGAGCATATTGTCCCGTTCCGATCCTTCTTCCTTCATGACGGCCTCTGATATATTCAGGAGTGAGAGGGGAAACCTGACTTCATGAAAATCTATGGCAGGAGTATTCCCTGGTTCAAGGCCGGAGAAACTTCGTATTGTCGAAGGGTTGACGATGATGTTCATCTTTTTCAGGATCTTTGATATATGATTTGCAGGGTGGATCCTGAGGTTTAAAAGGCAGAAGTCCACCAGCGGTGCACCCATCCGGATGTTTTCATAAAAAGGAGAATCGGAATATACGAGTTTTCCGCATTCCGTGCACCTGAACCGCTTCACGTTGACGCTAATGTTCCGCCTGGAGTCGCCTTCTACAACCGTTGCAAATTTTTTCTTTTTTGTATCGTGAGCCTTTAGCTCCCCCCCGCAAAACGGGCACCGGTCTGACTTGTCAAACAGGAATCCGTCAAGCCTGAGTATGCCGTTCATAACAATGTCGGCGATCATGGGGGGGATTGCTACTTTTTTCATCTCTTAATTATGAATTGATCCTTATATGTGATAAATTCCACCGTTATTGTGTATGTTTAGGCCAACCAAACAAGGTTCTTAAATAATACTATGTCCAAAACTTTTGTGTTCTGAGGTATAGACTATGGAATTAAAATATGTACCTACGGTATGTCCATTTTGTGGAACAGGCTGTTCCTTCAATCTTGTCGTAAAAGACGGTAAGGTTGCCGGGGTTGCTCCGTTCCAGCGCTCACCCGTATGTGACGGCAAAACCTGCCAGAAAGGTCACTACGCATATGAGCTCGTGAACAGCGAAGCAAGAATCACGACTCCTCTTATCAAAAAGGGAGACGAACTCGTTGAGGCATCATGGGATGACGCACTCGCAGCTGTCGCAGACGGCCTTAAAGGCGCATCCGGAAGCGATGTCGCAGTATTTGCATCTGCAAACGCAACAAACGAGGATATCTACGCTCTCAAGAAACTTGCATCAGATGTATTCAAGACCGAGAACTTCACAAGCTGTGCAGCAGTCGGTGTGGATGCATCCGCAGGAAGCATAAGGGGCATCGCAAAGGCTGACTGTATCGTTGCAGTCGGAAACATCTTTGAGTCACACCCGCTTATCGCCCGCAGAATTGCAAATGCAAAAGACAACGGCGCAAAGGTAATTGTAGTCGATTCAGTCAACGGTTCAATGGCAAAACTCGCAGACGAGTTCGTAAAGGCCGCACCCGGCGGAGAGATCGAGGCAGTCAAAGAGGCCGCAGCGCTTGTGGAGGGCAGCTCGGCAGTCGTTCTTTACGCAGTTGGCTCAACAGCCTGTGAGGCAGCAGTTGCAGCAGCTGCAAAGGCTCTTGCAGATGAGAAAGGAGCTGCATTCTGTGCACTTCCTGCCCAGTCAAACGGACGCGGGGCAATCGACATCGGTGTTGCACCGTTCGGCGATGTAATGGGTAAGGAATACAAGGCCTACTACGTAATGGGCGAGGATCTCGGCCCCATCGAAGGAGGCTTTGTAGTTGTCCAGGATTCATTCCTCTCGGGAACCGCGAAATCTGCAGATGTCGTCCTTCCTGCGGCAGTATATGCTGAGGTTGACGGTACTGTTATAAATGCAGAGCGCCGCATCCAGCTCGTACGCAAGGCACAGGAGCCTGCAGAGGGCGTAAAGGCAAACTGGCAGATTGTAGCTGACGTCGCAGCAAAACTCGGCGGCTCAATCGCATATGAATCAGCAGAGGCGATCTTCAACGAGATGTATGGCGATCTCTCATACGATGCACTCCAGAAGGACGGCTTCGTAAAAGAGGCAAAGGCAGCAGTAATCGCTGACTGCGAGGCACCTGCAGCGGTTGCAGCCGGTGGAGACTATCCGTTCGCACTTGTAACCGGACCTTCTGTCTGGCATGGATATGGTGCAGCCGGAACCCTCTCCGAGAACTGTAAATCACTCGTAAAGGAAGTTCCTTCAATGTTTGTAAAGGTCAACCCTGCAGATGCAAAGGAGCTTGAAGTAAGTTCCGGCCAGATGGTTTCAGTTTCAAGCGAAAAGGGAAACATCTCAGCAAAGGTCAAGATCTCCAAGGACATTGACCAGGGAGTAATATTTGTACCCACCATGAGTCTTGGCGGGGAGTGTATCTGCAAGATAACCGGCGGCGAAAAAGCAATTGCTGCAAAGATTGAGAAGGAGGCCTGAAGATGGCGGCAAATGGTGACATGCTCTGGGCATGGGCAAAGGATTCCGGCGCTCTCGATAGGGGAGAGTGCGGTGGTGCAGTAACAGCTCTGTTGAAATACGCTCTTGAAAGCGGAGAGGTGGATGCTGTACTTGCAGTAAAGAAGGGTGTAGATCTCTACGATGCACAGCCGACACTTATAACCGACCCTGAAATGATTGCAGAGTGTGCAGGTTCACTTCACTGCGGTACGCTCCTCATGCCGAAACTCATCAAGAAGTACCTCAACGGCGCACGCGACATGAAGATCGCGGTTACCATGAAGGGCTGTGATGCAAAGGCATTCTACGAACTCGTCAAGAGGCAGCAGATCAACAAGGACAATGTTATTACAATCGGTCTTAACTGTGGTGGGTCTGTCAGTCCGATCGATGCACGTGTAATGATTGAGGAGAAGTTCGGCCTCAACCCTGACGACATCGTCAAGGAAGAGATCGACAAGGGTCAGTTCATCGTCGTCACAAAGGATGGCGAGCACAAAGGCATCAAGATCGATGAGCTTGAAGAGGAAGGATACGGCCGCCGTCCGAACTGCCAGCGCTGTAAGACAAAGGTTCCGCGCCAGTGTGATCTCGCATGCGGTAACTGGGGTGTCATCGGCGACAAGGCAGGAAAGGCTACATTTGTCGAAATCTGCTCTGACAAGGGCGCAGACCTTGTAACAAAGGCAGACGGAAAGGCAATCGAGACCACAAAACCTGTTGGTCCTGCACTGGATATCCGTGGAAAGGTCGAGGGAGCAATGTTCAAGCTCGGCGACAAGTGCCGCAAGGAGCAGTTCGAAAAGCTCGGTGAAGGTAGGGAGCGTCTTGACTATATCATGGACATGACATCAAGATGTATCAAGTGCTACCAGTGTATCGAGAACTGTCCCATCTGCTACTGTGTCGAGTGTTCGACCAAGAAGGAGCACCTCGTCGATCCGGGTGATGTAACTCCGCCATTCATGTTCCACCTGATTCGCTACTCGCATGTTGCAGATTCCTGTGTAAACTGTGGTCAGTGCCAGGAACTCTGTGCAATGGACATACCGAATGCTCTCTTCATGCACGCACTGCAACTTGAGATGCAGGAGATGTTCGGATATGAGCCTGGTGTCAATCTTGATCTCCCGGTACTTGCACTTGTCGAGGAACCGGCAGAGAGAAAGCGTCTCAACGATACCGGCGACGACCAGATCTTCAACATCTTCGGTCAGGAAGAGTGACGAAGTTAGTCTTCCGAACAGGTTGAGTACCGAAGTTAGTCTTCCGAACAGGTTGAGTGACGTCGTATTGTTCCGGAAAAAGGGGGCAATTCCATTATCTCACCGTCTGTCCGTCAGGACAGGCCCAATACTTTTTTTAAAAATTTCTTGAAGTAACACTAAAACGATTGCTGTAACCTGTATTTTCAGGTTGAGTTTATATGGAAGGCAATAATGCCAAGCTATAAATCATTTTCCGCAAAAGGGATTTTTGTGAGATACAATGATTGAAGAGTTTCTTGAAGGAAATAAAAGGTTCGTTGAAGAGGATTTTAAAAAGAAAAAGGAGCACTATCTTGCTTTGTCGAAAGGGCAGAATCCGAAGGCATTGTGGATTGCATGTTCTGATTCGAGAGTTGATCCCGAAAGGATTATTTCAGCTGAAATGGGGGATATCTTCGTTCACAGAAATATAGGTAATCTGGTCCCCGAAAATGACCTGAATACTGCAACTGTTCTTGAATATGCCGTGAATCACCTTAAGGTACAGGATATTGTGGTCTGCGGTCATTCAAACTGTGGTGCTATGAAGGCATTGGTTTCCGAAAGAAGTCCGGAAGATCGCTATATTCCTGAATGGCTTGAGAAGGCAGAGCCTGTACCTGCTGTGGCTGAATTGAATGCCGCTGAACGTATGAAAGGCATTGAGATTGAAAATATCCGCCGTCAGTTAAAAAATCTGAAAGGATATTATATGGTGCAGAGGGCCCTTAAGCATGGGGATCTGGAGGTTCACGGAATTTATTATGATCTTGAGACGGGTCTTATGGAAAAAATTTCTGAATGAGAGCATATAAATTCAAAAGAACTTCTGTTTTTTATCATTTCATTGATCCAAATGGGGTGTGGCACGTTGCAAAAGACAGGCATATATGCATATCAATATATGTGGCTTTTCTGCGTGTCACTGGCGTTTTTTTCAAATTAGTTTAACTTTTTTGGGGGTGTAAATGAATACTGTCGAAAAAAACCTTTCATTTGTGACTAAATTTTTGAAGAAATCCCTGGTATAACGTGACAATATGGAAAGCTTTAATATTGAAATTTAGTGAATTTAAATTGCCTATAAATTATGCATAGGTTTCACAATGCAGATAAAGGCATTTAGAGGTTGTATAGTATGGTATTTCATCCCCCTGTTACTATTGTAGCAAAAACTGGAGATGCAGGTAAGTATAAGGTTGGTTTGCCTGCATGGAATATGCTCCTTCGCGGATTTATGGCGGGAGCATATATTGCAATGGGTGCTGCCCTTGCAACGGTCTGTTCGACAGGCGTTGCAGCAACACTTGGAACGGGTATAGCAAAGCTAATTCTGGGAGCTGTTTTCCCCGTCGGACTTATTATCATCGTTTTAACCGGTGCAGAATTGTTTACCGGTGATGCGATGTTTGCACCGATGGCAGCATTTATCCATAAGGTGAGTTGGGCTCAGGTTTTGAACCTGTGGGTCTGGGTATATATTGGGAACCTGATTGGCTCTCTTGTATTTGCGTTCTTCATGGCCTATGGTCCTCTGACGAGCTGGACTGCCAGCGGTGGTGCAGCAACGGCGTTTGGTGTAACTGCGGTAAGCATTGCGGCAGGTAAGGTGTCCTATGTCACTCTAATGGGGCAGTTCTCTGCATTCCTTAAAGCAATTTGTTGTAACTGGCTCGTCAACCTTGCAATTCTGCTTGGAATTTGTGCTGATGATGCAATAGGAAAGATCGTCGGAATATGGTTCCCGATCATGGCCTTCGTTGCATCCGGATTTGAGCACTGTGTAGCGAATATGTACTTTATTCCTGCCGGTGTCATGACTGCTCCTTTCCTGTCCGCAGATCAGATTGCTTCTATCGGGGCCGCGAAGGTTGCAGGTCTTAGCTGGGTCACATTTGTGACAAACAACCTGATTATCGTAACTATCGGCAATATTGTCGGCGGTATGATCTTTGTTGGAATTATCTACTGGTATTCCTTCAGGGACGAGATAGAAGCGAGCAAATAAAAAGGTTTGAAACCGATATTGGTTTAATGAAAATCAAAGGAACCAATGTGGGGATCTCAATCATCAACCTTTTTGTGGTTGTTTTCCTCACAATTTTTCTTGCAATTTATGTAATTTTAACCGGCGATTTTTTTGTCTTCGCATGGGGCTTGGTTCTGGTAGTATTGCTATTTTTCATACCTTTGGGTCTGAATTATATGAGTCAGAATCAGTATTCGGGACTTGAGCCTGTATATGAGGCCGAAGCCAGGAATAGCCGGGTTAGGGCAATCACGCCTTCATCTATAGGAGATATTGTCCGGATTGAGGGTGTTGTGGAGAGGGTTCTCTTTCAGTTGTTGAACCGGCCGCAGTATGTTGTTGCCGACAGAACTGGTGAGATATCTGTGAAAATGTTTACTTCGCCAAAGGAGAAGATTAAGACCGGGGATTATGTTGAGGTCTATGGTCAGATTATTAAACGATACATGGTTACCGGAGATCCTGTTGTAAATGCTGTGATTGTTCGTAAAACTGAGCGCAAAAAAAAGTCGGAATAATTCCAAAGTTTTTGTATCAGTTTAAATCTTTTCAAATCAATTTTAATTGTTAATTATGGATTCTTCAATATTGCAGAAAATCTTTGCTAAAAAAAAGACCTGGATTCTGGTTCCTGCAGTGTCATTTGTGGGTATCTTTGTTGGTTTTATCTTCAACGACGATCCTCTTCTTGTATTTTCCGGGATTTGGGGTTGTATTGTGTCATCATTCATTCTCGGGTTTCTCGCCTATACAAATGAGAAAAAGGATATTGTGGCATTGCTTGCACCCATGTACGCTATAATCATCTTCAATCCCTGGAGTGATTACAACACTGGGTATCTCATGCAGGTGCTCTATTCTCTTACAATTCTGGTTGTTACACTTAGGTTTGCAGCGAGGTTTTATTCTGAGACATAGTATTGCATATCAAATAAGCCGGGCAATAAAGCCGCGCAATATGGTATGGCGTAAGAATTGAGAATAAATTAGGTTTTTGGGAGGCCTAAATCATCAGTTGTAAACAACATGAGATTAACATGCAGGGTTTTGTAAATAATATTAAAAATCTATACATCTTTTGATTCAGAGAAAAAAACCGGTTTTCCTCCATTTTTTTCAGATTTAATTAACAAAGTTTATAAAAGAATTTTTTCGAATTTTCTATTGTAGAGAGGTATTTAACTATGGATTTTAAGTATGTCCCAACCACCTGTCCCTATTGTGGTACGGGATGTTCATTCAACCTGGTAGTTGTTGACGGGAAGGTAGTCGGAACGGCTCCGTTCCAGCGCTCTCCTGTCAACGAGGGTAAGGTATGCCCGAAAGGGTCATATGCTCATGAATTTGTGAATTCGCCCGACAGAATTACAACGCCGCTTATCAAGAAAGATGGCAAGTTCGTTGAAGCTTCCTGGGATGAGGCATATGACCTTGTTGCAAAGAAGTTTGAAGAGTACAAGGGAGATCAGTCTGCGGTTATCTGCTGTGCCCGTGCCTCAAATGAGGACAACTACGCACTCCAGAAGTTCGGACGCTGTGTCATGCAGACCCCGAACATCGATCACTGTGCAAGACTTTGCCATGCATCAACCGTTGCAGGACTTGCCCAGATCTTTGGTTCAGGGGCAATGACCAACTCAGTCTCCGATCTTGCAGATACGAACTGTGCATTCATTATCGGCAGTAACAACTTCGAAGCCCACCCGCTTGCAGGACGCAGGCTGATGCAGGCGAAGAGGAACGGGGCAAAGATCATTGTCTGTGACCCGAGGAGAACCCCTACAGCCAAGCAGGCACATCTCCACATTCAGCACTACTCCGGTACTGACATTGCCCTCCTGAACGGTATGATGCAGTACATGATCCAGAACGGCTGGGAGAACAAGGAGTTCATCGACAAGAGAACAACCGGATTTGAGGAGTTCAAGGCAAATGTCATGCAGGACAAGTACAGCCTTGAGAACGTCTCAAAGATTACAGGAGTTCCTGTAGACGACATCAAGACCGCATGCCAGTGGATTCATGAAGCAGAGAAGACAACAGCAGTCTATACGCTTGGTATCACACAGCACACAGTCGGTGTCGACAATGTACGTTCAGTCGGTTTCCTCCAGATGCTTACAGGAAACATGGGAATGCCCGGTACAGGTGTAAACCCGCTCAGAGGACAGAACAATGTTCAGGGTGCCTGTGATATGGGTGCACTTCCGAATGTATTCCCCGGGTACCAGAAGGTAACCGATGAGGCATCTGTCAAGAAGTTCGAGGATGCATGGGGATGCAAGGTTCCGGCAAAGCTTGGAATTACTATTCCTGAGATGCTCGACACATTCGCAGACGAGCCAGACAAGCTGAAGTGTCTCTACCTGATGGGAGAGAACCCGATCATCTCGGACCCTGACATCGCACATGTCGACAAGGCATTAAAGAACATCGAGTTCCTTGTCGTACAGGATATCTTCCTTACAGAGACAGCCGAATACGCTGACGTTGTTTTCCCTGCAGTCTGTTACGCAGAAAAGGACGGCACGCAGACAAACACCGAGCGCCGTGTTCAACGCTGGAGGAAGGCCCAGGATGGTCCCGGCGATTCCAAGTACGACTGGCAGATCATTGCAGAACTTGCTGCAAAGATGGGAATGGGCGACAAGTTCCCGTGGGCAAATGCGTCGGAAGTATTCGACGAGATGGCCGCACTTACGCCCCAGTATTCGGGTATGAACTACGAGCGTATCGAGAAGGAAGGTCTCCAGTGGCCATGCCCCACACCCGACCACCCCGGTACAAAGGTTCTCCACTCCGAGACATTCAACGGCATGCCTGAGGGCAAGGCAGTATTCGCACCTATCGAACACAGACCTCCTGCAGAGGAGACCGATGCCGAGTACCCGTTCATTCTTACCACCGGAGCCACAATCTGGCACTGGCCGTCAGGAACCATGACCCGCAGAAGCGAGAGTCTTAACAGGGACTGTCCGACCGGATGGATCGAGATCAACGAAGAGGACGCCGCAGAACTTGGAATCGAGACCGGAGACATTGTAACAGCATATTCCCGCAGAGGAGAGGTAGATGTTCCGGCAAGGAAGACGCCCGATATCAAGAAAGGTGTTATGTTCATGCCGTTCCACTTCTGGGAATGCAGGGCAAACTGGATTACAAACACACCGTATGATCCCGTATCAAAAACGCCCGAGTACAAGGCCTGTGCTATAAACGTTAAGAAGAAGGAGGCCTGATTAAAATGGCAGCAAATGGCGATATGATATATGCATGGGCAAAAGACGCAGAAGCCCTTAAAAGGGGTGAATGCGGTGGTGCTGTAACGGCACTCCTGAAGTATGCACTTGAGAGCAAGATGGTCGACGGTGTTCTGACTGTTTCAAAGGGTGTTGATCTCTATGATGCAAAACCCGTATTCATCACCGACCCGGCCGATATCGAGAAGGCCGCAGGATCGCTTCACTGTGGTACACTTCTTCTTCCAAAGATTATCAAGAAGTACTTCAACGGCGCACGCGACCAGAAGATAGCAATCACGCTCAAGGGCTGTGATGCAAAGGCGATGTACGAGCTTGCCAAGAGGCAGCAGATCAATCTTGACAATGTAATCATGATCGGTCTGAACTGTGGTGGGTCCGTATCTCCCGGCACCGGAAGGAAGATGATCGCAGAGAAGTATGATGTCGATCCCGACACCGTACACAAGGAAGAGATCGACAAGGGTAAGTTCATCATCGAGTACGAAGGCGGCGAGAAGGGAATCTCAATCGACGAGCTAGAAGAGGAAGGATTCGGCCGCCGTGCAAACTGCCAGCGCTGTAAGACAAAGATCCCGCGCCAGTGTGATCTTGCATGCGGTAACTGGGGTGTCATTGGCGACAAGGCAGGGAAAGCGACATTCGTTGAGATCTGCTCTGACAAGGGTGCCGACCTGGTGACCAAAGCCCAGAGTGCAGGTGCAATCGAGACATCCGCTCCCAACCCTGCAGGTCTGGACATCCGCAAGAAGATCGAGAACTCGATGTTCAAGCTTGCAGACAAGGCAAGAGCAAAGCAGTTCGGAGAACTTGGAGAAGGCAAAGAGCGTCTGGAGTACATCATGGAAGAGACCTCACGCTGTATCAAGTGCTATCAGTGTATCGAGAACTGCCCGATCTGTTATTGTGTCGAGTGTTCGACCAGAAAACCGCACCTTGTTCCGCCCGGACAGATTCCGCCTCCCTTTATGTTCCACCTGATTCGCTACACACATATTGCAGACTCATGTATAAACTGTGGACAGTGTGAGGAACTCTGTGCAATGGATATACCCAATTCGCTCTTTATGCATGCAATTCAGCTTGAGATGCAGGACATGTTTGGGTATGAACCTGGTGTCAACATGGATCTTCCCGTGCTTGCACTTGTTGAAGAGCCGGTTGAGAGAAAGCGCCTTGATGATACGGGCGACGACCAGATATTCGACATATTTGGCAAAAAAGAATAAACAACACTACCTGAATAACACCTCCACATTATTTTCAGGTACACTCAGAACACAAAACTCAGAACAAAAGCTCAAAATGGAAAGTGAGAAAGAAGGGAAACCCCACTTTCTGTTTTTAACTCAAAACTCAACATCCGGAAATTCTTTTGGATAATTAAAAAAAAGTTACATGAATTATTTTTGGTTCATTTTTCTGGTATAGGCCCGCATAATATCGGTAGTGGTTATGAACCCCATTAATATCTCCGGGTCATCGGCTGAAACTACAGGAAGATGATGTATGCTATGGGTTATCATTATCGAGAGAGCCTTTTCAAGTGAGGACTCGGGGGTCAGGGTAAACAGCTCCGTTCTCATAATGTCTCCTACTGTAATCTCCCTGCTTTTTTCAATATTCTCCCTGATGTCCCTGTGAGTAACAATCCCGATCAGTTTTCCGTCTTTCATTACCGGGAAACCGGTGTGATAACTTTCATCCATGGTATTTATGACCCTTTCAGCAGAATCTGAAGGATCCATACATATAATGTCAGGCTTTTTTATCATGGCATCTTTTGCATATATGTCCTCTAGGATTTCGATATCATACTCTCCCCTGTGAGCGCCGGACTGCGCCTTTGTCGGCACCTGCTCCCTGAATATTGTATCGTCACCGGTCAGCACATATGATATTGCAACAGCCCCCATTGCGGGTACGAGTAGAGAGAAATCGCCTGTCATCTCGACGACCATTATCATAACCGCTATTGGTGCATTGGATATCCCGCCGAAGAGGGAGATCATCCCGACTACTACAAAGGCAGGTACGGTTGTTAGAGGTACGATTTCAGGGAGGAATGTATGAAGTGAAAGTCCTACCGCCCCGCCGACAGCCCCGCCGATGACCAGACCCGGAGCGAATACGCCCCCGCTTCCTCCTGATCCGATTGTAAGTGAAGTTGTGATGATCTTGATAAAGGGTAAAAGCAGAAGAACAGCCAGGGGGAGCATGTTATACATCGAAAGCTGCATGAAACCATATCCGGCGCCAAGGCCGCCGAGACCTGCGATCATGGTCTCCGGGGATATATATGCCAGTCCTATGACAAGGAAGGCGATAATCACCGCTCCTGTCACCGGCTTGAAGACTACCGGAATATTGTGCCTTGTAAAATAACCTGAGAATAGATCCCTTGTCGAGTAGAAGGTTTTGATATACAGGAGGCCGAATGCCGCCGCAATAACGCCGAGTACGAGGAAAAAAGGGATCTGGGTCACATTCCACGTGATTTCGGCCTTTGCAAAGACGGGTTCATATCCCTCGAAGTAACCGAAGATTGAATAACCTACGATCGAGGCGAGAAATCCGGGAACTACCGCTTCTGATTCAAAGTCACGATAGTAAAGGAGCTCCGCTGCAAGGAGGGCTCCTCCAAGCGGTGCTTTGAATATTGTTGCGATTCCTGCTCCAATTCCCGTTGCAACTGCGATTCCCCTGTCATGTTCTGAAAATTTCAGGAAATCGCCTGTGATTGAACCGAATCCTGCTGAGATCTGTGCAATGGGACCTTCTCTCCCTGCACTTCCTCCGGTTGAGATTGTCATTATGGAAGCTAATGCTTTGACTATTATTGCCCTGGCACGTGTTCTTTTCTGTTTATGAAAAGAGGCTATCGCCGCGTCTGTTCCATGTCCTTCGGCTTCCGGAGCAAAGGCGTAGACAAGCATGCTTGAAACAAGGGCTCCAAAGGATATTACCGGAAGGATCAGCCAGATATTAACAGGGGGACTCCATCCGGAGATTAAGGAGGCACCCTGCCCTTCGCGTGGTACGGTATAACCGATGACCAGGTCCATGAAAAAGAGAGATCCGTATTTTAATCCCCAGAAAAAGAGTAATGCGCCGAATCCGGAGATGATGCCGACTACCAGTCCGATAAGTATTGTCTTCTTGAAATGACTGGTATCCCCGGAGAAGTACTTCATTTAAATTATTTTGGAACTGAAAGAGGTTTTAATTTTCTATTTCTGTCCGCTTGTGTCCTGCCGAAGTCAGAACCCGATCCTTTCAGGAACTGATTTTTTTGGAGTTGTTTTATTGAGTGATGCAACATAATCCTCAAATTTATGGATTTTTGTGGAGACAGGGAATGGTATCTTCGGTGAGCTGATGATCGCTTCACCGGTATCGAGCGTCTGGATCTCCGTATCCATGTCCGAGAGGTCCTGCTTGGCGCTTCCGGATACAATCTGCCTGTCGTTCCTGTCCCCGAGACCCATGATAACAAAAGTGTTCAGCTGGGCCAGAACCTTGGGATCGATATTCTTCGGCTGCTGGGTAATGACACACAGTCCTATACCGAATTTTCTGCCCTCCATTGCACATTCCCTGAAGATCTGGGTCTTGCCTGCTCCTGATCCAAGCACCCTCTGCGCCTCTTCGATCGTAATGAGGACATTGCCTGCTTCACCCGGATTGTTACATGCGAATTCCTCTCCATTCTGGTGAATCCTGAGAAGCCTTCTTGTGATAATCGACAGAACAAGAAGTTCGCTCTGTTCACTCATCCCCGGAATGTCAACAAGAACCACTTTGTTGCTGTGGAGTGCTTTCACTATCTCGTCGATTGCCGAGGTTCTTTCTTTAAGGAATCTGGCGTTCCGCCTGACAAGCGAGATGACCCTTCTCTGGACAACCTCAAGGGTGCTCGGGCTGAAATTCCGAACTCTTGATGCGATGCCTGTGTGCGGGCCGGTATAGGTTTCGGGAACCTGCGGGTCGAATTCGGAGAAATCGGTATTGATGAAGAAGTCAACCAGATCGCCGCCGTCGATGTCGTCGAGGATTTCGACGAGTTCTCTCTGGGCCTGTGAATGTTCGTAGAGAAGGAAGAGATCGGATGCTCTGAAATCATCGTATGAGAGCGTGAGCCTGTTAAGGGAGTATTTTTTGATATTGGTATCGTTTATTGTAAATACGGTCAGGCCTTCCCTTCCGTTTGTGTAGTGGAGCAGGCCGGTTACAGGGTCCCCTGTGGATGACCTGCCCCCTGCAACATACTCACCGTGAGGATCGACCATCAGGAGACCGAATTTCCTGGTTTTCATACAGGAGGCACAGAATGTTTTCATGAAGTTGCTCTTGCCCATTCCGGTCGTTGCGAATACACCCATATGCTGTGGGAGTATGGTACTGTGGAGGGAGACGGGGACATCCTTTAAGACCTCCTGTCCCGTGCGCATCCTGCCAACCTCGATATCTCCCATCACGGATTTCAAAAACCTGAAATCATCATCGTCAGGTCTTGAGATTATTGAAAATTTAGTCGGGATCGTCCTTGCCTTTCGGAACGCCCTTCCGGGGGAGGGTTTTTTTTCTATGCATCCGAGGGGTGTCGCTTCTGCCGTGACGTAGACGTCTTCGCTGAGATTATAGAAGTGGCTGGTGTGGGGCCGCGTGTCCCATTTGGAATCCGCAAAGTTGCTGTCATGAAACAGGTCATTGACCTTTGCAAAGAAGATCAGGTCCTTTTCATTATCCGTAATTTTGAGAATGTCGCCTACGAATATCTTTTCGTCATGCGGAACCGTGAACCTGTAGGAAAGCACGCTGTTTCCGACAAGCCTGTACTTTGAATGGTCGTTTGTATCAATATCTTGTAAATTCATCGTGAAGGTCTCCAAAGATCCGGTTGTATCTTATCTGGCCAATTCCTCTCCTGTCGATATTTTTGATCAAATCCTGCCTGATTATATCGCAGATCTCCTGTGTTATGCAGCATTCCCTGTGTGCCTCCATGAGAGGGTACGGGTAGCCGGGAATTCTTCCGTCGCCTGAATAGGCTGCACAGGCCGAAAGGGCTTTTTCTGTATACTCTTCATCGGCATACTTGGGGATCTCGGCCTTTAGCACGACCCGTGACGCCGGGTGCATTTTTATAATGTATGTCCTGCCCCTATGCCACTGTTCATGTCTTTTCTGTTCCGGGACGTCTTCGGGTACCTCGATGTACCACGGGGCCTTAATCCCGAATTCAGATGCGACGGCATCAAGAGCGATGTCGAGGGGGCACCCTTCCCATGTCAGTGAGTTTCTCTTTGATATCGAGACAAGAAAAATTCCCATGTTTCCGCAGTCCCTGACAATGTCTGAGAGGACCGGGTCATGGCTGGCATGGCTTGTCCTGAGGCTCCCGTCAAGCATCAGGCAGTCCCCCTCCCCAAGCTCTTCCATAGTCTCCTTTGCAGTCCAGTACTCAAGGGTATCCCTGAAGACCGATGCCGATCTTGACGGTTCGTCCTCGAGCGGATTTTCAGGTTCGATCCCGAAGCATTCTTTGTAGAGATTTTGGTATTCACTGGAAACATGCGTATTCGAGATCCGGAGCAGCCTCATGGGAGTCGTCTTTGTAAAAAGCCGTTCGTTTTCCCTGAATGCAACCGAGACAGCCCTTATTGCGGCAACCGAGAACGATCCGGATTCCAGCACCATGGAGTTGCTCCCGTCTACTGCAGCCACTGCGTGGTTGAACCCGTTCTTTGGATTCCTGAAATCCCCGGTGGTGACCGGGATGTCTTCGATGATCCTCTTCAGGTTTTCATCAGAACACATTTCGCTGATATAACCGGCTGCCGAGTCGAGATCATTTGTGTATGAATTGTCTTCTCTCATCCTGACACCTCGATTACCTCGCTGTTCCAGTCGTCTTTCATCTTTACAAGCAGGGATGTAGAGAACTCCCCCTGTATGTCGCTGATGTGGGATATAAGGAATATCTGGGGGAAGTGTGACTCCTGTGTCCTGAGGGCGGATATCAGGTTGCTGCGCCGCTCCTCATCCTGACTGCCGAAGATCTCATCGAATATCAGAAACGTCCCTCCGGTCATGTTGTGAATCTCGGCAAGATACCGGCTGAGTGCGATCCTAAGTGCGATAGCGATATCGTCCTGTTCGCCGCCTGAAAAGCGCCGTGCAGGGAAGTTTTCGCCAAGGTCGTTTACCAGGATGTCGAAGTTTTCATCGATAAGCACGTTTTCGTACCTGCCGTCGGTGATCTCTGATAAGACCCTGCCTACCTCCCCCTCGATCTTCGCTCTGATAACATTCAGGAGATAGATGATATACTCCCTGATCAGCCCGCGGGTCTTTTCCAGGACGACCATTCTTTCCTGTAGTTCAGAGTATCTCTTCTTTCTCTCTTCGATATCCGCGAGCTCCTCTTCCAGTCTTTTAATCTCTTTTTTAAGATACCTGATATTGCTTTCCAGTTCACCTGCCTCTATCTGTTTTCCGCTGATTTTTCTCCTGCATTCCTCAACTTTAAGATGTGCAGACGTCACCATATCTTCAGAGATATCCAGAGATCTCATCTCCGATTCCGTTGCCGTGATCTTTTCGGAATTGCTGCGTTTTTCATCCTCCAGTTCCCGGATCTCTTTATTCAGTGATGGGATCTGGTCGATCTTCGGCTTTAGTTCAAGGAATTTCTGGTGGAGAATCTCTGCATTCATGAATGATTCTTCAAGAATCCTGAATTTCTCCGGTTCAAATGCTGTCTCAGACAGCCTAATCTCTTCGTCCCTTATCTGCCGGGAGAGTTCTGAGATCCTTTTCTCTGTATTGGTTTTGCGGGCCGAGACCGAATCCTCTTCTCTGAGTCTTTCTTCTATTTTTTGGAATTCGAGATATACATCTTCCATTGATTTTATTGATTTATCCAGATCCCGGGTACGGTCTTCTGAGAAATGATTCTCTGAAATTTTTTCGTTTATCCGGGTTTCATCATGTATAATCTCCTCAACTGTCCGGAAGAGATCCTGTCTTTCTCCCTTCTTTGCATCGATCAGGGAGATTATTTTATCCGATTCTCTTTTGATGTTCCTTAATTTTTCAAGCCCTGTGCTGATATTTCCTGCCTCTTCTTCGAGTTTCAGGATATTCTCCTTCATTTCTATTGATTTCTCTATATTTGATCCTATCCCGTCTTTTAGTGAGATTTCAAGTATGGCATACTGCTCACCCAGTCTTCTTCTGCATTTGGGGCATTCTCCGTCTTCGCCAAGCTCATTGATTTCTTCAAGCTCTTTTGAGAGCTTATCTGTCTCACGCTCTATGGTTTTTATTGATTCTTTCAGTGAAATTTTCTCTTCAGAGAGCTTCCTTTCATCACTTTCAAGTTCTTTGATACGGGAATCAAGACCGTCTGAATAGCCAATCTCCTGCAGGCGTAACTCGCCCTTTTCTATGTTGTCCCTCAAAGCGGCTGCATCCTCTTTGTGGTGCTTCAGCTTCTCCTGTATCCTGATCCTGTCGCTTTCAAGTTTCCTGAATTCCTCTTCGGATTTTTTCATTTTGTCATACTCTTCGAGAAGCTCTCTTCGCCTTGAGATTTCCGGGAGGATTAGATCACGTCTGTTTTTGTCCTGTTCAAGTTGGGCGGTCCTTTTTTCTATCTCTCCGAGTCCTGATTTTTCAGATTTAAGCTGGAATTCGAGTCTCTCAATCGCGGCAGATATTTTAGAGTGGGCCTTTTCTTTGTCTTTATAATCAGAAAATTCTTTTTTGACAGAGGAATAGCTCTCTTCGGCGGCAGCCGGCACTTCAAATTCAGGGAGAAGCCTCCCATATTCCCTGACCTTCTCCTCAAGTCTGGTAATATATCCTGATTTCTGCCTGTTGGTTTCATTCAGGAGATTGATCTCATTTTCCAGATTTCTGAATTCGTTCCATTTTTCAGAGACCGAGTCGGCAGCGGTTTTAAGCTCCTCCTCCTCCTTTTCAAACTCTGAAATTCTCACCTGCACCTCTTTGTGGAAGGTTTCCGCCGTTTTCAGTTCGTTTATTGCAGAATCATTTTTTTCGGGAATATTTTCCTTGTCTTTCTCTTCCAGATAGCCCCCGAGTCCTGCCATATTTGTCCTGCATTCATCGATGAGCTTCTTTATCCCGGCATCCGCCTCCTTTTTCAGGAAGTCGACCCCGAGCATCTTCATGAACCACTTCTGCCTCTCGGCAGGAGAATCGTCGAGCAGGGAGTTTAAGTCCTTCTGGCCGGCGTAGATCGTGTTCTTGAAATCGGAGGCCTGCATCCCGATTATTCTCACGATCTCATCCTCTACATGGCTGACGGAATCTGCAAGAAGCCCGCCGTTCAGTTTCAGCTGCGCATCGTGCTGTATAGTTGATGGAGTTCTCCTGTACCATCTTGTTATGTTGTAGCTGTTGCCGTCTTTGATAAAGTCGAGCGATACCGAGCATTTCTCTTTGCTGTCCGACCCCGAACTGTTGATGAAATCTCCCTCGATACCTGCCCGGACGCCGTAGAGTGCAAAGAGGATCCCCTGGACGATGGTGCTCTTCCCTGTGCCGTTGTTCCCGATGATCCCGGTGATGCCGTCGCTGAAGTTTATCGTTTCGTCGGAGTAGCGCTTGAAATTCTTAAACTCTATTTTTTCAAGGATCAACTACTCCGCCTCCCTGTGTTTCTCGATCACCGATTTGAATATATCAGTGCCCGTCCGGATGACATCCTCTTCAAGTCTGCCTTCAAGCCCCTGGATCCTGATGAATTTCCTGAATTCATCAACATAATCAACGGATGAAGGGTCTTCTGTTTCAAATCCTCTTTTTACCGGATCTATCGTATCTGTAGAAATTTTCAGGTTGAGTACCCTGTTCTTAATTTCTGTCAGCTCATCGCGGCTGAGATTTCGCAGCTTCTCCTGCAGAACATTTTCAAGCCTGATCTGGCAGAGGGCGTCCCCGGGACTCTCCATCCTGCCGATGATCGAACTGATCTTTTCCGTAATCTCCGAAGGAGTAAGCGTATTGCAGTCTATCTTCCCCAGGTCGATCATGGGGATATTCGGGAGTTTCAGGGGCGTTGCCTCTCCTGATTCCGTGTCGACTATGAGGCCGCCTTTTTTGTCGTTAATCTCGTTGTACGAGCAGTATTCTATCGAGCCTGAGTACCATGCATTGTCGGAGACCTGCATCTGCCCGTGAAAATGCCCCAGGGCGATGTAGCTGAAGTCTTCTGAGAGCATCGTAGAATCGATCTCGTGCTCTGCGACCGTCCGGAGGCGATAGTCCCTGAGCGTTGTAGCGAGGCCGTGCGTCACCATGACGTTGCATGTATTCCGGCTGATCGCGATTTCATTGAATGCATCCCGGTAGTCCGACGCCTTCAGCATATTCGGGATGAGATGGAATGTAGTGTCCCCCACCTCCACACTTTCATACCTGTACTTATATGCGCAGTGCACCTCTGCATTATGATATTCGAGAACTTTGAAAGGAGAGGGAGTATAACGGGTCTTGGGCATGCTGTGGTTGCCTGATATAAGCACAAGCGGGATATCTGCCTCTTTAAGCATATTCAGGGCTGACAGTACAGTAATGTATGCATGCGTCCGGGGCTTTACCCTGTCAAAAAGGTCGCCTGCATGGACCACTGCATCGGGTTTCTCCCCAATAATTGTCTTTACGGATTCGAGGAAGTTATCATAGATTAGTTTTTCACGAAGATTCATCCCGCTTTCAGGCTCTATTTTACTGAATCCTGCAAGTCCCAGGTGCGTGTCGGCGATATGGACGATCTTCATATTTTCCCTTGATATTTTATTTCGGTCTTCACCCGCTTATTATTTTCATTATAGTTTTGTTCATGTTATAACCTGTATGCGGAGGATGTGAAAGTGAAATGCAGGATGGCAGGATCCCGCCCCTCATCCCGATTCAATTATACGATATTGCAATGAAATTGTATACGGTGATTATATGTCCCGGAGGGGAGTAGACGCGATGTTCCAGGCTTTCTTTCTGCTGACCGATATAAGGGCGCTTTTCCGCCTTACCGCCCCGTCGCACAAGTTCGATGAGGCCCAGAAGGAGGAGGCTGCAAAGATTATAACAAAACTGAAAAAACAGGTCGAAATTCTCGAGGAGGAGGTGCTCGGGTGAAGTGCACAGGCTCAATAGAGGCAAGGGAAGTAGAGGAGATGTTTATCAACATCGACCCGATACAGGCCGGAGGCAGGCTCACACCGGAGGCCCACAAGGCGGTTATAGCCTATGCGGACGGCTATTCAGTCTGTGACCACTGCTTAAAACCGTTCAGGCTCGATTATATCAAGAAACCACCGATTGCCCAGTTTCACGAGGACTGTGCAAAATGGCTCAATATGGATCAGCTCAGGGTCGTCCCCGGTGCAAGAAGGGGCTTTCAGGCGGTCGCCTCAAGCATGGTCGAAAAAGGGGACCCCGTAGTCCTTACATCCCTCTCCCACTATACCGAATTCGTATCGGTCGAGCAGTCGGGTGGCATTCCTGTTGAAATTCCGCTGAGCGGGAATAATTATATTACAGCGGACGCCGCTGCGCAGAAGATAGAGGACGTCATAAAAGAGTACGGAAGACCTCCGTCGCTGATGTTCGTCGAGCATGTCGACTACCAGTATGGTCATGTGCATGACATCGCCGGGATAACAAAGGTGGCCCGCCAGTATGATGTACCTGTTCTTGTAAACGGTGCGTATTCGGTGGGCATCATGCCTGTCGACGGTAAGGCTCTCGGGGCCGACTTCCTCGTGGGGTCGGGCCATAAGAGCATGGCTGCGCCTGCGCCTTCCGGTGTCCTTGCCGCAAAAGAGGAGTACGCGGAGAAGGTATTCAGGACGACACAGGCAAAAGGGGATGTGACCGGCAGGACATTCGGGATAAAGGAGATAGAGATGATGGGCTGCACCCTTATGGGCGTGACCGTCATGGGACTTATTGCCTCGTTCCCTGCCGTTCAGGAGCGTGTTGAAAACTGGGATACCGAGGTTGAGCACAGCAGAATCGTGACTGATGCTCTGTTATCAATCGAGGGAACAGTGTGCGTCAGCGACTGCCCGAGAGAGCATACTCTTACAAGAATAAATACAATGGGTTCGTTCGACAAGGTTGCACAGAACCACAAGAAACGCGGGTTCTTCCTCTCAGGCGACCTGAAGAAGAAAGGAATAACCGGAATCATCGCCGGTTCGACAAGGGTCTGGAAGTACAATACCTACGGCCTTACCGGAAACCAGACAGAATACCTGGCCGCTTCCTTCCAGGATGTTGCAGAAGAGAACGGACTTGTCGTGAACAGGGATTAATCAATTATTTTTCCGTCTTTTGCCCTGTAAATTGTTTTACACATGATGCATTCCTGAATGAGATCAGGGATGCATATCTTCTCTTCGTCTTCGAGCACTTTTTCATATGATGCGGCTATTGCAGGGTGTGAGGGCACGACCCTGCAGTCAAGGTCTCCTGCGAAATCCCTGAATGTACCTATTTTTCTTGCAATTGCAACCGCATCCTCTTTATCGTATGTTATCAGTGGCTCAATGAGGGCAAGGCCGTCAGGTACCGCCGCACCGACTATCCCTATATTTGCAAGTGTCTGGGAGGCGACCTGGCCGATGCTGCTTCCTGTGACCAGGCCAAGGTATTTTCCTGAAGATGCGTATTCTCCCGCCAGCCTGAGCATGAATCTCTTGCATATTATACACCGGTTCTTAACCATGTCCCTGGCTTCTTTTGATGTCAGTAAGTCAAAGAAGGGGGTAATGTCGATAAAGGCCGCTTCGACTGTATGGCCGGGATACCAGGCAGAGATGTTTTCAAGGTTTTCAAGCACTGCCTTCCTGGTATCCTTTCCGAAATAGTCCCCGCCTTCGAAGTAGATAAATCCCGGGACACACCCGCGCCTCATTGCAAGCCATGCCGCGACAGGTGAGTCGATCCCTGCTGAAAGGAGGCAGAGGACCTTCCCCTGTGTTCCTACCGGGAGGCCACCGGGTCCCGGGATTTTAGTTTCATAGATATATCCGCCTTCGGATCTGGCTTCGACGAATATCTCATATTCCGGGTTTTTAAGATCTACCTTCAGTTCGCCGACAGCCTCGTATATGCATGAGCCGGTGGATGCGCCCAACTCCTGGCTGGTGAATCCCTTTATATTCGAACGTTTAGCCCTGACAGCAAAAGACATGCCGGGCTTCAGGGTCCTTGATGCCAGTCCGGCAGCAGTGTTTTCAATGATTTCCCTGTCGGGTGGCGTGCATATGGCGATGCTTGTGCTTACCACACCGAATATTTTTGATATAATATCTGCTATATATTCGACATCCTCTCCTGTGACAAAGATCCGCCCTCTTGTTACAGTAATATCATGGCAGATCTCCGCTGCATCCAGAGCTTTTTTTATGTTCGCCGTGAGTATGCCCACGTAATGCCTCATAACGGGTTCACTTTTTAGAAATATCTCCCCATATCTTACCATTACGACCCGTTTCATCTTCCAATATATACGGGCTGATCATTTATCTTTCATCCGAAGGGTGATGCAATAAAAGCAAATATCTTTAATTCCGGGATTGAAATCATTATTAATTATGGCTAAGAAGAAGAAAGACAAAGTGGAACCACAGTCGGTCCTGTATTACTTTTATACCCAGGAAAGATGGGATAACTGGATGAATACTCTCATGGAGATGGATTTCGAGGGAGACCCTGAGTCCGATGAGATGCCTGAGGGGCTGTCGGCTCTTGATAATTTTACAAAGGACATCAATGTATCAGTTTTAAAGGTAGTCAAAATATTCCAGAACAACGGCTATGATGCAGCGACGGCTCTTGAGAAGATGAATGAGGTTGAGGAGATAATCATGGGCGAAGTGCCTGAAAACGAGCTTAACGATATCATCCAGGGCCTCCAGATGAGGTTCCTCGTCCTGTTCCTTTCATGCAAGAAGTATATCAATGGAGAGGTGCCCTCTGAAGCGATCAAGGATCTTGTTAAATCCGGCCGCGATATTGGAGACGAGGACCCGGAAAAGGCTCTTGGTATCGCCTCTGATATCGGTGCATCCGTACTTGATGGCGGTTCATGCTGTGGTAAATATCTGCGCGGTGATTTTGAAGAGCCTACCATGTTTGACGACTGGCTTATTGAGGTCGACGATATGGGAGAGGCTATGAAGTCGCTCAAGAAGTTCGATGAGGAGTTTGGAGTAGGTATTTGATCGCATCAAAGGCAAAATTCAGGGGAGCAAAAAAGCTCCAGAAGATAGTCGGTTTCCGTGTTCCCGAACTGATATTCAAAGGGCCTTTCCTTGAGGCCGTAAGTGCCTGCATGAATTACCAGAGGCTTGATAAGCGTACAAAGGAACAGCTAATACATTTTTTTAAGGATTTTCTTGACTGTAAATGCAAGCAGAATCCTCTCTGCGGTTGTCCTGAACGGAAGTTCGTAAAGATGATCGTCGAACTGCGCATTTCAGGCCTTGATCACCGGCAGATAAGCGAGGTTATTCTTGACGAATACGGGATCGATCTGGCTCCTGCGGATATACTGAGTTTTCTTGAAAGCTCTGTTCATATACTTGAATCAATAAAGGATATCTCGATAATAGAGGGAAAAGAGGAGCTTTCAGCTGAGACGGCAAGGCTTATTGCGTCCGTATCCCGCTGAACCTGTATTTATATCTTTTTCAGGCGTAGAATGTATCAATCCTGATCCCATTTTCATCAAATAATTCTGCCGTGTCTCCGGTATCATTCCAGAGATCGTCTTCAGAATTCCAGTAATAGCTATATTCCATGTTCTCCCCGTTTCCTGAATAGAGGGTAATGGTCTCCCCTGATCCAATCGATGTTATTGGGAATATGTAGGAGTGGGTCGATGCGGAATTCGAGATCCTCCAGTTTGTAATGTTAATGCCGGATTCTCCACTGTTTGTTATGGTAACCCATTCGTCATTGAGGTTTAACCCGGTGATCTCAACTGTGCCCTTATTGCATGAGGCGCAGGTGTCATCACCGCTACCCTGGTTGTACAGGTTGTCGAAACTCCCTGCAAATCCCTTTGATCCCGTGTAAAACCTGATATATACTGGATAGTGATCAGATACGTCTTCTGTGAGATCCTGATCGATTTCGTATAGTTCATCAAACCGGAGAACTCCTGCATCCCCGGTATAGTATTTCTGGTAGTCTCCCGATACGACAATCCTGTCGTATGTACAGACAGTCGATTTGGTTGTTGTATCGAGTTCGTTGCCTATAAGCCACGTGTAATCGCCTGCTCTTAGCGGGCAGGAACTATCGTCTTCATCGAAATAAGAGCAGTCTGCATTGAAATCACCCATGAGGACAACCATCTCGTCATCAGGGAGAACATTCCTGCAGTATTCAGCTACTTTTGCCAGTGCGGCGATCTCCTCCTCCGCCTCGTCGGGATCGGTATGTATTGTTGCAAATGTGGCGGTGAAATCACCGTCAGTGGATCTAAATGAGGCAATGTAAGGCTCCCTGTGGAAAGGGTCTGTGCCTTCATCCTCTGGATAGGTAAGGGGTGTGCCTGCCAGTTCTACCTTTTCAGAATTATAGATATACGCGTACTGCTCCTTTGATGAGGTCCTGCCGAGTCTCTCACCGATAACGTATTCGTATGACGGATTTTTCTCTTTCACATCTCCCATAAGATCCTCTATTGCCGTTCCGGATGAGTCTCTTATCTCTTGGATCGCGATGATATCATACCTGCAGATTATATTGGATATTATCTCCATTACATCCTCTTTGGAGGCCTTTGTCGTTCCAAATACCTGTATGTTGAATGCACCGGCAGTGATCTCGTCCTTCCCGCCGGGGTAGAATTCACCCGGGAAATAGCCTTCTTCATAGGAGTATCCTGAAAAGACGATAATTAAAACGGCTGCAATTCCTATTGCAATATTTTTTGTATTCTTTTTTTTCTTACCCCTTTTTTTTGCCATCAGGAATTACTTGACGGTAATGGAATAAAAATATGATTCCTGCGAATCGGCTTTTTTTTGAAAAACGAAGACTTTTTCAGAAACTTTATTGTTGATGTATGGCTTATATACTGGTATACACTGCATCTTTTTTGCATATTGGTGGTTTTATGACAGACAAGACGTATCTGACGAGTATCGGGGAGGTGAACCGTAGCTTTAATGCAGGGCTTTCAGACCTGGAAGATATCGAAGGCAATTATCCGTTCTTTGCGAGTCAATACTATCTTTCGTTAATTGACTGGGACGACCCGGAAGACCCTATAAGAAAGATTATCATCCCTGATAAAGCCGAGTTGGTAAAATGGGGTTCGCTTGATCCTTCTATGGAGGCAAGAAACACGAAATCCCCCGGTCTTCAGCACAAGTACGGAGCGACTGCGTTAATGCTTATAAGCGATAACTGCGGGGGATTTTGTCGTTTCTGCTTTAGGAAGAGATTGTTTATCAAGCCTGAAGATGAGAAGATCAGGGACTTCTCGAAAGATATTGAATATATCAGGAATCACACTGAGATCTCGAATGTCCTGTTGACAGGTGGAGATGCCCTGATGATCCCTACATCACGCCTTGATAAAATAACATCCGCCCTTTTCTCTATAAAACATATTAAAACCGTTCGAATCGGAACAAAAATGCCTGCATACAATCCGTTCCGGATAATCGAGGATGAATCCCTGCATGACATGGTCAGGAAAAGAAGCAGGGCAGGGCAGATGATCTATTTTATGACACAGTTCAATCACCCGAGGGAACTGACAGACGAGGCAAAGGAGGCACTGGACATCCTGAGGCTTTCAGGTGCCTCACTGGCAAACCAGACCCCGATATTAAACGGTGTAAACAGCGATCCTGAAACGCTCTCACTTCTTTGCTCAACACTTGCCGAGTCAGGGAATATCCCTTATTATCTCTTCCAGTGCCGTCCTGCAGTAGGAAACCGGCATTTTACGGTTCCTGTGGAGACGACATATGAAATATACGAAAAGGCAAAAAGAAGTCTTTCCGGACTGGCAAAAAGAGCTAGGTATGTGATGTCTCACAGTACAGGAAAGATTGAAGTCATAGGTATGGATTCGGAAAAGATCTATATGAAATATCACCAGGCGGCGAATCCGGGGGACCTCGGGCGTGTAATGTCTTTTAAGAGAAATCCCGGTGCACTATGGCTCGAAGATTATCTTTGAAACCCTTTCATCCCTTAATTTATTTTTTAATATGAATTGTAATCGTAATGTTTTCTCAGGAAATCCCGTATTTTCTCCGATTCGAGCCATCTCTGGTCGATGAGGTTGATTAACCTGTCAATAACTGCAATCTGTTCGAGGATGAGATCCGCATGTTCACAGTTGTCCATCTGGGTGAAACCTGATATCACCTGTAACGGATTTCTGATCTCGTCATTTAATATCGCGAGCTGTTCAAGGTTTCTCTCTATCTGGATAAGTGTCTCCTTTTCTCTCTGTTTTATAGCTATAAAGTCTGTTATATCAGAGAAAGTGAATGCAACTTTGCCCTTTTCCGGGCTGAAAACATTAAAATTAATGTACATCCTGAGAGGTTTTAGGTAAGTCTCATCACTGAGCTTTCCCCCTTCCAATGCGATAATTCCTGCCCTTTCAATCCATTCTTTCGGATAATCGGGGAAGACCTCCAGAAGAGTTTTGCCCAGCACTTCTTCTTTTTTAAATCCGGTAATCTCTTCACAGGCTGGATTTATGTCCAATACTTTTAAATCAAAGGTTTTTCCTTTTTCATCGGTGATGCATTCAAAGAGAGCGAAGCCGTTTGTCATCGTATTGAAAAGAAGTTCGTATTTTTCTTCGGTTATTTTAAGAGCTTTTTCTGCCTGTTCAGCCCTGTACCTGCTGATAGCAGTCTCTATTGTTGTCCGCATGTCATCCGGCCTGAAGGGTTTGCCGAGATAACCGTAGGGAGCCGCTTCTATTGCCCTTTTGAATGTCTCCTCATCGCTGAAGGCCGTTAGGAAGATTATGGGGATATTGAGTTTTCTGTGTATCTCTTTTGCAGCTTCAATGCCGTCAATTTTCCCTTCGAGATGAATGTCCATCAATACGATGTCGGGTTTTTTATCGATGGCCATCATTATGGCATTCTCTCCCCGGGTAACTTTTCCTGTTACTTCATACCCGAATGATTTAAGGGATTTCTCTATTCCCATTGCCAGGACAATTTCATCTTCGGCAATGAGAACCTTTGTCGGCACCATATCTATATCTCTGTTAAAGTACAGGGAATTTATATCAATTTATTTGTTTCTTTTTAAACTTTTGGTGTTTTGCATTTCTCTTATAGTACTTTTAATAACGATTCATTTCTTCAGGTTTGGTAATCTGCACTGGTATCAATATACTGATCGATAGATTGGAGTTATGTACTAAAAAAAGGTCTTTTGAGGTAACTACACTGTATGACTTACCGACGGAACAAGGTGTGTGTCTGCAAATGATTCACAGTAGCCGTCAGGGAAAGTTATCTTTGTGGTTTCGGGGGACAGGTCGATTGTAATCATTGGGGCGAACCAGTAGCCTCTCAGTATCTCTTCACCCTTTGAGAAGTCTGTTGCCGGTGTTGTGTATGTCAGTCCTCCCGAATCGGTTTTAGGAGGGATGAATCCAGGTACAAGAAACGAAGAATATCCTGATTCAACGTCCAGAACCTCGACCTCCCTGTCGGTATTCTGATCGATAACATTTTTTAGTTCTGCCGCGGGATCGGCAAGCTTCATGAAAACCGCTATTCTTTCAAGTGTTGACAGAGTATACGTGAATTTAATTGTACTGTCTCCGTTTTCTGCGATCTGCATTTCATATGAGTCTATTGTGATTGCAGATGCGCCCTGAACCAGGAGGACCGCAATGAGGATTCCCGCTATGGTTATTGTCTTATTCGTATTCATAACAGATTGTATATCGACTATCTAATCATATAAATTTAATTATTGCCGTCAGAAGTGCTTTCAGAGGCGAAGAAAGGAATTTTGAGTTTACCTCCGTTTGTATTTATGATTACATTCCCGTGGATGAGGGATTTATGTTTTTCATCCGGCTCGATCCTGATCTTAAACTCCTGTTTATCGGCCGTGGAAAATAATTGCGGGGTTATCTTCAGCCATTTCCTGTCAGTCCCTGCGTCACCCCTGAGGACACCCTCTCCGGCATTTTTGATAGAAAGATCTACCTCATGGGGATTGTGGAGGTCTATGCCCCTGAGAATTATTCTGTTAATTTCTGGTTCCGGAATGGGTTTAAGACTGGAACCAATCTCAACAGGCACCCTTTTGGTCCCGGCACTGGTCTTAACCAGAAGGTTCCCGATATATTTGACCCCTTCTCTCTTGTTTGGAATCATAGATGGCCTGATTAAAAAATCAAAGGATCTTTTGTTTCCCGTTCTCCACGTCTCTGTTATGTTTGTAATCCATACAGCGTCAGGCTCAACAGAAACACCGGCTAAAGCTGCTTTGCAGCCGGTTAGATCCACTTCAAGTTTCCCTTTAAGGATGGTTTCTGAACCTGTTCTGAACCTGAAATGTGGCGGATTGCACTGTATGGTGCATATTTTGATCTGTGCCGGGCCGGGGGATGATGCCGGTTTTGTCTTTGCCATCCCTTCAGGAGCGTCAGTTTTTGTATAAGGGAATAGTTCTTTTCCGCTTTTACGGGCAAATTCGCACCAGGGACAGTCTCTTAGATGACTGCTGTACCAGTGGTTCGGGTTTGAACCGCATTTTTTCAATTTTCCAAGCTCAGATGCAAGGCATTTACACCATTCGTCTGCCGTTGGTCTTTTATAAGGATCGCGGTGCCCTGCAACGAAACAGTCGGAAAAAAGATCACGGATGCATTGCGGGATGATGTTGTATTCGGGGGTGTATCTTGGAGGGCGAATATCCTTTCTTTTATGCGGGATGTAGGGATAAATGCCGCGTATAATTTTCTGCTCGATTGTCGGCAGGTCCCAGACGTCGCTTCCTGCCGCCTGGTACGGGTGTGCACCGTTCATGAGAAGTTTAAAAATAATTATCCCAAGTGCAAAGAGATCGGAATGGTGCCTGTTGATCTCTTCCTTCCTGAAATTCCGTCCCATGAGCTCGGGGGGGAGCAATTCGCTTGTCCCAACCTTCGTGTGGAAAGTTCTCCCTGTTTCAGGGTTGCACACCTGAAAAGAATCACAGTCGATGAAAGATACTGAGGCTGTTCTTGCCACAAGAATATTTCTCGGGCTGAAATCACCTACACAATGACCTGTTTCATGGATCTTTGAGACGACGAAGCTGATGTTATATGCCGTGGTCATCAGGTACTGCCATGAGAAGGTTCCGCCAAGCATCTTTAGCCGGTCTCCCGTATCGTAATACATGTGGGCTTCCCTGAACATGGCGGTGTCAATTTTTGGCATCTCGTAGCCGACAAACCTGGATTTCCCCTTGTCGAATATATATAACGGCGACGAGGGCCATGCGATGGAGCTCGTAGAGATCTCATCGGCAGGTTTCGTGAGTCCTCCTGCGGGGGGGTACCTGACCATCGTCAGTATCTTGTCATGAAGCTCTTTTGAGATTCTGGTCTTAAAAAAAATTTTTGCACAGGAATGGCTACCGTCTTCTATATTATAGATCGCGCCTTCTCCTCCGCTTTTACCTGTAAATACCAGTTTTTTTTCTTTCCCGGTGTTGTCAAAGACCGAAATTCTCCTGGGTATCATATATCCCTGTCACCCCTGTCCATGACAGCGATTACAAGTGTCTTGTCATCATCAGAGTTCTCCATCATCTTTTTAGATTCTAAAAATCCGGCGATCTCTTTCGATGCCTTCTCTTCATCGGCAAGTCCTTTTGCATAAGAAAAAAAAGGCCTGAAGAAAGGTTCGTATGGGGTATATTCTCCTTCTTTTCTCTGAAGAAAGGCTCTCTGGCATCCGTCGGAAAAGACTGCAAAGGCTTCTACTCCCGGGATGTTTTCATTTATCCTGATGTTTTCATCGATCTTCCCGGCTGTGAGAGGGGTTACTTCGTTTATGTATTCCGATTCCCCGGGAAAAGAGATGATAGTTATATTCCCTTCTTTCTCTGCCACAACTGCCCCGTCGCCGATATGGCCGGTCGTAATAAATCCTTCGTATGTAAACACGACGATAAGAGTGCAGGCCAGTGCCTTAATCGGCAGGCCGGTTTCTTTTGAATATTCTTCTAGAGATTCTCTTGCAGAATAGAATGCTTCTTTCACAATATCGCGGTTTTTCATCATTCCGGCTACAGGGGTATCATACAGGCGGCCCTCTTCAAAAATGGATTTTATTTTATCAACTGCTGAATTTACAGCTTTCAAAGCCCCGGTCTCAGAATGTTTTGCACTCCCGAGACCGTCTGCAACAGCTACGATTATCTCCCTTCTCTCCGTTATCTCAAAGCGGAATGCATCCTGGCAGGGGAGGCCTTTTGCAGTATGTGAACTCCCCGCGGTCTTTCCTCCAAAAACCGGCATGATTGATTTGCCTTTATTATCAGTTAATTCGGGCAATATGTAATATTAATCTGTCTTTTATGGCGGATAATTATTGTGAGTCGATTTATGTGACAGTCTCGGTGCGGAGGGAAGTATCTCCTCAACAGACTAGTCTGGAGAAATAATGTTGTTTGAATCCGGGGCGTTAGAAAGGAAATCAGAACTCCAAAAAGAGCATTAAAGTATTATATTGTAGGGATCTCAGCCCAGCCGAACACAACCGGATCGTCAAGAACAATCTGTTCTCCTACACCCGAGGCGGAAACCTTCGACTGGCTCTTTGAAAGCCAGAGGAACATATCCCTGAAATTGTTTTCCTTAAGTTTCACCGGAGTCCTTGTAGGTGGTGAAATCTTTGAAAGCGTATCAAGGTCTGCATCTTCAACCGCCACCGCAAAGAAAAGGAATTTCCCGTCTTTCTCACCTTCATGAACAAGACCGGTTACCTCATTCCAGAGTTCATCGCCTTCGTTCATGTCGGTAGGTTCACCGTCTGTAATCAGGAATATCCATGGCCTGTAGTAATCGATTCCTTCTTTCCTGTACTCCTCTTTTCTCCGGTTGAGCATCCCGACTGCTGTTTTAATCGCCTCCCCCATTGGCGTCAGGCCGTCTGCGATAAGGTCTTCAGGCTCGAACTCTTCTATCGATGTAAAGTCCCTGATGACATTAACCTTCTGGCCGAAGGTTAATACGGCAAGATCGAGCCTTTTTCTGGCAAGTTCGTCCTTCTCAATTTCCTCTTTGAAAAGAGTAATTCCTTCGTTAAGTCTACTGATCTTGTTATTTATCATCATGGATCCTGATGTGTCGAGGATCAGGACCGTCGGACAGTGGGGCTGCTGTGGATAAGCAATATCCACGATATCTTCAATTGTCATTTGGATTCTCCCTTTAATGATACATTTATCTGTTATTCTGATATTTTTTCGGAGTATATAAATAATAATTGATCTGCCGGCAACAGACCTGCTGCCTGATCAGTCTTTGACTGTAAATATGCCGACAATCAGGATAAAAAGGCCTGTAAGTGCAATTATTATCCCTATAAGCCCTTTTACGACAAATATCAGCTCTTCGAGGAAGTACCATGCACAGTATATTCCTGCTGCCAGAAGTATCAGCCCGGCAATAATCATCAATAGAGCATTTTTGTCCATTTTATCACAATGATATAATAATGCATATTCCGATAAATTACTTACGTTTCCGTTAATCTGTTGATATAATCGGGATATATTTAATGCATCATTAATCTGATATTTAATACATTAATTTCAGGGATTTTAGGAGATAATATGAAGATATCCGTTGTCGGAGGAGGCTACGTGGGTCTAATAACCGGTGCATGCCTCTCTGAAACAGGCCATGAAGTCTGTATAATCGATATAGACCATAAAAAGACGGATGCAATAAATTCGGCTACTCCCCCCATCTATGAAAAGGATCTGGAAGAACTTCTTATACGCAATTCAGGGAAGAATCTCTCGGCAAGTACCGATTATTCCTCTGTCAGGGATTCTGAAGTGTCTGTTATATGCGTGGGAACCCCTATGGGTGAGGACGGTTCGGCTGACCTGAGGTTTATAAAATCCGCCGCAGAATCCATCGGGAAAGAACTGAAGGATTTTAACGGTTATCATGTGGTCACAGTCAAGAGCACGGTTCCTCCCGGGACTACTGCAGGAGTTGTCATTCCGGTGGTAAGAAACGCCTCTGGTAATAATCCCTCAATCGGCTTTGCTATGAACCCTGAATTTTTAAGAGAAGGTATTGCGGTTGGCGACTTTATGAATCCGGATCGTATAGTTATCGGGAGCGATGAAAAACGAGCGGGCGATCTTGTTGAGTCATTATATTCCGGATTTGATGCAAAGATCCTCCGCACCGGCATGATCTCTGCCGAGATGATAAAATATGCCTCAAATTCTTTTCTGGCGACAAAGATATCTTTCTCGAATGAGATTGGAAATATCTGCAAGACTCTTGGGATAGATGTCTATGAGGTAATGGAGGGCGTAGGGCTCGATCACAGGATCTCTCCGTATTTCCTCAACGCCGGATGCGGTTTTGGCGGCAGTTGTTTTCCAAAGGACGTTTCCGCCCTAGTCCATCTTGGAAGGTCGAAGGGAATAAATTCAGCCCTTCTTGAATCGGTTCTTAAGGTGAACGAGACACAACCCCTGGTAATCGTCGATATGCTGAAAAACCGTATTGGCAGCCTTAAAGGAAAGCGGATTGCAGTCCTCGGGCTTGCGTTCAAGAACGATACTGATGATATCCGCGATTCGAGGGCTGTCCCTGCTTTGGAGATGCTTCTGGCCGGGGGTGCAGAGGTCCATGCGTACGACCCCATGGCAAATGACAATATGAAATCTGTCTTTCCGGGGATCAGTTATCATGATTCTGCGGCCGATGCACTGGAGGGTGCTGACGGATGCCTTGTGATGACTGAATGGCCGGAGTTTTCGGAGCTGGATAAGGAGTTTGACAACATGAAGAATAGAGTGATTATCGAGGGAAGACGTATATTATCCATACCGGATGCGGAGGGAATATGCTGGTAAAAACAGGTCTTATACCTGCTGCCGGGTCGGGGACACGTCTTGGACCGTTTACAAATGCGATACCAAAGGAACTGCTTCCTGTTGGTGAAAAAGCCGTAATTGAGCACGTAGTTCATGCAATGACCCTGGCGGGAATTGAGCATATTGTAATCGTGGTTAGCCCAAGCAAGCACGGGCTTTCCGACTATTTTGGATCAGGAAAAAAGTTTGGAGTCAATATATCGTATGTCGTCCAGGACGAAAGAAAAGGTCTTGCAGACGCCGTACTGGCAGGAGAGCATATAATTGATGAAGACTTTACTGTGGTTCTTGGGGATAACTTCTTTGCCCCGAAAACTTTTCTAAAAGATCTTATTGATTTTCACATTGAATCATCTGCCGATACCACTGTTGGCGTTTCCGAAGTTGAAGATGTGACAAGGCATGGGATTATAAATCCCGACGGTCAGCATATCCTCGATATGGTCGAAAAGCCTTCTCCTGATGATGCAAAGAGCAACCTGGGTGCTCTTGGTGCATATGTTTTTACCCCGGAGATCTTTGATGCGATAAGAAGCACCAGACCGGGTTACAAAGGCGAGCTTCAGCTTACCGACTCGATAATGACCCAGATCGTTGATGGTAAGAAAGTCTTTTACAAAAAGATCGATGGCATCCATATCGATGTCGGGACTCCCAAGGATCTCATGAGGGCAAATGAATGGTATCTCAAATACGGCAACGGGGATATCTGAATCTATCTAAAGCCACTTCTTTTTCCTGAAATATATTACCATAGCAATTGCCATAACCAGCATCACGATAAGAACTGCAGGGTAGGCATATGGGTGCTCAAGTTCGGGCATATAGTTGAAATTCATTCCATACAGGCCTGCAATGAATGTCAGCGGGATGAATATCGTGGCGATGATTGTAAGCACTTTCATAACCTCGTTCATCCGGTTGCTTACCCCGGACAGGTAGAGGTCGAGGAGTCCTGCTGCAAGATCCCTGTAGGTCTCTATCGTTTCTGTTATCTGGGCGATATGATCGTGAACATCACGGAGGTATATTTCCGTATTTCTGCTGATAAGATCGTATTCGCCTCTTGAAAGCTCTGCGACCACGTCCCTAAGAGGCCATATGGATCTCCTGAGCCATATGAGATCCCTTCTGGCAGAGTATATCTCTTCAAGAATATCCTGCTCCGGCGATTCAATAATGGATTCCTCAACATCTTCAAGTCTTTCACCCATGATCCCGAAGATCTCAAAGTATTCATCCACAACTAAGTCTATAATTGCGTATAAGAGATAGTCCGCACCGCTTTTTCGGATGCGCCCTTTTGCTGATTCCAGTCTCCTTTTCAGTGGTTCAAATATGGAATCGTCATATTCCAGAAATGTCAGAACCGTATCTTTGAAAAGAATGATGCTTGCCTGCTCTGAATAAAATCCCAGATTTTCTTCAGGAAGAATTACCCTGACAACAAGGTAGATATAATCGTCAAAGGACTCTATCTTCGGCCTCTGGTGCGTGTTAAGGATATCCTCTGTTGTAAGGGGATGGATGCCTGATATTTCGCAGATTTCACTTATCCGTGATGTATCGGCAAGCCCCGTGATATTGATCCATTTATTCCCGTTTTTCTCTAAAATTTCCCTGAAATCATCTATTCCTGCCCCCGGTTTTTCCTCATAGTGTTCCTCATCATAGAGGATTATATTCATCTCCGTTTCTTCAGGGGCTCTCTCCCCGGTATACACGGGTGTTCCTGGTGGAAGGCCGCTTTTGGAAGAGATTTTGGATGTATTGGTTCTCCTTTCCCTTATCATGATTCAATCCCCGTGTTTTGACTTAGAATGTAGCTGCCGTATGTGATTATCCATAATACAAGAGGATATGCAATAAGTCTCTCCATTCCGCCGGGTCCCGGTGGGCCGTATGCATGTACCTGGAGGGCGATCAATGCAAAAAGTCCGATAGTTCCCATAACAGCTGAGAAGTAACTGAATGGCTTTTCAAGTCTCTGTGATGCTGCAATTGCTGATATGGAGCCTATAAGAAATGCGATTCCTGCGGATATGAAATGCGGGAATCCGGTATCCTCAGGGAAAATTCCTACAAATAAGACCCCCGCTCCGGCTATTGAAAGACCGTAGAGAAATAGTTCCTTTGAACCGTTTTGAATAAGGATTGCAGCACCGGTAAGAACAAAGATCCCGAATATGGCTGTTGACAGATTAAAGATTATATCGGCAGGCCAGGGACCTGTTCCAAGGTCGCTGATGTAATTGGTATTGATCGAATATCCCGGGTATACCGCTTCGGAGATTATCATTGAAAGTATCCATATGGCGCCTCCGGAGAGAAGAAGTGTCCCTGCGGTATTTTTGTTTTCCAGAAAGCTGCAATCCATCAGATTCTCTATTGATTGTTCAGAGTTTAATTATTTGGGTGATCTTAGAAAAAAAGAGTGTTCCCGGAAACAGGATCATTCTCCTGAGGGATTTGAGATCCTTCCAATGAACAGTATGTTTCCTGTATCGTCGTCCTGTATCAGGAATACGAACGGATGGTCGGCCATGAATACCGGAACGGGGTCTTCTTCAACAACTGCCGTCAGCTTCATAACAACCGCCGTTGCAGCTGCTGCTTCGGTTCCCTCCTCGTTTACCTCGATGAATGCCTTGTGGACAACATCGCTGATGAAGAGATTGTTTGTCCCGTCCATTCCCGAAAAGTCAGCACCGCCTGTGAATGCAACAGGCATTCCCATCTCTGCAAGGGTGTCGCTCATCTGGTATTCTGTTTCGAGTTTGAACTTCGGGAAGAAGACCTTCACCCGTTTTGATCCAATTGAATTCTCAATACTCTCAAGTTTTCCTTCAGACAGGACGTCTTCTGCTGCCCGCAGGTCGTTTTCCTTCGGGAGAATGACGAACATTGAGAGCTCCTTTCCACTCTCGTGTTCGTAAGGCATCTTCAGTACCTGGAGTTCATCTGTCTCTGCATAGCCGTACACCGCATCTTCATCGGTCCTCTGCATCATGTCGACCTTTACGATATCTCCTGACGGGGTTGTGAAGTCCGCCTCCGAGGTCTTGTTCTCATCGAACTGGAGCACCCATGTCCCCTTGAAGTATATTGCGTTGGTAATCACAAGTCTTGTTAGCGGATCGATCATCCCCTGCGGGATTAAATCCTTAATCCTGTCGTTGGTCTTCTCCTCGGCCCAGCCGTTGATCGTCAGTCTCGACTCTTCCGGCTGGTTGATGAAATCGAGGTTCGTGGTCTTTGCCGAGTAATACTTATCTGCCGTGTTTATGTAGCTATCAAGGAACTGATAGGTTTTCTCCGCCCAGAGTGCATTTGCGACATTGAGTTCGTATTCCGGATCTCCGGCATTTATCCCGGTGTTAACCGAGAGGTATCCGTCCCTTAGAGTGGTTATGTCTTCAGGGAAGTGGAAGACCGATCTTATCTGGTCTGAGGTTTCACCTTTTGCACCCTCGTATGTCAGAGCAAGAGCTGATGATATACTGAAGGGAGACAGAAAGAGGTTTTTATCTTCGCCGGTTTTAGCAGTTAACTGCCCGTAGATGTCAAATGCGAACATATTGTTTGCTTCGATGACGCTCTCCACGGCACTGCCTGTTTCAGGTGTGCCTGTAGTGGGCGTTGGTTTGATTGGCTGTCCTGAATCAGGCGTTCCCGTGCATCCTGCAAAAAAGGCACATACAATCATGCAGAGAACTGCCGCACAAATCATAGTTTTTTTCCGCATCATGACAGATTATAGGCAGTATTTTTTATTTAATCTGGCGTTGACTGCGATTTTTTTCGAAGTTACATGAAGGGTAAAAAGAGATATTGATCTTCATCAGGCTGCAGGATTTGAGATCCTGCCGATGAAAAGGATATTTCCTGTCTCATCATCCTGTATGAGGAAGATGAATGAGTGGTTTGCCCGGAACTCGGGAACAGGATCTTCCTGGACCATTCCTCTTCCCAGTACTACGGCCGTTGCAGCCGCTGCTTCGGTTCCCTCCTCGTTTACCTCGATGAATGCCTTGTGGACGACATCGCTGATGAAGAGATTTGTTGTCCCGTCCATTCCCGAGAAGTCAGCACCGCCTGTGAATGCAACAGGCATTCCCATCTCCGCAAGGGTGTCGCTCAGCTGGTACCCGGTTTCGAGTTTGAACTTCGGGAAGAAGACCTTCACCCGTTTTGATTCAATTGAATTCTCAAGACTCTCAAGTTTTCCTTCAGAAAGGACGTCTTCTGCTGCCTGCAGGTCGTTATCCTTTGGGAGAAGAACTAACATCGACAGCTCCTTTCCGCTCTCGTGTTCGTAAGGCATCTTCAGTACCTGGAGGTCGTCGGTCTCTGCATAGCCGTACACTGCCTCCTCATCGGTCCTCTGCATCATATCAACCTTTACGATCTCTCCTGATGGTGTGGTGAAGTCCTCCTCCGAGGTCTTGTTCTCATCGAACTGGAGAACCCATGTTCCCTTGAAGTAGATGGCGTTTGTAATGACAAGGGTTGTCAGGGGATCAATCATCCCCTGTGAGATAAGGTCTTTAATTCTGTTGTTTGTCTTTTCCTCAACCCAGCCGTTGATTATCAGCCGTGATTCTTCCGGCTGGTTTATGAAATCGAGATTTGTGGTCTCCGCCGAGTAGTATTTTTCTGCAGTAATAATGTAGTTCTCAAGGAACTGGTATGTCTGTTCAGCCCAAAGGGCATTGGCGACATCGAGTTCGTATTCGGGATCTCCGGCATTTATCCCGGTATTGACATCCCGGAACCCGTTTCTAAGTGTTTCGATATTGTCCGGGAAGTGGAAGACCGATCTAATCTGGTCTGCAGTCTCCCCTTTTGCTCCTTCATACGTCAGAGCAAGAGCCGATGATATACTGTACGGGGAGAGGAAAAGGTTGTCATTTACGTTCTTTTCGGAAGCGATCTTTTTGTAGATGTCAAATGCAAACAGGTTGTTCGCGTCGACAACATTGTCTGCCGCTTCTGCAGACATTTCGGGAATTCCGGTTGGCAGGGGCGTTGCTGTCTGGCCTTCGTCCGGACCGGGTGAACCCGTACACCCTGCAAAGACCGATAGTATTCCTGCCAGCAGGATTGCTGCGCACAGGACAGTGGATGCTTTTTTCATAACTCTCATTTAGTCCTGTTTTTAATTTAATCTGGCGTTGACTGCGATTTTTTTCGTAGTTACCTGACGGGTGATGCCTGCACCCTGAAAATCCATGGTTATATTATGGTTGTAAATACCTTGTCCCCCAATATTAGGCATCATTCCTATGCCGCAAAAAGTGCCTGACTATGATGTGATAATTATTGGCGGAGGCCCTGCAGGGCTTTTCTGTGCGATCCATTGTGCGGTTGGGGGCCAAAAGGTTCTTGTCCTCGAAAAGAAGGCATCCTGCGGGAGAAAACTACTGATCACCGGGTCCGGGCAGTGTAATCTTACACATGAAGGAGAGATTTCGGAATTTCTTTCCCATTATGGTGGTAATGGCAGATTCCTCCGGCCGGCACTCATGAACTTTACAAATGCGGATCTTGTGGATTTTTTTACTGCCCGCGGGGTTTTGTTTGAGACTGATAAGAACGGCAAGATCTTTCCTTCGACAAAGAAGGCGGGAGATATCCTGTCGGTTCTTCTCCGGGAGTGCGAAGAGAAGGGAGTCGAGATCCGGTGCGGCGAACCTGTTTTTTCAGCCGGGAAAAAAGATGATATATTTATTGTCGAGACGAATTCCGGTCAATATCAGGCCGAAAGTCTGGTTGTCTCGACCGGCGGGGCATCATATCCCCAGACCGGTTCCTCGGGTGACGGCTACCGGATTGCAGATGGTCTGGGGCAGCCTGTAACCGGTATTGCTCCTGCTTTAACGCCGGTGTATATTCGTGATTACAGGTTTGGGGATCTCTCCGGAATTTCATTTGAGAATGCCCGGCTCTCTCTTTTCAGGGAGAATAAGAAGATCGCCGATCACACCGGTGATCTTCTCCTGACTCATAAGGGATTGTCGGGTCCGGGGATTCTCGATTTTTCAAGAAGCATTGTTCCGTGTGATCAGCTGAAGGTGTCGTTCATAACCGCCATGAACCCTGAAGAATTCAGGAAGGATTTTACACAAAAAGCAGATTCAGGGGGGACGAAACTGGTTAAGACGATTCTTCTGGATTATTCTCTTCCCGAAAGATTCGTAAAGAGGATACTGGAACTCTCGGAAAGCCCGCCTGATCTCACCTGTTCGCACCTCCCGAAGAAGGGAAGAAACCTCCTGGTAAAAAACCTTACAGAATATTCTTTTGAAGTCAGGAGACTGGGCGGATTTGACGAGGCGATGGTCACACGGGGAGGGGTCACCCTCGACGGAGTCAACCCGAAGACGATGGAATCGAAGACTGTTCCGGGACTCTATTTTATAGGAGAAGTTCTTGATGTTGACGGAGATACCGGAGGTTATAATCTTCAGGCGGCTTTTTCGACGGGTTTTCTTGCGGGGAAGATGGTTTAAGCGTTCTGCATTTCTTTTTCACGTATTACAATCTTTTGAAATTTTCTGGGAAGAATCTTCTATTTAAATATCAAACCTTCGCTACATTAGTTTCCAAAGAAACTCTTCAATGTAACAAATGGCACTTAAAACCCGGTGAGAACTCCTGCCGGAGAGGAGATAGTCTGAAATATGATAAAAAACCAGAACAAACCCTACGGGGAGCAGGCAAAAATCCCGGGGGTCTGTTCTTCCGATTCTACCTGATTAAATAAACCGGCAGTGATGCCAACAGGATATTTATAAATCAGGGCCTGAAAGATAATACCTTAAAATGTCTTATTTGATTGAGGTTGGGATCATCCTGATCCTTATCGGACTCAATGGTCTTTTTGCCATGTCGGAGTTTGCAATAGTGTCCGCGAAGAAAGCGCTGCTGCGTCTCCGGTCTGAAGAAGGAGATCCGGGAGCAGCCACGGCCATTAAGCTGTCTGAAGATCCCACTTCTTTTCTTTCAACTATACAGATAGGAATAACCCTTGTCGGGATAATTGCCGGTGCTTTCGGCGGTGTGACCCTTGCAAAAGAAATCTCGCCTTATTTTGTTGTCTATCCGGCACTTGCACCATATAGCGAGGCCCTAAGTGTCGGTCTGGTTGTTCTTACGATAACATATTTGACACTGGTTTTTGGAGAACTCGTTCCAAAACGTATTGCACTGGGCAATGCAGAGGCTATCGCTTCCGGCGTTGCCAGGCCTATGCATCTCCTTTCCCGTGCAGCTGCTCCGCTGGTTTTCGTCTTAAGCTCCTCCACCGTGGCGGTATTAAGACTGCTGGGGATCAGGGAGGACACCGGGACGACCGTTTCCGAGGATGAAGTAAGGTTTTTGCTTGAGGAGGGGACACGGGCCGGAGTGTTTGAAAAAGCCGAACAGAAAATGGTTGAAGGGGTCTTCGATCTCGCTGACAGGCGCGTTGAATCCCTTATGACTCATCGCCCCGATATAGTGGCACTTGACCTCATGGAACCGGATGAGGAGAACCTCCACAAAATGAGAATGACAACACATTCCAACTTTCCCGCATATGAAGAGAATCTCGACAAAATACTTGGGATGGTCTCGGTAAAAAGTGTATTTTCCGGGATGCTGGATACCGGCAGGCCTGATCTCCGGTCGGCTGTAACAACGCCGCTATTTGTTCCCGAGACTCTCCGCGTACCTAATCTTATCAGGTCTTTCAGGGAGTCGGGACTTCATATTGCACTTGTGAATGATGAATACGGCAGTATTCAGGGGATTGTTACCCTGCACGACATTATTGAAGCAATCGTGGGCCATATCCGTGAAGAGGGTGAGACGGTGAATCCCCCTGTTATCAGGAGGGAGGACGGGTCATGGCTGGTCGACGGTATGAGCCGTGTAGATTCGGTTAAGAAGATCATCTCGCCTTTTATCACATTCCCCGGTGAAGGCGAGGGTAATTATGATACTGTCGCGGGTCTGGTTATGTATGTCCTCCAGAGAGTGCCTGTGGAAGGTGATCTCTTTATTGAAGGCGGGTTCAGGTTTGAGGTCGTGGATATGGATGGAAACCGTGTCGATAAGGTGCTTGTGACGAGAACTCCCGAAACCGATCCGGGACAAGATCTCTGATTGTTCTGGAGTTTGGGATTGTCAGAATTTAGAACCCTGTCGGGCATATATGGCGATAAGAAAAAAAATAATTTTTAAAAGTGCTGATATGGGGATTTGAACCCCAGTCGCCGGCGTGAAAGGCCGGCATGATTGGCCCCTACACTATATCAGCGTTAGAATTGTTGCCTTAATATGTATGGCAGATTATGATATATACGTTTTGGATTTGGCCGCCTGAAAAAGTGTATTTTATAATTTATTTGTAGATTTCAGTTCCTTCCGATGAGGTCTTTGCCTGGAACGCGGCAACCATCTGTTTGACGACAGGGCCGGGCTTTCCTGTCCCGATCTCCCTGCCGTCTATGAGTATTACGGGTGCAACCTCAGCAGCCGTTCCGGTTACAAGTATCTCGTCTGCGGTGTAGAGGTCGAAGTACCCGAGGTTCTGTTCCTTAACAGGGATTCCAAGCTCTTCGGCGATCTCGATAAGAACCATCCTTGTGATTCCCCTGAGGTTGTTTAAGGTATGAGGCGTGAAGATCGCTCCGTTCTTTACTACGAAGATGTTGTCACCTGACCCTTCGGCAACGTATCCGTTCGTGTCGAAGAAGATGGCTTCGTCCCCGCCTTTGCAGTTTGCTTCGATCTTTGCCATGATATTGTTGAGATAGTTGAGACTCTTCACATTCGGCGGGAGGGCCTCGGCCGCATTTCTCCTGATCGAAACGGTGACGGCCGTAAGTCCTTTCTCGTAGAGATCCCCGTACATTGCTCCCCATGGAGCTGAAATTATGAAAACTGTGGGTTTCAGGCATTTTCTTGGGTCAAGACCAAGATCGCCGACACCCCTTGTAACTACGAGCCTGATGTAGGCATCCCTGTGTTCGTTTTTCCGGAGAGTTTCAAGAGTGGCTTCGGCCATCTCCTCTTTTGTCATCCCTATATCAAGATCGATGGTCTTTGCCGAGTCGTAGAGCCTGTCAAGGTGTTCGTTGAGCCTGAAGACTCTTCCGTTGTATGCCCTGATTCCCTCAAAGATGCCGTCTCCATAGAGAAGACCGTGGTCGAAGACCGAAATCTTTGCCTCTTCCTGCGGAACGAATTTACCGTCCAGGTATATAATCATGGATTTAATATCTTCTGCTGAAGTTAATTATTTTTTGATTTTTATTCAGATCTGAAGGGCGGGAAATAATAATATTTCATTTGTTCTGCCTTCGGCCGGAAAAATTCCGGTTTGAGAATATCAATTTATATAAAATGTGATGTTATTTGGATAAATTAATTGAATTTACTTCTTCATCCGGCAATTATCAACGAAATTCCCGATCATCCCCGATGCTGCAAGGGGGTGAAGATGCGTGTAGCTCCCCTGCGTCCTGTTTACCACCGCACCGTCGAATCCGCCGATGATTCCCGATCCCCTGCTGAGCCTGTAGCTGTAATGAGTGTCCTTTGAAAGCCTGACGTCGGTATGATGGAATTCGTGGCCGCTGAATTCGGTGCTTCCAAGTGGGCTTTTTGAGTCTGAAACTCCTTTTACATACCCGATTACCCGTTTTGACGGCATGGTTGTCTTTCCATCGAAGACACCGCACATCTCGTATTGCATGTCATCAGCACGATCGTTCCATCCTGCTTTCAGGCATAGTTCTCCGGTAAGATAGATCAGGCCGCCGCATTCGGCATAAACCGGCGTTCCGTTTGTGGATACTTCTGAAATTGCCTCTTTCATCCTGTCGTTGGATTCCAGTTCGGCGGGAAACATCTCCGGGTAACCGCCACCGAGGATATATCCGTCGGCATCCGGCAGGCTGTCATGAATCGGGCTGAATGTTACGACTTCAGCCCCTTTTGCCCCGAGGATGTCGAACAGGTCATTATAATAGAAGTTAAAGGCCTCGTCAATCGCGACTGCGATCTTTACGTCCTTTTCTTCTTTCTGTATGAAGCTGTCCGGGATTTTTGCCGGTGCGGGAGATTCGCCCGCGATGTCGAGTAAGGCATCGATATCGACGTTCCTGCTGACAATCTCCTTTACTGCATCCACTCTTTTCAGGAATTCGTCGTCTCTCTTCCCTTCCTGAAACGGAATCAGGCCCAGGTGCCTCATCGTGAGCTTCATCTCATCGCGTCTCGGGATGGCACCTATAACCGGTATTCCTGTTGCAGCCTCAATTGCAGTCTTTGCCTTGTGGAGATGTTTCTCGCTTATAATCTGGTTGAGGATAATGCCTTTAATCCTCACATCCGGGTCGTATGCGCAGAAACCCATGACTATTGCGGCTGCACTCCTCGTGATGCTCCTTGCGTCGATCACTAGTATCACATTCTGGCCGAGCATCTTTGCAACGCTTGCAGTGGAACCTGTGTCGGAGAGTGCTTCCGATCCTTCAAAGAGGCCGCGAACTCCCTCGATGACTGCAATCTCCGCACCGATACAGCCGTTTGTATAGCTATCCCTGATCTGCTCCGGTGTCATCACAAAGCTGTCGAGGTTCCTGCAGGGCCTCCCGGTGACTGCAGTCAGGTATGAAGGGTCGATGTAGTCCATTGCGACCTTGAATGTCTGGACCGTGAAGTCTTCTGAGAGTATAGAGCTTAATGCAAGTGTAATACTCGTCTTGCCGCTCCCAGACCTGTCCCCGGTTATAAGAAAACTCTTCATTTCTGTCAGAAGCTCCTTATTACGTCCCCGAATTCGCCCGGAACGATATTCCTTACTCCAAGCGTCTTCGGGTGCAGGTCGATCTCGACAACCACGTGGTCATGTCCGAATTCCTTTAAGGGTTCAACCTGTCTTGGGCCGTTTGTAACAGAGAAGACCTCGATTCCTTCAAGATATTCGGGTGGAATTGCGTGGGGAACGCCTGCAATCAGGGCGAAGTCCGGGTTTGTCTCCCTGATAATCTCTCCAATCCGGTCGCCGTTGGCGCCGTACTCGTCAAGGGCCCCACATAAAACCGGCTCTATCCCTGCGGCTTTCACTCCGGAAAGAATATTCTCCGCATCCCTCCGCACCTTTGGAAGCCCCCTCTGTTCGAGGTTTACCACATACGTAACATCTGCATCCGGGCATTTTTCATGCAATGCGATCAGCGAGTCGATGAACATATATGCGGTCTCTTTTTTCGCATTGAGTATTGCAATGCCTTTTTTACCGGTTCCGGCAAGTTTTACGAGTTCTTCTGCAGCGATATGCTTCAGGTCCCCGCGTGAAGGCTGGACGTAGGGTTTGTAGGCGGCGCCTCTCTTTCTCTCCACTTCGTTTGCGGCCTTAAGGAGCATCTTCTGCCTGTCAAGCTCATCTTCATCGATCCACCCTGCCGCCGCCGCCGGTTCGAGTGCTGCAATCACACCGTCGATATTCTCCCTGAATCCTGCATGGATCTCAACAGCGATTGCAGGTGTTGTTATCCCTGAGTCGAGAATTGCGGCCTCCATGTCCTCCCCGATAATCATAGATACGCACGTCCCTACAACTGCTATCCTTTCGGGTTTGAATTCCTTTTCTGCATATCTCAGGACATCTTCAAGAACCTGCTGGCCCCCGAAGATGAACTCGTTGTCTGCAAGTGAGGTCGTAAGCACCCTGAGGCCGTCCTCTTCAAGAAGGCGGGCGTGCTTGAATGAGCAGCCCGATGGTCCGTGGAGGATTGCAAGTTCTACTCCGAGATCCCTGACCGTATAGAGTGCGGCAACGATTGAGCTGGGTCTTGGCTGTATATAATTCATATTTTCATCTCCAGGTTTTAACGGAAAGGATGACGGTCCGCTCCTCTCCTGATTTTAGTGCTTTTTCTTTGCCTTCATCCAGTGATGATGCTTTTTCAAAGGCGATCCCGGGTGGGATTTTATCTTTGACCGCTTCAGGGTTTTTTGATATGACAACTACCGCTTTGGGCATGATATCCGCTATTGCGCCCGCGATCTCATCGTCGGGAAAACCCTCACATATATTATCCGCCTCTACACCTATAACAAGCACCTGTTCTTTGCCGGGAAATATCCTGCGGGCATAAAGAGAGGCGGCGACTGCGGTTCTCCTGTTTGTACCGCTGTTTGAGTTGTCGATGATTCCTGTGCCGTTTATGGTGCCGGACGAGAGTCTCCCTTTTAGTGCTGAGAATGAACTGAGGCGGGAAGGATCGCTTCCAAGGATGCAGCCTGCCGCTGCTGCTGTCATGAGTGCCTCCATGTAACCCTCGACGGTGAGAAGAGGGTTTGTAAAATCACCTTCAATACCGGCGTAATCGTAACTGCAGATATCGTCTTTTACATCTACAATCTCATCAGTCGACAACGCTCCGGGGATGGGGGCTTCAATTCCAGGGCCAAGCAGGACTTTTTTGCATCTCTTAAGCAGACCGATCTTTTCATCGAGTGCGGATTTTTTCCCGTTTGCAATAAGGTAGTCCTCTCCTGATGTAAGTATTCCCAGATCCCCGAGGCCCGTTACCCCGATCGATTCCTCGGCGATAATCCACCTGCAGTTGTCCCCTGCGGCAGAGATGACCTCAGGCACTGTGGCGGGTGTGATGCTCTTTTTAAAGATCAGGTTATTCTCCGGGTACATGACGGTGCTGCGGGAGGTGTGGCGGATGCCGCAACCGTTCATGATGTGCGATACTGCATGTGCAGTTGTCGTCTTTCCTCTTGCGCCGGTAATCTCTACCAGCAGAATGTTTTTTGGGACTGAAGCAGCAAGGGCGACAGCCTCATGGTGCGAGATTACCCTGTTATTCGAATAGTTGAGAAGGCTGTAATCCGGATCAAGGTGTACAGGAGCAGCAATCAGTTCATATTCTCTTTTTAATGCCTTGTCCTCAGTTATCGTTCCGTCCCTGCCCCGGTAGACATCAACGGTGTCCGTGGCATGACCCGATCTTTTAAGATATTCAGCCAGGGATTTTCCGCCGTGGATGGTGTCGAGAACAAGGATCTTCATAAAAAATGGTTTTGCCTTTTAGAAGGCAAGAATGTTGATATTGTACGTATCTCTTCAGAGATAGTCATCGACTGCTTTCTTTCCGCTAGAGATCATGAGATCTGCAAGCATCTCGTTCTCTCCAATGGGGTGGGCAAAGACGAGGGGGATCTCTTTATTCTTAAGTTTGAAGGTTCCCTTGTGTCCGCCTTCTTCAATCCCGAGGATTTCGGGAATATCTACATCAATATGTGTTCCCCTGGCGAGGAAAAGAGGGACTACCTGAAGCATTTCAATGTCCTCGTCCCTGAAAGCTTCAACTGCTTCAGGGATTGAAGGTTCGTTGAATTCCATAAATCCGGTTTTAACAACGTATCCTTCTTCTTTGTCGGCAATGTTCTTTGCTGTGTTTTCGATTAGCTGTTTGTTGTATGGCAGTTTGCTGCCATGGCCTACTAGTAAGAATCCAATCTTTGTCATATTGTACAATGTATTACTATCTTATGTAAAAATAATTACCAATTGATTTTTCACTTATTCAAAAGACTATTATATACAGATGAGTGATTTTGAAAGAGAGATCGCAAAGTGCTTCAACGAATATTTTGAAAGAGTCGGGGCAAAAGGCTACGCTTACAGGCTCAAACAGTCCCGTTTCATCACCCAGTACGTCGATGTTCTTTCCGATTCGCTTGACCCCCGGTACTATCTGGCAATCGAATGCAAGTCGCTGAAATCAAAAAAACTCTACTTCACGCAGCATTTCCACGAGGATAAGAATGGCGTTCACCAGGTGGATGCTATATCTGCGTTTATCAAAAAAACCGGCAGGCAGGGTTTTCTTGCGGTTGAGTTCCGCGCGGGGGCAGGAAAACCAAAGGAGGCATACCTTCTTCCGTGGAACCTTGTTATTGAATTCAGGGCAAATAATGCAGGAATTTCAAAGGAGGATTTCTCTGCAGGTATCAGACTGGAGAGATCGGCGGGTGGTTATTTCCTTCCGGGACCAATCCAAAGCCATTAGATAATTAAAGTCAAATCTATAGGGAAGAATGATGGATCCATATGACAGGTATGAACTCATTGTTAACGGTCGTACCGTAAAAACACCAATAGCAATAGCTTCAATGGCAGGGATTGTCGATGCCGAATATGTCCTTGCAAGGAAAGAGAATATAGGAATGGCGTTCATTGGGGGTTATTCAATCGACGAGCCAACAATGAATGCAAGCGTCCTTTTGGAGGAGGAGGGGCGCAGGGAATTTATTTCTGCAGACCCTGTGGCTGCAATAAAAGCAGAGGTCGAAAAGTTTGAGGCAACAGATGTAATTCCCGGAGTCAACCTTAGGGGGAGCAGTCCGCAGTCATTTGCTTCGGTTGCTGATGAGCTTGGCGACGGTTTAATCTATGAGATCGATGCCCACTGCCGCCAGCAGGCAATGATCGATGCAGGATGCGGGGAGTATTACCTCCATCATCCCGAAGAGCTTGCAGAAGTTGTATCTGCACTTAAGGATGGGGGAGTAACTGTCTCTGTCAAGTTAAGGGCCGGAGTGGCCGATGACGACTCTGCACTTGCACGTCTTTTATGGAAGGCCGGTGCCGATATCCTTCATGTCGACCTGATGGATTTCGGCGTCTCTAAGATAAGGCAGATCAGGAACAGCTGCCCGCTCTTTCTGATTGCCAACAATTCGATAAACACATTCGACAGGATGAAAGACCTGTTCGCACACGGGGCTGACATGGTTTCGCTTGCCCGCAATTCGGATATCGAAACCCTGAAATCTCTTGATATGGCGATAGCAGCCTATGCGGACGAGACTGGATGGTACAATTCCCCGAAACAGCTTTGCAGGGGCGGGGATCTGCGGAGCCTGACATTCTGTTGTATGCCGGTGAAACAGTGTCCTCTTATGCCGGCACTGAAAAAGGCAGGAATGTCGCCGAAGGAGTATCATGACCTGAAGGTTAAACTGGTTGAGAATACACCTCTTGCATCCGGTTCCAGCACATGCTTCGGCAGTCTTGCGTGGTGCTGCAAGGGTTCGACTCCCTGCATGTTCAGGGACATAAGCATCAAAAAGGAGGGTATAACGCTTGCAGACTACATGAGATACAAGCGGCGTCTCTCTGAAAAGATTATGAAAAGGTTGTTTGATGAAGAAAACCGGGAAGAAGTCGCGGACTGAGACTGCCCAGCTTGCAATGATGCTTGAGGTCTGCGCCGGGGTCAAACCCGGAAACGTGGACCGTTTCCATGACTATGATGATACATGGCTGGAGCATTTTCTTGCATCTGCAATCCTTGCAAGGCCGGCCTTTGAGGAGGCTGAGGATTTTCCCTCTTCCGGAAAGGGAATAGGGGAGATCATATATGATGCGGTGGACCTGACAAATGTCCATTCCGGCGGAAACACCCATTTTGGGGCATTCATTCTTTTAATTCCTCTTATCGCCGGTGGAACGGTGAAGAGAGCGTCGGAACTTGTTCATTCGACGACGGTTGCAGATGCGGTCTCATTCTATAAGGCGTTCGCGCTTACTTCTGTGAGGATAAACGAGACCGACGAGCTTGATGTCAACGATCCAGCCGCACTTGAATATCTTTCTGAAAAACAGATGACACTCTACGATGTTATGGAGTATTCATCTCCGAACGATATGGTTGCGGCTGAGTGGACGAATGGTTTCCGGCTGACGCAGAAGGTCGCCGGAATGCTGAAAGAATCCGGTGAAGGCAGGGGGGTGATCCCCTGTGCGTTCATCTCCCTTCTTTCAGAGGAGAATGATACGTTCATCGTAAAGAAGTTCGGTCATGAAACGGCCGAATGGGCCAGAGACAAGGCCTGCCTTGTAAGAAAGGGAGAGCTTACGGCTGAGGAATTCGATATGATGTGCCTTGAGAAAGGTGTCAATCCGGGTTCGATAGCAGATATAATTATCGCGGGAATATATGTTGCTATAAGCAGGGGTTGGGAATGGGACTCTTAGGCGAAGGAATTAATGAGATAATCGCAACGACGCGAAACAATGCAGCGCCGATTGGAATTATTGTAAAGGGTGGTTCAGAGAGGATGGTTCTCTTTCACGGGACTCATACTCTTGAAAACATCAGACGGGACGGCTGGGTTGTTGCCAATATAATTCACGATCCGGTGATATATGTCCGGACAGCGTTCGATGATCTCCCGGAAGATTATTTCTGCGACGAGACCTCCGGCAGCCTGGAAGTCCAGCGCCTGAAGGATGCATCGGCATGGATTGCATTTAAGGCCGATATCGAGAGGGACTCCGGCGAAGCGGCGGCTGTCAGGCTGACGCCGGTCGAAGAGAGAATCCTGGATGAAAAAATATATCCTGTAAACCGCGGTTTCAACAGTATAATCGAGGCGGCAGTCCATGGGACGAGATTCATCATGAATCACGATCCCCGTCTCGGCGAACTGATCGATCATCACGCATCTCTCGTCAGGAGGTGCGGCGGACCCCGCGAGCGGGAGGCTCTGGAGCTTTTGCTTGGATATATTCAGGATTGATTTTTTTAGATTTTTTACTAAAACGAAATAAGGGAGGGGGAGGTATCCCCTCTCCCTATGACCCTCCCCCTCGTGGTGATAGGTCGCAACCGGGGATGGGCGAGCATCCCCGGTTGCTCCGGCTACTATTCATTTTTTTCTATTAACATATGAAACATCTAAACCGGAGTATCTTCTATGCGAAAATTCGCGGGGCGAATTGAGCATTGGTCTACCCCGTAGGGGTTTATGGCCCGATAACAAAGGGATGACAACGATCTAAGAAATAAACTCAAACGGAATTAAAAACCGGATAAGCCGGTCAAAAAATTGATTGGAAATTATTTTGTTTACGGAGCAGTTGCAACGATCTGGCGCGTATCATCTTTAAATACAGCCGTGAAAGTTACTTCAGCTCCTGACTTCGGGAATGTAGTAGTGTTTATCATACCAACCTGGAAATCCATATTAATCACAACAGGATCACCGGAACCATTCGTTAAACTGAGATAGTCAATACCCTCTACATCTTTTCCTGCAAATATCTTATATGTGATCAAACCATCGTCATTTACGCCGGTCTGGATTGTAACATCTTTCTGTGCACTGCCCTCGAGATCTCCTGCGAGACCGAAGACGAATACGGCAATAACTGCTGCAAGAATGACCGTGATTGCAACCATAAGGATAACACCGATAACCGGCGATACACCATCTTCATTTTTCATCAATTTCATAATTTCACCTCAAAAAACCCGAAACCTTTATTCCAGATTTACGGATTAATAGTAGTTATTTTCTTTATTATATTTATATAGCTTTTGAGCAATTCTGAATTTAAGAATGGTTTGGACTGATATTGATTTGCAGGGAAATAATATTCAATAAAAACGATTGAAAAAGGAGATATGTTTCCAATGGTTTTCTGTAAAGGGAGATGGTCAGAAATAAATTGTCAGCTCTGTACCCGATTCAAGAAAGTTTGAGTCTGGAATTATCGACTGGATGACTCCTTTTATATAAGAGATATTTACTAAATCTGTATTGTCAATCTGCTGATTTTTTGATTTTCCCGATTTTGTTATTATAATCTCGGTCTGTTCCCCTTTTCTCTTTATATTGTAGTCATGGCCGGATATGAGTAATATTCCGTCAATTACCGTATCGATCTCTATCTGGCCCCCCAGCCGGTTTTTGATCTCTTCTCCCTCTTTTTTTCCCAGTTTAAAGACGATACTGCTGATCTTCTCATTTATGAACCTGTCATCTTCCCCGATTAGTTCTTCGAGAACTTCCCTTGAAAAATCGTGTGGTCTCCAGTTCCTTGAGATTTTTACGAACTGCCAGTCTCTTGCGAACGAACTGGTTATATTAGGCATCTTTCTAACCCCTGAGTATGGAATAGATTATAACACAGATACCGATTATTGCAAGGCATCTCGAAAAGATCTGTGACCAGAATATGATAAACAGGTTCTGGGACAAAAGCCCTACTATATCCGGAAGGACTATGCCGATTATTATTGTAAATACACCATACATCAGCAGAAGAATGCTTTGCTGTTTTACAAGCCTGTAGGCATCGTAAATATAGACGATGAGAGCGCCCCCAAGTGCAAGTGTTATTATTGCAAGAAAGTTGTTCAAGAGACTAATATCCATGCAGATCATACTCCTCAATGTTCCAGAATTGTTCTTTTACTTTCTTAACCGTTAATATCGGTTTAATTTCCCGCACCCCATGAAGCTCGCTGAGCGGGATTAAGATATCTTTCTTTAGTTCTGCGATCTCCGATACCCTGACCTTTGCCAGGAAATCGTTTGGCTCAAGTGTTTCATAGACTTCCAGAATATGATCCATTCTAAGCAGGAAATGTTCGATATTTGGTTTTTCAAGTGGATCTACTGATATTGACAGGAAAACGATAATTGAATGCTTAAAATATTCCGGATTGACGACGATTGTGAAACGTTGGATAATCCCGCTTGATTTTAACTTTTCAATCCTTTTAAAAACCGTAGATGGAGCAATATTCAGTTTTTTTCCTAAATCTGCCATCGAAGTCCTGCCGTCTTTGGCAAGTTCATTTAGAATGGCATTATCCACTTTATCCAACATTTTACCAGTTGGATAATTTTACTTTTATTTTGATTTAATATTTCTTATTGTAATTTTCATCTTCAGATGGTGGGTTTACGCTATTTATGCCGCTTTTACCGGAAAAACCGTGCTGTATTGCATGGTTTATAAAATTTTTCCCATTTCTGCATGCCTCTTCAGGATTTACGCCAGATGCAAGCAATGCTGTTATTGCGGCTGAGAGGCAGCACCCGGTTCCATGAATGTCAAAAGGGTATCTTACACTCCTGAATTCAACATTCCCCGAAGTTGTAATGAAAGTGTCTGTTGAGTACCCGCCATCTGCGTGACCGCCTTTTATAAGAACAGCCCCTGCACCGAGATCAAGAATGTTTTTTCCTGCCTCCCCGATCTCCTTCTTTGTTTTCACCGATTCCATTCCTGCAAGGCGGGCCGCTTCATGAAGATTGGGGGTGATGAGAGATGCTTTTGGTATGAGGAGATTCTTCAGCATCTTTTCCCCGTCCTCATCAAGGAGAACAGAACCGCTCGTCGATACCATCACCGGGTCCAGAACAAGGGTTGCATCTCCGGGAAGCGATTCTGAAACCGTACTGATAATTTCGCCGTTTGCAAGCATCCCGGTTTTAAAACATTTCACATCGTATTCTTCGATTACCGCTTCCATCTGCATCCGTACCGCATCTGCGGGAAGGGGCCAGACCCCGTAGACTTTTTTTGGGTTTTGTGCGGTGATTGCGGTTATTACTGTAAGCCCCCATACTCCCAGCGAGCTGAAAGTTTTGATATCTGCCTGGATTCCCGCGCCGCCTCCTGAATCGGATCCGGCTATTGAGCAGGCGCAGGGAGATCCCGGGTGCACTCCGTACATTTCATATTATTATCGGGCTTTTGGGTGTTGAAGATTGCTGAAATTTTGGAATAATTATTAATTTCCGGACTTTGACCGGGTATCAACCCGGCCGGGAAAAAGCGTCTTCCTGAAGAACTTCATGCGGTTTTTTGTGTTATTGGAGCAGATATGATTCATGGATATTGAGCAGTTCGCACGCGACGGGATTGCATCGGGTGCGGCGGGCGATTCGGTCATTGAGAAGCTTGCAGACCGGATCACCGAGATAAAAAGATGCGATCGTTCTTTTGCACGCGACTTTGCTGTAGCGGTTTTCCTCGAGGTTGAGAACTCCCTTAAAATGAAGGGCGACCTTGCGGGATTCGAACCTTCCGGGATTTCTATGGGCGAATTCGGGGTCGGATCAAGGGGGGCGGGCGACTTTTTTGCACACAGGCAGTTCCCGAGGATCATCGGGTCGGGCTCGGCTGATGTCGGCGTTGACGAGATGGATGATGCCGGAGTCGTCAGTGCCGGTGGAAAATATATAATCGCGACCGTCGACGGGATGCATTCCCGGCTCTCGGATTACCCGTTTCTGGCAGGATTCCATGTGACCCGGGCAACCCTGAGGGATGTCTATGTAATGGGTGCGAAACCCGTTGCCCTCATATCGGATATCCACGTGGCCGATGATGGAGATGTCGCAAAAATATTCGAGTATACCGCCGGGATCTCGGTTGTCAGTGATATGATGGATATCCCGCTTATAAGCGGCTCGACGCTTCGTATAGGCGGCGATATGGTCCTCGGCGAGCGTCTCACCGGCTGTGTCGGGGCGGTCGGTGTCGCTGATCACCTTACTGCACGAAAATCTACCGTTCCGGGCGATGTCCTCCTTATGAGTGAAGGTGCAGGCGGCGGAACGATTGCAACGGCAGGCATCTATTCAGGGTACCCGGAAGTGGTGGATAAAACGATCAATCTCTCGTTCCTCAAGGCATGCGAGGCCCTGCTTAAGAGCGACGTTCTCGGCGAGATCCATTCGATGACCGATGTTACGAACGGAGGACTTCGTGGTGATGTCTATGAGATGGCAGAGACCGCAGGTGTCAGGATAGTAATCGAGGAGGAGAATCTTCGTTCCCTGGTTGATCCCGATGTTCTCAGGATGCTTGACGAACTGGAGATCGACTATCTTGGCGTATCTCTCGATGCACTTCTAGTCGTCGCACCGCCCGCAGCGGCAGAAAGAATTATCGATACAGTTGCAGCGGCAGGTGTACGGATGAAAAAGGTCGGGTACGTGGAGTCAGGTTCTGCAGAGTCAAAGCTTTTTACCGGTGGAAAAATGCAGGATTTCCTGCCGAGGTTCAGGGAATCAGCCTATACTCCGGTAAAAAAGGTGGTTGACAAGACATCCGGGGACTTCGAGGAGATGAAGGCAAAGGTCACAAAGGCCGCCGACAGGGCAATAGAGAAGAAGATGCGTGTAATCGAACTTCTGAAAAATAACTGATTTTTTTATAATTATCTATTGGTAAAAAAAGTATTTTTAAAAGGGCATAAGCCCCTCCGGGGCAGCCCGATGCTCAGTTCGCTTCGCGAACTTTCGCAATTGTGATAGCCGGCCTGGGCACTACCCTTTCGGGTAGTCCCGTCCGGGAGAGATTTAATATTCGATATAGAAAAATAGCAAGGAGCCGAAGGGATGCTTGCCCATCCCGAAGGCGATCTATCGCCATGAGGGGGAGGGTCACAGGGAGGGGGAATCTTCCCCCTCCCTTAAATATTCTATGATTTTAGAGAGGGCGGAGCCCCATTGGTTACTAATCTAAAATTATAAAAAAGTTATAAGATCATTCTTTAGGCTTCTTCCCTGATGCACAGAGATTGAATGCAAGGTAAGGCATTCTGTTTTCGATAAAGGGCTCCAGTTTCTTCGAAAGGTAAAACACCGATGGTCTCAGGTCGACATGTGCAAACGACCGCCTGGAGACACTGGTGCTGATAAATCCGGCATCTTCCAGAAGTTTTTTGATCTCCTCTTCCCTGTAATAATGCTCGCTGAAGTAGGCCATACCTACTCTTTTTACATTCAGCTTCTCCCCGATCCTGTAGGCCGCAGGCACCATTGATGTAAATACATTCTTCCCCAGGGTGCAGATAGAGAGCGATCCGCCGGGTTTTAACACCCTGAACGCCTCATCCAGCATTGATTCCGGGTTCTGGAAGTAGGAGAATGCAAGAAGAGACGAAACCGAATCGAATGTCTGATCGCCGAAAGGAAGAACCTCGGCGTTTCCGAGCGCCACGTCGGAGACACTCCTCGTTCTCGCTCTCCTGATCATTCCCCTGCTGATGTCGATTCCAATCGCCTCTCTGCCGGTCTTAAGGTATCTCTGCATGAAAAGACCTGTGCCGCAGCCGATATCAAGAAGCCTTCCGTCCTGCGGCAGTGCGGAGATGACGCCGTCGCAGATATGGCTGTAGTAGTCGCGGCCGTTGCTGGCATCATAATGGTTGTCGTAATCGTCTGCTACCTTGTCATAGTGGATCGAGACCTTACTCATTAAACACCTCTGCAATTATCCTGGCGAGAGCTGCATTTACCTGGACGAATTCGTTGCCCGCGTTGCAGAGCATTCCGTCAGCTTCTCCCAACACGATGGCGATCCTTTTGTCGTTGTATTCGCGTTTTGCTATCTTCGAGATCTCCCCGATGACCTCGCTGCCCGAAAGGCCGTACTCTATCATCAGCATCTCGGAGCTTTCTTTGGCTTTTTGGAAATTCCTGTCCTTCAGAGCGGAAAAAAGGGATTGTGCGATCATCTCGGTCTCCGAACCGGATACTTCGGAGAGGTCGATCTGTCCTTCCTTCATGCAATAGAGCTGGAAGTATGTGACTGCCTTTCTGCAGTCCCCTCTGGCGGTTTCCGCGATGAATTCAAGTTCTTCATCTGTGATATCGAGGCTCGCCGGGCAGGACTCCCGTGGAATTTCGTTCAATACCGATATGATCTCTCCGTTGTCGAGAGGCCTGAAGAAAAGAGGGAGGCATCTTGAAGCGATTGCGGGGATGACCGAGGTCTGCTGCTGTGTCATGAGAACAAACCGGCAGGTGCTGCTGTATTTTTCCATTATTCTTCGAAGCCCTGCCTGTGCGTCAAAGGGCAGGAGGTGTGCCTCTTCAAATGCGATTATCTTGAAATCTGCGTTAAAGGGCTTCATTGAGGCGTACCACCTGACAATGCGCTTGAAGTTCGAGAGGACACTCTCGTCTTTTTTATAAAGATGGGAGAATTTTTCTTCATTCTCTAGCCATGACCTCCCGTGGCGGAAGAGGGCTCCCGATTCGATTATCGTCAGGTTTTCTGCTGAATGTTCCCCGTATATCCCTCTTGCGAGACATTCGAGTGCGCAGCTCTTCCCTGTCCCGTGCGGCCCGAAGAGCAGGAGATGGGGAAGCCTGGAGCTCTCCACAAATCCGTTGAGGTGTCCGATAACCTCATCCTGGCCTTTTATATCCAAAAATTGTCCCGGCCTGTATCTTTCAATCCATAGCATCTGTCAGGGTCCCCATGATCTCCTTTACAGCTGAATTGAGGAAATATTTGTTGTCAATGTTCCTTATTAGCTTCTTAATTTCATCATCTTTCAGGCCCCGGCATGCTTTGGATATGTTGGGCAGGGCGCGGGTAAGTTCGTCGACAATGGTGAGGCTCGCACTTTTTGCGGTCCGCGAGAGGGGATTCAGGTCGATTGCAATGACAGTCTTTCCCATTCCGGCAAGAGCGGAACAGCGGTCTCCGTCTTCAAGCGGGACGAGTATGACATCGCAGCTGTAGATCCCCTCCCTGAGGCAGAGGGCCCTGTCGTGGGATAGGGGAAGGAGCCGTTCGAACTCTCCTTTCAAAACGTCCACACCTTCTCTTTCAAGGAGTCGGGTAATCTTTTCCACCCTTTCCTCCGTCCTGTGAAAGAGGTTCACCTCGACGGCGGCCCCGGTTGCCTCCTGGAGTTCGGCAATCTCGCGTGGAGCAAGCGCAGCCGTATTCCCGTTTACAGATATCACCGGCCTTTTAGCCGAAAGGAAAAGGGCGGCGGTAATCTTTTCGGCCAGCAGCGCGCTCTCTGTTGTTCTCTCACCGATAAGATAATCGAAGGCCTCGCCTCTCCCGTGGGCGCCGACCCCCTCCATCGCAACTATGCCTGTCTTTGCAGCATCTGCTATCTTCTCTCTCATTACAAGCGAATGGTATCTCGGGTGGTCTTCAGGAATCATTTGTCATCTCTCCTTTCAAATCCTGTTTTTGACATGTGGATCTCCTCCGGTTCTCCGAAATCCATGAGGACGGCCGCTGCATCGTCTCCGTATGCAAAGACGCCGTTTCCAAGCATCGTCATGCAGGCAGGGACTCCCCTGGAATCGCATGCCGAAAGCACCTCGCGGACTTCAGGGGTGATGAGCCCTGAATTTTCGGAAAAAACCCTTGCAATCCGGAAAAAATCTTCCGGGTTTTCAGCGCACCTGCCGGGGAAGGCATCGTTGATTCTTTCAACCGCACTCTTCTCCCCGAGAACCGCTGCAGTCGGGATGGGCCCGAAGTTCAGGACGAATACCGGCCGGTCCATATCGTACTGCCTGATGATCTTCCCGTCCAGCCCCGGATCTACCCTGCATACATACCCGCCGCCTGCAACAGCAGGAACATCGCCGAGCCCGGTCCTGAATGAGACCTCGGTCATGTAGGCGGTCCTGAGAATCTGCTCCCTCGTGATCCCGATCCCCGCCGCTTTTGCACCGGCCGCAAGCGAGGATATTATTGCCGCACCGCTCAGGCCGAAACCCGATTCGGGAGGGAGATCGGTCCGCGTGGTTATCGCGGCGGATATTCCCGCGGACTTTAAGGCGTATTCCACCGGAGGAGACCCTTTGACCGTCTCTACGACCGAGCCGTTCCTGTCGGTGTACAGGCAGGTTACAGTGACCTCACCGGAAGCCGCTGCTGTCGATTCGACTCCCCTGTCGATCACTATCCCGCCGCCTGTGCTTCCCGGTTCATTGTCGGCGGACGGGAATTCCGGCCTGAACCACCCGGAAATATGTCCCGGACAGAAGGCTACAAAATCTCCTGCCATATTGCAGCTGCAATCTCCTCTTTTCTTCCCGAGACTTCAGTCTCTCTCCCGGGGGTCATAAGCAGATATTCTCCGGACTCCCCGCCCATGGATTCAGGTGTGTTTACCGCAACAAGAGAGATTCCTATATCTATCATCTCTTTTGCCTTCTCCACCTCTTCCCACCCGAGCTTGAATGCGATTATCTTTGTTTTGAAGTTTTCGAGAACCTCGTCGACGAGTTTTGGAAGAACTCTCAGCCTGATTCCCGTCTCTGTTCCGCTCGGGATCTTTCCGCCGAACTTATCAGGCGCAAAGTCCGATATCGCCGCCGCACTGACATAGTATCCGGGATTTTCTTCTTTCATGATCCTGATTACCGCGTCCCGCATATCACCGGCGCTTTTGATCCTGATGTTCCTGACAAGCGGGATCTCCTCTCCCCCGTGAACTACAATAACATCCGCACCGAGCCTGAAAGCCGCAAGTGCCATCTCGCGTCCCATCGCACCGCTGGATCTGGTAGTCATCACCCTGACATCGTCTATCTCCTCGCTGCATGCGCCGGAGGTGATGAGAACTTTCTCTCCTGAAAGAGGTTTTCCGGAAAGCTCTCTTTCGGCAGCAAGTACAATCTCATGCATCGACGGGATCTTCGCCTTGTTCTCCTCCAGCAGAGGTGAGATGACCGTTATGCCCCAGCCCTCAAGCTTTATGATCGCGTTTCTCACCGCAGGGTGATTGTACATGCTCTCGTGCATCGCCGGAACTATGACGACAGGCATCCCCCTTCCTATGGCGGTCGTTGCAAATGTGGTGACCGGGGTGTCGTCGATCCCGGCAGCTATCTTGCAGATTGTGTTGGCTGTTGCAGGAGCGATTAACAAAAGGTCTGCCTCCCCGCCGATTCCGCAGTATTTCACATGCTCGATCATGCCCGATATCAAAGTGACCGCCGGGAAATCACACGCGTATGTGAGTGCTTCGGGATGGATTATTCCACAGGCGGCGCTGCTCATCACTCCCCTGATCGATGCGCCTTTCCTCCTGAGTTCGCGTGCGAGTTTCACAGTCTCGACTGCGGCGATACTTCCCGTAACCCCGAGAACTATTGTCTTATTTTCCAGTGTCCGGATTCTTTCTTTCATTCAAGCATCACGTCCTGTACCGTATGCCAGCTTCCGGGAGAGTACTTCTTGACTCTCCTGGCTTTGATTGTCTTCACTGAAAACCCGTATTCTCCTGCAGTGCTGATAATCTTTTCATTGCCCCTGCCGGTGACGCCCTCATCCCCGAAGTCGATTGCGTGAACGTGAATAGTTCCGCCTCTTTTCATGTGCGGGAGGATCTCACCGATCATCTCATGGGCGTCGAAATGGCCCATAACCGCCCTGTCATACTCTCCTTTAAGGAGATCGCGGCAGTCCCCCAAATCCGCAGAGACTTTGCCGCTGAGTTTGTTTGCCCTGACATTCTTTTCAAGGTACCCGAGGGATACAGGGTTTAGCTCCATTGCATGCACCGATGCGCCGGCCCCTGCCATGGGGATGGTAAAGTAGCCGATGCCTGCAAACATGTCGGCGACCCTTTCGCCGTCCTCCGCCGCGCTGACCGCCCCGGCCATCCTCTTTTTCTCCTCTCTGTTTCCCTGTGCAAACATGACCTTTGACGGGTCGAGAATAAACGAACACCCCTCTTCCCTGTGGATGACATCGCCGGATTCGCCATAGAGGGTTTCTGCCTGCGGGAGGCGCATTACATCCCTGTAATCGCTTATGTAAAGGACGGCACGGGGATTCTTCCACCCGACAACCGTCTCAAGTTCTTCTGCGGACGGCTTTTTTCCGTGGAAGACCGCGATGTCGCCGATCATCTGGTAGCCCCTTCCGGAATACGGCTTTCTCTCGTCCAGTTCTGTATCGGCCGGATAGCCTTCTTTGACAGGAACATAGGCCGTATCCCCGGATACATACGGTCTTCTTGTCCTGTCGATCCATTCATCGGCCATCGCGGCCCCAAGGGAGTCCAGCAGGATCTTTCGTGCACGCATCTCAATCTGTCCGGTTATCCAATCAGGATTATCTCTTCGTTGTCCCTGTCGCGGATAAACCGTACTTCACTTCCTTCAGTGATATCCAGCCAGGGTTTGGCAACGCATTCGATATTCTCGTATGTCTTCGGGTCGAGCATACCGAAGGTGTTATTTTCCCGGTACGCGACAAAGGCTGTTTCCGAATCGAGAACATTTCCTATCAGCCTCGCGGGTTCGTTCTCGTTTACATACCTGTATTCGCCGTTCTGCAGATCGAAGAGGCGCATGTTCCCCGACTCGTTCGAACGGACCTCGAAGTACTGCCTTTCAATCTCCAGTATGTCGCCCCGCCTGAACCGGGGAAGCCTCACCGGGTAGGTTATCCTGTAAACCGGCTTTCCCTTCTTCTCGCCGATAAGCTTGGGGTGGCGTTCGTATTTTCCGCCGAGCCTGTTCTTGATCTCCTTTGATATCGCCTCGCCTATTGCATGACTGCTGATTACGATATCAACGCCGTCCCTTGTCTCATCGATCTTCGTTATGAACGAAAGCCGGTCACCATCGTTCTGGTATGAATCCTCGATAGTATTGGCGATCTCTATTGCCTTTTCTTTCTCCCAGTCGTCGGGCTTTCTTCCCTCGGCCCGGACCTGGATCGTCCCGGCGTAGTAGTTGCCGGAAAGCCGGCTGCACCTGTCGCACTGCTCTTTGATCCATACAATCAGGATATTGCATGACTGTTCTACGTGAATCCCGTACAGTGTGCCTTCGATTGTGACCTTTACCATCGTCCTGTTAGGGCTCGGGTCGTAGGAAGAAAGGATGATTTTGTAATCCTCAACATCCTCGTGGAGCTTTACACCGGACATCGCAAGCTCTTCGATTAAAGCCTCGCGTTCAAGGAAGGTGTCGGCCCATATGCTTCCTGTCTTCAGGGACCCGCAGGTGGGGCAGTGGGTGCAATGGATCCGGGGCTCACAGATCATCCATTCGGTCTCGTCGACTTTGCATCTGCTGCAAAAGCCTTCTTCTGTAGGTCTGCCGCATTTCGGGCAGATATTCTGCTTGATACTCATTATTTTATAAGATCTGGATATGCGGGATGTCGCCGATCATGAGGCAGGATTCCTTGTCCGCCGCCCCGCAATTGATTGCAATGGATACAACTTTCTTCCCTATCAGATTGGCGTTTTCTGTGTTCTTTAATGCGTTAATAAGTTCGTCCCCGGTTGCCGTGGTACTGCCGTAGAACTTCTCATCGACAAATATCTCGATATTGCCGAATTTCAGGGTCTGGTTCAGAAGTTCACAGTCGCACGCGGCAACAATTTCTCCTTTGCCGGGCGCTTTGTGTATTCGGAGATACATTGTATATTAATCTCTTTGATTGGTTAAACCGCTTTGGGAACCGGAAAGGAACCGGAAAATCAGAGTGATATTTCGACCCCGTAGATCTTTTCAGGATTGTCCTTGTGAAGCTTAAACGCCGTTTTGATATCGATTGCGCCCGATTCGAGCATCTTTCTCGTATATCTCGGGACCGATCTCGGGCCGATGACCGAACCGGGCCTCGAATTGTCGTCCATGTAATCGCTCTCCATCGTCATGAGACGTCCGGCGTTCGCCATTTCGGGGATGGCTTCGTGTTTTGCAAGCATCGACGGGGTGAGGGGGGTCTCCGGGATTGCGAAATGCTTGACGACCTTCCAGGCAGGCATCTTCGCGGCATCAGCCATCGCGACTACATCTTCACAGGGTCCGCTCTCGGCATGGATTTGGAGGGCGCACCCGCACCCGGCTGCAAGTTCTACTGCATGCAGGAGAACTCCGTTCGACGACTGCATGATCTCATCTTCGACAGGATAATGCGGCCGACCGCTCTTCAGTGCAACTGCCTTTCCTTCATTAACATAATCAGCTGCAATTGAGAGAGCGTCGCACATTATTGCTCCCGCTTCCTGCAGTGGCATCCTTTCGGTAAGCCTGGTAATCTCTGCCGGGTGAACCCCGAGAATAGGGAATGCCACAACGCCCTCTTCCCTGCACAGAGCTGCGGTTTTGATTGTAGTCTCGAAGACCTCAACAAAATCCCCACCCTTCAAAGGCGATATCCCGTACGACCATGAAGGCTTTGTAACTAGAAAGATATGTGTCCCGCCCGAGCGCCTGAAGTCCTTCACCGCCTCCATCCCGCGGCCGTTTGCAGGATCTATGTGGATGTGGTCGTCGGTTACCGGGATTTCGGGAGGCTTCATTCTATGCTCAGGATCTTCATCAGGGGGTAGTCGTTTTCAAGCGCGAGTTCGGCATGGCATACTGCATCGCCGACCTTCGTTGTGATCTTAACATCGAACATTTTTCCGGCAAGCTCGCTGTAGCCGAAGGAGTTGAGAACCATGAGCCGGGTGTCTATCCTGACTTTGATCTCTTCGACGAACGGCTGAAGTCCTACGGCATTCTCTATTGCAGTCTCGACTGTGTGTGTAGTCTCCGGTGATATGGGCGTTCCGACCCACTGGTGGTAGAGCGCCCCGAGTTTTATTCCCGCCTCAAAGGCGGCCTGTGTCCTGTCGTCCATAATATCACGTTTTTCCTGTGTATCTTAACTCAGTTCTCAGATAAGCTTGATAATCCCATGTCTCGGCTCCATTGCCTCTCCGGTCCTGAGCATATCGTCTATTCTCTTCCTGATATCGTCTTTGTGATGGCCTTTATGCTCGAGGATCTCGATTACAATCTCGATCCTGGCATAACCCGAATCGTCTGCATTCTCTCTGATGGCCTCCTTTATCTCCCTGATGATGTCGCGTCTCTGTTTGGGGATTCCGGTTACGAGCTTATCGATATCGAATGTTCCGCTGTTGGGATCATATGCCACATCTTTCAGGCACCTGTCAACGATCCTGACTACCCTCTCGGCGTCTTCCTCCTCGATCTTTTCGCTGAGCCTGAGTCTTGCGCTCGCTTCTGCAAGACGGACGAGGGCTTCGAGCTGTCTTGCGGTCACTGGCACCGGTTTGTTGTCGTCCGCAAGGCCTCTCATATTCAGGTAGAACGCCATGAGCTGATCCTTCGCCTCGTCGGTCAGAATTGGAAAGCAGTTCCTCTTTGCATAGGCGATATATTTCCTGAAGAGGCCCGGTTCTATCTCGGGCGTGACAGGCTTTAACGCCTGTTCGATATAATCCGAATCGACACCCTCGATCGCCTCTTTTTTAATGTGCTCGATAAGCTCGCCGACCCTGTGCGCCTTCAGGATATGCTCTCCGATGGCCCTGTCGAGCGCCTCGTTGGGCTGGTCCTTCATGACGAATATCAGGTCGAAACGCGAAAGGAGCGAGGGAGGCATGTTGATCTGTTCTGCCATAGGGGCATACTCGTCAAACCTACCCATCTTTGGGTTGGCCGCACCGAGGAGTGCGCACCTCGATTTCAGTGTCGCGGTGATTCCGGCCTTTGCAATGGATATGGACTGCTGCTCCATAGCCTCGTGCAGTGCACTCCGGTCCTCCCGGGCCATCTTGTCCATCTCATCGACGGCCGCAATACCCATGTCCGCAAGGACAAGCGCACCCGCCTCGAGCGTCCACCTGCCATCGCCGAACTCGTCCTTTACTGCCGTTGCCGTGAGACCTGCGGATGTCGATGACTTGCCGCTCGTATAAATACCGCGTGGCGAGAGCTTTATGACGTATCTTAACATCTGCGATTTCGCGATACCGGGGTCTCCTACAAGGAGCATGTGTATATCGCCCCTCAGGTGGCTTCCGTCGGGGAGTTCCTTCATGATCCCGCCGAAGAGGATCAGGGATATCGCCTCCTTGACCTCATCGTTGCCGTAGATAGACGGTGCAATTGAGCTTGCGAACTTCCTGTAGACCTCCGCGTCCCTGCTCAGCTCGATGATCTCCTTTTCGTCCTCGTCGCTGATGTTGACCTCCTCGAACTCCTTTTCGCCCATCTCGATAGAATTCGCCTCGACGTAGATGTCGAAAAGCGAGCTCTTGTTCCCGTAGGACACTCTCTGTATTGACCTGAGTATGCCGTTGACAATTATCCTGTCGCCCGGTGCTGCAATCGCAACGAGGTCGTCGGTTACGTCGACGTCTATGGTCTGCGGCTGCTCGCCTCCCCTGAGTCCTTCGGGAGACTCCTGGATACGCATCTTCTGCACATCGATAAACTTCGAAAGCGACGGGACGATTTCCATTTTCGTCTGCCTCTCGCACTGCGAGCAGGGCCTGTATGGCTCCTGGAACTTCCCGTATCCCTGCTTTATCGGCGGCGTGAGCGTTCCGCACTGTAGGCACCTGAATACTGCATAGGTCAGGCGGGGCCGGACCTCGGTAACCTTCCTGACAATCCCCTCGACCGATATGTAGGTGTTGATGTGGTCTGCCCTGATATCCCTGACCGCGGTCTTCTTGGGAAGGGCCATGAACCTGATGTTTACCTGCTCGGCCTTCTCCTCTTCATCGCGTGTAAAGATCAGGTTGTAGTTTTTGATTGCGTCCCTTACGTCCTCGATGACCTTTCCGGGATTTTTCAGGAGCTCGTCGGCTAGTTCCAGTCCCTTTTTTCCGTGCTTCTCCAGCTTCCGGTAGTCGATTACAAGCGATTTTTTATAGGGAAACTCCCTTGCAATCTCCCCGAGTTCCGCTTTGTAATGCTTCTTCAGGAAACGGTTCCAGTCTCCTGCCTTGTCAGTTATCTTTACCTCTTCTTCAGGCACTGTATCCCCCGCAGTCATCTGCCGCTGCTGTTTTGTGCACTCAGTATGCACTTTGCGAGAAGCGCTTCCATCTGGATGTTCGGGTTTGCCCCTTCGCTGATCCTGAAGTCCGCGTCCCCGAGGTGGCTTATCATCTCGACCTTCAGTTTTTTGTCGAGATCCTCGTGTGCCACGAGAGCCCTGTAACACTGGTTAAGGAGCTCAAGCGGGGCGATACCTCTCCCTGTGATGAGCCCGTTCAGCTTGTGTTCGGCCGCCTCGAAGTTGCCCTCGAGAACAATATTCAGGAGCTCTTTTATCTCATCAGGCCTTGCGGTGGAAGTAATCTCGTAGATCATCTCCTCCTTGATCTCCTGGCTGATGATCGCTCCTCCCTGAAGCGCGTTAATCGCTTTCCTCATATCTCCCTGTGAGACATAGACGATTGCGCTCATCGCATCTTCCGATATGTCGAGCTCCTCTATTTTGGCGATCCTGTTGAGCTCCTCGGTTATCGCCTCCCGGTCAAGAGGCCTGAATCTGTATATGGCGCACCTGCTCTGGATCGGGTCGATGATCTTCGACGAGTAGTTGCAGGAGAGGATGAACCTGCACGTATATGCGTAGTTCTCCATCGTTCTCCTGAGTGCTGCCTGTGCATCGTTTGTGAGTGCGTCGGCCTCGTCGAGGAAAAGAATCTTGAAATCCGCACCGCCCATAGGCGCCGTCCTCGCGAACTGCTTGATCTGGTTCCTGACAACGTCGATTCCCCTCTCGTCCGATGCGTTCAGTTCCCTGAAGTTGACCTGCCAGTTTTCACCGAAGAACTCCCTTGCAAGTGCAACTGCCGAGGTGGTTTTTCCTACTCCCGCCGGTCCGGTAAAAAGAAGGTGAGGGAGGCTGCCGCTCTTCACGTAGGATTTCAGGCGTACGACGATCTCCTTCTGCCCGACAACATCTTCGAGGATCCTCGGCCTGTATTTTTCAGTCCATATCGTATTGTTCTCGTCCATCCCTAATGACCTCTAAACAGGTAATGCGTATTATATGGTATTGTCTTTAGTTTTGTTTTGATTTATTATGGCATCATCGATCCTATTATTGCATGAAGGATGAGATTTTATTTGTAATATCCGGAGATTTAATTTCATCATGCCAGATCCTGCAAGAGGCCTTTTTGCCTTTGAATTCAACGAATCGGGACTATCCGGTGCGGGAGGATATGTGTCCCCGCTGGGTGCGGTATTCGACACCGTATGCATAGCCGGAGCTGTCACTGCCGTTGAGATATCCCCTGTTTCCGGGAAGGTCATCGCGAGGATATCCGATCCGACGGGTGTCTTTGTGGTCGATGCGGGGAAGAACGACTCGGCGGCGGGCTGGTTTTTTGGCGGGGTTTCCGTTCCATCTTTTGTCTCGGTTACAGGAAGGGCGGAGTCATCGGGCGGGATGCGCATCGTCGCAGAGGCTGCCGTCGCCATCGACAGGGAGATGAGAAATTCGTGGATCAGTGTCGTCTCCCGCAGGACAATAGAAAGGCTGGAATCTGCCGCCGGGAACAACGAAACCGGGAGAATTGAGGATCTCTGTCTATACGCGGGCCTTATTGAACGGGCCATCGATGCGGTTCATGCCGGTCCCGGCGGAGAAGGGGAAACAGGTTCCGGGGAACCCGATCATTCTGAAAAAGTGCTGGAATTGATAGACCTTCATTCGGGAGATAAGGGAATTCCTGTTGAAGACCTCATCCGCATCTGCGCATCTTCGCGGATAAAGGAGGCGGATGCAAAAAGAGCAATTGAATCGCTTGTGGAAGAAGGGGAATGCTATCTTCCTGCAGGCGGGTATATACGAAGACTATAATTTTTCAATAATCAAAATCCATGAAACCTGAATTCCTTCCACAGGGCCCTGCTTTTGTCGTTGAAGAGGACGATATGAGGATACTCGTAGTAGCCGACACTCATTTCGGGGCGGAATCCGATCTGAAGAGAAAGGGAGTTCATATAATGAGCAACACCCCGGAGAGGCTGAACCGGCTTCTTGAGTGTATCGATATATCGGGTGCGGATCTACTCCTGCTCCTGGGTGACGTGAAGCACTCGGTGCCTGTTACATCATGGCAGGAGAAGAAGGAGATGCCGGAGATTATCTCGGCCGTCAGATCGAAGATCGAGCTGAAGGTTCTTCCGGGAAACCATGATGCCGGAATCGAACTTTTTCTGCGTGAGGACGAACTTCTCCCGAGGACCGGTGCCAGGATCAATAACACGGGTTACATGCACGGACATACCTTTCCTGCCCCGGAAATCACCGGAGGCCTGATAGTCGTCGGCCACCACCATCCTGTCGTACATCTCTATGATGAAGTGGGATGTTTCATGAGGGGCGTTCCCGCGTATGTCCTTGCCGAGATCGACGAGGATTCCCTTAACATGAAGGACGCCCGGCCGGGAACCCGTGTCCTCTTCGCCCCTGCATTCTTCGAGCTTGCGGGTGGTATGGATGTCTGCGAACTCAAAAAAAGCGGTCTCAGCCCCCTGTCAAGGTGCATAATCGAGGAGACCGCGGATGTATTCCTCGCGGACGGGACATATATCGATACAATAGGAGGGATTGCGGCTGGCAAAAGCGATTGATATGCTTGACCCGGAGATCCGCAGGCTCCTGAAAGAGAGAAGCTTCGAAGAGCTCTCCGACACTCAGGAGGAAGCGATTCCCCCGGTAATGCACGGCCATCATACTCTCTGCATCGCCCCGACAGGAACAGGGAAGACCGAGAGTGCGATGCTTCCGGTTTTCCATAAGCTTCTCAGAGACGAGGCCGAAGGAAACGGGAAGAAGGGATTTTGTGCACTCTATATCACCCCTCTCCGGTCGCTGAACCGTGATATACTTTCAAGGCTCGAGTGGTGGTGCGGGGAGCTCGGCCTGACTGTCGGAGTCCGTCACGGCGACACTACGCAGGCGGAGAGAACCCGGCAGTCGAAGAATCCCCCCGACCTCCTGATTACCACCCCTGAGACCGTCCAGGCTCTCTTCATGGGAAAGAACCTTAAGGAGCACCTGAAGAGTGTCCGTTATGTCGTAGTCGACGAGATACATGAACTCGCCGGAAACAAAAGGGGCGCTCAGCTCTCGGTCGCCCTCGAGCGGATCGTGGAGCTGGCCGGTGAGTTCCAGAGGGTCGCTCTCTCTGCGACGGTTGGAAACCCAGAAGAAGTAGCCCGTTTTCTTTGCGGAAACCGGCCGTATCGGCTGGTAAATATCCCGTCTGCTCCCATGCTGTCGATCGACGTAAGATACACCGGTGGTGAATTTTCCTCTCAGGCGAAGTTCGTATCGAAGCTTATTGATGAGAACGAGTCTGTCCTGATCTTTGTTAACACCCGCACAACTGCCGAGGCTCTCGGCCAGCAGCTTTATGATCGCGGTGACGTCGAGGTTCACCACGGCTCCCTTTCAAAAGAGGTCCGGATCGATGCTGAAGAAAAGTTCAAGAACCGGCGGATCAAAGCGCTGATCTGTACCTCCTCGATGGAGCTTGGCCTCGATATCGGCCATGTAGGCCATGTCGTGCAGTTCGGCTCCCCCCGAGAGGTCTCGCGGCTCCTCCAGCGTGTGGGTCGTGCAGGGCACCGGCTGGATACGGTATCGAGGGGCACTATTCTTGCAACCGGTTTCGACGACCTTGTCGAATCGCTCGTTATTGCAAAGAAGGCGGTCTCGAACGATTGTGAGAATGTCGTCATCCCCGAAAATGCCGGTGATGTTCTTGCCAATCAGGTGTCGGCGATGGCCCTTGAGTACGGGGAGATCCCTGAAGAGAAGATTGGCGGAATCCTCGGCAGGTCGGCGGTGTTCAATGATTTCGACCCGCTTCTTGAAAGAGTGTTGTCCCGGCTTGAATACCACTGGATGATCCGTCAGGACGGGGGTCTGGTCATCCGCACGGGACGGTGCCGGAAGTATATGTATTCGAACCTCTCGATGATCCATGACGAGAAGAAGGTAAAGATCTTCGACATCCTTACACGACGTACGGTCGGGACGCTCGACGAGTCGTTTGTCATAAGCTGGATTCACACGGGTGCAGTCTTTGTCACAAAGGGGCAGCTCTGGCAGGTGCTCGCGGTGGAGGATGGAATGGTCAAGGTCGAGCCTGCGGTCAGGATGAAGGGGGAGCTCCCGTCGTGGGAGGGCGAACAGATTCCTGTTCCATACGCTGTCGCTCTTGAAAGCGGAAGAATCCGGAGGAAGAGAAAGCTGGGGAAATATCCGGCAGATAAGGTATCGGAGGATTATATCCTGAAATTCCTTGATGGTATGGACGATGCCCGATCACCAGTTGCATCCGACCGGCTGATGACGATCGAGCATTACGACGAGGGTGTCGTTCTAAATCTTTGCGGTGGACATAAGGCGAACGAAGCTCTTGGAAGGCTCATATCAATCCTGTTAAGCGCAAGATTCGGGACAACGGTAGGTGTTGAGATCGGTGCATACCGCATACTGCTCAGGCTTCCAGGGGAGATCGGTGCCGTCGATGTGCTTGAGACCGTCAACTCGATTGACCCTGCACATATCAGGGGACTCCTGGAGATTGCCCTGAAGAGAACTGCCATATTCAGGTGGAAGGTCGTTCAGGTCGCAAAAAAATTCGGGGCCATCGATGCAGATGCCGATTACGAGAAGTTCAGCATGCACAAGCTGATCGATCTCTTCGAGGGGACTGCTATACAGGAGGAGGCGTTCAGGGAACTCTTCTCCGATTACATGGACGTGGCCCGTGCCGGGGAGATTGTCGGGAGGATAGTTTCGGGCGATCTCGATATTCAGATTGCACCCCTGAGTGCGATCGGCAGGGAGGGGCTGACATCCTCAAGGGATATGATCCCGCCTCCTGCGACAGACCAGGCTGTAATCAATGCGGTTAAGAGAAGGATTGAAAACGACAACATCATCCTCTTCTGCATGAACTGCCGCAAGTGGAAGAGCAGGACCGTCGTTTCAAGAGTTCCGGACGACGATATTGTATGTCCTGTCTGCGGGGCGAGGCTGATTGCGGCGTTAAAACCATACGAGGAACATCTGATCGATTCTGTAAGCCGGAAGGAGAAATCGGCCGAGGACAGGGCGGTCGAGATCCGTATGCTCCGGAACGCAAACATAGTCCTTTCAAGCGGCAAGAAGGCGGTAAGAGCTTTTGCAGCCAGAGGTGTCGGGCCGGATACCGCATCGAGGATCATCGCGACGTTTGCAGACGGCGACAAGTTCTATCTTGAGGTTTTGAAGGCCGAGAGGAATTATATCCGGACCCACAGGTTCTGGAACTAATGCGTTTTTTGTGCATCCCGGGGGCAACAATTATATCTTTTGTAAATAATATGACCGGTGGGCAGGCTGGTGGCTGGTTTACTGGCGAAGAGAGGATGAATATTTCTGCAGGCGTAAATGTGCAGTTACTTCTTTTTCCATAATTTTGCCCCCCAAAATTAATTCGCCACTGTGAAATAGTCCGGGCCTGTCCTGATTTTAATTTTCAGATAGTCCCCTTTTTGGGGTTGATCATGGAAAAGCGGCTAAAAAAACTGAATTAAAGAATATTTTCCAGCTGTTTCTCAAGTTTGTCGAGTCCGGCTTTTACATCATCGAGGTTTCTGCCACCAGTAAGAATGACCTTTCCGGAAGAGAAAAGAAGTGCAACGATCTTTGGATCTTCGAGACGGTACACAAGTCCCGGGAACTGTTCCGGCTCGTATTCGATATTTTCGAGGTTGAGAGCAACGACAATCCTGTTGAGATTTATCTGTTTCTCGGTATCGTAGGAACAGACCATGTTTGTAATCGCGACATCAGGTGTCTGGAAAACCGGGACTCCTGCTTTTTTCAACTCCTTCATGAGGTAATCAAGGCCGGTGTCAAGGTCTGGTTCTCTCCTGATTCCGGTCATCACGATCTTCCCTGAAGAGAAAACAAGGACAGCAACCTTTGGATTTTCTATCCTGAAGACTGCGCCGGGGAACTTTTTCTTGTTCAGTTCACAATTCTCTATTTTTTCTGCGATGTCCTCGAGATCTATTGAGTCTGCTATAACACCGGAGGCAACTATATTTTCAATCTTCAGGTTTTTGTATTTGTTATCAGACATCTCTTATTCATATTAGAGCATTTGACCATAAGGCTAACTACTCCCGGTTGCAGGATGAAATTATGGCTAAAGGTCTTTATACAGATGAGGGTTGCATTCCGCCCGCCAAGTTTACATTTGACGTATGTCTTTGTAGCTGGTTCGATCCTTTTTCCATGTATGTCAGTCATGTTTACAAAAGATTATTTTTGATTTTAACATACATTGATGTATGAATATATCAAAAGAGCCTTACTACACACCCCAGGAAGTTGCAGGCAGGCTAAAAGTCGAGACAAGGACCGTTCATGCATGGCTGCGTGACGGCACTATGAAAGGTTCTAAGGTAGGAAGGCTCTGGAGGATCCCGGAGAGCGAAATCAACCGTGTAAGAGATAATATTGATTCTGTTAATGGCGATTCAGGTTTTGATACACGAATACGGCCGCACAATATGACCGATTATGACTATACCTTTAAAAATTACAAAATAGAGGTCCCGGAAAAGTTCAACTTCGGTTATGATGTAATCGATCATTGGGCCGAGAAGGAGAGAAACAAACTCGCGATGATCTGGACTAATCCACAGGGGGATGAGAAGAAGTTTTCATTCAGGGATCTGAAGAATCTCTCCAACCAGGCGGCAAACATTCTCCTAAAGTACGATATCAACAAGGGAGATCGCATACTGATAATGCTCCCCCGTATCCCCGAGTGGTGGATCTTTGTCATAGGCATTATCAAGCTCGGTGCTGTCGTATGCCCGTGCCCGGTTCTCCTGACGCCAAAGGATCTCAAATACAGGATTAACGCAGGCAAATTCAAGATGGTGATAACCGATCTCGAGAATGCACCGAAGATCAACGAGATCTGCCGTGAGTGTCCGTCCCTGCGGTCAAGGTTCGTGGTTGACGGAGAGATGGAGGGTTGGGCGAGTTACCCTCTTGAACTTCTTTATCCTGCGCCGGTTTCGCATAAATCCGTGAGTATGCCGGAGGACTTCACGACATATGCTGAAGACCCGATGATGATCTACTTTACCTCGGGAACCACAGGAGAGCCGAAGATGGTTCTTTTGAACAATGCCTATCCTCTTGGACATAAAGTCACGGCAGAACTCTGGCATGACCTGACACCAAACGACGTTCATTTCACATATTCGGATACGGGATGGGCAAAGTGTGCATGGGGAAAGATTTTCGGTCAGTGGATTGTAGGTGCATGCCAGCTTATTATTGATGCAAGAGGTCGTTTTGAGGCAACACAGCTTCTTCCGCTTGTGGAAAAATATGAGGTTACGAGTTTCTGTGCACCGCCTACTGTATACCGGATGCTTATACTCGCAGATCTCAGGAGGTTCGACCTGCGTGAACTTCGCCACTGCACCAGTGCCGGGGAACCACTGAATCCCGAGGTGATAAAGGTGTGGAAGGAGGGAACCGGCTGCACAATATACGAGGGTTACGGGCAGACGGAAACATGCTGTGCAATCGCTTCGTTCCCCTGTCTCAGGAACAAGCCCGGTTCGATGGGCAAACCCTCTCCCGGCTGGAACATCGAGCTCCATGACGACGATGGAAAACAGATCGGAGTGCATGAGGAAGGAAGGATTGCAATCTCTCTCAATCCCCGTCCCGTTGGTCTGGTTGTTGAATACCTGGACAATCCTGAGGCAAATTCCGAATCGTTTACACCGGACTTCTATTATACCGGTGATAAGGCATATATGGACGAGGATGGCTATTTCTGGTTCGTCGGCCGTGATGATGATGTAATAAAGAGTTCGGGATATAGGATCGGGCCTTTCGAGGTTGAATCTGCACTTCTCGAACATCCGGCAGTTCAGGAATCGGCGGTTGTTGGTTCTCCCGACAGGCTACGCGGCCTGATTGTAAAGGCATTTGTTGTTCTTAACAAAGGATACACGCCTTCAGAGGATCTTATCAGGGACATACAGAAATATGTCAAACAGACAACCGCTCCATACAAGTACCCGAGAGCAATTGAGTTTGTTGAAGAACTGCCAAAAACTCTCTCCGGTAAAATCAAGAGAAACGAACTGAGAGACAGGGAACTTAAGGTGTTTAAGAAAGCCTGAACAATTCCTCTTTTATTTCTCTCAAACAATGGTGCAGATTTTTAATTAAACCTAAATACTTTGCACCACCATGGTTATTAACATGGTGCGTTTCTCCGTGACAATGGATGACGGTCTTGTCAAAAAGATTGACGGACTGTCGGATAAAAAAGGCGTTTCACGTTCCGAATGGATAGGGCGGGCCTGTCTCAATTCAGCTGATGAGAGCATCCTTCCTGATGGACAGGGTTTATCCGAACTTCTTTCACTGCGAGACAGTATTCCTGAAAACATCCCCAATGTATCCGATTATGATGAGCTTTACGATAGCTTTCAGGTGACTGTTCCTGATTTCTTCAACTTTGGATTTGATGTGGTCGATGCATGGGCAAATATCGACAGGAACAAGATCGCTATGATATGGGCCAATCAGGCGGGAGATGAGAAGATATTCACATTCCGTGACCTGAAGAACCGGTCCAACGAAGCGGCTAATATGCTTCTCAAGTACGGTGTGAAGAAAGGGGATATGGTGGCGATAATGCTTCACCGTGTTCCTGAATGGTGGTTCTTTGCAATTGCATGCATAAAGCTTGGTGCGATCTTCGTTCCGTGTCCTACGATGCTCACGACGAAGGATCTGGTATACAGGATCAATGCCGCGAACATAAAGATGATCGTAACCGACATGGAGAACACCTCCAAGATCAATGAGATCTGCAGCCAGTGCCAGTCACTTAAATCGAGGCTCGTCGTCGACGGGCACTGCGAAGGATGGATAAGTTATCTTGTCGAGCTCGATTATCCTGCCCCGGTTTCAAGCAAACTCGCGGTAAGCGGACTTGAAAAGACCCGTTCTTCCGATCCGATGGTCATATACTTTACATCCGGGACCACCGGTGAAGCCAAGATGGTTCTTCATAATCATGCGTTGCCGATAGGTCATATTACAACCGGCGCATACTGGCTTGATTTAAAGAAGAATGATATTCATATGACACTCTCGGATACAGGATGGGCGAAGTCATCATGGGGTAAGTTTTTTGGCCCGTGGATCCAGGGATGCTGCAGTGTAGTCTATGATTCGCGTGGAAAGTTCAATGCGACTGAGATACTTCCTGTTCTTGAAAAATATGGAATTACAACATTTTGCTGCCCGCCTACGATGTATCGTATGCTGATTATGGCCGACCTCGACAAGTTCGATCTGACCTCAATGCGCCACTGCGTGAGTGCAGGCGAACCTCTGAACCCTGAGGTAATTAAGATTTGGGAGGAGGGAACCGGGCTCAGCATCTACGAGGGCTACGGGCAGACCGAACTTACTCTTGTCCTGGGAACATTCCCGTCGATGAAGATAAAAGCCGGCTCGATGGGCAAACCCTCGCCCGGGTGGCATATTGAGCTTCATGATGAGAATGGAAAAATGGTTCCATCAGGCGATGTAGGGAGGATTGCGGTTAAAACGGATCCACGGCCTGTAGGGATGTTCATAGAATATCTTGGAAGTCCGGAGACTACGGCCGAGTCCTTCCAGAATGGTTTCTATTATACTGGCGATAAGGCGTATATGGATGAGGACGGCTACTTCTGGTTCGTCGGCCGCGATGATGATGTCATAAAGAGTTCCGGTTACAGGATCGGTCCGTTCGAGGTGGAGTCTGCACTTATTGAACATCCTGCAGTCCAGGAGTCGGCGGTTGTAGGATCTCCTGACCCGATCAGGGGAATGATCGTCAAGGCATTTGTGATCCTGAAAGGCGGTTTTGAGCCTTCCGAAAAGCTTGTCCGCGATATCCAGAGGCATGTCAAAACCGTGACTGCACCGTACAAGTACCCGAGGGAGATAGAGTTCGTAGAGGAACTTCCAAAAACCATCTCGGGCAAGATCAGGAGAAATGAACTCAGGGAAAAAGAGCTGAAAAAATTCAGCAAAGAGGACAACTAAAACCAATTATTTATTTTACCAGAACTACAATTGAATAAAGGAATATCAGTTGCATGAAAATTGCGATAAGTATTCTCACATAATTATTCTCATATTCTAGGCGCGAGGGTTGCCGAGCTTGGCCAAAGGCGCTAGGTTCAGGGCCTATAGCACATAAAGGTTACTAGTGTTTCCTTAATAACACTGAAAAGCAAATTAGTATTGGCGCGAGGGTTGCCGAGCCAGGTCAAAGGCGTTAGGTTCAGGGCCTAATCACGTAGGTGTTCGAGGGTTCGAATCCCTTCCCTCGCATTTTCTTAAAACCTCTTGTTTAAATTGATTGAATATTCTTTGAATAAATTAATATGTGCCATAGTTAGACTATTTTTAATTTATGGATACTCGTAGAATTTCAAATACAAAATTTTTAGCATCCAAATGCGAAGAATTTGAGATTTGGGAGAATGAAAACAATAGATCGTATGACGATTTTAATGAAATTTGTAGCATATTTGAAGAGTTTCTAGTATCTAATATTCTAACTGACAAACATTATTGCGAAGAAGTTATTGACAGAATTCCATTAGTATTTAAAAATTGTAATGAACTTGATTTCAATAATGATTATGAATCTGTCGCTTACAGTATAATTCATCTTTTAGATCGCTACCATAGAGCTCAATTAATATCTCGTCTATTAGTTCGTGAAGGACTGTTACCAGTACGTGAAAAAAGTTCAGATATATTAGAAGTGGGTATTGGTCCAGGGAATATGTCATTGGGTGTTTCAGATTGTTACAGGTCATTGCAGCAGTTTGGTGAGGAAAAAGGAATAGAGAAATTCATTAATGTAGATTTTTCATTGGATTATGTTGAATATAGTTGTGCTTTTAGAAAATGGTTACATCATTTTAATGAGCATATTTACGGAAAAAGAAATGAACACACGCGAATTCCTTACCATATAGGGAGTTTTGATAATGCGTATGAAGTCGATTTTCAAAGTTTGAAATTAAAACTTCAACAAGATTTAATTGAAAAATATGTAGAAGAACTTGATTGTTCAAAGGGCTATGCTCAGAAAATTGTTGATGAAGAGGTAGGGGGATGGAAAGATGCTTATCGCTATAATTTAGTTATATTTAGTAATTTTATAACAGAACCTAAGCAGGTTGCTCTTTTAGATCATCAATTAGATAGTATTTGTCAGGCGTTGAGGAATGGGGGTAATATAGTAGTTATTGGGGCTATTGGGGGCAAATATCCTGAAATTTATGGTGAATTAATAAAAAAAATACGAACAATCCCATATATGAAAGTTGCTTTCAATTCTGCTGAAAACGATTCATTATGCAGTTATTGTTTTAATGACATTTTTGGAAATAGAATTGATACGTTTTATCAAAATCTTATTGCTCATTTAGATAGTCTTGATCTGGATTCAAATTCATATCTGAAATTTAGGAAAGAAATCACAAAACCGTCTGATACAAAGAAAACTTGGAAGGTGATTGTTTTTAGTAAACAACCAAAAAAAAGGTTTGTATATTAAGTCCATATTTCGATTTAAAAGAATAATTTCAAGGATATCAATCTTTTCTCTTCTTGAACCAGTCTATTGTGGATATTAAAAACCCGCCCGAAAGCCTTTCTAGAATAACCGCCCAAACCAGCCGTGCGAATCCGCTCCTCTATTCTTTCGTCGCTCCCCTGCACGGCACTGTAAACCTCCTCTTGCAAACGCGGGTCTCCGTCAAACGGGTAAGCCGGTCGCTCCTAATGAGCGACAGCCATACTCCGTTTGCCGTTTTACCCCCGCATTCAGTCGGTCGCGGTAGAGCACCGGCTGAGGTAGATCGAAATGACTACAAAACAGATAAGGAATGGGGCAGCTTCCCCGCAAAAGTTAGCTGCCCTCAAAGCTCGCGTTGAGCTAAGTATCGATTTCGACCAGAAGACATATCAGCTTTTCGCTGACTTGCCTGCAGAGGTGAACGGCAATGTCCGGGCTGAGTGATGCGATTCCGCTGCATGCTCTCGAAGATATTGCACTCCTCAATGAGCGTGCGGTCGAGCTTGAACGAAGGGCACACTCGATGCTCTACGAGGCCGAAGACCTCCGCCGGCGTGGAGAGTGCATCCGTGAGCACTACCGGGCCGAGGTTGATAAACACGGATACGATGAATGTGTCCGGCGGGCCCAGGCTGATGACAACTGCTACACCGCAAAGGCAAGGGGTGTTTGCTGATGGTGAACGTCTATGAGATGGTTCGGGAGAGGATAATCTCCTCTCTTTCCTCCGGGACGGTCCCCTGGCATCAGTCGTGGCAGAGCCTGTCGCCGTGCAATGTTCTGACAGGAAGGCCCTACCGGGGCATTAACCGTCTGCTGCTCTCCGGCCATGAATGGTGGGGGACTTACAAACAGATTAAGCAGCTCGGCGGGTATGTCCGGAAAGGCGAGAAGGCATCGGGTATTGTCGTCTTCTGGTCATTTGAAGAGGCAAGGCCCCTTGTGAACGACCAGGGCGACGAGGTCCTTGTGATGTCTAAGCGGGACCGGCCGCTTGTAAGGTATTATTCGGTCTTCAACCTGTCGCAGTGCGAAGGGATCGAGAAGGATTCGGTCGGTGAGATCCGGACAATCACTACCTGCGATGAAGTGATTGAAAGGAACTCCCCGGTGGTCCGGCCGGGGAACCCTGCCTATCTTCCGACGGCTGATATCATCCACATGCCGGATATGGAGCGGTTCGAATCTCCGGAAGAATACTACTCAACCTTCTTCCATGAACTCACTCACTGGACCGGGCATGATTCCCGTCTGAAGCGACCGGGGATCACCGGGCCGATCCTGTTCGGGAGTGAGAAGTACAGCCGGGAGGAGCTGACGGCCGAGATGGGTTCTGCCTTCCTTTGTGCGATGACCGGGATCGACATGCCTGTCATTGATAACCAGGCGGCCTACATTGCAGGGTGGCTCCGGCACATCAGGAACGGCTCGGCTGTTGATGTAATCCGGGCCGCCGGGGATGCACAGAGGGCGGCCGACTTCCTCACCGGGGGTGGGGAGGAATGAATTCTCTTTTTTTATTGTACCGGCCGGGATTGCTCACTCGTTTCACTCTGCTCGCAACGCCGGCCTTGTCTTCTCCGGTTGAGCTGGTTTGTATTACGCCCGCAGGGGCCTTGCCTGTCGTCTCGGCCCCTGCCGGCTGTGTGTGGTTGGACCCCGCTCCGCATCACCGGCCAATGGCCGGGCATGCTCCGCGGGGGGTAGAAGGAATTCCCTCCAAATAATGGAGTGGTTCTGTAAAGAGAGGGGTGTAACGATAGAAAACAGTCGGAAATTGGAAAAGACTCCTTTAAAAATTCCGCTTAATAATAAAAAGAAAAAAAGGAACCTTGTTTCCGTATTATGTCTGTCAAGCCTAAAGAACTGGAAGACTTATTGATATTTTTTATTTTGCCACGAATGATATAACCCAGCTTCCTGATGATATTCGGAACAGAGGATGTCACCTTGAAACCCTCAACTGGTTTGAGAGGTGATTGTGTACATGTCCTCGTCTACTGGATTAGACCCGACCATCTTCCAAGAAAACCCTTATGCTATTTTCAAAAGAAGAGGTGAGGTAATATCTCCTGAGTTTTCCTTCAGGAATATAATTGATGGCGCCAGTTTCTTGAAATTTACTGATATGCCAGTGAATGGTGCTCTTATTCATGTTGTGCTTCCTTGCAAGTTCACCATTTGTTATCCCGGGGTTTTCCAGAATGCTTATCAGAAGCATTCTCCCGGTCTTATTTTTCAGGAGAGATATAGTCATTCTCTGGTGTTCGTTGAAAGTCGCTGAATTTTTGAATAATCTGAGGGATTTCTCTGTTTTATGTATATTAATTATTTTATGGAATTTAAGCTTCAAGACGTGATACTTTGTCGAACTCCTGTTAAGATCCAGATTGTCTGAAAGATCTGTAATTGTGCATCCTGGATTTTCCGATATATATTCAAATATATCCTGACGTGTTCCATTCTCCAGTGGATATATGATCCTGCCCAGAATGGCGGGGATTATTTTTACAATTCCAAGGCCCACTGCAATTATTCCGGCAATAAATGAAATCTTAATCCATAACGGGAGGTCCCAAAATGTGATATTTGTATCGGCACCGGCTGAGTCAATGAATCCATTTTCAATAAGTTCCGTGTTGTCTTCGTGCGATTTCACGATATATTCTGTTGCTGATACTGTTCCGGCGATAGTAAAGGCAAAAAAAAGTGAAAATAAAATGAAGATTCTTATTATATCCCCCATTAGTGATCAATTGTGAGATATTATATATAATAATCTTCGGTCCCAGAGACATCGGAACCATATACTTCATAATACCATGTGCCTTTTGCGATTCCACCGGAATTACAGATGTCGATATTGATCCTGCCGTCGGTTGATCCGTCTGCACTGTCATAATAACTACCCAGGCACTGCCCGTCTGGTGTATATATTTTTAACCTCAGCGAATCTGTGTAATCGCCCCAGTTGAGATCGACGTTTAAGACAGTGATATCCGAGTTTACATATTTTGAATGCCAGTTTGTCTCTCCTTGTGTGATGGTGTCGAATACGTATTTTATTCCGGGATCTCCACCGGAGTCTTTTGCCGGCAGTATGGTGTAACCATCGAATTTCTTTGTAAGGTCTGTACCTGCTTCTTCTTCACCGGCCGCGCCGGATACAAAAGAAACGCAGCAAAAAAGGACTAGTAGTATAATTGCAATCTTTTTCAACATAATTTCATTCTCCTGTTCTTTATGATTGATCTGTTGGAAAAAGACACTATTAAAGTTCTATAGCCTGATCGTCAAACTGAAAATCAATTGTTCGACGATCAGGTTATTGAATTTATATTGTACGGAGCGAAAAGTCATCCATGTAGCATCCAAAAGGGATGTTATGGGGGTCAAGCCCGACGTTTAGGAACGGTTAAACCCTGCGTGCTCGGGGGCATAATTGCAATAGGGTTTTCAAAAAATGTGAGACCTCTGGATTTTCTGTCTCCGGTGCATGAAACGAAATGGAGACGAAAAACATGAAAGCAAAGAAAGGAATGCGAACTTTTTGCATGTTGATGATATTGGCACTTGCTGGTATGATCCTTGTCCCGGCAGTTAGTGCCATGGATGTTAAGACTGTAGAAAAATATGAAGTAAGCCCAGAAGATACATATTTGATCGCACAACAGACTCTTGATGAATTTATTTCATCTGGAGCACTTGATGATAAAATATTTGCTGATTCAGAATTATCAAAGAAACCTCTGATAATTTACGATCCAAATGGTTTGTTATTGTTTTATCAGTATGAAATTACAGAGGATGGTAAAAATATTGGACAGATACGAATGGCAGCGAGCAAAGTACTCGGTTCACCTGTAATCATGATCCAAGAAACACCTGATTCAATTAATTATGAAGATGCCATTACTGAATCTGAAGAGATTTTAAAATCAGCATTTAAGGATTTAGAGTATTCAGAACCCGTTCTGGTCTGTTATAGCTATCCTAGAATTGGCATTATGTATGAAATTGCTAATAAAGCTGACGAAACTGAAAAAGTAATAATCGATGCAACTGAGATGTTTATCGTATCTGATGAATATCCAAAAAATTCCGGAGATATTGGAGTCTGGTCACTATACGACTATATTACTCAGGATCAAGTAGCTGATAATGTAAAAAATTGGAATGATGCTGCTGAAATAAATGAATTTGATACTAGTACAAAAGCATCAAAATCTTTCCATTACAATACTCTTTGGGCAGCTGCAAATCTAGAACCTCAAACAAATGGTGTTTGGTGTGCAGTTGCATCAGCAAAAATGATTGCGTATTGGTATGGTACTTCACATTCTTTATCTTATATTGCAGACGTCATGGGAGCATGGGACTATTCAACTTCGCCTCCAACTCCTGCAGGAGTAACAGATAGTGAAGAAATTTACTATTACGACGAAGCAAGTAATGGTTTACAAATGGATGCAGACAGGATTAGTTCTAATTATTTTATTTGGGATGACTTTATGGATCATATAGACAACGATGACGTAACTACATCTTCAATTCCAGGACACACAAGGGCATCTGATGGTTATGGATATTATGATTCTGGAGAAAAATATCTGCATATCTACGATCCTGGATACCCTGATGTCAACACAGGGAGCAGATATTGGGAAAGCTTAACAGGAGTCACAAAAACAAGTTACATATTTGTAACTTAATTTTTTTAACCTAGTGAAGTAATTATTCTAAGGGTGAAATTTAATGGGTTTATCGATGAAAAAAATCATGATACTAAGTTTGATAATTCTTATTTTCATATTATCATCAGGGTGTATTGATGAAAAAAATTACAATGAATCTTCAAATCAAATCCAGGATTATGAAAAGGTTGAGTGTGATTGTCCAGAAGATTATGATCCACCGCTATACACTGATGAATGTCAATCATTCTTAAAAAATGCTTCATGGAAACCGACACTGATTTTTGATTCGGAGACTTCTAATGAAGATATTAATGATATTATGACCAAATATTTCGGTAATTATGATGACGAGTGGAGAATTTTTAACAGTTCCTCAGAATTTCTCTATTATCTAGATTCTCCCAAGGATAAGTACAACTATTACACCTCACTAATCAAAGAAAATTGGGGATTGTATCTAAACTGTCATTATGATTGCTATGACGAAGGAATAATCGCTTTTGAAAAAGAAAGAGGCGATAATATAATCTTGGGCCTTGATAATTGTCCTATCAGTCAGAAAAATTGTTTTGAAGAGATGAAAGACGCCGGAATACCGGTTAAAAAGACAAGATCTGCAAGTACAAAAAAATATACTACTGATAATTCAAATGAAGAAATGATCAGATTGTTGGAAGAAATAAATGAAGATGAAGATGTTCTTTTTGTTCATAAAGCATATATTAGCGACAGATGAGAATAATGAATAATTCCCTCAACAATAAAATGTCTAACTGAATCTAAAATATTTCCTTTAATTGAAATATCAACTTCTCCCATTTCTCCAAAAAATCCAAATGCAATACCCTTGAATGACAAACATAATCAGGATGCCGATTACCAGGGCCCTATAGAGAAAAATAAGCATGTAGTAATTTTCAGGAATTTCTGTTAAGTGCAATAAAACGAAGCAAAGGAGTGTGATTATTATTAACCGGAGAATCCATTCCAGTGGATAAAAGAGTTCTCTGATTTCCTGATGAGTGAGCATAATTGATTCTTGATTCTGAATTATGATAAGAATTTTTGATCCTCTCTGAAAGTAAAATTAGATCTGGATACTTCTTTAACTGCTATATAAATACTAAAAAAAAGCCCAAATTGCCGATTTTCGCATCCACACAGAAGCCTCAGAATCAACGATCTTAAGGTCCTGCAGGGTAAAAGCCGTGTATTAAATTTGAAGTCTTCTCCGGGCCATTATTAAAAACACTTTTTGGGGCTTTAATCTCAAAAATAGTGCTAAATCTGCCTTTTATGGGTGCGGTGTTCAATAGGGTTTATTCTCAATAATCAGAGGTCCTAAAAGGAGCCCAAAATAAGCTTATTTTCCCCGGAAAGGGAGTCAAAAAAAGACTCCTTCTCTCCGGTATTCGAAAATCTGTTCAGGCAAGAGCGGGAACCGAATCGGCCCAGGTCTCAATAGTGCTCCTGATTGAGTCGTCCTGGTATGAGCTGATCCTTACCTTGTCACGGCTGAAGGTGACATAGTAGATCTCGCTGCTTGCGTCATGGCACTTGAGCTGGCATGAATACGAGTCGTGTGCGGTGTCGCGTACCGGGTCTCCGCCCATTGCAGTTGCAAGGTCGGTGTCGGCAACGATGGAGGCTGCAACGGTGTTGAATGCCGTAGCAGTCGGGGCCTTTGCCGATATCTGCCCTACTCTGTCGCCTGCAATGTCCTCATAGACGACCTTTGCAGTATAGTTCTCGCGGTTCTTTTCTACCCCTGCGTGAGATGCACCATTCTGGACGTAAGCGGTACAACCGAAGGGGTTGTCATCGATTATCGACTGGATGATAGCCTGAAAGGTTGTAACATCCGCGATGGGGTTTGCAAGCTCACGAGTGGCCGACTTGGTGTTGGAAGTTTCGATGAAATCTGCCATTCGTTTTTTCTCCTGCCTGGCCTTTCCCCGGGTACTGGAACAGGCATTTAGTTACTCGGCCTTTTGGCAAATTAGCGTGACTGTATCGGATACAGTTTGATTTATCCGTGAATCTTTCGAAATTATCCGCAGGAGTGATGACACGCATCATGAAGGAAGAGAAGACCACACGGGACATGATCGTCGAGACGAACCGGGACGTGAAATGGATCTGCAGAACCCTTGAGGAGATGAAGGAGTCTATCGGAGATCATGAGAATAGAATCCGGGCCCTTGAAGGTTTTAAGTCAGAGTCGGCAGGCCGCGAGAGGCAGATATCGGCCGGGGTCGGGGCTGGTGCGGGTGGCCTTGTTGCGGTGATAATGAAGATTTTGGGTGGGCTTTAAAATTAGAATTCAATCATGGATCATTAAGATCTGAATCGATTATACTATATTCTATTTGCCATTCACGAACCAGATTAATAATTAAAGTGCTAAATTCGTCTACTAATGGAGTAAATTCCTCTTTTAATAAATTATATTCATCTATTATTTCAGAAATGCCACTTTTACTGTAAAATTCAAGAATTTCGTCTTTATTATCAATAAAAATAGGATTGTTAAAAATAAATTCATCTTTTTCTTTTGGATAATTCTTAAGATTGTTAAAGAGGGAAGCTAAATAATAATTTTCCCCTATAATTTCAAAAAAACCAGAACCTGAACCTTTACCATACTTATTTATAAATTCTTTATATGCAATTGATTGTTTTGAAGAAAATCTCTTTAAAATTTCCTTTTCTTTATAGTAATAAGAATCATATTTTTTAGATAACTCATTGATTCGATCATTATATTTCTGTAGAATTTTATCTGGAGGATGAACTTGGTTTTCCAAGATCGGTTCTAAAGGAACTAATTCTTTTACATTTAATGGATTATAGTTATTATTTGATAATCCCCTCCTTTTTAATTGCAATTGGGAAAAGAGTGGTTTGTAAGTCTCATGAATCATGCTTATTATTATGCGACTTTTTTTCTCCTTTTCAATGTACTCAGCTTGTATTATTGCAGCCTTTGCCATGTCCTGATTGGCATGTGCCATTTTATGAGTGAAATATGCATATACACCTGTTATCACAACAAGAATTCCTGTAAATATTACCTGAACCCACTCCGGAGGAATATAAGGGAGATCCATGAATAAGAATTAATTATTAAAGAAAAAAGTCTTTTGAAATCCTTTAAGATTTCTTTGTTAGATTAATTTTTAGATGACCTCATCGGATTGGGGGCGTGTCCCGGCCGGAATATTGACCAGTTTTTAGGGAACGAGTTGGTCCGGTTGAGCTTTCTGGCCCGGTGGCACAGGAGTTCGTAGTTGTGAGAAATGTCCTACATCTTTTCCCGACCGGGGACGATCAAAGATTATTTTGTTGGGTATTTAACCGGGAGTTGTATGGAGGGTGAAAGTGATTTTTTACTTTCACCTTTCACATCGATTTCAGTTATATAATTCTCCAAGCGACGATCTGGATCTATGAAGATGAATCTATTAATGGGGGACCAGACTCTCTTCAGGGACCCTGATTTTTTTGAACTAACTTATGTTCCGGAACAGTTTGATTTCCGCGATAAGCAGCTGCAGCAGCTTGCAAACAATTTTAGAATAGCACTTAGGGGCTGCACGCCTACCCACACGATTTTACGCGGCCTTCCTGGGACCGGGAAGACAACCTCGGTTCGATTGTTGTTTTCAGAAATCGAGAAGGAGACAAAGAGAGTTGTGCCGGTCTATGTGAACTGCAAGGACGACAAGGCCCGTTTTTCAGTCTTCGCAACAATCTATAATCATCTCTTCGGCCATTATCCGCCGACTTCGGGTGTTGCGTTCCGGAGGATATACAATGAGATTGGAAATTACCTGGCGGATAACAGGAAGGTTGCGATTGTCTGTCTTGATGACATGAATTACCTGGTTTATGAAAAAACCATCAATGATATTCTTTATCTTCTTTTGCGAATCTACGAGGAGTTTCCGGGTGCAAAGATAGGAGTTATCGGAACTGTCGGGAATATGGAGCCGGGATTTATGAGCTCTCTTGACCCTTCAGTGATGTCCGTTTTCCACCCGATGGGAATCTACTATCCGCCTTATGGAATCGATGAGGTTCGTCAGATTCTTTTGCAGAGAATAAAAGGGGGCCTTTACCCGGGGGTGATGCCCGACGAGGTTCTTGATTCCATTGCCAGGGAGACTGCGACCGGAGGAGATGTCCGTGTGGGCCTCTCTATTTTGCAGCAGTCTGTTAAGAATGCGGAGAATTCGGCCAGGAAAGCTGTAACGATGAATGACGTTCCGGATCTCTCTTCGACTATGCTCAATCTGAAGGATGCTCTTGGTTCGCTGTCGCCGGTCGAGATGGATTTTTTAAAAGTGGTTGCGGGGGAGATTATCAGTAATGGCGGAATTATGACAACACGAGACCTTTATGCAGCTGTCAAGGACCAGTCAAAGATAGGATATACGAGTTTTCATAAGCGGCTTGTAAGGTTTTCTTTGCTGAAGATTCTCATGATTTCGGAAGAGAGGGTTAGCAATATGCCGGCGGAGGTTTATCTTGGGGAGAAGGTAGGGGAGGTTTTGGGGGTTTTGTGAGATCTAAAGAGATGGATATTCCATTTTATTTAAAAAATTTATCATATGGTGAACCAAATATTTTCAAGCTTGCTTTAGTTTGTTCTTGATTTAGATATTCATCAACTAAAAATAAAAAAAACGGATAGATCTCCCATGCAAGTTTAAAGGCCCTAATTTCATCAAGTTCTTGTTTTTGAACTGCAGCCATTGAGGGATCAACAGCTATTGGGATGTCAAAGAACTGGAGCTTCCCGCTTCTAGCATCTTCTATGCCTTTCTTTATATTCGCTTTAATATCTTCGAGGTTTGTTCCAACATTTATTAGAGCCATTTTGTTATTTTGACCTTTGAACAGCGTATTGAAGTTGCAATGATGGTATGGATTTCTAATCTGGTCCTTAATTTTTTCAAGAATATTAAGTACAAAGGGGTGAATGATTGGCTTCTTCTTTTTTATTTTCCTATGATTTCCTGATGCAACTTTTAAAAGATCTTCATAGGTTCCTTGATGATCTATTCCAGTATGAACTCTAATGATTTCTCTCAATGTCAGTTCTATAAGTAAAGACATTGCTGAAATACCTGAATTATAAAAACCAAAGCAAATAGACCAATATGATTCAGAATAAAGTGTGCTAAGGTGTTGTAAACCACATAAATTTTTATATTCTTTATTAAAATAAGGGGGCATTTTGATTAGATTCATTTCAAATAAGTCGGAAAAATATGCTGTTACTTTAGGCTCATCAATTTCACAAAAGATTGCTTCTGGATCATATTTCATAATTCATATCCCTTAAATTCTGAAGTGTTCTTATTCCACGGAAAAGGTCAGTCCATTTTAAACAAACAGATCCAATTGGGTTAATGTTATTATGTCTGTATTCAAAATGAAGCCCCTTAAATTAAATTTTGTATAACAATAATTATGTTTATCTCCAATAATCTTCATCATACTCAGCACGAAGTTCAGCATGATATTCATCCATCAGTCTTTTATTTTCATACACTCCGGTGCATAAACCATCAAGAGTCTGCGAGAGCCAGTTCACAACGATTGCCATATTTTCAATATTTAAAAACATAATTGAATCTTTAATTAAGGGTTGTCCATTTTTATCCACTGGATACCGAAATGTCTGTGCTTTTGAGTCCTGAGAGAGTTCTTTGATAAAATGATCCATTGTAAGAAAAATCTCCCTGCCCTCTTTATCAAGGTCAGATAGTTCTTTCCATTCATAGACTTCTTTAAAAATTTTATTACAGTCACCCCATAAGGTAGTCAAATTATGAGATTTAGAAAATCCTGGTTTTTCTCCTATCAAAGGTCTGCCAATTTGAATGATTTCCTTGAATCTGAGTTCAAGGTAATGAGAGAAAAGGAAGAAAATTGGGTATCCAAAAGTGTCTCCGGGAAATTTACCGGTTAATACTGTCTCAATGAGTTCATTGACAGCTTTGAGATAACCATTTGCGTAAAGGCCCCATACGCTTGTAGTTGGAAATTTATCAACGTGATATACATATCCGGCGTTTCGGTAATCTTTAGCAGGTTCAAATAATGATAATTTCCTATCGGGTATAGAAGGAATGGAACACATAAATTTTCTTTTGTAACTTTTGATTATTTAATCCCATTCTTCTCATTCTCTTCCCTCAAAAGCCGCCCATAACAACCCTCACAAATATTCATCTTCAAATCCTTCGAAGAAAAAACGGCCCGGCCATTCTCACAGAGGGAGCACTTTCCAAGCTCGACACTAACCCTCTCAAAGTCCCGGTGATCGAGAAGGCCAGGAAGAGGAAGAACGGCTCCGGTAACCGCCTTTGTTTTCACATTTATAACGCCTTCAACACCTTTGCATCCTGATTTGCACCAGCTTTTCCGGCTCTTTCCCGCTGAATTTAAAATCGGAGACGATACCTTTGTTTGCGGCCATTGTTTTGCACCATCTTCAGGATCACACACATACATACACACAGAACCATCATCATGATATGTTGGTGAAGGCCCGCTCTGTGTTCCGGGTAATTCATGCAAAATACCTATACTCTCTGTACGCCTCTCTTCTCTATCTATCCCTTTGTAAAAAGAACGGTCATTTTGGCTGTCAGTTTCGTTTGCACAATTCCCGATTTTTTGGTGTAAAGAGGGTGAAAGGGTGCGAGAAGAACCCGCATCCTCACCATCATCATTGTCGTCATCTTCACGGCCGTCGTCTTCCGGTTCCTCCTCAAGCCAGACATCAGCCTGGGCCGACCAGCTCTTGTAATGGATATGGTCAAAAGAGAAGTAGTGTTCCCTCCGCCGGGCCTCGACTCCGCAAAGCTCCTCGACCACTGTTGCATCAATGAGACTGATTGCGGGGCACTTGTCGAGGATTCCCAGGTAACTTGCCCGGCTGTTTGAATAGCCGTGCAGTATCCGGTAGGTCTGATGATACGAAAGGCCGAGAGCGTCCTGAAGCTGCCGGACGGTGAATATGCTCAGGCCCATTTTTCTGATAGTAGCAAGGGCCGCCGATTCATTTCGGGTCAGCTTGGTCTCCTGCCCTCCAACATCGTTGTTAATCGAGATGAAGAGCTTTCTTGCATAGGTGAAATCTTCCAAATCCGCGATTAATGAACCGTCCTCATCGGTCTCTCTCTGAAGGAAATGTAAAACGGCGTGGCACTTGATGAGGTCAAGGAGCATCGCCGGGTTCCTTCGGTTGTGGGCCGCGGAGAAGTTTATCCTGCCTGCATAGGGGATTCTGACCCGGTGGACCTTCTCCTTGAGCTTGCCAATCATTAGCTGGCATATCATAACATTCTCATCCTCGCCTGCCGGGGGAAGGCGGCCCGATTCTATCTTCTTCAGGTGCTCAAGGACGGCCCGGTCCTGATCGGCAGAGTCGTCTATCCAGACGGTCAGCATCCGGTTCATCACCTGATCGTCACCGACTGCCTCCACCTTCGCAAGCCACCATACACATCTCTCCGGAATAGTGCACACCTTCAGCTGCCGGTCGCGGGTGAGTGTCCGGTGCTCGATTGGTTCCTGGAAGTTTGCGGTTGCAGACTTCATGAGTTCCTGGAGGTCATCGGACATTGTCACGTCATCGAAGAGCAGCACGGTTCCGGCCCGGAGTTCGTCGTAATAGAATAGGGCCTTGTTCGAGACCGTTCCTTTTATCCGGTATTCTTCGGGGAGAAGCCTGAGCATTGCGTTGCATGCGTGGGTCTTTCCCTTGCCGGAGTTTCCGGAGATTGAGACATGCAGGCCCTTTGTGTTTGCCACCGATTGTGAGGCGACCGACATTATCAGGCACTCGGCGACTATTTTGTCACCAACATGATCCCGGACAAAGGCATCGAGTATGAACTCAAGGGGGTTGCCGTTCCGGAGAATGTCGAGGGCCTTCTTTGTCACAGGCGAGTCTTCGACTACCGGGGGAGATGCCGGGGCAGGGGCCACTTTTTCCGGGTTCTCTTTTGCAGTCCTCCTTTCCCGTCTGGTCTTCTTGATCTCAAACATTCCCCGGAGTTCGGCCCATCTCTGTTTCCCACTGCCACAGGAATTGTGGTGGCATCCGGCGTATATTGCGCCGTTGTCGAACTGGATGGCAAAGGCTCCGTCCGAATGTGCCGAAGAGAAGGGGCACTCGTCGAGGACGTAGAGGGTTCCGCCCTGCCAGGGTCTTTCACTCCGGACCGTTATTCCGTGCTCCGATAGCCACCGGGAGAGGTCGGTCTTCTTCTCTCCTTTCTTCGGGGCCGGCTTTGTCTCCTCTTTTGGGAGGAGGTTTGCAAGCCGGGGAAGAATCTCTGCTTCGACCGTCTCTTCTGTACCGGGCGCCTCGATTATTGCCGCCATACGGTGTGGCCGTTCCTTGGTGTTGTCTCCCTTTCGTGACATTGTTCCGTAGAGCTTCCAGATGCGGGCCGCGTTGTAGTTGGCCGTATCGACGGTGACGGTGTCGTCAGAGAAGAGGGCATCGAGTGTGGCGAGACAGTCTTTGATGAGTGCTGTTGCTTCATCCTCGTTCGGAAGGTCAATAGGATATAGAAGGTGGGCCCCGTTCCCCGAGTCGGCAAGGAGCGGCCGGGGGAATCCAATAGTCAGGAGGAACCCGGCGATCTGTTTTGCCTTTGCTATGGCTGCATCATGTTCTTCATCGGTCGAAGAGACACCACTTGGCCGGACCGGGTCGAGGTCGATAGGCAGCCACCGCCGGCGGATGATATCCGCATCTGCGGTTGTCGCATCCTTCCGGCCGAGTTTCATCTTCACCCGATTGGCCCTCCTGGAGAGAAGGGCCGGGTTGACTTCGTTGAGAGTTACATATACCCCGTGAACATCCGAGAGCCGGCTTATCTGTCCGGCCTTCTCCGCGAGTTCGGCGAGGTCGTCGAAGTACCCGCTATGAGTGTTATAATCGGCGAGTGCCCTGAGCTCCACTACCCCGGTACCGGGGAAGAGGACAGCAAGGGCCCTTTGGATCTCTTTGCTCATCTCTGCCCCTCTGGAATTTCTGTTTCAAGAGGGAAGAGCGGGGCGGATATCGCCTCTCCTCTTGCAACTCTCTGCAGGGAGATGAGTGGAAGGATGAAGTGGCCTTTTGTGGTGAAGAATTTCACAGCCTTTCCACCGGGATTCATTGCAGCGTGGCCCTCGATGGATAGCAGGCTCTCGGTGATCCCCTCCAACCCGGTCCGACAGACTGATTTTGAGATAGGAACTACACGGCCATAGAATATGAGGCTCTTCACATCCTCCTTCGTTAGAAAGAACTTCTGGCCGCTGACTTCAATCCGGAGGGAGTCGTCGCCGCAGATGGTGATTGTTCCGGGTTTAGGATTCATTGGGACATTCCTCCTTTACGGCTGCAGTCAGTTTGAGAAGGTAGTTGTGGCCGCGGGTTCTCTGAATCTGAACCTCAACGATGGCGTCGCCGAGTTCGTGGATCTCTTTTGAGAGCGCCTGCGGGATGAGATAAAGGGGGACGGGTCCGGCCGCTTTGCTTATCTCTTTGGAAGTTGAAGAATTGTTGGCAGTTCCCGTCGAATTTGTGGTGGTACACGGTTTGTTCTGGGGGCTGCCGTCTATCTGTTCTGTGCCTGGCATTTTTCACCTCCGATTCCTGGGGTGTTGTCGATGAGTCTCGCTTTCCCTTCGGAGATCCATTTTTCCCATACGAGTTTTGCAATGGGATCTTCGATATGATCGAGTGCTTCTTTGTGAACTTCTTTCATGTGTACTTACCTCTGGTGCGATTTCTAGCACCAGAGAAGGATAGTGATGTGGGAGTTATAAGGCTGAAGAGTGCTTTGTGAATGCAAAGGAGAGGTGATCTAAAAATTTTCATCTTATTTTGTAGATTCAGGATTCTAATTTAGTTTTAAATGCACATTATTTTATGACATGATTAAATCTGCACAAATCAATTATTCTTCCAAAACTGAAATGTTTCCTTTAATAACTTCTGGAAATATAACATTAATATTGCCGTCTTCGTCTTCTAAAAATTGTTCTAATCCCGTAGAATTCAATTCTTCTTTTATAATTTCTCTATATTCCTTGCACTTTCCATCTGTGCCCAATGAATTGCAGAGATTTTTAAATTCATTATCATGTGAATAAATATAATTTATTTTTCCGAATATAGCTAAACAATACAACAATAGGTCATTTGATTGAAGATGAAGGTATTTATTGACAACATCAGTAATCACCAATAAAGTATCTTCCATTGAATTTCTGAAGTAATCTTCGAATATTAAATAATCTATCTCCTTTTCTGTGATTAATTCATTAATTTCTTTATTATGTTGAATGACCCCCGTTGTATAAATATCCTTTAGATAATTAACATAATCAGTATTTCTTTTAAAAATATTGTCTTTCCTTATCCTATATGGTACCTGACAATCAGCAAGATCAGAATGATATTTTTTCTCCAGTAGTATGTGGTTTAATTCAACTTGACTTAATCTTGAAAAAAAGAATTTACATCTTTTGTTACCATCCAATTGATTGGCTTTTTTTAGATAATTATATAATTTATATCCTTTTTCAACCTCTGTAAATTGGATGACCTTCTCTTGTTCAGAAACATGCAATTTATCACAAATAATTTTTTTAATTTTATTAAAATCATCTTGATCAGGTTCGATTCCAATTTTAAGACAAATATCCAAATATAAATGCAGATTGTTCATTGCGTTTGTGTCGATTAAAATATTTATTTCAAAATTATTTTTATCTTTAATCTGCATAATGCCCCCTTTATGCATCTATTAAATTATGTTTTTCAATAATAATTTTTAAAACATCTTGTTTTATTGGTGGTTCTAATTGCTCGTTTATCGCATAAGCTAAAGAAAAAAAACCTAATTTTACCAATTTTCTAGGTAGTCTTAATTTGGAGTCATTATCTAAATAATCCAAATAGTCATCTGAGAATGGATATAACATATTTATATCATCTTTAAATGAGTCTATTCTACCTTTAGATAACCAATTTGCAAACAATTCTTTTGATTCTTCAAGAGTAAAAGGATCTAAGTTTATGGATGTTGTTTCATCATGGGTAAATCTCTCCCATAATGGCTGGTTTAATTCTTTTGTCTTTGTAGCAGCTTGATGCGTCATTGCAATTGCAATCCAAAGATTACAATTATTTGAAATATTAAGCAAATTGCGGAGAGTTGCTAAGTATTCTAAAGATTTATTCATTGTCAACCTTTTACTTATCGCAACATCTTCAAATTCATCAATTAAAAAAACTATGCCATCATAATTGTATATTTTGGTAATTAATTGGATTATCGCAGAAAAGAAGGTATCTTCCATTTTTTCAGCAACTATAGATTCTTTTTTCCCAACCATGAAATCTTTATATTCAAAATATGGTTTAACGCCAGTTTCGACAACCATATGGGCAAGTCTATATGATATTTCCTCATCTGAGATAAAATCGATTTTCTGTAATGCAAGCTTGATTTCTCTTTCTTTTATCTCTCTATCCTTTTTTGTTTTTAACTTATTGAGAAAATCTGGGAAATCATCCTTGAATAAAGTTGTTTGGCTGCCAGAAGAAATCTCGTTTTTAGTTAATTCCCAAATTGCCTTTGAAAATTCATATCTACCAATATTTCTGAATAAATCATTGGCCAAGTCATAAAATTGAGTTCCAGGATTTTCAAAATAGAACACTAAAAAGTTTTTATCTTCAAAATATTTTTTCAAATACCCTTTTAAAAATGCTGTCTTCCCACTACCATACTCACCAATAATTGGGAACGCTTTTGCTCCAGCTCCACTTTTTAAGTCATTATAATTATTATCAACAGCAGATTTCCATTTCTCACTAATATATAGTTCTCCTCCGGATTCAATGCTGGAGGCTGCCGGAGGAAACGGATTCTTTTTTAAATAATATTTATCGAAAATTTCAAATTTTTCCATCATCGATCTCCAAAAGCTGTTTATTTATCCTTATATGCGATATATATCCTAATCCTTCTAATCTAGGATATAATTTTCGATATATGTATTTTTGTTTTTTAGATGGATTTGAAATGTCAATAAATGCAGTTGAGGATTTAATAAGAATGATGTTTTTTGGATTTTTGAGTGATAATTCAAGTACTTCTTCTTTTATTGTTTCGATAACTATGTGTGTGGCTAATGCAATCTCTGTTATTAAATCAGGAAAAGGAATTACGATCCAATTTGATTGAAAATTTTTTTCTCGCACAATTGCTGTAAGTATGGTGAATATTTCCTCCTTTTTACGTTCAGGATTTAAGGAATATAGTATCCTATCTCCACTAGGTTGGTGGATGTACTCATCAATAAGATCAAGATTCAAGGCCCAGTTTCTTAACCCTTGATTTATTGCAAATTCTTCATCTCTCTTCTTGAGGAGAAGTTCTTTATTTTTACCTTTAATTGAAAGAATGATTGTTTCCTTAAGGTCATCCTGATGAGAAAAAACAATATCTTTCTTTAGACAGATACTACTCCCATTATTTCGGAAGTCGGATAAATCATAATCCTCAAAATCCATGAAAAAATCAAAAAAATAGTTTCTGCACACTTCATTAGAAATTATGGCTTTTCTCAAAGGTTCCTTTTGCTCGTATGATAATTCGATTTTGTATTTTGTATTTTTAAGTAATTCTTTAACATTATCACTGTCACAAAGTTCGTATTTTTTATTTTTATTCGGTTGAGCAAAACCTAAATTTTCAATTGCTTTTCTATAGAAATATTTTGGAGATCTGGCCATGGGCATTCTATTGGGTTTCAGGAGTATGGCCTCTTCTTCACCTAATTTCTCTAACTCAGTAGCACGGAGAGCACCATTATTTACATTTATTAAATGGATTAAATCCTTAAATTTATTAAAATCAATATTTCTAATCCACAGCGATCTATTTCTCTCCATGTTTGTTAGGATCTTTTAATTTTGATTATTTATTTTTAAGCTTTTTTGATAGTCTGAGTATCTTTCATAAGCAATATCTATATATTTTGGATTTAGTTCAATTCCAATGACTTTCCTCTTTAGATCTATGGCAGATAATCCCAATGTCCCTGATCCAAAGAATGGATCTAATAATAAATCACCTTCATTTGAACCTGCTAAAATACAGGGTTCAATAAGTTCTCTATTGAACATGGCAAAATGGGCATATTTATTTGATTCTGTTGGAATTGACCAGACAGTTCTACGATTTCTTAATCCTTTTCCGTCAACAGTAGGTTCTCGAATTGCATCATAATTATATTGGTATTTTGCAGATTTTGTCAATAAAAAAATATATTCATGACATTTTGTAGGTCGATCTTTTACTGACTCTGGTTGACAATTTGTTTTATTCCAGATTATATCCGATCTTAAATACCAACCACTCTTTTGTAATTCAAACGCAATCTTCCAAGGGACGCCAATTAAATCTTTTTCTTTTAATCCATTTGGTGCTGAAGGTCGATAACTCATTTTTCTATTTGGGTTTTTTCTATCAGAATACCTTATTTTATTATTATTACTTGCATAGGTGTCTCCCAGATTTAGCCAGAGAGTTCCGTCTTCTTTGAGGGTTCTCTTTACTTCATTAAATATTTTAACAATTTCATTTATATATTCATCAATATCTGATTCCGCTCCGATTTGATTTGGTATGCCATAATCTCTCAATCCCCAGTATGGAGGGCTAGTTATGCAACTTTGAAAATAGTTGTCAGGCATCTTTTTTAAAGAAGAAAGAGCATCACCTTCTATTATACAAAAATATGATTCGTCCTTTTCTTCTTTAAAAAGCTCTTTGCCGAATTTATTTTTTGAGAAATCTACTGATTTTATATGGTATATTGACATGTCAATCACCTGTTTTCTCTTTAGAAAAGACCACTTTTTTTAGTAAAATGGGTGTATTTTCGTTTATTGGTTCAGAGGGCTCTTTTAGAAGGGGAGTAATTATTAAATTTGTATTAGTATCCCAACCCGTTAATTCAACAATCTCTTTTGGTATATTGATTCTGAACTGACTTCCGGATTTGGTTATTCTAACCATTATGAATATTTTATTGACTTTTTTTATATTTATTTATATCGATATGCACTAATTTAGTAATAATAAAGTACTAAATTAAAAATATATGGTGATTATAGAATTTATTTAGTAAAAAAAAAAGTTCAGAAATAAGTTATGAGATATTAATTAAGACAAAACCTTTTCATTCATCAAATCTCTCTTAATCTTTTCATATAGTGTTTCATATTCACTGCTTTCTCTGGCCTCTTTGGTTAACTTCTCAACTTCCTTTGCAGCATCTTCATTGAGTGCCATAGAACACCTGGTGCAATAGAGTGCACCACTTTGATTCATGGTCTTACACCGGGGGCAAAGGGCCGGTTCAAGGGCACTGTCGGCCGGGTCAGGTTTGTCATCAATCAGGCCCGCGTTTTCGAGAAGTTTTTGTTCAACGTCCGCACCTGAAAGGTGGATATAGACTTCAGGCATTGAACTGTTCTTCTCCCATCCTGCAACAATTCGGAGCTCCATCTCGGAGAGGCCCTTCTTGTTTCCTTTACTCTTTGTTAGATCCGTGAGTCTTGCATGACGGATTCCATGAGGGTGAACACGCTTTTTTATTCCTGCCTTCTTTGCAAAATTTTTAATTTTGATTTCAACGGTCCTGGAGTCCAGCCTCCGGGGAGTTCCTCCATAGGATCTGCTTGTAGGAAAAAGAGGAGCATTCGGATTTTCTCTGTCCGGGTGCATGTTGACCCAGGTCTGAAGTTCCGGAACAGAACTTATCAGGCGGAGCCTTCTCATTCCTGTCTTCCCTGTGACTATGGCTATGGCCCCGTATTTGTCGAACTGAATATGGCCGACATCTAGGTTGAGGATTTCACTTATTCTTGCACCTGTATCCCACAGGGTCATTATGAGGGCCCGGTCACGGGGCTTTTCGCAGATTTCGACAATCTTAGTGATGTCGCTCCTGGATAAAAGTTGATTTACGGGAAGGTGATTCCTGGGCCTCTTCGATTTGATATTTTCAAAGAGCTCTTTTTCCTTTTCAGGAATGAGCCACCTGAAGAACAATTTGAGGTCAAGTATGTCTCCCTGAACCGTGAACGGGCTGACCTTTTCCTTTCTCATAAGATAGTAATTTTCAAGATCTTCCTGGGTGGTTTCAATTGCATCTTTAAAATCCGTCCAGATTAGGAATGTGTAAACCCGCCAGAGTTTGGTTTCGATTGTTTTAGGAGAGTTTTGAATAAGTTTTAGGTGTCTGTTGAACTGTTCCAGGTGTCTTTTGTTTGTCTTGTCGAGTTTGTTGAACTTGCCTATTACATCCATGTCTTATCATCCCCTTCGGCTGCTTTTCAATGTAAACAGCGCTAAGTGAATGCAATAGGTTCAGGGCCTAGTCATGTAGATGTTCGAGGGTTCGAATCCCTTCCCTCGCATTTTTGTTTTTTTGTTCGTTTATGTCAAACCATTATAATAGTCAACATTCTAATCGGCTATGAGATACATATAAAGGAAGAATCATGGACCTGATAATCGGTGGAGGAACTTACGGGAAGCTGGCATTTGACAAGATCAAAGATGAGGGGGACTGTATTGTAGTTATCGACGAAGATCCCGGGTGCGTCGTGCAGAAAGATTATGGTCTTCCTGAGTTTTCTGATGGGGAATGCCTGTCTGAAGGGGCTGTTTTCCTAAAGGGTGGTATCGGTGCCGCCGCCACGATCATTGCCGGATCCCTGGGGAGATCCGGTTTGCAGGAAGGCATGGAAGGGAGGGTATTTCCAACAGCCCCTGTTCATATTCTTGCCGGGATCATTTCTGAAATCTGTGGATTTGTTCCTGATCCAAAAGAAGCGGAGCACGTTGCCGGTTTAATTCCGGAAGACTTGATTATCGGCAGGAAAGATGCTGACATATATTGCAGCCTGAACAGGGACAACCCCTGTCTTCCCCGTTGCCCTTCTCCAAAGGTCTGTCCGGTGACGGGGGAAAGACGGGAAACACCGTTATGGGAGACTCTAAGGAACTCCTTCTCCGGGAATTGTGAGGGTAGGCTGCCTTTTTCAGTAGTAATTGAAAGCCGGCAGCTAAGTGCAGGTCTTGGCTATATTGAATGTTCTGATCTGACCGAAGCTATAGGCTGTGCCTGTAAGGAAGATGCAATTCTGGCAGGTACGGCATGCATGTGTCATGGTGTGGTCACTGCGCTGATAAAAAACTGATCAGACCGAAAATCTCAAGTACTCACCTTATAAATAGAATTCATGTCGAAATCTATTGAAAGGTACCATAGTGTCGTTTCTAAAATATTGTTTGTTGTGACAATTATCAGGCAAATTCCGGGTGAAATCGTTTTCAGGATATTTTATACCGAATAAAATACTGTTTCACCGGAAGAATAAATTCATGGAGGGAATTTCAGCCTGTTTTGAATGCTGGCATTAAGAGGTGTCCTTTTGTACGGAGTTATTTATGGTTGGTAACGGATTGGAAATACTGGCGGCCTTTATTGTCTATCTTGGCATTATGGTCACAATCGGTTTTCTATATTATAAAAAGACGAACAGCGTCAGTGACTATATCCTCGGCGGAAGAGGACTAAACAGGTATGTAACGGCACTCAGTGCGGAAGCGTCCGATATGAGCGGATGGCTCCTGATAGGACTCCCGGGTCTTGCATACCTTTCAGGAATGTCAGCCATCTGGGTTGCACTGGGTCTGATAATCGGAACTCTCCTGAACTGGAAATTCATTGCGAAGAGACTTAGGATCTATACGAAAAATGCAAACGATTCCCTGACTCTTCCGGATTTTTTCAAGAACAGATTTGGGGACAAATCGGATATCATCGGCGGCATATCGGCTGTTTTTATCCTGATCTTCTTCCTGATATACACGTCCGCACAGTTTGTTGCAGGCGGAAAGCTGTTCAACACGGTATTCGGAATTGATTATACTACTGCACTTCTGCTGGGATCGCTTATTGTCGTAGTATATACTTTTACAGGCGGTTTCAAGGCCGTATGCCTTACTGATTTCATCCAGGGCTGCCTGATGTTCTTCGCTCTCCTGATTGTCCCGATTATGGCACTTGCAATAATTGGCGGACCGGGGAATGTCGTTACGGGGATCGAGCAGATAAACCCCGCACTTCTAAATCCCTTCCTTGATACCGAAGGGAATCCACTTACTATTATTGCCATTGTCTCGATGCTTGCATGGGGACTTGGCTACTTCGGTCAGCCGCACATTCTTGTCAGGTTCATGGCAATCAAAAAGCCGGGTGAGATCAATGAAGCAACAGTGGTTGCAATGGTATGGGTTGTCATATCGCTTCTGTCGGCTGTCGCAATAGGAATTATCGGGAGGGTGTTCCTTTCAACACCCCTTGTCGGTGCAGACTCGGAGACCGTCTTTATGGTCATGACCGGAGAGGTTTTCTTCTCGTTTTTGGCAGGAATCATATTCTGCGGAATTCTTGCTGCAATAATGAGTACCGCTTCATCACAGCTTCTTGTTAGTGCATCCGCGGTTTCGCAGGATCTTTACAAGACCTATCTTAAAGCCGACGCCTCCGACAGGCAGCTTATCTGGATAAGCAGGTTTTCGGTTCTTTTTGTAGCGATTCTTGCAATCTTACTTGCAATCGACCCGAACAGTTTCGTATTCAATATCGTTTCATATGCATGGGCCGGATTCGGTGCGGCCTTCGGACCGATCGTAATTATGGCTCTCTTCTGGAAGAGAACCAATCTCCAGGGCGCCCTCGCAGGAATTATCGTCGGCGGACTGACGGTTCTCATCTGGAAACAGTTTGAATTCTTTGGCCTGTACGAGATCGTTCCGGGCTTTGTGCTTTCGCTCATAGCAATCTACATTGTGAGTTTGAAAACCGCACCGCCTGATGAGGAACTGGTAAAGGTATTTGAAGAGACTGAAAAAGAGCTCGTGGAAAGCAGAGACTGAATAAACCTAATTTTTCCTTTTTTAAGTTAAAGACCGGTTTCATCCTGAAAGCAGGAACTACTCGTCCTGATTCTTTATGCCGGATAAATCATATATAAGATCGGCAGGAAAATTAGAATAAACGGGGGCATTTTGGTTGTATTGGAATATTTTAATTCATACTTTTTCAGATAATTCAGGGAGCATAGGGGGACATGATTGAAGTTCTCGTCCTCCTCTTTGGACCTACATTGTTTTCAATTCTTCTCTGGTCCGGGCTGAAAAGGATCGCATCGCCGGAGATGAAAAAGATTGCTCTTCTTGCGATATTTGTAATGTTCAGCTTATCGATCGTTATATGGGCGTTTTTTACACCTGATCCTGTGGGGCCGGCACCCTTTCCTTCAGCACTGGTTGCGGTATCGACAATCGCATTTGCTGCCGCGTACCCCGTTGCACTGGCGATGAACGCTTTTCCGGGCATATTCTCTGAAAAAGGCGAAGCGATTGCGGCGGCACTGGTTCCTTTCATCTCTGTAGGGTTCATAATCAAACTGTTAATTTCGCCTGAAGTCTGGAACGGCAAAACTTATGGAGCGGATTATTTCTTCATTAAAATTCCCGTTGTCGGGTGGATGATCGATCCTTTCACGTCCGGCTGGATACATGTCTCCGGTGGAAACGATCCGTTTCCTGAACTGGTCTTATATTTCGGCTTTTTCATCCAGATGACAATCGTGATGATCCTGGTTTTTTGGTACTTCAAAGTGACAGTGAAGGATTCGCCCGGCCGGAAAAACCCCTGAATATATGGCTATTATATTAATCTAACATTTTATCAATTAAAAACAGCGAATATAATATATATGGTTCCGACTGCGATTGAATCCTCCGACATCTCAATTCTTTATGTCGACGATGAACCCCTCCTTCTCAATGTCGGAAAATTATTTCTCGAAAAAACAGCCGGATTCTCGGTAACTACCGCTTCAAGTGTTAAAGAAGCGTCAAATCTGCTTTCTGAAAAATCTTTTGATGCAATAGTCTCCGATTACCAGATGCGGGAGATCGATGGAATTGAATTCTTAAAAAGACTCCGAAATTCCGGCGATAAAACTCCTTTCATAATATTTACAGGCAGGGGTAGAGAGGATCTTGTCATTGAGGCCCTGAACGAAGGCGCCGATTTTTACCTGCAGAAAGGTGGAGATCCCAAATCGCAGTTTGCTGAACTTACACATAAAATAAACAGGGCTGTTCAGGCAAGAAGAGCTGAAGAAGCACTTAAAAACCGGGTGGTCACCCTGACACAGCCCCCGGGGGATGCCTGCATTTCGTTTGAAGATCTTTTTGATATTGATGAAATTCAGCATATACAGGACGATTTTTCACTGGGCACAGGTGTGGCATCAATAATCACCCGTCCGGACGGAACACCTATCACCAGACCGAGTAGTTTCACCAGACTGTGCAATGACATAATCAGGAAGACGGAAATTGGTTGCAGGAACTGCTATAAGTCCGATGCCTTGATCGGTCGCCCCAATCCGGATGGTCCGATTGTGCAGATCTGCCTGAGTGGCGGTTTGTGGGATGCCGGAGCAAGTATAATCATCGAAGGGCATCATATCGCAAACTGGCTCGCCGGGCAGGTGCGAAATGAGGCACAGACAGAAGAGAAGATGCTGGAATATGCCCGAAAAATCGGGGCTGATGAGGAGGTATTCCTTGAAGCATATCGTGAAGTCCCTTCGATGTCTCTTGAAAAATTTCAAAATGTCGCAGAATTGTTATTCACAATGGCAAACGAGCTCTCAAGATCTGCGTACTATAATCTCTGCCAGGCTCGTTCTATCGCAGAACACGAGAGGATTGAGAAGGAACTGTATCAAAAAACCGAAGAGCTCAATGCTACCTACGAACAACTCGCTGCATCCGAAGAAGAGCTCCGCCAGAATTATGAAGAGCTTGTAAACCATGAGACGGAGCTCAGGGAGAGCGAGGATAAGTTCAAATCTCTTATTGAATATTCACTCGATGGAATTGTGATAACGGACTTTTCAGGCAATATCATTTTTGCAAACCGTGCACTTGGCCGTATTCTGGAGGTCGGGAATTACAGGGAATTATCCGGCAGCGCAAATATGATGGATTTCATCGCACCTGAATCTCATGCCGATGTTTTAAGCGATCTTGACAGGGTTTCACGCGGAATTGACGCATATCTTGTAAAATATAAGATATTAACAGGGACCGGGCGAGAGGTGGTCGTAGAATGCATCGGGAAGAAGGTACCGTATAATGATGCGGAGGCGATGCTCCTTTTCGTCTGGGATACATCCGAGCGGGAGCATACAGAAGAGCAATTGCGTGAATCCGAGAAAAGGTTCACAACGGTTTTTAAGAACAGCCCGCTGCCGCTTGCAATAGTATCTGCTGAGGACGGAAAATTTACCGACGTCAACAATGCCTTTACCGGGAAAACCGGGTATTCCTGTGCTGAAGTTGTCGGCAAAACCTCTGAAGAAATTGGTTTTTTCCCTGATAAAAAAGAGCAGATGTCATTTTTATCCGCCCTTAAAGAATCAGGGGAATGCAGTGGTTTAGAAATTAAGGTCCAGATGAAGAACGGTGATGTTTATATCTGCCGTTTTTCATCGAAAGTCATCATCATGAATGGCAAGCCTTACGTAATTTCTTTTGTAGAGGATGTAACTGAAAGCAGGCTTGCAGAAGAGGCAATCCGCTTTGCAAACAGAAAACTCCACATTCTTTCAGGCATTACACGCCATGACATCCTGAACCTGATAATGGTCATCAAAGGCTCTCTTGAGATAGCAGACGAGCAGATCGGCGATCCTGTTGCAGCCAGTTGTCTGGAGAATATCGGGAGAGCGACGGCTTCCATCCAGAAGCATATCGAGTTTACAGGGGAATATGAAAATCTCGGTTTTGAAAAACCGGTATGGCTTAATATAAAAAATATTGTCGATTCGATGGCTGACGAACGAATAAAACTCCACAATCATTGTAGTGGAGTCGAGGTAAATGCGGACCAGATGCTTGAAAAAGTCTTTCTGAATCTTATGGACAACACAATTCGTCATGGCGATGCAACGGAGGTTAAAGTAAGCTGTGTATCTGCCGGCGGGGTGCTAAAGATAATCTGGGAGGACAACGGTGTTGGGATTCCTGATTCGGACAAAGAGAAGATTTTTGAAAAAGGATTTGGAAAGACTTCGGGTTTCGGTCTGTTTTTGTCCAGGGAAATTCTTGCAATAACCGGGATAGAGATCTGTGAGACTGGAAAAGAAGGTGAGGGTGTCCGTTTTGAGCTGACCGTACCTGGTAGTCATTTCATGGTGAACTGAGGGGATTATCCGAAAATTAATCATCGTTTATCAGTATTTGCCAGATCTTTTCCTTCATTAAGAATTTCCATCAGGTTTTCAACATCAGGATTATCCTCCATGCCCAACATCTCAAAGATGCTTTCAATGAAATTTAAAAGCTCTTCTGCGGCAGCAATAAGCCGTTCTGCATAGGCCAGAATTGATTCCAGACTTCCAATAGGAGTCCCTGATAAGTCCATCGTCTCTATTTCAGGGATATCCAGTTTACCGGTATCGATTTCTTCGGCTGATAATGCTGAAGCCGGAATAATAAAGAATGACGTGATAATTATTACAGTGAAAAAAATTACAGCAGCCTTCATTGATATCAATAGGTAATGTTGAAATAAAATATAGTTACTCGAATTCCTGATTCAAATCTCTCTCGCAATGGAGCAGAAATACATCCTGCCCATGAAACTGGCAAATGTGCGTGAAAGGTCGACATCGAAGACCGTTCCATCCTTTTTGGCATGTATCGATATTGTTCTCTCTTTCATTCCTGGCCGGGCATCCGCCCACATGCTCTCCCATCCCCCGGCCGAGATAGAGGGATTTATATCGAATACGGATATGGATTTCAGCTCCTCCGGGGAGTATCCCAGGAGCTCGCCTGCAGTCCGGTTGGATATGTATACGGCACCGGTCTCGTCGAAGAGGATGATCGAATCCGAGGCATTGTCAAATGCGAACTGTGTAAACAGGAGTTCCTCCTGGAGCTCCTCCTTTTCTGAGATGACATCAAGAAGTCTCCGGTTTACATCCTGGAGCTCCTTTGTCCTCTCCTGGATGAGTCGTTCGAGGTTGTCATAATACTGCCTCAACTGGTCCTCGCTTTTTTTGAGCTCGGTTATGTTGCTCCCGATAGCATGGTACCCGGCAATATCATTGTTGTCCTTAAATATCGCCCTGAATGTCCAGCGTTCAAATCCCATTGCACCGTCTTTCCGGATTGACTTCAGATCAATGGTATCCGAGGGATTTTCAGGATTCAGTGAATCTATTATTCCCTGAACTCTCTCCCTCTCGTCCGACTGAAACATCGGGATGAATCTCAGGCCGCAGAGTCTCTCGAAGTTTCGCCCGAGGTACCTGCAGTAGGCATCGTTAACAAACGATATTGCACCGTTTGCATCCATGTGGACGATAAATTCCGTCTGGTCGCTGGATATGGCCTCATACTGTTTTCTGCAGATGTTCAGGTTTTCCCTGTTCTCGACATTTTCGGTGTCGTCGTTTATCAGGACGGCACAACCGTCTTTTCCCGAGTCGAATATCACGGGTATGAACTGGAGGCGGAGGCAGTATCTCTTCCCAAGTATGTATGTCTCTCTCTCAAGCACCGAGCCTGTCCCATAAATGGCCTTGTGTGCATAGTCCTCGATAATATTCTCTTTGAAGAGCTGGTATGGGAGATTCTGTATCTTTTCGCCGTACATCACATCAAGTGGGCACTTAAAGAGGCTGAGTGCGGCCCCTGTCACCATCGAGATCTCTTTCCTCGAATCGATGACTATCGCGGGATTGGGATTGAACCTGATAAGTGCGGAGAGTGGCATCCGCTGTACAAGGAAATAGTTCTTTGCCGTCCCGATCTGCTTTCGATCGACATCTCCTTTCAGCCTCAGCATATCCAGATATTTTGCACAGGTGTTGCGATGCATATGCAGTGCATTAGATATCTCCGTTATGTTTAGCCCATGAGGATATTTTCTCAAAAGCTCTTTGATTTCAATTGTTTCCTGGAATTCTCCCTGCATTTTATCTCTCAACCTGATATTCAGTTAGCTCTTATGCACTGCATATATGTTGTGCATAGGTTACATTTATAGGTGGTGTACGCAGATACTGGGGTGTCTGCACTACAAAAGACTCCTCTTCTGGTTGTTCAACCGCTATGAAGAGGGGGGGTAAGTGATCAATTATACATGATTAATCATGGAGGTGAAAAAATATGAGTGAAAAATTCGATGTGAAACTTGACAAGAAAACTTATCTCCCTGAATATTCTTACAGGGATGAGTCCTGGATTGGAGAGTATGATCCTGCATACCAGAGATTCATGGATGATCCTGAAAGGTTCTGGAATGAGATAGCCAACGAACTTGAATGGATGGAACCATGGGACAGGGTTCTTGAGTGGGAATACCCGTATGCAAAGTGGTTCACGAATGCAAAGCTCAATATCACATGCAACTGTCTTGACAGGCATGTACTTGGCGACAAGAGAAACAAGGTCGCACTGATCTGGAGAGCTGAAAACGATCTCCAGGAGAGGGTGCTGACATACCGCCAGCTTCACGCACAGGTGATGCGCTTTGCAAACGCCCTGAAAGATCTTGGTGTGGAGAAAGGCGATACGGTCTGCCTGTATATGCCGTTTGTTCCCGAACACGTGGTTGCAATTCTTGCATGTGCAAGGATCGGTTCAGTACACACCATCGTTTACGGTGGATTCGGTGCGGACGCATTGAACAGCAGGATCCGCGATTCACAGGCAAAGGTTGTCATAACGGCAGATGTCAGTTACAGGCGCGGAAAGACGATCATGTTGAAGTCGATCGTAGATGAGGCCGTAACAAACGCACCAAGTGTCGAGAAGGTCGTCGTTCTCAGGCGTACAGACCTCAACATTGAGCTAATACAGGAGAAAGAGGTTGATTTCTATGAGATCATGGAAAAAGCCGATACTGTATGCGAACCGGAGGTTATGGACGCCGAGGACCCGCTCTTCATCCTCTACACGAGCGGAACGACAGGAACGCCCAAAGGTGTTGTACATACCTGCGGTGGTTACATGGTCGGAACATACTATACGACGAAGTATGTCTTTGACATGAAGGATTCCGACGTTCACTGGTGCACTGCCGATCCGGGCTGGATTACAGGCCACAGCTACATCGTCTACGGGCCGCTTGCAAACGGTGCTACAGTACTGATATCAGAGACAGTTCCCGACTACCCTGATCCGGGAGTATGGTGGAAGATCATAGAGGATATCGGAGTTACAATCTTCTACACCGCCCCGACGTCCATCCGGATGTTTATGAAGCACGGGGAAGAGTGGGCGAAGAAGCACAACCTTGATTCACTCAGGATTCTTGGATCTGTCGGCGAACCGCTCAACCCGGAGGCCTTCGAGTGGTACTACCGGAATATCGGCAGGTCACGATGTCCGGTGATCGATACATGGTGGCAGACCGAGACCGGTATGCACATGATTGCAACCCTTGTCGGGGAGAAGATGAAACCCGGATTTGCAGGAAGGCCTGTCCCCGGAGTCATCGCAGATGTCGTCGACAAGGAGGGCAATCCTGTCGAGCCGGGAATCGGCGGACTGCTGGTCATAAAATATCCCTGGCCGTCGATGATGAGGTCGATCTTCAACAACGACGAGCGTTACAGGCAGTACTGGAATACTGTAGGAGAGTACTACACAGCCGGAGATCTGGCGGTAAAGGATGAAGACGGCTACATAATGGTCATCGGAAGGTCGGACGATGTGATGATCGTTGCCGGGCACAACATCGGAAGTGCCGAAGTAGAGAGCGCCCTTGTTGCACAGGAGGCTGTTGCGGAGGCGGCAGTTATTGGGAAACCCGATCCTGTAAAGGGACAGTCAATCAAGGCATTCGTAACGCTCAGGGTTGGTTATGAGCCAAGCGAGGAGCTCAAAAACGACCTGATCTACAATGTCAGGATGAACCTGGGTCCGATTGCAATGCCGTCCGAGATTGAGTTTACGGATAAACTCCCCAAGACAAGAAGCGGGAAGATCATGAGGCGCGTATTGAAAGCGAAAGAAATGGGTCTTGACCCCGGCGATGTTTCAACGCTGGAAGATTAAAACCCATTTTTTCATACTTAAGGATGTGATATTCTATGGAAGAGCGGATGCTGTTTAATCTTCCGGCCGAGAAAGGCCGCTGGATTCTTGTATGTCTCGGGCTGCTGATCAATCTCTGTCTGGGTACCATATACTCGTGGAGTGTCTTCGTGGCGCCACTTACGGATTACTTCGTAAACTCGCTTGGGCAGACCGTAACCGCCGGGGAGATCCTGATGCCGTTCTCGGTATTTCTTGCATGTTTCGCGATCACCATGCTCTTTGCAGGAAAATATGTCGAAGAATGGGGTCCGAGAAATGCAACGATCGCCGGCGGTATCCTTACCGGGGCCGGATGGATGCTTGCATCGGTTGTGTCCTCGGTCGGGATGCTCTATCTCGTCTACGGCGTAATCGGGGGTATAGGTGTCGGTATTGCCTACGGCGTTCCTGTGGCTGTTGCAGCAAGATGGTTCCCGGACAGGCGTGGTCTTGCAGTCGGTCTGACTGTACTTGGATTCGGGTTTTCCGCATTCGTCACCGCGAACCTGGCGGATGTGCTGATTGCCGGCTTTGGCGTTATGAATACATTCCGGATATTTGGTATTGCCTTCATAGTATTGATCGTGCTCTTCGCACTCCCGCTGAGGTTTCCGCCGGCCGACTGGAAACCTGCCGGTTTCACCCCTCCCAAAGGAGAGGAGAATGAATACTGCGAGTTCACGAGGGACCGGATGTTTAAGACAAAGACATTTTATGGTCTCTGGATCTGCTACTTTATCGGCTGTACTGCAGGACTGATGGCGATATCGATAGCAAAACCCGTCGGTTCAGAGGTTGCAGGGGTTGCACCTGCACTCGGGACGATGCTGATAGGGTTCTTTGCGATATTCAATGGCGGTGGAAGACCGGTATTCGGGCTCCTCACCGACAGGCTGAATCCATCAAATGCTGCAATATTGTCGTTCGTGCTCATCGCTGCTGCCTCATCTGCAATCTGGCTCTCACCAAACGTGCCGGTCTATATCGTATCATTTGCGATACTCTGGGGATGTCTTGGAGGCTGGCTTGCAATTGCACCGGCCGCAACCGGGAGGTACTTTGGAACATGCGACTATCCCAGGTGCTATGGTGTAGTCTTCCTTGCGTACGGTGCGGGTGCGATGGCAGGGCCCCAGATTGCGGGATTCATCAGGACGACAACCGGAGATTATACTGGGGTCTTTCCATATGTCGCCGTCCTTTCGATTGCCGGAATCGTCGTTGCATGGTTGTTCATGAAGGTTCCTAATAAAAGTGAATGATTCAGTGAAAGAATCAGCCTCAGGTTAACCTCACCACAATAAAAAACCAATTTTTTAATTCTTCTTCTTTTAGCAAAATTCCCTTAGTTCTATACATCATAAAGTACAGATTATCTGGAAGAGTTCATGAAAAAACAAAACTCTCTGGGACTAAAACCCGTTGCAGGAAGAAACCCGACGGTCCTGGTACTCGGTAGTTTTCCTTCTGTGATATCGCTTGAGAAAGGGGAGTATTACGGGAATAAGAGAAACTCCTTTTGGAAGATAATGGAGGAGCTTTTCGGGATTGATTCAAATCTGCCGTATGAAGAAAGGATTGAGGCTCTAAAAAGAGCCGGCATTGCCCTGTGGGATGTGGTATCCGCCTGCTCAAGAAACGGGAGCAGCGATTCGGAAATAAGAGATGTTGTCCCTAACGATATTCCGGGCTTTCTGAATGAGAATCCTACGGTCCGGTGCATCGCTCTTAACGGGGTCACTGGTGCAGGGCGGTGGTTTAAGAGGACATTTGATGATCTGCCCGGCTATCCCGGAGTCACAGTTGTCACCCTTAAATCGACAAGCCCGGCGAATGCAGCATATCCATTCGATCAAAAAGTCGCCGACTGGAAAAAAATAGTCAGATATGCCTGCTGACAGGTTATTCGTCTTTTATCGGGAACTGGATTGTCCACGTAGTTCCCGAATCGCCGTTGACCTCTGCAGTGCCGTTGAGCTGCAGTGAGACGAGATTTTCGATCAGGTCAAAACCGATCGATTCTGTCTGTTTCTCAATAACAGATTTATCGATCCCTTTTCCGTCGTCCGAGACCGTCATGCGAAACACCTCATCTTTGCAATCATAATTGATCATGATTTTACCCGATCCGTTTTCTTCAAATGCAAACTTCAGTGAGTTGCTTATGATCTCGTTTACAGCAAGACTCAGGGGAACCGCCTTTTCAGGAGATATCAGGCAGTCTTCTCCCTTTACTTCAAAGTCTATGGCAATCCCCATGCTATAATCCTGAATAAGCTTCTCGCCGAGAGCAAGGAGAACATCGTGCATATTAATCCGGGAGATATTCTCCGACTGATAAATATTATCATGTACAATTGACATCGAGTATATCCTGTTTCCTATGTCTTTTAATTTCTGTTTTGTATCTTTATCATCCGAATTGATAGCCTGCATGGCAACGAGACTGCCGATAATCGCAAGGTTGTTCTTGACCCTGTGATGGTTTTCCCTTAGCAGGAAATTCTTATCTTCAATGGTCTCTTTCAGTTCGTTTTCTGCGGCTTTAAGGCTCCTGTTGTATATCAGTGCAATAACAAGCACTGAACCAAGGAAGAGCAGAAGGAAAATTGCAGCGATTAGAAATCCTTTTGGAATGGTTACCATTGAGGATGGACGGTTGAAAAATACAGTGTCATCCGGGATCCCGTTGTTATCCAGCCCGAACTCAGGGATGTGCCCGTAATTTATGGCTGTTATAAACTCCGGTGTCGTATCAACCGGGATGTCTGCAGGGTCCGCTCCTTCAAGTATCTCTTTTGCTGAGACAGCCGCCTGCCGTCCAAGATCATATGTTGAGATCTGGCACCCGCCTGTAATCCCGTAATCATTATACGGGTTCATTACAGCGTAGACAGGGAACATGTCCTGATTTGACAGTGCAGCTATGTAATGTTCATTATAATAGGAAATCCCTTTATCACTGATCGTATTGTATGTGGCAAACAGAATTATAGAATTTTTAGGGAGGTTCTCCAAGTCCCGAATCATCTCGTCTGAACTGAGGTCGGGAGGAGGGTACCTGATTTCCATCCTGCTTTCATATTGTTTTGAAAGATCTTCCGCCTGTTTGCGGATTGCAAGTCCGGAATAAGTGTCGTCGGTGACAAGGTATATTGAATCTATTGAGGGGTGAAGACCCATTATAAGGTCAATATTCTCCTCAACGGGGAGTTTTTCTATAATTCCTGTATAATTTGGGGGTAAATCCTCAAGGATTGATTCATAGTCGTTAATCCCCGTAAAAACTACCGGAGTTCCCGGAAACATCTCATCTCCGTATTCTCTGATAAATCTCAGTGCATTATCGTCTGATACGATAATTACATCCGGTGATCTTTGCCTGTATTTATGTGAAATAAGATTGTACAAATTGTGAAAATGAATTTCATCTGAAATGAATTTGGAGTCCATATACTCCGTATAGATATTTATCTTCGAACTGTCGGGGTTTAAGCCTGTATCCGATATTTCGTCGTAAACTCCTTCTGCAATCAGCTTACCCCATGAAAACCCGAATTCGTAAGAGTTGATGTAGAGAACTTCTTTGAGTTCGTCCTCTTCAAAATTAAGATCAGTCTCTTCAAAAGAAGATCCTGAAACGGGGATGGTGGCAACTAAAAGGATTAAAAGCCAGATACAGTAGTACTTGTTGATCCCCGTTCTTCAAACCCCCGTATGAATACTGTGTATAGTACTTTATGACGAGCTTATATAATTATAATCATATCGATTTTAAAATCTGCACCAGATCATGCAGTGAAGACCTGTATTGTGAACCACATGTCGCCCTCTGGTTTCTGTAAGAAATGTAATTGTAAAAAGCTAAACAGAATTTATTTTTAACAGGCAGATAAAATGTTATCAGGCCGGCTGTTAATATGAAGAATCCAGATAAAGCAAAAAATATGTTATATCCTCTCCTCTCGGTAGCACTGATATTTGTAATACTGATTGGAATGAAGAGCGCTGCATATTTCATAAACATAATGTTGATATCATTGATCCTGACTCTTCTTGGGATACCGATCATGAACAGGCTGAAAAGGGCAGGTATGTCGGATGTATTGTCCGTGACTCTTATTATTCTGCTTTATATTGTCTGTATTTTCGGTTTTATCTTCCTGATATACGAATCGATAGATGTGTTCATATCCAGACTGCCCGAGTACGAATCTCTCCTTAACGAGAGGCTTTCGCAGCTGATGGATCTCCTGGGCGGCCTGGGCATTACCGTGGATATGATCGAGTCGTTCGTGAAACCCGACTGGGAAGCGATATCGAAGATTCTTGTAAGTGTTGTTGCAGGGGGATCAATGCTTGCGATGAATCTCTTTTTCATCCTTGTGATAACGTGTTTTGCACTGCTTGAGGTTCCCAGGGTTCCTGCCCGGCTAAAATCGGTCTATGGTGAAAACTCCGGTAAAGTTGAGAGTGTCAGAACGATAATTTCGAACATAATCAAGTGGCTTGTCGTAAAGACCAAGACGAATGTTGTACTCGGGGTTTCCTTCGGCGGGCTCCTGTATGCACTTGGAATAGATATGGCGATCTTCTGGGGACTGATGGCGGTAATCCTGAGTTATATACCATATATTGGCCTTATCATTGTATCCATACCTGCCATATTCCTTGCCTGGCTTCAGCTTGGGTTGTGGGGCGTTGTTGTTGTGGTGGCCGGAATCTGTGTCATAAATGCGGTAGTTGAGAATTTTGTGTTCTCGAAGTTCGCTGCCGACAGTTTCCAGATTCCGCCGCTGATTGTAATTGTTACGCTTATCCTATGGTCATGGGTGCTCGGCCCGGTAGGTCTGTTCCTCTCGGTGCCTTTTACCGTAATCCTGATTGCACTTCTGCAGGGAAGCGAGGATACGAAATGGATTACCACTCTGCTCGGTTTTGACGATCCGGTCCCGGAAAGTGAAGACTGATATTCCTTTTTTCCGCAAAAAGACTAAATATATTGAAAGAAACACTACATCATCTCTACGGAGGTGTGAAAAATGGGATACAGGTGGAAGAACAAACAGGAAGTTGATGAAGCGGTCGTAGTTGTAATGAATTCTCTTGATAGCGGCGGTCTTAAGGACTGGCTTGTCAGGACGCTTAAACAGGCAATTGCGGACTCTGATCCCGAAATGGGAAAATATTTCTTCGAAGAAATAAAGAAGCACGCCCCGAAAGCGCTGGAACTATTTGAGGTTGTTGAGGAATAATCTCCGTGTATGCCGGGAGACACTGTCTGGTGTCTTATCTAATCCCGGTTATACTGCAATGTTATTTCAGGAGGGCCGATAATTGTTCAGCCATAAGATATATCTTGGAAACCTTGATCATTTGCTTACTGAAGAAGAGATTATCCAGATTTTTTCGGAGTTTGGAGATATCCGGTCCGTTAAAATCAAAGCAGGTGACGGATTTGGGTTCATAAGTTTCAGGACTCTTGAGGGTGCCCAGAGAGCGATAGATGCAATGAATGGAAAGGAGTTGCATGGCAGAACCTTAAAGGTGGAAGATGCGAGGGCTGTTGTGCATCACGTTTCAAGGCGTAACAGATAAGTGACAGGTGCCGCCGGGCATGGTATAATATAGCCGGATACCGGCAGCAGTCAGCATAACCACATTGCAGAATTAATATCTCCAGTTATGTACTCCATTTTTACAAATCTGTTTTTTGACCGGAATTCAGACAATGTTGAAGATATGCTCTTCAAGACGTGTCCTTTCAGACTCAATCTTTTCAAGGAGTTCATCGTAAACATTAGGGAATATCAGGCCTTTATCCCTAAGCTTTGAATAATAATCCTCTTCCTGGATCAGCATTGAAAGACGGATATAGTAATCCCCGATATCCTCTGAGAGTTCGGGGTACTTTGCGGCCATCTTCCTGATCTTCTCATTGGAGGTCTTTATCGTCCATTCGGATTCATTCCTGATCCCGGTTATAATCTCTTCAGGAAAATCAAATCCAGAAATTATCATATCCAGAGAGATCTTCATCTGCCGGGCTGCAGAACTTAATGCAATATATTTCTGGTATTCGGTTGTCAGGGCAAATTTTTTCAGGTTTTTTGCAAACAAATGACTCCGGAATGCTTTTGATATCAAATTTGCAAATTTCATCGAGAGACTATACTCCGGTGAATCGGGTTTGATGACATCCCGTGGAGGAATGTTTCCTGACGTGACATCATCCAGCCTGAGGTTAATGAAAAATCTCATCTCATCAAGAACGGTCTCCGAGATATAGCCCTTCTCGTAAATATCCTCATAGAAACTTCCTTCGACCATGATCAACCTTATCCACAGGGATTTCTTTAGAGCTTCGGCATCCGGCCTGATTTTGTCATATAGTTCTTTAATCGCCGCCTCGGCTTCGGCAATCTCCCTGGAATAGTCCTTTCTGATACTCTCTGAAATCTTCGGTTCAACTTTTTCCTTCCTTTCAAGATCATCGAGAATCCTGAGCTCTGCCTTCTTCGCATGGATTATCCCAGTATGATACTCATAGACTGCAATATTGTCCGGACGGTCAAGCCCGAGAAAACCTGCGAGTGGTTTTGTCGTGATGCCATCGACGATAATCGTGAAGAGAACTACCCCTACAGTCATTATCACAATCTCGTCCCTGTAGGGCATCTCCTCTCTGATGGAGAGTGCAAGCGCTATTGCAACGGCACCTCTTAGCCCTCCCCAGAACAAGGCATGCTGAAATTTCAGGGGGATGTACTTTTTGCTCTTAAAGAGGTTCATGGCGCCTGACAGGATATATACCACTGCGGCTCTTGAGATATATACTGCAATCAGTGCAGCGGGAATCAGCAGCAAAAGGCTTGTATCTGAATGATATCCTCTCAGGATGTTTGTGGTGGTAATGCCCAGCAGAAGGAAGATCAGGCTGTTTGTAAGGTATGCAGAGAAATCCTGAAATTCGGAGAGTTCTTCACGGTCATCCTTTTTCAGCCAGATTGAGACGAACCATCCGACAACAAGCCCTGCGGCAAGTACGGCAATTATTCCCGATGCATGGAATAACGTATCCGCCAGGAGGTATGAGGCGTATGCAACGACCATCGTTATTACTGCTGATGTAACTGCATTTCTTCCTGAAAGGGCGATCAGGCTGCCGATTAAAGTACCTGTAACTGTACCGGTAAGAATTCCGCCGAAGAAACTCCATAATATCCCTTCGGCACCATAAACGATCGTGTGTATATCGAATATCCCTGCACCGATGATTCCGAGGACAATGCTGAATGTGACGATCGCCGAAGCATCGTTGAATACGCTCTCACCTTCGAGAATTGTTGTAAGTCTTGCAGGAGCTCCGATATTTTTGAAGAGCCCTATTACGGATACAGGATCCGTGGCAGATATCAGAGCACCGAAGAGCATTGCATAAAACAGAGGAAGGGGTGTTGCCCAGCCCACGATATAGCCGATAATAATTGTCGAGAATATCAGTCCCGGAATTGCAAGGATTATTATCGGCACGAACATCTTTGTCATGAGCCTTTTGTTTATGTGAAACGCCGCTTCAAATACGAGCGGGGGCAGGAACAGGAAGAGTATGACTTCCGGGGATAGGACGAAATCAAAGAGATGCCCGATCTCCGCAATGTTTGATGATATAACGGTAATTAAAACACCGATGAGAAAAAGCCCTATTGTATAGGGGATTTCAATCCGTTTAAAAAAAATCCCGGCGATTACCGCGATAAAGAGCAGAAGGAGAACCAGTGAGATGAGGTCGCCGATTTCTGTGCCTATCATATGTCTGTTCCTAAAAGTCCTAGCCTAATTATTCTGTTTACGGCTGATAATAATTCCTGATTCCTTTGGCTCCGGCTCCGGAGGTCAGCAGGAACGTTTCCTTGAAGGGGAGGTTTTTTTAGCAGTCATCTCATAATATGGAACAATGGACCCTGTGCCGTTGGTTAATGTTGAAATCCAGCTGGCACTGCTTCTTCTCGTGGCAGTCGGAGGTTATCTTATTGCGGCGTGGATACACCAGTCTGCTGTCGTTGGGGAGATAATTCTCGGCCTCATTGTCGGTCCGAGCGTGCTGGGCCTGATTACATATACGGATATAGTGAGCGCTCTTGCCCAGATGGGTGCCATAATAATTCTCTTTGTTATAGGGTTCGATTTTCATTTCAGGGATATACTTAAGGGGAAATATTTTCTTATCGGTACCTGTGGAGTGATTTTTCCCTGGTTTGGCGGGTTCTTAACCGCAGATCTCCTCGGGTACTCATTCGAGGGTTCTCTTTTCATAGGGGCCGCATTGACCGCCACAAGCATCGCGATCACTGCGAATGTGTTGAAGGAGATGGGCAAACTGCATACCCGGGTCGCAAATGCGATTATCGGAACTGCGGTAATAGACGATATCCTGGCGCTGATTGTCTTGTCGATTACTCTTGATGCGGTCTCCGGCGCAACATCGGCTGTCGATATTGCACTCTCGGTCGCAAGGCCAATTGTCTATATCGCTGTTGCCGCACTCTTCGGACTCTATGTCGTCGATCGGCTCATCGAGAAGGTTGATTCATCGGAGATTGCGCTGATCTTTCCTGAATTCGTCTTTCTCTTCGGGCTCTGTATTGCTTTTATTTATGCACTTGTAGCTGATTTCTTTGAACTCTCACCGATGATCGGCTCTTTTATTGCCGGGGTTTCAATCAACAAAGTTTCCCTTAAGCACAGCCTGAGCATAAAAAAGGGCTCGGAATTCCTGTACATTCCATTTGCTGCCATCTTTTTCATATCGTTAGGCATTCTTGTCGATCTTCATGAGGTCGGGATTGCAATTGTTCCCTTAATTCTTGTCCTGACGATCGTCGCTGCACTCTCCAAGTTCACAGGGTGCAGTATACCTGCAAAGATCTGCGGGATGGACCTCCACGACTCCCTGACAGTCGGGGCAGGGATGATCCCCCGCGGCGAGATGGCTATGGTCATCGGACTCGTTGGATTATCTATGGGTATTATAGGGCAGGATGCATTTATATCAATCATAATGGCAAGTCTCATCTGTACTATTATCACGCCCCTTTTGCTCAAAGACTGGCTTTTCAGGGAAAAACACGAATATCAACAATAAATATTATTTTCAGCTTTACAATTTACGAAGACATTTTTTATCCGGGAAAAAAGCCACTTATTTCTTCTTACCGTCAATGCCGGAAAATAATGGGTAAATTATCAAATAGGCGTATTAATATAATTCTGTGGCCCGATCATGCGTTTAATTTATCTAATTATAAAGCCCTATAAGTAGTGGAGACCTTTTTATGGAAACCAGTAAACTGTATGTCGGCAATCTGACATACTCGGTAAATGAAAAACAGTTGGAAGAACTGTTCTCTCAATATGGCGACGTTAAGAGCGTAAGAATTATTGAACGTAAAGGATTTGGATTCGTTGAGATGGGATCAGTCGAAGAGGCTGAGAAGGCTATGGCCGCTCTTAATGAAACAGAGTATGAAGGACGCACAATGAGGATTGACGAAGCTCGCCCTCCGCGTCCAAGAAGCGATTTCAACAGAAGATACTGAATCTTTTGAAAAATCACATTTTTTATTATTTTTAAATTCTCTATTTGACTACGTTCTGGTTTTGCAGCAAATCCGGCAATAATATGTCTTTTAAGGCCGACATTGTAATGTGACCGGAGAGAGGTATCCCGCGGTGCTTGTTCATGGCTGGAAGAGCGGCCCGGAGGTATGGACGAAACTTGTTGAAAAGCTCAAAGAAGAGTCGATACCCTACTGGAATTTCAGTTTTACGGGAATGGAGGATTCCGACCCGGTCAGTATTGCAATATCTCTCAGGGATTTTATCAGGGATGCCCGCCGGAGGATGGATTATTATGATTATATCGATATCATCTGTCATTCGACGGGGGGATTTATCGTAAGGTACCTGCTTGAGGTAATTGACGGGATCTCCCGTGAAGAGAAGGTGCGCTTTTTTATTGGTATTGCTCCTGCAAGCAATGGCTCGGCGATGGCCGAACTATTCAACGATCCCGTTCACGGTCCCGGGGTTCTCGGAAACCTTGAGGGTCTGTTCGTACCAAAAAAATATAATCCGTCCAAAGACCTGATTGTGCAGGGTCTTCGGCCCGGCAGCCCTGAGAATTCCGAAATCATGGCATCCTGCGATCGCGATGACATACAATACAGGATAATTGTCTCTTCCAATGAAGATTGCAGTCCCGGCTTCTTTCCTCCTTTCAACGGGAAAACGTGGGTATTCGGGGGCGAGGGATCATGGGAGATGACATATCTCGGTGACGGTGTTGTGGCACATGCTGATTCTTTCATAACCGGCGCAGGAGTGGATGTACTCCCGAAGGACAGAGAGACTCTTGCATCAAAGCCTTTTTTGTACTGCCATATTATGCTTCCAAGGAACAGGGAAGTGATCGACAGGATCGTTGAGTATCTCATCAAACCGGAGACCGAACCGGATTTCTTTTGCTGAGAATTCTGCAGGTACAGATATCTTAAAGAACAGTTTTTTTATAAAAGCGATTCCGGGCAGACAGACGGGAGAGGTTCGTTTTATGTTTTATAGATAACCTTGAAATTATTCTTCATTCCCGCTGATATCCTCTATCAGATCGGCGAGAGCCTTCTTCTTTCGGGGGTTAGATTCCTTTATTATGGCTACGGAGATGACCGGAACAACCGATTTTCCTCTCTTGTTCAAAGCCGAGCAGGCAATTCCCGAGACTCTTTTATCTTCATCAAATATGGAGTGCAACAGGGGTCTGACGGAAGAGACGTCATCAATGCCTGCAATGACCCTGACCGCCCCAAGCCTGTTCTCCGGGTCGGGGTCCTCAAGCAGCTGTGAAAGCAGGTCCAGTGCATCAGTACCTATTAATGCAAGCTCCTGCCATTTTCTCTCCCTGATGAGTGACATGATCTCCTCTTCCCTGGAGATCTCCCTGACAAGGAGTTTGAGAACCTCGCGTCTTGCAGGGTTTTTAGTCTCAATACAGGTCTTCTCAAGAATTGGAACAGCCTCGCCGCCTGCGTTCATGATGCCCCGCCGGGCTATCGCACTTACCTTTTCATCACTGTCAAAAATCATCTCAGCAAGGGGAGAAACCGATTCCTCTCCACCGATCCTTACAATAACTGATGCAACCTTTTCCCTCTCGTCACGATTAAGAGTACCTGTAAGTCCGGAGATATGCTTAATCGCAGCAGGGCCAACATCGATGAGTGCTTCCCAGTCACTGTTACTGATCGATTTCCGGATAATCTCATCCTGGCTAATTTCCCTGATAATCAGTTCAAGTTCTCTCTGGCGTCCCGGATCTTTTTCCTTTGCAGCGATATCTGTCAGGGCGGGCACAGCCTTTTTGCCCGTCTTCAAAAGACCCTCTCTTGCAGTAAGCGAAATCTCTTCGTCTATATCGAATATTGCCCTTGAAAGCGGCATTATGGCCTCTTTACCGTTAATATTAATCAGGGTCTTCAAGGCCTCAATTCTCCTCTTAGAGTAAGGATTTCCGATAATCTGTGAAAGCGGCCCTGTTGCATATGCGCCGAAATTCTCCAGCTCTTCCCAGTTTCCTTTTGCCGCATGGAAACAGACAAGATCTTCTTTATCAGTCAGTTTTACCTGCATCCTTTCGATGATTTCCGCAATCCTCTGTTTGAAAAGATCACTGCCGTTTCCTTTCAGCTCGCTAAGCAGGGCGGGCTGGGCGGCTCTTCCATACTGGACAAGTGAATCGGCGGCAAGATCGGAAAGCGATCCTCCTGAATAATTCAGTACCGAGATCAACGGGCCGATGGCTCTTTCATCTTTAATCTTTGCAAGGAGCCGTATTGCCAGGGTTTTTACACTTGTATCCTTATCGGCAAGGGCGAAATGAAGTGCATCCGGGATTCTTTTGTCGTTTGATTCCTTTGTAAATGAAAGTATGAGGGCCTTCTTGACTTCAGGATTCTTTTCGCTCCTTATCCTGTCATATACGGCGTTCACTGCCTCGGGGTCTTTGCTCTTCAGGATGTTCCTGGCCACGACAACCCTCATCCCGGTCTTACCATAATTAAGTGTCCTGATCATGCCCCTGATTCCCGGTTTTCCAAGTTTAATCAGGAGTTCTGCAACCTTTGTCCGGAATTCGGGTTCGGCATTGTTCATGAAGCTTATGAGAGGCTCTACTGCAGGCTCCCCAATTTTGATAATCTTTTCGGATGAAGCTTTTTCTGTTGCAGGCTCTTCGCTTTTAAGCCCGATTATGAGCCTTGAAACCTCCATTGCAACTTTCTTCTTGAGAGCAAGCTCTTTTTTGATCAGGTCGTCAATCTCGTTCTGCGTGAGTTGTTTCTTGATGTCCTTGGCCGCATTCTCCTCCGTTTCTGAAGTAGCCCTCTGAATGAGGTCGTCGATCTCGTCCTGGTTGAGTTTTTTGCCCAGTAGTTTTGTGGTATTTTTGTTGCTCACGTAGGCTGAACGATGGATAAGTTCGTCGATCTCATCCTGTGACAGTTTCTGTCCGAGTATCTTTGACGTATCTCCTTTTCTGGCGGCAAGACCTTTGACAAGCTCATTAATCTCCTCTTGTGACAGCTTTTTCCCGAGTATCTCCATTGTTGCAGAATCATCCGCACCGATCAGGCGATCGAGAAGACTGTCGATCTCTTTTATGGATAGTTTTCTCTTAAGCAGGTCGGCTGTCTCCCTGCTGAATTCACGAATCCTGTCTTTTTCCTTTTTGGTCTCACGTTTCCTGTAAACTTCAAGTATCTCTGTGGCGTTTCTACGGACTTCCTCGTCCTGATCTGAGAGGAATCGTTTGACGACCGGGACAATCTTTAGATCCTGGAGCCTTGAGAGGACGCTGAGCATGCCAAGCTTCTCCATCTTCGTTCCCTGAACACTGACTCTCTGGATCTCATTCATCAGGAAGTTAAACATAAAACCGCTGATTTGAACGAGAGAATCCATCGCCTGGATCCTGACAGTATATTCGGGATCGTTTAGGGCCTTCGTTCCGAAAGGAATCCCTGAAGGATCGCTGATTCCTCCCAGGGCCTTAAGTGAGGCAGTCCGGACGTTGATATTATCGTGAGTAACAAGGTTCTCGATGAAAGGAAGTGCGACATTCCCCATCTTTGCCACAGATTCCGAACACTCGTCCCTGACATTTTCATCGGGATCGGCGAAGTGCCTCACAAGCACGGGAAGTGTTCCTTTATCACGGATTTTACCGAGGGAATATGCAGAGGCTCTTCTTACCTGGGGGTGCCTGTCCGCAATTGTCCCTATTATGGAATCGATTGCATCTACGGCATAGAGGTCGCCGAGAGATTCGACTGCAACAGATTTTACATTCTCTTTTTCATCATTTAAGAGGAGAACAAGAATAGGTATTGACTTCTTTCCGTCTCCTTTGAGGGTTTCGATGGCTGTTATTCTTATGATGTCGTCTTCATTTGAAAGTGAACCCGAAACCCTTTGAGCGGTTTCGGGATTGTAACCGTTTTCTACAAGTGCGTGATACCAGTAATCTTTTGAATTGTATTCCCTGATTTCGCTTTCTTTGACTGATTTTCTGTCTTTTTTGTCCCCGGAATCCTCATCCTGGGAATTGAAATATTCCAGGGCTTCGGATATTCCTCTTCCAATCTCTGGAGAGGAATTCTTACGGGCATTTATGAGGGCTTCATATGCCGGTTTTCCAATAGAATGCAGCACCTTTATCGTGTCTTTTCTGATATTCTGCTCCTGGTCATCTAGAATTTCTATCAGGGCCGGGGTTGCTTTTCCTCCCATCAGTTCGATCTCCCTGAAATCACCCCTGAGAATCAATGCTTTTATCTTTTCATAGTTGTTTGAAGGTCTCCAGTCCGCCTTCCTTAGAGCCCATGATGTTTCCACCCGTACATCATAATCGGGATCGTCCATGGAACCTGCAAGACGGTTCAGCATTTCCTGGTTCCTTGTATCTGCAATTGCATCGATGGCTGCCAGCCGGACTTTTTTATCCGGGTCATCAAGCATAGAGACGAGAAGATTTCCTGATTCATACCCGCCTGTCCGGCCGATAATGGAAGTCAGTTTTGCACGCTGTTCGGGTTTGGAGAATTTAAGGCCGTGTCTGACTGCTTCAAGTGCAGGCACTCCAACCTTTCCAAGTTTATCCCAGTCTTCTTCGCCCAGGTGAAAGAAGGCCATCTCCATTGGGTTTTTTGAGACCCAGTTTAATTGTTTCAGTGATTCTGCTGCCTGTTTTCTAACCCCTGGATCGATATCCTTGAGCATGTATAGCAGCATGTTGATAAATTCGGACTTTGGATTTTGGATGTAGCTGATAGAGATTGCTGCACCAATTCTTGCTTCCGGTGTTCCTTCCTTTATTATTATTGTGAGGGATGGTGCGATTTTGCCCCCGTTATCTGCAATGTGTGCGATAGTCCTTGCAGCACCGTCCCGTGCATTTTTCCGTCCCGATACAAGTAATTTAGTGAATGTGTCGATATCTCCTTCACTGTACGTGCCGAGGATCTCGGCTGCTCCGTCCCGAATCTCAGGGCTTTCGCTGTTCAGTATATTTATGAGCTGTAATGATGCAGGTTTTCCGATCTTTTTCAGCCCTTGAATTGCTTCTCTACGTTTTCTTTTATCTCCTGATTCCAGTATTTTCAGGAGTTTATCGGTTTTATCATCCACTAATATATTTTTTATACGTGATTGGTTACATTATATCTTTGGTAGGCCGGAGTACCAATCAGCTTTCAAAGAATTATTATTATAATATTCTTTTTTGATTATATGTCTCAGCAACGATTATCAGCTGCCACTTTAAATATTTCACCTGATATATGGATTTTTTTCAGGTAACAAGCAGCATCATTATACTTTTTATCATGATAGCCATAGGCTATGCCTCATACAGGATGAAGGTTATCGACAGGCAGGGTGCAAAAGGCCTGTCCAGTTTTCTCGTCAATATATCCCTTCCCTGCCTCATCATCGTCTCGATGCAGATCCCGCTCACAGAGGAGTCGTTCGGAAGCACGTTGCAGATGTTTGGCATAGCCGCAGTTTATTACCTGATATCATTTGTTTTTGCCTTTGCATTTCCGCGTTTTCTGTCTAAGGATGAACACGAGACGGGTGTGATGAAGTTCATGCTTGTATTCTCGAATCTCGGGTTCATGGGAATACCTGTAACTGCGGCAATATTCGGGCAGGAGGCGGTGTTCTATACTTCTCTTGTCATGCTGCCGTTCGGTCTTCTCGTGTTCTCTGCCGGAATCCTGATGCTCAGGCCGGATATGGGGAAAAACCTTAACCCGAAGCTTTTCTTAAATTCCGGGATACTTTCGTCGCTCGCCGGTCTGGTCTTCTTCTTCACCGGGTTCGTTATTCCGTCTCCGTTCATCGATGTTCTTGAGATCCTGGGTGATCTGACCACGCCGCTTGCAATGGTGGTTGTAGGTGCACTCCTCGCTACACTTCCGGTTTCCGGAATGTTCGGTGACCTGAGGATCTATTTCATAAGTTTCCTCAGGCTTATTGCAATACCCTTTGTGGTCTTTCTGGTTCTGACACCCTTTGTGGAGGACCAGATATTCATCGGCATTGCAGTGCTTCTTGCCTCTATGCCCGTTGCAGCGAATTCGGTTTTGCTGGCGGAGGAGTATGATGTTGACTCCACTCTTGCCTCAAAAGGGGTTTTCATCTCGACGCTTCTCAGCCTGATTACCGTTCCGGTTATTGCCGCGTTGTTGATTTCGGTTTGAATTCTCTTTGTAAAGGGAGGGGGAGTTATCCCCCTCCCTTTAACCTGCCCCCTCATGGTGATAAGTCGCAAAGGGGACGGGCCAGCGTCCCCTTTTGCTCCACTTCTTCCCCCGGCCGAGGCTACCCGGAGGGTAGCGTCCAGGCCGGGTTATCGCGACAGCGCAAAGCCCTGAGGTCAGGGCGTGTTCGCGAAGCGAACTTGCGCATGTTTTGTCTAATGAATAAACTCCTTTTATCAATACAGAGATGTTGTCAGAAGCAGTTTTTATGTTAAATCTATAATATCATAGCAAAAGCACTTAATTAGTGGTAAATTATTTTTTTATTATGAAATGGGTTTATAAAATAACTTATCCTAATGGTAAAATTTACATTGGAAAGGATCTTACTGGAACTTTTACTTACTTCGGAAGTCCAAATAGCGAACTTGTTGAACAGGATTTTTCAGATGAAGAAAAGAGGGATATTACTATTAGAAGAGAAATTCTCTGGCAATCTGAAACTGCATCTGATAAAGACGTAAATAAAAAAGAAGTTGATTTCATCCGTGAATTTCAATCGAATAATCCGGCTAAGGGCTATAACCGATGGCCAAAAATGCGGAAATAAATCTGAGATGTCTTCAAAACGAAAGCAAATTAATTATAAACTCCAATTATCTTTCAATGGAGCCCCTGATCGTCTTAATCCTTACTTTGATCCTGATAACCGTTCTTGCCTTTTCAAGAAGGGTTCCCGCATTTATCGTTCTTATTGCCGGGGCGATATTCCTGGGTTTAATCGCCGGTTTCGATCTCGATCAGGTGCTGACGTGGACGGCGGAGGGGATGGGGGCGATCTTCTCTTCATTTGCCATTGTAATCCTGTCCGGTATGGTTATTGCAAAGCTGCTGTCCGAACAGGGGCTTCTTGAAGTAATCGTCTCAGGCATATACGGCCGGATAAAAAATCCCGCTGCAGGAGCAGGGATTATCGGGTTTATTCTCTCTGTCCCGACGACCTGCTGCATCACGACCTATCTCATGATTGCTCCTGCACTTAAAAATCCGGAGAACGAGTCTCCCGGTTCGAATAAACTCCTTTATCTTGTCGCAGTCGGCAGCATCATATCCTATGTGCTGATCTTTCCCACTCCTGCAACGATGCCTCTTCTCACAAATCTTGGGGCGGGTTATCCTGCATATCTTTTCAACACCGTGGCAATCCCCCTGTCTCTTGTTATTCTCACAGTAGTAATCCTGCTGTCGGGCATGTGGTACGGGAAGGATGGGGGTTGCGGGTACACCCGGGAAGGGCTGAAAAAAGAATACCTGCTGAAGATGCACCTGCGGGCATGGACTCCTTTCATAGCAATCCTTGCCGCAGTCCCGGTCGGTGTCTTCCTTTTTAATCTCTCTCACCTCGGTCTGGTCCAGTTTATAATGCTTGCAGGCCTGATCGCTGCCCTTGTACCCGCCCCGCGGGATTTAAGAATGAAGGGATTTTCTGCCGGGGCTAAATCAGCCGGGCTGATACTCTTTGATTTCTGTTCGGCGGGAGCGATAGGAAAGGTGATGATAGGTTCGGGGCTTGCCGGAGGGATCGTCGAATCGATGATTCCGTTTGTCCCTGTTATCCTCGTGCCGTTTCTCATTGCCGCCGTATTCGCTACGGCACAGGGGTCAAGGGTTGTGACTGCGGTTATAACCTCTCAGATCATCGGGACAACCGCATTAGTGCAGGAGGTTCACCCGGTTCCCCTGATACTCATGGTCTCAGCAGGAACCTGCTTCATTCCATACCTGACAGACCCGTATTTCTGGCTGGTGCAGAGAACTACTGGTGACGATATAAGGATAGTTCTCAGGAATTATACGCTGCCGCTTGCATTCTGTGGACTGATTATGCTTTCTGCGGCAATACTTCTTGCAGTGACTGTTTGCCCTGCCCCTGTGATATAGGCTTTTTATGCAAATTAATTAAAAAAAATTCAAAAATAGTAAAAATATTTGATTTCAGGGTAATCCAGTTGATTTTACCCTGCATTTTTTGCCTACCGAAGGGCTGTCGCCCTTTCGAAACCCCGGGCAACCTCCGGTCACCTAAGACAAATTATGATTAAATTTCTTTTTTTCTAAATATTTGTAAAAAAAGAATCAGGAAAGAGTAAAAATATTTTATTTCAGGGCAGAACTGTAGATTTTACCCTGCATTTTTTGCCTGCCGAAGGGCTGCCGCCCTTTCGAAACCCCTGGCGACCTCCGGTCACCTAAGACAAATTATGATTAAATTTCTTTTTTTCTAAATATTTGTAAAAAAAGAATCCGGAAAGAGTAAAAATATTTGATTTCAGGGTAATCCAGTTGATTTTACCCTGCATCTCTGCCAGACGACACGTCCGACGACCTTGTATGTCTGCTCGAGTTCGTCGAAGTTCGGGATTCCCTTCTCCTTGAGCAGTTTGATACCTGCGTCCATGCACTCTCCTCCAAGGAGTGTTCCGATGACAGGGTTGTCTGTCTTATCGGAGAAGTCTGCAATGGTCTGTGCAAAGACCTCTGAGTCGAGAACAAGGTTGGGGAAACCGATTACGAATGCGAGATCCCACTGGTCCGAGTGTTTTGCAAGCACGTCAAACACCTGGCTGAAACGCTTGTCAGATGCATCCCCTAAAAGATCGAGCGGATTTGCATGACTCCAGTAGTCGGGCAGGAATTCGTTGAGCTCGTCGAGTATTTCCTGCGGGAGGTCGATGATGTTGATACCATACATATCTGCATAGTCTGACGACAATACAGCGAAACCACCGGCGTTTGTGATGACGACCGCTCTTGTTCCCTTGAGTTTCTCTGTTGGTGATGCAGGTGCTGCGAGAAGTTCGGCTTCCTCGAATGCTCCCCTGAGTGCCCTTACAGGAATAACTCCTGATTTGCGGAAAGCCTCCATGTAGACCTCGTATGATCCGGAGAGCGAACCGGTATGTGACGAGGCTGCTTCCTGTCCCTTTGCAGACGAACCTGACTTGATTGCAACGACCGGCTTCTTCTTTGTGATCTCGGAGACCACCTCCATGAACTCTCTTCCGTTGGGGAGCTGTTCTACATAGATGATGACGGCCTTTGTGTTCTTGTCCTGCTCGACGAATCTCAGGTAGTCGATGAAGTCGAGATCAGACTGGTTTCCAACAGAGAATACAGCCGAAAATCCTATGTCGTGCTTAAGACTCCAGTCCACAACAGTGTTGATGATTGCACCGCTCTGTGAGATGAAGGCGATTCCGCCTGGGTTCGGGGACTGGTGGACGTATGTCGTGTCAAGCCCGCGTGGCGGGATGATAAGACCGAGACAGTTTGGACCGACGATCCTGATATTGTAGCTGCGGGCGATCTCGAGCATCCTGTCTTCGAGAGCTTTCCCATCTTCGCCTGTTTCCTTGAAACCTGCCGTGATTACGACAACGAGAGGAATCCCCTTCTCTCCGCACTCCTGCATGACCTTAGGCACGTGTGTACCGGGGACTGTAATTACTGCAAGATCTACGGGGTTGGGGATTGCACTTACGGTCGGGTATGCTTTTAATCCCTGAACCTCACTTCTCTTGTTGTTTACCGGGTAGATCTGTCCCGGGAAATGGAGGAGGTTGTGCATGACCGCGTATCCCATCTTCTTCGGGTCGGATGATGCACCGATAACGGCGACAGACCTCGGGTTGAAATACTCGGGCGGTACGGGTTTTCTTTCAGGCGCTGCTTCGGGCTTATAGTCGTCATCGATGATGACTCTTGCATCGACAGCACATGCCCCTTCTTCATAGAGACGGAGCGGGTTGATATCAAACTCCTTTACATTCTCGTTCTCTTCAAAGAATTTTGCAACATTCCTGATGATCTCGACAAGAGTCTCTTCATCCTTCGGTTTCATTCCGCGGTAGCCGGAGATAAGCGGGTAGGCGTTGATCTCCTTTACCATCGTCCTGATATCCTCTTCATCAACCGGAAGGATACGGAGTGTAACATCCTTCATGAGCTCGACGAGTGTCCCGCCCATTCCGAATGTGATTACCTTGCCGAATGCGGGGTCTGTCTTTCCTCCAAGGATGAGTTCGAGACCCGGATTTGCCATCTCTTCTACAATTATTCCCTCAATTACAGCATCAGGATTGTAAGCCTTTGCAGATTCTACAATCTTCTTGTATGCATCCCTTGCAGCATCCTTTCCGGTTACACCGACGATAACTCCGCCTGCGTCACTCTTGTGGACGATCTGGGGCGAGATGATCTTCATTACCACAGGGAAGCCGATCCTGGCGCCTGCTTTTGCGGCATCTTCCGCACTCTTTACAATTTCAAATTTTGGAGCGGGGACACCAAAGTCTCTAAGCATCTGGTAACCCTCGGCCTCGCTTAACATTCTTTCTGCCATTTTATTCCTCACCTGGCCTCTTTTAGCCTGTATAAGCAAAGCTGACAGGATGCCTGTGCTTTGAAATGCAGGAGAAGAGTCCGATTAATGATCTTGATGGAAATTATGTTCCAGTCATTTATATTCTAACATTTCATTTTCTTTAATTAAAATGGTTGTTGGTCGAGCAATTGCCATATTCTCGCAGAATCGTCCTTAATTTTTTTTGGAATGAAACGAAAATTCAGGTTTATTTCAGGAAATCTACATGATTTATAATTATAAATTATTCATTATACATATTTTGACGATCCTGATGATGTTCAGGTACAAACGCGACTTCGCATATGGGTTTAAAAATGAAAGTTGCGTAGGTGAATTTATGGCGCTACAGGCATCTCTCCCCGGGGAACTGACCCTCGCCGGGCAGTTGACCGCCGGCCATTCCGGTATCGGGCCGCATCGTGTTTGTTGTTGTGGTGTCGTCAGCGGTGGTGGATGAGGAGGCCTTCAACTTCTACTATAACGATCTCTTTGACATTTTGGGAGCAAAGGGTGCAGAGGTTGAAACATTCAGCCCGGTCCATGACAGATTCCCCGAGGCCGACGGGTATATAATCGGCGGGTTCGATGGAACAGTCAGAAACCTGACACAGGGAGGCTATACACATCTGCATCCTGTTGCAGCATCCGAAATGATCGGTAATTTTGTCGACAACTGTTTTCTGTAAAGAAATAAAGGCGACTGCCGGCCTGTTATAATTGTACAGATACTCCGGGTTTTCTTGCTCTTATTATGGCAACTGCCGGAATCTCGTCGTCATCATCGGGCACTTCAAAAAAGCCATCAATAATAAATCCTGCCTGAAATGCGATATTTAAGATATCCTGAAGGGACCTGTGATAGTAATATTGTAATACAGGCTGCCCTCTTATCGCCTCACCCTCGTAATTGGATTGAGTCATGTAATTATCAGCGGTTCTTACAAAACATGGATGCTGCAGGGAAAATACAAATATCCCTCCGGGTTTCAGGAGTGCAAAGAGTGCATTGAATAAGGGCTTCACATCTGATATATCCATTAAAGCCATATTTGCAACTGCTTTATCAAACATTCTGTCCTGTTTCAGAGCTATCAGATTTTCAGATTTGGTAGCGTCGCATACGTGAAATTTAATTTTTCCTAGATGATCCCGGCGGCGTCTTTTGGCATGAAGGATCATCCTTTCGCTGTAATCGAATGCAACAACCACAGCTCCTTTTTCAGCAAGACGTTCTGAAAAATTTCCTGTTCCGCAGGCGACATCCAGAACGAGATCCCCTGCCTGAATATTTAGCAGTTCTTCAGTATGTGGCCTTACAACATTGCAGTGAAAATGGTTCGAATGGTCGCCCATCCTGTTGTCCCAGTAATCAGCGTTTGTCTCCCACCGTGATCTGCTTTCATCTGTTGTTCTATTGAAGCTGTTCATTGTCTCATGAATAATATATTTATATTCATATTAATCAGGTGGTACGAATAGAATTGGGCTTATTTTAAAGAAGTGGAATTTTGATTATTTGAAGAATTGAATCTAAGCAGGGGGTGCCCCGCCGCCGGGGAACTCTCCGCCCGGGGCCATGCCGCCACCGAGCTGGTCTCCTGAAGGAGGCGTCCTGTTGAACCGGCCTCCGTCTGGCATCTGACCGCCGGTCATGCCTGTCGTTGTAGAATCACCGGAGGCTGAGGAAGGGTTCATTCCCCTTCCTCCTCCGTTCTACCGCCGCCCATTCCCATTCCACCGGTGGATGAACCTGCGGATGTGTTTGTCACTTTGCTTCCGTCGGTTGTTGCAACTTCGCTATCTAATGTTATCGAATCTACATTCAGCGTAATGTATGAAGAATCCGAACTGTCCCATTCAGTATCGAGGTCGGCTCTCTTGTATTCAACATCGATAGTGCTGAGTGAACCGGCCGTTGTAGTCTCCGATGCTGACGAAGCAGATGCCTGGCCGTTTGCTGAAACAGAACCTGCTGCGCCGTCTGAACTTACGCAGCCGGCAGAGGCGAAAACGATCGCAATTGCAATTATTGCTGGTAATATTCCTGTTTTTTTCATTTTGTATATTCTTCTGTTTCCAGGATCCCGATATGCGGGCTGTATGGGATCTCTTCCCGTGATCCTGTTTTTCGATTGTTTATTGTATATGTCTACAATGTTTGGCTTTAGTAAAAAAAATTTGAACTAAGTAAAAAATGCATAACAAAAAACAACCTTTATTTTATTATATCAATTAAACTTAAGTGAATTATTACTAAGGTGATTTTTTTGATTGGTAGAAAGACATTCATATCAAAGATTTTTCTGGTATTTCTGGTCGCAGCAATGATTTGCGTACCGGCAAGTGCCCATGAAGAAACCGCGGCCGATGTAGCCGCAGAGATTGTAGAACATTCGGCAGAACTCATTACACTCTGTGACGCGATACACGACGAGACAGAAATGATCGCTGACGATGACTCACTTGATCAGGATCTCCGTGATCTTGCAGAGAGTATCCACCTGTTTTCGCACGAACTTGAGGGTGTTGCAGAGCACATCAACGAACACGCTGTTGAACTCCAGACACTTGTCGCAGCCGGTTCAGGAGATAGTCCTGAGGTAGCAGAAGCAATCGCAGAGATAAAAGAGCACTGTGAAGAATTCAACACAATGATCGAGTCAAAGCATGAGGACATACACGATCTCGTTTTTAATGCTCCTGAGTCACATGAGGAGTATGCTGACGCAACCCACGATGCAGCTCATGAGGCAGGAGATGTCTGCGATCACATCCTTGAACACACAACCGAACTCGAGAGCCTGATCTCCGGAACAGCCTCAACAGCAGCCACCACACAGACAACATGTGTGGAATCTGTCGATGTTACGACTGAAGTTGCAGAGGTCGCAGAGCACTCTGACGAACTCTTTACCGCAGCCGAGTCCATACTCCTCGACACAAAGGCAATTGTAAAGGACGAGACAGTCGACCAGGACATCCGTGACCTTGCAAAGACCATCCACCTCGTATCACACGAGCTTGAGGATATTGCTGCTGATCTTCAGGCAGACGCTGTTGAACTCCAGACTCTGTCAGCTGATACAGTTACAAACAAGTGTGCAATCGAGGAGCTCATCGCAAAGATGCAGACAGCCTCAGCAGAATATCTCACAAAACTTGATAGCCAGCATGAGAATGTTCACGAGCTTACATACGTAGCTCCTGAATCACGTGAAGAGAACGCAGATGCTGTTCACGACACTGCTCACGCAGCGGAAAACATTGTAGAGCACCTGAATGAGCACCTTGAAGCAGTCAGTGCAGCACTAGACGCACCTGCAACTCCTGCAACAACCTCAGCACCAACAAATGCAGCTCCCGGGTTCGGAATTATTGCAGCATTCTGTGCAGTATTCGGTGCAATGGCATACATTGCAGTAAGAAAGTAATAACGGACAAGTGATAGAAAGATGCATATATCTGATGGTGTCCTGCCTCTCCCCGTAATTGTGGGAGGCTGGATCATCACCATCATCCTTCTTGCCGCAACACTGAAGTGGGCAGGAAAGAATGGTGATATCGCAAAAGAGATCCCCAAACTCTCTGTTCTTACGAGTGCGTTCTTCGTCGCATCACTGATTCATATCGACATTCCGCCTTCAAGCGCCCACCTTATTCTGAACGGAATTCTTGGCATCCTCTTAGGGCCGCTGTGCTATGTCGCAATGTTCATCGGGCTGACCCTGCAGGCACTACTGTTCCAGCACGGCGGTCTGACTGTCATTGGAATCAACACGCTCAATATCGGCATTCCCGGACTTATATGCTACTTCATCTTCATGGCAGGCTATAAGAGGAAGCTCCCTCTTGCAGTGCTCGGCGGAATCTGCAGCGGTCTTGCTGTGCTGCTGACCGTTGTCTGTCTTGTAACTGTACTGGTCGTATCGGGCCAGCAGTTCTTTGCTGTTGCTGGTGTGCTTGCAGTGGCCCATATCCCGATAATGATCGCCGAGGCGTTCATAGGCGGTGCGGTGGTAGGATACATCGCGAAGGTGAAACCGGAACTTCTTCCAATCCCTCTTAAGGGTGAAAAGTCCGCGGATGAGAACAAAAACGAATAGAACTCATGAGGAGATAATAATGGTAAAACTGAGAATAATAACTATCATCGGACTGGTACTGCTTCTGGCAATGCTCTGTGTCTCGCCGGTTTCGGCTCACAAGGCATTCGTCGGGGCTTTTCTTACCGGTGACGCAGACGACGAGGTTCAGATCAAGGCATGGTACGAGGGCGGTGCCCCGATGGCCGAAGCCGAGACTACAATCTACAAGATCGAGGACGGCGAAAAGGAGGTCTATCTTGAGGGAACAACCGATGCAGACGGGTTCTTCACCTTCGAGCCCGAGTACAAGGTGACCCAGTACTCGATAAAGGTCGAGCAGGTAGGCCACCGTGCAAAGATGGATCTCGATTTGGAGGGCGGAGTATCGTCCGGAACCTCATCAGGGGATGACCTTCCGCTCTTTGTAAAGATCTTTGCAGGCTTTGGATACCTTGTTGGTCTTGCCGGAGTAGCAATGATATATAGTGCACGCAAAATGACTAAAGAGCAGTGAATAAAACCAGAACACACCATAACCATAAAACGGGCGTTCGATGAATTACCCTGACATAGACCGGTATGCGAATCTGAACTCTGCTGTTCACCGCATCGAACCCCGCATAAAAATAATTTCATTTGGAATCCTCATTGTGTCGGCTGTGTTTGCAGGGGGCATACAGGCGGCACTTTTTTTTCTTGCTACAGCTGTGCTCATTCTTCTTGCATCCCGCCTTCCTGTCAGGTTTATCCTTAAACGGGTGAAGGTTATCTGCGTCTTTGTCGTGCCGATCCTTATCCTGATGCCGCTGACCGTTCCGGGAACACCACTGGCATCCTTCGGGCCGCTTGTCGTATCCGAAGAGGGTCTTTCCTTTGCGGTGCTTGTGGCAGTACGATCGGTTGCAGCCATTCTTCTGGTGGTGACGATGCTCGGGACACAGAGATTCGATACCACGCTAAAGGCTCTCTCGATGCTGTATGTGCCGGGGATTATCATCCAGATGCTGCTCTTTACCTACCGCTACATCTTTGTTATGATCGATGAGTTTCTCAGGATATGGAGCTCGATGCGGGCGAAGGGCTTTAAGTTCAGTTTCAGCAGGCATGGGTTTACGATGATGGGAAATCTTATAGGAATGCTGCTGATAAAGAGTTATGAGCGGGCTGAGAGAGTGTACCAGGCGATGATCTCCAAGGGTTATACAGGGGACCCTGTTACGTTTTCATCGTTTAGAATAAGGCCTGCCGACTGCCTTTTCTGTGCTGTTGCTGCCACTGCCGCTGTTATGATCAATATTATTTATTCGGGATTATTATGAAAAAAGCCGTAGAGATTACCGGTCTTAACCACCAGTACAGCGACGGGACGGTGTCGCTTGAGGAAGTTACACTATCGATAGACGAGGGGGAGAAGGTTGCCGTTATCGGGCAGAACGGGGCGGGAAAGACGACGCTCTTCCTTCATCTGAACGGTTCGATAAAGAGTCCTGATGACAATGTGCTTGTCTTTGGTGATAGTATCGGGACGATGGCAATAGAGGAGCGGATCTGCAGGGTCGGGGTGGTCTTCCAGGACCCTGACGACCAGTTATTCATGCCGACTGTGTACGATGATGTCGCCTTCGGGCCCATGAATATGGGGCTTTCGAAGGATGAGGTTGACCGCCGGGTAAAAGAGGCACTTGATACTGTGGGGCTCACCGGTTTTGAGGACCGCGTTCCCCATCACATGAGCTACGGGCAGAAGAAAAGGGCGGCTCTTGCAGCTGTGCTCTCGATGCAGCCGCAGATCCTGGTCTTCGACGAGCCGACTGCGAACCTTGATCCAAAGAGCCGTGCGATCTTCATGAAGCTGATCAACGACTTAAACAGCGGGAAGGGGATTACGACGATTGTCGCGATGCACGATGTCAATGCAGTGCCGTATATTGCAGACCGTGTGGTAATACTCAACAGGACGGTTGTCGCTGACGGGACGCCACAGGATATATTTTCTGATATCGCTCTTCTGGAGAAGAACAATCTTGAGATTCCCGAGATCTGCAAGATTTTTTCGATCCTCGGGTGCTATGGGTGCAGGTGTGGCGCCGTTCCGCTCACGATGCAGGAGGCGGCATCGGAACTCGACCGGATGACCGGCGATAACGGTGGGAGCGTCACACTTCAGCAGGAAGATTCAACGAAGGAGAAGGTGGAGGCGACAATCCGCCGTTTCTCTCTTTGATTTTTTATAGCAATTATCATTTTCTTCATTTTAGGGGCTGCAAATTGCATGTTTCCGGTATATTCTGATATTCTTCATTATTCCTGAAAAAGGGATTTCATGAAACACATATATTGTACTGTGCTTATATAGTCCATCAGAGGAGCGGAACGATGGAGTCTGAGGCCAGTCATGAATCTGCCGGATCAAGAATAGAGATCCCTGACGGGGAGCAGTACAGTCTTGGAAAGATTATATTGATCTGGGCGCTGGCGACCGCACCTATGACATTTTTCGCTTTCTTCCTGACACCTGCGGTTATCGGCTGGTTCAGCATCCCCGACAGCGTCCCTGCATTTCTGGTATTCTGGCCGTTTATGATCCTTGGACTTGTCTGGCAGTTTGTCCTGTCTCTTGTAATCATCCGGAAGGAGATCGGCCGCCTGAACTGGCAGACAATGAAGAGGAGGATGTGGTATGTAATGCCTGCCGATCCAAAGACCGGGGAACACAAATGGAGCCTGCTCATATGGGCTCTCCCATTCGTCGGGCTGAGCCTGATATTACAGTTCGTCCCGATGCCCGACGTTCTGGGAACCCTCTTTCCGTTCCTGACAACACTCCCGCATTACAACCTGCAGGCGGTAATGAATCCTGAATTCCAGGGTGTATGGCTGATATTCGGCCTGACTCTTGTGACGATACCGTTCAACTACTTCCTCGGCGAGGAGTTCCTCTTCCGGGGGATTCTTCTTCCGAAGATGAACGGCGTCTTCGGGAAGTGGGACTGGTTCTTCAACGGGGTATTTTTTGCATTATACCATCTTCACAAACCGCTCGGGATACTGAGCCAGGCGATCTTTTCAGGATTCATGCTCAGCTACCCGTCGAAGCGTTTCAGGAGCAACTGGATGGCCGTAATAGTTCACGGCATCGAGGCGCCGATCTCTATAATAATAGTTCTCGGGATTATTCTTGGGTGACAGTCAGGCTAAAGCCCGAGAATACTCGTAACAGAGATGATATAGAAGGCGTTTATGAACGACTCGCCGATCAGGACCCCTGCAAGGCATTTCCTTAGCCTGATCTTGAGCGACGCACTGACATATATTATGAGATCTGTATGGGTGAACGGGCAGACGCTCCATCCGGCTATGACAGGGATTTCCCTTTTTCTGAAGAGGTTCCTGATCCATGCAATCTCTTCCGGGTACCTGTGCTCAAAATAATCGCCGGCTCTCAGATAGCCCGAGTAGCGGTAGACAAGCGTTGCGGAGACGAGGAATCCGGCGATATTTACGAAGAAGACGGTGAACGGTTCGAATATCAGGATTCCTGCGATGAGAACGGGAGTCGAGGGAAGCAGGGTGAGCCCTCTCAGGGAGAGCAGGATGAAATATACCAGAAGTGCCGGAAAATAGTAATTTTCTGCGAACTCGTCAAGCCGTGAGAAATCAAAAAACCCTGGGTCGAGGTAATAGACAGAGAGAATCAGGATTACGGCAATTATCCATATAATAAGCACGATCTTTTGTTTCAGGCTGAGGTGCTCTTTCATTCAGGTATCCTCTCTATGGTCCTTCATTGCAGGGATCCGGGGGCCGGCATACACAGCGTTCGTTCATGTAGACCAGATCCGCAAACTTGTTGATCCCGAATTTTGTGCGGATGCAGCTGTTATCCGGGTTCCTGATGTCATAGAAGACGAAGAAGAAGTTCTCCTCTCTGTTCTCTGTTCCAAACTTCTTCTCAAATGCCTGTATGAAATCCTCCTGCGGGTAGTCAAGACCAAAGGTTCCTGCAAAGTCATCCTTTGAAAAGGCCTCGAATCCGATTTCGTGACTCTGGTTCCCAGCGAGCCTTATCAGGGTGTCGCCGTAAAGCTGCATTCCCGCGGGGGTCGAGAATATTATTATCATTGAAACAAGGGCGGCTGCGGCGACTACTGCTATTGCAATGATTATCTCTTCATGTGTGATCTTTGAGTTGTGCATCCTCTCTGCTGATCTTTCCTGAAGAATGATAAATAATTATTCCGGCTATCCTGGGGCGAAGCGGCTGCCTTATCTTAAGTGAGTTTTGAAGGGTCCCAAAAAAAGAGTGGATTTTATTTTAATATTTGTACACGGCTTCGTGATCCCCGGGGAGTTTCTTCCACATCTTATCCTTAATTATTGCGACAATCGCAGCTATGTTGACCAGTGCACAGAATACCAGATAATACGGTCCGGTTATTGCCGCGGGGATGAGGAGCACCGTTGCGGTGGTGTTTACGGATGTGTGGAAGAATGTGGTCATCAGAAGGCTGCCTCTTGAATGATTGTAGATCCAGGTAAAGAGAAAGGTTACACCGATGTTGAAGTAGAATCTCTCGATGAATCCGCCCATTCCGTTCCCGTATACGCCGTTTAAGTGAAGGGGCAGGTGCCAGACCGTCCATATTATTCCGAGGATGAGTGTTCCTACAAGCGGGGAGTAGAGATGCTGGAGTCTCGGGAGTGCAAAACCCCTCCACCCGATCTCTTCTCTCAGGGGCCCCCTGACAAGGGTCACGTAACCCAAGGCGATGATTACCGAGGATGCGACTCCTAAGGAGATCTCCGGGATTATTCCGGTTAAGGGATTTCCGGTGATCACCGAGCAGATAATCATGGTTACATACATTATAACCGGGATGAGGGCCAGGGCAGCTACATACCATTTCCAGCCGGTCTTCCAGATATAGAGTTTCTTTAAAAGATTCCTGATTCCCTCGCGATCCGCAAACCCCCCGCTGATTATATAGGCCGCAATTGCGGAATTGACGATCACAAGCAGAAGCAGCGGGACGGAGGCCGCAGCCGGACTGATCCCGAGATATAAAATGATACAGGCGGCTGTTAAGATAAATGCGATTAAAAATACCGTCCACCGCATCCGGGAATCGGTCTCCACCTTCTCCGGCTTAATTATGCGGGAGAGTATTATCGCTGCAAATGCAGGCCCTGTTCCTCCGATTCCCATCGCCAGAATGAAAGTTGCAGGGTCGCTGATGGTGTAGAAGAACGGTATGCAGAATACCGCCCATGTAATGGCAAAGGCCAGTATGAAATACGATATTAACTGGTATTTTTTGATTAATTCATAAACAGAAGACATTGGGGATACCTCACCAGAAATTCATTGAATAATCGATCTATAATCGACTAATGCTGTAAAAGGTTTCGTTTCATTGATTTTATCCTAAACCCTGACAATAACAAACCTTTATCAAATTCCTCCATAAAAAGAAAAATAACCATGATCGAAACCTCAAAGATCAGCGATGAATTAAGGGAACACGTTAATGCATTCAGCAAAGCAATCCTCGAATCCCCGGAATACAAAAACCTGATAAAATGCGATGAAGCGCTGGCGAAAGACCAGAATGCTCAGGATCTCTTACGTGATTACCGGCTGAAACAGCTTGAGCTCCAGAGAAAGGGATTCGATCGCGGGATTCTTTCTGAATTAAACGATCTGGAAGCTCAGCTGAAGAGCAACGAAACGCTGGCAAATCTCGAAAGTTCTCAGAAAGCCTTTGCCGGTCTTCTAAAAAGTTCCAATGACCTGATAAGCGAAAAGATCGGGATATCCTTTGCACAGGTCGGAGTGGGGTGCCGTTAATATGTCCGCTGAAGAGAACCCGGTCCTTGCGCAGGCGGAAAGGCTTGCCGACGCCCTGCTGGAAGTAAAGAGCGGGATGACTCCCAATGAATTTCTCCTGCTCTTAATCGAGCTTAACCGGAAGATCGAAGAGGTCACCAAAGTCGATTACGGCTCGATCTGTTCGCCTTCGTGCGGGTGCCGCGGGTAGATCGTGCAAATTTAATTAACAATTCTTTTTCAAATATAATCTGGTTAATTTAAAAACATTATCTTAAGTATAAATATAATTGAAATATATTAACTTAAGATGATAATGAACGGAGAATCCAAAACCCGGGACGACCTGATAGAGCAGGCAGATATATTCGGAAAAACAATTCTCGAGAGCAGTGAATACCGGAACCTGATAAGATGCAACGAAAGGCTGGAAGAAGATAGTGAAGCAAAGGAACTCCTGCGGAAATTCCGGTTAAAGCAGCTTGAACTCCAGATGAACGGGTTCGATAGAAAGGTTCTCGGCGAACTGAACGATCTTGAAACACAAATGCAGAATAACGAAACGCTGTCAAATCTCGAAAGTTCACAGATGGCCCTCGCAAGCCTCTTTAAAAGCTCGAACAACCTGATAAGTGAAAAGATCAGCCTGTCGTTCGCACAGAAACGTGGTGGGTGCTACTGATATGACCGCAGAGAATCACGAAGTCCTGATACAGGCAGAAAAGCTCGCCGATGTTCTTGTGAATGCAAGGGACGATATGAAGCCTCACGAATTTTTCCTCCTCCTGATTGAAATGAACTCGAAGATCGCGGAGGTCACAAAGATCGATTACGGCTCGATCTGTGCCCCTTCTGAATACAGCTTCCGCGAGGGAAGTTTCTGAATTCTAAAAGTTAGAGATAAAACTTCAAAAAAGAGGAGCAGAAGAAGGGGCCGGAGGGATGCCTGGGCATCTCCAAAGGGAAATCTTCTGCTTCGTGGATTCTGGTTTGATTAAAACTGAAGAATTACTATTTTTATGAGCTTTTTTTAAAGAACCAAATTAATTCCTGGAGTATTCACTAATTATTGTATTTATCTGCGATTTCAGTTCAGGGAGCTGCTCCTTAATAATTACCCATAGGGTGTCGGTATCCACACCGAAATATTTGTGAATCACGATATTCCTGACACCTACAATCTTTTTCCATGGAATTTCCGGGTATTTATTTCGAATATCTTCAGGAATATTGGAGGCCGCTTCTCCGATTATCTCGATGTTCCTGACGACCGCATCGATTGTCTTTTGATCATCCTGGAATTCGTCTTTTGACAGGTCTCCGACATATTCTGAGATTCTCTCTGCCGCTTCAAGGATATCCTCTAAAAATACTGCAGGATCACGCTTTGACATATACTGCGTCCTCTGTTATTCCGTCAAAAACTTTTTTTCTCTGCTTCATCCCGGCTTTTAGTACAAGATCTACATGCAGGCCGAGAAGTTCTTCAAGATCGTCCCGGAGGTCAACGACTTCCCACCCGATTGGTTTATAAAAATCGACCATTATATCAAGATCGCTCTCTTCGGTCTGCTCCTCCCTTGCGTACGACCCGATTATGCCGAGCTCTTTTATGTTGTATTTTTCCTGGAGGCGGGTGAAATTGTCATTCAGTACAGCAACTATTCTCTTCAGTTCATCCGATCTTTCCCTGGCCTTTTCGGGATGGTTGTTACCCTTTGAATTTTGCTGCATTTCTGATTAATTTTATATTGTGAGTTATTATGTTAAGCCTTTTGTGGAAGATTGTTTGGGTTGCTGAAGAGTTTAGACCTTTGCGGAATTTACGGAAGTTTACGGAATGTTTGTGGAAAAAACACGGGTGCTGATTCGTGTATATGCCTATCCGGGCATTTATAATACTCTGATTGACTTTGTTTGCGGAATTTCCAAAATCACAAACACCCATACACCCCGATAAGATGCGGTTGCATGTATGCTGTGCTCCTGTATTTTTCCGCAAACAAGTACATGTACATATATATGTACTAATAATATACTCCTAATTTCCAGATTAAATCAATTTCCTGCATTTTTTATCTTTGCGGAAACCTTCAGAAACTTTCAGTAAACCTTCAGCAATTCCGCAAACATAAACCACAGAATTTTTGGAGTGACTGGAGCAGAGTTAAAAAAATGGGAGTTTACATATGGCGGAAGATGGCGGCACGATGGCGGGAAGAATAAACCCTGATAATCTATCTATTTGCGAATCCGGGCACTCTCAACATCCATATGGGTTATGTTGGCGGAAACCTGAAGATCGCAGAAACACCCATACAAATAAAATGAGATTGTCAGGTTGCTGTGCCCCCTAATCCTTCCGCCATTCAGTACTTGTACATGTATATGTATCTATAATACATCCTTACTATCCAAAAATAAACTCATTCCGAGATTTTCGATCATGGCGGAAATCATGGCGGGGCTGCAGCAAACCTTCCGCCATTCCGCCATTGACAGTATGATACCATTGGAGCAGGAGGGATGCCCGCCCATCCCGACTGCGATTCTATCGCGATCGGGGGAGGGTTGAAGGGAAGGGAACTCCCCTCGCTTTTCATGAATGTGAAAACCCCACCCCAAAAAACCCCAATTTGGGCTTATTTTCGCCTCTTTCGGGAAGATTAAATCTCCCGATAATAAGAGCCCTAAATCAGCCTTCACAGGCCAATCAGCCAACGGATCTTGAGGATATAACGGCACGTTATTGCCCCATTTTTCCAGACTATGTTTGTATCGGGTAAGGGAGAGGTCGTCCAATACAGGTCTTCTGTGTGGGTTGAATATTTGGGGTTTTCTGGCGATTTGGAGGGCTATTTAAGGTTTGCTTTATTAAAAGTTATTTTTCAATATATGTTGAAGCAGGATAGTGTGCTTGTCTATCGCTACGGTAATGGATTTTGAGTGGCAAGTCTATAAAAGAATATAAGGCCATTGAATAAAACATATTAAATAATGGCTGATGAGCGCAAGTTCGAGGAACACATTTCTCTTTGTTTGATCCTTGTAGCCTTTTCAGCTTTGTGTAGTTATTATCTAGATATTTCAATCAATATTTTTGGTTGCATTGCGACGAGTTTAGCAGCAATATTAGCAATAGTATTTTCAATATCAATTTTAGGAATTCAAATTGTAATTAATAAATACAATCCTACAGTACTTGATTTTTTTAAGCAGAGTAAATTAACACAAATAACTCTATTTGGCTTTTTATTGACAATAATTTTATCAATTTTAATAGCTGCATTGAATGTAGGTGAATTACCAAATATTAAATATCTTTTTTTTATAGGTTTTTCACTTTTTCTTGTCTGTTTATATCTTTTCTATCAATTTTATGAATTTATGCTTAACATTATTAATCCTTTAAAGCTTGGATTATTGTTGAAAAAGAAAATTATCGCTTTTACTAATTTAAATGAACAACAAGAGGAATGTATAAAAGTAGCATTTTCTATTGGAGATATCTCAGTAAAATTACTTGGACAAAATGAATCTTCGACAGCATTAATTTACTTGAATTATATTGATGATATAATAGAAGAGGTTGCTATTAAAGCATCTGAAGAAAAAAATTCAAATAATAATCTACGTGTCCTCATAAACAACCTATTAAATCAATATTTAAAAATTTTTAATGAAGCAATAAATATTGAAGATAGTGAGATTATTGAATCGATATCTGGAAAATTATTTTATTCAACATTTAACCGAAAAACAGTGTTCTATGAGATTAATAATTTTGAGATATTCCCGATTGCATCAAGTATTGTCCAAAAGGCAATAGATAATAAAGTTCCATCTAGATATCGATTAATTAATGATCTTATCTATTTGCCGAATGTATTATATTATAATTTAAAGAAAATTGATATTCGTTTTTTTAAACTGTATCAGAAATTGGTTTTTGATATTACAAGAAAAATCATTGATTGTAATGATTTCAGCTTGTTTGAATATGAAATTGATAATTTTTCATTAAATAACGTCGATTCATTAAATTTAGTACAAAATAATTTGTCAGCATCGTTGTCTTTGTATAATTTAAGTCAGGATACTCAAAATATATTATATTCAAATGATGAATTTGCTAAATTTATTGAAAAATCTAAAGGATTGGAATCACAAATAAAATATTTAGTACCTAAGAATTTTGCTTACATTCTTGAATTTGAAAAACAATTAGAAGAATATAAAAATTTTATTTTAAATTGTTTTAATTCTAAAAATATTGATGAAGTGAATACGGCTTTTGATTCAGTAAAAAATAATCTCTATTCTTATATTTACAATTTATATGTCCATAAATTGTTTTTCCAGATTGGAAGTCATATCTTGTATTCTCAGGATAAACATGAAAAGAATTATTTAATATATATTCATGAACTTTGGTACCATACAAAGCCCGAAAATGTCCCTGAGAATGTTATTACATGTAATGAAACACCTATAACATTTAACCCTTTTTGGCTTACACAATTATATCTCTATGGTGGGGAGTATTCAGTCGCGTGGAATGAATCTTTCTTTAGATATGATAATTATAATAGTGTTTCAAATTACATTACACGATACTATATCCTTTGTATCTCTAGATGTATAGAATTAAATCAAAAAATTGAAATCCCTGATCAAGAAGAGCTTAATCAATTATTCAAGGACAAAAATGATCTTCTACTTGAATTTTGGTATAGATTCTTTATAGATTTAGGAAATAATTTTAAGGATATTTTCAGTCAAATTGATGTTCTAATTTCAAGTTCATATGATTCTGGTATTTTATTTAAAAGCCCTATAGAAGAATTAATAGAAAGGACAAAAGAATTTTTTGAAGAATTGGAAAAGGATAGCGATATTACAATAGATATTCTGGAGGGCCTTTTACCAATTGATAATCGCAAAATTGAAAGCTTTATTGCAGACATAAAATCCGGTTATAACAGAATAAATACTCTTAATAATTATTTTGAAATAGTCCCATATGATGAGTATGAGCATTCTAAATTTGATTTTATTCAAATAGTGATTAGGAGGCTAATTCCTAAGAAGTGGTTTATAAATATCTCTGATCGTTCTGTTGTTGGAATGACCCATATTGGTGGGTCAATAGCATGGGGAGAAATTAAATTTTTAATTGAAACAATATTGAATGACAAGAAGATAGATGAAGAAAAAATACAAAAGAGTAGTGATCAGATATTTGCATCAATAAAACAAGCAGTAAACAACTTATTAAAGAATAAATATAACCCCGATGTAATTTACATCCATAATGATCTAATAAAATCGCTTTCAAAGGATTATTTTGATTCTTTTTTAAAAATACTAATTGTTAATGAATCAATTACTTTAAAGATTATTAAAACTCCTAAGGATTCACCTTTTATTGATCAAATTATAGTTCTTGATTCTAATGCAATCAAATGGATATATAAACCGGATGAACATGGAGAAAAATTGAGTGTTGATATAAAAGAATACGAGGGAAAAAAGTCTGAATTTGATTTGATTGTTCGAACTTTTGTGAATTGTACAATTGTTGATAGTGATATGATTAAAATAATTAATACTTCTTTAGATAAAGAATAATTATTTTATTTGATATCAAGAGATTTCCCACATCGAGGACAAAAAACTCTGGATAATGTGCAATCTTTACCACAACCTCCCCAATCAGCACATACATGGCATTCTGGATTATTGTGTTCTGTTTCAGCTGGTTTATTACATGTATTACAATACCACACTCCATCACTTTTTTTCCGGTATTGACGAATGACATCTACTTCCAAACGGAAATCGCCTTTATTGTCATAATAAAAATAATCTGATAGGTAAACTATTCCTGGACGAAAAATTCCTTTTTTGTATTGTTCCGTTGTAAATTCTCGAGCTTTTTCTTCATTTTTTCTATTAGTAATTATAGTATTTACAACAAGATCAAAATCGTCTTTGTTAATCCACCAAGTCCCTTTCTCTTTATGAACTGGGATACTCTTATTTCCAATAAATATTGATCCAGACTCTTTTGCATGTTTCCTATATGTATTATAGGAACTGTATATTCCTTTCTCTGGGGAATAATTCCCTACAGCATCTTTTAATTTTATCATTTCACCCATAGGTGAGTAATTATTTTTAACAATGATATATGTAGTGTCAAGTGTTTTTATCAAAAAATGCGGGGGGAGCGATTCGAACGCTCGAACTCCTATGAGACAGGGTCCTAAGCCCTGCGCCTTTGACCAGGCTCGGCAACCCCCGCAAAAAATGCAGAATAGAATTGTTATTGAAATTAGATAAAGAATCTCTTTTTATGAATTATTTTTTAGATTTTTTTAGAGAAATTTTAGGAATTTTGCAGCTCATTTTTATCCGAAGTTCCATAATTTCCATAACCTGAATTGCGATAGGTCGCAATCGGGGATGGGCGAGCATCCCCTCTTGCTCCTTTTTCTTCCTCAGATCATTTTTATCTTCAGGAATTGTGTGGCCGAAGGTCTTTTACTGTTGTATTTTCATGAACCAGTGTTCTCAAGTTGCCTAGGTTTCGAAGGAACAGCGGCTCTTTGATATGCGAATATTCGCCACGGTTTCACATTAATCAAACCCCCTTTTCACCGGCCGCCCCGTTCACCTTCAAACAAAAGATAAAAAGGGCCCGAATCTAAGAAATAATGTGGAAATCAAAACCTTTATCGCTACTCTGGCATTAAAAACATAATACCTAATTTGGGTTTGGACATGTCTGGTGAAATACCATATACGGAAATATTCCATATTCTTGCCGCAGCGGTCATCTGCTTTGTTATTTATGTATCCATAGACCTGCTGTTCAGGCTCCCCGAGAAGGGCGGAGTCCGCGGGGCCGATGCGATCGGAAGGTCGATAGAATCGGCCGGAGGTGACCTCAACGGCGGATTTATGATGGGAAACATCGTTTGCTCTCCTGATGCATCCGCGGGAACGCTGCTTGCCGCATGCGGAGTGTACACCTTCGGGATCGCCGGCGGTCTTGCGGCGGCGGTACTGGTCTTTATCGGGAACAGGATCTGCCATGACAAGGGCTGTGCGGGAACGACGGGGGCGGTGGTCACCACCTTCGTTATCTATGCACTGACGGCGTATGCCGGATTTGCTCCCGGACAGTTCATCGCCGGGATGGTCATCGCTATCCTTGTGATACAGGGCATATCGCAGAAGTATGCAAGCCGTCTGCTTGGCGCATTGTGGAGGATGAGGGCATGATCGCCGCTGCAGTTACCGCGATAATCGCGATATATGCGGTGTTAAGGATAGTTATCGAAAGGGAAACCCTGAGGAAGTTCACGTACCTCAATGTCATGAACTTCGCGATCGCCGCGACGATCCCCCTGGTAATAGCAGATCCCCTTGCGATGGTTGCGGCGGTCGCCTACTTTGTGGGCTCGACGCTCGAATCGAATGCCATTGCAAGTGCATATGCAGTCCGGAGGGATGAGAAATGATCTGGTATGTTCAGCTCATATTCGGCCTGATGGTCGTCGGCGGTGCAACCGTCGCCGTGCTATGGAAGACTCCCTTCGACAAGCTGATCGCGGTCGGCATAGTTGCCGGCGGGATAATGCCTTTCATGGCCGAAAAGGGGTACCTCGACGTTCTTATCCTGGTATCGCTGATTGTCCCGCTGTCGACGATAATCCTGCTCCGCATCGTAAGGGGGGATGAATCATAGACCCGCTTCTGATACTGGGCCTCGGCATTCTCTTTATCGGAGGCCTTGCATCCGCATTCCCGCAGCCGAAGACCTACGTCAACAGGATAATCAATATCGAGATCACCTCGTTCGGTCTTCTGCTTGTAATGCTTGTATATGACGAGACCATAGCACTCCTGACGTTCATTGCCGTAACCGCGATAACGACCTTCGTGCTCGTTCGTGTAATCGAGAGGAGGGAAGTGGCATGACAGGGATAATCAGGAGGATCTCGCGGATTCTCCAGAACCATAACAACCTTGTCGGAGTATACGCCTTTGTCGTAATCGCGGTAATCATCGTCGGGCTGCTTCTCCAGTCCCCGCTTACCTACGACGAAGAGCAGCTCTACCCCAAGACGATCGACAATACAAGCTCCCTTAACCCGTATGAAAGGGGAGGCGAACCATTCGGAACGACGGATGTCGTATCCCAGTACCCAGAGAACGAGCCGTATCTCGGGTATGTCACCGCCTACCTGACGCCGGTATCGTTCCTGATATCGGAGACAAATATGTTCATGGGAACCACCATCGTTTCCCACCCCGGCGGGATCATCGACGAGATCCTCTACAATACAAGAGGGCTTGATACGATAGTCGAGACGAGCATTCTCTTCGTTGCATTCACGATGGCGATGTTCCTTTTTACAAGAAGGAGGGAGGAATAATGCTGGTCTATAATCTCTCTGCAGAATACGAGGCGGCGCTGATAATAACGCTCGTATGCATAATCATCTCGTTCTGGGCGATGATGAGGGAAAAGAACGACCTTCACCGTTTGATCCTGACGGACCTCGTCGAGATTATGTGCCTCGTCATCATCGCACTCGTTGCAACCGATCTCGCGGAGGCCCTTATCCTGCCCGGACTGGTCGTGGGAATTGCAGAGTTCCTTGCGTTGTCCGAGCTCTATATAGAGAAAGAGAGCCTCACAAAGGCCCCTGAAAAGGTGCTCCATATCGAGGTCATGGATTCCGCACCTGGTATTATGGCGGTAATCTTCGTAATCTACGGAATCATACTCTCGGGATTCACCGGGGGTGCAGTCGCAGGACTAGGGCTTCTCTTCTACTTCATGTGCAGGGGAAGCAGCGAGAAGAGGGAGATCATCGAGACCGTCAGCGGGTATGCCTGGGCATGCTGGGTGGCGGCGTTCATAGTGTTCATGGCGCTGCCCCAGTACTGGTTCTTCGGCGTGATTATCGCAGGAGCCGGAATATTCGCGAAAGTCGCGGCCAAGATGTCCCTTATCGGGACTATGAACGGAGGTGACAGCGATGTATAGTCTTCCATCCCAACAGATCGAGGGCGACATCCTCGCTTATATTCCGTTCGGCGATATTGTGTATTATTTCAGCCCGTATACGCTCGTGCTGTTCATATTCGCACTGGCATTCACCTGCCTTGCGATCCTTTCAAGGCCCGAGAAGCAAGTCGACATCGCATTCGGCGGGGACGCATTCTACACGAAAGAGATCCCTGAAAAGCAGATGCGTTTCCAGAGATTCATGGCGATCTCCTGCGGACTTGCTACGATGGCAGGTGTAACTACAGGCGATATATTCAATTTCACCCTCCTGACCGCGATGGTCGGTATATGCAACATAGGAATCGTTGCATCGGTGAAGAACAAGCATGTCCTCGACAATGCCTACGAGTACGGGATACTTGCGATGATAGGGACGCTTCCGCTCTTTGGTGCGGCGGCGATCACCCTTGCAACGACCGGAACGCTCAGCCTCTGGGAGATATTCACGCCTGCGGTGACTGTCCCGGTGATCGCAAAGGCCCTGCTGGTGATAGGCGTAATAGGCGAGGGAATGGCACCCGTATATGTCGCGAAGGCTGAGATAACCAGAGCCCCCGGGGCACCATACGTGCTTATGATCCACGTAAGCTCGCTCCTGATGTTCCTGAGGGTCGTGGAGATTATAATTTCAATGTGAGGAGATGACAGAAATGACAGGAAAAATGAAGACACTGATGGTTGTATCCGGGCTTATCTGCCTGGCTTCCGCCGTTCTTGCGGCATCGGGAATAATCGGCCAGATTGTGATGGTTGCGGCGCTTATAATATTCTTCCCGCTGTTTGTCATCTCGACATTCCTCACGTGGAAGGCGTCCGATCGCGAAGGAGACTACCCGTTTATAGGTTATTGACATGATTTGGTTTCTGCTCTACCTGCTGCTCGCCGTTTTCATCGGCCTGCTCTATCACGGAATTCACAGGAAGGTCATAGCAAGGATACAGACGAGACCGGGACCTCCCATATGGCAGGAGTTTTTGCACACCCTGAAGTTCTCGTTCAAGCAGACCTGGATACCGGAGACCGCGTCACAGCTGATGTTCGTGGCGATTGTAGTGATCATGATCGCGATTTGGGTCGGCGGGCTGTACGTTCTCCTTACAGGAGGAAGTCTGATGATACTGTTTGCAATCTTCCTGCTGCACAAGATAACAGAACACGGTCTCGGCCTTTCGTCCGGATCGCCGTACGGCAAATTCGGCGCGATAAGGTCGGTCATATCGGCGGCATCCGAGATCCCGCTATTTGCGACTGTCGGTGCGATATACATGATCACCGGGTCGCTGATGATATCCGATATCACCGCATACGAAGCTGCAAACGGACCGCTGCTTCTTTCAGCCGCATTTCCCATGGCGATCGCGATGTACGTGATCGTCCTCTCCAAGGTCCCCTACAACCCGTTCGGGATAATCGAGGCGAAGGAGATCGTCAGCGGAAACAAGACCGAGCACTTCGGTGTTTGGAGGGCGGGCCTTGAAACCGGATTTGCGATAAAGACCTTCGTCCTCCTTGCGGCGTTCGTAATCCTCTTCATCGGGGCTCTGCCGCTTTGGCTGATGCTGGTTGCGATGCTTGTCGTTCTCCTGACTATGTCGTTCATCTGCGCACTGACGCCGATGCTCTCCCCGTATGACGCTGTGACGATACAGGCATTAATAATCGCCTTTGTCGTAGTCTATGTAGTGATTATAGGGGTGTTGCTATGACGAAGATCAGGCCTGTCCTTATTGCAGGGGCGGCCGTGTATATTGCAATCGCTGTATGGCAGGCGGTGGTAAACCCTGCTGTAATTCCTGAAGCGGTTGCAATAGCTTTTCTTCTCGGGCTCTTATGCCTGGTTATGGGGATAGAGAACCCTGAAGTTATGAAGAAAGGCGAGATTGCGGCGGTCTGGATCTGCATTCTCCTCTTTGCCGTCTACGGGCTGCTCAGGACCGGAGGAATATTATGACCGCGTTTATCTATGAGAAGGACCTGACCAATATGAAGCTGAAGATACTCATGAGCCCGTTTCATACAAGGATGGTCAATGAACTCTCGCAGAAGTACGATGTCAGCCCTTCGAGACTGAGGAAGACGCTTATGGAGAACTTCGATATGTCCTATCTTGAGAATCTTCCTGCAAGATACAATGCTTGGAAGTCTGAAGCGGGCGAAGACAGTCTTGAATACGCTGTCGGTGCGACCCTTTTCGTCGATTATATTCCTATGGTCAGCGGGAACGATGTGGGGCCTGTGCTTAGAAAAGTGAATGAATTGATAGATGCGGGCGAAGATCGGGATGCAGCGGTATCAAAAGGGATTGAGGAATTATCGGGGATGATCTGGCGATGAGCATAATACAGAAACTGAAGAACAAAGTCCGTCAGAGATCCATACACGTAAGCTATGTCAACGTGGGTTCGTGCAACGGATGCGATATCGAGATTCTTGCCTGCCTCTCGCCGCGGTACGATCTCGAGCAGTATGGCATATACGTCCACAACAACCCCCGTGAAGCCGACATCCTCCTGATAACAGGGGCACTGTGCGAGCAGTGGGACGACAAACTCGTCGCCCTCTGGGAGAAGATACCGGAGCCCAAGGCGGCGATAACGATAGGCAACTGTCCGGTGTCGGGTTGTGTCTTCAACAGGAGGGGAAGTTACGTGAACCCGCCGGTATCAAAGCACATCCCCGTTGCTGCATCGATTCCCGGCTGCCCGCCCCGGCCTTCCGAGATAGTGAGTACGATCCTGAGCATAGCGCCTGAGGTGTTTAAGGACTTTGAGGAGAAGAAGAAATGAAAAAAACCGTTGATGTTTCATTGCCTATAGGTCCGGTACATCCCGTATTCAAGGAACCGGCGAGAATAAAATGCGAAACGATGGGTGAGAAGGTGCTCTCCGCCGAGGTCGAACTGGGCTACGTCAAGAAGGGTATCGAGAAGATCATGAGGGACAGGCCCTGGCAGGAGGTTATGTTCCTCGCCGAAAGGATCTGCGGAATATGCTCGGTAATCCACAATATGGTCTTCATCGAAACCGTTGAGAGGGCATGTGATCTTGCTCTTGCACCGAGGGCTGCCTACCTCAGGGTCATTGTTAACGAACTTGACAGGATGCAGTCGCATATTCTTGCGAACTACTCTTACTGCTACACGATAGAGCATGAGACGCTTGCGATGTATCTTCTCAATATACGTGAGACGGTCATGGACCAGATTGAACTTCTTACCGGTGCGAGAGTGACCTGTGCATACATCATCCCCGGCGGGGTAAGGTTCGATATTAAACCGGCCGATGCAGAGAAGCTGAAACTGGCTCTTTTAAAGATAGAATCTGATATCCGGAGATTCATGGGAATGTTCGAGAACGGCCGGATGATCGCCCTGCGCAGCAAAGAGGTAGGGATTCTCACTCCCGAAGAGGCGAGGATTGCACATGCAGTCGGGCCGACGGCGAGGGCCAGCGGGGTCCGCCTCGACGAGAGACTCAACCATGCGACATACAAACTCCTGAACTTCGAACCTGTACTCCGTGACGAGTGCGACAACTATGCTCGAATAATGGTTCGCTTCCAGGAGGTCCTGCAGAGTATAGACCTAATCCGCAAAAGTCTCGACGAGATGCCCGGCGGCCTGATCAGGAGCGGCGGCGAGGTGGGTGCCGGATCGTTTTCATGGAAGGGCGAGGCCCCCAGGGGAGAGCTGACCTATGACCTTAAGACAGACGAATTCGGGAGGATTCTGGATATCGCGATAATGACGCCTTCGATCATGAACATCGAGGCCTGCGGGCATTATATGCTGAAGGGAATAGATTCCGCTGCCGATATCACGGCTACGTTTATCAGTTCCGACCCGTGCATTGCGTGCAACGAGAGGTGAAAGATGGCTTCGTCGATCGTTTATTACATCAGGGAATTCTGCAGGCCGGAATGGTGGAAGAAGTTTCTTTTTGCAAAGACCCCTCCTCTTGAGACTCCTGCTTATTTCAGGGGATATCCTGAGCTTACGGGAGCGGAGTGTTCGCATGAACTCAGGTGCATGATGATCTGCCCGTCGCCGGGCGCAATAGAGGTCCTGAAAGGAGATGACGGGAAATGGGCTCCGGTAATCTATAAGGGGCACTGCATACGCTGCGGACTGTGCGTCGAGGCATGCCCTGACAATGTGTTGAAGAGCGGGGACATTATCGAGAGGAACGAGGAAGAGAACACGTATTTCCTTGCAACCTATCACCTGAGTGTAGATGATGCGAAGTGCATGAAATGCGGAAACTGTGCGGTCGCCTGTCCAGTCAATAAGGAGATCGACCCGAGGCTCGGTTCTTCTGCGACATCATCGAACGATGACGTCATCATGCGGGTTAAAGGTGGAAAGCTGACTTTCCTTCATCCCGAGAAATGCACGGGCTGCAAGACCTGTGAGAAGACATGTCCCAACGGCGCGATAAGGGTCGCAAGGGTTGTCGAAGGTGCACAGGACGAGGACTGAATCCTTTTTTTGAGATAAAGATTTTATTATATAAAAATAATCATTTATCAATGGTCAAACACAAATGCGGATACGAAGAGGATATTCGCTGCAAGAAATGCGGCACACCCCTTATCGAAAATAAGAACGGTCTTTACTGCCCCCACTGCGGGAGGCAGGTCACGATAATATGCCCCGGCTGTGGGAAACCCTGGCTTTAGATCGTCAATTAAAATCGTATTTTTTCTTATACAGAATCATCTTTTTCAATTTGTATTTTCCAAATTTCTATGCATCATCTGGGGTATTGTGATCTCGAACCTCGCCCCTTCTCCCGGAACACCTGTCTCTTTTATTTTAATAGATGTAATTTCAAGGACTTCGCGGGAGAGATAGAGCCCGAAACCTGTGTTTCTTCCATATCCCGGGTTAAAGATCATTTCTTTCTCACTATGTTCGATTCCGCCCCCGTTGTCTTCGCATACAATAACGAGATTTCCATCATCTTTCCTGGAGAAGAATTGAATCCCGGTAATCTTTTCTTCATGACGCACTGCGTTGTCTATCAGGTTGAAGAAAACCTTTGATATGAGCGGGTCAGCGAACACCTCTAGCCTTTCTTCTATATTGTTGCTTAGAGTTATTTCTCCATGAAGTGCCTCCTTCGCTGTCTTTTCTACAAGGGCCCTGACATTCTGCCATGAGGGTTCTTTTACACCAATCTCCTCGTATTCTCTTGTAAAATCGATCATATCTGTTATCTGGATACTGGCATCTGTGATGTTGGAGATAATTTTTCCAAACGATGGTTCCGGATTCTGCATTTGGAGGATCTCAATAAATCCTCTTAAAATCATAAGCTGGTTTTTAATGTCGTGGCGGGTGATCCCTGATAAGAGGTTAAGCTTTTTGTTCGTATTTTTCAGGACCTCTTCTGCGATCTTTCTTTCTGTTACATCCTTTACAGTAACCTGTGCTCCGGCAAATCCGCTTTTGTCTATCATCGGCACTATACTCAGGTTCACAAAAGCTTTGTTGCCGTCTTTTTTTCGAATTTTCAATTCGATATCGTCCACGGTTGATCCTTTGATCGCTGCTTCAACATTATCGATAAAGCCGGAATAATCTTCAGGAGATACAATTTTCTCTCCAAGATCGTATGACCTGTTCATAAGTTCTTCAGGATGGTATCCAAGGATATTCTTTACAGAAGGCGATACATACGATATTTTGTAATCTTTATCGAAAATCATGATGAGATTGGAGGACCTTTCAGCCATACCACGGAATCGTTCTTCGGATTCTTTCAGTTGTTGTTCGGCTATCTTCTGTTCGGTCACATCACGTATTGAAAGCAACATAGCTTCCGAATCGCCGTACGGGATCTTTTTTCCTATACATTCTACCCAGATTTTCTTGTTTTCTTCAGTCAGCAGTTTGTATTTCACAAGGTAGGCGTCGGTCCCCGTTGAAACGTTTTTAAGATCCTTTATGACGTTTTTCCGTGATTCGGGGGCGACATATTCCATGATGTTTTTAATTCCAATAACTGATTCCGGGTCTGAAACTCCTACAATTTCTATTGCGGACTGGTTGGCAAAAAGTATCTTTCCTGTGAAATCAGAGATTACTATGCCGTCAAGCGAGTGTTCTACAAAAGCCCTGAATTTTTCTTCACTTGCACGAAGTTTTGCCTCCTGTTTTGCAAGTTCATCATAATTCCTGCGGAGCTCTTCTTCAGTTGCGGCAATCTCCTCACAGGCTGTCTTGAGTTCCTTGTTGGTTCTCAGTAAATCGTTCTCTACTCTTTTGAGTTTGGTTGTCTCCGAAGTAACTGTGAGTATTGCCGGTTTGTTGTTGATTGTAATCGGGATTGAAGAGAAGAGTACATGGACCTTTTTTCCATCTTTTATTGTCAGTGCCAGTGGTACATTCTCGATCTTACCGGCAACGAGCCTGTGTGAGACAAGTTTGAGTGCTTCAGTCAGGGATATCAGGCCCATGCTGACCGGGTCTTTTCCGATGATTTCTTCCTCTGAAAATCCGCCTATTTCCAGTAAGGATTTGTTCACCTCGATGAATTTATTGTCCGGCAGGCTGTTGATTGCGATCGGGTAAGGGCTGTTTTCGAATATTGTCCTGAACTTTTCTTCGCTTTCTTTCAGAGCTGCTTTGGTCAGCATTATTTGTGTTATGTCTTTGAATATGCCTTTTATATAACGGACTTCTCCGCCTGTCGTTCTGCCGTCAAAGATCCCTTCTGCATAAATTTTGTTACCTTCGCGGTTCCTGAAAACCAGGTCGATCATGCCCGGGTTTTCTCCCGAGAGGATCTTTGAAAAGAGATCTTTGAAGTGATCTGTGCTGTTGTGGTGAATTATATCGTATATTGTGATCCCTTCGGTTTCGTAATCCTGGTAACCCAGGGTCTCCTGCCATTTTTTATTTACAAAGATGAACCGGCCGTCCGGGGTTATACTCATGATGAGATCGGATGCATTTCTGAGATCGTGATAGCGCTCTTTACTCTTCTCAAGTTCCTGTTCGACCTTCCTGAACTCTGTTATATTATGTATAGATTCGATTGCGCCCGTAATCTCATTTTTCTGGTTATATAAGGGGCAGGCTTTTACAATAAGGGATAAATGGTTTCCATTCCGGTGCAGGTAATCTGTCTCACCTGTAACCGTATTTCCTTCCCTGTGTAGGTTTGTATAGTAAGAAGCGATCGTTTCGTCCGGTTCTTCAAGGAGGTCCAGAAGTACTGGGCGATCTGAGCCATAGAGAGCAACTGTATAGTCCCTATCCTTTTTACCGATTAGATCTTCTGATGCGACTCCGGTCAGATTCTCAATGGATCTGTTCCATGCGATTATTGCTCCTTCCCTGTCTATTGCGAATGTTGCATCCGGAAGGAAGTTGATTAGGTCGATGAGCTTCTGTTTTGATTCCAGGGAATTGTGCTCGGCCTTTCTTCTTCTGCAGGCCTGTCTAATCTTGTGTCCGAGTTCTGCGAACTGGGATTTCGGATCGCCTCCTTTCTGGATATAGAAATCTGCGCCGTTGTTGATGGCTTCTATTACCACCTTTTCGCGCCCGCGGCCTGTGAATAATAAAAAGGGAATGTCTCCATATCTTTCCCTGATCTCTTTTAAAAAATCAATGCCGTCCATTCCTGGCATATGATAGTCGGCGATGACTGCATCGTAAGAGGAGTTTGAAAGGGATTTCAGTGCATCTTCAGCAGAAAGTGAGGTATCTACGTCGAAACCCCCGGGACCTTCAAGAAATTTCTTTGCTATATCAAGAAGTCCCGGTTCGTCGTCAACATACAAGATCCGGTTCCTCTCCTGCATTGACTAACAGTGCGTATCATGATTGTATAATGTTTTTGATTGGCAGAGTTATGTTGGTAATTAATATTTCCTTTTAGGAGTATAAATCAATAATTTATTTATGCACTTATAAATGGGCAGGTAAATGTATTTACTGGTCGTTGCCTTTTTTCATGCACAAATGCCTGCCCAGGATCTCCTGATCGCCCTGAATAAGAAAATACGCTGCCTTTTGAGCAAAATAGAATGGGGAATTAAAATTTCGGACAGGGTGAGGTTCGTTTTTAAAATAAATACCTGATGTTATGTTAAACCGGGGGATTACTGCGGACCCAGCCGGTGTATTCTTCTCTTATCTTTTCGATCTCTTCCTCGCTGAGGTCCTTTTTCTTTCTTTCATGTAGATATTGCTGAAGCTGGCGGGAAATGATCTCGGCCTCTGCCGGTTTTTTTACATCAAGATATACCTGGACTTTACTGAGATCGATCGTCGCACCGCAGACAGGGCATAGCTTCCACTTCTGGTACTTGTCCATATAGGTGAAAGTCAGACAACCGGGACAGCGGACGATAAGGTACACTATAATGTCTAATTCTTATATTAAGAGATAAATTTTTCGGGGGTTGAACACCGTTTTCGACGACTTTCATGCGTGTTGCCTGATATGGATGGCACAGGTGTGGCTATGAAAAAGACTTTGTGCCGGATGCGCTTTTATTGGGGAATACAGGCACATTGCTTTTAAACTTACATTATCCCTTTTATGCAGGTTTAGATCTCCTGTTACGAATAAACCAATTTAATATCAAGAAACCCTGATATCAGGTATGAATATTGAAGTCCTTTCTGTAGAGGGCCTCCCCGTATTCCAGCCGGGCGACGATCTCGCCGGAGAGATCTGCAAAAAAATCGAACTTGAAGAAGATGACATCCTCTGTATTGCGTCTTCGGTTTATTCCAAGTCAAAAGGCCATATCAGGATTCTCGAGGAGATTACTCCCTCTGAAAAGGCAAAGGAGATCGCAGGGATGTGTGGAGAGGACGAGAGGTTTATCCAGGTAGTCCTCGACCAGACTGAAGAAGTGATCCTCGAATTCCCGTTTGTCCTGTCACGCATGGACTTCGGTCACATCGGTGTCAGGGCAGGTGTCGACAACTCGAACGTCGAGAATGGAATCGTAATTATACTCCCGCCCGATCCAATGGCGGCGGCGGCTGAGATAAGAGAAAGGGTCAAAGAAATAACCGGGAAGAATATCAGGGTTATTATTACAGATACTTGTGGCAGGTCATTCAGGAGAGGCCAGACCGGGGTCGCCATAGGATGGGCGGGAATGGATGCCATATGTGATTTCAGGGGTGACCATGACCTTTTCGGAAGGGTTCTCGAGATTACGGAAGAGGCTGTCGTTGACGAGATTGCAGCCTTCTCCAACTTCATTATGGGTGAATCCAACAGGGGTATTCCTGCGGTCGTCTTCAGGAACTGCCAGAAATGGAAAGGGCATGACGAACTATACTTCACGCCTGAAAATGATATCACTCTGAAGGCATTAAGACAATTAGATTAAATCCCGGAATTTCCCGGAAAAAAATATTTTTTTAATTCAGATTAAGTTCATCTTATAAGATAAATCTGCCGCGGCGACGAGAATCCCGATTATTGCGGTTACTATCAGGACAGTCTTCGGGGAGAAATGAATCGCTCTTTTGTCCTCACTGTCATAATAGGTTACAAGACCCGCTGATGATACCAGGCCGCCGCCCTTCTTCTTTGCTGCCATGCTTATATGTCTGTGTTTTGAATATATAAATACGAGGCAGTGGTCAGGATGGAAGATGAAATTGTATCCGGCAGGGCATATCTCGGGCGCGAACAGGGACTGAGGGATGTTGAGATCTGTATTCGCAATGGCGTCATCTACTCGATAGAAGAGGTGGAGTCTGCCGGGGGAAGATGGATATTTCCATGTCTTTTCAACTCGCACACGCACCTTGCCGATACCGTGGCAATGGATCTCCGGGCCGAAGGATCGCTTTCCGAACTCGTTGCCCCGCCAGACGGTCTCAAGCACAGGATTCTGGAGCAGTCAGGAAGAGAACTCCTCGTAGAAGGAATGAGAAAGAGCATATTTTTCATGTTGTCTTCCGCAACTCCCGGGTTTTGCGACTTCAGGGAAGGTGGGGTGGAGGGTGTAGATATGTTGAAATCCGCTCTCGAAGACACAGGGGCCGATGCTGTTATCCTGGGAAGGGGCGGTGGTGAGGAGGTCTCGGACGGAATCGGCGTATCAAGCACGAAAGAAGGCGGAGACGTTCTTGAGAGGGCGGCCCTGACAAAGAAGGAGGGTGGTTTTGTTGCCGTCCATGCCGGTGAGAAAGACAACAGGGACGTCGATCCGGCCATAGATGCGGGGGCAGATATGCTTGTACACTGCACTCACGCGACCGACAGGCAGTTAAAACGATGTGCAGAGGAAGGCGTCTCAATCGCTGTCTGTCCGCGATCTAACTGGAAACTGGGGGTCGCTTCCGGACCCGATCATCCGCCTGTAAGGAAGATGATCGAATACGGGTGCAATGTCGTCCTCGGGACCGACAACGTGATGTTCGTCCAGCCGGATATGTTTGCCGAGATGGCTTTTATGTCGGTTGTATATGGGGCCTCTCCAGAGGACACTATATCTGCAGCCTCCGGTGGTTCCGGGATTTTTAGCAGGGATTATTCCATAGAAGAGAAAAAGGAGGCCGCTTTCTTTACTATTGATCCTGCGCGTTCCAACCTCTCCTTCAGCCGCGATCCTGTAAAAACAGTGGTTGAAAGAATGAATTTCTTCAATATTGAGAGAATCTATTTTAAGAGTTAAGGAAAAAATTGTAATCGCAAATTGAGGCTTGAATATGTTCAATACTATTCTAATAGCAGTTGATGGTTCTGAGGTCAGTAAAAAAGCTCTCGAAGCAGCGCTGGAAGAAGCGAGAGTCTGGAAATCTGAGCTGAATGCTGTATATGTCATTGAAACGGGCGGGTTTGAAAATATCCCTGCCGACAGTACAATGGAAGTCGTTTATAACCGCCTTGAAACCATAGGCAATGAGGCACTTAAAGCGGCGGAAGAGGGGGCTGAAAAATCCGGCCTGAATTTCAAATCCTTTATCCGGAATGGTCATGCCGGTGAAGAGATCGTAAAGCTTTCTGAGGAGATTGGAGCGGATCTTATCATACTTGGCTCCCATGGCAAGAGTGGAATCGATCGCCTCCTCCTCGGCAGTGTGACTGATTTCGTAACAAAACACAGTAAAGTCTCTACAATGGTGGTGAGATTATAGACGGAAATCTCGTACGCGACTACATGGTGGAGGATGTAGTCTCTGTAGAGACTCCGGGAAACAGGGATGATGTACTTAGGATTCTTAAAAGAACCGGTATAAGCGGAGTCCCCGTTACAAAGGACGGGGAACTTGTCGGAATTATCACCCGTAAAGATATGCTGAGGAAGTCGGAGGAAACCCAGCTTAGTCTTCTTATGACCTCCGATCCTGTGACCATAGGCCCGGATGCAACTATTCCCGAGGCAGCTTCAATAATGTGCAATCGTAATTTCAGGAGGCTCCCCGTAGTCGAGGAAGGGAAACTAATAGGTATTCTCAGTGTTGCAGATCTCATTACATCTGTCGCCCATATGAAGATCAAAGATGAGATTAAGGAAAAATATACCAGCCACACATTTGCACTCTGGGAAGATACCCCTCTCCCGCTTGTTGGAAGAATAATGGAGATCTCCGGTTTCGATGCAATACCCATCCTTAATTCCGAGTATAAACTGACTGGGATAATCTCCGAGAGAGACCTGATCAAAAACGCAATGATCGAGGATAGCGTTGAGGTTTCCGATCTTTCCAACGGCACCGATGATGACGAATGGACCTGGGAGAGCATTCGTGACATGCACACGATATCATTTGGAATATCGAAGGTCCAGCTTCCTAATAAACCTGTAAAGGAAGCGATGATTACTGAAGTGGTCGCAGTCCCGCAGAACGCAGAGGTTAGCGAGTGTGCCCTGAAGATGAAGAGATCGAGGGTTGATCAGCTTCCGGTAATCAACGGTGACCGCCGGATGGTTTCGATTCTTTTCGACAGGATGCTGGTTAGAGCCCTTTGCGGAGAAAAACAGGATTAATCTTATTTTTTCTTTAAACGGGCAAAACTTTAATATCGATAAAGTCCTTTTTATATCTGAAGCGTTTTTAAAACCTTTTAATTTAATTTTAGGAGTGTGTTTGGTATGCACATGCAAGGTACCTCAGAGAATATACTTAAAGGAACAACAACAGTCGGTCTTGTTTTTGATGGCGGAGTGGTTCTGGCAACAGAAAGAAGAGCGACAATGGGAAATATGATTGCCAGCAAGAAGGCCAAAAAGGTCTACCAGATTGCTGACCGCATCGGCATGACCACAGCCGGGGGTGTGGGCGACGCCCAGCAGCTGGCAAGATGGGTACAGGTCGAGTGCAGTTTATACAATATCAGAAGAGGACGGGAGATGTCCGTCGGAGCCGCAGCATCACTGCTTAGCAATATTTTGAACAATAACAGGATGATGCCGTATTATGTACAGCTTCTTGTCGGAGGTGTAGATTCCGGTGGTCCTTCAATATATTCCGTGGATGCTCTTGGAGGAGCCTCTCCCGAGGACGACATTGTTGCCACCGGTTCAGGGTCGCCCTTTGCATATGGTGTTCTTGAGGACAGATTCGAGAAGAACATGCCTGAAAAGGAATGTGTCGACCTTGCAATGCGTGCACTGCGTTCTGCCATGAGGAGGGATTCCGCCTCAGGTGAGGATATCAGTGTTGTTGTAATTACCAAAGATAAATATGAAGAATTCATGGAAAAAGGATTACAAAAATAATTTTTCTTTTTTTCTTTTTTAGGAACGATATTACATGCTGATTGAAGACAGGCTGAAAGAGCTTAAAGACAAGATCGATGACCGTGTCCCAAAGGGAATTAATGTATCTGATGTGGAATTTGAAGGTCCGGAACTTGTTATCTATACCGACGATCCGAAGAAATTTGCCGATGAGGCAGACCTGATTAAAATTCTTGCCCGGGATTTAAGGAAAAGAATTGTTGTCAGACCGAATGTCCTTGAGGATCCCGAGAAAGCTGCAAAAGAAATAAAATCGGTAGTGCCTGACGGTGCCGGGATAACAGACATGTTCTTCGATCCCGATACCGGAGAAGTTATTATCGAGGCGGAGAAGCCAGGGGTTGTCATTGGAAAGAATGGAACTACATTGCGGGATATTACGAAGGAGATCGGGTGGACTCCCAAGGTTGTAAGAACACCCCCGATCGAGAGTTCCACCGTAAAACAGATCCGCCAGTATCTTCGGTCGGTTAAAGATGAAAGGAAGGAATTTCTGCGAACAATCGGGAAGAGGATTCACAGGGACGTCACAAGCAAGGACAAATGGGTCCGCGTAACGACTCTTGGCTGCTGCCGGGAGGTTGGCAGGGCTGCATTTCTGCTTTCGACTCCTGAGAGCAAGGTTCTGATCGATTGCGGAGAAAAGCCGGGAAGCATCGATGGTGTCCCTTATCTTTATGTCCCTGAGATTTATCCTTTGAATACTCTTGACGCGGTAGTTCTTACCCATGCACACCTTGATCACTGCGCACTTGTTCCCCTGTTATACAGGTATGGTTTTGAAGGACCTGTTTACAGCACTCCTGCAACGAGAGATCTTGCAGTGATGCTCCAGCTGGATTATCTTGAGGTTGTAACAAATGAGGCCGGGCAGGCGCCTTATTCCTCAAAAGAGGTACAGGAGTACCTGAAGAGATCTATAGTCCTCAATTACGGGAGCGTGACCGATATCGCACCGGATATAAAACTGACATATCATAATGCAGGCCATATCCTTGGATCTGCAATAGCTCATTTCCACGTAGGTGACGGTTTATACAATATTGCGTTCACAGGGGACTTCAATTACGGAAAAACCCGCCTGTTCGGCCCTGCGACCTCCCAGTTCCCGAGGCTTGAAACGATCTTCGTAGAGAGTACATATGGAGGTGCAAACGATCTCCAGCCTTCAAAGAAGGATGCGGAGGATAAGCTGTACGAAGCGGTGAACACCACGATCAACCGCGGCGGGAAGATAATTATCCCGGCATTTGCAGTCGGCCGTTCGCAGGAGGTCATGCTGACGCTCGAGGAGGGGATGAGGCTTGGAAGGATTCCGAAAGTGAAAGTATATCTTGACGGAATGATCAAGGAGGCTACTGCCATCCACACAACATACCCCGAGTATCTCAATCCCGACCTGAGAAAGCAGATATTCCAGGAGGGAATGAACCCGTTCCTTTCCGATTGCTTCGTTCAGGTTGATTCTCCGGCAATCAGGGAGGGTGTCATCGGCGGCGACCCTTCGATCATAATCACGACAAGCGGTATGCTTAGCGGCGGTCCTGTAATGGAATACCTGAACGGTCTTGCCGGAGATGAGAAGAATATGCTGATTTTCGTTGGTTACCAGGCGGATGGAACCCTCGGAAGGAGAATCCAGAAGGGCTGGAAGGAGATCCCTCTGGGAAGACGCGGCAGTATCGTAATCAATCTGGAGATCCAGACGATCGACGGTTTTTCGGGTCACTCGGACAGGCGTCAGCTGATGGCATATATCAACCACTTAAACCCGAGACCCGAGAAGGTCTTTACAATTCACGGGGATGAGAAGAACGCAATCGATCTCGCATCATCGATATACAAGCGTTTCAGGATCGAGACGCACGCCCCGAGAAACCTGGAAACATACAGGATGGTATAGATAAACGGTGCATGGCATATGAAAGAACGCCTTTCCATTATTTTCGGCGTATTCGTCGTAATGGCTCTTTCAAATGCTGTTGTTCCGGTACTTCCATTTTTTGCAAAAGAGCTCCCTGCTGTTCAGGGTGCAATATTTTCCGCTTATTTTCTTGGAGCATTCCTGACCGTCTATCCTGCCGGGCTTTTATCGGATAAGATTGGAAAGGTTCTCCTGGTAAGGGCCGGTCTGGTCCTGACACTGATATCCGGCATTGCTATTGCTCTTACTTCCGGTGTATATGAGGTGATATTATTCAGGTTTATAGAGGGCATTGGAGGTGGAATGTTTGTTTCCGCCGCACTTTCCTGGGTCAATGAACAGGAGGATCACAAGCACCTGACCGGCTACTTTTACGCCTGCCTGAACCTCGGGCTGGTTCTCGGGCTTCTTGCGGCAGGAATCCTAGAACCCCCCGTGGGGGAGAGGGGTGGAATCATTTTGTTTACGGTACTGTCGGTACTCCCGTTGATCCTTAACGTTTCGGCAAAGGAGACCGTACCAGCTATAAAGGCCAAAGCGGAGACCCTGAGGATAATCTCGGATTACAGGTGGCTGTACTTGTCCACGATAATCCTTGTCGGTTCGACCGGAGTTTTAACATCGCTTTATCCGGAGTTCACGGACGAAAGCCCGCTTATCCTGAGTATGATGATTGGAATAATGAACGTTTCGACGATAATTGCTTCCATTGCGGCTTCGAGAATTACTTTCAATCCGGTCCCCGGGATCAGGATCGGCGCATTATTGATGGCTGTCTCTGTCACTCTCGCTTATTTCGCTCCGGCTGCAGGGCTTGTTCCGGTCATGATTGTCTTTATTCTTACAGGCCTTGTCGCAGGCTTCATATTTGTGGGGCAGACTGATTTTCTGGCCGGGACCGGATACCGGCAGGGAGTAATCGTCGGGCTGTTCAATACCGCTGCATATGGAGGGATGACTTTTCTTCCGTTTATATCTGGCCTTTTCTCGCAATATTTCAATTATTTTTCCGGGTTTATTGTGACTGCACTGCTCTCGCTGGTCGTTGTTCTTACGATTGGAAGATGCGGGTGCAGGATCCGGGTAAACTGATTAGAGTTATCTCATGGAATTTTAGGGAGGGGGAGGTTTCCCCCTCCCTGTGACCCTCCCCCTCAATCGTGATAAGTTGCAAGAGAGGCTGGGCAGGCATATCCAGTTTGCTCACCGAAGGACTGTCACCTCAATCGATTCCCCGGGCGACCTTCGGTCACTGGTTCGTAGTCATGGAAGTTTTTTCTTCCCGGCTGAGACTACCCTAAGGGTAGTGTCCAGGCCGGGCTATCTTGATTGCGAAAGTTCACGTAGTGAACTGAGCCTGGGCTGCCCCGGAGGGGCTTATGCCCTTCAAAAAAAGTTATTCCTTTAAAATTCCGATATTCCTGAAGATCTGGAGAATTACTTCGAGGTGGTCGTTATAGGCCGTTTTCAGTTTTATCAATTCGTCAGATATCACGGGAACACTCAGTGTGAATGCAGGAACCGGGGTTGGTACCGGGGTCGGAGTGGCTGTTGTCGGTACCGGAGTCGGGGGAGCGGTTGTCGGGACGGGTGTTGGTGTTGCTGTTGGTTCAGGTGTCAGTTCGTAGATCGGGTAAGGGTTCCAGGGGTCTTCTACAACATATACGTGGTTCGAGGTTTCCTCGTAATTTCCTGAGCTATCCATGACTGATAAAGAAACCTTGAAATTGTAATCTGCGGCATAGGCCTCCTCTTCAGTGTATACATATACCGGGTCCTGTTCTGTAGAACCCCACCAGTCATCCTCACTGAACTCCCAGTCCCATGAAATAGGACCTCCTGTAGTCTCATCAAAGAAGTGTACTTCATAAATTGTACCCGAATAACCGCGATAATCTGTGTAAGCTGTCCAGTCATCAGTATTTACTCTATAAACCTGCCAGGAAAATTCCGGTACTAGTTCGGCCGATGCCGGAATTACGACAATCCATAAGATTATCATGAGTGCAGAGACTGCACATATCGAAGTTCTTTTATTTTCCATCAGAATCCCACCTTTCCGCTGATAATTATAATATAGAACAAAGCCGCGATAATGATCGCGGCAATGACAGATGAAATGATTGCGGCACGTCCATCCATATCATTGCATTCCACAAGGCCTGTTGCCTGCAGGTAAACGGTCCATATCGGGGCAATGTAGAGGCCGAAGAAGGGGATCAGCCCGACTGTTGCGAACGGAACCGAGCAATACGTCGTAACCTTCATCGAATCTTCAAGGAACATCTCCTCACCGAAGATTTTGCTGATCGCAAATGTCAGCAGCCCGTATACTGCAAGAGTCAGTACGAGGAAGATAAAGAGTTCGAGAATCAGGATTATAAGCGACGTAGGATTGCTTCCGAGACCGGAGAAGGTTTCCAGCCCTGGGACGATTTTACTTGCGAGAAATCCTGTAAGCATCGTGTTTACAACCGCAGAGATCGCCATCATGACAAGCATGAATTTCAGGCCGTCGCTGAGCTCATCTGAATAGAGCGAAGCAAATGTCCCAGTTGGATTGCGGATTAGTCCTGTGAATTTGTCGAAAAACGAAAGGTACTGTCCGTTTCCGAAATTTTTATTATCATAACCGCTGTCAAACCCGGAATCGTATTCGTCATAGCTGCCTTTGCGGGAATATTCCTCCTGTACATAATCATCATGGTACTGGCCGTACTCGTTCTGCATTGAGAGGTCCGGGCCTGTTCCCAGGGGCGGGTTTCTTTCGGCCTCGATCTCGGAGAGTCTCTGGGCCGAAGCTTCCGAGATAGCGTAGAGTGTTCTGTCCCTGTCGCCCGCATCGGCAAAGACGATCTGCGTCACGTCCGTCATTCCGTTGGAGTATGCAATTGAAAGTTCGATACAGGGTTCATAATATCCGCTTTGTACAGGCCTGAAGCCTGAGATCTGTTCATAATTATAAGAAAACGGGGAGACCCCTGTCGATTCACGGGGCACGAATGCCAGACGGTAATTTGTTACAGACAGCTGGTATGTATTTGCGCTCAGCCTTATTCCTGTCTGAACAATCGTCTTTTCCCTGGCATAATCATAAGTGTCCAATAGATCACCTTCTGAAATATGCGACTTTTGATAAAATAGATTTATTGCAGGAATTGGAAAACCGGACTACATATTCCCAAAGATCGTCTATCACTTTCACACCGCCTGCCGTCATACTCATTTATATGAATATTCATAACCTCTTCAATAGGAGAAATGGATAAAATAATAATCCGCGGGGCGAGGGAGCACAACCTCAAAGATATAACAGTCACACTTCCCCGCGACAAATTCATCGTAATTACGGGAGTTTCCGGGAGCGGGAAGTCGACACTCGCGTTCGATACAATATATGCAGAGGGTCAGAGGAGATATGTCGAGTCGCTCTCTGCCTATGCCCGGCAGTTCCTCGGGCTGATGAACAAGCCGGACGTGGATTCGATCGACGGTCTTTCCCCGGCAATATCCATAGAGCAGAAGACGACGTCGAAGAACCCGAGGAGTACTGTCGGGACTGTCACCGAGATCTATGACTATCTCCGTCTTCTCTTCGCAAGAATTGGGATTCCATACTGCCCGGAGCACAATATCAGGATTGAGTCGCAGTCGGCGGAAAGGATCGCCGATGCAGTCACGGCTGAATTTACAGGAATGGTGAACATCCTCTCGCCGATTGTAAGGCAGAAGAAGGGGACGTACCAACAGCTTTTAAAAGACCTGAACACAGAGGGATTCACGAGAGTAAGGCTCGATGGCGAAATTATCCGGACCGACGATGAGATAAACCTCGAAAGGTACGTGAAGCACGATATCGAGATTGTAATCGATCGTATCGATCCGTCGGAGGGACGGAGCAGGCTCGTCGAGGCACTTGAAAATGCAATCGAGAGATCAGGAGGGCTTGTCATCATCCAGGGGGAGGAATCGGAGAAGATATTCTCCTCGAAGATGGCCTGCCCCATATGCGGGATCGGATTCGAGGAGCTCCAGCCGAGGATGTTCTCGTTCAACAGTCCGTTCGGTGCATGCGAAGAGTGCAACGGGCTTGGGATAAAGATGGACTTCGACCCGGACCTGATAATCCCTGATAAGAGCAAATCGCTATCCGATGGTGCGGTCGCGATGTACAGGAACTTTCTCGACGGATACAGGGTGCAGTATCTTGCGGCCGTAGCGAAGCATTTCGGTTTCGATATATTCACGCCGATCTCGGAGCTTGACGAGCGGCAGTACAATGCACTCATGTACGGGTCGAACGAAAAGATCCGGTTTGATATGAGGATGAAGGGAGGGGATGCCTACTGGTCGCACAACGGCCGGTGGGAGGGGCTTCTCCCGCAGGCGGAACGCCTCTACGGGCAGACTAAATCCGAGTACAGGAAGAAGGAGCTTGAGAAGTTCATGCGGGTATCGGAATGTCTGTCATGTAAGGGAAAGAGGCTGAAGGATAAGGTGCTTGCCGTCCGCATCGGGGAAAAATCGATCATAGATGTCACCGATATGCCGGTCGGCAGGTGCCTTGAGTTCTTCGAGAATCTTGAACTGAACGATAAGGAGAAAGAGATCGCGAATCAGGTCTTAAAGGAGATCCGGTCGAGGCTTGTCTTCCTCGAACAGGTAGGTCTCAGTTATCTCACTCTATCGAGGAATGCCGGCACTCTCTCCGGCGGCGAAGCCCAGAGGATCAGGCTCGCGACACAGATCGGATCGAACCTTACCGGTGTCCTCTATGTACTCGACGAACCTTCCATAGGATTACACCAGAGGGACAACCACAAGCTGATCGAAACTCTCCAGAAGCTCCGCGATCTCGGGAACACCCTCGTCGTCGTCGAGCATGACGAGGACACCATCCGGCAGGCAGATTATGTCCTTGACATGGGCCCCGGTGCGGGAGTCCACGGCGGTTTTGTCGTCGCTGAGGGAACCCCGGGAGAGATCTCCAGAAACAAAAAATCACTCACCGGGCAGTATCTTTCGGGAATCGAGGAGATAAGTGTCCCTGAAAAGAGGAGGGAGTCGGAAAAATCCGTCCGTATTACGGGCTGCACGCAGAACAACCTGAAGTCGGTGGATGCGAAGATACCTCTCGGACTCCTGACCGTTGTAACAGGTGTCTCCGGGAGCGGGAAATCAACCCTCATCTACGATACTCTCTATCGTGCACTGATGAAGGAGCTTCACAATTCGAAAGAGGTCCCGGGATCTTTTAAGGATCTCATATTCGATGAGAAGATCGATAAGGTGATTGTCATCGACCAGAGCCCCATAGGACGAACCCCGCGTTCGAATCCCGCGACTTATACGAAGGTCTTTGACGAGATAAGGAAGGTCTTTGCAGAGACAAAGGAGGCAAAGATCAGGGGCTACAAGCCGGGGCGGTTCTCGTTCAATGTCAAAGGGGGCCGGTGCGAGGCATGCGGAGGCGAGGGCCTGATCAAGATCGAGATGAACTTCCTCCCCGATGTCTATGTCGAGTGCGAGGAGTGCAAAGGGACGAGGTACAACTCCGAGACGCTTGAAGTGAAGTACAAGGGTAAATCTATCGCCGAAGTCCTCGACATGACGGTCGAGGAGGCGTACGAGCTCTTTGAAAACATCCCGTCCATAAAGATCAAACTTGAAACGCTCTGCAGGGTGGGGCTCGGTTACATAAAGCTTGGGCAGAGCTCCACGACGCTCTCCGGTGGGGAAGCCCAGAGGATCAAGCTTACGAGGGAGCTTTCGAAGCGGGCCACAGGAACTACAATCTATCTCCTCGACGAACCGACTACCGGCCTCCATTTCCACGATGTAAGGAAACTTATCGATGTCCTGGACAGCCTTGTCGACAAGGGAAACACGGTGGTGGTTATCGAGCATAACCTTGATGTAATCAAATCCGCAGATCATATTATCGACCTCGGCCCCGAGGGAGGCGATGGCGGAGGCGAGATCATCGCTGCAGGCACTCCCGAGGAGGTTGCAGCCTCGGGGATTAGTTACACGGGCCGGTTCCTTGCCCCGCTGCTCAATACCGGAAAATAATATATGAATACTGACTCTCTTCCCGAAGAGCCCGGATGCTATATCTACAGGGATTCTGAAGGAAATCCTGTCTACGTCGGCAAGGCGAAAAACCTCAGGAAGAGAGTATCCAGCTATTTTACAGGCAGCCACGATCCCAAGACCAATGCAATGCTCGGTGTTGCCGAGGACTTCGATTATATCGTAACGGGAAACGAGACCGAGGCGCTGATACTCGAGAACAGCCTGATCAAGAGGCACCAGCCGAAATACAATATCGATCTCAGGGACTCGAAGAATTATGCGTATATTCATCTATCCGGCGGGAAGTACCCGCGGATCGGAATCGCCCGGAAGAAAGGGGACACGGGTGAATACTTCGGGCCGTTCGTATCAGCAAAGGACAGGGACTACGTTCTCCAGGTGATCAGGAGGACCTTCCGCCTGAGATCATGCAAAAAACTCCGGAAGAGACCGTGCCTTCGGTATCATATGGGAACATGCAGTGCACCCTGTACAGGGCAGATAAGCGAAGACGAATATGCGGGTCTTGTGCAAAAAGCAGTATCTGCTTTAAAGGGGCATAATTCCGAACTGATTTCATCTCTTGAAAAGGAGATGGCGGAGCTCTCTGCCGCCCGGGAATTCGAGAAGGCTCTCGTTGTCAGGGACCAGATAGCCGCGGTAAAACACCTGTCCGAGAGGCAGAATATAGACCGGAAGAAGGATACGGATGAGGACATCATCAACTTCGTTGTCCGGGACGGGATCATGTATCTAATGTTGTTTTCAATATACAGGGGAACCCTCGGCGGGAAGAAGGAGTTTGTTTTTGATTCGGATGAAGATTCATTTGGAGAATTCCTGGTTCAGTATTATTCGGAGAACGAACCTCCCCGTGAGTTAATCCTGCCGGAGATGCCGGATGAGGCGATCGGGGAATATCTCTCATCAGTAAAAGAGCGGAAGGTCAGGATTACCGTGCCACAGAAGGGGGAGAAGAAGGCACTCCTCGATCTTGTACTGAAGAATATAGAATCTGTATTCTTCGGCGGGGAGGAGAAGGTTGAAAGGCTCAGAAAAGCGCTGCACCTGACCGAATCCCCTGACGTGATTGAGTGTTTCGACATCTCCCATCTATCGGGAACGGCTATGGTCGGATCGATGGTACAGTTCAGGTACGGGAAGCCGGATAAGCGCAATTACAGGCGGTTTAAGATAAAATCCGTGGAGGGTATAGATGATTTTGCCGCCATCGCCGAGGTCGTCGGGAGGAGATATTCACGTCTTTTAAGAGAGGAATCCGAACTTCCCGGTCTCATCATCATTGACGGCGGGAAAGGTCAGCTTTCCTCGGCACTGGGGGAGCTTGAAAAACTCGGTGTCGGCGTTCCGGTTATCTCCGTTGCAAAAAGGGAGGAGGAGATATTCGTTCCCGGGATGTCTTCCCCGCTCCCGCTGAAGAAGAACGACAAAGCTTCGCTCTTCATCCAGGAGATAAGGGATGAGGCGCACAGGTTCGCAATATCATACAACAGGTTATTGAGATCGAAGGAGGCATTCAATGAAGACTGAAAAGATGTTTAAACTGGTATCAGATTTCGCTCCGGCCGGGTCACAGCCGGAGGCGATTGAAGAACTTGTTGAGGGTCTGGGGAAAGATGACAGGTTCCAGACCCTTCTCGGGGTTACAGGGTCCGGCAAGACATTCACGATTGCGAATGTCATTGCAGAATACCAGAAACCCGTTCTTGTCCTTGCCCACAACAAGACGCTCGCCGCCCAGCTCTACAACGAATTTAAGGAATTCTTCCCCGAAAACAGGGTTGAATACTTCGTCTCGTACTATGACTATTACCAGCCTGAGTCTTACCTCCCGCAGAAGGACCAGTACATCGAGAAGGATGCACAGATAAACCCGAAGATCGAGCAGATGAGGCTTGCCGCGACGGCATCGCTCCTGTCGAGGAACGATGTCATAGTTGTCGCCTCGGTCTCGGCGATATATGGTCTCGGCAATCCTGAAAACTTTGAGAATCTCGGGTTTGAGCTGAAGACCGGAGACAGGGTGAAGCGAAACGATCTCCTGATGAAGCTCGTCGACATCCTCTTTGAGAGAAACGATACCGAGCTCATGCCCGGCCGTTTCAGGGTGAGGGGAGACACGATCGACCTGATCCCGGGTTACTTCAACAACATCATTCGCATCGAGCTTTTTGGTGACGAGATCGAGAGGATATCGGAGGTCGACAAGAACACCGGAGAAATTCTCGGGACCATGAAGTATTTCTTCGTGTACCCCGCCCGCCACTATGTAATCCCGGAGGAGGAGAAGGCCGCAGCGATTGGTGCGATCAGGGCCGAGCTCGAAGAGAGGCTTCCGTCCCTCGGTCCGCTCGAGGCCCACAGGCTGAAGCAGAGGACGCTCTATGACCTGGAGATGATCGAGGAGACCGGTTCCTGTAAGGGGATAGAGAATTATTCCCGTCATTTCGATGGGAGAGCAGAGGGAGAGAAGCCGTTCTGCCTGCTCGACTACTTCCCCGAAGATTTCCTTCTCGTTGTTGACGAGAGCCACCAGACGCTCCCGCAGGTCAGGGGCATGTACAACGGGGACCGTTCGAGGAAGACCTCACTTGTAGATTACGGGTTCAGGCTGCCGTCCGCATTTGACAACCGGCCTCTTGTTTTCAATGAGTTCGAGGAGTACATGAGGCACGTGATCTTCGTTTCGGCAACACCGGGCGTCTACGAGGAGGAACATTCCTCAGATATTGTCGAACAGATTATACGGCCGACCGGGCTTGTTGATCCACTGGTCGAAATCAGGCCCGTTAAGGGCCAGATGCCCGACGTCCTTGAAGAGATCGGGAAGACTATTGAGAAGGGGGACAGGGTCTTGCTCACGACCCTGACGAAGAAGCTTGCCGAGGAGCTTACCGACTACCTTGCTGTAAAGAAGATAAAGACAAGGTATCTCCATTCCGATATCAACACGATCGAGCGAACCGAGATTATCAGGGAGCTCCGCCTGGGTGTATTCGATGTTCTGGTCGGTATAAACCTGCTCCGGGAGGGCCTTGATATCCCCGAGGTAGGTTTTATCGGGATACTGGATGCGGACAAGGAGGGATTCCTGAGAGATTCGAGGAGTCTTATCCAGATAATCGGAAGGGCGGCGAGGAACGCGAATTCGCATGTCGTGCTCTATGCCGACAATATGACCGATTCCATAAAGAGGGCCGTGTCGGAGACGGAGAGACGCAGGAACATGCAGGTGGAATACAACAACACTCATGGGATAGTTCCTGTAACTATAAAGAAGCCGATAAGAGAGAAAGAGGTCGATATCAGGGATATCAAACATATCCCGAAGGCCGAGATCCCCAACCTGATAATCGAACTAGAGGCTGATATGGATGCGGCCGCAGAGGCCCTCGACTTCGAGAGGGCGATTGTTCTCAGGGACAGGATAAAAAAGCTCCGCGGGGAAACCGGAGAGAACAGCGGGAAGAAGAGGTAGTATTAAAGCCGGAGGAGCCCCTGCCGGAACTCTTCAATATATCCCTTCATCGAGAGGCTCCCCTCGGGGAAGGGGCAGTCGATGTCGTACATCTTTTCGATCATGGGATCTGATGGGAGAATAACTATGTCGGTCCCGGTTTTTTCGCAGGCCTCGACCATTGCCTTCCTGAACGGGCCGATGCAGTAGGCGATTCGTTTTTTGTAATTGTTCCTTGTTTTTTCAAGATAACCTGTAAGTCTCCGGACCTCGATCGTGTGAAAATCGGCTCTTATCTTCTCATCTTTTGTTTTGCCGAGCATGTAGTGGTAGTGTGCAAAAGGATACATAAGCTCAAGCTCGGCCGGAACGGTTCCGCATGTGCCGAAGATTGTTATATGATAGCTGTCCGGCGGAAGGGCGCTGTCGATTATGCTCCTGAAGAGTTTGTGCGAAGGGCTGTTGCTGTATGGTTTTCGTATTGCACATGGGATGAATATCCCGATTTCCCTCTCCGGGACCTCGTATTCTTCGATGATGTAGCGGTAGGCGTCCTCGAACTCCTGCCTGTAGAACGGGGGGTCGAATATCTCGTAACTGTTTCCGTCACGATCGGTGACATATTCCCTGTTCTTCCCCGTCACCCGGTGCTCCCCTTTGATATTATATCAACCAGTTCAAGCTCATAGATCATATCCTCTCCCGCCATCGGGTGGTTTGCGTCAACGACGATATATGTGCCTCCAACCTTCAGGACCTTCGCGAAGCCCGCTTCATTTCCGTTCAGTGAAATCTTCAGGTATTTGCCGGGTTCGGGTTCTTCAGTAAGATTCAGTTTCTTCCTTTTTAGTCTCAGGACGAGGCTCTTCCTGTATTTTCCGTAGGCCTTATCGCAGGGCAGTTCCACGGTTTTTTTCTCCCCGGGTCTCATCCCGATAAGCGCCTCCTCAAAACCTGGATTGATCTTTCCCTGGCCTAAGGTGACAGTCTCCGGCTCCCCGCCTTCCGGCGATTCGAACGGAATACCTTCTGTTGTCCTGCTTGAAAACCGCACCAGTATCGTATCGCCTTCTTCCACATTACTCATTGCTTCAATAAACTTTGTCCCGTGAAATATATATCATCAGGGCAAAAGGCAAAAAAAACAGGATCAATTTGGGATTATGAAAAAAGTGAAATATGGATGTCAGTTTTTGGCGATATCAACGAGTGTTATCTCGAAGTTAAGCTCTTTTCCGGCCATCCTGTGATTTGCGTCGATTACAACTGTATCGTTTGAGATTTCCAGTACAGTCGCAGGGTAAACATCTCCCTGTGTTCCTGTAATGATGAGCTGCCCTCCAATATACAGTTCAACGTCTTCGGGAATCATATCCCTGCTTACATTCCAGATGTAGTCGGGGTTGTAATACCCGTATGCCTGGTCAGGCGTGAGATGGATTGTCTTTGATTCACCGATCTTCATCCCATATACGGCATCCTCGAATCCCGGGATCATCATATTAGCACCAAGTGTAAAAACGAGCGGGCTGCCTGGTTCTGATTCGTCGAACACTGTGCCATCATTTAAGGTTCCCTTATACTGGACATAAACCGTGTCGCCTTCTTCAGCCGTTTCGGTGCCAGTGCACCCGCATGAAAAAATTACAGCGACTGCTGCCAGTAATATAAAGAGTGAAAAAAATTTTTTAGTCATAAAAATCTCTCTACTTATCTTTCAGATTTCTGAGGATTTATAATCTTTGAAGGAAGGATTCATATGATTTCTGCTGATGGATTGAGCAGGATATCGGTATCGAGCCCCCTGAAGGCAACTGCGGCAAGCGCTCCTATACGGCCTCTTTTGCCTGTCAGGTATATGCTGTTCTCCTTAGCAGTCTTCTCTGCAAAGGCGATGTCTGTTTCCTTTAACCTTACTTCGTTACCGTATCTTCTGAGCTGGCCGGATATAATGAAACCTGTTTTTAATGCAAATCCAAAATCGTCCGAACTGCTTTCTTCCTCGACGAAACGGGCTGCGATTTCCTTTATATGCTCAACTTCATCCTCTTCTACGGCGATCTCGATATAGCTTGCCGAGTTCCCGCCGGTACAGGGTTTGATCAGGGGGTTGAGCATTACAACCCTGTGGCTTACCGGGATGACCCCGCTGAACTTGGAGAGATATTGCAGAAGGCCGAGAGCCAGAGCAAATGTTGCACCTCCTTCTTTTGAATCCGTATCGTCGATACCGATGATGACATGCGTCAGTGCCTTTGTATATACCTTGCCTGTAACCAGATTTCCGCTAAAACTGATATCGATCTTCTCTACCCCTCTTGCCATGCCCATCATATCGGTGAGAGAGTAGGCAGGTCCGCCGGTGCTGATTATGGTCTGGACGATATACCCGTCCTCCATCCTGATGCCTGCGACACCCACGGCAGGATTAGGGAACAGGCCGATCTCCAGGTCTTTATCCAGAGTTTCTTTCCTGAGATCCGCATATTCGATGAGAACCGTCCCTTCCCTCCTCACTGATTCAATGACGCCTCCTGCAAGGCTGTGATGGTACCTGCAGAATCCTGCGCATCCGCTGCTCATACAATGGTGGAATATTGCAACATTGTCCCCGTCGACAGTAGTGAAGATTCGCTTGCATGCCGGCTGGAGAAGGGCCGTTGAAGTTATGTACCTTGCCGGTGCCCGTCCTCTCTGTTCTTCCTTAAGCACCACGCATTTCTCATCGATAAGGCGGTTGATCCAGTCCTGCATCGTGCTCCTTGGAATAGAAGAGCTTTCAGCAATGTCGCTTATTGTGAAAAAACCTTTTTCGAGGGTGTACTCCCTCATCAGCCTCAATAATTCCCGTCTTCTCTCAAGAACTCCTGTCATGACAGTCTGATATGAATAATAGGTCGGATATTATTGCGCTCGCTGTCTCAAGAGAACCTGCGCCTCTTCCGATGAGAGTTACCTCTCCGGCAGGTTCGGCCTCTATTGTGACTGCATTCAGCGTATCCTGGACTACAAGTGTGTGGTCTTTGGGTATGACCCGCGGTGAGACTTTGAGTGTCCCTTTTTCATTATCGATCTCACCTATGAGTCTTATCGTGAGCTCTTCCTCCTCCGCCAGTGTCAGGGCCTCAGAAGTAAGAGATTCGATGCCGGTGATCGCAACATCATCAAGCTTTTTCTGCATTCCGAATATTGCGTTGGCAAGGATTACGAGTTTGATCGCCGCGTCGATTCCCTCCACGTCGTATGTCGGATCAGCCTCTGCATATCCAAGTTCACGTGCTTCGAGAAGCGCCTCTTTGTATGTCAGTTTTTCATCGGCCATTCTTGTGAGGATGTAATTACAGGTCCCGTTGAATACCCCGTAGAGTTTCTTTATCCTGTTGCCTGCGAGCCCGTGCCGGAGTGTCTGGATAATCGGGATTGCTCCGCAGACCGTGGCCTCAAATTTCAGCTGAACGCCATTGTCTCTGGCGAGACTGTTTAATCCTGAGTATTCCAGCGCAATCGGACCTTTATTGGATGTGACCACGTGTTTTCCTTCCGAGAGTGCAAGCCTGATATACCCGAGAGATGGCTCCCCGGTCATTGCATTTGTCGGCGTGACCTCGACAAGGGCGTCGTACTCTGCATTTTTGATGATATCTTCCGGTTTTACCCCTTCATTGCCGCAGAAACCGGTGTCTTCCTTTTTCTTTATTATTTCAAGAGGGTCGAGTCCGTTGCCGTTCATGCAACCGCTTTTTGAATCGGCTATTGCGGTGATTACAAGGCCTGTATTTCCCTCTGCGACCATCCGTGCAATCCCCCTGCCGACGGACCCGAATCCAAGTATCGCTATTCTCATCAGAAATCCTCCAGCGGTTCAATAACCAGAATATTCTTTTTTTCAGCAATCTCCTTCAGGAGATCCATTGCCTTCTCAAGATTCCCGAGTTTCTCCGAGATTATCGTCATCTTGGCCGATGTAGGCTCTTTTATCGAAGGCATTATCATTGAAAGCTCGCCGACTTCGGCAAAACCTGTATTGTCGATCTTATCGACTGTATCGCTCAGGTCAGTATGCAGGAGATGGCCGATGAGGATAACCGATTTTCGAATCAGGAGCCTTTCCTCGTTGATCCTGAGGATATTGGCCCCCTGTTCCTTCAGTGATTCGGTAAGCGTCCTGATCTTTCCCTCCGGCATCTCGAGCAGGATCATCACATCGAGAAAGCCGGAATCATTAAGAGGATCCCTTTCGTGGATTACGGATTTGATATTTCCGCCGAGATCGGATATCGGTTTTAATGCGGCAACAAGCTGTCCCGGCGTATCCCTAATTTCAAGTTTCATTGAAACCTGCATATTTCTTTATTCACCCTTGCTTTTGAATTGGACTCGAATGGTCATAAGTGTTCTACTTTCATAATGGTCGGATTTTCAGTTCAATTTCGCAACTGCTACATGGAGGGGGAAGAGCATCCCTTTCTTTGACTATTATTTTTATTCTGAATGTTTGTTCAGTAGCTTCTAAGGGCATAAGCCCCTGTCAGGGCAGCCCACGCTCAGTTCGCTACGCGAACTTTCGCAATCGGGATAGCCCGGTCTGGACGCGACCCTTTAGGGTAGCCTCGGCCGGGAAATAATGTGTTATGTAAAAATGGATACTCAAAGCCTCTTTAGCTTCTTGTCGACTTTTGCGAAGAAATTCCTGCCAGCGTTGACGAAGAGGGCGGGCTCTTTCGACATTTCAACGGACAACACATTGCCGTTATAAAGTTCTGTTATATAGTGTCCGTCTATTACCAGATCTGCAGGTTTGGTGCTGTCGAGTTCGACGCTTATTCTTCTCCGGCTGCTGACGATATGTGGCCGGGAGGACAGGTAGTAGGGAGCAATCGGGACGATAAGGAAGCTCTCGATCCAGGGGTCTACTATCGGGCCGCCTGCACTCATTGCGTACCCGGTTGAACCCGTAGGGGTGCTGATAAGGACGCCGTCCGCCCTGAATCTCTCTGCCGGTATGTGGTCGATGTTAATCGTAAGCTCAATAATCTTTGCGGGCCTTGAGGTTACGATTACAGCTTCATTCAGGGCCTCTCCTATGTATTCGCCATCGACCTTAAGGGTGAGGCGCATCCTTTTTTCGACGGTGTAGTTTCCTTTTTCGATCTTTTCAAAGATCTCCTTTGACTCTTCAGGCTCGATCTCGGCCAGAAAACCCACGTGCCCCCTGTTGACTCCCAGTACGGGGAGCTGTGCCTTCATCTGCCTGACTGTCCGGAGGACGGTGCCGTCGCCGCCTATGACAATAACCATGTCGGCGGAAAGATCTTCTATCGCTTTTCCCCCTGAAACACCCAGTTCCTTTGCCGTGGACTCTTCCAGTATTATCTCGTGTCCCCTGCTTTCAATGAAATCTGCAAGCTCCTTTGCATATTCCAGTGATTTTGTGTCGTCAGGCCTTGAAGCAATTCCTATAATCATTCAGATCCTCCCCTTGTCAGAGATATTCGAGTACCTTGTCATGAATATAACCGTTGGTCGCGATAAGGCACCGTCCTTCCTGCACATTGTCCGGAAAGTCGACGGGGTTTCCGTTTATGTCCGTTACCATTCCACCGCCTTCAATGCAGAAGAGGACACCTGCAACGGCATCTGTTGTTCGCAGTGTCTGCCTTATGTCTATAAACCCGTCCAGGCGCCCGCACCCGACATAGCAGATCTCAAGTGAAGAGGCTCCAAAGAGTCTCATCCTCCTGATATTCTGCCCTATTCCGACAATTGTTTCAGGATGGAATTTCTTTCCGTAGATACTGAAGGTGCTCTTATCAAGAGCGTCAGTATTCGAAACCGAGACCTTCTTTCCGTTGATATATGCCCCTTTGCCGGATGATGCATAAAATGTTTCCCCGTGGGTGAGATCCTTAACATAGCCTTCGGTTACTTTTTGACCGTCGGAGAAGGCTACCGAGAGCGAAAAGAACGGATTTCCTGATACGGCGTTATGTGTCCCGTCGACAGGATCAAGATATATTGTCCCGGGTTTTCCTTCAATATCAACAATGCCTGCTTCCTCGCTGATTATTCTGCTGCACATGCCGTTTTCGGTAATGTGCTCTATTGCAATATCCTCCGCCACTTTGTCGATGAGTTTTGTAGGGGTTCCGTCTGCACCCTGCATTACAACCCTGGCTCCCTCTCCCGATTCCCTGAGCGGTTCTATTGCAGAAATTATCCTGCCGGCGATCGATTCACAATGGTCCCTGAAATTCATTCTTCTACATCCTGTATACCGATGGATTATTCGTTGAGTTTATTTAAGTTGATTGAGATATAATAAGTAGAGTTTGGTTATTATGAAAGAACAGACTGAAATCGGAAAATTAAAGGAAGGCCGTTACGTCGTCGTTGAAGATGAACCCTGCAAGATATTATCTATTTCAACATCAAAGCCGGGAAAGCATGGCGCAGCAAAGTCAAGGATCGATGTTATGGGTATCTTTGACGGTGTAAAACGCTCCATAGTTCAGCCTGTCTCTGCAAAGACCTATGTGCCTATCGTTGAGAGAAGAACAGCTCAGGTCATCTCCATTGCAGGCGACACAGTTCAGCTGATGGACGTTAAGGATTTCGAGATGTTTGAGCTTAATATCGGGGCAGATAAGGCATCCGCTCTCGAAGCGGGGTCAGAGATCCCGTATATCTCCTCGATGGGAAAGCGCAAGCTTGACAACTAAAATATGGAAAATTTTTACCATTCCATTTTTGCCGATGCCTCTTCTTCCTACGAGGAATCGGATATAATTATTTTCGGAGTGCCGTATGACGGTACAACATCGTATAAGGCCGGCGCGCGAAACGCTCCCGCTGCGATAAGGGACGTAACATATAATTTCGAGACTTATCTCCCCCGCATCGGGGTGGATCTTTCGGATACCCGTGTATGCGATCTCGGAAACCTCGAGATCGAATGCCTTCCCGATCTTGTAATTGCTCAGGTTGAAGATACGGTGCGTGACATTGCAGCCGACGGGAAACTTCCTTTGATGATCGGCGGTGAACATTCGGTGACGGTCGGTGCTGTGCGTGCCCTTGCTCCGGAATGCTATGTCGTGTGCGATGCTCACATGGACCTCAGGGAGGAATTTGGGGGCAGTATCTATAACCATGCCTGTGTGACAAAAAGAGTGCTTGACCTTGGTGTTAATGAGATATTCATCCTGGGTGTAAGGAGCGGAACTGCAGAAGAATATGATTTTGTCCGGAATGATCCCCGTGTGAGTACATATTCTCCTGAAGAGATCTCTTCCCGGGGCTTTGATTCTGTTATGGATGAGATAGGGAAGAAGATCTCCGGAAAGAAAACTTACCTCTCAATAGACGCTGATGCAATCGACTGCTGTCTCACTCCCGGCCTTGGCACACCTGAACCCTTTGGGCTCCGGCCAGAAGATATAAGGGCGGTTGTGGATAGATTTGGTCCTGACTGCTGTGGTTTTGATTACGTTGAGGTCTGCCCGATAGACGACGGCCAGACAGCAGCTGTTGCAGCAAAGATAATCCGGGATTTTATTGGAATCCGGAATAAATAATCAAGTCATTTTTTTAAAAATATTTTTCCAGTCTCTTTAAATCAGTGCCGGCATAGAATTGTTTGTGTATTTTTAAAAATTAAAATCAGGATCCAAGGAATTTCTTTGGGACGTAGATGTCTATCGTATAGGACTTGAGCATATTGGGATTTATGATAAAGTAATAGTTCCCCGCTCCTTCATAGAATTTATGGACCCATTTATACTCTTCAATATTTTCTCTGGATATCGTATCTATACTTTCGCTACTACTATCCTCTGAGGTAGTCACTTCCGTAGGTTCTGCGAAGTACTCCTCACTTGAGGATGCTTCCGCTTTATCAATATCTATGGGTACCGGCCCTTCTGTCAGCGTGTTTAGTATATATACCGGTCCTTCCGGGTTATCGGCGTTCATCACCTGGACGTTGACCCAAGGGATGATATAATGCATCTTCGAAGATTCAACTCCAAGGCTTGTACCCCCGCTTGCCACTACTCCCTGAACCTCTCCACTTCCTTCGTAATCTGTGTCAAAACCAACATCTCCGATACTTTCGAGTCGTGTATCGATCTCCCAGAGAGGGAACGGAATGTTGATGATCTGGGTTGTGGCATCCCACTGGCCGCTTATGGATGCATAGAGGACCATTTCATCGGCTTCAGGTTCCGAATATGCAGGAATCGAGAACCCGAAGTCTTTTACATGACCCTCCCACTGGATATTATATGTCGATGGATCTACGAACTGGACATTATGGGCTGTGCCGTCCCATGCAGGAGTGGGAGTAGGGGTGGTTTCCATTATGACCGATGGTGTGTATGGATTCTCATTTGAACCTTCAGGAACAGGAATTTTTGAAGGGAGGGTGGTTTTAACTGAGTCCTGTGATGGAAGAACCGACTCGCCATCCATCATTGGTTTTACAATAAAAGCCAGGACTAAAACTATAAGAATAGCTACAATAAAAACGATCAGGTCCTGCTTTTGCATATTAAATATATTTTTGACTAATAATGCTATTTATAGGTAAGTTTTTTGATATTTTATCTTAAAGGGAAATTTGATTGTAATTGCCCCCTGATCTGCTGTTCGATAATATAAACTGTTTTGAATTTGTAGGAAAAGAAATCAGACTCTTGCTCCGGTATCGTAGGGAGAAAGAGCTGATTCAGGAGATTTATCTGATTTGTATTCCTTGAACTGCTTGAGGGCAACCGTAAGATCTCTTGTAAATGCGAAGTATCCAATCTGGGTATTCCTGCAAAGGTTCATAGCCATATCCATCAGGCCACGCGGATCGGGCCTCGATTCCCCGAGCCAGATATGGAATATGTTCCCTCCGTCGACTATCGGGAAGAATACATGTTCGATCTCCATTCTCTTGGTAAGGGTTACGTCAGCTCCGGGAGTTACATGTGTTCCGTTCGTATAGTATATTGGCAGGTCGAATGAGGTTCCGAGCTGTTCAAGTGCTGTTTCGAGATCGCCTTTGGTGACTTTCTTGGCATATTCGCGGAAACGGTTGTCGATAAGATCGGCAACACTGAATCTCTGCCCTGTTGTCTCTGCAGGAGTTCTCGCAAGGGCGATGGTCATGTTGTGCTTCCCTGAAAGTTCTTTTGCATATATCTCAAGCTCTGTCATTGCTCTTACAGCAAGCCTGAATGCATCCTTGCTTTCATGAAGCTGGGAGCCGATGTGGTGCTGGATCATCTCATTAACCCCCACAATCCCTATGGTATAGACAAGTCCTTCGAGATCTACGGCAACAGGTCCTCTTGTTTCTCCTTCCAGGTCATTTGGGTCTTTTGGCCGCTGCATTGCAAATGGCATTCTTCCTTTTGACCTGATATTGTTCATCCATCTTCTTTTTATCTTGAAGACCTCGACTGCGATGTCCATGAGTTTCTTAAGTTCGGCAAAAAGCCTTTCATCATCGCCTTCAGCTCTATATGCCGCCCTGGGGCAGTTGACCGTAATAACTCCCCATGAACCCATGGAGAAATGTCTCCCGTCCCTGAAGTACATCTTGTCTTCAAAGTAGTCGTCTCCTTCTGCAACCGATGAAAACTGGTATGCACAGCACTGGTAGCATGAGATGCCCTCTCCTGCTCCCCTGTAAGGCGGGATCTGGTTGTCGTAGTACGGCGTCCCGAATTTTGAAGCCAGTTCGAATGTCATCAGGTAGAGATCCTGGTATGTGGGCAGATCCTTATTATGTGAGTTGAACTCTTCGTCCTCTTCCATGAAATCAGGTTCAATACTGATCTCGGGTTTAGGGAAGTTGAAAGGTTTTCCCCAGTAATCTCCCTCATACATGACTTCCATGAGTGCCTTGAACAGCAGCCTGACCTCTCTTTCAAATTCCGAATATGTCCTGAGAGATGCCTGTGCGCCGTCCCATACCTTTCCCTTGTAGACGCAGGGCTTGTCTTTCCAGAGTTTTGGCACACCGGGACTCAGCTGGACCGAGGAGAATACAACCTGTCCGCCTCTTGCAACCATCATCTGTGTCATCTCGTAGACAAACATCTGCATATGCTGCTTAATCCCTTCATAGTCCATTCCCTCGAAGTACGGCGCAATGAAGGTCAGGAAATTATAGTAACCCTGCCCGCCGGCGAAGTTAGTCTGTGCACTCCCGAGAGCCTTTACTGCATGGAGTACTGCAACTTCTGCACGTTTTGCAGGACCGGCTACGGATGCCTTCGTTCCGTTTCCATCCGGCATCAGGCCGTAATAGAAGAAATACCTGAGGTCCCAGTCCTGACAGAAGGGTCTTGTCCCGAAATACTCGAGGTCGTGTATGTGAAGATCGCCTGAAAGGTGGAAATCCGCGAGGTCGGGGGGAAGCTGGAGCAGGTACTGCTCTTTGCTGATCTTATCCGCCTTTTTCTTGTGGGATGTCTCTGCATTCTCCTGGAGGTTTGCATTGTCATGCGCCTCAAATCCGCTGCCCACGTCGATTAGGTGCGCATCAAAAACAGGGGTTCCTACCCTTGTGCTGACATTCCTGAACTGATGAAGATCCTTTTCAAGGAGAGTGATGTTCATGATCTCCCTGATTAAAGGGCCGCTTAAAAATTTAAGCCCGAGTTTCTGGATCCTGTTCTCAACGCTCAGCGCAATTTCGCGGGCGAGTTCTTCGTCCGCTGCATTGCCTCCGTAAAACTCTTCTACCAGTTTTGATTCCGTTAAAAGCTGCTGTACAATTCTTTCTCTGTCCCAGTCAAGGATAAGCCCCCGTGACGTCCTTACTTTTGGCAGGTCGGGAACCGCGAACCCATCAAGGGTTCGTTGTTGGGATTGTTTATTTCGGTCCCTCATCATCTTTTACTCCCCCTTGCAAAGAGGGAGTACGGTTTCTTCGATGACTGCTCCGTTTTTGAATAAATCGGCCGAAGTCAGGAAAGTTTCGTCAACCTGGAGTACCGGAGCTTCCCTTACAAATACATTATTCAGCCGGAGTTCGGTCATGTTTTCAGGAAGCGAAAGGTCGAGCTCATTATATTCCAATCCCTTTGACTTCAGGAAATTCTTTAATATTTCGCAGTTTGGACAGATTTCAAGTGAGTATACGGTTATTTGTGGATTGTCAGACACTAAAAAACTCCCCCTTCAGGTGGTTGTATGTAAGTTGTTTAAAATGAGTAAAAACCCTATCGTTCTTTACCTGTTTCATTGAATGATCTCCCTTATATGAATAATTTATCTTAATTTTTACTTCATGGTTTTGGGATGATTTGATTAAGTTATGGATTAGATTATAATCAATGGTAAGGGTTTTCATCGCTGCCGAAATCCCCGAAGTATTTCGGCGGGATCTTAGAGAGGTTCAGGACGAGCTTAAATTTTCAAAGGCACGCCTGAGTTTCGTAGATCCGGAGATCGCCCACATTACGATCAAATTTATCGGGGAGATTTCTGCCGACAAGGTAGTGTCGATAAAGAAAGCTCTCAAAGAGGTTGAGTTCAGTCCATACGATATATCTTTCAGGGGCGTTTTCTTCAATAAACCGTCAGGACCACGTGTAATATGGACCTCCGGAAACGATGAGGGGAAGTCATCGGAATTGAAATCACGAATAGAGGATCTTCTTGAGCCAGAGGGGATTTTACGGGAGAAGAGAAAGTTCAGGCCGCATGTCACTCTTGCAAGGATAAAGAAATTTCATCCGTCCCTCGCGGAGTCCGTGGCCTCCCTTGGTAACTATGATTTTGGGTCTTTTCAGGTAGATTCAATAACACTTAAAAGTAGTATTTTAAAGCCTGATGGCCCTGTATATGACGATCTGATGGAGGTAAGCTTTTGAGCAGATCTTCAATTGAATCTGGGTGTCTTAAAAAGATCCAACCCGGTACTGAGGAGAAACGACTGATATGGGAGATGGCATCGGCACTTGTTCGCGAGATCGATGATTCCGGTTTTGCAAAGGGGATGGTCGTGGGTTCGGTTGCAAGGGATACATGGATATCCGGCGACAGGGACCTGGATGTATTCATGCTCTTTGATCCTTCGGTTTCAAGGGAGGAGCTTGAGCGGAAGGGAATGGCACTTGGAAGGGATATCGCAACCCGCTTTGGGGGTGATATAATTGAAAAATATGCCGAGCACCCGTATGTTAATACTCATATCGGGGGGTTCGATGTGGACCTTGTTCCATGTTATGATGTTGAGAGCGCGTCAAATATCCAGAGCGCGGTTGACAGGACTCCTTTTCATACACGATATATCAGGGAGCGTGTTGATAACCTGACCGGGGACATTCTTCTCCTGAAGCAGTTTGCAAAGTCATGTGGCGTGTATGGTTCCGACCATATGACAGAGGGTTTTGCGGGTTACCTTTGCGAACTTCTTGTGTTAAATTACGGGAGTTTTGAGGATGTCGTTCAGAATGCAGCGGCCTGGACCCCGGGAACAATGATCGATGTCGAAGACCACCGTGCGAAGGAATTTGACGAGCCGCTGGTCGTTGTAGATCCTGTTGATCCCGAAAGAAACGTGGCTTCTTCCCTTTCCTGTACAAAGATGTTTGAATTCTCGGTTTTCTGCAGGGAGTATCTCAAAAACCCTTCAGAAGAATATTTCAGAATACCCGGACAGAAAAGGATCTCCCGGGAAGATTTCAATGATGAAATCAGGAAACGCGGGACATATTTCTACACTCTGGTCTTTGAAAACCCGTATTCGATCCCTGACATTCTCGTTCCACAGCTCAGGAAGAGTCTCAGGAGCCTTGAGAACCTTCTTGAGAGAAATGATTTCCGTGTAATGAGAAGCGACTGTTACATGGGTTCAGAACGCTCAGTTCTTCTATTTGAACTTCTGGATGAGGAGCTGCCCCCTGTAATTAAAAGGACCGGTCCGCCTGTCTGGAACAGGAGCAATGCGGAAAAATTTTTGAACAAACATCTGGGTATGACATACTCCGGCCCGTATATAGAGGATGGAAAATATATTGTTGAGATAGAGAGAAAGCATTTGAATGTATCATCTCTCCTGAAATCACCAGAAGTTCCTGCTGCAGGTCTTGGTAAAAATGTAAAAAAATCAATGGAGAATTACTATTCTGTGCAACGCAATGAGGAGATCTGGGATGAGGAATTTTCCGGATTTTTGTATGATTTCATCAAAAAAGAGTCTCCGAATGTCAGTATCCTTTTAAAAAGCCAGAATAACATTTGATTTTGAGCAATTGAAAAATTACTTTTTTCTATATTTTTATTGATTCTTCTTCTGCCAATCAAAGCGGTTAAGTGCAATAATATCTATTATTTCTTTATTGTTCCATAGCTGAGGCGTTGACAGAACAACGCGGGACAGAATATTAAAAAAATTGGAGGCAGCCTGTTTCAATGAGTTTTATACGATCGGAACGAAAGTGCATTGAAATTCTAAGAATTCTTAAGGAACACCAGGAACCTGTCGGCGCAAAGAGATTGTCTGAACTTATGGGCGAAAGGGGTTTTGTCCTGACCGACAGGGCTGTCCAGTATTATCTTAGTTATCTCGACGAGATGGGCTTTACGAAGAAGGTTGGCAATCGCGGGCGTCTTCTCACTCCAGATGGGATTTCTGAAACGGAGATGGCTCTTGTAGATGAAAGGACCGGCTTTATCATATCCCGCCTTGAACGGCTTGCATTCAAAAGCGATTTCAATCCTGAAACAGGCCGCGGCAACGTTGGATACAATCTTTCTATTGTTCCTGAAGAGCAGGCTGAAGGAGTATCCAGGGCTTTTGATGAGGTTATCGAAGCCGGCTACAGTTTCTTTTCCGGTTACAAGATGGTCTACTCCGATCCCCGGGTTCCTTCGGGTCATGTAGGTTTTTTAACTGTATGCAGCATCACGATGGACGGTGTTCTCCAGAAGATGGGAGTACCCGTCCGGATGGCATACGGGGGAGTCATAGATATTGAAAAAAGTGTGCCTTTAGGTTTTTCCAACCTCATCAGCTACAGGGGAACGACAATCGATCCTCTTTCACTTTTTATCAGTTCCAAAAAGACTTCTATTGGACTTGCCTGCATGGATAAAACCGGTTCAGTCCTTGCAAATGTCCGCCAGGTGCCTGAAGATGCAGATGATATTGTATCCGAAGGAGCCGGAATGATGCGTGAATGCGGTTTTCTCTTCCCTCTTGATACCGGCAGGGGTGTACTGAAGACGCCTGTTGATTCATGCAGAATCTCCCTTGTTGCATACAGCGGAATGAATCTTATTGGGAATGCAGTTGAAAAAGGATTCAACCTTAAAAACGAGATAGGGGCAGGGAATATGCCCTTCAATTCTTTCCTTTAATCTTTTAGTAATCGATCAGGTAGCCTAATTCTGATATGTCAATAAGTCCTTTCATGGAATTGATCTCGACCCATTTCACTGCCTCCATAATCGCAGCGGCCGGGTTCGTTCCGCCAACCATTGCGATGCCCGTATAATTCGGTGTAACAGGAACTCCCAGAACAGGCATATTTGGAACCCCCACTTCCAGAATCCCGGAAAAACCCGCTTCGGTTAGATCGTCGAGTATTCCGAAGATGCTTGACTCCGCCTCCATATGACCCTCCCTGAGATTTGCAGTTATCGTTCCGTTTCCGCTATGAATCACTTCAAGAACAGATGTAGTGCCATGCGAGATCATCACTGAGAGGGGGTCGATGGTTGTGGATTCATACCTTATCATCGCGGTGAATCTCCTTGGGGTCATGTCCTTTACCTCGACGAGACCGCCTCCAATCGGGTTGAGAGGCACCCCCTTTCTATAAAGCAATGCATCAAGGGTCAGGCTGCAGAGAGTTATGATTCCGGTATGACCTTTTGGTATTGTATAATCGCCGAAAACATTTCCGGCTTCGGCAAAGGTGACCCTGTCGCCAAGACATAGTCCTGCGTGAAATGCTTCTTTATAGATCTCTATTGAATAGTCGAGATCTTTTGATTTGATCAGTGAAAGATTGTAGATTACTTTTCCCGAATTCTCTCCGGGGTCATAGGTTACTTTTAATGCATCCTCTTCGATGCGGTTGCTTATGAATTTTAAATACTGTGTCATTGCTTTCCCTGCAGTTGTTGTTCGTAATTATTCAAATAAAAGAAAAAATAATTATGGTTTGGTTTTGTTAAAGTTGGGGAACTGTTGGAAATATATGGCTCGCAATCTCTATGTTTATTGAATTATTACAAAGATTTAACCTATTTTGGATCATAGTCTGGGTGATAGTACCTTTTATATTGTCTGGTGCTATATTCTGACTCCCTAGAGATTATGACACAAACCAAGGATTGTGATTTTAATGATGGATGAAATTAGAACAAAGATTGATTATGCGGAAATCTCCCGCCAGATGGTTGAAATGCTGAATCTTCCCCAGCCCCCGGTGGCAGTGAAATTTGCAAAATCCCCGGATGCAATTCCGGAAGGAGTGGCAGAACTAAAAGAGCCGATGAGGCACTGCGGGATGATCTCAAAGGCAGCAAGAGAGGGAGAGATATTCTATGCAAAAGCCGACAAACACCAGTGCATGGGGGGAGCATGGGCGCTGGGTTTAAAGGAGCTTTCTGACTCCCTTAAGTCGGGAGAGTTCTACTACAAGCTCGGAAAATTCAATTCATGGGCAGCATGTATGAGGACGATCAGCCAGATCCCCCATATCGAAGCCCCGGGAGGAAGCAGCAAACCTGTAACCTATGCAACAGTTTATGCGCCTCTTGACAAGACGCCTTTCGATCCTCATGTCGTAATACTGTTTGCGCAGCCGATCTCGATGCTTAAACTCGCCCAGGCAAGCCTTTATGATCTCGGCGGAAGGCTGTTTTCTGAATTTGCAGGTATCCAGTCGGTCTGTGCCGATACGGGGGCATACCCGTATATGACAGGAAAGGTGAATTTTTCGCTCGGCTGCGACGGATCGAGGAAATTCTCAGGTATCGATGATGACCTGATGGTCATGGGAATCCCCGGAGAACTGCTCCAGAAGGTTGCCGATGGCATCCCTGTTGTCGTAGGGGCTCCCGGTTCAAAATAAATTCCAATGAAAAGGATAAAGTCACTTGCACTGGTTGATCTGCTGGCACTGGTTACGCTCGTAATAATGGCAGGCTCGGGGCTTGTCCTCTTTCTTTTCTGGCCGACCGGAAGCGGTGGCGCCGGGAAAAACCCTTTTTATTTCAGTGAATATCTCGGATTCGATCACCGGGGATGGGTACTCATCCATGACTGGTCTGCTCTTATTTTCGTAATTCTTATGGCAGTTCATCTCGCGATGCACTACCGTTTTATGAGAAATATTCCTGGGAACCTGAAGAAGTAGGTTTTTTTGGATTTGCTGTTTTATGTTAAAATTAAGAAAAACCGGATTGGATAAACTGGTTGTATCCGTGATCTCGTATTTTATATGGTCCTCAGAATATAAATTGAGGTATACGGGATGGTGTATCCATCGTACGACTTTTCATGAATAAAATTATGAGGCGTGAAATCTTTATTATATCCATGAATAGTGATGAGGTCTCTGCAATTCTCCAGCGTATCGAGGATGACGGAGTGAAATTTGTCCGGCTGCAGTTCTCTGATATACAGGGGCAGGCGAAAAACGTTGCAATTCCCTCTTCCCAGGCTGAGAAGGCACTTACAGCCGGGATATCTTTTGACGGTTCTTCTATTGAGGGTTTTGCCCGCATAGAAGAGTCGGACATGGTTTTGAAACCGGATCCACAGACCTATACGATTCTTCCATGGAGGGTGGAGAAGGGTAAAACGGCTCGTTTTATATGCGATGTCTGTATGCCTGATGGCAGACCTTTTGAGGGAGATCCCCGTTATATCCTGAAAAAGACCATGGCCAAAGCCGAGGAGATGGGCTTTACTTTTAATACCGGACCGGAACTTGAATTTTTTCTTTTCAAGATGATCGATGGGGAGCCAAGTATAGTATTCAAAGATCATGCAGGGTACTTTGATCTTGCCACGACCGATCATGCTGAGGATGTAAGAAAGGATATTGTAATTGCTCTAACCGAGATGGGATTTGACATTGAGGCATCCCACCATGAAGTGGCCGAAAGCCAGCATGAGATCGATTTCAAGTATGGTGATGCCCTGTCGACTGCCGATAATGTAATCACATTTAAATTTGCAACAAAGACTATTGCCCTCCATAATGATCTTCATGCTACATTCATGGCAAAGCCAATATTCGGGATCAATGGAAATGGTATGCATATAAATTGCTCGCTCTTCAAAGACGGGGAAAATGCATTTTATGATCCTGAAGCTCCGCTTCAGCTAAGTGATACGTCAAGACATTTTATTGCGGGGGTTTTAGCTCATATAAAGGGCATAACTCGTGTTGCTAATCCTACCGTGAACTCATATAAGAGACTGGTTCCCGGATATGAAGCTCCGGTATATGCAAGCTGGAGTGCTTCCAACAGGACAGCTCTTATACGTGTTCCGTCTCCCCGCGGCAAAAGTACGCGTGTTGAACTGAGAAGTCCTGATCCTACATGTAATCCGTATCTGACATTTGCAGCCATTCTTGCTGCTGGTCTGGAGGGTGTTGAGGAAAAGATCGAACCTCCGGCAAGTATTGATATGAATATATTTGAGATGTCGGGCGAAGAAAGAAGGGCTGCCGGCATTGATACCCTTCCTGAAGATCTGATTACTGCTAATGATTATCTTATCCACGATTCCCTTCTCTGCCGGACATTTGGCGATCATATTATTGAGGCTTTCAATTCGATTGCAAAGATGGAGTGGGAATCGTTCAGGACAGCTGTTCATTCATGGGAAGTTGAAAATTACCTCTCCCGTTTTTGATATAATATATACATTTTTTTAAATTATTTTTAGTGAACTGCTTTTTTATCCTGCATTTTTTCCAAATTATTGAGGAATTAATATTTATGGGTCCTGTATTAAAAACTACTTTTCAGCGCCTATATTCTGTTAATTTTCTATATTTTTGACCAAGATTCGCAAGTTTATTCTTCTCTATATTCTATATACATAAAAGAGAAATCATGACACTCAACGAAGTTGCAATGAACCCGAACGATCTCGTTCAGTTTCTGAAAAAATCACCTTCAGAATTCACAAAAGACGACATTATTGCTTTCTGCGAAGCAAAGGGTATTGAGATGGTAAACTTCCGCTATGAGGGCGGAGACGGTCAGCTCAAGATGCTGAACTTTGTTATCTCATCAAAGGAATACCTTGATACAATCCTCACAGACGGAGAGAGAGTTGATGGTAGCAGTCTCTTTTCATTTGTCGGTGCAGAGAGCAGTGACCTTTACGTTATCCCACGTTACAGAACAGCTTTCGTAAACCCATTCTCAGAAATCCCGACACTTGAGATCCTCTGTTCATATTATGATAATGAAGGAAAGCCACTTGCAACTTCAGCAGAGACCATCCTTAAGAAGGCAGACGCTGAATTCACAAAGCAGACTGGTGCAACCTTCAAGTGCCTTGCAGAACTTGAATACTACGTAATCGGTGACAAAGAAGAGACATTCCCGCCTGTTGACCAGAAGGGATACCACTCTGTTGAGCCGTTTGTAAAATACGAAGAGCTCCGTGTCGAAGCAATGAAGCTCATTGCAAAGGCAGGCGGAAAGATCAAGTACGGTCACTCTGAAGTAGGATGCTTTACCCAGGGCGAGAAATATAATGAACAGCATGAGATCGAGTTCCTTCCAATGCCCGCCCAGGAAGCTGTCGAGTCACTCATCATTGCAAAGTGGATGGTCAGGATGCTTGGATACAGATACGGCGTTGAGATCAGCTTTGCACCAAAGATCACAGTTGGTAAGGCAGGTTCTGGCCTTCACATACACATGCTCGCAGAGAAGGACGGCAGGAACCTCCTCGTTGAGAACGGTGCACTCAGCAACACAGCAAAGAAGATGATCGCAGGTGTTCTTGATATTGGTGATGCAATTACAGCATTTGGAAACACTGTTCCTACATCCTATCTCCGTCTTGTTCCGCACCAGGAAGCACCAACAAACATCTGCTGGGGAGACCGCAACCGCTCAGTTGTTATCCGTGTCCCACTCGGATGGAATGTTGAAGGATGCATGACACTTGATGCAAACCCGGGTGATGATACAATTTCAGTGGACAGACCATCAAAACAGACCTTCGAGTACCGTGTCGGTGACGGCTCAGCTGACCCATACCTCCTTGTTGCAAGTCTTATCGTTGGATCACTTCACGGACTTAACATGAAAGACAGTCTTAAGATGGCAGAGGATCTCTACGTCAATGTGAACATCTTTGCACCGGAGAATGCAGAACGCCTTGCACAGCTTAAGCAGCTCCCAGTATCATGTGAGGAATCAGCAGACGTTCTTGCTGAGAAGCGTGCAGTATTCGAGGAGCATGATATCTTCCCGGCAGGCATGATTGACGCAAGAATCGAGATGCTCAAGGCGTACCAGGACAAAGGTCTCTCAGAGAAACTTTACGGCAACGATGAGGCTATCGCCGAACTTGTCGAGAAGTATCTCCATGTAGCCTGAAAAAAAATATTTTTTGACTTTTTTAGGAAATTTCTCTAAGAAAATAGCGACCAAAAGATCGATCGTACAGGAACTCCAGTTTTATTTAACCACAAATAATGAAGAAGTTCCATAAATAATGTCTGAGAACAGGGATCTCAACTTTTTGAAAACATTTCTTGAAATGATAGATAATTCGCATGTAATCCTGGATCATCCCCCAGAAAGGAGAAATGATCAGGATTACATCGATAGATTCTCTTAGGTTTACCAGTTCATATGCAAGTCATTACTATTCTAAAAGAAGGGGGGAAAGACCATTTGCGATGATTAATCCAATCTTTGCATCTGGAGATCCCAGAGTGACAGAAATAAAGAGAGTTAGAGCGAAAAAAATGTTTGCTGCTTTTTGTTTTAATTTGTATCAATTGAAGGTTATTGCCAATAGACCATTATAGAGTGATAGCTATCTGAAAATTATGAGAATTGGTTAGAGAATGAGAGATTAAATCAGAAAACAGGAATTTTAGTATTTATTGAACCGTTAAAAAATGAGAAAATAGTTATTCTCCAGCTATGAGCAATATTTAAATACGGTAGAACCTAACTTCTATCTGCAACATTTGCATGAGGCTGTCCAAAAGATTTTTTTTGTTCAGCAACGGTATCAGGTGTATCAGCTCATGTACCGGATAAAATGACGGAGAAGAAGAAAAATGATTGATAGTGGAGATACGGCGTTTATTATCATCTGTACTGCGATGGTGATGCTGATGACTCCTGGTGTCGGCCTGTTCTATGGTGGAATGGTTCGAAACAAGAGTGTCATATCAATGATTGCACTTGCGATTGTCGCATTTGCAGTTGTAAGTATTCAGTGGGTGCTCTTTGGGTACTCTCTTGCATTCGGTCCGGATATTGGAGGATTCATCGGCGGCCTTGATTACTTTGCATTAAATGGTGTCGGTCTTGACGGTGACGGGATACCGGATATCCTGTTCGTGGCATTTCAGCTGGTGTTTGCAGGTTTGAATCTTGCGATCCTGACTTCAGGGTTTGCAGAGAGGGTTAAACTCAGTGCATTCATAATATTTGGTCTGTTGTGGACGACAATGGTCTACGATCCCCTTGCTCACTGGGCCTGGGGAGGTGGCTGGGCATCACAACTTGGAGCACTTGACTTTGCTGGTGGAACCGTAGTTCATATAAGTTCCGGATTCGGTGCACTTGCAGCAGCTTTGATTATCGGTAAGCGTCTTGGATTTGGGCAGGAGACAATGAAGCCTGCGAATATTCCGTTAACACTGCTTGGCGGTGCCCTGCTCTGGTTCGGCTGGTTCGGATTTAATGCAGGCAGTGAGCTTGCGGCCGACGGGATCGCTGCAAATGCCTTTTTGGTGACAAACATAGCCGCAGTTGCCGGAGCTCTTGCATGGATGGGAGCCTCATGGTATCACGGCAAGCCGAGTTCACTTGGAATGATGTCCGGTGCAATTGCAGGTCTTGTTGCAATAACACCTGCGGCCGGATTTGTGGATGTAAAAGCGGCAATTGTCATAGGTATAGTTTCAGGTCTGCTCTGTTACGGTGCATTGCTCTTCCGTGTCAGGAAGGGGTTCGATGAATCGCTCGATGCGTGGGCAATACATGGTGTGGGCGGTTTCTGGGGTGCACTTGCAACAGGCATCTTTTGTATTGCGGCAATCGGCGGTGTGGATGGTTTAATCTATGGTAATGCCAGTCAGTTTGTAATACAGTTTGTTGATGCGGTTGTTGCTATGGGCTATGCGTTCATAGTAACATACTTGATTGCCCTGATTGTCGACAAGACAATCGGCCTCCGGGTTGATGAGGATGAAGAATATGTAGGCATTGATATTGCCCAGTTTGGAGAATCGCTCCTCTAGGAGATGTGATATAGATGAAGAAGGTTGAAGCGATAATTCGTCCGGAAAGGCTTGACAAGGTATCTGCCGGATTACTTGAAGGCGGATATCATGCAATGACCGTCACGGAGGTGAAGGGCCGCGGTGCACAGAAGGGAATTGCCCTGCAATTCCGCGGGAAGGAGATCATGGTGGGTATGATTCCCAAGGTCAAGATAGAGATCGTCGTGGATGACAAATTAGTCGATGATATCGTAGGGATTATCCGCACAAATGCTCGCACCGGCAGGAACGGGGACGGCAAGATCTTCGTTTATGATATTGAGAAATATATTGAGGTGAGAACAGATTAGAGTTCAATTCGAGTTAGAATAAACCTCATCTGTTTTTTTATGTACTAGTCAATATTGTTTGCTGCTTAATTCAGATCTTACTTTAAATTTGCTGTTTTTGACAATAATCAACAAAATTTTCAATGACCCATTCGTTTCTGACTTCGGGGTGAAAGAGGACTCCCCAGACTGGTTTGGTTACGTGGCGAACAGCTTCTGGACCCTTATCTGATTCGGCCAGAACGATAAAATTTTTATCCGCAATTATTCTCATCCCGTGTAGTTTATATGCCTGAATCGTTTTATCTTCCCCGAAAATCCTGTCATTTCCTGTAATTCTGATCTCATTCATCCCGATTTCGAGTGAGCCGGTGAGCTCTGCACCATATGCAAGAGCTACAATCTGCATGCCTGCGCATACCCCGAGAACAGGTACTGCGGTATTTTTTATCAGTTCAGTCAGCCGGTCGTTTTCCCTGAACCCATTGTCCTTAAGTGCAGTCCCACAGAGGATGATCGCGCTGAAACCATCCAGTTTCCCCAGGTCTGGTGAAAGATGATGGACGATCCTGAAATCTTCTCCTGATGATTTTACGATATTTGCAATCGGATCGACAAACTCTGGTCGTGACAGGGAGTGTTCCTTCCAGCAGAGGTCGATGATAAGTATCATTTATCCTCCAGGTGTGCTTTCTTTATAATAAACCGTCCGTTGTAATTTTTACAGAAATACTCTGATTCGTCGATGACGATTCTTTTTGAGAAGAAGGGGGCGTCTAGAACGAATGATTCGTATTCCCCCCCTTCTCCTGAGAGGGTGATCGAATATTTTTCTGAGAGTGGTTTCAGTTCGTCCAGCATTTCGCTGTCGATCTCTCTTCCAAGCCATTTTTCATCGAACGGATACGAGAAGACGCCTGCGATTATGACTTTAAAACCTGAAGAGATTATCCTCTGCATATACTCCTCCTGGTTGGTGTACCAGAGGGGCGAGAAGCACCATATATCCAGTTCCTGACAGATCCGCTGGATTCTCGATGCCTGGTAGACAGACATCACAGCCCCGGTTACAATCCCTTCAATTCCATATTCTTCGATCGCTTCTTTTATTCCTCTCTTCAGGTCTTCAAGCTCGATCTCTTCCTCTCCCGGTGTTTTAACCTTTATTTGTGGAATTCCTGCCGCCTCGGCCTGCAGGGCCGAGAGGTTTACATTCGGGGTATGGAACATGTAGCTGTGGGCATTTTCTGATATTATGGATATCAGGCATGCCACCTCTTCAGACTGCATTGCCTGGTGGCACGCGAAGACCGAATCCTTTCCGCCGGAGAAGAGAACGCCGAGTTTCATGATCAGTTATCCTGTTATCCACGGGATCATCATCGTGTAAGAATCTTCCGAATCGATTGATATTATTCCTGATTCCATTGTGAAGTCGAGAAGATGGCCGCCGTAATCCCTTTTATTATTGATAAAATGCAGGTGAAATCCTTTGGCATTTGCTCCATTCATGTACGCGGGATGATAGAATCCTGCAGCCGTCCCTTCAACATCTGTGCCCGGGAAGACGGTCTGTTCTGCGGGAATTACTTCATTGAGGGTCTTGTATGGACAGTCTTGTGCAGGAACGCTTCTTGTAAGAGTTTCGCTGAATCTCCCGTCAAGCCTTATGGAGCTTATCGTTGTGTCCGAAGGCATTCTTTCAACAATGAAATCCTGGATCTGCGAATAATTTATGGGTTGTTCCAGCTTAATCACAAAATCCGGCTCAAAATATGTAACCTCTGCAAAGGGTGTTGTCATATCGCCGTCAACAATGTGCACTGTCCCGTCATTTGCAATGCGGTATGCAGTCCCGTCAACGAGGATCATCTCACCGTCCAGCCTGTCGAATGTGCCGAGTCCGGTGTCACCGTATTTCAAAACTTCACTATATGATGCAGTGCCATTGTATCTGCCGTCCGCCAGCCATTCGAAGGGTGCGGACTGGTAAACGGTATCCTGAACCGGGGCATCTGCCGGACTAAATGAAACCACTGCTGCGGACAGGAAAAAAACGATTGCAACTGCAGCTCCAAAACCAAGAATATATTCTTTTTTCATATCTCCACCATCGTCGGGGAATAACTTTCCCGGTGCCTGTCTAGTAGATCTGATCTTTTCGTTTCAAGATTCTTTCTATGCTTTTTTACATAATATAGCAATAGCAGGAAAAAAAGAGGCTTTAAAATGTATGTAACTAGTATGCTTAAAAACCTGAATTATGCGTAAATTGTTCAGATACAGGTTAAAAACAGTGAATTAAAAAAGATATGGATGTATTTATGAAAAAATCCGGATATTATACCCAGCCCCGGATTTTCATTGCTTCAACAACGCGCTTAACTGCAACAACATATGCTGCCTGGCGCATGTTGATATTGAATTCTTTGGATGCAAAGAGTACTTCGTGGTACGATTTAGTCATTGCAGCATCAAGTTTTGCATAAACTTCCTCTATAGGCCAGTAGTGCATGTACATATTCTGAACCATTTCATAATATGAAACGGTAACTCCTCCTGCATTGCAGAGGAAATCAGGGATTACGTGGACTCCGTTTTTATGGAGGACTTCATCCCCTTCAGGTGTAGTAGGACCATTAGCAAGCTCACAGATTACTTTAGCTTTTATGGTTCCTGCAACCTCGCCGTTTATTGCACCTTCATCGGGTGCTGCAGCAACGATAATGTCTACCGGAAGTGCAAGGACATCTTCATTTGTGAGTGTTTCAAGACCCTTGTATCCTGTGACTGATCTGGTATTGTTTTTGTGTTCGATAACAGCTTCTATATCAAGGCCGTTCTCATCATAGATACCGCCTTTTGAATCAGTTACTGCAACTACGGTTGATCCAAACATTTCTTTTGCGAGTGTTGCAGCGAATACTCCTGCGTTTCCAAAACCGAGAATTGCAATCTTTGCTTTTGGAAGTTCAAGACCTAATTCGTCTGCGGCTTCACGAAGTGTGTACATTCCACCTTTTGCAGTTGCATCACTGCGGCCAAGCGAACCGCCAACAATTGTTGGCTTTCCTGTAACGACACCAAACTGGTTTTTTCCGCAGATGGTTGAATATTCGTCTGTCATCCATGCCATGATCTGGGCATTGGTGTAAACGTCTGGTGCGGGGACATCTGTGTCAGGTCCGATATCTTTCCAGAGTGCACGGATGTATCCGCGGCTTAAGCGCTCCAGTTCACCATCTGACATCTCTTTCGGGTTGCAGATTATGCCACCCTTCCCTCCGCCAAGAGGAAGATCAAGGACTGAGCATTTCCATGTCATCCATGCAGCAAGTGCACGAACGGTGTCAATTGTCTCTTCAGGATGATAGCGTATACCTCCTTTACATGGGCCGAGAGCATTGTTATACTGCACACGAAATCCCTGGAATGTCTTTGTGATGCCATTGTCCATTTTTACCGGAATTGAAATCTGGATCTGTTTCTGTGGCTGCATCAGAATTTCTACAACATCCTGTTCCAGTTTAAGGATTTTTGCACAATCCAGCAACTGCTGCTGGGCCATCTCAAATGGGTTTACTTTTGACATAGTTTTGCTTCCTGTCGCTGTAGCCTTAAATGTTATTGTTTTAATATTGACTACATTTGACAAACTATATTTATTCTCACCTATATAAAACATGTAGGAATGTAACTTCTGACTCTGCAAATATTCTTTGTTTGATTTTTCTTTGATCTGATCCCGAAAATAATGTGTAAATTAGTTAATTTTGCAAAAAAAGAATGAATATGAGCTTAAATGTATTCCTGTCAAAAAATAGTTTAACTAATTCCGGTGAAGTAAAAAATAAAATGCGCGAAAAAAATATGAGTTGGTATATCTGATCACAATAATATTGAAAAGAAGTTATTTTATATAGATACTTAAATCCTTCAGCTTACTGTTCTGTGCGATATTTATTGTAAGTGGTGTAAGGCTCTCAACAATTGAGGCAGAAGTGAGTTCACCTGCATCGACCGGGTTTAGTTTTGATATCTGCCTGACAAATTCCATTACAGCTTTCTTCGCTTCAGGATCGTCACTGCATACTGCAACTGTGTAATCCAGTTCTTCATCAAGCATCGTCCATTTTCGTGCTGCAACATTATTGAATGCAGTTACAAGCCTTGCCGATTCGGGAAGCATTTTTTTGATTGCCAGTGCTGCTGATCCTTCTTCTGGAGGGCAGTATAAGAAACAGCCGTCTTTTCTTTCCATTGGATTAACAGGTGAAATGACAATTTTATTTCCAAAATATTCTGGTTTGATACCTTTAAGAGTCGGCTCTACATGCTGGAAAGGCAGTGATATCACGATCAGATCCGCTTCTTTAACTGCATCCTCATTGGATGTTCCGCGGCAACTGGAATTAACTCCACGTTTTTCTAGGGTAGACACGACCTTTTTTGCAGCTTCGACAGCTTTTGCCGGGTCACGTGATCCCAGAATAATCTCATGCTTGTCAGAAACACGAAGGGCAATTCCTTCTCCAATATCTCCTGTACCGCCAATAATTCCAATTTTCATAATTACACCGTGGTTCTGGTAATTAATTTCCACGATGCTAATAATAAAACTTTTGAAATGAATGAAATTCCAGGAACACTGTTAATATAAATTTGTCAGGGAACAAGAATTATGTGAATATACTATGTTTTTACCAGTTACATCTGCTGATATGAAAAAAAGAGGTTGGGATGCATGTGACATCATCATTGTAACGCCTGATGCATATGTCGACCACCCTTCATTTGCGATGGCTCTTTTGGGGAGGTTTCTGGAAAAACAGGGTTACAGGGTTGGAATAATTTCACAACCAAAATGGAAAGATCCAGAGAATTTTTTAAAACTCGGGATTCCAAAGATTGCTTTTGCAGTCTCCGGCGGGCAGATGGACTCAATGGTTTTAAATTATACTGCAACAAAAAAACCCCGTCGTGAAGATCTGTTTTGTGAAGATAAGAATCCCTTTTTCTCTAAAAAAGGGGAAAAAAAGTATCGTATCCGGCCGGATCGATGTATAAACGTATATTGCAGTCAGATTCGCTCCGTATGCAAAGAAAAACCGATAATTATCGGGGGAATTGAGGCTTCATTAAGAAGGGTTGCTCATTATGACTACTGGTCTGATAAGATCAAAAAAAGTATTCTTACGGATTCAAAGGCGCAGGTGCTCATCTATGGCATGGGCGAGTATCCACTTTTGAGGACTGTTCAGGCAATCGAAGAAGGAATACCTTTTGAAGAGATGAAGATTGAGAACACGGTGGTTTTGAAGAAAGGATCTAATATTTCCGATATAACAGACTCTGTCAGCTGTATCACTCTTCCTTCTTTTGAGGAAGTTGCATCCCAAAAAGAAGCATTTGCGAAGGCGCAGGTTATTTTTGAAGAGAACTATGATGAAAAAATTATTGTCCAGAACCAGGACAGCCGGTACATTGTCCAGTACCCTCCAATGAAACTGACCCAAAAAGAGCTTGATGAGATATATTCTTCTGATTTTGAAAGGAAGATTCATCCTTCATTTAGAAATGTTCCCGCATTTGATATGATCAGGACATCGGTTACATCACACAGGGGTTGCTATGGCGACTGTTCTTTTTGTGCTCTTGCAATTCATCAGGGAAAGCGTGTCGTTTCGCGCAGTCATGAATCAATCCTCGATGAAATTGAAAAGATTTCCGGTGAAAAAGGTTTTTCAGGGACAATTAGTGATATTGGTGGACCTTCAGCTAATATGTATGCTTCCTCTTGTAGAATTGGGGGTTGCAGCAGACATGACTGTTTGAAAGACGGGAATGGATGCAAAAACTTCATTCCGGGAACAGATGATTACCTGAAACTTTTAAAAAAAGCCTCTGAAATTCACGGAGTTAAAAACGTTCAGATAAATTCAGGTATTAGATTTGATCCATGCATTTTGAATGAAGTATTCCTAAAAGAAGTATTGCGGAATTATATCTCCGGGCAGATGAAAGTCGCGCCGGAATCCGGATCTGATCTGGTTCTCCATTTGATGAATAAGCCTGAATCAAAAATTTTTGAGTCATTTTTGGAGAAATTTGAACAGGTGAAAAAAAAGTGTGGGGTAAAAAAATATGTTATCCCGTATATTATTGCAGGACACCCGGGAGAAGGTGAGAGGGAGGCAGAAGAAACAAGGAAATTTTTGGTGAGAAACAGGCTTTCAGGCAGACAGTTTCAGATTTTTACCCCAACTCCCATGACACGGTCGACGGCAATGTATTATCTTGGCTATGATCCATATACCGGAGAATGGCTTGCAGTAGAGAAAAACTCTAAAATTCTTATGAAAAGAAAAGATTCCATGCATTTTTCTAATATAAAGTAAACCACTTTTAGAAATTTTATATGCGAAAAAAGGTTAGTTTTTGATCTCTTTCAGGATATTTTCCATAACTTCATCGACATGCTTCCATGTGACTTCGTTCTGTTCGCCGGCGTCTCTTTTAAGGATAAATGGTCTCCCCTCGTCTCCGGCAATTCTCATATCCACATCCAGTGGGATGCTTCCCAGATAGGGAACATTGAGTTCTTTTGCAGCTTTTTCTCCACCGCCTCTTCCAAAGAGATCGATAACTTCTCCACATTTGGGACATACAAGTCCGCTCATGTTCTCGATAATTCCAAGAACCTTTAACCCAATTTTTTCAATGAATTTGACTGATTTTGAGGAGTCGAGGATTGCAACATCCTGGGGGGTTGTAACAATTACGGCACCTGCGATATTTGGTGCGAGTTGGGCGACTGCAAGTGCTTCGTCGCCGGTTCCTGGTGGAAGATCAACTACCAGATAGTCAAGTTCTCCCCAGTTGACCTCTTCAAGGAATTGCTTGATAGCCGTATTTTTCATTGGGCCTCTCCAGATGACGGGACTGGATGAATCGGGGAGAAGGAATGCCATGGAAACAACTCCGAGCTTTCCGGATATTTTTACAGGTTCGATTGTCTTTCCGTCATATGAACCGAGTTTCTGGTCTTCGATTCCAAGCATTTTCGGGATGTTGGGACCATGTATGTCCATGTCGGCAAGGCCGGTATTGAATCCCTTGTTTGAAAGTGCCATCGCAAGGTTGGTGGCGACGGTACTCTTTCCAACTCCCCCTTTGCCGCTAAGGACTAAAATGACGTGTTTTACATCCATCTCAACTTTTTGCTGCAGGTTTGACGCCGTCTTTTTCGGATCATTGCAGGTTGCTGCTGACGGGCAGGATGAACACTGTCCGTCGCATGTTGATGGTTCTTTTTTTTCTGCCATAAGGTTCTCCGTTTACCAGAATAATAGAATATTTTTCTAATTCAGGATCGATAAAACTTTCAATCCAGTCAGGTGTTTCAACTGATTTTGAATTTAAATTAAATGAATATTTCCATACGATGATCTTCAAATTCTTTCAAAGTATCAGAAAGGATTAATTTTGGTCGGCGATAATCTCAGATTTGCCGTCTTCTTTTTTTCTGCCTGTTTTAATTTTTTCCTGGTTTAATTCCTGAATACACCGGCAGATGTCGCATATTGTAACCGACCCCTCTCCGGTTATCACTCCTTCAGCCCAGGATTCGATGATGTCATCAAGATCAACATTTATGTAGATCTCTCCTGATCCACGTTTCCTGCTCATGTATTGGGAGACTGCAGCCCTTGATATGCCCATCCATTTTGCGACTTTTGCCTGTGATATTCCTTTTTCCTCGACGAGACGGTACACTAACTCTGCACGAATGGGGGGAAGGTAATTCCTGACGATCTCATCACAGATCATTATGTCGCAAATGGGGAAATTCATACTGTGGCCACATCCGGAGAGTCTTCCAGTCCGGACACTTCTTTCTTCTGGTATAATACCTGTCTTGCATCACGGAAATTGAACTTCTCGATTATGAGGCCTTTCTCCTTCAGTCGCTTTAATGCATAGCGAATAGTGCGGGGAGCTATGTCAGCTTCATTTGTCATATCTTTAAACGTTCGTGGCTTACCATCATCAAGCAGTCCCATCAGGACCCTTGCGGATGGGGGAAGTCCTGTCCTGTTCACACCGTTAACAATTGCCATGATAGTTAGTTAACGCTGTTAACATATATAATTTTCGCAGAAATGTAATGCAGATGTATCATTCAGTAATGCCTATCAAAAGGGGTGATTATGCAATGGGTTTATTCAGAATTCCTATAGGATCTGATAATCCCCATGTAAACTTCAACGGATTTTTTTAGTTGTCCTATGGATACAGCCTCATTTACACCATGAAGGGTTTCTATTTCCCCGGGACCATATTCGATGACATCAAACCCTTCATTTCTTAAAAATCTTGCATCGGTAGCTGCCCATTGCACAAATGGGGATGGGACTGCGCCGTAAACCTGTTGGATATTCCTGAGTGCTATATTTACAATGTCGGAGTTTCTGTCTGTATAAGTTGGTTCAAAGAATTCTTTTACAATTATGTGATCATTGCTGTTTATTGAACGCAGCTCCTCAAGTATATCATCCGGATTACATCCCCAGGGGATTCTCATTTCGAGTGCAAGGCAGCATTTCTGTGCGATAATATTGACCTTTTCTCCGCCCCTGATAACTCCGGGATTGTAGGTTACCTTCTTCAGGACATTTTCTATTGGGCAGAAGTCTATTACTTCACCAATAACCTTCTCTGATTCGCTGATAATCAGGTCGAATTCTGTCGAATATGAATAGGTTCTTTTGTTAATCTCTTTTACCCTGCTAATGAATTCAAGGGCTTTCTCAATTGAGCTTACGCCTATTTCGGGATACAGAGAGCCATGTCCCGGTTCTCCACTGAATTCTATTTGCAGCCTCAGGAGACCTTTTTGCCCTATTGAAGGATGGAAGGCGGGAGTACATTCGGCAATAACACAGTCGCATGGATGCATGAAACCTTCTTTAATGAGGTGTCTTATCCCGGATGGCCCCCCTGTCTCTTCATCGCAGACAAAGCATAGGTTGGCTGGTATTTCCGGGTTTTCATTCATTTCTTCAATAAATGCTGTCAGTATTGCGGCACAACCGCCTTTCATATCGGCCGCCCCTCTTCCATAGATATAATCTTCACTAATTTCGCCGGAGAACGGGTCATATTTCCATCCATCGGGCATTGCAGGAACTACATCCACGTGGCCGAGGAGAAGAAGCGGGCGGTTTTTGTAGGTGGTAAAAATATTGCTCTTACCTTCCGCAAGATCGGTTCTTTTGTATGGAATATTCAGTTTTTCAAAAATTTTTTGTATATAATCAATTACTTCAGATGTCTTTCCCGGGGGGTTTTCGCTGTTGATCCTGATAAGATCGGAACAGATTTTTACAACATCAGGCTTTTCATTCATCTCTTTGTCGCCATGTACTCTTTGAAGAGGACGTCCAGTGAGGCGCCCATGTATATACTCTTAATAAATTCCTTTGAAAAGAACTCTTCAATCCATATGTTGAACTGGTTAACCGGAGTCGGCTGGTTGCTGTCCGGGTTTATGGAAATCCTGAAACTCCTGTAACCTGCCGGTGTTGAATCATCGTAGATCTCTCTCCAAAGTGAAGGGATGGATTTGAACTTATCCGGATGGTTTGCTTTGAGCCAGTTGATAAACCCGGGGAAATGGACCCTGTCTCCTTTTTTCTCCTCATCTATCCTCCATCTCATATATTCCATATTCATCTTGTTTCTGACATTGTGATAGTTGTATGCGAGGATGCAGGCTGAAAAATCTATGTGCGCTATTGCATCCATGAAATAGAAGTACAATACCTGGTTGAAGTCGCCGACCGACTCTAAAACCAGGGATTTGCTGTAAAGGGTATCCAGTACATGATGATATTCATTCTTTTCAATAAGCATATTTACCAGTTGGATTACAATTCAAAAATATTTTTGCAAAAGAGCAGTTATTTGAAGAAAGGTTCTCTGGCATCAACTGCGGCCCTGAAAAGGTCTTCCAGTTCTTCTCCTCTCTTTCCCCTGATGTCGATATGATTGTCATTTCTAAGCAGGCAGGGTTTGAGGAACCCGTCGGAGGTGATCCTCAGGCGGTTACAGTGTGAGCAGAATTCATTATTGTGCATGGGCCGGACGATCTCTATTTCCGCTCCTTCAAGGCAGTATTTTTTCCGGTGGTGCATCCTTCTGGTTATAATTGTCTTAGACCTGTGGTTGAGATCCTCTTCCAGTTTGTTTATGTCAAAACTTTCTTTGCTGTCATCACTGAAGTCCATAAGTTCAATGAACTGGAGTATCAGGTTGTCTCTTGACCGGGCAAAACTGATGAAGTCCTCGATCTCGTCATCATTGACTCCTGCAAGCATAACGACATTTAGTTTGACCGGCGACAATCCTTCATAAAGGGCTGAATCTATTCCTTCAAGTACCCTGTCGAGATAGTCCATCCCGGAGATCTCCTTATAGCGATCGCGGTTAAGGCTGTCTGTGCTTATGTTGACTCTCGAAAGTCCGGCTTCTTTCAGCTCATGAGCACAATCTGCAAGCAGAGTGCCGTTTGTGGTAAGTGAGGACTGCATCGTACCCGGGATCATGGAGATTATCTCACATAGATCCTTCCTGAGAAGAGGCTCTCCGCCGGTCAGCTTTACACTGTTAATATTGAACAGTTCAGCGACCCTGAAGATCTCGCGAAGATCATCTATCGATATATCCTTACCTGATTCTTTTTCTCCTTCCCGGTGACAGTATGAACATCTCAGGTTGCATCTTGGAGTAAGACTTATCCTGAGATTGGTAACCGGCCTGTTGTAGCGATCAGTCAGATGCTGCATTGTATCCCCTGAATTTTTTTGCAATAATATATGTCTCTGTACTTCCTCTGCGTGACGCTTTCGTCCTGTAAACCTTTACAGAAAAAAATGATTTCCTGATATCGTTTAAGAGTTCTGAAAACATTTCTCCCTGGAATGATTTTATAACAAAATTCCCCCCGGGCTTTAAGACTTTGCAGGCAAATTCAAAAGCATCCTGGTTCAGACCTATTGCTCTTGCCTGGTCGTATGATTTACTGCCTGAAAGTTTGGGTGATGCATCGCAGACTATGACATTTACCTCGTTAATTTTTGAGATAATTTTGTCCTGGATCTGTTCTGTGGTAAAATCCCCTGTAATCATGGTTGTGTCTTCAACAGGGGCAACAGGATTCAGGTCGACGCCAACTATGCATCCTGATGTGAGATCACGCAGTACCTGCATCCAGCTTCCCGGTGCGGCACCCAGATCTATGACATTATCATCGTCCCTGATTACTCCAAATCTTTTCTGGATATCAAGAAGTTTATATGCAGCTCTTGAACGATAGCCCTCTGATCTGGATTTACTGTAATATTTGTCTTTTCCCCACTGAGATCCCATGATTATCCTGAATAAAGTGTATTTAAAATTTGTCTGCACCTGATATAAATCATTCAATATGTGCATGTTAAAAATGCATGGCAGATAACTATTTTTTATTTTGTATCATCTTTTCTCTTGTGGAAGAACCAATCAAAATATATTTCTCTTCTCTGCCTAATTTAAGAATAATATAATAAATGTACGGATAAACACTATAATGATTAATCTTACCAATCAGGATTACGGGGTATGATATGTTAAAAGCAGCAATTAATACAGACACATTTAAGGAAGCAATCGATGTTATTGCCGCAATGGTCACGGAATGCCGGATGCACGTCAGTCCGGAGGGTTTTAAGACACGTGCCGTCGACACAGCGAACGTCGCAATGGTGTCGCTTGAACTTTCATCAGATGCATTTTCTTCGTATAATGCCACGGACGGCGAAATTGGAATTGATATCAATAAAATGAAGAATCTCGTCGCAATGATGGACAAAGATGAGAATCTTTCTCTTGAACTGCCCGATGGCGGGCATAAAATTGAGATGTCATTTTCGGGATATAAATATTCAATCGCTCTCCTTGATGTTAACACCGTAAGAAAGGACCCGAATCCTCCTACTATAAGCCTCCCCGGCAAGGTTGTTATATCGGGTTCAGCCCTTTATAATTCTATAAAGGCCGCAGCACTGGTTTCCGACAAGATCGCTTTCGGTGTAGATCCGGAGAAGGGGGTCTTTTATATGGAGGCCGACGGCGATATGGACCATATCTATTATGAGCTCTCAAAAGACGATCTTGTTTCATTCGTCCCGTCAGAAGCAAGATCATTATTCTCTCTCGACTACCTGAAGGATCTCGGCAGGGTGATGAGCAAATCCGACCAGGTAGAGATACATATCGGTGTGGATCATCCTGTTAAATTCGCATTTACAATTGCAGATGGGAAAGGGCACGTCGAATACCTTCTTGCACCGCGTATTGAAGCTGACTGAAGATGCCGGTTGAGCTGGATAAAAAAGACCTTGCCAAATACCCTTTTTTAAAAGAAGCACAGCAACTTGTCAGCGATAGCGGTTATTCCATAGATGATCTCATCAACAAAAAGCATCCTATTATCAGCAAAGGTGCGAGAAGAGTTGAAAAAGCAATAAAATTCGAATACCTTTTTGATGATATTCGCCTTGACATGGCAGAATTTGAGATCCTGTCATATGCATTCGCAAGAATCCTGATCTCCTGTCTTGACGAAAGAAACCTTATTGATCGTTTGTGTCGTTATGAGGCAGAAAGGGCCTCGTATTTTCTCCAGACGGAAGTTCCTGAAAAAAGAAATTATGTTGCCTCAATTGTCGGCCTGAAACCCGCAGACGGGGAGATGCCGGTTGTCGAATACATTGGTCTCTGCCCTTCGCTTCATGATGCAAAATGGAGGCTTATCAACAGGGATATAAAGTCCGGCCTGGTGAAAATAGAAACGGACGAGTATGACGAGTTGATAAAGGAGAGGATTCGGGCTATGCTTGCGGATCAACTGCCTCTGCGTATTGGCGAAAGCATCTGCGGCATGCTATCACCTCTTACGGAGGGTCTCTCTGCAGGGTACCAGGAGATGCTCATGGAGCAGTTCGGGGAGGTCGATGAGGATTCATTCCCCCCCTGTATGAAGGCTATAATACACGCAGTTACCGAAGGAACGAATATCCCTCACACTGCCCGCTTTTCACTGACTGCATTCATGCATGTCATCGGTATGGATACCCACCAGATAGTCGAAGTATACACCCGCGCTCCTGATTTTGATGTGGATAAAACGATGTACCAGGTAGAGCACATATCCGGCAGGGGCGGCACTGAATACACCCCTCCGACATGCGCCACCATGAAAACCTATGGATTATGCGTCAACAGGGACCAGTACTGTAAAAATACCATTCATCCACTGTCGTATTACAGGGCAAAAAAGAGGGCGCTAAAGAAAAGCGCTGTTGATCAGAAGGAAAAAGACATCCCGCGGGATGCCGGAAAAAATGGGGAAAAACCCTCCTGATATGGATTCACTCTGTTTTGTTGTTGCTTATTAAATATCCGCCTCCGCTCATGCATATGATAAACAGCACGAGCGAGAGCAATATTGCATATCCTGCAGGCATCACCATCGGAAGGGCAAACACGGCGATAATTAATACAATAAGGCTCGATGCTGCAACCGAGACGTCCAGTACCACTGAATTCATGAATATATATTGGGAAAGGTTCTTTATTAAAAGTGGGGGGGGGCCTGTTTTAATAGCTGAATATGCATGCATCAAACCTTATAGCAAATAAGGTATGATAACCAATAATTATCATGGATTCAGCCGGAAATGAAAAGGTAACTGAAGCACTCCGGGCGGCGGTCGGGAGGATCACCGAATTTATGAGTCCGAAATTAATCCCCGAGGTCGGGATGAATATCGGATATGCTCTCCCGGATGCAACATCTGTCATGCAGGTCGCTGCGGTGGAGGGCCGGATTGTCAGGAAGGGAGACGAGGTGTTTCCCGTGGGTGACGTGAAGATGGGGGCCAGCGATCATGTGGCCCGTATTGTGACCACTGCCATGAAATTTGACCCCGAGATGAGGGCTGCGGCAAATATTCGCTATTCTGATGCAGTAATCGAGCTCTTAAGTGGGATGCCGCTTGAAGTCAGGTCCTTCGATAGAAATAAAGAGCCCGCAGGTGTAAGCACCATGGACTGGGGAGTTGCATCATGCTGCGCGGAAGAAGACGTGCCTGATGTTATATTCGATCTCGGTGCAGTCGGAAAGGAACCGATGATACGAATTCTTGGTGAGGATCCTGCTTCTGTCGTCAATAATATTCTTATGCTCTCAGAACGCATAAATGATAAAATATTATAGGTAGTGAAAAATGGCAATCAAACCGACATACATTAAAGCGACAAGTCAGGAACTTCTTGAAAAGCATGGAGAAAAATTCACCGGCAGTTTCGAAGAGAACAAACAGGTAGTATCAGAGGTTGCGATCATCAATTCCAAGCGTGTCCGCAACAGAATTGCAGGCGCTGTTACGAGAAAGGTTAATAGAAGGAAAAACATATAAATCCTCATGTTTGAGGGTGTATATCCGGCATTAATTACTCCTTTTAAGGATAACCAGACCAGAGAAGTTGATCTTGAAGGGTTATCTTCCAATATTGAATTTCTAATTTCAAAGGGAGTTCACGGCATTGTCCCGTGCGGCTCGACAGGCGAATCGGCAACGCTTACTTTCGAGGAACACGAGGAAGTAACTTCAAAGGCGATCGATACTGCAAACGGCCGGGTACCGGTGCTTGCGGGGACCGGTTCCAACAATACCACTGAAGCGGTAAGATTTACAAAAGCTGCGAAGGACCAGGGTGCTGACGGCGTTCTTGTCCTCAGTCCCTATTACAATAAACCTAGTCGGTCGGGGCTTGTCAAGCATTATAACATGCTTGCGGATCTCGACATCCCGGTAGTTGTTTACAATGTTCCCGGCAGGACCGGGCAGAACCTCCCTGCAGATCTCGTAATCGAGCTTGCCGGGCACCCGAATATTGTGGGTGTCAAGGAGGCTTCTGGTGACCTTTCCCAGATGTCGGAGATCATTGAGGGGACCATTGATATGGACTTTGATTTGATCTCCGGTGACGATATGCTGACACTGCCTCTTCTCTCAATTGGCGGTACCGGCGTGATCAGTGTTGCCGCAAATGTTGAACCTGCACGCATGGTTTCAATATATGAAAAATTCAGGGCCGGTGATCTTGACGGAGCAAGGAAGGCTCATTTTGAGCTGAGCCCGCTTTTCAGGGGTATGTTTATCGAGACAAATCCGATTCCTGTCAAAAAGGCCGTAGGTCTCAGGGGGATGGCAGCAGGGCCGCTGAGACTCCCCCTGGATGAGCTCGATGAAGCAAAAGTGAATTCTTTAAAGGAGGTTTTGAAGCTTTATGATTAAGGTTGCAATCTGCGGCGCCCTTGGAAGGATGGGGCAGACCATTGGCAAACTTGTCAATGAATCCGACGACCTCGAGCTTGTAGGCGGAGTCGATATCCGGGCGGGCAGTTTCCTTGGTGTTGAAGTTGTTGAGTCAGGGGATATTGAAAAATTTCTGGAGGCTGAAAAACCGGATGTGCTTGTCGATTTCACGATTGCATCTGCGGCTGTTGAGAATATCAGAGCTGCATCGAAACACAATGTTTCGCTTGTTGTAGGAACAACCGGTTTTACACCCGAACAGCGCAGGGAGATTGATTCGATGATCAATGGTAATTCTGCGGCAGTCATATCCAGCAACTTCAGTGTAGGTGTCAACATCTTCTGGAAGCTCATAAGTGAGGCGGCAAAGAGGCTTGGAGATTACGATATTGAGGTTGTTGAGGCTCATCACCACTTTAAGAAGGATGCACCGAGCGGGACCGCGGCAACTATTGTCGATATAATAAAGCAGGAGGTAGGTCCCAGAGAGGAAATGTACGGCCGTAAAGGTATGGTCGGCGAGAGAGGGAATGAGATTGGAGTTCATGTGATCCGTGGGGGGGATATAGTCGGCGATCATTCTGTTCTTTTCGCCGGTAACAGTGAAGTCATTGAGCTTTCCCACAGGGCATATGATCGCGCAGTGTTTGCACATGGTGTTATCAGGGCGATAAAATGGGTTTACGGGAAGAATCCGGCCATTTACTCCATGGATGATGTGCTTGAGCTTTAATGGCACTACTTCTCTTTTACAATGGTCCTAATCGAAACTTTATTTTTCTTTAATAGGTAAACTTAGTTCGAGGTTTTAAGAAATGGTAGCAGTTGTAGATGCTGATATGTGTACAGGGTGTGAAACCTGTGTTGATACCTGCCCTTCTGAAGCAATTCACATGGAAGACGGTATAGCCGTCGTTGATGCTGATTTGTGTGTAGACTGTGAAGCATGTGTGGATGAATGCCCCGCAGAGGCAATCCACATGGAATAAAAAAGGAAAAAAATCCTTTTATACTTAAGTAAACGTATCCTTTTCTAATCCATGATCAATGTAGGAGTACTCGGTGCAACCGGGGCTGTTGGACAGAGGTTTGTCCAGCTTCTTTCAAATCATCCCTGGTTTAACCTGCAGACTCTTACCGCCTCCGAGAGAAGTGCCGGTAAGAGATACAGCGATGCCGTAAACTGGCGTCTTGATGAACCGTTCCCTGAAAATGCGGGCGATTTGATCGTCAAAAATACCACGGTGGACAGTGTAAAGGATCTTGATATTGTTTTCTCGGCGCTTCCTGCTGAACTTGCTGGAGATCTTGAAACAGCGATTGCAGATGCGGGAGTGGGCGTGTTCAGCAATGCATCATCCCACAGGATGGATTCAGATGTCCCTCTTGTTGTTCCCGAGGTTAACCCTGAGCACTTTGGCCTTATCGATGTTCAGCGTGACAAGGGGCGTGACGGGTTTATGGTTACCAATCCCAATTGTTCGACGATTGTCATGGTAATGGCCTTAAACCCCATACGAAACCGTAGTTTCAGCGATATCCGTGTTGCAACGATGCAGGCTGTCTCCGGTGGAGGTTTTCAGGGGGTATCGGCCATGGAAATATATGACAATGTTGTTCCCTACATCGGCTCCGAGGAGGAAAAAATGGAGTCGGAAACCCTGAAGATTATGGGCCGGCTGGACGGCTCTGTAATTGAGGATGCAGGGTTTTCTGTAAGTGCAAGCTGTCATCGTGTTCCTGTAATCGATGGGCATACAATGGCAATATGGGCCGATGTTAAGGAAGATCTTGATCTAATCCGCAGCGACTTCAGGAATTACCGCGCCCCGTTTTCGGGTCTTCCTACACAGCCCGGGGAATCGGTTCATTATTTTGAAGGTGTTGAGGATCGCCCACAGCCCAGACTCGACCGGAATCGTGGCGGAGGGATGACGGTGTCGGTCGGCCGCGTGCGCGAGGGATTAAAATTTATAGCAATGGGTCACAATACCATACGTGGGGCAGCCGGAGCTTCGGTATTGAATGCGGAATTGGCAGCCAGTAAAAAAATTCTCTAAAAGGAGATGGTTACAGTGTCAGACAACACAGTGTTCGTAGGAAACAAACCCGTGATGAATTATGTTCTTGCAGTAGTGACGCAGTTCAACCAGGGTGCAGAGGAAGTATCGGTAAAGGCAAGGGGAAAGGCGATTTCAAGGGCGGTTGATACGGCGGAGATTGCCCTTAACAGGTTTTTGGAAAATGTCCAGAAATCGGATATTATGACGTCTACTGAGATTGTTGATACTGAGAGCGGGAAAACCAATGTTTCAAGTATTGAGATAACCCTGAAAAAGATATAATTTATTTTTAACCATAAAGACTATAAAAGTTAATGGATATATTTTATTGATGAAAAAACTGCCGCTATTTCTGGCTATATTATCTGCTTTGCTTCTCGTATCTCCGGTAATGGCAGATGAAATAATGGGCTGTTATAGTTATGTTCAGGTTGAATCTGCATCTATTGATGTTATAGATCTTAATAAGGCGGTTTTTGACGTTGATTATCAGGTGGATGAAAACGTCAATTTTTTGGTCCTTCTTTTAGGTAAAAACGACCTTAAACAGAAGTTATGCGATATTTTTGATCTTGACAACTGCAGATTTGAAGCGGTGGATATGGACCATGCACGTTTTTATTCCTCTATTGATTCCTTAAATTATGGGGATGGAGCATATTGGTTCCCTGAAAGATCATTTAAGACTAAAATACCTAATCTGACGGTAAAAGCGCACGATAATTATAAGATATTTGATTCAGTTAGAGAATTTCCTGGAATTGGTTATTATTATGGGAAATCCTGATTATTAGATTCTCTGATAATTTTAGACTTATTAGTTTTCATTCTTCGGGGTAGCGATGTTGTAATTATTTCAAATAATAATGATGTAGTGTATTCCGTTTTTTCATTTATCTGATTGAAAACAGCCTGATTTTTTATATGCAACAAATTTAAAGAAACTGAATCAAATGCCTTATCTTTGCTATAATCGTGTTCATGATTATGGGATAAATCTGAAAATATCCTGAATGAAGTTTGTAAAAAACAATTTTAGTTGTATTAATCCTGATTTCCCGGAAGCTCTGAAGCTCTCCTGTCTATAACAAGAGTTTTGGTCCATTTAGTAACATATCTCTGGAGATAGATGCCAATACCGGCACAGAGCAATCCTGCTATTGTTGTATAAATTATTATTTTCACTCCCTCAACTCCCGGGATGGGAAATTCCATACTGGTGCTGAAAGTTGAGAGCGTATATACGCTGGCTCCGTAGGCTATCAGTCCTATTGCGAGAATAAAGAAAGGAATTGCGATAATCCTTCCCAGTGATTTGATTTCATTAAGAAATACATCTATGATTTTTCCTATTGAAGCGGTGAGGACTGATGCGGTAAAGTACCATATCGAGCCGTATATGAACGCAAGGACATAGAATAATATTCCCTGATCTGAAGCATACCATTCTAAAAGGCTTGTAAGCCCGATTATTATTCCCATTACTCCAAGGACTATTGCTGCAATATAGGCGACGAAAGTGAATTTTCCACCGATAAAGGATGAATGCAGGGATTTGATTGCAATTCCAAAATAATCATCGATCCCGTAACCTTTGAACAGGAGATATAGTCCAAGCACTCCTACAACAATAACGATTGCTATTCCGGGATACCCGAGAAGGATGGATACTGCATAGAGGAGCATCGCCAGACCTACCGGAACAAGGATGGTTCTTGCGATTTCAGGGTCATCGAGCAGTTTTCTTATAATATAATATGTGCCCTCCAGGTTCGGCATCTGTTTGACAATGACTCTTTGAACACTTTTTACATCTACAATAGACTGTATAACGGGGAGTATGAATTCATCTTCGGCACCGTCGGTTACAAGAATGCATTCATTTATTTCGAGATTCCATATTATCTTTCCAAGGTCATGAGCTATTCTTCTGTCACCTTCAAGCATATTGGTCTGACTGCCGCCAACAATTGCAATATAGACATCTTCACCCTTTTCTTTTAGTTCGTCAAATATTTTTATTCCCTGGAAAATCGCGTTAATATCAGAATCTTCGGGGTCGACAATTGCAAGTTTTTCAGCAGTATTCAGGCAGTCTTCCCTTCCAACCGGAGGAGATGTCACTCCTGCCTTATATCCGATGTCGTCATCGCGATCGACACAAAGTATCAGTGTCCTGATGTTTTCCATCTAATTAGAAATCAATCCTGATGTATAAATAAGTGCCTGAAATTTACAGGAAAAAAAGGTGATTCAGAGTAATTTGGCACGCTGAAGAAGTAATATATCGTCTGTTGTGAGTTTTTCCCCACTCCTGAACTGCTGGAAGATCTGCTCTGCTTCTTTGCGTACTGCTTTTTGTTCTTTTGTGACTTTTGTTTTCTTCGTCTTCTTTCTCAGACCGCCGATTACCTTGTCAAAGTCCCGAATCTCTTTCTGGCATGCAATGAATTTCTGGTGCTCTTCATCTGCCTGTTCCTGGGCTTCAACAAATTTTTTGTGTGCTTCGTCTGCAGCTTCCCTGGATTTGTCTGCTTTACGATAGCATTCAACCATGAGATCATGGTATTTCTGTGCAAGTTCAGCGCTCTCTGTTACCTTGTCGTGGAGATCCGAGGCCTCTTTACGAAGGTCGCGTGCTTCCTGGAGTTTAACGTGTATCTCTTTGTTCTGCTCAAATTCTTCTTCCTGGTCTTTTATCTGTGATTTGAGCTGCTCTATCTTTTCGATAAGTTCACGTTCTTTTTCTTTTGTAAGCACTCTGGTCTGCTGATCGAGTTCGAGTTTGTCGATCTGCTTGTGAAGGTCCTTTATGCCGGTTTTTTTGCTGACATGTCCGTGTTCTTTTTTATATTTGTCAATGTCTTCAAAAAGAGCGTTTGCCTTATCATTCAGGACGTTTCTTTCATCTTTAAGCCTGTGTACTTCCTTATTGGATTCATCACGGAGGTCTTTATTCTTCTGGGCTTCATCGACAAACTCACGTGTCTGGCCGTTAAGCTGGTTTCTCTCACGTGCAAATGTTGATGCAAGTGCATTTAATTCATTACGTTTCTCTTTATTTACCTCTGAATCTGAAAGAACCTTTTTTCTTTTCTCGATTAGTTCATTTAACATTGTCAACACAATCCTAAACCAGTCTGCATTAATCCCGAAATCGATTATGCATAGCTGATGTCTTTGGAAAGTGAGTTTAAAATTAACGAAGTAAAAGTCATTTTCCGGAAATTTCCGTGTTCATCAAACTTTTCGTTGTTCAACTCCCTGTCCATCAGACCGCCGGAGCGGTTCTGTAATATTCAGCTATGTGATCCATGTTTGGATTACACAGTGATTTCTACATTATTGTGTTTTTTTAATAAATAAAAATTTCGTAAAGGATGGCTGCAATTTAGAATAGATTTTGTCTGCCTGTCTGCCAAAAAATATGTCGGGAATTTTCCCGGTTTTGGCAACAGCAGGAATTGATATAGTTTCTATCTTATGAAATCGATAAGTCCGCCTGATGTCTGCTCTATGGCAGCTCTTCTTCCGCCGGACATTGTGTGCGGTGAACGTGCTGTGTTGCGTTCAAATGGCCCCTGAGCTATGGATGATGCCTGCATTCCCTGGCTGTGCCCGATTACCTGTGCGCTCTTGACACCGGTCATTATGGCCATTACTCTTACCTTGCCTTCAAATTCGCTGTTTATGCGTGCACCCCAGATTACATCCGCATGTGGATCGAGTTCGTATGTAAGGGTGCTTGCGATATCTTCGGCATCGGAGAGCGTCAGATCGCTTCCGCCTGTTATGTGGATAAGGCTGCCTGTCGCTCCTCTGTAGTCGATGTCCAGAAGCGGGTGGTTGAGGCATTCGTGGACCACGTTCTCGGATTTGTTCTGCTGCTTGCTTTCTCCGACAAGCATTACTGCAACGCCGCCCTTGCTCATGATAGCCCTGACATCTGCATAATCGATGTTAATGAGCGAGGGTTCTGTAATCGTCTCGGATATTCCTTTAACTGTCTCTGCAATAAGCTGGTCCATGACCGAGAAGGCCTGGCCGAGGGGAAGATTAGGAACAAAACTCATCAGCCTGTTATTGTCAAGAACGATAACTGAATCAGCTGCTTTTGAGAGTGATTCCAGGCCTTCTTCTGCACGAATGAGTCTGGCCTTTTCAACCTGGAACGGGTAGCTGACCATACCGACGACGATTGCGCCCTGCTCTTTTGCTATCTGCGCAACAACCGGGGCAACACCTGTTCCGGTACCTCCTCCCATTCCTGCTGTAACGAATACAAGATCTGCATCCTGAAGAAGTCCTTCAAGTGTCGTGCGGGCCATCTCTGCCGCTCTCTTGCCTACGTCCGGGAACCCTCCTGCTCCCAGACCTTTTGTCAGTGATTTGCCTACAAGAACTCTCTTGTCTGCCTGGATCATCTCAAGGTGCTGCTTATCGGTATTGACGGCAATGGTCTCTGCACCTTTGACTTTCATGTGGTAGAGCCTGTTGATGGTGTTGTTTCCAGCTCCGCCGCAACCTACAATTACTATGCGTGGCTGACCTATGAAATCATCATCTCCGATTACTCCGGGTTTTTTGTAATTTTGTTCATATTCAGCGTGCTTTAGTGCTTCATTAATGATCGTCTGCATTTTAAATTCCTCCTGTACCTCTTTTTAAATTCCGAATCCTCCGAATTCAGAATTACATTTCAAACGAGATCTGCTCGCTGTCTCTTATCACGCGGTTTGCATGCCTTTCGATTAAGTCCCTGACTGCATACCTGACTGCTTCGGAAACCGTGGGGAATTCCCCGGCATCGACAAGCTTTCCCAGCATTGCTACCTGTTGTGGAGGCAGTCTTATCGTAACTCGTTCCATCATTGAAATCACTATGTCCGACATTTGTCTGACATTTGTCTCTTTTTTGTCTGACATTTGTCGTTCATTTGTCAGACTTAATCTGACAAGGATAAAATATACTCTGATAGTATATATACTAATTGGTTTGATCGGGCTCCGGGCTTACAAACAATTTTATCGATTAAAATCCAATAATTTCTAAAAAGGAGATTATAATATTGAAATTTGAGGGTTTTTCTAAGGTCCGGCACGGGGGTGCTATGCAGATAAAAACCAAAAACTGCTATGACAGTCTCCTTGATTTCAGCGCCAGCCTTAATCCTTATCCTCCGGAAATTGAATGGAATCCGTCTTCAATATCGATATCAGAATATCCTGACGATTTTTATTTTGAATTAAAAGAGGCAATTGCGTCTAATTTCAAATGCAAACCCGAAGAGATTTGTGTAGGCAATGGTTCAGTTGAGGTTATCAGGGCTTATTTTCAGGCTGTTCTTGATCATGGGGATATGGTTCTGGTCGACGAACACACTTTTGGGGAATATGGGCTATCGATAGAACTTGCAGGTGGAAAGTATGCTGAAGGCACATCGGATTATAAGGTCCGTGTAATCTGCAACCCGAATAACCCGACCGGTTCAATAATAAAAAGAGATACAATCCTTGATATTGCTGATACGGGTTATGAAACCGATCGTTTCCTTTTCCTGGATGAGGCTTTTATGGATCTTTCGGATTCGGATGAGACACTTATAGGAGAGAAAAAGCCAGGTGTATTCATCAGCCGTTCCCTTACTAAATCCTTTTCAGTTCCTGGTATAAGGTTTGGTTTTGGAATTGGCGAGCCTGATCTTATAGAGACTGTTGAGATTGTAAGAACTCCCTGGACTGTGAATTCATATGCAGCTGCCTATTGTATCGAAGCGATGAAGCATTATAATGAACTTGAAGAATCCCGGAAAAAAATAAAGGCTGAAAAAGATTGGTTGTACAGGAATTTTGAAGGTCTTGGTCTTGAGTATAATCCTTCTTTTGCTAATTATATATTGCTCAGATGTCCGGTTACTGCTAATGAGTTTACAGCTGCAATTTTGAAACATGGCATATTTGTCAGGGACTGTACTTCTTTTGGTCTTCCTGACTGCATACGTATAGCTGTAAGAAACCGGGAAGAAAATGAACTGCTCCTGGAGGCGATGGAATCCTGCTTGCATTGATAATGGCAGGTGGTGCCGGTTCACGACTTGAAATGGGTGAAAAACCTCTGGTTGGTCTTTCAGGAAAACCGATGCTGCAGTATGTAACTGATGCATTTGTCGATGCCGGGCATGAAATTCTTATTGTAACTTCTGATCTTGTTCCGATGACGAGGAATTGGTGCAGGGCAGGAGGTTATGATATGTACAATGCCCGGGGCCTGGGATATATAGAGGATCTTTTTGAATGTATCAGGGAGACATCCGTGAGTGGGCCTGTTTTTTCCTGTGTCTCTGATCTTCCCGGACTGACATCAGATGTTATTACGGAAGTTCTTGATAGGTATCTGGCAGAAGGAAAACCTGCTCTTTCAGTCTGGATTCCTGAAAAATATTTCAGTGATGCCGGTTGCATTCCGTCCTATGTTGAGTCGGTGGATGGTTGTCCTGCCTGTCCCGTTGGCCTGAATATAATCAATGCTTCGATAGCTGATACGGCTCAGGATGAATTTCGGTTTGTTATGGGCCGACCCGAACTTGCATACAATGTAAATTGTCGAAAAGATTTTGATTCTTTCCTTAGATTTATTGAAAGCGAATAATTAGGGCATTCATGCAAAACATAATGTCATTAGAAGCCCTATCTTAGATGATATGGAATCGTCCAGAGAGATTGAACTTGAGGGTCATATAATCGATTCTGGTATAATGACCCGTGTTTTTGATAAAGTTCTGGATATGGGCGGAAATTTTGAAGTACTGAGCTTTGAAATTGGGAAGAAAAAACAAGACCCAAGCTATGCCCGGTTGTTGATCTCCGCCCAGGATCAGGAACATCTTGATGAAATACTTAGTGCACTCCATCGCCTGGGTGCAAAAATGCCCGAGGTTCAGTCGCTTGTATGTGAATCTGCCGAAGGAGACAGAATTGTCCCAAAAGGCTTCTATTCCACTACAAATCATCCTACATACGTTAATTATGAAGGTAAATGGCTTGAAGTGGAAGAGATCGAGATGGACTGCATAATAGTGCTTGATCCGGTAAAATACAGGGCTGTCTGTACACCGCTTTCGAACCTGAAGAAAGGGGACTGTGTTGTTCTGGGCGAAAAGGGAGTAAGGGTTGTCCCGCCGGAAAGGCCAAGAAAGGTCAATATATTTGAATTTATGCAGAATACGGTATCTTCCGAGAGGCCGAGTGAAACGATTATTTCAAAGATCGCCGCAGAGATGATCGAATTCAAAGAGAAGGGAAAGAGAATAGGACTCGTAGGCGGTCCTGCGATAGTCCATACAAGGGCTGCACCCGCACTTGCGGAGATTATAAGGGATGGTTATATCGACGTCCTGTTTGCCGGCAATGCGCTTGCGACCCATGATATTGAGTACAATCTTTTTGGTACCTCTTTGGGTATGGAGCTTGATTCCGGAAAACTCACTACGGGCGGGCATAAGAATCACATATATGCAATAAGTGAGGTCATACGTGCGGGTTCAATTGAGGAGGCTGTCGATAAAGGCGTAATAAAGAAAGGGATAATGTACGAGTGCGTGAAAAACGGAGTTCCTTATGTACTCGCCGGATCGATCCGCGATGACGGCCCGCTTCCCGATGTGATAACAGATGTGGTTGAGGCGCAGGAGGAGATGCGGAAATATATCCGTGATCTTGATATGGTATTAATGATAGGTACGCTCCTTCATTCGGTTGCCGTCGGAAACTGCCTGCCTTCATATGTCAAGACGATATGTGTAGATATAAACCCTGCATCTGTTACAAAACTCAATGACAGGGGTACATCGCAGGCAGTGGGTGTTGTAAGTGATGCGGGGGCATTCCTCCCGTTGCTTGCCGAAAAATTAAAAGAATTGACAAAATCGAAAAAATAACTTTTCTTTAATGTTTTTTGTTGAAAAAAAATTAGTTTGATAAAGGCATGCAAAACGGTCTCTCGTTTTCGAGAACGAATTTCCATTCTTCTTTGCATCTGCACTCTTTTTCAAAATGCGCCTTAAGATAATCCCTGTCTGCATTCAGCGAATAATTATTAATTGCCTCGACCAGTTCACGATCGCAGGCCCCGCAGTTATGTGGTCCCCGTTTTTTCCCTCCGCCCACCGGGTCACATGAAACATGAATTTTTGCATCAAGGAGAACGTCCAGTACGCTCCATAAATATGCCGGCCTGTATGCCCCTCTTTTCCAGTATTGTTCTACTTCTGTCCTGCTCTGGACTGTACAGACATTCATGGACATAAGGTCTGAATAAGGCGCAGATTCTTCAATAGATATCTTCATATCATCTATCGCTTCTTTTTCAGTCAGGAAAAGGGGCTTCATCATAAGATAAGTCTTAATTCCTGCTCCAAATTTCCCTGCCGTTTTCCCGGCTTCTTTGAATTCTTCGAACGTATTGCCTTTATCAATGCATTTTTCTCTTATTGAATCGTCTGTTGTCTCGAGCCCCATTGAGATATAGAATTTATTACCGGTTTCATCCGTTTTCATGATCTTTGAAATCTCATCAAGAATTTCTTCGTTAACATATTCCGGGCGTGTCTCAAAGATAACGGTTTTGTCGGCAAATCCTGCCATTACTTTTTTAATTGCATTTTCAGGGACTTCAACGGGATCAAGAAAACTCCCTGAAGTGAATATTTTTATCAGGCTGAATTTTGATGTGTCATAATTATTAAAAATCCATTCCAGTTGTCCCAGAATACTTTTCTCAAGAAAGACGGGATCTTTCTTATCATGTCTCTCAAATTTGTAACCGCACATGAGGCAGCGGTTCCATGAGCATCCGCCCGTTTTAAATATGATCGTAAGGCAGTCTTTGATCTCTCCATCAACACGATCTTTTCCTGTCCAGCTTGCCAGCGGTTTTTCCTGGTGATCCAATATCATTTAATTGTATAATGATTGAATTTTAGATATGAAAAGGATCGCCTATATGCTGCTGATCATAGCGGCTTTGATAACATCGGCATCTGCTTATTCTTTTATATTTGAAGTGCCATCCACAATAAACAGGGGTGAGAATATTTACATCGAGGGCTCGGGGAATCTCCCTGCCGGAACTACGATGCAGCTTGCCCTTTACGAGCAGAAAGGCAGTATAAGAGAACTTGAAAGAAATACGATAACGATACAGGAAGAAGGCTACTGGAGCACCAGTTTTGAAACAGCCGACCTTTCGGCCGGAACATATAAAATAGAGGTTCCTCCTGCATATACGTACGACCTGGGCTCTTCTTCAGTAATATACCAGATGTTTAATATCATTGATCGCTCGTCGGAGATCGTAATTACATCGCCAACCGAACAGGAATATAGCGGGCATCTTGAAATTTCCGGAAGAAGCACTACACGCGGTGATGCAGGAATACAACTGCTTGTTGAAGGTCCTTACGGGATAGTCTTTCCTAAACAGTGGATAAGTACGGATTCTTCAGGCTGTTTCAGCGAGTCAGTGGCTATTGAAACCGGTGGTTCTTTCGATGCTTCATTTTATGATAATGAAGGCCTGGTAGCTAATGTAAACTTTGAAGTTGCCCCGGGTGTTATGAGGCCCCAGTCAACAGCTTCAGCATCCGCAACATCCACAGGAAGCGGTCAGGGATCTGTAATGCAGGCACAGACATTTGCTTCTGCCGGTTCTCCTGCATACTTCTTGGTCGAAACCAGCCCGGGTATTCTTGATATATACACGTCATCCGGCAAAAACTGGGTTATCTGCTATATTGGAGAGGACATGGTTGAATTTACAGTTAATAACTACGATGATGATTCTGCTGAAAAGGTTACTATCCCTGTCGAAGGAGGAACGGTTTACGTCAAGGTATCTCCGGCAGAAGAGTCGGAAAGTGGTTACGTGACTCTGTATGCGGAAGGAGCTTCGTCGATTACAGTATCAGCCGGGGCAGAACAATATTTTAGCAATGAGGACGATGAAGAAAAGCAGCAGACTGGCCCTGAAATCTGGTTATCTTTGATTTCAGCCTGTATTGCATTTTTTGTAGCGCACTGTGCCATAAAAAGGCAATAACGCCACATTTTTTAATTCGTAGATTTAATGTATATGAGGGCCGAGATAGTCTAGTCCGGGAAGGCGGTGGCCTTGAAAGCCACTGGTGTTCGCACCTCGAGAGTTCAAATCTCTCTCTCGGCGTTTATTTGTTTATGAATAAATTTAAGCCTCAATAAGGAGGAATTTTATTAATGTGTATTGCTGTGCCGGCAGAGGTGCTGGAGATAAAGGATGGCAACATTGCTGTAGTAGATTATGGTGATCTTCAACAGGAAGTTCGCGTAGATCTGGTCGACGTTGAAGTTGGTGAGTTTGTTCTGGTTCATGTTGGGTTTGCCATTCAGAAATTAAGCAGGGAAGACGCCCTGCAGACAAGGCAGATTTTTAAGGAAGTATATGCTGCAATGGAGGAATAATGCACGAGTACTCCATTGCATATGATATATATGCAACCGCAAAAAGGGCTGCGGAAGACAATTTTGCAACTAAAGTAAAAAAAGTCCATGTAGGCGTGGGCAAACTGACAATGATAAATCCCGAGCAGGTGGTTTTTTTATTCGAAACTATGTGCGAGGAAGACTCTCTTTTTAAAGACTGTAAGATCGAATGTACGGATATTCCTGTAAAAAGTGAGTGTGTATGCGGTTATTCCGGGAATGAGAGGTTTGTATGCCCTGAGTGCGGGAAACTTCCTGTTGTCAAAGAGGGGATGGAGATTCTGGTTACAAATATCGAGATAGAGGTTGAAGATGAAGACGATTGATCTGATGCATGGTGCAGGCGGCGTTGTTTTTGGTGAGCTGCTTGGAAAAACCCTGACTGCATATACCCATAACAATGCCGGAGGCATTGGCCTTGAAGCACTGGATGACGGAGCTGTAATCCCCATCGGAGGTTCAAATATTGTTCTTACCACTGATTCCCATGTAGTAAGGCCGCTTTTTTTCCCGGGGGGAGATATAGGAAGAATAGCAGTATGCGGTACTGCTAATGATCTTGCAATGATGGGTGCTAAACCGGTGGCCCTTACATGTGCAATGATAATCGAGGAGGGTTTTGAGATCCCTCAGCTTGAAAGAATCGTGAAATCGATGGATGAAGCACTGGGCGAATGCGGGGCATCTATCGTAACAGGAGATACAAAGGTCCTTGAAAAGGGTTTACTCGACGGAATTGCAATAAACACCGCCGGAATAGGTGTCGCAGAAAAACCCGTCCGTGACTGCGGGCTTAAACCCGGAGATGCAGTTATATCCAGTGGTACATTGGGCGATCACGGCCTTGCAATTCTTACGGTAAGAGAAGGTTTCGATCTCGGCGAGCAGATCAGGTCCGACGTTGCGCCTGTGTGGAATATCGTCGAAAGTGCCATGGCAGCCGGCGATGTGCATGCAATGAAGGACCCGACACGCGGCGGTTTTTCGAATGCAATTAATGAAATGGCTGAAAAATCCGGTGTTCAGGTAAGAATCCGGGAGGATGATCTTCCTGTGCGAAAGTCTGTTGCAAGCGCATCCGAGCTTCTCGGGATCAATCCGCTGGATGTCGCAAATGAAGGGAAGGTTATAATGGGTGTTGGTGCAGATGATGCCGAAGATATCCTAAAAGCGATCCGGAGTACAAAATACGGCCAGGATGCAGCGATAATCGGTTATGTAGTCGAGGGCGATTCGGTAATAATGGAGACCTCGATCGGCGGCGAGAGGTTTATTGAACCTCCGGCCGGGGATCCTGTCCCGAGGGTCTGCTAAAGACATGTCCCGATCGCCAGTTTTATTTTTATTCATGAATATTATCTTTTGATTTCTTTTATGCCTGAATACTGCGATCTGATCCTGAAAAACGTCACCACGCCCGAAGGTCTGGTACGTGATATATCCATAAAAGATGGTCTTGTAGTTCATTCCGGATCTTCCGGAAGAGCTGAAGAGATCATAGACTGCAACGGTTTATGTGTTCTTCCGGGTGCAATAGATATGCATGTCCACATGAGGGGCGGGAAGGAGCAAAGCTCTAAGGAGACCTGGGAGACAGGCACAAAGAGTGCTCTTGCAGGAGGCGTTACCCATGTGGTCGATCAGCCCAACTGCATTCCTCCTGTAACGGATGCGGCTTCATTCAATTCAAGGCTTGCTGAGGCGAAAAATCAGGCGTTCTGTAATTTTTCCATCAATGCGGGAGTCATGGGGGGCGCAGATCTTAGAGGGATGCACATGGCGGGAGCAACTGCATTTGGTGAGATCTTTGCGGCGCCTTCGAGTTATGGTGAGGGTGTTCCGCCCGACTTTCTTCGTTTTGCCTTTATCGAACTGGAAAAGATCGGTGGGCTTGCCACTGTACATGCAGAAACTGTAACAGACGGCAATGATGACTCCCTCACTGCACACAACAGCCTGAGATCCGTTGAAGGCGAGGCGGACGCAGTCTTAAAAGTGATTGGAATGATGCCTGAAAACATGAGGCTTCATTTCTGTCATTTATCATCTCTGGAATCCGTGAAGGCAGTGACAGGGAAATGCACCTATGAGGTTATGCCCCATCATCTCCTGCTCTCAACGGAGATGTTTGGTGATAATGATACGCATGCAAAGGTAAATCCACCTGTAAGGAATGAGAAGACAAGAAGAGAGTTATGGACGATATGGAATGATATCGATGTCCTTGCATCGGATCACGCTCCGCATACCCTCAGGGATAAATCGGCGGGTTTCACCGGAGCCCCATCCGGTATTCCCGGCGTAGAAACGATGGTGCCTCTTTTCCTTGCCCTTGCTTATAAGAAGAAGATCTCCCTGGGATCCCTGATTGCAAAAACAACGATAAATCCCGCCCGCATCCTCCGTATAAACTGCCCCGGCTTTGAACCGGGAATGCGCGGGGATTTTGCATTATATCCAAAAACCATGGAGAAGATCGATCCTGAAAGACTTCATAGTCTTGCAGGATGGACACCATATGAAGGGATGGATGCCGTATTCCCTGAAAAAACTATTCTCGGCGGTGCTGTCGTGTACTCAGGCAGAGATTTCATTAAGAGAAATGCGGACTGGGTCCCGGGAGAGGGATATATATAATTAAATCCATATATTTAGTGTCGATACATGCGTTTCTTATAGGTCCCCGGGTGATTACAGGACTAAAGTCCTGATGTGATCCACGGGACAACCCGGATTCGCGACAGACATAAAAGCCCGGCGTTAGGGTTTAAACGGTGAAGAACGGCGTGATGCCACTTGTGATCCAGTTTTGTTAAATGCCGGGCGATATTCATTCTTAAATAGTCTTATGAATTACGATGACGCTCTTCAGCAGACGGAGGATGGTTTTGTCCTGTCACTGAATGTCTCTCCGGGGAGCAAAAAGACGGTCTTTCCTGCAGGTTACAACGAATGGAGAAAGGCCCTTGAGTGCCGGATGAAGTCCCCTGCAACTGAGGGTAAGGCCAATAACGAGATCATAAAAACACTGGCTGATTTCTTTTCTGTGAAAAAAAGCGATATTTCGATAATATCCGGTGCGACTTCGAGCCAGAAGAAAATCAGGATTTCGGGAATTTCCCTGGATGATGCACTGGCCCGGCTTTCCGGTGAGATTGATTAATTTTTTGAGATTTGGTTAATGAAATTATTACTTCGCAGCCGGAGGCCTGCCTTTCCCTTGATTGCCCTGTGTTTTTTAAGAGGGCCTAAGCCCCTTCGGGGCATCCCGATGCTCAGTTTGCTGCACGAACTTTCACAAAAAAGATAGCCGGACTGGGCACTAACCTTCGGGTAGTCCCGTCCGGGAAAAAGAGATGGACTAAATAAGGCAAAGGAGCCGGAGGGATGCCCGCCCATCCCGGCGGTGCCTTATCGCGATGAGGGAGAGGAATCCCTCTCCCCTGAATATTCTAAAATTTTAAAGAGTGCACAAGATCCTTTAAATAATTTCAGGTAGCATCTCTGAAATGTTCCATGAAATATAAACATCAGATATCTGATTTATTCATGTATTTACACATTTACAGGAGGAATTATTATTGTACATACCTGAAACGACAAAATATCAGGTTCACCTTAGATTTGAGATTGAGGGGGTGGTCGAGAAGTCTGATATAATCGGTGCCATATTCGGGCAGACCGAGGGACTTCTCGGCGAAGACCTTGACCTTCGCGATCTCCAGAGGTCGGGCAGAATAGGGAGAATTGATGTAGTTAGCGAGAGTAAAAAGGGTGAAACAAAAGGTGAGATTCTTATCTTTTCTTCACTTGACAAGGCGGAAACCGCTGTACTGGCCGCATCTCTTGAGACTATAGAGCGTGTGGGTCCGTGCAGCGGGAGCTTTACTGTGAAGAAGATCGAGGATATAAGAGTAACCAAGAGGAAGCATATCGTTGGAAGGGCGAAGGAGATATTGATAGAGTCCTTTGAAGAAGGTGTTATTGATACCAACGAGATCCTCGATCAGGTCCGGGAATGTGCACGGATTGAAAAGGTTGTTGAAATCGGGGATGGAAAGCTTCCTGCAGGTCCTAATGTAGAGAGTTCGGATGCAATAATCATAGTCGAAGGAAGAGCCGATGTTATCAACCTCCTCAGGTACGGAATCAAAAATGCCGTTGCTGTCGAAGGAACGAAAATTCCGGAAATAATCAGCCTTTTATGCAGGCAGAAAACCGCAACAGCCTTTACCGATGGTGACCGGGGTGGGGATATGATATTAAAAGAGCTGCTGCAGGTCGCAGAGATTGATTATGTTGCAATTTGTCCCAGGGGCAGGAGCGTGGAAGAGATGTCCCGAAAGGAGATAATCAAGTCCATGAGAAATAAAATCCCCGTAGAACTTGTAACTGATCCCGGAGGAAGTCTCAATATCGGAGCGCATACGCATGTAGGGGAGGCAGCTGTCGATAGAACTGAGATTTCTGTTTCCCGGCCTGACCCTGGTTCAGTAGATAAAACCCTCCTTAAACATATGGAAGAGGTTCGTGGAGAAAACCTTGTACGCTTTCTCTCTGTTGATTATGAAATAACAGGCGAAATCCCGTTTTCAGATCTGGAGGCGGGTCTTAAAAAAAGCAGTTCGCCTACATGTGGGATTATCACAGATCAGACAGTGAACCAGGCGATAATAGATCTTGTTTCATCGAAAAAAATGAGGTTTATTGCCGCTCCTGATTTCAGGGGAATAATAAAAAAGCCAGTTAATATCAAACTGCTGAAGATACCTTAAATGGTTTGAAGATCTAATATTATCATTACTTTTTGACAGCTGTCAGAGTGTGGTCAATATGCATAAGGAAGAATTAATTGCACTGCATCAGTTCATGTTTTCAATTAAGGAGAATATTGAGAATGAAAATCCCGATATCTCATTTGAACAGTATAATGCATTAAAAATTAACCCTAACCAGGTACATAAAAGCAAGATGGAGCACAAACATGCAATATTTGTGCTTGGCGAGGAGATAGCCGAGGCCATGAAGGAAGTAGAGCCTTCGGCTTCTAAGAGGATTGCTGCAAGAATGAGCGAACTCGCCAGAAGAACTGAAAAAGAGATAGACGAAAATCCTGCTGAAAAATACTGATCAGGCTCTTATACTTTTTTCTTTTTCAATTAAATAATCCGCAATGAATTCAGGTATTGGAACACCCATGCAATGCCAGTTGGGGGTGCCGTTGACCTCAAGTACAAGGTATGAATCCTCCCACGGGAGAAGATCGACGCCGCAGTAATCGATACCTATTGATTTCGCAGCTTCAGCTGCAATCCGTGCCATTTCATCAGGGATGTCTGTTAAGGCCTCCCCGGATCCGCCCTGGTGAATATTATGTGCAAACGAGTCGGAGCTTCTCCTTATGGCCCCTACAGCCTCCCCGTCTATTACAAATACGCGGTAATCGCAGTTGTTCTTAACAAATTCCTGGATATAATATGGAGGTTCTTCTCCAAGTTCATTGATATCTGACATCGGGTAGATGCCGTTTCCGTCGAACCCGTATACAGGTTTATAGACGACTTTCCCGTGCTTTGAAAGGAAGGTTCTGACTTCATCCTTTGAATTTGTAAATATGGTCTCCGGTGTAGGAACGCCTGCGTTAATGAGCCTTGCGGTAGTCTGGACCTTGCTTGCGCAGATTGCTATGGCTTCAGGATTGTTGACAACAGTGTTGGAGAGATCGAGGGCGGACAACTTTTCGAACTGGGTACCGTCCTGCCGGATTCCACATACCCAGATCAACTCATCTTCAATTCCCGGATTAAAGGTGTTGACATTGTCCAGGTCCAGAAATTTATAAGGAACATTCTTCTTTTTAAGAGCGGATACCACCATTCCTGTTGAATTATCCTCAGGTGTGTCTGTTGGTTTTTTGATAATATGTATCATAAAAAAAGGATTATTCGTCGATATTTTCTAAAGGATCGAGCTCTTCAATATCCTGCCCGTATTTTCTCCAGACCTTCTCCCTGAATACGGGGCCGGAATTGTATGTACAGAAGGGAATCAGACGACTGTCGGGTGTTGCATAGTGAATACAGCACCTCTGCACACGGGCAACATCATAGTTGTAATTGTCCATGAAATGCATTGTGCCGATGAAGAGTGCATTCCAGTGGAACTCTTTCAGTGCCTCAAAGTCATGTTTTACAAGAGCATGGTAGAGCATCTTCCAGAACTGGGTGGAGTTTGAATATTCACCTTTCTTAAGAGATGAGTGCACTCCCTTCAGGCTTTCGACCATTGTTTTGTATTTGTTTATAACCGAAGGATCTTCTATGTGCCTTCCCATTTTCTCCATAACCTCGAAGAACTCGTCCACATCGATCATCTTATTGATGGGAACAAGGCCTTCTTCGGTTACAAAGGCATATGTTGCAGCACCACAGTGCTGGTGTGCTGTAAATGTGATCTGTGGTTTTCCTGAATATTTTTCAATCAGTTTTGATATGGGAACAACGGAAGGAACCGGATAGAAATGATCGCTCTTTATCACTCCGTCTGTCGTCTCTTCGATCTTATGAAGAAGATCGGGTATTGTGATGCGCTTTTCAAGGATATCGTCTGCAGATGCAGCCCCGGTGAATGCGATCGGCTGGAAATTGATTCCCCTGACCACATCGATATTTTCTGCCGCAAATTTGATTATATCCCCAACTTCATGGTCGTTCTGCCCTTTAATGACAGTGGGGACGAGAACCACGCCCTGACCGCATGCGGCGCAGTTTTCTATAACCTTTTTACTTAACCTGATGAAAGGATTTGTCTCTTTTGTTACACCGTCAAAATGAAGATAGACTGTTGAAAGTCCTGCCTTTTTAAGTTCTTTTACATACTCAGGATCGCGTGAGAGCTTGATTCCGTTGGTGGCAAGCTGAACCTGGTTGATACCCATTTCGCGCGCTTTTTTTATAATATCCACGAGGTCGTCGCGCATTGTGGGCTCCCCCCCGGAGAACTGTACTGCCGGTACGGGGCACGGTTTTTCGTCCCTGAGCATCTGGAGCATCTCAACAATCTGTTCAAATGTCGGCTCATATACAAATCCACATGCCCTGGCATTTGCAAAACAGAAATCACAATTCAGGTTGCACCTGTTTGTAAGATCGATATTTGCCAGAAGTGTTGTTGATTTATGGTTGTTGCAAAGGCCGCAGGCAGTGGGGCATTCCTCTATTGAGGCTGTTTTCTGGGGATTTTCAACACCTGAGCCCTCCCATTCATATTGCTCATAGCGTCTGTACATGTCCGCATCGCTCCAGTAGAGAGCTTTGAATGGTCCGTGTTCGGGACATGTCCTTACTATCCAGATTTTATTATCTTCCTCGATTATTTCTGCCGGTAGAACCGCACCACATTCCGGGCAGAGGCTTTTGGTAGTTTTAATCACCATGGTTACTCACATATTTTTTTTAATCAGTAATTAATCAATTTATAATTATTTATTAGGCATAAATCTATTTTTTTCAGTAATTTTGACACATTATATATTTAATTAATTCTTTATTATTAGACATATTGTTGCTGAATGATTTGGATTTATGGAATTTGATATATCCGTTTCTTCTTGCTTTCTGGATAATGGTTCCGGCATATGTACCTAACTCTGCCGCAGCTGTCCTTGGTGGCGGGAAACCCATTGATTCCGGGAAGAACTGGAGCGACGGAAGGCGCATATTCGGGGATGGCAAGACCTGGAGGGGCTTTATCGGCGGTGTTTTGTCAGGTATAGCTTTTGGGATACTTCTAATGTTCATTGAAGGTGCCTGCGGATGGTCGATTCATACCCTTTTCTCAGTGGTTCTTCTTTCCACAGGTGCGCTTCTCGGCGATCTTGTAAAGAGCTTTTTTAAGAGGCGACTGAATAAAAAGCGCGGGGACGAATGGCTAATCGCCGATCAGTATGATCTTGTTGCAGGCTCGATGCTGATGGTTTTAGTATTCGATTCTGCCTGGACACTTCAGCATATAACGATCCCTGTCGCAATATGCATCATCATCATAACGCCTCTCCTTCACAGGGGCGTAAATATTATCGGCTATATGATAGGAGTAAAGGATGTTCCATGGTAAAAAGAGTGGCAGAGATTCTTATTAAGTACGGTGCGATTGAGTTTGGAGAATTCATCCTCGCTTCAGGTGCAAAGAGCAGTTATTATATTGATATGAAGACTGCAGCGACGAATCCTGAACTTTTGGAAATAATTGGCAGGGAGATTGCGGACAATTATGATTTCGAGATCGTTGCCGGTGTTGCAGTAGGAGCGGTTCCTATTGCCGTTGCCGTATCTCTGGCATCCGGCAGGCCATACTGCATAATCCGAAAGGAAGAAAAGGCTCATGGCAAATCCGGGAAGCTGATCGGGGAAGTCAGTAACAAAAAGGTACTGCTGGTCGAGGATGTTACGACTTCAGGCGGAAGTGTTCTCTTCGGGCTTGACGTTCTCAGGGAGAATGATGCTGTAGTAGAGGAGATTGTGACTATTGTCGATCGCGAACAGGGAGCATTCGAAAGGCTGAAATCTGCCGGGGTCCGGCTTTCGGCACTTGTAAAGGCCTCGGAGATTGTTGAAAAAGAATCTTAATCTTTTTTGTTTTTTACGGTGATATAGATGGTTATGAAAATACTTGTTGTGGGCGGCGGCGGAAGAGAGCATGCAATAGTTACGGCATTATCCCGCAACAGTGATGCCGAGATCTGTTCTGTGATGTCAAAGAGAAATCCCGGGATCGATAAGCTTTCTAGGAGAACAATGATTGCAAAAGAGACTGATGTTACCGCTATCGTTGGGTTTGCAGTATCTATGGGAGTTCAGTATGCAGTCATCGGCCCGGAAGCACCGCTTGAAGCAGGCCTTGTGGATATTCTTGAAGATAATGGTATAGGGTGCGTAGGTCCGGAAAGAGCTGCCGCCCGGCTTGAGACAGACAAGGGATTCTGCCGGGAGATGATGGAGAAACACGGCGTTGCCGGCTGTCCCTATTACCGCCTGTTTAAAAATAGCGATGATGCCTGTGAATTCGTTATGGAACATGACGGAGATCTGGCGATAAAGCCTGTCGGACTTACCGGAGGAAAGGGCGTAAAGATAATGGGGGAACACTTTGAAAAGGAGGGAGCGGTTGAATATATAAAGTCCCTCTCGGGCGGTGTCGTTCTCGAAGAGCGCCTTATTGGAGAAGAGTTCACACTCATGGCCTTTGTCGACGGGAAGAACCTTGTCCCCATGCCGCTTGTACAGGATCATAAGCGTGCATTTACAGGAGATGTCGGACCTAATACCGGAGGTATGGGATCATATTCGATGGCTGACCATATGCTCCCGTTCGTAAGCGATGACGACTATCAAAAGGCACTTGAGATAATGAAGGATTCGGTTGCCATGATGGAGAAAGAGGGTCATCTCTATAAGGGAATATTATACGGTCAGTTTATGAATACTGCCGAGGGGCCCAAGGTAATCGAGTTCAATGCAAGATTCGGTGATCCCGAGGCTATGAATGTCCTTACATTGCTTTCATCGGATTTCACAGATGTTGTAGATGCCATTGTAAACGGAACCCTGGATAAATGCAACGTCACTTTCCGCAATATGGCCACCGTATGCAAATACCTTGTTCCCGAAGGCTATCCGGAGAATCCCACTGCAGGAGATCCGATCTTTGTGAAGAGTTCCGGAAATGCACATCTGTATTATGCAAATGTGCTTGAAGAAGAGGGGCGTTTTTATACACAGACCTCAAGGACACTCGCTTTTGTCGGTATGGCTGAGACCCTCCGGGAAGCAGAAGAGATTGCAGAGAGTGCCGCATCCTCGGTTGAAGGTGCGGTGAGATACAGAAAGGATATCGGAACCGAAGAGGTGCTTCAAAAAAGGATCGCTCATATGAAGGAGATTAGATGAGGAAGGACATACTTTCTGTTCTGGATCTTGACAGTGGAGAACTCCATGAAATCCTTGATCTCGCTGATAAACTTAAAAAAAACAGGGTTGCAGGTGTCTTTCCTGATCACCTGTATAAGAAATCGGTAGGGCTGATATTTGAAAAGGCTTCTACCAGGACAAGGATATCGTTTGAAACCGGTGTCTTTGAACTGGGAGGACATCCGCTTTTTTTGAATCCAAACGATATGCAGCTTGGGAGAGGTGAGATAATTTCCGATACTGCCAAGGTTCTTTCAAGATATCTCTCAGCAATAATGATGAGATCTTACAGGCACAGTACTGTCGAAGAGCTCGCTTCATACTCGACAATACCTGTTATAAACGGCCTTTCCGATGAAGAGCACCCCTGCCAGATACTCGCGGACATTATGACGATAAGAGAGCAGTTTGGCAGTAATATAGAGGACCTGACAATAGCCTGGATCGGTGACGGAAACAATGTCTGCAATTCCCTGATGCTCTCTTCAGCCCTGACAGGATATAATATCAATGTCGCTACTCCACCCGGTTACGAACCTCCTGAAAAGTACATTGATATGGCCAGAAGAGCAGGTGCGAAGGTGGAACTGCTTCATGATCCCGTAGAATCGGTCAGGAACGCTGATGTGATATACACCGACACCTGGATATCCATGGGCTGTGAAGATGAAAAAGAAGCCCGTATTAATGCATTTAAAGGATATATGATAGACGAATCCCTCTTACATAATTGCGAAAGCGATGCAATAATACTGCACTGTCTTCCTGCACACAGGGGGGAAGAGATATCCAATGACGTTATCGACGGCTGTATGAGCAGGGTCTGGGATCAGGCAGAAAACCGGCTGCATGCTCAAAAGGCCCTTCTTGCAAAATTAATCGGGGACTATTCAGTCAAGAAGTGAAATAAAATCAAGAACTTTTGATTCGTTTTCTTTTTTCGATCTTTCAATATGGGAGATCATCTCTTCGATAATTTCATTATTCGTTTTTGGCCTGTCTCCTGCAAGGATATTGTCAAGAACTTTCATCTGGAATATCTTATGCTGCAGGCGTGTGTCTTTATAGCCTACAACCGCAACAAAGGAATTACATTTTTTATCGAATGTAATTGAAAGGATGTTATCCACGTTGATGTAACTTCCTTCAAGGGATTTAATCCAGACCATGACTATTATTATGTAAAAAAGCTGTTATGAGTTTTATCATTCATATATTCAGTTTTCATCATCCCCGATGAACTTCTTCAGTTCATCCATCATATAATTCTGAACCTCTGCTGCAACATCTTTTTTACACCTGAATGCCAGCAGGTTTCTTACGTCTCCATCCATATTGGCATATTTTAAGGGCTTTTGCCGGGATACAACCTCAACATCAAATTTTTCCGAAATATCGATGATTATTGATCTCGGGACACCCGGGGGCACGATTACATCATATAATTTTTCACCAGTTTCACTCATTTAATTCACCATTATTTTCCGATCTTCATACGCCTGTTTATTATACACGGGCCGCCCCTGACACCGCCAATCGGGTCTTTGGGTTTTCCAAGAGAGCACATGCACCGGCCCATCAGTGCAGCGCCCCTGGCAAGTCCGTCATCGACGAATATTACATGGTCGTACGGGTCTTCAAAAAATCCCCTTTCTTCAAGTCCATTCATAATAATTCCAGGTTTGCAGCCTGAAATTGCTGCTCTTCCTGTAAAACCTATTGATGAATTGGGATGAAGAAGGCCGTTTTCATTTGCAACATCTACCAGACGAAGTGCCATTCGGGCACATACATGATCGATAATCTCGGTCATGATGCCCATCCCGTGTTTCTTATATATTTCTGCGCCGATTGCGTTTAAATCCTCTTCTCCACTGAAATCTTTTCCGCAATCACACCCAATCAGTGCAATTCCCGAATCCATGGCGAGTTCGGCGCACACCGGGACCTTTCCGAATCTCTCCCTGTCAGGCGGGACGATTCTGATATCGATAAGGTCGTGCACCATTTGTTCGTATTCAAGTACTGTTTTGCTTTTTTTCCTTGAGATTGTGCATTTAATGCTTTTATCTCCGAACAGGTCAAGTGCAGTACCTGTTCCCTGCTTCACTTTTCCCGTTCCCCTGATGATTGCATCGGGAATGGCACCAGCCAGGCCGCAGAAGTTGCCGATTGTCTTTGCAAACGGGTAAGGATCGTCGGGGGCGACGTCGCTTGTGATTCTCCCGTCGAGTGTGGTGCCGAAATCGATGGATATACAGGGATTCCTGCAGTCCACAGAGGTCCATTTGGCACCTTCTTTGATTCCGGCCATCGCAAGTTCACCTTCCATCTCGTTGGCAACCATCTCTACGCCCGATGATCCAATAGGGGGCGATACGCCTGCAACTGTTCCACAGAATGTGAGTTTGTCAGCAAAGCTGAATTCACGGAGTTTTGGCGGGAGGTTGTCCTTGCTCATCGGGGGCGTCATCTTCTTCGGAGGGACCCCTGCCTCCAGGCAGCCGTTTGCAAGTGCAATTACAAAATCTCCTACCTGTTCCGGTTTGTCCATTGCCGCAACGACACCGGTGCTTCTTACGACAAAATCAAGGTCCTCTGTTACCGAAAGATTTGCTTCTTTATGGCACCTGAGAAGGGTGTCTTTGACAAGTTCTGTTACAGACTCTCTTGATATTGGTGTGCCTACCAGTGTTTCGCCAAAGATTTCTTCTCCTGGTTTTGGAGGCCTGACATCCCTGCTCATGCTTACGGTCTTATTGATGATATAAGTCCTGCCGGTTTCAAGGCTGGTTCCGGTAAGTATGCATTTTGTTGTCGTATTTCCCATCTCGACGGAGGCAACGATAAAATAGGGTTTGGCTGCATATTCAGGTACCCTCATTCCGGCCCCCTGCCCTACTACAGGCGGAGGCGGGCTTTCAACAATATTGGGGACTTTCTTTTTAAACGAGAAAAATGCACACATATTTAATCGATTATTTTTTTCAGGATTAAACTTTTTGTTTTGAGGATATTATGGATATATCCAGGAAAATGCTTTTTAATAGAACATGATCCTAAATTTATTTTTAAATTACTTCAAAAATCAGGTTTATCCCCATCAGGAAGCATACAAAGATCAAAAACAGCCCGAAGCCGAAAGATAACTGGCTGCTCTTTAGTCTTCTTGCATAGCGTGTGCCTGCAAACACCCCGGCAGTCGCACCTGCAATATAAAACACCAGAAATCCGGCAGAAGAAATACTCCCCAGCCCTGCATGGGTTGCTGATGCTGCAAGGCTTGCCAGAAATACCACCATGGTGGAGGTTGCCGTTGCATAATGAGGAGGTGTCTTTGCCGTAATCAGTGCCGGCACATTTATACTTCCACCTCCAAGACCGGTAAAACCGTTCATCATCCCTCCTCCGCTTCCCCACACAATCATATGCAAAGCATGAAAATCGCGTGAATACTCTTCACCATATCTGTCTTTGCATCCGTCATGATATTCCGGACCTGTTCTGATGTCGGGCAGGGAGAAAAGGTCCGGTTTTACCATTGTCATGGCAATGAAAATGAGAATAATGATGAATGTTACCGTCAGCATTGTATTCGTCATCGATACGGAGACAAGAACCGACAGAACCGAGAGGAGAATTGCAGGGGCCGCCAGGAGCAATGCAGTCCTGTACAGGATTCTCTGTTGCCAGGCATAGTTTACCATGGCGGTAAATGAGATTACGACACCGATTGCAAGGGACATGCCTATCGCTGTTATCTGGTCGTAGGAGAATATCAGGACAAGGACAGGCACATTCAGGGTGCCTCCCGCAAGCCCGAGAAGCGATGCGACTGTTCCGACTATAAAGGCAATTAAAAAAATGAACAGAACCGCATCGGTTATCATATATCAAACAGTTTATACGGTAAACGATATTCGTCTGCCGGTTGAAAAGAAAGTTATTTTTTAAGGTTCTTTTTGATTCTCGCCTGGAAACCGAAGAATGAAGAGAATCCGATTGAATCTTTCTGGTCTATGGTTGTGCTTTCAAAGGATACGAGGTCGTCTGAATAGAGTGCATCAGGCGAAGACCTGCCTGTAACAGTGGCTTTTCCTTTGTACAGTTTCAGGTCGACAGTCCCGTTCATCCTCTCCTGCGTCTTGTCGATAAAGGCAGTGAGCGCCTCGAAGAGCGGTTCATTGATGAGCCCCATATATCCCAGCTCCGACCATTTTTCATCGACTATGTTCTTGAACGAGAGCTCCTGCCTGCTGAGGACAAGTCTTTCGAGATCCGAGTGGGCAGTGATAAGAACCGTTGCGGCAGGGTGTTCATAGATCTCACGTGCTTTCAGACCGAGGATTCTGTCCTCGATCATATCATTTCTGCCGATCCCGTGCTTTCCGGCTATTTTGTTTAATTCAAGAATGAGATCGTAGCCTTTCATTTTCTTCCCGCTGAGAGCCACGGGGATTCCTTTTTCAAATTCTATACTGATCTCTTCCGGTGTGTCGGGTGCCTCTTCGGGCGACACAGTCCATCCATAGATGTCATCCGGCGGGTGGAATGCCGGGTCTTCAAGCTTTCCGCCTTCGATACTTCTGCTCCAGCAGTTTTCGTCGATTGAATAAGGCTTTTCCTTTACAACCTTTACAGGAATGTTGTGCTTTTCGGCATAATCCATCTCCCATTCCCTAGTGAGATTCATCTCCCTCATCGGTGCGATGATCTCAAGGCCGGCGCCCCTGAATATGAAATCAAATCTCAGCTGGTCGTTGCCTTTTCCGGTACAGCCGTGGGCTACTGCATTAGCTCCTTCTTTTTTGGCGATCTTTACAATCTCTTCGGCAATGAGAGGCCGTGCAAGTGCGGTCCCCATTGGATAACCTTCATAAGAGCCGTTTGCTTTTATCGTCGGAAAAAGCTGTTCTTCAACGAATTTATTCTTGATATCGATAGTGAAATGCTTTTCCGCAATAAGCTGCCCTTTTTCCGTTGCTTTCCTGATGTCATCATCCGGCTGGCCGACATCCACAGCCACGGTGATCACTTCGTCATAACCATATTCCTCTTTAAGGAGGGGCACACAGATTGATGTATCGAGTCCTCCTGAAAAAGCCAGAACAATTTTACCTTTTCCCATTTTGTTCTCCTGTCTCTGGATACAGTGTCAAATAATCCTGTTCATAAGTCAGGCTGTAAGCCTGCATTTATCCGGGAATCCAATGCCACTATAATTCTTTATTATTATGATTTACAACAATATAATTGTGTTATAAAAGAAGTAGGTTTTGTTTTTCAGGGATTTGGAATTATAGCTGTTTCAGGAACAAGACTGTCATAGACGACATACGTTCCGATTGATCCCATATAGGTCACTGTAACCTTTACCCTGTCCTGCAGTTTCTGGTTGCCTTTAAATTCGACCTGGTCACCGACAGCCGTTCCCAGTTCTTTTGATTCGTGTGATCCGTCAGGGTAGTATGCATCAACTACAATAGACTGTATAAAGTTCTGCCCGAGACCTCCCCTGAATATTGCTGTAATAGTGCCATAGACTTCGTCCTTATTTACCTGGACGTCAACCTGGTATTTCTTTTCAGGCTGTTCGGTTGGTCCCGGGACCATGTTTGAGGATGGGGCTGCTGTTGTAGCTTCTGAAGCCGAAGTCGGCTGTGCTGTAGTTGTTGCAGTTGTCTGCTGCTGACCTGAATCAGTTCCTGTACATGCAGCACAAAAAACCATTGCAATTGCAACTGCCAGAAGAATCATAAACACTTTTATTTTCATGATTATGAGAGTTGCTTTTAAAATATATTTAGTTTTTTAAGAATTGTTGAATACAGGTTTTGTTTTAAGGGCGCTGACCAGCAGTTTTATTCCGTCTTCTATATCCGTTAAATCTGCTACCTCTATCGGGGAATGAATATATCTTGTTGCGATCTGTAGCGGAATGCTTGGAATACCATCTCTAACGAGATGTATTATTGTTGCATCCGTATTCCCGCCGTCACCCACTTCAAGCTGGTAAGGGATCTTCTCCGATTCTGCGGTCTTTTTCAGCCAGTCCGTAACCTTGGGATCGGCCATCAGTCCTCGTCCCGCTGCACTTACAAGTGCAAGAACCGGCCCTTTTCCCATCTCAACGGAGGCTTCTTTCTTTGTTATCCCGGGATGGTCGCCTGAGATTGTTACGTCGGTTGCAATTGCACAGTCAGGGTCAAGGGCGAATGCACTGACCTTTGCACCTTTAAGGCCAACCTCTTCCTGGACTGTGAAGACGCCGTATATCGTATGCGGCGATTCTGCCTGTTTCAGTGCCTCAATAAGCATTGCAACACCAACCCTGTTGTCAAGTGCCTTTCCGGTTATCCTGTTGTTTGCAAGAACCCTGTACTCCCTGTCTATTGTAACAGGTGTACCTATTTCGATACCAAGCTCCTCTGCCTCTTTGTCGCTTGTTGCACCGACATCGATGAACATATCCTCCATCTTGATCTCTTTCTTCCGCTCTTCAGGACTCATGACATGTGGCGGTTTTGCGCCTATAACTCCGGTTACCTGTCCTTTCTTCCCGTGAAGGACAACTCTCTGGGTATATGCAACCGGGTTGAACCAGCCGCCTATGGGAACGAATTTTATGAAACCTTTTTCATCTATATACTGGACCATGAACCCGATTTCGTCCATATGGGAGGCGATCATGATCTTAAAATCGTCTCCTTTTTTCACTGCAACAAGATTGCCCATCCTGTCTTCATATAGTTCATCGACAACTCCGTCCAGCTCTTCTTTGATTATGTCCCTTACATTTCCTTCACTCGCCGAAAGGCCGTGTGCGTTTGATAATTTTCCAAGCAGTTCCTTAACCATAATATCCACCTAAACAATACTCTCTATTCTTTTTAGTGCTTCAGTTATATCTTCTCTTGATGCAGCATAACTGAACCGGGCATAGTCCACGGCATTCTTTCCAAATGCATCTCCCGGTATTACTACGACTCCTGCATCAAGGATCTTATACTGCATATTTGTATCCATCGGGACGAACATATAAAACGCCCCTTCGGGTTTCGGGAATTCGAACCCGAGATTTTTCAGTCCTTCATACAGTATTCCTCTCCTTGCGGCATATTCTGACTTCATCCCGAGGACACAGTCCATCGGCCCGGTATAGCCTGCAAGGGCAGCATACTGGGATATTGAAGTAGCGCAGGTAAGACAATACTGGTGGACTTTTATCATCTGGTCGATAGTCTCCTGTACCCCCGCGGCGAAGCCTACTCTCCACCCGGTCATCGAGAATGTCTTGCTTGCTGCATTTATCGTAACTACGTTGTCGCCGAAAAGGGCAGCGCTGGTGTGTTCTTTTTCATATATGAAGTGTTCATAGACTTCATCCGAAATTACTGTCACACCTGCATCGTCAGCGTATTCAACGATGTCCCTGATTGTCTCACGGTCTTCCACGGCACCAGTAGGATTCCCCGGAGAATTGAGGACAATTACTTTTGCACCGTCGAGCATCTCCCTGCATGCATCGATCCTTATGTGCAGGTTTTCGTCGAGAGGTATTCCTTCAGGCTTTCCTCCGGCAAGGACTGCGCATTCCCTGTATGATACGAACCCGGGATCAGGGTACAGCACCCGGTCGCCGTTGTCAACAAGCGACTCCATTGCTATATGAAGTGCCTCTCCTGCCCCGCCTGTTACGATGATCTGGTCGGCTGAATATTCAAGCCCGTTCTCTTTCCTGAATTTTTCGGAGAGAGCCTCCCTGAGTTCCAGGACACCTGTATTGAATGTGTATCCTGTCAGGTTGTCTTCGATTGCTTTAATTCCTGCCTTCTTTACGTGTTCCGGCGTCGGGAAGTCCGGCTGGCCGATCCCGAGGTTTATTGATCCGGGTTTTGCCTTCTGGAAGAATTTTCTGATCCCCGACATCTCGATACCGAGAACCCTTTCCGAGTACAAACCATTTTTCATTGTTAAATCCTCATTCGATGTTGGCATGCCTTCCTTTGAGATCCTTCTCTTCGCATTGCAGGATATTCATGATCGCCGATATGATGGAGTCGGCAAATATCATTGCACCTGTTTCAAAGAGGGTTCCCAGTGGGGCAAAGGATTTGAGTTCGCCTTTCATCTGCTTAATCTCAAACTCGGCCGATTCGTCTTTTATATGGTCCCTGTGGCTTTCGAGAACGACTGTGCAGTCTGCAATTCTGCCTATCCTCGATTCGGATTTGGAAGTAACAAGACATATTCTGCCCCCCAGTGTCTTTGCCGTTTCGCAGAGTTCCGCGATTGTCTTTGTCTCTCCTGAACCCGAGAATGCAACGATCATATCGCCTTCTTTCATCGCAGGTGTGATCGTCTCCCCGATTACATAGGATTTCAGTCCCAAGTGCATCAATCTCATTGCAAAGGCCTTTGCAACGAGTCCCGATCTCCCTGCACCCATAACGTAGATCCGTTTGGCATCCAGAATCTCTTTGATGAACAGGTCGACTTCCTGGTCGGAGATCGAGTCTGCCATCTCTTCGATCTTTGAGCTCATGAGACGGATCATATCTTCTACTGTTTTGCATTCGGACATGTAACCACCAGTATAATTACCATTATTATGGTGGCTATTGGAATTATTTTCTTTGGATCAGTTTGAGAGAAAAAAATTATTTGAATTTTTCAATTTCTTCTTCCACTTCCTCATAGCCTTCCTTGTAGAAGCCTTCCTCATCGGGGGCGAGTTCATGGAGCAGACGAAGGAATTCTCCGGCGTGGACCTTTTCCTCATCGGCAATATCCAGGAGAACGGCTTTTGCCAGTTCATTGTCTGTCGATTCGGCAAGCTGGACATAGAGTTGTATTGCTTCGTACTCTGCTGCAACCATCATCCTGATTGCCCTTACCAGTTCGTCATTGGTCAGTTTGCGGTCGTTTTTCAGACCAGCGAATGGATTTCCAAATTCAGGCATATAATCACTTCCTTTATTTGCAAATCGTTAATTGGAGTTTCTGGTTATTAATAAATTCCTATTATTTTCGATAATCCTGTTGCTTTATTCTTAGTTTTAAATAAAAAAAGGATCAACTATATGAACAGTTATGAAGAGGAAAAAATTCGAGGAACTCGCAGGGAATACCGACGAGGAAAAATACAGCTCCATGGGTGTAGAAAAAGGGGCGAAACTGGATATACTCGACCTTAAAAAAATTCAGGATTCATATAATGTCAGGGCGGTGCTTTATTTTGAAAAGGATCTCGCAGAGAAATCCACTTATGAAAAAGACCTCACCGACTTTGCCTGTTATGACGAAGATATGAGGCCTTTCATTGAGGTTGAAAAGTTCATAAAGTTCGGAACCGAAAACGACCCGACCTTTAAAGGAAGACTCTCCGAGTTCCCCCTGATGATTACGATTATTTCAACCGGCATGATAGATTCGGGAGAAAAAAAGGTCAGATATATCAAGGGGCTTATGCCTTTCCTCGATGATTTTGACGTTGAACAGGAGCCCGGCCCTGTTATCGGTTAATCTTTTCTTTTTTTCTTACGACAGGAATCTTCCCTGCAGCCTTCAAAAATTCGAGTATCTGCATCCTGTCTTTTACCCCCGGCGATTTTTCAACCCCTGTGCAGACGTCGACAGCATAGGGTTTCAGCCTGGTTATCGCCGCTGATACGTTTGATGGGTTGAGGCCTCCTGCAAGAATCACCGGTTTTCCGGCTGATTTGAGGATACTTTCGGAATAATCGTAGTCGGCTGGTATTCCCCTCCCATGGCTTTGATCGATAATCAACGCGTCGCAGTCTTTAAAGGCTTCATCAGGTTTTCCTGCAACACGAATCAGTTTACCACCGTAACCTTCAGGTCTTTTGACCTCCTTTGCTGATAACTGGAGGGCTGAAGGATTTATCGCTGCCATTTCATCCAGTTTTTCCTGTGAATCCGTGTGCGTTACTATGACGGTTGCTACAAAGGGGCCAAGTGCCGAGAATATCTCATTTGCCTCTTCAATGCCGATGCACCGGGGAGATTCTTCTGAAATTACGACTCCTATCGCATCAGCACCCGCCTTTTCGGCGAAAACCGCATCATCAATATTTGTTATTCCGCAGATTTTGACTCTCAAGGATATCCCCTTTTTTTCTTTCACTTTAATATGCAATAAACCATTAAATATCATTATAATTTAGTTTTTTACCAGAAGTCTCAGTGAGTTGTTAGAATTATGAAACTGGTTTCATGGAATGTAAATGGACTCCGGGCGATTGAGAAGAAGGGAATTTTGGATTTTATAAACAATTACCACCCTGATCTCCTCTGCATCCAGGAGACTAAAGCGCACGAGGACCAGCTGAGCTCATCGATCAGGCACCCGGAAGGTTACTTTTCATACTTCTGTTCTGCAGAAAGAAAGGGATACAGCGGGACAGCTCTCTATTCGCTTTCCGAACCGAAAAATATCAGTTACGGTTTTGGTGTGCCGGAATTTGACAGTGAAGGCCGGATAATTATCGCGGAATATGATGATTTTCTTCTCTACAATATCTATTTCCCAAACGGAAAGATGTCGAAGGAGAGGCTTGATTACAAGATGTCCTTCTACGAGGAGTGCCTGAACCGGGTTAAAGATGATCTGGATTCGGGGAGAGGGGTAATAATATGCGGGGATGTGAATACAGCACATAAGGAGATCGATCTTGCACGCCCAAAGGAGAATTCAAAGGTTTCGGGCTTTCTGGATATCGAAAGGGATTGGATCGATCGCCTGCTTGATTCCGGGTTTAAGGACTCGTTCAGGATGTTTACGTCAGAAGGGGGATACTATTCCTGGTGGGACCTGAAGTCAAAGGCGAGGGAGAGAAACGTCGGCTGGAGAATAGACTATTTCTTCGTGAGCGATAATCTTGCAGGCAGGGTGAAGTCGGCTTCCATACTCTCGCATATAGAAGGCTCTGACCACTGTCCGGTCGAACTTGAAATTAAGTAAAAAATTTATTTATTGTTAATAATTTTTATTGCAGTTTCTACTTCTGCGTTGTCGATTGTGATCGCAGATATCGCGTTGCACATCCTTACCGCCTCTTCAAGAGACTTCTGGTGGATGTTCCTTCCTGTGGCATTGCCTGATGCTCCGCCTGTGTGAATCTGGTCGTAAAGCTGTTTGAGGAAATCCCCTGCCGATACACTTGAACCTCCTGCACAGACTACCTTTGTCCTTCCTGCGGCTGCAACAGCCTCTTTCAGGATGTCTGCAGACGAGCTGCCGTCCTTCTTCGGGGCATTGACCTTGACGAAATCTGCACCGAGCGCCGATGCAACCCCTGCTGCGCCTGCAATCAGGTGCGGGTCCTTCTCGTCCTTTACTGCCTGTCCGCGGGGATAGATCCAGAGCACCACGATGAGTCCGTGCTGGTGGGCCTCGAATATGATGCTGGCGGCTTCGCTGACCATCCTGTCCTCGTACTCGCTCCCCAGGTAGATTGTATAGCCGACTCCTGCGATATTAAGACCTGAATTGTCCCTGAAACGAACTATCTGGTCTATTGAATGAAGCTGCGGGCTGTACGGGTCTTTTTGTGCGGTCTTTACAAGGTGAGTCTTTGAGTTGAGCTTAATGAGATAAGGGATCTCTTTGTAGTCCTTTCCGTATTTTGCAACGAGTCCAAGCTGCGTTGCGAAAACTCCAATCCTGCCCTCCTTTGCAATCCTGAAGAGGTGTTCGGGTGTGGCGTCATCAGCGGCAATGCCATCACCGAAGAAGTCGTCATTGAGGTGCTCGAATTTCTGGTCTCCGGCGAAGAGCATAAGATTGCCGCTCCCGTGGGTAACCATCTTCATGTTCTCGACATATGTTCCCTTTGCACTTTCGGGAACATCTGCAGGAATCTCGATCTCATATGTAAATGACATACTTATTCGTGTTCTATCGTCATAGATAAAGATTATTGGATTGATCCCGACAGGAGGGAATTATCTCCTGTCGATGAGGCGCTTTGGTCTGCCTTTAAGCCTGAAGAGTTCAAGCTCTCCTTTCCCTGTAAAATTGAATATAATATCAAAATCACCTTCAGAATAATGTTCTGAAAAACCCGGGTTTATACCGAATAATTTCTCTTTAAAATTATTTTTTACCTGTTCCTGGTCACAATTATCAGGATCCCTGCATTCCATGCTCACCCTGAGTATACATTCCTCCTCTGTAATGCCGCAGTACATGAATGCTTCATATTCTCCTGTCAGGTATTCCATATTGTCCCTTTGAAAGACGCAGCTTTCAATATCTACCCTGTTTAGGGGGATTCCTGATATATAGACATTCTCCGCTTCGCGACGCGGGTTCTCTATCCTCATGTGAGTTCTCCCGCACCTGCATGCGTCTCTTGATATGACACGGCTGATATCATCGGTATTGTAGTTTATGAGGACAGTTCCGGCCTGCTCTCCTTCGGGGACAAGTGTTGTAAGAACCATCTTCCCCCTCTCGCCGTCCTTAACAAAATCCCTCATATTCGTATCATAGAAATCCACGTGGATCAGGTCTTCGGGAACGTGGAGTCCGATCCTTTCCGTACACTCGCCGCACATCGAGCCTTCAGTGCTCCCGTATGTATTGTATGTTTTAAGTCCCCAGACTTCATCGAGATATGCTCTTGATTCAGGTGCAAAGCTCTCCCCTCCCACAACCAGTTTTTCAATCCCGGAATCTTCGGGTTTCATGCCGCCTTCTTTCATTTTATCTGCAAGTCTCAACAATTTAAAGACCGAGCCGATTATGACTGTGGGCCGGTAATCACGGATTACACGCAGGGGAAATGAACATTTCCCCTCAGGAATGACGGTGACAGAGGTTTTCTGCGCCGCAAGAGTCATGGTGTTCGCCCCGATGTTCATCCCGTATGAGGCACAGACTGCCATCCTGTCACCTTTTCCAAGACCCTGCGATTTGAATATGCGTGCATATTTCTCAGCATAGCGGTTCCAGTCATCCGATGTCAAAAAGAAAGATTTTGGGATTCCGCTGGTTCCGCTGGTCTCATGAATGGTATAGACATCCGGCCAGGCAACGCTTTTAAACAGGAATTCAGGTGTTTGCGGGGGTTGATTATTTCTCATTGTATTTCCGCCAATTATCGGAAGGGTACGGAGATCCTCATGCGTTTTGATCGATTCCGGTTTGATGTTGTGCTCCCTGAACCAGTTTTTATAAAATGGAGAATGCTTCACGGCATATGATATCGTGTGTCTGACTCTTTCATCGATAAACGAATCAAGATTACTACGATCCATCTTCTCTATATCCGGCCTGAAATATTCCATGATTTATCCCTGCGAGAGATGGTTTTATAGATAATTTAATCTTTTTGAGGGTTCATCTGAAACTATTATACATAAATTCAGGTTTGGTTTTAAATGGCGGAATGGACTATTGTTGAAGGAAAGGACAAAGGTTCAATTGTTCTCTATGCATTGAGCACCTGTGTCCACTGCAAAAAGACAAAGGAACTGTTGAACGAACTTGGAGTTGCATACAGGTACCTCTTCGTTGATAAGCTTCCGGAGGATGAACTTAATGAGGTCTATGACGAGATGAAGAAATACAATCCGGTGGGTTCTTTTCCGACCACAGTTATCAGGGGTAAGACAGTTATCGTAGGGTCAAGGCTGGATGAGATCAGGGAGGCGGTTTCAGGTGGGAGATGATATATCAGGGGAAAAGATCGGGCAGCACTACAATGAAATTTTCACAATGGCAGAAAAGGCAGGATATCACCTCAATCCTGATCGCGAATTTGTCGATGAACTTGTAAAGGGCCTCATTATGAATAAGGAACGGTATGGCTTTGAAGCATGCCCCTGCCGCCTTTGTATTGGTCCTGAAGAGGAAAACAGGGATATAATATGTCCCTGCTATTACCGCGATGATGACATATCAGAATATGGGTGTTGTTACTGCGGTCTGTATGTGGGTGAAGAGATTTCAAAGGGCATAAAACAGGTCATTCCAATCCCCGAGAGGAGAGACCTGAGAGGAAGTGAACAGATTTCAGGTGCTTCAGCTGGTCCGGATGACAGGCGGCTTTCCTTTCCGGTATACAGGTGCAATGTCTGCGGATACCTTTGTGCAAGGAAAAATCCGCCTGAAAGGTGCCCTGTCTGCGGGGCGGATCAAAAAAGATTTCATATGTTCATGAAATAGAGGATTGTGATTTAAATGGAACGGGAAAACTATGCAATAGACATCGCACTGATTCCTGAAAAAAAAGTTCTGGATCTCTCAATCGGACTTAATGGCCAGTTTCTTGAAAAAACAGGAGACTTTTCCATTGTTCTCGGGGAGCACGAATGCCTTCCCCATATATCACTTGCAATGTGTGGAATCGCCGCGAACCGCCTGGACGAACTTAAATCAGTTCTTCGCGGGAGACTTCGGGGATATGTACCTTATGAAGCGGAATTCAGCGGTTATGCCGTTGTTGAAACTTCGGGAGGCGATACCGTATCGGGGGCAGATATCATAAAGGACGAAAAAATTATCGAGATGCAGAACATTCTTGCGTCCATTCTGGCTGAATTCAGGAGTGAAGAGATCACTACTGACTTTTTTTATGGAAATTGCATGAATATATCTGATTTTTCTCTTGAATATTCCAAAAACTATCTCGAAAAGCAGACAGGGGATAATTTTTCTCCGCATATAACACTGGGTCACGGGAATATCAGGGATGTATCTGCTTACGAAGAGTTCCCTGATTTTTTCACCTGCAATCGTCTTGCAATATGTCATCTTGGCAACAACTGTACATGTGCAGGAATTTTGGGAACAGTTGAAATAATATAAACTTTTGTTAACTTCAACCCAATTTAACAACAATTATTAATTTATATCCAAGATAATTGAAGATGAGTGGTTGCAGGGATTTGGTCTACAGATTTTTCAGGCTAAAAGAACATAATACAACAATTAAAACCGAATTTACTGCAGGAACAGTCACTTTTATGACTATGGCCTATATCATGGTCGTCAACCCGGCAATCCTGCTCGCTGCCGGGATCCCTTTTGAAGCTTCAGTTGCCGCAACAATAATCACAGCTATCTTCGGGACGATAATTATGGGGGTCTATGCCAATCGTCCGTTTGCAATCGCTCCCTATATGGGAGAAAATGCCTTCGTTGCCTATACAGTATGCGGCGTTTTGGGATATTCCTGGCAGACTGCACTTGGAGCTGTTTTTATCAGCGGAATTCTGCTGACTGTCCTGACTATCGCGGGGGGAAGAACAATAATGTGCGAGGCGGTCCCGGAGAACCTGAAGTACAGTTTTGCAGCAGGAATCGGTCTCTTCATAACATTTGTCGGTCTTGTAAACTCGAAGATCGTAGAGCTTGGAACAGAAGGAGCCCCTGTTCACGTAGGGGATCTCAACAGCCCCGGGGTTATGCTTGCGGTTCTTGGTTTTCTCATTATATCTGTTATGGAGCTTCGAAAGATCAGGGGATCCATTCTTTTCGGGATAATTATCGTTTCGATTTTAGGGTTCATAACAGGGCTGGCGCCTTACCCCGAGGCCGTATTCAGCCTCCCACCGGACATATCACCTGTATTTCTCCAGCTGGATATTGCCGGGGCGTTGACATGGGGTATGTTTGCCGTTATTCTCACGATATTTACAATGGCTTTCCTTGATACGATGGGCGGTTTGATAGGGGTCTCGGCACAGGCGGGATTTCTCGATGAGGAGGGAAATCTCCCTGAGATTGAAAAACCCTTCCTTGCCGACGCCCTTTCCAATATATTTGCAGGTCTTGCAGGAACAACTACGAGCGGGGCATTTATGGAATCTGCAACGGGAGTTCTTGCAGGAGGCAGAACCGGCCTTACCGCTCTTTTCGTCGCATTATTGTTTGCCTTGTCTCTCTTTCTCACTCCTCTATTCGCTGCAATACCGTCAGCCGCAACCGGGCCTGCAATGATAATGGTCGGCCTCATAATGATGCAGCCGTTGGTTAAAATCGATTTCTCGGATTACAGCGAGATGATCCCGGCCTTTGCCGTCATTATTCTGATGAGCTTTACTTATAATATCGGGGTCGGCATATGCAGCGGCTTTGTTCTCTATCCGCTCTTTAAAATTATCGCAGGGAAAAAAGATGAGATAAATCCTTATTCATGGATTTTATTCGGCCTTTGCCTTCTGTTTTTTATATTTTATCCGTACTGATTCTATTTTTTAATTTTTTTTCACCCTTTGCCTGACATGAACAGACTAAGGGCAATTCCTGTTATGAGTGCAACAAGTGCATCCGACCCGAAGTATTCTATCGAGAGAAGATTATTCAGGGGAATACCTCCCCAGAAATGCCCGAGTATAATTGAAAGACCAAAACCGAGCAGGGCTACGACTGCAAAGTGACGTAGTCCTGTCAGGTAGTTGTGATATGTCAGCCTGATGAAGATGAAGGCCGCTGCCATGAAGATCAGGAAAAAATATAATCCTGTTTCAGCAGAGGCAGCTGCAATAGTTTTGGATGAGAAAATTCCGAATTCCGCTATTATCAGGTATATTATCACCATTCCGACTGAGTTGTCTTTGTGGATATTGAGGAAAGGAATTATTGACTGCTGCTCCTCTTCTGCAGGCTGGGGCCGGGAGGCAGGAGGATGGGCTGTATCTCCCTCCCAATATTCGGCAGGCGGGGGGTAGCGCGGGGTCTCCTGCTGTGCCTGTTGCAATTTCATTTCCCTGCCTTTTTTATACGACTTTACAGCCTTATACAAGGCTATTCCTACTGCAAGGATGCCGCATAGAAGGCCTGCAAGACCGAATATTATATTGTCAGGAGTCAGCCCTTCTGTTATAATCCTTAAAAGGAAGTCCTGGAAGAATATATACGCGGCAATCAGAATTATGATGAATATAAAGATTTTTTTTGCTCCCGGAGCTACAATTTTTGTAAATTTTTTCAGTATTAATATGAGGCAGTAAAGAATTATGAGGGCAACCATTATTGCAAAAAGGTCACCCGACTGGACCTTTACGGGCAGTTCCGCCAGGTAATTCGTACCCTGCACTAAGTATGACTGGATATCCATCTTGTCTCCCATCCCAAATTTGGTAATTTTAAATGTATCCCTTGTAAATAATAAATTGTTGTTTTAATTTGGGTGAAATTTGACTGTCCTGTCTTCACAACCGCATGGCATGAAGGTTATATAATGTATTCTGATGGTCCCGTAACATGGGAATTTGGTTTATTAGCTTTTTTAATTATTGGATTCGTGGTAGCTGGATTTGTTGTAACAAAACGATAGAATCGGATACACTTTTTTATTACTTACTACAATTTTCAATTATGCTTGTTGAAAATCTCCTTCCTAATATTTTGGTTTCTTTGATAATATCGCCAATTGTAATTGTAATAACTTATTGGTTGAATAATAAATGGGATTATTATCAACACCTATTCAATTTAATTGACGAAATTGAATTTAATATGAAAGAATTAAATAAATTTCCTGATAATTTTGAAAAATTCCTTAAGGCAGATTATTCAGAAGAGATATGGTTACCTAAAACAGTTACAATAAAACCTGTAAATCTAGTCACAAAAGAATCTTTTATACATAAAATACGCTTTTTTACTTATAAGGCAACTGTAGATCCTCCAAGTTATCTAATTAATGAATCAGGATTTCTCTATTCATATTTTTCAGATAATGCTTATGTTATGTTTGTAAACAAAGGATATCCATTGATAGTCCAATCAAAAAATGGTTTTATAAAATCGCTTTTTAATGATAATTATGGGGAGAATGTAGTGAAAGGAGGGAAATTTGAAAAAATTTCTAAATTTTATCACTATTGTAATGAATTTAATTTCTTCTCTCAAAAAATTGAAGAGATAATAAGACAGGCAAAACGGGAAAAAAATGATAGAAAGATGGAATTATGTTCAGTTGATATGAAAGATTTATCTGAAGATTCCTTTGATAAAATAAAAAAAGAATATTCTGGAATTGGAATTAGTGAATTAAAAAATTCAAGATTCAATTTTTTTGTGTGGATTTTTATAATCTTCATAGCCATTGTAGCAATATTTGTAATTTATATAATGTCTATATTGAATCAAGAAAATTTAGTGAATAATTTGATAACCGTATATGAAATTATACAGTCAAAATTCTTTGTAAGTTAATTCAATTTTAATATATATCAGCGCCCCAAACCCAAAAAGAAACGTCCCGGCCGGGACTTGAACCCGGGTCGAAAGCTCCGGAGGCTCTCAGGATATCCTCTACCCTACCGGGACCCTTAAAAAAATCAATATAGATTGTGTTTGCCGGATATTAATAGATTAGTGCTTTTTCTGGTTGTAAAGCGCCCAGATCTTGCAGGCTCCCTCGTGGCTGACCATGCAGGGTCCGACAGGTTTTCTTGGGGTGCATACCTTTCCGAAGAGTTTGCAGTCCGTCGGATCGGCGATTCCCCTTAAGACCTTATCACAGATGCATGCCGAGTGCTTGTCGACGTGTTTTATCTCGACACCGAACTTCTTCAGGGCATCATACTTTTCAAACTCGGGTTTAAGTTTCAGACCGGACTCCGGTATAACCGGGAAACCTCTCCATTCTACGTCGGAAGGTTCAAAGACCTGATTCATAATATCCACTGCCTTTTGGTTTCCTTCCCTTGTAACAGCTCTCGGGTAGGCGTTTTCAACCTCTGCTCTTCCTTCGCGGATCTGCTTTACGAGCATATAGAGGCCAAGGAGGATGTCGTCCGGCTCAAAACCCGCGACCACCTGCGGAACGGGGAACTTCTCGTATTCGTGATAACCGGAGACGACACATACATGCCCGGGAAGCATGAAGCCGTCGAGAGATGCCTCCCCCTGCTCGAGCAGGAACTTCATCGCAGGCGGAACAAACCGGTGGCAGCACATTATACTGAAATTATCCGGCGGGTTTGTTAGGAGCGTAGCCGCAACCGTAGGTGCAGTCGTTTCAAATCCGACAGATATGAACACAACCTCTTTATCGGTCTCTTTTGCTATTTCTACTGCTTTATGAACGCCCTGTACTATCCTGACATCTCCATCACAGGATTCAAGAGCTCCCTTTGTTCCCGGGACACGCATTAAGTCCCCGTATGTTGCGATGATGCAGTCCTTTTCCGACAGTTCGATTGCCGCATCGATCTCTCCCTGGGGGGTGATGCACACGGGACAGCCCGGTCCCATCACAATTTTCAGGTTATCCGGCAGAATACTCCTGAGCCCTGATTTAGCGATTGCAGCCTCGTGGGTTCCGCATATATGCATGAAGGTATATTCTCTGTCAACAATATCCCTGAGCGCTTGTTTGATATCCGTCTGATCAATCATATCCTGAATAAAATTTGTGTTAGGTTGTAATTAGCTATCCGATCGTAATTCATGTAAAATTATAATTTTTTCCTTTTCCAATACTATTCATGATTGAATACTTCCTTGGGGGGCTGATAATACTCACCGGGATACTGGGAGGTCTTATACTCCTCAGGATTTTTGCTTACCTTGAAAAAAAGGCGGCAGATACGGAAAATGTAATGGATGACATTCTTTTTGCATCTATTGGAAAACCTCTGGCAATCTCAGTAATAATAATCTCAGTATATTATGCACTGCTACACATTGCCCTGCCTGCCGAATATTCGTGGCTTGTTGATGCCAAAGCGCTGAACGTTGCTCTTATATTGATTGCAACCTGGATTATTTCAGGATTTTTTCACAGTTTTATATCAAGTTATGGGCAGACACTTTCGTCAAAGACCAAATCAGAACTGGATGACAAGCTCTTTGGAATACTTGAATCTTCGATAAAATACATAATCTGGTTCCTCGGTTTTATCTACATTCTAAACTACCTGGGAATCGAGATTACACCGATTATTGCCAGTGCAGGTGTCTTTGGAATCGCGATTAGTTTCGCTGCCAAGGACATTATCTCAAACTTCTTTGGCGGTGCGATGATTCTTGCAGACAAGCCTTTTAAAGTAGGTGATCGTGTGAAGATAAACGACGAGCTTGGGGACATCGTAAGCATCGGGGTCAGAAGTACAAGGGTAAAGACACTTCAGCACCAGCTTTTAACGATTCCAAACTCCGTCTTCAGCACATCGATCGTAACAAACTACGCAATGCCTGATGTAAAACTCAAAGTCAAGATCCCGGTATCTGTTGCATATGGCAGTGATGTAAGAAGGGTTAAAGAGATTCTTCTGGAAATTGCCAACAGGGCTGCGGAAGAAGAGGACTATATTTTAAAAGATCCTGTACCAGGCGTATATTTTCTGGAATATGGTGAGTCAGGACTGAACTACATGATGGTCATATGGGCAGGGAAATTCAATATGTCGTGGGAAGTAATGGACAAGATAAATTTCCTGATCGATGAGAGGTTTACAGAAGAAGGGATTGAGATTCCGTTTCCCCAGATGGATATTCACCTGAAAAAAGAATTTATTTGAGATCCGACTCTTCATAAGAGTCTTCAGGTAATTCTATCTTTTTAGTAATCTCTGATTTTATCAGGGTTATCTGCTCGTCTCTTGGGATAGAGATATCTGTGAGCATCTCGAATTCGGAAACCAGGTCTGTATCAAGGCTCTTGTCAACCATGATAAAGTATCCCTGGATGCCCTGAATGCGAATTTTATTTATGATAAAGTGTACAAAACGGCTTACTGACACTTTATTGGAATATATGAGCATTGTATTTATCGTGTCAAAGACAAAAGCAATTTTTTCGTCCTGAATTCCCTTCATAATATTTGTAATCAGGATGCCTGCTTTTGTCAGGTCTCCCGGCCTGTCGATGAAATTAACCTGTTCGGTATCCTCCATTCTTTTTCCTATTGCCTGTGGTGTGACCATATCAATGAAGAAAAGGTTGCTGGTATCGATTCCGGTTTTTTCATAATTTTTCATCTGGATCTCTGAAGGGACATTGGTTGTAACTATGATGATATGATAGCCCATCTCAGTTAATGCTGAGATTATCTCATTATTTCTCTTTCTGACGCCCGTTGCACCGGAACGTACAAGAAAGATGTTATATTCCGATGAGAGATTGTCAATACTAACCATTTCGATACATCAACCTTGTGAACGGAAAAAATCCGAACAAACTTCCCTTATGGAGTATATATAAATGATTCAACTTTTAAATCCTTTTTCCCTCTATTTGAGGATTTTTGTATTTAGATTGTTATCATTGTTGCAGGTTTTCCTTCCCGACAAGTAATTATTTGTCTATTCCTGCAATAGTATTGATTTAATGATAGGTATTTCCACAAGCTGCCTTGCTGAAGTTCCCCTGGAACATGCACTGGATGTTTTATACGATATTACAGATACGGTTGAGATTGTGGATGACGGCCTTCACTATATGGATAACCCGGATATTGCAGAATGCTTTGATTTCAACTATTTCATCCACTCTCCCTCGAGAGGGGTGAATATTTCCTCGCAGCTTGAAATTATAAGGAAAGCAAGCGTCGAGGTTCTGGCACAATGTGCTGGTATTGCTTCTGATATAGATGCAGGTGCGGTGATAATTCACCCGGGATACTTTTCTCATATTTTGCAGAGGGATATCGGGATCTTCCAGCTTGAAAAATCGCTTCTTGAACTGGGCGGTATCGCCGATGAGTATTCTGTCAGGTTTCTTGTTGAAAATATGCCTGAATGGAATTATTTCCTGCTTAAAAGGCCTGAAGAGCTGCCTTTGATCAACGGATTCGGTTTTGTCCTGGATGTCGGGCATGCGAATACCAACTCATGCCTTGATGAATTTTTACAGGAGCCGGTCTCGCATTTCCATATACATGACAATAACGGAAAGGAGGACTCCCATCTCCCGCCGGGGAAGGGAAACATCGATTTCGGACCGGTTTTCGATGCTATTGAACGGAACGGTGCCCCGGGGATTATTGAGGTAAACACCATTGAGGGTGCAAAAAAGAGTCTTGAATTTATAAGAAAGATGCGTCCCGGACTTTTTTCAAGGTAAATATAGGACTTTCCCCGGAAAAATCAGGTTTTTCCGGAATTCAAATCAGTTACAATTTTATATGTTTTCCATCCACTTTATTAGTGCAATTTTTGCCTCAGTGGCTCAGCCGGCAGAGCGCGTCCTTGGTAAGGACTGTGCCTGAATCACCGCGTCCCTGAGTAATTAGCCTCCGTGGCATAGTGGTATCGCGCTACCTTGGTAAGGTAGAGGTCGCGGGTTCAAGTCCCGCCGGAGGCTTAACTATTTTGAGAGATTTTAATTTAAGAGTTTAATTCCTCAGGCGAGATTTGAACTCGCGACCTCGTCCTTACCAAGGACGCGGTTCAATTAACTTCGTCCTAAATTTTATATGAAGCTATGATCAATATTCATTCGTGTCAAAAAAGGTGACTTTCGATCAATACCTGGGTGAGAAGCTGGATGCCGATGAAATCTCAGCTTATGAAAAGGAGATTATTGCAAGGTGGATCGGACGTCGGAAATCAACTAAGAACACTTCCCATGCTACACAGAAAAAACAGGCATATAATGCTGTAGCAATATGTCAAATCCTTCATGAGAACGGTGCAGCGCTGGATACATGCCACGGCGGAGATCTTTATCAGGTCGTAGAAGATATAACTGAATCTTGTACACAAAACAGCCGGCAGACGAAGATTACGATCCTAAAAGGTATCGCTAAATATATCGATCAATGGCATCATCAAATACCAGATCTCTCTCGGCAGCTGGACGATGTGAAGGCTGGTTCAGCTGAGAGAAATGTAAAAGAAATCTTGTCCCTTGAGGAATGGGATACTGTTCTCAATACCCCTATGAGCGCCAAAGACCGAGCCATGATCGCTCTGATGTACGATGGTTATCACCGGCCGAAAGAAATCCTTATTTTGAAATGGAGTGACCTGAAGGTCACAAAAAAAGGTATCGAGTACCGTATTACTTTTAAAACTAAGAAACCGCGGACAATCTTACAGAAAAAAGAAACAACTGCAATTCTGGAACTCTGGAGGCAGGAACTTGGGGCAAAGTACGGGGAGGACCCTCGGCCTATATTTCCGGATAAAAATGGATTACAATATAAAAGCACAACACCTGTTCGAGACCTTGTAGATGATTTAAGAGAAAAAACAGGACTTAAGATGAGCCCTTCTTCTTTTCGCAATACAGGGATTACTCATGATGTCGAGGCTGGGTTGCCTACTTCATACATCTGTCTCAGGGCTTGGGGGGATACCTATAACGAATTGATCAATATCTATGCTGACCCCAGCAGCTCGCGGTTCCAAGCAGACATCCAGGGACGTGAAGAGGTGTCTGTTGAAACTGCTTTGAAGAGACGTAAAATAGCAGCAGTGGTGATCTGTCCCTCGTGTGAAGCTGTCAATGCTCCAGGTGCACAGTATTGTAATGACTGCGGGGCTGGTTTAACCAAAGAGGCTGTGATGTTACTTGCAGCGACAAAAGGCAGTCTTGCAGAGAACCAGAGCATTTCCCAAGAAAAGTTCAATGAGATGCTTGCAATAGCGCAAAAACAAGGCAAAGCATAATTTTTTTACTTTCACTGTGCGTGGAATAGAGTTTATTTTTATTTCTTAGAATTTTTTGAATGAGGTTAGCGTAGTGACTTCAAAGCGTCATAATAAAAGACGCCTACACCCTCCCGATGCACGACTACGCATGCAACAAGATGTTTCAGCTGGACGAGCCACAGGCAGTACGACCCCAGCGCGTGAGGGGATCATGGGGGCGTCAGAGAGTATCGACGAAAGAATAGAACGGAGACTGTGTGAAAATCCATTACTCACGCATCTGCTCAAAGAATATCTCTCTGATTAATTCTTTATATCTCTCCGTTTTCAAGCTTCTTTATCCTCTTTGAGTCTTTTTAGCACCTTTATTATCCGTTCATCGAATTCTTCATTAGTCATATTTGTGATATCAATTTTACTTTCTTGATCACGATCTAATTTCTCCTGTGTAGCACGTCTTATATATTCCATTAATGAAATACCTAAATCATCAGCTGCTTTTTTAGCACTATTCCTTAAAGAAATAGACATTTTTACTGTTGTTTGAAATTCCTTTTTTTCTTTGGCAACCATGGGAAATAACATCTTTTAACATCAATATATATCTTTTCACACCAAAGGACATCAAAGAACATCTTTATATACCATGTATTCTAATGAGTGTATATGGTGTCCAAAGATGTTCCAATCGAACCGGACAAAAAAGTTCAGGTTTGTTTTAAGTTAGACACCGGTGATGCAGAGCTGTTATCTGACCTTGCCAGTAAAGACCACAGAACAAGAGCAGGATTTACAAAAAACATTGTTTTAGAATTTCTTGAAGAATTTAAAAAATCTCAGGAGCAGTAGCCATGACAGCTGAAATTATGATCCCGCAGGATCAGTATGATGCTCTAATGAAAGACCCTCTTTACAAAGAACGGATTGAAATCGGCCTCCGCATCGGGGTTGTTGAGATCGTGAAAAGTGAGGATGATGAAAATGCAGGATATAATTGATGCCGGCCCCGCGACCGCGACGACCAAGAAGCAGGTGGGAACCGGCAATATAGGTTTTTGCTGTCCTGATTCATTAATTGGACGGACAGTGTATAATACGCCCTCTGGTGAGGGGAATGTTCGAGGCGGCCTTTCGGGGCTTGCCCAGGTAATTGACTGGATCAAGAGAAACAGATCGGAGAACCTCCAGTGCCCCTATTGTGGTGCCAGGCTGAGTGCCGATCGCCTTGAGGGATATCCGCACCCAGGCGGGTGGCAGGTTCCTGGTCTCGACAAACAGTGGCTTTCTATTTCATGTTATTCAAGCCGCTGTAAGGGCAGAGAAATCAGCCTGAACAAGATCGGGATCTTCGACGACGGAACTTTTCTGAATGGGGACGGTGTGGAGGTGCTCCGGCCATGAACCCGATGCTCTTCCCTGTCAATCTCAAGAAGAAAGAGAATGACGACGGGGATCCTTACTGGTTCGCTGAACAGAAGCAGCTGAATGTGTGTGCTTCTGAGTATGAGATGGAAGACTGCCTGGATTCAATCAGGGACAGAATCAAAAATGCCTTCAAGGAGATGGGCTGCACTGACGACAAGTTCGCCCGTTTGACTCTGGATCTTGTAGCTGCCAAGGCCGAGATCGAAGTAGACATCAAGATCAACCGGACCCTCGATGAGTTCACAGCAACTCGTATTGAGACTGAGGCCTCCGAGGAGCAGGAAGATGAAGTTCCGGAACTCGATGGCGGCATGGCTGCTCTTCCTGGATTTTCAGAAGAATTTCCTGAAAACTGGACACCTCAAACAGGGGACATTGTCGCCTTCAAGAAACCAATTCTCATGGAAGAATGTGGGGTATTCACTGTAGATACAGATGTGCCTGAAGATTGTGAAGGATTGGTTTTCCTTACGCCTATTGACAAACCTGATACGGCACCGTTCCCTGAAAGCATAGGAAACATCATTCCATGTAAGATCGACAAAGAAAATCCTGACCTTGAGCTTTGCAAGCAGTTCAAGATGTATCAGGAAATGGAGTTCGTAAACTCTGGAGATGTGACTGAGGAAGAAACCCCGAAGACTTGTGATGGCGATTGCCTGGAGTGTGACTGTGCCGAAGGGGATCTCCCTCCGTGCGAAAAAGATCCTGAATGGGAACCCAGACCTTTCGAGCATGTAACGATCCGAGATCCAGAATCTCTTGAAGAGTGCGGAGTATTCTACGTTGAAGATCGTTTCTTCCAGAAGAAATGTTTAGACGGCCATGTACTGATTTCGCCCATCGTTACCCCTGCGGGGCACAAAAATTCTAACAGTATTGAGGTCATTAGATCCCGTCTCAAAAAGGGTCCAGAATCACCGTCCGCAAAAATCTGCAGGGCTAAAAACTGCAGTGATCTCACCCAACGCACAGACGGCAGACAGCCGTACTGTGGTATGACAGGGTACACTCCTTCATACAACCGATGCTGCCCCCATGACCTCGAAGAACTTTGTAAGCAGCAATCTGAGTATCTCGGTGAGACTATCGAGATCAAGTTGAAGACAAGCTTCCCTGAAGGTGGCGAGGCCTGATGCTGAAAGCTGAAATCACCCTTGATCCCGGTTATGTAGAAGACACAAAAATCGAGATCTTCGGTAGAGACACACAGGAGATCCTTGACCATGCTTTCTCCTGGATTGCTGCTGATCTGATCGAGAAGTGCGATTCTGAAGACGCTGTAAAAACACTTGCAGAGGCTCTCTCTGGGGCAGAGATCACTGTCTGGAAAAAGGAGAGTGGTGCCTGATGCCGATGAATGTTCCTGCCCAAGAGGCGATCGACGAGTTCCTTCAGTTCCTGCAGGAGAACCGAGCTTCTCTGGATACAACCAGTGAGGATGGATTCGTTCTGACATTCCCCCAGAACCACACTATCCTGCCAGGGACTCTTGCTCGGGCAGAAGAATACTTCTCTGCAGGCGGCTACGAGGCTCCGGAAATTACAGCCTCATTCAGCGGCCAGATCACAATAACCTGGTCCAAGGAGGTGGACTGAGATGTCCGGAGATATCAAGACCTCATCCGAGGCCCACCTCAAGAAGCTGCGGACTGTTTATCACAAGAACCCGGAGCTCGTCGACGAGTTTGTCAAGGCTCTTGAGTTCAAGTGCGATATCTGCGACGCTGACGGATGTGACGAGTGCATATACGACCGTCCAGATCATCCTGTTCAGAATTGCGTCGTCTTTTGCGAGAGTGGGATTGAACGTCTCAATATGCTTATGGAGCAGGTCCGGAGGGATGCCTGATGCACGACATCGTCATGAAAAAACCCCAGCACCCGAATGAGATCTACATCAAGGTCTTCTGCGAGAGGAAGTGCCGAAGCGGATCTCTCACACTGAACCGGGCAGAGTACATCGGGAAGCCAGTGCACTGTCCTGCCTGTGGCAATCCCATCGAGGTTCCGGAACTGCAGGGAGGTGAAGGCGATGAGTAAGGCTCAGGGCGCCGCTCTCAAGCTGGCAGTATGCCCCATGTGCGACAGGCTATTCTACATTGAGGATGGCCACTGCCCTGATTGCGGGTGGCCGAAGATCAAAGGCGATTATCCTCCGAGGCAGGAGGTGAAGGTCCATGATTGAAAAAGGCCTGATTTCTGCAGAGTCGGATATCATCAAAAATCTGGAGCTGGCTATTGAGAACCGCCGGGTGAAACTGCAGAACAGTACCCAGCTCAAGAAAGACATCGAGGCCGCAACATCCCTGGAAGTCCATGAAGAAGCCGAACGCAGGAAAGCAGAGGGAGACAATTCTCTCGGCAACGAGACAAAGCGAAAGCCCTACTACCAGGAGCTCCTGCAGAAGCACGATACTTATCCCACTCTTGACGGCCTGATTGACACCCTGGCTCATGAAATCAAAGTTCTCGAAGCTGAACACGGTTTCCAGAAGAGGACATTCTATCGTGAGATGTCAAAGGTCGTCGCGGTCGTCAGGGAGGTGTCAGAGTGAACGAGGAAAATTTTGTTGAGGTCAACCCGTATATCGAGCACAAGACTCCCTTTATCAGACTATACATTGGGGATGAGGAGGGCTACGGTCACGGGAAGAACCTATCAATATCTGAAGCCGAAAAACTCGCCTCAGATCTCAATAAGGCGATCGAGAAAGCAAAGGGGGTCTCGGAATGATCGACAGACAGACACTGCAGGTTATCAGGGCCCGACAGTACGACCTCCAGCAATCGATGAGAGACCACAAGGTCCTCCGGCCGGCTGACCTCCCCCTCCCGGTGATCATGTATCATCGAGCCCAGAGACTCAGAGGAGGTGTTGCTTCATGAGTGAGAACTTACCTGCAGCACAGGACTCTAAAACACCTGCAGAGTATTCAGCCGAGCAGATGCAGACCATTCGCAACATCTGTGCTCCTGATTGCACCGATAACGAATTCTATGTCTTTATGCACCTTTGCAAGACCTATGAGCTTGACCCTTTCCTTGGTCAGATTTATGCCATTAAGCCGAAGGGAAAGGCCGCGAAAATTTTCTGTGGTAAAGACGGCATGCTTGCCATTGCTCATCGTTCCGGCCAGTTTAACGGCATGGAGTCTGGGACAAGAATTGATCCTGATGGTGAAATTATCGGGTGGGCTAAAGTCTACAGAAAAGACGCAGAGTTCCCGTTCTATTCTGAGGTCCGGTATGGCGAGTATAATCAAAACACTTCAATCTGGCAGACAAAGAAGCACACAATGATCGAAAAAGTCGCCAAGGTGCATGCACTCAGAGATGCGTTCACTATTGCAGGCCTTTACACAGAGGACGAAATCGATGTGAACAGTCTCCCCAGGAGAGATGCTTCCTCTATGCCATCGCCAGGAGCAGGGCCCGATACGGGAACCTGTATTGTGGAAGGATGTGGTCTTCCGGTGGATGAAGCGACTATGGAAAAAATCAGGCCATACCTCGAAAAGATGGGCGGCCCGATGTGCAGGAACCATGCAATTGAATGGTTCAATAACCATCCGGAGGCGATGGAACAATGAAGCTCAACTCTCTAAAAATCTCCCGGACCGTGAAGGTTGCCGGGGGAGAAACCACCATTGAAGGTGTGTTCACTGACCTAAAAGAGCACGAAGGTGTCGATGCTGTATCTCAGGTTGAAGACCTGGCTGTCTTCGCAATCAACGAGGCCCTTGAGAAGATCAACGATGCGCCAAAGGAAGAGAAGACTCAGCATCCGGAACCGGCTCCCGGGACTGACTTCGATAAGAAGCCTGAACCAACACCCCAACCAGGTAATGCACCGGAAACTCCAGGACCTGAAAAGGATCCCGAACCAGAGTCACGGCCGGCGGATGCACCAGCTGAAGTACCTGCTGCTGCACCTGAACCAGCCTCTGCAGAGGATGCACCCTATATCTGTGATCAGTGTGGAGACTCAGCGACGAAGAACGACAAATCCATCTCAGCTGAGTTCCTGCCGAAGGATATGGCTGGCAAGGTCCTGTGCCAGAAGTGCATGCAGCAGTTCAAGAAGGACCAGCTGGACGGTAAGAAGCCGGAGATCTCGGAAAAGCCCCCGGTCGAAGAAAAACCTGCAGAACCTGCACCTACTGTGGAGGAGGATACTGGATTCAAGTGTTCCTCATGTGGAAAGCCCATATCGAAGGCTGAAGAGCAGCTATCTAACATCTTCATGGGCCGTGCTCTTTGCAAGAAATGCCTGGAGGAAGCCCAGAAATGACGCTTGTTAAGTATTCAATCCAGATCAGCCACAATGGCAAAACCCTGATTGATCAGTCCGGAGAAAAAGAAATCCCGGCCGAAGAGGCCCTGGAACTTTCTTCATCCTTTCTCGATGTGGTCGGAGGCGTTGCATCTCACGCTCCCACTAAACCCCTCCGGAAGAATTGGACTGAGAAAGAGCTCTGGTCTATCATGTCTGCTGAGTCTGCAGCTGATGCTGTGGAGATGTTCTTTGAGGCGAATCCACATTCTACCAGGACAAGACGAGCCGTGGAGAAGGCCTTCAACAGGCACGTTGCCCCGACCCTCGAGAAACCTGTCGAAGAGATTAAAGAGACCCCGGATCTCCCAGCCCAGCCACTCGTCGATGAGTGCGAGAAGGAGCAGGACCTCGAGAGGGAAAAACTCCTGGACGACTGTGAAGTCTGTGACGGCACTTGCCTTGGATGCGACAAGGACTCTGCAGATGAGTTCGAAGAGGAGCAGGAAGAATCCCTCCCTTCTCAAGTAAATCATTGTGAGGAATGTGGTGCAGAAGTCTCTGACGATCGGGCCGACGTTTCATTGATATTTACCGGAAAGGTCCTGTGCACCAAGTGTCACGACGATAAGATGGGGACAAAAAGCGCCCCTCCGGAAGAAGAGATCCCTGTCACACAGCACGCCCCGGTCGACGATGAAGAAGAGCCTCAAAAGGAAACCGGCCGAGGCCGATCCTGGACGGACCCCGAAAAGGAGATCCTTCTTTGGAGTGGTAGTGCAAACGAGGCCCTGGAAAACTACAGGAAGAACTATCCTGATTCCTCCCGAGGGGATAAGTCAATTTCCTCGATGTGGTATCACTTCAAGAACACAGGTAAGCTGAAGTTCTCCTTCAAGATCGATCAAAACGTCCGAATCACCGATCCTGATCTCCCTCACTACGGAGAAGTAGGTCGGGCTGTAGAACTCAGACAAAACACCGTGCTAGTGAGGATCGGTCCCAGCACGATCTGGGTCTCGAGAGACAGTCTGGAGGTGGAATCATCTGCCAGGAACTGACTTTTGATGAACTCTGCGAGAGAGTGCCCCGGTGCAAGAGATTGCCCTGGAAGCAGCTGACAAAGATCCGCCGCCTTGTTCAGGACAGGAATGAGCACCTCAATGCCGGCCACATAGTGCAGGCCTCAGGCGTCTCGGCGGATATCAGGACAAAACTCTATGTCTGGCTAACCCTGAACGGAGCGAACAGGCACGAAGTCGATCATGTGGCAGAGGTGATCTGAACGGTCGAGATCCCTGAACAGCTGAGAGTCTGCCGGTTCATCAAGGTCCTCTCTAAAGAGAAGAAGGCCTTCGAGCGAGGCTGGCAGAACGACCAGAACTATTCTGCAGACGACCCTGAGCTCCTCGAGCACATCGCATCCGGAGGGAACTACGGGGTGATGCCGGCCGGGGGGATATGCATCCTGGACGCCGACTCGGCCATGAGATTATCGGAACTCGGGGCTCTGGACCCTTTCCTCGACACATTCTTTGTGAAGACTGGCGGGGAGGGATTCCGGGGCCATTTTTATTTCCGGTGCCAGTTCCCCTCCTCCGAGAAGATCATCCTCTACGATCCGGAGACAGAGAAAGACCTGGGAGATATCCGTCCCGATGGATGCAAGGCCTACTGTGTGGGTCCGTCATGCATCCACCCTTCCGGAAAGACCTACGATATCGCCAACGATGCCCCGGTACGTGAGTTCACATATGAGGAGTTCCAGGAGACGGTCCTCTCCAAGGTCATGACAGGAGAGGATATCCGCCGGCACCGTGAAGAGCAGACAGCCATCAAGACCCTGCCGAAATCGAACGAGTCTCTGGTCGACCGGCTGGGCCTTGACGTGATTCAGTTCCTTGCCCCAGTGAACCCCCGGCCCCGTGATAATCAGGTCGAAGGAGAGCACCCGGTTCACGGTTCCGACACGGGCTCAAACTTTGTGGTGGACCCTATCCGGAACGTCTGGTATTGCCGGCGCCATAACACAGGGGGTGGCCCTCTCGAGGCCCTAGCCATTGCCGAGGGCATCATAGAATGTGCCGATGCCGGTCGCGGCTGTCTCGATGGCCGCTGGCCCCAGATATTCGACGCTCTGAAAAAGCACGGGTATGCCGACAAGCTGGCCGAGCTCGAGGCTGAGAAACAGCGTGAGAAGAAGTCCGAGCCTACGACCGCCGAAGTGAAACACAGCGCAAACCAGAAGTTCGCTCTGACCGATGCAGGGAACTCTGACAGGCTGGTCCACCAGCATGGAAATATACTCCGGTATTGTGTGACTTTCAGGTCCTGGTATATCTGGGACGGCCACAGGTGGAAGCGGGACGACCGGAACGAGATCCTGAGTATTGCAACTCTCACAGCAAGGTCGATCCTTGTCGAGGCTTCCCAGGCCACTGAAGACAGGCACCGTCTGATTATTAAATGGGGGATGGATTCTCAGTCGCTCTCGAACAGGAACAACATGATCAAGGGCGCCACGCCTTATGTCGCTATTACTCCTGATGAGTTTGACCGCAATCCATTCTTAATCAACCTGAAGAACGGCACTCTGGACTTATCGACTCTGCAGGTGAAGGAACCGGACAAACAGGATTTCATGACAAAAAGCATGGATGTTTCGTACGTTCCGGAGGCCAAATGCCCTCTCTGGATGGAGCACCTGAACCTGATTTTTGATGGCGACCAGGAACTCATCGAGGGGTTTCAGGAGGCCGCCGGCTACTGTCTTCTCGGGGACAACCCAGAGCAGCAGATCTTCTTCCTATATGGGACGGGGAAGAACGGGAAAAGTGAGACAATGAAGGTTCTGTCCCGCATCTTTGGTGAATACCATGTCAACATTGCAGCTGAGAGCCTGATGGTGAAGAGAGGGGATGCCCCTCGGTCTGATATCGCACGGATAGTCGGGGCCCGTCTCGTTACGGCCTCTGAGGCTTATGAGGGAGCTCGTCTTGCCGAGTCTGTCATCAAGCAGCTTACCGGCGACGACCAGGTGACGGTCCGAAGACTCTATGAGAACGAATTCTCCTTCAAACCCGTCTCGAAAATCTGGATGGCCACGAATCACAAGCCCCGGATTGCAGGCGTTGACGATGGTATCTGGAGACGTATCCAGCTCTGGCCCTTTACAGTTACAATCCCCACAGACAAGCGTGTCGCTAATTATGGAGATGTTCTGCTGCAGGAAGCTGCAGGGATCCTGGGCTGGTGCCTGGAAGGGTTCCGGAGGTACAGGGAGCACGGGTCGCTATTCGTGCCGGATGCGGTCAAGGTTGCAACGGCAAGCTACAGGACAGAATCTGATTCTGTCAGGTCATTCCTGGAAGATGAGACAAAAGAGGATCCTGAAAACCGGCTGTCCCGGAAGGAGCTATTTGAACGATATGAAGACTGGTGCACAGAGATTGGAGACGCACCGGTGAACAATAGAAAATTTGCACAGATCATGAGATCTGTGTCTTATATTACAGAACTAAAACGAGGTGGAAACCGTATGTGGAAGGGCCTGAGATGGAAGACCAGTGATGAAAAAGATCAGGAGTTGAGAGATCAAATGACGGCGTCGGCCGAGCGGCTGGGAGTGATGCCAAATGCTTAAGGGGGCACATTGGGCACATAAAATTAAAAACCTGTTTAAGAGTTCAGGAGTGGAAAAGTTTTGCGGGAATGTGCCTACCTGCCCCTTAGGGGCACTTTTGGGGTCAGGGGGCGCACTAGGGCATAACTTTCTCTATGTACATATGTATTATTTTCTTTTACAAAGAAGTGCCCCTAAGTGCCCTTTAGGGTACATGACCGGATCCGACCTGCCCCTCGTCACGGGATCGACCCCTCGTCTTCACTTTTCAAGGAGTGGTTTCTCATGAAGAAGATGAAGTTCGAGGATCCGGATTTCCCGAACTCGATCGTCACGACTTTCCGCCTTCCTCCAGTCAACCTCGATGTAGGCGATCCTATCCAGCTGATGCAGCAAGACGGGACACCGTGGGACGGATATCCTCACTACCGGGTGACGGGAGTCGAGACCCGGCCGTGGAACCAGATGCCCCGGAGCCTCTTCCGGAAGCATCACTCCTGCGGCCGGGAACAGAACCCCCGGCAGGCCATCGAGCACCTGATGCGGAGATACTACGGGTTCGACTTCTGGGTCGGGGCCGAGGTGACCTGCATCTGGCTGAAGAAAATCGAACCGAAGCCGGCTTTTACCTATCAGCAAAGGGGGGCCCGGGCATGACCCACAAGGTCGTCGAGGTCCGTGAAGGATCCGCATACGCCGGGACGAAGGTCCCTTTCTCCACGTCGGCCTCTCAGATCAAGAAGATGCTCGAGAAGTACGGCTGCACGACGATCGGAGAGATGCAGAAGGCCGGCGAGAAGTATCCGCTGCACACCCTGGTCTTCGAGCATCACGGTATCAACTACATCATCGAGTTCCCAGTCACCTTCTACGTCTCGCAGGGGGGCAGGGTCAAGAAGTTGAACATGAACATCTCAGGCCGGATCATCCACGACCGGATGAAGGCCCTGCTCATCGCCGTTGATATCGACTATATGTCGTTCCGACAGGCCATGATGGAGTGTCTTGCAGTGGCAGGCCCCTCCGGCCGGCCGGTTTCTCTGGCTCAACAGGTCGAAGAGTGCGGCGAGCAGCTGCAGCAGGGGTTCAACATCCTGCAGTGTCTCCCGGGAGGCGATCGCTGATGGCCATCAACAGCTGTGAAAAGGGGAAGAGGGGCGAGCGTGAGTGGGCCGAGTTCTGCAGGAAGCATGGCTTCGAAGACGCCCGGAGGGGCCAGCAGTATAACGGCCTCGAGGGGGAAGACGTCGTCGGCCTCCCGGGCGTTCACTGCGAGGTGAAGAGAGTCGAGAAGCTGAACATCCAGGATGCTATGAACCAGAGTATCAGAGACGCTGAGAGGGGCCAGACCCCAATCGTGGCCCACAGGAAAAACCGGGGCGAGTGGATGGTGACCCTGCCGGCCGACGAGTTCCTGAAGTTGCATGCACAGGTGTGCACAGATGCACAGTGTAGGGGTGAGGGATGATGTCATACAATGAGTTTAAACTCTGCAAGGGCTGCCCGAAAAAAGGCGCCCGCTATTTTGATACTGATGGCTATTGGTGCTGTAAGCATCCGGAAGCCGCGAAACACCAATACCCCTTTGATCCCTCGGATCATCTGGATTGTTCGGAGGAGCGCCTTGAATGGTTCAGGAGACAACACGAAGACCGCGATCCTATCGAAGCACCGATCCCGTTTGTCTGTATGAAGACATGCCCTGAAGGGCATTGGGTCAGGACACCTGAAGGCGGGCAGATGCCGAAAAATCAAACTACTTTGTTCCTTCCGGAGGAAACACCGTGACCGAAGCAGTCATGATGGCCGGCGCAGCGCCAGGCGAGTTGATCTTCGCTATCGGCCGTGTGGTCCACACCTCCAAGCCTCCGAAGGGGCCCTCCGCTCTGGAGCAGATGTCACAGCTCCTCGGGGGCGGGTTCCTTATCGATCTCTATCCCCGGCCCGAGACCCTATCACAGTCCGACCTGCAGAGGGCATGGGGGGCCGGGTTTCTGGTCCCGGAGGATCCCGGGGCGGATATCCCGACCGGGTCCGCGTACGTGACAGCCGATTACATCAGCCTGGTAGTCTACGACCGAAAGACTCAGACCTATTTCATCACCCCTCACGTCTGGGCCTGCAGGGTGGCCTGTGGAAAGAAGGCCCGGGCTCCGATGAAGGAGATGTCCAAGGAGTTGATACCGTGAATGACGCTTACGCTGCTGAGATGGCAGCAATGGAAGCCGAGGCGGAAGCAGCCGCACAGGCCGAAGCTGAGGCCATGATGATGGAGGAGGCAAACGCACAGGCCGCGGAAGCAGACCAAGCACAGTACTTCGAGGCAATGGCCGAAGAGCAGGACCGTGAAAGGAGGGGCCGCCGAAAACTCCTCTACATCTCGGGCCCCTTCTCGGATGATGACAACATCCACGGGGTCGAGCGAAACATCCTCCTGGCCTCAGAGGCGGCCCTGCAGGGATGGCGACAAGGCTTTGCCGTTATCTGTCCTCACAAGAACACTGCTGGCTTTCAGCACGCTACCGATATCCCGCATGAAGTTTGGATCGAGGGCGACCTCGAGATCCTGAAGCACTGCGATGCGATCTGTATGCTGCCTGGTTGGCAGAACTCTAAGGGTGCACTGCAGGAGAAGATCTTCGCGTCTGAGAAGGGATTGGAAATCCTCTACTACCTGAATGGGGTGATCGTCGGAAACCATCCCTCTGGAATGGACATCGTCTGGGGGAACATCGAATGACAACGGCCCCGGTCCTCGGCGATGGAGGAGAGGTCGTCACGGTCCCTCTCTCTGAGGCCATCGCCCTTGCTGAAGCGAGGTATGGGTGCGGAACCTCGACAAGGGATCAGCGAGCCCCCGCTTCAGATGAGAAAGCGATCCGCCGCCGGGAAGCAAAGAGAGACTACTATCTCCGCAATAGGGAACGATTCAGGGTTTACAGCAAGAGACGTTATGAGAAGAAAAAAAAGGTGAGATCATGACCGAAGGAAAGAGATACATCACTCCGGCCGGCCGTCTTATCGGCGTCCAGGAAGGTCTCGGGGGTACGTGGATCACTGCCTACCAGGACCGGGAGAATTACAAATCCTCGGGAGGAGGCAGGCCCCGGGTCCGCTTCATTTCGGTTCCGACCGGTGAGACCCAGGAGGAGGCCCAGCAGCATCTGGATGAACACGCCGCCCGGCTTGGATATCAGGTGGTTGAATGAGCTACGATTCTGGCGAATTTGTCTGGATGTGTACAGCGTGTATATCCGAGGGCGTCAGGTGTCAGGTGAGACGAAAGATGCCGTCAGGGTGCGTCGCATCCCCCCTGTGTCCCTGGGGCCTTCCACATTCTGACTTCAGGAGAACTGACTTCAGGTGCATTGACTCGAAAGAGGCCTTTGAATGAAATCTGAATTTGAGCAGATTGCTCAAGCCATAAAAACCGCCTGGGATGCACTGGACAGCACAATCCCTGTCTGTCAGGCCCTTGCTGACAACATGGATGAGGGGTTTGTTTGCACCGGCTGCCCGGCTCTTCAAGGCTCAAAACGTTGTTCTGTGTACGAACTCAGACGCCGTATGCGAGAATTGTTCCCGGAGATACTATCATGAAAGAAGACGCGAAACTCGGAGGAGTATTTTGGGAAGGGGCTTTCTACAGGGCCCCGTGTGTTGTTTGCACAGCAGGAGAAGGAGGGACAGTCATAGGGGTGAAGTCGCTCCATGAGTCACACGGCCGTGTCCAAAACGCGGTTCTCCTCGCAGCAGAAGCTATGATGCGACTTGAAGAGATACTTGAGGAGGTTCCTCAGTGAATTGCCCCGCATGTGGTGGGGAACTGGAAAGGACAGGTCCCGCACACCTTCCAAGACCGATCCTCACCCACAGCGATGGAGGGGCCGGGAAATATGCCTGCAAGAAGTGCTATCGTGAATTTTACTATGGGTGGTGGATATATCCTCAGGGTTCAGAACCGAATGACAAATACTTCAAAGAAAAGGTAGAAAGGGAGTTGGAGCTCTCGAAATCGAAAACAGCCGTGGCCGTATTCAAAGGCCTGGTAATCGGAACGATTCTCGGAACAGGAGTGTCGGCTATACTGTTGGTATTGCTATGAAGGTCCTCACTATCGAAAAGCCGAAGAAGTGCCCCTTCCGTCGAGCCTGGTGGGGCCGAGAAGGGGACCTGTCGCAGCGGTGCAATCATCCCGACAATAAGAACGGCCCCTGCACCGAGGACGATATTTTTCCTATGGGTTGCCCAGGGAAGAACCCTGAGGATGTCGTGAACGCATTATGGAACTTAAAGACCCGATTCTGACCTCCCTTTTTTAAACCCCATTACAATTTTATCACAATGAATACTCCTCTCAGGACTCTGCAGGAAAAATATCGTGGAATTGCCTCTTGGAGAATCTTTGATGGCATCTAAATGTAGCATATGCAGCCACCCTGATCGCAATCAGATCGACCAACTTCTTCTGCAGGGAGCCTCGTTGAGAGATCTAGAAGCCCGGTTTGGCGTCTCACGTTCTGCTCTTTCCCGGCATAAGAAAGAAGGACACATCACTCAGCAGGTCGTGAAAGCTCATGAAGTCAAGGAAGCAGCTGACGCAGACACCCTCCTTAAGATCATGGAAAGTTTACTTTCGGAGTGCCTGAAGACCATTAAAACCGCAAAGGGATCCACACAAGAGATCGAGGGTAAAAAAGTCGTGATGTTGCCGGATGAAACCCTCAAGCTTAAGGCCATAAAAGAGGCCCGAGATACAGCTCGGGTTCTTCTAGAGGTACAGGGTCGAATCCCTCCCGAGACGGAGATCAACATCAATATCATTGAAAATCAATGGGTCGAATTCCGGACAGCGATTATTCAAACATTATGTCCGGAATGTCAAAAAGCTGTAGTTGCCCTCCTTAAAAAAGAAATGGAGTATTGAATATGATAAAAAAAAATGAACTGAAAAATGTATTTACCACAGCTCTAAAAACATACGATAAAACAATCCATACGAATCCTAAAATAAGTGAAGTAGCCGCGTCCCTGATGGAGTTTGGTCTTGTTAAAAACTCCATCGTCGTTGACGAGGACATGGTCCTGCTCTCAGGCCACACGGTATTAAAAGCGATGCAGTCTCTTGGGTGGGCAACAGTCCCGGAAGTCACCCAAGTATTCGGCCTTTCAGAGCCACAAAAGAAGGCATATAGAATCGCTGATAATAAACTAGGGGAGGCTGCTGTATGGGTATACGACCAGCTGGCGACTGAATTAGTAGAATTAGATGAACTCGATTTTGATATTGCTCTTACAGGATTCAGTCAATTGGATTTGAATAAGATCCTCCGTGACCTTGAGATCCCCACCGCTGAAGAAGAACAGTCACTACCGATCGGGAGCGACACTGTTATTGAAAGAGGAGACATTATCAGACTCGGGAAGCACGTCATCATGTGTGGAGATTCAACATCTCAGGATGATGTCCGCCAGCTGATGGAAGGCCAGAAAGCCGACATGATCTTTACAGACCCTCCATACAATGTGAATTATACGGGGAAAACCAGCAACAGCCTTAAAATTCAGAATGATAATATGGATAGCTTTCGTTTCCGGGAATTTTTGACAGATGCTTTTACCTGCATGTTTGATGCATCATGCCTCGGGGCCCCGGCCTACATCTGCCACGCTGATACGGAAGGATATAATTTCAGGGGTGCTTTTGTGGACTCTGGGTGGCTGCTTAAGCAGTGTCTCATATGGGAGAAACAGAACTTTGTACTAGGCCATCAGGATTATCACTGGCAACACGAGCCCATCCTTTACGGTTGGAAGCCAGGATCCCATACGTTCTACGGGGGCCGAAATCTTTCTACAATCTGGAACTTTGACCGACCAAGTGCGAACAAGGAACACCCTACTATGAAGCCGATCTCTCTCGTCGCAGAGGCTGTAAAGAACAGCTCTAAAAAGGAAGATCTTGTTGCTGATTTCTTCCTGGGTTCTGGGGCCACCCTTATTGCCTGCGAGCAGCTCGGCCGTGCATGTCGCGGGATGGAATTAAGCCCGCAGTATTGTGAAGTGATATGTAGACGCTGGGAAGGCCTCACAGGCGATGAGAGGATACAAGTAACTTAGATATGAACACGACTGCCGATATCCCCTTTGATCCTCAACAAATGCAAACTAGCTGGTCTAATAATCTACTGGCCAGCCTCAATCTATCCTATTTCACCGAATATACAAGTCACGGGCTATGGCAGCCTGCAAAACACCTCGACCTTCTCTGCGAGACTCTTGAGGCTGTAGAACGGGGCGAGATCCGAAGGGTCATAATTACAATGCCTCCTGGGCATGGTAAATCAGAAGTCGCTACTAAATCCTTTCCTGCCTGGTATCTGGGCCGGCATCCTCAGCATGATGTCCTGATTACTTCCTACGGGGCCGACCTTGCAGAAGATTTCTCAGAAATTGCAAGGGATAAGCTCAAGGAATTTGGTAAGCCTATCTTCGGAGTAGAGCTCCCACAAAATACCTCAGCTGTTAAAAAGTGGGGGCTTAAAGGACATCGGGGGAGAGTCAGAGCAGCAGGTGCAGGAGGAGCGATAACCGGCAGAAGGGCAAACATTGCGATCATCGATGATCCTTTCAAGGGCCCTGAAGATGCTTATTCCGATGCCAAACGCCAGAAGGTCCTCACATGGTTCAGGACCGTCCTCCGGACACGCCTCACTGCAAACGGGGCCATCATCCTCATTCAGACACGGTGGCACAAGGAGGACCTTGCCGGCTACCTTCTCAACAAAATAGGCGATACCGGGGAGGAGTGGACTGTCATCAATCTCCCGGCCATTGCAGAGGAGGAAGACCCGATGGGTCGAGAGCCCGGAGAACCTCTCTGGCCTGAAATGTTCCCTCTGGATGAACTCCTTGCGATCAAGAGTGAACTATTACCATTTGAATGGAATGCTCTCTACCAGCAGCGGCCGGGGGATCCTGAGGGGAACCTCTTCAAACGGCAATACTTCAGGTACTTTGAGAAGGACGAGGAATGGCTTACTCTTCACATCCCGGGCGGCGAAACGAAAACATGGAGTCTCTCCCGCTGCGTTGTCTTCCAGACCTGCGACCCGGCTGGGTCTACGGATGACGATGCAGCATACTTTGTTCTGGGCACCTGGATACTGACTCCGCACAATGAGCTGCTCCTCTGGGATGTAGTCAGGGACCGGATCGAGGAACCGGACCAGCCGGATCTTTTTGAACAGGGCTTCCACCGGTGGCATCCGGTCGCCCAGGGAGTAGAGCCGAACGGCCTCGGGCTGGCCCTCTGTCAGAACCTGAGGAGAACCACGCTGCCGGTCGAGGAGGTCAAAGCAGTGGGGGACAAGTACGTCCGTGCAGTTCCAATGGCCCGGCGATACAAAACCGGCACGGTATATCACTATAAAGACGCCCTGTGGCTGGATGTATTTGAAAACGAACTCCTTGAATTCCCTTATGGCAAGTATAAGGATCAGGTTGATATGAGCTCAATAGCCAATATCATGGCCCCGGACCTTGAGCAATATCGGAAAAGGGAATATAGTGCCGGGGATTTTACCTAACCTGACCTTTCTTTTTAAAACCATTCCCCATATCCAAAAGGCATGAGAAAGATCCTCTCGAGCCTGACGAATAGATCAAAATCATCATCGAATTTTCTCCATATTTCAGATCCCCGGTATTTTATGGGCGATGATGAGAGAGGCAAGGGAAAGATATACGATCCTCTCTTCGTCCCCCCTGGAGGCTGGGACCGGTTCTGCGAATGGGCAGCAGAGCAGGGGAAGATGGCACACATCATTCAGTCCAGGGCGAAGAACGCGATGGCGTTTGAACTGGTCAGCGACGAGTCCAAAGTCCAGGATGAGATCGACAACACCTTTGGAAAGATTCACTTCAATACCAAGGCCATTGACTTTTTTGCCACCCGGGATACCTATGGCCGGGTCTTCATTGAGCCGGTCTGGGATACGGTCCTTGGTGTTAGAAAGACGGATCTGACAAAACTCAAATCCCTTCATCCCCCGTCCATTAAGGTTTTTTTTGATACAGAGGAGGACGTTAAGGCTCTCAAAGACTTCCTGAAAGACAGCAAGAATATTGATGAAAAGCGTTACGCGGGAAAGCTGAAGGGAGGCCCCGGAGACAACGTGATCGGGTACGTGCAGCACTGGGATTTCCGGATCATAAAAACCGGCAGAAGGAAACCGGTCTTCTTCATGCCCGAGGAGCTCATCATGATCCTCCGGCACCCCAGCCACAGGAACCCGCTGGGCCTCTCTCTCATGAAGCAGAACTATGTCCTGATCATGAACAAGCTCGGGATCGAAAAAGACCAGGCCATCATGGCCAAGAGGCACGGGGACCCGAAGCACAAGTTCATTATTCCTGATGACCAGTGGGACAAGAAAGACGCTATCAAAGCTGAACTGAAAGGTGCCATCAGGGCAGGCCTTGATTTCTTCTTCAAAGGCCGCAGGAGAGGAGACGACGGAGACAGGATGGATGTTTCCCTGGTCGAACCGACCGGCAACCCTCAGGCAGTCATCCGGGCCCAGGAGCATAACGAAGACCAGTTCAATGCAGCGATGGGCTGGGCCGATTCCTTCACCGAGTCGAAGAGTTCTAACAAGAGTGTCGGAACCATTCAGATGGCCTTCTTTGAGAGAGGCCTTACTCCGGAGAGAAAGATCTTCGAGGAGATCCTCATGGACCAGCTCATCGAACCCTGGCTTAAAGCGAAAGGCCTGCCTGCGGGTTCCGTGAAGTTCAAGTGGGAAGATCTTACTCCGGAGGACAAGATCGAGAAGGCGAAGATCATCGGGGCGGTCCTGCCCTACATGCCGGAAGAGGTTATCAAGAAATTCCTCGAGGAGATGGGATATCCGATATCTGACGGGGCCGAGATTCCTGAAGCTGAACTTCCCCCTTACCAGCAGCAGGCACGGTTCCAGAAGGCCCTCCCTCCGGTCGTGACCAAGAGCACGAAGACCTCAAAGGAGCAGTTCAGGGCCGAGATATCTTCAATGCAGGAGGATATCCGAGATGCCCTTGGCCTGTGATACATTTCAAAATCTATCAGAATCTATCAAATTGATAGTTAATGCCTCAGGGTGTTATAAAAACAGGCCCTTAACCTTACATAATTTCTCTGATGAGGAACTCCTGCAGGCTCTCCGGAACTTCATTGAGCAGCGGACGGCCGAAGCGAAAAGCAATCTGATATCTCATCTCTCAAAACAGATCACAGTCTCATATTTGGAAGGTGCTGCCGCCGCTGCAGATGAAGTAAGTTATACCGAACATATCGGAATGAAGGGCCTTGACCCCGTTATTGAAAGTCTGGCCCCCCGGCTCGATGAGGCCTTCGGGAACTTGTCCGGAGAGCTGACTGATATCATCGATGCGGGGATCTGGGAAAACAAGTCCTATGCTACAATCAAGAAGGAGCTGCAGACTGCCCTGAAGGGAGGGTGGGGCAATACCATCACCTTCGACTCGGTCGGCAAGACCCGGCGGTACATCCACATCAATCCTGATGGGTCCCTCAAATGGATGGAGAAGACCATCCAGAAGACGATCACCCTTCCGACCGACACCTATGCTGAGACTCTCTCCAGGACACACCTGAAGGGTGCCTATGCTCACGGCCGGCAGCAGACCTACATTGAATCCGGAAGGAAAGGCTGGGTTTACATGTCGGTCGCCGATGAGAGAACCCGGCCGGAGCACCTTGCCCTTCACGGCCGTGTGTTCATCTTCGGCACTGAAGAATCTGATATGGCTCTCGAGGTACTGAAGGATTACAACTGCAGGTGCAGACAGAAGGCCTGGTTCGACGACTCGAAGCTTGACACCGATCCGGAAGTCTATGAAAAACAGAGGAAAGAATGGGCTGAAAAATTGTTCAACGAGATCAAATTCGATGACCATGCCTCTTTACTATCTCATGCAAATCCCCAGAGCCAGGAGGACCTTAACAGTCTGCTGCCTGGTCTTGAAAAGAGAATGGGCTCAGAGAAGTACAAGATCCTTGGATACCAGATGGGAATGTCCCCTAAAGAGATGGCCAAGGACACGATCAAATCACTGGATGATAATTTCTTCTACATGAAGGGCCGGCAGGAATATTCATTCAGGCATATATACAGGGATCATGTCATAAAAGACAAATCAAACGGAGTTTCTCCATTCACATTAAGCGAAGTAATCTCTGGGAAGGATAGCAAGATCTCCGTTCTTGATAAAGGGAAGGAATACCGTCTCTGGAAATCATCAGATGGTAGAAGGTTAAAAATAGTTATGAGTACAGATAATAAAAATAAAATCGTCACAGCACACAGGATATCAGAAAAAGACTGGAATATCCTAACCGGAGACAAATCATGAAGATGGAATTAGACAAGGAAGATGCAAGTTTTCTCACAAGGTATGGCATAACTGTAGGGGAATACCCCGCCGAGAAAGGGACCCTTAGCTCTGACTTTGAATTTCCGTCTAAGAAAGATGATTTCTCTGTAAAAATCTCAGAAGAAGATGGGAGGATATATGTAGAATTCCCTGATTCTATCAAGGCAGCCCACAACGGCAGGGTTCTGGATCTTGTAGCGGGCGAGGATATCAGCAGTACGTTAGCAGGCAAAGTCGTTGCTTCTTTTGTCTAACCCCCGACTTTTCTTTTTAATACTCTTTTTTCAATCAGTCCTCAATGAAAGAGGGATACCAGGAATTTAATCTGACGTTCCGTGCTTCGGAACTCATCTATCCTGCAGCACAGAACTTCTCTGACGATGAGACTCCGGACGGCACTCCCGCCCCTCTCAGGCTGAAGATAGTCGCAGTCACAGAAGGAGTCCACAATCAGACAGAAATCGCAGCCGATGAACTTAAGGAGATGGTTTCCAGGGCAAAGGAGCAGAAGGAAAAAGAAGGCCGTGACCGTTATCCTGTCCCGATTGTTCTGGACCACTCGTACCGCTTCCTGGACAAAGTGGGAGGAACCCTTGAGCTTGAGTACAGTGACAAGGTCCAGACTGTCAACGGGCCCCGCCCTGGAGTCATCGCAGGTATCGAGTTCTGGGAAGGTACTCCAATCCAGAGGGAAGCTGCTGCAAGAGTGAGGCAGGATCCGGAGAACACCTACTTCTCGATCAGGTTCTATGGGATGCTGCATTACGACAGCCAGAATGATCGCTACTTCTGGACCGATACTATCCTTGTTCACATTGCTGTTGTCAACGAACCGGCCGACAGCAACGCCAGAATCATGGATGAACTCAGTCAGAAATCAGACTTTTCTTTAAAAGGTGCTCAGGAAAACAACACAGGTATGGTAAACGACGACCTTGAGAAGCGTCTTGCCGACGTTGAGAAGGAGAATGCCGACCTCAAGGCATGGAAAGGCGCCCAGGAACAGGCAGAGCTTGCAGCTAAGCAGCAGGCCGAACAGGAAGACCTCATGGAGAGGGCATCAACGATCGCTGACCTCATGACTCTTGATCCTGAGCTCAACAAGGCCTTTGTTAAGGACCTCTCTCTTGAGCAGCTGAAGGAGTACCGGAAGGACCTCGAACGCAGACTCCCCAAGGAGTCAACAGAGAAGGGGACTGCTGACGGTCAGCTGAGTTCTGACAAGACCACAAAGGATCTTGCCATAGAGCTCCTGGAGGGATGAGTAAATGGGAGCATATGCGTATGATCCCATTGCAGAGGACCTCTCGGTAAATCCGCTCTCTGCAAAGGTGAAAAGCACAGATGTTTCGGCCGATTCGGACGGTTTTTACTACAAAGCCGGCCAGCTGGTTGAGATAACCGGCGACGAGCAGGTAGGTATTGCAACAAATGCCGACAAGGCCATCGGTCAGCTCAAGGGATCTCTGACAACAAAGAATGCCCCTCAGGGTATCGACGATTCGCGTCTGAGGATCGACGTGTATCCTTTTGGATACAAGAGAGTTCTGAGGATGGTCGCAGAAGGATCACTTACTGCAGGTACAAAGGTCTGTCAGGGAACAGTCAGCAAACAGGCTGTCAAGGCCATGAGCAATGTTTCTGTTTCAAGTGAGATCACTGCAGCTGTAGCAGACGGAGCAGTCGGCATGACAGGAACTACTGCAACTGAAGCAACCGTCAACGCCTCTGCTGTGAATACTGTAGCAGGCGGAGTTCTTCCAGAGACAGAAATCGGGATCGTCTGGAAAGGAGCAGCGGACGGGGCTGAGGTCCGGGTCCTTGCGAGGTGAATGAGATGACAGGAACACCATATGATATAGGAGAGTTTTCTGCAGGCAACAATCCTCTGATCGCACCAGAGGTCGTCGAGACAGGAATTCAGCTTCAGTACAAAAAGTCGATGATCGGTCGTAACCTGCTTGGTTACAAGAAGATCGAGAAAAGCGTTGTTTCAACAGTCAAGGAAGAAGACTACAAAGGAGATGTCAGGTGGCTTTCTGAAAACGGAGGCCTTCCCAAGATGGACTTTGCATTCGTCAAAGGGACAAGAACTGTCCAGCCGTACGGTGTGAAGTTTGATGTGACCAGAGAGCAGCAGGACGATGGTCTCGAAGATGAGATCAGACAGATGATCAAGAACGCAGGGTATGCGATGTCCTACTTTGAGGACCTCAGGATATTCTACCAGATCATCAACGCCACTGGCCTGAACACCATCGAGGCCACGAACCCCTGGGATGTTGCAACAGGCGACACTGTCGGAGATCCTGTAAAGGACATGGGCCGGATGAGGAAGGCAATCAGCCAGGCCACAAAGGGCCAGAAGCCTGACACTTTCATCTGCAGCGAGACTCTGTTTGGGTACATGACTCAGTATGACGCCATTAAGAGCCGCCTTTACAACACTCAGGGCAAGGAGGGATATGTCGTCACTGCTGAGTTACCGACATTCATGGGAATGCAGGTTGTCATAGATGACGCCATTGATCCAAGCGATGAAGGTCAGGCCCTTGCATTCAAGAAGAAAGACATCGGGACCTGGGAGGAGAGATACGCTATCGAAACCCACAGCGTTCCCGGGTACATGGTCGAGAAAGAACAGATCGCTTTCATCTACTCGGCCCTCGCCAAGGGTGACGCAAATATCAAGTTCCCGAAACTCGGGTGCCTGATAACGGACCTTTACACAGCGTGAGGTGTTGAAATATGGCAAAGAATGACACAATGAGAGTTGAGGTCCGGGCTGCGTCCTTTGAGACCCGGTCCGGAATCAAGGCGAAGAGAGGGGATGTGATCGAAGTGCCGGCAGATTCAGCTGACCAGTCAAACCTTATCAGGCACGGTCTGAGGTCCGGGAACCTCAAAAGAGTAGGTACTCCAGCGATGATGGACACCTCAGCTGCTCCTGCAATCACTCAGGAGGACCTTGACAAGCTCAGGGAAGAGAACGAGGAGCTGAAGAAAGAGAGAACCGTTCTGAAGGGCCAGGTCACAAAGCTGAAGAATGCCCAGGCCAACGCCGAGGACTCTGAGGAAGAGGAAAAGCCGGGAGAGTGATCAATGACGGTCGAGGTCGATGATGTCAGGTTAGAGTATGGCGACACTGTATCGCCCTATCTCTTTCCGGACACAAGGGTCCAACTGGCCATCACAGAAGCCGAGGGGCTGCTGAGTGCAAGGGGAATAAGCAGCGATCGGGCAGTTAGGCTTCAGGCAGCTCTTGACATGATCGACCTCAAAATACAATCAATCCGAAACCGCCCCGCAAAATCCATAACCGAGGGAAAGAAATCCGCTGAATATACCGATCTACTGCAAATCCGGGAAAATTTAGAAGAGAAGCTCGAGATAGAGATATCCCGGGCTTCCGGCTGTTTTTCTATAGGTTACAATTTCTGACCTGCTTTTTTAATTCTCTTGCCTGAATCTGATATATGTCATCAGAATTCGACTGGAAGTATCCAATATCTCACATCTCAGTCACAGAAGGCCACACCGACCAGGAGACAGGGGAATGGGTGGCAGGAACCGAGACCTCGGCCGCCATCGCAGGCAACATCGAAGACATCACCCTCAGGGACCTGAAGCAGTATCCAGAAGGCCTTGTGGACGCAGGCGACCGGAGGATCTTCACAAGTGCAACCCTCTCCCCTGGCGACCGCCTGCAGGTTACGGAACCCGGAGGCAACATCACAGTCTGGGAAGTGAAAACTCAGGAGGAGAAATACCAGTTGATCGATGAAGGAAGAGCTGCGTACTTATTGAAAATGGTCTAAGAAAAGAAACAACATATATTAGGGCCTCAAAATGATATCTGTGCCTAAAAGAGTCTCAGTTTGTAAAAACCCTCAGAATTTATGCACCGAAGATTGCCCTCATCGATCCACCTGCAGTGTCCGCCGGGTCCCGATGTTGATCCATGCCGTTGTTATCCATTACAAAAAAGGCCGTGTTTATGGCGATGATTACATAAATGATCTCGTTAAAATACGCTGCAATTCTCTTGATAATGTTTGCCACCCGGGGGGCATCGATTTAAAAGAGAAGTTGCGGTCAAAAATTAGATTGGAGGGTATCTGAGATGTGCCCCCAGGTGGCAAGCTCGAATAATGTTTTTTTGCGAGAGAAGAACGGCAACCTCTACATAATAACCCGGAGTGGAAGAGGTAGACATAGAAAGGAATCATGGCGCCGTGTCGAGGGGGCCGAGAAGGAGGTACTCGAGAAAATACTTGCAGGCAAGCAGAACCTGCAGGAGGAGATTATAGAATTCCCCTGTATGAATCCAGAATGCACAAATACAATAAAAATGAGCAAATCTCAGCTTGATGACTTTTTTGTAAGCTATAAGAAAAAATACGATATGATGGTTTTCCCCTGCTGCTCGAAAGAATGTCAGGAGAAAATGCTGGAGAAACACGGGGGTCGCCTTGCCGGTCGAGATTAAGGATGTCAACAATGTACCTAAACTGATTGCTGACATTGATGACATTCTTTTCAGGGTCTCGAAAAAAGTCGGTGAATATTACGAGAGTAAGCTTATTGATATGCTCTCTGAGGGTTGGCCCGGGTGGGCCCCTCTCGCCCCTGGAACCGTTAAGAGTAAAGGATCCTCTTCTCCCTGGATAGACACTGGTGAACTTTGGAACCAGATCACGTACAGGGTTGCTACAGGAAATCTTAGTTCAAAGGTTGAAATCGGGATCTTCGAACATGAGAAAGCATTCATAGCTCAATGTCTGGAATTCGGTACTTCTTCGACCGGCAGCGTTACGGCCGGGGGGATGATGCACCAGTGGAGCAAAGGACATATCCCCGAGAGGCCCCTCTTCCGGCTGGTCTTTGATCTCGAGGTTGAAAAGGTCCAGAGTATGATTGAGCGGGAACTCGATCTGGAAATCCGAAGACTCTTTGTATAATTCCTGATAATTATTCATTATGGGAATGGTTTGCTATAAATGCGGAGCAAAATTAAGACATTGTGGCCATATCACTTCAGTCGGCAGTGAGGACCCCCGTGCAGATGTATATTGCTGCACAGGAAAGAATTGTAATAATAAGGTGTATATCGACAGGCCAAAAAATCCCTGACTTCCCTTTTTTAAATCCCTTCTCAATTTCATGGTATGGGAGACATCGACGCTGATATTGCCGTCATAATGAATGATATTGCACATATTAAATCCACAGTCGACGAAATAAAAAATAATTGCCAGGAACGTGATAAAGACTGCGATTGTAAATTCAAAGAATTGTATAATGCAAAAAACGAACAGTCAAACGAGATCACAGAAATAAAAGGACAGATCTCTTTTCATAATTGGGTCCTTGGAGGGTTAGGGGCCCTTTTCCTTGCATTAATTGCCATCGCCGGGGATCTCGTTACATGGCTCCGGGGGGGCTAAGATGCTCTCAGCAGCTGACAAGAAGTCAATATTTCTTAGCATCCCTAAGGCCTTAGGGGAATCCGATGTCTTCGTCGAATATGCCGACAGGTGCAATGTCTCCCACGAACTGAAATCCTGCCCGATCGTCGTAACTCTCAGGTACTTTGGCGACAGGCCCGACAAGTCCCGGACTCCGTCGAATCATCTCTTAGCTGTGCAGAGAACCACAAATGATATCGTCCAGACAAAGGGAGAATATCAACAGGTCACTCTTTCCCTCAATGTCTACGCTGTAGGGACAACAAGTCAGCGGGCTGGCGATATCATAGAAGCCTATCTGCAGCTGCTTCAGGTATGGGTTCTGCGGGACCTGCCGGCCATCGTCGAGGTCGTGGACAAGACCGGGATTACGGATCTCTCTCATCTGGAGTCGTCAGTTGAGAGAAGAAGTTTTGATATTTATATACGGACGACAGTAAGTTACACTGAAACGAAGCAGGCTGTTAATTCTGCAGAATTAGACCTTTCTTTATAATCTCTTTTTTCGATTTTCCTATATGCCAGATGTGAAAGACGCTGTGAAGATTACATCTTCGGTCAAGTCCCCCTCTGCTGCAGCTACACAGTGGGGAGTTCCGGCAATCGTCGGTGAATCAACAGCGACTGACAAAGACACTCCGAAAAGGTTTGTCACTCTCGACAGTATTGAAACCGAACACGGAGGTGAAAGCGACATCTACCTGGGTGCTGTAGCAATGTTTGCCCAGGGAGTCAGGGAAGTCTACACTGTTGCGATCGATGCAGACACTGCAGGTACTCCAACAGCTACAGAAGTAGAAACTGCCCTTGGGACTCTTGAATCGTATGCTGCCTCTGGCACGATCGCCGGAGCCGTCCTTGCAGCCATCACGGCCAGTGACCTCCTCGAAGAACTGCAGACTTTTGCAGACTCGAATAAGGTGGTCTTCGTTGCAACCCACGCAGCTGACGCGACAGTGTCGGGCATTGTGACCCTCGCAGCCGGCCTGGAGAGTGAGAACGGAATGGTTGTTGCATTCAAGTCTGTAGGTTCCGACGATGTTGCCTGTGCTGTGCTAGGAGCCATCATGGTTCACAAGCCGTATCACACACTCACCTGGCTGAAGGTCAATGTCGATGTCGACGACTACTTCTCTCCTACAGATGTCCAGTCACTTGAAACCGGCAGGGTAAATCCAGTTATCTATTACAAGGGAGAAAACAGGCTCGGAAATGGCCTCAGCCTGAAGAGCACTGTGCCTTATCTGGATATCACCCGGACGAGATATTACATCTCAGGTCTGTTGTCCGAGGCTGTTGCAGATGGGAGGCTTTCAGCTGCGACGATCCCATACACCAAGGCAGGGATTGAAGCGGTACGCGGCTGGCTGTTGTCCCCTCTTGAGTCTCTAGTAAAGGCCGGTGCAATATCTGAGTACTCAATCGAGATGCCAGATATTGAGAACATCAGCGATGCGGACAAGGCTGCAAGGAAACTTACGGGGGTCCTTATCAGTGTCCAGATCGCAGGAGATATCCAGACATACGAACTGGAGCTGACCCTGAACATATGAGGTGAGAAAAAATGGCATGGGATGTAGATGATGTAATTACAACATTTGACGGAATGACTGTCGATGGTTTTGTTTCCTTTAATCCTGAAGGTGGGAACAAGGAGTCAAAGCACATTACAGGATCGCACGGGCCTACTGACTATCAACACAAACACCGGGAGCCAAAATGGTCTCTGAAGGTATCCTCAGGATCCTCGATCCTGACAAGGGCAAAAGAACTTGCTAAGTCCAAGGATAAGTTTCAGATTACCTTCCAGACTCCGGATGAGGTAGTCAACTGTATCGATTGCGTTGTCGACGATGTTGTAAAGGGAGAGGTCAAGGACGAGGCTCCGGTTTACGAAATCAAAGGTCTCGCTCTGAAAATTGAGGATTAATCCATATGACTGATAAATCAAAGTTCTTCCAGGAAGAGGAAGAAGAAACCTTCGATTTTGAGTTTGAAGGAGACACTTTCACCTGCAGGATGATATCCGGCCTCGAGCTGGCAAGGTGCCTGGACAAGAGGAATATCTCTGATATGTACAGGAACCTGATCCTGAAGTGCATGGTCGATCCGAAGTTCTCGCCGAAAGAGATCGAGAAACTGTCTGCAAAATACTTCATGGCGTTCGGGTCTAAGATCCTTGATGAACACGGTGCTGAGATTGAAGATTTTTTATCTCAGCCGGCGACGAAAGGATAGAGACCTGGGAAGCAGAGGTTGAACTCGACCTCGAATTATTTTTGCTTGCCTGGAAACTTCATGTTGATATCGATGAAGTCCGGAGCTGGACCTTTGAGAAGCAGATGAAATGGTTAATCGCATTTGGCCAGATTGGCACCAAGCAGAAAGAAGCAGCAGAGAAAAAAGAATCCACACCTGAAAAGAAGGGATATGTAAGAGAAGGAGACAAGATCGTCCATTATCCCTGACTTTTCTTTTTAACAATCTTTTTTCAATTTTTGATCATGTCAACCTCGGGCGCCGTCCGTTCAATATTCATGGTCTATGAACTCGTCGATAAGGTTACAGCTCCAATGAGAAAGGCCGATGAGCTGGTCAATAAAGTAAGAGATAAGACAAAACTCCTCGGGGCCGATACGGATGCCGCCGGCAACAAATTCCAGCAGGCCTACACTCGTGCATCAAATGGCGTCCAGAGTTATCTGACCCGGGCAAGGGGGGCCATGACGAAGATCAATGCCCTGGTAGAAGAACAGCGACTGGCCATCGCTGGTCTCGGTGCAGCTTTCGCTGCAGCAGGGTATATGGGATACAGGTACTACCGTGAAGGGACCACGGAACTTGCAACACATCTGGATGCATCTGCTGCTCTCGAGAGCAAGCTTGGAGATAAGACACAGGCATATGTTGAGAGTCTAAAGGAGGCCTCCGGATATCAGCTCAATGATACTGAGCTTACGACCAAGGCCAACATGGCCATGCTGCTCGGGATCCCGGAAGACGCTCTCCCGACAATGACTGCAATGGCCCGGGCAGCCGGTCGACAGCTTGAGGGCGACATGTCCTACTACTACGAATCAATCATGACTGGAACGGCCAGGGAGTCCAAGCTCTGGCTGGATAATCTGGGCATCATTGTCGACATCGATGAAGCCAGGAACAATTATGCCAAGACGCTGGGGATATCTGCAGATGCAATGACAACCGAGCAGGAGAAGCTGGCCTTCATCAACGAGGTTCTTGCACATTCCGACGACCTTCTGAAGGATGTGGATTTCTCCCAGAAGTCGCTTAAGGAAACTCTGAACAAGAACACTGCTGCGTGGGCGAATGTTAACCGGGAGATGGCTGAAGGAGCCCTCCCTGTGATCTCCGCGACTGCTGATGCCTCTGCCTTCCTCGGCCAGACTCTTGAGGATATGCCAGGACCTATGAAGTCCATTGTGGGTACTGGGGGCCTTGTGATTTCAGTACTTATGGGGATTACAGGTACTGCTTTAATTCAGCTCGCAGCGATCTCTTTGTTGGCTGCGAATTGGGGTCAGTTTACTGAAGCCCTCATAATGTTCATACCCCCGTCCATCTCAGCTGCCTACGCGGAAGGGGGCCTAACGGCCGCCACGTATGCTCTAGGAGCCTCTCTCTGGGCTCTTGCGACAAACCCCATAACCCTTACAATCATGGCTATAGTCGGTGCTGCGTGGCTCCTCTGGGATATCTTCGAAAACGGCTGGGAGAACTCTGCCCTAGGGAAGGCCGTTAACTGGATGTGTGAGACTTTCCCCTGGTTCCGGACACTGGTATGGGCTATAGGGGAGGCCTTCAACTGGCTGAAGGGAGCATTGGAGACAGTCTGGAAATTCCTTGAACCGATAATACAGGCAATTGAAGGGGTCTTGCAAAACCCAATAGTAAAGACAATTATCGATGTCTTGTGGGGTATGACACCTATGGGAATGGCAGAAAATATCTGGGACCTTGCGACCGGCCAGGAACTGAAAGTGGTCTCAGACTTCAGAGAGATACATGAGATCAGCAACAAGGCCCTTTCCTCCGGAGGGGGAAATCAGAACATTACTGTGCAGGTAGATGCCAGTATCAATACCGGGGGTCTGTCATCAGAGGTTACAAAAGCAGATCTCGAAGCGATGAGAAAAGATCAGGAGTCAAAGCTCAATAAAAAATTCGCCGATATCGGAAAAGGGTTTAATGCGTTGATGTAGGCTAAAAAGAGGGAATTGGGTTAATTTTCTCCTGTTACTATGTACTTAGTTGTCCAGCCTTTTTCCCCTTTAATTCCAATTTTGTAGAATACAGTCCCGTCAATTTCCTGAATTTCATAAATCTCTACTTCTTCCCCCAAAGGAGCACTTACACGAGATATTTCTTTTGCGCCGGCAAGGACGCCTCCGGGCGCGTCATATAATATTAGAGAAGCCGATTCCCAATATTGATCTTCAGGATATCCTCCAAAAGTTATTGTTTCCGTCGCTGTTTCCTCCTGATTTGCATCTTGATATGTGCATCCACATATTAATAATAAGCTAACAAAAATCAATCCTAAAAAGTATTTTTGATAATTAATAATCATCCCCCCCACAATTTCATTTTTTTGCAATTACGTTGATGTTACAGTCTTGCTTTTCTTCATTCCAAAGCATGCACTCTTCTTTAAGGCACTTATAAATTGGAATTTGTTTAGCTTTTAGAGCACTGGCATTAATTATAAACGGGCAGATCTTTGGTTCCTCATTCAATTATTTCACCTGACTTCCATTTTTAAATTAAAGGATTATAGTATTTTGCATCATATGGAGGAAGAGAATCAGCAGATTGGGATAACCCTCGAGGGCAGTATGCACGTATTTGATGCTCTTATTCAGGCGGAACACACAGCAACTGCAGATGTCCCGAAACATAAAACAGAGGCCGAATATTCAGTTTCGGATAATTCAATACTTAACCCAAGAAACGTCTCATTGAAACTGATGTCATTAAATGATTCTCTGGAGCTTGATTTTTTAAAGAACCTTTTCAAATCGAAGAAAGAATTCAAATTGATAACTGAATCTGAGGTCTATGAACGAGTAGTTCTTACAGAAATGAATTATATTGATGGCCCTATTCTGAATGCAAAATCCGTATCCTTAAGAATTCAGGAGATAATTACGGCCAAATCTGAAAGTCTCAATGTCAGCATATCTGAAATTATACCTGCAGGAGAAGATGAAGTCCCTGCAGCTTCCCATGCCACTGCTCTTGCTCAGGATATTACTGGGCAGAACATCCCTGCAATTGAATCCACCGCTGATGAGATAGAGGGGATGGCAGGATGAAGGTTCTCCCTTTCGACAGCTCTACAGGGCTTCCCCAGAAGATCGCTTTCAAGTACGGAGTGATTGCCTATACGGCTTTCATATCCTACAATCCTGCAGCAGATCTCTATACAATTGTCCTCCGGAGAACTCTTGGCGGCCAGGAGCTCTACAGAGGAAAACTAGTCGAGGATTTCTACAATAATATCAAGGACGAAATCACGAAAGAGGTCCTGTTTACGCTCTATGTAAAGAACCTTTCAAAGACTGAAATGGAGATCTGGGTTCTGGAGGGATCCGCTTGAGTGAACTCTGGAACCGGCAGGTCCTGCTCACGATCGACGGCCGGCAGTTCACTATTGACGAATATGATATTGAATTCAAAACAGAGGCCTCTAAAGATATCAGTAAGAATCAGGCCACTATTGGTCTATGGAACCTGTCCCAGAAAACAATTGATAGTATAAAGAAAGAGGCCGATGTAGAACTGAAAGCAGGATACGGTTTAAACATTGGGACGATTTTTAAAGGAGTTATACTAGGATACGCTCCTGAAAAAAACGAGGCAGATATGCGTATGGATTACGCTTGTTCTGATCTTACTTTGAAATTATATGATTCAGAAAAGACCTCAATAGAGGTTGAAGAAGGTGTGCAGCTCACCGATATTGTAAGAGAGATATTTGAGATGGCAGAAGTCCCTGTAGGCAAGATCGATGATTTCGATTACGCAGTTCCGGAAAGCGGACGCCTCCCCGCCAGAGGGGAAACTGGAACCTGTAAACAAATGCTTGAAGATCTGAAGCTGGTTGCCAACGGGCACATTCAAAGAACTGAAAACGGCTGGGGTTCAAAGGATCTTTTTGTTGTATATGTCGACGGAGGCCTGGGGTATTTTACCCGGGGGAAATCGCACGATACAGAGGTCCAGATAATCAATTCATCAACAGGCCTGCTTTCTGCAGAACCTAAGCAGGAAGATGAACAAACTACTGCAGATCAGTCCGGGGTTCCTTCAGAAGGTAGGATTGAAACCCTGCTTAACTGGAGGATCCGCCTGGGGACTTACCTCAAAGTTGAAAGTAATCAATTGAACGGATACTTTATAGTCCAGTCTTATGAGCACCTGTCTGATGGGAACAATTTCAAAACGACTATGGAGGTTGCACGGCCATGACGATCGCCAAGAAAACCCTGGACCTCATCCAATCTGAAATAGGTAAACTTTCAACCGCTGCTGTAGGGATAGTAGATACATTTTATCCTGATTCCCTAACCGCAGATATCAGACTCAAAAACAAGTCCGAGGTCCTCCTCCCCAAGGTTCCTGTTGCATATCCCTCTTCTTCTGCCGGATCAATGCTCTGGTCTCTGGCCGAAGGAGATCTCGTTCTCCTGATATTTACGAAGTGGGATGTAAAAAAACTCCTAAAGGACAAAGAGGCCTGCGAAGTGAACGAGAACCTCAGGTTCTCAGTGAACAATGCTGTGGCCATCCCAGGGCTTTTCTCCCAAGCTTCTGATATCCCCTATCAGCTGCAGGAGGGGGAGATTGTAATCAAGACCTCGTCAGGATCGGGTATGAAGTTTCACGGCGATGGAGAAATTAAAATTGTTGCAAAGTCGTTTGAAGTTTTGGACATGAATGAGGGCTATGAATTATGAGTCTTGTCGCTGTTGAAGGAGATGTAGATACTGCGTCCGATGCACACACCCCTCCGTCCGGAGGAGGTCCCAAACCGATAACGCCTGTAACTCAGCAGACCTTTGCAAAGATTAATGGCAAACTGATTATGACAAAAGGGGAAGAGTTCCTGTGCCATTGTACGAGTGGTTATGCCGGCAACCTCTCACCGTGTTCTACAGTCTGGAAAATAAACGGGATCCCGGTCTGCAGAGCAGGCGATATATCTGAGGACGGCCCGCACTCCTTTTCAGGTATTGTTGTTTCAAATCAGAATTTTGTAAATTCAGATTAGCCTGATCATAAACGCATTGAGATCCATTTTGTGTTTATGAAAAAAAGGACATAACTTTATGTCCTCCATCCTTTGACTTTTTTTTATATCGCTGCTCCGGAAACAATCATTTAGATGAGCGAAGCCTTAGAGATAGACGATACCGGAGACACTGTCCTTGATACTGCAGGGAGAATCAAGACGGTGAACGGGCAGGATAAAATTGTCCAGGACTTGCGGGTTCTCCTCCGGTCGGTAAAAGGATCCTTTCCTTTTGACACCTCGTTTGGTACTGAGGACCTCTCTGGGTTTCATAACCCCAATACCAAACTGATAAACTCTGCAATTCAGGCTGCTATCCTACAACATCCGGGTGTCTCTGAAGTACGTGACCTGCAGATATCCAAAGACGGAAGAATTGCAAATATCGCGTTGACTGTGATTCTTACCGATGGGGCCAGTATTGATTTGGAGATTACATTATGACGGTCTTTGGAGTGATTTCAACGGGATTTCGTACGAAAACCTATGACGAGATCCTTGAGTCTCTGATGGATAACGCCAAGGAGATATTCGGCTACGATATGGACCTCTCGGTCGGAACCAAACTCGGGCAGGAGCTGCGGTCGCTCGCAGTAGAGATGACTGGTCTTTGGCAGGAACTTGAAGGAGCATATTATTCCGGATTCATATCTTCGGCCGAGGGGCAGAGTCTGGACCGTGTTGTTGCACTTATTGGTCTGAAACGCAGTGAGGCCACCTATGCGACCGGCATTGTCACCTTCAGTGTCGATGAAGCTGCCGGTGCTGATATCACTATTCCGGAAGGGACTGTGGTCGGAACCGAGGACGAGTCGATCCTTTTTGAAACTTCTGAAGAAGGAACACTTCTTGAAGAAGGGACTTCTGTAGACATTCCTGTCATCGCCCAGGAAAAAGGGGTCGATGGGAATGTCTCTGGAGGCTCCATAAGTGCTCTTCTCAGTTCGATATCGGAGATCGATTCTATCATTAACGCTTCCGCTATGACCGGGGGAGGAGACGCAGAGACCGATTCAGAACTCAGGATCAGGGCTATGACGATGAAGCCTACTGCCAAGGGCACAGTTGCCGCTCTGGAGTCTGCCCTTCTGGCTCTTGATGGTGTGACTGACGTGAACATTGTCGAAGATACAGACCTGCACACTGTTGACATTTCAGTTGCTGGGGGAGACTCTGGTGAGATCACAGCTGCGATTGCAGAGACCCGGCCCTGTGGGATCGCTGTAACCTGGGATTATGCAACTGCAGTGGGCATCGACGTGACGGTCACTGTTGTAAAAACAGCCGATGCCACCGAATCAGATGTTCAGACTCAGGTCTCTGCTGCGATCTCCGAGTGGCTTTCAGCGAAGGAAATCGGTGAGGACCTTGCATACTATGATCTGCTCCTTGTTATTGCCAGCTGCAGCTACGTAACGAATATCTCCTCTCTTTCGATCACTGACGGGACGAGTACTGCTGATGCAATAGGTGAGACGGTTGCGGTGGATGAAGACAAGAGAGCCGAGGAGGACACTGTGACGGTGACAGTAACATGACCGACGACAGAGCAACCGACATAATCCGGAGACTCTCTTCCGCCTTCCGACAGGACAAGGAGAGCAATAATTACAAGATCATTAAAGTCCAGGCCGATGAGATGGACGAAGTTGCGACCGTCATTGAGGACCTTGTGCAGGCCCACAACATAGAGCTGGCCTCCGGGGCGAGTCTTAATAGCCTGGCAGAACTGCTTGAGCTCGAAAGGGACGGCCTTTCGGATAATGATTTTAGAGCCTTGATAGCCGCGACTGCAGTGTTCCGGCGATCAAACGGGACCATTGCAGATATCAAGAATGTCGTATCTTCGATAACCGGGGTGCCTGTGGAGGATATAGTCATCCACGAGGATGGAAACACTTCATTTTCTATCGAGATGTCAAGCCCTAACCAGAAGGCCTTCAGCTTCGAGATCCTTGTGGACAATATCGTCGCGGCCAAGGCGGCCGGGGTAGCGTTCTTGGCCGACGAGACAACGATAGTGCTGACCATATCATATGAAGAACACTCTGCAAGGCCAGGAAACCAACTCAGTGTTGTAAGTTCTGATCATAGGTACGGAATTGGAGAATATGGAGCAGACATGTACGGGAACCCGTGTGAAATTCACTCAGCTGAACCCGGAACACTGACCCCGACAGGAGGAGATTAAATTGACAGATGAATGGGTAATCCCCGATGGAATCACTCGAATTGCAGAGCTTGTAAAAGACAATTTCACACACATGGCGTTTGGGACCGGAACCGCCACAGAGGGTACAACCTCTCCGGTGAATGAAGTCATTAGAAAAGCTGTGACTTCCGCTACAAATGACGGTGGAAACATCGAATGGACCGCAGAGATTGAAGAAGGAGACTTCAGTGAAGAAACCTATATCACTGAAATCTACATGGTTGAGCCAGGAACGCCAGACCGGTTCCTCGGGGGACGGGTGGTTGCAGCAACACTCGTTGACTCGTCACATGGACTAATCTATAAATTCCAGCATTCTGTGAGTGCAAAAGATGAAACTGATACGGAGTGATGAAACATGCCAGACACTTCTACTGATAATTTTGGACTGACAAAAATCAGCCCCCGCAAAGGATGGGGCGACACGATGAACAATAACCTCGACCGCCTCGGAAAACTCTTCTGTGAGGACAATGACGGTAATTTCTGGATGATCCAGAATGCAATCTATGACCCCGCCACCGACACATGGAGTCAGCCGGACACATCGAAGACCTCACATGCAATATTCATGGACTTGTCGAGTGGGGATGTCATAATCATGACCTGTGCTGCGGGGAATGCGACGATCACATGGGTAGAGGGATTTCTGATAAATAAACTGGATGGCATCATCGATGCAAAATCAAACGACCTCATAGGTGTCAACGAGTTCACCTGTCAGGATTATATGGGTGCGTATCTATTGACGGCACAGGAAGCAGCAGCACAAACAATTACATACACGACCCCTCCGGTGCTGACTGTTTCGACTGCTTCAGATGTATCATTCTATGCAGTGCCCGATTTCGAGGTTACTGTCCCATCTCAGGTGGCCACCGGATCTAAAATGCGGTTTTGTGTGAACGCAAATGTTCCGAACCCTGGGGACATGTATTATTGTCGTGTTCGGTTGCATAAAAACGGCGGAAGTTTGGGGTATTTGGCCACAGATGAAGGGGATACTCAGATCTACGATGGCTATACTGGCGATTTGACTATGGATAATGTTTCGATTGCACCGGGGGATGTATTTACGATTCAGGCCGAGTTGTATTGTAAACCGGGGTATGTCCCTCGTTCCTTGACAATCTACTCTTTTAAGCCCTGCTACAACGCTGAAATATATAGCGGGTTGGATTGGTCATAATGAAGATTGTTGGGGTAACGACCTGACATTTTTTTATAACCTCTTTTCTGCCACTCTGAGTATATGCTTGAAATGATAGGAGATGGAGGGTGGGTTGCTGCCCTCCTCGCATTGATAGGAGCCGTCTGGAAGGCATATCAGGCGAAGGACGCGACTATTGCTCTGGATGGATTCGGCAAACTGTTGAACCCTAAGAACAAAGAAGTCACGAAGATAAGCGATCTCAACGGAAAGGCCCATACGGTTCTTACTGAGAACGCCGATGCAGTCATGATGACCGACGATCTGAAGAAACAGATCACAGATGGACTTGCCGACAGCAGGAAGACAGAGATCATTAATTGGATCTGGCAGAATGAGCATGACGGAATCCCCGGAGACAGTTATGTGATAAAGATCCCGGAGAAGGGTGTCAACTATGAGATATTCGCAGGGAAGATCAGCAATATCATCGCTCTTGAAAACCTTACCGAAAAGAGCGGGAATACAGGAGATCCCGGGAGCTGTGAAATCGTCCGAGTATGGGGTGGCAACACTTCAAGAGGCAGTAATATCCCGCAGAGACAGCCCACAGAGATCACAGTCGAGATGGATAGTCGCAGGCTCTTTGCCAACTGCAAAGCAACAGAAGTCGGGGGCGTCACCCTTGCGGTGTTCGCTGACCGGAGGCTGATAGGTGCGAAGATCGCAGACTTCCAGGCGAACGACCTGACACAGGCAAAAGAGAACAACCTGTCGTATTCAGTCTATGACTTTGCGATCCCGGCGAAGATAGTCCAGGAGGCAAGGGAGACGGACGGGGAGTTCGACATCGTGGTCGCATGGGCCAGGGGCGGCAAGTGGTATTACCTGCTTGGCGAGAACGGTGCAGATGTCCCGTGGGAGGATCAGGTATCTCTCAAGGCCCTCTGTCCTGCCAAAGATTAAACATTTCTCTCTTTTTTCCTGTAATTTTACCTGATAGATACTTTTTTTTATCTCTGAGATCTGATTCAATATCATGAAGGCTTTGAACTCCGATTCCAATTCCCGCCTGAGGCTTCCTAGAGATAATTTCTTTAAAATCTTTTTTTTACATTCAGGCGCAAAATATGCTTACTTTACAATACCGGATTACGCTATTAGTGGATTAAAGCCTGTCACAGTTTTTATAAGAAATACCCGGAGATCAATTTGATTTCAGCATGATTATTCTGTGAAATAATCATCCTCAATTCAGTTTTTCTTTCTCAGATCCATCGTGATCTCTACACGCTCACCATAATCTCTAAGAAAAGATGAAAGAAAATCTGCCCATGAATAAACAGCAGGAAGACCCATTCCTGACGCGACCTCCTTTCCCAGATCGTCGTCGCGTTCGTCTAAAGCCATGACTACGAGCGAACCAGACGTAAAGGCGGGTTCGACTATTCCGTCACCGTCGCCGTCCGTGATACCGAGTACCGGTATGCCGCGATGCGAGCAGATATGCCCGCAGACTGCAGTGGTATCGTCACCTACTGAAAGAATACCTGCAGTCTCCCCATGTAAAAGACCATAACAGTCAAAACCCGAATGATCGATTACCTCGACCATACCACGGCTCCTGCAGGGTTTTTTCACAACGGGGGAGGAATCCCTGACCTTACCTGACTTGCACCATGCTTTGCTGAGATCTGATATCCTGCCGTCAAGTTTTTCCAGGCCGTGCTCCTTTGGCTCGATGCCGGATACAGGAACGATCTTTCCATCTGACAGTCCGATCTCCACCATCTCCGAGATGGCCCTGCCGATTACAATGCCGTTTACCAGTACTGGTTCACTGGCAATGCAGCCCCGGATGCATCTATGGTCTGCTGAACCTGTATGTTCCTCTGAAGATGAATATTCAACAGCGTAACCAATCTCGTCAGCTATCGATTCAGAAAGGGCACGATCACCGCCATCCCAGCAGAACACGGTCCCGTTCGACGCCTCGACGTGGACGAAACCATGGCCATCCAGTCTCCGGGCTACAATCTCCCCGAACAGCCTTCCGGACTCTGCCGTCTTTGCGTGGTTCAGGAGGAAACACCTGTTCCTGTTCTGCTCCATTATAATTTCCGACGGCGGCGTTCCCGGACAGCTGCATTCAATGGCGGATTCTTCTGCGGCTGTACGGCCCATGACACCGGCCACAATAATCCGGTTCACCGGGAAACAGGACTTCATGAGGCGTACATCTCCCCTGTCGAAAGCCTCTGCTCCATGGACGATCATCGTAAGGCCGGAGGGAGCAGGAGTCATCAATATATATTGATAAGGAGAGGGAATAACGATGCCGGAAGTTGGGGTGGCTAGTGATCTAGAGCAAGGGGATTAAAAACAAAAAACCTGCAGGAACCTTAATTATCCCTCTCAAATATCACTCATTATTCAGTTAAGTTATATACCCGGGTTTTGGAACTTGCATATAGAATCCACTAAGGGTTTATAGCTTTTTAAAAAAGAATTTGATTGTTAATTGAATTTATTCAAATTAATTATTAGTAATTTCTATACTCCAGGGTCCTGATGCTGTCACAACAAAAACATATGATCGTCCATCCCCGTTTATTGTCTTTTCTCCGGAACAAGGGCCTTTTTTATTAGCAATACTGGCGGCAGGAAACCCTGATGTATCATAAACCCTGACTATGAAATTGTCATCTCCTGAATAATCAAAACTGATAGTGTTAGGACCGTTTTCCAGTTTAAAAAAGTCTGTTACAGCATCTCCGGTTCCTTCAAAAGACTTTATTGCTTCAGGATTCATCAATGTTTTCTCTTCGATCTTACATGTCCAGGCTCCTGTAGATTTTATTTCAAGTGAGTATTCTCCACCATACGTTCCGTATCCAAGTTTACCATTGTAATTGCCAATTTTATTTACGAGAATTATTTCTTCATTGTTATCTCCCTGAAGTATTCCCTGGTTGCCTGTTTTATCCAGTAATCGGACAATAAACTCTTCTGGGCCGCTATTAGTGAATTCGAAAGTTGCAAGCCCTTCTTTCAGATTAAATGAATTTGTAACATTGTCACCATTGCCACTAAAAATAATTGGTGAGATCAAATCCTTTGGCTGAATTGTCTTTTGATCTGCTGTTTGAGTTGATGATGTGTCAGATACCGGATCCGATTGCATAGAAGAAATTTTTGTACCTGATGAAATGTTATCAATACATCCGCATGATATGATTATTAATCCGAATATAATAAAAATTCCAAAAACTGCAATACATTTGTTTATCGTTTTTTCATTCGATTTTTCCGAATAATTCTCCCAAATTCCCATAATAAAAAAAATATCTCTTTAGATATATTATTTTTTAATTAATTTCAATAAAAATAAAATCACTTTGGGTTTCTGAAAAAGGTATTTAATTTCACAAAACCTTCACCATCTCATCCGAAACCCCTTCCATCGTATACATCGTCATCCCATCGATCTCTCCATTCTCATCACGTATAAAAATAAATGAATCAGCCGATTCCGGAGTCACAAAGAAGGTATCGTCGCCTTCATAGAATAGTTCAACCGTTTCACGGGGAACGGCAGAATCATAGAACAGCCGGTCTCCATCTGTATATACGGTATATGTCCATGTCTTTTCCCATACAGGTTCATAGGTCCCGTTATATTCTTCAAGCTCTCCGGGAGTAATGGATACTACTTTCCTTTCAATCTTCTGCGGGACTGAATACGACTCACCGAAGACTATCGCCGACAGTGCACCGGGAATTGTTGCCATTGGATTCCTGTCATGGTTCGAAAGGAACATTATGCTGACATCCTCGTCGGGATAATAGAGAGTGTATGATATATACCCGAAGTTACGGCCCCCATGACCCATGACCGTTCGGTTTTTAAGCGTTGAAGTGACAATACCATAATCGTTTCCGGTCATTGCATCAAGTGACTCTTTGGAAAGGATCGCTCCGGGTGTATGGAATGCTTTCTCCCAAAGGTAAAGATCTTCGGTCGTCGAGTGCAGCGATCCCGCTCCCCAGGAGTTGTGGATATTCTGCAGGTCATAATGGATATGCTTCCCATCCATTGTGGTATAACCATCCGCACGCCCTGAAAAGACATCCCTTGCATTGTCCTGCCCGGTGCTGTTCATCCCAAGCGGCATGAAGATATTCTCCTTCAGGTATTCATCATAGGACTGCCCTGATGCCACTTCGATGATGTAGCTCAGGGTGATGTACCCGTTGTTTGAATATGTGTAATCAGTCCCCGGTTCGAACGTGAGAGGAAGGGCTTTAATTTTATTTACGAGCCCGGACACATCAATATCAGCCGGATCGGTCAAAATGAACCCTCCTTCTGATGGTATTCCTGAAGTATGGTTGAGGAGATTACATATCCGGATATCTTTCCATTCCGGACAATCAGAGATGTAAAGGGATATTAGATCATTCACATTCAGCCCCCCCTGCTCCTGCAGTTTCATTATGGCGGCGGCGGTGAACTGCTTTGTATTGGATCCGATGGGAAATACTGTCTTGGGAGTGTTTGGAACAGAGAATTCATAGTTTGCCATGCCATAGCCTTTGGAGAGCAAAACATCGCCATCTTTTGCCACAAGAACAGCTCCGCTAAAACGGCCTGCATCCGATAAAGCTGTCATATATTCGTCAAGTTCTTTGGATAGATTTCCGTTATCTGCTGCTGTTGCCTGTGATTCTGAGATGCAGCCTGCTGAACATATTATTAAGATCAAAAGAAATCCTGTAACCTTTATTTTCATAATCTCCCACCATAGTCCAAAAACAGTGATTATCCTGATTTTATTTAAAAAATGGTTTTCCAGGGCAAAAACTTTCTGATCCACGGAAAAATTTCGAAAATGCCCATTATAGATTTTAATCTCTTCGCCAGGGCTCTTTTAGTGTTGCAGGACATTTATCTCTTAACCTGCAGTCCCCACAATTTCGGGGATGAGTGGGGCAGCCGCAATCGGCGGCATATGCAGCCCCGAGAGCAGCAGCACGATCTCCTTTATAATTAGCGAGAAGAGCATCAGCCTTTAAGAGAATATGATCAGGAACCTGTTCGGGATAATACCCGCTCCATAACACATCTTCAAGACCCGCATCCCTGCAAAGACCAGCCAGGTGCTCCATCTCCGCGGCGGAAGGCCCGGGATGATAATAAAGAACGTTATTCGGCCTGAATCCAATCAAACGGTATGGAATTGTCGGATCAAGCGATGCGATGAATTCCGCTATGGCCCTGATCTCACCATCTGTTATTCCGGGAATGACTACCGTCCTGAAGACACGAATCTTTTCTCTTCCCTCCTCTGCGAGGGTTTTTGCATTTCGTAAAACCGGGGCGACCGGAGCACCGGTAAGTGCACGATGAACATCGTCTGAGAAGGCCTTGATTTCAAGAGTGACGACTTCACAAAGGTCTATAATTCTGCTCATTGTTTCTCTTGTTGCAAAACCCCCTGTCGAGATTCCAATCCCATAATCAAACTCCTGCCTTTGAACTTCGGCCGCGACCTCTTTAATGTAGGGAAGATGAATTATCGGGTCCCCGCCGGTAAAGCTTATTCTGCGGATCTCGGGATCATTATATTCCAAAATTTTTATCCGGGCTTCCCTTACAAGATCTTCCGGAGAGATGTACCCGGCATAATACCAACCGGGATCAGGATACTGTGAGATTCTGTAGGCATTGCAGTGCAGGCAGCGGTAGCAGCAGCCTAACAGGGTTACAATATAACTTTTAAGTGAAGAAGAACACATTGTGGCAGCTATTTCGGCCTGCCCGATACGACAGACACCACGCTCATTTCTTAGGCGGTTAACCCCACAGCGCCATTCACAAAGTCTGCAGGAAGAAAGTTCATCCATTATTCTTTCATCGACAGGTTTCAACAATAAACTTTGGATTGGCCGGATTGAGGTTTATTCCATAAAAATTAAAAAAAGAGATTGTTGCTATTCTGAATTAATTTCCCGTAAACAACTCATCCAAAAATCCCGGACCATTTATAGAACACGCTCTCGGCATCCTTCTGTCTAATCGAGTGCATGATGTCATTTCTGAGATCCTTAGAGACAGGGTACACCTGATCGCTCCACCAGTAACCATAGGAAAATACCCCGGAGATATTATAATCGCCGTTGTAGAGTGCACGGAAAAGTCCCTCATACCCAAGAGCCTGCTCCGCATCGTCCCGGGTCCAGCGGTCCTCGCTCTGTACAGGCTCGATCCATCCTTCCTGCAGGGCACCGTCATAACTCGGCAGCGTGACAGAGATGTAGGTCTCTTTTCCGGCAAGATTGGCCCATTCCGGTAGCGAAAGCCATTCCACAAACGAAGCCTCGATATCCTCTGCATCCTGTGTCGTGTCTGCAAATATCTCCCGTGCCTTGTAGTCGCCGTTCGTATCCCAGAATACAACCACAAAATCGACGTCATCTAAGACTTTGAATTCGTCGTTTGCGACGTAGGGGAGGAGTCCTCCAAAGCCTGTCTTTCCTGAAAATTTTTCCCTGACATCCGGGATCAGCTCTTCATACCTGCTGCTTAGTTCGCCTAAATCAATATAATATAAGAATGATGTATCGCCTGGATTGATTATCAGGTAATCCACACCGGCCGTTTCTGCTTTCTCAGCTTCCAGTAAAATCGCCTCCTTCCACTCAGGCCACATTATATTGAAATATTCCATCCGTGTTTCAGGGTCTGCAGATGAAAATCGTGAATATGGTGTCTGGCTGATGTCCTGCCCAAGCCATTTAGTATATGTAAACCCGGGGTCGTAGAGGTTTGTTATCAGAATTACAGTGTTTTGCCTGTTCTTTTTGGCAGCATTTACGACATTGTTCATCTCCTCCTGTGACAGGGTGATTGCAGAAGGAATAGTGCTTTTGGGCACTTCACTGATTGTAAAATCATCGTTTATCTTCCTGAAATCCGTCAGGTAAAGGGCCTCACTCCCGATTGTTCCTATTCTCTCCATAGTGGATTCATAGTTATTTCCCGGATCTTCCCCGAGATCGACCAGTAAATGCGGATTTCCCCACATATCCATAGTTCCTATTCCCGTGATGAGTATTTTGTCCGTTTCCGGGTAGGATTCAGTGATATAGTCCAGTTCCCGGTACTGGAATTCGCCACCTGTTTCAGGAACTTCGCACCAGGGCGGACGGGGACCCTGCCAGCCCGGAGGAGGACAGATACTCCCTGCAAGAAGGGAAAGGATGCCAAAAATCCCGATAATAACCACTGCAGCGATGATTATTATCTTGATATACATGTTGACCATGAACTGAAATGGAATGCATATATTATAAGGATATTGCAGGGATAAAATCCGGAAATATCGGACTTCCTTAATTTTAAGTCTACTTTTAATACAGGTATTTTGGTGTTATAAACCCAAACCCAATAAAAAATAAATATTATGAAAAAATATCCATATTTAGTTCCTCAAACAGGGAGGTGCAGTTTAGATGAAACGAAGGGTAGTCCTTGTAAACAAAAAGAATAAAAGAGCATCGACCAGGAAAAAGCACATGTGGAGGGATTACGAGAAGAAAGATATCAACCCGTCAATCCTGAGATACGAACATCCCTCCATTCGTGCAAACAGGAGAGGCAAAAAGGGCAAAAAACTGGTAATAAAAACAAAAGGTAAGATCTGATCCTGACTAAAATGCGGCAGAAACTCTAAAAATCAGATTTTTTATGTATATAATTCATAAAAACAGAATCTTATTTATTAGCAACAATAAACTATTGATCAAAGGAAAAATACGAATATGCTCAAATATCTCATAACCGGCGGTTCAGGATTTATCGGTAGCAATTTTATACACTATATGCTAGGAAAATACGATAATATTGAGATTATTAATTTAGACAGTCTTACATATGCCGGTAATCTTCAAAATCTCTCGGATATTGAAAATAATTCCTGTTATACCTTTATAAAAGAGGATATCTGTAATTATCACAGTATATCAAAAGTCTTTGAAGAAAAATCGCCTGATTATATAATCAATTTTGCTGCTGAATCTCATGTCGACAGGAGTATCTTGAATCCTGATATTTTTGTCAGATCAAATGTCCTTGGTGTCCAGAATCTTCTTCAGGCATCTTTAGATCACGATATAAAAAAATATGTCCAGATATCTACAGATGAAGTCTACGGGTCACTTGGGAAAACAGGTTTTTTTACTGAAACAACCCCTTTAAATCCACGCAGTCCATATTCAGCAAGTAAAGCCGGGGCAGATTTGCTGGCACAGGCCTATTTCCATACATTCGGCCTTCCTGTAAATATTACAAGGTGTTCGAACAACTATGGTCCATATCAGTTCCCGGAAAAACTGATCCCCCTGATAATTCTAAATTGTCTGTCCGGAAAAAAAATCCCGGTCTATGGGGATGGCCTAAACATCCGCGACTGGATTCATGTGTCTGATCATTGTTCTGCAATAGACGCTGTTCTTCACAAAGGAACTCCGGGAGAAGTGTACAATATCGGTGCAAATAACGAACGCTCCAATATAGAGATAGTTAAAAGTATAATAGAAATTATGGCTAAACTCAACCCTGATTTAAGCATTTCAGATGATTTAATAACTTATGTTGAGGACAGGAAAGGCCATGACAGACGTTATGCAATAGATTCATCAAAAATACAGGAAGAACTGGGGTGGAAGGCGGAAACTGGATTTGTTGAAGGTTTAGACAACACAATTAAATGGTATCTTGGGCATAAAGACTGGCTGATGTCTGTTGTCAATAAAGAATACCTTGAATATTATAATAAAAATTACAAGACTAATTTTAACTGATATCAATTGAGGCACAATATTATGAAAGGAATAATTCTTGCTGGTGGAAGCGGTTCAAGGCTCCGTCCTGTAACACAGGTGATGAGCAAGCATCTTTTGCCAATATATGATAAACCGATGATCTACTATCCCTTATCAGTACTGATGCTTGCAAAGATCAGGGAGATACTTATCATCTCAACACCGGAGCATATCGAACTCTACAAAAAACTTCTTGGTGACGGTTCGTGGCTTGGATTAAATATCTCATATACAATACAGGCTGAGCCCCGGGGTCTTGCGGATGCATTTATCGTAGGAGAGGACTTTATTGCAGGAGAAAAGGTTGCGCTCATTTTGGGTGACAACGTCTTTTACGGCCAGGGATTCACACCCTTACTTCAAAAAGCTGCATCGCTTGAAGAAGGGGCAGTAATATTCGGATACTATGTTCACAATCCCGAGGAGTTTGGAATTGTCGAATTCGGGGATGACATGTCTGTCTTATCTCTTGAAGAAAAACCAGCAAATCCAAGATCAAATTACGCTATCCCCGGGCTTTATTTCTATGATGAATCTGTAATAAAAATTGCAAAAGAATTGAAGCCCTCCGCCCGTGGAGAACTTGAAATAACGGATCTTAATCGTGAATATCTCAAAAAAGGGAAGTTAAAAGTAAAATTACTGGGAAGAGGTTTCGCATGGCTTGATACCGGGACGCACGACGGTCTTCTTGAGGCTTCAAACTTTGTCGGGACAATTCAGAAACGTCAGGGATTATATATTGCATGTATCGAGGAGATTGCTTATCATATGGGATATATTCAGAAAAACGAGCTGATAAAACTGAGTCAGCGATATAGCAATACAGAATATGGCAGTTATCTGAAGAGGATAGCAGGGTCAGGAGAGATATTCTGATATAATTTAGACTTTAGAAGGTACTGAAATCAAATAAAATGCAAATATAGTATTTATTTGAATTAAAATATTAGTTGGATACCGGAGAAAATTATGCCTGAAGGAAATTTTGAGAAATATCAGAATATAAGATATAATAGAAGGCTAAAAATTCTGGTTTTTATGACATATAATTTCTTCTACAATCTAATATGCGCAGTATTGAATTATTCTCCATCCTTCATCAGAACATTCGTACTTGGATTGTTATTGAAGCATTTAGGCAAAAAACCATTGATAGATTCATATTGTTATTTCCGTTATCCCTGGGGGATTTCTATCGGTGATTATGTTTCTATTAACAGAGGCGTTAAGATATTCAATTCTTCTTTGGAAAATTGTAAAATCATAATTGGAGACAATGTAAGGATAGGGCCTGAAGTAAAAATCCTAGGAGGGACACATGATTATTATCATATAGACCTTCCCGATATCGGAAAAGACGTGTTCATCGGTAATGATGCATGGATTGGATGCAACGCAATAATTTTGCCGGGTGTGAATATCGGCCATGGAGCAGTAATCGGAGCTGGTTCTGTTGTTACAAAAGATATTCCTCCATGGTCAATTGCAGTTGGAAATCCGGCAAGAGTTATAAAAAAGAGAGTAGTTTCAAATCATAAAGAAAAAGAGAGTACTAAATTATGAAAGTTCCATTTACCCGGCCTTACCTTACAGGAAATGAAATCCGTTATATGAAAAATCTGCTTGACTCTTTGAGTGAAGGGGATCACATAAGTGGCGATGGAAAATATACAGAACTTGTCCAGAATTTTTTTGAAACAAAATTCGGCGCAAAAAGAGCATTAATGACAACTTCTGGCACTTCAGCACTTGAACTTGCAACTTATCTTTTAAAATTAAAACCCGGAGATGAAGTTATTGTTCCTTCATATACATTTTCATCAACTGTCAATCCGATATTGCTTGCAGGGGCAAAACCTGTATTCACAGACATCTCAGAAGATACTCTGAACATTGATCCTGAAGAGATTAAGAAAAAGATTACACCAAAAACCCGGGCAATTTATCCGGTTCATTATGGGGGAATATCCTGCCCAATGGATGAAATAATGGATATTGCCCAGAAGAATGATCTAAAAGTTGTGGAAGATGCAGCACAGGGAGTAAATGCCAAGTATAAAGGAAAGTATCTGGGGACGATCGGTGATTTAGGCTGCTATAGTTTTCATGAGACAAAAAATTACGTATGTGGCGAAGGAGGTGCTCTTTTAATTAATTGCGATGATCCGGAGGTTACTGAGCGTGCTGAAATTTTAAGGGAGAAAGGGACAAACCGAAGTAAATTTTACAGGGGTGAAGTTGATAAATATACTTGGGTGGACATCGGCTCAAGTTATCTTCCAAGCGATCTGCTTGCAGCATTTCTGTATGCCCAGCTTGAAAAACTGGATGAAATCCAGAAAATGCGGATGAATATCTGGAATTTGTATTATTCTGAATTAAAATCCTACGAAGAAGAGGGCAAAATACGTTTACCGGTTGTACCTGAGTATGCAGAACATAATGCCCACCTATTTTATGTGCTTTTCCAAAAAGAACAGGAAAGGAACAATATTATGGGTCAGCTTAAAAAAGAGGGTATCAGTGCTGTTTTTCATTATATTCCTTTACATTCGTCTCCGCATGGATTGAATTTGGGCAACAAAAAAAGTGAATTGCCAGTGACGGAAAATCTTAGTGTAAGACTGTTGCGACTCCCGTTGTATGCCGGAATGGAGGGCGATAAAATTAGTTATGTTATCGAAAATTTTCAAAAACACCTTGCTAAATTGTTTTAAGATTGAAGAAATTTTGAATGCCCTATGACACAGATTAATTATATTAACAGTACTCAACTAGAGGAGATATCATTATAATGTCAAATAAAGTACTGCCGAATTTTATTATAGGGGGGGTGAATAACGGAGGTACAAGTTTTCTATATTCTGCCCTTAAGCAACATCCGGAAGTATATATGCCGGAAGATATGCGGCCGGAACCGGCTTTTTTCTTTAAAAGCTGGGAATATGAAAAAGGACTTGATTACTATTGCAACAGATGGTTTTCTTCAGTCCCGGAAACGGCTGTTGCTATCGGTGAGAAATCAACCAATTATCTATTCGGAGGAAAAACCGTCGCTGAAAGAATGTATAAAGCATTACCCGGAGTCAAAATTATTTTTATTCTGCGAAATCCTATAGAGCGTGCATGGGCGAATTATCGCTTTACAGTATTACAGGGACTGGAAGATTTATCTTTTGAAGAGGCACTTAAACTCGAAGATAAAAGACTAAAAAATGAAACAGGAAGGTGGGCAGAGATCCAGCCGCGTAATTATACCGGGAGGGGTTTTTATGCTCGGAAATTAAATGGATTTTTATCCATTTTCCCCCACTCGCAATTGTTCATAATGAAGTCTGAATTGTTCTCTTCCGATACACATAATGAATTGAGAAGAGTGTACAGATTTCTTGGATTAGATGACCTGGATTTCAGGATCAGGATACCTGCAAGTTATTCAAGTCCAAGTGTTATCGATCCTTCTGTACAAATGGAACTGCGGAATTACTTTGGAGATCGTTATGACCAGATTATTGAAGCAATTCGTGAAGAGCTTGATATAACCCAGTTTATTATAAAAAATGGGGATGTTGAAGCAATTCAAAGGCTTAAAAGTAATATGAAAAACGAAAAAGAAAAAATCCCGGCAGGTGCAAGAAAATATTTGTTGGATTTATACGCGGATGATATGAAAGAACTCAGAGGAATTATTGACTTTGATATTTCTGACTGGAAATGATGTGTTATTTATGGATGGTCGGCGATAGATATGTATAATCTAGAATTATCGGGTTTAATCCGGCTATATTTACGGATTATTACTACGGATCGTGAACTGTTATGAATGAGATGCCGTCTCCAAAAAATAAAAAAATTTCTGTTGTGGTGCCGGTATTCAATAGTGAAAAAACACTTGTTGAATTAACTGACAGAATAAAAAAAGAAATCTCAAAAATTACATTGGATTATGAACTCATATTAGTCGACGACAGTAGCGTGGATAATAGCTGGAAGATTTTAAAACAACTTCATGATGGAGATGAGAAGATAAAAGTGATTCATCTCCAGAAAAACTTTGGTCAACATAATGCAACTTTATGCGGACTTAGCTATGCCAGTGGAGATTACATAATTACACTGGATGACGACCTTCAACATCCCCCGGAAGAAATCCACAAACTGGTTGATAAAATCCAGGAAGGTTACTCTGTTGTATATGGTAAATTCAGGGTAAAAAAACACCACTGGCTTGAAAATTTTTTCAGCGCCAGATTCCAGTATTTACTTCATCATATTCTTGAAATACCTGATGATATCACCCTGACCGGTTTTGTGATATATACCTCATCTGTTGTAAAAAATATGGTAGCAATTAAGACAGCATATGTAAACCTGCACGCACTCGTGATCAAAAGTGCGCCTGTCAGCAGGATCACCAATGCAGAGGTTGAACATCATCCAAGAAAGGTTGGAAGATCAAATTATAATATCAGAAAATATATCTCACATTCTTTAAAGCTTATTATCAATCATTCTGCTCTGCCACTGGTTTTAATTGGTATTTTCGGAGTGCTGATGAGTTTTTTAAGTTTTTGTACGGGTCTTTATATAATAGGGAATTATTTTCTGGGAAATACATCCGAAGTTATGGGCTGGAATTCTATAATGATAATGATTACTTTCATCGGAGGCATGGTCTTAATGTCTGTAGCAATTATTGGAGAATATCTCAGGCGTATTTTAACCGAAGTATCCTATGGCCAGCAATATGTGATCAGTGAGATGGAACTTTAAAATGGTCAAATTAAGATATTTTTCATTTATAATTCTTTCAATTATCTTCCAATCGTCTAATGAGATATTCAAAAAATATGCGGCAGTAACTCTGACCGATATAACATTTCTGGCTGTAATTTCTAATTTGTTTTATTTGCTTGCATTGTTATGTTTATTCCTGCAGGCTGTTGTCTGGCAGCAGGCGCTTATACATTACCCTCTCTCTGTTGCTTACCCTTTTATGAGTCTCATGAACTTCGTTGTTCTCATTGCATCAGCAGTTCTTTTTAATGAAGGTATTTCCACGGCAAACGTACTGGGATTATGTTTGATTTCTATCGGGATAACAATTCTTTCTCACAAGGTAAGGGAGTGTAATATTCAATGATTTTCTCCATTGGGCTTGTTTTACTTGCTGTTTTTCTAACAGGGATAAGTCAGGTTCTCTTAAAGATCGGATCTCAAAACAGGATTGCTATTACAGGCTGGCTGGCTCCTTACCTGAATATTCAGACAATCAGTGCATATGTAATCCTTCTGTTAGTGACGATAATTTCAACAATTGCATTAATTGAAGTTCCTTTAAAGCTGTTTTCTGCTATTGCATCACTGAGCTTTGTATTTGTTGTCCTGTTATCAGGACTTATATTAAATGAGAAGATTAACAGGGGAATGTTTGTGGGAATTCTTATCATCGTTTTAGGTGTTATGGTTTTTAATATCTAACAGGAATAGAGCAAATCTTTCTAATTTAGTGATGCTATTTTTTATAGAGTTTGAGAATGAATTATAAAAAACAGGATAAACCTGATCGATCTGCAATAGATAAGGAGCCAAAAATGAAGATTTCAAATTTGATAAAGAAGCCATTGAATAATCCAATCGTTTATTCTCTTGTTATGAAAATTATTGGTTCGGGGAATAACAAGACAGTATTCGTAAATGAATATGTCAGGCCTTCGAAAGGGGATAAAATACTTGATTTTGGATGCGGACCTGCAAATATTCTGGATTTTATGCCACAGGATGTCGAATACACCGGGGTGGACTTTAATGAAAAATATATTGAATCCGCCCGCCAGAAATACGGGTCCCGTGGAAAATTTATCGTAGCAGATGTTTCAGAGGGAAATGAAAATCCCTTTGCCGGACAGTTTGATGTTGTTCTGGCACATGGATTAATTCATCACCTGTCGGATACAGATGCAAATCTCTTAATCCGGACTGCATATGAGTGCCTGAATGAAAATGGAAGACTTATTACACTTGACAATGTCTACGATAAAAAATTAAACCCTATTAATAAAATTGCATTGAAGCTCGACAGGGGAGAATACATAAGAACCAAACCGAATTATCTGAGTTTATTCTCGGATTTTTCAGATATCCAGTGCAATATTATAAAAGCAAAATCGAGGATACCGTATTATTATATAATCTGTCAGGTAACGAAGAGATAATTTTAGGTATAATTAATCGGCTACATCTGATGTCTTTTTTACAAGAACGGTCATTTATTTATTGTTTAGTTCTAAATATTTTTAATGAATTATAGTCTGAATTTTAAGGACTTTGATAGTTACATCAGAGAAACCCTGAAAAGAAATTATTTATTTCTCTTAATTCTGATATTAGGATCTTTTTTAAGACTCTACAAACTGGGTGACAAAAGTCTCTGGATGGATGAATTGATTTTAGTCTATAAGGTCATAAATTACGATAATATTATTACTGCATTGAATTATCGCTCCTATACTTCACCAATGGAGATTTTATCGATATATTATCCAATAAATTTGGGAAATAATTCTGATTTCTTCCTTAGATTTCCTTATGCTATATTCAGCATACTTTCAATTTGTCTGGTCTATCTCCTGGTCAGGGAGTTATTTAATAAAAAGACTGCCCTGGTAAGCGCTTTTATATTTTCCATATCGCCAATATTGATCTGGTATGCACAGGAAGGGAGAATATATTCTCTGTTTATTTTTATGTCGTTGTTGTCTGCAATATTTTTTATAAAAACGATAAAAAAAACAAGTACTAAGAATTTGCTGCTTTTTACAATATTCACATTCCTGTTACTGATTACGCATTTGTTCGCAACTTTAATGGTTTTTGTTGAATTCCTCTATTTCCTGACAATAATACTTTCTGATAAGATCAAACTTCCTGATAAAATTAATCTACAAAATTACGATATTTCATGTTTTAAACCATTAAATATATTTTTTTCATTTTTAGTCATGGGAATGCTCTATTTACCATACCTCCTCAATTCTATTGCACCCATATTTTTACAGAGTGGATTGAACTATGGAAATGAAAATCTTATTCCCAGGATCTATCAGACTTTTGGCACTTATACAGTGTCGCTCGGCTATTTTCCGATAGCTGAGCAGTTGGGGAATTTCAATTCAATATTTTTTGTAATAGTTGTATTATTTTTTATTGCTCTGCTTTTGGCAGGGATTTACTACACTTTCAGGCAGAATGCATATGAATCGTTCTTTCTGTTCCTCTGGTTGTTTGCACCTATGTCCATTTGTGTCATTGTGAATTTACTGACAGGTAAATCGATTTTTGTCGAACGCTATCTGCTTTTTTGTATAACTCCATACTTAATTTTCATATCCGGGGGCATCCTGTGCCTGAACGATAAAATCATTTCGTTTATATCTAATAAAAAACCAATCAAAAAAAGAGATCTATTTTGCAGGTATTATTACATTGTCATAGTTGTATTGATATTGATATCATTGTTTTATATTCCAATGATCTTTTATGGATATCAGATTGAAAAACAGGACTGGAAAGGTACTGCTGAATTCTTAAATAATTTCTCGGAATCAGAAGATAAAATTATTTTCATTGGAATGGGCAACGATGATTATTTCAGGAATTATTATTCAGGATCTTCTGATATCTTTTATCTGCCTCAAAATGTCGAAGAAATAAAATTTGAAATAATGAACAATTCAGAAAATTATCGAAAAACATGGCTTGTTGTCTCGCCTCATAATGGTGTGACCTGTGATTTCAAAGATTTTTTTGATAACTATACACTTGAAAAAGAAGCCTATGATAGAAGATATATCCCCAATACCGGGAACTATATATTAAGGGGTGCAGTATTTAGTATCAGCTAATTTTATCATTTTAATAAAGATTCAAAGATTAGAATATCTGAATTTAATAAAAATTCCTGATTTCATTGCATCAAGGATAAAAAAGAGCTAAAAAATTAGAATCTCGGTTTTCTGTATTTAGGGAGGCAATCCCTGCAATACACCGGTCTTCCTTCAGTTGGTTTAAAAGGCACTTCACATTCTTTACCGCAGTCGCTGCAGACAGCTTTATGCATCTCTCTTGGTTCTCTGGGTCCGAAGTTTCTGCGGCCCCCATAATTTCTGTCATTCATTTTTTTATCTCAACAGATGAATCTGTCACACGTAATTTAGATTATAACATTATATAGGAATGTATTGTATGAATCTTAAGAACCACTTTCGCATTGCCTGCCTGGGGTTTAAATATGACCAATCCGGAAAAGATATTGTGCACGATAGCAGGAGAAATGTTATCACCAATCTTCTCTCTGATCGTGTCACAGACCTCCCAAAACCTGAAATGAATAATTTCTCCAAACCTCTTTTTTATTTTGATGCGTGAGTCAGGATATGCTTTATTTCAGGAAGAATAATCTCTTCCATTGCAAGACTGACTGCACCTGTTGATCCAGGGATGCAGAATATTGCCTTTCCTTTATGAATTCCTGCAGCGGCTCTGGACAGCAAAGCCCGTGTACCTATATCTTCATAACTTTTCAGGCGGAACAATTCTCCAAAGCCGTCGATGGATTTTTCAAATACCGGTGAGACAGCTTCAATCGTGCAGTCATCATGTGTAAGCCCGGTACCGCCGTTAATAATTATGAAATTTGCAGATTCAAGGGATTTAAAAAGGGTATTTTTAATCAATTCCATATTATCAGGAACAACTTCATAAAAGGCAAGAAAAAACCCGTTATTTTCTAACATTTTGATGATAGTTTTACCACTGCCATCACTGTCCCTGTTTCTTGATGTAGAAACAGTGATAACGGCTGCTTTTATCTCTATATCCTGAATATGAGAACTGTCCATACAAATTATTAAAGCTAATAGAAGATTAGCATAACGGGTGCTATCAGGAATTTCAGGCTATCTAAAGGAATTAAGATTAATAAACCGATTATTTTACAGACTATAAAGAAATTATTTGTATCTTTTCACTATTTTTAGAAATTTTTATTCATATTAAAAATAAATAACAACTATTTATAAAAGGGAGAAAAGAAATTTTTATGATGAAGACAGGGGTCTTTAAAGCAATAATAGTAGGATTGATTATTTGTATTGCGTTATCCGCAGGGTGCGCAAAACTACCTGAAGAAGAAAAACAACCAGAATCCACGTTTACATTACCTGACAGTACTTCGTCAGTATCAGATACAAATTCGGTATCAGACGAAGGAGCAGTTCAGGTGACATATTCAACACCGATCCAAACACCAACAGAAGAGAAACCTGAATTTTCCAGTCCCCCGGATGAAGAGGATACAGGTCCACACTATTCTGTTATCTATTCCAAGAAAGAGTATTTTACTTATAATGTAATACCATTTGATTTTAATTTGACTTATCCTCCTCTGATATTTGAATACGAACTGGAAGTAGACACGATAGAGGATACGAAAACAGGAGTAAGTCAGTCCGGGTCGAAGGAGGAATATTCGTATACAAGAACCCTGACGAATCCCAGTGCTTATTATACTATATCAGTCTATGACAAGGATACCCTGGAATTAATCGATTCAGAAGAACTCAGCCATTTTGGAGATACCGAATTATCAGGGACTTTTAAAATCTATCAGGCAGGGAATTATCATATTGAGATCTCCGGAGCTATGCTGACAGCTAATACAACTGTTATGGCACCCCCGGAAAACCTGGAATAATTTTTTTTAATTCAATAATTCAATTAAACAATTATATATGCTACCAGATCCAATTTAATTAGGCAAAATAACTCCCTGTCCCGGTAGGGTAGAGGATATCCTAGAAGCCTGCGGAGCTTTTGACCCGGGTTCAAATCCCGGCCGGGGCGTATCGTTTTTGACTGATCCATAATTCTTATATAACATTCAAAGTAAAATTGTATAAAATATCCCGGATTTTCAAATTTACTGAAAATGGGGGGAAATTTGGTTATATTATGTTGAATAAAACAGAAAAATGTCTCACCAGATACTTCAATCTGGCAAAAGCGAAAAATTATTCAGCCCTTATTCAAATCAGGCTTTCAATTTTCTTTAAAAAGACAATAACTTAAAATTTTCTGCTTTTTTATTTTTATACAATCTCTATTTAGATCGGTCAGTCAGATTAAGATCATCGATCGATATCGCAGTCAGCCAAAACACCAAATTAATGATTAACATGAAACACTATTCAGACACCCAAAAAGAAATCACAAAGAAAATAGACTCGGAAGGCGGTCTTTCAAAATGGAGAGACTGGAGATGGCAGCTCCGCCACACAATAAAAGACATCAATACATTCGAAAAACTAACTGGAATAACCTTTTCCGAAGAAGGAAGAAAAGAACTCGAACGAACACTTGAAAAATTCCCACTTGCAATAACTCCCTATTATCTTTCCCTGATAGAGACCGGGGATTACAAAAATGATCCTATTTTTATGCAATCATTTCCATCAGTCCACGAACTAGATATTATCGAAGAAGATATCGATGATCCGCTTGATGAAGATAGGGACAGTCCTGTAGAAGGGATAACTCATCGTTACCCTGACAGGGTGCTCTTTCTTGTCAGCAATAAGTGTGCGATGTATTGCAGGCACTGTACGAGAAAGAGGAAAGTCGGCGATATAGATTATATCCCGGATAAGAGCCAGATCGGAAAAGGGATAGATTACATCAACAACAACCCGCAGGTAAGAGATGTACTGTTGTCCGGCGGTGACCCGCTTCTTCTAAGCAATGACTATCTCGAATGGATATTGTCAGAACTCACAGAGATTCCTCATGTGGAAATCATCCGGATAGGGAGCCGTCTACCGGCTGTTCTCCCGTACAGGATTGAAGACGATCTCGTGGATATGATTAAACAGTATCATCCAGTATGGTTAAACACCCAGTTCAACCATCCCAGGGAGATTACAAACTCATCTTCAGAAGCTTTGAGGAAACTTGCGGACGGGGGCATTCCGCTTGGAAACCAGTCGGTTCTCCTTGCAGGTGTAAACGACTGCCCGAGAATTATGAAGACACTTGTACAAAAACTCGTCAAGAACAGGGTCAGGCCGTATTACATGTACCAGTGCGATCTCTCCGAGGGATTGTCTCATTTCAGGACACCGGTCGGAAAAGGTATCGAGATCATCGAGAGTCTCAGAGGCCACACATCCGGGTTCGCTGTTCCGACATATGTTATCGATGCCCCTGGAGGAGGAGGGAAGATCCCTCTCATGCCCAACTACCTTCTCTCATGGTCGACGAATAAAGTGGTTCTAAGGAACTACGAGGGAGTTATCTGTACATACAAGGAGCCTGACAACTATGAAGCGGTGTACTGTGACCGGAAGTGTGATAAGTGCACTCTGCAGTTAAAACTCGATAATGCAGATGAATCAAAGTCCATAGGAATTGAAAAACTTCTTTGCGATTATGATGATACCATTGCCCTTTATCCTGAAGACAACGAGAGGATGGAAAGAAGAGATGAAAAATGATGTAGTCTGCTCTCTTGGAAATTCAGTAATTCAGCATGGGAAGAAGAATGACAGGGTATACCTGATGAAGCTCTCCAGAGACGACATTCCCTTGTTCGTTGTCCAAAAGATCGATGCCCTTGCAGATGAATATGGGTATTCCAAGTCGTTTGCAAAGGTTCCCGGATATACAAAGGACGAATTTACCAGGAACGACTATAAAGCTGAAGCTATGATTCCCGGGTTTTTTTTAGGAAAGACCGATGGATTTTTCCTTTCGAAATATTATTCCTTCGATAGGGAAAGCCTGAAAAATAAAGAAGAGATAGACCGGATCATCAGGGATACAGAAGGTATCCGAAAAAGTGGCAGAATAAACGGGACAGACAGGTCATTTGTCGTCAGGAAAGCAGAAGAGAAGGATATAAACGACCTCTCCAACTTGTATAGTCTTGTTTTTGAAAGTTATCCTTTCCCCATCCACGACCCGGATTATATCAGGGAGACAATGGATGATCATATCGAATATTTCGGAATCTGGTCGGGAGACAGACTACTTGCCGCCTCTTCATGCGAGACTGACCGGGATAACCTGAACGTCGAGATGACCGATTTTGCATCTCTTCCTGAATGCAGGGGGAAAGGATTTGCCGGAATCCTCCTTGATGCAATGGAGTCTGCGATGAAAAAAGACGGATACATTATATCATATACGATTGCAAGAGCGGCATTTGAACCAATCAACCGGCTTTTTGCACGGTTTGGATATGATTACTGCGGGACGCTGAAGAACAACACGAATATCTGCGGTTCTTTTGAATCGATGAATGTCTGGTATAAAAAATTGAATTGATATTAAACTGATTCACTCGTCTCTTCTTTCCAGTAAGGATTCACGTAAGATAATAAAACAGCATTGCTGTCATTGTTATTTCTGATTTCCCGGATTGTGCCTTTAGGGATCACTGCAGCCTGGCCTTTTTTTACTGTATATGAATTATCTCCTGAAACTATCTCGATCTCACCTTCAAGAATATAATCTAGTTCATTTGATTCCATGAGTGTATGTTCTGGAATTAAAGACCCCGGGGCAAACCCGGCAACCGCAATACTGTACCCCGGCAGGATCTCATTATCCGATAATCTGAGCATCCCGGGATTCATCACTGCATGAATGCTGATGCCACTGGAGGGATTCCACTGCTGGTTTTCTTCAGGAGTGGATATTAGAATCTCCGGGTGGCTCTTATACGTAGTGTTGCTGACATCTCCCCTGACCTGAATATCGATATCATACTTGTAGAAGGGCTGGACCGATGACAGGTACACGAGATTTTCCAATCCCGTGTTGCTGAAAGACTGAACCGACCCGGCGGGGATGAAGACCGCCTGGCCTGTTAAAAGTTCATGATTTATTCCGTCGATTTTAATCCCCCCCTCACCGGAGATGACGTAGATTATCTCCCCGGATCCTAGGAGATAATGAGAGGGGGTCCCGTTTCCCGGGGATATTTCTACATATCCAAGGCTGTAATCGGTCTCTACAGGGATATTCAAATTTTTAAGAATCGTAGGAGAGTATAACTCAACCAGACTTCCCTGGCCTTCGAATAGTGAGACAGCCTCGAAGCCTGCCGGTTCAATTACATAAATGCAACCGTAATTTTCGGAACCCTGATGTGTCCCGCTTCCCGCATCAATACACCCGGGCAGAACGAATGAGATGAAGGCGATTATCACCAGTGCCGATATAGTCAGGGATTTTTTCATCAAAATTAATTATCTTTATTTTTTTTATTTTTATTGATATTTTATACATGCGTACTTCTGTAACATTTTGTTACGTAGCAACTGCAGGAGTGTAACAGATCGTAACAGATATGATTCTTCCCGCTACAATATGTAACATGTCGAAGGTCGTAAGGATCAGCGAGGATTCGATAGAGATTGCTCTGAAATACGGGAAGTCAGTCAGTGAAGGGATCAGGACAATGGAAAAGATGCTAAAAAATGCTGACCGGCAGACGATCGATCTCGGAGAGATCAGGATGGTCGTCAGGGAAGAACTCGAATCGCTTGGGAGATACTGAATTTGAGCCATTCAATAAAGATCACTCTGGACACGTCCCATTTCAGGCACAGGATCTCCGAGAGGATGACAGAGATTGGAAATTCCATAGATTATCATATATTATACAGCCGGCCGGAGATCGTTTTATTCTCCGTCACCCCCGACGGTAAAAATTCCGAAAGACAGATCATGGAGATGATAAAGGAGGCTTCTCATGAAGTTTCAAATCTGCCCTTTTTAATCAACGGCTTTGTTAAACGAACGCCTGACAAAAATCATGGGTTGTCACTGGCGATCGAAGCATCTTCCGGAATTGAAAAATTCTGCAGTGAACTTGAAAGACTTCTCTCTTCGGAAGAAATAAAATACCAGAATTTCCTCGAAAATGAGAACCTATTGTACCTGCCGCTGATGGACTATCCTGGTTTTTTTGATGCTGAGATCATTTTGAGACATGCACAGCAGAACGAGAGGAGTCTTATAACAGGGCTTCTATCTTTTGCCCAAAAAAGACCAGGATATAAGATCAGGGAGTTCGTGCTTCCGGCAGAAGGTTTCCGCATAGGACTCCATGACGATAAAGGCCTGCAGAAAACATATGACCTTGTCCTCAAACGATGGACAGACAAAAACGATATACACAGGTCAAAGGAGAGTTTTGGGAAATACCGGAGAATGAGGGAGTATGAATCAATCAATGTGAAATATACGGAGAACAAGGATTGCTTCATAATATCCGATCTCCATCTCGGCCACAGGCCGATAATTGAAGGTGCCGCCAGGCCTTATTATCCCGGAGACTCCAAAAAGATGGATGCTGTCTTAATCAGGAACTGGAATAATACAGTTAAACCATCCGATACGGTCTGGTATCTCGGGGATCTTACCTACAACCTGAATTTTGATACCTGCAGTGATTATCTCTCACAATTAAACGGGGAGATTATTTTTGTCAGGGGCAATCATGATGTCTGTATGCAGGATTGCCCCGAAAACATCGTGGCCAGCTATTTGGGCAGGGAATATTTTCTTGTTCATGATCCAAAATACAGGCAGGATAATTATTCCGGGTGGATGATCCACGGTCATGTTCATAACAGCAGGATGGCTGACTATCCTTTCATCGATTTTAAGAACAAAAGCATAAACGCCTGCTGTGAGCTTACAGGTTATCATCCGGTAAATCTCAGGGATATTGACCGGGTTTTGAATATGTATGAAAATGCTGAAATAAACATTGAAAAAATTTTGTTATATGAAGATCTCCTGAATATAACCGGAAAAAACATTGAATAATTATTTTTCAGGTTTCCCTGTTACATAATTGATTACATTTTCGCAGATATCGGAAGAGTAGTCACCTACTCGTCTCATGCTGTCCGATATTGCGACTACCGGAATTGCAACAGGGACCTCATAATTTAGCGCCTTTTTATTGATCTCGCTGCACTGTTCCTCAAACAACAGGGAATCATTGATTATCTCATTAGCTTCCTTAAGATCATGATCAAAAAATGATTTGATACTGTTTTTGAAAATTATAAGTGAATCATGATTTACTTTTTCAATTATCCCTATAATTTCCTCCGGGGGCCTGCAGTCGCCTAGTTTTATTGTGTTATGGGCAATCCGGCTGGCATGATCCCCTATACGCTCGATGATCCTGCTGACGAGAAAAAAGTTAACAATCCCGTCCGGCGGAACATTCATTTTTCTTGCAAGGTTTATGTCCCTAAGGATAAGATTTGTCTGGCGGCCAATAAGCCAGTGAAGGCGATCGACATCATTGTCTCTGGCTATAACATTCTCAGCAAGATTCAAATCACCGGTTTTCAGTGCAAGAACAGCATCTTCGTGCATCTTCTGGACAATGATGGACATCCTGGAGATCGTATTCTCAAGCGGCATCTCGGCAGGATTCAAAAGATCCTTTAAAACAATCTCGGTTTCTGTCTCGCCTACGACCTCCTGTCCGATTGCCATGCTGGTAAATTCCCTGATCTTTTCCGAGGCGAAAGGCGGGAGTCTCCCGTGGGCCCATATACGCATTGATGTGTACCCGGCAAAGTATGCCCCGATAAGGCTTCTTAAAAAAAGTGTAGGATCGGTCACTGCACTCACTTCATAATTCCAGACTTTCTGGACCTGATCTCCAGTTGTATTTGAAGTGATCAGGATTGTGCCGTCATCCTGCTCAATCAGACCCACAGGGTCGTTTTTCTCTATCTTATTCCTTGTTATCCATTTCTTTGGCAATGAAACGATATATGACGACCCGCCGCTCATCTGGATCTTACGGACATCCATACCCGTATTCTTAATTTGAAATATATATAAGAATATTGAAACAGTGCCGGACTATCTTAATAATTGTAAAATATGTTCTATTTCGGGTAAACTTTATATTCCAGTTGTTGATTTCGTATCGGTGACTTAATGAAGACAAGCCACAGGAAATCAGGTCTGGTAATAATCGCACTTGCAATTGTTGTAGTCTCTGCAATTTTTGTATGTGGGTGTACCGGAAGCGACAATGGTGATAAATCAGCTTCCCAGAATGACGTAAAGACTGTTGAAACTCTGACTGTTACCGGTTCGACAACTGTTCTTCCGATCGCACAGGCTGCCGCTGAGGCATATATGGGGGCCAACAATTACGCTGACATTCAGGTATCCGGCGGAGGGTCGGGACATGGCGTTCAGGCCGTAGGAACCGGCGCAGCCGATATCGGAATGGCATCAAGGGATCTTAAATCCTCAGAATCAGAGGAATATCAGGGACTTGTCCGGCATGTTGTTGCAGGTGACGGTATTGCAGTTATTGTCTACAAGGACAACCCTGTAAACAGCCTTACTATCCCCCAGATAAAATCGATATACAAAGGTGAGATTACAAACTGGAATGAAGTAGGCGGAGATGACCTTGAAATCGTCGTTGTCGGCCGTGATTCTTCATCAGGGACAAGAGAATTCTTCTATGAATCTGTAATGAACAAGGAAGAATTTGCTGAAACTCAACTTGAAAAGAACTCAAATGGTGCTGTTGCACAGACAATCAGCCAGACACCCGGTTCAATAGGGTATGTCAGTATGGGATACCTTGATAATACAATCAAGGCACTCAAAATTGATGTCGACGGGACTCTTGTTGATGCAACTGTTGAAAATGTAATCTCAGGTGATTACCCGATTGCAAGAAACCTCAATATGTTCACAGAGGGTGAGGCAACAGGTCTTGCAGCTGACTATCTTGCTTTCCTCCTGAGCGTGGAAGGGCAGAAGATCGTATCCGATGAAGGATACGTTCCTGTAGCGTAATCTGAAAAAATTGTAAAGGAGAATCATCTCCTGTTTTTTTTATTATGACAAACGGGATTAATTCAGATAGTATTGTAAAGGATAAATCAGTCCTCTGCAATTCCCGGTATCTCTCTGATCTTATTATTCGTAGTGTGCTTTTTACTGCAGCCGTTTTTGGTGTTATTACGGTTTTTTTCATACTATTGTTCCTTCTTATGGATGGAATTCCTGCCTTTGCCTCCGTCGGGTTTTATGATTTCCTTCTCGGTTCGGTATGGAACCCGGCAGGCGTAAACCCACAGTACGGCACATTGCCCTTGTGGGTCGGGACCATTCTTGTAACTCTTGGTGCAATGGTAATCGCGGCACCTCTCGGTGTTGCAAGCGCCATCTACATATCAGAGATCGCATCGTACAGGGTAAGATCGATAATCAAGCCTGCAGTTGAACTTCTTGCAGGGATTCCGTCCGTTGTCTACGGTTTCTTCGGGCTTATTATCCTTACAGACTGGCTGAGAGTAACCTTTGATATTCCATCCGGGGAATGTTGGCTTGCCGGTTCGATACTTCTCGGAATAATGGCACTACCAACGATAATCAGTGTATCCGAAGATGCAATCAGTGCGGTTCCGGTCAGTTTTAAGCATGGGTCATTCGGTCTGGGGGCCACACACTGGCAGACGATTAGCCGGATTGTCACTCCTGCTGCTCTTTCAGGCATTACAGCAGCGATCATACTTGGAATGGGCCGGGCGATAGGAGAAACTATGGCAGTAATGATGGTGACGGGTAATGCAGCAATCATTCCCGATCCGATATACAACATCCTCTCCCCGGTAAGGACACTTACGGGAACACTCGGTATAGAGATGGGTGAGGTTGCAGTAGGAAGCGCTCATTACCATGCACTATTCGGGGTGGCGGTTCTGCTGCTGGCAATTACTCTTATTGTAAATATATCCGCACAGGCAATCATCAAAACAATCAGGACCAAAGGAGTTGGAACAACCAACAACCAAAAAATGACTGCCCGGGTAAAATCCGACACTATAAACGAGTACCTGGAAAAATCAAAGGAGTGGCTGAAATATGCCTTCGGCGGACTGGTGCTCCTGTTCTTTTTATATCTCAATATACTGCTGGGAGTTGCGACAGTTGCACTTGTTATCCTGTGGTATAAATACATCCGATTCCTTGAACCGAAAAAAATGCAGAAGCTTGCATTTGCCTTTCTCTATATTTCAATAGGTATTGTGCTGGTCATACTGGCTATAATCCTCTTTGATATAATCTCAAAGGGCCTTCCGGCGATGTCATGGGAATTTTTGACAGGTTATCCAAAGGATCTCGGAAGAGAGGGAGGAGTATTTCCGGCAATTGTCGGCACACTGTACCTTGTGGCCGGTGCAATACTGTTTGCACTTCCAATTGGTGTAGGTGCTGCGATATATCTCGTGGAATATACAAATGAAGGCCGGATTACATCAATAATAAGATCCGGCGTGGACCTCCTGAACAGCACGCCTTCCATAGTATTTGGTCTCTTTGGGTTTGCATTCCTTGTTTTGTTTATTGATTTAGGGGTATGTCTCCTGGCAGGAATGATAACCCTTGGACTGATGGTCCTCCCTACGATTATCAGGACGACGGAAGAGGCCCTGAAGAGTGTTCCCGATTCACTCAGGCACGGCAGTCTTGCGCTCGGTGCAACAAAATGGCAGACGATAAGAAAGGTCGTGCTATCTCCTGCAGTTCCCGGTATAATTACAGGGACCATCCTTTCAATCGGGAGAGCGGCAGGTGAGACTGCCCCGATCATGTTTACGGCTGTGGTATTTACAACACGCTATCTGCCGGACTCGGTCTTTGATCCCGTCATGTCACTCCCGTATCACCTGTTCATACTCTCCACAAATGTTCCCGGAGCGTCGACAAACCAGTACGGAACGGCTCTCGTCCTTCTGCTGATTGTAATGGCATTTTACCTGGTGGCGATCCTGATCAGGAATTATTATCACAAATCCCTGAGGTGGTGATTTAAATGGAAAATCATGAAACAATACTGGAAACAAAAAATCTCAATCTTTTCTATGGCGAAAAGCAGGCTTTAACAGGGGTTGACATTTCGATATTCAAAAATAATGTGACTGCACTTATCGGCCCTTCCGGCTGCGGAAAATCCACTCTCATCCGGTGCTTTAACAGGATGAACGATCTAGTATCCAACTGCAGGATCGAAGGTGAAGTTATCTACCATAGCCGGAACCTCTACTCCCCTGACGTGGATGTCGTCCACATGAGAAAGAAGATTGGAATGGTATTTCAACAGCCAAACCCCTTCCCAAAATCTATCTATGACAATATTGCATACGGACCGAGAGTTCATGGAATAAGGGACAAAAAAACACTTGACGGAATTGTTGAAAAAAGCCTGAAACAGGCTGCATTATGGGACGAAGTGCATGACCGGCTCGACGAACCTGCAATGGGGCTTTCCGGAGGACAGCAGCAGAGGCTTTGTATTGCAAGAACCCTTGCAGTCGAACCCGAGATAATTCTCATGGATGAACCCTGTTCGGCGCTGGATCCGATTGCCACATCAAAGATCGAGTCCCTGATCGATGACCTTAAAAAGAACTATACGGTCATCATCGTTACCCACAGCATGTCACAGGCTTCAAGGGTTTCCGACTATACGGGATTCATGTACCTGGGAAAGATGATTGAATTCGGGAGTACTGAAAAGATTTTCACAAATCCTGATGAAGAGCTGACGAACAACTACATTACCGGAAGGTTTGGATAAGGAGGAATTTTAATGAGCGATAAATTTCAGAATGAGCTTGAGAGTTTAAAGAACTATACTCTTGAAATGGGTGATTTTGCCGTTAAAATGTTTACCGATTCGCTAAAAGCCCTGAAAGAGGCGGACGTGGATCTCGCTGAGGAGGTTCACGACAGGAAGAGAAAGCTTGCAGATTACAACAACAAAATCGATGACGACGTATTGAAAATACTTACCCTCTACCATCCTGTTGCAGGCGATATCAGGCTGATATCCTGCATCTCGCAGATGAATACATCATTATACAGGGTGGGAAGAACAGGGAAGGATATTGCACAGCTCACAACGACTCTTCCCAATACGCCGCATCTCAAGGTATTCAACAGTATCAGTCACATGGGGGACTTTGTGGTGGAGATGGTAACAGACGTTCTTGAATCCTTCAGGAATAACGACTCCTCAAAGCTCCCGGGCCTGGAAGAGAGGGACAATCATGTTGATAACCTCCAGGAATCCGTGTTCAGGGAATGCCTGACGTATATGATGGAAGACAGCAGGAATATCTCGCGATGCCTGGAATATGTGATGATATCGCGGTATCTTGAAAGAACTGGGGATCATGCATGCCTCATGGGCGAGAAGACTTATTTCATGATTGAAGGAAAAAAACCGGAATTTCCCGATTAAACCCTCGTTTTGATAATCCCTGTTATCTTCAGGATCTCTTCAACCGAAGATATCCCGCCATCGAGATAGACGGCACCGGCAACAGCCTCTATGCATTCGGCCATGACTCTCCCTGAGGTCCATATATGCTGGGATTCCTCCCCCCGGCCCCATTTCACATACCTGAAGAGTCCGATATCTTCTGCGGCCTTTCTTAGAACGGTCATATTCACGCTATCGGATTTTGCAACCGAAAGTTCGCCTTTGTCATGGATCCCGGATTCTATGAGTGATTCCAGTACAGCAAGATCGATTGCGGCATCGCCGAGAGTTGCCAGGGCATCCATGTGAAATCCTCCGGGGAGGTCGTTTTCAAGCGAATATGCAAGTCTTGTAAGTGCACGATCGAGCAGTTCCGGGTTTTGAAACCGGTAGCCTATCCTGTCCTCGAGTTCTCCGGTGGAGGGGGTCTGGTTTTCGTTGTCAACGTTTTCTTCTTCAGTCATAGTATTCTCAACGTTCTAAGCCGGTTCAATGCAGCGCAGAATTCAGTCTTTCTGAAAGAGGTCAGGTCGCCCCTTATCCCTGTCGATACTGCGTCGATGCCCGATTTTTTGATCTCTTCCTGCACGAGTTCTGCAATTTCCGAAATATTCCTTCTGCCGTCCGTATATTTCAGCGAGAGATTCAATGCAAACCCGATGGCCCTCAACTGGCTTTTATCCACAACCTGTTCTACAGCCGTCATGTCTATACGCTCGTACCCGAATTCGATCTTCCCCGCCTCTTTTACAGAGATCTTTACGGCCCTTTTCCCTTTCGCAGGATTGATGCTCTTTTTATCGGGAACTCTCGAAAGATCCGGGCTGAAATCTCCTTCTTCTTCATGCGACCTCTTCCCTTCATCCTGCATCGCGATCTCCTTTGCTCTTCCCGTTACATCAAAGACGCGATACTCCTTCATACAGATTACGATATCCGCCACATCGATATAATCGCCGCAACCTCCTGCAACAACGACCGATGATATTCCCTTCTCTTCATAAAGCCCCCTGACCTTGTCGATAAACGGGGTTATCGGCTCGTTTTCTTTTAATATCAACCTCTGCATTCTCCGGTCTCTGATCATGAAATTCGTAGCCGAAGTATCTTCATCGATTAAAAGCACCTCTGCACCGGATTCAATCGACTCAATGATATTTGCGGCCTGCGAAGTGCTCCCGCTTGCATTGTCTGTGGAAAAGTGTTTGGTATTTCCTTTAAAAGGCAGGTTATTGATAAAAGGGGAGATATCGACCGACTCAATTCTCCTCCCGTCTTCGGAGCGGATCTTCACCGCGGCCGGATCCGTGATGACAAACTCCCTTCCGTCTCCGGGGATGTGAGACCAGATTCCGCATTCGACTGCCCGGAGGAGTGTCGATTTCCCGTGATAACCCCCACCAGTAACCAGTGTTACACCCTTCGGAATGCCCATCCCGGATATGATGCCGGAGTAGGGGGTATCGAACGTGACTCTCAGGCTTTCGGGACTGGAAAAAGGAACGGCATTCCCGAAGGCCATCGGCCGGTCATCGATACCGCTGGTCCTCGGGAGATGCGAACCGTCGGCGATAAACGCAACCAGACCTGCCGGCCCGAGTCCGGAGCGGATGAACTCTGCATCCTCGTAATGCCGGACGTGACTGCAAAGGGCGTCCGCATCGATTTTTTCATAATACAGGGAGAGTGCAACGACTTCAGGTATAATCACAAGAAGCATCTCCGTCGCCGCATCCGAATCGATTCTCCTTCCTCTTGCAGGAAGTCCGGCAAAGAACCTAACCTCTATTGAATCATCCTTTTTTACGACCGACGACCTTCTTATTATTTCCTGTCCGGGAGGATCGATGTAGATAATCCCGCTCTTTCCGCTCCCTTTCCTTCCTCCCGAATGACTCCTGAGATTCTTTTCGAACACCCTTGCAATAAAATCCTCAAATGCGGTAGTGCGGTTGGAATTGGCAAAAAACCAGATCGGAAAACCGGAAACGTCATCCGGAATTATTACTCTCATTCTGCTCGGAGAAGCGAAAGGATCGCCCTGAACGTGATCCAGGACCAGTGAAAAATCCCCGAAGTCGTGAGACCCCTTAATGTCCTTATATGCCGGATAGCTTTTATTGTTGATTCTATGCAGGGCTTTCTTTAATCCGGGACATTCAGGCATTATAAAATGTTACGTCAGCAGGAGGTTTAGTGTTTTTTGATGAATTTGAATTCTGATAATTCCAGTCATTCATAAATCAAATCCCCCCATTTCTCTATGAAATTCAACGACCCAATCACAGATAAAAGTAATTCCTTCCGTAAAATCCCAAATTAACCATACGATTCACTATTTAAAATAGCGTAAGTATCTGTGCCATTTCATCAGGATGATCCGGCCTGAACCTGTGCCCTCAGCATAACCCCGGCCGGGAGAAAGCGAATTTAAAGAAAAAGATGTCTTCCCTAAAAATTTATTCATGCATAACCCGTCACTTCATATTTAATCTCAGTTGACTTCTCCGCACATTCGTGCCCGTGTTCTATCATCTCGACAATCCTCTTCTCGATAATCTTCGGGAAAACAGCCCCGACAAGTTCCTGGACCGGCCGGCCGCCGCAGAAGAATTTGAATGTCGGGGTCGCCATCACACCAAACTTCTCGCCAATCCAGATTGAGTCCTGGATATTCAGCATCCCGAAATTCATCTGTTCATGATACTTTCCTGCATACTCCTCAAAATAGGGTTTAATCGTTTTGCAATGAGGGCATGAGTCGCTGTAAAACATGACGATTACAGGCTTTTCCGTCTTTTCTACAAAGTTTTCCCAGTTCAGATCGTTTAATCCGGTTATGAAGGTGGTTTCCATATGTATGCAGCTCCTGTTTTATGGTATCACAGAATACTTCCCCTGATAATAATAAAGATAACTGTGGCGGGGGCGGGGTCACTTTTGTACAAAATTCAGTTCAGCTCTTTTTTGAAATAAATCATATCCCTGAGCAGAACACCGGATTCGTAAATGGGATGGTCATAGTTCTCCGTAAAAAAATTCCTGACCGTATGGGAATATTCAAACCCGCATTTTTCATAAAAAGACCTGATCCATAAAATATCCCCTGTCCCGACGTACATTATATCTCCCCTGCCTCTGTAATAATCGAAGAGGTATCTGACAAGGTATTCCCCATAACCTTTCCCCTGAAATGTCTCATATGTAGCGATATTTTTTAACTCGAAAGTTCTCTCTTCAATATTTGCGACGACACAGGCAGATTTCAGGTCCCCGTCATATAATACAAACATATCGCCTGCTTCAAGATACCTGTCGATCATGCTCTCCTGTTCGTCTCCGAGGAGAAGGAGATCAAGGAACTGTTTCTTATCTGAAAAAACCTGTAAAACTTCCATATCAGAAAAATATATTAGAGATTTTTAAGAGCCACGATATCCGTAACCCCGGTGAGTTTCCAGATATTCGACCTCTCTTCTGCCGCAATAGATTCAATAGGATCAGAAGGAGCATGGCCGAGAGCTGCAAGAATATTTGGAGAAAGATGCTTTTCCGCTATCATATCAACAAACATCTTCCGGATCTGTTTTTTCGTAATCGAATCCTCTTCCTGGACAAGATATCCCTGCATTGTAACGAAATTGTAGCTTGACAGATCGGATGAATACCTTTCAACTTCCACGCATACATAAGGATTCAATTTGTAGAGATCATTCTTCCTTCCGTATTTTGTTGAAAGGAAAAATAGGGATTTTCCATCGAATACATAGAGAAAAGGCGCCATGTAAGGATACTTCTCCCCCTGAAATGCTATCCGGCATATGTACCCTTCCTCTATCAGCTTGTTGTATTCTTTCTTTTCCATATGGGGTATTTTGATAACGTCCATTTTTCTGCTCCAGGCACCAGTCATTGAAGTGTCAACACACTAAGAAATAAATATTTGCATTAACTATCAAAAGACCATAAACCAATTAATTATCAGCCTGAATCCCATTGTTCAGCAAAAAAATGATAATAATTTAAATCAATTCTTATGTTAACCAAGGTTCCGGAGAAATTATGAATGAGATATATGTAATCGGTCATAGAAATCCCGATACGGATTCAATATGCAGTGCAATAGCCTATGCCGATCTCCTGAATTCAAAAGGAGATAAAAAATACATTGCCGCAAGATGCGGGCCCGTAACAGATGAGACACGGTTTGCACTGGATTATTTCGAAGTTGCCGATCCCCTTTATATTGACAGCGTTGAGGCCTGTATCTCAGATCTTCCGCAGATCTATTCTTTAAGTGCCGAAGAAACACTTCCGACAATTGATATAATAAAAATAATGGATGACAATAATGTCAGAAACGTACCAATAACAGACTCAAAAGGTTATCTTAAGGGGCTTATCAGTGAGTACGGCCTTGCCCAGGCCTATGTCCGGCGGGACAAGATCGAACAGCTTTCGATCACTCCTATCGAACTTGACACCCTCAGGAGGATCCTTAATGCCGAAATTGTCGTTCCGTCACGCGATCTGCTTGAAGGGAAGGTTTACATTGCAATCGACGCACTTCATGTGACACTGTCGCGGCTTACGAAAAACGATGTTGCAATTGTGGGGGACAACGAACCGGCACAGCTTGCACTGATCTCCGCTGGTATTGCAGCACTTATCATCGCCGACGGTGCACCTGCAGGCGAAAGGGTGCGAAAAGCCGCGGAAGAGAGTGAAGTTGCAATTCTCTCGACAAAACTGGATGCATTCGGTGTCGGAAAGATGATCAATCTCTCGCTTCCCGTGAGCCAGATAATGGCAACAGATGTCCCAACGGTTTCAAGGGACGATTCGATAGATTATGCAAAACAGCTGGTTTCGAATTCAAGGTACAGGACTGCCTGCGTGACAGACGGAGAAGGAAATTATATCGGCATGATATCAAGAAACACCTTCCTCGAAGATGTATCGAAGCACGTAATTCTTGTCGACCACAATGAATTCGGGCAGGCGGTAGAGGGTATTGAAAAGGCCGAAATCCTTGAAATAATCGACCACCACAGGATAGGAACCATATCGACGCTTAAACCGATCTGCTTCATAAACGAACCGGTGGGATCGACCTGCACGATTATCGCTTCGAAATATTTCGAGAGCGGAAAAGAGATTCCCCATGGAATTGCAGGGATGCTGCTCTCCGGAATATTGTCCGATACTATGGTCCTCCGTCTTTCGACAACCACCGATAAGGATCGCGTGATGGTGGATAAACTTTCGGAGATACTAGGGATCGATCCTCTTGGATACGGCACCGAACTTATAAAGAAAGGAATGAATCTCGAAGACGAGGACATGGAATTCCTTCTTATGAGGGATACAAAGAAATACGAACTCTACGGGAAAAAGATGATAATATCACAGCTTATGATCCCGACATTCGAATTCTCCCATGAAAATTCTAAAGATATTCTCAAAATTTCAAATAAGATAAAAACCAGTTCGGGAGTCGACATTTTTGCCGTTCTCCTTACAAGTGTATTTGAAAACTCAAGTGAACTCTATATCGTTGCAGACGATGTCGTCATCTCAAAAACCGGAGCGGAAGAACAGCCACTGATCCTCGAAGGAATGATGTCGAGAAAGAATGATTTTATCCCCTGGTTTGGCGGGATTCTTAAAAATTTATAGAATGAATCAATAATTCTCTTTTTCAGGCCGAATCTTATTGGAACCCATGAAACCTGTTCCTGCACCAGATGGTCCAACAGATCGATATTACCCGCTATACCCTGCAATTATCGTTTCAAAATCCTGGTAAGAAAAAATTGATTTAACTAAATTTATTTAGTTAGGTTTTTAACGGTTGGATAAATAACTATTGTGGATGGAAAACAAAAAAAGCTTATATCTGGTAATTGGAATTGTAATCCTTGTAGCAGTATTAAGTATTTTAGCCATATTCTGGCCTGCTCCTGCTTCCCCTGAAAATATTCAGGCTGAAGAAAAAATTATAATTACAGATGCACTTGGAAGAGAGGTTGCACTTGATGAACCGGCTCAAAGAATTGCATGCACCCATTACTCGGTAGCCGAGGCCATGCAGCTTGCCGGAGCATGGGACAAAGTTGTTGCGAGAGACGAATATTTGACAGACGAAACATTTTACCCTGATGTAAACGATCTCCCCGCAATTTGTCCGCAGAGGAATCCGCTGGATCTTAATTATGAAAAAATTATTGAGATTCACCCGGATGTAATAATACTTCCAAACTTCGGGTGGATGGGAGATACGGACGAGATAATAAACAAACTTGAACCGGATGTGAAGGTAATATTCGTAGAAACATTGAATCCTGACAGATTCTGTGAAACCATAGATATTATCGGCAAGATTGCCGGGAGTGAAGAACAGGCAGGAGAATATATCGAATTTTTCAGTAGCGTATACGACCCCGTAGTCGCGGTAACATCCGGCATCCCGGAAGAAGACCGCCCGAATATCTTTTTCAAGGCATTTTCAGATGAATTGGAAGATATCAAGACATATGGAAGCGAATTCCCGGGTGGAAATGAACTTTTCAATGCTGCAGGTGTCAGAAATGTTGCGGAAGACCTGCCGATTAATTATGCCAGTGTAGACAAAGAATGGCTTTTAGAGCAGAACATCGATGCAATCGCGGCAATCTGCTGGGATAAAAAATATCCCGATTCATTCGGTTATAATGCCCCCGATCCTTCGGTCGCAAGAGAGATTGCAGAAGGAATCAGGACTGAGATCAGTGAACTGGATGTTTTTTCAAATTCGAATGCTGTAAAAAATAACGAAATATATCTCCTGGGTAATGAGATGACTTCCACTCCCAAGTATATTATAACTATAGCCTACATGGCAAAATGGTTCCACCCGGAACTTTTCGAAGAGCTTGATCCGAAGGCAGTCCACCAGGAATATCTCGACAGGTTCATACCCGGAGATATTGATCTTTCGGAAAGCGGACTGATGGTGTATCCGGAGTGAGAGGTGGGGATAAAATGAAAGATCTACCTGAAATTAATGAATCATTGACGAGGATATATGACATATCCCTCTCCCCGGTAAGGGCAAACGCCCTTGCCGCCGGGGTGGAAATGCTCATATTCGATCACCTTACAACACCCACGCCTGCAACAGAAATTGCAGAAAAATGCGGCTATAATATTGAAATGACTGAAGAATTTCTGAATGTTCTTGCCGCCTGCGGTCTCCTTGAGAAGAAGAACGGGAAATTTGTCAACCCGCCGGATACTGGACAATTCCTCGTATCCGACAGCCCCACTTATTACGGCAAAATTCTGCTGCGTGAATACCACAGGATAACAATGAGTCCTGAAAACATTATTGAAATAGTAAAAAAAGGACCCGCTTCTCAGCAGAGTATGGATAATATGTGCCAGGAGGATTTCTGGACAAGTTATGCCCGTTCAATTGCCAACTGGGAGCGTTCAGGTTCAGCCCAGAAACTTGCACAAATAATTTCAGATTTGCCTCAATTTGAATCCTTTAAACATATGCTTGATCTTGGAGGCGGTCCCGGCCTGATGGGGATCGCGATTCTGAAACAACATCCGTCAATGACCGGAGTAGTATTCGATCAGCCTGCAGTCGCAAAGGTGGCTGAAGAATTTATCGCTAATTACGGTGTGTCTGACCGTATGACAACCATTGGAGGCGATTATCTCATGGATTCTTTTGGAGAGGGCTATGATCTCATTTTATGCAGCTGTACACTGAATTTTGCTCTGGGATGTATGGATGAAATGGTAAAAAGAATTTATGATGCCCTGAATCCCGGCGGGGTGTTCATCAGCCTCCAGGATGGAATTTACAATGAGGGAACTGCCCCCGAATACCATGTCCTAAATATGATGTCCAGTGCACTTTCAGGATTTAATTGCGGGATCAAAAAAGGCCTTATTGCCGCTTCGATGAGAAATGCAGGATTTGAACAGGTGACTTCCGAATCCATTACACTTGATGTCGGACCTTTTGATCTTGACATCGCTATAAAGAGATAACCCGGATGATAAGACTTCAGGGAAAACGTATGATCTTAAAAGATGTATTTCAAAGGTTTGGTTCCAAAAGGTTGGATTTTGGAATTTCCCTGTTTTATCGAATGTGGTTAACCATGCTAAATATCCTTGGGGGACTGGTTATGGCAACCGAACGGCTAATAAAAAATGATGTTTCGGAAATATGGAACTTACTTAATTATTCTTTTGGTTGTTCTTGTTATGATAACTGTAACTTTATCCCTGCTAATCACAGGTGAAAATAAAGATGAAAAGGCTCCGGATGAAAACCGGATTACAGTTATAGACGCATATGGGAGAGAAATAATACTCGACGGTCCCGCGGAGAGAATCGCCTACTCCCATCATTCCGTGAGCGACTCGATCAGGCTTATCGGAGCCTGGGATCAGGTCGTGGGCAGGGATGCAAACGTGGATGACGGTCACCTTTTCCCCGGATTTGAAGAAATTCCGGTCATATCCCAAAGTATGAACGCCATGGATCTCAATTACGAAGAGATTATCGAAATCCACCCGGACATCCTGATCCTTCCGAAATTCGACTGGTATACCGGATCCGAAGACATCATACAAATGCTCGAACCCGACATTCCTGTCATTTTCCTGGATACTCTTGACCCTTCACCGGCTGTCTTCAATGACACGATTAAAAATCTTGGGATCATTACCGGGAATGAAGAAAAGGCCACGGAATACCTGGATTTCTACAATGGTGTCTATGGAATGATAGTATCAAAAACCTCACTTATCGATCCCAATGACCGGCCCCGCTTATTCTTTAAGGCAATTGGGAAAACCTCTCCCGAACAGATCACAACCTATGGAAAAGAGATGCCGTGGTTCAGGAATTTCATCGATGCAGCAGGTGCAAAGAACATTGCAGAAGATCTCCCTATCTCGTACGGCGATGTTGACAGGGAATGGCTTCTGGAGCAGGATATCGATGTTATTGTAGTCAAATGCTGGAACGATCGTTATCCGGGAGTTTTCGGGTATTCTGTAATTGATCACGAGGACGCGATAAAAGGTGCTGAAGAGATCCGTACGGAGATAATGGGTCTTGATGTCTTTTCAAACACGGATGCGGTCAGGAATGGAAACGTGTACCTTTTTGACGATTCGATGGATGCCACCCAGCGGAATATTATCGGTATCGCCTATCTTGCAAAATGGTTATATCCAGAAGAGTTCGGCGATCTCGACCCGGAGGCAGTTCACCAGGAATACATCGGCCGCTTCATGGAAGCGGATTACAATCTGGCAGATTCGGGAATATTCGCATATCCTTCCCAGGAGAGGGGCATAGTGACGGAATAATCGATGAACAGGATTACAAGGGCAGGTACAGCAGCCAATGTTGTACCCCGGCCCCTGTATGGAGTCGAATTAACGAATTTATAAATTATGGAGAAAAATTTGATGGAAATTCAATCACAGGGTACAGATACGACTTATGACATATGTGAAAATTATTACAGGTACACCAGTAAAAAAGTAATTTTTATTATTGTATTGATAACTGCGATAATATTATGCATAGGAATCGCCGCTTCAAGCGGTTCTGCAGATGTGACGTTTGGAGACGTCTATAATTCAATAATCGGAAAAATATTCCCGGGAAGTGCGGAGAGTTCATGGACAGCAGATATATGCCTGTGGAAACTTCGCTTCCCAAGGATCTTTATGGGGCTTTTTACGGGCATTGCTCTCGGCGTTGCAGGCTGTGCAATGCAGGGAGCGTTGAAGAACCCTCTTGCCGATCCTTACATGCTCGGCGTGGCATCCGCTGCAGGACTCGGGGCAACGCTTGCGATTGTATTCGGAGCAGGCATTCTTGCAGGAACATACCTTATCATAGGAAATGCGTTTGTTTTTTCACTGTTGGCTGCCGGAATAATAATCTTAATAGGTGAAAAGAAGGACGGATCAGCGGAGGCGATGATCCTGACAGGTATAGCACTGATGTTTTTTTTCCAGGCTGTAACAACATTAATTGCATATTTTGCAGATCCGGAAGCCGTAAAGAGTGCAATGTTCTGGATGGTAGGAGACCTGGGCAAAACCTCATGGGGGGATTTTTACTATGTCATCCCCATTGTCGCCCTTGTAGTGCCTTTCATGATATGGAAATCATGGGACCTGAACATTCTCGGCGGAGGCGATGAAAGCGCAACGAGCCTGGGAATTAATGTAAAGCGTTTCCGCATTATGATGGTCGCCTTATCCTCGCTCCTGGTAGCCGGAGTTGTAAGTTTTGTCGGCGCAATTGGATTTATCGGTCTGGTATCACCTCATATCTGCCGCCTCATAATCGGGGGAGACAACAGGTTTTTGATCCTGGCATCGGGCCTTATGGGAGCCGTATTTCTGATTATTTCCGATACAATTGCAAGGACGGCTCTTTCGCCTGTGATTCTCCCTGTAGGGGTGGTTACAGCCTTCCTTGGGGTTCCGTTCTTCGTATACCTTATCTTATTCGGGAGGACAAAATGCTGAAACTTAAAATCGATAATATATCGTTTTCATATGGAACTACCGAAGTATTGAAGGATATTTCAATAGATTTTGAAGAGCCCGGAATAGTTGGTGTCATCGGTCCCAATGGTGCGGGAAAAAGCACTCTTCTCAGGTGCATAAATAATATCCTCAAACCGCATAACGGAAAAATTCTCATTGAAGATCGTGATATCAGCGAGATGGATTCGGTCGAAATCGCCAGAAACCTGGGTTATGTACCGCAGGAATTTCCCTTCTCATTTCTTACAACGGTTTTTGATACCGTCCTGACCGGACGACGACCTTACACCTCGTGGAGAATCGGTCAGAAAGATATGAAAATCGCTGCCAATATCATAAAAATGTTGGATCTCGAAGACTTTGCACTCAGGAATATGTCGGAATTATCCGGCGGCCAGCAGCAGCGCGTTATGATCGCCAGAGCCCTGGCGCAACAGAGCGGGATTATGCTGCTCGACGAACCCACGTCGAAGCTTGACATAAGGCACCAGCTTGAAGTTATGAACATAATTAAAACTCTTTCAATGGAAAAACAAATGCTCTCGATAATCGTTATGCACGACCTGAATCTTGCCTCAAGATATACAGATAGGATAGTAATGCTGAAATCGGGCAGTATTGCATCTTCAGGCGACCCTGAAACCGTTCTGACAAAAGAGAATATCAGGGACGTATACGGAGTGGAGGCAACGGTCGTTATCGAGGACGATCTTCCCCATGTAATCCCGATAAAACCAATTTAACGAAAAAATACTAAAAATATCCTTATCCCTTTTAATTTCGGTTATTCGTTCATAACCCAACTTTTTTCGGAATACGTTTTTACAATCCTAAACGCTCATATTAGTACAATGGTTTTGTTTCAAACCGTTTTTTAAACAACTATTGGGTAAAGGTAGCATGTATACCTGAAAATCCTAATTGGCGTTTAAATAGGAGTGAAAAATGAAAAAAAATCTTATCGAGATGAGATACGGAGAAGCAGGAACAGTAATGGACATAACCTGTTTTAAGCGTGAACTTAACGATAGCGGGGTCTATAAAGGCAAAAAAATCAGGATGATGTCAAAACCTCCGATTAGGAATAACGTCATAGTATCGACGAGGGACAGCAAGGTCATCATATCTCCTGAAATGGCATCAGGTATAATCGTGGAACCCGATGTTGAGATGGAATTTGAAAGGACAGGTGAATAAATGAACGGCACAGGCACAGAAAGCAGAAAAGGAGAAATATCCGGGGATAAAATCACAGGAATTTCAGGATTGAATCCGTCATACAGTCTCGGGATTGATGTCGGCTATTCATCCGTGAAGGTCACCCTGATCGATGATTACGATGATATCCTGTATTCTGATTATACCCTGCATAAAGGAAAGATCAGGGAAACGCTGGAGCTAATCCTGGACAGGCTTCTGGAAAGATACGAAGCTGAAGATATCGTCTATGGAGGTATAACCGGCAGTGAGAGCAGATTGTTATCGCAAATCTGCATGGAAAATCATGTCAAGGGTGTCCCTGCATTGATCGAAGGGAGTGTCCTGCAACAAAACGGCGCCCGGTCGATAATCGAGATCGGCGGCGAGAGTTCGAGGTACATTACCGGTTTCAGGGAGGACAGTAATTCATCTCTTGAAATTTCGATGAATTCAAACTGTTCGGCGGGAACAGGCTCCTTCCTCGAGGAGCAGGTTTCGAGACTCAACCTCGGTATCGAGGATTATTCGACCTGTGCCGCCAAAAGCAAAACCATCCCGAGGATTGCAGGACGATGCAGTGTCTTTGCGAAAACGGATATCATTCACCACCAGCAGGAAGGCGTTCCGGTCGAAGATATTCTCCAGGGCCTTGCCTATGCACTCGTCAGGAATTATCGCGGATCGGTTGTCAGAAAAATGCCTCTTGAGACCCCGATCATATTTACCGGCGGGGTGGCCTTAAATGATGCAATCGTCAATGCAATAAGGGACATTTTTAATTTGAACACCGGCGAACTCATAGTCCCGGAGCTGTGTGCAAATGTCCAGGCAACGGGTGCAGCTTTAATCGCAAAAAATGACAATCTCGAATTAGATCTCCGGGCACTGAGAGAAGATCTCGAATCCCTGGACAAAAACACTATTCAGGACGACCAGAACGTCATACTCCCTGCACTGGAACTTTTCGGGAACGGCGACAACAGGAACAAGCATATCTGCAAAACCCTTACAGGCGAAAACGGGAAAGTAAACTGTTTTCTGGGAGTGGATATCGGTTCGACGAGCACCAATCTCGTAGTAATAAATGAGGAGAACGAGATCATTGCATACAGGTACCTTCGCACACTGGGCGATCCTGTAAAGGCGGTTTTCACAGGTCTCAGGGAACTGGATGAAGAGATCGGCGATAAAGTTGAGATCTGCGGAGCAGGGACTACGGGCTCGGGCAGGTACATGATCGCAAAGATCATCGGCGCCGACATCATAAAAGACGAGATTACCGCACAGGCAAAAGCGGCTTCAACACTAGACGGTACGATAGATACGATCTTTGAAATCGGGGGACAGGACTCCAAGTATATCAGCCTCGACAAAGGCAGGGTAGTCGACTTCCAGATGAACAAAATTTGTGCTGCAGGAACAGGATCTTTTATTGAAGAACAATCGAAAAAATTTGAAATCCCCCTGGATGAATTCGGGGATATAGCATTAAGGAGCAAAAAGCCGGTTAATCTTGGCGAGAGATGCACCGTGTTTATCGAAACCAGCATTGCGTCCCGTCTTGCAGGCGGTACTTCCACGGAGGATATCGTATCCGGGCTGTGCTACTCGATAGTCAAGAATTATCTCAACAGGGTCGTCGGCCAGAAGAAGATCGGTGACAGGATTTTTCTCCAGGGTGGTATTGCGTACAACCAGGGAGTTGTAAACGCTTTTAGGGCACTTACCGGAAAAAATGTAACCATCCCTCGATTCTTCAGCATTACCGGAGCCTATGGATCCGCACTGCTTGCAAAAGAAGAGATGGATGCAGAGAAATCCGGATTCAGGGGATTCAACCCGGATGAATACGGGAAGAGTGAAGAAAAATCCAAAGGTCAGGAATTGTACCGGGACAATCAACCCGAATTCAGTGAAAGCGTCAATGACATAATCTTTGAGGAATACAACGGAAAGATCGACATAGATCAAAAGACAATCGGAATGCCAAGAGCTCTTTTTACATACGGAATGTATCCAATGTTCAACGCTTTCTTCAGGGAGCTCGGGTATAATGTCATCCTCTCCGATCCAACGAGTGAAGAGACGGTAAGACTAGGACAGGAATACTCGCTGGACGAGACTTGTTACCCGGTCAAGCTTGTAAACGGCCACGTTGCCGAACTTGTGGACAAAAAAGTGGACTATATCTTTTTCCCTGATCTGTACACGGTTCTTCACCCTGGATCGCACACCCGGCAGGATTTTGGCTGTCCGTATATGCAGCTTGCCTTTAAGCTTGTAAACAGGGCAATGGAGCTCGATAAAAAAGGAATAAAACTCCTCTCCCCGACTATCGGCTTCAGCCTTGGAGAGGAATTTATGAAAAAGGGTTTCATGGAACTCGGCAGGCAGCTTGAAAGAAGCCCGCAGGAGACCGGCAGGGCCCTGCAAAAAGGAATGGATGCATTCGTTGCATATGAAAATAGAGTTGGAGAAAAAGGCGAGGAGCTGGTCAGAGATCTAAAACCCGATGAAAAGGCCTTTGTACTGGTATCTAAAACCTATGGCGTTGCAGATCCTGCATTAAACCTTGGAATTCCGGAAATCCTTAAAAAGATGGGTTATAAAGTCTTTGCATTCTATAACCTGCCTGAAACCGATATCTCCAAAGAACACCCGAATATGTTCTGGCCGTTCGGGCAGCACATCCTCGAGGCCGCACAGATTGTCCGCCAGCACCCAAATCTCTATGCAATATTGCTCACGCACCACGGGTGCGGGCCCGACACCGTATTTACGCATTATTTCAGGGAGATCATGGGAAATAAGCCTTATCTCAATATCGAGGTGGACGAACATTCTTCAGGCGTCGGCGTAATAACCAGACTCGAGGCCTTCGTAAACAGCCTAAGAGGTATCCCTAAAGAAAAAGCGGAGGATATGCCGGTTTACATAGACCGTGTTCCTCACCCTGAAGCGGACATAAGAACTGAAACCGGTGAAATTCCCAAAGACGCCCGGATCTATATTCCGAATCTTTATCCATATTCACAACTCTTCTGCGAATTTTTAAGAACTTCCGGGACTGATTGCAGGATCATTCCGGCAACAGGCGAACAATCGATAGATAAAGGCCGAAAGCATACAATGACAAACGAATACTTCTCGATGACCGCTCTTATTGGTGATGTCCTGAGTATTCCGGGAATTCGCGATCCTGAAATTAATCCCAGATTTGTATTCATTCCCCAATCGGAAGGAGCCGAAGTCGACGGGCAGTACAACCGGATGATAAGGACCGTACTGGACAGGGAAGGCCTGAATGGAATGGGAATTATCGCCCCGTATATCGAGGACCTTATCTTCTGCGACAGGAATTATCTCGACCGGATTTTCTTAATCCTTATTGCAGGGGATCTCATCCGAACGGCTCATTACGCTTCAAGAGGGGATTATCTTAAAAGGATCATGAAGATGATCAACGAAGGGAATTTGAATATTGAATCACTGACAGTTCTCTCAAAAGAAATCGCTTCTGAACCGGGGAGCGATGAAATTAAAGGGACGGTGTTTGCAAACGGTGAACCGCTTGTCATGTACAACGATTACCTGACCAATTTCACCTTTAAAAGAATAGAGGATGAAGGCTACCGTATCGTATATGCCCCCTTAAGCGAATGCATGTGGCATTTCTGGAGTGATTATATCGACAAGTGTGACGTGGAAAGAAGAGAAGCTGTACAGCCGATAATCGATGTGTTTGAGAGCTATATGTCCGAAATACACGCCTCTCTGGCCGGGAGGAGTCCTTTTGAAGACAACCCGGCAGGCCTTATTGAAAGAGCGGACGAAGCTGTCGGTTACTATGCCGGAGCCTTTGGAAGGTACAGGGAATCGAAAATTCTTGGAGAAATGAAGGGCATAGATGGCATCATCAATGTCTCCTCATTGTATGAAAACACGGCGATTACTCTCAATGCACTTCACAAAGGATTCGAAAGCCGGAATTCCAGGCTGATATTAAACCTGACGTTTGACGGAAATGCAAATGAAAATGATGAAACCAGGATCGAATCGTTCCTGTATTATCTCTGAATGCCGGGATGTGATGAAGTGAGAAAGAAATTGCCTGCACCCGGCACGGAATTCCTTTCCATGAATATAAAAGAAGGGAATGAGACTATTTCGATTAAAGGCTGCAAAATGAAATGTATAAAGGAGTCAGTCAATCAAAAAGGAATTATTGTACAAAAAGAGACATCAATAACAGACCTTGGAGTACAAAAGAAAAACGGGCATTTTTACCGGATCTATGATGTAACGGAAACTGAATCGGAAATGGGGACAAATAATGGAAATTAAATTTTTGCCATTCAATTCTTAATCATCAACCGGCAACCTTCCCCGCACCTCCAATAAAACCTTCAATAATTTTTATACTCTTTTTGAAAAGTTATGGTTCAACCAATTCAAATTTTTAAACATGATATTAAGAGATGGACAATTTTTTTTCAAAAATCATAACTTTTATAATACAGGTATTACCATATGTATTAATTGACAGTTGTAATTCAAACCGTTGCTATCAAAACAGTTTGAAATATTAAATGTTGACCGCAATAATGTAAGTTATGAGAGAGATATGGAAATTCGCTCCTGAAAACGGAAAAGAAAGAGGATTTTTAACAATCCTGATTCTTCATTTGCTTGACAGGGAGCCTCAATCCGGCTACGACCTCTTAAAAGAGATCTCCGAAAAAACAAACGGGGCATGGGTTCCAAATAAGGGAACATTATATCCCATACTGAAATCTCTTGAGGAAGAAGGGCAGATTCAGGTTAAGGAGATTGGAAAACGCTCCAAGAGAATCTATGAGCTGACGGATTCAGGGAAAAAGACCATATCGGATCTCAGGGACAAAAAAGATGTATCTGAGGCCCGTGTTAATTTTTTCAAAAAAATGCACCTGGAGATCTTCGGGGAAGAGAACATCTCGTTCATAAATCTCATGATGAATATGAGATTTTATGTTGAGGATCTACCCAAAGAAAAAAAGGAAAAAGCTATTGAAATGATTAACAGGACATTTAAAGACATTAAAAATCTCTAAAAGATCGATAATACTTCTTATTGCGGCAATCGGAGATTTCAGCAGTTATGGACGATAACGCCGTAAGTCAGGGAGAATCCCTAAAAAAATTTGTCTTAAAACCCATAGGAATTATAAAAAGCGGGATAAAGACTCCTCCGCTTATTGCAGGAGAAAACGGACTGGAAATCAATGAATCATGCGAATCCGCAATCAAAAAAATAGCAGCTTCTCCCGAGGCTCTGTCCGTGATTGTCCTTGATGACGGACAGGAAGAACTGGTTGACGGCATCGATGATTATTCTCACATTGTAATTTTGTACTGGGGCCATGAAGTCAGTGATCTGGGGCGAAGCCTTAAAAGAATTCATCCCGGTGGTCTCAGGAAATATTCTTTAAAAGGCATCTATTCCACTTTCAGCCCGGCAAGGCCGAATCCCATACTGCTTACGGTTGTCAGGCTTGTAAAAAGGGACGGTGGAAAGCTTACAGTGAAAGGCCTTGATGCCATTGACAACAGCCCTGTGCTTGATATCAAGCCGTATGTTGCTGAGTTATTCTCTTTTGAAAACACCACTGTTCCGGAATGGATGAAGAAAATCATAAAAGAATTTGAAAATAACGTCAGGAAGTGATCTTGTGACAATTATTAAGGAAATGATAATAGGCAATGAATTTTGCTCCAATGTACTTGAAACTCAGGATATTGAAGACCTGAAACAAAATCCCCGTTCACGATTTATCAAAGCGATAAAGAATATGGATGCAGCAACGTGTCTTGTAAAAACAGCTGAGATTCACGGCCATTTCTGCCCGGGGAGCGCTCTCGGCGTGATGGCCTCTCTCTATGGGTTCTCCCTGCTTGAAGACGAAGTCATCAGTTCGGACGGGATTATGGAAGACCTGCTTGCGATTGTCGAGGTAAATGCATGCTTTGCAGACGGGATACAGGCGGTATCTGGCTGCACTCTTGGAAACAACTCCCTAATCTTCAGGGATTTTGGGAAACATGCGGTAACCTTTGCAGTTCGCGGAAGGGAGGAAGGAATACGGATCAGGGTCCGCCCTGAATTCAGGGATTATATCATGATGGATGTACCCGAGTTTTACCCGATGATGGAAAAGGTCATAATGAAACGCGAGGGTGGCCCTTCGCAACTGAAAAAATTCCGGGAAACAGGAAGGGAAGCGGCATTTGCAATTATAAGAAAACAATTCGAGGATCTCTTCATAGCCGAAACCGTCATTCCCGACATTCCGGATTATGCTCCGATAACCGGTACCTATGTCTGCCCTGGATGCGGCGAACAGGTTATGGCGACAAAAGTGTGGAGAAGAGGTCTGCACAAAGGAAAATGCCTCGGGTGCATTGGAAGGTACTTCGAAATAGACGGGAGCGGGATCAAAGAGAAGGATACCCGCCCGGCGAACAAAGCTAAAAACCATGGAAAAATTTTAGATTTTTAAAAGGAGCGTATATGAATTCGGTTGAAAAATATTCCAATAACTGCCGGCCGGACAGAAGGAATCACCATCGCGGGAGAGGCCCAAGCAGTTTCTGGATGCACGAACCTGATGTAATATTCCATGAACTGGATTTAAAACCGGGAGATGTCTTTTTAGACCTCGGATGCGGAACCGGCGACTATTCAATCTGCGCCGCAGAGGAGGTTGGAGAAAGTGGGATAGTATATGCCGTAGATCTCCAGCAGGACCTGATCTACAGTCTTATTAAAAAAGCTGACACGATAGGACTCGGCAATATAAAAGGAGTTACCAGCAGTATCAGCGAACCGCTTCCCTTTGAAGACGAATCGGTGGACGTATGCCTGATCTCGACAGTTCTCCATTCGATCGACCTTGAAAAATATGGTGAGATCCTTTTCCGGGAGATCCACAGGTTATTGAAGCCGGAAGGCCGTCTCTTTGTTATCGAGTGCAAAAAGGAGGAGATGCAGTTCGGACCGCCGCTCCACATGCGGCTTTCACCGGAAGATCTCGAAGTCTATACATCTTCCGGGGGTTTCAAAAAAATTTCATTCACTGATCTCGGCTACAATTACATGATCAGTTACTCTAAAGGATGTGAAAATCAATGAAATCGATTATATCATTAATTTTTTTAATCCTTCTGATTATTACAGCCTTTTCAGGCTGTACACAATCCGGCGAAACCGCCGGCGTACAGAATGCTGGAGAAAATATTGAAGTAAAAGAAGAAAGCTACAGGATTGTTACCGACAGCAGGGGAGTTGAAGTGGAGATCCCCGTAAATATCGAAAGGGTTGCAACGGTATCCGACGGCCTTGTCGAGGAAGTGATGTACATTCTCGGCGTTGACGACAAGATCGTTGCTATCGGTTCGAAGGGTCTCCTTTCGGGGGCGATAAAGGCGTCCGTCTATTCCCTGGATGACGGAACGAATGTCACGACACCGGGTGGGAATAACGTCGCAACCGTGCTTTCACCTCAAATTAGCGATCTTCCTATTTTCATCGATTACGGGGTTGCCATGAATTACGAAACTCTCGCGGCCGCCGACCCGGAGATTGTAATCATTCGCCTGGGAAGTTCCGCATTCCTTTCATGCGAGGATGAGAATGCCAAAAAAAGCATTGAACGAATAGAATCGCTTGGGATCCCGGTTGTAGTCCTTTACAGCCCCAACTGTTACGAAAAATCAGATCCCACTGCAATATCCGATGAGATCAAAATAATCGGCCAGGTATTTGGAGAAGAAGAAAAGGCAGAAGAAATCGGAGCAGAACTTGAATCGATGAAAGAGTCAATACGTGAAAGAACCGCACAGATCAGTGAGGATGAGAAAGAAGATGTTCTCTTATTCGGTCTTTCTCCCATGCACAGGACAGAGACCGCAGCCGGAATAGCATGGGGACTCGGGACAACAGAATCATACATGATCGAGGACCTGCTCAATGCAAGGAATGCATACCGCTCGGATACAGGCAGTTTCCAGGTGGTAAGCACAGAACAGGTTCTCTCCATGGACCCGGACGTTATTCTCCTGGGGACGGCGTCGGGATATCATCCCCCCGGCGAATTATATGATGCATCTTATTACAAAAATCTCCGTGAACTGACTGCAGTCAAAGAGCATCGTGTCGCATCCCTTCCATATTCTCCCCGCAATGCTGCAAGAAGACTCGAGTACCCGATCGACCTGATGGTCACGGCAAAGACTGTCTATCCCGATCTCTTTGAGGATATCGATCTCGGCGAATGGCTCCTCGAATTTTACCAGGAAATTTACGGTGTTGATTCCGGAAAGGCAGCCGAATTAAGATCGGCGCAACTTATGGACTGGTGCGTGGAGCAGTAATCCAATGTCAATAATATATTATCTGAACAGAAGTCATCAGGAAGGGGAATACGGGAATGAATGAAACCAGAGGATTAAAATGGTTTATCGATGTTCTTGGATATGATGTCGATAAAACCTTTGATGAAGGCAGAAAGATTGCGATCCTGGGCATTCTCTTTCTAATCCTCTTTACATCTGCATTGGCGGCAATAGTTTTTGGTGCATACGACATCACCATCAATGAAGTATTCAACATCGTACTGACTCATGTAACATTAGGAAATATCGATGAGATCCCGAAAATGCAAAATACAGTTGTCTGGGATATCCGTTTCCCGAGAGTCTTACTGGCGGTGTTTGTCGGTGGAGCACTGGCGATATCAGGAGCCGTTTTCCAGGGAGTGTTCAGGAATCCTCTTGTTGAGCCTTATATTCTTGGGGTGTCTTCCGGTGCAGCCTTTGGAGCGGCTCTTGGCATAGTGTTTCCGGCAATTTTTTTCTCCATTCAGCTTTCGGCATTTGGATTCGGAATCCTGGCTGTCGGTATGGCATATCTCCTCTCACGTGTAAGGGGTGAAACCCCGGTTGTAACACTTGTTCTTGCAGGTATAATTATCGGCTCGGTATTTTCAGCACTGGTATCTTTTCTCAAATACATTGCAGACGATACTGCACTCAGGGAGATTGTATTCTGGCTCATGGGGGGGTTCTATTACGCAACATGGAACGATATCATGCTTATGGCTCCGGTGGTTTTTATCTGTTTGATAATGATATGGTCACTTGGCTGGAAGCTGAATATACTCTCTATGGGTGATGAAGAGGCACGCACTCTTGGCATCAGTCCCGAGAGATGCAAGCTGATTCTTATCACGCTTGCAACGGCAATTACGGCATTTGCCGTATCACTTGTAGGAATTATCGCATGGGTGGGACTTATGATGCCCCATGCTTCCAGACTGATTCTCGGCCCCGACAACAGGTTCGTTATTCCGGCATCCTTCATGATGGGAGGATTTTACCTGATCGTCTGCGATACACTTGCAAGAAACCTCACAAGTGCCGAGATACCTGTAGGAATTATCGCCTCTGTTCTTGGAGCTCCTTATCTCTGCTATCTTCTAAGGAATAAAGGCGGGGTAATATTCGGGTGATCCAATGATCAGGGTGAACAATGTCCGGTTTTCTTATTCAGACAATACAGTTTTAAGCGGTGTTTCATTTCATGTCGAAAAAGGAGAACTATGTGGACTTTTTGGTCCGAATGGTGCAGGGAAGACGACACTTTTCAGGTGTTGCCTTGGATTCCTGAAAACACAAAGCGGCGATATTACAATAGACAGGAAAATAATCTCCGGCCAGAAAACGGAGAAGTTTGCAAAGACAGTTTCATACGTCCCGCAGGAGCACAAACCACCCTTTCCCTACCTTGTAAAGGAAGTTGTCCTGATGGGCAGGACTCCCCATTTAAACGGTTTTTTTGGACTGAAACGAAAAGACAAACAGACTGCACTTGATGCACTTGGAATCCTGGGGATCTCCGAAATAGCTGATAAGCCCTATAACATGCTTTCGGGCGGGCAGAGGCAGATGGTTCTGATAGCCCGTGCACTCGCACAGGACACTCCTGTTCTTTTCCTTGATGAACCTACCAGTTCGCTTGATTTCCAGAATCAGATGAAGATCTGGAAGCTGATGCATGAGATCTCGGAAGATGGAAAGACGATTATTGCATGCTGCCATGATCCAAACCATGTCGCATGGTTTTGCGACAGGGTAATAGTAGTCGGCAACGGTGAAGTTGTTGCCTCAGGTCTGCCTTCAGATGTAATTTCAGAAGAGGTATTATCCAGGATTTACGGGGATATTTGTTCGGTCAGCACTTATAATAATGTCCGGATAGTATTACCCAGCTGCATATTATAGACAAGAAAGCTGAAAGATGAAATCCAGAAAAATTATTTTGTATTGTGATAATGAGAAAGAGGCTCTATCGTAATATCGCCCTTTTTCATTGACTCAATTGCCATTGCAGCTGCCTGTGCAGCCTGTACCGTTGTAATATAGGGAATATTATAATCCAGTGCAGCCCTCATGATCTGCATATGGTCCTGGCGGGAATACTTTCCTGAAGGAGTATTAATGATCAGGTTGACCTCGCTCTTTCTCATAATATCGATGACATTGGGAGATCCCTCCTGGACTTTTCTTACAAGATCCGCATCAAGCCCGTTCTCCCGGAGTATTTCCACCGTTCCTTTTGTCCCTACGAGGGAAAGACCAAGCGAACTTAATTTCTTTGCAACAGGGACCAGATCCTGTTTGAAATCGCTTCCTGCCGAGATGAAGACCTTGCCTTCCAGCGGAAGCTGATTCTCGGCAGAGACACATGCCTTGTAATAGGCACGGCCATAGTCATAATCGATTCCCATAACCTCTCCTGTACTCTTCATTTCAGGACCGAGAACGATATCGACACCGGGGAGTTTATTGAAAGGAAGAAGAACCTCCTTTACGGAGACATAAGTCAGCTCTTTTTCTGCAAAATCATAATCCTTCAGTCTGCCTCCGGACATGACCCTTGCAGCGATCTTTGCAAGCGGAAGTCCGGTAGCCTTCGAGACGAATGGGACAGTGCGGCTGGCACGGGGATTTGCCTCGAGAACATATACGATTCCGTCCTTGACCGCGTACTGGATATTGATAAGTCCCACGACTCCGATTCCAAGAGCCAGTTTCTTCGTATAATCCCTCACGGTCCCGATCACATCGGCGGACAGGGACTGGGGCGGAATTACGCAGGCCGAATCACCGCTGTGAACTCCCGCCTCTTCGATATGCTCCATGATTCCGCCGATGAGTACGTCTTCACCGTCACATACCGCATCGACATCAATCTCGATTGCATTCTGGAGGAAGGAATCTATTAGCACAGGATGTTTGCGGCTGACCTTAACAGCCTCCTTGATATAATTCTGGAGCTCTATATCGTCGTGAACCAGCTCCATTGCCCTTCCTCCAAGGACATATGAAGGCCTTACAAGGAGCGGATAGCCGATGTCTTTTGCCTGTTCCATTGCCTCAGCTTCGGAATAGGCAGAACTATTGGCAGGAGAGGGGATCTCAAGTTTCTCAAGAAGTTTGCTGAACCGGTCACGGTCTTCTGCGAGATCCATCGCCGCAGGAGAAGTACCGAGGATCCGTGTCTTTAAGCCGTATTCTCCAATCTTCTCTTCAATGGATGCGGCGAGATTCACGGAATTCTGCCCTCCGAACTGGACCATGACACCGGTATAATCATCCTTCCGGAGGATGTTCATCACATCCTCGAGTTTCATGGGTTCAAAGAACAGCCTGTCGGACGTATCGAAATCGGTCGAAACCGTCTCGGGGTTGTTGTTTACGATATGAACCTCGGTTCCTTCTTCTCTCAGGGCCATTACCGCATGAACTGTACAATAGTCAAATTCAATGCCCTGGCCGATCCTGATCGGTCCTGACCCCAGTATGAGAACCTTCTGCTTTCCGCTCTTCTCGATCTCGCATTCCTGGTCTCTCGTTGAATAGAAATATGGTGTCTTGGCCGGGAATTCAGCGGCGCAGGTATCAACAAGCTTGTATACCGGAAGACCTGTTATCGCCTCGACCTCTTTTTCCGGGATTCCGGTCAGCTCGTTAATCTCGCTTATAGAAAAGCCGTAATATATTGCATTGCAGATATCCTCGTCAGATACTTCGCTGCTCTTTAGTTTATTCTCGATCTCAACGAGATTTGCAATCTTCTGGAGGAAGAATGCATCGATATATGTGAGCTCTTCCACTTCCTCCACGGAAAAACCCTGCCTGAAGGCATCAAAGAGGCAGCCAAATCTCTCATCCGTCGGGTTCTGGAGAAGCATCCTTATTTCGTCCCTGTCGGTGTGGGAATTGATATCTGTATCAAGCGAACGCAGGGATTTCATGAAGGCCTCTTCAAGCGTCCTTCCGATTGCCATGACCTCTCCGGTGCTCTTCATCGCTGTTGTGAGCGTGCGGTCGGCATTCTTGAACTTGTCAAACGGCCATCTCGGGACTTTTACTACAATATAATCAATAGCCGGCTCGAAAGAAGCCGGGGTGCACCCTGTGACAGTATTCATGATCTCGTCGAGATTCAGTCCGATTGCGATCTTTGCAGCAACCCTTGCAATAGGATATCCCGTTGCCTTTGAGGCAAGAGCGGAAGACCTTGAAACACGGGGATTTACTTCGATAATACGGTAATCACCGTCTTTGAATGCCATCTGGATATTGCAGCCGCCCTGGACATCCAGTGCACGAATAATCTTAATCGCAGCTGTTCTCAGGAGATGAAACTCCTCGTCTGTAAGGGTCAGGATCGGAGCGACAACAACACTCTCTCCGGTATGAATACCCATTGCATCGACATTCTCCATACCGCATATGATGATACAGGTATCAGAAGAGTCCCTCATGACCTCATACTCGATCTCCTTCCAGCCGATTACGCTCTCCTCGATAAGAACCTGGTGGATACGCGAACGCTGAAGACCTATCTCGACGATTCTTCTAAGTTCGTCAGGTGTGTGTGCAACACCACCGCCAGCACCTCCAAGGGTATATGCCGGACGGATAATTGCAGGAAGACCGACATTTTCAAGTGCATCGTCGATCTGGTCCATCGACTCAAGGATCATGCTTCTTGGAACAGGCTCGTTAATGTCATTCATCAGGTCGCGGAATTTCTCCCTGTCCTCACCCTTATATATCGCTTCAAGAGGAGTTCCGAGAATCTCGACATCCTTCAGTGCACCGATTTCAGCAAGCTCGGCGGTGAGATTAAGGCCGGTCTGCCCTCCCATACCGCTCAGGATTCCGTCAGGTTTCTCTTTTTCAATGATCTTTGCGATTATTTCAGCCTTGAGCGGTTCGACATATACCACATCTGCCGTGTCAGGGTCGGTCTGTATCGTTGCAGGATTCGAATTAACAAGGACAACTTCGACTCCTTCTTCCCTGAGAGCCCTGCATGCCTGCGAACCGGAAAAATCAAATTCGGCGGCCTGCCCGATCTGTATAGGACCGGATCCAATGAGAATTACCTTTTTTATGTCTTCACGGCGCGGCATTTATTTGATCCTCCTGTACATCATATCAAATATCGGATTTTCCGTATCACGCGGCCCCCCGTATGCTTCGGGATGGAACTGAACGCAATATACATCGAGGTCGGGTGCACAAAACCCTTCCAGCGAGCCGTCGTTTACATTTTCAAAGAAGATTTCACAGTCTTCAGGAAGAGTGTCGGGATCTACTGCAAACCCGTGATTCTGGGTAGTAATGAAGATCTTTCCGTCCGACCTCCTTACAGGCTGGTTTGAACCCCTGTGACCGAACTTCATTTTGTAGGTTTTTGCACCAAACGCCAGGCCCAGGACCTGGTTGCCCATGCAGATTCCAAAGACGGGCTTTTTACCGATGAAGTATTTTGCACATTCAACGGCATCTGTTGCCATTTCGGGGTCGCCCGGCCCGTTTGTAATGAAAATCGCATCGGGGTTGCAGGCCTCGATATCGGAAGGTTTTGAATTGTAGGGGAAAATATACAGGTCCGCACCACGGCGGAGAAGGGAGATTGCAATATTTTTCTTTATTCCCAGGTCGATTACCGCTATCCTCTTTCCTTTTCCGGGAATATGGTACGGTTCCTTACAGGAGACGATACTCAGGAGATCAATCTCCGAGATGGGTTTAACTTTTTTCGCGAGTTCTATTGCATATTCCTCATTGTCGTCGCCAACTACAAGAGCTGATCTCAGTGTTCCGTCGACACGTGTCTTTATGGTCAGCTGTCTCGTATCGATTCCCTCGATTCCAAACAGTCCGTGGTCCTCAAAAAATTTTTCAAGACCTGTGTTTACGGCAGGCCTTCTGCAGACCTCATGGACAACACAACCCGTTGCATTGACCTTCGGACTCTGGAAATTATGGAAATCCACTCCATAATTGCCAATCAAAGGATAAGTAAACATCAGGATCTGACCCGCATAACTCGGGTCGGTCAACGCTTCCATGTACCCGCTCATCTGCGTGGTAAAAACAAGTTCGCCGCTGCATGAGCCTTCTACACCAAAACCCCTGCCCTTAGCGAATTCTCCATTTTCAAAACCCAAAACAGCCTTCATTTATTGCAATCATTTCCCAAAGCATTCCGGTGTACAGCACCAGCCGTACTCCAATACTTTTTGTTGTTAATATAAGGACAGGCTAATCAAAAAAGGTTATCTTACAGGTATAAGAACAAGACTTCTTCCGGCAGAAAAAAATCATAATTTGCCCCGTCACGCCTGTCATGAAAACCGGCCGGAAAAGTCTCCACCAGAATATGATTCATAAATTCAAATATATTGAAAGGACAAATCAATAACCAATGAGCAATATTGTTGAGATAGAGATCGTGGGTTTTTCAGACTCTTCATGCGGCCCTTTCCCGTGCGACGGAGATCGAACCTGCGAGCTTGAAAAATGCGCACCCTCGGAAAACCTTGTGAAAGCATTCGGGGCGCTGACCGAAAAACTCGAATATATCTACGGTGAGAAAATTTCAGTGAAACTCTGCATCCTTGACGACGGAATCCCCGATCACATTGTAAAAATCATCGAGGAGGTGCATCCTCCCCTGCCGATTGTGATAATCAACGGAAAGGCAACCCCGATTGGAAGGATTTCACTTCCGCTAATCAGGGAAGAAATAGATAGCCTTCTCTAAACAGGTAATGACAGAAGATTTTAATTGTTAAGTAATCAAAAGAGTTGAAAAATGCCTGAACTTGTATATATAAACCCGTTCTCCGCAGCAAAGATCGCGGCCGCCATATCTATCGTGCTTGGATTCATTGCAGCAGTAATAATCGGATTCCTCGGATTATTCTCCGTCCTCTCATCACTGATATTCCCTGTAAGCACAATTGAGGCGGGAGCAGACCTCCTGTCTACGATAATCCAGGTGTTCCTGACGACGATTGCACTTGCGATTATGGGTTTTATAAGCGGCGGAATTGCTGCATTTATCTACAATATCACAGCCGGTATTTTCGGGGGTCTTGAACTCGGTTTTGCGGATATGATACTTGTACCGGAAGAAGAAGTGCCTGAAAATGAAGGAACTATCGGGTATGAATAATCATTCCCTGTAAAGGGATACAACATCCCCGATTACAATGATAGCAGGGGGTTTAACTTCTCTTTTTTGCGCCTTTTCAGCGATATCATCCAGTGTTCCGGTGGTTACACGCTGATCGGGGCGAAGTCCTCTCTCGATTATCGCCACCGGCCGGTCACTGTTCATCCCGTTTTCTGTAAGATATGCAGCTATCCTGGGAAGATTCTTCACTCCCATTAAAATTACAAGCGTTCCTTTCGATCCTGCGAGCCACTTCCAGTCGATTGCAGACTTCTCTTTTGTCGGGTCCTCGTGGCCCGTGAGGAAGGTTACCTGTGATGCGAAATCCCTGTGTGTCACGGGAATTCCGACGCATTCGGGAACGGCAATTCCGGATGTAATCCCGGGAACCATATCCACCCTGATTCCGTTGTCCCTGAGAATCTCCATCTCCTCACCGCCGCGGCCGAAGAGGAACGGGTCTCCGCCCTTGAGGCGGACGACGGTCTTTCCCTCTTTTGCGAATTTCACCATGAGATTCTCAATCTCGTCCTGCTCCTTCGTATGGGAGCCGCCGTACTTTCCAACATCGATCTTCTCAACATCGGGAAGGGATGCTATGATCTCATCACCAGGAAGCTGGTCATAGAGAATTATATCGGCAAGGTCGATGACCTCCCGGGCCCTGTACGTCATCAGTCCAAGGCCGCCGGGGCCCGATCCTACAAGATACACTTTACCTGTCATTTTTATATTCCAAGACTCTGTCTTGCCTCCTCAATAATATCATACCCGATTGAACGGAGTTTTCGGCCAATCAGCCGCCCTTCTTCAATACTGCTGCCGTCGTCCTCGATCCTCTCCCATCTCTTCCCGTCGAGGGACAGAACCTCTGCGATCAGGAATCCGTTCTCGCAATAAACCCCCTGCGGGGTGTAGCAGCCCCCGCCAATCTCCTCCATGACAACTCTCTCGACATTTGCATCTTTTGCGGTCTGGTAATGATTCAGTGGTTCAAATATATCAATAAGCTCCGGATCGTCCCTGCAGACAACCGCAATTATACCCTGGTTTGGGGAAGGGACGTGCCACTGGGGAAGGAGCCTTGTCCCGGGAAGATCCATTCCAAGCCTCTCCATTCCTGCCTCGGCAAGGACTATTGCATCATACTCCCCGTCCTTTAATTTGCGGAGCCTGGTATCGACGTTTCCGCGAAGCTCCTTTATCTCGACATCAAGCCCGCCGCGGAGAAACTGGGCACGTCTCCGGGTGCTTGAGGTTCCCACAACCTTAATCTCATTAAGAGGACAGTGGTGAACGAGAAAATCCGCCGGGGAGTCCCTTTTAAGAATCGCAGAGGTCACAACCCCTTCCGGCCTCTTTGCAGGGATATCCTTCATACTGTGGACCGCAAAATCGATCTCACCGTTCAGGATTGCATCATCGAGTGCCTTTACGAATATCCCCTGGCCGCCGACTTTATGGAGAGGAACATTAGTCCTGTCATCGCCGCTCGTGCTGATCTTCTTTACTTCGGTCTCAACCCCGATTTTGTCAAGCATTCCGCAGACACGTTCTGTCTGGGCAAGGGCGAGCCTCGAAGCTCTCGTCCCGGCGATCAGAGACATCTGTTATAGGCCTCTGATATTTTCTCAATATCCTCATCCGTGTGAGCGGAAGAGAGGAAGTTTGTCTCAAACTGGGCAGGAGGCAGGAAGACTCCCTCTTTTAGCATACCTTTCCAGAACCTGCCGAATTTTTCAGTATCGCTCTGCTTTGCCTCTATATAATTCAGGGGAGCTGATTCCCTGAAGAACAATTTGAACATCGAACCGAGGCGGACAAACGAATCACAATATGCCGCCGGGAGGGATTCCCCGATTGCCCTTGTAAAGCCGTCAAGACGCCCGTAGAGATCGCTGTTCTTGTGAATATGTTTTAGTGCAGCGATTCCTGCTGCAAGAGAAAGCGGATTGCCGCTGAATGTTCCCGCCTGGTATACCGGACCTGCCGGGGATACAAGCTCCATGATATCCCTTCTTCCGCCGAAAATTCCCATCGGAAGACCCCCGCCGGCGATCTTTCCAAGAGTCGTGATATCGGGTTTTATATCGTACATCACCTGCGCCCCGCCGATTCCAAGACGGTAGCCGCAGATTACTTCATCAAATATAAGGAGAACATCGTTTTCAGCGGTTATCTTCCTGACTTCGCCGAGGTAGTCCTTTTCAGGAAGAATCGGGCCGACATTTCCCATTACGGGTTCAAGAATAAATGCAGCCATATCATCATTCTTCGATACCAGTTCTTCGAGGCCTTCGAGATCATTGTATGGCACCTGTGCAGTGTGGGATACAATGTCGGGGATTACACCTGCAGAATCCGGGACGCCTGTCGTCGTCGCACCCGAACCCGCCTGGATCAACACCCCGTCGTGTGCACCGTGGAATCCGCCTTCCACCTTGATTATGTCCTTTTTGCCCGTATAGCCTCTTGCAAGCCTTATGGCAGCCATCGTAGCCTCGGACCCGCTGGATACAAACCGGCACATATCGATCGAGGGGTGATCACCTGTAATTATCTTTGCAAGTTCGATCTCTTTCTCCGTCGGTGTCCCGTACAGCCACCCGGCTGCCGCAGCCTCTTCGATTGCCGCCTTTACAACAGGATTGCAGTGGCCAAGGATCAGGGGGCCATATCCAAGACAACAGTCGACAAGCTCGTCGCCGTCTTCTGTATAGATCTTTGATCCTTTTGCGCTCTTCGTGTAGAACGGGTATGGTTTTATCGCCCTCACCGGACTGCTGACGCCGCCCGGCATAAGCGTCTTTGCCGTATCGAATAATTCACTGCTCTTCATTTAACCAACCTGCAATATCCTCTGCAAAATATGTGATAACAAGATTCGCACCTGCACGTTTTATGGATTTTACACTTTCCATGACAACACTTCTCTCGTCAAGCCATCCTTTCTCCGAGGCTGCTTTTATCATAGAGTACTCGCCGCTCACCTGGTAGGCTGCAACAGGAACTCCGAGAGAAGTAATGGAGGCAATAATATCATGGTAGAACCCTGCGGGCTTCACCATGAGAATGTCGGCTCCCTCGGACAGGTCCATCTCTGATTCCAGGAACGCCTCCCTCGCATTACCGCACTCAAGCTGGTATGTGGTCCGGTCCCCAAACGCCATCCCCGAGTCTGCGGCATCCCTGAAAGGCCCGTATAGTGCACTTGCAAACTTTGTCGAATAGGACATTATCGGGATATCATCAAAGCCCTCATCGTCAAGCGCCTCCCTGATTGCTATTACCTGACCGTCAAGCATACAGGATGGTGCGACTATATCCGCTCCGGCACGGGCCTGTGATACCGCGATCCGCATCATCAGTTCAAGCGACGGATCGTTTAACAGGTCCGGGCCGCAGGAAGTCTCGCCGATGATCCCGCAATGACCGTGGGATGTATATTCACATGCACAGACATCGGTTATAACAACAATCTCCGGCACTTCAGTCTTAATCAGCCTGACAGCTTTCTGGATGACACCGTCATCATTCCATGCCTCTGATGCAGATTCGTCCTTTGATTTGGGAATTCCAAAGAGAAGCATCGCCTGAATTCCGGACGCGGACAACTTCTGCGCAACATCGGCTGCCTCTGTTACAGGGTACCGGAACTGGCCCGGCATCGATTCTATCGGCTTTTTTTCCGTCAGGTTCTCATCAAAGAATACGGGTGCCACCAGATCTTCCTTCAGGATTGTCGTTTCCCTGAAGACAGGCTGGAGAGTCCTTTTTCTCAGTCTTCTAAGTCTTCTTTGCGGGTACATGGATTTTTACCTCTTGTTATTGCATGGACATACATCTCTGCCGCCTCAAGATTGCCTGATTCGGCACAGTTGCGGATTGCCACGGTCGTATCTGAAAAAATCTTTTTTACAAGCACTTTCGAGAAATCATCGATTATGCCTGCCGTTTTTTCATCCATATCTTTCAGCCGGGATAAGGCCCTGTCCCTCTCGCGGATGCGGATCGATTCGGCCCAGGTATGGAGATCTGCAAGAACATCATCGGCTGAAGTCCGGTTGACCATTGATATAAAGTGGATTAATTCAAGCGAGATCATCTGTTCTGCTGATTCGGCCTGCTTTTTACGGCTCCTCATGGTCTTTTCATTGACGCTCCTGAGGTCGTCGATTGTAAAAACCTTTATTCTGTCTATATTGCAGACCTCGTCCTCGACATCCCTTGGCTGTGCGATATCAATCAGTATCAGGGGGCGTTCTTTGTCATCCAGGGGCCAGTGACGGCTTTCCAACGCCTTTTTCATCATTTCTGCATGGATTACTGCATGGGGTGCACCGGTACAGGAGATTACGACATCCGATAAGGAGATATAATGATAAAGCTCGTCCATCTTAACGGCCTTGCCCCCGATCTCGTCGGCCAGGTTCATTGCCGTTTCATATGTCCTGTTCGTTACATAAATGGCTTTCAGGTTCTTTGCAGATATTGCCTGGGCAACGAGTTTTCCCATCTCGCCGACTCCCACTACAAGGATATGGCGGTTCTCAAGTGTTCCGAGGAGCTCTTCTGCGAGTATTACGGCCGCAGAACCTATCGAAACTGCACCATTATTGATCCTCGTCTTCTTTCGTATCTCGACTCCTGCATGAATCGCTTTATTAAGGCACATCTCAAGGACAGGGCTGCACTGGTCGATATCTTTTGAGAAAAGAAGAGCCTTTTTCAGCTGCCCGAGGATCTGGTCCTCCCCGATTATCATGGACTCCATTCCGGAGGCAAGTCTTAAGAGATGGTTCAGGACGTCTTTTCCTTCAAATATGCGGTACCCAGATCTTCCTTTTTCCTCCAGGAACCGGTCGAGCATTTCTGCGTCGCCCTGCACAAATATCTCAATCCTGTTGCATGTCTGGAGAAGGACGACTCCCCTGAAATATTCTCCTGCCTCTTTTAAGAACTCCTCCTCATCGGGAAAACGGAAATCCTCCATCGTAGGGATATCGGCTTCCCGGTGGGAGATGCCTGCACATGCTAAGGGGATCAAAAGGCTGTCTTTCATTTGAGATATTTCCTGGTTATATATTCCATCGCTGCTCTTTTGTCATTTTCGAGATGAGTCCATACATCCTCATCTTCAACGATCTCCCTGAGAATCCTGTTCCTCTCTTCCTGGCCGGACACCCGGGTTTTAAGCACTTCCCTGAATTCCGACTGGAGTTCGATCATATCGTCGAGACCGCGGCATTCCCTCTCCAGCAATCGCCGGACGTACCTCGGGACCGCCGGGCTTTTTCCTCCGGTCGATATTGCGATCATGTAGTTTTCCCCCCTGACGACCGAGGGGATGATAATGTCGCCCGAATCCCCGTCAGCATTGTTGAAGAGAACTCCCTTCTCCCGGCAGACTTCACCGATTGCGTTGTTTAATTCCTGATCGGACGTTGCCGCGATAACCACAGACGAGTCCCCGATATACCCGGCGATGACTTCCCGGTCGGGGCTCAGTTCTCCTTTAATGCATTCGATCCCGAGACTTGCGATATCCTCATCTATGCTCCGGCCGACGACGGTCACGGATGCCTCAGGGTGAAAAAAAGAGGCCTTCCTGAATGCAACGCGGCCTCCGCCGAAAATAGTGACGCTCTTTCCCCTGAGATCGTGGATAAGAGGAATCATTGGTTAAGATTTGGGACGTTGTTTTATAAAACTTTATCAGAAAAATCAATATTCTTAGTAACACCGTTTTGCCGTCCCGAAGAAGCCGGTGACGATAAACCATGAAAAAGAATTAATATCAAATATTCAGCCGATTCTAAAAAGACTGAAGAAATTCGATACGTTTATATTGATTCAGCAGAAATATTGTAGAGCACCACAGGAGCCAAGATCTTCTGTAATGCGTCGATAGTGTAGCGGTTATCACTAGGCGTTGCCAACGCCTAAACCCGGGTTCGATTCCCGGTCGACGCACTTAATTTTAAGTTCGATTCTTTAACATTTTTACATATTTTATTTTCCCGCCCGTTTTATATCACAAAATTAAAATTGGAAACTTTATTTCACTTCCACAATACAACCAATATCAAATATTGGTGATGAAATGAAAAGGGATCTTTTTTACATATCCGTTTTATTATGCCTGCTTGCAGTCGTTTTTACAGCCGGATGTACCGGGGACTCACAGAATACAGGACAAACCGGGGTACCTGATGATCTGGTGCCTTATGAATCCGAAGATGGGTGCATTGTTCCTGATGCGACACTGGATGAAAAGATCGGCCAGATGATTATGGTGGGCTTCCGGGGATTTACCGCAGATAATGACTCACAGATTGCGGATGATATCAGAAACGGAAGAGTGGGAGGCGTTATCCTTTTTGATCGTGATGTAGCCTTGAACAGCAGTGAAAGAAATATCAAATCCCCGGAACAGGTTCTTTCACTTAACAGCCAGATTCAGGGTTATGCAGGAGAAATTCCCCTCTTTATTTCAGTCGACCAGGAAGGGGGTAAAATCTGCCGTCTCAAGGAAAGTTATGGCTTTCCGACAGTTCCCTCTGCAGAGTATCTCGGCAGCATGGACAATGAGACTATAACACGTGATGCAGGAAGCACTCTTGCAAATACCGTGAAAAGTGCGGGATTCAATATGAATTTTGCTCCTGTTGTTGACCTGATGGTGAATCCGGATTCTCCTGCAATAGGAAAACTTAACAGAAGCTTTTCGGAAGATCCAGATGTTGTAGCCCGCAATGCCAAATGGATTATTGATGAACACCAAAAATCAGGGGTAATTACAGCGATAAAGCATTTCCCCGGACACGGGAGCGCGATGGCGGATTCCCATGCGGGTTTTACCGATGTGACGGATACGTGGAGCGGGGAGGAGCTTATACCCTATCAAATCCTGACTGACAATGGTATTCCGGATATGGTGATGACCGCACACATCTATAACCAAAACCTTGATCCCGAATATCCTGCAACCCTCTCGGAAAAAACCATAACAGGCATTCTCAGAAACAAACTGGGTTATGAAGGGGTTGTAATTACCGATGCGATGGATATGGGCGCAATCGCCGATAATTACGGTATGAAAGACGCCTTAAATCTTTCAATAAACGCCGGCTGCGACATAATTCTCTTTGCAAACAATATCGTCTATGACAAAAGGATTGCAGAGAATGCGACAGACCTGATAAAGGAGCATATACAGGAAGGTGAGATATCGGAGGAGAGGATAAACGAGTCATATGACAGAATAATCCGGCTAAAGATGAAGTACCTGATGTGTGAATAACAGGGTCTTTTCCACAACCCAAAAAAGATTTTTTTATTCCGCCCTTTCAATGACAGAATCAAGAGTAATCGTAAACCGGAGATCCTTTCCAACGAGCGGCTTGTTTGTATCCATAGTCACTGACTCGTCCGTCACATTGGTGAAAACATATCTCAGGTATTTTCCTTCCGGGAGTTTGTATTCGATCATCGGACAGGGATAACCGGGGATAAACGATATCGTGATATTTTCCTTGTCCATACCGCTCACCAGTTCGATTGCATCATTTAACGGGATTGTCTTAACAAGGCTCTCATTTTTCTCCCCGTAGGCCTCATCCGGGGTTAAAACGACTGTCTTTGTTTCACCCGGAACCATTCCCTGTATTGCCTTGTCAAACCCGGAGATCATGGATTTGGTTCCGAGTGTAAAATCCAGGGGCGTCCCATTATAATTCGATTCAAAAACGGCACCTCCCGGAAAAGAGAGGGAGTAATACACGCTTACCTTATCTCCGGCTTTTGCAGGAGCATTTAGATCTGCTGCATAACTTCCGGCAAGCGACAGCCCGACTATAAACATTATCGACACCATTACGGCAATAATTACCAGCGAAAGAGGAGACAGACCAGAGGAACGGGTTCCTTTTTTCATGTGATATCAGATTGTGCAGAAGAACATAATAATTTCTTTTTTTTGGTTTGGGGGAGGGTAGTCTAAGAAAAAACACCCAAAAGATCTATCAAATAGTAAGGAGGCAAGCAGCCTGAATGAAAAAAAACACCATGACCCAGACCACACCGAAGCCACAGCCGGGACCGGGGAAGAAGGCAGCCTGGCGGAACTCATCGACACTTTGGAAAAGATAAGGAAGCAGAGCGAGAGGATTGAAAATACAATATTAAGGAGAGAGAGAGAGAAGATGAAAATTTATCGAAAAGATGATATCGGCATAAATTAAACTAATAGATATTATATGGATAAAGTGCTTACAAGGAAATTTATTTTATCAAATTCACCTTCAACGAGATACCGAGGTAGTAAAAGAAGGATCCTTCCTTGGATTTATGAAAATACAAAAGATCTAAATTTCGATACGGTTTTTGATGCATTTTCTGGAACTGCAAGTGTTAGTTCTCTTTTTAAATTAATGGGAAAAGAGGTAACTTCAAATGATATTATGCAATCAAATCATCAAACAGCAATTGCAATTATCGAGAATAATCGAAATATTTTAAATAAAGATGATATCTCTTTTCTACTTACAAAGCATGACTATAATTATCCATCGTTTATCCAGGATAATTTCAAGGATATTTATTATTTAGATGAAGAAAATAAATTTTTAGACCAAATAATCACCAATATTCAGTTATTATCAGAATATTATTCAGGAGATGCATTAAAGAAAAAGAAAGCAATTGCCTATCATTCACTTTTCCAGGCTTGTATATCTAAACGTCCTTACAACTTATTTCATAGAAAGAACCTGTATATGAGGACTGCAGATGTTGAAAGATCATTTAAGAATAAAGCTACGTGGGACCGCTCTTTTCCAGATTTATTTACGCAATTTGCGAATGAAACCTCCTCAAAAATATTTTCAAATAAACGGAAAAATCGTGCATTGTGTGAGAATATTCTTGAATATAGAGAGAATGAGTACGACCTCGTGTATTTAGATCCTCCTTATATACAGCAAAAAAAGGGTGGTTTAGTAAATTATTATGATCTGTATCATTTTCTTGAAGGTATAATGGATTATCATAATTGGAATAATCGGATAAATAATTCAATGTTACATAAATCTCTAATTATCAATGAACCACATTGGACAAAATATTCTGTAGAATCAGATTTAGAAAAAATCTTCAAAAAATTTGAAGATTCAATTATAGTAATGTCATACGGAGAACCGGGTTTTCCTTCAATAGATAGGATTCAGGAATTACTATTGTCCTATAAATCAACTATAAAAATTGTCAAACGAGATTATACCTATTCATTAAATCATACAAAGAAAAACGGGAATCATTTGAATGAAACTTTATTAATTGGAGAATAATTTAGATTATTTGTTTCAATTCTCCTCGAATCCTGTTTAACTGCCCAAATTGAATATGTTGTAGGATATTTTGTTTTTTTATATCATCAGAATTCGAAAATATATTTAAATTCGTTAATATGAAAAGAATATTGATTATACCATGGATTTCACAGTACTTGCGTTTCCATATATTAAATAAATCAATTTGATATGAAGGAGCCATCTTTCCTTTGGCTGTTTGTAAATTAAACGCCCTCGAATGGATTGATTTTGATAAATTGCCATAATTTTCATTGATTTCTTTTATCAATAATTCCTTTTCTTTAAAATTTCTGATCTCAGGAATAAATTTAAAATAATCAAATTTTTCACCCCAAACATGAGTGCCTTTATTATTAGGAGAAAATTTGATATCATTTATCCAACATTCATATTCTACTTCGTGTTTTTTAAAATATATTAATTTTAAAACGTTTTCTAATTCTGACCTAAGTGCCATATATGCATATTTATAGAGGCCCATGCATGCGAAATTTATAGACATATATGAGTCAGTAGTAATTTCAGGGAATATTTTAGTAGTAATTTCATCATTAGGTATCAAACTATACCATTTATCTAAGCAATCAAAATATTTCAACAAATCATCAATATCCTGACTATGAACTTCATTAATTTTTTCCCAATTTTTCGAACTCCATTCGGAATACGTTTCATACAGTATATTTTCACTTAGATCCGTCATTTTATTCCTTCCTTACAAAACCAGCAAAAGAGAAGAGCTTATAATCAGTATTTTCGACATCATAATATATTTTTTTTAATTCTGTTGAATAGTGATATTTCTTCATAATTTTAAGGAACAATAATGAAATTGAATTACAAATTGAGTCTTTATCACCACGTATATAGGAGATATCTGATATCGTTAAACCATTCCAGCCCATTTCATGTAATCCATCGGATTTAGATTTTATATACTCAAGGTCTAATTCAGTATCATCAATTATTGTAGAATATATTAACAAAAAATTTTGACCAGCCTGTCTTCTTAAAATATGCTCTATACTTAAAATTTCGTTATCTATACGATTTGGTGAAAATTCAATATCCTGAGAATAATATGCAAGATTTATGATGTGATTTGGAAAAACTTCAGTTTGGTTATTTTTATAACATATTGCAGATTCAAAATTTTGAGGACCTTTTACCTGGCATTGAGATAAAAAAGTCTGTAATCTTATGCAGCTCATTGAATTATTAGTCCAAACAATAACATCGGACTCAATTTCTGAATTTGGTTCTGGAAGTGCTATTAAATCATTTTTTTCTAATATAGTAATAATTGAATGACAATTTTTAGTAGCTAATGTTAATAATTTTAAATTCTTTTTCTTTTTCCGAGGAAAAAAAAGTCGACCTGTTTCATTCATTAAAGGAAGATAACTATCATAAATTGATTCTTCAATTGAACCAATATTTATATATGACATATTAGCTCCTGTAGAAGATTTCTTCGAATAATTCAATGAAATCATTCAAAATATTTTCAGATTTCTCATATTTTTTTGAAATTAATATGGTTCCCAATGCAATTTTATTGATAATTTCATCATTTAATTGACTTTTAAACAATGGATGGGCTTTATTAAATTTAATCTGATTGTTATTTTCAATTTTACATATTGGATCGTTTTCAGATAAATTTTCATAAGAATAATGATATTCTGTACCATACAACGCGACTCTGTTTTGATACTTCGATAAATCTCTTGATATGAAGACTGTTTTCTCATCATGATCTACTTTAATTGGAACATTTTTATTTGTAATATCAAGGTCCTTTATTTTTATTTGATATGGTGTATCATTAAAAATTTGAGTTTTTATCAATTCTGGAGTGATTTCAGGGTTATTTACTTTTTTTCTTATAATATTGTCATCGTTACTGATCCTAAGTCTTTCTTTAGGGAAATGGAGGATATCCGCTTTATATAATTCATCAATAACTTTTTCAGATTCTGGAATCTTATTTAACAATTCAATCTTTTTCTTGTCTTCTTTTGCCCAAGTTTCAAATTCATCGTTAATTTTTATCAATTTCTTTCTAAAATAAGAATTAAATTCCTGTAAATCTGTAGTAATAAAGAATTCATCTCGATTTATCATTAAATCGGATTCTAATCCTTTTAGGATGTGAATTTCACCGGTGATATAATTTAATTTGCCAGGAACTTTCCCAGTTTCTTTTATTATATCAAAATCGGTTGGAAGACCTATCCCCACATCCCTTAAGCGTAATTGTAAACCTCGGGCTTCTTTTGGTTTTACAGGTGCAAATGGTGTTAAAATTACATATTTAAATTCAATATCCTTGATTTTTTCAGTCCCCTGCTCATAAATCTGAACTTTATCAGGAATATTTCTAAAAATTTGTTCAGAATTTAACCACAATTTCATTGGGACCCTATCTTCAACTTTGAAAAATTCTCTTAATTCTGGATATTCAGAGGGAAATTCTATGGGACAATATTGAGCCAAAGTCCATTTGAAGCGATCATACCCTCCCATTTTTTCTATTGAAGACGCATCCCATTTTTGTTCAGATAATTCAGTAATAATTGAATCAGATATTCCAATGAGGGAAATAATTGTCTCTCCTTCAATTTCGGATTCATCAGTTTTTATTATTTCATACGGAATTTCTTCTTCATTGACAAAGACTTTTGATCCACTAAAAAATTTTTCAGTATTAATATTGATTTTAATAATTACATTGCTATTTTTCTTTTTAGTAATTAATTGAAATTCTTTACAATATGGAAAAGTAGATAAAAAACCAATTCCAAAAAGCCCTACTTTTTTTCGTCCTTTTATTCTATTTTCATCTGGAATAAGTGTCCCTTCGGCAATATTTGTGAATTTCTCTTCAATTTCATCTAAATCCATTCCTTTGCCATTATCCCAAAGAATAATTTTTTTATTTTTAATATCAAGCTTAATCCTCACTTCTGTTGATCCAGCATCATAAGAATTAGATATTAACTCTTTTATTGCACGAGGAAAGCTTCTATATAGTCCTTTACTAAGATGATTTATTACATTTCCACTTACTTTAAATTTGATAACACCTGTATCTTCCGGGGTTAAAGGTAACGAGTCTCCCATTTTATCAATCCAAATAATGATAATAATAAATCAATTCTTCTTCTCAGCTATCTTCTCGATCAGCTCCTCCAGCCGATCGTACTTCTTCGAAAGATCCGTGACCTCCCGGAAAAGCCATTTATGCAATACTTCAGAAGTCATCTTCTGCATTAAATTTTAATTAGCAAACCGAAGAAGAAATAATTTCCTGTTTTTATCTTCACCAAAAAAACCCAAACCCATATCCCTCCCCAACCCAAAAATAATCCATAATGAATCCCATCCTCATCCTTCTCGGAATATACATCCTCCTCAACATCATCTCCCTCTCGGCCTTCGCCCTCGACAAGAAAAAAGCCGCAAAAGGAAAGTGGCGAACGCCTGAAAAGACTCTCCTCCTCTTATCGCTCTTCGGGCCATTCGGGGCGGTCTTCGGGATGAGGATGTTCAGGCACAAGACGATGAAGCTGAAGTTTAAGCTGGTTTATGTTTTTCTTGCTCTGCATGTCGTTGTGATATGCGGTCTGGTCATGTACATGGCAAACCTGATCTGATGAAAACTTAAGGAACATCAGGGCACATATAGCTGTTTTCACAGGTTATCTTTGGGATATCGGGAGCATCGTTTGCCTTCAAAACAAAATACACGATTTCTCTCGGGACATTTTCAATGTCACATTGATCGCAGTTATCACAAATTTCAGACATTGTATATGTTTCATAATTACTATCTATGAATTCAACCGGAGAATGTATCCTTAAATCAAGTTCGAATAACTCTCCGGGTTCCGGCTTGAAGAGTTCAGCAGTAATTCTGTACTCTCTGCATTCTCCGGCCGGGAGATCGGTGACCTCAATGTCTTTAACAGGAATTTCCCCCGCATCCTCAGCATCGTAACCGGCAGTAAGATTAATTCTGACAAGCGTTAATGTTACATTGTAAACAGCTTTCCGGCAATCGACTCCTGCATTGTTATAAGCAGAGAAATCAATACTCAGGTTATTCCCCTCAACAGAAATGTCGGGAGTATGCCATAGATCTTCATAAAGTTCGGGATCTGAAATATCATTACTAAAAAGATTGCCTACAAACAGAGGGTTGCTCCATTTTTCCGGTTCCTGAAGCTGGAATGTATCGTTTTCGATATAATATATAATGGTAGGAGTCATATCTTCAGTTCTTGGATTTGTAGAATCTATTGCATATCCCGAAAACCAATCGAGTCTGGAGGGTTTACTGGAGAAAACATGGGCTGATTCATACTGCGGCGCCGCAAATATCATCAGATTAATTAAAACAAGAGTAATTACAGCTGCAACGATTACCAATATTTTTACCGGCTTTGATATTTTTATATCCATATGTCCGCTAAAACCCCAAGGAACAATTCTAAGATAGTTGTTTTAAAAAAAGATCATATAAATTGTTATGCTACAATTCGAAAAAAAACGAACAGTATTAAATTAATATTTATATTAAAATCTCACCTACTTTTTTTCTTCCTCAAACTTTTCGCGACGGTCATTTGGATTAAGAATTTCAATCCTCCAAATGGTAAAGTAAAACTTAAATATAACGAAAATACGGCTGAATTGCCATTTTTTGCATCCACAAAGAAGCCCTGTGTTCAACGATCTCCCCTTTCCCCGATACGAAGGTCGACCGGAAAAAAAGGGCACTGACGCCCTGTTATAGGGTTGCGATCCTGGGTTCGATCGCTGTAAAAACGGCAAATTAGCGTTATTTAAAAGGGGTTCTCAAAACAGGATCTAAACAGGAAAAATAAGCCCTAACTGGACGTTTTCAGGTTATCGATTCATGAGATAAAACCCCAAAGTCAATATTTTCGATAGATCTTCTTCCTGTAAGTTATTCACATCACTTATAAGGGCATAAGCCCCTGACGGGGCAGCCCTGTGCTCAGTTCGCTACGCGAACTTTCGCAAAGATGATAACCCGGTCTGGACGCCACCCGTCCGGGTAACTCTAAAAAATAAGATTTCATGAAATGAACTGGTGACCAAAGGTCGCCTTAGGTTTCGAAAGGGCGATAGCCCTTCGGTTGCCTCGACCGGGGAAAAAGCAAAACCAAAGAGAGAATAAAAAAAGCCGGAGGGATGCTCGTCCATCCCGGAGGTGACCTATCGCCGTCAGGGGGAGGGTAATAGGGAGGGGGACTTGTTCCCCCTCCCTTGAATAATCCCAATGAAAACTAGCAAAGATCACAGCGACCGGACATACTCATACAATCCTTTCCGGTCATACTGTTTCTCAAGGATTGTGTTGTAAACCCCGACACATTCGTTATATTCGTCGACAAGCGACTGGAGGGCATCCGCTTTCTGGTTATAGGTGTTCACCTTCGAATTATATGACTGAACTTTGCTGTTGTACTGGGATACCTGTCCGTTCTTCTTCAGCTGATCCAGCATTTTATTCAGACTGTTTATCTCGGCTTCAAGAGAATCAAGCTCCGCTTCCCCCTTTTCAATCCGGGCTGAAAGATCTTCGCAGGACTCCGCCGAAGATTCAAAGGCATCATAGATCTCCTGGACCTCACCGCAGGAGGTATACCAGAGACCACCTTCATTATCGAAAGTTATCACGAGCGGATCGGAATCAAGCAGTACATCATCACCAATCTCTATCTTCTCCCAGCCGATCAGGTTTACTTCCGTCGTCTCAATACTCGCGTATCCGGTATCCCTATACTGACAGCCGGATGATCTTATCCCGACATTCATATGCTCCTCGTCATCGAATTCAAAAAGTGCGACATCATAGCCCTCTTTTAAGAGCAGTCCGGCAAGGAGGATGCTCTTGTCATCGCAGTCCCCGTAATTGTCATAGACTATTTCTACGGGATATCTGGGGTCGGTCAGGACATCATCGGTCTGGTAGGGAATCGACTGCACGTAAACCGAGAGAAGTTCTGCATACTCGTCGTCATCGAGCGACATCCGGTCCCTGACCTGTCTCAGTGAGCCGAGTACAGCTTCATATACTTCGTCCATATATTCGTTCCCGACAAACGACCTGTAATACTCGGATGACCATTCATCATCGGAAAGATCATCGTAGAGATAGACGGATTTGTCGGCATTCTTCGCATCTTCATAAAGAATTGTATCTACGAAGAATTTCACCGAGACTTCACTGTCCTGAAAACTGAAAGTGTCTTCAACCGAAATATATTCAGGTGTTTCATCCCCGTGATCAATAGATGGATAATCCGCATCGTTGAAGTGAAAAATACTGTTTGTACAGCCTGATGCAGACAGAAAAATCAATATTAAAGCTGCAGGCAGGAGATAATTTTTTATCGACGACAATGGAACACCTGTTTAATATTTCGGAGCCAATCATTATTAATGAATATTCTCCTGGGCGTAGGCAACACCCTCCTCTCTGATGACGGAGCAGGGATATACATGGCCGAATCCTTCAAAAAAGAAGGCTGGCTTTCATATAACTGCGGGACCGCCCCGGAGAACTTCACCTCGATTATCAGAAGGGAACAACCGGAGCTGCTCCTTATCGTCGATGCCGCAAGGATGGGGCTTTCCCCCGGCGAAATAAGACAGATACCAGAGGAAAAGATCACCGATGTTTCGTTCGGAACCCACCAGCTTCCCCTCTCGCAGCTCACTGCTTATTTAAGAGAATATGCCGGAAAGATAATTATCATCGGAATCGAACCCAAATCAACGGACTTCGGGGAAGAGCTCTCACCGGAAATCTTCGAAGCCTGTAAAAAATTACTAAAATTTATTGAAAACGATCCTGTTAATATCAACCTGTTATGAATATATCAATATCACAGTTTGATTTTATCTGCATAAAAAGGGGGGGCTAAAAAATAACAATCACATCTAAAACCGGTAATATTCCCGTATCAGGCATAATAAAAATTACAATGGCCTACGGATTAATGGGCTTTGCATCTGCAGTCGTTCTTTATATCTTTTCGATGCTTTTCTGGACCATTCCAATGTTTAATGCTGCACATTTAATCGGTCTTGTCCAGATATACATCATTGCAATTTTCGTCCAGTTCTCAACCGGCTTTTTCGCCGAGATTGCCATATATAAAACCTATAAATCAAATCTCGCGGATAAAAAAGGAGAATCATTATCAAATCATAATAAATTCAGGAATTACGGGTTGCTTGGAGGAGTTTTCATGGGAATTTTTATCTTACTCCTCCCGATTGCAACAGCACCCCTGATGTATCACAACAATTCCATGTGGATCCAAACTTTCGCGAATCTCTTCATCGGATTCTTTCCCTATGTAATTACAGGAATAATCGGAGGAACTGCAGGTTCGTTTTCTGCCGGTTACCTGTTGAAGAACGGGCTTCTTGAAAAAGACGATCCCGATAGAAAACTCCGGGAGATTTTTTTATTGCTTACACTTATTGCTCTCTTAATCGTAATCCTGCCATCTGTCTTAGGTCTTGCTGCTACATTAAAATAAACAATTTTTCAGGACAATAACGATCTGGATACCGGCATTGAAGGCATTATGACCTGATAGCAATCTGCACCAGGTAAATAATCCGGATAGCTTTGTGATATATCCAAAAGAAGAATGATTTCATCTGAAGTCAGATTCTGCCCTGATTACAGCAGGAAAAAATGATATAATTAAAAATTACTCGACAATCAGGTTCTCTGAATACCTGTCCTCGTCCGCAAGCATGAACTCATCGCTCATATGTAGACACTGGACAGGGCAGGCGTCATTGCACTGCGAACAGAAGATGCACTGTGTGACATAGATCCTGACCGTCTTTGTCTCCTTGATGAACTCGATCGCGTTCGCAGGGCAGACACGCATACAGATTTTACATCCAATACACGCATCCCTGTCGTACGTGATCTTTCCCCTGTAGTTCTCCGGGGGCGTTATCGGGGGAGTTATCTCGGCTTTTCCTTCAGAAACCTTCCCGAGGAATCCTGTAATCGATTTCGGGAGATACTTCGCAGGGAAAAGGTTTGTTGCAGGCTTTTTTGTGATCTGCTTTAAAACCTCAGTCATAGTCGGAAGAAAACTCATAATACAACACCTCCCTTCATGAACACATCAAGAATTATCATCAACAGACCAACCAAAGCCGCAATTGCGATATATCCCCAGTATACCGATACCAGGTGGTTGATCCTGAACCTTGCCATTGAAACCCTGATAAGACTTACAGAGAAGAACATAACCACAATCACCTTCAGCAGGAAGAAGATTACATCAGCGGTTATCGCCGTCCACCCGGTGAGTCCCGTGAACCATGAGATGTTCCACGGCAGGAATATCGCAACACCGAGAGCGGTCATTGCAAATGTCTTGACTCCTCCTGCAAGATAGAAGAGACCGAGGTTTCTGCCCGAGTACTCTGCAACAAGTCCGCCGCAGAGTTCGGTCTCGGCTTCGGGAGTATCACACGGAACACGCGAGAGTTCGGCAGGAGTGACCCATGCAAGAACCAGCAGAAGAATCAGGCAGCCGATCAGTCCGAGAGGGCCGACGATGTCCCAGACGACCATGCCTGAACCCACTCCCGCCATTGTCGCAAGCGAGAAAGAATCTGCAAAACCCGCCATAGAGAATCTCCATGCAACTGCTATGATTGCAACTGCAAGCGGGAACTCATATGCGATCATCGTGACCATCTCCCTCTGTGCACCGACGGTTGCATAGGGCGAACCCGATGCAAAACCGCCTGCAACCATTGCAAGCGCCGGGACGGTAAGAAGATACATAACCAGTATCGCATCCCCGAATCCGTCGAATACCGGACTGAAGCCTGCAAGCGGGATATACAGAAGCAGTGTTATCGCCGATGCAAGGGCGATTACCGGTGCCGCATTGAATACTGATCGGACTGCATTTTCAGGAACTATGCTGTCCTTGCACATAAGTTTGAAAACATCGATGAACGGCTGTCTTATCGGCGGCCCGACTCTCGCCTGCATATGTGCGGCAAATTTACGGTCGATACCGAGAAGGACAAGCCCTGCTATGATCCCAATTAACGAAACCGCAACGGTTCCTCCTATAACGGTGAGCAGAAGATCAATCATTCATAAGCCTCCTTGTCTTTTCAACCGATAGTCTATGCAGGTATTCTTTCGAATAGATGTCAGGTTTTCCGTCCCTTACAACCGCAACCCTGTCTGTACAGGACATACACGGGTCGATCGATGCGACGATGATCGGGATGTCCGCGATCTGCTCACCCTTGAGCATCTCAAGCCATGAGAGCTGGTTCGAATATGTCGAAGCCTTGACCTTCCACATATACGGTGAATCAGACTTCAGCATCCTCACGTAGTGCAGGCACTCGCCGCGTGGAGCCTCGACCCTTCCGACAGCCTCGCCCTCGGCTTTCTTACAGGCCGCAAGAAGCTTCGGCATCTTTGTCTCCCAGAGTGTGTCTCCCTCGGGCATCTGCTTTAAGCTCTGCCTGATGAGATCCACGGACTGGACCACCTCAAGAAGACGAACCACAATCCTGTCATATACATCGCCGCGTGTTTCGTTAGTGTACTGGTCAGGCAATACATAATCGAAATCAAGCTCCCCGTATGCGGCATAGGGAGAGTCCAGCCTCACATCGGCACGGACGCCAGATGCACGGGTGGTCGGACCGACAGTACACAATTTCAGGGCCGCATCATACGAAAGAAGACCGCAGTCCCGGCATCTCATAGTGATTGTCTTGTCATGAAGGAAGAGTTTCAGGAGTTTTCCTGCAATATCCTCATAGTACTGGAGTCCTTCCTCGATCCTTGCGAATTTCGCCTCTTCGATATCCCTCCTGACACCGCCGACCTGGACGATTGCATAATTCACCCTGTTTCCGGTGAGAAGCTCGATTAGATCCATCGACTCCTCGCGGACACGCCATGCAAGGTTGAAGAGCGTATCAAAACCAAGTTCGTGGGCGGCTACTCCCGCCCAGAGAAGATGGGACTGGATTCTTTCGAATTCTGCAAGAATCGTCCTGATATAGTGCGCCCTGTCGGGAACTTCGATCCCGACTATCTGCTCGACTGCCTTTGCAAATGCGAATGTATGCGAAACACCGCAGATACCGCAGATCCTGTCGGTAATGTGAACGATCTGGACGGGATTTCTTCTCATACCCATCCATTCGATACCCCTGTGAGCCTTACCTGGAGCGAAATCCACCTCTTCAACAACCTCTCCGTTGATCTTGAAGGTAAAGAGAATCGGCTCCTTCAATGCAGGATGCGTCGGTCCTATGGGTATCGTATACGGCGCCTTTTTGGACTTGTTCTCACTCATCGCTCTTCACCTCCTCTGCAGGCTCATCCCCGGCGGGAATTTCCTCCTCTGCCTTCTTTTCAGGTTTATCCCCGTTCTTTTTCTTCTTCTCGGGCTTCGGTTTGACCGGTGGGTTCGGCCTGTCTTCGGGTCTTCCAACAGCCCAGAGGTATTTTACCATATCTTCAGGAACACCGGCATCATCCTTTCTCCATGGGAATACACCCTCGGGGAAATCCTCGGGAAGGAAGAGACCCCTCTCATCGGGGATTCCCTCCACCCTGATACCCATCATCTCCTGCTTCTCTCTCTCGGAATAAACCGCACCGGGAATAAGATCGAATATCGTCGGAACGACCGGTTTTTCCTTCGGAACAGAAACCGTGAAATTGACTGTAATCTCTGATCCCTTCGAGCCGAAGAATATGGTCATATGGTAGAGAACATCGATCTCTTCGATCATATCCACCGCGGAGATTACGCCGAGATGCGGGTAGTCGATTGAGATCAGCTCTTCAACCGCATCATGAAGAACCGCCGTATCCATCTTAAGCCAGACTGAATTGATCGGTGTCTTTTTTACTCCCTCATACCACTGTTTTGTCTCTGAACTGATTATGCGGTCGCCGAATTTTGAGGTGAACCTTTCAGCGACCTCTTCGGCGGTCATCAGTTTTTTGGCTGTATCAGTCATCTTTGGCCTCCTGAAGTCTCTCAAGTTTGGCAATCGCCTTCACTACACCGTCGATAATAGCCTCGGGCCTCGGTGCACAGCCGGGAACATATACATCCACCGGGATTACATCACCGACAGGACCGTCGAGATTATAAGAGTCATAGAAAACTCCTCCCGACTGTCCGCATGAACCGATACACATTACGACCTTCGGGTCGGCCATCTGCTCGTATACCCTGATTAGCCTGTCCTTCATCGCATGGACCACCGGCCCTGTAACAAGCAGGACATCCGCATGTCTTGGGGAACCGACCAGTTTTATTCCGAATCTCTCGGGGTCGTATCTCGGCATCAGCGTTGCAACGATCTCGATATCGCAGCCGTTGCATGAACCTGAGTTGAAATGGAACACCCAGAGTGAACGGTTCAGTGATTTTGACAGTTTCATATCAGGCCACCTCCAAGGACAAGAACCATCACGAGGGCCATAACCCCGAGGAACCACAGGATATAATCCGTCAGTATTCCCGAATGAAGGGGTACGACCCTGTCGTAGTAGTCTTCAAGCGCTTTTGTGAAACCCCAGTACATGTTTCCGCCGCGGACATGCACCTCTCCTTTTTCCGGCTCGGCATTTCCGGAGATGAACGGTTTAGTCTGTTCGGTACCGGGCTTATAATCCGATTCACCCCTGAGCCATATGATCCAGGCGATGATTATCGCAATTACAAAGGCAGCGACCCATATCAGTGGATTCCATGACCCAAATCCGGTATACAGACTCTCCATTACAGCCATCTCAGGCACCTCCCAGGACTGCGGCAATATAACTGCCCTGGTCCACAAGCGCTGTCGCCGCAGGAGTGATAAGGAAGTCAACAACCTGCTGCGGGAATATTCCGAAGAGTATCACGAGCAGTGCAAGAATTCCCATACCTGCAAGCATGAAACGCGGCACTTCGCGAACCTCTGAATATTCAGGCAGTTTCGGGCCCATGAATATCGAGTGGAAGACCTTGACGAAGGATGCAAGCGTCAGTATGGATACGACCATCGCAATTATCGAAAGTATCGGGCTAAACAGGAAGACCGACTCGTAGATCATCAGCTTCGATGCAAACCCGTTGAAAGGCGGGATTCCGGCGATCGCAAGAGCGCCGATGATGAAGAAGACCATCGTCCATTTCATCTCGTGGCCGAGTCCGCCGAGTTTGTTCAGGTTTCTCGTTCCCGCCTGGTAGAATATTGCACCTGCGGTCAGGAACAGCAGACCCTTGTACATCGCGTGGTTGATGATGTGGAAGAGACCTCCTTCCATTGCCGTCATTCCGAACGACTCCATCATCGCAGCATTTCCAAGAACTGCAAGACCTACACCGACACCAAGAAGCATGTAGCCTGTCTGGGATACTGCATGGTATGCCATCAGGCGCTTGACGTCCTTCTGCGGGATCGCCATCGAGACACCGATGAACATCGAAAGAACACCGAGAATGATGATAATCCAGCCGATTGTCGCGTAATCGAGCGTTACATTGTATAATGTAAAGACGACCCTGAACACACCATAAAGGCTCGCCTGGCTCGCTACGACAAGGAAGGCCGTAACCGACGAGGGTGCCATCGAGTATGCATCAGGAGTCCAGAAGTGCATCGGGACGGCACCCGATTTCATCGCGAGCGCCACAAGGAGCAGGACCAGTGCAATCTTGTCGAGTACACCGAACTGCATGCTGTCTGCAATGACCGCGATGTTCAGTGCATCATACTGCCCGTAGAAGAGGCCGACTGCAAAGAGTACAAGCAGACCGCCGAGGGTAGAGAGAACGGCGTATTTCAGACCGGCCTCAACTGCGTAGCCCTTGTCGACCCTTGATGCAACGAGTGCGGCTCCTGCAAGCGAATTGATCTCGAGGAACACGAAGAAGTTGAACATATCTCCGGTGCAGACCATTCCAAGGATTCCGACCTCCATCAGGAGGAGGAGAGCATAGAACGAATCCCTGCCCGACATCTTCGAATCGCCTGCAACCGAGAAGAGTGTCACGGCAAATCCAACGATCGCCGCGGAGATTGCCATGAAGACGCTCATCGCATCGACGGTGAATATGATCCTGAACGGAAGTCCGCCGGAATCGGCAGGAATTGCCGCCGAAGGATTCGATGCGCCGAAGGTATAGATTACAGTGCCCGAAGAGAGTACCTCGTTTGTCAGGAGTGCGGCAACGCAGAGTGTTGCAAAACTTACAATCAGGACCCATGCATTCCGGCCTTTTTCAGATATTTTGCCGATAAGAGGTGTTACGAATGCCCCGAGCATCGGGACCGCCAGCAGGAGTGCCGGAAGGTTCTCCATTATCCATCCTGTAATCATCCCTTAAGCCTCCCTGTCTTGTCGACATCCACTGTCCCGTATTTTTTGTAGATTATCATTACAAAGGAGAGGAGCAGTGCCGTCGTTGCAATTCCTATAACAATGTTTGTAAGTGTCATTGCCTGAACCGTCGGGAAGACCATCTCCCCCCCGGGGGAGTTCGTGAAGATCGGAGCGATTCCACCCCCGATATATCCTGTTGCAACCAGGAAGAGGTTGACTCCCGCTTCGACAATGGCAAGCCCCATTACTATCCTGATGAGGTTCTTCTTTGTAACCATCATCACGATGCCGATAACGATTATCAGACCTGCTGCGATGTAGGGAAGATTATATATCATTCCGTCTTCCCTCCTTCAATTCCTGAAAGCATGTACATTATTATCAGTCCCATTGCCCCGATTACCTCTATACCGACTGCGATATTCATCAGTGGAATGGTTCCTGCCGTATTCAGCAGTCCGGGGTTCGCCCCGAATGCTACCGACCCGCCAAAGATTATTCCGCCGTTTGCAAGCCAGTTGAAGAAGAATGTCGCTCCAAGTGCTATTGCGATGAATGCCGTTATTATAAAGAGCAGAAGACCGAGAGCCTCGGTATATTTCATCGAATCGAAAGAGAAGTGCTTCTTTATTATTTCAGGGGAGTAAGCGACAAGCATCAGAACGAATCCCGTTGCCGCAACTGCCCCGCCCTGGAATCCTCCTCCGGGTGTAAGATGCCCGTGGATTATGATATAGAACCCAAATACAAGAATGAACGGGAATACTATATTGGCAGTCGATCTTACAATCCTACTCATATTCATATTCTTCATCCTCCTTCATTCTGCGAAACATCAGGGTTACGCCAAGTACCGCGGTGAAAAGAACGGTAGCCTCACCAAGGGTATCGAATCCCCTGAAATCAAAGACAACGCCTGTAACAATGTTGTTGACCGCCGCAATTTCCTGGCCGTTATCAATCATGTAATTGTCCATTTCGTCATGCTGCGGAGATCCGAAACTCATCAGTGCGGACGGAAGGAGCAGTGATGCAGCAAGGACTACAATGATAATTCCTGTCAGAATTCCCTTCGGACTCATGATTCATCCTCCTCCCCGGAATCTCCCGGAGTGGTGGTGCCTCTTATGGCTATTACGAATATTGCAGTCGTAAGTCCTGCACCGATTCCGGCCTCGGCGATTGCAACATCCGGTGCCTGGAGCAGGTAGAACTCAAGAGAGAGCAGGAAACTGAAGACACCAAAAGCGATTGCCGCCGAAAGAAGATCTTTCAGGATATAAATGATCACTGCTGTGATTACCAGTCCGGCAACAACCAGGAGCTGCCCCAGTAGATACAGATCAATCATTTTGACACCTCCGAAAGGCGATCTACAACAGCCTTTTCCGGCTTTTGACCGGATTTGTATGCGGCTCTTGCAATGGCATGAGAGCCGGTTGCATTTGTGAATGCAAGAGCAAATATAATTACGACTACATTGACAGACAGATCGATATACTGACTGTCATTCAGCGAGGTGAAGGAAGCAGTGCAGTATACAATTGCTGCAAGACCTATGAAGATCATACCGAATGTAGTCATCTTCGTTTCTGCATGCAATCTGGTATAAACATCAGGGAATCTCAGGATACCGATTACTCCAAGTGCATTGAAGATCAGGCCTATTGCGATAAACGCATAGAAAAGTGTCTCTAATACAGCTACTGCCATCTATAGTTCACCTCCGATATATTTTGCAATGAACAGTGTTCCGACAAAGGATAAGAGTGCATACACAATTGCAACCTCTACAAAGAATAATTCCTCAAATCCTATACCCAACACCAGAAGCAGTCCGACAGTAAGGGTATTTATCACATCGAAAGCCACAACCCGGTCAGGTGCAGTCGGCCCTTTTAGAAGCCTTACCATGGCAAGAATAATGAGTGCACACAAAACACCCGCAACCATGAACCATATTGCAATCATTCCGCAATCCTCCTGATCCAGCTTACCAGATTAAAAATAGGGAAAATATCCTTTTCATCGGCAATCTCTTTTTTGGCAAGCTCCTCACTCACGTTTATCACATGAACGAACAGATCTCCCGACTCCTCGTCAACCTCCACGGACAATGTTCCCGGAGTCAGCGTTATAGAGTTTGCAAGAAGAAGAACTCCAAGATCCGTTTTCAGTCCGGGCGAAACACGTACGATACCCGGGTTGATCTTTCCCGTAATTACCCTCATTGCAACGTCAAGGTTTGCCCTTGCCATTTCAATGAAGAACGGGATGATATAAATTACAAGCAAGATCCACCTGAGGGGATTTGCCATCCTGTAATTTTTGCTACTGCAGAAGAACCTGCCCGATATTGCCCCGGCAATAACGGAAACTATGACTCCTGCAATTATCTCTTCATAACTCCAGAACCCAAACACATCCCCGTTTCCCGATGTTATTATCAGGTAGAGGATAAATGCGAAGACTGCAGTCACGATAAAAGGCATCAAAATTCCATCACTCCTTCCTCATAAAGAATTCACACTTCCAGATTTCAGCACCAGATACTCTGTAATAAACGATTTGCTATGATTAATAATGACATATATTCAGACATAACTGTTTTGAAACATATAAATTAATGGCAGGTTTTCAAAAAGATAAAATGACAAATCCGGCAGTTTATTACTTTTACAACCGAAAAATAATCCTGCAAATGGCAAAATCATATCTTGGAAAACTGGTCCTTCACTGGTGCGACGAGTGCGGAACCCCGGTTCTGGGCAAAAGATGCTCATGCGGCGCCGAAACCCGGCAGGTCCAGGTAACTCCCCCTGGAGATATCCGTCCCGCTTTTCAGGCGGATATCAGGCATATCAATAATTTATATAATTCACATTTCGGCGTTGACCTGATCCCTGATAATCACATTGTTGTCCTGAATAAAATCCCGGATAAAGACAGGATGGAAGAGGTGATCATGGGCGGCGCCGTGGTCTGCGCCATTCGTTACCTCCCAACGGACAGGAGATGGGAGGTTCTTCCCCGGCTACATTGCACGCTTTACTCAAAACCAGAAAAAGGATTTGTAATCGCAGACGACGGCGCCATCGATTCGATAAAAAGCGGTTCAAGCCTTCTTGCACCCGGCCTTGTAGATATACACCCTGATGTAAAGGAAGGAGATGAAGTATTTATTCTTGACAGGGAAGGCAACTGCATCGGAGCCGGGAGAGCGCGTGTCAGCGCTGAAGAAGCGGTCAAAATGGAGAGAGGTCAGGTAGTCAGAACGAGAAAGGCAGGACAGGGCATATGTATTCCAAAAGAATCGACATGGGAGGAAGCTGTCGAATCAAACCGCACCATTCTTAAGAATGTTGAAACAGAAGCCGTCAACTTTGTCAAATCCGTAAAAAACAAGAACCCTGATCTCTTCGCGTCCGTATCCTACTCGGGCGGAAAGGACAGTCTTGCAACACTTCTAGTTGTGCTGAAGGCAATAGGAAAGGTCCCGCTGATATTTTCAGATACGGGCCTTGAATTCCCCGAAACATATGAAAATATTGAGACGGTGGCAGCAAAATACGATCTTGAGATCATCAGGACCGGGGCAGGGGACTCTTTCCATGAAACACTGGAGAAAGAAGGCCCGCCTTCGGTTGATGCAAGATGGTGCTGCAGCGTCTGCAAATTAAACCCTGTAAAAGAGCTTATAAAGGAGAACTGGGGCGAGTGCCTCTCTTTTATAGGGCAGAGAAAATATGAATCGTTAGCAAGGATGAAAAGCCCGCGTATCTGGAGAAACTTCAAAGTCCAGGTTCAGCTCTCGGCTTCACCCATACAGCACTGGACTGCACTCCACGTATTCCTCTATCTTTTTCAGGAGAAGGCACCATATAATGAATTATACAAAAGAAGGATAGACCGGACAGGGTGCTTCATGTGCCCCTCAAGCGACATTGCAACTTTTGAGATTATTAAAAATGAATACCCTGATTTATGGAAAAAATGGGACGATAAAATAGAGGAATACAGGGAAAAACACGGACTTCCGGAATCATGGGCTGTAAATTTTGAATGGAGAAAGAGAGGAGAGACAGATGACACGAGTAGCTATACTTGATTACGGCCTTGGAAATCTCCGAAGCGTAAAAAAAGGTGTGGAAAAGGCTGGCTCCACGGTCTTTATTACAAGCGATATTGAAGAAATGGCAACGGCCGACGGCGTAGTCTTACCTGGTGTCGGGGCCTTTTCAGAAGGAATGGAAAAACTGAACAAGATGCAAAAGGCCCTTCTGGACTATGTCGAATCGTCCCCGGTCCTCGGAATCTGCCTCGGGATGCAAATGCTTCTTGATGTAAGCGAAGAGTACGGAATACATGAAGGGCTTGGTCTTGTTCCGGGAAAAGTCCGGAAGTTTCCCGAAAAAAAGGGCTACAAGATCCCGCACATGGGCTGGAATACCCTGAAGATTGTAAACGACGATCCTCTCTTTGAAGGGATTCAGGAGAACAGTTACGTATACTTCGTCCATTCGTATTACGCCGAAGCCGAAGAAAAATACACCCTTACATCAACGGATTACATATGCCCGTTTTCCTCTTCAATCAGGAATAAAAATGCCTGGGGAACCCAGTTCCACCCCGAAAAAAGCGGGGATACAGGCCTGAAGATCCTTGAGAATTTCATCGGGATGCTTTGATTTTTTTAATTTGATTTTTTTTAATTCAAGTTCTTTTGAACGGGCATAAGCCCCTGACGGGGCAGCCCGGTGCTTAATTCGCTACGCGAATTTTCGCAATGGTGATAGCCGGACTGGGCACTACCCTTCCGGGTAGTCCCGTCCGGGAGAAAAATTTCTATTTTATGATAATATTATTTCGGAGCCGGAGGGATGCTCGTCCATCCCGAAGGCGACTTATCACTATTTAGGTGACCAAAGGTCGCCCCCAGGGGAATCGAAAGGGGCGGAGCCCCTTCGGTAGACTATCCGAAATCCCGGAACTTCCTCTCGGGAAGAACGATCTTCTTGAAAACCGATTCAAAGTAACTGTTTGTCATCCCTGCAATATAATCACGGACCGCCTCAGCCGGTTTCAGACTCTCAATATACTCTTTTTGGAATGATTCGGATTCGATAAGATCCCTGTATATCAAAGACTCATGCCTTTCACATTCTAGATCTGACAGGTAATGCTCAAAGACCGTCTCAAACATAAGCCTGATCTTGTAGTCCTGCTCATGGAGCCTTTCATTCTCGTATATTGTGCTGTAATTGTATTTCTTCAGCTCCAAAACAAGGGAATAGGCATCCTCCGAAAAAGAGATGCAACCCGAATCTATGCTTGTCTCGATTACATCCCTGCAAAGGGAATCGATAACAAAACCGTTGATATTCCTGTACGAACCACTCTCCTCCATTAAAGAGTGAAGACTTTCCGGAAGGCCGTCGAGACTGCTGTCTACAAGGCCCACCTCTATTGCATCCTGAAGATCACGACCAAGATATGCGATTGTATCTGCAAACCTGACGATGCATCCCTCAAATGTCTCAGGAAAAGGATCGGCTCCGGCCTCGGTTTCGGCAAGTTTTCTGTCGAAATGTTCCCAAGAAAAGTCTCTTTCAGGTGTTATGCAGCAATCGGTGACCTCTCCGTTGTGGCACAATATAGAATCGAGAACCTGAAGGGTGAGGTCACATTCCTCCAGTTTATCGAGAAACCTGACGCTCTGGATATTATGCTTAAAACCCCCGATTCCTCTTTTTCGGCACATTTCATCCAGAAACTGCTCTCCCGTATGGCCGAAGGGAGTGTGCCCGATATCATGGCCGAGTGCGGCAGCCTCTATCAGGTCCTCGTTGTACCCAAGCGCCCTCCCGATCGTTCTGGCGATCTTTGAGACCAGCTGGACATGGATCGAACGGTGCGTGATATGCTCGTTGTCGATAAAATAGAAGACCTGTGTCTTGTCAATATACCGCGAATATGCACGTGAATGGATGATCCTGTCGATATCACGGAAAAAAGGCGGCCTGAGCCATGGGTCTTCCGGTTTTGTATTCTTTCTGCGGACGGCTTCACTGTCAGGACAGGCATCTTTTGAATAAGCGTCTCCGGCAGAATCATAGCGTTCTTTTATCTTGTCAATGGTTCCGTTACTGAGTTTCACTACGATAATAATCGTCTGTACTCGTAAAAAAGATTGATTGTATAATGAATTCCGGATTATTTATCTCCGGCCCTTTCTTCCTTCCCGACTTCGTTCCAGAATTTCTTCTCTTTATTCCAGACGATAACTTCATAGAGAACCATTATCCCGAGGATCAAACAACCGCCGAGGAAGAACGCAATTATGAAGAGGTGAACCATCCCGTCCGCACCTGTCTCTGCAGGTACCGGAGGCAGGGTCGTGTCCGGAACAACAGCATCACCTGCAGCACTTTCAAATGCAGCTGTTGAAACAAACGCCGTGACATTATCACCCTGGCCTTTTCCCGCAGCAAGAAGCGCATCAGACGACTTATAACTCTTGTTTGCACCGTCAGCAAAATAACTCCGGGCTTCATATGCCCCATTAGCCATTAATTCGGATGACGAGGGGTCCCAACAGGCCTCCTGATCCACCATACTCTGGGGTGTTGCCATGAAATTAAAAGAAGGTGATATGGCAACCATTGCAAGAGTTGCAAGAACCAGGAGTGTGAATACCGAGGCGTACTTCAGCAGAGTATCCTTTACATTCGCCCCGGAAGGAGCTACTATTACAAGCCTCTCGCTGGCACCGTAGACCTTGACCTCTCTCCCCTTCTCGCTGTACCTGATCTTTCTGACTTCGATCAGTTCCGCGTCAAGAAGGTTTTCGACATGATATTTTACGGTGGTCATCGGCTGATCCATTCTTTCCGAAATTTCGGAAAGAGTGAGATCGCCTCCTTTTAAGGCGGAGAGAATCGCTGTGGCACTTTCGTTTGCCATTGCCTTGCCAATCTTTTTCGCCCTTTCGTCGCCGGGCTCAAGAATCAAAACGCCTTCAGCCATTCTTCATTTATTTTTTAGTAACTTACCTATCAAATTCTTTCCCTGCATGAGAGCATCGGGGAGCTTTTCCCTGTCGGTTCCCACGCCCTGTGCGAGACCCGGTTTCCCACCGCCTTTGCCGTCGATAATTCCGCATACTTCGTTTACAATATCGGCGGCACTGACCAGTTCGGTCCCCGATGCGACTACTACGTGAATTCTTTCCTCACCGCCTGCAATAAGACCGATGCCGCCTTCGTTTGCAAACTTTGTCGCAATGTTAAGGATCTCCTTCGGGGAGGCGTCAACCTGGTGTACCGCAACCTGAATCCCTTCAATATCTTCGTAAGAAAGACTGTCGATTCTCAGGCCCACAAGCTCCTTTCCGAGCTTTTCTATCTCCTTCTTCTGCTCCTTCCATTCGGAGAAGAATCTCTCGACAGATGACGGAAGATTTTCCCTCTGGACACTCAGCGTCCGGCATGATGAATCCAGCAGACCCTCGGTCTTCTGCATGTACGAAACTGCGGAAAGTCCTGCCGCAAATTCAACCCTCTCAATACCATCCTGCACGTGTTCGACACGTATAATCTTGAGGGAGCCAATCTCTCCCGTATTCCTGCAATGAGTGCCTGCACAGGCCTGAATATCCCCGGATACCTTTACAATCCGTATCGTCTTTCCGGGAGGAACACCGCCCTGGTAGAGATCGAAACCATATTTCTGTTCGGCTGTCGTGCGATCCTCCCACTCGATTACGACCTTCTGGTTTTCAAGAATTATTTTGTTGGCTTCAATCTCGATCTTTTTCAGTTCGTCAGGAGTGATATGCTTGAAATGGCGGATATCAATCCTTGAGCTTTCAAATCCTTTCTGTGCACCAGCCTGGTGAATATGAGGGCCGAGAACTCTTTTTGCAGCATGGAGGAGAACATGCGTCGCGGTGTGGTGGCGCATCATTGCAAGCCTGAAGTCTTCATCGATGACTCCTTTAACCTGAACTCCACGCCGGATCTCTCCACCCTCTATCTCATGAAGGATGATCTCTCCCAGTTTGAAGGTATGAACAACCTTCACCATGGAATTTTCCGAAAACAGGCGTCCGATATCTGCAGGCTGCCCTCCTCCTTCAGGATAGAAAAGAGTCTGGTCCAGGATTATATAATTATCAAAAGCATCGATGACCATCGCATCGAATTCAGTATCGGCGACCTGTTCGTAATAGAGCCTCTTTGTCGGCGGCAGCCCTTCGATACGCTTTCTGAGGGCTGCAAACGGATCCTCCTTTACTCCCTCCTCACTCTCGGAATGCATATCCGCAACTACGGAATAGAAATCATCCGGCAGATTCACTTTGACCGAATCCTCTGCGGCAATATCACGCACTATCTCCGGGGGGATTCCATGAGAATCATATAATGTGATCAGCTCTTTTAAAGGAACGGGCTCCGACTTCTTCTTGTATGAAGCAGATAATTTTTTGACGATCCTGGCGCCTCTCTCCATCGTCTGGTCGTACTTTGCGACTTCGTTCTCTATTATCTCGCTAATAACAGAAGGCTGCTGTTCAAATGAATTCAGGCCGATAACTCTCATCTGTTTGTCGATCAATTCATTCAGTGGAATTTCGAGTCCGATTTCGTTCATCATCCTGAGCGTCCTTCTGATCACAAGACGTGCAAGATATCCCTCCTGTGCATTTGAGGGTACGATGCAGTCTCCAAGCATATATGCAAGGCACCGGGTATGGTCCGTTATTGCATATACCCTCTCAACAGGATCCATTAATGCCTGAAGTTTTTCAAATCCGACACCGATGGTATCTGCCACTTTTTTACGCATCTTTAGAAGGTTTGAGCCGGATATATCCATCTGCCCTGCATATTTGGCATTCAGCGCCAGTATCTTTGCAAGTTCGGATGATTCTAAAAGATTCTCAAGACCCGCCGAAATCATCAGATCATTGACCATCCCCGGGAATACTGCATCATATATAGTAGGAGATCCCTTTGATGCCCAGACGAACCTTTCAAGACCGTAACCCGTATCGACAATACGCAGATCCATGGGGTAATACGAGACTCCTTCTAATTCGACAGGAGTCTTATCATTCGGCACCCTGCCAAGGCTCATAAAAACAAGCGTTGCAACTTCAAGACCCCCTACAAGCACCTCAACACTCGGACCAGCATTTCCGCCGCCCATCCACGGGTGCTCCTTGTATGTAACCTCTTCAAGATTGCCGCCTATCGACTCTATAAACAGATCACAAAGCTCGACTGTCCTGTCCTTCCAGTAGATCTCCTCTTTATCGGTATTGAAAGCGTGGTGGGCCATCATCTCAAATGTAGTCAGGTGTCTTCCCGATCTTCCCACGGAATCCAGATCATTAAGCCTGATACAGGGCTGCGATATCGTCAGGGGATTTGCAGGAGGAGGAACTACGCCGCTTGTTACAAACGGCTGAAAATCGGCGATTGAAGCTATTGTGAGATAAATGTCATCCCGCCACCTTGCCGCTACCGGATATCTCTCTATTCTCTGGTGTCCCTGTTTCTCAAAAAATGACAGGTATGCTTCCCGCATCTCATCAATGGAATGAGGTTTGAATACGGGATTTCCAATGAAACTGTACGGTGCGCAGGAAGCATCGCCACAGACATCCCTGCTTTCGTCTCTTGTCCAAAAAGCCGCACCGCATTTTTTGCAGATTTTTCGTTTAAGACCATTGGATTTAAAATATTCAAGTTGATACTCATCTTCGAGCATAGAAAACCACGCTTAACTCCTTCAGTTATTCTCCAGAAATGTTATTATTACTATCTGTTTCATTATCACCGGCATGTGAATCCGACCACCGGTCCTGGTACCATTCATTAATTTCGTCGTAGCCACCGGTTAATCTTGCGATCCTTACCGCAAGGATATGCCAGCACATAATCCCCCTGAAACAAAAATCATTGCAGGCGCAGAAATCATCATCGACAATATAGGTGCCTGTAGATCCCTCTACTACAAAGAAATCGAGATATTTGTGGATTCTGCCCTCCTGAACCGCATCAAGCGCCTTCCGCCCTTTTTGCGGATATTTTGAGAGAATTGACTCGATAGTCTCCTCCAAAAGTATTTTTTCAGGTGAAAACCGCTCAGGCCGGGATGTCATAATATTACTGATAAATCCGGTTCGTCCGGGATATAGGTCCAGCCCGTTTTTTCTGAAAGCCTCTTCATCCCGGGGGATTCAAGTGCATAATGAGTGGATTCCATAAGGCCAAGAGGGGAATTTCTCATCACGCTATGCTTTAATTCCGATGAAAGAAAAGCATCCGCGCCGAGTTCATATGCATATTTGAGCAGATCGGGATCAAAACCGCTTCCTCCCACGACTGCAATTCGATTAATTACTTCAGGGCAGTTGTACAGCCTCAGCCCTCCGCCGAGGATCCCGGATATCCCTTCCGGCGTCAGTGAACAGTCGCCCACGAGACCGAGCGGCATCTTTACAATATTCGAAAGACCCAGGATCTCTGCAAGGGCAGTATTGATGCCTCCTTCGGCATGGTCGTAATTTGTATGCATTACATAGATATTAAGGCCAGCAGACAGCGATTTTCCAAGAATTAACGCATCTTTTCCCGAGACTTTTGTAATAGGCGACCAGATTGGAGTATGGTGAACCACAAGAGCATCAGCACCACAGGAAACGGCCTTTGATACAGAATACAAAGTTGCATCAAGAGAGCATGCAACAGATTCAATCTCCTTTTTTCCCTCAACTATCAGGCCGATCCTTCCTTCATCAAACTCTTCTGATAGTTCGGGAGGTGCAATCTCTTCAAGTATTGATATAAACCGGCCGGCGTCCATACAGATAATTATACCCTTGTCTCTTGAATAACTTTCTTTTATTACTTCCAGTAATACACAAAGCAATTATATATTCTTAAATAAGAATATATTATCATGGAAAAGTCCATTGAAGAGATTAATCTGAGAATACAGGAAGGCAATGCCCATATCGTAACCGCCGAGGAGATGCCGGGGATTGTCGACGAACTGGGGGAGGCAGGAGCATTAAAAGAAGTTGATGTCGTAACTACCGGTACATTCGGGGCAATGTGCTCTTCAGGGGCTTTCTTCAATTTCGGTCATTCCGATCCTCCTATCAGAATGGAAAGAGCCTGGATGAACGATGTCGAACTATACTCCGGCATTGCCGCAGTAGATGCATTTCTTGGAGTTACACAGGAATCGGAGACGCAGGGGAGCGCATACGGCGGTGCACATGTACTCGAGGATCTTATATCCGGAAAATCGATAGAACTCAGGGCGTCTTCCAAAGGAACCGACTGCTACCCAAGGAAGACACTATCGACAGAACTGCTTCTTCACGACCTCAATGAAGCGGTAATGTGCAACCCGAGAAACTCATTTCAGAGATATAATGCGGCAACAAACTCCACTGACAATACTCTCAATACATACATGGGAACCCTACTTCCCGAATACGGGAATGTGAGCTACTCGGGTGCAGGATTACTCTCTCCTCTTACTAACGACCCGAAACTGAAAATGATCGGGAGCGGGGTCCCGATTTTCCTCTGCGGAGGGAAAGGCATGGTTATCGGACAGGGGACACAGTCGTCGCCAGGGAACTTCTTCGGCAATCTGATGACAACAGGCGACCTCATGGAGATGTCGACAGATTACCTGCGGGCGGCAACATTCAAAAATTACGGCGTTTCATGCTACATCGGCCTCGGAGTTCCGATTCCGGTAACAGATCTCGAAGTCGTCAGGAATACGGCTGTAAGAGACGAAGATATCATGACCGATATCATCGATTATGGTGTGCCGGGCAGGAACAGACCAACAGTGAAGAGTGTAAGCTATGCAGATCTTAAAAGCGGGAGCATAGAGATAAACGGCGAGGAGATTCGTACGTCATCGCTCTCCTCTTACAAAAAGGCACGGGAAATTGCCAGGGAGTTAAAGAAATGGGTTTCATCAGGCCAGATGACAATGACACTTCCCACAAGACCATCTGATGCGACAAAGACAGCCGGACCCATGAAGGAGTCAAAACGGACCCCCAGGGTAATGGAGATAATGAATCGCAACATCACCTGCATCTCAGAGAATGCGGATATCAAAACTGCCGCGAAAAAACTCCTCCGGGGCGAAACCAACCACCTTCCTGTCTTAAACAGTGAGAACAAGGTCGTCGGGATAGTAACGACTTACGATGTATCAAAAGCGATCATCAAGGAGAATGTAAACGACACGATCTCGGCGGTGATGTCCAAAAACGTGATCACTACTACACCGGAAGAAGCAGTGGATATTGCAGCCATGAAACTGGAGAGAAACAACATCAGCGCCCTTCCGGTTATTGATTCTGAAGGAAAGCTTCTCGGGATTCTCACAGGAACCGACTTAGGCAAACTACTCGGAAAGAGGTGGTATAAATGAAACTGCTTGTTAAAATCCATAAAAAACGCGGGCAGGAACCGATAATCGCACGGACTGTCCTTGATACAGGCGTCCTGATAAACGTGGAAAGGGCATATATCGAGTCGATGTCGGGCGAAGTCCTGGTTGAAGTCGCAGAACCGGATGCAAAATGTGTCTGTGACAGGTTAAAGGAACTTGGAGCAGAGGTAGAGAGGCTTGAGGATTCGGTCAACCGCAATGAAGAGGAATGCATAGACTGTGGGGAATGCATAAGCATCTGCCCGCAGAACGTATTCTCCTTTGACGAGGAATGGAATATTAAAATGAAACAGGAAAACTGTGTCCTATGTGGAAAATGCGTGGAGGCATGCCCGCACTCGGCACTATCCCTTTACCAGTAGGATATGCTCAGGGAATTTTTCAAATATAAGACCACCATCACCACAATACTGGTCGATGAAAAGGGCTTCTTCGAACCTGCAAAAAAGGCGATGGTAAACGCGAGACTTGAGATCGAATCGGAGATCTCTGTAAACCCCCTTTTTTCAACCAGTCTTGTTCCGCTTGAAGCCGAAACGGATTCCGTTCATGTCGGGAGAATGGTCCGTTCCGCAAAAAGAGCCGGAACAGGGCCGATGGCGGCGGTTGCCGGAACTATCGCCCGGGCGGGAGCGGAAGCAATGAAAGAATCGGGCGCTTCAGCCGGGGTCATCGACAATGGCGGAGATATTGCATTTTTCTCTGGAAGAGAGATTAAAATAGGACTTTATGCAGGAAACTCTGCAATGAGTAAAAATACCGCTTTTATCCTCCCGCCAAAGGACGAAATATATGGGGTCTGCACCTCATCTGCGACGGTAGGACCGTCCATATCCTTCGGGATTGCGGACTCCGTAACCGTATTCTCCCATGACGTTTCGCTCGCAGATGCATGGGCAACGATGATCTGCAACAATATCAGATCCCCTCTTTTAACCTATCCCATGCCGGAGCCGGCGGATATGGGTGTTGACGGGATCTTTGCAACCTTTGGTGATGAAAGTTCGGGATGGGGTTTGATACCTGAGATTAAAGCGGCGATTGTCGATGATAAACTGATAACTTCAGGATAAACCGATTACCATTCACATGACTTTGCATAACTGACAGCTTCATCGTAAGCCAGCCTTCCAGAAAATTTTTTCAGGACTTTTTCGCCATCAGAGACAAATATCACTCCTTCTTTTTCCTCAATGATAAACCAGAGCTCGAATATATCGTAATTGTCTATGAAGACGCCGTGTTCAAGGGAAGACGCCGGTTCGAGCATCAGGCGGTCGATTACGATCTCCCTTGGTTCTTTGCGAAAAAAATAATAGAATACCTGGTAGGCGTGAAGAAAGTCGGAAATAAGCAACTCGTCCCTTATCTCAGCATCAAGATCACCGATTACTGAGGAAAGCCTGTCATAATCTTCTTCAGCGATATCCAGGATCTGTTCAGCAAGCTCCGCAAGTTCAATATTGTCGATCATAATCACTACCTTACTGTCCGGCCCTTCTGTGAATCAACCTATTCACAATCCGGATTAATAAAAATACCTGATCTCAACGGGGATCTAAAGGAATTCACAAACAAATGCGTTATACAGCCTGTCAGAAATCGTATCATTTATCAGATTTAAGATATCAGTTCTTTAATCAATGATCGAGGCATTCCTGATACTCTCTTTACTCTCGTTTGTCCTGTACCTTCTGCCGTCGGGGTACAAAAGGTACTTTGCAGCAGGAGGCTGGCTTTTCCTCGGGATTTTTTTTGTCCTTTTTTCCCTCTGCCATGTGGCTGAAAACGAATACATCTACCCTCTGGCGGCACTGCTCTCGATTCCCCTGTTTATAACCTCGATATCCGCCTCATTAATGGAAGACAGGACCGCATTCAGGATCACAACCGTCGCGGCGATTGCATTTATAATCTACTCGGTAATCGCACCAAACCAGATTCTATCCGAATGGCTGATCAAGATGCAGGTGGAAAATACCATCTTCGCACTCACTATGATCGGCCACCCGGCAGAAACCCCTTCATGGGACTGCATCCTGAGCAAAGGTTACGGTGTTATAATTACACTTTCATGCACTCCAATCGTCGGGATGGCGGTAATGCTCGGACTGGCTTCAGGAGGAGACGGAAATATAAGACAGAAGATAGCTGCTGCCGGGTTCGTGATCCTGTCCCTCGCACTCCTTAATATTGTAAGAATCGCATTCGTCGTCAAGGCATATTCCGAACAGTGGTTCCCGTACTTCACGGATTTCGCTTCAGGCGGTTTTCCAGGCCACGAGAGCTTTTTCTGGGCCCATAATGTAATCGGCAGGATCAGTTTCACCTTTCTGGCGATAATATTCGTTGGATGGGGCCTTACATACTTTATCCCGGATTTAAAGGACTTCTACCGTGAAATATTGTATTTCTATTACGACGGCCTGAAGAAGATCTCGAAAGGGCAGATACTGTAAATGGAAGAAAAAACAGTAAATCACCCCCGATAAGAAAGATATATTCTCTCAGGGATAAAACATGTACCTGCGTGCGTCAAGAAGAGATCGACTGGAGCATATATCATATAATTGCTTATGAAAACACTGCTACCACAGAGGATATAACATCAAAAACGGGTTTTGACGAAGAAACCGTCAAAGAGTCACTGAAAAGACTTGAGTCGGGCAGTCTTATAGGATATGACGGTGAAAATGCAAGACTGCTCTCCCTTCAGGAGATGATCCTGAAATGCAAAATAAAGAATGCAGCTTCCGCCTCGGACAGCCCCGTGATAATTGAAAACGGTGTAATTAAAGAAAATCCAGATTACAAGAGGTAGATGACGGTTTGACAGAAAAAGTTTGTATTCTCCGCCTGGGACACAGGCCGGAGAGGGACAGGAGGGTTACGACTCATGTCGGACTTACCGCCCGTGCACTCGGTGCAGAAGGAATGTATCTCGCATCCGATGATAAGAATATAAAAAAATCCATAGAAGACGTCGCCGGAAGATGGGGCGGCAATTTTTTCGTTGAAAATGCCGTAAGCTGGAAGAAGTGCATCAACGAGTGGAAGGCCGACGGTGGAATCGTCGTTCACCTGACAATGTACGGAATTTCCATGACCTCCGGGATAGACGAGATCAAAACACATGAAAAGGTCCTTGTTGTCGTAGGCGCCGAGAAGGTTCCTGCAGATATCTACGGGATGGCAGATTATAACATCTCGGTCACGACCCAGCCGCATTCCGAGATATCGAGCCTTGCCCTGTTTCTCGATCACCTCTCCGAAGGCAGAAACCTTGATCTCGAGTTTCCGGATGCGGAACTGAAGATAGAACCATGCGAGAGGGGAAAGAGGTTCAAAGATTGAAAGGCCGGGTTCTTGTCGCAGGTTTTGCGACACGACATGTCGTATGTTCTGCCAGAAAGGCGGGATACGAGGTTCATGCCATAGATGCTTTCTGCGATCAGGACCTGCACTGGAACACGAAAACCTGCAAAATTTTCGAAGACCTTGATTCACTCCCGGGACAGATCGAGGAATCATGCAGGGAGGTCAGCCCCGATATCCTTGTGGTAACATCCGGGGCAGAGGATATTGCGGTCTCGAAAAAAATATCAGGCAACTGCAGGGAGAAAGCCGGGATATTTACAGACAAAAAGAGTATACAGGATTTTTTTGAGGAGAATTCGATCAGGGTTCCTTCGGTTCCTGCAGCCGGTGTTTACCCGGCAATGCTTAAGCCCTGCAAAGGTGCCGGAGGCTGGAGAAACACTATAGTAAACTCACCGGAGGAAGAGAACGATTTTTGCAGCCTGTGGCCGGAGACCCCCTATATCCGCCAGGAAGTCGTCGAAGGAACACCATGCAGCGTATCATGTATCGCCTCCGGGGGAAAGGCGAAGGCGATCTCCGTAAATCTCCAGTACCTGAGAGGCGGGTCAGGCGAAAGAGCGTTCGGTTTTGCCGGTGCAGCCACTCCTTTTGAATCAGAAAAGAAGGCTGATCTTATCAGGGAAGCTGAAAGAATTGCTTCTCTGACCGGCTGCACAGGTTCAGTCGGAATCGACTTTATCCTTGCCGGAGAGGAGATCTACGCAATAGAGGTTAATCCGCGCTTTCAGGCGACACTTGACATAATCGAGATGTCAACGGGATTCAATATTTTCGAAGCGCATATAAACGCCTGCAGTGGGATTCTTCCCGAAACAACACCGAAATCAAAAAAAGTCGTTGCAAGAAGTATAATTTTTGCCGACCGCGACCTGCAGGTAAAGGATGACCTTAAGAAACTATACCCAAAAGTCGCGGACATTCCCTGGAAAGGCGAGGAAATAGAGGAAGGCAGCGCGATTATAAGCGTTTACGGAGAGGGATCGTCTCTTCCCAAAGCTGAAACGTCACTGGATAAAACTATAAAAGAATTAGCCAGATATATAAGCAGATGGTAGCAGTAGAAGAGGTACTTAAAAACGAAGCGATTAGAGCATATATCTTCCGTCTCGTCGGGGAAGAAGGACTCACGCTTATAGATAAATTCCCTGCGGAGGGTGAATACAGCGATGAGGACCTTGCCGAGAGCACAGGAATCAACTTAAACAGCGTAAGGCATACTCTCTACACTCTCTACGGGAAGCGTCTTGCGGAATACAGGCGGATAAAAAACTCAGAGACAGGCTGGCTCACTTATCTCTGGGTTTTGAAGTTTGAAAATCTGGACGCTACACTCTCCGAGGAAATGGAGGACGTACTCGAGATTCTAAAGGGAAGAGAGGACTACGAACTTCTCAACGACTTCTATATCTGCAATACATGCGGGCTCAGGTACACGTTCGATGAGGCGATGGCAAGGGATTTCATATGCATAAACTGCGATGAGAAGATGGATCATTTTGACAACGAACTCCTCGGGGAAGCACTGAAGCGCCGCGTGGATGCCATTAAGGAAAATCTGGGAAAAGCGTGAACCATCTGGATTTGAATCCAATATCTCTTTTAAAAAAATCGGGCTGCCCGGAAAACGTAATCGAACACTGCATTGCGGTCCGCGATCTTGCAATGGTTTTTGCACGAAACGCACCAGCTGACCCTCATATCGTCGAGACCGGAGCACTTTTGCATGATATCGGAAGATGCCGGTCCCATACCCTTGCACACGGCCAGATAGGCGCAGATATGTGCAGGGATTACGGTCTGCCGGAAGAGATCTGCCTCATCATCGAAAGACACATTGGTGCAGGGCTCTCTGCCGATGAATGCAGAAAAGAGGGATTAAAACCCATAGACTGCATACCTGAGACTATCGAAGAGAAGATAGTCGCCCATGCGGACAACCTGATCTCAGGAACAAAAGAGATCACCCTGGACGAAAGACTCCGCCGGTCTGTTGATCTTTCGGAAGATACAAAAAGAAGAATAAAAGATCTCGCTGACGAGATCGAGATATACCGGTAATTAAATTACAATTTTTCGGACCTGCGGAAGGGCCCGCAGCTCTTCATATACGGTCGGCGGAAGGTTCGACTCAAGTATAACGACAAGTTTGGGGTCTTCTGAAAGGACAGGGTCTGTTACGAATATCTGTCTTATCGAGAGGTTGTGGTCTGTTATCACCTTGACAGCCGAACCGACAATCCCCTTCTGGCCTGCATCTTTGGGATATATTGTAATGACAGCAAGACCCAGGGCATCGGCGACTTCCGTCAGGTCGGGAGTCACACGGAGATTTAAGAATATATCCCTTATCCCCTCGATATTCAGGATTCTCTTTGCCGTTGCGTCGATTACCCTCCGGTCGGTCCCGATCTTCTGGGCGATGTGTGTCGCAGGGATCTCGATCCCGTTGCAGACTATGCGCCCCTTTTCATTCACACCCAGTCCATTCTCCAAAAAATACTTGACTACCATCGTCTGCGAGGGCGAATCGGCAAATTCACGGAGAATTTCAGTCCACATGAATGAACATATTCATCTCTGTACATATATATACGCCGGTTTGCGGAAAACTTAATCATTTAAATACCAGATCTCTTTTTAAAATAAAATCAGGATAAATGCAGACATTAAAATCGTAAGCTATTTTATCTTGGAAGACCTTTTTATTAAGGTAAAAGGCGAGGGTTGCCGAGCCAGGTCAAAGGCGCTAGGTTGAGGGCCTAGTCACATAGGTGTTCGTGAGTTCGAATCTCATCCCTCGCATTGTTTTGCTTTTTTGTGATTTTTTAATTAAATGAATTTTGTATATTCCGTTGTCCACTTTCAGCCCGTCTGATGAAATCCCCTACCTTCCCGAGATATTCCTCCCGTTTTTCCAGGTGGTGCTCGTGGGAGGCATCCTTAAAAACTATGCATTCGGAGCCGGGTGTAAGCCTGTGAAACAGTTCTGTTGCATTCGGCGTGCATTCATCGAACTCTCCGCACGTATAGAGAACAGGAACAGAGATGTCTTTGAGATCGTCCAGGCGGTCATAATCCATGAGAGTGCCTGTAACAGTAAACTCGCTTGGCCCCTGCATATACTCATAAACGCCGTGTTCGATCTTTTCAAATGTCCTGTTAAGGCAGTCCGGCCATTGATCGAGCCTGCAGACATGCTCTTTGTAAAAGATCATCATAACGTCCTGGTACTCCGGATTCTCAAAATCGCCCCTTGCCTCGGTTTCAGAGATAATCTTCTGCTGCTCTCTGGTCATCATTGAAAGAGCCTTCTTCTGGTCCTCCATGAATATCCTGAAACTCATAACCGGTCCAGACTGGACTATAGAAACAACTCCTTCAGGATTACCTGTAAAATAGTACTCGATGGCAAGGATCGTCCCCCACGACTGCCCGAGAAGATGCACCCGTGAGAGTCCAAGAGCCTCGCGAACCTGCTCAAGCTCCCCGACAAACTTTTCAATCTGCCAGTGTTCGGGATCGAGAGGCCTCTCTGAATTTCCGCAACCCATCTGGTCATAAAAAATAACCGGCCTTTCAAAGGAGAAATCCTCAAGAGTCTCGAGGTAGTCATGGGCGGCACCCGGCCCCCCGTGAAGGCAGAGAAGAGGGACTCCCGGGTTATCCGTTCCGACAATCCTGTACCATATCCGGCCGTCTTCGACCGGGATGTAACCTTCCTTAACATCTGTCACAATGCATCAGCTCCATATGTCCGCATAATCCGGAATGCGGGATATAGTCGTTGATGGGACTGACGGGGCATATATTTTTCTAAGAGAAAAACAGTTTCATCGAGATCCATGCCCCGATCGTCTTCCGGGATACTTCAATAAAAAAATGCTTTTTAGCCTATAAACAACATAATTGTTTCTGGCATAATCTCATCACAGAACATTTCAAAGATAACTTTCGACAGTAATTCATTTATTTAGAGAACCATCTTTATTTTTAAGAGAGGGAAAACCATATTTTATAATTTGGTATATATTATTCTCTTTTTTTATATAGCAATCATTATCATCGCATATGCTACTATAACTCGCATATGACAATTGATCCAGGTCAGTTGGCGATCGCGATGACAGGTGCGATTATCCTCGTCGCGGTTATTATAGTGATTGCAATTCTCATTCATTTCTACAAAAAAAATCAATCAAAAGAAGGCCAGGAATCATCAGATGACGAGAAAAAAGATTTGTTAAAGAGCACTTATCTTTTTTGGGTAATAGCCGATAAAAACGGACATGGAAGTCTGTCTAAGTTTCAGTTTCTTTTATGGACTGTACTAATTGCTGTTCTGTATATCACATTATGGTTCCTGCAGTTTCTTTACGGAGAGACTGCGGCACCTCCCGCAATTCCTGTACAGGTCATGGGTCTTATGGGTATCAGCATAGCTGTTCCTATTGCGAATCAAGCAATAATAAACTATAAAATAAACAAATACCGCCCGGAAGGAGAGAAATTTAACGAACCGGTATTCGCATCGATGCTGGAAGAGGAAGGTAAGCCAAGTCTGCTACGTCTGCAGATGTTCCTCTGGACTCTCGCCTCAATTGTGATTTATTTTATTTATTTTATAACAAAGGCATTGTCGATTGATGCTGTTCCAGGAGAACTTGCACTACCGGATATTGATCCCACACTCCTCTATCTAATGGGACTATCCCAGACAGGCTATCTTGCAAATGCCGCGTATTCGGGGACTGTTGAAAAAGATAAAAAAACAGGTGAAGGAACTACAGGAAGATCCATTCAAACAACCCAGAAGGATCAGAAACTGGCTCTTGAAATTAGTGAGACAATTCCGAATATCATCCGGCCAAAGGAGATCCTCACTATAGTAGGATCAGGTTTTGGCTTCAAAACAGATACCCTGATGTTGGGAAATCAAAAAATTGAGGGAAATAAAATTCAGCGTTGGGACAATTCACGTATCGAATTTGAAATTCCTGAAAACTTTAACCCTGGAACATATCCTGTCAGGATAATTGCTGGTGGTAACTCTTTTGAAAAGATAATCAATATATCCGGGGAGGAATGGTTTAAAAGAGAAGGTATTGAGTTGGTCCCTGCCGAAATAATCAGTGAAATCTGGATCGATGACCCTGGAAACAAAGGATACAAAAAACCGCCAATTGGCTATTTCATCCCAAACAAAAGATACAGCTTCTTTTTTGAATTTGAAGTTCCTCCCGGAACCGGTGCATGGGATACAAAATTTACTGCAGGATTCTATATAGACGGAATTAAAACAGGAGAAAAAGGAAAATTTCTGCCGGGGCATTTAAATGGCAAAAACTATGGAGTCTTCCAGCACAAATTCCCAAAAAACGGCACATATAATATCGAGATTCGTGGATTAACAACAAAAACCATGACTATTCATGTTGGACCTCCTGAATCTGAAGAAACGGAAAAGTGAGGGAAATGAAAGAAAAAGACTGCTTCGGTATCAAAACTCTTCCTGATGACAGGAGCATTATCGTTGTCTCTGATCTGCATCTTGGTGGGAATGAAGATGATGGCAATAAAATTGGAAGAGGGAGCACTGCAGAAAGATTCTGCAAGTTTCTTGATCACCTGAAAAATTGCCCAAATCCAGAAGTAAATGGTTGTAATAAAGATAAAAGACTTTTACCTCCGGCAAAGATCATCCTCCTCGGGGATATCCTGGAACTCTGGGATTCGCATAAACAAGACAGAAACAACGCCTTCCTCGATGCGATTCTTCCTTTCAGGAAACTTCAGGAGATGGACTGCGATGTTGTTTATGTTACAGGTAATCATGACGAAGACATTGTAGAATATATTACATCCTTAAAAGATTATAAAGGAAAACAGACGGAAAAAGGGTGCATGGAAAAGGTGGCCCTACTCTGTTCAAAAGATGATCATAAAAAAGAAGAAAAACCAAGCAGACCGGAAAGTATCAAATTCTACTGGAGTGATAAGCATTTTTTGGAGATCTGTTCACGTCATTATCCATCTCCCAGAGTTGAAAGCAAAAAGATTGAATCTGGTAAGAAAGTAATATTAACTGGTAAAAATGGAGTTTTAGTTGGTAATTTACGATATGCTTTTGTTCATGGTCACCAGTTTGACAATTGGCAAATCACTCATCCGGTAAAAGAGACTTTAGGGAGATGTTTTGATCCAATTGACTACCTGCAGGATCTTGCTAATATTTCATTTTCAAAAATGTTAGGAAAAGATAAACTCCTCTTATCGATTTTATTATTAGCAATTATTACTCTTCCTTTCATATTCTATTATTCCATTAGAATATCATGGATTGAAATACCCGGAGCACTTACAGGATTATTTTTCACTTTTGTTTTCACATTTTGCTCATATAAATTTTTTTTAAAGGTAAGTAACTTAAAATCACAAATTATTCTAAGTGGATTAAGCCTCTTTATCGCATTTATTTTTCTACTGCTGACTATTATTGAGGCCTTTGGATGCCTGTTTGGATTTGGGTTTTTCATAAGTATATCACTATTATCTATCGTAGGAATTCCACTAATATTTGCATGGGTAAAAAAAGGATTTTACAATTCAGGTGGCTCGATAAAAAATAAATTACCCAAAGAATTTTTTAAAAAGACCTTCGAAGGCGAGAGATATAAATATAAAACAGAAGTTTTGATATATGGTCATACCCATAAACCGGATTATACTAAAGAAACAAATACAGAAAAAATCAAACTCCTCGTCAACACCGGGTCCTGGATAAAAAAGGATGAAAAAAAGGAAAAAGAAAATCCAGATAATGACACCTTTGTTTATATCGACAAGGATGGCATCTGCTGTATGAAATGGATAGATGATAAAGGCAAAATTGAATGTTTTTGTAATGATGAAAAGAAAAAGCCTCTTTGTGATTATATGAAAGAGATCCAGTGGACTTCCAATCCTTCATCCGAAACCACGGAATAGAATAATCAAGTTAAAGAAAATTAAAGCATAAATTTAAATTATTCTTTTTAATAGGACATCAGCCCGTCTTATGGCCTGAAAATAAATATTTATTTTAGATGAACGAAGAACGCCCCTCATCTCTTAATCCCCATCTTTTCATCCAGCCAGTCAAACTTCCCACTAAACGATTGTGCAAACGCCCCGAGCTGGCAGTGTGCCCCGGCACCGTACTCGTCTGAGAATACCATGAGTTCCTTCTCGCAGGTCAGGTGGTCATAGAGTTCCTGCGCCTGCATCCCGTCCGGGTCGAATTTATCTGCCGTACCGGTAGTGACCAGCGTCGGGCAACGGATATCTTCAGCAATTCCAACGAGTGAAAAGTCCATCCATTTCGCCCAGAACTGTGCCGGCGAGCTGACATTAAAGACGAACATCCCGTTTTCGTTCAGCCAGCGGGTGCCGGTGTCGTGCGCCATGGCCTCGCGAAGGGCATCGTTGAACCCGGCCGGATCTGTCTTCAGCCATTCCTGCAGCTCTTCTTCAGTCATGTTCTCGGCCGCTCCCCCTTCTCCCTGCAGGATCTGCAGGAGATTCTGTCCGATGTCGTAGGTGCCCGCATCCGCGATCAGTGCTGTTATCCGGGGTTCATATACGGCACCGCGGGGTGCGAGGTAGCCACCGAGTGAGATTCCCCAGAGTGCAATCCGGTCTTCGTCGACGTCGGGGCGGCTCACCGCATAATCAACGACAGGTATGATCACGTTCTCCCAGTCGGGACGGAACGGGAGATGCTGAACCCTTATAACTTCGCCCTGCCCCGGCCCTTCGAATGTCAGGACGTTGTATCCGCGTTTGATTCCTTCCATCGCATACGGATGCAGCTCTTCCTGGCAGCCGTCAAAGCCGGTCTGAACTATGAGGAGGGGGCGTGGTGTGCCGGAGTCGTCGACCTTATAGAAGTATCCCGGCAGCGTCGTATTTTCGTATGGGATTTCGACGATCTCGTACGGGACATCGTCAAGCGAGAGTGCATCGCGGAATGAATCACGGCTCATTCCCCATGTCTCAACGATGCGGGGATCTGCAGGATTTCCGTGCAGGAAGAATTCGGCCGTGCGGTAATACGTCGCAGCCCGGTAATATGCCTCCATTGCAGAAACCCTGTGCCCGGCTGCGAAACTCTCGTCTCCCACCGCCCTGAAGTTGTCCGCGGTCTTTTCCCATTCGCTATACCAGCTTTCGAAGTCTCCCTCTTTAATTCGGGACGCAGTGGCGATGCACTCGCCTATATCGGCCTCTCCAGAATACGCGGCCCCAAGTGTCCGCTGGAGTTCGAAAGCAAATTCCTGGTCGGTGAATACGAGTGTCGGGGAGTCAGTCGCAGATACGGCAGGTGAAGCAGACGACTGCTGAACAGGGTCGGTACAGCCTGCAAAAACAGCAAAAATAATTGTGAGCAGGATGGTGATCGTGATTATTTTGGCTCTCCCGGATTTCATAGTAAACTATGGAATGATAGCATAATTGTGATGATAATGGTTGCGAAAATTTTGTTTCTGTACAGTGAGGGCATAAGCCCAGTGCTCAGTTCGCTTCGCTAGTTTTTGAAATTAAGATAGTCCGGCCTTTCCGTTTACTTTCAACATCCGAAGGATCTGTATGCGACTGTTAAAGACTGCTCAAAGATCGGATATACGAATTTTCATAAAAATCATTTTGTGATTTACATTAAACAGTATATCAAACATTTGTTTTATGAACGTTTTTATAAAATTCTTCTTCCGTAAGCCGCCCAAAACAGCCCTCACAGACACTCATACTCAAACCTTTTGAAGAAAAAACAGCCTTCCCCTCTTTCCAAAGGTCCAGCATCGCCGGGTTTACTGCCATCCGGCCATAGTCCCGGAAAACGAGAGAAATAAATTATTTCAGGAACTCTCCTGTTCTCCGGAGGAATCTCCCTTATTTTTTATCTTCAATAGATAAACCCGCTTCCCCTACACCATAATGTGCCCTTAGATATTCCCAAATCTTCTCCGAACGTACCCATCCGGCATCCAGAACTGTAATGATATCATCAATAATATTCACCTGGTTTATTATTCCTTCGGCACATTCCGGGCAGTTAAGCTCCACAAGACCTGTTATCACCGTAAGCGGATTTCTTATCTCATCATTTAACGCTGCAAGCTGTTCCAGGTTCACTTCTATCTGTTTTAGAGACTCCCTCTCACGCATCTCCAATTCTTTTCTCTCTGTAATGTCGCGAACAATGGAGACTCTGGACCTGGAGGTTTTTTCATAATTAAAGAAATTTGATATGGAATTTTCGGTTGGAAAAACAGTTCCGTCACTTCGCTTCATCGGGAATTCAAATCGGGGTATTTTCTTATGGGCCTTAACATATGGATAAATTATCTTGTCGAATTTTTCCAGAGATTTCCTGTCCACATGCAGCATGCTGATATTCTTCCCGACCATCTCCTCACGGTTGTAACCGAATGCTCTTACTGCGGCCTCATTGACGGCCCTGATAATCGCTGGTCTATCCCTAAGAACAAATGCAGCATCTTCAAGTGACTCGAATGTATTCTTGAAAAGCTCTTTTTCACGCCTGAGCTCTTCATTTGTTGCTTTAAGTTCTTCTTCCGCTTCTTTTCTTTCGGTGATATCTGTCACTGCCACCAGGAAGTTCTCTCCGGCCGGTTTGACATTCGCCCTCATATGGACGAAGATTGGGGAATCAGATTTCAGCCGGCATTCGATATCATGCCTCTCCTTTCCCATCTTCTCAAAAACTCCCTTCATGAAATCGTTGAAATCGGCTCTAAACTCTTCTGCAATAAAATCTAAAAATCTCCGGCCACAAAGACTGGATCGGTTCGTACCAAGCATCACTGCACCGTTAAGGTTCACCTCAATTATCGTGGAGTTTTTATCAAGTGTGAAGATGCCAACCGGGGCAAAGTCATAGAGTTCTGAGTAGCGGCTCACCTCAGCATCCAGTTCGTTCCGTATTCTCAGCAGCTCCTCGTTCTGGATCTCCAGTTCGACCTTGTTTACCTGGAGTTCATGGATGATCTTTTGAAGATCTTCGGAGTGGTCGGGGTTTTCCTCTGTCCCGCCTTTTATACTCATCCGTTCCTCGGCACGCCGGCGCAGGGATTTGCGGGTTTTGCCTTCACCTGCATCGTCCGGCTTCGTGCCATTCTTATCAGGTTTCATGCAGGTAACTCTCTCCACCGGATGATTTTATTTTCCTGAACTTATCCGCCGGCACGTGTATCCCAAATCTTGCACCCCTGCCGGGTGTTCCGGTTTCATCTATGGTAAGCCCGGTTATCCCCAGAATCTCTCCTGAAAGAAATAGACCGAGGCCGGAATTTTTATAGTGCTCCCTTTTGAAAATCTTCTCCTTAAATTCATCAGGGATCCCCACACCGTCATCTTCACAGAAGATAATAAGCTCTTCAGGTCTTTTTTCAGTAAAGAAGGTTATGTGCGTCAGGGTTTCACCATGCTTTACTGCATTATCCATCAGGTTGTAGATCACTTTCCCGAATAGCGGATCTGCAAAGACTTCTACACCCTTTATATCACAATTAAGCTCTATTTCGCCTAAGGCAATGTCTCTGCTGACATATCTGACAATCTCCCCCACATCAAACCACCCGGGGGCCTGTTCGCCGAGGTCTTTGTAATAGCCGGTGAATGTGATCTGCCTCTGGATGGTCCCGATTATCTCTGAAAGTTTACTGATATACTTTTCAGTCTTTGTTCCTGGCGGGATCTCCTTATCAAGCTCGATCAGTTCAAGATATCCGACAGCACCTGTGATCTGGTTGAGTATGTCATGGCGGGTGATGTCTGATAAGAGGTTGAGCTTTCTGTTCACCTCCTTCAATGCATCCCGTGTCTTCTTCAGTTCTGTAATATCTCCGGCTGAAACAACAGTTCCTGTAATCTTTCCGTTCCGGCCCCAGGTTAGAGTATTCTGCCACAGGAGAGTTTTTGTCTCTCTGTTTTTTGTCAGAATGTCATATTCAAGAGAATCTTCGATCCCACACCTATCGTTTACATAATCTAAAAATATGCAATGAGCCTCCTCTTTTTTATCGGCAGGAATAAAGTTTTCAATGAAATTCTTTCCGGTGATCTCATCCTCATCGTACCCGAGCATCTCGCATCCTTTGCGGTTTATCTGCCTGACGATCCCGCTGCTGTCAAGAACGAGAAGCATGACTCCTGCCACGTCCATATACATCCGGGCCATGTCACGCTCTTCTGCGGCTTCTTTCTCCTTCTCTGCAAGATTCCTGAAGATAATTTCATACGGCCGCCTGATTCCGGATTCCACGAGTGCATAATAGATGAGTGCAAATGAGACTATCTTGAAGAGATGTCCAACCAGGTTTGATAACCCGTACACGCTCACATAGAATGTGAATGCAAGTTCAGAGAGTATGGTGAAGAATATCGAGATTATTATAAGACTGAATATCCCCGGCTCAAAGTTCTCTTTCCGCCTGTATAACAGATAAACGGCAAGAGCCAGCATTGTGCAGATGATATACTCGCTGACAATTTTGAAACCGGTCAGTCCCTGCCCTTCGATGTAGCACACAGGGAAAATGCCGCTGAATATTGAGATTATCAGGGCCGCGGATATGACAAAGTATGCCGCAAGCTCCTTATAAACATTGATTTTTCGCGTGATCAGGAGAGCTGCGGCGATAAGAGTGCCGGCCTCAAGGTATCTTCCAGCAATCCATAGTTGTGTGGGTAGGTCTGCATCGAAGCCTGCAAATATGTTCATTCCCTTGTATGCCAGAGTATGCAGGAAATCAATTCCACCGATAAAAAGGTATGCGATTCCTATGAAGAGCAGATAGTTGCTATCTATATGATCGCGGCTGTTCCATGCGATTATAAATATAGCTCCCGCTATAACGATGCTGAAAAGCTCTGCAAGAGTGTGGAAGAGAAGAAAACTATAGAGTGAGGTTAAGGTAAAGAAGACAAGGATTGTTATAAGGACAATAAAAAAAACAGTGTCCTTCTTTTTAAGTATGAAAATCATCCTTCCATTCTCTCCTTTTGTGGACTGTCGACATTATCAGTGATAAAATTTTCCCAACCATTGCAGGTTCAGCTCTCTTCATGATTTGCGTACCGGAAGTTCCCCTCTGGAATTGCAATCTCAAAGTTCACACCTTTGCCTTTCTTCCGGTTCTCCTCAATATTAATCCCTGTTATCGACAGAATCTCCCTTGAAAGGAAGAGTCCAAGTCCGGTATTCTTTCCAAATCCTTTCCTGAATAATTTTTCCCTGTCCTCTTCACTGAGCCCGACACCGTTGTCGCAATAGGTGATGACAAGACCGCCATTTGTCCGGGAGGACGATAAGCTGATGACCGTCACGTGTTCGCCATGGCGAATCGAGTTTTCCATCAGGTTGTAGAACACATTGCCGATAAGCGGGTCGGCAAAGATTTCGAGTCCTTCAAGATTGCATTCAACATCAATTCCGGTCATGTCCAGTCTTTTCAACACTTCTTCGACAATCTCTGAGGGATTTGCCCATACCGGCGCATTCACCCCGACATCCTGGTATTGCCGGGTGAATTCAATCTGGTGCTGAATTGTACTAAGTGCCTCTTTTTCCTTCACTATATAATCTTTTAAGACAGGATCGCGTTCCAGCCCTTCAGAGAGATCAAGATAGCCCCTGATTACCATGATCATGTTCAGGATATCGTGCCGGGTGATTGAGGAGAGTGTATTGAGTTTCTTATTTGCCATGTGGAGTGCATCTTCCGCCATTTTTCTGTCTGTAATATCGGTCATAATATAGTTGAACCCGGTGATACGGCCTTTGGCAATTATCGGCGTCTGTGAAGTTTTCACATAATGCTCATCACCATTTTTGGCAGGGAGCCGGAATTCATTTTCTCCGAATTCTCCGGCAACCCTTTTCTTAAATCCTTCGATGACCTGCTCAAGGTCTCCAGGGTAAATGAACCGGGTGAACTGATGCCCGATGATCTCATCGGGGGAAAAACCGTAGATTTCTTTGACAACGGGGCTTATATACGTAATCTTTCCGGTGAGATCCATGATGAAGATAACGTCGCTGATATTCTCGACAAGACTGCGGTATTTCTCCTCGCTCTCCTGCAGTGCTTCTTCCGCTTCTCTCTGTGCAGTGATATCTCTCCATACACAGTGCGTCTGCCTGAATGAACCGTCGGGAAAGTATCCAATCTTTCCGTCAAAGGATGTTAATAGCATCCTCCCGTCCTTTCTCTTCATCAGGAATTCGGCATCATAAATCTCCCCTATCTTTTTGAAGACAGGAAACCGCTTTCTAAAGAGTTCCACCTGTTCAGGTGCGAGAAAGTCTCCAAACCATCTGCCGATAACATCCTTGCGGGCGTATCCCAGGCTGTCGAGCCATGCCTCATTTACTTCCATGAACCGCCCGTCAGCGTCCAGTGACTGATATGGTATTGGTGACTTCTCAAACATAATATGGAACTTCTCCTCGCTCGCCGCCAAAGCCGCTTCAGACTCCTTGAGACCGGTGATGTCCATCACCGCGATTAAGCAGAATTCTCCGGCCTCCCTGACATGTGCACTGATATGGGCGAAGATCCCGGAATCAACCTTCAGACTGCATTCGATCTCGTGTGTATCTTTTTCAGTATCCTCAAAAACTCCCTTCATGAAATCGTTGAAATCGGCTCTAAACTCTTCTGCAATAAAATCTAAAAATCTCCGGCCACAAAGACTGGATCGGTTCGTACCAAGCATCACTGCACCGTTAAGGTTCACCTCAATTATCGTGGAGTTTTTATCAAGTGTGAAGATGCCAACCGGGGCAAAGTCATAGAGTTCTGAGTAGCGTTCCACCTCTGCATCCAGTTCGTTCCGTATTCTCAGCAGCTCCTCGTTCTGGATCTCCAGTTCGATCTGGTGTACCCGGAGTTCATGGATGATCTTTTGCAGATCTTCGGATTGGTCAGGGGTTTCTTCTGTCCCGCCTTTTATACTCATCCGTTCCTCGGCACGCCGGCGCAGGGATTTGCGGGTTTTGCCTTCACCTGCATCGTCCGGCGTCGTGCCCTCCCTGTCAGGTTTCATCTCTAATCTCCTTTCCATTGCCGGTAATGTCCTCTATGGCAAGGAGGATGAGTTTCCTGCCTTCCCTGCCTGTGATTATCTGCCGGGCATTGAGGAGCATTATCCTGTGCCCGATCTCCGGGAATTCATGTTCTACCCTGTAATTTTCGAAGGATGTCTTTTGGGGCAGTATCTTTCCAAGCAGTTTCCGGAGTGCGGGGATGTCCCACTGCCCGTCGCCAAGAGTGTAGAGCACCCTGCCTTCGACCTCTTCTTTTGAAACAGCGAATGTCTTTAAAAACGACTGGTTTGCCGATATTACAGCCATCTTATTGTCAAGGACAAGAAGGGACTCGCGTATAGTTTCATTCACAGCCTCTGAGAGTTTAAGTGAATTTTCCAGTTCGGATTCAAGTTTCTTGTGGACAGTAATATCCAGAAAAGTAATCACAACTCCATCGATCCTGTTGTCCACGGTGCGGTAGGGCATGATCTTTATTCTGAACCAGCGTTTGTCAGTTGTTGGAACCGTTTTTTCCGAATAAACCAGTGTCCGCAAAACCTCCCTGATATCATCAAGGAATTCCGGATAGATCAGTTCTGAGACTATGTCGGTAAACGGGCGGCCCACATCGCCGGGGATCAACCTTATGATCGACTTAGTCTCTGTGGTGAACCGCCTTACATTGAATGAATTATCAAGGAATATGGTCGCGATACTGGTGCTGTTGAGCAGGTTCTTCATATCGTTGTTCGCACGTGAAAGGTCATCCACCCTGCTCTGAAGTTCTGCATTGACTGTCTGGAGCTCTTCATTTAAGGACTGAAGCTCCTCTTTTGAGGTTGTCAACTCCTCATTTGTTGACTGAAGCTCTTCGTTTGTTGACTGAAGCTCTTCGTTTGTGGATTTGAGCTCTTCCTGCGAAGTCTGCATCTCCTCCTGAAGTAACCGGAGCTCTTCATCCGACTGCCTAAGTGCCTCTTCCAGTTCGCCGGCCCGGGTGTCCTTTCCGGTTTCCGGCGCACACTCAGGTTGTTTCCGGGCAGGAACAGGAGGGGGCACATCGGTTATGGTGACCAGAATGTATCCTTTCAGTTCCGGCGGCTTCTCTATTGGCCGGATGGTAATGTTCACATCCTGTTTTTCGTGATCGGTTATGACCCTGATGCCTGTTTTTGTTATGACCTTTTTCTCCCTGACTGCCTGAAGGAATGCCTTGTTCAGTTCAAAGCCCAGACCCTCCCGTGCCATTGCGAAGATATTCCAGTTGACCCTGCCTGCCGGGGGTTCAAGATACCTGCCGGTTCTGCCGCGGATATAAAGAATGTCGCCGGTCTCGCTGGTAAGTATCGCTACGGGTGTGTATTGTTCAAGGAGCATCTGGTCTGCCAGCGACTGGAGACTAACAGCAGGTCTTTCCAGGAGGGTTTCTGCTTTGATAACACCTTCTTCTCTGAAGTACCTGACCGGAAACTCTACGGGCCCTTCCGGCAGTCCGGTTTTTTTGCGTGTGAATATCCTCAGATTCTCCTTTACAGGTATGAAGAGGTTTGTAAAACTGCCGACTGTCTCTGCACTGCCGAGTATGAGGATGCCGCCTGGATTTAGTGCGTAATGGAAGAGCGGGATAATTTTTTTCTGGATATCCTGCTCAAGATAGATGAGAAGATTGCGGCAGGAGAGGATGTCCAGCCGGGTGAAAGGCGGATCCATAATAAGGTTCTGGGGTGCGAATACCACCATCTCCCTAATCTCCTTTGCAATGCGGAACTTCCCGCTCTCCTCTTTAACGAAGAAGCGGTTCAGACGCTCTTCTGACACATGCGAAATTATATTCTCCGGGAAAAGGGCGGCTCTCGCCCTGTCGATGGCATCTTTATCAAGGTCGGTTGCATAGATCTGGAGAGTTATTCTCCCTTTCGGCTTTACCTTCTCAAGAACCTCCTTAAAGACGATGGCAAGCGAATATGCCTCTTCGCCTGTTGAACATCCGGGCACCCATGCCCTCAGCGTTCTGTTTCCTGTGCCGTCTGCAATAAGGGCGGGTATAGCCGTATCCCCGAGATAATTCCAGTAATCAGGGTCTCGGAAGAAACCGGTTACGCCGATGAGGAGTTCTTTGAAGAGGAGGTCGAGTTCACCGGGATTTTCCTGAAGGAACCGGACATAGGTCATGATCCGGTCAATCTGGTGAATGCCCATCCGCCGCTCGATTCTCCGATAGATCATGCTCTTTTTGTACATGGAGAAGTCCTGGCCCGTCCGGGTGCGGAGCAGGATAATGATCTTTTCAAGAGCACTTCCGGATTTTTGTTTTTCGGGGGGAGTTTCCTTCTTTGTTATGGCAGGGGCATGATGGATGTATCCGAGGATCTTTTCCGGCAGTTCTTTTGCTGGTGCAACAATGTCGGCCACACCGGCATCGATGGCGCTTGAGGGCATACCTGAGAATTTTGCTGATAAGGGTTCCTGCACCAGTCCAAGGCCGCCGTTCTCCCTTATTGCCTGAAGGCCGGATGTTCCGTCCGAGCCCATCCCGGAGAGGATGACGGCGATGCTTTTTTCTTTCATGTCATCGGCAAGGGATGAAAAGAAGAAATCGATGGGTAGTCTGAGGCCGTGGCGTTCTTTAGGTTCAAGGAGGTAAATCGTGCCGTGAAGCATGGACATGTCTTTGTTTGGGGGTGTTAAATAGACATGATCGGGCAGGACTTTTGTTCTGTCCCTGACCTGTGCAACCTTCATCGGGGTCGAACGCTGGAGAAGTTCTGTCATGATGCCTTTGTAGTCGGGGTCAAGGTGCTGGACAATTACAAATGACATGCCGGTTTTGTCCGGCACTGCCTTAAGAAACTCTCCGAGTGCTTCAAGCCCTCCTGCCGAGGCCCCGATGCCGACGATTAAGGGCTGTTCATTTCTCCGGGGCTTTGGGTTTTTGGGAGTTTTTTGATTTTTTTCTGCCGAATTTGTTTCTTCCGTTTTTCCTGCCATAAAATTGATTATCTCCGGTTTTTTGTGTGTCGTGGGTTTGCCGGGTTTTAAATTTCTGTTTTTGAAGTAATAGAGATGGAATATGATAAAAATATTGGTCTGGTGCGGGTTTTTCTGTGTCCTGGGGAGTAAGCAGAAGATTTTTCAGGTATTAATGCACCTTTTTCCCGATTGGTTTATGCAGATCCGGCAACTATGTAAAATTACTATTGAATTATCCCAAAAGAAAATTATGAATATATAGGTAGCCGGATAAAACGTCTGAGGGATGTGCCTATGAAGGTTACAGTTCTGTGCGACAACAATACAATAATCGATCTGTACCTGACCGGAGAGCCCGCCCTTTTAAATCCCCAAACAAACAAAAGAATTCTATAGAATATTCAAAGTGAAAAAGTCATGATGGAATACATAATCCCCGGAATAATAATCCTTGTAATAATAGTGCTGGTTCTCTGGTTCGTCGGCATCTACAACAGGTACTTCAAGCTCAAAAACGCCTCAGAGGCGACCCTCGGCCAGATTAGGGTCGCGATGAAGAAACGCCTCGACATGATAGACCAGCTGCTCGGGTCGGTCAAGAGCTATGCCAGCTTCGAGAAGGAGACTCTCGAATCGGTTACGAAGATGCGAAGCAGTGTCGGAAATGCAGGTGTCGGGGACCTGAACGAAATTCAGGCGGAATCGAGATCGGTTCTCGGCCGGCTCTTTGCCGTAATGGAGAACTATCCCGACTTAAAGACCTCGGAGACGGTCAAAGATCTCATGGGCTCGATAAAGGACCTCGAGGACGAGATCGCAAGACACCGTTACACATTCAACAACATCTCGCAGGAGTTCAACACGATGCTCGAGACTATCCCCTCAAACATCGTTGGCGGTATGATCCACATGAACAAACTGGACTACCTCGAATTCGAGGACGAGAATCTCGAAAAGGCCCCGAAGATCGAATTCTGATAGAGAACAGCCATGGACGAAAAGTTACAGATTGCAATTATCTTTATTGTGACTCTGCTCATCGGGATCGTCGCTGCATTCGGGTTCGGACAGGTAAATACAGATGTTTTCGATTACAGCGGAGACCTGATTGTCGATTCATACGAAGTCACCTGGAACGAAGACGGAACGCTTACAGAGCGGTACGTATATGACGTAAGATCCTCCGGCGAATACCGGATGCTGTACAGGGTCTGGGCCGCACCCCTCTTCTCCGCAGTACGCTCGAAAGAGAAATACAACGGAGCCCATATAGAGCTTACAGATGTTAAAATCCCGGAGAACACCGCAGGTTACATCAAAACAAAGAACGGAGAAGTCTATCTCTTCAACTCGGACAGCAGCAGCCTGAAAGATTTTGTAAGCGACAAGGCATACCCCAACGAAGCGGGCATCGTCGATACCGGTTACTTCGGCAGGGGACAGTATGTCGTCGAATACACGTACAACATATACCCGCCGGTTGAATATGACGAAGAAGCGACCCACATCAACCTGATGTTTGCATCCGATCATATTCCTTACAGGGATGTAAAGATCATCCTCAACTCCGATAAGATCACAAAGGTCTTCACGCATCCTCCGGGCTACGAGATCACAACCGGAAACGATCAGGTAATCATCACAGGCAGTTCCCCTGAAGACCAGATTATCGAGGTAGAGATACTGATGACACCCGAAGCCGCCGATCTCGTACCCGGGTATAAGGAATACCTGAGCGGGGTTATCGAAAAGACCGAATCGGCGAACAGAGGTTATGAACTTGGATTCGCAGTCGCCGAAACGATAATCGCAATCGGAAAGATACTGGCCCTGCTGACACCTTTCCTGCTGCTTGTACTCTATTTCAGGGTAGGCAGGGAAAAGAAGTTCACTGTACCGAAATATCTCAGCACAATCCCCGACAAAAAACTCACGCCCTGGAAGGTCAACCTGCTCTTTAAAGGGGATGCATTCACATCCGATGAAGACGGATTCTATGCCACAATCCTCAGGCTTCACAAAGAGAAGAAGATCAAAATTACTGAAAAAGACGATCAAAAGGGTATCCTTATTGAAATCCTCGATCCCGCATCTGACGACAGGTACGAGCAGAGGGTGCTCAACTTTATCAATACGAACTCCGGCGAAGACGGGATCCTGGACACGGGATACTTCGAAGAGATCTCAAAACGGGCGTCCAAATCAATGGCAGACGAGAAAATCGCGATAGCACTTAAAGATAATCTCAATGTGCTGATGTCGGGATCAGATGAAGCACTGTCCTCAAAATATGCAGTCGACGGGAGAGGTTATCTCATACCGTTCTACATCGCAGGGGCACTGATTATCATCGTGTCGATAGGCATACTCTTCCTCTTCCCGGATGCGGCAGGTTCGCTCTTCCTCGGTGCACTTATGGGAGGTATGGTTATAATCCAGGCGGTCATTGCCACTGTCTTCCCGTCCACATTGTTCGGCCGCTGGAAAGAAGATTATTACAAAGAAAAGCTCGAATGGGAGTCATTCAAAAACTTCCTCTCCGACTTAAGCCAGATAAAGAAATACGGGACAGAAGACCTGAACATGTGGGGCGAATGGCTCATCTATGGAACAGCGCTTGGTGTTGGGGACAAGGTCGAGGCTGCGATGAAGGAGCTCAATGTAGATGTTTCGGAAAGAGGTTATTATTACCCCCATTATGTATGGTTCATGGGTTTTCACACGATAAGTTCATTCACACCCCCTTCGCAGGGCGGAAGCGGAGGGGGCTTCGGCGGAGGCGGCGGTTTCGGCGGCGGAGGTGCCGGAGGCCGATAAAATTCTTTTTTTATTTTACCTTTCGTAAAACGGGATTAATTTTATCCGGAAGCAGCGGAAATTAGTTAAAGAAATCTTAAAATGGATAATTCAGCCGAAGAACCCGTCAAAAAAAGGCCGCGACTGCCCCCGTCATTAAAGGATATCGTATACATCGCAATTATTTCAGCACCGGCTCCGGGAAAAACCTGCAACTTTGAAGTTCTTGCCGTTGCCATGTCAGATTATTCGATAATTAAGCTGAAATATTCAAGAAAGACGAGGCTGGGTCCGGGAATGGTCATCGACCTGAGAGATTTCGGGGAGATGGGGCATTATTCGATTGAAGACAATATACCTTTTGAAACACTGGGAAAAAGGGAGCTCGCCTTCACAGGAAAGGCACTGGTATCAGCCGGTGAAAAACACCCAATCGGGCTTCTAAAGGCTCAAACCATGGCTGAAGAAAGCATAAGGAACTTACTTCATCTTCTTGATATGGACGACCCGGAGCGACTGTCAGTCTTTTTTGAAGAATTAAAAAAGTCACAAGTGACTGACAAAGTTGTTCACAGGGACCTTTTCGCACATTTCATAAAGGCATTTTCAGGGGCAAAAAAACCGCCGGACATAAGACAGCAGGAGGCTCTTATAAACATCTGCGGGAACAGCCTTCCGGTCATCATAGAAATAACCGGCGCTTACCTGGACTTCGCCGGAAAAGAGTGATCAGCTCCCGCCATATCTCTTAAGAGTAATTACGATTGATTTTACCTCTTCTTTGGAAACACCTATATCGATAAATCCGCCATAGGCCGAAATGAGCATATTCGTAACATAAACAGGGATATTAGCCGGACGAATTCCTTCTTCAGGATGGAGATTTAACATTTCTTCAATGCTGTCAATCGTCCCGGAATCATTCATATCCGAGATTATAATTGAGATATTCTCTTTGCTTAGCTTATGACGGATACTCAGGGAAAAACTCTCCTGGCTTAACCTGAACATATTCAGGATGTTTATGAAAACATATGAGAGATTGTCGTCGGCTAAAACAAAATAGAGTGCACGATCATATTCAATATCGGCACCGGCAAAGTGATATATCGCACTTCTTATCACCGAATCGATGCATACGGGTCTTAAAGGTCTGCTCTCCTCCAGAACAACATCATAAATCACACGCAGATTATTGATTATATCCATCCGGGGACCGATCTCTTTTATCAGTCCCATCTTTGGATTTAATTCACCTGTAGCGGGACTCCCGGAATCCCACCTCTGGCTGATTATCGTATTCCAGATTCTCTCGTTCTCTTTTAAAGCTATTCCCAGAATATCCCTGATTGTATTATATTCACTCTCGAACTTCTCCTCGATTATTCCTTTGACGACAATAGCACCGGCCTCTTTTCCGATCTCTTCAAGAGTGGCCTTCTCAAAAGGACTGAATCCCGGATTATCGCCTTTTGCTACATAGAATACACCGACAACCGCATTTTCAGAAAAAAGCGGAATACCCGCATATGAAATCGCACCGAGATCTTCGAGTATTTTTATATCAAATACTCCCGGGGGTTTGTCGGGGAGATTCTCGACGTATCTCGGCTGCCCCCCGTAAAAGATTATGTTATAGGGCCATTCGCGGATATTGATTGTGCCGTACCGCTCTCTAAACCAGACCGGGGCATTAATCTCCGAAGTCAGCCGGGCTTTAGAGGGGTCGTTATTTTTGAGATATATGATACCCGACTGAAATCCAAAATTTTCAAGTATTTCTTCAAGTATCTCTTCGAGGATCTCATCAAGTGAAAATCCGGCGGCCGTAGATTTCAGGACAGAATTAACGATCTCAATCTGGCTGAGCCTTAGTACAGCCATCTGCTCCGATCTCTTAAGTGATGAGATATCACGTATAAGGTACTGAGAACCGGCAAGGCCTTCATATATCACCGGAACAGATGAGATCTCGATATCAAATACGGCGCCTCTCCTGATCGTAATACTATCTTCAACAGGATGACCAATCGTACCGGTTTTCATCTTTTCAAAAATCCTGAGCATTTTAGCTTTCGATCTCTTTTCGAGGAAATCAAGTGGCGATTTCCCGATGATATCATAACGATTATCCTTTCCGAAAAAACGGACACCTGCTTCATTAATGTATGTTATTACATCTCCTACCAGGACAAAAACCGGCTCATGCTGGTGTTCCACCAGATAGCTGAAATGAAAATACTGATCCACAGGTCTTTCCGAAAAGTTCGCGGTCGTTGAATTCCGGTCCTCCGGCTTACCGTAGTCAGCATCGTCCTTCCGGGTATCCACATGCGAAAAATATCTCCCGGTTTCAATAGAAGATATGAAAATCTTTCTTGTCTCGGGAATTCTGGCGGCAGTCAGTATTAGCTTGTGTTCTTTTTTTTCCGAATCCAAAAACCTGAATTCAGAGGTTTTAGGAGAATTATATGGGTCATCCAGTCTTTTTTTGAAAAAATTAATAAAGAGCAGAACTTCGTCGTCCGGAACCAGTGCGAGAATATTAATCCCTTCCTCGAGTTCGTCATATTCCAGACCGGTTATTTCAAAAAAACAGGCGTTTGCTGCAATCAGATTGTGATTTTCATCAATAATGAAGTTGGCTCCATCGGACATATCATAGATGCTTTCCTCAACTTCACTTGAAAAACCCGAGATCACTGGTCGTCCTCCTTTTTGTAAGGTGAACGGGCAGGTAAAGCCCCCCCCAAATAAGATTCCTGATTTAAACTATATAGCTACAATATAAAAAATTTCCTTTTTAATCCTGTGAAGACAAGAATGTTTCACATAATCAGGGACAGTTTTCTTGCAAGATTGTAAAAAATCTTATAAATTCAGCGCAAAACTGAATGTTAAATGATGAGCGGCAACAAAGGAGATGCTATGAACGGATCAATCAGGGGAATCATCTTCGATATGGATAATACCCTCTATAATTTCTTCGATGCAAAGATGCTTGCATGCAAAAAAGCTGCGGGGATCGTCGGGACGGGGACCGGGGAAGAACTATTAAGGTACTTCCTGTCCGGAAAACACGGTTTTGAAGATCCTGAAAATATCAGGGACTTCATGACAGACAGGAATGTCTTAGATGATTCTCTTTTCAGTGAAGCCGCCAGGGAATATGAAGACGTGAAACTGACCTCGATAGTTCTCTACCCAGGGGTAATGGATTTAATACCGGCACTGCATGAATCAGGGATGCCGCTTACGATCGTGACAGACGCCGGAAGCCTGCAGGCAGAACAGAGGCTGACTAAACTCGAACTTCATGATTACTTTCAATCGGTGATAACACCTGACACCACCGGCAGAAGAAAGCCCGACCCGCTGAATTTCCACAGCGCTATGGAGGTTATGAATACCCGGCCGGAAGAGACAATGATAGTAGGCGATAGTCCAAAAAGGGAGATCGAGCCCGGAAACAAACTGGGCCTGACAACGGTATATGCAAAATACGGGGACTGGATTAAGACACCGTTCCCCTCGATAAACCCGGATTATACTCTTGAGAAATTTGAAGATTTGAGACTTCTACTCGATCTGTGAATATTATCAGATGAGAGGGAACGGTCCGTCGTCTCCTTCGACCGGAAGCGGGGATCCGGTTACAAAAATCTGTTTTTGAGTTTCGATAAGCTTTCTAAAAACAAGCTCCTTTCCCTTTTTTGTAAATGCATATACGGGAACGGATTTTCCGAACTGGGCAAGCGCCTTTTCGCCCGCTATACCGGTTACTGCTGCAGATGCGCACCTGTAGACAATATCGCAATTATCGGACAGTACCCTGGCATCAGCACCTGATAAACCTGTTGTATGAACTGCAATAATGATCGTGTCAGGGAAATCAGCCCTGATAGATGCCGAATCCGCCGGATCTGCTATTGTCACAGCGACTTTTTTAAAACCCCGTTCATATGCCGCCTTAACTCCCCCATACTGATTTAGCGAGGCATCGGCCGGGAATGTGACATGCCCCCCGTTTGCCTCAATCCTTTCAATGACCTCGGGAAACGGGCTTGTACTGACGAGACCGGACATCCTTCCTCCTATTCCCTGGACCAGCAGGGGGTTTTCAGCGATGACGGTTCCCGCACCGTCGCAGGCAATAACCGCACAGTCGATAAGACCCGCCTTAAGAGCGTTGCTTAAAACCTCCGATGCCCCGAACAGGACGAAATCGTCATCTGACAGTACATCCCTGTCTTTTGTAAACATCCCGTATGCACGGATCCTGTCCTCAATACATGCACGAATCTCTTCCTCGTTCATGAAGATCACAGGCGAAGAGAATTTTTTTGCAAGGGGGCACCGGGAGATCACCGGTTTTCCCACTTCTGCAACCTTTCCATCCCTGATAACTACTCTTGCCTTCCCGGTAGTCTCCATAACGTGTTCGTCGGAACTCATAGTCATTAATAATTTATCCGGGGGCCAATAAATTCAGTAGGTTTATTTTATGGAGACCGGGACCGGAAAAAGAAGAATCCCTGAAGTTGACTTTTTAAGAGGGACTGCAGTGCTGATGATGATACTGTTCCATCTTGTATTCGACCTCGATTACTTCAGCCTTTGCGAAATAGACCTAAATTCCGGATTCTGGCTTGTATTTGGTTATCTTACGGCATTTCTCTTCGTCTTCATCGCCGGGATGTCTGCATGGATCAGCCGGAAGAGAGCGGAGAGCAGGCTTGATAAGAAAGGAATCTGCATGAAATTCCTGAAAAGGGGCCTGTTCATCTTTGCAATCGGGCTTGGCATCACCGCTGTAACATGGGTATTTGCGCCCGAAAGCCCGATTGTCTTCGGAACTCTTCATCTCATAGGTCTCTCTATAATGGTCGCTCCCCTCTTCTTCGGGTTCGGCACTAAAAATATCTATATCGGCCTTGCAGTTGTCTTTGCAGGAATCCTTATCCATGACATCAGCGGCAGTCCCCTGCTGACAATAATAGGAATCCATGCACCCGGTTTTTCCACTCTTGACTATAAACCGGTAATTCCCTGGTTCGGGTACTTCCTCGCAGGTATGGCGGCATCAGAGTACCTGTATCCCGAAGGACTGAGCAGGAGTTTTTCAGAAAAAATTGAGAGATATTGTCCGGATTTCATACGGGTTACAGGCAGGCATTCGCTTGCAATATATCTCGTTCACCAGCCGGTGATGATAATCCTGCTCTCGATATGTTTTGGAAAAATGTTGTTGTCCGTCTAATCAAAGACAGAAACATCAGCGAATGTGCCGACATCGAAAAGGCCCCTGTCGGTAATCCTCAGTTCGGGAATCACGGTGAGAGCGAGGAAAGAGAGGTACATAAACGGATCGTCCAGGGTTGTCATTCCGGCAAGAACCTTTTTGATCCCGGAAAGGGCATCAACAACCGACTCACAGGACATATCCGACATGATGCCCCCGCATTCAAGGGGAAGAACGGCGGTTTTCCCTTCACAGACAACGGCCATTCCGCCCCTGCACGATTTTAACATCCTGACGGCCTCTATAATATCGTCATCCGAGACACCGACAGCAACCACATTATGCGAGTCGTGAGATACGCTTGAAGCCAGTGCTCCCTTTTTGAGCTTGAATCCCCTGACAAGTCCGGTTCCAAAGCCTTCGCCCCGGTACCTGTCACATACGACCGCTTTCAGGATATCTTTATCCAAATCGGGAATGGCGGAACCGTCAAGATTCAGCTCCAGCCTTTTTGTAAGAATTTCACCTTCAACTATGGAGATAACCTTCGCCGTTCCATTGCCCTTTATCTGCATCCCGTTCCTGTCGGGGACCTGTATATTGAAATCATAATTGATCCTGCCTGGAGATTTATGGCCGGGATCGACAAACTCCATGCCTTTTATGAATGTCTTTTTAACCTCAAACCCGTCTGAATCGTCGATAACGCAGAAGTCCGCCCTTCTTCCCGGCGACACTGCACCCCTGTCACCGAGACGGAAATAGTCGGATGCAGACAGCGTTGCCATCCTGTATGCAAGCTCCGGCTTAATGCCGTATTCAACAGCCTTCCTGATGCAGCCATCTATATGGCCTGAGGAATACAGCATGTCTGCATGCCGGTCATCAGTGGCAAAAGAGCATCTTGAAACAGTATTTTCGTTAACAAGAGGAGCAAGCGCCTTCAGGTTTTTCTCGGTCGATCCCTCCCGAGTGAAGATATGCATACCGGCCTTAAGTTTCTCGCGGGCCTCTGCAAGAGAGGTGGATTCATGCTCGCTCCCGATTCCCTGCATGATATACGCATTAAGCTCCTTTCCAGTAAGCCCCGGACAGTGGCCGTCGACTATATCGAATATCCCAAGTTTCGCGTAAACATCATCAAAACCTGAAATAACGCCGGGATAATTCATCATCTCCCCGAGACCAAGGATATGTTCGCGGCCTTTAAATTTTTCGAGATCGGCAGGCCCGAGGACCGCTCCGCCCTTATCCAAAGGGGTCGCAGGAACACAGGAAGGCACCATATATTCGATATTCAAACCGGTTTTCCGGGATTCGGCAAGCATATATTCGATGCCTTTGGACCCGGAGACATTCGCGATCTCATGGGGATCGGCAATTACGGTCGTCGTCCCGTGAGGGATAACAAGGCGGCCGTATTCCGAAGGTGTCAAAAGGGAACTCTCTATATGAACGTGAGAATCTATAAGTCCCGGAAGGACCCTCGCTCCATTTAAATCGACCTCTCTCTTCCCGGAATAATCCCCCCGGCCGATGACGATTCCGTCACTGACCGCGAAATCGCACACCTCCCAGCTGCAGTCGAACGGATTGAAAAGTTCTGCATTCAAAAAGACAGTATCGGCAGGCACCTCCCCAAGCGCAACCGGCAGAAGGTCCCTGTTAATCATTTCACCACTATATCCCTTATTACTGCAGAACTGCGTCTGCCGTCTTCAAGAACATACAGGTACAATTTATATGAGCCTTCGTTTAGTTCAAGAGGAAAAGTGTAATCGTTCTCACCGGATTCGAGATAAACGTAATTTACATATCTTCCAATCTCTTTCTGCCTGAATCCCGCGAGATCAAATACCGTAACCTGTACTGCGACTTCCCTGGATTCCCCGCTATTGAAGATCTCAATGTCAAGGACACCCTCAGCATATGAAACATCACCAAACGAATACGTAAGACAACCGCAGCATAAAAGAAGGACCCCGGTCATCACAACAGGGATTGCAGCTTTCATATTCACCTTGTATAAAGACATTATCTGAATTATCTCCATAATCTTTTATATTCTTTTTATATGAATCCTAACAATCATATATTAGAAGCTTACACTTTTATTTAAGTTCCCGGATAATTAATAATACTGAGGGGGAATCAGGATTTCAATAATTACTTTTGCCCACCATAAAGGAGGAACAGGAAAAACAACTTCCTGCATAAATATTGCAGGATTTCTACAGAAAAAAGGGGAGAAAGTCCTTGTTATAGACTGTGATCCCCAGGCAAACGCGACCTCGGGTCTTGGAATAAACCCTGAAGAATGCGAAGTCAACATGTATGACGTATACATGAACACCTTCGAGGGCTTTCCGGATGTTTCCATCAGGGATATCATAGTAGAGACCGAATCCGGAATATCTCTTGCACCCGCTTCCCTCGATCTCGTAGGAGTAGAGCCATACCTGTACAGTATCGACGAAAGACTGACAGTTCTTAAAGAGGCAATAAAACCCATCGAAAAAGAATACGATCACATCCTGATCGATACTCCTCCGAGTATGGGACAGTTTGTCCTCAACGGCTTTATAGCAGCCGACAGGATAATAATCAACCTTGACAGCGGCATATTTGCACAGAAAGGTGTTGAGAGCCTCAGGGCAATCTTCGACGATATCAAAGAGATCACGGGGCGGAGAAAGAACGCTGATATGGCGATCATTACTAAAACAGGAAACCTTCACGAGACTAAATCTCCCCTCCAGGAGATTGCTCTCATTATCAGGAAAATGTTAAACCCCGGAGACGACCAGGAGAATATCGACAGGGAAAAGGAAACGGAATCCCTGTTGTCCTCCTTTGCAGGCAAAACCTGCCCGGTTCCCTATGATGCCAATATAATAAAAGCCCAGCTCAAAGGAATTCCAATATCCCATCTGTTTCCGGACAGTCCTGCAGCCACAGCCTATGAGAACATTGCAGAAATTATAAGCGTTTGGTGAAATTATGGAGAAAGATCATATAAACCCGAAAAGACCCGGAAGAAAGGCCCTCTTCGTCGGCGCAACAACCAGACCTTCTTCTGCCGAAGAGAAAGTCCCCGACGAATCAGGCAGGGAGTTTGCCGGTTTAATCCTTGAAACCCTGGAAAAATTTAATTCAGGAGAGAAAGAGGCAAGGATTCAGGAAGAAAAGGCCGGCGAACAATATATCAATGCAGCAAAATCGATAAACCGTTTGCTCGATTCCCATTCTGATGAGTCACTGGAGAAAGAAACAGGAGATACAAAAGAGCTTGAATCACAAATTACTCTTCTTGAAGATAAAATCCGCCTTTCCGGGGAGGAACTGGAGACTGCACAGGAGGAGATCTCCAGGCTAAATGAAATCCTGAAGGAGAAAGAGGGAGACAGCTTTAAACAGGACAATGAAACCCAAAAAGCTCTTGAAGATAAATATTCAGGCGAGATTGAAGAATTAAGAAATAAAATAGCACAAAAAGAAGAAGATTTGCAGAATGCTGAATCCGAGCTCATAAAAGCTGGCGGGGAAAAAGAGCAGCTTGAAGCACAATATGAGGTTAGATTAAAACAGTACGCAGAAAAGATCTCCGGACTCGAAGAGACAAACAGCAGACTTTCAAAGGAAAGAGATGAATCCGGAAAAGAATCTGCAAAATCTGAAGAATTGCGACAGGCAATCGACCGGAAGGATACAGAGATCCGGAGTCTGCAGGCGGAAATCAAAAAATCCACAGGGGAAAGAGAGACACTTGTCAGGCAAAGCGGGGAAAAGATCGAGCAATACACTCAAAAAATCTCCGGGCTTAATCAGAAAATTTCTGAACTTGAAGAAAAGAACAGGAAACTTTCCGCATCATATAACGAGCTCTCCCTGAAGGAAAAGACTGAAAAAGAAGATATCGAAGCTAAAATTGCAGAAATAAATACCCTGAAACAAAGATCGGAGACAATTGTACAGCAAAACCCGATGCCGATACTCCTGATGACCAAAAAGTTCGATATCATTGTTGCAAATCAGGCTTTTGAAGAGATGAGCGGAATACCCCTGCAAAACCTGACAAAGATGAGTGCAAGGGATTTCAGGATACTGAATCAGGAAGGGAAAGGACTGAAATATACTCTTGAAAACAAAGTTCGCGGCTCAGGTGAAGTAGAGATCGAGATGCCTTCGGGAATTCATATTCTTGAACAGTACTCTATTCCAATTTTAAATGAAAAGAAAGAGATCACAAACCTCCTGGCCGTATACAATGATATTACCGAAATAAGAAGAAAGAATGCAGAAATTGAAGAACTCAGGCTGAAAGAGCAGGAAGAAGCCAGACTTCTTGCAGAAAGCGCTGAAACGATCACCGGCAGGATGGTGGATATGACATCAGGTGACCTGACAGTAAGCGTTGAAATTTTCGATGATGATCCGCTCGGAGTTCTCAAAACCAACTTCAACAAATCTGTCGAAGGATTCAGGGAATTGCTCTCCGATATTAATGAAAAGACGAATATCATCGAAAGAACTTCTGATGAACTCAGCAACAACAGCGACGATATAGCAAAAGCCAATGAAAACCTCGCTCTCGCTTCAGGTGAGTCCGCAGAATTCCTGAAGAATCTTATGGAGAGATTTGAGAATATCAGCCTCGGCATATCCGATCTTTCGGCATCTATTGAAGAGATCTCCAGCACGTCACAGGAGGTTACAAAGCAGGCAAACCAGGCGGCGGTTGAAGGGAAGGATGCTGCTGAAATCGGAAAAGAAGCCTCTGAAAAGATGGAAACCGTTGGAGAGATCTCACAGCAGAGCGTGAACGAGATCAACCTCCTGAACCAGGAGATGTACAAGATCAACGAGATCATCAAATTAATCAGGGGAATTGCAGAACAGACAAACATGCTTGCTTTAAATGCGGCGATTGAAGCTGCAAGGGCAGGTGAACACGGCAGGGGCTTTTCAGTGGTTGCAGGCGAGATCAGAAATCTTGCGGGTGAATCCAAAGAGGCCACCCAAAAAATTGAACTTCTTATCTCAGAGATCCAGAAAAACAGCGATAAGACTGCAAATTCAATGAAGCAGGCAGATGAGGAGATCCAGACAGGTATTGAAAGCGTAAACCAGGCTGTGGAGGCCCTTCATAATATCGCAAAGGACATTGAGGTTGCATCAAGAGGAATCACTGAAATCTCCCATGCAACAGAGACACAGGCAAATGAGATCAATTCGTTTATGAGAAATATCGAAGAAGCCAATTCTCTTACACGCGGAAATCTCGAAAAGATTGAAGGAATGGCAGCCATGGCGGAAGAAATAAGCGCAACGACCGAAGAAGTAGGCAGCATATCACATGAAATGCATAATCTTTCTGCTGATCTCCAGATTACAATGAAAAAATTCAGGATGGACTGATACTCCAGTCAAATTAAATAGATTATTATTTTTAAAAACATACATAAAACAACAAGGTTTTCTCATGAATGATGACAATTTTCTTCTACTCAAGCGGAGTATCGAAAGACTGCTTGGAATACAGTGCGGATCATATAAGGAAGACTACATCAAACGGCGTGTATTATCCAGAATGAGAATTCGCGGAACTGAAGATTATAAAGAATATAATTCTATTCTTGGCGCCGATAAAGACGAACAGGAATCTCTCAGAAATGCCCTTACAATCAATGTCACCAAATTCTGGAGAGACAAAGAGGTATTTGATATAATAAAATCCGAAATTATACCGGAGATTATCAGGAAGCGCGGAAGAGCAAGAATCTGGAGTGCAGGGTGTTCTACAGGTGAAGAACCCTATACTCTGGCACTGATTGCATACGATCTTACACGGCTTAAACCCGATTCGCAGGTCACCATATATGCCACCGACATTGACAGGGAAGTATTAAAAAAAGCCAAAGAGGGCATCTATGACTCAAAATCCCTCGAAAATCTTACTGACGGACAGATCAGGAGACATTTCACAGAACTCGAAGACGGAAAATTCCAGGTGAAGCAGCACCTGAAGGACATGGTGCGGTTTTCCTGGCACGATCTTATGAGCGGGAAACCTGCTACCAATTACCTTGATATGGTGACATGCCGGAATGTGACAATATACTTCACAGAGCAGCAGAAAAACGACCTCGCCAGAATGTTTCACCCGGCACTTGTAACTGACGGCTACTATATCATGGGAAAAACTGAATTTATGGCAAGAGAGCTGGAGGAGATGTATAAACCATATAATGCCCTCCAAAAAATCTACAAAAAAGCGTTATAAAATAGAATCTGATTCTTCTTTTTCTTCATTAGTGTCATCTTTCTTTGTAAATTTCTTAAGCATCTCTTTTCTTTCTTTTATTTTTTTAATCTCTGCGTTTATTATAAGGAAATTGATTGCAATAACAACAATAACAAGAGTCAGACCTATTCCAAGCATCACACCCTGTGTTGTAAAGAAAAGTGCCAGTAAAAGAACTACAAAAGAAATCAGATAAAATATAACCCATGTGCGCACTTCGTCAAATTCCATATAATTTTTCCTTCCCTAAATAAGATACCTGAACAATTTAATTGTTTCTTTAATTCTTAATTTTTTAAATAATTTATGTTCGTATTATTTATAGAATCTTTTTTTAATTTTCAGGAACATCATTTATTGTGGATAAAAAAGATCTCCTGACTTTTATAGCAGCAATCCTCTTTGTGATAATAATTACATTCGCGGTCAATCCCCCTGAATTCGGTTCAAACGAGGCGACCCCTTCTCAAAATGCGGAACAGCAGAACGGTCAGACCTACTGCAGCGACGCTTCGGGCTGCTATGACAATGTCCGGTACACGTACATAGCTGAAAAGGTCAAACCACCGTTTATTATCAGTTATAACAACAATCTTGATGAAATCTATTCTCCCGGTGCACAGGGATACCCGCGACTCAGGCTTCCCGGAAATACTTACGCACCGGTAGGAAATTATTACGCTCCGGATAAATATACCGACAATCAGCCAACAAGCATGGACAGTTTCACCAGTTCGGATATTTTTTCTACCGGCATATGGGGAGAGGATCCTGAAGATATCATGACATTTGCATATATGAAAGGAAACGAAAGTGGATTTTCAAAAATCTTCGGGGTTTCATACCCGCTTTGGAGAATCAAATGCACGATGGAACCTAAAGGAAACCCGGCCTACTCCAGACTTATGTGGGTTCTTGTTGATTCCGACACGGGAGATATAATAACCGGAGGCAACATTTTCCCCGAAGGAGAGATTACAAAAGAAGTTTCAGTATACAATAAAGAAATGTATTTTATCATCGAAGCCAGGAATGTGTTTTCATATTCCCTTGAACTTCAGGTCCCTTCAATATCATATGATAACAAATACCCTAAACTTGCTGAAAGTTCACTTATTGACTTTTTAAACACCATGGGCAACTGACAATCAGCCAAGAACGGTGGCATATTCTCTGGCAACATTTGCCATGAGAGTGTCCATCTGGTCAATTCTTGATTTAAGTTCAATAACATCTGCCTGCATAAAGAGGGGAACCAGATTCATGTTTATCCCGTTAATTCTGGTTTTTGCTGAATGAAGCTTGTTTCTTGCTGAGGCAAGAGCCGCATCACTTGCCATCATTTCATTAAGCCAGTTTTCCTCTTCATAATAAGCTGCATAATAATCCGCATTGTCCCTGTGTTCAATAACATTGGCAAATTCCCTCATCGAAGAGATCAGCTCAAGATAAGCGCACGACATCGTCCTTAGTGTATAGATCTTTCTCGTTTCATCCTCGTTTGTGGAATCTGCACGGGAAAGGCTGTCAAAAACAGTTGAAAACTGTAATTCGGCTGCAGAAAGCTGGGCCCTTATATTTCCAGGATTTTCATTATTCCAGTCTATTGAAAAAATTCTTGATTCGGCATCTTTCATCAGCAGTTCCATCTGGTCGATATCAACATCTTCACCATTACCGGTACAGCCTGCTGTAAAAGAAATAGCAAATATAATTATTATAAACGATAGTGAAAAACTTTTATTCAACATAACACCAGTATCCCCAAAATCCTGATAATCAGATTATAAAGAATACAACCTTTATTCTTAAATATATTGTCAGGATGATATCACTGACTCCTCGTATTCTCCCAGCTCTGCTGACTTATCAAAATTGATTTAATCTTCCTTTTCAATTGTTATCTTAATACGATCTCCTTCTTTTAACCCGTGACCTTTGGGAATATCAATGTTAAACCAAAGCCCGTCAGGATTTCCTTCATCGGCCTTTGCTTTGTCCTGATGAGTGCCCTGATTCATCAGGCAGTCTTTTTCAGAATTTATGTTCGCAACGAATTCAATATCAGATGTGAATTCCAAAATTTTTCCGGACATCAGGAATAGTTTGCAAAAAAAATATTTTAAGCTAACGAAAAGAAGAGGGTTTTTATTGTTTTCATCCTGTTCTGGCAGTGACCCGCCATGTAGTACTGTTTGAATAACTCCAACGTGAAATCTCAAGTTCATCGCAAATCTCGGCAAGAATCGCAAGATTCGTACCAACTTCCTTGGGGGACAAACCCAAATCTTTTGCGATATATTTTGATTTGAAGTAATGCCTGCCCTTCTCTATACCTGATTTAAGATAATAGAGGATTTTATGCTGAGTGCCCGAATATTTTTCAAGCATATCGCTTTTAGAGCTCAAATTAACTACCTCCCGAAAGACAAGACCATATTGGCGATCCAAATATATAAACTTTCCTGTATAATTTGGAAAATTTCTACCCTAATTAAAATCCGATTAAGGATACAGACCATTATTTTTGAGATCAGGTAAAATTATGATCTAAAAATATACATTTTTCAATATTTTTGATAAGAATTATTGAGAAAAATATTTAATTAATCATTCAATTGGGAACTTCCCTATTTTTTCAATCAGGCCGGTTACAACAGTATCTCTCATTCCCTCGACATACTTGATCGAACCTACGACAAGATGGCCGCCACCGTTGACACCTCCACCAATGATCTCTTCACGCAGTTCTCTCACCATCAGCGGGATGTTCATGAGAACCCCTCTTGATCGAATTACGGCAAAATCAGGGCCGATACCAAGAGTAACCACAGGTTTACCTTCATTTTCCTTGCAAAGGATGTCATGGATCTCTCCGGAAGTCTTTCCTGGAGGCGGGAAGGTGAACCTATGTGCATATATCTCAACATCGATCATGAACAGGAGTGCATCGTTTTCAAGAACAGATCTCTCAACGTGCGGCATAGAGGTCTGGATCTGTTCTTCAATAGCGGAATTTGCCTCTGTTACAAGAAGGGACACCAGCTTTTTGTGTCTTTCAGTATCACCATTCAGGTTCAGTATATCCTTTACAATCTCCCTTCCGTCATTGAATCTCAGCCAGAACTGTTCGTAATCAAGAGCAAGTGCGATATCTTTGCAGTCATCCTCGGAATACATGTCTTCAACAAGTTTGAGATACTGTTCCCTCTCCGGTGCCTCGCTCCTGTCGCCCACGGCTGCAACTGCAGGGAAATGGCGGATATATTCCTCAACAGGAGGATAGACCATCCTTGCAAGCTCTGCACCGAGCATTCCTGCGGTGACCCCAAAGTCTCCTCCGACATGATAGGGATTGACATGTGCAGTCAGGAATTCATCGGTGGACTCATCGGGATGATGATGATCCACAACCAGAATCGTCAGGTCATATACCTTTGCCATCCTGTACGAGGGTTCGTCCTCTTCCGTGGATCCATTGTCCATCATCAGGATCAAAGGCAGCTTCTGCCCGTATTTCACATTGTCTTTTAAGGCATAGTCAAGGTCGCGGGTCACATCTTCAATTTCGTAGAAGGGTGCCTTGGAGGGGGCACGCTTGAAGAGATGGCTGTCGAGATCGGGATCTCCGCCTTCCTCACGGATAAGCGATGTTACTGCCTTCTCGACAGATACGGCTGCAGAAATGCCATCGGCATCGGCATGATGCCGGAGAATTATCGGCTGGTTCGTAAATACAGCTTTCCTGATATGAAATGCGACATCTTTCATTGCAGGCTTCAGTTTTTCGAGAACATCGCTCTCGATCATGAAAGGAATGTCCTCCGGGTATGCCCGATCATCAAGAGCCTTCTCGATCCGCTTTAAGACCTGCTCCTTTTCTTCTTCGGAGAGGACCTCCATATAACTGACTTCAAGCTGGAGCTGGTCATTTCTCTTCATAACCTCTCCGCTGACATGCACTATATCGCCAAGTTCAACCTCGGGATAGGCCCTCTTGCCGGCTTCGATAAAAGCGGCTGCGTTCTCCTTTCCGGTCTCATCGATCAGGGTGAAAATTGTAGGGCCGCTCGTCTGTTTAATCTGGGCGATTTCAACATCCATGCTGACATTATAGCCCACCTTGTTTTTCAGGTCTCCAAGTCTGGTCTGTGATCTCTTGCAGACTACAGACTCTACTTCATAGTTCTGGATCACCATCTCCTCGAGATCGATATTCCCGTTATCCCGGATGTTTCTTACAAGAACAAGGAGTTTGTCACCTTCTTTATGCTCCGTCTTAACATTGCTTACATGAATCAGTCCTTTAATGTGGCTGTTCAGATAAACAAAAGTCCCGAATTTTGCAAATCCCTGCACTTTCACTTCATAAATATTTCCAATTACAATATCGCTCAGTTCACATCCTGAACCAAGACGATAGACCAAATTATCACTACTTTCCATTAGTTTATTCACATCCGGTTAATTTGTCAGAGCCATCCCCCTGACCGGCTTTTGAGAGAGCATAGAGCCTGCATTCTCCATCCCTTCGGCCTTTGGCAATTATCACGTCACCGGCATTAAGCACCGTATCCCGCCTCGGCCTGTACTTCCATCTTTCATTGCTTTCGATAGCCATTACAACCATCCCGGTTACCGTCCCCAGGGATGCCTCCTTCAGCGTTTTGCCTACAAGAGATGATGACCCGTTAATTTTAATTTTTGAAATAATTTCATCGGATTCCCGTACGATCTTCTTAAATACAGGAGGAATCTCGATATCACGCAGGATCACGTCGACTATAAGGGATGCGGCATTGCTTATCCCTTCTGCAAAAGAGGACATATACAGCATTCCCCTCAGATATTCTACATTGGAAATTCTTTTTGCAGCCTCAAGAATCCAGAGGTCGAGTTTGTACCTCATATCATCCATCCTTGAATCAAGCGATACAACCTCGTCGGCAACTTCACGGTTATTGAACATCAGGGACGTATATGCAAGGCCCACTGCAAGTTCACTGAGATCCTTCATCTCGATTATCAGGGATACAGCCCTGTCGAGATCGGAAACTACAGCGTCGCCGGTCTCTTCTTCGGAGATTCTGGGATCGTTCCCCGTCATCTCATAAAGCGGTAGTATACCTACTTCAAGTCCTTTTGCAAGAAGAATGTCTCCATCCAGGATTCTCGTATCCCTGTCAGGGTCATATATCCATGATACACCTCTCCGGATTGCAATCACTCTCATCCCGGTAGTGCTCTGGAGCTTCTGCTCCCCAAGAGTCTTGCCGTCGATTGGACTGTTGTCCCTTACTTTTACATGAAAAGTAACCTCTTCAGCTTCAGGGAGAGCCTGCTTGAGTCTCGAAGGAAATTTAACATCCTTCAGGATTATCTTTGCAATTTCAGACGCGGAGTTGGATATCTTTTCTGCAGCCTCGGCAACCTGAAGCATCCCGCTCATTGATTCGGCTTCTTCAACCCTTCTCGCACCAAGAATGCTCTGGATTCTTGCCTGGTATACGAGCTGGTTCATACTCTCTTCGAGATTGACAACCTCACGGGCAATTTCTTTATTTTCAAAAAGAATTGCAGAATATGCAAGATCAACCATAAGCTCAGCGATATCCTTCATTTCAATGAGGACATCTTTGAAACTTACCGGCTGATATTCAAGTTCAGTCATAACTTAATTAATCCTTAAATCGTGTTTCCAAAATATTTATCATTATATGTTCATTCTACAAGAGTAAATTTATGACGGTTACCAGGAGTGCCGCTCCTGCAAGATCAATGAAACTTGTTATCACCGGAATTCCAAAATTATCCGGGTCAAGACCGTACCTGAAGGACATGCTTGCCGCATAGTAACCAATGACATTCAGGAGCGTTACAACCAGTAATCCTGTTGATATGCAGATCAACATCAGGATCGAAAGGCATGGGGTTTCGATCTCAAGCAAGAGGGACGCATAGTACACTATAATCGCCAGAAGCGGCAGTAAAACAACGGAGTACAGGTAACTCTCTGCAAAATGTCCAAAAACCTCTTTTGATGGGATTACAGTCGGGGATAATTCACCCATATGCATGCCTGTAGCAAGCCTTGAACAAAGGATTCCACCAATTGAACCACATCCGCCCATAAAAGGGGGTATCAAAACCAAAAAAACGGCATATGTGATCAGCTTCTCAATGTCTGCCGCATATGTCATTCCTGCAAGAACCCCAAGAAACGAGAGAGGAATTAAAAGAGGAACTATCTCTTTTAAAATATCATAGGAGAACTCCCGTGAATTGTACAAATACAAACCAAAAGAGACCGCAGAGATTACCGCAATGGCAGAAAGCAATACAATTCTCATCCCGGAAGAAAGCTCCATGATAAAAAAGGCAGTTAAAACAAGAACAGGGATTGTAACAACATCTCCCGCAGTAGTCACCGTAGGCGATGCAATCATGTCAAGATCGATTCCCTTCTTATAACTGACAATTGCTATAATCAGAGCAATAATTATAACGAGAATTCCCGAAAGAGCCCCGGAAACAACTGAGATCAAAAGAAAATCAGATATTCCCAGACCTTTTACTCCGAATATGCCTGAGACCAGCCATGCAAAAAAACCAAGGACAAAAGAAAGCAGTATGGTAGCAAAAAAAGATGCCCACATATTTGATCCAAGCACGCTTTCCTTTCTGAAATCTATTTCAAATTCACCAAGGTGCATCGAGGATGAAAGCCTTGACGCCATCACTCCCGAAATACTGCCGCGCATATTAATTGAAGGCGGAACCAGGACCATCAGTCCGGGGATTAAGGCGATTAGTTCACTTGCAGAACCCAGGTATATACCTGCAGCGGAGGCAGCAAATGCACTTATTAAAAGAGCGGTCAGACCGACCAGAAACAGCCTCTTCTGATGACCAATTACTGCCGGCAACAACTTCATCACCTTCTCCCATATTATCACTCGTCTCTAAACGGCAGCTCCGTCATCGTAAGATCGTCAGGAGCGAAAATCATTCCCTGATAGTATTTCCCTGCATCCTCTTTATGATTTGCCATTTTTACGTATCGCGAACTTATATGAACCAAAGCAAGCCTTGATGCGGATAATTCCTGTGCAATCTTTCCGGCATCCCCTGCGGTAGAATGGTAGACTTCACGGGCTCTCGCCTGTTCCGAGTCATCAAATGTTGCGTCATGGATCAGGAGATCGCAATCATGTGCCCATTCCATCCATTCGCCATATTTCGGCCTTGTATCTCCACTATATACAACCTTTCGCCCGGGACGGTGCGGACCCATGACATCAGACGGAAGCACCTCAACGGTCTCTCCGTCCTTTTTTATAGTAACCGGGTTTCCCCTCTGGAGTTTTCCAAAGAGCGGCCCGGGATTCACACCAAGGGATATGGCTTTTTCCCGATCGAACCTGCCCGGCCGTCCGTCTTCGCAAAGGATATAGCCAAGCGAAGGGAGCCCGTGATCTGTCGAATACGCCCGCACGGTATAGCCTTTAAACGGAACTACAGAACCATGCTCCAGTTCAACAGGCAAAATTTCAAAATCAAGATTGTTTCGCGATATTGATATGACCGACCTTACAAATTCAAAAACCCACCTGGGACCATACACGTAAAGGGGTTCCTTTCGTCCCATGAAAGACATCGTCTGAACCAGACCGGGAAGGCCCAGGTAATGATCCGCATGCCAGTGGGTGATGAAGACTGCATCTACGGTAAATCCTGTCTTTGCCCTCATCATCTGCTGCTGGGCTCCTTCTCCACAGTCAAAAAGAAGGGTGTCCGACCCCCTCCTTATCATTATGCAGGCAGGATTCTTGTTGGGCGTCGGTAGTGCCCCGGATGTTCCGAGAAAATAAACCTGCAATGTCTCTCCTGCTATAAGCCATACCTCCTGATAAATTCGAGACTTATTTTGGCTTCATCTATGCTTCTTCCCTCAACAACATAAATTCCACGATAATTTTCAGAGAGTGTGTCCAAAACATTTTTCCAGTCGATATTTCCATGTCCCAGGGGGAAGTGATCATCGTGCTGCCCCTTGTTGTCATGGATATGAAGATGGGCCGCTTCATTTATTCGCGCCAGGAATGATTTCAGTTCTCCTGTGGTGTTCGCATGTCCGAGGTCCACTGTTGCATAGACGTTTTCGATCCCGTCGATCATCCCGAAAAGTTCGTCAGGGTACATACAGAGAAAACCCGGAATTTCCGGCATGTTCTCAAGACCAACCCTGACACCATAATCTTCCGCGAATTTTCCAATCTCTCCCAGCGCCTCCTTATGAAGAGACCAGACCTTATCGGGGACGAGCCTGGCCTCAGGCGACATGTAACCCGGATGAACGGTAACATAATCGGTAAATTCAGAGGCAAATTTTATGCACTCGCTCAACTGCCTGATTGATTCCTTGTATATGGGATAATTGAGCGAAGCTAAATTAAGGTCTGAGAAAGGGGCATGGACTGTTGCCTTCAGGCCTGTCGTCTCAAGAACCCCGATAACAGATTCGAAGGACTCCCGATTATCCAGTCTGAAGTTGCCTTCGGCAGAGACCTCCCAGCCGTCATAGCCGGTCTCCTCAATACCGTAAACCCATTCGATGGACGACCATACCTTTGCAGAAGACGCAAAAAAGATATCAGGAGACATTTTTTCCCTCTGCCAGTTTTTTTAACAGGTCCTTTACTTTCTTTTCAAACTCATCCATTGTGCCTTCATTTGTGAGAATATAGTCTGCCATCTCCATGGCTTTTTGCAGACCCCACCCCTTTTCGCGCTCATCGCGGGCCAAAAGGCCATCGGCATCGGACGAGTCGTCGGACCTTCCTCTCTCTTTCAGTCTTTCAAGCCTGGTATCAAAAGACGAATCCACGGCAATAAGCCTGAAATCTCTAAATTTTTTTGAAAATGATTCAACCTCGGTATCGCCCCGTATCCCGTCGACAAGAACAACCTTTGCCCTCTTTTCTTCAATAAGCGGTATACTGAGTTGGGCAAGTGCATCCATTCCAAGACCCTGCCGCAGGTATTTCGACATCTCCCCCATATTACGATCAGTCTGCTCAAGGCCGGCATTATCGAGCTCTTTCCTGACAACATCCCCCATCACAACAATCGGGATTCCCATATCTTTTGCAATTCGTGAGAATTCACCCTTCCCGCTTGCAGGAAATCCAACAATACCAATAACAAGCATCTTTTTCACCTATGTTCTCCGGGCCTGGTTTATATCCGTCAGGATCATGGAATCGGCGACTATTATCCTGTTCTGGTCATAAACCACTTCACCGTCCTCACGCGTTCTGATCCTGACTCTCCTCTTTATTTTATCTGCAACCTTTTTCAGGTCCTCAAATTTCAGCGGCGGTATCGAGCCCCAGACGCCCTGCTGCAGTACAAGTTCAACATCGCCAACCTCACGGGAGATATACTCAACATCTTCTTCCCTGCCGGGGAAGAGGGTAATTACAACCTGAAATTCAGGCAAAGTCCCGTTTGCATGCGCTTCCTTACAAAGCTCAAGCGATCTTTTTATTTTGTTAACAGCCTCGGGCCCTACCTTCAGCATTCTCGGGTAATGCTCCCACCTTGTTTTAATATCCAGGTGTACCAGGTCAATGAGCCCTTCTTTTATCATTTCCTCCAGGGTTCCGGGAAATACACCGTTTGTCTGGACACCGACCGCCAGATCCATCTTCCTGCATCTCCTGGCAAGTTCCAAAATGGCATCCTTCTGCATCGTTGCCTCTCCGCCGGAAAATATTACACCGGATATTGCAAGGCGCGAATCCCTTATCATATCCTCAATTTCATCTATGTCGTGGAGTTCTTCACCGGTCTGGATCTCCCTGTTGTGGCAGTAAAAGCATCTTACCGGACAGCCCCTGAAAAAAACTGTGCAGACTGCTTTACCACGCCAGTCAACGGTACTTAAAGGAACAAACCCGCCAAAATTAATCTTCAAAAAAAACCTCCGTATCTACAATATAATTTCTCACCAGTAAACATCAAGGTTTCAATTGGCAGGTCCGGATGATAGAATATTCCACTGCCGGCAAAAGATAATAGACCCCGGATCCAATCTATATTACAGGACAGGCGCAATGATGCCAAAACTGATAATATCCGTCTCATCGCTCCAGGATCTCAGGACTGCAATTAATTTCAGTCCGGACCTGATAGAGATCAGAATAGACCTTGCCGGTGAAGAGGAAGAACTCCTGCTTGAGAGCTGTAAAAGCCATATCACTGTCCCCTTAATCGGTACAATAAGATCAACCGGAGAGGGCGGCAGTTTTAAAGGTTCTCCTGAGGACTGGTTCGAACAGATCAAACCGTGGATTCCAATCTGCAATTATATCGATTTGGAAAGACAGTTCTCAGGATTCTCATCTGAAATCAGGAATTTGGGAAAGGAGATAATTCCATCCGTCCACCTGGAATATATGCCGGGTGAAGATGAACTTTTTTCACTGGAAAAAGAGCTGCGAATGACAGGGGATATTCCCAAAATCATCGTCACACCCGACAGTCATGAGGATGTTCTTACGCTCTCGGACTTTACGCTTAAATGCAAAAAACCAGTAATTACCGGAGTCATGGGAAATAAATACAGGTGGGCAAGGGCACTTTGCTGCCTTTTCGGCTCATACGGTGTCTTCTGCCATGCAGGATCGCCCGCATCGCAGGGCCAGTACCATATTGACGAGATGAGACAGCTTCTGGCCCTTCTTGACTGCACAGACACAACAAAATTGTCACTGTAACAGATAAACGAGAAATAAAGACATCAAACCATTAATATTATTGAATACATGCCGGCAAAAACCAAAAAGGAAGAGATGCGAATTGCAGCAAAGGCTAAAAGAATGGAACTTTCAGCCGCGGATATTGTTCAAAAGAGTCATTCCATCCAGGAAAGAGTGCTGTCCGTAATAAAAGACTGCAACAGCGTAATGGTCTACATCTCAAAGGAACCTGAGGTTGAAACACTGGAACTGACCGAAAAACTGATCTCTTCCGGAAAAACTGTCATTGTACCAATTATCGAGAAGGAAACAGGAACCCTGAGACTATCTAAACTCAATTCTACATCGGATCTGGTTAGATCGACATTTGGTGTGCCCGAACCGATAGGAAACGAAATCCCGGTAAAAAAGGAAGAGATTGAAGCAGTAATCGTGCCCATGCTGGCATTTGACCGCTCGGGAGCGAGACTGGGGTACGGGGCAGGTTATTATGACCGCTTTTTTTCCGAACCGCTTAATGCATTAATTATCGGGATTGCATTTTCATGCCAGGAGATAAATTCCATAGAATGCGAGATTTTCGATAAAAAGATGGATATTATCATCACCGAAGAGGAAGTTATCGAAACAGGCTGACTTCTGCAATCAAACATAACTATATATACTAGCAATACTTACTAATGGTAAATATCAAACCAGGAGGTTTACCATTATGTCAGATATTCATTCTTACGAAGTTACTATAAAAGAAGCAGCGCATGAAGATGCCGGCAGGGGAATTGCCAGGCTCAGTATTGATGTAATGCAACAGCTCGGCCTTCGAAGCGGCGATGTAATACAGATATCCGGAAAATCGAAGGCCGCGGCAATAGCCTGGCCGGGTTACAGCCAGGATACCGGAAAAGCAGTCATACGAATAGACGGTAACACGAGGTCCAACCTTCGTTCAGGAATTGACGAGAGAGTCAAAATCTGCAGGGTCGAGACCAAATATGCAGATAAAATTACGATACAGCCAACCCAGCCGGTGAGGCTCCAGGGCGGCGAACAGTACATGGCGAGACTCCTGAACGGCCGCCCCGTAATAGAAGGGCAGCTCTTCAGGGTCAATATCATGGGCAATGCCCTCAGTTTCGTAATATCGAAAGTAAAGCCGTCCGGCGTTGCGATTGTCGGACCGAATACATCGATTGAGATAAAGGAAACGCCGTATGAACCTGAAGAAGGCAGGAAAGAGGTCCCTGATGTCCATTATGAGGATATCGGCGGTCTCGGGAGAGAACTGGATCAGGTTCGCGAGATGATCGAGCTGCCCCTGAGACACCCGGAGATCTTTGAAAAGATCGGCATCGAGCCGCCGAAGGGCGTTTTACTCTACGGTCCGCCCGGAACAGGAAAGACGCTTATTGCAAAGGCCGTTGCAAACGAGGTAGATGCAAACTTCATTACCCTCTCCGGTCCGGAGATCATGAGCAAGTACTACGGTGAGAGCGAAGGCAAGCTCAGGGAAGTCTTCGAGCAGGCGGAAGAGAACGCACCTACCATAATATTCATCGACGAGATCGACTCGATTGCCCCCAAGAGGGAAGAGACAAAAGGAGAGGTCGAGCAGAGGATTGTGGCACAGCTTCTGGCCCTCATGGACGGCCTGAAGGGTCGCGGTGAAGTAATCGTGATTGCCGCAACAAACCTTCCGGACAATATCGATCCCGCCTTAAGGAGGGGAGGAAGGTTCGATCGCGAGATCGAGATCGGAATTCCCGACAGAAAAGGCAGGCTCGAGATTTTCCAGGTTCATACAAGAGGTGTGCCCCTCGACCTTGAAGAGATCATAATCACAAAGGAAGAGAGCGAAGAGCTTGGCAAAACCTTTGCAGAACTTGGAGAAGAGGAAGGCAAGAAGTACGAAAACGAGATCAAGCGCAAGAAGTTCCTCGAACCTTTCGCAGCGATTACCCACGGCTTCGTCGGAGCGGACATCTCCCTCCTCGTCAAGGAGGCAGCGATGCATGCACTGCGCGAGATCCTTAAGGATGTGAAGACCGGGGATGACATCCCGATCGAGATCATCGAGAAGATCAAGGTGACCAGAAACGACTTTGACGAAGCCCTAAAGCACGTCGAACCATCGGCAATGCGTGAGGTGCTCGTTGAGATCCCAAATATCTCATGGGACGATATCGGAGGACTCGAAGAGGTAAAGGAAGAGCTTGTCGAAGCGGTCGAGTGGCCCCTGAAGTACCCCGATGTTTTTACAAAGCTCAAAACATCTCCCCCGAGCGGAATTCTCCTGTTCGGACCCCCGGGAACCGGCAAGACACTGCTCGCAAAGGCAGTCGCCAACAAGACCGAGGTGAACTTCATATCAGTCAAGGGACCCGAACTGCTCTCCAAATGGGTTGGAGAGTCCGAAAAGGGTATCAGGAACATCTTCCGGCGTGCCAGGCAGGCGGCACCTTCGATTATCTTCTTCGACGAGATCGACTCCCTCCTCCCAAAAAGAGGATCCTATGAAGGTTCATCGCATGTAACCGAGAGCGTCGTCAGCCAGATCCTGACCGAGCTTGACGGTCTTGAAGAGCTCAAGAATGTGATAGTCCTCGGGGCGACGAACAGGCCCGACCTCCTCGATGACGCCCTTATGAGGCCGGGAAGACTTGACCGGACAATATACGTACCGGCACCCGATGCGGAAGCAAGGAAGAAGATCTTCGGGGTATACCTGAAGGATTCGGATTCAGTCATCTCGAAGGATATCGATCTCGACGAGCTTGTCGAAAAAACAGAAGGCTATGTCGGAGCGGATATCGAGATGCTCGTCCGGGAGGCTAAACTGGCCTCGATGAGAGAATTCATCTCGAAAACTGCCGGAATGAATGACGAGGACCGCACAAATGCGCTCTCCAACGTCATGGTAACAAAGGCCCAGATCGACGAGGCGATGAGAAAGGTCAGGGGTACACTGGACTCCTCAACTATCGAAGAATACGACAGGAAGTCATGGCCGCTTCTCTTCCACGCGGACGAAAGAGAGATCCTTGAAAAGGCTGCATCCCTGATTAAGAGGGCATCATACGGTCCGGGTAATGAAGATACGGATCTTAAATCTGCAGAGCTGAAGAAGGAAACATATAAACCGAAAAAGGACCTGAAGAAGATCAGGGAACTATCAGAAGAGCTTGAAAAACTAATAAACGACCAGTGAGGAAAATCTACAATGGTTGAAGACAGGGACCCGGAAGATGAACTCTTCCACATGTTTATCCGGGATATGCTGAATGAGGCGATAAAAAACGGAAGATTCCCTGACAAGGGAAATTATTCCATACCGATAGCAGGAGGAGATCTCCCTATCGATATCATCCCTCCTGATCATGACACCCCCAACGCAGGGGAAGGTCAGGCCTTTGTAAAAGACATGAAGCCGCATACAGAAATCCAGAAAACAGGTGACGATATCATCGTATCGGCAGAACTACCCGGTGCAAAGGAAGAGAATACGGCAGTCTCAGTAGAAGAGGACTTCGTGACCATCACCTCCCTCGCCGATAATATCAGGTATTCTGCAAGGATCAAAATACCCCCCATACGAAAAGAGACCCTGAAATATTCCCTTAAAAACGGCCTTCTGGAAGTTTCGGCTGTTGGAATCTAATTTTTCTTTTTTCCAGGGGCATAAGCCCCTCCGGGGCAGCCCTATGCTTAATTCGCTACGCGGATTTACGCAATGATGATAGCCGGTCTGGACGCCACCCATCCGGGTGGCCTCGACCGGGAAACTAAGGACTATGAATCACTGACCGAAGATCGCCACATATTTCGAAATAGCAAGACCTATCATGATCAGGGGGAGGGGTTGAGGGAGGGGGAAGTGTCCCCTCCCCTGAATATAAAAAAATCTATAATTATCTGTAAAACAATTATAACCAATCATATTAGGGAGAATAAATAATGACGACTCTGAGGGAATATCTTGATTCAGCAGGTTGCGAGCCCGAACTTTCCAATCTCATTGAACTTATCGCAGTACAGGCCGCACCAATACGTGAGGCATTCATCGACAACCAGTCATATGCCGGAACGGAGAACACATCCGGGGAGGAACAGGCGGCTCTCGATGTCTGGTCCGACGAGCATCTGACAGAAGTAATCGAGAAATCGGGACTTGTCAGGCAGCTTGCATCCGAGGAAAAACCTGATGTCCTGACTTTTCCGGATTCAAAGGGGAACTATGCTGTCGTGATGGACCCCCTTGACGGGTCATCCCTCATCCAGGTCAATCTTTGTGTCGGGACAATAGTAGGAATCTATGACAACGGAGACGCACTCAGCATGGGGAAAGAACTCAGGGCCGCCATGTACATGCTGTACGGGCCGATGACAGTACTTACCATCACAGTAGGAAAAGGCGTATATACATTTGCAATGGACAAATCAGGGGAATACAGGATGATGGACGGTCCCTTGAAGATGCCCGAAGGAAAGATCTACGGCAGCGGCGGACTGAACAAAGACTGGACCGAAAAACACAGGGAATTCATCGAATCGATCGAGGCCGAAGGCGGAAAGCTCAGGTACTCGGGATCTTTTGTCGCCGACTTTCACCAGATACTGAAATACGGCGGTATATACTGTTACCCGGCAACAGTTGATAATGAAACAGGCAAACTAAGGCTTGTATTCGAGGCCAATCCAATCGGTTTCATTGCAGAACAGGCAGGAGGGGCAATATCAAACGGACACACAAGCCTTCTTGATGTCAAACCCGAAAAGTCGAATCACAAGACTCCGATATATGTCGGAAGCGGCGGCCTCATAAAAAGACTTGAAAAAATATACAGGGAATAAGCAAAACAGGATTCAGGGGTTATGGAAATTATTAATTACATTACAGCCCCATATAAAGGCAGATGGTTAACAGTATCGTATTGCCCATAAAAAAGGTCTATGCCCTCATCGATTCAAAAATAATCGTTGAAATAAAGGACGAACCGAAGACACTACGCGGCAGGCTTGTTGCAGTCGACGAGCATCTGAACATTCATATGGATCAGGCAAGCGAATACAACGGTGAAGAGAGAGGAAGAAATCTCGGAACACTCGTAATCAGGGGCAGCAATATCCTTACAATTGCACCCGAACTTTAAAATCTATCCAGATGGACTCTATGACAGATATAGAAGAAGAGGCTTTAAAGATAATCCAGTCTAACCCGGAAGGAGTGCTTCAAAGCGAACTCTGGAAACTTCTTGACATTGACAGCCGTAAATGCTCAAGAGTAGTCAAAAAAATAGTTGATTCCGGTAAAATCGACAGGGTCGAATTTAAATCGAATGGTGTAAAGACCTATCTTTTAAAAGCACAGAAAAGCGCTGCGAATCCAGATCTTCTCCTTGCGGGTGGAGAGCTTATCCCATGTATAGGATGTGAGGAAGAGTGCAGCATCGAAGACTGTACATACCTCATGGACTGGATGTACCAGCTTGCAATAGAAGAATTTACAGACGAATAATTATTCTCACATTTTTTAAAATATTTATTTAACACTTTTTTTAAGCTGATGGAAATATTTTATCGGAAGCTTTGAATAAAAAACAGAATTCTTATAAATACCCCTGTCTAAAATGGAATTATTGATTCGACCAGAATATTCCGGGGATGGTACATCCAATAATATCGGCAACATATTTTGTGTTGCAATCACGGTAATACTTGCAGCACTTCTTGCAGTAATGCTAATGAACTTCGGAATTCCCGAATTTCATATACCGGAAGAAGTTCCATGCATCTTTAAGATCCAGAATGTCGTCAGCAAAAGCCCAAAATACGAGAGTCTACTTTACCTGAAAAATATAGGCGATCAGCCTTACGAAAATGACGAGCTTAAATGTGAGATTTATATAAATGACAAACCTTCCGGATGTGTTATTGAGACAATGAACGGATATAAATTCATCTTCACTCAACATAACGGAGTTAAGACCTTAAGTAAAGGTGGATGTAAGGATAAGTACTGGTACCCACGTCAGATAATTAAACTGGATCTTTCAAATTCAAAAATAAAGAAAGGGGATACAATAAAAGTCAATATTATCTGGAAACCTGAAAAAAAAATATTATCCACAGATGAATACTACGTGAATTGACAGCTTGGATATTTTAATCCCGGATCAATTCAAATTACCTGCATATTATGAGAGTCAACCTGAAAAGATACGGTCTTTACCTTATAAGATGGCAGCTTTCAACACCAATTCTTGCAGGAGTCGGAATTCTTCTTGCTTCCATGGGCCAGCTGATAGCAGCGATTGTTGCAAACCTGATAGGCGGTCTGATCTTTTTCTGGGTCGACAGGTTCATCTTCACATCCCGCTCTCTTGCAGCACAATGGGAAGTAAAGGAGAATATCCGGTGCGTAGACTGCGGTAAAATCGCACGAGGGTACAGGCTTGTAAAAACAGGAAAATATGACCGCTCCGAGGATAGGGAACCGGAATTCAGGTGTGAAGAATGCTCAATAAAAAAATCCAGAGAGCTGAAGGATAAAGGATTTAATCACTGAACCGTCGATCTCATTGCCGCTCTTGCAACAATTCCCGCCACCCGTACCGGTTCCGGGATCCTCCCTTCTTTTGTAAATGAATCGCAAACTGCCGATGCAGTTTTAAAATCGACCCCCCACGAACGAAGATATAGATCATATCCGGTCTTAAGAAGGTGCAGCTTCCTTGTTCCAAGTTTTTCATACGCTGCAAGCCTCTTTTCATCGCCGGGAAAATGGTGCCTGATGTCATCCGCAAGACCTTCAGAGTCCTCATATGTAACTCCTATGACAGGGATACCCGTCTCCGAATACAGCCGCCCGGGATCTGCTATATTGAACCATGAGATTACACAGCCCGAAATCATGATGTAATTGATATCCTTCCTCTGAAGTAAATGATAAATGTCAATCATCCCTTCAGTTGCATCCATCCCGCCAATTGTTGAAAACCCGAAAGCCGCCCCGTCTATCACCAGGTCCCTTCTCATCACGACACCTGCCAGAACAGATTTCCTTGCGCCCTGAACAAAGCTCTCGGCGATACCGAGAACGCGAATCCCGGATTTCAAAGTTTTCATGAAAGGACTTATGAATGTGAATTTAAATATAATGTAGCAATGGATATAAACAAGGATGAAGTATGCATATTCATCCCCACTCTTAATGAAGCTCCGACAATAGGAAGTCTTGTCCGCTCTTTTAAGGACCTGGGCTACCGGAATATTCTTGTTATTGACGGCAACAGCAGTGACAAAACTGCAGAAATAGCCCGTGCCGAAGGTGCATCCGCAATCCTCCAAAAAAGAGGGAAAGGAAAAGGGAATGCTATAATAGAGGCTTTAGAATCTATAGAGCAGCCATATGTCCTCATGCTCGACGGGGACGGGACGTATATCCCGGAAGACGCCAAAAAGATGCTTGAACCGCTTTTTGAAGGATATGATCATGTTATCGGGAACAGGCTTGACAGCTTCGAACCGGGTGCACTAAGCAGGATGAATCATTTCGGAAACCAGGTGATAAATTATCTCTTCAAGGTTGCACACGGCACATACCTGTATGATATTCTCTCAGGTTACAGGGCTTTCACTCTCGAATCACTGAAGAACCTCAACCTGAGGGAAGGAGGTTTCGAAATAGAGACCGAAATTTCTGCTGAGATCGTCAGAAATGACCAGAAAATCAAATTTGTGGATATAATATACAAGAAAAGGCCCGGGACAAAGACAAAGCTCAGGCCCTTAAGAGACGGGGGAAAGATCATTGCCGCTGTCTGGAGACTGGCAAAGATCAGCAATCCCATATTCTATTTCGGGGTAATTGGGATAATTATCTCAGTAATCGGGGTTTTTCTCGGAATATATGTAGCATTCGACTGGTTCAAGGGAATAACCCATACCGAAATGACGATTCTTACCGTTCTCCTGATACTGATTGGGTTTCAGATATTCATGTTCGGTGTTATCGCCGATATGCTCGTCTCATTCAACAGGGAATTAAGAATGGAGATTCACAGGCTCCGTCCGCCCAGTCCCCCGAGATAATACAGTATCCTGCAGCTGTGTTCGACTGCGGAAGTAAGGAGATAAGCCTCCTTCAGGTCCTTTCCTTTTGCAAAAGTCCCGTGGCCTTTTGCTATGACAACCGGATTTGAAGCAAGGGATTTCGATACGTTTTCAGCGAGTTCAACAGTGCCCGGTTCGCCTGCAACTACCGGAATTACCGGACAAAGCATCTTTCCCTCGCTGTCTTCCGGGATGATCTCATCAAAGATCACAGATGCAGCTATAGAGAAAGGCGGGTGTGCATGGACAACGGCACCGGCATCAGAATTCAGGTATGTGCCATGATGAACCTTCCATTCGCTGGAGGCTCCCTCTTCAGGGACACCATCAATTGTGACGAATTTCAGATTGTCCTCTTCATCAAGGAACGAGCCGTTTGAAGTTATAAGAAAACCCCCTTCTGTGCGGACGCTCATATTCCCAAAATTGCCTGCTAAAAGATCTTCGCTGAAGAGACGCCTCCCGATTAGTCCAAATTCATTACTATACATTCATCACACCTCTTTTTTATACAGAAATCCTTTGCATATTCAACAAACCAGCCATGACAATCCTGGTATCTTTCAACTGATAAAGGAAGGACATCTTCAAACAGCGCTTTCAGCTTTTCCTTTTTTGCTGAAATACCGGCACATCCGGTTATGCGCTCGGTATATGAGTCAATTACATAGCTCGGCATATTAAGCCCGTAACACAGGATGCTGTCTGCAGTCTCCGCACCAACTCCTTTCACCTGTAAAAGATCTCTCCTCAGCTCACCCACCGGAATCTTACGCAGTGCATCAATCCCTCCTTTGTTATCTACAAACATGGATAGTTCTATCAGCCGCTCTGTTTTAACCCTGTAATACCCCGTACACCGGACCGCATCCATAATCATCTCCTTATCAGCCTTCATGATATCTTCAAGTGTTTTTATTCCGGCCGATTCAAGGTTCAAAAGAGCTTTTTCTACATTGCTCCACCGTGTCTGCTGTGTAAGGATCGCCCCGATCATTACCTGATCGGCATCCCCGGGCCACCATCCGGCAGAACCGTATATTCTTTCCAGAGAGATAATTATACTGTTTAAAATTATTTTTGGTGGATTTTCAGAATCCATTTTTTCAATTAATCGATAAGAGATTTCAACAGACTTTCCAGTGTCTCCGCCGGAGTGACACCTTCAAGACGGTGCTCGATCTTCCCGGATTTTTCTATTACAAGTGTCGGAACAACCTGAATACCGTATTTTGTTGCAATATCCATATTTTGATCAACATCGACCTTCTGTATATCTATAGAATCGCCCATCTTCTCTTTTAACTGCTCAAGGATAGGGGTCTGCATCCTGCACGGGCCGCACCAGTCGGCATAAAAATCTATTAAAACGGGTTTTGACATTATACATCAATCCTCTGATAGAGAAAAGGTCAACTAAAATTATAAATTTTATCCTTTGTCAAAAAGAAAAACGGTTTAAAAAATTATTTTGAAGGCTTTTTTGAAAGAATTGCCATGATAATTTTACCATATGCAGGCCGGGTGAAAATAACCCCGATCAATACTCCAAGAATGGTGATTATTGCAAACCCTTTCAGAGTCGAGAGATCCATGAGAGCAAGCGGAAGCATTGCAAATATGGTTGTAGATGCCGCGACAGTGATTATTCCAAGAGCGCGCTTTAACCTCTTGAGATAAAGATTGGGGGACGGCACCCTGCCTTCATGCAGAACTTCATCCGTAATAACTACGAGCTGATCGATTCCGGTTCCGATAACCGCGATAAGTCCTGCGATACTCGCAAGATCAAGCTGCTGGATATAGCGTGCTATCCCGAGAAGGATAATTATCTCCGCAAGATTGGTAAGTACCATCGGAACTACAATCGAAGGTTCCCTGTACCTGAAATATACCATACCTGCGACTGCCAGAAGTCCGATTACCGCGGCAATGATACATACTGTTTTGATAAAGTCGCCACGTTCTGCCGTGACTGAACTTGATCCTGCAATCTCAACATCAACCGGCAGTGCTCCGGCACGAAGATGAATTTCAAGAACTTCAGCCTCATTATAACCTTCCTCGCCATAGCCGGTCGAGGCCTTGAGATCGTTCACAGGGCCTCTCGCCATCTTTGTTGCCAGATCTGTAGAAAGAGGAGCGCTGTAGACCTCTTCACCGTCCAGCAGCATTACAAGATGGTGTGCAGTGGGATCCGCTATCGCCCCGTACTCCATGCATGAGTCTCTAAGCGCCGCGGCACCCTCAGGACTCAGGGTAAAGGCCACACCCCAGTAATTATTGACCTGCGAAGGATTGTCGACACTTGTTACCGCATCTCCAAAGAGGACATGCTCGGTCTCGTCTCCGGAAGTGACAATCCTGATCTCGAACTTACCCTGTGAACTGACAATCTCCTGGGCGGTATTTATATCAGTTCCGGCAAGCTCCACACGAATATACTTAGTTACATCGTTCAGACCTGTCAGGGTATTTATCTTGACATCCTTCGTCCCAAGATTGTTGACCTTATCCTCAAGGATGCCCTTGACCGTATCTGCAGTATCTTTTGAGATCCCCTGCTCATAGGTGACAAGTTTTGCACCCATTCCCGCAAGTACCTCTTCAAGCTCATCCTTTGAGAAATATTTCCTTATTTCAACAGAATTCTGTGATACAGGAATAACTTCGGCATCGAGCTTTCCGGATAGTTCCGAAATGAACCCGGACTGGGACATATCGGATTGATAAGTGATGACCTCGGACTGGAAAGACAACTGGATCCATGATCCGCCCACAAGGTCCAGTCCAAGCTGGACATTTCCGCCGATACCTTTGTCAAGAGCCGGGGGAAGTGCATATATACTCAAAAACGAGAGAATGACCAGAACAAGTACGATTAAGACCTGCCAGTCTGAAAAGATCTTTCCAAGTGTACCTTTTTCTTCAGCCATTATCTTCCACCCCTGCCAAGATACCATTTCAGTAATCCTGCATTCAGCATCCAGGTGTTCATCATATCGACAACAAGGCCAATAAGCAGAACAGCTGCTATGTCCCTAATCAGGAATACCTGACCCAGGGAGAATACGATAAACATCACAAGGACTGCGGTCAGCGTCGTCGTTGTCATGATTATGCCTGTCCTGAAGGCTCCCGAGAATTTCTCATCCATTTTCCCCTGCCTCTTCAACAGGCGGGTCGTGAGAAGAATATCACTGTCAACAGAATAACCGATGAGCATCAACAGTGCGGCAGTTGTACCCAGGGAAAGAGTTATCCCGAATATATCCATGAAGGCAGCAGTAATGACAATGTCCGAGAATGCGGAAACTACGACCGCAACAGACGGAACAAATGTCCTGAAGGCGACAAAGACAACTATTGCCATCAATACAAATGCAAACAGAAGTGCCCAGAGAGCCTGTGACTGAAGCGTCTTTCCGAATGTCTCTCCCATCTGATAGATCGTAGCATCAGGATACCTGTCCATTACATGTTCTGTCAGATCCATAAAACTGTCACCATCAAGATAATCGAAGACCAGATACCCGGCACCGAAATCGCTTGCTGACGTTCTTAATGGATAATCAGCAAAATAACCCTCTATTTCAGAGACAGAATCAGATGTAGATACTGTCACTGAAACACCCCCTGCGAAATCTATCCCGGGTTCAACAGGCATCCCGGTGGAGATGGTGTTGAACGCAAGGAAGATAACAGACAGGATTAGCAAACCCAGTGGCAGTGCAACCATCTGCTTTGGTTCATATTTATTAATATCATAGGTAAATTTACCCATACCTAAAATTTGTCGATGAAATTCATTAAAGGATTTGGTCTGCCACGGAAAAACCCGCGCATCAAATAATAATTATTCACTTATAAAGCGCTCAAATATAATTCATTTTCATTTTTATCCAGACACCCGAAGAAAAAATAAAAAATATAGGATATCTGGCAGAATGATTGTTTATCATTGATTTTCAGCACATAAAAATGCCTTTAAAAAAACATTAATGCGAAACGTATGAAGAAAATTATAAATAGAATTCAAATTAATCAATTCATCATGAGATCAGCGGCTGATCTAAAGAAAGAAATAGAAATGCGTCTCAAAAATTACCTTTCGAGAGACAAAAACGGCATTCGCCGGGAGCTGCTGAAGATATTCGTCAGGGCAAAGTCCCTGACAGTGGCCGAGACGCATAAAAAATTAAAGGAAAAGTTTTCAGTTACTTACCAGTCAGTTGCCTCAATGGTGGGAACCATCGCATCAAGGATCGGCATCTTTCATATAATCAAAGAAAAAGACAACGACCAGACAAGGTACGAATTAAAAGAACAGTATGCAGATTTGGTCGCGCGACTGGTAGTGCCGGCATAGATCAAATCAGGCAAAAATTATTTCATTATTTTTCACCAATAATCTGGAGAATGGAATATCAGCAATATCCGTCAAAGACCATCAGGGTCACAGACGAAGTAAGACAATATATTCTGGATAAAAAAAAGAATTTCAGGATCTGCACCTCCTGCGGAGGTCCCATTCTTCTGTCAACCAGCGTAAAACCCCCTAAATCATCAGATATTGAGATCTATGTCGATGATTACATCATATATGTTTCAATGTACCAGGCGCGTTTCATGGATTCGATCAATATGGATATGATCCCGCAGTACTGCGATTTTTTTTAATACAAAACCCCACATTTATATCAAAATGCCATTCGAAGAACTGAACCACACGGCAGACTATCTTTTCAGGTGCTCCGGAAGCACGATCGAGGAATTATTCACATCTGCTGCAATGGCAATGTTTTCCCTCATGTTTGACGAACGGGAACAGGACTCGGAAAAAAAAGAGATCCGTCTCGAGTCAGACGACTATGAAACCCTGCTTTACGATCTCTTATCAGAACTGCTCTTTCTCTCGGAGGTCGAAAGAGTTGTTTTTTCAGATATCGATATAAAGATACACGATCACTCTCTTGAAGCTGTTGCGTCAGGGGAGGAATTCAGTATGGAAAAGCATAGCGGCGGGACTGAGATCAAAGGTATTTCCAGATACGGGATGGATATTGCAAAAAATGACGGGGATTACCGGGTGGACATAATCTTCGATGTATAATGGTGGTGGATATGCTCGATAAATTCATTAAAATATCAGACACTGAATGGGAAGTCGGCAAAGGCTACGTTGAGAATATGGCTGTTCCCGGAAGGATCTTTTTATCCGAAAGTCTTGGCAGGAGCCTTGAGGAAGGTGCGGTTAAGCAGCTCGCCAATGTTGCTACACTTCCCGGCATCGTGAAATACTCGCTTGGAATGCCGGATATTCACTGGGGCTACGGATTTCCGATAGGCGGTGTGGGAGCCTTCGATATCGAAGATGGAATAATCTCACCGGGGGGTGTGGGATTCGACATCAACTGCGGAGTCAGGCTGATAGCGACTCCACTCCAAAAGGAAGATTTTACCGGCATCAAGAGACTGATCAACACACTCTTCTCAACTGTTCCGACAGGTGTCGGAAATGTTGCCCCTAAAAAATTATCCGACAGCGAGCTGGAGGATATTATGAGAGAAGGAGCGTCATGGGCTGTAAAAGAAGGGTACGGGATGCCGGATGATGTGAATTCATGTGAAGAGAACGGGATGATGAAAGAGGCGGATACGGAGTTTGTCAGTACAAAGGCCAGGCAGCGCGGCAAACCCCAGTGCGGCACCCTGGGCTCGGGCAACCATTTCCTGGAGGTCCAGTACGCAGCTGAAATATTCGATGAAGAAGCCTCAAAAAAATTCGGGATCGAAAAAGACCAGATCTGTTTTATGATCCATTGCGGTTCAAGAGGCCTCGGCCACCAGGTCTGCACGGATCATCTCGGAGATATCGAGAAAGCAACAAAGAAGTACGCTATAAATATACCCGACAGGCAGTTGGCATGCGCTCCTGTAAACAGTCCGGAGGGAGAGGCGTACTTAGGGGCTATGGCGGCCTCGGCAAATTATGCATGGGCCAACAGGCAGATGATAACACACATGGTAAGGGAAGTCATCGAGAGGGATTTTGGCGTAGACTACAATGAGATGAAACTGGTCTATGATGTAACTCATAATGTCGCCAAATTCGAAAGCCACGTGGTCGATGGAAAAAAGAGGGAGCTCTGCGTCCACCGGAAGGGTGCGACCCGTGCATTCGGCCCCGGTTCCCCGGAACTGCCGCAATACCTCCGTGATACAGGGCAGCCTGTAATCATTCCGGGCAGTATGGGGACATCGTCATATCTCCTGAAAGGAACAGAGACCGCCATGGAAAAAACATTCGGCAGCACATGCCACGGGGCAGGAAGACTGGCTTCGAGATCAAGCGCGAAGAAGAGCCACAGCGGATCGGATATCAGGCAGGATCTTTTAGAAAAGGGTATCTTTGTCAGGGCAACCAGCAACAAGGTTATCGCTGAAGAGGCCCCGGATGTTTATAAACCCAGCAGCGAAGTTGTGGATATTGTTCACAGGGCCGGCCTGTCTATGAAGGTTGCAAGACTTGAGCCTTTGGGAGTGATCAAGGGATGATAAAGAAAGCAGGAATAATATGGGACAGCGACTGTTACATCAGCAAATATATCTGCGACAACGACATCATCGGTGAAATTGTCACTCCCCAGATGCTTGCAACACCCTTTTACAAGGGCAGTCTTATTGCAATAATAGTGCCGACAGGATTCGGGAATCCCGCGTACTCCGGACTTATGCCCGCACTTAAAGCGACCTCATCAAGGATCAGGAAGTTTGTGGAGAAGGGGGGGCGTGCAATGATCTTTGGAGCAATGTCTGAAAATGACGGCTGTTATGACTGGCTTCCTTTTAAAGTAGAGTATTCGCATGAATACTTCAATTCACCCGTAATAACGGATAAGGACTCTGATTATTGCGATATCGTAAGAGACTTCAATGAAGAGAGTATCGAATGCGACGGTTTCTTTCCTGAATTCGAAGGTGAATGTATTGTAAAAACCGCGGAAGGCAGATGTATCATGATTGAAAAGAGATTTGGCAGGGGCTGCTTTATAATCACCTCCATACATGAACTGCCTTCACGGGATTTTCTGGACAGGATCTGTTCGGGAGATTCGGAAATTATATTTTAATAATAAAAAGGTACACAATACACAGGTGATCTGATGGGAGATTATATCATCTCGGCCGACTCCAAATCCGCCGATTTCAAACCCCTTGCAATGACGATCAATGCAATGGTAAAAATGCCCGTTACTGCAAGATCAAGGAACTGCAGAGGAGTATGTATAGAGGGAGGAAAAGTTGTCGACGATGACTACAGCGGCCCTGTTCTTGAAGATGCAATCAAAAAGAACGAGACCCTTGGCGTCACTCCGAAAGAAGGCAGATTCAAAGGAGTGCCGGTGATTGTAGCACCGATAAAAGATGAAGATGGAAATTCTATCGGTGCCATCGGGATCGTTGATTTTACAGGAGTCTTTGATCTCGCCACTCTCATGGAACACCAGTCGGAGATAATCAGACAGGTCTGCGGAACGGACCCCTGCCCGCTTCCGGGTGAATCGATAGAGTCGAAAAGGTAATTTCATGAATGAAACTTCCGAAAAGATACTGAAAATTCTGGAGGAACATGACGGCCCCATCTCCGGGGAAAAGATCAGCGAAATAACCGGAGTTACAAGGTCTGCGGTCTGGAAAAATATAAATGAGCTGAAAGAGCTTGGCTACTCTATTGATTCCTCCAGGTCAAAGGGGTATGAACTGAAAACCGTTACCACAAAGCTGCTCCCCCATGAAATAAAAAAGCACCTCAAAACTGAATTTATAGGAAAGGACATCCGTTACTTTAAGAATACTCCTTCCACGACATGGGTAGCAAAAGACCTGTGTTCAAAGGAGGACGCAGAACATTTCAACGGGACGGTCCTTATCGCCGAAGAGCAGACAGGAGGAGTCGGAAGGCTCGGCCGTGCCTGGTTCTCACCTTCAGGAGGTATCTGGACTACAATAATCCTGAAACCAACAATTCCAATCGACAAACTGTTCTTTGTCACAATGTCAGCATCGATTGCAGTTGCAAGGACGATAAGGAGGATGTATGATATCGGTGCCCTGATAAAATGGCCGAATGACATCTACATCGGTGACAAGAAAGTGTCCGGGATACTTCTTGAACTCGCTGCGGAGGCCGATCAGGTGCATTATTGTCTTTTAGGAGTAGGAATTGATGCGAATATAAAACCCGAAGACCTCCAGTCATCCCTCCAGACCCCGATAACATCTCTCAACATCGAGATAGGACATGATATCGACAGGGCGAAATTCCTGGCTGAGATGCTTGGCGAATTTGAGAGAAGATACAAACTGGTCGAAGACGGGGAGTATAAGGCAATCTCAAGGGAGTGGAAAAGCCTGTCACTCACACTTGAAAAGAGAGTCAGGATTACGACACCGCGCCGTACATTCGAAGGCGAGGCCATCGACCTCGACGAATACGGTGCTCTCATTGTAAAGAAAGACAACGGAAAGATCGAGCGTGTTCTCTCAGGAGACTGCACTCCGATTTGATTTTTTTTGTACATATTCAAAAAAATAAATGTCTTAAAGGGAGGGGGAAAATCCCCCTCCCTATTACCCTCCCCCTGATCGCGATAAGTCGCGGGAGGGATGGACAAGTTTTCCCTACCGAAGGGCTATCGCCCTTTCGAAACCTAGGGCGACCTCCGGTCACCGGTTGCTTCTTCTAAATCAGGTCTCTCTCCCGGTTGAGGCCACCCGTATGGGTGGCGTCCAGACCGGGTTATCGCGATTGCGAAAGTTTGCGTAGCAAACTGAGCACCGGGCTGCCCCGGAGGGGCTTATGCCCGTATACATTAAAAATCGATTGAAATTCGGATTCTCACAAAAATAATAAATTATCAGAGAACACACCTTTTTGTCAACTTGAATTTCAATAAAGGTTGACAAACATGTACGGCGATGAAGATAGGACAAAACTGATTACCTACACCGGGATTTTTATTGCATTATTCGCGGTCGGAAGCTACATCACAATACCAATGATACCCGTACCTTTCACTCTCCAGACACTATTCATTCTTCTTTGCGGTGCGGTGATGAAAAAAAGGGCACTGATTCCGGTGCTGCTGTACATTGTTCTCGGGACAATGGGGCTTCCCGTATTTCACCAGTTTACAGCAGGACCAGGGGTGCTCCTCGGACCTACAGGGGGGTACATCTTCGGATTCGTTATCGCAGCGGTCATTGTGGGATATCTCTATGAATTCCCGAATAAATTCACCAGAATCGGATGCTTATTTGCAGGCTCTTTTATTATCCTTTTCTCCGGGGTGCTATGGCTCTACATATCGACTCCAATGGAGCTGGCGGAATCTTTCCTGCTCGGAATGGTCCCGTTCATTCCCAGTGCCTGCGTTAAATCTGCTGCTGCGTACCTGATAGCAGAGAGGGTCAATGATAGAATTAAATAATCTGGTCTACAGGGATCTCAAAATCCCGGAACTGAAAATTCCCGAAGGCCTTTGTGCAATATTCGGTCCCAACGGCTCGGGGAAGAGCACCCTCCTGCAGCTCCTTGCAGGGATGGAACTGCCTGAAAGAGGAACGGTTCTCATTGACGGATCTTCTCCCAGAGATATCGAATGCGGATATCTTTCCGAATTTCCCGACAAAAACATCATCTTTGAAAGAGTTGAAGACGAGATTTCATCCCCCCTGAAATTCAGGCATACGGACTGCACTGAAACAAGAGAAATCCTCAGCCATATCACAGAAAAACTCGGTATAACCCGACTGTCAGGTAAAAAAATCATGAAACTCTCAGGAGGTGAAAAAGTACTTGTCGCACTTGCAACCGCGATCTCGGCAAAACCCGATCTCCTGGTACTGGATGAAGCCGACTCGCACCTTGATTCACTGACCGCAGAAGAGATCTTCGATATAGTCAGGGATCTTCAGATCCAGCACGTCGTATTCTGCACCCAGAACATGGAGAGAGTGAGAGATATTGCCGGTTTTGCAATATACATGGAACATTGCAGGATTGCCATATCGGGAGATACCCCCTATGTACTTGAAAAACTCAGGGGAACCTGTTTTCATCCCGGCAATGCGGAGCAGTAGATGAATATCTCATGTAATGATCTCAGATTCTCAAGGGAAGAATTCACCCTGAGCGCCGATGCCCGGTTTAACGAAGGGCTCCATATAATCACGGGAAGAATAGGAAGCGGGAAATCGACCCTGGCCTCGATTCTTGCAGGCGTTCAAAAACCCGACAAAGGGACTGTCACCATGGAAGAGATCAGTTCATGGACATTCTCAATGCAGTTCCCCGAATATCACCTCACACACATGAAACTGGGGCAGGAGATAGAATCATGGGATCTGGATTTTGAAAGCGTTACAAAGGCAGCCGGACTGCCATATGCAGAGAACAGGGATCCAATGACCCTCTCGCGTGGAGAATTAAAGAGGCTCCATCTTGCCTGTATACTGCAAAAAAAATACGACCTCGTGATATTTGACGAACCGTTCAGCTCACTCGACTGTATATGGAAGAGAAAATTCAGTGATACGCTCAATGAGATACACGGAGGGATCAGGATAATCTTCACGCACGAATCAAAATTCCTGCCGGACTATGCCCATCTATGGAACATTTCCGAAGGCATACTCTCAAAGATCAGCTGATAATTATCCGGGAGGTATGATATGAAAGATCCAAGAACAAGAACGGCATCGATGATACTGCTTTCATGTGCGGCGTTTGCCTGCATGGAATCGGCACTTGCTTCCATGCTCTGGATACTGGTATTTTCAGAGAGAAAATTCAGGGTGCCTTCGATTCCCGCTTTTCTCGGCCTCTTCATAATGATCAGCATAATCTCGGTTGTATCATGGAATGCTGATTCGGGGGGACTGTCATATTTTGTCAGGATGGTCGCATTGATCTTTATAGCCGTCTGGGCCTACTCGGAGATCAAACCCGGAGAGATCCTTGATACACTTGTATGGCTGCTCGGGGAAAAGACAGGTTTTGAGCTCGGGCTAACGGCAGAGATGGCGATGACGGAAATAAGGAGAATCCCCGATGATTTCAGGATGGCGCGTACTGCAACCGGTTTTAAAGGGAAAAAAATGAAAGCATGGGACTACGTCCCTGTCCTTGGAAATATCCTTATTATTACATTGAGAAGGGCAGAGGAGCATGGAAAAGTTCTCGCAGGAAGGGGTTATATCTGCGGCGGGACGCACGGCTATAAATTCAATACAGCCAAAAAAGACACTTTTGGACTGTTTTTTGCATTTGCAGCATCATTTATTGTTTTTACACCCTTCGTGAAATATTTATAGTTACATGATAAATTTATTAGAGACTGAACAAATATAATCCAATCCTGGCTCCTTGGAGGAAATTTATGAGTGTTGCCAATACTGTAAAAATAACAGATACTACCCTCAGGGATGCACATCAATCCTTAATCGCTACCAGGCTCAGAACCGAGGATATGATCCCTGTTGCAAGAGAATTAGATAAAATAGGTTTTTTTTCGGTTGAGGCCTGGGGCGGAGCTACTTTTGACAGCTGCATAAGATACTTAAACGACGATCCCTGGCAGAGGCTTCGTGATATAAAAGCCGAGATGAAAAATACAAAAGTCCAGATGCTTCTTCGCGGCCAGAACCTCGTAGGGTACAAGCACTACCCCGACGATGTCGTAGAAAAATTCATAGAAGCCGCGGGAAGAAACGGGATCGACGTATTCAGGGTATTCGATGCATTGAACGACATCAGGAACATGGACAAATCCATGAAGGTCGTAAAAGATATCGGTGCACACCTCCAGGGAACAATAAGCTATACTACAAGCCCGGTTCATTCTAACGTCCTGTTTATAGAACTTGCAGAGGAACTGTATTCAAAGGGAAGCGATTCCATATGCATCAAGGATATGGCGGGACTGATAATGCCCAAAGATGCCGCGGATTTGATATCGGGCATAAAAGAGAGAATAGACATCCCTATAAATCTTCATTCCCATTCGACCAGCGGAATAGCCCCTATGAGCTACCAGGCGGCAATAGAGGCAGGAGTGGATATACTTGATACGGCGATGTCGCCTTTTGCGATGGGCACGTCCCAGCCTGCAACCGAGAGCGTGGTCGCGAGCCTTATCGGAACTCCAGGGGATACGGGAATCGACCTGATGAAGCTCAGGGATGCAAAGAACAAATGCCTTGCGCTAAGAGATAAATACGCAGCGCTGATTGACCCTATATCCGAGAGAACAGACAGCGATGTCCTGATATACCAGCTCCCGGGAGGAATGATCTCGAACCTGGTCTCCCAGCTAAAAGAACAGGACGCCCTCGACAAGCTCGAAGCTGTTCATAACGAAATCCCGAAAGTCCGGGAGGACCTGGGCTATCCCCCGCTTGTAACCCCCACAAGCCAGATTGTAGGTACACAGGCGGTACTGAACGTCCTCATGGGAGGAGAGAGATATTCACAGGTTACTCAGGAGGTAAAGGATTATGTCCGGGGCCTCTACGGCAGACCTCCGGGAACAATCCCCGACGAGATCCGTGAAAAAATTATCGATGGCGAAAAACTCTTTGAGGGAAGGCCTGCCGATCTTCTTGAGCCCATATACGGTAAGATGGCCGAAGAGGCCAGGGAAGACGGCCTCGTAAAGAAGGACGAAGACATCCTGACTTACATTCTTTATCCCGCCATTGCCCCCTCATTCCTGAAGGGAGACAGGCAGCCGGAGCCTATCCCGACATTCTCGCAGTCAAAGAAACAGGATGCGGGAACAATCCCCAGTTTCATGGAGGTCGAAGTCGACGGCGAGGTATTTGCAGTCAGGATCCTCTCTGTCGAGGGCAGCGAGGTTTCATCGGCAGCCTCAATAGGGGAGAAGAAAATTCCACGAAGCATCAAAGGCGGCGTAAAGAGCAATATGCAGGGTATGGTGTTAAAAGTCGAGACCTGCATCGGCTCCCAGGTAAAGGCCGGAGATACGCTCGTCGTCCTTGAAGCCATGAAGATGGAGAACCCGATTAAATCGACAAAGGACGGAAAGGTAACACAGGTCTTTGTCGATGCAGGCGACACGGTGCAGAGCGGAGACGTTTTGCTGGTGGTTGAATGAAATATTTCAATAAAGTCCTTATTGCCAACAGGGGCGAGATCGCCATAAGAGTAATGCGTGGCTGCAGGGAGCTTGGTATAGAGACCGTTGCAGTCTATTCCGAACCCGATAAAAACGCACTCCATGTCAAATACGCCGATGAAGCATATCTTCTCGGAAAAGCACCACCGAAAGAGAGCTACCTCAACATGGACAGGATCCTGAAAGTCGCAAAGAGTTCAGGAGCGGAGGCAGTTCACCCGGGATATGGATTTTTAGCTGAAAATTCAGGGTTTGCAAAATACTGCGAAGAAGAAGGTTTAGCCTTTATCGGACCATCGTGGAAATCGATCGAGGCCATGGGATCCAAGCTCGGCTCAAAACATATGATGGAGAAAGCCGGCGTTCCTGTCCTGCCGTATACTCCCGACGGCGTTAAGGATATCACTGAAGCAAAAAGAATTGCCAAAGAGATAGGTTATCCTGTAATCGTCAAGGCAAGCGCCGGCGGCGGCGGAATTGGAATGCAGATCGTCGAGGACGAGGACGGTCTTGAAAATGCAATAGAAGCAGGAATGAGGATCGCCGAATCGGCATTTGGGGATGCGACTGTTTTTATCGAAAAATACCTGGTAAAACCCCGTCATATCGAATTCCAGGTTCTTTGCGACACTCATGGAAACAGGGTCCACCTCTTTGACAGGGAATGCTCTATACAGAGAAGGCACCAGAAACTCGTGGAGGAAGCGCCCTGCCCTATAATGACCGACGAACTGCGTGAAAGAATGTCCGATTCCGCGTTAAAGGTCGCTGAAGCCTCGGGATACTATAACGCAGGCACGGTCGAATTCCTGTACAGCGGTGGGGATTACTATTTCATGGAGATGAACACGCGTCTCCAGGTGGAGCACACCGTTACCGAGATGATAACAGGAATAGATCTCGTCAAGCAGCAGATACGAATCGCAGCAGGGGAGGAGCTCCTGCATTCACAGGACGACATACAAATGAATGGCCATGCCATCGAATGCCGTATAAATGCCGAAGATCCTCTAAATAATTTTGCCGCGGACCCGGGGAAGATAGTACGTTACAGGTCTCCCGGAGGTCCAGGAATCAGGGTCGATTCGGGAATCCACATGGGCTATTCGATTCCCCCGATGTACGACTCGATGATATCCAAGCTCTGTTCGTGGGGAAGCGACAGACAGGAATCGATCGAAAGAATGAGGAGGGCAATCTACGAATATGTCATCCTCGGGGTCAAGACGACACTGCCTCTCCATCACGCGATAATGAACAACAGCCACTTTATCAGCGGGAATACGCATACCCACTTCCTCCAGGAAGAGCACATAAAGAGCAGCCTTGCAAGGTACCTGAGGGAAGAGGAGACAAGAATGCAGAACCTTGCCGAATCCCTAAGGGGCGGAAAGGAGGCAGCTGCAATTTCTGCGGCTGTAAATGTTTATATCCAGCAGATGAGTAAAAACCAGTAAACCATAATCTTTTTTTTAAATACGGGGGATGTAGTACTCATGAAGAAGATACTTCTCCACGCAAGGCATGAGGACTATAAGAAACTCAAACCGGTGCTGGAGGATCTCTATCATATAGACATTAATGAAAAGGATTTTGTCCAGGTAAAAATATTTGCACCTGACTCGGAACTCGATGAGATCATTACGAAGATAAGGGAGCCAATCGATCTGCGGTTCAAGGAGACTCTTATCGAAGTTTCATCCCCGGATTTCATAATATCCTCGACCCTGACAAGGGCTGAAAGCACTGCAAAAAAATCGGAGAAGACCCCTGTCGAAGAGCTTCTCAGTTCGGCAAGAAACTACAGTTCAATAGATTACTGGATACTTCTTCTAACAACTATCGCAGGACTTATAGCACTTACAGGCCTCTTTTTGAACAATGTTGCAATTATCATCGGGGCTATGCTCCTTGCACCAATTCTCGGGCCGATACACTCCTTTGCAATCTATGCGGCAACAGGAAGATCAAAAGATGCAGTAAAGAGCATACTCGTTCTCTTTGCATATCTCGGTGCCGTCTACCTGGTCTCGATAATTGCCACATATATTCTGCATATGCTGAAGATATCAATGCCCGGAATCCTTTCTTCGCTTATACTTACCCAGGAGATTTTGATAAGGACGACGACGAGTCCCATATACATATTTATGGCAATAATGCTCGGGATTGCAACCATAATTGCACTTACAAAAGGATTTTCGGAGTCGATCGCAGGGGTTGCGGTTGCGGCAGCCCTTCTCCCGCCGACGGTGGTTGCCGGCATCTCGATTGTCATGATCCCCGAGGCGATCATCGCATCGATACTGCTGACGCTGGACAATGTAATCGGGCTTATTGCAGGAGCAATGATAGGAACGCTGATTGTAGGGGTTGCCCCAAGGAACGGGTCGGAGGTTCGTGTCGCAAAAAAATTCATCAGGAGGACGATCGCCCTCATCATATTCTTTATTGCTGTACTGACGGCCACGTCCCTGGCCTTCTGATTCAGGGATACAACTCTTTTATTACCTCTGCAAGAACGCTGATACCGTACCTTATCTCATCGTCATCTGAATTGGAAAAATTAAGCCTTGCGGTCCTGTTCCCGTCTCCATTGACGTAGAAGGGAGTTCCCGGGAGTATTACCACATCCCTTCCGGATGCCTTTTCAAATATCTCCATCGAGGACATATTGTCAGGGAACCGGAGCCAGACAAACATTCCGCCTTCGGGCCGGGTGAAACTTATCTCCGGGGGCAGCTCGGCCTCGATCGCCTTTATCATAGTATCGGCCCTGTGTTTGTACTCCGAGTTTATCTTTTTGATATGAGCATCGATATCATTGTCCTCAAGATATTTGTATAGGATCCTCTGGCTGAGATAATTCGAATGGAGATCGGATGCCTGTTTTGCGGTTATCACTTTTTCAAGGATCTCTTTATCGGCGCATATCCACCCGAGTCTCATTCCCGGCGAGAATATCTTCGAGAAAGATCCGGTCATCACGCCAAGTTCAGGCATGTAATACTTGACCGGTTTTATCGCCTTTCCGTCAAAACGAAGTTCACCGTATGCATCGTCCTCAATGAAGGGAACATCAGCTCCGGATAATATCTCCGCAACCTCCCTTCTCTTTTCGTCCGAGTATGATATGCCGGTCGGATTCTGGGAGTTGGGTATTCCGTAGAAGAAGGCGGGAGTCTCTTCGGCCAGTATCTCAGAAAGGATTTCCGTATCGGGCCCGTCGTCTTCCAGCGGGACGGAGAAAAATTCCGGCTCGAACATCGAGAAGGCCTGAATCGCCCCAAGATATCCGGGCTTCTCCATCAGCACCGCATCGCCCTTGTCGATGAACACCTTGCCTGCGAGATCAAGGCACTGCTGCGAGCCGTTCGTTACCAGGATCTCGTCCGCGCTGACGTCGAGCCCGTATCTTTTATTGTATCTTTCTGCGATGTATTCGCGCAGGGGCGGGTAGCCTTCGGTCGTCGAGTACTGGAGAGCGCATCTTCCGTCGCTCTTTATGACTTTGGATGCGGCCTTTTCGATCCCTTCCGTATCGATGAGCGAGGGATTGGGCAGTCCTCCGGCGAAGGAGATTATATCGGGATTCTGGGTAACCTTCAGGATCTCGCGGATAAAGGATTTCGGGGTGTTTTGAATCCTCCTGGAGAATGAAAATTTCATTGATAATATAATCGCTTTTTTAAGAGAAAAATCAGCCTGATGATCCCCGGTGTATAATCCTGCCAGAACTCATCAGATATCCCTGCAAATCAATTTAAAAAGGCAGAATAGTTATATGAAAAGCCAAAATGTCTTAGATGGGATTTATAATGAAAAGAGATTTCCGGCAGGTTGTAGATCCGGCAACCATGAAGACGAACTCTGAAAAACTTTTAGAATCCGATCCTGTGATCGAATTAGGGTACAGCAGTATAAACGGCATTTTCGTGGTGAAGCGCGGATATACGGCCTGGGAAAGATATTATAACGGCTATGGCCCGGATGATGCGCATCATGTGGCATCTGTTACAAAAAGCGTAATATCCGCCCTCATCGGTATTGCCATAGATGAAGGATATATCAAAAATACTGACCAGAAAGTGCTGGATTTTTTTCCTGAATATATTCCAGGTGCTGCTGACAGGAAGAAAAAGGAGATTACCTTACGCCACCTTCTTACCATGACAGCCCCTTATCCGTTTGATGAGTGGAACGAACCACTGGATAAGTTATGCATGCAGGCCGACTGGGTAAAGTATATCCTGGATATGCTGGGCCAAAAAGGAAATATCGGAGATTTTAAGTATTCAACAGGAGGAGCACACCTTCTTTCAGCCGTAATCACCCGCAGCACAGGGATGAGTGCACGGGAATTTGCCAATGAACGCCTGTTTAAACCCACCGGAATAAAAGAGATCCCGGATTACGAAATGAAATCATTTGGTTTCGACGATTTATTCGGGAAAAACGTGAAAGGATGGGTTAAGGACCCGGATAATAATTCAACAGGAGGATGGGGACTTACTCTTACTCCCCGCGATATGGCACGTTTTGGATTATTATACCTGAATCATGGCATTTGGGATGGCAAACGGATTATTCCGGAGGAATGGATCGATGAGTCCACATCTCCGCATTCCGGGACACTAATTGGCGGGTCCGTATTAAGATACGGCTATCTGTGGTGGCTTGAAGAAGAGGACGGATTTTTTGCATATTCAGCACTGGGCGACGGCGGGAATGTCATCTGCTGCATCCCTGAAAAAGATCTGGTCGTAGCTGTTGCATCGAAATTTACGACTGATCCTCCCGACATAAAGACACTGATTAAAGATTATATCATCCCCGCTGTAGCAGACTAAAAAAAATCTCAAACCGAATCTCCGGTGGTCATATCATAAGGTTTAATAGCGTATCCGTCCTTTTTATTATGCACTTTGTGTGCGAATAACCGACGAAAAAACAATTCACAAGCTGTCGTGGCCTAGTCGGTTAGGGCGCCAGACTCATAGGGTTTTAAGTCAACACATTTCGGGGCGCTTGGTATCTGAGATATCTGGAGGCCGTGGGTTCGGATCCCACCGACAGCATTGATTTTTTTGACTTTCTTTTAATAGATTCCATTACGTACCAAAGAACTATGCATTACTTTCACTCTCCCCCTTTGGTTTCTGAATAGATCCTCTCTAAATGTATTTTTGATTTATAGGGAGGAGACATGCATTTATAGTAAAAACAGAAAACGTTTTGTAAAGAATTAAGGAGGATAGAGAAATATATAATAGGTTAATACTAATACCCCTGCATAGTATAGAAAAATGCAAAACAGAGATTTCTAATTAGATTATTATGAATTTTAATGATGTTTCACCGGATGAATTCATCAAAACCATTGTTTATACAACTCATAATGATTATGCTTCAGCTCGTAAATTTGGTAAAAAATGGCGAATTATGAAGCTAGTAATAAAACTTTCAGAAGATCTAGACTATGAAGGAATTTCTTCAGGTCTTTATAAGCATGGACATTATTCTTTCTACGTTGATTCCACTTTTTGGAAAATAGGATTAAAATCTTCATTACATGGAGTAAAAATAAAACAATCAGATATCAATAGGGATTTATCAGAACACATAAAACCTTTAATAAATGACTATCAAAAAATTATTATAAGCAAAACTAAGGATTTCTCAAAATGGGCGCATTTCGAAAGAATCCCCGATCAATATCAGGATTTCTATAGGTTTGGTGATCCACTATTACAAAAAATTCAGGATCTTTCTAAGGAACAAAAAAAAGATAATATTTCAGAATATTATGAAAAAATATCAGATCTAATTACTAATTTTGACAACTATCTTAATCATGTTGATTCTAAGCATATAAAGCAATATTTTGAATATGTAGACTTATTGGAAAATCTCTTATTAGTTTGTAATAAACGTCAATTTAATTTTAGAATTGTTAAACCACTATTAAAAGAAATGGGTAATACCTATTACAGTGGAATATATTCATTTTTACCTCCATTTGAACTTACTCTTGATTCTAAGGAAAGCAGTTCTTTTGAAAAGAATAGCTATAATGAAGCCATTAAGAGGTCTGAAAAAATAGTTAATGATTCTTTACCAAAATTAACGGTTAGAATTCTTGAAAATAATTTAAAACCAACACTTGAAGAACTTGATGAAGAAATAAAGTTAGAATTTAAAAAATCTGATGAAGACACAAGAAAAGAATTCATAAACATTATGAACCAAAGGATTTGCTAAAATCTATAAGATATTCAATTTTCAAATTACATTCATAATTGGTAATATTTTTTACATTATTTTGGATTTCATCTTTATTTTCTAAAATATCTTTTCGATCTGTAGTGACAAAGTACGGATCTAAATTATCATTATCATAATCCCAAATGTGAGCTGTTGTTAGATGGATAGAATCATAATTTTTTGGTTTTTCATCAATTTTATTTGTCTCAAGTATTCTAAGAATTTCTTGGTAAATACTGGGATATAAACTATGTTTTTGATAGGAAAGATCATTGATTTTTTCAAGTAAATTTTTGATTTTTTGTTGTACCATTCGAACTAAACGATTTGGTTTATGGCCTATACGATAATTATAAAGATTATCAAGCTCTTTATTTAGAATATATAAATTAGAATAATAATTATTTTTTTTAGGAGGAAATTTCTTTGTTAATTTTTCAGAGAATATGCAAAAATCATCATCTCTATATCCATAACCAAAAACTACCCCCGTATCAAGATAAAAATTCATAATTTCTCCTCTTATTTGATTTTGTTTAGAAGCCCTTTTTTTTATTTATCAAATAAACTTTGAATACTTATTAAATTCCTTTAATTCCATAATGTTAAATATTTTACTAAGAGTGAGGGAAATAATTTTTTTACCAATTCTTGTACAATTCACTCCGCATCTTCTCCGCGAACCTGTCCAAACCTCAAAACTTTACAAATCACTAAAAGAATAAGGCCATAAGCCCCTCCGGGGCAGGCCCATGCTTAATTCGCTACGCGAATTTACGCAATCGCGATAAATCGGTCTGGACGCCACCCGTCCGGGTGGCCTCGACCGGAAATGGTTTCTATATCATCTAAATGACTGCTCTTTCCTTAAGATGACAACATCTGGAAAATGCTGTTTTATACCCGATTCCCAATCCTGATACCTGTCCTCTGACACCTTGACATTAAAAAGAACAACAATAAGAGAAGGATATTCCTGTAAATACCTGTGGCATTTACCATAAATTGATTCAAGATCCTGCTTGGATGTCGGACCCTTGATTTCAATCGCTACATTATCGACAATAATATCGGGTCTTGAATACCCCTTTTGAACTTCGATATCAATAAAAGAATCAGGAAAATGAGATTTAAGCCATCCGGTCAACTCAACCTGATAAAATTTCTCTTCATTATAATGCCTTAAAGGCTGGAATAAATTAATCGAATTAATCAGATTCTGAAATACTTCTTTGGAGTATGAAAGATTCTCGAACATATCATTAATATCATTAAATTCTTCATCCGGACCTTTCCGATTTATTTCCTCTTTCTTTTTAAGATAATCTTCTTCTCTGGAAATCTCCATCTGCTTTTCTTCAGCTTCTAGATCCCTAATATTAATCCGATGACTTTTTGCATATTTTTTAATCTCATCCAGACTCAGTTTTTTTGCAGAATATTCAATCCAGTCAATTTTTGTAAGCCGAACTTTTACATAATTGCCTGTTTCAAAATTATACTTTTCATTACTTGGTTTTCCGATTCCATAGTATTTGCAAATATTCTGCAACATCTTTAAATCAAATTTTCTTAAGATTGATTCTTTCAAATAAGTATTATCCTTCTTTGTTTGCTTATTTAAAGAATAATTATTGTGGATATTTTTCATCCCTTTGTTCATTTTTTTAAAGAAACCTTCTTTTTCTGCCATACCAATCCAACCATATTTTGTATTAAGATCAATACTGGCTTAAAATTAATTGTCATGGAATTATTCAGCCCATAAGCCCCTCCAGAACACTTCAATGCTTAATTCACTACGCAAATTTACGCAATCAAGATAGCCAAGTCCAAACGCCACTCGTCCGGGTAGTCCTAACCCAAAAAAAGATCCCATCCGAACCTAAATAAACCAAACCCCCCCTCAACCCAAAAAAGGGAGTCGAATAAAGCCTCCCTTTTCCGGTATTCAAAAATCTGTTCATCCAAGAGCGGGAACCGAATCGGCCCAGGTCTCAATAGTGCTCCTGATTGAGTCGTCCTGGTAAGAGCTGATTCTCACACTGTCACGGCTGAAGGTGACATAGTAGATCTCGCTGCTTGCGTGCCGCATGTTTTCCCATATCCCTCTAATGACAGCATCATTGCAACAAGAAGAAATCGATCCCGGCCTGACAACTTAGCTGCATAGAACAGAATATTGTCAGTGAAACAAGCTCTGAAAAAAAGCCAAAACTAACAAATTATATTTCCAGTAAAAAGTCACTCAAACTCAGTCCTTTGAATACCGGACTGCCTTATGATTGACTGTAGTGTACCACTACGAATTTCATTATGATTTGGAACAGGAACTGTAATTGTAGAGCCAGGTATGTTTTTCTGCATAATTATATGGCTTCCCTTCTGCCTGACTTCAGAAAAACCATGTTTTGAGAGAATGTTACAGACTTCCTTTCCCGAAAATACACGAAGTTTAGCCAAAAGCCACATCCATCCGTGTGATATAGATCTCCCCGTGGAACCGTGACTGAATCTCCTGCGGAGATGCGGTTTCAAAAAAGAGCTCCAAAGCCTCATGAAGGTTATTACGGGCTTCTTCTACAGTACTGCCCTGGCTTGCAATGTCGTATTCCGGGCAGAATGAAACATAGCCATCGCCTTCCTTTTCAATAATGGCTGTAAGCTGTTTTTGCATATCTTTTTCTCTCCCGTATTTTGTAATAATATCTTTCACTATAACATAAAAATTCCTTAGGAACCAGAAGATGTTTTCAAATTTTCATATTCGTATAAATAATTTGAGAAAATGAGGCTTTCACCCCCCGTATCACTCCCGGTAAATACCCATCACTCAGAATCTTTAATTGTCTCAGGTCGGGAAAAGATGTAGGACATTTCTCACTCTCCGAAAATTTTATCCGACCGAACCAACTCGTTCCCTATTAATCAGGTCAGTTTTCAGGTGAGATCAACAAACCGCTTGCAGGGACGAGAAAATAAATGCATTGAAAATTAACGGATTTATTATTAAAAAATTAAGTGGAGGAAATTTATGTTTACAATCTATGTTTACATTCTTGATACTTTAGCAGACTGGGAACTGGGGCATGTTACTTCGGAGCTGAATTCCGGCCGGTTTTTCAAAAAGGGCGAGGAACGTGTTACGCTTAAAACAGTTAGTCATTCTAAAGAGCCGATCAGTACAATGGGCGGGATGACAATAGTGCCCGATTGCTTAATTGATGATATTGTTGTGAATGAAACAAGCGTGTTGCTATTACCGGGCGCAGATACATGGAACGACCCAAAACATGGCGCAATTATCGAAAAAGCAGGCGAATTTCTCTCATCAGGCGCTACGGTGTGTGCAATCTGTGGGGCTACCGCTGCACTTGCCAGTTTCGGGCTGTTGGATAAGCGTCCGCATACCAGTAACGGACCGGGATTTCTTGAGATGTTTTCTCCGGGTTATAAAGGTCAAAGTTACTACATAGACAAGCCGTCTGTAGCGGATAACAACCTTATTACTGCAGGTTCCACCGGAGGTCTGTTGTGGGCGAAACAAATTATTGAGAATTTAGGTGTTTTTCAATCAGACACACTGGAATCCTGGTATGAATATTTTAGGACCGGTGAGCCTGAACATTTCTTTGCCCTCATGCAAACATTGCAGTCTGGCAATGAAAACTGATCCACTTTTGTCATAAACAGAACGGAAATAGACTATACGGGATGCTTGCCCATCCCTCCCGGAACCTGTCGCCATGAGGGGAAATTAATGTGACAGGTATTCCTACTCTCTACGGCCAATTATTTATTTTAGAAAAAGACACTTAATTTCTAAAAATACCAAATCGAAAAAATGAATCCCTCAGGAAAATTAAAAAATATGATTAATGATTATCCCGGGAGTTATGTGGAGTATTTAATTCAAGGGAAGCATAAATTTCAAACAAAGCCTGTTCTGCAGAATCCAATATACAAAAGAATGAAGATAGAGAACTAATATAAGGTAAAATACGCAGGAGTGGGAATATGACTGAAACACAAATTGATCCGGGAGTCAGGGAGACCATTCTTTCAATCCTAAAGAGTCATGGCGCCAGCAAAATTTCGATATTTGGTTCATACGCAAGGGGAGAGGAAAGAAAAGACAGCGATATCGATATTCTCGTCAGCTTCAATTCTCCAAAGAGTCTTTTTCAGCTTGTGCGAATCGAGAATGAGCTCCGGGAAGCATTAGACAGGCCGGTAGATCTTATCACTGAAAAATCAGTCAGCCCATATCTTAATGATTCGATTCATCACGATGAAGTGGTGATATTCGGATGAAGTCACGGGATGTTACATACCTAAAGCACATCCTTGACGCAATTTCACATATCGAAGACTTCTCGGAAAAGATCGGTTCGGCCGATGAATTAAAAGGCCACCCGCTGCAAAGGGCAGGTATCGAAAGAATGCTGACTATCATAGGGGAGGCAACAAAGAATATCTCACCCGAAATCAGAAACCGATTTCCGGACGTCCCATGGAGGGAGATTACAGGAATGCGGGACAAAATAATGCACCACTATTTTGGCGTTGATTATGAAGCAGTTTACCAGACCGTTGTACATGATATCCCGGAACTGAAAACTGAGATTGCCGGTATTCTGAAAATACTTGATAAATAAGATAATTCTTGTTTTACGCAATTAATACCCGGGAGCCGGATGAAAACACACATCAAAGCCCCGGCGAACCATCCCCGGCACTTTTAATCTCATCCTCAAGTGCGTCTGTAAACCTCTGCAGCAGTGCATGCCTTCCTTCAGCAATCTCTTTCGCTGTGTCTGTATACATAAGATCTCTGAGTTTCAGCAGTTTTTCATGGATATGAGCAACGGCACCTTCAATACCGTCGCCGTGTTCTCCGGCCTGCATAAAAGTCCGTGCAATCCCCACCGCCCCCATTGCATCGAGTTTGTCGGCGTCGGAGAGGACCTTTGCCTCCAGGGTTTCAGGTTTTGTGCCTCTGCTGTAGCGGTGAGAGCGTATTGCATGGGCAATCGCCCGGATGCGGCTTTCATCACAGCCATTAGACCTGAGATATTCCTCTGCAATCCGTGCTCCTTCCTGTTCGTGCGGAATTCCGGTTTCCTTCTCCAGCGGGCGGGCAACATCGTGAAAGAGAGCGGCAGGAATGAGGATCTGCATATCCGCACCCTCCGCTTTTCCGATCTCTGCGCAAAGGCGGGTGACACGGAGCGTGTGATCAAGACCATGCGATCCCGACTGCCTGAAGAAGGTTTCAACAAAGTTCAGTATATTCTCAATCCCGGTATTTTCCATGTTAAGAGAGATTATTGCTGTGCGGAAATAAGGGGTTTGTTATATGCAGGCCATGTTGCGATTAATGCTGCCCTTTCGGGCAGCCTCAGAATGAATAAAAGTGACTCTTCTGGAGCGGAGAGTGATGTTCGCCCCTCCCTTTCAGGCACCAAATCAGGATATACGAAACAATTTGTCCCCGGGCCTCACCACAAACGGAATCTTAATCCCGCAGCTCTGGCCCTTTCCAACGGATTTGACAGTCTCGTGCTCGATCTGGATCTCCCCGACAATGCAGTAATCCGCGGGCGTCGTCTTCCCATAGACGAGGATCTTGTCGCCGGGCTTCAGTGTCCCTGCCCGGATGATGAACTCCGCAACCCCGATCTTTTTGTAATAATTAACAACATCCCCACAGTATTCCTTCGACTCCTTCGCATCCGGACCGTCGCTGATCCAGTCCTCCTCGAGCCCCTTGTAGAAGCCTTTCGAAAATCCCCGGTTATAGGTCTTTGCAAGCTCCTCTTTCAGCTCGACAGCAAATTTTGGGGTGTAATTCCCGGACTCTATTGCATCAAGAGCCTTCCTGTAACAGGAGACGGTCATCTTCACGTACTCGGGAGGCCTGATCCTCCCTTCAATCTTAAACGAGGTTATTCCTGCATCGATCAGCTCGGGGAGTATCTCGATCGAACAGAGGTCCTTCGGGCTGAGGATATAATTGTGCCCGAGGATGTACGTGTTATCCTCATCCTCGACATCCGTTATCCTGTACAGCCTCCGGCACGGCTGGAGGCACTGGCCGCGGTTTCCGGACTTTCCGAAGGTGTCGGCCGAAAGGAAACACCGTCCCGACATGCTCACGCACATCGCACCGTGAATAAAAGCCTCGATCTCGCAGTCGATCCCATCTTCTTCAGCCTGCCTGTGAATTTCGGAGACATCCGACAACGAGCACTCCCTTGCAAGAATTATTCTTGTTGCACCCAGCTGCGAATAGAACCTGAATGCCTCATAATTGGATACACTTGCCTGGGTGGAAATATGGACGGGGATTCCCGCCTCATTTGCAAGATTCAAGACGGCCATATCCCAGCAGATCACCGCATCCACCCCGGCGTCTTTTGCAGCTGATACGACCTTCTTCAGCTTTCCCAGCTCGTGGTTATAGAAGATGGTGTTAAGCGTCAGGTAACCTTTTTTATTGTTTTCATGCAGGTAACGCATAATCACAGGCAGTTCGCTGATCTCGAAATTGCCCGCCTTGTCCCGCATATTCATATTCTTAATACCGAAATAGACGGCATCGGCACCATTTTCGACGGCGGTCTTCAGGCAGGACCAGTCCCCGGCAGGCGCCAGCAGTTCGATATTTTTCATTGGTTCTGATTACTTTGACTCCCAAGGCTGATAACACTATATTTGTTGCCTTTTGTACCGGAAATTTCCCTTTTAACCATATCGATCCATATTAATCATATCATCTGCATAAGTAATGAATACAAGGAGATAACCGGAATTGCCACGACTTGAAGAGTTCCTTGAACCCCTGAACGAAGGAGTGTGGGAGGTAGCGGTGCCGAAAGAATCCGTGACCGAACCCCTGAGCTCAGAATGGAAAAAATCGGATATAAATGTTCCTTCCCCGGGAACGATTGCAAGCTACCGAAAGGGTCGCTATCACGTTCACGAGACCTCTGACGAGTGGAAGGTTCACCTTGACAGGTATGATCCCGAAAAGCACCCGGTCATGCACCTCCTTGACGATGCTCCCCTGCTCCTGATGATCGGTGACACTTTTATAACGCTCATCTCGGATATGAAGAGAAACGAAAGTGCAGATACAAAGACGATCCTTGAAGCCCAGGACCGGCAGTGGCATCTCCAGTTCATTGCAGGAATTTTTCTCATACTCATAGGACTGGATATCGCTCTCGACCCGCTGGGCGCTTTTGTCGGAATTATGGGCGTAATCATTCCACTGGCAATAGTGATCTTAGGAATACTTGTAATGGCGGGTAAATTCGGAAACTCCGATGAAGAACCATTCATCGAAGGAAATATATTCAGGGGGCTATTGATTGTCACAGCCGGCGTAGGCACCTTTTGGATCCCGCCGGAATTCTGGATCCTGCTCTTTACTGCAATTCTTGCAATCTGGATGTTCGCAAGTGCGATCCTTCTTCTAAAACGTGTAAAGAAAGGCCGTTCAGCCGTTCCCGAAGGATTTGCAAGCAGATTGATAATAGCAGTTCTCTCCCTCCTGACCGTTGTCATTGCGTACTTTATGCCGGTATCGATCATCGCGATATTCATATTCATAATGGGAGCCCTGATTATTCTCATCGGCATAGTCCTCACGGTAAACGGACTGAGACTGAGAGGTATGATGAAGGATACCGGGACCCATGGCTGATGTTGTAGAGATTAAGGGCAAAAAAATTTTCAGGATAAATCACCGGTAGAACGGTGCTTTTCTTCCATTTTCAGGAGAACATTGTCAAAAACAGGAGGAATCTCTTTCTCTACGACAGCAACACCCTCAGCTGTGATACCGCCTTTTGTCGATACCCGGGATATGAGATCTCCAAATTCATAATCATTCTCAAGAATCAGTTTTGCAGTCCCGATAAATGTCTCTTTGACAAGAAATTCTGCATCATCCTTTGAAACGCCTCCTTTTCTGGCTGCTGCAAGTGCATACTGCTGTATAATTGAGGCAATTATTGCCGGCGAACTGCTTGTAAGATCCGACATCAGCGAGATTTTGTCTTCGGTCGTAACAAAAGGCCTGCTTATAGAACCGAAAAGAGAGAAAATCTCCTCTCTTGCATCAGATTGTACTTCATCTCCGAATACGATCACCGATACACCGGCCAGGGATTCAGAGGTAATACTGGGAATAACCCTTACAGCGTTTATACCCGACCATCCTGTAAGCTTCTCCAGGGATACGTCCGATGCAACGGAGACAATTGTTTTTCTTTCATCAAGGCGGGGTCTTATCTCCAATAAGACATCCTTTACTTCCTCCGGCCGGACGCAGACAAATATCAAATCAGATTTTTCTGCAACACACAGGTTATTTTCACATGCTTCAACCCCGGATGATTTTACAAGAGCGTTCATCTTTTCCGGGGTTCTGTTATAAACCGCAATATGCCTGGGAAGGATCTTTCCGGATTCGATAAACTTCATTGCAAGCATACTCCCCATACTGCCGGTTCAAATGATACCGATATGAGACATTCTTCCAGTTTATACGAACCTGAGAAAGAAAAGTATACCGGGATTTATGCAGGTACTAACTGATAATCAGCAAAAGTTCCAGTAACCGGTATGGACCTTCTTCAGTTTGTCAACCATCTTTTTTGTGAGATCAAGAGCCCGCTCATTATACTCATATCTTAAAAGAGGCTCGTACGATGCAGGCTCCCTTATTCCGGAGAGATCAAATCCCGCAAGAGATGCGATGATCGCGAGATTGACATACGGGAGAGCCCCTTCTACACCATAGCCTCCTTCGAGAACAGCCGAAAGCCTGCCGCCGCAGAGTTTTTCCGACAACCCGACAGCCGCCGACATCAGGTCCGCATAACCGCAGGCGGTCAGTGCAAGGGACGTAAGCGGATCGGTGAAATGATTGTCCTGTCCGGCAGATACAGCGATAAAATCGGGCTTAAACTCCTCAGCCGCAGGAAAGATGATCTCTTCGGTCAGGTAACGGTAAACATCGTCAGAGCTTCCCGGGGGAACAGGCATATTGATGTTTAAGCCTTTTCCCTCCCCGTAACCGGTATCGCGGACGGCCCCTGTGCCGGGGAAGAGGTGGCTCTGGTGTATCGAGGTGTAGAGCACATCGGGGTCTTCGTAAAAGATCTCCTCTGTCCCGTTTCCGTGATGGGCGTCCCAGTCGATTATCATCACCCTCCTGTATCCTGCATTTTGGACTGCACGGACCATAATCGCCACATTATTCAGGTAACAGAACCCTCCGCCGAAACACTTCCCCGCATGATGCCCCGGAGGGCGTATCAGCGCAAATACATTCTTCACCTCACCCGATAAAACGGCCTCTGCCGCACATACCGCTCCACCGGCGGATAACAGGGCTCCTTTTAAAAATCCCGGTGGGCCGTAGGTATTAATATCGAGATCGGCCCCCTTTCGATCGATTCCTTCAAGGTACTGGAGATATGGCCTTTTGTGAACAGCCTGAACCTCGTCCGTTGTCGCCTCCCGCGGTTCGATCCTTATGATTCCAGGTTCATTCCAGATCTCCTCCTCATCAAGAATATCAAGAGTGTATGCAATCCTCTCCCTCCTTTCGGGATGGCAGGGAGCCTGCTCATGGAGAAGATAGTCCTTATGAAATACAATTCCGGTCTTCATGGGGCCTCCGCTGAGATTCCGGGAGGGATTGCTATCTGCAGGTCGACAATCCTGCCGGTTCTCGCTCTTTCCCGGATCACGTCATATGCCCTGAAACCCAGAATTTCGATATCCTCGCAGTCTTCAGGAGGGGAGCCAAGGCTCAAAGCCGTCGCCCTCAGTTCTGCAATACATTCCTCTATGAGTTCCTCGTCGGTAAATCTCTTCTTCGGATGCCTCAGTTCGCCATTTATTGACAATCTCTCCTTCTCACTGTCATAATGAACCTTCATCGTAAGGCTTACCCTTGAGACGGCAACACCCACTGCATTTGCAGATTCCGCATGCCCGGGAACGTATACGCTGATGCCTGTCATTGCAGAAAACTCTGGCATCAAATCAGGAGCAAGATAACCGGTGCCTATGATCATACCGGGAGAAAACGTGGATATTGCCCTTGAAACTTCATCAAGATATTTTGACAGGGCGATTTCAGCTATATCCCTTTCAATTACCCCCGATGCTTCATAATTCCCGATTTCGTACCCGCAGACATTCAGCGCATCAGTAAAGGTCCTGGATTTCCCCCCAAAAGCAAGCGATACTCCTTCCCTGAAAGGCAAAAGTCCTTCTTCAACAACCGAATCGCCTCCGAAAGGGAGAGACAAAGCACGGATACCCCTGATATCTGTGCGCCTGCCTCCGATATTCACCGCATCCCTCTCAGGAAGGCCGTCTTTCATCGGTATGAAATCCGTTGTTGTTCCGCCGATGTCCATAACCAGTGCATCCTCAATTCCCGTAAGATACCTTGCTCCAAGCGCCACCGCCGCCTGGCTCGAACTATAAAGTTCTGAAGGATTGCAGGATATCATATCAGGAGATACCAGGCCTCCGTCGCCTTTCATGAAGAAAAAATCCCCGCCCGGAATATAGGACCTTATAATCTCCGCAACACCCGATGTAATCTCCCTTAAATGTGAATTTATCGCTGTTGTCGCAATTCTCGACGGAAAACCGATCTCGCCGATATGATGGCTGAGTGCAATTTTATCCTCGCAAAAATATTCAAGGGCAATCTCATGTACCTTCTCCTCAAGAAAAGGATTTCTTGTTGAAAACTTCCCGGAAACTGCAAGATATTCGGCATCTGTCTGCTCAAAAATCCGCCGGATCTCGTCGGGGTCGATATCTTCAGCAACATCCCCCCTGATTGTCACTGCTCCTTTGACTGCCCCTTCCCGTTTCAGCCCGGGGCCGGGTATCGTTACAATGCAGACCTCCCTCCCGGGACTGACCATCAGCCTGTTTAAGGGCTGGGAAGTGCTGATCGCAATCTTGCCGCCGGAATGGAGCTTTGAGAGTGCCATAGAGATGCCTTTTTCATTGGATATCTTTTCAGTCTCGATGTCATCGTTCCTGATTACCGCAATGTCAGTGTTGGTTCCGCCGATATCAATGCCAGTAAACATTATTACCTCATCATGGACATGCAAATTTATCAATGCTTACCTTTTACGCAATCATCCTGTTTTGTTGTCAATACAGACCGTATGAAACCTCACCATAGGCTGAACGCCTGCTCCCTCAAGGTTGCCTTTAGCCCATGAATAACGCTCACTGACTCCTTCCGGCAGATCATCCGCCGGGATCTCTCTAAAACCGTATTTCCTGTAGAATCCGGTCAGGTGAGCGACGGCGAACATGTATAGATCATCATTATGGCATGCCTCGACAAGTGCCCCCACAGCAAGATGCGAGTACCCTCTTTTACGATAATCCGCCGGGGTGAATACCCCGTCGACTTCATAGCCGTCATTATGGCGCCGGCATCTTGCAACAGAGACGAGTATGTCCCCCAATAAAACCCCGAATATCCTGTCCGACCCGGGGTCTCCTTTTGTATTATGATAATCTGCCCAGATGGAATCGGCCTTGCGGAATTCATTTGCCCTGAGTTCGCGGGCAACAGGTAAAGACTCCTCTCCAGGAGAAGATGTTTCTTCCGCTTCACCGGCTTCATCCTTCCCGCCGTCTATCCTGAAACCTTCCGAAGGCACGATCAATTCAAATCTCGCACCCTTCCCGGGCAGACCGGCCTCCTTTATACCAATACCGGTGATCGAAAGTATCTCGTGCGACAGGAAGAGACCATAGCCGTAACCCTCTTCAAAACCCCGGGAGAAAAGCCCCTCCTTATCGCTTTTATCGATTCCCGGGCCGTCATCTTCCACAACGATATGGCACCTGTCTTCACGGATATGGTATGTTACAACCAGCCTAGTTACCTCCCGCTTAAATTTGAGAGCATTTTCAAACAGGTTATAAAAGACGACCGGGAGATGAGGATCGGCAAATACCTCAAGCCTCTCAGTCCATGGATGAAGTTCCACTCCACCAAAATGCAGCCTCCCGGCGGTCGCCAGGATTTCATCCTGTACCCCGATCCATGCAGGCGGTTCTGTGCCGACATCACTGAAATCATTAAGGGCATCCAGTTTTCTCCTAATAACATACATAGATTGCCGGATTTTTTCGACAGGATTTTCCGGAACATCCGGTTCAATATCTGCCAGGTAACCTGTAACCAGATCCAGCTGACCGGAGATGTCTGTCTGCACAATCCGCGAGATTGTATTGAGCTGCCGTGTCGTATTGGAAAGAGCGGAACCGGTCATTACCATATCTGTAACATCCCTTATCGTCTCGATTGCGCCCGTAACATTCCCGTACGGGTCCTTTAATGCAGTCGCAGAAAAATGGAGATATACTCCGCTCTGCCCCCTGAAACGTGGAATCAGTATATCAGCAATATAACTACCTGACTCTTTCCTCATTTCCGGATAATATTTTTGTATATCCAAATCTTCTTCATTTAATGCCAGGTCAACCAGTATCGGGCGTCTGCTGCCATAAAACGGGATGGCGTATTCATAGTTTCCCTTATTGATTATATCCGCCCTTTTAACGCCTGTCAGTTCCTCAATCGCCCTGTTCCATGCGATAACCCGGCCTTCCATGTCAATTGCAAAGGTTGCATCGGGAAGAAAGCCGATAATGTCGTTCAACTGGCGCTCGGATTTTCTCAGCCTGAACGAGAGCAGGGATACGATTACCCCAATTAGAGTAAAGATCACAACCCTTGAGACGGTTATAGCGACCAGGGAGAAATCCGGCGGGTAGTTAAAGGCTATAACAATAATGCTGTATACCGCAGCGATAAATACCAAAAAAGGATAACAGCGCTTCGGGTACCAGTATGCAGCGAGTATTATCGGAAAATACATGAGATGTGACAGGACTATTGTCACACCGGAAAATATCCCCGCAATATTGATCCCGATTGTGGATATAGTCACAAACAGCAGGAACAGAATTCGGCTCTCCTGGAGAAGAGGGATCTTCCCAAAAAAAATGCTCGGCACCATAACGCTTATCAAACTTTTTATTCCTCTTTAATCTGAAAAAGATTCCTGTCTTCTACCAAATTGCTGCAAATAATCCGGAAGAGAAAGAAACAATCACAAACCCGATTAAAACCCTGTTTTCCCAAAAGAGCTAACTAACATTTTTCCCATTATTACATATGAAAATCCTCGGAATCGGCGGGAGCCCGAGAAAAGGCGGAAATACCGATCTGATACTTAAAGAGATACTCAGGGGTGCAGAAAACCCGGGCAACCAGACAGAGGCAATATTCCTCCGGGATTACTGTATCAGCCCCTGCACCGGATGCGAGAGATGCAGAAAAGATCTTACCTGCACCCGCTTCAACGACGGGATGAACCTTATCTACCCTAAAATAGAAGAGGCAGAGGTATTGATCCTCGGCTCGCCGGTATACAATTACAATATCACAAGCCAGATGAAATCATTCATCGACCGGCTTTATCCATATTACATCTTCTCTAACGAACGCCCGGGGCAATACAGTTCGAGGCTTGCCGGTAAAAGAAGAATCGCCCTGGTCTTTTCAGTAAGCGAACAGACAGATCCAAAGGAGGAGGGATTTACAATAGAGGCAATGTCGAGACCGCTTGAAGCACTTGGTTACGAAGCAATCAAATCATTCCCTGTACGCGGATTTTTCGAGAAAGGAGCTGTTTTGAAAAATAAAGGAATTATGGAAGAGGCTTTTGAACTCGGAATAAAGATTGCAACAGGCTAATGGCCGGGATAAACAGGTACTGTTGCCAGCAGGTGTGAGGATCAGCAGATATTTGTTTAAAATTTAATATTAAATCCGATATTTTTAACAAAAGACTTTAAATCTTCCTTCTTTTGGATATATTTAAGTAACCTGTTATCACATTGTCTTTGTGGCCATTAATGAGTGATCCTGCCAACCCCTTACAAAAAGAACGTCAATCTGATGAGGATTACAATAATAAAAGAAAGAAAAATATTCAAACTCTTATCAGGTACCTGAAGACCGGAGAACTCACATTCAGGTGGAAAGCCGCTGAATTATTGGGAGATATGCACGCAGTAGAGGCTGTTGAACCTTTAATAGAGGCACTTTCCGATGAATATGTCGATGTAAGCTGGATTGCAGCCAAATCCCTCGGGAAGATCGGGGATGAAAGAGCGACAATGCCACTTATAAAGTGTCTTGAAAGCGATGAACAGTGGCTCAGGAAAGGGACGGCTATGGGCCTTGGCATGCTCGGAGACAGGAGGGCGGTTGAACCGCTCATCAGGCTTCTCGACGATGAAGAACCCAAAGTAAGAATCGCGGCGATAAAGGCCCTGGAGGTGATCGGAGACGATCGTGCGGCGGGCCCGATTATTAAAAAACTAAAAGACCCAGAAAACAAAGTCAGGCTGGAAGCCGTAAGTGCTCTTGTAGTCTTCAACGGCGATGAAGTGCTGGATGCACTGAAGGAGCACCGGAACGTCAGCGGGATTAAAGAAAAAGTTGAAAAAGCGATAAAAATTCTGGAAACAAAAAATAATAACGGGAAATAACTTTTTTAATTTACCCTGCATTTCCTTATTTCCGGTTACCGGCAGGGTACAACAAACATTTATAAAAGAATCCTGTATCAGTCATTGGTGGGTAGCTATGGATTTTTATCGATGCGATATCTGCAATGTCTTTGAATAAGGTGCAACCACACACGACCCTGAATTAAGGAAAAGGCTAAAAACAGATATTTCAGCTAAAAAATCTAGAATTCTTTACGGGTTTCAACAGAAGAGTTAAAAGACTTTGCACGGCTCATGGATAATAATGATATCCATGACCTTTCAACAGGGGATCTCTTTACCACAAATAAAGAAATCTCGGACTATACAAGTATAAAGCACGTATGAAAAAAGGAGATTACTCCAGATCATCCGTTTCTTCATCATCTTCAGAATTTGTGATGATCTGAACCGCGGATATGTCGTGCTGCCTTTCGGCGAGCTTGTTTGCCTTGAAAATATTCTTTCCGCCCTTTCCGATGGCAATACCCATATCTTCCTCTTCAACATCAACGAAAGCTTCGAATTCTCCTTCCCCGTTCTCCCTGACGTCGACAGACAATACTCTTGCCGGAAGGAAACAGTTCTTTATGAATTGTTCGGGATCATTTGAAAATTCGACAACCTCGATCTTCTTCCCCAGTTCATCGGAGGCTTTCTTGATGCTGACACCGCTCTTGCCGATAGCCCGTCCCATGTCTCCGGGATTGATCACAAAGATCAGACGTTCGTTCTTTTCGTCAACAACACAATCGCGGCTCCCTGCGCCGGTGATATCCTCAAAGCTCTTCATAAGCTGGAGTGATCTTTCATTGAGTACAATCTCTGCCATAACTTATTCCTTCTTAAGGGTAAGAATGTCGGATTCTCCCGCATCCTCAATTGAAAGAGCACTTACCATATACGGATTGCCTGATGCCTTACCCAGCTGAACGCTGGAGTCAGTTGATTTGTATACGAAAATATCCTTTTCCGAAAGATAGTTCTGGAATTCTTCAGGACAGTTGCCTGCTACAATAACCATCTTCGAGTTTCCACTCTCAACGGAGTTTTTGGTTTCATTTTGACCGAAAATTACTTTTCCGGATTTAATTGCGCGTCTAAGCGATGTTTCAAAATCCATTTGATTTCACCTGAATTTGGTATAATTTTCCTAAATTATTAATACATTCATAAATTTATGATGTTCTGTTTGCAACCAACTTTACATCACCGGTTCCAAGCTGGATCGGCTGTCCTACAATGACATTTTCAGTAACGCCCTCAAGGATGTCCTCTTCATTTGCCACTGCAGCATCAAGTAGATGATTTACCGTGACCTCGAAAGCTGCACGTGACAGTACGCTTTCCTTCTCACCGGCAATACCATGACGCCCGATCTGCTTGACTTCACCTTCCATGCACATCATATCCGCAACAAGCATGATATGACGCACATCGACTTCGATACCCTGTTCACGCAATGTGCTCAGGGCTTCATCGATTATTGCATTTCTGCCGGCTTCAATACCAAGAACTTCTGATATCTCAGCAATGTTGTTTGTTCGGGTACGGCTCGTATCGACACCGTCAACCTCAAATACACCTTTTAGGTTGGAGCCTTCAGTATATAGAATATACTCTCCGTTTTCCTTTCTGACGACAACACGCTCGATATCATCTATACCCTGGACGATAACATTCCTGACGTGCTCGGCAAGAGTGAAGAGATTCTGGTAACTCTCGGGATCCTTGGGATAGAAGAATAACTTCTGGTGCTCCGGATCGGCTTCAGACTCGAAATCACGGTAATGGCCGCGATCGCGAATCTTCTTCGGGGCTCTCTCCATGATCTCATCAACCGAGATCTTCCTCTTCTTACACACGTCCTTGTTGAGCACTACTTCGACATGCATCTCGACCATGTCGGTCTTGATATCTCCGAATTCATGCAGGTGGGCCGCCTCAATCTGCCAGCTTACCTCACGGGCAAGGTCACGATTGTTGGCATAATCCTCTTCCAGGTAGATCGTCATTGTAGGTGTACTTGGGGATTTCCTGGCATCCATTATCTCAATCAAACGCGGAAGACCGAGTGTTACGTTGATTTCAGCCACACCCGCATAGTGGAAAGTACGCATAGTCATCTGTGTACCAGGCTCACCTATAGACTGTGCAGCGATAATTCCTACAGCCTCACAGGGTTCGATACGTGTCTTCTGGTACTCCTCGAAGATCTTGTCCATTATCTCCTTGAACTGTTTGTCGGACATTTCATGATCGGAGATGTACTTCCTGAGATCGTTTTTGGTCTTGACAGGGAGATCTGCCTCCTCGATCTTCTTATCATATTTCGCCTTCATCTATTCACACCTCCTCCCTGAGAATACTCTCTACAATTCCCTTTACGTCCGCCGGATCGCCCATACTACTCTTTGCGGGATCGGTAGAGTCTTCTCCGTATTTGAACTGGATGATACGACCTCCGGATGTCCGGACAGTGCCGTCGTAGCCGACCTTCAGGTCCTGCAACGCGTTGATCATACGTCTCTGCAGGTAACCGCTCTGTGATGTACGGACAGCAGTATCTACAAGACCTTCACGTCCTCCGATTGCATGGAAGAAGAATTCGGTAGGGGTAAGTCCGCTCTTGTAACTGTTTCTTACAAAACCGTGTGCCGGAGCACCCCTGTCACCCTTCTTGAAGTGCGGAAGGGTTCTGCCTTCATAACCACGGGTAATACGCTCACCACGAACAGCCTGCTGTCCGATACAACCGGCCATCTGGGTAAGGTTCAGCATAGAACCACGGGCACCACTGACTGCCATTACCACAGCACTGTTTGAAAGACCAAGGTGGCGTCCTGCAATATCTCCCGTCCTGTCACGGGCCTTTCCAAGAACCTGCATAATCTGCATCTCAAGGGTCTCTTCCAGAGTCCTTCCGGGCATAGGTTCAAGCTGACCCTCCTCATAGATACGGATACGGCGCTCGACATCTACCTCGGCTTCGTTGAGAACCTCGTCGATTTGGCCGTATTCGATCTTACTCAGGTCCTCGTCGTCGATACCGAACGAGAAACCGTCATACATGATTCCGCGAATCGAAAGTTTTGTTACATCATCGACAAACTGCCGCCCTCTCTCAAGTCCGGACTGGCGTATGATTCTCTGGAGAATCTTACCCTTGAATGCACCGATGGACTCCTTGTCGATAACTCCGCATACAAGCTCGCCGTCGATGATCTTAACATATGCATCCCTCTCGCAGTCCTCCATCTTACATGTTTCACAGTTGACACAGGAACTTGCCTTGTAAACCATATTCAGGTTTTTCGGGAGGATCATCGAGAATACCTGTTTGTTGGACCAGTATTCGACACCGTCCTCGACCTTGCCTGGTTCCGGCAGATGTTCGGGAGTGCTTGCTCTAAGAAGATACAGGACACCTTTCTTGTCAAACCACTTCAGCTGGTGTGTCAGGATGAAAATTCCCGAGATGTGATCGTGGATACCTCCGATAATCGGGCCCCCGAACCTCGGTGACATGATATTCTCTGCAACGCTTGCGAGCATGAACGCCTCTGCACGCGCCTCCTCTGTCTGGGGAACGTGCAGGTTCATCTCATCACCGTCGAAATCAGCGTTATACGGGGGACATACCGCAGGATTAAGCCTGAAGGTCTTACCGTCCATCAGCACAACACGATGTGCCATGATACTCATCCTGTGAAGAGAAGGCTGACGGTTAAAGAGTACTATATCGTCATTTCTAAGCTGCCTGTCAACCGTCCACCCGGGTTCAAGCATCTCGGCAATGTTCTCACGTGTCATATCGGACAGACGGACACGCCTGCCGTCGGGCCGGATTCCATAATTTGCACCGCACGGAGAGCTGATTGTAGGTCTGACCGGTCCGGTCAGGACCATCTCTCTTATCTCCTCAATGTTGAAAGGCGTGACCCTTATCGGAACGCTCATCTCGTTTGCAACTGCAAGCGGAATTCCAACCTGTCCGATTGAAAGGTTCGGATCGGGAGAGATTACAGTACGTGCCGAAAAGTTCACACGCTTACCGGAAAGTGAACCACGGAAACGTCCGTCTTTTCCTTTAAGACGCTGTGAAATCGTCTTTAAAGGCCTTCCACTCCTGTGACGTGCAGGAGGACAGCCTGCAACCTCGTTGTCGAGATATGTCGTCACGTGGTACTGGAGAAGTTCCCACAGATCCTCGATAATCAGTTGTGGTGCACCTGCATCCTGGTTCTCCTTGAATCTCTGGTTGATACGTATGATATCGACAAGCTTGTGTGTAAGGTCATCTTCGGACCTCTGTCCGTTTTCAAGGATGATCGACGGCCTCATGGTTACCGGAGGGACCGGAAGAACTGTCAGTAACGTCCACTCGGGCCTTGCAACCTCGGAGTTGATTCCAAGAAGCCTGAGATCCTCATCAGGGATCTTCTCAAGTCTTGCACGGATATCTGCGGGTGTCAGTTTGTGATCGATCTTTCTGCCGTTCTCATCGGTCATTACCTCGGAGAAGGTTGTCGGCTTTTCGAAGTTGATCTTAAGCTGCTGCTCTCCACAGTAAGGGCAGACACGCTCCTTTTTGATATCTTTTTCAGAGATTACGTCCTCGTTTCTCTCCTCTTCGGGTCCGAGAACCTTCTGTATCTCATCCGGGCTTAAGAGCAGTCTGCCGCACTCGCGGCATGACACCCTTAAAAGTTTCCTGATAAGTCTCGTATATCCTACATGGATTACCGGTTTTGCAAGCTCTATATGTCCAAAGTGGCCGGGACACTCGCTTGCACGGTTTCCGCAGGTCTTGCATCTCAGACCGGGATCGATGACACCGAGATGGAGATCCATCAAACCCTGGGGGTAAGGAAAACCATCGTCGTCATAGGTGTCCGCCCATATGATCTTCCTGACACTCATCCTGCGGATATCTTTCGGGGAGAGTAAACCGAACTCAATTTTTCCTACTCTTTTTGGACTTGCCATATTTTTTCACCCCTTATACCTGGTCCTCCAGGTGAAGCCTTGGAGCGATACCCATACTCTTCATCTCATCAAGGAGCAGCTTGAATGCGTAGCTCATCTCGACCGAATATATATCGGTCTCGTTGCCGCATGCAAGGCACCGTGTTGTATTGCGGTTATGGTCGAGGAACGCGATCATGCCGCACTTGGCGCAGACATACTGTTCGACTTTGTCGGACTCGTCTAAAAGACGCTCTTTCAAAGCCATCGCAGCGCCGTGACCGATAAGAACATCACGCTCCATCTCTCCGAACCTCAGACCTCCTTCACGGGCACGACCTTCTGTCGGCTGGCGTGTCAGAACCTGAACAGGTCCGCGTGAACGTGCATGCATCTTTGAAGATACCATGTGGTACAGTTTCTGGTAATAGATAACGCCGACATAGATGTCAGCCTTGAACTGTCTTCCGGTGATACCGTCGTACATCACTTCACGGCCGTTGTGGGCAAATCCAAGTGCCTGAAGCGACTCTCTAAGGGTTTCTTCCTCTTCTCCCGAAAAGGCGGTCGCCTCGATCCTTCTTCCCTCAAGCGATCCGACCTTTCCTCCAAGCATCTCGAGCATGTGCCCGACTGTCATACGTGACGGGATCGCGTGCGGGTTGATAACCAGATCGGGTGCGATTCCTGCTTCGGTAAACGGCATATTCGCCTGGGGAATGATAAGACCGACAACTCCCTTCTGACCGTGCCTTGAAGCAAACTTGTCACCGACCTCCGGGACACGGATGTCACGGGTCCTGACCTTTACAAGACGCGACGAGTTCTCGCCCTCGGTCACAATTACTGTGTCGACAATTCCGCATTCATTGCTTCTCATTGTAACAGAGGTGTCACGGCGTTTTTCGACTGCAATCAGCTCACCGCTGGGTTCCTCAAGGAAACGCGGGGGAGATGTTTTCCCGATAAGGACATCTTTTTCGCGGACAACTGTCTCCGGGTTGATAACACCGTCAGAATCGAGATTCTGGTAGGACTCAGCACCGTGTGCACCGGACACTTCCTCGTCGGGCACCTCGATCTTGTCGACCTGACCGCCCGGATAACGTCTTTCCTCCCCGTCATATGTCCTGAAGAAATGTGACCTGCCTACGCCACGCTCAATTGAAGCCTTGTTGTAGATGAGCGCATCCTCGATATTGAAACCTTCATAAGAAAGAACAGCGACTACAAGATTCTGTCCCGCTGCACGGTCGTCCGAACCTATCACCTTTGAAGTCTGGGTGTGAACAATAGGTTTCTGGACATAATGCAGGAGGTGGCCTCTTGTATCCGGCCTGAGCTTCATGTTCGATGCGCCAAACCCGAGCGCCTGTTTGATCATACCCGCACCCATCGTTACACGCGGAGATGCGTTGTGCTCGGGGAAAGGTACATGGGCCGCACCGATTCCGAGAATCAGGGATGCATCGATCTCCATGTGCGTGTGCTCCGGAGTCAGATCCTCTTCCTTTATTGCAATAAAGAGATCCTCCTCCTCCTCTGCATCGATAAATTCTATTAATCCACTGGTTACCAGGTCCGGAAACTCTATTTCGCTGGACTCAAGTTTCCTTATATCGTCGTTGGTAATGAGCGGCCTTCCGTTATCCACGATGATCAGGGGTCGTCTGGCACGTCCCCTGTCAGTATGAACAATGATGTCGCCGTTGAATTCCTTGTAAGAGATATTGATTTCAGTGGAGAGTTCTCCCTGCCTTCGCATCCTGCGGACATTGCGGACCAGCTCAGCAGGATCTTCACAAAGCCCGATAAGTGCTCCGTCAACAAAGACTCTTGATTTTTTAATTATATTTGCGCTCATAGAAACTCCTGTTTTAACTCCTCAACACCGAGATTGTACAGCACTCTCATGACTACCTGCTCGTCTTTGACACCCTTGGAGATCTCGACCATCTGGGCAAAGTTCTTCACAAGACCACAATTTGGACCTTCCGGAGTCTCTGAAGGACAGATTCTTCCCCACTGGGTCGGGTGAAGATCACGGGCCTCGAAGTGAGGCTGTGAACGTGACAGAGGGGAGATTACTCGTCTGAGATGGGAAATTACAGCCATGTGATCCACGCGATCGAGAAGCTGGGACACACCGGTTCTTCCCCCCACCCAGTTACCTGTTGCAAGCGGATGAAGGAGACGTTCGGTAAGAACATCGGCACGAACGGCGGTGCTTATAGATAAGTCGCGGTGCCTCATGCTCGCACGCTCGAGCTGGTATTTGACATCCCTTGTAAGCCTGTTGAGAGAGATACGGAAGAGATCCTCCATAAGGTCTCCGGCGAGCTTCAGGCGCTTGTTCGAATAATGATCCTTATCGTCGATCTTTCTCTTGTCAAGAACCAGATCGAAACAGGCCTCCGCCATTCTTCCGAGGAAGTGGGCCTTTGCAAGCCTGACACTCTGGACATGAGCCGCATATCCGGGATCCTCTTCCTTAATACCAGCAGGCATAAGTTCGTTGAGATGAGGGAGAAGATAATTGTCAAGAACGAATTCCGCACGCTTCCTCTGGTAATCCCGTGTCTGGTTAGGTGCAAGCTTCTTTCCGACATACATTACACCCTCTTCAACGGTGTCGCATTCTCCTTCCTCAAGATTCTGGAGCATAAACGTAAGTATGTCCTCATCGGTGGATACCGCGTTTACGATATCGTGGTCGCCGGTGAGCCCCAGGGCCCTCATGAGATCGACGAATTTCAGGTGTCCTGCAACTGAAGGGAAGGAAACTTCGAGGAGATTCCTCTTGTTTCTCTCGACAATTACAAGCGCACGATAACCACGGAATTGTGAAAACACCTTTGCTACAAAGATCTTCTCGCTGTAGCGTTCGGTAAACTCTGTCATGATCTTGTTCGATGCAAGATCTTCGAGAGTCATTAAAACACGCTCAGAACCGTTTACTATGAAATATCCGCCCGGATCGTGTGAGTCCTCACCATGCTCGATCCTCTCCTCATCGGACATTCCATGGAGATTGCAGGCCTTTGAGCCGACCATAACCGGAAGCTGACCGATTGTCGTTGTAACAGGATCGCTCCTGACATCGCCCTGCACGAGGATCATGTCAAGCATTATCGGAGCTGCATATGTCAGGTTTCTCAGTCTTGCCTCACTCGGAAAGAGACTCGACTGGGAACCGTCTGCCTCACGAACGACAGGCTTTTCCACCCTGATATTCCCTAATTCCACCCAAACAGGATCATTGTCCTTGCCCCTCTGGGCAATATCGGTTTCAATGACCCTCTGTTCATCAACCACTTTCTGAAGATTAAATTCCAGAAAATGGTTGTATGAATCAAGCTGATGTCTTGCGACATGTTCCCTTGAAAAGTAAGATTTTGATAATGTCTTTCTATCTATCAAAAAGACCACCCGGATAGTGATTATTTTTTAGGCCTTTTTACAACCTGACGATACGCTTCAGCACGTCCCGCAGTCTGACTATTGCGAACAATTCTGATTACTTCATTGATCTTTGCGCCAATCTCCTTTACCGCCGGATCATCGTGGTAAATCTTTGGAAGCTGGTCGCGGGTGATCTTGTAGGAGGTGAGAAGATCATCTACTTCCTCCACACTCATAATCTGATGGTCTGGCACCATCATATGTCCAATCACAGAAAAATTGGTGCTCATCTTTTGCCCCTGCCATATAAATTAATTTTTTTCAGATGCATCACCGCTAAAAAAACATGTACTCAGCACACGAGTCAATCGTGTCAACGGGCCCGAGGGGATTTGAACCCCCGACCACCTGGTTAAAAGCCAGGCGCTCTGCCTAACTGAGCTACAGGCCCAACAGTATCTCTAATCAGCATTATTACAATGCACTGGAAACACTTAAACCTATCCCCCGATTTAAAAAAACAGCATGAAATCAGATGTTAACTCGCCGATACTTACGCGCAGGCCTCAAATTCAACTGAATCGGGCAAAAGTCACCATAAAACAACTAATTAGAAAAAATTACAGGAAAAATGATTAGATTCGGGATATTGCTGATCAGGGGATGAAAGACTGTTTTATCTGTTTGAGTCTTTCTTCCTGAAGATTGATTGACATTTCCATGCTTCTGATAGCCTGCGCGATATTCTCACCGACTTTTAGTTCGTCATTGCTGACATTATACGTGGATTCCAGGATTTTTAAAAGACGGCGGGAAACATCTACACTCTTGCTGAGGCGCTCATATTCATCTATTATCTTCTCTTCAATGCCCGCTCCTTTCGCTTCTTCGATCTTCTGGGATATTTCGTCTTTCCTCTTGAGAATATATTCAATTGCTTCGTAAAGCTGCCTGTGGGTGGTGGGCTTCATGACATAGTCTTCGATGTATGCACCATATTCCTGCGCCTCCTCAGGAGTGAGCTGTTTTGCTGTCAGCATCATCACAGGAATATCCCTTGTATCAGGATTTGTTTTGATGTTCTCAAGAGTCTCCCACCCGTCCATGGGTTCCATCATAATATCAAGAAGAATTAAATCGGGGCTCATATCTTTCAGGATCTCAAGACACTCCGGACCACTGTAAGCCGCAGTCGGCTTGTATCCCCCACGCTCCAGCATTGCGACAAAAACGTCTACAATCATCGGGCTGTCGTCCACCACAAGAATATCGTACATATCAGAGATCCTCCCCTACTTTGTCAGAGATTGAAGCAAGTTTACTTTTGAATGAAGATATATCGACGGATTGATTAATAACTGTGGCGATTATACTCCTTTTTCCGGCCCTTTTTATTACCATAAGTCCATCCTTTTCCATCGTCTCCACCACTATGAAATCAGGGCGGCTTAGATGAAATGTACCGAATGCAGCTTCAGACGAGGCAAATATCGTCGCACCGGTAATCCCAAGAAAAGGGGAGGGAAAATCCGAATTGTCCGACTTTCCCACGATCTTCCCGTCGGTTGAAACAATGACACTTGCAACCACACCTTCAAGGGATTGTATTTCATCAATATAGCCCCTGATTTTAGTTTTCAGAGGGTTATCATCAGTCATCTCAACTATACCTCAGCAACAATATATATTGATTGGTTATATTCACCATCAATGTATTTATTGAGTTCTAAATATTCATAACATTTCCATATTAAAAGAGATTTCCATGTTAAAAGAGACCAGAACAATATATCTGCTCTTAAACAGACTTCCGGCCATCAAAGAACGGATCATTATTATTAAAAATTGAACGAGAACAAATGTCTTTTAAAGAGGTTTTAAATAAATAAATTGAATAAAGTACAAAAAGAATCAAAGAAGAAAAAAAGAAGTTTCAGTAGTAGATCTATGGTTACCACTTACACAATAGCATCAGGAAAAGGCGGCACGGGGAAAACAACCGTATCAGTGAATCTCGGGACTTCCCTGGCGGCACTTGGAAAAGAGACCTATATTCTGGATGCAGACATGGGAATGGCCAACATGGGCATTGTGCTGGGGCTCGAGAATGTCCCGGTCTCACTCCACGAGGTGCTGGCAGGAAAGGCGAATGTTTCAGAGGTCATCTATGACGGACCTGAAGGTGTGAAAGTAGTTCCAAGCGGCATATCGCTGCAGGGATTTCAGAACGCCGACCCCGAACGTCTCCGGGATGTTATGAGGGAGATTATCACCCGCTGTGATATCCTGATTATCGATGCACCTGCAGGAATAAGCAGAGACGGGGTAATACCGCTCGCTATTGCCGACGAGGTCATCCTGGTAATCAATCCCGAACTCTCATCCATGGTAGATGCACTGAAAACCAAAATTCTGACTGAACTGATAGGAGGGAAAGTTAAAGGATTCATATTGAATCGTGCAACTTTTGAGAATACCGAGGTGAGTGTGAAAAAGATCCAGGAAGTTTTGGGCCTGAATCTTATCGGTATTATCCCGGAGGATCCCAATGTCAGAAGATCTGCGGCGTACCGCCAGCCGATAGTTATAAGGAATCCGGATTCACCCGCATCTATCGAGATTAAGAGAATCGCAGCCCGCATTGCCGGTGTAACATTTGATGATGAAACGGTCAGGAAGAAGAAAGAAGTCAAGTTCCTTGACAGGCTTGCCCGTTCATTAACAAAAGGAGGGGATTAAAAAATGTTGGAGTTTAGTTTTGTATCATTACTGATCATACTTTTTGGAATTGTTATCGTATTTCTGTTGTTTCTGCTATATCTTATGCAGAGAAGAATTTCCCAGCTTCTGGGCGAGGTCGACGAACTGAGCAACGCAATGACCGTTACCTGCGGAGAAATCGAAGAGCTTACCAAGAATGTAAATGACTTTAAGAAAAATAAAATTTAATTTTTCGGAATATGAAAAGATAAGTTAAATAAAGGATTTCATCGAATATATACTGTCAAACATCAGGGGCCATAGGGTAGCCTGGACCATCCTAGGAGACTGGGGGTCTTCTGACCTGCGTTCGAATCGCAGTGGCCCCATTCGTTTTTTTAACTATGCTTACTGCAAATTAACGTATATATCAACAAAAAAGGAGAAAAAATGCTGCTTAATACAAGATGCGAAGAATGCCTTCTGGGAAGAGTAGAGTATGAATGCAGACTTATTTGTGATGATGAAGAATTAATCACCAAAGCTGTTGAAGGATGCAGAAAGAGACTTGAGGAGATCAGGGACTATTCAAGACCCTCCCCCGAGATTGCAAGTGAACTTCACAGGCATGCATGTTTTCTCATCTCAAATCCCGACCCTTACGAAAAAATCAAAACGATGAATAACAGGGATGCAATAACTCTTGAAAAAGATATTGAAGGCAGTTTAGAGAGCCTTCACGATTTTTGTCTGGCAGCTGCAATAGGAAATACCCTGGATTACGGTTCAATGGAGCATGATGTAACCGAAGACCTTTCCGGGTTTTTCTGGAATGAATATAACAAAGGGTTCACTGTCGAAGATATTGACAGGATGGAGAAACTCTGCAAAAATATTGTATTCCTCTGCGACAATGCAGGAGAGATTGTATTCGACAGGCTCCTAATCAGGCACCTGAAGAAGAAGGGGGCAAGAGTCGTCGTTGTAGTAAAGAAAAGGCCGATAATAAATGATGCAACGATGCCGGATGCACTCTCGCTCGGGATCGACCGGATTGCAGACAAGGTCCTGACAAATACAGAGGACATTGCAGAACTCGGGCTCAATTACTCGTTGATCTCCGATGAACTTAAGGAAGAGATCGAAAAGGCCGATCTAATACTTGCAAAAGGAATGGCGAATTACGAATCACTCAGCGAGATTAAAAAGGCTGTAAACCTTCCGCCAGTACTCTTTCTCATGATGGTCAAATGCGAGCCGATAGCAGATGATATCAAAATCCCAAAAGGTTCAAGAATCGCATATCTCATGGAATAGATCTCTTTTTCTTATTTTTTCGATTACTTAAAAACAACATTGTTCCTGTTTTACCTGAACAATCCAAAATTCAGGGTTGCCGGCCTCCCCGGTAACAAAAACTGAAAAAGAAGTTTCTGATTCTCAGATTGAGAAGGATATTCCCATATCCGCGAGAACTCCAATGAGAATCGTTCCTACCAGGGCAAAAAGCACAAGGAATATAACTATATTCGAGAGGAACTTTCCAAGACTGGGCCTTCCAATCCTTTCGGCAAAACGATCTGCAGCTTCCCTGAGAATATAACCGCCGTCTAAGGGAACGAGAGGAAGTGCATTGAATGTTCCAAGAACGAAGTTCCACCAGAACAACCAGTATACAATCTGCAGTACCTGCCAGTAACCCGGGAACGGCTCACTCCATGCGACCTGATACGGCCTGTCAGTAAGCAGGAACCCAAGACCCATGGTATCGTCATTCAGGTATACATTGATCGGAATGTAGCTCAAAAACATCGGGCCAAGGGGGTTAAGGGTGTAGGCACTGAAGATATCCTGGATATTTCCATTATTGTAATATGAAATGCCCATGAATCCCGATTCCTTTGCACCCGCCATATCCGGCCATTCGGAAAGCGTGATATTGTGCACGGATTCCTTCCCGTTATTTGAGATTTTAACGGCGACCGTATCTCCGGGAGAAGTGTCATCCAAAATTCCGGTGACATCGGAGGACGAGGCGACAAGTTCGCCGTCTATTCCCATGATTATTGAATCAGGCGGAACGGATGCATTATAAGCGGGATACCCTGTATGAACGCCGTAGATATATGGCGTATCCGAAGGAGTCAGCATTCCCACAAGACCGGCAAGCAGGAGCATACATACGAGGGCCACGGTAAGGTTGTTTGCAATCCCGGCACCGAACATCCTTATCTTCGGCATCCCTTTTGATTTGTCTACATCCTCCTCGTCCGGCTCGACAAAAGCCCCGATAGGGATTACAAAAAAGATAAGACCGGTGCTCTTTACCCTCATCCCCTCGACGCGGGCCAGGATTCCGTGACCGAGCTCATGAATCGCCATAGCAAAGACCAGACCGAAGATCACCGCGAATGTCAGGGGGATGAAATCATTTACTCCCGGAATCGCCAGCAGGTTGGAGGCCCTGAATATCTCGGTATTCGGGGGTGTTTCCCTCAGGTAGAAGAGGAAGGAGAAGATCATCAGTACTGAAAAGAATACGGACACAACGCCGACTACAATTGCCCCGAGAGTCCCGTAAGCCCTGAAGAAACGGGTGTATTTTCTGAAATAATCGAGAAAACGAACATTATCAGTCTTTAATGCAAGGATCGGTCCAAAAAAAGTGATATGCTTCTCCCAGAGATTATTTGATCTGATATACGAAATCACTGCAAGATACAGCGCTACCAGAAAAATAACTATTAATATCCAATTAAATAATATCAGGTCACTCATCTTCCTATAATTTTTTTATATATTCTGACACCGTTTAGTTCAGACGTTCATCAGTATTATCAGGAATATTTGAACAAATTGGGCTATTATAATTCCGGTCAGAAATCAAACAGCCCTTTCTGGTTTTTTTCAGACATCATATTTGAGATTGTCTTCCAGCTCCTCCGGGCAATAGACGGAGGCCCTTCTTTTTCAGCAATATAATCCTTCAGAAAACCGATGGTCACGGGATCAGACGGATAGCCGCTCCCGATATCCCCCCATTCAGCCTTCAGATCTTCGATCAACCGATCACGCGTAACCTTTGCAACAATGCTTGCCGCACTTACGACCGCATAGAGATCGTCTGCCTTATGTCTCGATACGACAGTGACGTTTCCCTTCAGGAAACCGGAGACCGTCGCGGCGTATCTCTCCTCATTAACGTCGCATGCATCAACATACGCCTTGTCCACAGTAAGATCCATGATTGCCTTTGCATGAGATCGTGCAACTATATCGTTCATTGTCATAGAGCCGCGAAGCTCATCAATCATCGCCGCTGAAAGCACAACTGTCGTAGTCTTAAACTCAGATATAATCTCATCATAATACTGCTCGCGGCGGTGGCGGGAGAGCGCCTTTGAATCCGCAAAACCCTTGTTCTCAAACTCCCCGAGACCCTTTCCTGCAACGCCGCCGATTACCATCGGCCCCAATACCGAGCCTTTCCCGGCTTCATCTATCCCGCAAATCACTTAAGAATAATATTCGATTTCATAGATTATATCTATGGTCACGGAGAATATGTGAATTGAGATGTATATCATAATTATCGGCCTTGGAGGAATCGGAAAAAATCTTGTTGCAACTGCCGCAGAACACGGGGACAGTGTTGTAGTTATAGATAAAGATGAAGAGAGGTGCAACGAGATCCTTGAGCATTATGACGTTCTCGCAATAACCGGAAACTCGACGAACAGGTCGATACTCGAGGATGCCGGAATCGATCGTGCGGATGCCGTTGTCACGACAACAAGTGATGACGCTGTCAACCTGATGACATGCTGGCTTGCCAAGAGGTTCAATGTCAAGAGTCTCGTATCAATCGTAAACGATGTCGAGCACTCGGAATTGTTCAAGGAAGTTGGAGTCATCATCAGCGAAAACCCTGACGAGCTTGTTGCAAACAGGCTTTATTACTGGTCTGAAAACCCGGACATGCAGCAGCTTGCATCGATCCCCGGCGGAACCATCTTCGAGATCATGGTCGAGAAAAACGCCCCGTTCGTGGATCACGAGATAAAAGAACTTGAAGTTAGGGATTTCGTATTTATCGCAATTAAAAGAAAAGGAAAAGGACTGATTATTCCGAGCGGCACGATAAGAATCAGGCCTGATGATATGATAATCGTATTTACAAAGAAAGATACCGAAGAAAAGTGTATGAAAATCCTGAACAAGCAGTTAAAGGCACCAAGATAAGCAATTTTAATTAAAAAAATAATTAAAAAAATTTATTTCGATTATTCAAAATATTTTTTAAGGCCTGCAAGATCCTTCAGTACCTTGGGGTTAAGTCTCATCAATTCCTTTATCAGGGACAATGTGGAAAATTCCTTCATTGCAAGATTATTGACGGAGTTCAGAACTGCATTGAGCTGGACATCCTCTAACTTAACAAATATCTCTTTAATCTGGTAGTTGCGCTCAAGTGCCTTGCCCATCCTGGAGACGCGCCATGTTTCATCATATTTCATAAGCGCCTCTTTACTCAGGTCGTCTTTTGAGATCGCTTCAGCTGCAACCTCTGCTGCAAGCTTTCCTGTATACATGGCATTGTAGATTCCGCCACCGGTAATCGGATCGCTGAGCCTTGCCGCATCCCCGACAACAACCAGTCCGTTTGCCACCGTGCATTCCAGAGGCTCGCATACGGAAACACCACCAACAATCAGTTCGATAATCTTTCCTTCGGGGAAGGTTTCCTGCACGTATTTGTCGAGATAGTCCTTTGCCCTCTTTCCATCCTTTGACTGTGTGCCGGATATGCCGATACCTACATTTGCCGACCGGTCGCCCTTGGGGAATATCCAGATGTAACCTTCGGGTGCCACCTCTCTGCCGACATAAAACACGGTTACACCGGGTTCAATGTCGATGTCGGTCATGAGATACTGGGCGCAGGTTTCGAGCTCCCTGAGAGGAACTGTCGTGTCTACCCCGCAATATCTTGAAAACTTGGACTCGACTCCATCTGCGGCAATGACGACTTTTGCACGGACTTCGTACTTCTCTCTGCCGTATTCAATTACAGCACCGCGAACATAGCCGTCTTCAACTATTGCATCCACCGCACGGGCTCTTACATAGCATTCCGCACCTGCATTGACAGCCTGCCATACAAGATCGCGGTCGAAGAACTTACGATCGAGTACATACCCTACTTCATTGCCCGCCATGGCCGGGTCGAGATAGAACGAAGATCCGTCCGGAGCAATGAGTTTCGCCCTCTCAATCTTTGCAGATATCCACTTGGGGTCGACCTCATCGAAAAATTCTGTGATTAAGTCTTCACCGATTCCTTCCGCACACCTCACAGGCGCCCCGATTGCAGGCCTCTTTTCGATTATACATACTGAAAGGCCCGACTCTGCAGCGGTCTTTGCCGCAAGTGCACCGCCGGGTCCCCCGCCGATAACCAGAATATCATATTCACTCTTCATCCAACACCTCCAGTGCACCAAGAGGGCAGACTCTGACACAGATCTTGCAGTTTTTGCACTTTTCCGCATCGATTTCAAGATATGCATCGACAAGTTCCAGTGCAGCCTCCGGACAGACTGAAACGCAGGCTCCGCAGTATCCGCAAATCTCTCTACGAATTACGATCATTCTTATATTATACACCCGATAATGCCTTTAACCTTTACCAATTGAAAGAATTGTATAACAATAATATACCCCTCCGGATCACACAAAAGGCCAACAGTTTAACACGATCAAGCCAATATATTATTATCAATGGGACTCAAAGGCGGACCGACGCAGGACGAGATAATGGCAGTATCCCTTTTTAAGCTCAATATGAAAGAAGGGGATGTCATGGCCGATATCGGATGCGGCACTGCAAAGATATCCATAGAGGCCTCGAAAATATGCAAAAATGTCTATGCGATAGACAGGAGATGCGAGGCTGTCGAATACGCAAAACGTGAAATAGAGAGTGCGGGAAGGGACAATATCATACTTATTCACGGCGAGGCGTCAGCTGTTCTGGATGAAATTGGAACGGATGCATTTGACTGTGCCTTTATAGGCGGCTCGGGAGATATCGAATCCATCCTTGAAAGACTAAAACAGATGGTATCCGGAAGAATCGTCGTCAACGCAGTTCTTCTCGATACGGTTTCAAAAACGGTAAACAAGATGAAAGAACTGGGAATCTTCAAAGAAGCCATTCACGTTCAGGTTTCGCGATCGTACGAACTCGTTGGAGATATCATGTTCAAACCGATTAACCCGGTATACATCATCGTGGGAGAGGTGGAATAGATGCTGGTTGCTGTTGGAATCGGGCCGGGAGACCCGGAACTTCTCACTGTAAAAGCCGTCAGGCTGATTGAGAAGGCCGACCAGGTATTTGTGCCGGGGAATGTTGCAAAGGAGATAATCTCTCCTTACAGAAACGATCCGGTCGTGCTCTCCTTTCCGATGACTGATGACGAGGAATATATCAAAAGATGCATTGAAGAAAATGCCGATAAGATTGCTCCGGTTGCAAAGACAGGTCTTGCTGTATTCTGCATTCTTGGCGACCCGAATTTCTACGGTACTTTCGGGAGGCTCTGTGATGTCCTGGACAATAAGTATCCCGATATCGAATACGGTTCGGTACCCGGAATAAGCTCAATTACAGCCCTTGCATCTGCCGCAGGTATTTCCTTAAACGGGGGAATAGAGATCTCGGACGGATCGGAGAACAACTGTAAAATTCTGCTTAAGATAAGAAAACCAAAACAGAAGGCTGAAGAGCTTAAAAAGGCAGGATACAATGAATTCATTCTTGTAGAAAAGATGTACATGGAGGACCAGAAGATCTACCGGAATGATGAACTGCCGGAAAGCAGCGCCTATTTCAGCATCATGTATGCCGGAAAATAAAGATCCTAATAATCAGGAGAGTGAGAGAAAAATGCCAAAAGTCTATATCGTCGGTGCGGGATGCGGAGACCCCGGACTAATAACAGTAAAAGGAAAAGAGCTTCTCGATAACGCAGACCTGCTCATATATGCAGGATCCCTTGTCAACTCACAGCTTGTGGATGAGTGCCCGGCTGCTGAAAAATATGACAGCTGGGGCATGAAGCTCGAGGTAATGACCGACATTATGATACGGGCGGCAAAAGAGGGAAAAAATGTCGTCAGGCTCCATTCGGGAGACCCGGCCCTCTACGGCGCAATAATCGAGCAGGTTGAAATTCTTAAGCAGGCGGGAATCGAGACCGAAAGGGTTCCGGGGGTCTCGTCGATGTTCGGGGCCGCCGCCTCACTGGGAATCCAGTATACCCTGAAAGGGGTTTCGGAGTCGGTGATTGTCACGAGACCTGCAGGAAAGACTCTTGACACCGACCAGATCGCCGAAATGTCAAGACTGGGCCAGACCATGGTCATCTTCCTGGGCACAGAGCATATGGAATCGATCTTCGAAAAGGTGGAATGCCCGCCCGACACTCCCGCCGCAGTGATATATCACGCAACCTGGACGGATGAGAAGATTGTCAGGGGAACGGTTGCCGACATCGCACAGAAGGCAAGAGAGGCAGGAATAGAAAAGACTGCCCTGATAATTATCGGGGAGGTTGTAAACGCCTCCGGACCAGACTACATCAACTCACACCTCTACGGATGAAAGACACTGTAGTAATCTCCCTGGACAAATTCGCGCAGGATGCGAGGAAGCTGGCAGCAGATCTCGATGCCGATTTCGAACTGTATTCTGAAGGGATATTCGCCGGTGCATTCGGGAGTTACAAAAGGATAGTTGCGGTTATGTCGGCGGGGATTGCAGTCAGGATGTCGGCACCCCTCCTTAAAGACAAATGGACAGACCCCTGTGTTGTTGTCGTAAGCCCGGACTTCAGGTATGCAGTTCCCGTTGTCGGCGGCCATCACGGGGGAAACGATCTTGCAAGAGAGCTCGAAGGTTTCGGAATCCACCCGGTGATTACGACCGCGACTGAAACGAGGGGTCTTCCTTCGGTCGAAGGCATCGCAGATGAAAGAGGGCTTGAGATCATCAACAAGGACTCAACAAGGGCTGTCAACTCCGCGATTCTCGACGGGGAAGCGGCGGTGCATATTATCGGGCCTCCTGCAATCGCGATCGTTCCCCCGGGCGTATCGGTGCTCATGAAAAAGGGGGAGTACATCGTCGGCATCGGATGCAGGAAGGATATTCCCATGCAGGATGTCCTGGACGCACTGGACTGCGCATTTTCAGAGGCAGGCATCGGCAAAGAGGATGTTCTTGTATATGCCACCACCGAACTGAAAAGAAACGAGAGAGGCCTTATTGAAGCTATTGATGAGATCAACGGAAACCTCGTCTTCCTGGACGATGAAATAATTAAGGAACAAAATCCGCCGTCGCCTTCAAGAGCCCTGGATAAGATCGGGCTCCCGGGTGTTGCAGAACCGGCGGCACTTGCACTGTCGAAGAAGAAAGAGATCATCATGGAGAAAAGAAAATACGGAGGAGTAACTATTGCAGTCATCAGGTAAAGGAGGAAAACTGTTCATCGTGGGAACAGGGCCGGGGAAAAACAGCCAGCTTACTGGAAGAGCCATCGAAGCGGTCAGGGAATCGGATATAATAATCGGGAATGATTTTTATCTCAACCATATCCCGGAGCACCTCGAAGGAAAAGAGGTCATAAAAAGCTCGATGGGAAAAGAGGTCGATCGTGCAAGAAGGTGCGTTGAGCTTGCAAAAGAGAAGAAGGTCTGTATGGTCAGCGGAGGAGATCCCGGTGTCTACGGGATGGCGAGCATTGTCCTTGAGGTGATCGAGCACGAAGACTCCTGCATCGATTTTGAGGTTGTACCGGGAGTGACCGCAGCGACCGCCGCAGCATCACTCGCAGGATCGCCCCTGTCCGGGGATTATGTCACAATCTCTCTTTCGGATCTCCTGACCCCCCTTGAGATAATCGAGAAGAGGCTTGAACTTGCATTCCGGATGGGCATCCCCGTCGCCCTTTACAACCCGAAGAGCAGGGGAAGACCGGACAATCTCTCGCTTGCCCTCTCAATCGCGATGAAGCACAAGGAAGAGAAGACCCCGGTTGCCGTTGTAAAGAATGCATACAGGGAGGAACAGGACCTCCGTTTCTTCACCCTCGGGTCGCTCTTTGACGACGACAGTTTTGTCGATATGAGTTCAATAGTGATCATTGGCGGAGAGGAAACCCGAATAGCGACGGTATGCAAAAAAGAGATTATGATTACTCCGAGGGGTTATGACAGGAAATACGTATATTGATCCGGGTGCGGACACAAAGGAAGGCTATCTCATCTCATCCACGAGCAGGGGCCTTGCAAGGATGGTTGTAGGAGACGAAACAGCTGAAGACAGGATTCGCCAGAGATGCGCAATATCGGTCGGCGACTTTATCATGGCCGACCTGATGGCCTTCAACAACAACCCCGTTGAAGCCGGCCTCAACGCCCTTGCCTCAGGAGCGCCGATAATCACCGATATCAGGATGGTCCAGACGGGAATCAGGAAGAAGGAGCATAATTCCGAAGTCCTGTGCGTACTTGATTTCGGTGCGGAGATTTCGAAAGAGAAGGAGATTACACGAAGTTCGGCAGGCTTCCTTGCACTGAAGGACAGGATCGAAGGTTCGATTGTCGTTATCGGCAACGCCCCCTCGGCTCTTCTGGTCGTTTGCGATATGATCGATGAAGGTATCAGACCGGCACTCGTGATAGGGACTCCTGTCGGATTTGTAAACGCAAAAGAATCAAAAGAGGTTCTCCGTACAAAGAACGTCCCCTCTGTCTCAAACAGGGGAACACGCGGAGGGACGCCCCCGGCGGTTGCCTCGATGAACGAGATCATTACGATGCATATTGAAAAACAGCGAAATTGAATGAAGATAAGAGATCCTGTAACCGGCTTTGAATATCCCGAAGAATGGGCTGACCTGTGTGACGACAAAGGAGCACTGGAGCTTGTTTCACAGGGCCTTGCGGTCCTGACTTCAAAGGGAGATATCCTCAGAAGGGGCTTTACTACAGGATCTACTGCCGCCGCGGCATGCAGGGCTGCCGTACTTTCATTAAAAGACCAGGTATCATCTGTAGATATCAGGCTCTCGTGCGGCCTGAGGTTTGAGGTTTGCGCCGAAGGAAGAGACGGCCGGGGCTCGGCCGCCAAATATTCCGGCGATTACAAAAACGATATTACAGCCGGACTCCTTTTTTGCGCGGAGGCATCCGAAACCAAAACTGGCATTTCCTTCTGCCCTGAAGAGGGTATCGGACGCTTCGAAAGGGAAACTCCGCGTTACAGGAAGGGCGATCCTGCGATAAGCCCTCCTGCAATGGATATGATACTCGGTGCGATTACAGAGGCCGCTGAAGAGCTGGGTCTTAAAGGTGTTTCAGTAAGACTCAGCATCCCGAAAGGAAGAGAGATCGGCGAAAAGACTCTCAACCCGAAGGTTGGTGTTATAGGGGGAGTGTCCGTGCTGGGCTCGACCGGGCTTGTCGAACCGTGGGACGATCATCTTTCGGAAGACGTTTTTGAAAGAATAAAGGATTCAGAGAGACCCGTCCTTACCACAGGGAGAGTCGGGCTGAGATTTTCAAGAATGCTCTTTCCCGACAGTGAAGTCGTTCTCGTGGGCAAGTTCATGGGAAGGGCGATCGAAGCGGCCGGAGGAGAGGCTGTTCTCTGCGGACTTCCGGCCCTCATCCTGAAGTTCATAAACCCGGCAATACTCAAGGGAACGGGTTACAAGACGGTTGAAGAACTTACAATGTCTGAAAACTGGGGTTTTATACTGGATAAAAACCTGAGTGATTATAAGGAAAAAATGCCAGGAATGAGAGTTGTTATAATCGACCGTGACGGTGAAATTATCGGTGATTCAAAATGAAGATCGTTGGTGTCGGCTGCGGGCCCGGAATGCTCACGGAGGATGCAGTCTCTGCGATTGAGAACGCGGATTTAATCTATGGATCAGGCAGGGCCATAGAACTTGCATCGGCCCATATCAGACAGGGCTGTGATGCAAGGATAATTACGGATTACAAGAGCCTCCGCACCCTTCCCGACAATGCAGTCGTCCTTTCGACAGGAGACCCGATGCTCGCCGGACTCGGCTATCTCCCCGGAGAGATCATTTCAGGGATATCGTCATACCAGTATGCCTGCGCTAAACTCAAAATCCCGATGACAAAGACCACCATTGTCAACGCACATGCAAAAGATCATGAAAAAGCGATTGAGGATGTCTCTTTTGAGATCTCAAGAGGAAAGATCGCCTTCGTCATTGCCGACCCGGAGTTTGACATTGACATGCTTGCAAAGAGATTGTCGGCAGGATCTCCGGGCTGCAAAATCGCGGTCTGCGAGCGTCTCGGGTACCCGGACGAAAGGATCTCAACCGGCAATGTAAACGATCCCCCGGCAGCCGAATCGGATTTGTTTGTTCTTTTTGTCGGGGATTTTTGATTTTTTTGAGGGCAGTTTCTTGGAGACATCTGCCGATTAGGGCTTAAGCCCCTTCAGAGCAGCCCGGTGCTTAATTCGCTTCGCGAATTTACGCAATGGTGATAAGTCGCCTTCGGGATGGGCAAGCATCCCTTCGGCTCCGGATACCTTCTTCAAAAAGAATAAGTGAATAAATATCCTGACTCATTCCCCCCCGGCCGAGGCTACCCGAACGGGTAGCGTCCAGGCCGGGCTATCATCATTTGCGAAAGTTTGCGCAGCAAACTTGGGCATTGGGTTGCCCCGTCAGGGGCTTACACCCTATAAACCTGGCCTATTAAAATAAAAAAATCAAAACAGCCCCACAAAATCTTCATGACAACCCGGTTGGAGGAGAACGAAAAAGAATAATACTGCCGGAAAAATAACTAATCCTAATGATTCCCGCAATAATTATAGCAGGCACCCACAGCGGGTGCGGAAAAACAACCATCTCGGGAGGCCTGATGGCAGCCCTGGTGAAAAGAGGGATGGTTGTGCAGCCTTTCAAGGTTGGTCCGGATTTCATCGATCCGACACATCACACGGCAATATGCGGGAGATATTCAAGAAATCTCGATCCCTTCATGATGGGCGAAGACGGGGTCATCGATACATTTTCAAGAGCATCTAACGGGGCCGATATTGCAGTTATCGAAGGAGTCATGGGCCTGTATGACGGACTGGACGGAGAAGATACCGGAAGCACTGCTCATGTGGCTAAAATACTCGGATGTCCCGTGGTGCTTGTTGCAGACACCAAAGGTTGTTCAAGAAGTATCAATGCCGTTGTAAAAGGTTTTGAATCGTTCGACAGGGACGTAAACATCAGCGGTGTCATATACAACAGGATCGGAAGCGACAGGCATCGGAAGATGATTGAATATTCAATCGCAAAGAAGGCATACGGATGGATACCTTTTGAGAGAGACAAGACTGTCGAAAGCCGCCACCTCGGAATACAGATGGCATTCGAAACCAGTTCGATCTCGGAATTCGGGGATACCCTTGAGGAAAACTGCGATATCGATGCAATCATTGACGATGCGAAGAGCGGTTTCAGTTATAAAAATAATCAGGCAGAACCAAAAACCGTTGAAAACAAAACCAGAATCGGGGTTGCTTATGACAAGGCATTCAACTTCTACTATTCGGACAACTTTGACAGGCTGAAGAAGTATGGTGCGGAATTGGTATTCTTCAGCCCGGTTTCAGAGAGGATGCCTGAAGTGGATATGCTCTATTTCGGCGGAGGTTACCCGGAGCTTTTTGGAGAGGAACTTGAGAAGTCCGGGTGCAGAGATGATGTAAAGAAAGCCGCAGATTCAGGGATGCCCGTATATGCCGAATGCGGCGGACTCACGTATCTTACCGAAAGAATAGAAATGGAAGGGAAAAAATCGAAAATGTGCGGACTTATTCCGGCCGAAACCATAAAGATGGACAGGTTTCAGGCACTTGGTTACGTCGATGCAGAATGCACGGCAGAAGGCTGCATAATAGCCAAAAATACCGGTTACAGGGGACATGAATTTCATTATACAAAACTGACCGGACTTGGGGATGTGAAATACGCACTAAAACTCAAAAGAGGAAAAGGGATAGAGGACGGGAAAGACGGTATATACTTCCGGAATGTTCTTGCCGGATATACCCATGCATATTTCACAGACGAATTTGTAAAAAATCTGTTAACAAATGAAAAATAAAAGGGCACTACCATTTATTATATAACCTCAAAAAGGCAAAATTAAGCAGGACAGATGATATCAAAAAGGATTCTTGAAGACGGAGATACATTCTCTCTCATCATCCAGCTGACAGACATAGCCACAGCGGCACATGAGCGTGGCGATGAAAAAACCCGTAATGAGGCACTCGAAGAGATCAAAGAGATTAGAAAGCAGATTGTCGGCCAGATGCTCGAGAGCACCCATGATGTCAGTCATCACGGTGACAAAGAAAAAAAATAACCTGAAACCGTTTTCAATACAGGACTCTTTTATTTTTCCAAAACAGATTATTAGAATTCAAAACCGCCATAACTGCCGCCTCCACCCGGATGAAGGACAATATCCCCGTTCCTGAATTTGACAATGGCTTTCGCGACATCTTCGTCGACAGACGACAGTTCTTCATATGGAATATCGATTAAAACAGATATTTCATCCCCGAGACTGGTGATAAAGGCATGATAAAGCTCCCCGCATTTTTTCGTACAGGGGGATGAAACGCCCAGTGTCTTTTGAATAATCTCCCCAAGCGGGATGATGTGATAATACGGCGGCCGCTTTTCCGGTGAGAAATCCTCATCGCTATGACATAACGCCCGATCGCGGACACCCATCTTGATTCTGCCCCCGTCATGGGGACATTTCCACGAGAGTTCTTCCGCCTCGGACAATGTGTACTGCCTGTAGCACCGGGTGCATGCAGTCCTGTTGTACTTCCCTTCTTCCGGGAAAAAACCGGCATTAAGAATGATCTTTCCACCGGTCACGGCATCGATAACAGAGAGGACGCTTCGGTCTTTCACATCAAGCCTGTTGAACTCCCTTCCGAGTTTATGCAGCTGCGGGCTGTGGGCATCGGAGTTCGAAAGGAAAGGAATCCCCGAGAGTTCGGGAATCCTCTCGCCATAGGAAGTATCCGCACTTAGTCCAAGTTCAAGGAAATCAACCGGCTCATCGCCGTAGCATTCATGAAGAGAATCGAATTTTCCGTACAGGCCTGTCCAGGGGGTGAATGCATGAGCCGGACCGATATATCCCCCGGCATCGTGGACAATCTCCGCTATCCGCCCCCCGGAAAGATACACATGGGGGCGGCCGTCTTTATCGATGTTTTTGGAAAACGGCCTGAGCTCATCTGCAATATTTTCAGCCTGCTCAAACTCCTCCATAAGAATCAGGTGATGAACCCTCCCTTCCGCCTGGACTTCGGCTGTCGGGACAACAGTCATATCCGGTACTTCAGTCTCATGAAAGAAATCGATCCACATCTTTCTCCACTGCGGGTGGAGTGCATCGCCGGAACCGAGAATATCAAGTCCCTTGATTTTACAGGAATCTAAAAGATTTTCAGGAGTCGTGCTTTTTGACGAAGCCATCGAAAAAAGAGAGTGAATGTGCAAATCCGCGTTGCAGATCATACCTCACCCGATATAGCTCAGTTCTTCCTCGGTCTTTGCCTGGTCCATGGACTGAAGCCTCTCTAAAAATATCTCCATCTCCGTTGCCCTTTCCTGGAGCTTTGTCGGATCGACTTCGATACCGAGCATCTTTGACAACACATCGAGGAGACTGTTGGAGCTTTTCGGATCGACGATATAGCCGGAGGTCTCGCCCATCAGGCATATGCCTTCAATTCCGCGTTTTGCCCCGAGTCCGAGAAGGAGGCCCGATGCCCCGATGATACCTCCGCCCGGTTCATCCTGGGCAAAAACCGCTCCGGCATTTAATACCTCCTCCTTCAGGTTCTCATTGTTTACGGCTGCAAGAACCCTGATATCCTGGATGAGACGCCCCACACCGTACCCGCCGAGAGTATAGATTCGCTTTACACCAAGTTTCTCTGCAATATCGAGATAGGTGTCGGTAAGAATATAATGGCCCTCGGCTGATCCGCTCTGGAAATCCCCGATAAGAAACATTATACTAATATCATCGCCGGAATACCTGTATATCTCATTTTTGGGCAGGTGTGCAACACCCGACTCGTCGATAAGAACCTGGGGAGGGAAGAATATAGACTGGATTTCCGCGATTTTTTCTGCACCGAGCTCCTCCATGAGATGTTCGGCTGCAAGTTTTCCTACCTGCCCGACACCGGGAAGCCCCTCTATCAGAATATCGCAGGAAAAATCATCGGTTTCTTCTCCAAAAAAATCAACGCATATATCTTCAATCATTTTTCATCTCCCTCCTGTATTTACCATAGACGTCCTCCGGAGAGTACCGGGCAGGATGCGCAACCCGGGTTCCCGATCCGCATACCGGACATGTATAAGCTATGGTATAATGTCCGTCAGACGGACATTTTCTAATATTCCTGCTCATCAGTTCTTTCCGGACTTCTGCTTACGGATAAATTCACCGCAACCATCAGCTCTCTCAACAACTCCGATAGCGGCTTTTGCGACTTTATTTATAGCCTTTTCAGCCGATTTATAATCAGGAGCTGTTACTTTCACCCGGTATTTGGGAGCACCGATATAAAAAAGTTCGATCTCGACATCTTCAACTTTGGGCTGTGCACTCCTCAACGCCCTCCGGATGATATTTACTCCGTCAGGTTTGTTTGAAGTGAGAATCAACATGCCCGAAATCGTCACTTTGGGAAGTTTTACATTATCATTTGCAATGGACACCAGAGAATCCGCAACCTTCTTCTCAAGATCGAGTTTCTTAAGTGTTGCTTCCTCGTCGGTAAGGACATCCTCAAAAACAGGGAACAGGGCGCCATACTCCCTATAAAAGACCGTCTCGATCTCATCGGCAGGAAAACCGCTGGCTTCTGAGATGAATTCTATCCATTTCTTTGCCTTCTGCTCGTTTTTCCACTCGTTGATCTTTTCTTTCCGCTGGTGTTCGTTGACATCCTTTAAAGAGAGATCAATATGCCCACGGCTCTTGTTTACATGAAGGACCTTACAGACAATCTTCTGTCCCTCCCTCACATAATCGCGAATGTGCTTAATCCAGCCACGCGCAATTTCTGCAATGGGGATGAGGCCTTCATTGTTGTTGTATTCATCAAGGGTGACAAATGCCACAAAGTCCTTGACGCTAGTCACCGTGCAGACTACAAGTTCCCCTTCGTCCGGCCACTCTCTCTCGTTCATATATACTAGTTACTCGTTAGCGGCAATAATCTCTGCCTTGATATCGGCATTGCCACCGCTGGGTTCTGCCAAAACCTTGCCACAGACAACACATGTAACCACAGTGCTGGCTCTCTGGAAGATTGTCTGCTCATTTTCGCAATCAGGACACTTTACAGTGTAGAATTTCGTTCTGTTTTCTCTGTTTACCCTTACCATAAAAAATCACTCCGTAAGTTCGAATTTACCGGCCTTGACACCTGACCTGAGGTGAGCCTTGCCGCACTTTGTGCACCTGTATCTCACGTTGATCCTCTTCGTCGGCTTGTCGCCACCAGGTACCTTTGAGAACTTTCCCATGTTGCCGACCTTGCTTCTGCGCCCCTTCTGGCGGTCGATCCAATGGAGATGCATATCACGGCCTTTCTTTACTTTTTCGACCTCGTGAACCTCGTGGGTTCTGCAATACGGACAATATGTCTTGAATTTCGTTGGCATTTTCATAAAATCTCAAGCCCCTTAATACTGGAATATTCACCCGGGTTCCGTGGATCAGACGACCCCGAAAACCGGGAAATGATTACCGATTAAACTCATTATTATTTGCCGACCCTAATATTTAAGGCTATGTTGCGACTGTATAAAACAGACGCATTTTTTTCCGGAAGCATAACAATATCTTCCTTTGAGAGCGTGTAGATCCTCCCGTCAAGCCCCATAAAAGAATCGATATCCTCAGATAGATAAACAGGTTCGTACTCCCCTGCTTCATCGGCGGATACGTCCGATTCTCCCGGGACAGTCTCCTGCTCCTCTTCAAAAGCGGCCCCTTCATCATCAATCACAGGTGACTCAAAAGGCTCCTCCTGTTTCAAAGGCAGGGGAGACGCGTCCATCCCGGTCTCGATCATCCTGCTCCTGCATATCTTCACCGATTCGAGGATCTCCTCGTACATCTCCCTTTCAGGAGGAAGCATCCTCTTCATCTCATCTTTATCGGTCCTTTCCCCCTGGACCGTCAACAGCGCAAGCTTGATGATCTTGTTGAGGCGAAGAGTGGAGATATCCTGGAGAGTCGATTTAACGCTTTCAATCTCTTCGATCAACTCACTCCCGCGCCGGGTCATGAAATGATCGATGGATTTCGCCTCCGAATAAAGATCCTGGAGATATTCTGCAGAATCCCTGAATGTTTCACGACTGATTTCGGCAAGCCTGCCACTGTCCCTCTCCTCAAGAACGATTAAACGAAGATAGTCAAGATCCATTCAGTCATCTCCCGCTGCCTGCATATCTGGCCGCACCCCTTGCGCACAGGAATACTGCAAGTGCTTCAGGTACAGTATTTATCCCTTTTTCAAGCGGATATGTGTTTCCAAGAATCGTCATGGTAAGGGCGAATGAAAGGTCGATTTTCACAGGCGACTCCCCGTATACCACGGCGTCGACGAGGGGATCAAATCCTTCGAGATCGGAGACGGTCAGAGGCACGACCCTGAAACCGCTGCCGCCGTGAAGCGAGCCGGGCATCCTGATGAGCCGTTTTATATCGGTTGTCACCGGTTCGTCGGTCAGGGCCGCCCTCTCCCTGATCTTTTCGACAAGAGGGCCCTCCTCCTGCTCCAGGACTTTTTTCAGGGTTCCCGTTACGGGGACGTCTTTATCAGGATTCCTGATCTTCTTCGATGTCGCTTTCAGGGAACCGATAAATGACTCTGCAGACGGGTCGCCGATTCCTTTGAGGGCTCCTACTGATTTGATCGCGGATTTGCGATCCTCCATCTTCAATAGTTCGTCAAAATACTCAAGAACAGCAGACCTGTACCTCGCGGACCATCCCGAATTGCGGCCCCTGCCAAGCATAAACTCCGGATCCATCCCGATGCCGCAGACATAATCGACAAGTTCCCTCCTCTCCGGGCTTCCCCACTGCCGGGTTTCAAGATTCCTTACATGGATATGATACCCCCTTCCGCCGGAGAATACGATGCTTATGTCCCGGTTCAAAAAACCGAGCTCTTCTGTCAGCATATCCAGTAATTTGAAGGTCTCCTCTTTGACCCGGGCAAGCATAACATCGTAGGCACCCCTTATGATGTGATCCGCATCAAGATCGAATATCAGGTCCGCACCGGACCATCCCTTCTCCTGCATCGTAGAGGCTGAAGGAAGTTCATAATATGCTGTGGAGTGATATGCATGCCTCGGAACCATCGATCGCACATAAGCCTCGACCTCGCTCTTCGAACCAAAACCTATATGCCTCCTCATCCGGACCTCCCCGTCCGGCTCAAAAAAGATAAAACCCCATTCGCGCTGTTCAATGGCAGGCGGCATCTTAAAAGAGGCGGTCCTGTAATATTCCTCAAAACGCCTTCTCAGGTATTCGAAGGTTGCAGCATCCATTATAATCCCTTAACCATATATGGTCCGCTTCTGTGGTATCCTTTTTTCCTGTAATACGGCCTGACACCTATTCCGCTCATTATACCGACACTGTCGTAACCGGATTCGGCCGCGACTCTTTCGGCCTCTTTAAGCAGACTGTCACCATAGTTCCGGTGCTGCCATTCGCCGGGACCTGCACTCTCAGATATCGGGACAACCGACCCGTAGACATGCAGTTCCCGGACAAGGGCCGACGAGGCGATCTCCTCTCTCCACGGGTCTGCCGGGAATCTCAGGCGTATAAAACCAATCAACGATTCACCGGAGACATAGCGGATGAAGAATTCGTCTCCGCCGCAGCACCGGTAGCGGATCGTATCGATCACCGGGGGTTCGGTTATCTCGTTTCTCCCCGCCTCGCTGCACCTGATACACCTGCACCTTCCGCCTTTGCTCTCAAGCCGCTCCTTTGCAAGCTGGCGGAAGTTGCTGAAATGAGAACCCCTGACGATAAGTTTTGCAGGAATATCCCTCTGCACCCTCTGGAGGCGGACGTAGGGCGGGAGTTTCGATTTGCCGTATGCAACAAGATCGATGAGTTCGTCCTCGTCATAGACATCATACTTTCCTTCCTTCCAGAGGTCTTCGATCTCCGATCCGGGAGTGACCAGAGTCGGGTAGATCTTCAGGAAGTCCGGACAGAATCTATCGTCGGTAAACAGGAGTTCAAACATCCGCCTGTCGTCTTCGATCGTTGCAGAAGGCAGGTTGGGCATAACGTGGAACCCGACTTTGAGACCGGCATCTCTCAGGAGCCGGTTCGCCTCAACCGTCGCCTCAACCCCGTGGCCTCTCCGGATGTATTCCAGGAGTGTATCATCAAGCTGCTGTACACCGAGTTCGACCTTGGTAACGCCGAGATCCAGCATATCGTCTATATGCTCTTTCAGGCACCAGTCGGGCCGGGTTTCAAACGTCGCCGCGATACACCTGACCCTCGCGGTTTCGTTCTCCAGGCATAAATCCTCGAAACTGAAGATATCGCCCCTGTCCTCGCCCCCGTACTCGTTCATGGCCCTTATACACGACCTCATGAACCAGTCCCTGTATTCGGGGTCGCGGGCCGTTATCGTTCCGCCCATGACAATCAATTCTGCCTTGTCGACATGATGGCCGAGCTCCTCGAACTGTCTCAGTCTTGCCTGTACCTGGGTGTAGGGATCATATTCGTGCTGTCTTGCACGCAGTGCCGCAGGCTCCTCTCCCGTATAGCTCTGGGGAGAACCGAAGGGATGTTCCGGCCCGCCGGGACACGGGAGGCATTTCCCATGAGGACACGGGTGCGGGGAGGTCATAACTGCCACAGGGGCTACCCCCGAGATCGTCCTTGCCGGTTTTACCTGGAGAAAACCCCTCAGTCTTTCTCTTTCCTCTCCCGGTTCCGACACCGCGAAAACCTCCGAATTTCTCGGCATCCGCTCAAGCGAATATTTCCTGCATACCGACGCCTTGATCCTCTGGACATCGGACTGATCTCTGGCCTCGGATAAAATACGGGAGATAATTTCCCTTAAAAATAGATTTGAGTCTTCGGACTGTTTAGTGTTCAACAGCAACCTCTTCGGTACCAACTCCAGGGGCATACCCTACAGACTGCACCTGACCGTCCTGAATATATCCCACAAGTTCCTTTCCGAGAGTCAGAATCGCCTCTTTGTGGCAAACTTTGTTTTTGTGAATATGGACAGGAGAGATTTTTAATTCGTTATAATTGCTTGTAAGCACGTCTTCGTTTTTAATCGATTCATAGTACTTCTTAACATGAACCAGAAGCATGTGTAAATGTAATAATTCCTCTTTCTGCACTAGATCACCAATCCTTAAAATTTAGTTCAGTCTAAACAAGATATAATTTATTGGTGATCTTTATATCTGACTTAATGAAGTCCGTTGAAACAACGGACAGTCCGGTGAACTTTGATGACCGGCGTATGGCCTAAAAATCATAAACAGTGAATTTTATTCCATATTTGTAGATCTTTTGATGGTTTTTCTTCTATGCGCCCTGAAAAATCATAACAGATTGTTCCAAAAAAACAGGATCCAGAAAGATTAATAATACTAAACATTCGTCTATCCGCAGCGAAAAAACAAGTCTTTTTCATTAACATGAATTCATCATTTTTTATTGAAAAAAATATACATACGTGATCTTTTGAGATCATCACGGCCACTTATTTAGGGGTCAGTTCAACACACTTCAGGCTTTTTCCTCTCTCACAGGTTTTCTTCTCCGAACCGACAATCTGCGTTACAATATATTTGCCGTTTTCAACTATGCCTTCAGGGAAGCAGAGCTCATAATTGGGGCAGCCCACCTCGGGGCAGATGAAATCCATTGTAATCTCGGAATTCAGAATTGCCTTTTTTGCATCGATCAAAACCATTACCGGTGATTCGATCACCTCCACCGCACAAACCCCGCTATGGTGAACGTTGCAGGGCAGTATGTTGTCGTTGCGGATTTTTGAAATCCTGTAACTCATTTTCGGAGTGAGATTGTTGCAGACCTTGTGCATCCTGCATCCTTCACACTCCTCAAGCTCTCCGCGATATACGAATTCAAGACCCTCTTCCGCAAGGTCGCACCCGATCAGGGTTATCTTCACCTCGTCTCCCGTCATTCCTAACCACTCCCTGCACTGATAATATTCTTACTCATTATAAAGCATGGCCACAAGCTTCTCTGCACAATCCCTCTCCATTCCGGCATCGAGGATCGTAAACCTCTCCGGCCGGATCTTGTTTGCCATCATAAGCGCCTCAACCGCTGTATCATCATCGATACCTATCTTTGCGGGAGTCACCGGAGCACCGATTGCCCGGAGCGTGTCCCGGATGCCTCTCCAGTCTCCGCCGTGCATATACATCGTCATTATAGAACCGATGCCGCACTGCTCTCCGTGAAGCCCCCTGCCGGGTGCAAGAATGTCAAGCGCATGGCTGAACTTGTGCTCTCCGCCGCTTGCAGGACGGGAAGAACCTGCTATGCTCATCGCAACCCCGGACGATACAAGGGCTTTTACTACGATCCATGCGGCTTCCTCGGAACCGGGCTTGATAAGCCCTGCATTCTCAACAAGGATGTCGGCAGTCATTGCAGAAAGTGCAGCAGCATACTCGCTGATTCCCTCCCCCTTCAGCCTGTGAGACAGTTCCCAGTCGAGTATGGCGGTCCTGTTGGAGATTATATCGGCACAGCCCGATGCAAGGAGCCTGAAGGGTGCTTTGGCAATAATTCCCGTATCGGCGATCACTGCAGACGGCGGATGTGCATCAAGTGAGACCGCACCTTTTTCGGTCGGAACCGAAGCCCTCGACGACGCGATACCGTCATGGGACGCGGCGGTCGGTATGCTGATGAAATGAAGGTCAAGGTTGTATGATACGACCTTTGCCATATCTATCGCCTTTCCGCCGCCGACACCGATTATGTAATCATACCCCTTTCCCGCCTCCTCGGCTTCTCCAATTGTCTCAAGGGTGATCGAGTCGGATGTGAAAACCCCGGCCTCCCCCCCGGAATTATTGATAAGGTCCAGCACCCTGTCGCCCGCGGCCTTCATGGTGTGCTCGCCGGAGATTATCAGCACAGACCTGCCAATCTGCAAATCTTTGCACACGTCGGGCAGCTGCTCTATGGCATCGTGTCCCATAACGATGTCCCTTGGCAGCTGCAGCCATTTTGATTTGTCGAATTGAGGGTTTTTGAGTACTTTTATACTATCTGCGCTCATTATTTTATCAATAAATGATTGGGGATTTTATATACAAATATTACGTTGATCCAATCGTCAACGGCGGAGCCTATACGATAGTGGACACCCTGACATATGCAGTAATACTGATTTTATCGGTATATCTCGTCTACAAATGGCTAAAACACACAGGAATTCAGATTGACACGGCGTTTGTTCTGTCCATAATACCCTATGTTGTTTTGGGCGGATGTCTCCGTGTTGTAGAGGATACGGGGATAATTCCCTACCCGTATTACGTCCTTTTAATCACTCCCCTGATATTCTTCTCTATTTTTTTCTATGCAGTTATTGCGCTCGTTGTATCCAGACTGCTGAAAGAGAGAGAGATCATTGCCGATTATCACAGGGGCTTTGCGGCAGGCGGCATAATCGCATGCGCGATCACGCTGGTTCCCCTCATATGGCACGGGATCGCTGTTACGCAGATAAACCTGGTAGTGATGTTCACAATCCTGGCTGTTGCCTGCATATCGGCCCTTTCACTGTGGGCATTTATCAGGTACGTGCTGAAGTGGGATTATGTAGACGACATTTTATACCGACTGCTCATCTTCGGGCACATGCTTGATGCAAGTGCAACGAGTTTCGGTATCGACCTCCACGAGATGACATATGTAGAGCAGCATGTTGTGGGTTCGGCACTTATAGAGGCGACCGGAACCGCATTTTCGATGTTCGGACTGAAACTGGCCGTATTGATTCCTGCAATATATGTGCTCCAGATCTACAGGCAGGAAGGAAACAAAGAGTTATTCCACCTTATAATCCTTGCAATGATTATGGTGGGCCTTGCCCCGGGAATCAGGGATATGGTGAGGATGATTCTCTATGTTTAATAAAAAACTCTCATACAGCATTTCTTTTTCACTTATACTCTTCATCGTCTTTTTTGCACTTGGTGCGTTTACGATAAACCAGAATCCCGACAGTGCCGAGATGCTTCTCCAGACATTGAACGAGGACCTGTTTAATTACATAAACGAGCAGAGCCCCCCTTTAATGGCGGCCACCCTTTTTATCAATAATCTCGAGGCTTCACTGATGCTCTTTATCGGCGGGGCCACGTTCGGTATTATTACACTAATCGTTCTGCTTACAAACGGTGTGATTATCGGCTTTGTGGTCGAGTATGCAATCAAATTGCAGGGAACGGCAGCAGTCGCCGCAGGAATAATCCCTCACGGGATATTTGAGATCCCGGCATTCATTATCTCATCGGGACTCGGGTTTCTCCTCGCCGAATCGTTATGGCTCGAATACAAAGGTAAGGATGATGCTGCTGAGTACGCAATGAAACTATCGAAGATCTACCTTATGACCGTCGTCCCCCTCCTCGCCGCCGCAGCGATAATAGAGGCTTTTATTACGCCGCAAATCATAAATTTAGTAGTTCAGGGAGTCTGATAAATGTCTGAAGACAGCGGTTCATTGCCCTCAAAAAATAATTTTAGCGAATGGTATAATGAAATACTCTGGCGAGCCGAGATAATGGATGTCAGGTACCCGGTAAAGGGTCTTTACGTCTGGTATCCGCACGGTTTTGCAATCAGGAAGGCTACCTACGGCATCCTCAGGGAACTTCTCGACAGGGACCATGAAGAGACTCTCTTTCCGCTTTTAATACCGGAGCACGAGTTCATGAAGGAGGCGGAGCATATCAAGGGATTTGAAGAGGAGGTCTACTGGGTTACTCACGGCGGTCTCTCCAAGCTCGACGTCCCGCTGGCACTCCGCCCGACGAGCGAGACTGCAATATACCCGATGTATGCACTATGGGTCAGGTCGCATGCCGATCTCCCCCTGAAATATTACCAGATCGTCAACACGTTCAGGTACGAGACGAAGCATACAAGACCGCTGATTCGCCTTCGCGAGATAACCTCCTTCAAGGAGGCCCACACCGTCCATGCGACATGGGAGGATGCAAATAACCAGGTGGAAGAGGCCGCTGTATTATATCGCGAGTTCTACGACCGGCTCTGTGTTCCGATCGTCATGTCGAAGAGGCCGGACTGGGACAAGTTCCCCGGTGCGGACTTCACGCTTGCAGCCGATGTAATTATGCCGGACGGAAGGACGCTCCAGGCAGGAACGATCCATCACCTTGGCGACAACTTCGCAAAGACATTCGACATCTCTTACGAAGACGAGAACGGCGAGCAGCAGCTTGCATTTCAGACCTGCTACGGGATCTCGGAGAGGTGTATTGCGGCTCTTATCTCGGTTCATGGCGACGACAAGGGTCTTGTCCTCCCGCCCGCTCTCGCCCCGGTCCAGATCGTCATCGTCCCGATCATCATGAAGAAGATGGCCGAAGAGGTCGCACAGGCAGCAAAGGATATCGAGGCCGAGATGAAGGCCGCAGGTTACAGGGTCAAAATCGACGACAGACCGCTCAGGCCGGGCGCCAAATACTATCACTGGGAGATGAGAGGCGTTCCGCTCAGGCTCGAGATCGGGCCGAGGGATCTTGAAAACGGCGTTGTGATGGCCGCAAACAGGTTCGGGGAGAAGACGACGCTCCCGCGTGAAAACCTTGCAGACGGAGTCAGTTCGCTTCTCGACGCCTTTAAGGACCAGCTGATGGCATCGGCGGTTGAAAAGACCAAAGAGAAGATCAATATCGTCGAATCCCTCGACGAGGCAAAAGAGGCAGTCGAGACGGGAATCGCCGTCGTCCAGTGGTGCGGCTGCGAGGAGTGTGCGGACGAGATCGAGAAGGTTCTCGACGTCAGCCTCCTCGGCGACGACATAAGATCGGAATATATAGAAAAGGCCGAAGGAAAATGCATCGTCTGCGGCAAGCCCGGGAAACAGGCTGTTGTTGGAAGAAGTTATTAATTTTTTTTCTTTTTTTTATTCCCAATATCAGCGTCGCGGCCAAAATCGCAGTTCTTGTCTGAAAATTTCAAAAAAATAAGAGAAATAATCCTATTTCCTTCCTTTTCTGTAACTTATTTCCCCGTGCTCTTTCGACTATTATTGACTGATATGGAAACTTCAGGTGCCAACGGATTTTTCCTTCCCGTCACGGACGGATATGATGAAGAACCCGCAGACCACAACGGCGATGATGAGACTCAAAATAAATCCAAAAATATATCCGCTTGCGGCGATGATTACCCCTGTTAAGACCGGTCCTCCCGAGTGTCCTATATCCATGATGGATGAAAGCGCCCCCATCGAGGCTCCCATCTGACCCTCCTGTGCGACATCCGCGATATACGCACTGGTTGCAACGGTGGAGAGCGAAATCCCAAGACCGATGAAGGCGCTTACGATAAGGAAACCAACGAAGGCCGAGGTAAACGGAATGGCCGCTGTAGATATCCCAAGGATGAGAAGCCCTGCGACGATCTGAACTCTTTTGTCGAGCCTGTCGGCGGTCCTGCCGAAGAACGGCTTTGTCGCGGCGATGACCAGTGTCTGGACGGCGAAGATGACCCCTATGAGGTATGCACCGATTCCCTGCGACAGAAGGAAGAGTGGGAAGAACGTCTCGAATGATCCGAAGGCGAAGTAGGTTGCCATATCCACAAATGCAGTCGCACGGAGTCTTCTCTCCGAGAAGAACACGACGAAACTACTGCGAAACGAAGAGAACGGCACTAAAGAAAGTGGGACGTGCTTCTCCTCCTTATACATGAGAATAAGGATTAAAACCGGAACAGCGGCGAGTGCTGCAACGAGATAGACTGCCTGGTATGGAATTAGCCCGGGATACGCAATGAACATCGAGATGACAAAACCACCGACAACAGGGGCCATGGTTCTCCCTATGAGAGTCGCGGAAGAGTACTGGCCGAGCATCTCGCCCTTGTTCTCAGAAAAACGCTCGGCGATGATCGCGGAGACGACCGGGCCGAGGATTGCGGTAGCCGTTCCGTGGAAGAACCGGACCGGAATCAGCCACAGGGGATCGAAGATTATCAGGTAGAGCAATGGTGCGGTGAGGAAGACGATACCGGATATGATAAGCAGCCTCCTCCTCCCCAGATGATCGGAGATAACTCCTATTGGAAACGAGAAGAGTATCCCTGCGAAGGGTGATACAGCCGCTATCAGGCCGATGACGGCGTCCCCGGCCCCGAGCGCCTGTGAGAATAGGGGAAGCACAGGGTTTTTGGATATGGTTGTCGAAAATATGGCGAAGAAGCCGAGAAGGAAGAGAGAATAGACCAGACGGCGGTTAGGAAGGGATGATGTGACGGACATATCTGTTACCGGTCGTTGTTGATCAGTCTTTAGAAGGATAAACGAAAAAGATATTGATTCACGGATATGCCGCCGTTTAATCTGGAGATTCCGGAGTTTGCAGGGGCATCATATTGCAGGATGAAGGGAACATTACGTCGAATCCCTCGACGAGGCGAAAGAGGCTGTCGAGACGGGAATCGCCGTCGTCCAGTGGTGCGGCTGTGAGAAATGTGCGGACGAGATAGAGAAGGTTCTCGACGTCAGCCTCCTCGGCGACGACATCAGGTCGGAATATATAGAAAAGGCCGAAGGGAAGTGTACCATCTGCGGCAGGCCCGGGAAACAGGCTGTTGTTGGAAGAAGTTATTGATTTTTTTCTTTTTTTTTATTGAAAACTTGATCGCGTCCTTACCAAGGAGCAGTTTCCCGATTTTATCTTTTCGAATTACAAATCTTTATTTAAAACTGATTTCAACAATCACTCTATTGGAAACTTCAATTCATACCAGTGATAAAAATGAATAAAAAAAGCTCTGCAAATCATGAAGAAAAGAGAATTAAAGATTTAAAAATATTTCAAGACCCTGATCCCACTCTTGCACGAATTATAATTGTTGGTACATGGAGCCAGCGTCATTATGATGCAAACAAACTGTTAGAGATTGTAACGGAAGCATGGCCTGAGAATACCAGGGTTGACTTCGTGATCACCTGTGGGGGTTTCGTCAACTTTCCCTGGCCTAGCAATATCACAATAGATAAAATCGACAATATAAATCCCTATCCTGAATTAATAAACTCTCTTTGTGATAGTGCAGAGCCTATCATATACAATATTATTGATAAAAAGATTGGGAATAAATTAAGCGGCCTTACAAATTACATCACACTAGGACTAGATTCTTTCAGTCCTCAGGGTTATTCCATTGAGCTGGTAGCATTTATCGATGTTAATTCTGGCGAGATTCACTGGACAGGGAAATCATATCCGGACAATCCCCAAGAAGGATCACTAATCCGGATAAATGATATGTCAACGCATTTCCTGAATACAAGATCGGGAAAGGCCATGATCCTTGGCTGTCATGACCTCAAATTGTTCAGCAACAGAGGCCGAGCAGTTGCTAAAAGTGAATGGAGAATAAAGGCCAGAGAAGATATTGACAGGCTTTTGATAGAGGAAAAACCCAGGATTGTCCTTCAACATCCACATACCACAGATTCAATACGAAACTGGGGAACAGAAATCAGCCAGCTGTGTTATCAGGGAGATTCAATTGAAAATTTCCTCAGTGCAGGAAGATATTACAACTGGGGAGAGCCACAACGGTCTCCTCTTTCTGATGTATTAAAATCAACAAAGATCGGTAACTCCATCGATTTTGTCTATGAATCGAATCAAAAGGTCTGAAATGGATTATTTATCTACATCATGGTGCGGTCTTAACTGGAGCAATTGGGCACCGCTTAAAAACAAAAACCATGAACTCAAAACACTTCCTGCATCTCCGGGCGTCTATAAAGTTAGACCGATAGATAAAGATTTCCTCGTTTATATTGGCCAGACAGGGAGATCCCTTCGCGAGAGGATGGGACAGCTTAGAGGATATACTAAATCCGAAACTGAGATGCCTTTCAACGATCCGCATACAGCCGCACCATCACTTTGGGCATGGAGAGATGCAGAAGGATGGGAGTTTCAATGCTCCGTTGCTCAGGTGGAATTCAAAGGACTTTCAAAACCCGATTCCAAACAAATGAGAGAAGGACTTGAATCATATCTTTTATGGAAATATCGCCTTCAAAACGGTGAATCCACAAACTGTAATTTCGGACGATTCCACCCCCTGTACTTCAAATCCGCAAGCGGCAAGTCTGGGCGGCGGGGAGGCCTTCTTCCAAAAGGCGAGACAAATCCTTCTGGAGGACCTTCACTTCCGCCATTGATTCCAAGGGGCAATCCTTCAGATAAAAACTGGATGGGCCTAAAATGGGAAGAACCCGTTCCTCTTTCAAATGGCTATGGGAATTATCTCAGAGATGTGCCAGGAATATACAGAATTATTGTAACAGGAGAAGTTGTCTACATAGGACAGTCTCAAACACTAAGATCCAGAATAAACAGCCATCTCTGTAAAGAATGGGGCGAAGAACCCCAGGCATCTGTATTCTTCGCGGATGAAAATATCATAAGCTATCAGTTGCATGAATGGGAAAACGACCTCATCGGCGGATTCTTTTCCGAACACCAAAGGCCACCGAAATTTCAGTTCAAAAACCTTGGATGACTGACTTAGATATGAAAACACTTGTAATTGTTCCATGTGGTAAATCAAAGATCTGGGATAAAAACCCAGCACCTCAATTTGTGAAAGCAAAGGAAGCATACACCGGTACATACTTTAGTTTAAACAGAAAATATGCCGAAAAATTTGGAGATGGGTGGATAATATTGAGTGCAAAATATGGATTCATCAATCCAGATACAATGATTGAGAACTATGATATCTCGTTCAATAGCAAGAAAACAAATCCAATATCAACAGAAATTCTAAAAAACCAGATTAAAAATTATGAATTATCTTCCTTCGGTCAGATTATCGGACTCGGCGGTCAGAAATACAGGGATCGAATATCTAAGAGTTTTGCAGAGTATCAGATTGAGATTATTTTCCCCTTTGAGAACTGCTCTGGGATTGGGGACATGCAAAGAAAAATCAAAGAGACATTAAAATTTTAAACTACATTCCTAAAACCCTCAAAAAATCCTCACGAGGACCTGTATCCAAATATCTTATCATACTCCTTATGATCCATCCAGTCGATCAGCAGGGTTATCCGGCCTTCATCATCTGATGCTATCCAGTATATCAGTCTCCATGATCTGTTGAGATCATACTTCCAGAGATTGTCCGGTTTGAAAACCTTATTTTATCTCTTTGGGATCAGGCGTTTTGGGATCTGAATCCCGGAAAAAGGATCTTTTTCTATATTATCAATCGCTTTATTCAGAGCCTTTAAAATGCGTTTGTCTTCCGCAGAAGAAGAGGATTGAAGATTTTTGTACTTCTCAGACACGCCATCGTCATTAAAGAAGATACGGTGTGTCATCTAATCCTTAGATCCTCACGATCGTTATAGTAATTCACTACCTCAGGATTGTATATCCAGCAGATATGGCCCTCCCTGTCAGCTGCAATCTTACCGGAATCAGACAGATAATCGATAATCTGCATGAATGTCTGGTACATCATCTGTTTTGGAAGATTTTTCCACAGGGCAGTCTTTTTATATTCGCCGCTGTTCTCCCTGATAAAATCCTCAACCATCCTGATGCTGTCCAGAGTGGGTGAATGAGCCCCGGAAGTTTTACCCGATGCTGATGGCATGAGATCATAATTTATTATATAACTTTATATAATTTTTAGAAGGGCCGGGTTTTTAAGAAGGTTAGAAAGGTATTCTCTATCCCATAGATGATGTGATCTTCCAACATAAAAAAAATCAAAAAACCCGGCCCCTCACTTCACTCCGGCTCTTTCACAAAGAAAGAGAGCACCGTCGTAATCAGACAGATCACCAGCGCTATTGCAAATGTGTAGGTGAAACCGGTCATCATAAACTCGGGAACCGGCTGGACCGGGGCCATGTACATCTCCCCTCCTGAAATCCCGATGATCTCCTCGAGGGCCGTTCCGAACACCACAATCCCGAGAGCGGACCCGAAATTTCCAAAAGTCTTCATAATTCCCGAAGAGACCCCTTTCTTATCCGGAGGGCTGTGACCGAGTATGAGTTTCCTGTTCGGAGTCAGGAATATTGCCATGGAAAAACCGAATATCGCCAGGGCAAGGGCTGAAAACAGATATCCCATAATTCCGGAGAATAGCGAAAAGAGCAGAAAGACCATCGTTACGGTCAGGCAGCCGGAGGTGCAGAGGACCTTCGATCCGGTCCGATCGGAAATTTTTCCGGCGAACGGTGCGACAATCATGGAAACCGCCGCAGGAACCAGAAGCAAAACTCCGACTAAAGCGAGATCGAAGCCCTTGACGATTTCAAAATAGAGCGTAAAGATCAGTATTACTCCTGTAAAAACTGTCTTTATCATGAACCCGGAGACGTTCGCCAGGACAAACGAATTATTTTTAAACAGCCTGAAGTCAAGAACAGGCTCATCAATATGATTTTCCCTTATGATAAAAGCAATCCAGAAGACCGCTGAAAGGGTGAATGCAATCAAAATCGGTGTGGACGTCCACCCGAACTCTCTCCCCTTGTTCAGGCCTAAAAGAAGAGTTGAAATCCCTATCACCATAAAGACCGCACCCGGCAGATCAAACGACCAGACCTTTGTCCCGGGAGGTGCATCAGGAATATACCTGTATACGAGCAGCATTCCCAAAAGGCCAATCGGGACGCAGAGAAAGAAGATATACTGCCAGCCTGCAATTGACGTAATTATCCCGCCCGCAACCGCACCGATGGCTATTCCGCTTGTGGCAAGTGTTGCAACAATTCCAAGACTGAAACCTCTTTTGTCCTTTGGGAGGAAGTTTACGACAATAACCGGTGCAGTAGCAGATATCATAGCGCCCCCAACCGCCTGGATCATCCTGAAAAAAATAAGATGATATATCCCGGGAGAAAACCCGCACAGCAATGTTCCTGCCGTAAAAACCCCAAACCCGGCAAAAAATATTTTTTTAACTCCCTTAATATCCGCCAGTCTTCCAAATGCAAGAATCGTCCCGGATAAAACAATCAGGTAGATTACAAGCGCCCAAGAGACCGTACTGAGATTCGAATCGAAATACCTGGCAATCGTCGGAAGCGATACATTGAGAAGACTGATATTGAATGATCCGATGAAGACACCGAGACCCACAGTGAAGATCAGCCATTTAAATGAAAGATTCCGGATGTTGTGCTCCTCCATATTAATTGTTATTAAAAAAGGGAATTATAAATCATTTGGATGATTCAGGGCAGTCACTGCTGCCCGGGAGCCATTCCCGGCTGAAGAGGCGTATATACTCTTGTTCCAAGCTCTTTGTCCAGCATGAAAAGCATCTGTTTGCCGCCGCCCTCTTCTATCATCCTGAGCTTATCCACGATCTCTCCTGCATCCTCTTCCTCCTCGATCTGCTCGTCGACAAACCACCTGAGCATGTTATGTGTGGCATGATCCTTCAGGTCGATTGAGAGATCGACGAGATTGTTGATCATGGAGGTTACTTTTTGTTCGTGCTCAAGGGAAACCTGAAAAGCGTCAAGCGGGGATGCCCATTCCGACGGCGGGGCATCTATCGGGTGCAGTATGACCCTTCCACCTCTCGATATGACATACCGAAATATCTTCATTGCATGATCCTTCTCTTCCTGGGCCTGGATATATTCCCAGCCGGCAAATCCTTTCAGACCGACGGACTCGTACCATGACGACATCGAGAGATAGAGGTAGGACGAATAGAGTTCCCACTTGATCTGCTCGTTTAGTGCCGCTTCCATTCTCTTGTCAATAGCCATTTTTCTTCCTCCGGACAATGGAAAATAAACTTTGAATTATATAAATTCTTCCTGAAGCTCACATGCCGAGATATTCCATTACCGCCCTCCTGCGAAGTTCGTCATCTGAGGTGTCGTAACCAAACCTCTCCTCGAAACAATCCCTTTCTGTCTCGTAAATCACCCCAAGGGGAATTTGGGATTCATTGTTGTAATTCCATTCGGATGCAGCCTCCCGGGCCTGTGACAAGTCTTTTGGGTCACCGGAATACTCATAGACATGGCTATCGTAAAACGACGATTTATCGAAAAAACTCGCACATATCTGGAGGACTTCCACGAACGAAAAGCCGCAATGGGAGATTCCTGCCTTAATCAGTTCCCGGAGATTATCCATTCTCCCGGTATATGCCCGTGCAATGAATGTCGCACCCGAACAGAGCATCAGTGCAGGAGGATTGAACGGGAGATCGTGTCCCCCCGGCGGATTTGTTTTTCCATGATAATCACCAGGAGAAGTGGGGGTGTATTGTCCGGTGGTAAGACCATATACACGGTTGTCGTGGACAACGACGGTAATGTCAACATTCCTTTTGGCCGCAAAAATGAGGTGTTCGAGACCTTCCGCATAAGAATCGCCGTCGCCGACACAGCATATCACCTTAAGTTCAGGCTTTGCAATCTTAATCCCGGTAGCAAAGGCAATCGCCCGGCCGTGAAGCGAGTAGACCGAATTTATGTTCAGGTAGTCGGCGATCTTTCCGTGGCACCCGATCCCTGCAACAAGCACAATCTCTTCACGCCTTACTCCCCCGGCCTCAAGCTCTTCGACGATTCTCTTTATCGAATGAAGGATGGCGAAATTCCCGCATCCTTCACACCAGTTGTTTGTGGCGTCTGTTATTAAACTCCCGTTTGTCATTACAACACCTCCTTCAGTCTTTTCTCAAGCTCCTCAATCGTCAACTGCCTCCCGGTGTAATTCAGGATCATTTTGTCAATGGAAAAACCGTGATTCCTGATGATCTCTGACAGCTGACCCGTGGAATTGTCCTCGACGACAATAATACGGGAACTGTCGAAGACAGCATCCCGGAACTGTACAAAGGGAAAAGGGTGAAGAACAACGGGCTGGACCGACCATAGTCCCAGTTTTTTGCAGACCTCGCTGCAAAGCGGGCCGTTAGAACCCCAGGAGACGACGACGGTGGCGGACGACGGGTTACCGGATGCAGCGATGCAGTCCTCATCCTTCATTGCCGCCTTTATTGCAGACCCCTTTCGAATCCTCTTCTCTGCAAGTTTTTCAAGTACCTCCGGTCTTTCGGTTGAAATTCCCGATTCATCGTGGGTCTTTCCGTTGATCTTAACCGGACCGCCAACCCCGGAGAAGAATCCCGGTGGCGATACACCGTCTTCCGTGAACCTGTATCTCAGGTAAGGCTCATCGCCGGTTTCTGGGACTTCATAATTATAGTTCTCATCGATCACATTCACGGGATTAAAACAATACAGGGAATCGTTGAGCGTTACATCGGTCAGGACGATTACCGGGACCTGGAACTTCCATGCGAGTCCGACGGCCTTTGCTGACCAGACGAATGCCTGCTCTGCACTCCCCGGGGCAACAACGATCCTCGGAAACTCCCCGTGGCCTGCGGATATCGCATAGGGAAGATCGCTTTGTGCGGTGTATGTCGGAGCCCCGGTAGAAGGAGACTGCCTTTGTGAGTTTATGATTACCACGGGAATCTCTGCAAGACCGGAGAAAGAGAGGGCTTCGTTCATGAGGCAGAAACCCCCTCCGGAAGTCCCGACAGCGGCCTTCGCCCCGCAGCAGGCCATCCCTTCAGCCATGAGTATTGCGGCTATCTCTCCTTCGGGCTGAAAGACCTTCAGGCCGAACTCGTCTTTTTTGGATGACAGGAAGTGCAGGATTCCCGATGCAGGAGACATCGGGTAAGCGATATATCCCTCAAGTCCGCCGTAGCATAAGCCAAGACCGATCGCCTCGTTCCCGGAGATCGCTATTGAGCCTTTATTCCGGCTGCTGTCAATTGAAAAACTCTCTTCACCATGTTCGAATCCTTCCTTTGCGACAGCCATGTTGAGAGAGCCCTTTACAGGGAATTTGTCTCTAAGGACCTCTTCGGTAAAATCCCATTCAAAACCCAGCGCCCTGCATAAGGCACCGATTAAACATGAATTTACCATGACGGGGATTCCGCCCGCCTTTTCGACAATCGTGCCGGCCGGAATTTTGACCCCTTCGACCTTTTTTACTTTATCAGAATTCAGGATGATTACAGAATCAGGCGATAACCGGTTTTTATGAATATTGACTGTATTTTTATCTAGAGCAAGTAAAATATCGACCTTCTGTTTTATTCCCCCGGCAGATTTCTTTGATGCACGAACTATCGAAAAGTTATGGCCTCCCTTTATCAGGGAAGGGTGATCGAAGACCATGAAAATATTATAACCTGCGGCGGTGAGAATCCCGGCAATCACCTCTCCCGCCCGGTTTATTCCTTCACCCGCCTTTCCTCCTATCAGTATTTCGATCTCATCATCCAGCACTCTCATGAAAACTGAAAAGGGAGGTATATATTATATTCTTTTTGCCACCCGGTCTATTTCATGACAATCGGGCAGGCTCCGCTGTCGAAAGGATTGATCCTCATCTGGAGCGAGAAGAGATACGGGAAATGGTCGTTTAAATATTCCATATACTCGATCCAGCTGAGAACAATCCTCTCATACACCCTGTTGATGTCACCCTTCAGGTGTACCAGATCGGTTTCGGGCAATTCATGGATGTCGTCCCTGTACCCAAGCTCCTCTTCGAGATGAAATACAGCCCTCAGGAGTTCGGTAAACGATTCGTTCTCAAGAAGTACCGGGTTTTCCAGGAGGCGCAGCATGAAATCCCGTTTTCCCGTGAGAAAATCCCTGAGATTATCCATATCGTCATGTAAAGGGTCTGCCGAATAACTGAATTCCCCGCACATTTTCCGGGCCTCTTTAAACCTCTCCCTGTTCCACTCACCCGAAACCTCAAGAAGCGAAGATATCTCCCCGCACCGGGGATCGGCTTTCGTAAAGAGAGAGATCAGTTCGTTTCCGGTTTCGGAAAAGAATATGCCGATGACCATATTCATCTTCTTCATTTTCTCTCTCTGCGACCGGATTGTAAGCAGTCTGTTTATCACAAGCGTTACGAAAAGGACATTTATCGGGAGAAAACCGAGGGAATTGAAGACGTAATTCACCGTGTCTCCGGGATTTTTAAGAAGAAAAAACTTCACGGAATAGATTGTCACTGTTGTCAGTACCAAAACTATCCCCAGTTTTGTCTCCCAGTTCAACAATTTCATGATTCATTTATTACCCGTTGAAATAAAAATTCTCTTCCTCTGCTATGAAGCAAAAAAATAAAATAGCATATACTCTTAAAAAATTGCTATGAAGAAATTATTGCTTGCAATAATAATTGCATCAGCTCTTATTTTCACTGCTGGTTGTTCCGACTATGGCACTCCGTCATCTTCAACAGAGGCTACTGCAGCTGCAACATCGGGGTCACAATCGGGTTTTTCACTAAATCCGACTCCGACAGATAAGATGCCCTCCGGATACCAGGTGGGCGCAAAGGCATACAAGGACCCGCTCAATGCCAAAATAAATGTCGAGTTCACCGGCGGTGCCGGCCTGTATATGGTCGAATCGATCAGCACGACAGTCTATCTTTCAAGCGGAGAAATTCTTACCGATAGTATCGAACCCGTAATGGGAGGAAATGTCGATATCCAGGGAACAAAAGGGGAAGACAGGGTCACTGTAACGGCATATATGGGAGACGGCCAGTCATATAAAATATTTGATGAGATAATCGATTACAGGACTTAATCAGTCCTTAATTACTTTCCATTTTAGAAGTACCCCGTCATCCATCTCTTCCATTCCCGACAGCTTCAGTTTTGTAAACTTATCCTCCATAACAAAGCCGGTTCCGTCCGCAGGCGTAGGTGCCGTCGAGCCGCCGATGATGATGTTCCCTATACATGTATAATATTCATCGACGAGGTTCTCTTCAAAAAGCGACCAGATCAGGGTTCCGCCGCCCTCGACCATCAGTGTTTTTATCCCGGTTTCGGCAAGTGCTTCGAGAAGGGCCCTTAAATCGACCTTGTCGTCACCGGCCTGAATTATGTCTGCATAATCATTCAGTTCAGCGATTTTTTCGGGATCTGCAGATTTTGAGACCGCAATTATCCTTTTCCCGGGGCCCTTATGCAGGATTTCTGCGTCAGGTGGCGTTTTTGCTTTGCTGTCAACAATTATCCGTACAGGATTTTCGTCTTTTCCTTCAGAAACTCTTTTTTCTTTAAGAAGAGGAGACTTAACCGTTAGCGAAGGGTCATCTGCAAGAACGGTTCCTATTCCGACCATGATTGCATCAGTTTCGGATTTTAAAAGATCCACGCGTTCGAAATCTTTTGTACCGGATATTTTCACCTGTCTCCGCTCAGTAGTGGACAGTTTGCCGTCAGCACTCATTGCAAGATTTATCGTGACATGAGGAAGCATACCATATATCGTTTTTCCGCTCCAATTAAATAATTCTTGATTCGAAAAGGAGAAAAGTATAAAAAGAAATAATGATATAACACAAAGTCCTTTATTCTTGCAAAATCAAAATTTATTATATTCATGAATAGCGATGAAAACGAAGTATTATCCAGAATATTTAAAGGATATACGGACACCGAAATAATAAAAATATTTGTAATAGCCTGCTTTGTACTCCTATCCGTACTTGTAAGTATTGTGGCATTCAACATCCCTTTAAAGGAATGGAATTATCCAGGGATTTTCATTGTGCCGCAGATTTATTACATTCCCATCCTGCTGATATCCCTCTGGTATCCTAAAAAAGGAATGCAGGTTTCAATACTCCTCATCTCGGGATTTTTAGGAGTTTCATCATATTACTATTATCTTGGCCTGCCCATAGATCCATACATTGCAGGTCTCAATGTTGCGATGTTCATATGGGTCGTGATAACGACGACTTATATGGCAGAATCCTCCGGCCTCGTTAATATAAAATACAGGTCTTTTTTCAGAAATGCAGGGGCCGGGATGCTGATCCTGGATATAAACAGCATGAGAATCCTCGATGCAAACGAGAAAGCCGTAGAGATTCTCGGGATTAACGATAGCAGCATTATCGGTAAAAGATTAGAGGATCTAATCGAAAACGACCAGACAGACAGGGAATTGTTTTACGAAATAGATAACAGGAAATTTATCATCCATTCGGGAGAGACTGCAAAGACCGTTTTAGTCTCGTCGCATTTCAATGAATCACTGGGCCACATCGAATGCACAATCCTTGACATAACCGAGCAGGAAAAAGAGAAAAAAGGTGCAGAAGAGATCCGGATGAAGATGCTCGAATTCCTAAAGTCTTCGAATAATTATCTCTTCATCCTGGACCTCAAAGGCAATATAAAATCCTTCGACCGTCAGATAACAGAGGGATACGAGATTCTTACAGACGGTTATGTAGGAAAAAACGTCAGGGGACTTCTTCCCTCAGAGTTCGAAGATGAATTCTGCAGGAACTTCCGTGAAGTAATTAAAACAGGCAGAACGATCACTTTTGATACTGAAATCACCATAAAAAATGAGAAGAAAAAAATCCTGATAATTCTGGGAGCAATTCTTTCTTCGGAAAAGACCGAAGAAGTGCTGGTCGCTGTACATGAAATCGGAAATAACCTGCCTGAAAAGGATGAATTCCTCCTTGAATTTGAAAACAGGAAATGGGCAAATTTCATCAACACTGCGGCACATGAACTGCGGACACCCCTTCAGCCGCTTTTAGGTTACCTCCATCTACTGGCAGAGGAATCCTGCACAAAGAAGATGGACCCCGGGGTAGCCTCAATTATCAGAAAATGTCTTATAAGTGCCGAAAGGGAGTCTGAAATCGTTGAAAGTATCCTTGAGGCAGGGCTTGCCGAATCCTGTAATATAAAACTCAATATTGAAGAGATTGCGCTAAAACAACTGATAACTGAAATCGTGGAGATCAACAGAATTCATGGAGAGGCAGAGATCCTGTTTGATATCCCGGATTCGGTCAGGATAAAAGGGGACAGGGACAGGATCTATCAGGTTTTTGAGGGCATAATTCTTAATGCGGTAAAATACAATTCCCACCCTAAAAAAATCCGGATCAGGTTTTCTGAAGACGAATTAAACAATATCATAAAAATTACTGACAATGGAAGAGGGATCCCGTCAGACTGTATTAACGAGATCTTCGAACCTTTCTTCATCAAAAATACATCCGATCTTGTAAGGGGAACCGGAAGGATCGGCCTTGGACTCTCTATTGCAAATAGATATGTCTCCCTTCACAATGGCGAAATCGAAGTTCAGAGTGTTGTCGGCGAAGGGAGTACATTTACTATAATCATTCCAAAAGAGATATCATTACATATCTTTCCTGAATAATTATTGCGTATAAACTCAATTATAATCACTGAGGAAGAGATATGACCCCCGTCGACATTCAGATATATATCATATTGCCAATTCTGATTTTTTTGGCAAGAATTGCGGATGTTTCCTGCGGTACGCTAAGAATTATTTTTATCTCACGGGGACTGAAACTCCTGGCTCCTGTTGTCGGGTTTTTCGAGATAAGTATCTGGCTCCTGGCAATAAGCCAGGTTCTCACAAATATGGGCCATTATACAGCATTTCTGGCCTATGCACTCGGTTTTTCAGTTGGAAACTACGTAGGTATATTGATCGAAGAGAAGATGGCGATGGGAATATCCGTAATAAGGATTATTACCCAGTATTCCGCCTCGGAACTTATCGAAGAGCTGAAGGCGTCGGGTTTTAGATCAACGGTTTCTGAGGCTCAGGGCCAGTTCGGTGCAGTATCTATTCTTTATATCGTTGCAAAAAGAAAGGAGATCCCGAAGATTCTGGAGATTCTCAACAGATATAATCCAAATGCATTCTATACTATCGAGGATGTAAAAAGTGCAGGAGGTTCCATCTTCGATCAGAAAGCTCCAAAACCTGCAAGAGCGGTAGGGCGTTTCTCAAGAAAAGCAAAATAATTTTTATTCGTCGTCATCCTGGATGACATCGTCAATAAAACTCTGCAATTGTATAAGGGTTGAAGGATCGATTCCCTTTTCAACGGCAAGGAACACACCGGAGATATCGAAAAGCCTTAGTTTACTTGCAATAAAGTGAACGAATTTTATCAGGTTTTCAGGAGTGATATAGATTAACATACTGTTGACGGTATTCAGGAGTACACATACTTTATCGGAGGATGTTTTTTTCAGGACCTCTGTCACGGCTATTCCCATCGAGGTCAGATCCGCAGGACCGTTGATGAAGACACAGTTTTCAGTTTTTTCCGGCTCTTTGCCGCCGGCATATTTTGTGATTGCATCGATAAAGAAAACCTTGCCGGGATCAATTCCTTCTTTGCTGTAATCCTTCATTAAAATCGAATAGGGATTGTTTGTGGTTATTACAATTACATGAAATCCGTCTTTGGTTACATCCCTGATGATTTCAATATTCTTCTTTTTAAGTGTCAAAGGTTCGGAAAGAACCAGAACAAGATGGCTCTCCTCCATCTCTTCAAATATTTTTCTCATGCCACACCTTATTCCGATAAAAATTTCTTCATATCTTCAGGCATATCGTCAAATGAATTTTGAACAGCCTGGTTCAGGTCATAGAGATTGTTGAGAATCTGCTCCGCACTTTTAATCTGGATTTTAAGATCAAGGAGGATGTCCTCCTTTTCTATATCGCCGGAAGAGATCTTTCCGCCAAGTTCTGTAAGATTGTCCATTATTATCTCCACGGGGAATTTCATGCGGACGACTGCCTGACCTATATACCCGAATATCTGATCCTGCATCTCTTTTTCCCGGGTTACATCAAGGCCGATTATTATGTATCCGGACAGGTTTTCCTCAAAGTCATTTAATGCCTTTGTATTCCAGAATATTGTCTTTTTATCGCCGGATTTTGTCTCTATTTCGCTTTCGAAGGTCTCAAGGCTTTGTTCGCTGTCTATGTTCTTTTTGATCTCTTCTGTGACATATTTCCGGTATTGTGGGTCGGGATAGAGCTTCTTCCAGATCTCGTTGCTCCCGGTGACCTCCTCCGCCGTATAGCCGCAGATCTTCTCTGCAAAATCATTCCAGACTACAATCCTTGCTTTTGGGTCGATGAACGCGATCAGGACATTTGCATTCATCAGGATTGCCTGGAAACTGGTCTGGAGTTTTACGATATCGGTTATGTCAAGTCCGATTATGAAATATCCCCGCAATACCCCGGAATTATCAAGGATCTCCTTCGTATTCCACCCGATAATGCGGCTTTCGCCGTTCCTGCACCTGATCCTCGTCTCGAATTTTTCAAGGGCCTGTTTGTTTGCGATTGTTTCGATGATCTTTTTGGTTACCGTCTTCCTGTATCCGGGATTGGGATAGAGCTTCTTCCAGATCTCACTGCTCCCTATGACTTCGTCCGCCGGATATCCGCTGATCCTCTCGGCGGCCTTGTTCCACGAGACGACACGGCTTTTATCATCGATGAATGCAATCCAGACATTCGCGTTCATGAAGAGCATTTCATAGAAATCCTCCCCAAAGAACGAATTTGTCGGCATTGCGGAGAAGCTATCCCCTGTATTTTCCATAACCTCACCTCTTTAATGGAAACTGTGATTGAGGGGATAAATAGGTTATGGTTGGTTTGAGAGGAATAAAACAAAAAACGAAGTGCCTCAACCCGGATTTGAACCGGGGACAACCAGATCTTCAGTCTGGCGCTCTCCCAGGCTGAGCTATTGAGGCATGTGAGCATACAATATTGGTTATTCAGACTAATAAATGATTTGATTTGATAAAAATTCCTGAAAAACTGCCCGATTTTCGGAACATAATCAATGTTAATTTAATAATCATTCTACAGAATTATATTACAACCGGATTTTCCCGAATACAGGATGTAAAAGATGCTTGGAAAAAAGAAGAAAAAGAGAGAAGAAAAACATAAGAAGTTCTTAAAGGCAATTAACGGCAGAAAATCAAAAATTGTTCACCTGACACACAACGACCTCGATGCAGCCGGATGTGATGCAATCCACCGGTTGAAATACGGTGAAATATTCACGATCTGGTCTTCCATAAGCAGATTCGAAGAAAACCTGGAGATTGTGTCAAAGATACCGGGCCGCGGCGATACAATAAGCATATCGGACATCGGCTATCATAAAAATTCACCGGGATTCCTGAAACTGGCGAAGGACAACGGGTGGAAGATCGAATGGAGGGACCATCACCGGTGGAACGATTCGGAGAAAGAAGAGATCTCGAAACTGGCGGATTACTTAAAAATCGACACGGAGACGTGCGCGACAGGAATCGTTGCAAGGGACCTTATGCCCGGAGACGAGTACTCAAAGGAGATCGCAAGGGTTGTATGCGATTACGACCTGTGGAAGCATGAAGACCCGAGATCAAAGGTCTTAGGCGAAGTCGGGAGCAAATGGAAGAACCTCGATCCGATCAGGGACTGCTTCATATCCGGAAAACTCCTCAATAAGGAAATAGAAGGGATATACGAAGAGATCTCAAAAGAGAGAACCGATGCCATCAACAAGAGCATTGAAAAAACGAAGATCTACGAGGGTAGATACAAAATAGCATTCGCACCGATGTTTGGGTACCCGAGCGAGACCGCACATGCAATCCGGGACTGCAAAGATACGGACATCGAGGTGATCGTCTCTGACGGCGGGAAATTCTCGATAAGATCCAAACCCCCCGTAAGCCACCTCATCGCAAGAGAGTTCGGAGGAGGAGGACATCCCCCGGCGGCCGGAGGAAAATTCGAATACTCGATAATAGATAAAATATCAATCCTTGTCCTCGGAAGAAACAGGCATTACAAAGAGCTCTTCGAAGTGGCAGAAAAAATACCCGGGGAATCCTCAGACAATAACAAATGATCTTTCTTTAAGATCGTCCCAGTAATCCTTTTCACACTCCCTGCAATAACCCCCGGTCGAGATCGAATCAGGGTCGAATCCGGCCAGCAGTTTTTCATAATCCTTTGCTTCGGGATCGATTACAGTAACGGATTTTATCTCGTACTCCGGCATTATCTCAAACAGGACATCCAGCCTGTCGGGGAAAACCGCGATCTTATTCTGGAATTCAAGAATTGAAGTCATAACCTTCGATCCCCCTGACGGTGAGAAAAAGAACAGCTTCTGACCCGACAGCTCTTCGAGCTCGGTGCCGGAAAACCTGTCCGATACCAGAATATGCCCCTTTACACCCCGGTCTCTCTGTTCCCGCATCAGTTTCCCGTATACTTCACACAAGGCCGAAATAAAATCCTGGTGATTATTGAAATAGTAATCCGAGATACCAAGAGAAGAGGGTGCAGGAAGCGCCATATAACATCCTTTCCGGATTTTTCGCACCCTTTCGGCATCCAGTGACATCTCGGCAGCGACAGGATACGGTTCGGCAGCAAGCCCTCCGCTCTTCAACCCTCCAATCGATTCCAAAAGCCTCCCTGAATAATACACCCCGCCAGTACAGGGAACATCGACCCCTACCTGCGCCAGAAGGGATTTTTCAAGTTTATATGATACCAGGTCGCACCTTGATCCCTTCTGCCCCGCAATCCATTTTACAAGGTCTCCTGTATCCGGATCAGGTATATATTCAGAACCAAGGGACCTGAGAATGAGATCGATTCTTCTTTTCATGAATATCAGATATTTATACAATTAATAGCTAAAAAATTAGGCATGAATGATTCCCCTGTTCTTGTGACCTGCGGGCTTCCATATACAAACGGCCCGTGCCATATAGGTCACCTCAGAACCTACGTCCCCGCTGATTTTTATGTCCGTTTTCTTCGTCATTGCGGGGATGAAGTGGTATTCATCTGCGGATCGGACAACCACGGAACTCCTGTCGTGATAAGCTCCGAAGCGGAGGGCATCTCCCCCCGTGAAATGTGCGAGAGATATCATTCGCATTTTGACGAGACCTTTAGAAAAATGGGAGTGATATTCGACAGGTTCGGAATGACGGACGATCCGGCCAACCATCAAAGAACAAAATCGATTGTAACAGATCTGGTAAACAACGGCTACATATACGAAAAGAGTGTGAGCCAGTGCTATTGTCCGCAATGCAAAATGTTTCTGCCGGACAGGTACGTCGAAGGCACATGCCCCCATTGCGGCGAGAGAGCCAGGGGAGACGAATGCGACCAGGGCTGCGGCAAACACCTGGAGCCCGGAGAAATTAAAGATCCTGTATGCCGGATCTGCGGGGGGAAGGCAGAGTTAAGGGACCAGGACCATTTCTTCTTTAAGCTCGGGGAATTCAGCGATTTCTTAAAGGATTTCCTCCCGGTCCTCAAAGGTACGCTCAACGCAAGAAACTACGCGATGGGCTGGATCAATGAAGGTCTCCACGACTGGTGCATTACAAGAACACTCGACTGGGGAGTGAAATTTCCGGGAAGAGACGACCTTGTAGTATATGTCTGGGTCGATGCGCCGATCGGTTATATGGCATTCACTGAAGAATGGGCAAAACAGACCGGAGGAGACTGGGAACAGTTCTGGAGAGGCGATGCACCGATCACCCACTTTATCGGGCAGGACATCATCTACCACCACTGCATCTTCTGGCCCGCACTCCTGAAAGGTGCCGGATATTCAACCCCGGACTCAATCGTTGCCAGCGGGATGGTGAAGATCGATGACAAGACCTTCTCCAAGAGCAGGGGATATGTGGTCTGGACGAACGAAGATTACCTTGACCTCGGCCTGCCGGCTGATTACCTGAGATATTACCTGCTCTCCTATACCAGCCACACAAAGGAGCTGAACTTCTCGTGGAAGGAGTACCAGGCAAGGGTGAACAACGAACTTGTAGATACCCTTGGAAATTTCATATACCGGACAGTCCATTTTGCATCCAAAAAGCTTGGGGGAATTCCCCTGATCGAAGCAGACCAGGAGATTATCGAAGAGATCAGGAAGAGATCCGAACTTGCCGAAAACTCCGTCAGGGAATATGAATTCAAGGCGGCAATCGACGAGATCATGGCCCTTGCATCCTACGGGAACTCCTATATCCAGTCCAATGCCCCGTGGAAGATGATTAAGGAAGACAGGGAAGGTGCAGAGAAGGTAATCCGCAACTGTCTCCAGATAGTAAAGGCTCTCGCCCTCCTCTTCGATCCGGTAATACCTGAAAAGGCACAGAAGATCTGGGAGCAGCTCGGGTACAACGACAAAATTTCGGATCATCCGGCCTCCGTGGGAACAGACGGATTCGGCGATCAGGAACTGGGGAAGCCGGAAATCTTGTTTGAAAAGATCGAGGATGAAAACCTTGAAGAATATGAATCAACCCTTAAAATGAGAGTTGAGGAAGCGATAAAGAAAGAAAACAGAGAGAAAAAAGAGGATAATATGATATCAATTGATGAATTCGCAAAAGTGGAAATGAAGACGGCAACGGTTATTGAAGCTGAAAAGATTGAAGGATCAGACAAACTGCTGAAGATCCAGGTGGATCTCGGGGATGAAAAAAGGCAGATCGTATCCGGAATTGCCAAATTCTACAACCCCGAAGAGCTTGTTGGAACGGACGTGATCGTTGTAACGAACTTAAAACCCGCAAAACTCTTCGGAGTCGAATCGCAGGGAATGATCCTTGCAGCAGGGGAGGAGGCATCACTCCTTGTTCCAAAGCGGGACGTCTCCCCGGGCACCAAAGTACTCTAATAATTTTTACAATACTTATTTTGCCTATTTGAAAATTCTAATTTTAAAAGAGGGCATAACCCTTCCGGGTAGTCCCTTCCGGGGGAAATCTCCAATTTCGATAATATTTTTTCGGAGCCGAAGGGATGCTCGCCCATCCCGAAGGCGACCTATCGCGATTTAAGGTGACCGAAGGTCGCCCGGGGTATCGAAAGGGGCGGAGCCCCTTCGGTCAGATACAAAATTTTCTGATAATAAAACTCAAAATAACCAAAAACGGGCCTGGAGGGATTCGAACCCCCGACATCCGGGTTAGAAGCCCGGCGCTATATCCAGGCTAAGCCACAGGCCCACCTAAGGATTACTCTATATTATACGCAGGTTCAGTTAATTAACCTTTTTAAAAATGCAGGAATCGGGATTTTACCCGGCATGGAAGACGGCTGACGGAAGGATCTCCACAACCGTCGGCCTGGCCCAGTTTCTTCCGTCAACACTCTTTGCAATGGTGTGATCGACATACTTGACCTGTATCCTGGCGGACATTCTTTCCTTTTCCTCATAATAGTAGGGATTGATATATTCGACCATTCTCTTCATATTTATCGTAATAGAGAGAACTTCGACGATGATGCCCGGATCCCCGGAGCAGATATCATCAAGATCGATATGGGTCATGAACACGTGGTCCCCGGGAAGAACATCCGTAAGAGTGATTATATTGTGGGCGCTCTGGAGTTCAAGGGTCCTGGGTTTTCCCTTCTTTAATTCCGCTATAACATTGGGGGAAATTCCTGTAAGTGCTGCGATTTTCATTCCTGTCACCTTCACCCGTACATCGGCAGGTTTTCTTTCTTCGGCACCTGCTGCCCCTCTGTCTTCTGCACCTGTTCCGCCATCTTCTGCATAGTCGCCTCGATCTCTTCAGCCTGCTCCAGCAACGGTTCGACATCCACTCCAAGGCCGTATACACTATTGAGCACTTCAAGAACTGAAACCGCCGCACGGGGATCGGGAGTGTTCACGGTCTCTCCAAGGAATCCGAGACATGGTATCTCCAGGGCCTTGCACTCCGAAAGAATGCTCCCGGGTATACCTGAAATGCTGCCCATCGAAAGAATTTCCGTATGGTCCTTTATTTTTTCCAGCAGATCGGGTTCGGTGGCAACACCAAAGACCCTCTTTTCAAGAGTATTTGTCACAATCCCGGCTATGACATCTATCTCCCCGATATTACGATCTTTAAGCCATTCAACGATTGTATTTGACAGTTCGTAGCAGATCGTAGGATGGATCGGTATATCCGATACAAATGCAATCGTTGACTCCTTTTCATAAATCCTCAGCGGCGCATTCACAAGTCCGTCCATCATCATAACTATCGGTGGAAAATACTTGCTCGTGATGCTGCCTATATATTCAAAATCTGCATTATCTACAAGATACTGAATAGAGATACTGCCAACAAGACCGCTTCCGGGGAAGCCGATTAGCGCCGTGTCATGCTGGCTTTTTGAGGGTTCTGCCATAATTCTGATGTCTTCCATAAGAGTCCCCTAATAATCACATTAGCAAACCAGTTTATAAACATTCCCATAAAAGACAGCATTCAGGAAACAGATCCTGGTAAAAACACGATCTGAATAAATTAATCCGATGAGGTACAATAGTAATATATGCAGGAATATTCAATTAAAAGAGGTTTTAAAGACGGTCTTGAGGAAAGGCTGAAAGACGGTCTTGAAAAATACTTTGACTCTGTAGGAAATCAGAAAGACGGTCATTATAAAATAGAATTCGGTTCATTCAGCTGCCTCGAAGCCTGGGTTAATGAAAAAGGCAACATGCTCTGTGTAGATACGGAATCAAGAGCTGACCTTTACGATGCATTTGCCGAAGATGAGGCGGATAAGATCGTACTGGATACGAACAAAAGATTCAGGGAATACCTCGAGTACGTCACGGGGTACAACACCAAGGAAAGAAAGAAAAAGGCAACTGAAGCTGTAAAGAACAAATAAACCCAGTTAAATTATTTTTAACAAATCAGATTAATTATAAAAATAGATAAAAAATTGTCTCTTTGTTTCCCAAAGCCTCAGGTATGGAAGACTGCTAATTACGGTGCTAAAACAACACATAACTAAGGAAGCCAAATTATAATTTTTCAAATAACTTTAAAGTAAAAATGGACTATATAAAACATGTATTAAAATGGATAAACTCAATGAAGATTTTGAAAGACAAGAAAATGAAAATTGCTTTCTTAAAGATAAACAACAGATAAAATATAATTCCTTTATTCTCTTAGAAATTATCCCACTTGAGAAACAAAATCAGTTTTTTGTTGGTCTCGACAATCTCTATTCCGACGTAAAAGATTACTCTTCAAAGAGACTTGAATATCGGAAAATTTATTCAAATTGTCACTCTAGATTATTCCAAAGTTACTCGTTAAATTTACCTCCAATTGTGAATTTAAATTATAAAAAAGAATACATATATCCAACAGCCGCATATCATGATTTAGGAGATAATATTAAAGAGATAGAAGTTTCGATATCTAATCCTATTCCTTCGATAATCATTCTTCAACTCAATGTTCATTTAAAAGAAGAAGCAAGTCAGAAAATAAATGAGATTATATATATATATCACTCCGAAAAAGAAGAGACTATAACATTAAATAATGGAGTTTTTTCTAAACTCGCTCTTCCCTCTAATCAGAAACAGTTTGAAATATCAAATTTCAAAAATTCATTACACAAAGAAGCAATTGGTTTTCTTAAAAAATATTTTAGTGGAATTTTTTTCAGCTTGGCAGAAGATGTGTCATCTATCGTTCCCACCATTGATGTAATTTCATTTGATTATCCTAGTGACGAAAAGGAAATAATTACTTGGGGAAGAGAAAATGTTGGATTTGTAAGATGTTTCAATACTTATTTTTCTTCATATACATGCTATAGGTATGAAAATTATCTCCTATTAATAGAATCAAACTATCTCGACGACAATAGTTATGACAATTATATCGTATTTGCCAATAGGAAAGAAAGTTCCGATGAACACTATTGTGATATTGACTCAGCAATTGTTTCAAAAATTAACCGATGTGACTTTAATCTTATCGCAATTGATCGGTTTGTCAAAGAACAAGAAAATCATGTTGGCAAATTAAATTCCTTAATAACTCAAGAACTTGAAAATCTTCAAAATGAAAATCTCAATAAAGTAATTGATAGTCATAAAGAAGTTGTAAAAACAACATTTTCATTTGAAAGGTTTAATATTGAATTTACCGAACATTGGTTTTCTCATAAAAATTTTAAATTTAAAAATCTAATCTTTTTTGAAGATGTTGATAAACCAACAGAATTATTCCATTATATTAAAGATAGCATAGATTTTCGAATTAAAAAAATAAGTATCCTAAATTCACTCTTCTCTCAAGAATATGAAAAAATATTAAACTTAAAAAATCTTGAATTTAATAAAAAAATGCAAAATTTAGTTCTTTGTCTAACAATTGTTGTAATCATTCTAGCAATTATTCAGATATTATTAATCTTAAAAATTGATTTTTTGAGCATCATTATGACCTCATGGAATACCCTTATAGAATTTTTTAAACCATTTCCCATCTAATTTCTGGAGATCTATAGAAGATATGGCTTGCACTTGAATAAATGAAAAGTATCTACCCATAGATAACAATGTTGGTATAGAAGTTTTGATAAAAATAGGATTTTTGATTATTCAATTACAATCGCGGGCTTGAACGGCAGGGCCTGCCGTGCCTTCTGGTGAGTGCTCTCATCTGCAGAGACTATCTTTAAAGGAAGACCGAATTCATTCTCAATAAACTCCCTTGCATTCTCGAACACTTCATTTTCATCGATTGAAACCGAAACGATCCTTTCGACAATCTCCGGCGGGAGGCGGTGAATAAGATTTGTAACCTGTTTCGCAGCATCGGTTGTCTCTTTGCCGCGTTTCCTCATCTCCTCATCCTTCATTATTTCGGATATAACCTTCCCCTTGTTTTCAGCCTTCGATATCATCTCAAAAATCTTTTGTTTCCATTCAGGAGAGACGAACAGTGTAAGGCCTGAAGGCTCTATCTGGATCAGTTTCATGATCGAATCGATATCCTCGACAGTTCTCGACAGGAGCTCTTCTGCAAGTTCGAGGGAGGGATCTGTCATGGAATTGTCGCATTCCGGCCAGGGAGCAAATGCAACCTCGCCTTCGCCTCCTGTCTCTTCCCAGAGTTTTTGTGCTGAAAAGGGAATGAAAGGCGCAAGCAGCCTGATCCATGAATCGCTGATTATCTTTACGGCAGCAGATGACCTGACATCGCCCGGGAGCCTCTTTCTGTACCATTTGAGATCCGATTCTATTGCAAAATATGCCTCCTGCAACGCCTGCCGTGTCTGGAACGAATCCATTGCATCAGTCGCGTTCCTGATATGCTCCTGCATACGCGAGATCAGCCAGGTATCGATCGGGTACTCTTCTGAGTTTCCGGAGCTCTCTTCAATCGTGTTGATGAAGCGATCGATCTGTTTCCTTGTGGATGATACCAGCTCTCTCCTCCAGTCGAAGTCCTGCCACGGTTCGGCACTTCCGACAAGGAACATACGAACGGTATCGGCCCCGACTTCCTCCACCGCATCCTCGAGAAGGATTACATTTCCTTTTGAAGAGGACATCTTCGCCCCTTCTAAAAGGCCCATGCCAAAGACGACCATTCCCCTGGGCTGAAGCTCTTCGGGGAATAACGCTTTGTGGTGGAACAACTGGAATGTCAGGTGGTTCGATATCAGGTCCTTTGCAGAGAACCTGAAATCATACGGGTACCAGTAAAGGAACTCGGACCTGAGATCCTCGACGGTCTCCTTATCGAGAGGCAGTTTTTCCGGCGACCCTTTGCCAAGGAAGATATAATCAAAGACATCCGGGGTCAGTTTTTCAGCATCAAGCTTCACGAGCTTATGTGCAATTGTATAGAAGGCCATATAAATTGTCGAATCGGAGAGAGGTTCGACAAGCCAGTTCTTATCCCACGGCAGTTTTGTCCCTAGACCGACCCTCCGGGTGCATGCCCAGTCGTTGAGCCAGTCTATCGTCCTGTCAAACTCCGCACGGACCTCTGAGGGTACAATTTCAATTTTACGAAGCTGTTCGTGTACGGCCTCTTTCCATACGGGATCGCTGTACTGCAGGAACCACTGGTCTTTCAGGATCCTGACAAAGACCTCCCCTCCGCAGCGGCAGACAACATTACGAACATCGAATTCGTACATCACAAGTGAACCATGCTGCTCCAGCATAATCTGCGAGAACTCTTCACGTGCAAACTTTACCGGCTGTCCGCCGTACTGCGGAAGCATGCGGCCGCCGGAGAATTCCGCACTGTAAACCTCCTGTGTAAGAGTCTCCATTCCCGGATCGTTCTGGTCGCTTATTCCCGATCTTTCAACTGCATCCTTCGCCGGGCATTCCCCATAGCCATCCACAGTAATGAGCGGTACCGGTTCAATAGAGGTGTATTTGCCTTCAGACTGAAGATCCCTGAGTGCTATATAGTCGAAAGGTGCGTGAGCGGGTACGCTCATAACGATTCCGGTCGCCATATCCGGATCGACAAATGTTGCAGGGAGAACCGGAACTTCCCCGCAGAAAGGATGCGATACTGTCTGGTCGACAAGCTCGGAGCCTTCGATCTCTCCCAGTTCTTCAACAATGTGATCCTGAAGACCGATCTTTTTTACACCTTCAGGAGACAGGATCCATTTCTGTCCGTCCACAACCACCTTCCTGTATGTCACACCGGGATTGATCCAGAGATTCGTAACACCGTAGGTCGTTTCAGGCCTCAGGGTGGCGCAGGGGATCATGAAATCGTTCCACTTGAACATTACCAGGACGAACTTGATTATCTCCGCCTTCTCCCCTTCCAAAAGATCGTGGTCTCCCACGGGATTGTCGCACTGGGGACAGTATTTCACAGGATGAGCGCCGCGAATGACATGATTGCCTTCCATGAGATGGAGATACTGCCATTCGATGAATTTGCTGTACTGCGGATATACTGTAGTAAAGCGCCTTCTCCAGTCGATGGAAAGACCGCAGTTCCGCATCACACGCTCGTACTCTCCGCTGAAATAGCGGACAATCTCATCAGGGTCCACAAACTTTTCAAGAGTGTCTTCAGGCACCCTGTAAAGATCGCGGTAAAGACCGATTGTCTTCTCATCTCCGTTTGCAATTCGCCGGGAGATTCCGATTACAGGTGTGCCCGTCACGTGGAAAGCCATGGGAAAAAGGACATGTTTCCCACGCATCCTGTAATACCGGGCGATAACATCAGGGACGATATATGTCCTGCCATGCCCGACGTGCATCGCACCGCTCGGATACGGATAGGCAACATTTACATAAAATTTATCCGCCTCTCCGGGATCGGCTTCAAAAATATGCGACCATGACTCCCTGTAATCTTTTTCATATTCTCGCATGTCGGATTTTGCCAATTACACCAGCTCCAGATTATTTATCTATATTATTATACAGGCCTGAGCCTGATCTCCTCGCCGTCATCATACCTGCGAATCATTTCCTGTGCGATACTGTTGTTTTTGGACATGTGGATCTCACCGTCGTCGTTAACAGTAGCTGTAAAGAGATACTCCTTCCCTCCGAAAACATCTACAATCTTCCCGCTGTTTTCAGGAGATCTTATTATGAGATTCTTTCGATCGATCCTGATATCAAGACCCTCGTTTTTACCTCCCTCTCCATTTACAGTCAGAAGAACGGGTTTGTCATAATCAACCTCTTCTTTGGCCGGGGTTTCAGAAGTGTATTCGCTCATCGGGCGGATATCGATCCCGATACTAAGTTTGTTGACTATGGAGGCAACGTTTTTGCCGCCCTTTCCTATTGCAGCCGGAACATCCTTATCGTCAATGTACACGACGGCTTTATTCTCATTCTGCATCGAGACAATTATTTTTCCCGCTGTGAAACGTCCGATCTCTCTTTGAATTTCTCTCTCCACAAGCCTGAGAGATATGTCCCCTCCGGCAGCGTCAGTCTTGCTTTCAGAAACTCTCTCTTCCGTTGTTTCGGGAGTCTTTTCAGAGATTATTATCGTCTCCCCGTCATACCTGAATATTTCAGATTCGGTCTTTCCGGTAGAGTAGTTTACTAATGAGATTATTGGTCTTACCGAGAGTTCATCTTCCTCGTCAGGAATGGATTCAGGCACTTTGACATCAAAGACAAGGTCGTAAACACCTGCAATTTCGCCTTCCCCGACAAGGATTACGGTATCAATCACCTGGCGAATTACACCGAAATCAACTCTGCCCAAAAATCTCTGGAGAGCATCTCCTGCGGTAGTCGCATTGACCACCCCTATCATGCCTACACCGGCAAGACGCATGTCTGCAAATACCCTGAAGTCGGCATTTTTCCTGAGTTCGTCAAATATGACGAAATCGGGCCTTAGCAAAAGCATGACTTCGGCTGTATTCTCCATACTTCCTTCCAGTGCTGTATACTGGGTGATTTTGTCGGGCACCTGGATATCCCGGGGCGCCTCCATTGTTTTAACGATGCTGCCTTTGTTCGAGAGAGAGACAGCCACGCTCTGGGCAAGTGTTGTCTTCCCCATTCCGGGCGCTCCGGCGATTATTATACCCTTCCTGCCGCCTGAAAGCCTCTTCTCAATAACATCGGACATATTATAATCGCCAAGAGATCTGTCGACAATAGGTCTTACCGCAGTAATCTCCATTCCATCGGAAAAAGGCCTTCTGGATATCGAGATCCGCATTGAACCGATCTGGACAATCGTTATGCCTCTCTTCTCCAGTTCGATGAAACCGTACGGGTCTCTTTTTGCCCGCTCGAGTATCTCCTGGGACATCTGTTTTAGTTCATACTCTGAAAGGGGATCTTCACGGAGACTGACAATACTGCTCTCACTAAGTGTCCCCTTCTTTGCGACCGGCTTTGATCTTTCTTTTAAGAACACAGCCAGGGTGTTTTCATCAAAATAATTATCTATTGTCAGGGGTGAGAATTCGCCTATCTGCGGCTTAAGGTACATTACGTTTATCCCTTTTGCCCTTGCAACTTCGGACTGAACGATATCGCTTGTAATAAACAGGGCATCTTCATGCTCAAGAGCTACTTTGCGTATTAATGCATCTATTTCTCCGCCGCTTGCCAGTTTCACCTGGTCAAGACTTGGCCTGTCCCCTATATAATTAAGTTCGATTATTCCTTCTTCTGCCAGTTTAGAAAGTTCCTGAAGCTCGGTGAGACCGCTGAAACCGATTTCCCGACCCTGGTTTGCCTGCGCCTCCAATTCTGCTATTACGGCCTCCGGAACAATTATTGTGGCCCCTTTATATTCACCCGATTCCTGTATCATCGAGGTGATGCGTCCGTCTATGACGACGCTGGTATCTGGTACAAGTTTCATTAAAAAACCACCAATAAACTCATGTTGCTAATCATTAATTATACTTTTATTAAAATGCATGAAAATTTGAAAAATAAATAATTCAATGGCTCCGGGAAACCAAAATCAATATAATTGAGAGATTTTTATCTTATTCAGGATTTTTGTAAACCGATTCCGGCTCAAACATCTTTTTTGCGACGATTTCTCCCTCAATTGTCCTGTAAAAACACCTCTCATAGCCTGTATGGCATGCGCCTTTCCCCAACTGCCGTACCTGGTAGAGAAGGGTGTCCTCATCACAGTCTACAAGTATCCTGAAAATCTCCTGAATATTGCCGCTCTCCTCCCCTTTTTTCCAGATCTTTTCCCGTCTTCTCGAATAATAATGGGCATAACCTGTTTCCAGCGTTCTTTTTACAGCATCGGAATTTGCATATGCGAGCATCAGGACTTCCTTTGAGTCAAAATCCTGGGCAATTACGGGGACCAGCCCCTTTTCATCAAAATTTATATTCAGCATTTCAGACAACTCCTGCAAACTGCAATAATAGACTGAATAGATCTCCTATAAAAAATGTGAACAGAAAACCTGCCAGAATAGGAATTATGAACGGGACGCCAAAACTGATCCAGACAGAGCCCGCCTTCTTGTAGATTTCAAGCTCTTCTTTGTATTCTTCAGGGTTCCGCCGGAAATCCTGGGTGTACATCCTTCTTTTCCCGGAGACCATTCTCCCGATAGAAGAACTGAATTTCAGGAATTTTCTATTCAACTGATCTCCGTCCTCTTCAAACTCCTCGATTATAAATCCGAAATGGTTCATAATATCCTTCCCGGGAACGGGATAGCCGATAAACAGGTACTTCAGAGGAGCCCGGTTTTTCTTTACAACATTATATATGAAAAGCCCGACCGGAACCGAGAGATTCAGGATTACTGCATTAAGCATGACACTCATCGGGAAGAAGAACGTCACATCAGGATATCCCCATAGCGGCATTATGGGAAAGACCGGAACGGTTGCGGCGATAGTCTTCATGGCCATTAAATCGGCTCCGCCCCAAAGGTGCAGAACGGAGATAAATTCCAAAAATATACAAAATACAAACGATACTAATGCAATTATCGAAATTACAGTCATATATCCTGAAACAATACTAATTAGAGATACTGAAGCAGGTACTGCCAGCAAAAACCATGAAATGTAGGTCTCTAGTAATATTGTGCGATCAATCTCTGCCTTATCCATTTTCTTAACATAGACTGTATATACCCAGTCCAGCAGAAGCAATACAGCCGCTATAAAAAACGGAAGTATACAAAATACTAAAGGGCTGATTCCGATCACGCGGCCATAGGTTATAAAGTAAAAAATAATCACAAAGGCCCCTGCAATGAGAAGAGCGGGATACCACGTCACAAACGGCACTCTTCTCTGTTTTAAATCCAGATATGAGGCGTAAAATAGTGTGATCGCAATTGCCGCTGAAGAAATAATAAGAAGATCAGTCATATATCAAATAATAATTGTTCAACATAACCTTATTTTTAGTGTTTATTTTTGAAAATATTCTGTTAATAGATATCTTCAAATGTTATTGTATCAGAAATTCTTTTAACTGAAATACAATAATACTATTCAATCCATTTTCCGGGGTTAAAAGGCGGGGATTTATGGAAATTATCGAATTATTTGAAAAAGTTATAAATGATGCCAATTATGCAGGGGAATTTAACTTCGGAGACCTGATCCGGCTGGTTAAAGATGAAGGATATGATGCCCTGTCGGTGCAGGCAGCAGGAAGAGGTACATGTATGCTTGTATTTGTCAACGGGGAAGGCGAAGGAGCAATACAGGTCGATGAACATGGTATGATGTTTGGCGACAAAGTATTGTACAATATCAATAAAGAAGGCCTCTTCAAATTATTTTTAATTGATAGAAATCTTGCAGAATCAATATCCGCAAGATGCAGGATTTATGAAAAAAGCCACCTGGCAGATAATACCAAAACCCAGAATTTGCCGGAAATTCATACATTCAGTATGCAGCCGGCAAAAATAAAAATTAAGATTACAAATAACGGACAGCCGGCAGAAGGCCTCAGGGTAAGGTTGAGAAAGACCGGTGAAACAGGAGTTTTTGACACGACGTCAAAAGAGGGCCATGTTTCATTTTTGCTTCCAAAAGGGAAATATGACTGTATTATAACTGAAACAGATAAAACAGAACATATATATGAAATTATCCACCCGGGAAAGGATGCCATATTTAACCTGGAGATTTGAAAAGAGGGATTTTGATGGACGATAAAAAAGAAAGGAAACAAAGGTTCGGATCAATTTTTAAAAAGCAAAAATCCGATAACACGGATGAAAGCGACGTAGATAAAGGTCAGGAATATAAAGAACCGGCAGATAGAAATTATGCTTCCTTAATCGATAAAGCTGAGCTGTTAAAAAAAGAAGATATTGTTGATGACGATCTAAGCAGCCTTTTATTAAAATTCCAACCGGAAAGCCGGGAAAAAGAAGAAATCCCTGAAAATGAAGATGAAAAACCTGTTTCGACATCAAGTACAGAAATATCGCCTGAAAGCTCAGATGAACCAACTCAGCCTGAAGAAGAGAGCAGGAATTTTTCAGATCTTATCCAAAACATTGAGCAAAAAAATACAAAAGAGCAAACAATACCCGGTGTAACGAGGGACAGCGGTTCGTCCGAACTTAAAATGATCTTTGAACAGATGAAAAAATCTGAAGGACAGGGATCAGGCAGTGAACCGGCAGTTGAGGAGCCTGAATACACAGGTGAAACATTAACAGAGCCGGTTTGGGAAAAAGAGGCACAGGCCGGAATTGATGAAGAAGATAAAACAGCTGAAAATGAAACATACGCCAGCAGTGAAAATACCGGTACAGTAGAAGATTCAGATGAAGTTCAGGAAGATAACAGCAAAATAACGGATTCTCAATCTTTCTTTGGCGGAGTTAAAAATGAGCCTAAAACTCTCCAGGAAATAATCAACTCTGTAACCAGGAAAACGGATGAAATACCTGATACGGAAAATGAAGATACTTATCCTGAAGAGCATAAAGAAGAACCCGTCGAAATAATCACCGAACCTGAAAAAACCTTTGATATCCGGACCCAGAAATCCCACCAGGCCAAAAAAACACAATGGTCGGAAGATGCCGATGAAACAGAAGAATCCGGAATAATATCGGTAGACCAGCACCCCGCGGATTTCTCCGGCCTCATCCTTCCCGAAGGTGCGACCTTTGAGATTGAAGAATTTAAGATTAAAACAAGAAAAAGGACAAATGAGACTGAAGACAGAGAAAGCGTCCTGTCAAAAATCGATAATATAATTGAGAAGGATGCTTCAACTGTTCAAATTCCCGAAGTTCCTGAAGAAGAACCAAAAGAAGAAGGTAAAAAGGAAAAGAAAGGATTTTTCTCAAAATTCAAAGCCGAAATTGGGAAACATGAGCATTATTCACCAAATATCCATGGCCCCCTTGTGAACCTGCAGTTTAAAGCTGAAGAAGGGCTGGAAGAGATTGAATTATATCCTGTCAACGAACCCTACGCATATGTCAGAATTGTCTATGACAAGAATTCAAATGAATACCTCTACAAAATTCTTGAACCTGAGTTAAATGACGCTGAAAAAGAACTCTATGCAGAAATCGAGCAAAGACTCTTTGAAACACTTGACGTAAACACAAAATCCATCAGCAAAGATGAGGCATGTGAAATTTTAAAAACAGCTGTACTAGAGATTCTCCGGGACTACGGTATCAAATTAACACCCGATAAAAGAGAGAAGATCATATACACCATAAACAAGAATTTCATCGGGGACGGCCTTATCGATCCCCTGATGCATGACAAATATATCGAGGATATCTCATGCGACGGCCTTAATACTCCGATATTTGTCTTCCATTCAAACTACGAATCACTGCAGACTAACCTTATTTACACCGATTCTGCAAATCTTGACTCCTTTGTAACCAAACTTGCTCAAAGAGCCGGGAAATACATATCCATTGCCGAGCCCATGCTTGACGCCACAATGTCAGACGGATCAAGAATTCAGATGACGCTTGGGACAGAAGTAACCGCCCACGGTTCGACATTCACTATCAGGAAATTTAAAGAAGAACCGATTACCCCGACAGACCTCACGGAATGGGGCACCTTCTCGCCTCTTTCAATTGCCTATATCTGGATCGCAGTTGAGGCAGGCAAATCCTGTATCTTCGCCGGAGGAACGGCTTCCGGAAAGACCACATCCCTCAACGCGATATCCCTGTTTATCCCGCCTCTTGCAAAGATTGTCACCCTTGAGGATACAAGGGAGCTTAAACTTCCTCATAAAAACTGGATTCCCAGTATAACCCGTGAATCCTTTGATGCAGACGGGAAGGGCACTATCGATATGTATGAACTGTTGAGAGCAGCACTGAGACAGAGACCCGAATACATCCTCGTCGGAGAGGTCAGAGGCCAGGAGGCACTTACATTGTTCCAGGCTATGAGTACAGGTCACGTAACATATGCAACAATGCATGCAGATTCTGTCGCAAGCGCTGTTCACCGCCTTGAAAACCCTCCGCTTAATGTTCCAAGGAATATGCTCAATGCACTGGATCTCGTAAGTGTTCAGGTTCAGGCAAGAATCGGTGGAAAAAGAATACGCAGGAACAAGCAGTTAATCGAGGTTCTTGATATCGATCCAAGGACGAAGGAACTCATCACAAATGAAGTCTTTAAATGGTACCCTTCAACCGATGAGATCCGTTACTCGGGCAAATCCTACGTCCTGGAGGAGATCATGGAAGAGAGAGGATGGGACGACGACAGAATGAAGGAAGAGCTGAAAAGAAGACAGGAGATCCTCGAATGGATGAGAATCAAGAACCTCCGCCATTACAAGGATGTCGGAAGAGTCCTTATGTCCTATTTCAGGGATCCGGATGCAGTAATCAAATTAGTGAGGACAGAGCTTTATGAATAGTTACGAGAGATTCTGCTTTTCAATCTTTGGAAAGAGAGCAAAAAAGAAGAGAGATGAATTTCTCAGCCTCAGGACGGATATGATCAGGGCAAGGATGAAAACTCCTTTTGAGGTCTATATCTCGACCGCGTATGTATCAGCGATTATTGCCGGCTTACTGGTGGCCTTCATGTTCTCCCTGATTACCTACCTGCTGAGACTTCCTGAAATCTTCGTATATAAAGGAAATGTCCCGGACATTGTTATTGAACTGAGCAAATACAGCATGATAATCGGCACTGTTTTCGTACTGGTCATATCGCTTCTGGTTGTCGGGGGTTTGACGTATTCGCTGTTTCTTATATATCCCGGCATCATGGCAGGCGAAAGGAAGAGAAATATCGACAGCACGCTTCCTTATGCGATAAATTATATTACTGCAATGTCAACTGCAGGAATCACCCCGGCAGAAGTATTCAGGCTTCTGGGCAACAGTGAGATCTATGGCGAAAGCGCAGTTGAAGCCCGGTATATCACAAGAGAGATCGATGTATTCGGAAAGGATCTCCTCGATGCCCTGAGACTGGCCGGACAGTACACCCCGAGTGACAGGATGCGGGACTTTCTTCAGGGTGCAATCGCAAGCATCTCGAGCGGAAGCAATCTTACCGATTATTTCAGGAACAAATCCGATCAGTACATGAAAGAAAACAGGCAGGAACAAAAGACTTTCCTCGAAACTCTTGGGCTTATATCCGAATCATATGTTACCGCCCTTGTTGCAGGAACTCTCTTTTTGATAATATTGCAGTCCATAATGTCGACTATAAGCAGTTCTTCAAGCCCGATCTTCCTCTACGCTGTGATATACGGCATTATTCCACTGGGGAGTATAATGTTTGTAATTTTGATCGATTCGATGACTCCGGAGATATAATATGGGATTATTAGGTAGAAAGAAAAAAGAAGAGCAGCCCTCCCTGGGGAAAGAAGAGCTTGAAAATGTAGAAATATTTGAAAAGATCGAATCGAAGAGAAAGAGAAGAGAAGGATTTAACAGGATACTGGAGAGTCCGTTAAAGGTACTCACTGAAAAACCCGAAAATATCCTTATAGTCTCTGCACCTGTGGGAATGCTCTTCTTTATCTTCGGATTTGCATCCATAGTGTCTAACTACGGTCTGATCTCCCTGTTGAATTCAACATTAATCGATGATATCTTTGTAATAACTCTCCTGATAGTCCTTACACCTCTCGCACTCCTTGAAACCAAAGAGGCTATGAGAAACAGAAATCTCGAAATAGCCCTCCCTAATTTTTTCAGGGATGTAGCAGGTATGAACGAGAGCGGGATGACACTTCCAAATGCTATTCATACGGTCTCCGACGGCGACTATGGCACTCTCACCCCGTATATCAAAAAGCTGGATAACGAAGTTTCATGGAACATTCCCTTTGTAAATGCAATATTCAGGTTTGGTGAAAACCTTGGAACGCCGCTGGCTAAGAGAAGCGTGGATCTTATTGCAAAGGCAAGTCAGGCCGGAGGGGATGTAAGTGAAGTCCTGAGAGCCGCCGCAAACGATTCATATGAATTTGTCAGCCTGGGAGCGGAGAGGAGGAACAATATGATGATCTACATAGTCATCGTCCTGGTATCTTTTCTGGTCTTTCTTTTCGTAATTGCAATTATGACAAGTACATTCCTTGATACAATGGCGGAAGCGGGATCTGCAGTAGCATCGTCCGGCAGCGACACCTCGAATCTCTCGTTCGGGGGAAATATAGATATGGACTTCTACAGGAGACTCTTCTCCCATGCCTCAATGATACAGGCGTTCTTTTCGGGACTCGTTGCAGGCCAGATGGGTGAGGGAAAAGCAATAGCCGGGCTAAAATATTCATTGATAATGTTGCTTATTGCCTGGATTTCATTCAGATTTTTTATCTGAAAAAAAGATTAATTTATATTTTCAAGTTTGTATCCCCTGTCCATCAGGAGTTTTTTAACCCGTTCACGATGGTTTCCCTGCAATTCAATTGAATTACCTTTAACCGTACCACCGCAGGCCAGTTTTCCTTTCAGGTGTTTTTGCAATTCATCCAAATCGATGTCATAGGGATCCAAACCATCAATTATCGTTACTTCTTTTCCATAACGTCTTCTATTGATCTTAACGCTAATCTGCTGTTGTTCCTTTGCGACCTCTTCGCAAATACACAGTTCTTTTGGCAGTCCACATTTTGGACATATACCACCAGTCATTACATTGTACCTTTCAAATCTGATTATATATTTGTTAGCATGATCTTCCTGTCAGCACATTGTCCAGAAGTCTTTATACCGGAAAAAATGATGAAAAATACCGATATTATTATAGGAATCTTCTATACGCGCAAAGAAGGGATATACTGAGAGTTCATGAGAGGAGATTATATCAATTTATTTAGCTTTAGAGCAAATTCAGTTAAAGATAATGTCGCTAATGATACTGGGGAGCTCCTCGCATGCCGGAAAAAGTACTATTGTCGCTGCCATATGCAGATTACTTCATAATTACGGGTATTCATGTGCTCCATTCAAATCACAGAATATGAGTCTTAATTCGTATGTCACCAATGACGGCAGTGAGATCGGCATCGCCCAGGCAATACAGGCAATGGCCGCCGGCGTTGAACCGGTTGCGGAGATGAATCCAATCCTCCTCAAGCCAAAAGGAGACCGGACTTCCCAGATCGTGCTTCTGGGAAGACCATACAAAGATATTAAAATCGGCGAGTACTACAACGAAACCGAATACCTTCTCGAAAAAGCTCTGGCATCCTATTATTCACTCGAAGAACAGTTTGGAAATATCGTCGTTGAAGGCGCAGGAGGGGCCGCCGAGATGAATCTCTATGACAGGGATATAGCGAACATACTCCTTGCAGAAAAGATAAACATCCCGATTGTCATCGTGGGGGACATTGAGAGAGGAGGCATATTTGCACAACTGATCGGTACATATGACCTTCTGCCCGAAAATATCAGGAAAAATGTGGTCGGGTTTATAATCAACAAGTTCAGGGGGGACCCTGAGTTATTTAAAAAGGGCGTATCCATAATTGAAGAAAAAACCGGGATTAAAGTCCTCGGGGTCCTGCCATATTCCCCAATTGAACTTCCAAGCGAGGATTCACTTTCAATTCAGGATAAAATAAAGAACGAATCGAAAGACAAACCTGTAAGAATCGGAATTGTCAGGCTTGACAGGATTTCAAATTTCAGCGATTTTGAACCGCTTGAAAGATATGCGGAAATAAGGTACATCGATCCTTCAGGTTCATTCGAAGATATCGACTGCCTGATCCTTCCGGGAACAAAGAATACCATTGAAGACCTAAAAATCCTGAAAGAATCCGGTTTTGATAAAAAACTAAAGTCTTTAATTGATAGAAAAATCCCGGTTTTTGGAATATGCGGCGGCTTCCAGATGCTTGGAAAGGAGATCGCGGATTCGGGAATAGAATCAGGAAACCCATGTATAACAGAAGGATTCGGCGTCATTGACATCAAAACCAAATTTCTCGATTATGAAAAAACAACGACAAAAGTCAGGAGAAGATCACTGAAAACCGGACCAATCCTCTCCGCCGTTGACGAGGCATCGGGTTATGAGATCCACATGGGTATAACAGAGCCGGGTGATGGTGTTAAAGAAGCATTCGACGGGGAAGGAGTGGTATCACCGGACGGACTGATCATAGGCACCTATATGCACGGGCTCTTCAACAACAGGAATGTCGTTATTGCACTGATGAATTACCTCTACGAACAAAAAGGCCTTATTTTTGATATATCAGGCACCCCGGAATCCGAAATGGAATCGGCATTCCAAAAACTCCTTATCTCCTTTGAAGAGAATATCGATGTGGCGGCTATTCTCGATCATTTTAATAAATAAATTATCATAACCTGTTTACATCAGAAAGAGTGTGCAAAGGTTATGATGAGACAGTCTTTTTCAGTTGATCCCGATTTGATGGAAAGAGTGGACAGGCATTCAAAATCGCGGGGCATAAAAAGAGAAGAAGCAATTCTTGAACTCGTAGAAGCCGGGATCAATTTTACCGAGGGCGGAGGGGAGATAAAAATTGAAAATAAGAGGTCTTACGAAGAATTCTATAAAATCCGTAAAGACCTGGAGAATATGCAGAGAATAATGCTGGAGATGAAAAATGATATGCATGATCTGCGTGTACTTACAGAATCAAACAACAGGCAGATCGATAGCATTCTGTCCAAGGAGAAAACAGATAAGATCCGGAAAAAAGGATTTTTTTGATATTTTTTTCAGCTTATTATATTCAGGATGCTTCTGTAACCTTCCCTTTTCAGGTCGTCGCACTCGATTGCATCAGCCTTTTCCATATCGACCCTGTCATTATTTTTATTAAGTACGCAATAGGCTCTCGCCGGAGACGCTTTCCATACCCCGGATTCCAGGATTTTCTTTGAATGCACGCAGAATCGGCATTTTTCAATGGAGACCCGCCTGTCGGGGAGGCATTGAACTTCACCCTTCTCCACCTCCAGAATACGCGTTTTTTTATCAGTCATAATAATCTGCTTTATAACCTGATTCCTTTAGAATTCCAACTATTTTTTCTCTTTCTTCTTCCAAATCCATGTCCGTAACCGATTCTAAAACCTCATTCCATAACTTTTCCAGTTCCGGATCGTCTGTAACAAGAGTAGACTTCCCTTTGACCATGCCGGTCGGAGTGCCATCACTTTTGAATATCCTGCATGAGCAGCATTTAAAATTTTTACAAAAGGAAGGAGCGGAATCATATATTGAACAGAGATAGTTCCCGTCATCGTCCTTATCCATTAAGAACGGACACCATTCAGGGGGAGTGTTTCTGTTTAAAGGATTAAATTTCCCACGGAATTTTTTATCAACCGTTGCATAGAATACTTCCTTTGAAATTTCATGGCGGGCTGCATATCTGCCTTCCCCCATTATACCTGTAATTTTTACATACCTGCCCATTCCCATGCAGCACTTCCCACAAAATGTGCAGACGAATTCGGTCATAAACGGTTATTGGTTGCAGATACATAATATAAATACTGATAATTCCTTAGAAGCAGGATTAAAATTTATTCAATATCCAGATATAATAGAATCGATAAAAACATTCAGGTAACATGAAAGTCTGTATTATGTGCGGTGGGGAGGGGACCCGGCTTCGCCCACTCACTTTTGATCGGCCAAAGCCATGCATACCGATCGTAAATATACCATCGATCAGGCATCTTGTAACCCACCTGTCAAATCTAGGTTTCAACGATGTAATAATCACAATAGGCTATAAGGGAGACGATATCCAGAGAGCCCTTGGTGACGGCTCGATGATGGGTGTAAATATAACATACGTCCATGAGGAGTCAAAACTCGGGACCGCCGGGAGCGTGAAAAACGCCGAGGAATACCTCAACGATTCCCCGTTCCTTGTAGTCGGCGGGGACCACGTTACAGATCTTGACCTGCTCGCATTCTACCGGGACCATTTAAAAGGCGACAGCATAGTCTCAATCGGTCTGATTAGCATAGATAATCCATGTGAATATGGAATCGCCGAGATAGATGTGAATTACCATATAATGAGGTTTTTTGAAAAACCCTCGCCGGGCGAAATCTTCTCAAACCTGGCAAGCACGGGAATATATGTCTGCAATCCGTCAATATTCGAACATATCCCCAAAGGACAGAAGTTCGATTTTGCAAAGGACCTTTTCCCGAAACTGATGGATAACGGAATAAATATCGCCGGCTGGCTTGCAAGAGGAAACTGGACCGATGTGGGTAGTCCGGGATCTCTTCGTGAAGCTGAAAAATGGAAACTCAACCAGATGCGATATACGAATATAAGCGGAAGCGTATCGATAACCGGGGGAAGTGTCGTAGGACCGGTTCAGTTCGGAGATTCGGTCAGTATTGGCAAAAACACAAAGATAATCGGACCGGTTTCCATCGGATCAGGGACTGAAATAAGGGAGAATGTGCTGATTGGACCATATACAAGCCTTGGAGAGTGCTGTAAGATCGGAAATGATTCGAAGATCTTCTCATCATCCATATACAACAACGTGGATATAGGTTCAAACACTACAATAAGCGGCAGCATAATCGATAACGACGCTGAGATTGGGACCAGATGCAACATCGAGAACAATACGGTCATAGGTCCGCGGGCAGCACTGAAGCAGGGAGCCGTCGTTCATTCCGGTACAAGAATCTGGCCTGAAGTTACAATCGGGGAAAACAGTGTGGTAAAAGAGAATGTTTTGAATGACGAATTTGAGACCTCATACAAAGGCTCATAATTCTTTTTTTTAACCGTGCCGGACCAGCCTGTGGGTCACGGCCATAAGCGGATGTCTTGCATAATCCAGGACTTTTACATCATCGAGCGTATAAAGATTCATCTCCCGGGCAGTCTTTTCAAGACCGAGTTCAACATCGGCATCGATCTCGACAACATAGGCATCAAGCTCTTTTATTCCCATTCTTTTCGCGGCAACGGCCCTGTGATGACCGTCAACAAGAATCAGTTTCCCCGGCTTTCGGACCACAATAATCGGCTCAGCCAGTCCTTTCTTTATCTCATAGATTCTTCCTTCAAGTTCATCCTCATATATCTTCGACTGGGTGGGCAGGAGATGGTCGACAGAAACAACTTCCCTGTTCATTGTAGGATTGATGTCATGCAGCATCTTCAGGGTCTCAATAAATTTGTAGACCTTTTCCGGAGACACGTGTTCAATCTGTGACCTGATTACATCAGCATTGGAGATAATTCCAATCAGGTGCCCGTCTTCATTTACAACAGGAAGTTTCTGGATTCCTGACCTGAATATCACCCTTGCAGCATCATTTATACTCATATCAGGATCCGCAACTATCAGGTGTCTGCTCATTATCCTGTCGACAGGCGACGAGGGATAGACAAAGAGAAGATCTCTGGCTGCAACATAACCCACCACGCTCTTATTGTCAACAACAGGGAATCCATCATGATGGGTCTCTTTTATTGCCTCGATAACATCCTTCGCCGTGCCATTTACATCAATGGTCACAACATCATAGGTCATATAATCCCGGACCTTCTTCTTATCCATTGTGAATATGAGTTGTCTTCGGCAGACTTGAATAATTCGGAGAAAAGATTATTTTATTTCAATATTCTTACCAGGCCCAAGTGCGATCTTTTTCATGTGGACTTCCAGGACGCCATTGTTAAATGACGCCGTCGCACCTTCTTCAGTCACTTCTGCAGGAAGGGAGACGTGGCGGACCATCTCGCCATATACCCTTTCCCTTAAGAAGTATCCTTTTTCTTCATCCTCTTCTTCACGGCTTTTTTCCCTGTTGCATGATATCTCAAGTGTCTTTGGATCAATCAGCTTTATCCGGACATCTTCTTTGCCCGCACCCGGAAGATCGGCGACGACATACGTCTCCTCCTCATGGTCGATAACATCCACCCGGCATTCCCCGGAAATCACGGGTCGAATCCTGTTTGAGAAAATATTCTCTCCAGATAAAGATTCCCCGAGCCTGCTCTCCATCATGCTCATAAGTTCATCAATCTCGTTCCAGAGCGAATATACAGGATATATGCGTCTTCTTATCATTTTGATACCTCCTGTCTCCGGCCATTACAGCCAGACCCTATGTCACCAATTATAGGATATAAATATATCCCCTCACCAAAAAATTCCGGACCGGTTTAAATTAAAAATATATGAAATTATTTATCAGCAAATAAACAAAAAATAATTAAGATGTCTAAGAAAAGGAAAGAACCCCGAAAAAAAAATAGCGATTGGCAGAAGACGTTGTCGCGTGTATTTATTGTTGTTATACTGTTTGCATGCGTAGTCGGATTCAGCCTTTCAACCTCATTTTTTTCAATATTCAGGACAGCTGAAACGGGTGATTATGTCGTCGTTGATTATACGCTCTATTACGAAGACGGGTTTCCGATAATTTCATCCGATTCTTACCTGGTTGAAGACGCTTATGCACAGGGATTGCCTGTGGCTTACACAAACCCGCTGATCCTTCAGGTTGGCAGTCTCCAGGATGAGACAACCATTCCGGTTGATGTTTACCACTATTATCTTGGCAACACCCGGTATGCACTTTTAGATCTCGAACTGGATTCTATGAGCAGTGATGTTGAGGGAATGCACGTAAATGACATTAAGAGGGCTGAACTTGAATTCGCTCCGACTCTCACATACGAAATGGGTGCTGAGGAATTTGACAGTATAGAGAACCTGAATTTCTCGGATGCCGAGGTAGGCATGCTGATGTTCCGCAAAGTATACTTAACAGAAGATGCAGGACTGGATAACCAGACCGAGATTTACAGGCCTTCAGTAATCATAGAGAAAACAAACGATACCGCAACCCTCAGGTATGGATACGCACTTGCTGAATTCAAGGTAAGCCAGATAGGATAAAAAAAATATTTTTTGTTAAAAATTAAATTTTTGTTCCGTAAATTCTCTTTATTTTTCTCGCATAGGCCTTCCAGCCCTCTTTTCTCATTACCGATCCGGACCTGAGCTTGATATGCGTTATCCTAAAGCGAAGACCGTCCGCATCGAATATCTCGCCCACGGCAAAATCCCTCTCCCCGTCAGACTCGATGTACAGCGGAATAGTCTTTCTGCCGGCATGACACGAGGCTCTTACCACAACCTTTTCAACAATACGGGTCCAGAGAGTCTCGATATCGGCAGCATTTGCCTTTTTGAGGCGCCTTGGGCCCGATTCAATGCCCGTAACCTCAACACCCACCGGTTCATCATCGACTTCGGCCACAATAATATCCCCGAGTTCCACTACTTCGTCTTCAAAAAGTTCGACTACGCCCTTTACCGATTCTCCTTCGCCGCTGACAATTGTCTTAATTGTTATCTCCACGGGCATCTTCGGTTTTTCTTCATGATGAACATTGCCACATACATTGCAGCGAACGAGAAGATCGCCGGTCTCTTTTATTATTTCATGCTCTGTATTCTGTCCGCATGAAGAACAGAAAAATTCGAAATTCATTATCTTATAATGTATACAGAATATGAAATATATTCTTGCAGACCAAATTTTTATGAAATGAATAAACCGGACCCCTGCAAAGAGACTGAAATCCTGAAAGCAACCGAAATAATACATTGCAGCGGCCACAGGAACATTGCCGGTACACACCGGTCGACATTTGAGATTACAAAAGAACCAGAGGTTTCAAAAACGGGGACCTGTATCGTAGGTGTCTCCTCGGATAAAGGATCTAAAGACCTCTCGAGAGAGTTTAAGAGAATTCTTGCTGATGACAGAGCGGAACTGATTACGATTTTTGAAATTGACGGATCAGAGTTTTGCATCCGGTCCTGCGGTTCGTCCGGATTGACACTGGAACATGAAACGGATATTGTCTGGAGAAGAAGCGGCTTTGTCTGTGCAAGAACCATCGGAGTTTATTCGGACTGCACAGCCCGGATGATCCCGCGTGATATGATAAAAAAGATACAGGCCGGTGCCGAATTCAGGGTTATTCTTACTGCCCGGCTGAATCCTGAAGCTCCGTCACCTTCAGTTCCGCATCTTCCAGGTATCTTTCACAGCTTCGAAGAATCTCCATGCCGCGCCTGTAAAGAATAAGGCTCTCCTCAAGTCCGGCCTCGCGGTTTTCAATCTTTTCAATAATTTCTTTTAACTCATTGATCTGCTCTTCATATGTCTTTTCCATGATTTACTCCCTCAATAACCGCCCGGCATTCGCCATCCTTCATAATAATCTCCACGCGGTCATCGATGAAAAGTTCTGTTGCCGATTTCACAACAGATTCGTTCTTCCTGACAATACTATAACCCCTCTCAAGCGGCTTTTTTGGATCCGAGGCTGCCAGCGACGCACGCAGCAGGCCAACCGACATCTTTTCCCTCTCGACATACCCGTTTATCGAACGATTGAGGCGGCTGAAAATATCGTCAAGCCTCTGGAACTGTTCATTTATTGCCTGCTCAAACCTTCTCGGGTGCATCCGCAGCCTCAGGTTTTCAAGAGATTCCCTTTCCCTGTGGATCCTGTCACAGACAGAGTTCCCGAGCACCCTCTCATAGGATTTAAGCTGGCTAAAAAGCTCTTCCCTGTCAGGAACAACTATCTCGGCGGCCGCCGACGGAGTGGGAGCCCTTACATCCGCCGCAAGATCGGTCAGTGTATAATCGATTTCGTGACCGACCGCACTTACAACAGGCGTCTCACATTTAAATACGGCTCTCACAACATCGGGGTGATTGAAAGGGAAGAGGTCCTCAAAACTGCCGCCGCCCCTCCCGACGATTATAACGTCAACGAGGCCGTCAACACGATGTATGGCTTTTGCAATTTCACAGGGTGCACTTTCACCCTGGACAGGGGCGGGGGACAGAACGATTTCAACAGGATACCTGCGTGAGATTACGTTCTCGATATCTCTTCTTGCTGCACCCGAAGCAGATGATACGACCCCGACCTTTTTTGGGAAAAGAGGCAGTGGCTTTTTGTACTCCTCATTGAACAGTCCCTCCGCCGCAAGCTCCATCTTCCATTTAGCCACAAGAAGATGCTTATCGCCTTCGCCTGCAACAGCGAGTTCTTTTACGATAAACTGGTACTTCCCGTGAGGTTCATACACCTCTACCGACCCGTACGCCCGGACCTTTATACCGCTTTCAGGTTTAAATCCCACCTCGCGTGCACTGCTGCGCCACATCGCACAGTTTACAAGATACTCCTTCCCGAAGACTGATTCAGTCAGTGAAAAATAAAAATGGCCGGAGGCATGACACTTGAAATTCGTAATTTCGCCTTCGACCCAGATGCCATGAAGCGAATCGTCATCGAGCCTCTTTTTTATAATTGCAGAGATTTCAGATACGGATTTTACCTTATTATCCCCCATATCCTCCTCCAGGCCAAACCAGTCCATCGATAATAATAGCGCTGCTATTTATGATATGAATTTTGCAGGCCCGGCAATACTGATTTAAGCGGTGTTTTATCATAATTATTTCATGGATTTTTCATACTGTCCTTATTGCGGCCGTGAATTGAATGAGGAAGATGAATCCTGTACCGGATGCGGTGCAGAATTCCCCTGTAAAAACATCCAGCTCAAGGTCCCCGTGGTATCTGCAGTACTGTCCGCTTTTTTTCCCGGTCTCGGTCAGATGTATAACGGGGATAAACTTTCAAAAGGACTTTTAATTTTCTTCAGCTTTGCCATAGGTTCGCTTTTCTGGTTCATACCCGGAATAATCATATGGATATACGGGATGTATGATGCCTATAAAAAAGCCGACCTGATTCAAAAACGTGAGATTGAATTCACACCGGCCATAGACAGGGATCTCTTTCTTATGGTTTTTATACCCCTGGTTGTAATGCTGGTAATGCTGGTAATTGCCATATACAGCGTTTTCCTTATGTACGGGAGCCCGGAACAGATGCTTTATGAGATGATGTACTATTCAGATTCCTTAGCGGTGTAGATTCACCATCTCTATTTTTACATTTTGCGGGAAGCGTCAGTTATATATGATATTATCAATATTTTTGAATTAATGCCAAAACATTCCGTTTCAAGCATGTTTTTCCATGAATATACCTGTGCAGAGATCTTTTCATTTGTAGAAAAGGCAGGATGCAATGCCATTGAATTCTGGCCGGAGACTCCCGACTTCTGGCTTCACGGAAAAGACCAAAATCAACTCTTAAAAATAATCAGGAATCACCCGGGCCTTGAACCAGTTACGGTTCATGCGCCGGTGCTTGATTTAAATCCCTGCTCCGTGAATCCCGATGTTGCCGAAGTCTCAATAAAAAATACTGTCGAGGCAATCGAACTTTCAAAAAATCTCGGTGCAGAAGTAATTACGATTCACCCGGGACGAAGAACAGCAAAGAGGCCGGCGGGACAACGGGACCTGGAGAGGTTTAAACAGTATATCGAAAGAGTCCGGGACGCTTCCGAAAAAACAGGTGTGAAAGTAGCTCTTGAAAATATGCCTCCCAGGATCAACTCCCTTTTCTCAGAAGCAAAACAGATGAAAGACCTGCTTGATCATGAAGAATGGCTGTATTTCACCTTTGATATCGCTCATGCCATGACTGAGGATAACACTGCCGCATATGAATTCCTTGAACTGCTGGATGATAGAATCGTGAATATCCACATCAGCAGAAATTCAGGAACCATAAATCACTTCCCCCTGGACAATGATCCGGTTATCGGGGATATTCTCAGGAATATATCAGAAACCGGATATGACGGATACCTGACACTCGAACTTGAAGACCTCAATCTTGGTAAGAATATCACGTCAGATGAAAAGATCTCAATTGTAAAAAAAGACATTACTTACATAAAGGGTTTCTTCAACTGATCGCCCCTTTTCAAACCTGTTTTGCCGGGCTAATAAGCCGAAATAACGTAATAATTTTATTGTCTCAGGTTAATTATAGATCAGAAATCTGAATATGAACAAAAAATATTCTGCCGCCGGGGCGGCGTGGAACAAATGATCGAAGATAATCTTGGAATATTTCTTTTTATTTTGTGCCTCATTCTGTCCGCTTTTTTCTCAGGATCCGAAGTCGCACTCATTGGTATAAATCACGCGAAAGTCAGGCAGCTCCTTGATCTTAAGAAAAAAGGATCAGTTGCCCTTGAAAAGATAAAGGCGAATACAGACAATCTCCTGATAACCATACTGATTGGTAACAACCTTGTAAACATCGCTGCGGCATCCATTGCTACTGCCATTGCGGTGGAGATTTACGGGGATATCGGAATAGGGATCGCAACAGGGGTTGTGACAATCCTTATGCTGATATTCGGGGAGATCGGTCCAAAGACGTATGCTGCGAGACATCCTGAAAAAGTAGCTCTTTTTGCCGCCAAAAAGATCCTCCTGCTTTCATATATCTTTACTCCGGTAATCTGGATATATGACGGTTTTAAGAAGATCTTTCGAATCGAGGGCAACTTCGGTCACCCAGTTGTAACAGAGGAAGAGATCAAGCAGTGGATTGATGCAGGAGAAGAATCGGGAACAATAGAAGAGGAAGAGCACCTGATGCTTCATAGGGTCTTCAGGTTCACCGATACATATGCAAGAGAGGCCATGACCCCGAGAGGAGATGTTGTCATGATCAGTGACGACAGCAGTCTCGAGGATGCAATAAGCATATTCAACGACACCGGCTTTTCAAGACTTCCCGTTTATCATGAACAGATAGACAATATTATCGGAACAATCAATGTCAAGGATGCATTCGCGGCGGTATACAACAAGAAAACCGAGATCAAAATCCCGGATCTCCTGTATGAAGCCCACTTTGTTCCTGAAAGCAAAAAGATCGACGAACTGCTGAACGAACTCCAGATGAAGAAGAATCATCTTGCGATAGTGATAGATGAATACGGCACCTATGCAGGCATAATCACAATCGAGGATATTCTCGAGGAGCTTGTCGGTGATATTCTTGACGAGTTCGATGTAGAAGAACCGGAAATCCAGAAGATCGATGAAGGAGTGTACCTGATTGATGCCGGGGCATGGGTTGACAGGATCAATGAGGATCTTAATATCAATCTGCCGATTGATGAATCGTATGAGACCATCGGCGGCCTTCTTATCGACAGGCTTGGACACATCCCAAAACGCGGTGAAGTAATAAGAATTGACGATCTGGGCGTTGAGATGAGGGTAATGAAAATGAGAGGGAGAAGAATCATTGATGTTAAACTTCTGCTACCTCTTGAAAATCCTCACACAGAATAATTATTCCTTTTGAATTCCAATGATAGTGGATATGAAAAATATCGCCGTTCTTGCATCAGGGAGAGGAAGCAACTTTCAGGCAATAATCGACGGTGTTGAATCAGGATTGATAAAGGGCAGAATCTGCTGCCTTATTACCGATAATCCCTCAGCATATTCCATTGAGAGAGCAAACAATGCAGGTATAACTGTAAGAATTGTTGATTTCAACGAATACGAAGACAGAAAGGATTACAATTCCGCTCTCCTCAAAGCAATGGAAGAATCAAAAGCGGATTTATTCGTCCTTGCCGGTTACATGAGACTTCTCGATCCCGACACGGTCAGGCGGTTCCCCGGAAAGATGATAAATATCCATCCCGCATTACTCCCGTCATTTAAAGGCCTCCATGCACACAGGCAGGCAATAGAATACGGTGTAAAAATCTCAGGTTGCACTGTGCATTTTGTAGATGAAGAGATGGATCATGGCGCAATAATCAGACAAAGTCCTGTTCCCGTAATGGACAATGATACGGAGGATTCCCTCTCGGAGAGAATCCTGAAAGAGGAGCACAGGGCCCTCCAGGAATCTGTCGCACTGTTCTGTGAGGATCGTCTTGAGATTGAAAACAGAAAAGTCAGAATTCTCAACAAAAAAGAGATCTGACAAATAATAATACAAAAAATGGCTCCACGCAGGAATAAAACCGCAGAAAGAAGGATTGCAAAAGAGAGGATTGAAAGGCTCTTTGAATCTGCATACTCTGTTTATGATAAAGACCCGTCAATAAGCAGAAGATATGTCATACTTGCAAGAAGGATCGCGATGAAATACAGGGTGAAGATTCCCGAACATCACAGGCTTTCCTACTGCAGAAAATGCCTCAGTTTCTTCTCACCCGGAAAAAATACAAGGACGAGGATTAATAACGGAAAGGTAACTGTGACCTGCATGAACTGCGGTTATACCCGGAGATATCCGATAAAAGGAAAAAAATGAAGAAAGAAATAAACCCTGCTGAATTACAGCAGCTAAAAGCCACGGTATGGATAGGAAAAAGAGGAATTACAGAGAGTACTATCGACGAGATTAAAGTCCAGATTAAGGAAAGAAAAATTATAAAAATCAAATGGCTGAGAAATACCGATATCGTTCCCGAAGATATTGCCGCAATGGCAGGTGCCAGGATTATCCAGAAAAGAGGAAGAACCATGATTCTTGCAAAAAATAAATGATATCCGGAAACCGGTCAGGCCGGAATCTCTTTTTTAGGAAATATATAATAGCCCTTCCGTCAAATATATAGAGACTGCTAATTTGCGTGTGGAAACCACTTCATGATCCGGCATGGGAACGGGACTTTTGTTCTCATGTACTTCGGACAGAAACGATTGTTTCAGGGGATTCACATGGAAAATCCATGCTTTTGAAAGAGAAGGCATGGTCTCTTTAGCATCAATTAGAGAGTGGTTGAAAAATGACAACTGTATATGATATCCCACCGGATCTTCTTATCGGAAAAGTGGCTGGCGAGCTTAAAGAGCTTGATGCGATAGAAGCTCCGGACTGGGCAGGATTTGCAAAGACGGGCGTCCATAAAGAGATGCCCCCGAAAGATGAAAACTGGTGGTACATACGTGCAGCATCAGTACTCCGCAGAGTATATATCGACGGTCCGGTAGGAGTCCAGAGACTCAGGTCATTCTACGGCGGAAAACTGGACAGAGGTTCGAGCCCCTACAGTTTCAGAAAAGGCTCGGGATCGGTCACACGTAAGATCCTCCAGCAGCTGGAGAAAGCCGGATACGTTGAAAATACCCCTGAAGGAAGAATCGTATCTCCTGCAGGCAGGTCATTTATTGACGGCGTGGCCAACAGCCTGAAAGAGACTGTTGCCGAATCGGTTCCGGCAATAGCAAAATACTAAAAGGAGAGTTCCAGAGATGGTTGACGACGAACTTGCGGAAATTCGCAAAAGAAAGATGCAGGAACTCCAGAGGCAGCAGATGGATCAGCAGTCGATGGAGGAGGAAATGGCCCGCCAGAAACAGGCAGAAGCCCAGATGCACATGATGCTTATGAAAATCCTCGAACCTGAAGCCCGGGAACGTTTAAACACCATCAAACTGACAAAGCCGGAATTTGCACAGGCTGTGGAGCAACAGCTTATAATGCTTGCACAGAGCGGCCGGATAAGAGATCGGATCAGTGACGAACAGCTGAAAACCATCTTAAGGCAGCTTATTCCGGATAAAAAAGAAATTAACATCACTCGTAAGCATAAATCATGAAAGCCGGAATGCTCTTTAGCGGAGGAAAGGACAGTTCTCTTGCCGCCCTCATGATATCAAGGGATTATGAAACCGAGCTGAATACATTCGTATTCAGAAGTGAAAAGACAATCCCCGGTGTCGAAAAGGCAGCAGAAGCTCTGGGACTTCCACTGATTAAAAGAGTGTTTGACGAAGGACTGCTGGAAAAAGTAATGGAGATGATGGTAAAAGACGGGTTCCCGAATTCGGCCATCAACCTTGTTCACAGGAGCGCCATCTATTCCCTCGCAGGAGAATATGATGTCATAGGGGATGGAACACGACTGAATGACCGTGTTCCTATGCTTGATTACGCTGAAGTGCAAAGCATCGAAGCAAAACATCAATGCGCCCTCGTGCGGCCTCTGCTTGGATATGGAAGACGCGAAGTAAACCGCCTTGTCGACACCCATTTCACCGTTGATTATGGTGAGACGGGTTCTATCGGGAATGGCGATTACGAAAACGAAATCCGAACAGCATTCAGTGCACAGGGTCTCGATCCTTACGAAATATTTCCCGGCCACCATGAGCAGTCACTCGTAACCGGAAGGAAATTACGGAGCTAAAGGGTGGAAAAATGAGTAAAGTAACAAAAGCAAGAAAAATTAGACTGGCAAAGGCATGCGAGCAGAACAGGCGTGTGCCGGCATGGGTAATGATCAAGACGAAGAGGAATGTCGTATCCCACCCAAGGAGACGCAACTGGAGAAGAAGCAAACTTAAGGTGTGATTAAAAATGGCAGATATCCTAAAAGAACAGATCTATATCATCCCGCTTCGTGATGTCAAAAGAGCACCGCGCTGGAAGAGGAGCCCAAGAGCAATCAAGGAGATCAGGGAATACCTCACAAAGCACATGAAAAGCGAAGACATCAAAATCGACAAAAGCATAAACGAAAAAATCTGGGAACGCGGATGCGAGAAACCGCCAAGAAAGATCCGTGTTCGCGCAATGAAATTTGAGGACGGCCAGGTTCAGGCTGAACTTGCCGAAGAGTGAAATGGTTGAAACGATCAGCTTCGCAGGCGACGAGCATATAGGAGTATATACCCGTGTATTTGAGGATGTTGCATTTGTCCCGCTGGACGCAACGGAAGAATACACAGGTGCTGTTGAGAAGAGAATGGGTGTTGAAGTTGTTCAGACCACAATCCAGGGTTGTTCGATAATCGGATCCCTTCTTGCCGGAAACAGCAACGGGATGATTGTCAGCGGTCTTGCATCTACAGAAGAGATTGATCTTCTCAAACAGTACGGCAGGGTGATGTCTCTTGAAAGGACAATGAACGCCGCAGGAAACATCATCCTTGCAAACGATCATTTTGCCGTAGTTCATCCGGGCATTTCTGAAAAAACTGCTGAAAATATATCAGAGTTTCTTGAAGTCCCGGTTCTTATGATGTATATCGGCAAAATACCGACTGTCGGGATGGCCGCTGTTGCGACAAACAAAGGAGTGATTCTTAATCCGGGAGCGTCAGAAATTGAAATCTCCGAAATAGAGGAAATTACAGGGCTTCCGGTAGGGACAGGTACGGTAAATATGGGCAGCACACTCATAGGAACCGGGCTCCTTGCAAACAGCAGAAACTACCTTGCCGGCATCTCGACAAGCGGTTATGAACTCGGAAGGATCGAAGAAATATTTGGATTTTAACGGAGTAGTTTGAAATGGACAAGAAAAATTTTGAAGTTACAGGAAGTTTTAAAAACGGATTGGGATGGCAGCCGTTTACAAAAGTAATCTCTGCACCAAACGAATCCCAGGCAACCGAAAGTGCATATAACATTTTCGGGAGCAAACACTGTTTAAAGAGAAATTATATCAAAATAGACAGTGTCAAACTTATTGATGGTGAGTAACTTGGAAAACATCGACCCCCGGGAAATTGAGATGCTCCAGCAGTATCTCAATGAATTCGGGCAGCAGGCAGAGGCCTATACCGCACAACTGCAGGTGCTTGAACAGAGAAGAATTGAATCTCTTACCGCAATTGGAACGATCAAAGAGATCGGTTCTTCTCCCGGAAATACGATGCTTCTGGAAATCGGCGGGGGTGCATCCCTTAAGGTAAAAGCGCTCGAACCTGACAATATTTTTGTAAATATCGGATCAGATGTAATCGTACAGAAATCAGGCGAGGAGTCTGTTGCATATCTTGAAGACAGGGTCAGGGAACTTGAAGCACTTGAGAAAAAGGTATCCGAAACAATAGCCGAAATCCGGAAACAGGCATCGGATGTTACCAAAAAGATCGAAGAGATCTACAAACAGTATCAGGCACAGTCCCAGGCACAATCAGGAAACTGATAATCCATGTTTAAATCTCTTAAGGACAAACTGAAGGGCGTTTCAAAAAAATTCGGTTCCAATATCGATGAAGCGATAGAGAAGGAATCCGAAACCACAGGGGCGGAGAGCAGGATTACGGAAGAAACGTTGGAAACGCCATCCGAAGCTTCCGATATCGATAGCAGTCCTGAAAAAACCGGCGAGAAAAAAACCGAAAAAAAACCGGGATTTACTCAAAAGGTGAAGGTTCTTGTTACTGAAAGAGAAGTCCTGCTGACTGAAAAGGACATCTCCGAACCCCTTGAAGAGCTTGAACTAATTCTTCTTGAAAACGATGTTGCATTCGATACCACTGAGGCGATAATCGGCCATATGAAGGACGACCTTGTGGGAAAGAAGAGAAAGATCGGAAAGAATTCCGAGAAATTTGTGATAGATGCTCTTAAAGACGCAATTCTTGAAGTCCTTGGAGACAGTTTTCTGCTTACCGATTATATTGACACTCATGAAAAGCCGGTGAAAGTCTTATTTACCGGGGTAAACGGTGCAGGCAAGACAACGACGATTGCAAAGGTCGCTTTTTTCCTTAAAAGCCAGGGTTATTCTGTAGTAATCGGATCGGGCGACACCTTCCGTGCAGGGGCAAACCAGCAGATGAAGACCCATGCCGATCGCATCGGAGTAAAGGTAATCAGCCACCAGGAAGGGGCAGACCCGTCGGCAGTTCTCTTTGATGCCGTAAACTATGCAAAGGCACACGACATCGACGTGGTTCTTGCAGATACCGCCGGAAGATTCCATAACAAGGGAAACCTGATGAAGCAGCTTGAAAAGATCCGCCGTGTCATGAATCCCGATATTGTCGCATACGTCGACGAGGCCGTCGCAGGCAATGATGCGGTAATCCGGGCAGAAGAATTCAATACCTCTGTCGGAACCGATGTGGTCGTTCTTACAAAAGCCGATATGGATACAAAAGGTGGTGCGGCAATATCCATCGCCCATACGATCGGCAAACCCCTGATGTTTCTTGGAATGGGACAGGGCTACGACGACATTGTCGCTTTTGAACCTGAAAAGATGGTCGAAGATCTCCTGGAGGGTGACTAAAGATGCTTGACCGTCTCGGCTCGGGATTAAAGGACGCTGTAAAGAAGCTGGCCGGAAAGACCGTCATCGACAAGGCGGCGGTCGATGAGCTTGTCAAGGATCTCCAGAGAGTTCTCCTACAGGCGGATGTCAACGTAAAGCTTGTAATGAAGCTTTCAAAGGCAATCAAAGAACGTTCGCTTGAAGAAGAACCACCTAAAGGAATGAGCGTCCGCGAACACGTCCTGAGGATCGTGTACCAGGAGCTTGTCAGACTCATGGGCCAGGAGATCGAGGTTGCACTCGGCCCCCAGACGATCCTTATGGCCGGTCTCCAGGGAAGCGGAAAGACCACCACGACCGGAAAGCTCAGCAGGCACTTCCAGAAAAAAGGGCTCAGGGTCGGAGTCATCTGTGCAGATGTCTTCAGGCCTGGAGCGTATGATCAGCTGAAAACACTCTGCGACAAGGTTAACGTCCCGTGCTACGGCGAACCAGGTGAAACTGATGCCGTTAAAATCGTTGAAAACGGCATCAAACAGCTTGGCAATACAGAAGTTCTGATTATCGATACCCAGGGACGCCACGCACTCGAAGATGAACTCATCGAAGAGATTATTGCGATAAACGACCTTTCAAAGGCCTCGCACAGATGGCTTGTGCTTGACGCCGCTCTTGGCCAGCAGGCGCGCGAGCAGGCCGCAAGGTTCCATGAAGCAATAGACATCGACGGTGTCATCATCACCAAGATGGACGGAACGGCAAAGGGTGGCGGTGCTCTTTCAGCGGTTGCTGAAACAGGGTCTGGAATCGTCTTCGTCGGAAGCGGAGAGACAATAGAAGATCTCGAACGCTTCGATCCCGACAGCTTCATTTCGCGCCTGCTTGGAATGGGGGATCTCCGGTCTCTCATCGAGCGCGCAGAGGAGGCAATAGGGGATGAAGAACTGGATGTTAACGCCATGATGAAGGGTAAATTTACCCTCAGGGACATGTACAAACAGCTTGAATCCCTGAAAAAGATGGGGCCGTTAAAGCAGGTCATGTCAATGCTCCCTCTCGGAAACCTGGAGATTCCCGAAGACGCCTTCGATACCACCGGAAAGAAGATGGAGATCTACAAGGTGATCATGGATTCCATGACAAATGAGGAACTGGATGATCCTTCAGTTATTCATGCATCAAGAATCCAGAGGATTGCAACCGGCGCAGGTGTCCCTGTGGAGGATGTCAGGGAACTTTTGAAGTATCACAAAACAATGCAGCGCACCCTTAAAGGATTCCGTGGTATGGGCGGCGGGAAATTCAACATGCAGCGGATGATGAAAAAATTCGGCGGCGGGATGTAAAACCGGCATGAAGAAATTTCTCATAATCGGCCACAAGGCTGTCACCGAAGGCGGTTTTTCCTTAAACGATATGCCCGGCGGGGCCGGAAGGATGGATGTTTTATGCAGGTGCGTCAACTCCTGCTTCTTCCTTTCCCACGATCTCAGGAGAGATGTCGAATGCTACCTCCTTCTCCTTGGAGAACCAAATCCTCCAAAGACCATCATGATCAGGGGAAGCGAAGTACGCTACCTCAATCCGGATGAAAGAAGTGCAGGTGCACTGATAAAAAAGGCGCTGCAGGTTACCTGCGGAGAGGAATTTATAGAATCAACAAAGGGGATCTATGTCAGGAAAGGCGGACTGCAGAGACTCCTTGATGAGAATGATTTTGCCATTCTCGATGAGAACGGAACAGACATCCGCGACTCAGGAAAAATTCCCGATAGTTACATACTATCGGATCACATGAATTTTTCAGAAGAGGAGGAGGAGCTCTTAAAAGAACTGCCCCGGATATCCGCAGGGCCCAAAGTTCTTCATGCGGATCACACAATCACCGTCATCCTGAATGAGCATGACAGGAGGGAAATATGAGCGATATACTTGAAAAAGTCGGCGAAATTCTTGAATACGGGCCGACATGTGATCACTGCCTTGGAAGATTCTTCGGAAAGATGTCACATGGGCTTGGCAATGAGGAAAGAGGAAGATCGCTGAGAATCGCGTATTCTCTTGAGAAAAACATTCCATACCAGCCCGAGACTGAAAAGTGCTGGATATGCAACAACCTCTTCGATGCTTCGAAAGAATGGGCTGAAAAGATTACAGAAGCCCTTTCAGGCATCGACTTCGATACAATGCTTGTAGGATGCCGCGTGCCTCCGCTTATGGCAGAAAGCGAAGAGATGGTCTGGACTGATCTGGGACTTTCAGCACCCGAACCGCTAAAAGCCGAATTCAACAGGGAGACAGGAAAGATTGTAAGCTCCCTTACAGGAAAGGAGGTTGACTTCAAACGGCCGGATGTAGTTGCGATATGCAACCTTTCGGAAGGAGAGGTCGAGGTCGAAATTAATCCCCTCTATATCTATGGCAGGTACTGCAAGTACGAGAGAGGAATACCGCAGACCCGCTGGCACTGCAGGGAATGCAGGGGTAAAGGCTGCGAGAGGTGCAACTTTACCGGGAAGATGTACGCCGACTCTGTTGAGGAGCTTATCGGCAGACCTGCTATAGAAATTTTCAGGTCAAAAGACGCCGTTCTCCACGGAGCCGGCAGAGAAGACATAGATGCACGGATGCTCGGTACGGGCAGGCCGTTTGTTATTGAGATTGTCGAACCAAATACCAGAGAATTTGACCCTGAAGAACTTGAAAAGAAGATCAATGAAAGCGCCGGAGGCAGGGTTTCAGTTACCATAGATCACTTAAGTGATCGCAAAGAGGTGGAAACCCTTAAATCAGGAAAAGCTCATAAAAAGTACAGCATTCTGGTAGAAATTGAAGGCGATTTTTCAGTAGATGAAGTCAAATCTGCCTTAAAAGACCTTCGTGGGGCTACAATTAATCAGCGCACCCCGGATCGGGTTTCTCACCGGAGGGCAGACAAAGTTCGTAAACGCCGCTGTATTGATATCGATTGCACAGGTAATGAAGACGGCAGCTTCAGGATAGAAGTCCTCGGAGATGCCGGACTCTATATCAAGGAACTGATATCAGGCGACGAAGGGAGAACAAGTCCAAGCCTTTCGGAGATCATCAAATGCCCGGCCCGGGTAAAAAGCCTGGATGTTGTAATGGTTGAGAGTGTTGTTCCCGAAACCAGAACCAGCGAATAAACATAAAAAAATTAAGGAGAATTAAAATGGCACATCACTATGGTCAGAGAAAAAAGACCCGCTATAAATACAAGAAAGAACTCAGAAAAAGAGGAATTACACCTGTAACTTCCATAATTCAGGAATTTGAAGAAGGGCAGAAGGTGCACATTGTAGTTGACTCAAGCGTACAGAAAGGAATGCCGCACCGCAGATTCCACGGAAGAACCGGCGAAATTATCGGCAAACAGGGCCGTGCATGGGTCCTTAAGATCAACGACGGCAGGTCAACCAAAACGGTTGTCGCAAGACCGCAACATCTAAAGCCACAAAAGCAGTAATCATTCATAGTGGTTGGCATGAAAGTTAAAGGAATAGAAAGCGAAGAGAGAATAACCCTTCAGGAAATGAGGGAGATGCTGCTGAAGGTCGAGGCCGACCGCCTTGATGCCGGCAAAGAGATGTCATACGAGCTTCGCAGGAGCATTGAGCATGCCAATCATCTCTCGAAGACAAGTGCTGAAAAATCCAGGGAACTTGTCGAAAAACTCCTTTCGCTGGAAAAAATAAAGCCTGACATTGCATTCAGGATTGCAAGCATAATGCCCAAGACCAGAGATGAACTGAGGGCAATCTATGCCAAGGAGCGCTTCACACTTACAGGTGAAGAGCTTGATGAAATCTTGGATCTTGTTGAGCAGCACTTTTAATTTTTTGGGGGTGTTCCTCTATGCGATCAGATAAAAAAGAGCTTTATGCAGTGGTTTTAGATTTTCTCCCAATGGGTCACGGCGACGCACGCAGGCCCCAGTTCAAAAAGGAGCCTCTTGTCCAGGCGGTCGGTACCGACCAGTTTAAGCTTTTGGAACTGGTTCCAAAGAATACCGAGATACAGACGACAGAAGTTGTATACATCGGTGATAAGGAAAGAGATAAAATCGAACGCGTAAAGCGAAGGATCGGATACGAGGATCTGACCCAGACAGCCAAGCTTGAGCTTCCATACGCAATTGAGAAGATTGTAACAGAGAACGAAGCAAGATATGTTGAATTCTTCAACAAGGCTGTACCGATTACTTCAAAGCAGCATATGCTACATCTGCTACCCGGAATCGGAAAGAAACTGATGTGGGAGATTCTCGATGAAAGAAACAAGAAACTCTTCGATAGTTTTTCCGATATAAGTGCAAGGATCAAAACGATTCCCCACCCGGAGCAGATGATTATCAAAAGAATAGTTGAAGAGATCGAAGATCCCAACATAAAATATCATCTTTTTACTTCAAAATGAGTGCCCCAAACGATCAGCACTTCCTGACCGATCGCGATGCTGTCAGGAAGATCGCCCGTTTTTCAGATGTAAAAAATAAAGTTGTACTTGAGATCGGCCCTGGTAAAGGGGTGCTTACAAGTGAACTTCTTGATGAAGGAGCGAAAGTCATAGCCATCGAGATCGACCGGAAGATGATCGAAATCCTGAATTTAAAATTTCAGGACGAGATAGATTCAGGACGACTGACCCTCATCAATGACGACGCAGTCAGGTGCAAATACCCTGAATTCGACATCGTGGTTGCAAATCTCCCTTATTCCGCATCGTCGAAGATAACATTCAGGCTTCTTAAGCACGGTTTTGAAGAGGCCGTGCTTATGTATCAAAAAGAATTTGCTCTCCGTATGATGGCACTTCCCGGAACGAGTGACTGCGGGAGACTTTCCGTTATGGTTCAGACATACGCAAAAGTTATGCCTCTTCTCCATCTTCCTCCCGATTCTTTCTCCCCGCCGCCAGCCGTCGATTCAATGGTTGTAAAAGTGACAATGAAAGAAAACCTTACATACCCCGTGAATGACCGGGACTTTTACTCAATACTTGTCAGGGAACTTTTTTCGCACAGAAGAAAAACCCTGAAAAAATCACTGAAAGCCTCAAAGACGATAATAGGCGGGGATAAGTATGAAAAAATCATCATTGCTCTTCCCGAGGAAATGCTTAAAAAAAGGGCTGAAGAGCTGACCCTGAAGGATTTCTCGGATATCGCAAATATTGCTACGGCCTGATTCAGGTCCACTGGATCTCTTTCCCTTTTAATGCATCTATGAAGATGGTCCTCTCCTCGTGATCGGCGGCAGTTCTTATCTCATAAAAAGGATAATAGAAGGCCTTGAATTCCAGGATCTCCGAGGTGGGTTCGATCGCTTTTAGTATTGTTCTTATATCATCCTTTTGCACGGTCTCTTCAATCACTTCCCCTTCATCAGGAATTCCAAACCTGAAATCAGCACTGACAATCTTTGTTCCAAGATGCGGGAGCCTCTGTTTTGCAAGGGGGACATACTTGATCTCCCCCGATTCACCGACAGCCTCACCGTTTGTTATCAGCTTTCGATCAAGGAGAGAAGATATCGCCTTATCAACAGCCTTTCTTGGAAAACGGGTTCTCGCTTCAATCTCGACCGAAGTCTCCCCCGATACAGGCATTCCGTCGATAACAATGACTGAATCCTCATCCAGACCCAGATATTCACTAAAGCACTGCCTGAACTCAATTCCTCCGGCAATATCAACACAGTCTCCTGTCAATCCGTCCAGGAAGAAAGAAGTCTCCTGGGTCGAACCTCCCCTGAGGATCCTGCTCCTGATATACCGGACCAGAACATAATAGACCGGCCGGTAGAATATTTCTGCAGAGAGCAGCCGCTCATCGGTCCCGATTCCGAACCGGCGCTTCTTCAGTTTCGAGTACGCGATATCAAGAACTTCATCTCTTGTAAAGACAGGTGTGATGCAGTTTTTCCCTCCCCTGATATCCAACTGGGATTTCGGTTTGGATTTCTTCTTTTTGGGCTTAGGGGCCGGGGGCTTTTTTTCTTCGGTATCGGGTTCACTATCGGTTTTCTCGTCAATAACAGCTTCCGAATCCAGCCTGAATGAGACCTCGTCCTCCGGTTCAGGTTCGTCCTCTGGAACTGTCTCGGCTGTAATGATTTTTTCTTCAAGCATAGGGGTCAGGCCCCTGTGTTTTGTAAGCCTCCGCCCGAATCTCATTTTGGTCTTTTCATGGGTGATCGTTCCCATAACGAAAAAATCCCCAGGCGTTAGTGTTGTCAGCTCCTCCACTTCCTGCTTTGAGCTGAAGAATAACCCTACTGCCTTAAGATCGTTATCTATGGAAAGCTTCCCGATAATCTGGCTGTTGCACTGGGAGAGAACATTTTTGGTTACAATGGCCGGTCTCTGTGTAGCCACGAGAAGTCCAAGACCCCTCTTCCTCCCGCGGCGTGAGATCTCCTCTATCTTTTTTATCGAATCCTTTGACTGCGGGATGAACTTGTCGGCCTCTTCAACGATTAAAAGATACGGCTTCCTCTGCTCGGTCGAAACATCATAGAGTATATTTACCAGGCGGGTTACTCTCGGGACCATATCCACCTCTGATACATCGAAAATTACAGGCCTGCTTTCGGCAACAGCCCTCTCCATAAGATGTTTCAGGTTGACCCTTTCAATATCGTAATCCATCTCGATATCTTCACATTCCGCATCGGCACCTTCTGCCCCGACCCACCATATCTTATCGAATTTTTCTTTTAGAGAATAGTATTCACCCTCGGTATCGATCAGGCAGAACCCGATATCCGCCCCGCACATCTTTTCACACAGGACAGCAATACTCCAGCTCTTCCCGGCTCCGGACTGCGCAATAATACATGTCCTTCCGGTTACCAGTTCCTGGGCATTAATACTGAAGTCCCTTCCCCCTGCCTTTCCTATCTTCAGCTGCATCTTTCTAACATTATTTTAGTAATCAAAAGGTTTTAAGAATATTTATGAAAATATTATTCTGGAATTCCCGGATTATTGCCGGATCTGGCAGACATGAATCGTTTATTTTACCATGAGCAGGTGTACCAGCCTGAAGAAGACACCCTTTTGCTGTATGAAACAGCCATGCGGGAGATAAACCCGGATGAACGTATAATCGAGATAGGGACAGGGAGCGGTTTTATCGCATCCCGCATCAGGGAAAGATCGGACCACGTCATTGCAACGGACATCAACCCTCATGCCTGCAAATCTGCAAAAAAAGGCGGCGGGGTTGAGGTTATCAGGACAGATCTCTTCTCAGGGATCTGCGGGACTTTTGACCTGGTATTATTCAATCCTCCTTACCTTCCGACAAAAAGAGAAGAGAAGCTTGACGACTGGCTCGAATACGCACTTGACGGCGGAGAAGACGGAAGGGATACGATACGAAGATTTGCAGAACAGCTCAATGCCGTATTGTCAAAAACCGGAAGATGCCTGATCCTTATATCTTCGCTTACCGGAACAGATGAAGTCCGGGAAATTTTTTCAAAGCAGGGCTTTCTTTCATATATCGTCGCAGAGAAGATAGTGGAAGATGAAAAATTGTTCGTGCTAAGGATCATCCATGACATGTGCAGAATTTAAAAACAATCCCTCTGCATCTTTAGATCCCAATAAGATGGGTAAATATTAATATAATCATGCCACATTCTTCAGTGGAGGGTTAAAATGACAGATGTAGTTGTTGTAGAAGAGGATTTTTCACCTGTGAACTGGTGGATCTTCCTGCTCCAGGGACTTATTGCAGTTATCTTCGGTGTAATTTTAATGCTGTGGGCACCTGCATTTATTGACATTATCTCCTATTTCTTTGGCGCACTGATTGTAATATACAGTATTTCTGTAATTATTAAAGGTGCCATAGGGCAGGAGAGCGGAAAATCAAGAATATTGCTTATTGTTCTGGGTATTATAGGGGCATTGGTAGGTATCCTTGTCCTGATGAATATAGAGATAATGTGGCTGACGATAGCCGTATTCATCGCATTATGGGCCATTCTCTCAGGCCTTGGCGATCTGTGGCTTGGATTTACTGCTGAAAAAGAGAGCGGATGGTACAGGCTCCTTTTAATCATTACAGGAATTATTGCTCTTGCAATAGGTATCTTTGTGATTATGATGCCAATCATGACGGAGATCGTCCTCCTGCAGGTGCTCGGAGCGTTCATCTTCATCTTCGGAATAGTAGGTATCGTTACCGGCTTTGTTGTGCAGACAAAATTAGGGAATTAATACCCTAACTTCTTTTAAACATTGAATCAAGACGCGATTTAGAAAAAGATATCATTGTCGGCCTTCCGTGCGGACATGAATACGGGTTTTTGGTTTTTGAGAGCTGATCCACAAGCTTCTCCATCTGCTCTGTTGATAATGAAGTCCCGGCCTTGATAGCTGCGCGGCATGCGACAGTCGATGATATCTTCTCCTTTAATGTCTCAAGAGATGATGTACCTCTGTCATCAAGGAGATCGTTTATGATGTCCTTAAGTGTCTCCGTACCTGTTTTTTTACCAAGAATAACCGGCACTGCTCTTAATGCATATGTATCCTTGCCAAACTCCTCCAAAAAAAAGCCTTCGCCCTCAAGGAGATGCAGGTTTTCGGAAAGTACTGCAGATTCAGCCGGCCTGAAAGTTATCACTGACGGAACCAGGAGTTCCTGTGATATACGCCCACTGTTCCTCCTCTCGTTGACCATCTCGTACATTATCCTCTCGTGGGCGGCATGCTGGTCGATTATCACCATCTCATCCTCCTCACTTCCGCGCATCTGTGTTACAATGTACGAATCGTCAACCTGCCCTATTACCTTCATATAAGGTAATTTTCTGCCGTTGCCATCATCAGCCGTGAATTCCTCTGAGGAGCGAAGACGGGAGTCAGTTAAAGAAAAAGCGGCAAACGAAGACTTTACCTCTTTATCAAAGCCCCCGGTCGCCTTTTCTGAAAATGAAGTGTAAACTGAATCAGAAGATGAAACACAAAACAGGGGTTTTTGAGGAGTTTCCTTATCCACAACGGTCTTTTGAATAACATTCTTCTCCCCGGCTCCATAAGAAAAAAGCAGATTCCTGGAATCAAGAGACTCCCTGATAGAAGCGACTATCTCTTCGGTAATCTCCTTTTCCCTTGAGAAGCGGACCTCTTTTTTTGCGGGGTGCACGTTGACGTCCACCACCTTCTTATCGATCCTGATATTCAGGAAGCATACCGGATATCTCTCCCGGGGAAGGAGGGTACCATAAGCTCTCTTTACCGCCCTTATAAGCGGCTGTGAATATACCGGACGATTATTCACGGATATGATGATCTTTCTGGAATTAGGTGCATCGAGCGAAGGGGGCGCACAACAGCCTTCGACCTTCATGAATGTCTGGAGACTTCTTACAGGAATCATCAACTTTGAATAATCAGTGCCGTAAATCGATGTGACCGTATCGATGATCGAAGCGGATTTTACCGTAGACAGACGGGTCTTTCCATTGTGTGAAAGCTGAAAAGAAACATTTCCATTGGCAAGTGCCGTTTCTTCGATAACCCTGAATATATGGCTGAACTCTGTCTTAACGGACTTTAAGAACTTCTTTCTGACAGGAGTATTAAAGAACAGTTTTTCAACAAGGATACTTGTTCCGTCCGGGGCGCTTACAGGACTGTTATCTACAATATCCCCCCCTTCGATCACGATTTTAATCCCCGGCGAAGGTTCGAGGGTCCTTTGCTTTGTTATCATCGTAACTCTTGAAACAGCCGCAATACTTGAGAGGGCTTCTCCGCGAAAGCCCATAGTGGAAATTTCGAATAGATCTGATATTCGTGAGATTTTGCTTGTGGCATGCCTTGAAAAAGATACCATTGCCGAATCGGTATCCATTCCTGAACCGTCATCCGATACCCTGATCTTTTTTATGCCTCCGTTGTCGGATATAACCTCAACCCTGATCAAGGTAGCCCCGGCGTCAAGTGAATTTTCAACCAGTTCCTTAACAACTGATGCGGGTCTCTCGATTACTTCACCAGCCGCAATCTTATTTATTGTTGCATTGTTAAGGATGCGTATCTTCCCTGGTTCTGTATCAGTCAATTTCTATTCCCTCCTTCAGCCTCTTCCTTAATCTGGTACAATATCGCAAGCGCCTCTCTCGGTGTCAGTGAATCGGGATCAAGATCCCTGATCCTTTCGACGACCTTTTTTTCATCTTCATCCAGAGAGGTTTCAGTAACTGCCGGCGAATCAACCAGCAGCAGTTGCGTATAACGCGGCTGTCTCCTGCCTTCAGTATTATATTCCTTCTCCTGCTCCTGTCTCAGTATCTCTTCCGACCTCTTTAAGACCTTCTTTGGGATTCCTGCAAGTTTGGCGACATGAATACCATAACTCTTGTCGCTTGCACCCGGAATCAGTTTTCGGAGGAAAACCACGTCCGAACCGGTATCCCTGACGGCAAAATGATAATTTTTCACCCTCTTAAGCCGTCCTTCTATATCCACCATCTCGTGAAAATGTGTTGCGAAAAGTGTTCTCGGCCCAAAACCCTTATTCCCGTGCAGGTATTCTATCACTGCATGGGCTATGGAGTAACCGTCAAGTGTGCTCGTTCCCCTTCCAATCTCATCAAGAATTACCAGACTTTTGTCAGTAACATTGTTGAGGATGTTTGCAAGTTCCAGCATCTCGACCATAAACGTACTCTGGCCGCTTGCAAGATCGTCGAACGCGCCTACACGTGTGAATATCCTGTCGATTATTCCTATGACGGCTCTGGATGCCGGAACGAAACAGCCTGCCTGGGCCACAATGCACAAAAGAGCAACCTCACGCATATAGGTCGACTTTCCCGCCATATTTGCTCCGGTAATTATCAGGACCTGGTTCTCAGATGTATCCATCTCCACATCATTTGGAACGAAACCGGATTCCTGGTATCTCTCCACGACGGGATGTCTGCCGTCACTTATCACAAGCCGCTCGGAATCCTCAATCACCGGCCTTACATAATTATAATTCGATGAAATATCTGCAAAATTCGCCAGTACATCAAGCTGACCGATCATTTTCGCTGTATCCAGAATAACTTCTACCCGTGTCTTCAGCTCCGACAATATCCCATTGTACAGATCCTGTTCGAGGGCAATGAATCTCTCCTCCGCATTTGCTATCAGGGATTCCTTCTCCTGGAGAACAGGTAGAGTAAACCTTTCCCCGTTTGCGGTTGTCTGCTTTCTCTGGTATTCGGGCGGGACAAGTTTAAGATTGGATTTGGTGACTTCGATATAATAACCAAAGACTTTATTGTAACTTACTTTGAGGGATTTTATTCCGGTTCTCTCCCTTTCCTCCTGCTGGAAACGGGCTATCCATTCCTTCGCAGAACCTGCCGAATCCCTCAATTCATCGAGATCCCTGTTATAGCCTTTTTTTATTACGCCACCCGTTCTTGCAAGCACAGGCGGTTCTTCCTCGATGGATCTTCCGATCAGGCCCACGCATTCTTCAAGTGAATCCATCGAATCAAGCAGACCGGATACCAGTGAAGGGGGTTTCACATCCTCCTCCATAAACAAAGAAGTGATTTCAGGAATCCTTGCAAGTGAATTTTTCAGCGTGACAAGTTCTCTCGGACCTGCGTTTCCGTAGGATATCCTTGCCGCAATCCTTTCGATATCTGCATAGCGATGCAATAACAATCGCAATGATTCACGAATGTATATGTTATTGAAAAAGAATTCAACACCATCAAGCCTGGAATTGATCTGGTTCCTTTCGATCAAAGGAGAAGTCAGCCAGGATCTAAGAATCCGGCTTCCCATAGGTGTTTTCGTTTCGTTAAGTACATCATATAACGAATTTTTGCCCTCGCGTGTCCTGATATTTTCCAGGACCTCCAGGTTTCGCAGTGTAATCGCATCAAGGATCATGCTTCCGGACGGAAGCCTGGTTGAAAAGCCCCTGACATGGGAGAGATCGGATTTCTGTGTTTCACATGCATAAGAGAGGCAGGCTCCTGCAGCACATACCGATAGATCCATGCTGACGCAGCCATACCCTTCGAGAGATTTTACCTCAAACTTTTCAAGCAAAAAATTTCCCGCATTTTCAATTTCAAAATTTATTGGATCATATTCGGTTACAAGAACATTTTTAGCCAGAATATAATCGGAGATCTTTTTAGGACAATTTTCAGGAATAATACACTCGGAGGGCCTGTAACGTGCAATTTCGGAATTTATCCATGAATAGACATCACCGGTACCTGACGCCGATATGAAGAACTCGCCTGTGGATATATCAAGAAAGGCAACCCCGAGATCGCCCCCGTCTTTAGCAGGCATAACCGACATCAGGTAACTGGGGCCGGAATTCTCGATCATCCCGGAATCTATTACGGTTCCAGGAGTGACGATCCTTACAACATCGCGCTTTACAATTCCTTTGGCTTTCTTCGGGTCTTCGACCTGGTTGCATACGGCAACCCTGTAGCCCTTTTTTACAAGCCGGGAGATATATGATTCCCCGGCATGTATCGGGACACCTGCAAGCGGCATTTTTTCGCCGTTTATATCCTTGCCACGGGATGTAAGAGTGATATCAAGTTCGCGTGAAACTACCTCAGCATCCTCTCCAAAAGTCTCGTAAAAGTCTCCCATCTGGAAAAAAAGGACATTACCGGGATACTTTGATTTCATCTCGTAGAACTGCTTCATAGCAGGTGTCGGGCCTTTGGTCATCCTTGTTTATTAGTATCGATTTTGTGGAATATGACTGTTTTGAGAACGATCTGAAAGTAAAAGAAAAAGGTCAAATAATTAAAATAAATTTCTTCAGGCTATTTCATAAATAAATACAATAATTTAGATTATTGGAGCTTACAAAAAGCAAACCATGAATCTTACATACTATTATATAGGATACCATAACAATGATTTGCCAAGGCGTTTTAATAACTGATATTAAAACGACACTAATATCGGCTGGATTACCTACTATACCCAACAATTTCAATAGACACAATCTCGTAAACTACCAATAGTAATACTATCATTCCTGAAGATAAAACCCCTAATGCCACTGTTCTTTCCCAGCCAGAATGCAGAATTTCTGCAAAATAAGAGACAAATCGAACTGATAATGAAAATGTCAGGATGTCCCCGGACTTTCAGAACAAAATCCCAACTGGATTCCTGTTAAGGAAGACAATTCCATCTCAAAAGTGATTTTGAAGAATCAGGGACAAAAGGAGAATTGTGATAATATGACTGAAGAAATAAAATTCCCTCCAACTCCATCGCCTGAAGCAATCAGGAGAAGACTTGAACCCATCTGGCCTGAAGACGGAAGTAACGGAAGCATTGAAAATGCAATTAAATTCATGCAACAGGGTTGGGGGGGCACGGTTAAAATAAAAAGTCAAGCGATTATTCAGAATAGTTTACACATCGGCGGTGCAGGAAAATACCTGTATATGACCGTTTATGAGAACAATTCTTTTGAAATTAGAGATTTCAGGTTTCAAATTGTCGCTTCCGGAGGAGCAAATGTTATTCCTGTCAATACTATAAAAGTTATAAAAAATCAACCTGAGATAAAAGCAGAATTTATCGGTCTCACAAAAAATGATATTAGAGAGAGACTTGAACCCATCTGGCCTGAAGACAGAAGTAACGGAAGCATTGAGAATGCAATTAAATTCTTAGAAGAAGGTATGAACGGAACAACAACAGTCAAAGAGAGATATATTGTATCAAATGACCAGCATATAGGAAATGCAGGGAAATACCTGTATAAAACCGAATATCACAATGGCGGATACGAAATTCGTGATTTCAGAGGACAAATTATTGAATCCGGGGGAGAAGGAAGTCTTCATTAATTAGACTCATTTTCTGCGACTTAAAAAAAGAAAAATTATACCTCTTTTCATAATTCGATATAATTTGTTTATTTCTAAACCCAAGCAGTTTTGATAAAATAAAAATGGAAAACAGAGATAATTGTCCGCATTCATATATTACTATACTCTAATTTTTGAGACGATCTTAAATTTGACCATGATAAACCAGATATTGATATTCTGATTTTTCCCTTACAAATCTCATTGCAAAATATAATGAAAAATGAAGCATAAAAGTCATTTCCTAAGTTAACCTGACATATATAGCATCATATGGTTTATATGTATGCAGATAATTAGCAGAGAGGATAACAAAAAACTAAAATATGTGAGTTTTATTACATTTAGCCCCCAAAAACAGTGTAAATAGAGAATTTCAAAAATATTGTATCTAATAAAAACAGGACTGGCCTAAATTCTATTTTACAAATCAGAACAATACAAAAATAATATTCTGCAGGAATTTTCGAGTGTGGATAATAAATGCTTCATAAATCGCTGAATTATAAATAAATCTAAAAATCAACAAAAAAACAAATTTATAACGTCCATATAGAAGCCCGGTATCCAACGATCTTCTCTCTGTCCGATATAAAATATCGTCTGAAAAAAATCGGAATAACGTGCCGTTATATCGAAGATAGCCTGGATATTAATTAATTCCCTAAGATCTCAGAGATTAAAAACAATAATCTTCAGATTCAGATATCTGCCTTTTTTAAATCCATATCACCAAAATCCGGTCAACTGATAATTTCATTGCATTTGATTGAAATTCTAGACCTATGAAAATTTAATCATGATTCAACATGGAAAAATCCAGGTACCGATCAGATCACATAACCGAAAATATCTGAAATTTGAGTCGTCAGACGTTTTGTCGCAGAATAGGTATACTGTGCATACATTGTATACATCGTATGGGAGAATTTCAAAATGGCTGAAAATTCAATCTATGATAAAACGAACGGAACCAGAAAACTCGAATCACCTGCATTAGGTATATCAATCAATGTATATGATGCAGGTAGTTTTGTCGATGAAAAGACCGGCGAAGTAAAAGAATATGATGCCGGGATTAAAATTCATTCCTCGGGCCTGAAATACCCCTGGAAGCTGAACGCGCTTCAGGCGAAATTCCTTCGGATTGCTCTTAATCATCCTGAACTGATGCCGGAGATTGACGAGAGGGCAGAGATCCAGAAGCAGGAAGTTTTTAATTTATAGGGGTGAATCCCTTGTATTTCCTTTATTTTTCCCTTATTCCCCGCATTTATAAAGAATATTCTCGATTTTCAGAATTAAATGAATTGCCAGAAAAATTGGCAGAGTTACAGGCTGAATTTCCAGAAGTCGGGGACCGGTGGAAATTAACCCCGTTGACATTAAGACAAACACATTACAGGCCGCGTGTTGGTTATGCCTCTTGAAATGCCGGAGAAATGCCGGGGTTGTGTATGGCGGCGTGTGTGCAGCTGGAAGATTTTGACTGAATGGTATATTGAACACTGTCCTGGGTATTGGGTAGATAAATCCAATAACGGGGAACAGGAAGGTTTAGCCTCTTATGGGGTGTCAGAATGACTGATTTAAGTGAATTTGAACCTGTAAATAATGAAAATTATCTCGAATTTCATTTGCCACGATTGGAAATTGTTGAACGTTCTAAATATTGGTATCGAATGCGGGTGCTTTCTGCGTATGATGAATTTATTCCTATGCCGTTTGAATGGCCAGATGGGGGGGATATCATCAAAAGGGGGGGTGCGACGGAGGGCGACTCTGAGTCGTCCGCCCGGAGGAGCGGAACAGGGGGGGACGTGTCCCCCCATGAGGGGGGTAACAGGGGGGATGAAATCCCCCCTCTTGGTATACATAGACTAAAGCGGTTTTTTCAGACTGAAGACATTTTAAAACGGAGTGAGGAATAAATGTCTTTAGATAAACGGGCTGAATTTTATGGAGATTTAGCACGAAAAAATGAAGCTGAAAAAAATTATCGAGCTCGAATTTCTAAGAAGTTTAACTTGGTTGGATATCGGCGGAACTATTCGAGGTCTCGCCCTGTAGGGGAACGAAAGAAAACTGGTTCTAGTTCAACTATTCCAGATGAAACCTTAGTTCTTTTGAACTGTGGGTTTAAATTTCTGGGTGCAATGTTTGACTTGGATAGAGCATTTAAGGGTTTGAAATGACTTATTATTTCCTAAAACTCCTTGAAAATCGTCAGTTTTTCTATATAAATCATAGAAAAAGGAAGGTCTATCCGGATTATCGGCGATACATCCCGGTATGCTTCGCTTATATTCAGTACCTTAAAAAAATCCAGAAAACAGGAATGGTTTTTGAATATTACGATGAGGATTTAAGGCGACATGTGAAAAAAGGCGAGTATTTCAGTCGGTATCATCAGCGATACATCGCAGGAATTTATGCAAGATTTAAACGCCTTGAGGAATGGGCGGCGGCTGAATTTGACGGTTATCTAACTCTTATGACCTTGACCATTTCTCAGAGGGGTCTTACAGTGGGGGTTGCCCTGGACGAGCTTGCAAAGTCCAAGGCGGCATTAATAATGAATCTTCGGAACATTCGCCGAAAAATAGGGTATTTAGAATATATTTGGGTTATTGAGCCTCATAAATCCGGTTATCCTCACTGTCATTTTATTCTGTTTACGAAAGAGGAATTTAAATCCGTTTTTGAACATCGGTTAAAAAATCTCTGGTCGAAGAAATACGGAGCAGGCTCGTATAATTGGGGTCTGGACCTCGGAAGCGACGAAGGCGGAGAGAAGAACAGCCAACAGATTGAGTATTTAGCTCAATACCTGTTAGAATACGTTGGAAAAACTATGGGAGGCGTTTATGGTGCTTTTATCAATCCTGCTTATCTCATATTTCACGCGGAAATATGGGCAAAATATAAACCCGCTAAGGCAACTGATGAAAAATCGATTCAGGGCGATGTCAGCAGGTGCTCTGATGGAAGTTATAGAGTTGACTTTAATTCTCGTGGCGCTTACCGTCTGTGGGATTGTTCTCGGGGTCTAAAAGAGATAATGAAGCGGGAAAAGCCACAGAATGAAGGTATAAATTATACATCTGTGATGGTTCAGAACCACACCGCAGATCCAAAAGCGGCGGAACTGGGAGCGGGTTTATCGCAAACCTATGAAAAGGGCAATCTTGATTTAATTAGGGCAATTGTTAAGCGTAAAAAGTCGGAAGCTATCGCATTTTATGAGCTTTGATAGTGATGTATACGCTAAATTAACCCCTATTTGTTTTTATGACAATGGAATTAGTGGCGGCTTATGTGATATGCGCAGTCATTTTGGCTGTGACTGTCCTATTGTCGGCTAAAGCGTATTTTAAGCACGTGGAGCGGGTAAAGCAGACAGAGCTGGAAATAGTAGAAGAATCAAGAAATTACAGAGCGGAGATCCGCGACAACCGCGAACGCGAAGCGATGAGGATGGAAGCACAGATTTTTAAATCTGAGAATGCCGGGGAGTCTGAACAAGATGAACTTATGCAGCTTCTGCCTATGATAATGCCTTTACTTGGAAAAGGTAACAGCCAGGCATCAGGAAACATAGAGGGTTTGATAAATCAGGCGGCACAAAACCCCGACTTGATAAAGCAATTGATAGAAAACCCGACAGTAAAAAATGCCTTGGCTAATTATTCCGGTGGTGAGTCGGGCGGAGTCCCGGCAAAATAGGCATAAAACAAAAAATACAGCTTTTAATTAAATTTTTGAGGATGTGAAAAAATGGGATATTACAGATATCAGCGTAGAAATGGAGTATCTCGGAGGAATTCTTTTAGGAATTCGGCCAGATATTATGGTCAGGTTTCAAGGTATTATGGCCGCCGGACTTATTCTCGCGGTCGCAGATATGCGAAGAAAGCGAATGAGTCAATTGGACTATATAATCCCGGCACTGAGTATATCGCCGGTGGTGCTGTCGGTCTAACAGATATCGACAATAGGGTGCCCGCAGAAATCAAACTCGCTCTTGCGTGTCTGCCTCTCAGAGGCGGCATCGGCGGCAAGGTGTGCAGGTTTTTCCGTGGCATGGTCATAGGAGATATTGTGCAACACAGGACGGGCTTTTCAATACCGGTTCTTTCCGGTGCTCTTACGGGTTCAAGTAGCACCAATAATGATGGATGGTGAAATAAATGGCGGCAACTACAAGTAGGATTATTCTTAACCTGCCAAATGGTCAGAAAAAGAGGCTTAGCCTCTACAATGCTTCAGAGGCGGCAGTAGATTCGTTCCTTCCGGTTGAGTTCTCGAGGGTAGCAAATGCGAACAGTTCAAAAGACTGGAAATGTCCCGGAGACTGTGAAGTCTATGACTACATAGCCGGACCGGCAACGGGTGTTTTTGAGGTTCGCGAAAACGGAAAGTCGATGGATTTCGACTTTGAGAACGCGGCACAGCAGCCCGGAAGCGCAGGCAGGTGTATTCCTGTTGGTCTGAAGTTCAAAAAGGATGGGGTTTATCAGTTCCTTGTAACTTCAGCATTCCCGGCCTGAACTTTTCTTTTTTTTGGAGGTGTAAAAGTGCTTACCTTCGTATCTGAAGAGAGGTCAGTAAATGATACCGATTCACAGAGAATTTACTCTTTTCAGGTGAGGGATTTACAGGCGATAACATTTCGCACTGATATAGATGTAAGTCTATATTTCGGCGGTGGGTCTTCGGGTGTATATCCCTTAAGAGCGTATGAAACGCTGGAATTATCTCATCTTGATTTCCGGGCGGATAGAAAAGACGTGCAAGAGGCAATTGTAGAAATAAATGGCATTTGCACAAATGCGGCGGAGTCTGGAACTGTTCACGTATTTGGCTTTATGGGGTAATTCTGTATGGAAAATACGACAGATGGAAAATCCTCCTTTTTTGGAGGAGCCATAAAAGGGACTCTGTCATCTCTTGCCCCCTGGGTAATAGGTGGAGGTCTGCTATACATCTTGTATAGAAAATTCGCTCCGAATCTTGAGGGCTTCGGCGACTGGCTCGGCGGTGCAGGTGGGGCCGCAGGTGAAACCGTATCAAATGTGGTTAATTCTATAACTGATATTTTCAGGGGCGAATCAATGAGCCTTACTGAAATGCAGACGTATTCAGATAAACAGTTTGAGGACGGACAGGCAGATATTATATCCTATCTGGATAGAAATCCCCAGGTAACTGAAGGGCTTGATACCCGTATAGCTATGAATGGTTATGGAGTGGATACACGCATGACATCTGATGAATATTTGGAAGGGTCTACGGGACCTTTGACATCAAAATATAATCAGGCGTTATTTGGCTCTGGTCCTGTGGCATTTGCTAACCTTTTAGGGGGCTCTGAAAATCAGGGGTCAGTTTTGACCAAATCCAAAGGGATTGTGACTACTCCGGATTTTTCGGAGTCTGCATATAGGCAGCGGCTTCTGGATGCAGGTTTCCCGACAGATGGTAGTAACGGGAGTATTGATAATGCGGCAAAGTTTCTGGCAGAGACAAAAGGCGGAAGTGTGGACGTGATCCAGCGCATGGTCGTATCTGGTAAAAATAACGATATCGGGAACGATGGAGAGTATAATTTTATCTCGGTAAACTCTGACGGCAGTTTTGAACAGAGAGGTTTGATCAATCACCAGATTGTACGGTCTGCAAGTGAAGGCGGAGCGGTAGCGGCAAACAGTAAATCTGAATCTGAGTATCGTGCGGCTCGTGCGGCAAAAGAGGCCGCAGGAACTTCTGCAAGTGTGGCAAAGATGGAAAAAGCTCTGGGGTCTGACAGTGCAGAGTTTAAGTCGTGGAAAAAGAATTATGGTTCGTCGTCATCGTCTAAGTCGTCATCGTCTAAGTCGTCATCGTCTAAGTCGTCATCGTCTAAGTCGTCATCGTCTAAGTCGTCATCGTCTAAAAGCTTTGCAGACCGGATGGTTTCCGCTGGGGTGATGCATTAATGCATACAAATATACAGCCAAAAATAGCGTGGGAAACAATAGAATTTCCCGCAGGATATGCTGATTTTGACGGTATGGAGCTTAAGAGCGTGGGCGATATTGACCTTGACGGCGTAATTAAACCCGTTTCAGCGGTGTTTGTTGCATCTGATGATGTAATATTCAACACTCCATCGTGCAGTGTTGCCGGTAATGGGTCTGCAACTGATGGCGTCATGGTCCCGCCAATTGTGGCTTCTGGCTCTTATGGACGATATTGGTTGAAATGCAAAAATACGAGTTCTGGTGCTAATCAGTATGTCCGGGTTTATAAGGATGGGGCAAATTTGCAGGCTATACAGTTGTCATCCAGTTTTGACGGTTGGAAATCGGTTGATTTCCCGATCGTTGCAGGCTCTGTATATACTCTGGTAGTTGATGCATATACAGAGGTGTATGCATGGACGTTTGGCTGTTCGGCGTCCCTTGTGGAGAGCTATAATAAATCCGTATGGGTGGCGGCTCAATCATGATGAATGATGCTGAGTTTCAGGGTTTTGTCGTTGCGAAGCTGGATGCGCTCGAAAAAAGAACTGATGAAATTAACGATAGAATATATCAGATTTTATCCGGGTCTTATACTGTTTCTGCTCCTCGGAGTGGCGGCGGCCTTGTATCGTTGTTGAATAAAATCTTTGTGAGGTGGTGAAGGTGTCAGAATTAATGTTATTTGGTGCTGTTGCTCTTGCTCCTGTGTATCTGGTCGGGCTTGCATTTGCGTTTAAGGTGGGTGTAACTCTGCTTGGACAGGGCAAAGAATTACAAGAATCATAAATAACAAAAAGTATTACTAATTGTATAAATCAGTAATACTAAAACCTAATCTCTTTGATTTGGGTTTCTTTCTTTCTGTTCTCTCTTTTTTGTACCTCTGAGGATTGTCGGAGTGGCATTATCTCAACTGTTCTGGTATGATTGCACGGCTGAATACGATAGGACAATATAGGGGCCTGTATGCGCCGCATACACGAAATACGATGAATACAAAATGTTGGGGTTGCTACTGAAGAGGGGTGCGTATAGCATTATTTGGTTTATTATATAATTATGAGTATACAAAGTATTAATAGAATATAATGCATAATATGCAGTCAATGAATATTGAGGAGGTGAAACGAAGCATGTCTGATAAAGAGCCCGCAAGTACTACGATCCGTGTATCTCCTAAACAGAGGGAGAGACTTAGAAAATATATGCATACAATTTATGCGGAAACTTATGATGAAGCGATTGAACAGTTGTTAAATTCTGTTCCTCAAAAGGCTTCAGTGTAATTAGGCATGCTTTATTTTTTATACCTCAAATAAAGTATACAGTGTATACATTAATATAGTTGTAGATACCTATACAGTGTATACGATTGTAGTCAGTGTATGCGGAGATTTGTTCTGTCAGACGTTTTGTCGCAGAATAGGTATTCTACGTAAAGCTTATTAATTTTGAGGAAATAAAAAATAAAGCATGGAAGGGGATTATTTCTCAGAATGGCTCAACAGGTTCAGTCATCATCTTAGAATGCGGAATTTTTCCCCGAGAACAATATCCAGTTATGAAGGTTCAATAAGGAAATTCGGTTACTACCTCTGGATAAGAAGAAACATGGGTCAGGAAAAACTGGTAGTATACTGGAACGACCTTTCAAAAGCAAAACTCGATACAGAAATTGATACAACTCCAATGATGATCAACGATTTTCTTGCTTTTTTAACGTCAATGAAGAGCTATAAAGCCACAACACTCCAGAGAATCATCTCCTCACTCAGCTCTTTTTACAGGTACTGCTATACCCAGGGTGCAATCGAATCAAACCCGCTTGCTGCAATTGACAGGCCAAAGATCAAGGAAAAAGAACTCAGGTACATGAAGCACAACCAGGTAATATCACTCCTGAATTCAATAAACAATGAAAGAGACCGGCTGATAATAAGAACAATCTATGCTACCGGAGTCCGTGTCTCGGAACTCTGCTCAATAAATATCGAGGATATCGATTTCGAAGACCATACAATAAAAGTAAAAGGAAAAGGTGGAAAAATAAGGACTGTTTTTTTGGATGAGGAAACACTTGAAAACATCAGTCACTACATGTCAGGGAAGATTTCCGGCCCGCTTTTTGAAGGGCAGCTCGAAAAACACATATCGCCACGTACAGTTCAGCATATATTTGAAAAATACGCTCCCAAAGGGATAACTCCACATAAAATAAGGCACAGTTATGCAACAGAATTGTATCGAAGGTCAAAAAACCTGAGAGTTGTCCAGGAAAACCTCGGTCACAGTACGATCCAGACGACCGAAGTCTACCTGCATACGGATATTGACGAAAGAAGAGAAGTCTACAGGAAATACTTCCCACTTTCCAAAGAATAACTCTATATTCCAGTATAATTTAGAAAAGTATATTTTAAAAAGAAAAAAAAGGGCATTGTCAAGCAGAAGGAACTAGTATCTTATAGCATCTTTTCAAAACGACTGCTTCACGATAAACAGGATTCCTAAGAGCATTTTTGAATTTTTGTAAAATATATTCTAAAAGAAAAATCAAAATGGATTATCCTTGATACAATCCTCAGAATTTACCCGGCATTTATATTTCGCCTGATTCTAAATGTGGTTGGAAATCCGGTTCTTAAAACTCAATTATCCCCAATATTTTATCATTTGTAGTTAGAAATGCCTTTCCAGACAGATCTCTTCTCAAAATTTACATCATCTTTAGCAATTGGATTAAATGCCCAATTGCCATTATATTTAAAAAATACATAAGGAATTTTGTCATTTTGATTTACAAAGGCAACATCTGCCCATATGCTATAAACCATATGATGCTATACTTTTCCCTTGATCGGTTCCAGTGATAAAATGATCTCATAATGAGAAACCCCAAAATCAAATAATGGTTTATCAGAACTGTAACACCAGACGATACACACCGGAAAAATTGAATAAACTAAAACACCCCATATTATGAATAATGGAAGAAGAACCTGTATCCCAGGAATTCAATCATGAAGATCAACCCGAAATAAACCAGGATCCTCCGGAGGATATAAAAGCGGATTCTGACAATACACCAAATACCGATATAAAAAATGATGAAAAAAATGAGTCTGGTGAAAATGATGACTCAGGATATGACATACTTAATCTCAACGAAATTGACGGACAGAAACTCCTGGTAGATCCAGAGAGAAAACCCCTCTCTGAAGAGGATCTTGAGAGAATAAACAAATACAAAAAATTCAAGAAAGTCGACGGATCGGCATACCGGCGTGTAAATCAGTTTTTGAGAAAGCATACCTATATTACTGCAAGGGAATGGGCAATAGCCAGATTATGCTCCGATTTTACCACACGCGGCGGAGCCGAAATGACATTTATAGGCGAAAACCTCCCGGAACTCGTTCCTTTCATGATTGATACCTACTCTCCGCAGGCAGTCAACCAGGCAAGAAGCTCGTTCAAACGAAAGGTACGCAAATCCGGAGCTACTTTCTTTTACGGCGCATTATGCGGTTTCTTTACGGCAGACGAACTTGATGACATACTCTTTGAATCCAGTGAAATTGCACGTTTCCTCCTTGAAATTGAAGGAACCTCAGTAGATATCGATGATGAGATAGACATCGAAGACAGGATCACTGAAGTAATGAGAAGTGTTGCCGAGGCAGCATCTATGCTCAGAACGACAGGAATAGTCTCTCCCGAAAAAGGAGAGAACAAAGATCTTCAGGATGAACCAGAGAATGATGACGAATCCTCACCCAAAACCGACATATCTGAAATCAGGGATCACCTAACAGATTAAGGATTCATCCTGTTAAACCAAAACAACAGAAAAACATCATATTTTCAACTCTTTTTCCAGAAATATCCACTCAAAATAGAAAATGCCCATCCAACAACTATGATCCTTCATAGCTCCCCCTAAACATCCATATACCAATTGCTGCAATATATTTCAGATTCATTTCCTGCCCGGGGCAGTTGGGCATAGGCACAGACCCGGGTTCAGTGAAAATGGAGGAGCGTAAATTCCAGGATGATATATCCCGTATACAAACACAAATTTACTTTTCATTACAAATCATATACCGGTACAATGCCTTCCAGTAAAGCAGAAAAGAAACTATTCGGCACGAATGGTGCAAGAGGCATCGCAGGAAAAGACATGACGCCCGATCTTGTATTAAAGATCGGCCTTGCACTCGGCAAAATGAGAAAAGGAAAGATTGCAGTAGGGATGGATACCCGTACTTCAGGGCCGTCATTAAAGGCCGCCATAAAATCCGGACTGCTTGCAGGCGGATGCGATATTGTCGATCTTGGAATCCTGCCGACCCCGGCACTTCAGTTTATTGTCAAATCACATTTCGACGCAGGTGCAGTTATTACAGCTTCACATAATCCTCCCGAATACAATGGTGTCAAGATAATAGATTCTGACGGAACCGAATTCAGCGATGAAGATACGATCAAACTTGAATCCATACTTTTTTCGGAAGATTTCGATATAAAAGACTGGACTGGAACAGGAAAGGAATCGCATGCCCCTGATATGCTCGATGAATACATTGATGCTATACATAACAAAGCCGGGGAGATCGATAGTAGTCTGGTTGTCGCTGTTGATCCAGGATCAGGTCCGGCGTGCCTGACAACTGAGAGAATCCTATCGGGTCTTGGTTGCAGGGTCCACACAATAAACGGTCAGATAGACGGATTCTTCCCCGGAAGACTTCCCGAACCATCACCTGAAGGTTTAAAGCCGCTCGCCGAGCTTGTTCTTGCTACAGGTGCAGCCTTCGGTGTGGCTCATGACGGGGATGCCGACAGGGCTGTCTTCATTGACGACAAAGGGGAATATCTCGAAGAAAACGAGGAATTTGCACTTATGCAGAAATATGCATGCCGCAACAACCCCGGGGGGGTTGTCGTAACACCTGTAAGCACGTCGAAAGTTGCCGAGATTATTGCATCCGAATACGACTGCCGTGTCGAATATACAAAAGTGGGCAGCATATCTGTTGCAAGAAAGATGATCGAACTTGCTGAAAAGGGAGAAATTGTGGTATTCGGAGGAGAAGGGAACGGAGGACTTATTTTCCCCGAACACCAGCACTGCCGTGACGGCGGGATGACTGCGGCTGCCATGGCCGCATTGATCTCATCTGAAGGAAGGCCTCTTTCAGAACTGCGGAAAGAGCTTCCCGTACTGGTCATGTTGAAGGACAAGATTTTCAGCAGCAACCACACTGAGATTATGCAGGAAGTAACCGCTTCTTTTCAGGATGAAGAAATTGACACAACAGACGGTGTCAGGATTAACAGGAAAGACGGCAGCTGGGCCCTTATTCGGCCTTCGGGCACAGAACCATTCATGAGACTTTATGTTGAAGCTGCTACAAAAGAGGCAGCAGAGCGGTTCCGGGATGAGATAATGTCTTCGGTTAAATGAATGGAGCTAAACCAGACCCTCAATCAAAATCTTTATACCAAGAATAATCAGAATGCAGCCCCCGATAATTTCAGCCCTTTTCCCAATCATCTCTCCAAATCTGCCTCCAAGATGAACTCCGGCAAACGACATTCCAAATGTAACCGCTCCAATGACAAATGCCGGGAAGAGGATATTCATATCAAAAAAAGCAAATGAAAGTCCCGCTGCAAGCGCATCGATACTTGTTGCAACCCCCAGAAAGATAAGAATAGAGGGCGCAGTCAGGTCAAATTTCTTCCCTTCCTCCCCATAAACGCCTTCATAAAACATCTTCAGTCCGATTACCAGGAGAAGAATAAATGCCACCCAGTGATCGTAATCCGATATCAGGGCACTAAACTCCCTTCCGGCAAACCATCCGGCAAGACACATCCCTCCCTGGAATCCGCCAAACACAATAGCGAGCTTTAATGAAGTGAGGAGCTTTTCGGACCTTTCGTAGACTCCGGCCGAGACAGATACAGCAAAGGCATCCATTGCAAGTCCGACAGCTATTGCAAAAATAAAAATTAAATCCATATTTTATCTATTTTTTTCTTGTCTTTGCCGCTTCTTCAGGACTGTTGACCTTAAGCAGGAATGTCCCGTGACAGGGTTTGGTGTACGGGAAAATTAGATTGTCACCATCAAGTGCGATATAAACAGGGGGAATGCCGATAATATGGACATCAAATATTTTATAGCCGGGGTTAACAGTATATATCTCCGAATAATGCTCCTTCTGGTATTTACGACACTCATCAAAACTGGCATTCCTCAATATTACTTCATAAGGAATCTTATCTATGCATCCCATTTCATCACCCTGTTTATCTCATTGATCAGCGGTTTTGGATTGTGAACCGCCTCAGCCGATATTATTCCTGATAAATAATCCAGTGACTCCTTCAAAGCCCGGGACTCTTTTCCAAATATTACAGGTACTACCTCACATTCAAGAATTTCGTTCATGGTGGCAGCGTAAACGACCCCCGAGTCGTTATGAATAAAAACAAAGCAGAGATCATATTTTTCGCCCTCATCGGCAATTTTTGCAATCTCTTTATCAAGATTTTTCAGCTGGCTGATGTAATGGCCGTCCGGATCAGAGAATTTTATCAGCATATCTGCAGCCGGTGTTCCGGCAATAAAAGGTTCAAAACCTGCCTCCCGGAGTTTATATGCAATATAAATCACAGCAGGCGTCTGGACCGGGACCTGCGGGCACCCCATTACCAGAAGGGCTTTCTTCTGATATTCAGCTGTCATTTCCGATCACTTCTTCCCCTCTATTCGGATTCATTCTTATTTATACATATAATATTAAGCTATATAATATCATAAAGCCTGAAAATCATGTGGAAAAGTGATGATGAGATTATTGAAATCTCAATAATAACTGAATGGAATATTTCTGAGATCGTTGAGCTGTACAGACAGGGCAACTGGTGGAAAGAAGAGTGGAATCCTGATGAAATCCAGCCGCTGATAAAAGGGAGTTTCCTTTTTGCCATAGCAACTGACAAAGAAAAAAGAGCTGTAGGCATGGGTAGAGTGATATCAGACAAATGTTCGGACGGTTATATCCAGGATCTTGTAGTCCATAAGGACTTCAGGGGGACAGGCCTTGGAAGACGAATCCTAAAAACCCTTGTAAAAGAATCCAGGGAAAGGGGAATTGGCTGGATTGGGCTGATTGCCGAACCGGGGACATCCGGGTTTTACGGGAAGGAAGGGTTTTCAGTCATGGCCGATCATATTCCAATGGTCCTGAGGTTTGACGATGATTGATATTGATGATTTCAGGGATGTAACCCTGGACGATAAAGAATTTTTCAGGGATTTTTTCTCAAGATATCCCCCAGAACACAGTGACAATATATTTGCAACAATGATATGCTGGTCGGAATATGCCCACTACAGGTTTTTGAATATCGGAGATTCGATAATCATATCATCTGAAATAGAAGGGGACCTTTCTTTCCGTGGTCCTTTCGGGGAGTATGATGATGATCTTTTGGTTGAAGTCCTGAAGCTTGCAAAGGAATACGGGACAGAAAACGCATATGAAATTTTTGACAGAAAAACATTACAAAGGGTGCTGAAATATATTCCAAAGGATGCAATACTCCCGGAAAGGGACTTCTTTGACTACAACTATAAAACGGAAGACCTTGCAGACCTCCCCGGAAAAAATTATGTAAATATCAGAAAGCAGATCAACAAATTCAGGAAAAAATGCAGTTACGAAGTTGAAGATATCTCAGAGGGAGAACTTAAAAACATACATGAATTCCTCGTAAAATGGTGTGAATGGAAGCAGTGTGACCAGAAAAAAGTCCTTAACTATGAGATGAATGCAACCGTTTTTGCCGTCGACCACTTTAAAGAGCTTGAACTCTCAGGCCTCCTGGTCAGGAATGAAGGCGACATCATTGCCATGTCAATATTTGAGGAATTAAACCCTGACACTGCCGTCGTCCATTTTGAAAAAGGTCTCCCCAAATGCAGCGGAAGCTATAAGATTATCAATAATGAAACTGCAAAAAAAGTCAAAGGAAAATATCGTTATATCAACAGGGAATCCGATCTCGGGTCCCCCGGTCTCAGAGAGGCAAAAATGAGATACCACCCCGACCACTTTTCCAAGGTATATAAAATAAAATCAGGTGGTATTCCCTCTCTTTAGGGAAATTAACGGACAGCCTCTTCTATGCATTCCTCAAGGCTTCCGAGTCTCGCTTCTGCTCCGCACATATTTGGAACATATGCAAAGGCCTTGCCAGAATCAACCATTATTGTATCAAACTTATCCATTGCAGGGGATACCACGATACATGTATCCTCAATTACCCTTGCCCCGGTCATTTCAATCTTTGATACAATATCCATATTGGCATCCTTTACTCCCCTTGCCGTAAAGATATAGAACGGTTTTTTAACCTTCCGACCTCCAAGCAGTTCGGATACCTTCAACAGCTCTTCAACCGAGCAGTGAGGACATCCAACGGCAACTGCATCGACGTCGGTCTCTTTGAAAAGAGCCTCAATCTCGGATGCCTCAATTACAATCTTCTCGGACGGTTCGGGTGCAAAAGTAGGCAGTCTCGCCTCCGGAGTTATTCCCTTCACATGATAGACCGCAACAGCACCGGTTGCCGCCATTGCCGCCCCGAGAGCTTTCAGCTGATCTCTTGATGCACGAATATTCGTGAAATAGGGAATTCTGTTCCCTACCTTCTTACCTGCAAGATATCCTATCGCCCCAAAATGCCCGTCATGGAGATTTTCCGAATGTTCTACCTCTATAGTAACCTGCGGCATGCGGTTTTTGAAAAGGTGAAGGCCGTACTTTGGTGTTTTTCCGACAATTGCCGCTGCAAGAGCGGAAGGCCCTCCCTCGCGGTTTGTCTTCGCCCCGATGACCGAATTGACATACGAAACAGCAGATGATTCTGACCATGCAAGGTGGTCCTGCATTGTAAGGTTGGTATAAAGATAATACGGGGTGCATGTGCACTCCATCTTTACTCCCAGTTTCCTGTATGCGTCCATCACGGCCTTCTGGTTATGAGCAAACTCCTTTGAAATTCCAAGCTCCTGCCAGTTGTCACGCGGCATTCCCACAGGGTTCAATACCGAAAGGACCGCTACCCGTGCATCAAGGTTTTCAAGCCATTCGAGGCCCCATTTGCCTATTGTCTTATACGATGCTCCGCTAATCTGTGCGCTCGTTATCGGAACCAGTTCCTCGGCCCCGAAAACCTTCCCAAGGGCAACGATGATCTCCATCATCTTCTGTCTTGTCTCACCATACTCCCCGGCTAAAATATTCTCGTCTTCTTTATCAAGATGCATAAAAATCAGTCCCACTTAGCTCTTACAAAATGTTCTTCTTCACCCATCACCATTGTAGCATCGACACCGACCTTCACATTGGTCCCGTCGCCGATCCTGCAGGGATCAAGAGACGACCCTCTCGCTCCTTCGATTACCATCAAATCCCGATCGCCCCTGACCCGGGTCGCTATTGCATATTCCACATCCTCCATATTGAATATGTCAATATCCTCATCGACGATAACTACATGTTTCAATGATGTATGTGCGGCAAATGCAGCCATTATAGCATTCTTTGCATCGCCCTGTGTATTCTTCCTCACCTGGACAATCCCATGGAGGTAGCCGCAGCCGCCCGTGGTCAGCGAAACATTGCGGACAGTTGTAACGTCTCCGACTGCACGGTAAATCTTAGGTTCATAGGGCATTCCCATCAGGAGTTTGTGTTCATTTCCTCCCGGAAGGATGCCATGAAATACAGGATCGTTTTTTACGTGCATCCCGGTCAGCTCAATAACCGGTGCCGGCCGGACAGGATCGTAAGTCCCGGTAATATCAACAAACGGTGCTTCGTCCACCTTCTCTCCGGTAATATATCCTTCAAGGACTATCTCGGCGTCCGGGACACTGACTCCGTTCCCGCACTCGTAGACATCCAGGTCTCCCCCTGAAAGTTCGGCAGCATATGCAAGTTCCTTTCCCTGCGGAACACGGGTGCACGATGCAAACGTAACCCGCGGGTGTGTTCCGATTGTTATTGCTACAGGCAGGCGCTCCCCGTTTTCAAGAGCCTCTCCCAGGAGATTATAGGTATGCCTGCCTTCGACAAGACGTGCCGCCAGTCTCTTTTCATCAAGAACGAGCATCCTGTGGATCGAGGCATTGGAGACTCCGCCATACTCTGAAAAAACGATGGCTGAAGTCAGGTACCTGCCGGCATCAAGCGGGTAATGACGCATGATTGGGAGGCTTAAAAGGTCAGGATGATGCATATTGAGCCGGCCTGCACTATTGACACTGCCGTTATATTCCGCTGTTGCAAGCTCCCTTACAACATTCTTCTCTTCGTATCCAATTGCAAGAGCAATCGCCCGGCGGGATGCCGTGACGTTCATCACACCACGGCGGGTTCCGTCAAGCTTATGGAAAAAGAGAAGTTTATCGGTCTCTGCCGCCATCTTCGGCGCTTCATACTCTGAAGAAACTTCTTCTTCGATATCAACCAGGAGATCGTTCTCCCTCATCAGTTCTATAAAATCACGCATCATATCCACTCCATCTGAATCCCAGATCATGCTCAACTCCCATGTGATCCAGGGCCCGGGCAACTACCATATCCACGAGTTCCTCGATCTTTTTCGGTTTCATATAAAATCCGGGAGCCATCATCATTATCGTCGCACCGGCTTCATCGGCATCGAGCATATTCCTGAGATGTATTCTTGACAGAGGCATCTCCCTCGGCATAAGGATGCATTTTCGCCTCTCTTTAAGACACACGTCTGCCGCACGGGAGATCAGGTTTTCAGAATAGCCCGAACTTACAGCCGCCAGTGTCTTCATGCTGCACGGGCATACTACCATTGCCTCATACTGGAAGGACCCGCTTGCAATATCGGCAAACATATCCTCTTCTCCTACATAGACCCCTTTAAAGCCGAAGAGATCAACACCCTCATATTCTGCGATTTTTTTTGCGATATCGGAGATGATGATATGGACTTCCCCATTCTCTGTAAGAACTTCAAGAAGCCTTCTGGCATATACCATCCCGCTTGCACCGGTAACTGCAACTACATATTTTTTCATCAGGTGTATTCTCCAATCTTGATTAAGATAATTAATTATATATTTAGCTTGTTCTGCTTAGTAGGTTTACTTATGCTGAGTATTTCCTTTGCAGCCTCCTCAACTGCCTTTCGGTGTTCCGGGAGGGTGTAAACACCCATTCTCCACTGGGTCCTCCTCGTATCATTGAGTGTATTAAGCAGTGGCGAAACCTCCTCAAGGGAGATCAGGTCATTCCTGTTTTCAACCATAACATCTATTGACATGGATGAAGGAAGCGGCGGGATATCAACCAATATTAAATCACTATCTATGCCTGCTGATTCAGCTATCTCTGCCGAAATTCTGTTTTCATCTATCAAATCAGATCTCTTCAGAACAGAAGACATTCTAACCTGATCCAGCCCGGCATAAACAGATCTCTTGTATAGCGACCGTTTCATGAGATTCTTCATGAGCGAAGATGCGGTCTCTGATTCCGAAGACATCAGCTCAACACAAAAGGACCCGTCATCAAGTGACAGCAATCCAGCCGCTCCTTCTTTTCCGATATTGTCCAGATGTCTTTCAGCCGCGGCCTTAACCATGGCTTCTGCAATTCTTGATACATGGTGGAAATACACCGTCGGCCTCATCAGCGTCCGCGCAATAAGAAGCGATTCTGCAGCAATAATGCCGGTATCCTTCAGTGCAAGTCCGCCTTCTGTAAGAATAGTGCTGTGTATCAGTCTCTGGGCATCAACAGTACCATATGGGACGCCGGTATAATGAGCGTCCCGCATAAGATAATCCATCCTGTCTACATCAAGGTCGCCGTGAATGATTCCGGCCAGTTTGTGCTTGCCTTCTATCATTCTGCAGATCTCTGCCGGATCCAGATCAAGCTTATCTATTGCTGCACTGATGACATCCTCATCAAGCATATGCTTAACTTCCTGATGGCTCTTTCCGATGTACTTCTCGATTAGAGGTTCGGTTGCATGTGAAAATGGCCCGTGGCCGATATCGTGCAGGAGGCCGGAGACCATCGACAGGAGAACTTCCATATCATCCAGTTTCAGGCTTCTTGCCAGTATCCCGGCAAGGTGCATAGTCCCGAGAGAATGTTCAAACCGGGTGTGATTGGCACCGGGGTACACCATATTGGAAAAACCAAGCTGCCTGATATGACGCAGCCTCTGAACCTGTGGCGAATCAAGCAGAGGAAGAAGCTTCTCATCTACGCTGATATAACCATGAACAGGATCCTTTATCGTCTTCATCCGCTTTCTACATTTTAATTCATTTATATAATCTGATATAATTATTGGAATATCTGCCAGAAGTATTGATATTTCCTAGACTCAAAAAGCCGCATTAATGCCTTTTATATATCAATTACCTTAAATAATTCCTGATGAAAGTTGCATTCCTTTCAGGCGGTACCGGTACTCCCAAACTTATCAGAGGATTCAGGAATCACCTGGATGACAGTGACATCTCTGTAATTGTAAACACAGCAGAGGACATGTGGATATACGGCAGCCACCTCTCGCCCGATATTGACACAGTGATGTATCTCTTTGCAGGCATGCTGAATACGGATTCCTGGTGGGGAATAAAGGATGACACCACAATAACGAACGATCTCCTCAGAGACCTCGGAGAAGATGTATACCTGACACTCGGCGATAAGGACAGGGCCATAAATATTGCACGGGCCAATATGCTGAATTCCGGGATGACTCTTACAGGAGCAACCCGGGAACTTTGTAAAAAACTGAATATCAGTGCGAATATTTTACCTATGACTGATTCTGAATACACGACGTATATTAAAACAGGGGAGCAGCTGATACATTTCCAGGAATACTGGGTAAAACACCGCGGCGATCTGGATATTGATGAAGTTATAAGAGGAGGAGATGACCCCGTTTCAGGGACAACAGAGACAATTAAGGCAATAAATAACTCAGAATTCGTTGTAATAGGTCCATCCAACCCGGTAACCAGCGTCTCGCCAATACTTGAGTGTTCCGGCATAAAAGAGGCATTAAAGGATAATTATGTTGTGTCCGTCAGCCCTTTTATCGGAGACGAACCTGTAAGCGGACCCGCGAAAGCACTTATGCAGGCCTGGAATATGACTGCCGACTCAGCAGGAACTCTTGATCTGTATAAAGAATTTACAGACCTCTTCATTCAGGACATCCGGGACCCGGTAAAACTGAAAGATGCAATTGCACTTGACACCCTGATGAAAAACGAAGATATCAGCTCCGGACTCGCCGGGGAGATTCTGTCCCGGATTTAACTGGACTTTAAACCCTACAATACAATTTATCTAAAAAAAAGTCTCATTCTATTGTAATATGTCAGATTATTACGCATTTTCGGGAATCGATGATGCAATTGAAAGAACAAAGAGTCTGTTGTGGCCATTTAACTGGAGTATATGGTGGAGAATTGCTGTAATCTCTCTTTTTACAGGAGGATTCGGAGGATTCAATTTTCCAACCTCATATAACACCGATGCAGGAACTCCTGAAATGTCCCAGATATTTTCCGGTTTGTCGGGACTTTCAGATATACTGCTTTGGCTTATTGCCGTATTAATTATAATTGCTGTAATATTCTCGATCCTTTCCAGTATCTTTCAGTTTGTATTCGTTAAATTTCTCTCTGAAAAAGAGTTCAGGCTGAAAAATTATTTCGTTGAAAATACAGGCAAAGGACTGCGTTTATTCGGGTTCTGGGCGGCCATGATCATTGCTGTTGTAGCTATTGTCGCATTGTTCGTGTTTCTTGCCTTTTCTACTGCCAAAGGTGCAGGTCTTTTATTGTTTATTCCTGCAATCTGTATCTTCCTGTTACTGATATTGCTGGTAGCGATAATTGCATTATTTACAGTGGACTTCGTAGTGCCGATTATGATAAAAGACGACTGCGGTGTTATCGAAGGATGGAAAAAATGCTGGAGGTTATTGAGAGATAACCTGTCGCAATCCTTTATTTATCTGATCATGAAGATTATAATCTCAATAGTGGTCTCGATTTTGCTCATCATTGCAGCGGTTATCGTAATGATTCTGGTAGGGATACCATTCCTTGCCCTGGCCCTTCTGGCAGGTATCGGGTTAGGCATAAGCCTTCTCCACATAACCTTGCTGGTATTATACCTGATTATCATCATCCCGTTACTGCTCATCATCAGCGTTCCCTTCAACACGTTTATCAGGATTTATTCACTTGAAGTTCTTGGAAAAATGAAAACTGAATATATGATGACTGGAGAGGATTAGACAACCTATTTTATTTTTTCATCACCAAATATATCCCGATGATTACCGTCATTTCAGGCGGGAGCGAGTCCCTGAAACTGATTCGTGCGCTAAGGCATTTCCTTGATGACAATGAGATTGCAGTCGTAGCCAATACTTCTGACGCTATATGGATAGACGGAACTCTGGCTTCCCCTGATATCGACGATCTTATCTTCCTCTTCTCGGGCATCCTTAACACTTCCAGATGGCACGGGGTTCGGGGCGATACATTTGCAACATGCCTCTTTTACAACAGATATTTTGAAGGGGGGATTATTCCCGTCGGCGATAAGGAGCGAGCAGTTCATATTGCAAGGGCAACGTATCTTTCGGAAGGCGCGTCGATCACACAGGCTACTGAAGAGATCTGCAGGAGATTCGGGATCTGTGCCAGGATCATTCCTGCAACGGACACCTCCGTGGAACTCTCCTGCCTGATTGGTGATGAAACCGTTCGTCCCATTGATCTCAGGCAGAGAACTACCGGTAATGAACTGGAGATAATAGATAACATCACTATCGATTACTTCAATGAACCTGCCCTCTCACCTGATGTATCCTCGACAATCTCGGGTTCGGATGCAGTTATCATAGGACCCGGATGCACGATGACATCTATTCTGCCGGTAATTGCCTGCAAAGGCATTCAGGATTTATTAAAAGAGAAATTCACTATCGCATTTGCACCTCGTTTCCCGGAAAAAGAATCAGAGTCTGCTCTCTCAAACTATAACAGAGTTATGGCGGTCTATAGATCATTTTCAGATCTAATCATCCAGAATACCGGTGAGGATATTGAAATTGAAAGAGCCACGCGGCTCAATACAAAGATGACTTCAAGACATTCCGCCGAGTCCCTTGCATGGGACCTTATGTCAGTTATCAGAAGCCACGGAAATCAGATCGCTTAAAAATTCAAACGCGCCCATCAGGCCCTCTCCAATCATTGACAATATCTCTATTGCACTTTCAATATCAACTTCCGAATGAAGCAGGCCTTCGATATTGCTATCGCTTTCGAGATCCGGGATTAATTCATCGAAATCGGTTGACAGGCCTGATGAAGATGTTGACGTAGCTGAAACCGTCGTTGTTTTGGGCGTGACAGGCATTGTAGGCGATATTATATCGAGCTCTTCGTTCAGGGAGACTGCATAACTATAAGCTTGTTCCGCCTTGGATAGAGCCTGTTCAGCATAATCCCTCGCAGAATCATAATCCGAAAGACCATTTTTGTCTTTTGCAAGAACGATGAGGGTTTCTGCATTATCATTATATGATCTGATCACCCAGACCCTCGAATCGTCCGAGAACCCCTTGTTTTCGTACCCGGTTATCATCTCCTCAACAACATATACTGAAGATTCTGCCTGTTCGATGGAAAACCCGGCCCATGCTTTATAAATCAGGGAATAACTTTCGTCAATTGAGCTTTTTGCTGATGAAAGGAGGGTGCTTGCCGTAGCCGAATCCGCACCGTTCGCAGACTCAATAGCAGCCGCAGCCAGATTATATTTATCTATGGCTGCCGTCGTGTCGACACCCAGTGCCTTTTTACCGTCAAGGAAGTTTTTTAGCGCTGCAAGTTCGCCTTCACGCGTTTTCTGAATGCTGTCAATCTCAGAAGGATCCACAATGACAGCCGAAACTGTCTTTTCGTCGATGACATCCCCTGCATAATCGTACCAGGTCGCCCTGATCACTGAATAGTTACCTGTTGACGCAACTTCCGGTACTGTACCTGTCAATGTCAGTTCGATTTGAGAAGAGTGCGAACGATCATAGAAAAGTTCAAAACCGCCAAGATTAACATATCTTCCTGTACTCGATGGCTGATCATGGTAGATGCCGTCAATAACTATGGATAACTGCCATTTAGGATTGAGAAGGCCGGTATATAACTGCAGACTCTCCTCAGATGTATCAAAATCGTAATCTATACAATATACGACAGAAGCAGTATCTCCGGGCGACAGGACATTCCCGGGAGAGAGATATCCATTGAGATCCAGTTCCCCGTCTGCCGAGCATGGAATCACCATGAGAAAAATAAGAATTATCGGAATAAGTATTATGACTCTTTTTGAAAAACACGGCATATTAATGATAATAATCGGATTATATCAGATAAATCCTTTTCCATAAAATTTATTTCCGGACTACCATCGTTGTAATGCCTGAATGCTCGACAACTGATGAACTGACGCTTCCGAGCAGAAACCTGTCAAGACTGCTCTTCCCTGATGAACCTATAACTACCAGATCCGCCTTTATCGCCCCTGAAAAGTCGATGATCACATCTCTTGGATCACCAGCCATTGAATGAGTTATAATCCCTACACCTTCTTCTGATGCGACTTCCACTGCATGTTCAAGGACCTTTCCGGCTTCATTCTCCATTATTTCCTGATATGCTTTGGTGTTTTCTCCCGGAAGCTCTGCGCTTCCCTCATAAAGCATTGTGTGCGTCATTAAATGATGAACTACATATAGTGCATGCAGTTCTGCGTTCCTGACTCTTGCCTCATCGACTGCAACACGCAACGCGTTTTCTGAAACGGGCGACCCGTCAAGTGCAACCAGTATTTTTTCAAACATATTTACCCCACAATTAATCTTCTAATTTCCACTATTAAAGAATATAGTTACTCCTGTAAATACCGTTCAGGAGAAAAACAAAATAAAACTGAAGTTACATACCTTAATGCAGAATTTATATGCGAAAATATCTGAATGAAGTAACTCCAGAAACAGAGACTGCAACAGTCATAGGCTGGGTTCACGAAATACGCGACTTAGGCGGTTTAAGTTTTTATATACTTAGAGACAGAACAGGCTTTCTACAGGCCACAGTTGTCAAAAAGAAAGCTCCCGAATCTGTACTGGGTAATGCAAAGGAAGTATCAAGAGAATCGGTCGTAAGGGTATCGGGAACTGTAAAACCCACGGAAAAAGCTCCCGGTGGCCGTGAGATAATCCCTGAAGAGCTTGAGATATTAAGCAGGGCTGATACACCGCTGCCTCTCGACGTTTCAGAGAAGGTAATGGCCGAAGTGGATACCAGGCTCGACAACAGGTACCTTGACGCAAGAAGACCAAAGATTAATTCTGTTTTTTCAATCAGGAGCAATGTCACAAGAGCGATCAATGAGTTCCTGTTTAATGAAGGATTTATCAATATTACCACCTCAAAGATAGTTGCGGCCGCAACCGAAGGCGGTACAGAGCTTTTCCCGATCGCATACTTTGAGAAGGAGGCTTTCCTCAACCAGAGCCCCCAGCTGTATAAGCAGATGATGATGGCAGCAGGTTTTGAAAAAGTATTCGAGATCGCACCCATTTTCAGGGCTGAGGAGCACAATACCACAAGACACCTGAACGAGGCGACATCCATCGATGTAGAGATCTCCTTTGTCGACCACAACGATGTGATGGATCTCCTTGAAAAGGTCGTAAAATCCGCATACAGTGCCGTTGAGAAGAACTGCCAGGCGGAGATCGAGACACTTGGAATTGATTTTGAGGTTCCGAAAACAGCCTTCCCGAAGATCACATATTCGGAAGCGATAGATATCGCAGCTATATCAATAGATGAGGATATCAGCTACGGGGACGACCTTTCGACCGCCGCAGAACGTGCAATCGGTGACGAAATGGGAGAGCATTATTTCATCACCGACTGGCCAACTGCCATAAAGCCGTACTATGCAATGCCATATGAAGATGAACCGGAAATCTGCAAGGCCTTCGACATGATGCACCCGAAGATGGAGTTGTCAAGCGGTGCGCAGCGTATCCACCAGCATGACCTGCTGGTCGAACAGATCCGTGAAAAGGGGCTTTCTCCGGATAATTTCGAGTTCTATCTTAAACCCTTCAAGTACGGAATGCCCCCCCATGCAGGATGGGGTCTCGGTATGGAGAGGCTGATCATGACCATGCTCGATCTGCCCAATATTCGCGAGGCAGTACTATTTCCAAGAGACAGGCACAGGCTTACACCATGAAGATAATGGCCAAACCGCTTCCTACAACAGTTGTGGGAAGCTACCCGGCAGTAAAGGCAAAGGGATTCAAATCATTGCTGAATCCATATAAAGAAGCACTTGAGATCGCAGTCTCTGACCAGATCGACGCAGGTATAGACATCATCTCTACAGGCCAGATCAGGGGAGATATGATCTCAACAATACTGTCAAGGCTGCCGGGTATCAACGGCCAGGAGGTCAGAGGGCTTATAAAACCCGCCAGTGGTCCGATCACCGTCTCCGATACGAAGTACGCATTGTCAAAACATGGTAAAGTCAAAGCTATGTTCGCCGGGCCTTCGACCCTTGCACATGCATTAAAGATTAACACTCCCATGTACAGAAACAGAGATGAAATCATTCCGGATCTCGCCCAGTCGCTAATCCAGGAAGCCGGGTACCTCCAGGATACAGGCATCACGATGCTACAGATAGACGAACCGATACTGTCCACCGGAATTGCAAATATGAATGTAGCCTATGAATCATTAAGCGCGATCGCAGGTTCAGTCAGGGTACCTGTATGCCTGCATGTATGCGGAAATATCGACAATATTATTGATTTTCTCCTTAAGATGCCCATCGATGTAATCGACCTCGAGTTTGCAAATAACCCTGATAACATCGAAACGATCTCAAAGAACGAGATCAAAAATAAAATCATAGGGTATGGTGTGGTTGATTCTGCCGATGATTCGATAGAATCCGTCGGGACGATAGTGTCGAGAATCGAAAAGGGAGTTGACCATCTGGGGCCTGATAAGATCATTATCGATCCCGACTGCGGCCTGAGAATGCATGAAAGGGCTGTCGCGTTTGGCAAACTGAAAAATATGGTTGAAGCCGCAGATACAGTACGTCTTGAACTTTAAGCGGTCCTGATTATGAACGTTAGATATACAAACAACTTCGATTTTTTGAGGTTTTTTGCAGCATCTTCTATAATTTTTTCACATTGTTTTGCACTTTCACTCGGATACTCCAATGTTTTCCTCTTCGACTGGCATCTCCTCGTCGGCCAGGCAGGGCTTGCCACACTCCTTGTAATCAGCGGTTACCTCATCTCACAAAGCTGGGATAAAAAACCGCAGATAAAACAATTCTTCTGGAAGAGGGGCCTGCGGATAGTTCCCGGTCTTCTACTTTCCATCGCGATGATCCTGCTCATCATCGGGCCGTTGAACACATCCTTTTCGATCGGAGAATATTTTGAAAGCCTCACATCCCTTTCAACATGGATGGCTGTTCCTTTTTACAACAACGGTGGTGTAATAGGTCTTTTTACAGATAACCCTGTCACTTACGTCAATGCACCGTTGTGGACGATCCCAATTGAATTCGGCCTGTATATTTTAGTTGCAGTCCTCGGCATAATCGGAATGATGAAAAAAAGGTTCATAATGCTCCCTTTTATCCTGATAACAGCCCTCGCCTGGCTCTCATTCTATGACAGCCCTGTACTAAACAAGATTCGTTTTGCAATCTACTTCTTCATCGGGTCGTTTTTATATCTCAACCGGGACCGGATTAAGTACCGCTGGTGGATAGGCGCCCTGCTGATAATTCCGGTACTGCTGTCGGCAGGCACCAAATTTATGTTCCTGTTCGCCTTTATTGCAATCCCGTATCTCATCATACTTATTGCATATGCAAAAATTCCTTATCTAAATGGATTCGGAAAAACAGGCGACCCTTCATATGGAATGTATATCTATGCGTATCCTATCCAGCAGACAATACTGAATATCTGGCCTTCGATACATATTGGTCAGTTTATCATCGCCACATTCGTATGTGTAATCCCTCTCGCATACCTGTCGTGGCACCTTGTTGAAAAGAAGGCTCTGTCATTAAAAAATTTAAAGATGAGTTTAAAATCCAAAAACAGGACGGAAATTGTATGAGATCATACAACCCTTCCGGTTGTTGACAGTTCAAATCCCTTTGCAAGGATATTATATGGGAATACTCTTTTTGGGAGATCCTGCCCTTCGATTTTATTTACCTGAAGATTTCTCTCTACTTCACTTCCATGCAGGCTTGTATTTAAAGTGAAAACAGTATTGCACAGCCTTTTGATTAATATTTCATCATAAGAAGAATGGATTCCGGCATACATTATCAAAAGCATATTGCCTTCCCCATTTTTGATCTTTTCCGAAGCGGCCATAAGGAATTTTAGTATTTCATCAATACCATATTTCAGCAGCAGGCTTGAAAATGAATCTACAACAACCCATTTTCCCGCCATATCACGAATGATGTCATCAGGACTCATATCTGTCGCATCGGTCATCCCTGCTGAAACAGGAGAATCGATCATGAAGTATGAACTCATTCCCAAATCGTCGGCTTTCCAGAATTGAAAGGATAGTTTATCCATTCCCGATAGGGGATCACAGATGAGTAAAATCAATGAGCCTGCCTGAATACCCCCTCCAAGCTGAAAATCAAGGCCGTCAATACCGGTTGAGAGATTTTTTATTCCGCTGATTGTCGATATTTCCTCTATTCCGTTTGACATCAGTACAAGGTGTAACTTTAATAATAAAAAGATATTCAGAAAAATGCTTCATTTGTCCCTACAATATTTCTCTACAAGTTCACGGCGAAGCAGTTTCCACCCGCTGACTCTCGGAAGCGAATCGACGACAATGTACTCCCTTGGCACTTTATACCGCGCCAGACGAGACCTTGCAAATTCGTCCATAGATGCCCGGTCGAAATCCTGACCCTCTTTCACCACGACTGCAGCCACCGGGATCTCGCCTTTGTGTATATCAATGCACCCGAATACTGCAATATCGTCGACAGCCGGGTGTTCGATCAATGCTTTTTCAACCTCTGTCGGATATACCTTCCATCCGGACATCACAATCATGTCTTTCTTTCTGTCTGTAATGGAAAGCATGCCGTCTTCGTCGATATGGCCGATATCCCCTGTCAAAAACCACCCGTCGGGAAGAAAAACCGATCTGGTCTCTTCATCCATGCCCCAGTACCCACAGGCAACACCCGGACCCCTCAAAGCAATCTCTCCCGTCTCCATAGACTCAAGTTCAATCGAGGGATCATTCGTATCGACGATCTTCAGTTCACTGAACCCTACCGGCTTTCCCACACTCCTGAATTCATCTGCATAACGATAATCCTCCGGCCGGATCGCGGTCCCGGTCCCCACAACTATTGTTTCGGAGAGACCATACGCATTGACGACGGGTATCCTGAAACGGTTATAGAAATCCTTCCATATCATATGATGAAGAGGGCCTCCGCCGCTTATCATCTCCCTGGCACTCTTTAACCGTTCTTCGGTTCCCGGGGGAGTCTTGAGGAGAGAATGTATTACAGGGGGCATGCCTGCGACTACGGTTGCAGAATATTTCTCGATTAAGTCGATATACCCATCAAGCTCAAATTTTTCCATAACAACCCATGTTGCACCTGCCCGCAGAGAGGAAATTCCCCATGAGACACCCACATGGGCCATAGGATAGATCCCAAGATAGACGTCATCTTCGCTATAACCGAGAACATCACATTCGGCGTCCATCGCTGATATCCAGTTCCCGTGAGAGAGCATCGCACCTTTCTGTTTCCCCGTCGTCCCCGATGTGTACTGTAACTGGCAGAGATCGTTGAAATCGCAGTCCACAGGACTCATTATGGATTCTGCACATGAGACCATCTCATTCCACTCATCGCTCCCGGTTACATAACTGCAAACATCCGTATCAGAAGATATCGCCTTCTTAACACTGGTGCTCCCATCTAAATCGGAGATTATTGCTTTTGCACCGGAATTTTTAAGCATATAACCGACTTCGGCAGGTTTAAGAACAATATTCAGTGGTACTGCAATTGCTCCGATTCTCCATATGGCCAGATAAAAAATGAGGTAATCCGGACAGGAGGGGAGATATATACAGACCCGGTCCCCTTTTTCAATTCCTCCCCTGACAAGTACGTTTGAATACCGGTTCATTGTTTCAAAGAGTTCCCCATATGTCAGGGAGATGTTTCGACCAGGATCTATAAGTGCAGGCTTATCCCTTAATCTGAGATTGTTATCAATAAATACGGTGCAATTAGGCAATATTCATCCTCCGAAAAACTTCTGGATAATTCAATGTATATTTTTGTTCATTGGTGTAAAAAGATTAATGGATTGTTTTTTTTATCACTGGTATTCTACCGGCTGTACCTGCCGTGGAAGACCGCCTTTGAAATGTGTTCTGATAATCTCGTATTGTTCACGGAGCCTTTCATTCATCATAGGATGAACCTTTTTGAGAGCTGATTTAAAATGAGATTCACCTACAGATGTTTTGCCATCTCTCATTGCAAACATTGCAGCCTCCCTGCAGAGAAGTTCGAGATCCGAGCCTACATAGCCGGAACTTAGCGCGGCAATCTTGTCTATCAGCTCATCTCTGACAGGATCGTTAAGGTAAAGGGCATTTTTTCTGAAGAGATCGACAATAAGTCTTCTTCTTCTATATACAGGGATAGAAGACCCGTTTTGCGGGCTTTCCACTACCAGGTACTCTTTTAATTCATCAGCAGACACCTGCCTGTTCGGCATCATGTCCTTTTTCTTACTCAGTTTTTTAAATGCCTCTTCAAAATGCCGTTCGTCTCCGTATTTCATGGACCCGATTATCTCATCAAGTGCGGAACCCTCTATGGGCATGAAACGTGTGTGAATCCGCAGTATTTTTTTCCGCGACTGCTCATTGGGTTCACCTACATAAACAAGCCTGTCAAATCTTCCTGTACGAAGCAGGGCAGGGTCTATCATATCAGGGCGGTTGGTGGCGCCCATTACTACAACACCCTGCATATCCTCCAGACCGTCGAATTCTGTAAGAATCTGGTTGACAACGCTTTCCATTACATGTGAGTCAGATCCCCTCCCGCGGACAGGAGTAAGAGAATCGAGTTCGTCAAAGAATATTATGGAAGGTGAAACCTGTCTTGCCTTCCTGAAAATTTCACGGACCGCCCTCTCACTTTCACCAACCCACTTAGACAACAGTTGCGGACCTCTTACAGGAATGAAGTTTGCACCGCTCTCATTTGCCACAGCCTTTGCGATAAGGGTCTTTCCGGTTCCCGGTGGACCATAGAGAAGAACTCCTCTTGGAGGCTCAATGCCAAGACTCTCAAACCGGTCGGGCTTTGTAAGGGGATATTCTACTGCCTCACGGACCTCTTCCTTTTCTTTCTGGAGGCCGCCTACATCATACCAGTTAACGTGAGACACTTCCAGGAATACCTCCCGCATTGCACTCGGGTTAATATCCTTTAATGCATTGTAGAAGTCTTCCACCCTGATCTCCATCGTTTCCAGTATCTCCTGTGAAATCTCCTCTATTTCAAGATCAATATCAGGAAGATACCTTCTTAATGCACGCAGAGCCGCCTCCCGGGCAAGAGCGGCAAGATCTGCACCAACAAACCCTGTTGTAAGTGCTGAGAATTCCCTGAGCAGGTTATCCCTGTTGCGGGACATTTCGTTTTCAAGAGACTTCAGTTCTTCGACAAGTTCATCCCTCTCAATACCTGAACTTTCCTCAATCTTCTTCCTGACATCGATAATTCTCTTCTCTCCCTCTATGGGCATACCCCTTACATGGATCCTGAGTATTTCAAGACGATCGGATTCATCAGGAGGCCCGATATCTATCTCTCTGTCGAATCTGCCGGGTCTCCTCAGGGCAGGATCAATGGCGTCAAGGCGGTTTGTCGCACCGATCACCACCACCTGCCCCCTCTCCTCGAGGCCGTCCATCATCGTCAGAAGCTGCGCAACCACCCTCCTTTCAACCTCACCGGTGACATCTTCACGGCGTGGTGCGATTGAATCAAGTTCGTCTATAAATATAATCGAAGGGGCGTTGTCTTCGGCTTCATCGAATATCTCCCGGAGTCTCTGCTCGCTTTCACCATAATATTTGGAAATTACCTCAGGTCCTGCAATAGAGATAAAATGCGCCCCGCTTTCGTTTGCTACAGCCCTTGCAATCAGTGTCTTTCCGGTTCCGGGGGGACCGTATAAAAGAACCCCTTTGGGGGGATCTATTCCAAGCTTCCTGAAAAGTTCGGGATGCCTCATAGGAAGCTCTATTGTTTCCCTTACATCCTGGAGCTCCCCCTTAAGGCCGCCGATATCCTCATAAGAGATCAGCTTAATCCCTTCGAAACCTTCGGCAGGTTTATCCGAGAATTCGATATTAGTTTCTTTTGTTATAATCGCGGATTCTTCGGGTTCAATATTGATTACTTTAAATGCCACAGTCTGCGGCTGCATAAACGGAAGTCCTGCAATTACCGGGACACGATCGCCCTTGCATACCGGAAAGTCGATGAGTTTTGTCACCGCACTGCCGTAATTTATCGGAAGCTGTTTTGGAAGATCCTCCGGCGGTGCCAATACGACCTTCTTTGCAGGGACTACCTTTTCAACAGCATCAACCTCAACCTTTTCACCGATGGAAATGCCTGCGTTTGCCCTGATGAAACTGTCTATCCTGATCTTATTTTTATTCCAGTCATTTACCATCTGGCGCCAGACCTTTGCGACGGTTTTCCTCTTCCCGTTTATGTATATGAGGTCTCCGGGAGAGAGATGCATCTGCAGCATCGTTTCAGGATCAAGCCTGGCACGTCCGGCTCCCTGGTCTTCCGGGTAGGCGCTGTCGACTTTCAGATTTATCATAAACTCACCTTAACACAAGATATTATGCAATTACGTATAAGTACATGTTACATATGCGTATCCTTGTATTTGATCCCTTTCACGGCGCTGCAGGGGATATGATCACAGGTTCACTCCTCGATCTCGGTGCAGACAGGGAGGCTGTGACAAAGGCAATGTCTTCAGTAGTTGCAGTGCCTGATATCGAAAGGGTTGAAAGATGCGGAATAATGGCAACCGGAATCAGGACCAACTCCGGGCATTCCCACAGAACTCTTGAAGAGGTGCTGGAGATCGTCGAGGATGCCGATGCTCCGGAAGATGTTATTGACATAGCAAAGAGAGTTTTTTACAGGATATCTAAAGGAGAAGAACAGGTACACGGTGAAAAAACTCATTTCCACGAGGTCGGTGCGGATGATGCCATAGCCGATGTTCTCGGCGCATGCACAGCCTTTTGTTCCCTGAATATAGCTGCTACAGCTGTTCTGCCAGTTGCAACAGGGAGAGGACAGATTAAATCGGCACACGGTCGCTATCCCAACCCTGCTCCGGCGACTCTTGCAATATTAAAAGACGGGAATATTCCTTTAAAAATCACTGATGAAGACTACGAACTCTGCACTCCGACAGGAGCAGCTCTTCTTTCCGAATTTAAATCAACTGACATGACAGATCCGATAAGCGGCCCTGTTCAAAGTATAGGGTATGGTGCAGGCAGCAGGGATCCTGTGGATACACCAAATGTACTCAGGACATATATCATCGAATCGGGGCAGGACGACCTCGGGACGATAGACGTTCTTGAGACCAACGTCGACGATGCAACAGGCGAGACCATAGCCCATGTAATACAACTGCTTATCGACGCCGGTGCAGCGGATGCATGTGCTATTCCCATAATTATGAAGAAAGGGAGGCCGGGATACATAATCAAGGTAATCTGTAAAAGCCGGGACGCCGGAGATTTGATTAAAATCCTGTCTGAAGAGCTGGGGACACTTGGAGTCAGGCATATGCAAAACATTCACAGGTCGGTTCTCGACAGGAAAATTATCGAAACTGACTTTCCCCACGATAATTCCACGCATAAAATAAGAGTGAAGATTGGTTTGATTGAAGGCGCACCTGTTACAATCAAAGCCGAATATGAAGATTTAAAGAAAGCCGCTGCCTCATGCAGACTTCCTTTAAGAACCATAGCACGATATGCCGAATACGAGGCACTTAAGAAAATAGATAGATAGCCGGGGTTTTATGCAGGAAGACAAAATATCCTCAGGATCACCTGAATTTGACGATCTCATTGGCGGAGGTCTTGAAAAAAAAGTGATCACCCAGGTATACGGGGAACCGGCCAGCGGCAAAAGTACTATATGCCTCATTATTGCAATTGAGCAGCTAAAGGCCGGAAAAAATGTTATTTACATCGATACCGAAGGATTTTCGGTAGAACGATTCAGGCAGATTGCAGGTGATTACAACAGGGTTCTTGCCGAGGATCTCATCATCTTCGAACCTGTCGATTTCGACCTCCAGGGACTGATGATTGGCGAATGCGATAAAATATTGAGAAGCGACAACAATATCGGCCTGATAGTTATTGATTCCGCAACTGCCCTTTACAGGGTTGAAGGGGGCAGGTCAGGTGAGAGCCAGAGAAAACTCGGTCAGCAGATGATAAGGCTGCTTGGTTTTGCCCGCAGGTATGATATTCCCATTGTCGTCTCAAACCAGGTATTCATGGATATCGATCAGAATGCCATCTCCGGTCTCGGAGGAACTTCATTAAGACACATCTCAAAGGTCATCGTGAGGCTTGAAAAAAAGGATGGAATAAGAACGGCAAAGCTTGAGAAACACAGATCGAAAAAAGAAGGCGAATCATTAGACTTTGTTATTGAAGAAAAAGGGATCAGGCCCATATACGGCCAGTAAACACAGTTACCGCAGGACCTTCCATCAATGCCTCGTCTCCTTTCAGGTAAATTACAAGTGGTCCGCCGACAGTATTTACGTTTACCTTATTTCCGGTTTTTCCTAATTTATACGCAAGAGCGGCACTTGCCGTAGATCCTGTGCCACAGCTTAAGGTTTCAGATTCGACACCCCTCTCATATGTACGGATGGTTACCTCATCCTCTCCCTTAACCTCGACAAAGTTCACATTGGCTCCCTTCGGGAAGGAATCGTGATAGCGTATTGCCGGAGCGATCTCTTCGACCGCCAGATTTTCAATCGAATCGACGAAGACCACTGCATGAGGAACGCCTGTATTCACAGCATATACCTCATATCCTTCGATATTCCTGAAATACTCACCCTCTCCCTCTGCAGGAATCTCACTGCAGTCATAAAGCACCCGTCCCATATTGATCCTTGCGATGAAATCGTTGTTTTCATTATAGCCCAGTTCAACAGAGAGGTCTCCGGCAAGGGTCTCAACCACACAGTTCTCAGTTATATAGTCACTGTCATATGCATATTTGACCAGGCAGCGGATACCGTTCCCGCACATCTCCGCTTCACTGCGATCCGGTTGCAGAAGTTTCATCCTGATATTCGCCTTATCAGATTTTGACAGGAACAATACACCATCGGCACCGATTCCAAATCTTCTGTCACAATAAAGAGCTGCAAAGTCCCTCTTCATTGATTCAGGAATTACCTCCCCGTCAGTCTCGTCGATAAGAATGAAATCATTTCCATTCCCCTGTATCTTGACAAAGGGGATCACAAAAGCTTCTGATTCGTTTTCTGTATTTTCCTGCATAAAACCGACCCTGATTATATTCTTCATATCATATGATATAAAGTCATAATTAACTTTTTAGGGTCTGATAAAAAAGATTTTGGATTACTCCCTCAGAACGACATTTATTGTTACTGAATCGGCACCGAAAAACTTCTTTGTGTATTCTGCAACCACTTCAGGATCATATTCCTTGCAACTGAACACATCTATGTATGCTGCGTTTGTCGAATTTGCAAAATGGCCTGATATCAGTGAGGTCTCAATCAGCTGTGTCATTGAATACCCGGCAACCTTGTCGTTGGGTCCGAAATGAACAACTTCGGTCTCACCGAATCTCTTCATATCTATGAGTTCACAAAGTTCAGTAACGAACTGTTTTATTTTTCCTGCGTCCCTGATTGTGTCAGGGTTGCATCCATACAGGTCTACGTTTGTGGCGAGACCCCAGGCATTCTCGTTAGAGAAGGCATCCATAGCTTTCTTAGCTTCAACATTCTTAACCATCCGGTTATCTATCCCTCCGAACAGCAATAATTTAACAAATATTTAAACAGCGTATGAAGGGATAAACCTTTTGTAGGCAACACAAAACACCCTGTTTTTAAATTGGGGCGTTTTAAACTTGCAGAATTGAGATTTGGATGAATAAAGTCCAATATATTGAAATCGGCGAGATTAAAATAGAAATAATTTTAGTTTGAACCCCATTTTTCCAAAGCCCTCCGGAGCTCAATGTGATCCTTCGCATACTCCTCTGGAAGAGACCCCTCCATGTAGGCATCAACCGCCTGGCGCATGGCCGAGGCACCTGATCTCGTGCCGTCCGGATGCCCGTGAATACCGCCTCCGGCCTGAAGAACGATATCAGTGCCGAGCGACTCGAGTTCGGCGCGGACTTTACCCGGGTGAAGTCCCCCGCTGGACACAGGGAACACAGGTTTAAACGTATACATAGGCCCTGTAAGGATTTTATTGTCGGTGATGACCTCCGAGGGATCATGGCCCATCTTGCCGCTGACAGTTCCCGTATGAAGCTGGTCTCCACCTGCCATCCGGACAAGTTTTGCTATTGGGCGCATTGCAATTCCATGCTCGGGATTTCTAGTCATCGCTCCGTGCATAGTCCTGTGAATATGCAACGGGACCTTTATCGATTTCAGTTCAGATAAAGCCTCAATCGCAGAAAAGCCACAGGTTATGACATCAATCATCAGGGTATTTGCCCCACATTCAAGCGCCTCTTCGGCCCTTTCGACGATTTTATCTGCCCGATCAGAGATATTTACCGCGTATAGTATTTTTCGTCCGGTCTCGCTCATCGCTTTGTCAAGTCCTGCCATTACCTCCTCAACACGATCCTTCATGGGACAAAAGTCCTGGTTGGTGAGTGTTTCATCGTCCTTTATGAAATCTACACCTCCAACTGCTGCTTCATATGCAACATGCGCAGTATCTTTGGGGGTAAGGCCGACTTTAGGTTTGATTATTGTCCCTACATGGGGGCGTCCTGATTTCTCTGTTCCTATTAGTTTTCTCACTCCTTCCATTCCAAACTGAGGGCCTGAAAAATTGCATAAAGACCTGGGAAATTCTACGTCCAGAAGCCTGACCGATCGAAGTCTTCCGAGACCAAACAGGTTTCCTGCAACAACAGACAGATACTGTGGAATGTTTCCCTTATCAAAAATTTCTGCAGGGTATCTTATCTTTGTTATATAACCATCCAGATAGCTTTCAAGCATTTCCACATGGCCATCAAGCCTCCGGACATAATCAAGCCGCGTACTGATATCAGTCCAGGTTCCTGTCGTCTCTTCATCGGATATCGCCTGAGCCGCATATTCGGGATTTGTATTCTCATCCGGCCTGAAATAATAGACAGCTATAACATCCTGCATAATATCATACCATCTAATAGCACAATAATAAAAAGCTTTGTCAAATAGACATTATATAAGGTAATTCACCGGCATATACGATCTTAAAGAGAGTTAACATGAGTCTGGCAGTGGTTTTCGATAGTGCAGGCACGCTTCTGCATACATTAAGGGTTGCAAAGGACATCCCGAAAAAGAGGATTATAGAGGGAGTTGAAACCACCACACTCACCTGTTCTGAAAAAGGAAGGTCTCTTATTCTCCTGTATATCAACTCAAAAGAATTCATGACAGCAGAACCGGAGATGCTTCTCTCGGAGTATCTAAATGAAAATAGAATAAACTTCGGTGTTGCCTGTTCATCCATAGTTACACCAACAAAAGAGATCTCGGAATTACTGTACAGGGACAGATATGCAACATGCGAAGATCTGCAGACATGTATAAGGCGTGTCTGGAACTGCTGTAAAAAAATGCCGATTGTCGCTTTAAACAGTGGAGTAATTGTGAATAATAATATCAACGGAATCGAATTTGCCATTACATCGGGGGGGAGACCCTTTTCAAATGCAAAGGATACAATCAGGAGACTTCACGAAAACAACATCGCGACATATGTTGCTTCAGGCGACAGAACTGATAAATTAATCAAAATGGCAGATTATCTCGGCATCCCGCACGGAAATGTGTATGGGGTTTCCACTCCCAGGATAAAAGCGCAGATTGTCTCTGATCTCAAAGATAATTATAAGACGGTCATAATGGTCGGTGACGGAATCAATGATCTGACAGCCATGCGGGAAGCGGATATTGCCATACTTACAGAGCAACAATATCATGAAAAACCGAAAATCCTCGAAAACGTAGCTGATTTTATTATTAAAGATGTTTCAGAAGTTTTCGAGATTGCACAGGGATATAATTCCAAATAAAACAAGCTCTTTTTTCCGAAAAAATACCTAAATAAATTACTCAAGAAAAAGATATCGTTTATTACAAAACCAATACAAAAAAGAATAGTAATAAGATAAAAAAGCTACAGTAGTATCTAATAAGAGGTCTTGTCCTATGGCTCCATTAATAACGGTAAAAAATTTATATAAGGAATTCGATGGAACACCCGTCCTGAAAGATATCAATTTCGAGATGGACGAAGGTGAAATTCTGGGGATAATTGGAAGAAGCGGAGCAGGAAAAACAGTTCTGATGCACCTCATGAGAGGTGTGGATACACCTCCTACATCAGGAACTATTACTTTTCATGTAGCGGCATGTGACAACTGCCAGCATGTCGACCTGCAAAGCAAAGCAGGAGAGAAATGCCCCAAGTGCGGCGGAACCCTGAAAGCCGAGAACGTCGATTTCTGGGCACCCGAAAACGAGAGAATGAAACGCAGAATCATGAGAAGATCGGCTATCATGTTCCAGCGCACATTCGCTCTCTATGGAGATGACCGGGTAATTGAGAACGTCATGCATGCTCTCAGTGATATCGGATACCCCGGTGAAAATCAGGTTTCAAGGGCTGCAGACCTCCTTGACGAAGTCAGGTTATCACACAGGATGATGCATATTGCACGAGACCTCTCTGGAGGAGAGAAACAGAGGGTTGTCCTTGCAAGGCAGCTTGCAAAGGAACCGTTCATGCTCTGTGCTGATGAGCCTACAGGAACTCTTGATCCAAGGACAGCCGCAATCGTTCACGAGATGCTCTCCGAAGCTGCAATAAACAATAACATGGCAATGGTTGTCTCCTCCCACTTTTCCCAGATTATCGAAGAAGTCTGTAATAAAGCGATTCTTCTCGAAGATGGCGTCGTCAGGGAGATCGGAGACCCGAAAAAGATCGTAAATACGTTTCTCAAAGATGCAAAGGACACCGAGACATTTGAAAAAGGCGACCTTGGGGAGAATATTCTTCAGGCAAGGGATGTTGTCAAGAGATATATCACAGTTGACAGGGGTATGATCAAGGCCGTCGACGGCGTCTCCTTCACTGTTGCAGAAAGGGAAATCTTTGGAATCATAGGTACAAGCGGCGCAGGAAAGACCACGCTGTCAAGGATCATATCCGGAATTATCGAGCCTACAAGCGGGGAGATGAATGTCAGGATCGGTGAGCAGTGGATCGATATGACTAAACCCGGAATAGAGAACAGAGGGCGTGCAAAATCCTACGTTGGACTGCTGCACCAGGAATACGATCTCTATCCCCACAGGACAATTCTTGATAACCTTACAGACTCAATCGGACTTGAGTTTCCAAAGGAACTGGCCATGAGGAAGGCCATAATAACACTGAAAATGGCAGGATTCAGCGAAGAAAAGAGCCATAAGATCCTTGAAAGGATGCCCAGCCAACTGAGTGAAGGAGAGAAACACAGGGTAGCTCTCGCACAGGTGCTCATAAGAGAACCAAGGATCGTTCTTCTCGACGAACCAACGGGAACAATGGACCCGATAACAAAGATCGACGTTATACATTCGATAATGCATGCAAGAGAAGAGATTGACGAAACATTTATTGTCGTTTCGCATGATATGGACTTTGTTCGCGATATATGTGACAGGGCAGCACTTATGAGACACGGAAAAATCGTTAAAATCGGCCCTACAAAAGAAGTCCTTGAGTTTCTGACACAGGAAGAAAAAGAGATAATGACAAATCCAAACGCATGAGGTGAGTCTGTTGATAAACATCATCCTCGACGGAAAGGGGATGGAACTGGAGAATGGGGCTGTCCTTGGGGATGCGATACCCCAATTCCCTCGTGAATTTTCAGTCGCTGTAATCCTGCCTGCGGAATCTTCGGAGATTACCACAGGAAATTTCAGGATGCTCACTAATGAAGGAGAGGTTGTTGTAGAACTGGTAAATGACCAGCTACCTCACCAAATCAGGGAGTTATTAACATCCTTATTCGAAAGAAAGGAGCTGATACCTCTCAAACTTAAATGGGAAGACCGTTATTCGGCGGCTTTCGGCCCTTTTTCCAGCAAAATAAGACCGGATAAAAGTATTCACAGGTATTCCAAAGGAGACCTGATCCTGGGATGCGGAGGATATGACCCCGACAACTCCTATCTTATTTTTTCAAGAGCACCCCATATGGCCGACCACGGCACCGATAAATCAGGAGGTCTAATCGGAAGAGTCATAAGCGGCATGGGTGTCCTCAGCAGGTGGAAGACGGAGAGTACCATAACAGACTCTGAGAGGATTATCAGCAAAGTCGAAACGGGCAGTTCATTCACAACGAAAGACAGATCGCTTCCACTCGAAGACGGCATGGAGATTATCACCCGCGTAGATCTCACAGCCACCGGTTATGACAGGGACAATATCGACCCATCAGGTTCTGAGAGCATAGAGCATATGCTCCTCACACTTTCAAAAGAAAAATTCGAGGTTGATCTTAAATCAAGCACTTTCATCTCGGACGAAAAGCTGAAAGACAGTCTTGTACCCTACGAAATAAAAAGCCCAAGACTGGAAGGAAATGTGACTGTAAGAACTTCAGGAAGGCAGGCAGGGAGTGTATATATCTACCTTGAAGATATTCCAGGCAGCCCGTCACACACCACAACAGGAAAAATAGAACATGGACTTGAGCTTGTAAAACTTGCATCCAAAGGAGATCTCCTCAAGATAACAGCGACACCCCGGCAAATCGATCTCAGGGGACTCGTGGTTGGAGAGGCAGTCGCTATTGCAGCAGATCGGGGAATAAAAATTGACTGTGATGATGAAAGTCCCGACAGGATTGTTGTAGAGCAAAATCCTGCCACCACTATGAGCATACTTTCGGAAGGAAAAGTCTCTGTTAAAACCGTTCCTGAAGGAAATGTCATAACCATAAAGCTTGATGATGCAGGTGCACCACGTACATGCAAAATATTCAGGGAACTGACCGGCCTCAGGTGGTATAATATCGGCAGTCTTCCGCTTATTTTCAAGTATGATGACGTCATTCTCTTCAAGCCCTCAATTCCACAAAAAGTCACAATCAACCTTGAAAATATCCCAAAAGATGAAGTCCCCGCCAATTCACTTGCAATTACCAACGATTCAAGAAAAGGCAAAGGTCTGATTGGTATCAGAACAAATTCCAACAGGGAATTCGGACCTACAGCAGAGCCTTTTGACGGGACAAACATTCTTGGTACCGTGGCAGACCCTGAAAAACTCGACCGCCTTAAGGAAGGAGAGACCGTCTATATAATGGAGGCTGAAGAATGAAAAAAGAAGAGAGCAACTACCCGTTGTATAAGGGGTCTCTTACAAGATATGTCTTCGTAGAATCCCCGGATGTTACTCCACAACAGCTTGCCATCAGGGCATATGAAATCTCCCGGGGCGTTATGATTAAAGAGACCTGTTTCGGCCTCCAGGTTACAGGCAGCCCAACAGAAGTAAAGAAAATTACAGATGAACTGCGCCGGGTGGATCCTGCCCATATATTCACCAAAGACAGGGGATTTCCGCCCGGAGATCCAAGGAGATGCAGGGCGAATCTTGGGGGGGCAAGACCAGGTTATTATGGCCACGAGTTTGAGATGGGCCTTGTTAAATATATTTCAAAAGGCCTCGAAAATCTCTATAAAGGTGTGAAACCCGAGAAAGGGAAGCTCAAAGAGATTACGCACAAGACAGAGACATTGCCCGCAGAGAAACTTATTGAAATGATCGATTCGGAAGGAGTTTGATAACTATGGCAAAAATTTTCATTTATCCGTCAACAAGTCTTATCCTGTCGGACATGGTCGAAAGATTCGGCCATGAAGCGCTTGGTGCAGCGATTCAGATAAGAGAGAGGATACAGACTCCCAGTCTGGATTCCCCTCCGCTCCAGATGACACCTGAAGACCCTAAAAAGGGACTGAAATATGCAGCCGTTGAAGTCCCGGCAGGAGTGAGAGGGAGAATGGCCCTCATGGGACCGCTTATCGAAGAAGCTGAAGGTGCAATAATCATCAGCGAGGCGGATCTGGCCTTCGGATGCATGGGATGCGCAAGAACAAACGAACTTGTAAAATTCCTGATCAGGCAAAGAACAGACATTCCTCTCCTTGATATAAAATACCCTTCAAATGAAGAAGAGGGACTGGCTTTTGTCACGGCCATCAGGGATTTTTTGAAGAGTATCCCCGAAAAAAAGAGTGAGGCTGAAAAATGAAGGAACAACCGGTAAGAGTCGCACAGCTTTCCTGCGGGCCCGAACACAGCGGAGTCCAGAAGGAGATATACGAGGCCGCTTCGATGGTCAACGCAGAGATGTTCTTCCCGGACGTGACACTAAAGGACATCAGGGAAGCATACGATGAGTTTGGTCTTGAAGCAAGATCAGGAGACCTCAAGCTTGCAATCGCAAGGGCAAAAGCACTGGTCGATGGCGCTGTTGATGCGGATGCCGTCTTCATTGCAACATGCTTCCGCTGTTCGGAAGCGGCAATCGTAAGAAACGAACTCCGAAGATATATTCATAACAACTCCACGCTCCCAGTAGTGAGTTACTCATTTACCGAGCGGACTACCGCAGGCACTCTTCTTACACGTATGGAAGCGCTGACGACCATAGCACGCAGAAGAGCCCTTCTTGCAAGGGAAAAACAGGTCGGAATTACCCTGGGAGTAGACTCGGGATCATCTACGACAAAGGCTGTCGTCATGAAAGACAATGAAGTTATTGGCACAGGGTGGACACCCACCACAGAAGTCCTGAATAGTGCCGAAACTGTCGTCAACACGGCACTCGAAGAAGCAGGTCTCAAACTGAATGATGTTGATGCGATCGGAACTACAGGATACGGCAGGTATCTCATCGGCAAACAGATGAAAGCCGACCTCATTCAGGAAGAACTTACTGTCAATTCAAAAGGTGCAGTATATCTTGCCGACCGGCAGCATGGCGAAGCGACTGTCATCGATATAGGAGGAATGGATAATAAAGCGATATCCGTCCAGGACGGGATCCCGGGTACTTTCACAATGGGAGGAATATGCGCCGGAGCTTCAGGTCGTTTTCTTGAGATGACTGCTAAAAGACTCGGCGTGGATATAACCGAACTCGGCCCCCTGGCTGTTGCAGGACTGTCCGAAAGCGTTCCGATGAACAGTTACTGCATCGTTTTCGGTACACAGAGTCTGGTAAATGCTCTTGCCGAAGGGCACAGTAAAGAAGATGTTGCTGCAGCTGCATGCCACAGCGTCGCTGAACAGGTATTCGAACAGCAACTCCAGGAAGTCGATATAAAAGAACCCGTAATTATGGTCGGCGGCACATCCCTTATAGAGGGCCTCGTTAAGGAGATGGGGAAACTCCTTCAGACCGAGATCATCGTTCCGCCGTATTCACAATATATAGGATCGGTCGGATCGGCGTTACTGTCATCTGGATTTTTAAAAGAAGGATAAATTATGGCTCTTGATTACTTTGAAGTGGAATGCGGCGAAGAAAAAGGAGGCAACACCTATCTTGAGATAGCGTCGGATATTCTAAAAGACCTCAACCTTCTCTCGATCATTGCAAGACTTCACATCTACATCGACCCCGAATTCCCACTATTCCTTGCTGTCGGCCAGATCAGGAAAATGCCGGGAGTGGTCAGGGCAGGGGACTTTACGAACATAATGGAGAATGAAGGAAAGATTGTAATCGATATCGGGGATGAAACTCATCTCTCAAACCTCCTGTCAAAATTATGGGATACATACGGGAGAGAAGAAGTAGATCAGCCGGACAGATTTACAATCACTCTCAGCCCGGAGAATAAGACCATCAAAGAGATCGAGGATATGGTCGTCCTCGATCAGGGGGAAAATGTCTATAAAGACATAATTTACGCCCTGCAATGGATAGCTCCCGAAGGATTCAGGATCCGAAAGGAAGGATTTGATAAATCCGTTTTTTATTATATTGCAAGCGAAAATACCCTCCCCGAAGAGCTTTCAGGAGACCTCATTGCCGAAAAAACACGGATTATGATGGAGGGAGAATAGAATGGTTCTCGTTCCTATAACCTACAAAGGCGGAGTATTCAGGCATGATATCATCACTGACCTGATAGATGATCTCGGCGGGTATATCGTCCAGAAGCATATGATTGCCCAGGAGGTTATCCTCCAGTGTCTTGTACCAAAGGAGGACATCGATCTCATAAGAATGACAGGTCGTCCTTTGGGAGGAGAGGTCATAGAAGCTCCCCTTGTAGGAACCGAGATTGCAGTAGTGACTCCGAGTCTTGAGATTCATCATCTTCCCCATACATCCTGCGACGCAGCGGAGTATCTTAGAAGAGCCGGTGCCAAGACCAACATGATCGGTCTTGCAAGGGGGTTCGGTAAAAGGATTGCAAACCTGAATATTGAAGAGAGAGATGTCATCAACGAACATGACTGTGCAATCTTTTTGCTCGGGAACTTTGAAACATGCATCAAATACAAACTTCCCGCACTCAGGCGCGGCATAAAGGTGCCAATCATACTTACAGGCGGCCCGGATACTGAAAACCTGAAGAAACTTGCCGACCCCCCCGTTGATGGATATGTAGGAGGCATAGGGAGAATCGGCCACAGGATGAAGAAACAGGAAGGAGAGATCGAGTACCTCGACAAGCTCGTTGAAGAGGTCTCGGCAGTTCTGGATAAAAAACGGGAAGAGACAGCAAAGGATCCGTTATCCGTATCGCCGGCAAGGCTCATGGCCGTAATCGACGAAGAACTCGGAATCACCGAGACCTCAACACATCCAACACCAGTTGCCGTCCAGATTGCAGGGCTGAGAGTGAAGATCCCGTTCGATGAATTCTCACATATGCTTGGTGATATCGAAATAGAGAGCGGAATCAAAATAAAAGACGTTGCCGACCTTCTGCCTTCACGAATGCGCAATTACATATGGATTCGGATAAAACCCTTCTCAGATACAAATATAATCGTATGAACTACCTGAATATATTTTATTTATAGGTGAAAAAGTGGACTTTGAAAACGTGTTGAAAAAGATTGCGGATTGCGGAAAAGAACACTCTGCAAAAGATCTTTTGGATAAAGTAAAAGAAGAGACAGGAGAGGTTCCTCTTATATATCAAAAGATGGCACAAAAACCGGAGGTTCTGATCTCTCATCTGCTCTATAAATCTGCCGTAACCGAAACCAGTTCTCTTGAACCTAAAGTTGTCGAACTTATAAGTCTCGCCGTAGGCGCCGCCTTAAACTGTCCTCATTGTGCCGAATATCACATGCGGGCCGCCAAGGCAAAGGGGGCAACCAAAGATGAGATCCTTGAAAGCATACTCCTGGCCGGATCACTTGCACAGGCATCGGTTCTGGCGGACGCTTACAGGGTGATAGAGGCTGAAGAGGAAAGTTGTAAGGGTTCATGTGAATTGAACGGATTCTCGTTAAAAAATTGAAAAATATGCAGGTCCGGTGCTTTTCAACCTCAATTAAACCGATTTATTTTTATATTTATGAGTTTTTCTATTAATTGTCTCTAACGGAGGTGTAAAATTTGGGTATAGGAGATATGTTTGGAGACTCTTTTGAGTACACAAAAGAGGCTTTTATTGGAAAGTGGGTCAGATGGATAGTCCTGATCATATGCAGCATCATATTCCCGTTGATCATGGGATATTCGCTGGATGTAATGCGTGGAACAAAACCTGCGCCGGAACCGGGGAACTGGGTAAAAACTTTTATTGACGGTATCCTGTATCTTATCATAAGTATAATTTACATGATCCCGGTCATCATACTCGGATTTATCTTTATTCTCCCTGCTTTCATGATGATGATGACGGACCCGATGGGTGCTGTCGCAATTGGAGGAATCGGACTTATTGTAACCCTGATTGTAGCTATAATCATTGGCCTTATTGCCTCGATTGCAATAGTCAGGTTCGCAAGAGAAGGAAAATTCGGTGAGGCATTCAACTTCAGTGAAATAATTGGAAAGATCAAGAGCATCGGCTGGCTTAACCTCTTTGTAATGCTTCTAGTTCTTGAGATCGTTCTTGGAGTGATATACTTCATCCTTGGTATGATTCCTGTCATCGGCTGGCTTCTTATATTTATACTGATGCCTGCATTCACCGTGTTTGCAGCAAGGTATATCTGCCTGATCTATGACAGTGCATGATTACAAAAACAATTTTTTCCCTTCTTTACCGCAATAATAAACAGCTGACAGACTATGAATTTGTAGTGACAAAAAGCTCCGCAATATCTGAAGGGTATTGAATTCCCTCCCAGTATCAAATATATCTTAGTCTTTTCATCCTCATTCTGACCTCTTCCCGGTCAGAAAAAGAAAAAACGATAAGATAATTGAAACAACCAGTAAAACAGGAGGTATCCCTGTTGCAGGAATATCCGTGGCACCTGCCGCATCTGATGTTTTTTCATTTTGGGGAGTCCCCGCAGGAACCGGCGTCGCTTCCCCGGTCTTCGCAGGAGACTGCGTTACATCACTGGTCTCTGAAGATACAGGTTGTTCCGGACTCTCAAGGGTGGAAGAGACACCGGTTACGCTGACCGAAGGATCAATTAGTTTAACTGTTTTGACTGAATATTCGACGCCGCTTAGATCATATCTCCCGGCCGGCTTTTCAACGGCATAAAAAATATATGTTCCTGCATCCGGAATTCCGCTGGCAGTATTTGTATCCCATTTATATGTCCACCGGTTCCTGAACGCAGAAACTGTTACGAAAGACGATGAGTCTCCTGTAACTACCTCCTCACGGATATCTTCCGGATTTGCCCCGTTCGAAGGCAGATTCGGCCCTGTCATAAACAGATACACATAATCGGAGGTACATGACCCTCCCAAATCCACTGATTCACCAAGATACACATCATAGGCAGATGCAGTACCGGCTATAAGGGATAAAAAAATTATAGCTATCAACAGCAGATAGAACTTTTTACCGGGATTATTCATCATAAAATACTTTGAATTCAACAGGTTATTAATAAAAGGCATATTAGATAATATAATATCATCATTTATCTGATTACTGTGAAAAGATTCGATTTTTCATAATAGCCATATCATAAATTATTAAAATCCCGGGTGCTTTGAGAATGGAAAAAAAGAAAAATATACTGGTCTGTTATGCGACGAGATACGGTTCAACAAAAGCGGTCGCTGAAATTATTTCTGAAAAACTCTCAGATATGGGTTTTGAAGTCAGACTGAACGATTTAAATGACAATATTGATCTTTCAGGAATTGAGATTGTATTTGCAGGAAGTCCTCTTCATCTTGGAAAATGGCTCCCGGAAGCAAAAGAATTCATGCAGTTTAAGAAGAACGAACTGAATAAAATACCTGTAATTACATTCACCACCGGCATTACTCTCTCTGAACCGACCGAACACAACCTGACAAAGGCAAAATTTGCCATAGACGAAATTTCCCTCTCTGTCGTTCCTTTTGAATCCGGTTTTTTTGCAGGAAGATTGTCAAGGGGGATGCTTTCAGACACCGACATACAACTCGTTAAACTGGCTGATATAAAAGACGGTGACTACATCGATACAGAGATGATAAAAAAATGGGTTGTTGAAACCTGTAAAAAATTAGAGAAAATATCCCCATGATACCTGTTATTGACCAGCACTATGACTGGATAAATAGTTAAGAGAGTATTATAAAAAACAAGGCGAAAAACTGTATAGGGAATCCAAATGAAGATGGAGTGAGATGATGAACGAAACTGAAAAAATATTAAAATATCTTGAAGAAAACAAAGGAGGTCTGATTAACTCGCCCCGGTCCCTCTTCGGTGACGTGGATGCGGGAAATTTTGAAATTTTCAATATTGACAGGGAGAAAGAATACATAACAATAAAGCCGGAAGGCTCCATCGAACTGCCTTTCGAATTCAGTCTTATTGAAAAGGCGGTAGACCTTGTTCTTTCAGAAGGCGTCACATCAATTGAATCCGAGGAAGATCCAAAAGGCCCTGTAGTTCTTGAAAAAATCCTGAAGGACTGGCAGTTTACAGAAAACCACCAGATGCTCAGCACAAAGTACGTGCCATATATCGCAGACCTCATAGTGCTGTCCGGAATCGCATCATACGGGTGGGTGAAAACCCCGGAAGGGAATAAGATCAGGGCACTTGCGATTAAAGAAGAACAAAAAAATCCAGGGCATAAAACTCCTGAAAAAACGGAAAAAGACTGGGACAGACTTGCCAAAAACGGTGCAGAAAGACCGAAAGTCAAAAATGGCGGAGCATATACAAAAGAGAAGGCCGAAGTACTTGTCATATATGCAACACGTCATGGTTCGACTGCAGATATTGCATGGTCGATCGGCAACTCGTTTTCAGACGCCGGGTTCAAGGCTGAAGTCAGGAAAATCCAGAACGTGGATGATGTCCGGCCATACAAACTTGTAATTATCGGCAGCCCGATATATGACAGCCAGCTTCTCCCTGAAGTCATAACGTTTGCAGACCTTCACAGGGACTGGCTGGAAAAGAGAAAGGTGGCCCTGTTTGTCGTTGGAAAGTCTCTCAGAAACTTAAATGACGAAAAAGTGCTCCAGACTGAAAAGACCCTCATAAAGCTCAAGAGCTTAATAGATATCATCGATACGGGGTTGTTTGCAGGCAAGATCGCGCCGGAAAACCTCCCTCTCAAAGAGAGAGTCGGAAAGCTGTTCGGAGAAAGCTCAGCAGGAGATTTCAGGGACTGGAGAGAGATCGGAGAATGGTCAAAAGAACTCAGGAAAAAAATGTTTTTTTCAGATTGAAATCAGTGTCAGTTTATCAATAATATTTTCAACCTGCCTCACGGCAGTTCCGATATAATTTTCAGGATTTAACAGTTCCCTGATTTTTTCTTCAGATAAATAACCTGTTACCTTTTCGCTGTTAACCAGAATTTCAGTAAGGGGTTTTTGCAGTTCAATCGCAGACATACTCGAAACCCTTATCAGTTCATGAGCCTCCTGCCTGTCCATACCTGCTTTTGTCAGTTCTATCATTATCGATTCCGCCATATTCACTCCCTGCAAAAGATTCAGGTTGCGCCGGATATTTGCCTCATTGAGCCTGACACCCTCAAGGACTTTTATCATGACATCCAGGATATGATCTGCAAGAATAGATGCCTCAGGGAAGGTAATCCTCTCACATGATGAATTTGTGAGATCGCGTTCATCCCACAGGGTATTGTTCATAAGAGACGGTTCAACAAAAGAACGGACGATTCTTGCAAGACCACAGACCTGCTCGGATTTTATCGGGTTTCTCTTATGCGGCATGGTGGATGATCCAACCTGCTTCTTCCCGAATGATTCCTCCATCTCGCCGATCTCGGATCTCTGCATCATGCGGATCTCGACCCCAATCTTGTCAAGGGTCGTTGCAATGTTTGCAAGCAGCATGAAATACTCCGCATAGCGATCTCTCTGTACTATCTGGTTTGAGACATCAACAGGGAATAATTCCAGGAATTCCATCATGGAGACCATTACATCATAGCCCTTGTCGCCCATGGCGGCCATCGTACCTACGGCCCCTGTCATCTGACCGACGGCGACACGCGGCCTGAGCTGTTCGAGCCGCTCGATGTGCCTGCCGACTTCACTTGCCCATATTGCAAACCTCAGCCCGTATGTTGTCGGAACTCCAATCTGCCCGTGTGTCCTGCCCGCACAAACAAGATTCTTCGTCTCACCCGCTCTTTTCAGGAGAACGCCGAGAAGCGCCTTCAGCTTTCCCTCAATCAGGAAAAGGCTCTCCTTAACCTGGATGCCGGTTGCCGTATCCAGTATATCGTTTGAAGTCGCGCCGTAGTGGATCCATCTCCCCGACTCCCCGCACACCTCGGTAACAGCCCTGACAACCGCCATCATATCATGATGAATCTCGTCCTCTATCTCTTTGGCCCTTTCAAGTGAGGCTTTTTTTGCATTGTCCGCTATCTCCCCGGATGCCTCATGAGGGATCATCCCGTGCTTTGCCTGCGCCTTTGCAAGAGCCACTTCAGACATTACAATAGCGGCAAACCGGTTTTCTTCGCTCCATACGGCCTTCATACCAGGAGTGCCATAGCGAAAATCTATCGGATGTATTGCCATAGTGGTTCATATATTGGTATTTATCGATAAAATCAATTGGGTCAGGTAAAAATGATAATTTGAAATAAGGCTACTCTTCCTTTATGGTGTATTCTGCATCGATTACATCCTTCTCCGACTCTTCAGGCAGAATAATCCACGCGATAAGGTAGGCAAGTATACCAATTCCGTAAAAAAAGCTGAACAAAACCCATATTACCCTGATGATATTCGGGTCGATGTCAAGATATGGGCCTAGACCCCCGCATACTCCGCCGAGAATCCTGTTTTTTTCAGACCTGTATAACTTATCCATAAAAACACCTTTTATCTGATATTTCATTAACAACGCAATAATACAAATTGACCCACATGAAATATGTATATAATGGAAGGTCTGAAAGACTGGTTTCCTTACGAATCCTTTCGTCCATACCAGGAAGAGATGCTGAATACAGCAGGGCTTTGCGTTGAAAAGGGAGGAATATGCCTTATCGATGCTCCCACGGGAAGCGGAAAGTCCAGCGTAGTCTCCGCATTACTTGCAAAATCCAATGGAAAAAAGATAATAATTGCCGTAAGGACCATAAGCCAGCTCAATATTTTTCTGCGCGAACTGGAGCTCATAAAGAAGAACCAAAGCCGCCTGAAGGTCGCATACCTCGTTGGAAAGAGAAATATGTGCCCGATGGGTGTCGACGGGGATGTATACAGGGTATGCGAGGGCCTGAAGGCGTTCTCATCTTCGCTGATGCGCGACAGGGCACATAAGGGATCGCTCGCCCCGGCCAATGATCCGGTAATCAAAAACCAGCTCAAAAGGCAGGACGGGGACCACCCGCTTCTCTGCCCCTATTTCATAAAGTCCAGGGTATTCATCGAAAACGACGGGCTGAAGATGACGCCGTCGAACCTTCTCAGGACAAAGGCAGAACAGGTTTCAAAGGCGCTTGTCCCGCCAGAGAAAGTACAGGAGATGTGCGGGGACCTGTGTCCTTATGAAGTGATGCTGCAGGGCGCAAGAGACGCGGATGTCATCCTGATGAACTTCCACCATCTCTTCAGCGAAACTATCAGGGACCAGATGTACCAGTCCCTGAATATCGAACCTTCACAGGCGATTCTGCTGATCGACGAGGCGCACAATTGCGGGGACACAATCCAAAGCATCCAGAGCGTCAGCATAAGCGAGAGAACAGTCGAGCTTTCACAGAACGAACTCTCGCATATGAGAGGGAGAATAGGGGGTGTTGAATCCGTTGCCGCCATGCTCCCGCAGGTCACCGCATTTATGGAGAGCCTGAAGAGATCGACAAAGTCAGAGGACTGGTTTGATCCGGTAATGTTTTCAAAATTCCTTCTCAGGGGGTCGATATATAACAGACTTGATGATATCGTCGACGATCTTCTGAGAATTTATGAAGCCATCCGCGAGAAGAAGTTCCAGGAAGGGGATTTCAGGGAGATCCCGACCGAAAGGATCATGGAATTTTTCCTGAGAATTCTCCAGGCAGGAGCAGATCCCGCCTACCTGTCGATCTACAGGAAAGATGAGGATATGATCTCCCTGAGGGTCCAGAATATCGATCCTTCCTCGACCCTGAGAGACATTGCCGGCCTTCACGCCGCTGTGATAATGATAAGCGGAACTCTCTCACCAGTAGAGAGTTTCAGGAAACTGTACTTCGGGGATGCGGATGCGAACACTCTCTCACTCCCTAACGCCTTCCCCAGGGAGAAAAGGCTGGTCTTCTGTGCAGGGGATATCACATCGGCATACAGCATGAGAAAGGACCAGGACAATCATGAAAGGATACTGGGATACATAAAGTCATTTGCCGCCCTTAAAGGCAATCTGGCCGTCTATTTCCCCTCATACGAACTTTTGAATACTTACTCCGAAGACCTGCCCTCAAGGTTCAATAAAAAGGAGGTCTTTATCGAATCACAGGATACGGCAACAGCTGCAGCAGACCTGAAGTCGTTCCTTTCACTTCCAAAATCAGGCAAATCGGGAATTATATTTGGAGTCTGCGGCGGCAAGTGGAGCGAAGGACTGGATTACAGGGGCGAACTCCTGAACGGCGCACTTGTAATTGGTCTCCCACTCGCACCGTACAATGAGGTCAGGAGGATGATCATCCAGTACTTCAAAAACAGGTTCGGGGAAGAGGGTGAGTTCATATCCTATACCCTTCCGGCAATCAACAAGGCTCTCCAGGCGCTCGGCCGTGTTCTCAGGACACCTGAGGATAAAGGTGTCTTAGTGCTTGGCGAATCGAGGTTCCTCGACAGACAGGTGCGAAGAGGTCTTCCGGAATGGATGCAGAAAGAACTTATCGAATGCAACCTCTCTTCATTTGTTAAGGATATCGGGAAATGGCGATGAGAAAAGGTGCCTGCCGGTTCGGGTACTGGTGGGTTCACGTCGAATGGAGCGAAGATACAATTCACAGGGTCAAATTCTCCCGTAAAGGAGAAGACAGCTACATCCCTCCTGCTGTCAGGCAGTTCGTCAAAGGTAAGAGATCCAAAATATCCGGTCTCAAATCAATCGCCCTGTCGGACGGCCACCCCTACAGGGAGATCTACAATGCCGTGGCTGAAATTCCCTATGGTGAGACACGGACATATTCTGAGATTGGTGCAGAAACCGGATTTCACGCACGAACGGTCGGTGTTGCAATGAGAAGGAATCCCACACCACTTATCGTCCCGTGCCACAGGATTGTTGCAAAAAACGGAATTGGCGGCTTTACCCCGGAAATTGATATAAAAAAAGCACTTCTTGAGATGGAAAAGAAAACGAGCAATACTCATTTTACCAAAAAAAACAAAAATATCCCTGAAGTATTATGAAGATTGCATTCTTGGGTGCGGGTGCTGTGGGCCTCTCTGTAGCAGGAATGCTCTCCCGCGTATGCGATGTCTATGCTGTCTGCAGGAAGAGACATGCCGATGCAATAAAATCGAGAGGACTCATCCTGACCGGGATCTGGGGCGAACACAATTTCAGGTTCCCCTGCGGAGATACTCTTCCCCCGGACGAACAGTTTGATTATATATTCATCACTTCCAAATCGCAGGATACGCGTGAAATCTGCGGGATGAACTCCGGAGCAATAAAAAATTCCAATGTAATCAGCCTCCAGAACGGAATCGGAAACGAGGAGATAATATCAGGATTCACCGACAAAGTCGTCGGCGGGATGATAATCACGGGATTTGAATGGGTGGGTGACGGGGAGGTGCATGTATCTGTCCAGGCCGCTCCAATGAGAGTGGGCCGTTTCCCTTCAGGCGTTGATGATGAGATCCTGAAACTTGTCGAAATTATACAGAAGGCAGGCATAGATGTCAACGCCGATAAAAACATCAGGGGGGCCCTTTGGGGAAAAACACTCTACAATTGCGCTTTGAATCCCCTCGGCGCAATAATGCAGGTTCCATACGGTGAGCTCCTTGACGATAATTCATGGGAGCTAATCACCGGTATCGTTCACGAGGCATTCGAGGTCTGCAGTAGCGAAGGAGTCGCTCTCGAATGGTCTTCCCCAAAAGATTACCTGAATTACCTTCATGATGTGCAGATCCCGTCCACCGCCGGTCACCATTCTTCGATGTACCAGGACCTCTCGGCCGGCAGGAAGACCGAGATCGACTTTATCAACGGGGCAGTTGTCGAGAAAGGAAAACTGCATGGGATTGATACCCCGGTCAACAGTACAATAGTTAATATGATAAAATTCAGGGAATCACTTATTAAATGAGGACTGGTATCCTGAGAAGTGCAATTATTCTTGCAGGCGGGGAGGCGAAACGGGCAGGGGGAAGAGAGAAATCCCTTTTTGAATATGACGGAATTCCCTTTATCCAGCGGCTTATCGAATCGCTCACAGGGGTCACGAATGATATCGTTATTGTCGCACGCGATGAAGAGCAGTGCAACAGTTTTCATGACTTAAAAGACGTCATAGTGGTATGCGATATCAGGAAGAAGATCGGACCGCTCGGTGGAATTCATGCCGGGATCAAGTCATGCAGCGGGGAGCTGATATTTGTCACCGCATGCGATATGCCATGTATCCACCCGGAGGTTGTAACCAGGCTTTTCGAATCGATCGACGGACACGACGCGGCAATCCCAAGATGGAACAAGGATATGATCGAGCCTCTCCATGCCGTATACAGAAAATCGGCACTGGCAGAATACCTGAAAGAGCACAAATCACTTTCGATAAGATCGCTCATTCACAATATCGATGCTGTATTCGTAGATACGGAATCTTTCAGGGATATCGATCCTGGTCTTGAGACATTTATGAATATAAATTCCATCGAAGAACTTGAACGGATCAACGACAAAGCGGGAAAATAAAAAATGCCCCTCAATGTTTTGGTTATCGGTGCAGGAAAGGTAAAAGAGCCCTTCATCCGCGACGGGATACAGGAATATAAAAAAAGACTTTCGGGCTACATCGGTCTCTCGCTTGAGGATGTACCTGACGAAAGCATCCCGAAGAAACTTTCCGAACAGGCCGGAAAAAAGATCCTGGATACGGAAGGAGACAACATCCTGAAGAAGATAAAAGACGATGATATCGTCGTTCTTCTCGACTTAAAAGGGGACCTCCGGGACTCGGAGAAGGTCGCAGAGATCGTAAAAAATGCGGAATTGTCAACCTCAGGACGCCTTGTCTTTGTAATAGGGGGGACACTGGGGGTTTCAAATAAGCTCATTGCAAGATCCGACTACCGCTGGTGTCTCTCCCCCCTCACATTTCCCCACCAGATGGTGAGACTCATAATTCTCGAGCAGCTTTTCAGGGCATGCAAAATCAACAGGGGAGAGGTCTACCACAGGTAAATCTCATGTTTCATAAAAATTTGAAAGGAGTATAACTGTATTTTTTCCAGCCGAAGGCCGGGTTATCACCATAGCGCGAAGCCCTGAGGTCAGGGCGTTTCGCGTAGCGAATCGCGCAAGGGTTGCCTACTACATTTGCAATATAAGGGAGGGGGACGATTCCCCCTCCCTATAACCCACCCCCTCATCGCGATAAGTCGCAAAGGGGATGGACGAGCATCCCCTCTTGCTCCATCAAAATAATTAGACAGATAAAAGGTGACCAACAGTCGCTTTGGATTTAGAAAGAGATGAAAACTCTTTGGTTATTAAAAAAACTTCTTCCGGCCTGAGGCATCCCGAGAGTACTTGCCAAACTCCGGGCTCTTCAGCAGAATATCACCTGTAAATACCGGTCCATCCCTGCATACCCTGAGACCTGTGGAATCCATGCAGCAGGACCCGCAGATCCCGACCCCGCATTTCATATATCTCGCAAGCGAGAACTGGGCCCTGTCTTCCGCACCCATATCAGAGAGCACAGAGAGAACACCTTTCATCATCATCTCCGGGCCGCATACGCATATCGTATCGTAATCATCGAGATCAAGCTCCTGCAAGAGTCCGGTGACGAATCCATGATGACCAAAAGAGCCGTCATCGGTGGAGATTCTTACATCCCTGCAACTGCCAAGACGCTCCCTGAAAGGTATCTCCGATTCTGTCTGCGCCCCAAGGAGAAATGTTTCGGCTTTCCCCTGAAGTGCGATTGTCCTGAGAGGTGCGGCACCGACCCCTCCGGCAACTGCCAGGACTTTCCCTTCAACCGAAAATCCGTTGCCAAGAGGGCCTTTGATTCCCAGCTTCCGGCCTTCTTCATATGAAAAGAGCGCCTCAGTCGCCTCTCCTACTTTCTGGACGGTGATAGAATTCTCTGAAGAGAAGCCCATAGGGACTTCGTCAACTCCCGGCACCCAGACCATACAGAACTGCCCCGGCCGGATTATAAATCTCCTGTCGAATTCCAGGGTTTTGATATTGGGCGTCTCCTCGAATACACCGGTCACGGTCACGGGCACCGACCTCATATCACTCATGGGCACACCCCACAATATCTTCGGCAGGAATGCCATCTTCAGAGTACAGCTCCTCCGAAATTCTCCTGAATATATCTGCTCCGTTCAAAACTGCACTTCCTATCTCGACTGCCGCTGCTCCGGCCATCATCATCTCAACTACATTATCAGCCGACGATACCCCTCCACAACCTATGACGGGGATGCTGCATGCCTCATAGAGGTCCCATACACACTTTACCGCAATAGGAAATACTGCATCACCTGAAAGCCCGCCTGAGCCGTTGCCAAGGACAGGTTTCCCCAGTTCGGTTGAGATTCTCATGGCACGCACAGTGTTTATAGCGACAAGGGCCGAGGCCCCGCCTCTTTCGGCAGCAAGCCCGCATTCGGCAATGTTGGTCACATTGGGAGTGAGTTTGACCCAGACAGGTTTTCCAAGCCCTGATACAGCCTTCGTGCATTCCTGAACCATTCCGGGATCCGACCCTATCTGCGCCCCGTAACCCTCTGCATGAGGGCACGAGACATTAAGTTCGAACCCTGCCGCACTGTCTGTAAACCATGAGGCAACCTCAGCGAACTCTTTGGGGTTTGCACCGAATATACTGGCAATCACGGGTTTCTCCTTCAGCAGTTCAATTTCACCGGTAAACTCACGTGAAGGGTTGGGAAGCCCCATTGCATTAAGAACAGCCCCATCAAGTACCTGAACGCAGGGGCCCCTGTGCCCTTCCTTGGGATACGGCCCTATGGACTTCGTGACCACGCCTCCGGCACCGCTCGCAAGCACCCTATTCAGAGATGCACCCGTAGTTCCGAGAACACCTGCCGCCAGAATAAGATGGTTCTTAAGATCGACCCCGCCCACATGGATGGAATCCTTCAAATTTAACGTTATCATCGGGAATTAAAATAGAATTGTAGCTATTATTATTTTAGCATAATCCAAACCATCTATGAATGACAGTCCTCTCCATACTGGGTGCAGGCCGGATCGGTGGTGAAGTCGCATTTTTATCCGCGGCCACCGGAGTTGCCGATGAAATAAATCTGTATGATCTCGACAATTCACTCCTGGAAGCACAGAGACTCGACCTCCTCCATACCGGGCTGAATACAATTATTGATACTGACCCTGGTAACATAAAGAATTCAGATATTATCCTTTTTGCCGCAGGTATGCCCAGAAATCCCCAGATAAAAACAAGAGCCGACCTCCTTGATGTAAATATCAAGGTCGCCTCCGAATGCCTGAATTACATCAGAGGTTTTGAGGGGATTTTTATAACTGTTACAAATCCCATGGATGCCCTGAATTACTATTTCTGTACAAAAGGCGGCATTGAAAAATCCAGGTGTATCGGTTTTGGAGGACAGCTGGATACCAGGAGATATGAATTGTTTCTCAAAGAAAAGGGGATTTCTCCCGGCAAAAAAGCACAGGTTCTCGGGGAACACGGGGAGTTCCAGGTACCGGTGTTCTCGGGTTTTGAAACGGATGTTTCCGGCGATTTGCGCGAGGAGATACTCATGATGATGCGAAATGCAAGCATGCCCGTCATCAGGGGGAAAGGAGGAACCGTCTTCGGGCCGGTGATGAACATGATCGAGTTAATCAGGGCCGTTGCAGATGATTCACGCGATACAATCCCATGCTCCTGTGTACCGGACGGGGAATACGGGATCTCTTCATGCTCGATAGGTGTCCCGGCTGTCATCGGGCGTGAAGGCATTCACAGGATAGAAGAGATCGAACTTGACGAATGGGAAAGAGATAAGATGGACGAAGCGGCAGAACACCTGAAGGCACTTTGCAGGAGATTCTGATATGGAGCAGAGGCAGGGCATATCAATTGCTGTCAACCAGGTTGAATATTCAAATACTGCAGAAGGTTCCATCATCCACATCCTCGGGCGCGATGAATCGGGAGAGGCGCATGAGATACGGGTTAAAGGATTCAGGCCGTACTTCTACGCCCCGGCAGAACAGGCGGAACAGATCCCCGCTCCCGAATCCGCAGAGGTTGATCTCACAAATGAATATACCTCAATAAGAGGTGAAAAACTTCGCAGGATCTACACGCGGACTCCGGGGGACGTCAGGGAAGCCAGAGAGAGATACAAGCATTTTGAAGCGGATATTCTCTTTACCACGCGTTTTATGATCGACTGGGGGATTACGGGTGCCGTGACGGCGCCTTCAGAAGAGGCAGACTACACCGAGATCAGCCCCTCCGACCTGAATGTTTCTCCACGCATATGCATGATGGATATCGAATGCGAGGATATCAACGGTTTTCCCGATCCCAACCGGGACCGTATAAACTGTATTACATGCTGGGATTCCTATGACGATCATTATACGACATTCTTCTGGAAAAACAAGGACTCCCCGTTTAAGGACAGCATCAGGCCATCCCGGGAGAATCATTCGATAGAGGAGTTCGAAACTGAAAAAGCCCTCCTCTCTGCCCTGGTATCTTACATCAGTGAAAAGGACCCCGATATAATGTCGGGATGGAATTTCGTAGATTTCGATATTCCGTACATTCTTAAGAGAATGGAGAACCTGAATATCCCGGTAGACTCGCTCTCGAGACTCCCGGGGGCTTCATCAAGGGTTCCTGTCAGGGGAAGAGCGGTATTTGACCTGCTCACGGCGTATAAAAAGATGCAGGGGGCAAGAAAAGAATCTTACAGGCTGGATGCCATCGCCGAAGATGAGCTTGGCGAGGGGAAGGTAAGATACACCGGAACGATCTCCGGGTTGTGGATCGACGACCCGCAGACTCTTGTAGACTATAACCTGAAAGATGTCGAACTCTGCGTCGGGATCAACAGAAAGAACGACATAATCGAGTTCTACCAGGAGATTGCCAGGTACGTGGGATGCCCGCTTGACAATACTATCAATTCGTCGAATATTATCGACATCTTTGTGCTCAGAAAGGCTCACGGCAGATATGTCCTCCCGTCAAAAGGTTTTGCGAACGCAGAGGAGTTCGAGGGAGCGACAGTATTCAGCCCGTCTCTCGGTGTAAAAGAGAACGTCATCGTCCTTGACCTGAAATCACTGTATCCTATGTGCATGATGACTATCAACGCATCACCCGAGACGAAAGACACGGAAGGCGAACTGCATGCACCAAACGGGATCAGGTTCAGAAAAGAGCCTGACGGACTTACAAGGAGCATAATCAGCGACCTTCTTGCTGAAAGGGATGAGAAAAAGGCACTTAGAAACAGTTTTGAATACGGTTCTCCTGAATACAGGCTATATGATGTCCAGCAGAATGTGCTGAAGGTTATCATGAACACATACTACGGGGTCAGCGGCTATGCGAGATTCAGGCTATATGACCGGGAGATCGGATCTGCGGTAACATCCGTCGGCCGGGCTATCATCGAGCATACGAGAAACGTTATCGAAGGCATGGGATTCGCGGTCCTGTACGGGGATACCGACAGCTGCATGATCCAGCTTCCACCACTCGACAAGAAAGAGACGATAACCACTGCACGCGAGATCGAAGAAAAGCTGAATGAAAGTTATTCCTCTTTCGCAAAAGATGTGCTCGGGGCGGAAAAACATTACTTCTCGATAAAATTTGAAAAGATCTACAAGCGGTTCTTCCAGGCCGGGCGCAAGAAGAGATATGCCGGACATCTTGTCTGGAAAGAGGGAAAGGACGTCGACCAGATCGATATCGTCGGCTTCGAAATGAAGAGAAGCGATTCACCCCATATGACAAAGGAGGTCCAGCTTCACGTAATGGAACTTATCCTCAAAGGGTCAGATATTCCCGAACTCAAGGCATATCTCAAGGAAATCATAACGGGTTACAGGAAAGGCACATATCCCCTTGATGACATTGGCATACCCGGGGGAATCGGGAAGGCACTTGATGCCTATGAAAACCAGGATGCACATATTCGCGGTGCGGTCTATTCAAATAAATACCTTGGAACGGATTTCAAGAAAGGAAGCAAACCGAAACGGGTCTATATCAAAAATGTCACTTCAAAGTACCCGAAAACCGACGTGATCTGTTTCGAGTATGCAGACCAGGTGCCGCCCGAGTTTATCGTAGACAATGAGACAATGCTTGAGAAGAGTATAAAACAACCTATTTCAAGAATAATCGAGGCAATTGGTCTGAAATGGGATGATGTCGACCCTTCAAGAACGACGCTCTTCGATTTTGGAATGTAGAAAAAAACAATAATCGCATGGATATACAATGAAATTAACCGGCTGGATAGAATGCAGTGGAAGAGTCCTCAGCAATGACGAGATACTAGGGGCTGTTGAGGACGATATATCCTCCTTATGCAGGTGCGGCGGAGAGTTCCTTTTAGAATGGAAGGACTGCTGCGCAAGAGACCACCTGGGAATTATACCAGGAGGCTGCCCGGCGGGAAAGATAACCTGCAGCGGAGAAGAGGTCTGCAGCATATGCCCTGAAACAGGCGAACTCACACTTGAAGAGGCAATCATTGAATCTATTAGTCTCAGGAGCGGCGAGGGAGTGGTGGCATTCTCCGGCGGAGTCGACTCGGCCCTGATCGCCTCGGTCTCAGGGAGGCCATCTGTAACCGTTGGAATCAGCGGGTGTCATGACATTCTTCACTCAGAAGCGGTTGCAGATATGGCCGGACTGGAATCACACACAATCTATGAGATTGATCCCAGCGAGATTGAACCTGCATTGAGAACTGTTCTTGCGATCATTCCAAATAAGACGCCTCTCGACGCATCGATTGCAACAACGCTCTTCTTCGTTGCACGATGGGCATCTGAAAACGGCCACACGAGAATTCTTGGCGGCCAGGGTGCAGACGAACTCTTCGGCGGTTATGCCCGCTATCTTGAGCAGGGAGACCCGGCAGAAAAGCTGAAAGCGGACTTTGAAGGGCTCCCCGCCCAGTCTCTCCGCGATCAGTCTGTAACCTCACTACATGGGGGATATCTCTCATGCCCCTATCTCGACATGAGGGTCGTGCGCGCTTCCCTGAGACTCCCCCCCGGTGAAATGGTCCAAAACGGCATCAGAAAATACCCGTTAAGGAGGGTCGCCGCATGTCATATACCGGAAGAAGCAGCCTTTTACAGCAAGAAAGCGATGCAGTACGGGAGCGGGGTGTGGAAAGAAATCCAGAGACTCGCACGTAAAAACGGTTATAAAAATTCGGTGCAACGGTACATAGATCAATTGATTCAATCAAATTAATGCCCGAGGGTTTATTGATGGTCACAAAGGAAGAAGTAGAAAATATTGGCAAACTGGCTGACATTACAATTGAAAAAGAAAAACTGAGCGGATTTACCGGTCAGTTCAATAACATACTTGAATATTTTGACATGCTTGACAGGGTCGATATGGACGAGACGGAAGAACCCGACCTCTATAATGTTCTGAGGGAGGATGAAGTTACACCTTCATTTACCCAGGAAGAGGCGCTGGAAAATGCCGGTGAAACCGAAGAAGGCTTCATAATGGCACCGAAGGTGATGTGATGGCGGAAATGTTTGAAGTATCCTGCGAAGACAGGAATAATGCATTCTTAACCCTCCTGAAATCATCAGAATATGAAAAAGGCGGAATACTCTCCGGAATCCCGGTCGCCATCAAGGACAATATATCCACAAAGGGAATAGAGACCACCTGTGGTTCAAAGATACTGAAAGGATATATCCCTCCATATGACGCGCACGCGGTCTCGATGCTGAAAAAAGAGGGGGCCGTGATTGTCGGCAAGACGAACATGGACGAATTCGGAATGGGAACCACCACCGAGAATTCGGCATTCGGGCCAACGACAAACCCGTGCGACCCGTCAAGGGTCCCGGGAGGATCTTCAGGGGGAAGCGCAGCCGCAGTTGCCTCGGGAATGGTGCCGATGGCACTCGGAAGCGACACAGGCGGGTCAATCAGGTGCCCTGCTTCATTCTGCGGGATCGTCGGTCTCAAACCCACATATGGAAGAGTTTCGCGTTACGGGCTGATTGCATATTCCAACTCCCTTGAGCAGATCGGTCCTATGGCAAAGAACGTGGAAGGTGTATCAACCCTTATGAAGATCATCTCCACTCCCGACGACTACGACTCGACCGCATATAGTAATCCTTATTCTCACGACCCGTCACCGGACAATATCCATGGAAAAAGGATAGGAATTCCTTCTGAATACTTCGGAGAGGGTGTCGAGGGTAAAGTCGCGGAAAAGGTAAGGGATGCGATTGGTGTTCTCGAAGGGCTCGGGGCAAAGGTCGTCGAATGCAGTATCCCCAGCATGAACTACGCACTTGCCGCATACTATGTAACATGCACAAGCGAAGCTTCGTCAAACCTTGCCCGGTTCGACGGCATCAGGTTCGGACCGGAAGTTGAGAAAAAGCGCAGCTGGCATGACGAGTTCAGGGACTTCAGGGGCAAAAACTTCGGAGAGGAAGTCATAAGGAGGATCATGCTGGGAACCTTCGCCCTTTCTGCAGGATATTACGGCAAGTACTATGCGAAAGCCCAGATTGCAAAGCAGAATGTGAGAAAGGACTTCCTCAGGGTCTTTAAGGACGTCGACATTATCGCGGGTCCCACGATGCCAAATATTGCATACAAACTCGGTGAAAAGAGCGACCCGCTTGAGATGTACTTAAGCGACATCCTGACGGTCCCTGCAAACCTTGCAGGAGTACCTGCAATATCAGTGCCATGCGGCAACATTGAAAAGATGCCGGTAGGGCTCCAGATCATCGGAAAGCACTTCGAGGATGAGACGGTTATCGATGCCGCGGCGGCATACGAACAGGAGGCGGCATAAATGAGCGGCGAGAACGCAAAGGTGGATGTAAACAAACTCAAAGTCATAATCGGACTCGAGATTCACTGCCAGCTCAATACAAAGACCAAACTCTTCTGTGGGTGTTCCACCGACTACAGGGACAGCGAGCCCAACACACACGTATGCCCAATATGCCTGGGGCTCCCCGGCGCACTGCCCAAACTTAACAGGCAGGCCGTAATATACGCCCTTAAGGTTGCAAAGGCACTCAATCTCGAGATCCCCGAATATTCGGAATTCTCAAGAAAGAACTATTTCTACCCGGACCTTCCCAAAGGTTACCAGATCAGCCAGTACGACAAGCCGGTCGCGATTAAAGGCCGTCTTTCCGTGGATGATGATGAAGGGCATGAAAAAGAGATCCGCATCACGAGAATTCATCTCGAAGAGGATCCCGGAAGACTTGTCCACAAAACCGGAAGGGACCGGGCGGGATATTCCCTCGTCGACTACAACAGGTCGTCGATTCCCCTTATCGAAATCGTCACCGAACCCGACCTCTCATCCCCTAAAGAAGCACGCCGCTTCCTGAACAAACTTCGGACCACCCTTGAATATCTTGAGGTCTTCGACGGCGAAAAAGAGGGATCGATCAGGGTGGATGCAAACATCTCACTCGAAGGACACAACAGGGTGGAATGCAAGAACATCTCCTCATACAAGGGTGTCGAAAAGGCTCTTACATTCGAGATCACCAGACAGAGAAACATGATCCGCAGGGGCCAGGAGATTCTCATGGAGACAAGGCACTTCATGGAGGCACGTGGTATCACCCAGGGTTCAAGATCAAAAGAAGAGGAGAACGACTACCGCTACTTCCCCGAACCCGACCTCAGGCCCCTGAAAGTCAGCGAATGGGCGAAGGATATCGAACTTCCGGAACTGCCCGACGCACGCCGCGAACGTTTCATGAAGACTTACGGTATCTCGCTCAACCATTCAAAGACCCTTACAGGAGATCTCAAAGTCGCAGAATTTTACGAACAGATCGCCTCGTGCGAACCTGTTCTGACAGCAACCCTCGTCGCGGATACACTTCTCGGGGAACTCTATTACAGGGATATGAAGATCACCGATGTGCCCGCTGACTACTTTGAGGATCTCGTCGTATTACTCAAAGACAAAGAGATCACCGACAGGGTCGCGGTGGACGTCCTTCGCATGATGCTCGACGACATAAAGGAAGGAAAAGAGCCTGAGATGCCATCTGACATGGTCCAGCGTCTCGGCTTATCGAAGGGAAGCGACGATGAATTCGAGGAGATCATCACGAAGGTCATAGAAGCCAACCCACAGGCAGTTGACGACTTCAAATCCGGAAATGCAAATGCGGTCAACTTCCTCGTGGGGCAGGTCATGAAGGAGACCCGAGGAAGAGCGGACCCCAAGGTTATTGCACCACAAATTGTGAAAAATATCAAGAACACGGAGTAAACCAAATATGCACCTTATCATTGCGGAAAAGAATATAGCGGCACAGAGAATTGCAGGAATATTAGCCGAAAACAAAAAACCGTCCGTAAAGCGCGAAGAAGGTGTAAACACATACTCTTTTGATGACAAAATTGCAATTGGTCTCAGAGGCCATGTAGTCGAGATCGACTTCGAACCGGGCTACAGCAACTGGAGAAGCGAAATCAATACACCAAAAACCCTGATCGATGCCGGAACGATTAAAAAACCGACAGAAAAGCGGATTGTAAAACTTATAAAAAGGCTGTCAAAAAAAGCCGACCTTGTAACAATTGCCACCGATTTTGACAGGGAAGGAGAGCTTATCGGAAAAGAGGCCTACGAGATCGTCCGCGAGGCAAACAAATCGGTCCAGATAAAAAGAGCCCGGTTTAGTGCTATTACAAAACAGGAGATCACAAATGCCTTTTCAAATCCCGCCGAACTCGACTTCAATCTTGCAGAAGCCGGAGAAGCCAGGCAGGTAGTCGATCTCATCTGGGGTGCATCCCTGACACGTTTCATCAGCCTTGCAGCAAAAAGGGGCGGGAACAATATCCTGAGCGTCGGCCGTGTCCAGAGCCCGACTCTTGCGATGATCGTCGACCGTGAAAAGGAGATCGAGGCATTCGTTCCGGAACCCTACTGGCTTCTCGGCCTGGATTCAGAGAAAGAAGGCGAACGTTTCGAAGCGAAACATACAGCGGGTAAATTCTGGGAAAAGGATGCGGCCGATAGTTCTCTGAAAAATACAACAGAGCCCCTTACGGTTACAGATATCAAAGAAGGGACCAGAGCGGACCGTGCCCCCACTCCCTTCGATACCACTGCATATATCGTGGCCGCTTCAAGGCTTGGTCTTTCAGCCTCAAATGCAATGAGAATAGCCGAAGAGTTATACATGAATGGTTATATCTCCTATCCGAGAACCGACAATACGATCTACCCGTCATCGCTCGATATTAAGGGTATTTTGACAGAACTGAAGAAATCCCCCTTTAAATCAGAGGTTGAGTGGGTATCTTCAAATATCCGCCCAAGCCCCACTCAAGGGAAAAAGTCAAGTACCGACCACCCCCCGATACATCCCACAGGCGCCGCACACAAAAGCGATATGGACGAAACTGCATGGAAGGTCTATGAACTCGTCGTAAGGCGCTTCCTTGCAACACTCTCCCCCGACGCAAGGTGGAAGACCCTCAAGTACACCTTCGACGCAGGAGGCGAACCCTATACCTCAACAGGGCAGAGGCTCGAGTATGAAGGCTACCGTAGAGTCTATACGTACAGCCAGGCCAGGGAACAGGCACTCCCCGTATTATCCGTCGATGAAAAACTCCCGATTTTGGATAAGAAACTGGAGGAGAAAGAGACTCTACCCCCACCACGGTATTCACAGAGCAAACTTATCCAGGTCATGGAAGAGTTTGGACTCGGAACCAAATCGACAAGGCATGATGTAATCGGAAAACTCTTCTCCCGCCGTTATGCTGAGGGAAATCCGCTAAAACCAACACTTGTCGGCCGGGCGGTAACAGAATCCCTCGAAGACCATGTCGAACTCATCACCAAACCCGATATGACAAGAACTCTCGAAGAGCACATGGAATATATCAAGATGAGCAAACTCAGCAAGGATTCCGTTGTACAGGAATCACGCGATATGCTTCACCAGATATTCGAAGCTCTTGAAGCCAATGAGGAGGATATAGGGGCTGAAATCATGGAGAAAACCGTAGAGGAGAGGATTATCGGCAAATGTCCCGTCTGCGGTGAGAACCTGATGATCCGTACTACTCGCGGGATGGCTCAGTTCATCGGCTGTTCTGGATATCCGGACTGTAATTTTAATATCGGCCTCCCTTCCGGACAGTGGGGCAGGGCAATCAGGGAGAATAAGATTTGCGAGGAGCATGGTATGCATCATGTAAGACTCGTCAGGAAGGGCTCACCTCCCTGGGATATCGGATGCCCGCTCTGCAATCATATCAGTTCGAATCTTGAAACCCTGAATATGATTCCTTCGATATCCAAAGACCTGATATCAAAACTCCACTCACAGCATATATACACAGTATATGAAATCGCCAACGGTAAACCGGATAGATTGTCTGAAATCCTCGGAATCTCAAAGTGCGATACCGAAAAGCTGGTTTCGGAAGCAAATGACGTGCTGGACCGCCTCAGGAAAAGATCGGAACTAAAGAGATTCGTGCGGAAAATCATACCCCCAAAGAGGGGACGGAGCCATGCAAAGGTTCTCAATTCCTTCTTTGATGCAGGAATTGAGGATATAGGAACACTGGCCCATTCGGATAAGAAAAAGCTTGAAAAGATGAAGCTCTCCGGTGATGAGGCAGAATCCCTGGTGCATGAGGCAAAACTGGTATACAACAGGGAGCTCCTGAAAGGCTACGGAGTCCCGGCGGTAAGTCTCAAAAAATACTTTGAGGCCGGAATTATAACACCGGAAGACTTCTGCTATCTTCATACAGCATTCCTTAGTTCAAAAACAGGCCTGAATATTGATACGGTCTATAAACACGCAGTAAAAGTATGTGAAGCGACAGGAGTAAAGCTCCCGGAAAAAGTTTCTAAAAAGGAGCTTGAATCCGGCAGAAAAGAACTCCTCGATATCGATGGCCTTGGCGAGGCAATACTTGAAAAACTCTACATGGCCGGCATCATCGATATGAAAAGACTATGTGATGCAGATCCCGAGGAGCTTTCGAAACTTACAGGCATTTCCAAAGAAAAGATAACTTATTTTCAGGAAGAATGCAAATAATTTAGTGATTCTATGAATAACGACTGGCGTGAATGGAGACATATAACAAAACTTGACCCGGATAAATCAATCAGACCCGGAGAGGTGGAGGATATTGCGACAAGCGGCACCGACGCCCTTATGCTTTCAGGAACACTGAACGTTACAAAAGATAACCTGATCGAGCTCCGTGAGCAGGTAAAAGAGTACGGACTTCCGCTTGTTGTTGAACCGGCAGATCCTTCCGGGGTCATCTTCGAGGACATATCCGGCCTGTTCGTTCCGAGCGTCCTGAACACCCCCGAACCCGTATGGATTGTCGGGAAACACGAATACTGGGTAAAAAACACGAAAAACATCCCGTGGGATCTTGTCGTCCCCGAGGCATATATCGTTTTGAATCCCAACTCGTCTGTAGGCAGGGTAACAAGAGCTGTCTGCAACATCCCTGCAGAAGATGTCGCCGCCTACGCCACGGTCGCTGACAAGTACTTCAAATTCCCGATTGTGTACATCGAATATTCAGGAACATACGGGGATCCCAAAATAGTAAAGGCTGCATCCGGTGCTGTCGAAGACGCCCTTCTCTATTACGGAGGCGGCATAAATTCAAAGGAAAAGGCCTCCGAGATGGCAAAATACGCTGACACTATTATTGTCGGAAATGCCGTATATGATGACGGTGCGGCTGCATTAAAAGAAACCGTACGTGCCGTAAAATAATGCCCGAAATCGAGATCGTCCTTTGCGAACCTCTATACGAGGGGAATATAGGCTTTGCAGCAAGGGTAATGAAGAATTTCGGGTTTTACAATCTGACTCTTATCAATCCACCGGAGATCGGTGACGAGGCAGTTGCCCGGGCCTCCCATGCAAAAGACGTTCTTGAAAATGCAAGACGCATATCTTCACTCGATGAAGTAATTAAAAATACAAATATCCTCATTGCAACTACAGGAGGACTTTCAAAGACCGTTACGCACGCAATGAGAATGCCCTACTATGCACCTTCCGAACTAAAGGATATGATAAAGGATGTAGACGGAAGGGTTTCGATAATATTCGGGAGGGAGAACTGGGGTCTGTCGAACGAGGAGATAAAAAAGTGCGATGTCATATGCACTATCCCGTCTTCTCCGGAATACCCGATTGTAAACATCTCCCACGCTGTAGGAATCATCGCCTATGAACTCGCCGGCATTCCCCGTGGAACTTACCCCATGGCATCCCGCCAGGAGATGGATTCCCTCTACGACCATCTCGACCGTTTTTTTGACACAATAAACCACCCGGATTACAAGCGTGAGAATACCCTCACCATGATGAGAAGAATATTCGGCAGGACTAATATGACGATTCGCGAGGTCTCTACCCTGCACGGGATCCTGAGAAGAACCGAACAGCTCATCCTCGGGGACGAATTCGAGAAGGATAAGTGAAAAAATCAGTACATTAAAATAAAATCAACTGAAATTTCCCAATAAATATTTCATTTAAATCTCTATCCAAAAAGAATCCTTTTTTCGAAAGGGCGGTAACCCGGCCTTACATCAGGAAGAAATAGTTCCAGAGCAGTAGGGGATGTTCACCCATCCCCTACTGCGACTTATCGCGATCAGGGGGAGAGTCATAGGGAGGGGGAAGATTTCCCCCTCCCTCCTATTCAAAATACTTTTACCACCACAACCCCGGATACTTCTATAATCATAAAGAAACAACATTATTCCAGATGATTCTCGTTGACTGGCAGTTACAGGACAGGATAAAAAGAGGTTTTATCAAGATAGAACCCTTCAATGAGGCGTTTATACAGCCCAATTCAGTGGACATCAGGCTGGGGGACCACTTTGTATGGTATGATGAAAGTGATGAAATCATCGACCCCTACAACAAAGAGAGTATAGAATCCCATTTTCAGGAAAAACGGGCGGAATACATAGACATCCCGCCGGGAATGTTTCTCCTCGCCGAGACTCTTGAAAAGGTCACCCTCCCGGACGATGTCGTGGCTACTATCGAAGGCAAGAGCAGCATCGCAAGACTCGGAATTACTCTTCACCAGACCGGGGGCTGGATAGACGCAGGATTCTCCGGGACAATCACACTTGAGATCTGCAACGCAAACCAGCGCCCGGTCAGGCTTCACGCAGGAATGTCGATAGGGCAGCTCGTTTTCTATACAACCGAAAAGGCTGAAAAGCCCTACGGTTCGAAAGGTGACGCCAAGTACCTGAACCAGAAAAATGCGACCCTTTCAAGATATCACGAGAACAGGCGCTGAACGATTTTTCGATAGCATAAAGACCAGAAAAAACCAATTTTTATGAACTGGAGATAAAAATGCGACTTCTGTTGATTCATTCAGACAATATTGAATATAAAGCCCAGAAAAAAACCCCCGTTGCAGAGGAGGACATTGTTAAAGAAGACGGAATGCAGGAAGCTCTTACCGCTTTCTGTGCAGTAGAAAAGATAGACGAAGAAGACATTTCCGGAGTTTCATTAAAAACAGCGGATAACATTCTTGAAACCGCGAAACAGCTTGGTGTATCCAACATTATGATCTATCCCTACGCGCACCTGTCATCCGATCTTTCATCACCCGCCAGCGCTGTACAGGCCCTGAAGGAAATAGAGGAGGAATGCCGCAGAAACGGAGAATTTACAGTAAAAAGGGCACCATTTGGATGGTATAAAGCCTTTACAATATCATGCAAGGGTCACCCGCTCTCAGAGCTTTCGCGTACAATCCTCCCGGGAGAGGAAGGAAAGACAGAGAAGAAAACGGTCGAACACAATTTCTTCGTGCTCACCCCGGAAGGGGAGAAGAAGGACTACAAAGATTATGCAGATGATTCCCCTCTTGGTAAACTAATCAAAAAGGAAACAGGAATCAGTACAGAGTCCGGAAAAGAACCCCTGCACGTCGAACTTATGCGCGCGAAAGAACTCGTGGACTATGAACCGCTCTCTGATGTAGGTCAGCACAGGTGGATGCCGAAGGGAAAGATCATAAGGGATCTTCTCTCGGACTATGTGCTTGGTCTGGTGCTCAACTATGGCGGGATGCCGGTAGAAACTCCGGTGATGTACGACCTGGGTGATAAGGCAATCAACGAACATGCCGGTAAATTCGGAGAGAGGCAGTACAGGTTTAAATCGGGCAACAGGAATATGATGCTCAGGTTTGCAGCATGCTTCGGTATGTTCTCGATAATGCACGACATGCATATCTCCCCAAATACCCTCCCCATGAAGATGTATGAGCTCTCCACATATTCCTTCAGACATGAGCAGAAGGGAGAATGTATCGGCTTAAAGAGGCTCCGTGCCTTTACAATGCCCGACATGCATTCACTCTGCCTTGACATGAACCAGACCCTCGAGTGCTTTGAAGAGCAGATGATGATGGGATGGCAAACCGGAAAAGACCTTGAGTACCCGCTTGCAGCCGTATTCAGGTGCACCGAGGACTTCTACTCAGAAAACGAGGACTGGATTAAAAGGATCGTCAGGATGTCCGGGGTGCCGGTGCTTATTGAGACCCTTTCTGACAGGGTCCATTACTGGATAGCAAAGGTTGATCTCGCAGCAATCGACGGACAGGGAAGGCCAATCGAGAACCCGACAGTCCAGATAGATGTGGAAAGCTCCGAGAGATTCGATATCAAATATCACTCGATAACAAATGAGGAGATAAGGCCTCCCATCATCCACTGCTCCCCTACAGGCAGTATCGAACGTGTAATCTGTGCACTGCTTGAGAACACTGCATCACAGGACGTCCCGATGCTTCCTGTATGGCTTTCACCCACCCAGGTTCGGATACTTCCTGTCTCATCCAAACATATCGAATATGCCGGCGAGGTCTGTGAAAAACTGAACGGTGCAGGTGTAAGGTGTGACTTCGATGACCGCGAGGAGAGTGTCGGCAAGAAGATCAGGGAGGCGGGAATGGACTGGGTGCCTTATGTCGTGGTAGTAGGAGATTCCGAGATGGATTCCGGAAGACTGACTGTTACTATAAGGAACATGTCGAAACCGAAACAGCCCTACAAGGAAGAGATGACACCTGAAGAACTGATATCAAGAGTGAAGGAAGATATCGGGGATCGGCCCTTCAGGCCGATATATACATCGAAAAAGCTTTCACGTAAACCAAGATTTATCTGATTTTACCCAAACGTTTTTTTAACATTTTTTCATTTTTTCCCGCAGATAAGACGAATGACTTAAATTCTTACAGATTGATTCTAAATTGTATATTGGAGGTAATAATAATGGAACATAATATTATCGAAGGTGCCTTCTCCTATACCAAGGAAGGCCTTTTGGGAGACTTTACAAAATGGGTCCTGCTCGTTGTTCTTGCAGTCGTTCAGGGAATTACATTCTGTATTGTGCCCCTGTTAAACGGGTACTTTGTAAGGGTATTTTCAGGTGCAGATCCTCTCCCTGAGATCAATGAATGGGGAAAACTGTTCATAGACGGATGGAAATACAACATCATCGTACTGCTCTATATGATCCCAGTTATCGTCATAGCAGTTGTCTTCGGGCTTTTTGCAATTCTCCCCGGAATTATGGCGCTTGCAACCGACGGAAGCAAGGCAGGAATGCTGGGTATAACCGGTATTATCTCAGGCCTTCTGATTACCTTTGTAGTCCTTGTGATAATCTCGCTTTTCCTGATAATGGGGCTTGTCAGATTCGGAAAAACGAATAAGATCGGAGAAGCCTTCAATTTCGGAGCACTGAACCAGCAGGTTTCAAACGGTGTCGGATGGCTTGGATACATAGGATATATCATCCTTCTCTGGATATTTGCATTGATCTTCATGGCAATTCTGGTTGCAATCAACTTCATGCCGTTTATCGGGCTGATCATCTCAATCTTCCTTCTTCCGGCATGGTATGTATTTACCGCAAAATACATGACAAATATCTATGATACAGGCGAATCAGCCTGATTTTCTTCTTTTTCACAAAATACCATGACCAGATACGGCAACCTTTCAATTATCGTTCTGGTGGCATTGATAGTATCTATAACAGCCATAGAACCGGTTTCCGGACTGGATAACCAGGAAGAAGATTTTGTGGAGCGCTTTTTCAGGCTGCTTGAGGAATCGAACAGTTCAGTAACCGTATTTTACAGTACCGGTTGTAGTGCCTGTGAGGTAACACTTCCCAAAATCGCCGAACTTTCAAAGGATTATCCGGACGTTCAGGTCAATTTAATAAATATCTTCCAATCCAATGAAAACAGGACCATTCTGCTGGGTTTCGGTGACAAATACGGATTTGAATACCCGGCAGTACCTCTGCTATGTACAGGGAATATAACTGTTCTTGAAGGCGGAAATGAGATCGAACAATATATAGAAACAATCTTTGAAGCCCAGAGTTCAGGTCTAATGCCCGACTATGAATTTGAATCAGAACTCAAAACAAAACACAATCCTGAATCCAATGAACAAAAAGGTTCAGTTTTAGAAATAACAACAGAAAAAACCAAAAAAATTTCCTGGATAATGGTGATATTCGCCGGACTCGCCGACGGCATCAACCCGTGTGCATTATCGGTACTTGCCCTTTTACTGGTTGCACTTTCCCGTCTTAAATCACGCAGCAGGATTATTCTTGACGGTCTGGCTTACACCTTTGCAGTATTTCTTTTCTATATTATTGCAGGGCTTGGAATTTTAACCATTATTCAGGCTGCCGGAATCTCTTACCTGTTCTCAATTTTTGCAGGATTTGTTGCACTGGCAGCAGGAGTTATTACTCTTATCGATGGTTTGTCAGGAAGAAGCTTCATCTCTCCTGGAATTTCAGAATCAGGCAAACCGGCGATAAAGAAAATAATGGAAAAGGCTTCACTGCCGGCCTCATTCGCCCTTGGAATAATGGTGGGACTTTTTGAACTTCCATGTACAGGAGGGATTTATATTGCAATCCTCGGTCTTCTTTCCTCGGAAATGACGTTCTACGAAGGACTGCCTTATCTCCTGCTGTACAACCTGATGTTTGTAGTACCTCTGGTTGTAATGATATTTGCAGTGGCTTACGGGCTTCCACCGGAAAAGGTGGATACATGGCGGGATTCGAATAAAAAATTGTTGAGAACTGGTATTGGTCTTATTCTTATAATAATGGGAATCTATATCCTGACAGGATACCTTGCATAAAAAACGGAGACCCCGGATTAAAAAATTATACCTGGGATTTAATCTTCAGCGTGCCTTGATTCATAGATGCATTCCTGAACATCCTTCCCCAGAAGTCCTATAGCATCCGAACGGCATCTCTTGCAGTGCCTCATCTGGCGGACATGAGGAGCGCATTTGTCCTGCATTTCCTTCTTTTCTTTAGGTGTCGGTGGAGTGATGTCGCTGAATTTGTACTGAGGGATGACTGGGATCAGGTTGAAGTTGTAAACGCCTATCTCACCTACCTTCTTTGCAATATCAACAATATGGTGATCGTTTATTCCCGGAATAAATACCGTGTTTATCTTAACGAATACCTTCTTTGCAACGGCCATCTCAATCCCCTTGAGCTGCTGGGACAGGAGTTTTTCCGCGGCCTCGCGTCCGTGAAGCTTTTTGCCTTCCCACTCGACAAAGGAGACAATCTTCTCTCCTATTGCAGGGTCTATCGCATTCAGGGTAACGGTAATATTGCCCACACCATATTCAATAAGTCGATCCAGGCTCTCGGGAAGAAGAAGACCGTTTGTACTGAGACACTTGATAGGTGTCGGGAACTCTTCTTTCAATAGTCTCAGGGTCTCGAAAGTCTCCTCATTTGCAAGAGGGTCTCCCGGACCGGCGATCCCGATAACCTTAATGTAAGGATATTTATCGAGGACGTATCTGACAAGATCCACAGCCTCATCCGGCTTTAATACCTTGCTGCATACCCCCGGTCTGCTCTCATTAACGCAATCAAAATCCCGAACACAGTAATTGCACTGTATGTTGCATTTGGGTGCAACTGCAAGATGCATTCTTCCGAATTTATGGCATGCCTCTTTGCTGTAGCAGGGATGCTCTTTCACTTTTCTCAACTGTTCAGGATCGTAAGGGATCTCCTTTCCCTCTATCGATACAGTTGGATAGCCATCATCACTCATGAAAAAACCAAAATAGAAGTCTACCTGATTACTAAAAAACGTAATGAAACAACCACACGGGTAGCGCAGGGACAGTATACAAAGGTTCGCCACAATTATTATATCTTAAGTTAATCTGTTTTTCATGTCGGAGCTAAGAATTATTACAGCCATCTGCCTCGTTGCACTGGCATTCGCCTTTACGGCCGGATGCACTGGCGGGGAGACAGAACAGGCAACTGTAACAGCAACTGAAACACAGACTGCCACCCAGGCCACGGTCGCTCAATCAGGATCAACCGGGGAATACTCGACTGAAGACGGTCTCCCCTCTGATATGGAGATTGTTGTCAGTGCCACCGATGTCAGCAGCGACACGGTATTAATTAATTATAACCTCGACCTTTCTTCAATGGGAACAGCAATGGGGCACAACGGCTGGCAGGTCCTTGCAACTGCATATGCATACAACCCGGAAAAAGTCGAACCGGAATTTTCCGTCAATTCATACAATGATATTATCTCAGCCGGAATCCCGTATAAAACAAATAATATCCGCATCTTCCCCGGCAACCAATATCCCGGAAAGACCGAAGTCTCAACAAACCCGACAAGCGGCATGACGATTGACACAGGTGATTACTACATTTACGGGGTCGTTTTGAGAGAAGCCTGACCCAAACCTTTTTTCATATGGCAGATCATTTCTCAATATGAAAAAGAGGATCCTGCTTATCGCTGCTCTGTTAACTGCAGCGATCTTTTTTGCGGGCTGCACATCACCCGGGAGTCCGGACACCGGACAAACGGCAACTGTAACTGTAACCGAAACCCTTACTGCCACGCCTGAACCGACATATTCGGTGACCGAACCCGTCCTCGTTATTGCCGAAGACATCTATTCGACGAAAATCACTATTGAAGCAGAGGAAAAGGGAGGAAATACGCTTACCGTCGCCGTCCGTTACGATTCATCGACACTTCCATCCACCGGAGTCGGGTCACAACTCATGGCAACGATATTTGCATATAATTACGATGATGTGCCCTATGATTTCAATCCGAAAACGAAAGACGACGTCGTCAACGCAGGAGTCCCTTATAAAACCGTTCAGAGTACAGTCTATCCGAACAATAAGGTGACTGCAGGCGCTGACCTCCCGACAGATTCAGTTCAGGGCTCTTTAAACCTGGCAAAACCCTACAATTACGGAGCCATCGTAGATAAAGAAGGAACCAGACAGTGATGCTTTCTACATGAAGGCAGATTCCGGGAAAAAACAATTTTTATTCAGGAGGGCGGAGATAGATGGTTTCGAAAAAGTTATCAGAACTTTCTTCAGGAGAAAAAGGAAAGATTGCCGGTATTTTAGAATATAAAAATGAGTTCGAATGCATGGGACTTTACCCTGATATGAGGATCTGTGTAATGACCAGAAATCCCTCAAAGGGGCCGTGCATCATAAAGACTGAGAAAGGGCAGAGAGAGATCGTCATGAAAAGATACCTTGCAGTCCATATCAATATAGATACAGAATGATCACTCCTACTGCCGGCGGTGGAGAACCATAATCTTCATCTCCGTCATCTCTTCTATTGCATACGCAGGACCTTCTCTTCCCGTCCCTGACATCCTCACACCGCCATAAGGCATCATGTCAACCCGGAATGTCGGGATGTCGTTGACAATGACCCCGCCGGCTTTCACATTATCATAGGCATAGAATGCATCTTCGATACCTGACGTAAATACCCCTGCCTGAAGGCCGTATACGGAATCGTTCACCATACGAATTGCGTCACTGAAATCTTCATATGATGTTATAGTGATCACAGGCGCAAATATTTCAGTAGAGTTCACCTCCAGTCCGGGAGTCGTTTCTTCAAGAATAGTCGGTGAGATGGAGACCCCGTCGAACTTTCCGCCGGATACGATCTTTGTTCCGGCAGAGAGTGCGATCTGAACTTTATTCCATGCCACCTGTGCAGACTCCTTTGAAACCATCGGCCCGACTACGGTATCCGGTTCCAGGGGATCACCGCATTTTAAGGACTCGAATGCAGAACCCAGCTTTTCTTTAAATTGCCGGTATATTGTATCCTGGACAAATACTCTCTGTACAGATATACACACCTGTCCTGCATTTGCACAGGCACCAGTGGCGATCCTTTGTGCGGCATAATCCAGATCTGCATCACCGTGAACAATCGCCGCGGCATTCCCCCCCAGTTCAAGTGAAACCTTCTTCCTTCCTGCGATGCTCCGGAGGTGCCACCCGACATCCGGGCTTCCGGTAAAGCTAAGGAATGCAATTCTTTCATCTCTTACCATTTTCTCTGCAAGAACAGGCGTACACGGCAGAACACTTACAGCTTCGGGAGGGTATCCTGCCTCAATAACGAGTTCGCCGAGCAGAAGGGCTGACAGGGGGGTTTTCGAGGCGGGTTTCAGAATAAACGGGTTCCCTGCGGCCATAGACGGACCGATCTTGTGGCATGCAAGGTTGAGCGGATAGTTGAAAGGTGTGATTGCAAGTACCGGTCCGACGGGAAATCTCCTGGAAAAGCATGTGTGCCCCTTCCCGCCTTCAGTCCTGTCGAGGGGAATTATCTCCCCGGTCTGCCTTACTGCCTCTTCTGCCGAGATTTTTATTGTCTCGACGGCCCGGTCGACTTCTCCTGCGGCAAGACCCCTGACCTTCCCCCCTTCCATGATGAGAATTTCAATAAACTCGTCCTTTCTCTCTTCGATAAGTCCGGCGAGTTTTGTTAATATTTGCATCTTCTCGTAACCGGCAAGGATTGAGGTCACCTTAAACGCCTCCAGCGCACCGGAGACGGCCTCCTCAATATGTGCTTCATTACAGAGGCAGATACGATCGAAAACAGAATCCGTATAAGGGTTTGTTACATCGAGACGGGCGTCACTCTCTTTTTTCTTTCCGCATATGATAAATTCCCGGGCATCCATAATCCATAATCACCGCCATACGATAAAAATCAATCATTCCGGTTTTTGTTTCCCTTCAGGAACGATTCCGCATAACCCAGGACATAGTACATTACTACTATTGCCGATGCAGAGACAAGTATCGTGGATAAAGGATCCCCGAGAAAACCGCTGATCCAGCCTCCCGCGGCAAATCCCACCAGAACGGCTATGAATAGTTTAATAATTTCAATCCTGTCGTCAAAAGCCATTGAATAAATATGAGATATCACGGGATTTATTGATTGGTATAAGATATAAAAAAATAAAAAACAATGGGCCTGTTGAGATTCGAACTCAAGATCTTCGCCGTGTAAAGGCGACGTCATAACCAGCTAGACCACAAGCCCTGTTAAGTTCTGCCCAATAAATTAGGTTTTACGATATATTAAGATGTTGGATTTTTCTCTAAGAGAATATAAAGCTCTATTTTAGTAAAAAAATATGGAATAATTTTTTAATTGATTAACCAGATAGGGCAAGTAGAAGGACCTGAATCCATACATTCAACAGAGGATAAAAATGATTCTGGTAATAATCTCGGCAACAGTTATCCTGGCATTCTTCTTCACCTTTACCAACGGCTTTCAGGATGCCAGTTCTATCGCAGCAACCTTTATTGCATCCAAATCCGCAAGCCCAAGGGAGGGAATCGTCTATGTTGCCTTTTTTGTTTTTATCGGAACCCTGTTCGGAGGGTCAGCCGTGGCGTTTACTATCTCTGAGCTTGTAAAAATAGATTCTGGCGCCACAACAATTCATGTAATGACGATCGGCCTGTTTAGTGCGGCGGCATGGAATCTCCTGACCTGGAAATACGGCCTTCCTTCATCATCAACACATGCACTTATCGGAGGTCTAACAGGAGCAGCACTTGCCGCTGCAGGAACCAGAAGCGTCTGCTGGGGTTTTTCCGACCTCCTCCTCCCCCCACACGAACTGACCGGATTTACAAAGATACTCTTCTTTTTAATAATCTCTGTAATCATCGGATTTATTGGCAGTTATTTTATGCAGAAAATTGTATCTGCAGCACTAAAAAACGCCAAAAGAACGGTAAACAAATCTATTGTCAGGCTGAACTGGGTTGCGGCCGCTTTAATGTCATTTGGCAACGGTGCAAACGATTCACAGAAACAGATGGGAATAATCGCACTGGTTTTGTATAGTGCAGGGATGTCGGCTGCACTGGAGATTCCCCTTTGGGCCAGAATCGGATGTGCCGTGCTGCTGGGATTGGGAACACTCGCTGGCGGATGGAGAATAATGAATACTCTTGGAAACAGGATATTTAAAATTCAGCCGGTCCATTCACTCGATTCCCAGTTCTCATCAGGGTTTTCAATAGGAATTTCCACACTTTTCGGGGCTCCAATCTCCTCCAATCATATCATATCGACATCGATAATAGGAGTAGGTGCAGCGGAAAACCCGAAAAAAGTCAACTGGTCGACCGGAAGGAATATTGTAATTGCGATGATCATGACTATTCCTGTAACAATCATTATTTCAGGAATAATCTACCACCTGACCACATACCTTGCATGGATGTAATAATATGGACAAAAAATCCAAAAATGCCATTAAAATCAAAATTCTGGACAACATATTCCCACCGGAATACAATTTCAGCAGCATGCTCGAAGAGCAGGCGGAGTGTACACAGGCGGGCGTCGGGACATTTCTCTTCTGGCTCAGAGATACCCCGCTGAAAGACCCGGTTCATATAGATAAAATGGCTGAGGAAGTCGACATATTCAGGCACAATATGGAAGATAAAATGGCCGAGGCCTTCTCGACGCCATTCGACCGCCAGGACATGTATAATCTCTCAAGGCATATGGACTATATTCTGAACAATACCAAGGAAACGGCAAGGGAGATGTTTTCGTACGGGGTATCGCCCGATGAAGCGATAATCGGAATGACGGATGAGATCTACAGGGGAACCGGGTTCATGGTTGACGCCGTAAAAGCGATGAACAATGATAAACCAAAGGTTGAGGAGTATATAAGGATGGCAAGAAAATCGATGCATAAAATTGAGGATGCCTATATCAGCAGCATGGCCGAACTCCTCCAGACGGACGACCCCATGAACGCCATCAGAAGAGGAGAAATCTATCATCACTTAAGGGATATAGGAAAGGCCCTGAGACGTTCGGTCGATCTTTTGCATAAGGCATTTATGGGTATGAACTGACTGCTTCAAAATGAATTTTGGTGTTTCAGAGGTAATCAATATATACAACCGTTTTTAATATACCCAATTATAATGGATCTTAAAGCGAGGGTCATAATTCTATATCTTTTTATCACCCTCATGGTGTTGATCCTGATCGGAGGTGTTCTTTCCACATCACTACAGGAGCAAAACCTGAATACAATATCTGAAAAATCCATAGATGAACTGAGTCACATCGACTTTGCGCTGACCAACCTGATCAACGAAGCAAAATATGATGTATATGAACTTTCTCTAAATAAGAAAGTCAGGACCCCTGACGATTCTGAATTTACGACATACCTGAATGCATCTGAAGAGACTTTTAAGTACTCCCCGAGGGACAGCGAACAGGAAATAATCCATATTCTTAAGAATTACCAGTCTTCACATCCGTATGTAAATTCTGTCTACATGGGCAGGGAGAACGGAACATTCGTAAGATCGCATGAAAGAGCGAAAAATACGGCCTATGACCCCCGTATAAGACCCTGGTATATCCTCGCAAAAGATAGCCCGGGTCAGGTGATGGTAACCGAACCATACCGTTCAATAACCACGCCCGACGTGAACCTTGGAATAGTTACAGCACTTCTCGACCAGGACAACTCGGTATATGGGGTTGTCGGGGCAGACATCACCCTCGTAAACCTGACAGACTATATATCTACTATTGATCTTGGACAGGAAGGGGAGATGATCCTAGTTGATGAAAGCGGAACCATTCTTGCCAGCGGGGATTCATCCGGACTGTTCACCAACATCAGCGGCATTCTCGGTGAACAGACCCCGTTATTCCTGCAATCGGAAGAGGGAGTTCTGGTTGTAAATAACAGTTACCTTGTTTATTATACATCTCCTGAACTCGGGTGGAAGATCGGGGAGATTATTCCGTTTAGTTACATCAACCAAAAGATCAACGAGTCCATCCTTGAAGTCCTCTTATTCGTCATAATTGCACTGGTTCTTCTCAGCGCACTAACCCTCATGATCCTGAATCATACAATAATCAAACCTCTTTCCGGACTGACGGAGGTTAGCAGAAAGATAGCCGAAACGGGTGACCTGAACCAGGAGATCGATACGACTACGTCGGGTGAGATCGGGACGCTTGCCCAGTCATTTGAGGGTATGGTTGAAAAGATCAAAACCGAGGAACTGGCACGCAAGCGTGCATTCTCCGAACTTGAAAACTACAAGGACAATCTTGAAGAAATTGTCGAAGAGCGAACACGCGAACTGGAAAAGGCAAAAGAAGCCGCCGAATCGGCAGACCGTCTAAAGTCGGTATTCATCGCTACAATGTCTCACGAACTGAGGACTCCTCTCAATTCAATTATAGGTTTTACCGGTCTCCTCCTCCAGGAGCTCCCCGGAACTCTTAACGATGAGCAGAAGAAACAGCTTGGAATGGTAAAAGGGAGTGCCCGCCATCTCCTCTCTCTTATCAATGATGTTATAGATATCAGCAAAATCGAGGCGGGAACAGTTGAACTCGCTACAGGGAACTTCGATCTCCCTTCTGTCATCAATGAAATCCATGATATATTTGAAGCAGATGCCCGGGAGGCAGGCCTCCTGCTTGAGGTTGAAATGCCGGAGGAAATTCAGGTCAGAGGAGATGAAAGACGTGTCAAGCAGGTTATCATGAACCTTGTCAGCAATGCGATTAAATTCACTGATAAAGGTTCCGTCACTATTAAAGCCAGGGACAGGGAAGACGGATTCATAGAAGTGTCGGTAACAGACACCGGAATCGGGATAAAAGATGAGGATATGAAAGAGCTCTTCAGGGCCTTTTCACGTATCCTGACACCTGACCGCATAACGGGCGGCACCGGGCTTGGCCTGTACCTCTCCCAAAAAATTGCAGAGGCCATGGGAGGGAAAATATCAGCCGATAGCAAAGAAGGGGAAGGCAGTACCTTCATATTTACATTCCTAAAAAAAAGTGAGGAGGAGAAATAATGGCAAGGATTCTGATTATTGAAGATACGATGGAGAATATGTATCTGACCACATACCTGCTCACGAATGCAGGACATGAGATTATCCAGGCAACAACGGGTGAAGAGGGTGTAAAAAAAGCTTTAAGCGAGCATCCCGATATCATCCTCATGGACATCCTTCTCCCCGGCATTGACGGTTATGAGGCAACAAGACAGATAAAGAAGGCTGAAAAAGAAAGCCCGATACCGGTTATTGCTCTTACATCATATGCCATGGTGGGGGATCGTGAAAAAGCCCTTTCTCTCGGATGTTCGGGATATATTGAAAAACCCATTGATCCCGATACATTTGTAAAAAAGATTGAAGAATTCCTGAAGCGTGGTGAGTGATGAAGATCCTTGTTGTAGATGATGATGGTCCAAGCAGATATCTCTTAAAGGCAATTCTCCAGCCTAAGGGTTATGAGGTTTTTTCAGCCTCTAACGGTCTCGAAGCCGTCGATATTCTCCAGAAAGAAGATATAACTCTCATCATCTCGGATATCATGATGCCTAAAATGGACGGCTTCCAGCTTCTCCGAAGATGCAAGACAGACCCCGGATTAAAATCGATTCCGTTCATAATATATACTGCAAATTACACGAAAGAAGAAGATATTGCCCTTGTAAGAGATCTGGGCGCAGATTTAGTGATTATAAAACCCATCGACCCTGATGAATTTTTAAGCACGATCAACTCCACCATTCCGGAAATTCACGGGACACCGGCCGCAGAGCCGGCCATCCATGCTGATGAAAGGGAGAAATACCTGGAGAAATACTCCGACCGGATAGTGGCCAAACTTGATGAGAAGGTAGCCGAACTTCAGAACCTAAACCGTCTCCTCAGGGCCATACGGCGAATAAACCAGATGATGATCCGCACAAAGGATCTTGTAAACCTCTTTGAACATGCCTGCAATATACTTGTAAAAGAGGCTGATTACAAAGGAGCATGGATAATCCATTTTGACCCGGATGGCAATGTGGATATTGCAAGAAACTCCGGGTTTAACGAGACATTCCCCGATCTGCTGTCCTCACTGGGTGATGGACAAAAACCGGCGTGTATACAGAATCTGTACGACAATGAAGGGGAGATTATTGTTATAGGACCGGACGAACACGACGACGACTGCCCTATAGGCCGTCAATGCGGCGATATGCAGTGTATGGTCGCAGGACTGTATGTAAACGGAGAGACAGCCGGGATTATTATCGTCTTCCTGAAACCGGGACAGGAGGTAAATGAAGATGAGATCTCCCTTTTCTCAGAGATCTCTGACGACGTATCATTTGCAATAAACACTATCGCAATCGACGAAGAAAAAAGAGAGGTTGAAAAGGCAAAGAAACAAAGTGAAGAGAAGTACCGCCAGCTTTTCAATAATGCTTCTGACTCGATCTTCCTCCACGAACTAATAGACGAAGAAAATACCGGAAAAATCCTTGAGGTGAATGATGCTGCATCCACCAGACTCGGGTACACCCACGACGAAATGCTGAAAATGAGCTTATCCGATGTCAATATGAAAAGCGATAAAGAAAAAATGCCGGATATCATTAAAGAGCTGATTGCCGAGAGGCATGTATTATTTGAAGGGCATCACAGGTGCAAGGACGGCACCGTCTTCCCGGTTGAGGTTTCTGCACACATATTTTCTATGGACGACGAGGAGGTGGTTCTCTCGATCTGCCGTGAAATCACCGAGAGAAAGGAGATGGAAAAGGAGATTGCAACTGCAATTCAGCAGATCGAAGAAAATATGGGACAGCTTGCAATACTGAACGACGAGATCAGGAATCCCCTTACTGTCATTGTCGCAAAGGCGGAACTGGCCCCCAAAGATATCAGTGAGACGATTCTAAACCAGGCTTATGAAATCGACAGGATAATTACACTGCTTGACAGGGAATGGCTTAATTCAGAGAAGGTCTGGTCTTTTCTCAAGAGATACTACGGGATTGAATACGAATAGCGGTTTTAAACAGATTATTCATTCCTGTGAACCAAGATAATTGTTAAATATGCACAATCTATATTCCCATACACCGATGAGCCTCAGGACAAAGATTACTCAGCGAAGGGGACACCTGCCTATCCCCTGAGCGTGCCATATTGCAATTAAGGAGTGCCGAAGGCACGGGGGCAGAGGATCCTTATTCTCATAATTGTCATTGGGATCGCAACTTAAAAAATGAAATAGAAATGGACTACAAAAAACCCAAAAAGCCGCTGGGGGGACTTGAACCCCCGACCTGCTGATTACGAATCAGCCGCTATACCACTAAGCCACAGCGGCAGACTTTCCTTATTCTATTGCGTCTTTAAAATTATAAGTTTGGTGTATTGACTCCCGGGAAGTCCGGTGAAATCTTATGAATAGCCATGTATGGTTACGTTGTCCGGGCTGCCGTCCTTTGCTTCAGGACCTGCTTTAATCTCCCCGAACTTGGCCTCGTAATCCTGCATCGTCTTTGCAAGAACCTGTGAAAAGTTCTTCGCGTGCTTAGGGCTGATAGACACAACGGACTTTGCACGGGCCTGGTTCGTTCCCGGGATCTCGTGGAGAAAAACGAAGGTGAATTCATCGTCCTTATATGCCACCTGGATCCTGTTTGAATAAACCGGATCGAGATCTGGGGGAAGATTGACTGTTATTTCGCGCTTTTCCATATATATTAATAGACCTCACGGACAATAAGGATTATCGGGGAAAATTTAATGCCAAAGGGGATTACATGGATTTTATAACCATATCAGGCGTTGTCTCATGCCATTTCTGTCCTGTAAGGTACTATCTTGAAAAGGGCAGGGAACCGGGATCGGAGAACCCGGAATATACAATATCAAAGCAGATCTCGTACAGGCTCGGAAGAGAGCTGTGCGAAGAGGAGATCTGGGACGAGATCATGCTTGTCAACCCCGACGTCAGCGATGAACACTACCCCTTCTTTTTGGAACGGCTTGAAAAATGCGAAAAATCCCTCTGGCCGGTCCCGGCGGAGATCGATCTTTCAATCAGGTCAGAAAAACTGGGAATTATCGGAAAGGCAGACTTTCTCTATGAGACAGAACCGCGTATCGGAATCGTCAGGACGTCTCCCGCCCCGGAGAACGGGATCTACAAATCCGACAGGATACGGGCGGCAATATCTGCAATCTGTGCATCCGAGACACTGGAGTACAGGATCAATGAGACCGCCCTTATCTATGTCCACGACGGGATTCTTAAGACATGCCGCCCGTCGCCTGCCGACAGGAGGGCGGGACTGAGAGCATTATCAACCGCAAAGAAGATCCAGAGGGGCCATATCCCTGAAAAAAAGGATTCTGACAGGTGCGAATACTGCTACCTCAGGGACTATTGTCAATCCGAACCCAAAAAACTCTCGGATTTTTTATAAATTTCAGATAAGTTTATCTTTTAAAACAATCCAGTATGCTTGTTCATGGAGGATTAATCATGGATGAAAAATTGGTAAAAAAAGGATTATTTGGATTTCTGGTTCTGGCTGTTGCCATCGGGCTTGTTATAACAGCCGGATGCACGGGGAGTTCTGACACTACAACTTCAGATTCCGGCGCATCCTCTGCACAGCAGACACAGGATACCGGTACCTCATCTTCGGTGCCTGTTTCTTCAGGTGAAGCAGTACATTACACAACACTCATACAGTACCTTCCGACAGCCCCGTCAACAGGATGGACCAATGGAGATCCTGTTGGAATGCAGGCATCAGATGGGGGTTATTCATGGAGCTGGGCTTCCAAAAACTATGAACAGAAAACAAGCGACGCTGTTGTAGACATTGTCATTGAAGATACTAACAATGCACTGGTCGGCCAGATGGCCGGTTGGGACTCATATATGGAGATCGAAACCCCTGTAATGTCAATGAAGAGCGTCACAGTAGCAGGATACCCGGGATGGGTAGTTACCGATACAGAATCAGATACGATCTCACAGATCGTCAAGGTCGATGACAGGTTCATCGTATACACCGTAATTGAAGACGGAAAAGAGGATTATCTTACGGTCTTCAACGGCCTTACCGACTTTAAGGGAATTGCAGGACTTGCATAATCCCAAAAAAACTATTTTATCAGGTACTGCAATAACGCAAAACCGAATTTAAATATAATAAAAATAGTGAATTATCCCAATTCTTCAATCAGGGTCTTTGAGATAATATATTCGCCTTTCGCCTCACGTGTGGTGCCAACAACCAGCCATTTCTCGAAACCATGATCCTCTACATAACCGCAGGCTTCAATGATCTCTCCATTTAAAGCCTGTCCACTGTATGTATGGGTAAACGAGAGCACCTTTGAGATCTCGTCATGATTCACCGAATATACCGCCGGGCTGTCAAATATAAGGGAAGAGTCCATAACTTCAGCTTCGATTTTCTTTTTGCCAAGCACCTCCCCCTTAGAGATCCTGACTCTGTCGAGATCATCATAATCCCTCGTATAGAGAAGGTCAAAATATGTGCCGTCTATCTCTCCCCTGTTCCATTTCCTTTTCTCATGGAGAACAAACGTATCAAAGTCTATCTCGGGAATCCGCTTTTTATATACCTTATTCCAGAGTTCATCGGAGAGCGGGTCCATCTCACCCCGCAAAACAGCATTCTTCAGGTTCTGCTGTGCAAAGAACCAGTCATGGCCATAAACGACCATATCTATATCAGAGGCTTCGTTTTCAAGACCGACCAGAAGTGAGCCGGTACAGCCTGTTTTGCCAGGGGAAACTCCAAAAACACCGACGAGTTTTTCGACTCTCTTATCCCTCAGGCACAGATTATCGATCTCCTCTTCCGGTTTAAATACCCTTCTTATGTCCTCCTGGGGAACGCGGTGAACAACGTCGAGATATTCAGGTTTGTTCTTCCTTATATATTCAAAGGCATCTTCAAAATCATATTTTGTATACCTGACACCTTCTGGAGATACTCTCGCACCGCCTTCATCAGGAACATACCTGAGTACACAACCAACAGCTTCTGTATTGTCATAGGCAGATACGGCATATATACAGCCGTCCTTATCTTCAATAAAATCTCTCAGTCTTATTGGTTTCATAAAAAAATCATTCCATTTCAGCGATATACGATGCAACTTCCTCAAGCATGGCACCGGCACGTATTATATTCAGGTTCACGAGATCGACGACCGTGCTCGGGGTTCCGGGAAGAGTCCCCGAATCGATCATATAGTCATAAACAACATTGATCTGGCTTTTATCAACCGGACTGACGTCTCCCGATACATTCGCACTGGTTGATGTTATAGGGGAACCTAGGGCATCAATAATTTCGTGGGCGATATCATTGTCAGGCATCCTTATTCCAATAAGGCCGGTCCCCCCTGTCAGGACAGGCGGGACACATTTCTTTGCAGGAAGTATAACAGTTATCGGCCCGGGGAGAAAACGGTTTATGAACCTCTCCTCCTTTTCACCGACTATTGCAACTGCATGAAGCATCGCGAGGTCTGATACGGCAATTGATACGGGTTTTGAAAGCGGGCGCTGCTTCACCTCGTAGAGGCGGTGAATCGCTTCATCGGAAAAGGCATCGCAACCGAGCCCGTACACGGTTTCAGTGGGATAGACGATCAGCCCGTCCCTCCTCAGCACTTTAACCGCTTCATCAATTTCAAGGCTCAGAATTCACGCCCCCTTACCCTGTCAATAGTGAATACAGCAAGGTCGCTTGAATGCATTACAGCAAACACACCTGCCTGGATGGGATCGGTTACAACGAGATCCACATGTTTCGGGACGCTGCCGGCCATATTCAGTGAGATTACAGGTATACCAAACTCCTTTACACGCTCAACCGCCCGTGTCACCTCGCCTCCCATAAGAGATCCGGCAAGAACAAGGACAGAGACTCTCGGGAGTCTGCATACGGCGTCGATCGATCCGGCAAGAGTTTTCTCTCCTACAAGAGGGATGGTATCGACCGAGATCCTCTCGCCCCGGATGTTATGGCGGTCCGCCTCGTTTACCGCACCCAGTGCGACCTGGGCAACCTGGGCACCGCCTCCGAGTATTATGATCCTTTTTCCGTAAATTCTCCAGAGGGGCTGGTACGTGCGAACCTCATGAACAGAAGGGAGTTTCTTCAGGTCATCAAGAAGCTTTTCTGTCTCGTGAATCTCTTCATATTCGAAATAAAGGAATGATTTCCCCCTGCTTGGGCTGCCCTGAAGGACAGATGCCTGGGCCATTACGATATTAGCCCCGTTCGAGGCCATAATATCAGAAACATCGCGGAGTACGCCTTTTGAATTGTCGCTCAGGATGCTTATTGCGTGAATAACTGAATCGTCCATTTCCTGCAAATTCTGGTTTATTTTCTGATCAGTTATAGGTTTTGAAGACTGGACTGTCCGGGAGGAAATAATCCTGAAAAGAGAGAAGATAAATCAACCTTTCCGGCATACCAGCATTTTTATTCGTCCGCCAGATCCTCAAGCCTTTTCCTGACCGCCTCAACATGGGCTTTGACCTTCACCTTCGGCCAGACTTCGGCGATTATTCCTTTGGGGTTTATGAGATATGTCGTCCGGACCACACCGAAAAACTCTCTCCCGTAGAGTTTCTTTGGCTGCCAGACGCCGTATTTGTTCAGCACCTCACGGGTTTCATCGGAGAGAAGGATCAGGTCCAGTGAGTGTTTCTCCATAAATTTACCATGACTCTCGCATGAATCGGGACTGATCCCGACAACGACCGCATTCATTTTCCTGAAAGCATCGATTTCACCAGTGAATGACCGGGCTTCGAGAGTGCAGCCGGGAGTGTTGTCCTTCGGATAAAAATAGAGCACCACCCATTTCCCCCTGAAAGATTCGAGGCATATCTCGGATTTTCCTGAATCGGGCAGGCAGAACGGGGGGGCCTGGCTACCCGGGTTTAGCAGTTCCATATCAGCTCACAACCTACTGTAAGTGCAGGGGAATATATAATGATCTGTGACAGATCATATCTGTTAACCATTCAGATAAGACACCAAAAGCAATACAAGGGGAGATGCAGATGCCGGTAATAAGAACAGATAAGATAACAAAAGAATTCGGGGATTTAAAAGCCGTCGATGAAGTCAGCTTTGAAGTGGAAAAGGGAAGTCTTTTCGGGCTCCTGGGGCCAAACGGTTCCGGAAAAACGACAATGATAAAGATGCTAACCGGACAGATCAGGCCGACATCCGGTTCTGCGGAGGTGCTTGGACATAACCCACGGACAAACGGTATAAAGGTAAGAGAGATTGTCGGAATCATTCCCGAACAGGAGACACCCCCGAGTTTCCTTACAGCCTCCGAATACTTCTCGTTCGTTGCAAAGATCAGGAATATCGAAGGTGTCGAAGAAAAGGCGGAATGGTGGTTTGACTATCTCGATTTTGCAGACAAAAAAGATGTCCTCTGCAAGGACTTATCACGGGGAACGAGGCAGAAGCTCATGTTTGCACAGGCATTCCTGCACGAACCTGAAGTTGCACTGATAGACGAACCGCTGATCAATCTCGATCCGGTGATGCAGAGGAAGGTAAAGAAATTCCTGAAAGACTACGTTGATTCGGGAAACACGGTCTTTCTCTCGACGCACATCCTCGAGATCGCAGAGGAGATCTGCACAGGTTTTGCGATACTGCATAAAGGAAAACTTCTACATACAGGAAAGGCAGGCGAACTGAGAGATAAAGGCGTTCATCTCGATGATTTCTTCATGGAACTGGTTGAGAGGAGCTGAAAAGAATATGCTTGCTCTCTTCACTGCCATGTTTAAAGAGGAATGGCGCATGCACTCCACGCTCTTTGGGAATCTTAATTTTGCCCTTTTCCCGGTTTTAATCTTCGCCATCGCCTTCATGGGTACGTTCATCCTGCCCCTCATCGCTGGTGTGATGGACACGCTGCTCCTGAGTATTGTAGTCCATGCACAGTTCGTACTCCTGGGAATAATGGTTGGCTCATTCGGCATTCTTGGAAAGGAGGTTATGAACCGCAGGTTCGGACAGGCAAGCCTGATCGCATATTCAGCAAGGAGCCTGCCCGTATCGGAGAGAACGGTCTTTCTCAACTTTGTTGTAAAGGACATCGTCTATTATTTTATACTATGGGTTCTTCCTTTCGGCCTGGGATTTATGGTGGCATCACCGTTCCTTGGAATTAATCCATACTACCCCCTGCTCCTTCTGCTGACGCTTTCAGTCGCCTTCCTGCTGGGTCTGTGTACAATATTTCTGCTCTCGGCAGTTTATACGAGAAGTAAAAAGGCACTCTTTGCAGTACTTGGCATCCTACTCGCGGTCTTTCTGGCATCCAGCATAATCTACACCCCTGAAGCGGCCATAGCCACAATACTACTCCCGGTCATGCTTTTCAGTGCCTTTTCATATACAGCTCTTCTGCTTTCTCTTGGGATAATCGCAGTTCTCTTTGCACTTTCGATAATATTCTTCACAGCCGAAGACACAGGGTCCGAGAAGCATTATAAAAACCTGCTCGATTCATTTTCAGGAAGGCTTGACTTTCTTGAAGAAAATGTCCTCGTCGCAAAGGACTTCATCGACCTCTACAGGAGCGGCATCGGGATCGGGCAGACCATATTCTCCTTCATTCTGCCCCTGGGACTAATCTGGCTGGTACTGTCATTTCTGGACGGTTTTTTAACGGAGAACAATATAATGTTCACAATAGCCGTCGTCACCGGCATCATTGCATCGACTATTTACACGTGGGTGACCGAATTTGATTCGATATCGGCATACTATTTCCTCCCCCTGAATATCTCGTCGGTAATAAAAGCGAAAGCAGGCACATTTACCGTACTCCAGGTAATACCGGTTGTATTCATAATTGCAGTCGGTTTGCTCTCCGGTGCCGCAGGAAGCATCCCAAATGCAATCGCGCTCTGCCTTTCGGTCTCTTTCTTTGAGATGGCTCTTATAGTCAGGATGTGCGGGCTCGAACCCGGAACGATGATCTATAATGTACGGGTCTTTTTGAAGTATATCCTCGTTACCGGCCCCATGGTTCTCATCCTCCTGGGACTGACATTCTTCAGCCCGTATCTCGCATACCTTGCGGTTTTACTCTTCATTCCCGCGTGGTACCTGGTAAAAAGCGGCCTTGAGAAGTGGGACAGTCTTGATTATGCTGGATTTTAAAAAAAATTATTTTCTGAAGAAAAGGACAAATGCGCACAGAATTCCTGAAATGGCTACAAGAATCCCAAGAGGGGATTTCTGAGTAGGTGCCGCAGATACAGGTTCTGTTTCCTGTGCTTCCTGTGAAGCGGATGCAGAATCATCAGCCATCACAAGCTCCTTATTGTATTCCAGAACATCCGGGATCGAGTCAACACCACTTAAGGACTTGGGGAAATTTGTAAAGATTACTCTCTCCGCAGGGATTCCTAGATCGTTCAGCGCCTCTTCGACACCCTTGGCAAGTTCTCCGGACTGCATATTCTCAATGACATACTTCACATTCTGGTATTTCTCAGGATCAGCCTGGATCCTGTCGACGAGCTTTGCAGCCGTATACTTGCCGCCCATGTAGAAATCAGGTGCATAGAAATCAACAATGTTTAAGCCCAGCCACTGTTCCGCAGGCTTCTTCTGCCAAATCATTACGATAACATCCTGCCCGGAGATTTTTTCGGCCTCATCATCTGTGAGGTCAGCAGAATTTATCGATTTAACATATTCAGCATAATTTTCCTCATAATACGCCTCATTTGCTGGGTCTGCAGAGATAAGCCAGCCCTTCACTTCCTCGGCCAGCAATAGTGCATCACCAGGAGTATTCCATGACATATTCGGATCTTTGAGGAATATCCAGTCGATAGCGCCGAACTCGTTTGCTTCCATGAAATCATTTACCGGCGGGATGACATACTGGCTGTCGACACTGCTGTTATGGCCGACAAAGAGATCCACACCGACAATGAAATCCCTGTTCATCTGTATCCTGTTGTTGATTATATCTCCCTGGAGATGAGGGCAGATTGCCGGATCGGCGACATAAATAGCATTCACCTGATCTCCACCTATTTTTTCCACGGGATCCCACAGGACGCTTGTTGTAGAAACCACATCATTAGCATAAACCCCGGGACAGCAAAGGAGCATAACCGCGATTATGCAGATCGAAAACAAAGAACCTAGACTCTTCATAAAGGATAGTTAAGAAATATTGCATAATATTATTTACGATATGATATCTTTCTCTTTGGAGATATGAACATTGAGAATACGAAAATCGTTGTAATCATAATCGCCGTAAGAGGTGCCACGGGAAGCGAGTATGCCAGACCGATGAGTGCACCGGCAATGCTCACCGTCCCTGCAATTGCAGGAGCAAGTATGAACATCGACTTAAGGCTGTTGCAGAACTGGTAGGCAGCAGCTGCCGGCGTTACAAGCCAGACAAAAAGCAAAAGGCCGCCAATGATATTAAGGCTCAGCGAAACCGCGATTGCTATCATAAATAATATGGCAATATATAGGGGCTTGACCGCAATTCCCGCGGCTTCGGCTATCTTTCTGTCAAATATAAGTGCAGAAATTTCCTTGTAGAAAAGATATACAAAGACTATTGAGATTATTGAGATTAACGCAAGTGCATAGATCTCTTCCCGGTAAAGGGATACCACATCGCCGAAAAGGAGCGCACTCGCACTCATTCCCTTTCCAAGATACTGCATATATGCGATAAAGAAGATCGCAATCGCCATCGTCATTCCGAAAAAAACACCGAGAACCGAATCCGTGGACATCCTGGAATACTCCGCCACGGGTCCGAGAAGGAACGCCACAAGAACACCGGCGGCAACTGCGGCAAGCGTTGCGTTAACACCCACAAACATCCCTATGGCGGCACCGGCAAAGGCCGCATGAGCCATTGTAAATCCAATCGAAGATACATTGAACTGGGTCACTATCACTCCAAGGATGCTGCACGAAAGCGAAGCAAAAAGCATGGCCTCGACAGCATGACAGACAATGTTGTTGGATATCAGAAATTCAAGCAATCCGGAATCCCCCTGAAACAGAACGGACCTTATCCTCTACTTCTTCGTGATCGCAGATTTCATCAAGAACGATCTTTCCGTCGTTCATTGCAATGATCCTGATATTCGTATCCGGCAGGGCATCGAATGCATGCGATACGATTACGATAGTACACCCTTTATTTGCAAGATCTGCAAGAATCCCACTTACAAACTCCCGGGTCAGCAGATCAAGATTGCTGAAAGGTTCGTCAAGAAGGAGGATTTCTGGATCCTTGGCAATGGATTGTGCTATCAGGACTTTTTGCTGCTGCCCCCCACTGAGTTTTCCAATAGGGTTGTCAGCAAGATCCTCGATCTTTAAGAGTTTCATCGCCTCTTCGGCTTTACTGATATCTTCTTCACACGGTTTTTTCAGTGGTCCAATCAATCCGTACCTGCCCATCAAAACAACTTCGGAGACGGAAAAGGGACTCATTGGATCGAATGAAAAATTCTGGATCACATATCCGACTTTTTTACGGACATCACGGCCCCGGCTACAAACATCCATGTCAATTACGCAGGCACTGCCATGAGTGATCTTCAGTATTCCGTTAATTGTCTCAAGAAGTGTTGTCTTTCCCGCTCCGTTGGGGCCCCCGATTATGACAAATTCGCCCGCATCGATCTCAATGGACACATCTTTTATTACCGGGTACTCGGCCCCTTCATAGGCAGTGTAAATATTTTTAATACTGATTACCGGATTTTCATGAGCGGACATATTATTTTTCGGATATATCAAAGAGAGCAGAATCCTCAAGACCGTACATCTCTTCAGCCATCCCCTCAATCAGGAGTTCATAGTCATCAGAAGACTGTGGGACCTCAAAATTTTTCGGGATTAGAACAAGGTTCTTCCCGCCGGACTCAAATTCACATTTCAGATCATTTGAAACCTCTATTTCTATATTTCCTTTTCCCAGAGTACATCCGCTTCCAAGCTGGACCCCGTCTGCAAGACAGCTCTGGGGTGTTGTCCCGGAACAGTGAACCACTGCTTTCATTTCAAACGGATTGTTGTCGAAATAGTCCGCAGCGTACCTGCCGATTCTATAACCAAGGACGATATAGGGGCCAAGATGTCCGTGAAAAACTGCGAGGTCCTTCACAGAATATTCCCTTTGCAATTCCATATATTTGCAGTGTTCATGCCATTTCATAATAACTCCCTCCAATATTAAGTAGCTGACAATTGTTTTTAATTAGTTTTATTTTCATGAGTTTTATTATTAAAACCATAGGTCCTGATAATTTAAAAAATGATCAAATTTTTTTCTAAAAAATAAACATGCACGATAAATATCAGTTGGATTTACATTAGTATACATGGATAAAGCCAAAGAGCATTTTAACGAAATGGCAGAAAAATACGAAGATTTAATTAAAAAAATAGTAACAAATCATGAGTTGTTTTTTAACCAGACTGTGAGCCTTGTTCCCAAAGGAAACATAGAAGTTCTTGAACTTGGAAGCGGGACAGGATATCTTACCGAGATGATAATTGCAAAAAATCCTCATGCATCGGTAACATGCATCGATATGACTCCTGAGATGATCGGGATTGCAATGGAAAAGGACAGTTTGAAAGACGTGAATTTCATAGAAGGTGATTTCCGGGAGGTCTGGCCGGATAAAAAATTCGACCTGATTATATCAACTCTCTGCTTCCATCACCTGACCGATAATGACAGATATGACATTCTTGTAAAAATCCATAAATCGCTCAATGAAAAAGGCATATTCGTGAACGGGGATGTTTTCAAGCCAGAAAACTCCTATACCGAGGATATTTTAAGAGAGAGATGGCTGAAATCGATGATTGACAGCGGATTATCGGAAAAACAGGCTTCCGACATGATCGAAAAGAGAAAGTCAGCTATCGGTTTTATCGATACACACGAAAGCTACAGGGAGAAACTGCTGCAGGCAGGATTCAGCAGGATGTTTTGTTTCTACTCCTTCGAGATCTACAGCGTAACAGCCGGTTTCGAATAATATTTTGTCAATTAAAAAATACCTGCCATATTCCTGATATAAGATCAATATAGAAACCTTTTTGATCGCAATTCCTGATAACTAAACGATGAATAGTCAGTTACGAAAAACCGGAGCAATAGTCCTTTTAATCATTTTTATTTCCCTCTCCGCTCCTGCAATGGCAGGTTCACAATGGGAGACAAAAGAGATCAATATTGAAAATAGCAGCGTGACAGGAGCAGGTATTTCAGGAGATTATATTGTATCCCTTACAGCCGGGGAGATAATGGATCCATCCGGAAACAGGATTCATCTTTATGAAACCGATACCGGAGAGAACAGAATCATAGGTGTTCCTTCAGATGGAATGACAGTCACAGGAGAAGGAGTTTTGGGAGAGTATGCAGTTTGGTTCGAGACTCCTGTTGCTCTTTTTGACGATAATACATCCGAGAAAAAGCCAAATTCCATATACCTTATGAATATAACTGAAAACACTACAAAAGTGCTCGATCTGCCTGGCGATGCAGAATGGCCGAAGATCGGTGGCGGGAATTTATTCTGGTCGAACCAGTCAGGAGATTCGTTCGAGACAGGGTTTTACCTCTATGATATCAAAACAGGCAAATCTGAAAAAGTTACCACCAAAAATTGTGTCGATCCTGCAGGCATAGTATATGAAAGCGGGAATATAGCATACGAAGACCAGAAAAGTCTCAGGATATACAATACCAAATCAGGCAAAGATACAGTTGTCTTTGAATTTGAGTCAACCAACGAATCAGGTACGAACGTCGATTCGTTTGATATGGCAGGCGACTACCTTGTCTATATCAGGCACACCGTGGTTTCCCGGGGGGATGACAAAGGCATCTATTATGTGCCCTGCCTCTACACGATCTCCACAGGCAGTACAGAAATCCTGAACCCAAAAACAGGTGAAGTCTCCACATCCCTGACTTATGATGACAAAAAAGCATTGATATCCTCTCCGTTTACTGACGGGAAAAGAGTCGGCTGGGGATATCCTAAGAGTGAAACAGACTTTGAAATTATCCTCCTGGAACCCCTGACAGGAAATATAACAACAAAAACCACAGATGGTTCAATCAGCGACATCCACCTTGACGGAAACAGGATGGTATGGACAGTGTCGCACTTCCCCTCGTTCCACAGCTCACTGGTATATGCAGAAGAGAATGTCCGGGATGAAAACAGTGCTTCCCGGTCAGCTCCCGGATTTTCACTTTTTACGGTCATAACTTCATTTTTGCTATTGGCAATCATTTTCATCAGGAAGCGACAATAGAGATAATCTAACTGATTCTTTTTTTATGTGGACCGGATGAACAGGTTCACCGGAATTTTTTTATCCCTTTTTATCAACTTAGAAACATGATTCAAAAGACTGCTGTTTTACTCCTGTTCATTAGTCTTGCCATATCATGCGGATGTGTCGAACCGACTGCAACAACAGGCGATGTCTTCTTTGTAGAAGATGACCACGCAGGAATCAAGGGATTTTTCAAACCGCCGCAAACCTATTTTGGAGACTATGATGTCTGGATGGAATATGGAAAAACAACAGCATACGGGGCTTCAACAGAAATCAGCAAATTATCATCCCCTCTCGGGGAAGAGATTGTCTTCACTATAACCAATCTGGAGCCGGATACAACGTACCATTACAGGAGTGTAATGGCTTATCAAAAAGGTAATGCAATCGAATATGTATATGGAGAAGATAGAACCTTCAGGACCTTAGAATCCAGGTATAATTGAGCAATATAGAGAAAATTCCAAATAAAAAATAGGCCTATGATAAAACATGACTGGAAATGGTTGTAAACTGCCAATCCTTGCAGGAATACTCCTGATGTCTGTAATTTGTCTTTCCCCTGCATCAGCAGGAGATGCCTTCGAAGACAAAAATATTATGGCTGTCGTCACAGGCGCCCCGGCGAATGGTGCAGTTGTAGATGTGAATATCCCCCAGGCAGGCTATCATTACGAAGCATCAATTCCTGTAGATCAGCCTTTTGCTGCAGGAACCATCCTAATGGTTCTTGACATAGAGGGAAATTATCTCGAACTGAAATTAAGAGATGGAACAGTCAAAAAACTGGGACCGGGAGATACTTACACAATACCGTCACTGGAATACGCACTTGATGTTGGAAAAGTTCCCGGAACGGCTGATGAATATGAGGTGACAGAGACGTATAAATCTTCAACAAAGACTCCTACTCCACTTCCCGGAGAGATCTCAGGCTCGATAGAAGAAGTGGGTGATGCAATGGAGGCATTCGAAACAGGTGAGATCGGCTCTGGTGATCTCCTTTCAATAATACAGGATGCAATCGATTCTGTTATGGCATTCATAGAGGGGCTGTTCCCGGCAAATGGTTCTTAAAAATAATATATTTTTCAGGTTTTCAAAAAATGTCCTTTTTCTTAAAAACGAATACCTGATACAATTCCAATAATTTTTTATTTTATCTTTTCTTTCTATAAAAACCGCCTGATTCTTCAGCTCTGCCGCAGGACACGAGATCCTCCATTGCCCCTGTCAGCCCCCTGATTTCAGCATCAAAACCATATCTTTCAGAAAGCCTGGCTTTTACATCCTCAAGCGATATATAATCCCCGGAAAGCACCTTTTCAGAAAACCCGAAGAGTTCCTCGTGCCGTGCCCAGGGGTACACGATCCATCTCCATATATCCACGTACTCCGCATAGAAATCAGGACTGAAGGATGAGCCAGTCTTATGATGAAGAACTCCGGTTTTAATTTCAGAGGGCCCAAAAGAGGAGATGTAATCGACCGCAGCCTTCAAAGTGTCCCCTGTATCCGTGACATCGTCTATAATCAGAATACTTCTTCCCGCAATATCTATCGAAAGAGGGAAGACGACAGTAGTTTCTTCCTTCTTTTCCGCTGCAATGCCCCAGTGCTCTATCTTTATGCTGGTCAGTTTTTCATTAAGCATATAGTCGCAGACCACTCTTGAAGGCACATAGCCACCCCTGCCAATGGCGATTACGATGTCGGGTGAATAACCGGAATCACGAATTTCGTATGCAAGGATACGCGAGAGATCCGCAGCATCCATCCATTCAACCATTTCGCATGAAAATGATCCTGTATCGGTTTGTTCCATCATTAGCCGAAAGATGTGAAAACTCAAATTTATAATTTGGGGTAAAAAATGATTGAATTAATCTCCAAAAATAACCTTCACTCTCCCGACCTGCCCGTCTTCAAGCCGGACCTTGATCCCGTGCGGGTGAAATGAAGAGTTTGTAAGGAGCTCCTTTACCGTCCCTTCAGTCAGTTTCCCGCTCTTTTGATCCTTTTTCAGGACTATACTGACCCTTATCCCAACCTGTATATTTTTGCGATCCCGGGGATCTATGTCCTTTCCCATATTCCTGACTCTCGTATTCATTAATGATGAGAAGGTTATTTATTCTTTTGTAAATTTCAAATTTGTCCATATTCAGGACATAATTAATTAAAAAAAACGTCTCGTGAGGTAATTTTAACCAGTCTGAAAATATCTTCATTGCCAGATATCCTGATGAAAAGATTCTGATAAAGAAGTGAGGTCTCTCACATAAATCACATATTACCACCAAATGACAGAATACAAAAGGAGGTGATCGTAAAACAGAAATCCTGATCACGATTATGAAAATCCAGGTAAGGATATGCGACATTAAGAAAGTAAATCAGAAACAAAATTGCCGAAATGATTAATGACCCTGTGTTTCATTGTTATTTCATAAAAAACCAGAACCATGATAATCAGACATTAATATATAAGCACAACAAAAAACACGACCTTAATCACTATGACACCAGAATAAACAAAATGAACAATCCCCCATAAAAACAATTTAATATTTTTTTAGATAAATACCAGACCACCCTGATTAATCCAATAATAAATTCCGGTCTCGCAGGAAACTGTCAGAACCCACCCAATCAGAAAGGAATGCAAAAATAAAATAAATGCGATAACCGGGATTCGAACCCGGGTTAGAGGCTTGGGAAGCCACTGTCCTACCGCTGGACTATTATCGCATATCTGCAAATGCAGAATAATCTGTTGTTTTTTGTATCAGATAAATCTTGTTTTGCAAAAATCATCCCGGCGATTGTTTTATCATCACTTATTTGAAATATATATGAAGCACTGATATCATATCGTGCTGGCTTATGTAAGTCCGACGTGCCTGACAAATAAGAGACGGCACTGCCCGGTATCCGGGCTTTGGGATTACAAAAAGGTCAGTTATGACTCTTTTTGTGGACTTACATGACATTGTGAACCATATTTTAGTGTTCGCAAAAGTATCTAACCTATAAAATTAAGGTGGTGAAAAATGGCAAGAATGCATGCCCGTCGGCGCGGAAAATCCGGATCGGTCCGCCCGCTCCGCACAGAGGCACCGGAATGGTCAAACAAAGACCCCTCAGAGATCGAAAAAACCATCGTAGATCTTAGAAAGGAAGGAATGTCCAGCGCAGCAATTGGACTTGTAATGCGTGACAAATACGGAGTTCCAAGCGTAAAGCTTGCAACAGGAAAGAAGGTCGAGCAGGTTCTCGCTGAGAACGGACTTGCACCCGAAATCCCCGAAGACCTCAGGAACCTCATCGTTAAAGCTCTTGGAATGCGCAAGCATCTTGAAGAGAACAAAAAAGATGTCCACAACAAGAGGCAGCTCCATCTTACCGAGGCCAAGGTCCGCAGACTTGGGAAGTACTACGTAAAAACCGGCAAAATGCCAAAAGGCTGGTCATACAAGCCGGACACAGCAGAGTTCCTGTTATCAAGATAAACGGAAATCGAGGATAATCAAATCACATGTCCATTGAAACATCGGCAGGAAACATTGCTGAAAAACTTGATAAATCCGACTTCGTGAGAGTGTTCGGGCACCATGATGCAGACGGTATAGCCGCAGCCTCGATAATCTGCCACGCTCTTTACAGACAGGGAAAGAAGTTTCATCTCAGCATCAGGTCAGGGATTAACTCTGATGACGTCAGGAGCCACGAGATGACAGTTCTCTGTGACTTCGGATCGTCAATGGAAGACCTGCCGGAAGATACGGTGGTAATCGACCATCACATTCCGTGTTTCAATGGAGAATATCACATCAACCCACGTCTTTTCGGAATCGACGGAGATACCGACCTCTCCTCATCCGCAGTTGCATATATGGTTGCCGACCACATGGGAGACAACCGCGACCTTTGCGGTCTCGCACTGCTCGGGATGATTGGAGATCACCAGGAGATCGGCGGCAAAAACGCAGGGATTGTAAATGAAGGAATTGCAAACCAGTTCATAATCCCCGGTCGCGGAATCCCTCTTGCAGGTGACGATATAACCGAAAAGATACACACTGCAATAAAACCTTATCTGCCCGGAATCAGCGGCAACCTCGAAAAAGCCCAGGCGATAGTCAAAGAAAACTATGAGGGCGATGAAGAGGGATTCGAAAGAATCATCTCGGCGATAATTCTCGAGATGGCTGCCGTCAGCAACGAAAAATCAATGTGCTCGCTTTGGGGAGACACCTGGGAACTCCAGAGAAGTGTCATCCACGACGCTCATTCGCTAGCATCCATAACCGAGTCCTGCGGTCTTTCAGGAAGAGGCGGCCTCGGGGCCATGCTCTGCATGAGAAATGAGGATGCGATAGATGAGGCAAAACAGATCGCAGTAAAGCACAGACTTGATACAATCGAAGCACTTGCAAAGATTACCAGGTATAACGAGGACGGTCCGGCAATCTTCAAGATCGAAAACCCCTCGGTATCGAGTACGGTTGCAGACATACTTGCAAGAGACGGACTGTATGAAACGCCGGTACTTACAATCTCCAGAATCAACGGAGATTATTCTGTATCCGCCCGCTGTCCCGCCAAAACAGACTGCGACCTCTCATCAGTAATGAGAGAGGCGGCAGAATCTGCAGGAGGAACAGGCGGAGGCCACAAATCGCGTGCAGGAGCAAAGATCGGTGAAGACAATCTTCTGCTCTTCATAAAAAATGTCGAGGAGGCTCTCGCATAATGAAGATCTGCGGCAGAATTGCATCAAAGCATAACAGTTCAGGGTGCATCGCGGAATCTCTCTCTGCCGACAATCTCCTTTCGATGGAGACGACAGCGGATGAAGATACCGTAATTTGTGAAATCCATGGTGATAAGTTAAGATCGGTGATAGCATCGGTTGACGATTATCTGATGAACCTGTCAGTTGCAGAAGAGACCTGCAATCTGGGGCAAAAAATCGAATATCCGGTTAAAATTACAGGAAAAATAAACAAAACAGAGGTGAATTAATGGCACCAAGAAGAAAATCAGTTGGAAGAAGAGTTGAAGGCTGGAAAGCCAAAAGCTGGTACAAGGTATACGCTCCCGACTACTTTGACAAGGCGTACCTTGGCGACACGATCGCAAACGAGCCCGAGAAAGTCAACGGGCGCGTAATGCAGACAACACTCGGCGAGATGGTTCAGGACTACTCAAAGCAGAACATCAAGATGAGATTCAGGATTACAAACGTTGCAGGAGACTCAGCTTACACCGACTTCGTCGGACATGAAGTGACAAAGGACTACCTCCGTGCGATGGTCAAGCGCCGCACATCAAGAATCGACAGCACAGTTCAGGTAACGACAAAGGACGGAAGAAAGATCCGCGTTACAACAAGCTGCTTCACAATCAACCGTGCAGACGCAAGCCAGGCTCATGCAATCAGGAAGACAGTCACCGAATACGTCGTTGCAAGAGCCACAGAACTCAGCTACGACCAGTTCGTTAAAGAGATGGTCCTGGGCGACATTTCACGCGAAGTCTTCAAGATCGTGAAGAAGATACACCCCACCCGTCGTGTAGAAGTAATCAAATCGAAGGGAACGGATACAAAGGCTGCAATTGTCCAGTAAGACTTAAGAGGTGAAAAAAATGGGAAAAACAGGAACAACAGCATGGACTCAGATAAAGAGCGTCAAGGGCCAGGTCAGGCTTGTACCCCAGAAGGAGACAAACTACAAAAAGCCGGGGCCCAACCAGCGCTTTAAATCAGGTTCAAAACTTAAGAGAGCGACGCAGAAGACCCAGGATACAGGTCGCGGCGGCAGAAGAGCTCCACGTGGAAGGGGTAAGGTCAACGACCCGAGGTGCAGAAGGCGCATCAAGAGATCCCCGTCATCCATCAAGGGCGCAAAGGGCAAATAATTCTTAAGAATTAAACCCTTTAAATTATATCAGGCGAATTGATATGACGCAAAAGAAGCAGGCAGTAACGAACTATCTTTTTTCCGAAAGAGCCAAAACCAACCTGATTGCAGCTTCAAAGATGCTTGCACTTGTTGGAGACTTCAAGGGAGCCGAAAAATCCGGAGCCAAGAAATTTCTGGTTGTCTTTCTCGAATCCATACAGGCTGAGCTTGAGCACGGATTCGTAAACTCGAATGAAGTGGAGTTCCAGAAAGCCGCCGGACTGCTTGACAACGTAAAAAAATACCTCGAATTCGATGACTTTGAACAGGCAGCGCTTGAGATCGGCAAAGCAATAACCGAATGTACGACACCTGCACAAAAATCATGGCAGGTGCTCTCTGAAAATGAACTCGTCTGATTTTTATGATTTTATCTCAGGGAGATCCTCTGTCAGGGATTTTTTGCCCGGACAGGTCTCCGATGAAGAGATCGAATTCATAATAAAATGTGCTTCAACGGCACCGAGTGCAGGAAACCGTGAATCCTGGGATGTCGTAGTTGTAACGGACGAAGGAATAAAGGAGGACCTTTCAGATGCGGCATTCGGTCAGGAGCATCTTATATCGGCCCCGGTAATTCTTGCAGTCAGTGCAAATTACGTCCGCTCGATGTCGCAGTATGGTGAGAGAGGTATCCTTTACGCAATAGAGGACGCCTCAATAGCATGTACATATATGCTGCTTGCCGCCCACTCCGCCGGCCTTCATTCATGCTGGACCGGCGCATTCGATGATGAGACAGTTTGTGAAATTCTCGACCTCCCGCAGCACGCAAGGCCTGTTGCCCTGCTGGCTGTCGGAAAAGGACGAAAATCACATCAGAAAACAGGCAGGATGCCCGTTTTGGAACATATACATAATGAGACCTGGTAGTTGTTGATTATGACAGATTATCTTGTAACACTGGATGCGGCTTGGGTTTTGAAAGACATAAAATCCCTTGACGATGCAATTGGAATCGCGATAAGCGAGGCAGGAAAACGCCTGAATCCAAGTGCGAAGTTTGTTGAGATTGAGATAGGGCAGCTTGCCTGTCCCTATTGCGAGCAGGAGATGAGCAGTGCCCTGATTGTCGGGACAACAGCTCTGGTAGGACTTGCTCTCGAGATGAAGGTATACAAAGCCGAATCAGAAGAGCATGCGAAAAGAATTGCAAAATCTGTCGTCGGAAAGGCCCTGAGGGACATTCCGCTAACGGTCGTTGACGTAGAGGAGATCTAATCCATGATTACGGTCGTCGGCCATACGGCGATAGATCATATCTGCAAAGTGCCGGTCTTTCCGGAAAGACATGGCTCCGTCCCCGTAGTGGATCATAAGATATACTACGGCGGAGGAGCAGCCAACATCGCCGCAGGGATTGCAAAGCTCGGGGGAAAATGCGAACTCCTGAGCGCTGTAGGGGATGATTTTGAAGGAAGCGATTACGATGAATGGATGACCTCTCTTGGAGTACAGAAGAGATTCATCGTAGTGGACGGAAAAAGGACGGCCACATGCTTCCTGTTCAACGACGAAGAAGGAGACCAGATGACCTTCTTTGAATGGGGAGCATCAACAGGATTCACCGACTCCGAACCTCCGGCGCTTGAATTCGTCCATATGGCAACCGCCGATCCGAAATTCAATGTCAAAGTCGCTGAAAAGGCAGATTTTTCATCTTTCGATCCGGGCCAGGATCTTATCAATTATTCAAAAGAGCAGCTTGAAGCAATAGTCGACAACATCGACATTCTCTTTGCAAACCACCATGAAGTCAAAAGAATGACTGAGATGCTCGGGATAAATGAAAAAGAACTGATCGGGGATATACCCGTATCGATAATCACAATGTCAGGAGACGGAAGCGAGATTCACGAAAACGGAAGCGTCCATAAAATCCCCGTTGTTCCGGTAAAGCTTGCAGACCCGACAGGAGCAGGGGATGCATACAGGGCGGGATTTCTGACAGCATACCAGAAGGGCTACGATATACTTACTGCATGCAAGATCGGGACGGTTGCCGCATCATTTACGGTTGAGGTCATCGGGTGCCAGACAAATCTTCCTGACTGGAACAGAATGTCTGAAAGATACAGCGATTACTTCGGAAAGCTCTGATAACCGAAGAAACAATTGCAGAATGCTAAATAAAATAAAACCGAATTAATTAAAAAATCAGGATTTGATTATTTTGGCACAGTCAGGAGATACGAAGATCGAAGGGCTCAGCAGGTTTCTTTTTATTGCACCTTCATGGCAGAGATCTCTCCTGTTCATATTTGTACTCTCTTTTGTCCTTGATATTGCAAGCATCCTAAGAGATCACGATATCCAGTTTTTCGGCCTTTTCGGATTTTTCCTCCCGGCAATAACAGCATTTGCATTAACCATCCCGCTCGTTGCAGTATCGGGAAAAAGGATAACTCCAAATAGATCCGCACTTCTGGCACTTGCCTGCACGGTCTTTTCTATACTCATCAGTCTCTTTCCGGTGCTTCTGATATTCGAGGGGATATTCCCGCTCCTCTATTCCGTCTCTCTTGGTATGGTATTCGGCATACGCCTGATCGTCCTCGTCGCAATAGCAGACTACAGGATCTCGAGGATGCTTCTTCCTGCAGCAACGCAGAGCCTTGTGGCAATGGCTGCCGGAACATATTATTTCGGAACGGGTTTCCTCATATTCTCAATATTCATTCAGGTTCTTTTCGGGCTCAGTGTCTTCCTCTTCCTGTGGCTTATTGAAAGGCCTTTAAAGAAAAATTTCAAAATAAGTGCCCTGAATTTCATAAATGCATTCATTGCTCACAATACCGACGGATCGAAAGCGCTTGAAGAATTCTTTCACGATATAGGGGAGGAAGTTTTTGTTCCCCAGACTTCATTCTTCTTTAGCAGGGAGAATAAAAAAGACGTTCTCATAACGATCCCAAATCTTCACCCCGGACCTATGGGTGAGATCGGTGGAGGAAATCTTCCCAAGATTCTGTGCAATTCATTCGATGATGAAACTCTTGTCCCGCACGGTTGTGCCACACATGATTTCAACCTTGTTTCCGAGGATGAGATTGAAAAGATAGTCTCGGCTGTAAACAGGAGCAGGGACGATGTTTCATACAACCCCCATGCCGGCAGATCAAAAAGGTTTGAGTATAAATCAGTTCAGGTTCTCGCACAGCCCTTCGGGGATTCGATATTAATGATTACAACAAGGTCGCCGGAGATGACAGAAGACCTCGATTACTCCATAGGTCTTGCCATCATGGCGGAAGGACACAGGCTCTTTTCGCATGTAGGATTCGTCGACGGGCATAACTGTATGGTTGATGTCGCAAGTCCCATAATGCCTGCCTCAAAGCTCGCGTATGAGTACATAAGAGCCTCCAATATTGCAATGGAAGAGACAATACAAACAGGCTCGACATATGATTTTGATGTAGGATACTGCCATTATGAAATGCCTTTTTCAAGGGAGGAGGGGTTCGGCGACCTCGGAATGCAGGTTCTCGCAGTCAGAATTGAGAACCAGACAACCGCATATGTTCTCTTCGACGGGAATAACATCGAGAAAGGGGTTCGTGAAGAGATCAGGAACAGGATTCTCGATCTTGTCGACGAATGCGAACTGATGACGACCGACACTCACGTCGTCAATACTATGAGCGGCAAGAATCCCGTAGGATACAGAATCAGCGGCGGGGAAATCATGCCTCATGTAATATCTGCGGTTGAAAAGGCACTGGAGGATCTCTCTCCTGCAAAGGCAGGTGCATCGACCGCATGGTGCGAAGGGGTTGTCGTCTTCGGTTCACAGAGGATTTCGCAGCTTGCAAGCACAGTTAACGCAATGCTGACCTTCATCGCTCCGCTGGGGGCATCGATACTGGTTCTTGCGTTCATTTTCTCTATTATTGCGTATCTTTTCCTTGTGTGAAGATAAGTTTTTGATGTTAAACGATGGAGGGGGATAACTCCCCCTCCCTATTACCCTCCCCTGATCGCGATAAGTCGCATTCGGGGATGGGCTAGCACCCCCTCATGCTCCGGAAGAAGTGATGTTCCTAAAAACCGGAGCCACAGGCTTGGCTGTCACCATAGCACAAAGCCCTGAGGTCAGGGCGTGTTCGCGAAGCGAAATTTCGCAAGGGTTGTCACTTAAAAGATAAACCCTCTTCATACCCGGGAGGTTATTATTACCTGTTCAGGAAATACGATTGTTTATTAATTCTCAACAACTATGTTATTCTGCATTTTTTGCGAGGGTTGCCAACCGAAGGGCTGTCGTCCTTTCGAAACCCTGGGGGAAAAGTGTAAAAAAATTATTTCTGTAATTTCGGCGAGGGTTGCCGAGCCTGGCCAAAGGCGTTGGACTTAAGATCCAATCACGTAGGTGTCCGTGGGTTCGAATCCCACCCCTCGCATTGATTTTAACTTAGAGACCTCTTCTAAAAAAGTCGAGAAAATCTTTTTACCCGTCCGGCAATATTCACTAATACCAGAGACGGCCATCATGACTCCCGAGATCATTCTTGTCCTCGCAGTGCTTGGGGCGGCAGTTATCCTCTTTGTGACCGGCATCTTCAGGATCGACGTCACTGCAATAATCATAATGCTGGCCGTCGGTCTCCTGGGACTTGTAAGCCCTCTCCAGACATTCTCGGGATTCGGTAGCAATGCAGTCATTTCAATAATCGCTGTAATGATCCTCGGGTACGGTATCGACAGGACCGGGATCATGATCATTATCGCAAGGAAGATCACCGAACTCGGGGAATCGGGAGAAAAGAAGATCACTGCGATACTGTCAACGGTCGTCGGACTCCTCTCCGCGTTCATGCAGAATATCGGATCAGTGGCACTTTTCCTCCCGGCAGTCCTGAGAATATCCGAAAAAACGAAGATCCCAAGAACCCGCCTGATTATGCCCATGGGTTTTGCCGCGATTCTCGGCGGGACACTGACGATGGTCGGATCATCGCCCCTGATACTTCTAAACGATCTTCTCGAACAGGGAAATCTCGAACCCTACGGTTTTTTTGCCGTGACTCCCGTAGGAATTACCCTGCTGACCATAGGTATCCTGTATTTCCTCCTTCTTGGCAGATTCGTACTCCCTAAAGGAATTCAGAATTTGGATTCACCATACACACAGGAACAGCTCGTTGAATCCTGGAATCTTCCAAAAAGCATGCACCATTACAGGATACCTGAAGGCTCGCGGCTTGAGGGGATGAGAAGAGAAGATACACCGCTTAAAATCGAATACTCACTTTATCTCCTCGCAATAACCGATAAAGATGATATCACCTACGCCCCATGGAGATACACCGTATTTTCACCCGGTCAGTTACTGACGCTTCTTGGAAGTCAGGCAGATGCAGACAGCTTTGCAGAAAAATTCGGGTTGTTGAAACCAAAAGACCAACAGCGTTTGACAGAAAAGATAGGCGGAGAGAATGCGGGTTTTGCAGAGATCATCATAAAACCCCGCTCGAAAATAGCCGGGATGACAATCAGGGATCTCTCCTTCAGGAAAACATATAATCTTGAGATTATCCTTCTTCTCTCAGGAAGTGATGAAAACAGAACGGATTTTTCAGACATACCCCTAAAAACCGGCGATACTCTTGTGGTCTACGGCACCTGGGAGAAGATCGGAGCAATAGGAAAGGACCCTGACTTTGTCCTCATAACTCCGCTCGAGGAAAAAGGACTGAAGAGAGAGAAAGGTCTGGCTGCAGTACTCTGTTTTGCAGGTGGAATTCTTCTGTCATTCACAGGCCTTCCAATATCATTATCATTAATGACTGGTGCGATTGCGATGATACTGTTGGGTATTCTGGACATAGACGAAGCTTACCATTCAATAGACTGGAGAACTGTCTTCCTTCTGGCCGGCCTTATCCCCCTTGGGCTTGCCATGGATCAGACAGGGACTGCAGCCTATATCTCAGAAATTATAATCGATGCCGCGGGAGAGAGCCACCCCCTGGTAATTCTCCTGGCAATAGGCCTTCTTGCTACATTCTTCAGCCTGTTCATGTCAAATGTGGCTGCAACCGTTCTCCTGGTTCCCCTTGTGATAATTATTGGAAGTTCGACAGGGATCGACCCCCGCGGACTTGCACTCCTTGTAGCCGTCTGCGCATCGAATTCATTCATACTTCCGACCCACCAGGTCAACGCATTTCTTATGAATCCCGGCGGTTACACGAATTCGGATTATTTGAGATCCGGGGGAATTATGACTATTCTGTTCCTATTTACAGCTGTAGGAATGATTTATATATTCTTCATCTAATATGATGCCATTAAAAGGAGGATCAAAATATGTTGCTGAGACATTTCTTCATCGAAAAGATTGCGCACAGTTCCTACCTTATTGGAGGCAGCAAAACATGTGCAATAATCGACCCTGCCCGTGATGTCGACAGGTATATTGATGCGGCCAAAGAGGAAGGCCTTGAGATTACCCATATAATTGAGACTCATCTTCACGCCGATTTCGTATCAGGACACATTGATCTTGCGGAAAGAACAGGTGCAAAGATTTACGCCCCGAAGAGCGGAAAATGTGAATTTGAGCATGTCGCCGTAGAAGAGGGGTCCATGTTTTCAATCGAAGACATAGACTTTTATGTCCATGACACCCCCGGCCATACTCCCGACTGTCTCGTATATCTTGTAACCGACAGGTCGAGGGGTGATGAGCCCGTACTCGCCTTTACAGGAGACACCCTGTTTGTAGGAGATGTCGGAAGACCCGATCTCTTCCCGGGAAGGGCCGAAGAGCTTGCCGGGATGCTTTATGAAAACATTAACTCAAAGCTTGTAAAAATTCCCGAACACTGCATCATTCTCCCTGCCCACGGCGCCGGCTCCCTGTGTGGAAAGGCCATAGGGGCAATGAAGTTGTCCACAATGGGCTATGAACTAAAATATAACACGGCGATTCTTACAAAGGACAAACAGGAATTCATCAGGTCGCTGACAGAGAATATGCCCCCTGCACCGGATCATTTCGGAAGGTGCAGCGATATAAACAGGAAAGGACCGGTTCCGGTCAGAACACTGCCAAAGATTGTTCCGATGAAACCCCCCGGGTTCAGGAAAAAGATGGGCGACGGGAAGACTATCGTAGTCAGTATAAGGAATTATGCAACATTCGGCGGCAACCACATCCCCGGAAGTTACCATATCGATATAAACAGCAACTTTTCCACATTCGCGGGATGGATTCTTCCACCTGACAGGGACATACTGCTTGTAACAGACAACCCAAAACAGGCTGAAGACGCCGTTGTAATGCTAAGGAGAGTCGGGCTCGACCGTGCCGTCGGTTATCTGGAAGGAGGGACCCATGCCTGGGTCACTGCAGGTTATGAAACCAGTCACGTACACCAGCTGTCACCAAAGGAAGTAAATGAAAAACTGAAAGAAGGATTCCACCTCCTGGATGTCAGGTCCGAAGAGGAGTATAAGGAGAAACACATCCCGGGAGCGACAAACATAATGGCGATGGATCTCAGAACGAGATTCAAAGAGCTTGATCCTGACAGACCCGTTATAGTAATGTGCAGAACAGGACACCGTTCAAGTCTTGCTTCCAGCATCCTAAAACAGCATAATTTCAGCAATGTCTATAACGCAGCAGGCGGAATCACCGGTTACATTGCCGCAGGATACCTGGAGTGAGGTGAAAAAATGGACTGGATACCATATCTTGCAGGAGCGGGGATCGGAGTCCTCAGCTGGTTTACATTTCTCATCTCAGACAAGCCCCTGGGGTGTTCGACAGCTTATGCAAACACCAGCGGCATGATCGAAAGACTCTTTAGGGGTGATAAAACCGGGGAGAAAGAATATTATAAAAAGATCAAACTCGGGATCGACTGGCAGTGGATGCTTGTTGCTGGAATTGCAGCAGGAGCTTTCATGACCGCGACAATTACCGGCGGTTTCTCACCCGAATGGGTACCTTCAGCATTCGGTGAGAAATTCGGCTATGATCCCGCACTGAGGTGGGTAGTCGCACTTATTGGCGGCATCCTCATGGGGTTAGGTGCAAGATGGGCAGGCGGATGTACAAGCGGGCACGGGATAAGCGGAACGCTCCAGCTGGCAATATCCGGCTGGATTGCGGTTATCGCATTCTTCATATCCGGAATTGCGGTGGCGATGCTCTTATACGGTATGCTGTGAGGTGAAATAAATGCTTGAAGATATCAGGAACAACAGGAAACTCCAGCTGGTTTTAGGTCTTGTTATGGGAATTTTCTTCGGATTATTCTTATATATCTCCGGTGTAACCCACTACAACGTAATTATCGGGCAGCTTCTGCTTACCGATTTTACCGTCTTAAAAGTGATGATGACGGCTGTGATCGTCGGAATGCCGGGGATATATCTAATGAAGAGCAGAGGGCTTGTCAAACTCCATGTCAAACAGGGTTCTGTCGGTTCAACGGTGATCGGAGGCCTCATATTCGGTGCAGGGTTTGCCGTACTTGGCTATTGTCCGGGAACCGTTGCAGGGGCTGTTGGTCAGGGATCCCTTGATGCTCTCTTCGGAGGAGTTGTCGGAATTCTGACAGGAGCAGGAATATTTGCCTCTCTTTATCCCCACCTGTATGAAAAGGTCCTTAAAAAAGGGGAGTTTGCTCATATGACAATCCCGGAAAAATTAGGCGTTAGCCCGTGGTTTGTAGTAATTCCGGCGATCATCTGTATTATAACACTTCTCGGAGCTCTGGAATACATGGGATTCTGAAATTCCCAAATTAAAAATGGAATGCAACTAAAAAGGAGCAATTATGTCGATAGAATGGTTTGAATATCTGGTTCACACACTCGTAGTTTTCTTCGAGATGATCGGGGGACTCCTGATAATTTACGGGGGAATTATTGCAACAGGAAAAGTGCTCCTGCTTGAGACTAAAAAAAGAAATTATACTTACAACAGGATAAGGCTGGAACTTACCGGGAAGATTGTATTCGGCCTTGAATTCCTTATCGCCGCAGATATTCTGGCAACTATAATCTCGCCGTCACAGGAGGAACTAATCATGCTTGCCGTAGTTGTAGTCATCAGGACCGTGCTTGGATTCTTCCTTGAAAAGGAGGCAAAGGAGTTCCGGATAGAATAAAGCTCTCCTTATTTTCCGGAAAATGCTATTGGACCAAATAACTAACATGCATTAAAAGGAAGTACCACATATCCAACAGAGACAAGGCGAAACAGGACGAATTGTATTCCAATACCAAAAGCATACATTTTTCCTGCTTCTGCCGCCACAGTAGATCTTTTTTATTCAATCAAATATGTGAAACAAAACCACCATAATCAATCGGGGTTTTAAAAAATACTTCCTTAAAAAAATGTTCTATTAATAAAACTTTTAAAGGATATATTCGTAAAGTATATTGATTGATATTGGAGGGATCCAATACTGTCGCATATCGGAAAACAAACTTAAACAAAAAATTGGAGGAAAATAGTATGAAGTTGAACAGAGAGGAAGGATTTACCGGTCTTGAGGCGGCAATTGTGCTTATTGCATTCGTCGTCGTAGCGGCAGTATTCTCGTACGTCGTGCTCGGTGCCGGTTTCTTCACAACACAGAAGGCACAGGAAGTTGTCTATACGAGTGTTGATCAGGCAAGTTCGAGTATTGAGATACTTGGAGATGTTTACGGACTCAGCAGTGATGATACAAACATCGATAAAATCAGGTTTACTGTCGGTCTTACAGCAGGCGGATCATCCGTCGATTTCTCGCAGACAACGATAACCTTCAGCAGTGCTGAAAACGTCTCAAGGCTTGAGAGATCTGGAGACAAGGTTGTCTCACAGGGACAGATTGCTTCAGGACAGTGGGGAGTTATGAGGATGGCAAACAATGGAACAAGTTCAGACCTGCTTCTTGAGAACCAGGAACAGTTCACTATCCTTGTCGACCCGATTGATAACATTGTCGCAAACGAAGAATTCCAGATCCAGGTCCGCCCTGCAGTTGGTACTGCATATTCGATAGTAAGGACGGCCCCTGCAAGGATTACCGGAGTAAATGCATTGTACTGAGGAGATGATGAGAATGAAGATGTTTAAATCAGAAGAAGGATTCACAGGTCTTGAAGCAGCGATTGTTCTTATCGCATTCGTCGTTGTAGCAGCCGTTTTCTCGTACGTAGTGCTTGGAGCCGGTTTCTTCACGACACAGAAGGCACAGGAAACCGTTTATTCCAGTGTAGACATGGCATCATCAAGTCTAGAGGTTCTCGGCGACGTGTATGGCTATGGAAATGCTGGAAACAATGCAATTACCGGAGTAAGGTTTGTTGTAGGTCTTACAGCCGGCGGGTCATCGGTTGACTTTTACAACACGAATCTGGTCATGAGAAACACATCCCAGATCGTTGATCTTGAAAAGGATTCCAATATCCAGCCCACTGGAGATGTAACAACAACTATGGGTGCCATAACAGCAGATCACTGGGGAATCATCGATATCGAGAATGGTGACAGCGGAGCACTCCTTGAAAACCAGGAGCAGTTCACGGTCTATGCAAACCTTGCAACCGCAACCGTTCTTCCAAACGAAGATTTCACAATCGAGATCAAGCCCCCGACAGGTGCATCGTACGGTATCAACCGCCAGGGCCCTGCTAGGATAACAAACGTTAGCATACTCTACTAAAACAAAACTTTTTTTTTTGGTTGGTGATTGATGAAAAGATATCGCTATTCTGAAGCTTTCACCGGTCTTGAAGCTGCAATTGTTCTCATAGCATTTGTAGTAGTTGCGGCATTATTCTCATATGTAGTCCTCGGAGCAGGTTTTTTTACGACGCAAAAAGCACAGGAAACAGTATACTCCAGTGTAGACATGTCGTCATCAAGCCTTGAAATCCTCGGGGATGTCTATGGGAACAGTACCGGAGACGGCGGGATAAACGCACAGATCGATGCAGTAATGTTTGTTGCCGGTCTTACTGCAGGCGGCGGTTCAATTGATTTTACTCAGACGACTATCACTTTCTCTAACAGGGATAATGTCACCAAAGTTGATCGTTCATCTGCAATAACGAGTTCATCTTCAAATGTTATTGTCAATAAGGCAACCATTCCACCCAATGAATGGGGTATTATTGATATCCAGAACGGTGACGAAGGAGCTCTCATGGAAAACCAGGAACAGTTCACAATTTACGTTAAACTGGATACGCCGAATTTCATCAGCAAAAACGAAGAATTCAGCATCGAGATCCGTCCTGAAAAAGGTGCGTCATACTCAATTAAGAGATCCGCCCCTGCAAGGATTTATAGAATGAACATTCTGTATTGAGATGTATGTATCAATAACTTTCTTTTTTCACCCTTGTTAATTTATTCAAAATATAGCCAATTATGGAAATATTTGTCTATTAAAATCGTATAAGAAGGCAATAATCTTCTACAATTAGATGCCACTAAAAAAAAGCTTTTAAATAGTGAATATATAACATTATGTAGCTATGGCAGTTAACCAGTCTCAGGTAGATCATATTCTCTCGACGGCTTCCGCTGATGATCCCGAGGTCAAACTTCAGAACCTCCAGGACGAGGTTGATCTTCTTAAAAAATCAGTAAAAAAACTTTTAATTGATCTCAGGGAAAGGATGAACGAGATGGACAATCCCTTCATTGTCGCTGCTGCTCTTCCACCTTCAGCAGAATTGCCTGAAAAAAAGGTAGAGGAAATCCCCGAACCACTGGAAGAAATAACAGCAGAAGAAGAATTAATACCTGAGACCGGGGAGAAAACAGCCAACACCAGGGAAGAAAAAGAGCCTGATACAGGATCAGAGGACGAGATCTTATCAAATCTCCAGGAGAGATATGAGGAGATCAGGAGAACTGCCAAACCCGTCCCCCTGGGAACCATCCCTTCCGAAAGGCCAAGGCTCCAAAAACTCCACCAGCTCTTCGAATGGGTATCAAAGATGGTAAAAAAGTACGGTCACGACCGTCTGGAAATAATGACAGGCACCTACCAAGAGATGGGCTATATAACTGATGAGGCATGCAGGCAGATAAACGAGATGGCCAGGCTTATGCCGGAATCGATAGGTGAGTTCCATGAAATCAGCTCTGAAGAGTTTGTATCCGAACTTTACCTTCTCAACAGGATACTGATACCCGAAGATTCATCGCTGGACCGTGAAATGATAGAAGTCATAATGGATAAGAAAGATACTGAAGTGGGCGATACAAAAAAAGCTGCCAATGAAGATTCAGGGTATGAAGAAGACTGGATAGAACTCCTTGAAAAGGTGTGAAGTGTTTTTAGATGTCCGGTGAAACATTTGCCACTGCAATTTTTCTAATTACCGCAATAGTCGCTGCGGCAGTTCTAATCAACGCTTTTTTTCCGATAATTTATCAGGCATCATCAACCTTTTCAGAATCATCCCAATCGGCGGATGAACGTTTGCGTACCGAGATTAAAATCATTAATGCATTTGCATCAGAGGCAACCAATCCTGATGTGAAGGTATGGATAAAAAACGTCGGGAGTGCGAGAATTGCTAAAAATGATCTTAATGTATCAGACGCTTTCTTCGGCGAGGAAGGGGATTTTGAATACTTAAGCCTTGACCTGACAGGGACACTGAATAATGGTGAATGGAGATACAGCGTCCAGGAGGAGACATCCAATAATTACTGGGACCCCAGGGAGACCCTGCTGGTTGAAATAAACAGTGAGAAGACCCCTGCAACAAGTGCCCAGTATGTGTACTTCCAGATGGTTCTCCCGTCAGGAGCATCAGTGGCTAAAACATTTACAACGAGTGGGTAATGTGGCAAGTGCATCACTTATTGCAACGGCATTTGCTTTGATAATGCTGATAATAACTGCGTATTTTCTGGTCGGAGTAGTACTTACAACCGCCGAGATCGTCTCTATTGCCCAGACAGACCAGATCAACCAGCAGGAAGAAAGGGTCAGAACAGCAATTGAAATAGTTAACTCCTCTGTTTCTTCAGCAGAATCGATAGTGTATGCGGAGATTGAAAATACCGGAAGTGTTGTTATATCAGAGATTAAATATATGGATGTCTATACAATTAGTAGCACGTCAAATATTCCGATATATTATACCCTGGGCTCTGTAGCAGGTACATGGAGCGAGGTATCGATTGAACCGGATATCATCAATCCGGGCCTGTGGGATCCAAAGGAGGTAATGAACATCTCGGTAAAATATTCCGGGGATGATCCAATATGGATTCAGGTCACAACTCCTAACGGGATATCGGATTCTGCATATATATAAAAAGGTGATTAAATGGGCGATTCGGAGAAAAGATCACTTGGGGACCTTCTAGGAGGAGAGGAAAGGGAGATCCTCTCAACCGGAAATCCTGAAATCGATAAAAAACTGGCTGACGGACTGCCTCTTCAGTCCCTGACATTAATCGAAGGTGAAAACGATACAGGCAAGAGTGTCATAACACAGCAGATTATCTGGGGAGCAATGAAAGCCAGCCTGAATGTTGAACTTTACACGTCTGAAAACACCTCAAAAAGTTTCCTGAACCAGATGGAGTCGATGAGCCTGGACATCTCGGACTATTACGCATGGGGTTACCTCAGGATATATCCTATGCATACGATTGGCTTTGAATGGGGTGAAGAGGAGATGACCGGAATATTGAGAAGGATTATCGCAAAGATCCGCAACAGCGATGCCGATGTAATTGTCATCGACTCGCTGACTCTCCTCACCGAATCCACATCACAGACTGATCTTCTGGCATTCCTGACCAGCTGCAAGAACCTTGTCGATCACGGAAAGACCATCCTCATTACAATGCACACCTATGCATTCGAAGAGGACACACTTGTACGTATAAGATCAATCTGCGATGCCCACCTGTTCATGAAAAAGGCCCTTGTGGGGGACAAGTATGTCATGGTCATGGAAGTCGTGAAGGTAAGAGGTGCACGGAAGACCACCGGAAACCTGGTCTCATTCGAAGTGCATCCCGGATACGGTATGAAGATTATTCCAATCTCCAATGCGAGAGTATAATGATATAAATTTGGGGATATTAGAAAGATGGGTGCTTTAAGTGCAAATATAAACCTCCCTTTCAAGCCTGAGGAGGTAGACGAGGAAGAGGATCTTTATTCCAATTATGAGTCTTCCGCTCTTTTCAGGATGCTTCCTGCAAATGCCAAGGAGTATGTTGCAAAAAGTCCACATCTCCTTGAATACCTCCAGATGTTTCCTGTAAATCTCTATGGAATCCCGCTCTTTTTCTCTGAGTTAAAAAGAGAGCTCAAGAGTATGGAAAACCCGAATATCATCTATCCGGTTGACGAATTCACTTTCATACATATTTTTCCCGACCAGGAGGATGTAAGAAACTTCTACATCCCTATTGAACCTTCATTTATGCACACGGTGGCAGAGGCAATGCCGCTCATCGAGAAAAAGATGGTGGACCTCATCGATGCCCTCGAAGAAGACCCGGTCACAGAAGAAGAAAGAATTGAGGTTTTAAAGAAGGTCCTGAAAGAGATCATTTACATCAAAAAGCCCGAAGAGTCGGTAGATGAGATCGCGGCTATAACAGAAGGAGAACAGGGAGTTAAGGATAAGATTGTAAAATTCATGAATACCGACTTTTCAGCTAAGAAAAGTGATGGAAAGTTCGTTAAGCACAATGTTGCCCAGACTCCCGACGGAAAAGTGATCCTTTCACTGGCGGAATACAGGTCCATCGAGTACCTGCTCATTCGCGATAAGATCGACATGGGGATCCTGAAACCGTTCCTCTCCGATCCATATATCGAAGATATTACCTGCGATGGTGTAGGACCGATATTTATCGAACATAAAACCTTTAACGGATTAAAATCGGTTGTTGAATTTAACAATTCAGACGAGATCGACGACTTTGTAATAAAGATGGCCGAAAGGATCAAAAAGCCGATTACATACAGAAACCCGATAGTGGATGCCACACTTCCCGACGGTTCACGTATCAATATCGTTTACGGCACTGAAGTTTCGAAGCATGGAAGTAACTTCACTATTCGTAAGTTTGCTGAAGAACCTGCAAGTATCCTGCAATTGATCGAGTGGAAGACGACCGATTACATGGTCGCAGGATATCTCTGGATTTGTGTTGAATTCGGAATGTCGCTCTTCATGAGCGGTGAGACGGCGAGCGGCAAGACGACGAGCCTGAACGCCATTACGGCCTTCATCGCTCCCGAAAGCAAAATTGTAACAATTGAGGATACCCCCGAGCTTACAGTTCCCCATAAAAACTGGACGAGACAGGTCTCAAAGGGTAAGGGGAAAGGTGAAGGAGCAGAAGGGGAGGTCACCATGTTCGATCTCCTTCGTGCGGCCCTTCGTCAGAGACCAAACTACATACTTGTGGGAGAAATTCGTGGATCGGAAGGAGCAGTCGCATTCGGTGCGATGCAGACAGGCCACCCTGTCATGAGCACTTTTCACGCAGCTTCGGTTGAGAAACTTATCCAGCGTCTGTGCAGTGACCCGATCAATATCCCGATGACACATGTAGATAACCTGAACCTTGTAATTATCCAGAGTGCAGTTACAAGGCCGGACGGTGGTAAAGTCAGGCGGATGCTGAGTATAAACGAACTTGTGGGTTACGACCCCGATACAGGTGGATTCTCCTTCATTGCAATGTTCATATGGAACCCGACAACAGATGAGTTTGAATTCCCGGGAAAAGGAAGCAGTTACCTGCTGGAAAACAAAATTGCGACAATGCTCGGAATCCCGGAACACAAAAGATCAGATATTTATTTTGAAGTTGAAAAAAGAGCCCGTGTTCTGGAAAGGCTGCATAAGGCGGGATATATCGGATTTTGGGACCTGTACCACATGATGACAAAAGTCAAAAAGCAGGGTCTATTAAAGATCGATATTTAGGCGGACAGACATGTTTGAGAGCACGATTAAGGACCTTAGGGAAAAAAACGGAGGTAAACTGCCCTTCGAGGATACCTTAGGGGATGTGTTCAAAAAACTGAATGATATTAATGAAAACAAAAGAATGGGTAACGATCTCCTGTTCATGATCACGTATATGGCATCGATTATACATGCCAATGTATCAAGACCGGAAATATTTGCCCATACAGCCGAAAGAAAAGAATACATCCCTTCTAAAGCGATGAAACGTGTTGAATGCTTCGTTAAGAGATGGAATTACAGTTATGCCGAAGCACTCCTTCTTGTCGCCGACCGTTTAAGAAATGATTTGCTCAAGAGTCTTCTCAACAGGTTTGGAAACTCCATCAGTTCTGGTGTCCCCGATGAAGAGTTCCTGACATCAGAGCTTGGAACTGTCCGTAATGTATACAGGAACAACTTTGAACAGGGTGTTGAGATGCTTAAAAAATGGGGTGATGCCTATATCGCACTGATGCTTTCAGCAACTATCGTCAGCATCATCATCATGGTCTCTGTTGCAATTTACGCTCCGGACGATCTCGAATCCACCCTTAATTCATCGTATTTCCTTACAATAGGCGTATCTGCATTCGGTCTGATTACAATGTACAAGTCTATTCCCGACGATGAGAAGGCTCACGGACTGGAAGAAGGCGGAAGCTACGAACAAAACTTAATTGCAAAATTTGAACGGATTATCATCCCCGTCACTCTTCTCATTTCAATAATAATGCTTTTTATGGGAATAAACTTCGGCGTAATCTGCGTTCTGGTTGGACTTATGCTGGCCCCACTGGGGTACCTGGGATTCATCGACGACAAGAACATTATTGCGCGGGATGAGGATTTCACCGTTTTTATCAGGGGTTTGGGAGCGATTATGGGGGGTATGGGGATGACAGTCGGCCCTGCAATTTCAGAGGTCGACAGGAAGTCCCTGAAAGTTCTTGGACCTTTTATAAACGGTGTATACTCAAAAATGAATATCGGACTTGATGAAGGACTTATCTGGGCAAAATTCGTAAAAGAATCCGGAAGCAACCTGATCTATAAATATCTCGGTATCTTCCGGGATTCCGTAGACCTGGGTGCAGGGCCCTCGGAGGTTTCACAGATTGTAGGAGCATCAATGCTTGAACAAACCCTTTTAAGGCAGAAAAGGGAGATGCTCGCCACGGGTTTCATAGTTCTTCTTATTCCAATGCATATCGCGATGATAGGGATATTCGCATTTCTCTACAATATTCTTACCACCATGGCCCGTGCCATTCAGGATGTTATGTTAACATTTGAAGAGACGGCATCTGCTCTCAGCTCTTCTTCAACCTCTGTCGGGGGATCGATGGCAGGTTCTATCAACATCTTTGTTAGTTTCCCCGAGGACAAAATGCAGTTATTCCTGATAATCAGTATAATGATCGTAACCATTGCAAATATTCTTGCAGGAAAGATTGTCAAAGGAGGCCACCATTCAATGCTTTACTTCTTTGGAAGCATTTTAATTGGACTGACGGGAATAATATATATAGTGACCCCTGTAATAGTTGGAGCATTATTTTCAATTCCGGGATTTGAGGCGATATAATGGTTGCAATGAACGACTCCACACGACGACTGATAATGATGATGACCATCATTCTCGCAGGTACAGCAGTAACATTTCTTGAACTTAACCCGTTAATCGTATTCATTATTTCCCTGGCAATCGGGGTAGTAATGCTCTTCGGACTGAATATTCTTGCATTCGATGAACTGAAAGAGGACCTTTCACTATTTAGAGAAAGACTCAACCAGCCGATTTCAATCAAAAAAACCAAAGAAGAAAAGGCTGAAAAAAAGACTGCAGAGGTAAAAGAAACCGGACCTAAAGCAGGTGAAGAAAGTAAAAAAAGAGAGATACCTTTTTCCGGACTTATCGGGAGAATGCCTTTTAAAAGAGAGAAAAAAGAGAAAGGGATTGAAAAAAACGATACTACTGCTGAAAAAACATCCTTCCTGGCCGGTCTGGCAGGCAAAATAAAGTCAAGGGAAAGTAGTGATGATAAAACCAAAAAAATCGATGAACTGCTTGACAAAACCATTAACGAATCTGTAGTCAGTCCTGAGGAGGCTGAAGATGTTCCTGCCGGCGCCGGGGAGGAAGTCGGAGAAGACGATTTTTCAGACTTCGACGACCTTGACCTTGGCCTTGAAGATGAAGACTCTGATATTGAATTCGAAGATGAAGAGATCGCAGTGGAACCCGGGGCAGGCGGTGGAACCCCTGCTTCTGCAACAGGTGCCGAAGAAGAGATCCCCGACTCCACTATTGCCGAGATCCTTGCCAAGGAAGGAATTGATTTCGATCTTGATTCAGACAATGAATTCCCTGAGCCTGCCGGAGATGAAGAAGAAACAGGAGCAGAGGCTGAAGGCGGTGGAGGACTGGGGGGTCTCGATGAACTGGATGATGACGTCTCCGGTCTTGATCTTGAAGAGGATGAGATAGATGAATTCGACGAGATCGACCTTGATGAAATTGAGCCCGAAGAAGAGATCGACTTTGAAGAGGAAGACGAAGACGAGATAGAACTCGGTGATTCTGAAGAAGAGGAACAGGATGTCGTCGTAGCCCCTCCTGAAGAATCCGACGACATATTTTCAGCACCACCAAAAGAATGGACCCAGACAAGTCAGGTTCCGGGCCAGGATGAATTTACTTCCGAAGAGCCCTCTCTGGCCCTCTCTTTTGGCGGTGGAGGAGATGAAGACGATCTCTTTGCGATGCTTAAGTCAGATACCAAGAAGGCTGTCGTCGTTCAGGAGCTCAGCCTTGTCAGGGGGATGAAAGATCTGGAAGTAGGGAGCGGGGAACTTGTAGAAGGACTGGAATCTGTTCTTAATCATCTTGGAGTGAAAGTTGAAAAGATTGAAGAAGAAGAAGATTCAAAACCTGAAACAATAACTGAAGATGAAAACGGTGTCCAATAATGGCAGATGATTCTTTAAAACAGGTGCCTGTAAAGATAGAACACGAGGGGAAATGGGTATCAACCAAGATCGGGGTAAATGAAGAAAAGATAGTAATACCCAACCCCATCTCAGCCGAGATTAAGATAAAATCCATAGATGATCTCGAGGAAAAGAAAAACATAATCACGATAAATACAAAAAAGGGAGATTCCTACAAACTGGCGTCCATTCCCAAAGTCCTGCAGATTCTTAAAAAGACAATAATTATGGGATGTTCGGCGTACAGGCTCATGGCATACTTCATGTCCCCTGCAATCAGGGGCGGTGTCATGGTTAGCAATGCATCCTGGGAGAAAGGTGCAATAGCTGTTCTTAAAACAGGAATCTGGTTTGTAAGTAAAAACAAACAGATATGCATCCCTCTTGATGAAGTTACCGGAATTGAACTTACTAAGAAAGAGGTCCAGGGAAAAGAGAGCGATGTCGTCCAGATTGTAAATATTGAAAATGAAGAAGTTGTAACGAGTTTCGTTCTTTGTCCCTTAACAACACTTCAGATCCTGTTTAATTATTTAAAAGACGCAACGAAAGGCACCGAGGTCAGTGCAGGAGATGTGGACGACCTCTCCGGCCAGGTCGCAATGCTGGTATACTCCGGAATGGATTCTCATGCAATTGAGAAGATGGTCAATATCTCGCACAAGGATATTGAGAAAATCTACGATAAACTCATTAAACAGGGCCTTGTTGAAGTCGTAATGACAAGAAGAGAAGTCAAACTCACGACAAAGGGCGTAAGATTTGTAAATGAAGCCGTTAAAACATAAATATTTTTTAATTCTATTTTTTTGAAATATTCTTTCCAGAAATTTGTGTGATTTTCGATAGTCTTAATAGCGGTTGTAGAAGAACTAATAATGATTCAGAATGGGAAGGATTTTAGTTGTCGATGATACCATGTTCATGAGAACGCTCCTGAAAAATATTCTTTTTTCCGGCTCTCATGACATCGTGGGTGAAGCAGAGAATGGTGAAGATGCCGTTGAAAAATATAAGAGCCTTAAACCGGATCTTGTTACAATGGATGTTGTAATGCCAAAGATGAACGGCATTGAAGCCTTAAAGGCAATAATGGCAGAAGACCCTTCGGCCAAAGTAGTGATGTGCACCGCTGTTGGACAGGAACAGATGGTCAAACTCGCAATTAAATCAGGAGCAAAAGGGTATATTGTCAAGCCGTTCCAGGCTCCAAAGGTATTGGAAGAAGTAAACAACGTATTGAATTCATAAAGTCACATACCCCTTTGTATGATAAGAGTTCTTGTTATTGATGATTCCGTATTTATGCGGACGGTCTTAATAGACCTGTTAGGCAAAGATTCTTCTATTAAAGTAATAGGCACTGCCGAAGATGGCAGAGATGCCCTGAGAAAGATAGAGGAACTGTCCCCGGATGTAATCACACTTGACATCCAGATGCCGAATATGAACGGAATTGAGGTTTTAGAAGAGCTTCAGTCCCTTGAAAATCGTCCAAAAATACTGATGCTTTCGACGCTCACGTCCAAAGACGCAGAACTGACTAAGAGGAGCCTTGACCTCGGTGCAGACGATTTCATGCTGAAACCAAAGAACCTGGGTAAAATTCGCGGGATCGAGCAGGAGCTCACAACAAAGATCAAGCACCTGATTACAATTCCTTCCATAACGGAAAAACCCCGGATAATCCAAAAACCTGCAGAAAACCTTGTGATGATAGGATCTTCAGCAGGTGGCCCGCCTATGCTTGATTCAATTGTTTCTTCTCTTAAAGCCGATCTTAACGCAGCAGTGGTCATTACCCAGCATATGCCCGCTGGTTTTACCGCATCGCTTGCTGAAAGGCTTAACAGGATCTCCCCCCTCAACATCAAAGAGACTGAAAACGCAGAAATGCTCCAGGTTGGATCGGTTTATGTCTCAAAGGGAGGGTTTCACACGATCATATCCGCCAACCCGTTGTCAGATGGAAAAATGGGCGGGAAGATTACCCATTCAAAAGCCCCGCCTGTTCATGCAGTAAGACCAGCCGTGGATAAAACATTTACTTCGGGCGCAAAAGTATTCGGGAAGAAAACTATGGGAGTAATACTTAGCGGTATGGGAAGTGATGGAGGTGTGGGCATGAGCCACATAAAAGATGCAGGCGGCAGGACGATAGTCGTGAAGGAAGACGACTGTCTTGTATACGGTATGGCAAGGTCCGCACTTGAAAGGGACAGTGTGGATAAGACACTGCCCCTTAAATCAATTCCAAGAGATATTATGAAAACTGTAGCAGCAATTGAGTGATAATAATGACTGACGACGACTCTTACAGAAAATTATTTGTTGCAGAATCAGTGGAGAATCATGAGACTATAGTAAATAATATTCTGGTTTTGGAAGAGGGTTCAGACGACACAGCCATCGATGAGATTTTTCGTGCCGCACATACCCTGAAAGGAATGTCGGCATCGATGGGGTACATGAAGATGGAACGTCTCTGCCATAAGATGGAGGACGTATTCCATTGTATCAGAAGCGGAGAACTGGATATCTCTCCGGAACTTACCGATATTCTGCTTGCATGCACTGATCGCATAGAGGAGATGATCGAGGATATAGAGTCGGGCGGGGACAGCTCTTCGATTGAAGAAGAAGATCTGGTTGAAAAACTGAAAGAATATGAAACAGGAGGAGAAGAAGAAGACACTTCTGTCCCCCAATCCGTAGAAAGCATCCTCGCCACTGAAACAGAAGAAAAAGGTGAAGACGAACCCGAAATCATCCCAGAGGATATCTCTGAAGTCCCCGGGCAGCCCATATCCGAAACCCCTGTCGTCCCGAAGATCCAGAGATACAAACTGAAACTGGAGATCGACAAAGACTGCAATATGAAAGATGTAAGAGCTCTTATTGTCCTCCAGAACCTTGAAGAGCTCGGCCAGGTGGTTTCAAGCAAACCTACTGCCGCCGAGATAGACGAAGGAGAGATCGGGGAAGAGCTTGAGATCCTGATCGAGAGCGATTCAGGAGAGGATGCACTAAGGAGTGCATCCTCGATAACGGACATCACAAGTGTCGGGATTTCTCCCGTAGGAGAAGATGTCTCTGAGACAATTCCGGAATATAAACTAAATATTTCAATAGAGCCTGAATGCAATATGAAAGACATCAGGGCGATGATCGTCCTGCAAAACCTGGAGAAACTTGGAAATATTATCTCAACATTACCGGGACTTGATGAGATCGATTCAGGTGAGATAAAAGAGTCTTTTGAAGTTATTATCTCGAGCGAAGAGCCGGAAGAAGCGATCCTGAAGGCCGCTCATGGAACTGAGATCAGTGATGTAAAGATCGAACCTTATAGCCAGGAGTCACCGCAGCAGGAAGAAGGAATCCTTCCCGAAGAAGCAAAAGACGAGTCTGATGAAGCTGCCGAAGAAACAGTAGCCCAAATTCAGGTGAAAGAAGAAATTCCTGCAGAGACCGAAGATGCAAAACCTGCCGGTCCAACTGAAGAAAAAGAGACGAAACCCCTTGAAAAAGGCAAGGACAACGGCAAGAAAAGAGAAGTTAAAAACCTCAGAGTCGACATCTCACGTCTTGACCAGATGATGAACCTTGTCGAAGACCTTGTTATCAACGGGGGACGGCTGAAACAGATCGCAAAAGAGCACCAGATTAAGGACATGGACGAAGCCCTGAATATGGTCTCAAGGTCAATCTCCGACCTCCAGAACCTGATGATGTATATCAGGATGATCCCGTTGAACCACATCTTCAACAGGTTCCCAAGAGTTGTAAGAGATGTCGCTCACCATGACAAAAAAGAAGTGGAATTCATTATGACCGGTGGCGAGACCGAGCTTGACAGGAGTGTGATCGACGGTCTCGGCGACCCCCTGCTCCACCTGATCAGAAACGGTGTAAACCATGGTATCGAAACTCCGGATGTCAGGATCGCGGCAGGCAAGGATCCAAAAGGCACACTCAAACTTACTGCATACCGTGACCAGGGCAATGTAATTATCAAACTCTCAGATGATGGAAATGGCATCAGCAGGGATAATGTTCTCAGGAAAGCAATAGAGAAAGGACTTTTATCCGAAGAAGAAGCTGAAAACCTGCCGGATGAAGAGGTGCCCGGACTTCTTTTCCTCCCCGGATTCTCCACTGCGGAAGTTATCACTGATATCAGTGGAAGGGGAGTAGGACTGGATGTAGTTAAAAGCGCGATTGAATCGCTGAAAGGTTCTATAAAAGTAAAATCTGTTGAAGGTGAGGGGTCGACCTTTACGCTGACTCTTCCTCCGACCATGGCGATCATCGAGGTGATGATGGTACGTATCAACAACCGCAGGTGTGCAATACCAATAAATGCCGTTGTTGAAGTAGCTAAAATCAACATGACAGATATAAACAGGATAGGAAAGAGTGAGGCTATCCTGCTAAGAGACGAGGTCCTGCAGCTTCACAGACTCGATGAAATGTTCGGGCAGGCCCGGCCCAGCGGTATAATCGTAATTGTGCAATACCAGGGTTCAAAATGCTGTATACCTGTTGATGTCGTAGAAGGCCAGCAGGAGATCGTAGTCAAACCTGTAAGCAGTATAATAGGAACATGCCCCGGTGTCAGTGGGGTAACCATACCCGGAGACGGGGATGTAGTTCCTATACTGGATGTCAACACAATGATAATCTAAATCCAGGAGAATTAATATGGAATTAACCGAAGCGCAACTTGACGCAATGAAAGAATTAGGAAACATCGGTGCATCGCATGCAGCCACATCATTATCAACGATGCTGATGTCGGAGATCTACATGACCGTCCCCGAAGCAAAAGTTATTGATATTTCTGAAATATCAGAACATTTCGGGGATGATATTGCAGCTCTTGTAGTATTTGAAATACAGGGTGAAATAAGCCCGGGAGGATATGTAATCCTGCACATTCCAAAGGAATCGGCGATAAACCTGACAAATACAATGCTTGGATCTACCGACAGCGACAGGGAACTGAACGAAATGGATGAAAGCGCCCTGCTTGAAGTTGGAAATATTATGGTATCCCAGTTTCTTGATGCAACAGCATCACTTCTCGGCGTTGTCATGCTTCCGTCTCCGCCTGCAATCGCGATAGACATGTCACATGCCGCCTTTGCAAGCATCGTCGCTCAGGTTGCCGTAGATATAAACGAGATAATTTTGTTCAAAACCGAACTTACTTCAAAGATACACGATATTGAAAGTACAATAGTAATGCTTCCCGATGAAAATACACTTAAAGTAATCCTCTCACTGTTGGAAAAAATGATAGCATAATTTTAAAGCCGGGATATCAGATGGAAAAGTCGGAAATGAAGGGAACAAATATCGGAATTGGCGAATTGCTGACAGGAGATTTCGTCATGACCTCGATAGGACTTGGATCATGCATAGCTGTGATACTGCATGATAAAAAGAGATCCGTCGGCGGTGTCGCCCATGTTATGCTTCCCAACAGCAATGAGAAAAAAGACCGGCCGGGAAAGTTTGCAGACACTGCTGTTCCGAAATTGCTTGAAGACCTTGTTGCCGATGGAAGCAATAAAAGAGACATTGTAGCAAAAATTGCAGGCGGATCAAGCATGTTCAAGCAGTTCAAGGGTAATCTTGACATCGGGGGCAGGAATATTGAGGCTGTTAAGGAAGTCCTGCAACAGTATAAAATTCCCCTGGAGGCCGAAGACACCGGAGGGAGTGTAGGAAGATCAATAATGTACGATCCGGGCCAGAAGGGTGTGATCTTTGTCAGAAGGGCGGATGGTTCATGTATAGATATCTAATTTTATCCATAATCTCAATTTTAGTTATAACCTCACCTGTTTCCGCCGGACTTGTCCAGTTCTGGCCAGGTGCAGGATCCATTGGTTCAACGGATGTCAGGGACATCTGCGACGGGACAAAAGGTGATATCTATTTTGCAACTACAAACGGAATCTCGATCTATGACGGGGAAAAGTGGGAGATCCTGCATGCCCTGCCAAAAGACAGAAGAGGATATCTTGAAGGAATCCCGTTAAACGACTATGTCCTTGAGATAGAACTCGATCACCTGAACAGAATGTGGCTTGGCTACAGCAATGGAATCCAGATATATAACGGCTATTCCAAACCCTTTACAATAAGACAGCCCGATGAAATTCTTACAGAAGTCTCTATCAACAAACTGAAGAGACAGGATAAGATAATGTGGATTGCAACCGGGGATTCAGGCATTTATTACTATTATAACGGCAGGTTCACATGGATTCAGCCCGGAAAAGAGACAGGCCTTACCGGAAATCATATAATGGATATAGAAGTGGATTACTCTAACGGAGCATTATACCTGGCATCCTCTTCAAATGGTCAGTTCATATACGACGGAGGGATGCAGGGACTTGAAAATATTACATTCAAAAAGTTGTCCCACCCCCTTGTAGCCGAAGACATGACAGGAATTGTGTCTCACCCCGAAGGGGGGGTTGTCTTTTTCAACGACACCGATGTAGTGTATTATTCAGGACCTTCACACGTCGGGCATATATTTAATGTCAAAGACCTCTCCGGCGATACTAACAGGATCAACGACGTTGCTATTACAAACAGCGGACGATACCTGGCTGGCACTGGCAACGGAATATTTTACTGGTACAAAGGGGACGATCTCAGGTACCTGACAAAATATGACGGACTTTCCGATTATAAAGTAAAGACTGTTTTTGTCGATAATGATGGCAGGTGCTGGTTTACTACAAAGAAAACTGCAGGTTATTTCTTCGAGCCTGAATTCATTGCACACTCTTCAATTGAGCTGGATCCAGATTCATATAATCAGGGATATCCCCTTGTCAGCACTGTCCTTTCCGGGATTTAAGCGATTATAATAACACTATATAGATTTTGAAAAAATCTAAATGAAAAAAAATTAACAGGAGATCATTATTCCTGTATCTTCATTACCTGCATCGCATATTTGTCAAGAGATTCAAAGAAGGCATTTTTAGCTAACTTTTTCCTTGAGCTGTCATTCTCGGAAAAGATATCCTTCATAAGATAATCAAGTACAACAAGATAGAAATTCAGGGACTTAAACATCTTTTTTATCTGTTTAAACTGAAGATTTGCCTCACGCTGTTCATCACGCATAACAAAGATTGCCAGATCGAAAAGCTGCACCAGGTAATTGGGCATCCCTTTTGCAAGAGCATTATCGCGGAAATCGTTATACAGACTCTTGCTGTTTGAAAGAAGTGAAAGTTTTATTCCATAATAATACGGTTCAAGACTTTTTGGATTCTGCTGTATCATCTGTTTTACAACACCTGCTGCACCAACCCCATCTCTTTTTTCAAGATAGAGATAAAAGTTCTCTCTTAAAAAGTCCTGGTCATTGTAGAAGCGATCGGCAGCATGTTTCAAAAGCTGGAATCTTTTATCTTCATTTCCGTCATTTTTAGCTTTTTCAACCCCTATTTTTACAAACCATCTCTCTTTGGGGAACCATTCCAGCGCCTTTTTCGTCATAAGCCAGAATGCACGTTCCATTGATTCCGTGTCCTTTATTTCCAGCTGTTTGAAACGATTGACAGAGGGTTTGACCTCCAGCATTTTGAGAAGTATTTCTCTTGACTGGAGCTCAAGACGTGAAGGTCTGTCGTCTGTCTCTCCAGTGATTTTCTTCTTTTCATGTACTGAAAGGCTATAATAGCAGTAAGAAATATACATGCCAATCCGGGCGTCATATTTCCAGTAATCATTAAAATAATCGATTGCCTCACGGAATTTCCCTATATCCATCATTTTGACGCCCGATAGGATTCTTAGGGTTGATCTTCCGGACTTTTTCCTTTTACACCGGATTGCATTGGATATAATCTTTTCAATAAAATCTACAGATTTTGCTTCGGGACAGGCCTTCATAATTCGAAATGAGATTGCGTCAATAAAATTATCATATGAATTATTATCAATATCCGGAAATGCACTATCCAGTGCGGACATTACATGGCCATAAAAAACAGGGATATTTGCAGTTATTTTATCTGGATTGCCATCTACATACAGGAAAAGATCATTTTTTAGGGCATCGACTTTCTCATACCTGATGGCATCTGTTAATTTCTCCCCGCGAGGCATAATCCACCGTTATTCCAATAATTAAGGTTATTTTTTTATTAATTTAAATTTATGTTTTTGAAATTTCGGCATAGTAATAGTCCCCGGCAGACCTCTGCTCACGATCAAGATAACTGCCGGGTTTATTAATCCTCGGTCTGCCGGTCTTATCTCTCCTGAAAGTCACTCCAAGCTCTTTTAAGAAGTGGTTCATCCCGTCCCTCATATCCATAGGCCCAAGTGCGGTACCCGAAACACCCGGTTCTCCATCGAAGACGAACAGCCGTTCACTGATCATATCGATAACATAGATATCATGGTCTATTACTAAAACGCCCGACCCTGATGCTTCTGCATGCCTCCTGATTACTCTTGACAGGACCATGCGCTGTTCTACATCCAGATGTGCGCTTGGCTCGTCGAGAATGTATAGGTCGGCCTCCTTCGAGAGGCAGAGTGCAATTGCAACCCTCTGGAGTTCTCCTCCTGAAAGCTGGGAGACTGATGACTGCAGGATCGGTTCGAGCGAGAGGGGTTCAAGAATTTCATGCCTGTAGAAGTTGCTGTCAAATTTGTTCGTGGCCTGCCTGAGCATGAATTCAACGGTATTGGTTGAATCTGTTTTGATATACTGCGGTTTATAGGATATTTTTACCGCAGAATCCATCTTTCCTTCGTCAGGTTCCTCGATTCCTGCAAGAATCTTTGCAAACGTACTCTTTCCGATACCGTTCGGACCCACAAGGCCGAGAACCTCTCCACACCTGATCTCCCCGCCTTTAATCGTGAGCTCAAATTTGCCGTCGTAATCCTTCTTCAGTGCGGGAAACTCCAGCAGGGTCTCTCTTACGACCTCTCGGGTATGCGTAAAGGTTTCAAAGTTGACCGAATAGTTACGGAACCTGACGTTTTCCTCCTGCAGGAAGCCTTCGAGATACTGGTTGATGCCTACACGGACACCTTTCGGGCGCGTGAGTATACCGAAAACTGACGGTTTACCATAGGCGATATGCACGTTCTCGGCAAGCATATCAAGTATCGCGAGATCGTGCTCGACTATTAATACAGGCTTTTCAGCCGAAAGCTCCTGGATCAATTCAGCCGCCGTCATCCTCTGGTAGATATCGAGATACGGGGTGATCTCATCAAGGAAATAGAAATCGGCATCGCGGGAGAGGCATGCCGCAAGAGCAATGCGCTGGATTTCACCGCCCGACAATTTGCCGATGTCGCGATCGAGGATTGATTCGAGTCTCAGCTTCTTCACGTAATGGTCAAGGACACCTCTCTCATCCGTCGATTTGAGGAGATCAACAACCTTCCCCTTGAATACTTTGGGAATGAAGTCGATATACTGGGGCTTTATCGAGGCCTTAAGCTCCCCGGACGAGATCATGCGTATATAATCGAAGAGTTCCGAACCCGAGTAATGCTTCAGGACCGCCTCCCAGGAAGGTTCGGTCTCGAAATCCCCGAGATTGGGGATTATCTGTCCCGACAAAATGCTTACGGCAGTACTCTTTCCAATACCGTTTGGACCAAGGATTCCCGTAACTTTGCCTTCGAGCGGGATTGCCATTCCGTAGAGTGCAAATCCGTTTTTTCCGTAACGGTGCGTGGGGAAATCCAGTTCTTCGGGGAGGGTTACGATATCAAGCGCGTCAAAGGGGCATTTCTTGATACATATTCCACATCCAACACACAATTCTTCAGATATAGACACTTTCCCGTCTTCGCCGATAACTACGGTTTCGTCTCCTGTGCGGACCCTCGGGCAGTAGATAATGCACTCCTTTCCGCATTTCTTCGGGTGGCACCTGTCTTTATGAACAACAGCAATTCGCATTTAGATCACCGGTAAAAATAGTATTCAGGGTAGTTGTAATGAAAGAAGAATCGTCCAGGAAATGAACCAGAAGGCAAAAGTCATGAATGCCTGGTAAAACCAGTCCTTTCCGCCGAGTTCCGTATAGTCTATCTTCAATATCATGAATACATGCTTCTGGAAAACTATCCCGCCAAGGAGAAAGAGCCATCCAAGAATTGAGAGGCCTTCACCGGGTGGTATTGTGGGGTTGCCGATGACAACAAATGAGAGAATGCCTGTAATCATACCCATGAAACACGCAACGCCTGTCCTGAGCATGCGCTCCCTGTGGTCCCCGGCCTTTTCAGACGGATCTTTTTTATTTACCTGTTCAGTATTGTTATCTAATTCCTTATCCTCGGTCATCGGGACACCAGTGATTATTTTTTGGTTTTCAGACAATATGTAGTTTGGTATATAATGGCAACCCAACAGGGAATGAGCAGCATTGACATCAGGACAATGCTTAATGAAATAAAAGACAGGCTGCCCCTATGGATCGGGAAGGTCTACCAGTACAATAACGATACCTTCGGTTTCAGACTGAACGGCGAGGATAAAACCAAATTCAATTTTCTGGTAGAATGCGGGAGAAGGGCACACCTCACAGAGAGTCTTCCTGATGCACCGCCAAATCCTTCCGGTTACTCCATGTTTCTCAGGAAATATATCAGCGGGGGAAGAGTGCTGAACATCAGGCAATACGGACTCCAGAGAATTTTTATCTTAACCATCGGTAAGAGCGAGAAGGAATACAATCTGTTATTTGAACTGTTCAACGAGGGAAATGCAGTTCTCTGCGACGAGAACTTCATCGTGATAAATCCCCTCAAAAGGCAGCACTTCAGGGAACGCGATATCGTCTCCGGGACAGAGTATATCTTCCCCGGTACCGGAACCATGACTGAGGAGATTACCGGAGATCTCCTTCAAAGATCAGATAAGGAACTCGTAAAGACGCTTGCCTCAGATCTTATGCTCGGTGGAAAGTATGCAGAGGAGGTCTGCAGGATAACCAGGTATGAAAAAACGATGAATCCGGCCGAAGCCGACCCTAAGGTTATCCTTGAGGCAATAGAAGAACTGCTGTCAAAAAAGACGAATGCAGTCATTACAAAATCCGGGTGCTGGCCATACCCGCTCAATAGAGAAGAACCGGTCTCTTCGCCCCCTTCTTTCAACGAGGCTCTTTCTGCGTATTTCCCTCTGCCTGAATCTACTCCAAAGGGTCCAAAGAAGGAGAAACTGCCGAAATCCGAGATCATACGCCGCAGGCAGCAGGAAGCCATCGTCAACTTCGAAAAGAAGATCGAAGATTTGCAGGAAAACGTGGATGCTATCTATGAAAACTACCAGGACATCTCGAATATTATAGACGTACTCCGGGATGCAAGTGCAAAAATGTCATGGCAGGAGATTGAAGAGACTCTTAAGAACAGTCCGCTCCCTGCTGCAAAATCGATTGTCCGGATATACCCGTCCGAGTCTGCGGTAGACTTCATGGCCGGTGAAAAGCGGGTCAAGATATATGTCAGTGAAAATCTTGAGTCAAATGCAGACAGGTATTATGGAAAGATAAAAAAATTCAAAAAGAAGAAGAAAGGCGCTATTGTTGCGATGGAAAAGTTCGTACCGTCGGATAAACCTTCAAAGAAGAAACAGGAATTCAGACCGCAGAAAAAGAAATGGTATCATAAATACCGGTGGTTTGTTACGAGTGACGGGACAGTTGTGATCGGGGGCAGGGATGCGGGAAGCAACGAGGACATAGGGAAAAAATATCTTGAAGGAAACGATTATTTCGTCCATTCCGATGTTCACGGCGGAAGTGTCGTGGTAGTAAAAGGTGATACGGAAAGATGGGACGAGGTGGCTGAATTTGCGGCATCATACTCCAATGCGTGGAAGGCAGGCCATTTCACCTGCGATGTCTATGCCGCAAAACCCGACCAGGTCAGCAAGACCGCCGAGTCGGGCGAGTTTGTAAAGAGAGGAGCTTTCATTGTCAGGGGGGAGAGAAGATATTTCAGGAACGTGGGCCTGAAAGTCGCAATCGGCCTTCAGCTTGAACCTGAACTTGCGGTTATTGGAGGGCCTGAGAGTGCGGTTAAAAAAACCGCCGCATACTATGCAGTTCTCCTGCCCGGAAAGTTTGAGCCCAACGATACCGCAAAAAAGGTTTTAAGAGAGCTGAAAAAGATAATCCCTGAAGAAGACTTCAAAGACCTGAAAAAAGTCCTTAATACTGAGAGAATCGCTGCTTTCGTCCCACCCGGAGGATCAGATATCTCTGAAGTTGTCGATATGACGAAGGAGAAAACTTAATGAAAGCCGAATTCTGCGATATGAAAAATTCATTCGGAGAAGTCAGGCTTTTTCCCGAGAATACGGACGACCTCTGGCATATAGGCCACATTGTAAGGGAGAACGATCTGGTCTTTGCAACTACCTTCAGGAGCCTCGATTCGGCGACTGACAAAACAAGGCCTGAAAAGGCAGAGAAGAAACCGGTCCGCCTCGGAATCAGGGTTGATAAGGTGGAGTTCCATCATAACGCAAACAGGCTCAGAATTAGCGGGGTGATTGAGCAAGGGCCCGATACAGGGTTTCACCATACGATCAACCTTGAGGCAGGATTTGAGATCTCGGTCATAAAAAACTGGCGAAGGATTGACACCGAAAGGATAGACAGAGCTGTGAAGGCTTCTGTGACCGGGGTCGTTCACATCGTCGCAATTGAAGAGGGCGAGGCTGAGATCTACAGGATTCGCCAGTTCGGGCCGGAGAGATTCATAACAATTACAGGAGGTTCGGGGAAACGCGAAGGGCTCGATATGCGGACCGGATTTTTTGAAGAAATCCTCTCAAATCTGTCAAATATCACAGGACCGGTTGTCATCGCCGGCCCGGGATTCATAAAAGATGACTTCCTGAAATATACAGAATCCAAAGACAGGGATCTTGCATCGAGGTGCATGATCGCAGATACAAGAAGGATTGGCAGAGGAGCGGTCCAGGAAGTAATCGGCCAGGGCATACTGAACAGGATCTCAGAAGACATCCAGCTCGCCCGTGAAGTCTCGTGTATTGAGGAGCTTATCGCAAGGATATCATCATCCGGAAATGCGGCATACGGCATCAGCGAGGTAGGAAATGCCATTGAAATAGGTGCTGCCGAAGAGGTGCTTGTAACCGACACAATGCTGAGGGATTCAGATATCCCGGCAATTCTCGACAGGGCGGAAAATATGCGTTCAAAGGTCGTAGTTCTCTCCTCGGAGTTTGAGCCCGGAAAACAGCTGGATGCCTTGGGAGGGATCGCGGCACTTCTCAGGTATTCGATTAAATAAAAATTTTAAAAAATAAATTCTACGGGGCATAAACCCTGCCAGAAGGGGAACCTGTATATTAATTAACAATTAACCGGAATTTAGATTATGTCAAATTCAGAAGAGACAAATCCTCTCAGGGTTATCGCAGCGCTTATTCTCGGCGCAATAGCCGGTGTTATCGGCTTTTTCATCATTGCACTTATTCTCGGATTTATAGAAGATATATACGGCCTTAGAACAGGAATCTCAGTCAATGTCGCGGAAAACATCTGGAGTGCAGTGCTGATGTTCCTTTTCATAATAGCAGGCATGGCATTATTATACTGGAAGGTAAAGACCACCCCGCCTTCAAAAGAAGAGATAGCAGATTAATTTATTCTTCCGCTGATTCCGGGGCTTCGGTTACGGGCTCCGGTTCGGCTTCCATTTTCGGTTTCTTAAATGTCTCCTTGAGTTCGACCTCTTCGACACCGTCGACGTACTCAAAGATCTGGTGAACGCACATTCCCTTGCCCATCATCCATCTCTGGTCGTATGTGATGCCCGGCGGGAGAATGATCGTCAGTTTGCCGCCCTCAAGAGTCATCTCGAATTCGCGACCGGTGAAAAGGTCCAGGATTGCCTCTACCTTCTCTTCAGGAGCCTCTACAACCTCTTCGATAGTATATTTATAATTGAGAGTCTTCCCTGCGAGCATGTGATTGAAATCAACAACCGCACGAGAACCGATTATGTTTGTAATAAATCCCTGGCGGTTGTCTGCCGTAACACGCATTCCTATCGTTGGTTTCTCCTGGAAATCCTTGACATTGACCGATTTAACGAGAGAATCATCCCTTTCGCCGTAGGCTTTCTCAGGGGCGATGGTTACCTCGTTCTCCTGGCCTGCCTCTTTTCCGACAAGGTCTTCATCAAGACCGGGGATAACATGGTTGCCTCCGACACAGACGGTTATCGGCTTGTAAGTCTTTTCCTCGATGTAGCTTCCGTCTTCCTTTGCGACTTCTTCATAAGTCGTATCGAAGATATCTCCGTCAGCGCTTCCGGTATAATTTATTTTTACAAAATCTCCTTGTTTTATTGACATAAATACACCTGTCTATATTAATTGGTTTTATGTACTTAATATAAGTGATATAAACATGCTCGAAGTCGAGGCCAAGATAAAGATCAAATCAATAGATCCGATAAGAAACAGACTCAAGGAACTTGGAGCGATATTTGACAAACAGACAAGGCAGACCGATACTTACTTCAATTCACCGCTCAGGGACTTCGCCGAGACTGATGAGGCTTTAAGGGTACGCACTGAAGACAACCTCTCGGAGATGACATACAAGGGGCCGAAGATCAGGGGAAGCGGGGCAAAGGCAAGGGAGGAATATAATGTTGAAATCTCCGACCCGGCTGCTCTTTCAAATATACTTTCCAGAACCGGTTTTTTCAGGAGCGCTGAGGTTCTAAAGACAAGAGAAGAATATGACTTCATGGGAACAAAGATAGCTCTCGACTCGGTGGACGGCCTTGGGGAATTCATAGAGATTGAAGTTGTAACAGAAGACAGGGATTCTGCTCTCGATTTAATTGAAAATGTCAGGAAAAAACTGGAAATTGACGGAGAGCACATCTCAGAATCCTATCTTGAGATGCTCCTGGAAAAAAGAGAAGAAATAAATTAATTGTTTATCAGCTTTTCATTGATCGCCTTTGCCGCTTTCTTGGCAGATCCCATCGCTTCGATTACGGTAGCCGCACCTGTGGCGACATCGCCCGCTGCAAAAACATTCTCTATCGAGGTCTGACCTGTTTCATCGTCGGCGATGACGTTTCCTCTCCTGCCTTTCTCAAGATTGTCCATAAGGGATATCAGCAACGGATTTGGACTCTGTCCAATGGCTTCGATCACAACATCGGCCTCTAGCGTAAAAATCGCGCCTTCTCCCTCTATCGGAACAGGGCAGGGCCTTCCGGATGCATCCTCTTCGCACATCTCCATCCTTACGCACTCGACACCGGTTACGGAACAGTCCCCGAGAATCCTGACAGGATTTGCACAGCAGAGGAATTCGATACCTTCCTCGACTGCATTCTCAATCTCCGCCGCTCTTGCCGGAAGGTCTTCCTTCCTGCGCCTGTAGATAAGTGTTACTTCAGCACCCATCCTTCGTGCAACTCTTGCCGAATCCATCGCGACATTTCCTCCGCCGACCACGACTACACGGCCTTTTTTCAGCACAGGAGTGTCATACCCGGGGAAGGAATCGGCATGCATAAGATTCACCCTGGTCAGGAACTCGTTTGCCGAATATACGCCGTTGAGGTTTTCGCCCTCAATTCCCATGAAAGACGGAAGTCCGGCTCCCGTCCCGAGGAAAACCGCATCATATCCAAGAAGCTCTTCAACAGGTACACTTCTCCCGACGATATGATTCAGTTTCAGTTCTGCACCGAGCTTCAGCACCTCTTTGATCTCCGCTTCGACAATATCCTTTGGAAGCCTGAATGAAGGAATGCCGTACGTGAGCACCCCGCCGGCCTTGTGAAGTGACTCGAATATCGTAACCGAATGCCCTTCTTTTGCAAGTTCGGCTGCGGTTGTGATTCCTGCAGGGCCGGACCCGACGACCGCCACCCTCTTTCCGGTCTTCTCCTTTATCCCGGGGAGCTGGAGGCCGTTCTCCCTCTCCCAGTCGGCAACGAACCTCTCAAGTGCCCCGATATTTACAGGTTTGCCCTTTTTGCCGAGAATGCAGAATCCTTCACACTGGTTCTCCTGCGGGCAGACCCTCCCGCAGATTGCAGGAAGCATATTTTCAGCCTTGATTATATCTGCAGCTGTCCTAAAATCCTCTTTTGATATGGCGGTAATAAAACCGGGGATGTCGATATTAACAGGACAACCTTTGATACACTGGGGCCTGACGCAGTCCATACACCGCAGCGATTCAAGAATCGCATCCTGCTTTGAGAAACCTGTGTCCACTTCAAGGAAGTCTTTGGTTCTCTCTCCCGCATTCCTCTTGCCCATATCAGTTACCTCCGCATTCGCAGGTGTGGTCTTCGAAGAGTTCTCTTGATTTGAGTTCTTCTGCGGTATAGACCCGCTGTCTTGTCATAAGTTCGTCCCAGTCGACAAGGGATGCCTCAAATTCAGGACCGTCGACACATGCAAACTTCGTCTCGCCGGCTATTGTGACCCTGCATGAACCGCACATCCCTGTTCCGTCAACCATAATCGGGTTGAGGCTGACGAAGGTTTTGACATTATAGGGAACCGTTGCAAGGGACGTGATCTTCATCATAATCGCCGGCCCGATAATCCAGACGCAGTCGACACTTCCTTCTTCGAGTCTCTTCTTCAGGATGTCGACGGGGAACCCGTGGTACCCGTAGCTTCCGTCGTCTGTGCAGACTACAAGCTCGTCGCAGTATGATGCAAGTTCCTCCTCAAGAAGAATCAGGCTCTGGTTCCTGGCCCCGATAATCCCGGTGACTTCGTTTCCGGCTTCCCGGAGTGCCTTTGCAAGAATCGGCAGGCAGGCAATCCCGACGCCCCCGCCGATTACAACGCATCTTCCCCAGTCCTTAACCTCGCTCGGGTGGCCCAGCGGTCCGGCAACGTCCTCAATATAGTCCCCCTCGTGAAGCGTCGAAAGAAACATCGTCGTCTTCCCGACCTTCATGAAAACAATCCTTACAAGGTCGCCGTCGACGCCCGATATGGTTAACGGTATCCTCTCCCCTTTATCATTGATACGTATCACAAGGAACTGCCCGGCTTTGGCATTTCTTGCAACATGCGGGGCGTTAATCCAGAATTCAAAAATATTTTCGGCTATCTCATCTGCCTTTTCAATTTTATATGCCAATATAGTCACTCCGGAATCAAAATTTGTTATTATAATTTGTAATTAGATCTTCTTTACTTTACGCACTTTAACCCCAACACCACGGGTGGAGCGGAGCATCTCCTCCGCACCCATCGATGCCCTGCCGGTTGCAATCGCCTTTGCCCCACGGACTAAGACCTCGTCCCCCGGCCTTATGGCAGGATCACATGAAACAACACCCGGTGCAAGGATGTCCCCCTGCGGGACGAAGTCGTCGATTTCGACGATGTAACCATCTTCAAGATATTTCCACCCATCGAATGTAGGCCTGTAAAGCCCTGTATCATTATCGATGCTGAAAAGCTGTTTTTTGTTTTTGAGAATCTTCCTGTTCCCAAAGCGCCCTTTGATTATCATTCCGGACGTATCCACTTCCGCACCGAACTGCCATGAAAGCATGCCCCGGATGTAGTTATGGCTCCTCCTCGGAAAACCGGAGAGCGCCTTGTCGAGGTTTCTTATCGACTCATGCGATGTCGGACTTCCTGCGGCGGTAAATGTCGCTTCGACCCCGGCCTTCTCAAGCGCAGAACCGGCGATCTCTGCCGCATCGCCATCGAGATGAACAAAGACATGATCGTACCTGTTCTTCGTAAAGTACTCTTCAACAACAGCCCCGATGATCTTCCTCTCCTCCATGTCCCAGTAGCCGGTCACAGGAACGTCGTAATGCCCTGCAGGATATACGGCCTCAAGTTCACGCGGAACAAGTGCAAGCGGGGACGTGAGAATTATTTCATGGGCCCGATCGCGGACCGCCCCCATGAACTTCCTGTGGCTCTGCGACATTGAATATGGTTTCCGTGCGGAACATGGCAGTATCACTGCAACATCGGTTCTTGAAGGAGCATACCGCGAAACCACTCTTTGCATGAACCTTTTGATCTCCGGCCTGTTGATCGAGTCCCCGGAGTTTGAATACATTCTTATGGGTCGGACAACAGGGGTGTTTTTTTCCACAAAGTTATAGTCCCTGTCGAAGAAGCGAAGAATGGAGACGAGCTGCGGTGAGTTTAAGGACTGCTTCTCAAGATACTCCCTCAGGTTTCCTTCATTGATTCTCAGGATGACCTTTGCAATCTCCGAATCGAGAGCGATCCTGTTGTGGGTCTTCAGGTCGCCCTTAAAGCATCCCTCGCACCTGCATAATCCGGCATCCATGCACTCTTCCGCCGGATATTCACCATCGGGATTGCAGAAGAGACCCTGTGATGTCTTCAGGTCGACGGCCGTATAGTCAAAGAGATCGAATCCCGATGCAACCAGCGTTGCCACGTTTGAAGGGAGAGCACAGGCAGGTGCATACCACATGGTATCGGGGGGATGACGGGTCTTCATCCCGATAAGCCATTTCACATAATTCCTTGGATCGGGGAGCGCCGTGTGCCAGTTGGAGACCATAACTGCCGATCCCGCTTTGGCATTTGCACTGTCCGAAGGGTGCGATATGAATATATTATCGTACTGCTCAAGGTATCTTTCACAGAAGTCATTGTCTGCATAAAGAGGAACATTGGAATATTCCATCGACTTCAGGGATGGCAGGAGTTCTGCCGCATCTACGGCACAGGGGGTTTTCAGTGCAATATCGCCTTCTGAAAACACACCTGTCCGTGCAGGCCCCTCGTGTTTAATAACCTCAAACATAGCTGAACCGTCCTTTAAGCTCTGCCAGCTCGCTATCTATGATCTGCCTGAAATCCTCCCCGCCGGTTATCGTGAACACCGTATCAGGGTTTGATTCAATGAGGACTCTCAGGCCCCGGCATCCTGCTTTAAACATATCTTCATCTGGCTCCGGCATCTCGCTCTGGCCGACCGGGAATGTCTCTTTGAGTTCAGGCGGATAAGGGCCAAACGGCGGTTTGAAGAGGAATACGTTCTCCTCACCGGAAGGCTTCTTCCCGTCTATCAGAACAAGTGCCTTCTCCCCGGCATCAATTCTTTCAAGATTGCGGTGGTAAGCGGCGACCTCGGTTCTCAGGCAGCTTTCCTTTCCCCTGTAGAAGAACCGCCTCTTTGTGATCCTGTCCGATTTTTCAAGCTGCTCCGTGTGCTTTAACAGCTCAAGGTAACCGTCGTAGAGCCGGGGATGGTTTCTGCACCTCTCATCAACAAGCTCCCAGAGCGTTCCATCAAGTATCGCCTGCCGGATTCTGGCAATCTCCGCAAGAGTCACGTGCATATTGTGAAGTGCAAGCAGTCTCTCTTTGTCTTCGGATTTTTTAAGCTCCTCAGCCGTATGTGTTCGACATACCTCACAGGCGCACGGAAGTTCGTTTAATTCCGCGAGCTTGTAGCTACCCTGCGGGGTCATATATCTTCCTTCGCGTGCGTAAAGCGCATATGCAGCCGAATCGAAGACATCACACCCCATTGCTGCCGCAAGTGCGAACATAGACGGGTGACCGGCCCCGAATAGATGGATGCATGCTGAAGGTGATAGTGTTTCTTTTGCGGCCATTACGACCTTTACAAGATCTTTGTACCTGTACGACTCCATGAGAGGCACCACGGCCCCTATGGGGCAGAATATATTCTCAAGTTCGGATACCTCGTGCCCGGCCCTCTTCCTGAGATCTGTATGGATTCCGCCCTGAACAGGTGCTGCAAGGTGTCCGTCGTCGATTATCTGGAGAGCCTCCCTGATTCTCTGCACCGTAATGTCGAGCTCTTCTTCGGCCTCTTCATGTGTCCTGTCAGGAGGTGATGCGATATCCATCGGGACGATGATCTCGCTCCCAATAGCTCTCTGGAAGGCAACGGTTTCGGAGTTGGAAAAATCTACATCGCCGTAGACCGACTGCTGGAATGCTCCCGAGTCGGTCATGATCACGCCATTGAAACCGAGGACAGAATGCAGGCCCTCGTTTAACGCCCGTTCTCGGAACTCGCTGCTTTTGCTGAATATGTACGCGTTCGTGATGAGCGCCTCAACACCCATCTTCTCAAGTTCGGCAGGTTTGATTATCTGTATATGTGGGTTTATAACGGGCAGAAGAAGCGGAGTCTTTACAGTTTTGTCTCCAACCTTCAGCTTCCCGAGCCTGCCCATGATATCTTTCTGTGTTATTTCAAAATTAATGGCCATTGATTACTCCTTTTCCTCCGAAAATATATGTCCCTGAAACGTCATTATCTCAACATCCCCTGATTTCCATAATCCGGGAGGAAGACCTGCCTTCATACAGACATGATCCAGGAACTCCTCCGGGTCCATATTGTATTCGGTTGCGACCTGCGGGAGAAGAAGTCCGCTTCTGCCATGCCCTTTAATTATGAGGCCGTCTCTTCCGATTACGATATTCTGCGGCCTCTCCCGGGGCGGGCAGCTGAGGGTCTCCGGGTTCGAGAGAACGGTCACCTCAAGACGGATCATATCAAGCTCCTGCGGGCTCACAGGCGGAAACCTGGGATCGGATGTCGAGGCGGATACGGCGGCCTCGACAATTCCCTCTTTTAAAGGGCACATTGGATAAGGAAGACCTATGCATCCCCTAAGGTCGCCTCTCTTCGTGATGGTCACAAAGACACCTCTTTTTTCATCGAATACAGGGGACAGCTCTTCACATTCGACATCCCTGTTCCCGATCCGTTTCTCCATTGTTTTTCTGGCAAGGCAAAGGGCGGCCTTTCCCTCATGGTCCGACAGCAGCTCCATTATCTACATATATATGCGCCCTAAAATTATAAGTGAGAGGGAGAGGACAGCTGACGGCGGCATCTAATTGCCGCTGAGGAAAGTCCCCACTCCGGCCGGAAACCCGGACGCATGCAAATGCGGGCGGCGAGAGTCGCGGCACTGGCACAGAAACGACACGGCCCCCGGTTTAACCTGTGATGGAGCGGATCTCCTGAGGTGCTACTGAACCGGGGGAAGCGATGGAACGGCGAATCCCCGGGGGAGCAAGCCAAACAGGGACATAACGGCATTTCCGGGCCGGTCCCGGGTATGGCGCGTAGCTGAATGTTGTCGGAACAAAATGGGGCTTATTACTCCCACTCATTTAACTGTTTTAAATAAAATAATCTGCAATAATATTCTATGCATATCCCCACTCCCAGAGAGGTCAGGGACAAGAGGGTAAAACTCGGGCTGACCCAGACTGACGTTGCAAAAAGATCCAAACTAAGCCAGTCCATGGTCGCCCGCATCGAGGCCGCCACAGTTGATCCGAGGGTGAGCACCCTCCAGAAGATTGTCGAAGTCCTGCTGGATGCGGAGAGATCAATGATAACCGCAGGGGATCTCATGCACCAGCCTGTAATATGTATAAATTCAGAAAAAACACTCGCTTCGACGATTGAAATAATGGAGATGCACGGAATATCGCAGATACCCGTAATCGACGAGGGTGTCCCTGTCGGTTGCATATCCGAATCCGCGATAATCAACGCTATGGAGGAAGGAAAAATCAACAAGACCAGGGATCATCTGGTATCCGATTTTATGGAGGAGGGCTTTCCCACCGTCCCGCCGTCAACCGATATCGAGACGATCGTGCATATGCTCCACAACAATCACGCGGTTTTGGTTCTTGAAAAAGGAAAGGTCAGCGGGGTAATTACCAAGCATGACCTGATGTCGATGATCGTGTGAAGATAATATTGTTTATATTTTTGAGACCAGATCACGGAGAACGGCAAGAGGATCTTCCGCCTTCACGACGCCCGATGCAAGAAGAACACCGTCCGATCCCAGTTCTGTAGCTCTTTTAACGCATGAACCCGAACTGATTCCCGCACCTGCGAGGACCCTGACCTCCCTGTTTACCGATTTGACTGCATCGACCGAGCTTTTGATAATCTGGGGGTCGGCTGTCGTGACCGAGATCCCGCTTCCGATAAGCTCGGGCGGCTCAATCGCAACGTAATCGGGAGAGAGGGCAGCAGCAGCGGCACTTGTCGGGGTGTCGTTTGTGCATACAACGGTCTTCAGCCCTGCTCTTTTTGCCGCATCGACCGCCGCCGAGATATCCGCAAGAGTCAGTCTTCTCTCCGAGTGGTTAATCAGTGTACCGACAGCTCCGGCCGCCTTAACGGCTTCGGCAAGAATATGCCCCGTATGTGCGCCGGGGGAGATCCCGTCTATATGCTGGGCGAACACAGGCAGGTTGTGATGATTGGACATGGGGTGAATGTCCATGAAGCCCGGACAGATTACAATCTCTATACCGCTTTCATCAGCAACAGTCTCAGCCGCTTCCGCAATATCATGGGCCCTGTAACCGAAACTCTCGTTATAGGTCTTGAAATTTATCATTATAACGGGCTTTTTTTCAGGCATATGAATCGGCTCCGGTTATTTCCCCTTCTTAATCTTCATCACATCGCCGAGAGTCGGCGCAATTCCGCCCCTGGACCCGGTTTTTATATTGACATCCGCAGATTCTGTCAGTTTTATTGAAAGGGCATTTTCAATCTTTTTGCGGACCGAATCTTCAGGGATCATACCCTTTTCGATCTTCTTTATCAGCCCTTCCTTCTCCTTAATCTGCATGGCAAGTTCTTTCTGGCTCAGCCCCTTTTCCATCCTGGCCTCGCGTATGACATCACTGAAATCCTCAACGATCTCGCCGTCGATCATATCGAAAACATCCCTGGACTTCTTTTTCTGGGGGGCAACCGACCGGAAGCCCGGTTTTGAAGAGGGTGCTCTGGATGAGCCGGACTTTATCACATCCATCCCGGGGCGCTGAACTTCCGTTCCAAGTTTGGCGCAGCTGGCACATACCCACATCTTCGCGCCGCCTATTTGAACCAGTATTGGCTTTCCGCGGATTATTTTCCCGCAAACCTCACATTCAGACATGTTAATCGCAAACATCTATATATTGTGCAATCCCTAAATACCTAATTGAGGAAGCGGATGGCCGATAAAACAAATGAAAATAGTCCTGAAAAGGAGCAGGAGGTAACAAAATACCTGCTCGACAGGATATCAGGCCTTGAGACCAGAAACCTTGAGCTTCGCGAAGAGAACCGGCAGCTTGAATCTGAAAAACGGTTCATCGATAACCAGAAACTGAGATACGAGCGTGAGATCCGCAAGCTGAAAGGGGAGGTAGATAAACTCAGGAGTCCACCGCTGATTATCGGCACCGTTACAGATGTTGCGTCAGACAACAGGGTTGTCGTCCAGTCCAGTGCCGGACCGAGATTTATGGTTAAAGCATCGGGATTCATAGAAGCAGAGGAGATCAAGCCCGGTGTCCGCTGTACGCTGAACCAGCAGTCGCTTACCATCGTCGACCTTCTGCCCGCATCCTTCGATTCCCAGGTATACGGAATGGAGGTTGAGGATCCGCCTGCAGAAACATATGCCGATATCGGCGGACTTGAAGAACAGATAAATGAGATCCGGGAGGCAATCGAACTTCCGCTCAATAAGCCGGAAGTGTTCGAAAAAATCGGTATCTCCCCGCCCAAGGGTGTCCTGCTGTTCGGACCGCCGGGTACAGGAAAAACTCTGCTTGCGAGAGCAGTCGCCCACGAGACAAATGCCAAATTCCTGAGAGTCGTCGGCTCTGAACTTGTCCAGAAATATATCGGGGAGGGAGCGAGACTCGTCAGGGAGCTCTTCGAGCATGCGAAGATGAACGTCCCGTCGATCATATTTATCGACGAGATTGATGCCATAGGCGCCCAGAGGACAGAGAGCATCACCTCCGGAGACCGCGAGGTCCAGAGGACCCTGATGCAGCTTCTCGCAGATCTTGACGGGTTCGACAACCGCGGAGATGTAAAGATCATCGGCGCGACGAACAGGATAGACATCCTCGATCCCGCCCTTCTCAGGCCGGGACGCTTTGACAGGATGATCGATATACCCCTCCCTGATCCCGAAGGACGCCTTGCAATACTCAGGATCCATACCGCGAGAATGAACCTTCACAAGAACGTCGATCTCAAAGAGGTCGCGGCGCTGACAGAAGGAAAGAACGGATCAGACCTGAGGGCAATCTGCACGGAAGCAGGAATGTTTGCAATCAGGACGGACAAGGACAATGTCGAGATGAACGACTTCATAAAGGCAGTAGACAAAGTCAGGCACGATCTAAAGCACGGCCTGCCCGATCTCTCAGACGGGGCAATGTTTGCCTGAAAAATACAAATTCAATCCTCTTTTTCGTATTCTGCACACCAGACTTCAAGAACATAATCAGAGGAATCCAGAAATTCAGGATAGTCCTCCTTTGAAGAATGTGGATCCATCCATATCTCGTCGGTGATAGTTCCATCTTTTATAGATATTAGCTTTGAAAAACTCCACGTCTCCTTCATCCTGTTGCTTCTCTGGTAGACATCGGTTGCAAAATCCCTTGTGCAGAAAAGTTCGGGAGATATCTCAAGAAAAACGTCATCGGCATAACGTCGGATATACCAGTTCAGTTCGGATATCAGCGAGAGTGCCCCGCCGAGCGTCGAGTTTTCAATAATTACTCCGCATTCGGTCTTTTTCGGGCGGTAAAAACGAAGTATGCCCCTGCTGGTCTCCGATTCAAGGAGAGTCCTGTACAGGTCAACTCCCTCCTTTTGGATCATCAGCAGATTCATAATCAGGTATACATTATATCATCGGTTTTGGATTTATTCTTAACCTTGGATATTGCCATATGGAAATCTTCAATTTTTATTTCCGAGGCGTTCCTCCGGACAGCGAACATTCCGGCCTCACGGCAGATGGCCTGTATCTCCGCACCGGTTGCATTTTCGGTGATGTTGACAAGCTCCTTTAAGCCGACTTTTCCGATATTCATCTGCGAAGTGTGGATCCTGAATATTTCAAGCCTTGCGTCGCTGTCAGGCGGTGTAACCTCCAAAATCCTGTCAAAACGTCCCGGCCGGAGAAGAGCGGGGTCAAGCATATCGACACGGTTTGTTGCCGCCATTATCCTGACGTCCCCGCGGTTGTCGAACCCGTCCATCTCTGCAAGGATCTGCATGAGAGTACGCTGGACCTCGGCACTGCCCGATGTCCCGTCCTGAGTTCTCATGCTCCCTATGGCGTCGATCTCATCTATGAAGACTATCGACGGCGCCCGTTCCCTTGCAAGGAGGAAGAGGTCCCTGACCATCTGGGCACCCTCGCCAATAAACTTGTGGACCAGTTCACTGCCCGACATCCTGATAAAGGTTGCATTCGCCTGGTTTGCAACAGCCTTTGCTATAAGGGTCTTGCCTGTTCCGGGAGGACCGTAGAGAAGAATTCCCTTCGGCGGTTCGACACCGATCCTCTGGAAGACCTCCGGTCGTGTCAGCGGGTACTCGACAGCCTCCCTGACTTCCTCGATCTCGCTCTTGAGTCCTCCAACCTGACTGAAGGTCACATCAGGCGATTCTTCAAGCTCCATCACGCGGACCCTGGAGTCAAAAGTATTCCCTACGGTCCGGATGATCTGGAGGGCATTGTTCACCGCCACCTTCATTCCCGGCTTTAAATCATTTGAAACAGCTTCCAGGGCATTTGTTATATATTCCTGATTATTCCCCTGCTGCCTCAGGTACACCTCCCCGTTTTCAAGGATATCTATAACTGTAGCTACGAAAAGCGGAGGTCTCTTTAGTTGGGCATTCTCTTTTTTCAGCTGCGAGTTCTCCTTTTCAAGTCTGGCAGTCTCGCGTGTAAGGATCCCCAGTTTGGCTTCCAGATCACGAAGCTGTTCGCTTAATTCCTCTAAAGCAGGCTTAGAAATATCTGTATTTTCGTGACTTTCGAAGAGGGTCTCATCCATGTTACTTTATATCTTTCTTTACAACATTTATTAGGTATGTCTTTTACAATTATGGCCAGAGGAATATCCGGGGGCACCGGAAGCGGCGAATTGCTGGTTAGTAGCGAGGCTATATCCTTTTTATCGGGAGTCGACCCTGAGACAGGCACAGTTGTCGAATCGGGGCACCCCATTGAGGGGAAATCTATTGAAGGGAAGGTTCTTGCATTCCCGCATGGCAAGGGTTCCACGGTCGGATCCTATATCATATATGCACTTCAGAGGAATGGCAAAGCCCCAAGCGCCATAATAAATACAGAGGCAGAGACCATCATAGCAGTCGGCGCGATAATCGCAGACATTCCAATGGTCGACAAGCCCGAAAAACCGATATCAGAAATACCCGAAGGCTCTTTTGTCACCGTAAACGGCGATACCGGGGAAATTATTGTAGAATAAAAATACAAGATAAACGGAAACAACGGAGAATAATTTGTATTATCATCTTATTTTAACCGATGAGTGTAACCTGAACTGTTCATATTGCAGGGGCAAGGATTTTTCATCAGAACCTAAATTAGAACCAGATTGTGATTATATCCCGCTCCCTGCATCCCCTGAATTCGGTCCGAAAGAACTCGATTCCTTCATGAAAAACGACATCGACCCGGTAGTTCTTTTTTACGGCGGGGAACCCATGCTGAGGCCTGATCTCATTAAGAACTTCATGGACAACATGGCTTCATGCAGGTTCTCAATATATACCAACGGGACTCTGATCCCGAACCTTGCTGAAGAATATATCCAAAAGTTTGATACCATGATCCTCTCGATCGACGGGAACAGGGAGACCACTGACGGTTACCGTGGCAAAGGCGTTTACGACAGTGTGATGGAAAACCTCGGCTACATCAGGAGTTCAGGTTTTTCCGGCGAGATCATCGGCAGGATAACCGTTGCAGAGAACACCGACATCTTCGAATCGGTCAATCATCTCGCCGAAAACGGGAGACATCCATTCAGCTCAATTCACTGGCAGATGGACGCCAACTTCTGGTATGACTACAAAGACCGTCCCGGATTTAAGGACTGGATTGAAAAATCCTATAATCCGGGAATTTCGAGGCTGGCACAACAATGGTTTGAGACAATAAAGCTGACAGGAAATGTCCCCGGGTGGTACCCGTTCTGCGGGCTGGCCTATGATGTTCTCACGCGTTCGGGGAAGAGTCCCATGAGATGCGGGGCAGGACATATGAATTATGCCATCCAGACAGACGGAACCATCATTCCCTGCCCCTGCATGCAGGGAATGACTGAATATTACTGTGGAAACATCTTCGATTCGAACCCATGTGACCTGAAGAAGATTCTGCCTGCCGGAGACTGTTCGACATGCGACATAAGCGATTTCTGCGGCGGGAGATGCCTTTATTCCAATGTCATACGCCCGTGGCCCGAAGATGGCCGAAAACTCGTATATGAAAGCGTCCTCAATTTAAAATCAGCCATAGAAGAAGTTCTCCCAGGAATCCGGGAAATGATTGAAAAAGGTACTATATCCAAAGAGGATTTCCGCATCAATAAATACAACGGCTGCGAGATAATTCCTTAGGAAAACAACAGTAATGATAGTCAACTGGAGGAGAATCAAATGGGCAAAGAACTCTTTTGCGGCACTATATGCAGCATGCGAAGCAGAAGGGATAATCCTCCATGAAACTGACGCCCCAAAACAGGATATTACATTATACAGCCTCAATTCCATCGACGCCCCCCACTATATCGACGAGATAAAGGAGGCCGGCTGTATCACAATTGCAGGCGGCCCGCATCCCTCGGCCGTCCCTCTCGATATGGCCAAAGCCGCCGACTATGTGGTTGTAGGTGAAGGAGAGTACGTCCTCCCAAAACTGCTGAAGGCTTTAATGAGCGGTTCTGGCACTCTTCCGGCAGGTGTCGCCACAAAAAACGGATTCAGGCCTTCGGACAGATGTGTCCTCCTTGATTCCTATCCGCCGTTTACAAAAGCCAGGAGTGCCATCGAGATCTCACGCGGATGCCCGTTCAGGTGCAGTTACTGCCAGACGCCCCGGCTTTTCGGGGGCCGTATAAGGCATCGTTCCATAGATGAGATTATCAAAGCCTCAAAGGTATACCAGGACGTCAGGTTCCTTACCCCCAATGCACTCGCGTATGGATCTTCGGGAATAGAGCCTGCCTTAGAAAAGCTCGAAAAAATGTTATCATCCTTTCCAAAGGACAAAAAACTCTATCTGGGAACATTCCCCAGCGAGGTCCGCCCCGAATTCATCAGCGACAAGGCCCTCGATCTAATCGAAAAATACTGTACCAACAAGAAGATCCACTTCGGGGCCCAGTCGGGAAGCGAAAATGTCCTCAAACGCCTAAAGAGAGGCCATTCCTGCGCCGATGTCATCATGGCCGTCGAGCTGTGCCATGAAAGGGGATTTGTTCCGGTCGTCGACTACATTGTAGGGATTCCTTTTGAGAGCGAAGAAGACCAGATGAAGACGGTTGAGCAGATGAAATGGGTCTCACGCTATGGAAAGATCCATGCTCATTATTTCACCCCGCTTCCCGGAACGCCGCTTGCAGGAACAGAGCCATCCCCACTTATCCCGGAGGTAAATAATCTTCTTGGAAGACTCTCGCTTTCAGGGAAAGCGACAGGCCACTGGCATGACGCGGAGTCAAGGTTTTTTAAGGGAGGAAAACCTGCCTGACAGAATTTTTTTATCTCGTAAAACGAACAATATTTCATTATGAAAATCCTTGTGCTCACCGATCTTCATGGTCAATACGGAAAATTAAGTTCTTTTCTTGAACTTGACCCGGATATTGTAATTATTTCTGGCGATTTCACCGATCCTGACGGACCAGTGGAACCTGCGCTTTCAATGCTTGAACAGATAGATGTCCCGTGCTTCGCGGTTCCGGGCAATTGCGACTGCAGGGAGATGGTCAACCACCTCGAAGAGTCAAATGCAGTCTCCCTCCATGGATCTTCCCTCGAACTCGGGAAAATAACCCTTGTGGGCATCGGCGGATCGAATCCCACTCCCTTCGGAACCCCGTTTGAACTCTCCGAAGAGGAGATCGACGAGATGATTACAAAAGCGAAGAAAGGGATGAAAAACAATGTTCATAACATCCTCATCTGCCACGCACCACCCCAGGGAACTACAGACAATGTAGGCGGCGCCAACGTGGGGAGTTTGAGTCTCAGGAAACATATGGAAGGTTTTGACCTTGTATGCTGCGGTCATATCCACGACGATCCGGGGATAAAGGAGGTTGACGGGACAGTGATTGTCAACCCGGGACCGGCATCCGAAGGAAAGTGCGCTATCGTCACCCTGGGGGATGAGCCAAAGGATATCAGGATTGAGATCCTCTCTGTGTAATACCATCCTTAAAAGAAATCCCAAAAATATCTTTTCTCTATTAACACTAATACACGTGGGAGTTGTTCTCCCTGAAGAGTACTTGATCAATTGATAATCATAGTATGATGACCTGCTCATCATCCCGTAGCCGGCATGTTGTTGAGCAGCGTATGATAAAGACTTCAGATTATTGAGATTGATAATAAAAAATCAAATTTTAAAAAATAAAAAAATTAAAGGAATATCCTCAGATCATCCCAGCTCATCCCAGGATGTGCACCTGGAATACACAACATACCCTACAACCGCAAGGACTACAATTATCACACCGATAATAATGAAGGTGAACGATCCGAAATCAGGGATCAGGCCCTTTGAAACCTCTGCATAGACTTCCTGTGCATATGTCAGCGCTTCTTCGGCCTTTGAATCCGCAGTCTCGGCAAGCGTGTATGCCTGTGTATAACTGCCGTCGTTAAACAACGACTTTGCAGAATTCAGTGACGACTGGGCGGACTCCAACTTTGTTTCGATGTTGATAACCCTTGCATCGTTGCCCATGCTGCGGTTAACCTTGAAATCCGTTATATAGAAATTTGTACTGTCAACCGTAGCCTGAGCATCATCTATTGCCTTCTGTGCCCATGCCTGGTTAAGGAGAACCTCACCTTCGTCTAGGAGTGTCTCTGCTTCACCTAGTAGTACGTGTCCCTCGTCATAAGATGCTGTTTTGGAATCCTTGATCTTTTCCTCAGCTTCATCGTACTTTGCCTGTGCAGCCGAAATATCAACACCAACATTCATCTTGGATGCGATCTGTTCCCCGAAAGTCTCAAGTTCCTTCTCAAGAACTTCGCGGAGAGTCGTTACATCTTCGGGATTCAGTACCATTCTCTCAACAGGATCTGGGGCTCCAGTGGTTTCCTCATTCCCGCTATCATCTGTCTGGATAATCTGGAAGAAAATCCTGTCTCCTGTACTGGCAACTTCAGGAACTGTTGCAGTAAGAGAGTAACTTACGACAATCGTGTTATCATCTGAAGGATAGTTCAGCTGCCAGCCACCGATGCTAAGCGGGTTTCTGTTTGACTCAGCCTCCTCCCCATGGCCGTTGACCTTTATTATATATGTCCAGTCAGGATTATCAAGAGATGTATAGGCTTTTAGCGTGTCCCCACTAGGAAATGTGTATTCTCCTGAATCGGACAACTCCACATCTGCGGTGATAATTACTGTTTCACCAGGAGCATAAGACGACTTGTCTGGCAATATTTTAACTACCGGCGTATCATAATTTACCGCACTTACAGACTGGACTATTGCAAGAGATAACAATAGAATTAAGAAAAAAATATATTTTGCTTTCATTTTGAATCTGACCTCATAAATTCATTCAAACAACGGATCGATCCCTTCTCCGTCATCAAACATGGTAACACGCCGTTCTTTTGATTTTATCACATCTTCCTTGGTTTCTTTTGCGATCTCAAGAAGTTCACGGATTCTCGGCGCATCGCCGATTGTTGCAAGTACAACAACAGCGGCAACCTTTGAGCTTTCAAGCGGATAATCTCCTCCACGAACCTCGACACCGGCAATATTTTCCTCAACCCAGGATTTGGACTTTTCAACCCCCTTTCGGTCCATTTCATCGGGCGGCCCTGCAATCAGGACAAGCGCTCTCTCTGCGGTAGTGTAATCACAGGGAAGAGTAAGCCTTCCAAGCATTGCCCTTCTTACAAGCCCGATAATCTTGGCAGACTTGTCTTCGCCGGTCAAAACTTCCTCGGAGGTCTCCTTCTTCTTGACTGACATCCCGCCGAGCAGGCCCCTCTTCTGTTTGACGCTCTGGGTGACCTTTTCACTGATTGCATAACCTATACTGCTTACACCGCCGCCACGAAGCGTGTTGATAACCTCACTCGAATCGACGACCATCTCACCCACACCGCTTCTTCCGACCTCACCTGCACGGAATAGAACTCCGAAACGCCTTACAAGTTCATCATTAAGGCGTTCATAGGCGGATTTTACACTCTCACCTTCATTCTTCCATGCACTGTTGTCGAAGATAAATGTATTATCAGCTTCGTTTACAAGGGTTGAAAGACTCCTTGCCGCATTATATGAATAAAGCCGCCCTTCTTCAGGAGCGGGAAGAATCCCGACCGCATAAACAGGTTCACGATAGATTCTCTTTAAATGACGGCACAGAACAGGCGAACCGCCCGAACCGGTTCCTCCCCCAAGACCGGCGACGACAACAAACGCATCGATATCATGTGTACCCCTTGAATCGATTGTGTTTATTATACTGTCAATTTCATCGGCAGTTATCTTTGCGCCTGTTACGTTATCCGTTCCCACACCGTGTCCTTTGACAACGGTCTGTCCAATCAGAATACGGTCTCTTAGTTCGATATGTTTGAGACCCATCAGATCGGTTCTTGCAGTGTTGACCGCAATACCTCTGAAACTTCGAACCGGCGCTTTTTTATCCTGTTCTATAAACATATCCACTATTTTGCCGCCGGCCTGTCCAAATCCAATGAAAAAGACTCTCATGTAATTATACACCATCCAGTGGAGTGAAGATCAATATACCTTTCTTTAGGATATAAGAATGTATTTCTTCTTAACTTCAAAAACTTTCTTATCAATCCGCTTTTTGCATCCACTTATTAATTATTAATTAAACTCTCTCATGTAAATAATATTTGATTAATCCAAAAAATTCCATGAAATAAACAATCTCACATCAATAAATAATAAAAAAAACAACATTGTCATGATAATAATTGAATAATATAAAAGTCTGTATTATCGGTTCAGGTCTGGCGGGGCTCTCGGCTGCGTACTATTTAACGGGCAAATTCAATATCGAAATATTTGAAAAACGGGAAAATACCGGAGGCTGCCTCTCGTCTTCAAGGACAAAGAAGGGATATATCGAGGATTTCTATCATCATTTCTTTGAAGGAGACGAAGAGCTGAGAAGGCTTATCAGTGAGCTTGGCCTGCAAAAAGAGATGGAATGGCTGAAGGGAAGCACAGGCTATCATGTAAATGGTAAAAACGAACCCCTCACGACAATGCCCGAGATTATTAAATATCCTCATATGACCTTTTTTGAAAAATTCAGACTGGGGATGCTGACATTAAAAGCGGGAAAATACGATATCGACAAACTCGACGGGATCACCGCAAAGGAATTTATTATCAGGGAATGCGGAGAAGGGGTCTACAGTTCATTCTTCGAACCCCTGCTCAGGAGCAAATCCGGCGATTACAGTGACTCGATATCTGCCGCATGGCTTGTTTCAAGGATTGCAATCAGGTCAAACCGCAAGAGCGGCGGCGAAAAACTCGGGTACCTCGAGCAGGGTTTTGAATCCCTGATACAATCTATGACGGACACAATTTCGGGCCAGAGCTGTATCATCCATACGGATACACCCGTTGAAAGTGTTGAAAAAAACGGTGACGGCTGGACGGTCAACGGCAGGGAGTTTGACATAATCATCAATACCATAAATCCACAAAGATTCCACATGATCGGCGGACCGGATTTGGGGGAGTTCATCTACCAGGGAGCAGCCTGCATGACACTCGGGCTGAAAAGAGATGTTCTCGACGGCCTTTACTGGGTCAACATGAAGGACGACGCACCGTACGGTGCGGTAATCGGGCATACGAACTTTGCTCCCTACGAGAGATATGACGAGCATATAGTATACCTCGCATCATATTTCTCAGGAAAGGCCCCTGCCGGCATAGAAGAGAGGATGCTTGCCGACTTTAAGGAGAGATTTGGTATTTCAGACGATGAGATATTCTGGCACAGGATCTTTATCGAAGAGGACGCAGGCCCGATTTATACAACAGGATACAAATCGAAAATACCCGGGTACTGCACAGAAGGGATCTATTATGCAGGCATGTTCTCGGAAACCAATTATCCCGAGAGGAGCATGGAAGGATCCATCGCTGCAGGAAAAATAGTTGCACAAAAGATCATGGAGGCTCACTCCGGATGAACGGGACAGAAGTATCTGCAATTCTCCCCGTATTCAATGACAGGGACTCACTTGAGACAGCTATTCCTGAATCTTTAGAGGTTCTGGATACTATTTCAGACTCTTTTGAGCTGATAGTCGCGGAAGACGGCAGTACCGACGGCAGCCGGGAACTGGTCGAGGAATGGGAGAAGAAAGATCCACGCGTCAGGCTCTTTCACAGCGACGAGAGATTGGGGAGGGGCAGGGCACTTAACAGAGCATTCGAAAATTCAAACGGAAAGATACTCTGTTATTATGATGTGGACCTGGCGACCGATATGGCATACCTCCCCCGCCTCATAGATGAAATAAGAAAGGGAGCGGCGGTATCGACAGGATCGCGGCTTCTTCCTGAAAGCAATATAAAAAGAACCGCAGACCGCGAGATCGCAAGCAGGGGCTATAACTTCCTCGTCAGGCTGTTCCTCGGAAGCAGGTTACACGATCACCAGTGCGGGTTCAAGGGATTCGATAAGAATATCATAATGAAGATACTCCCCGATGTCTCCTCTACCCACTGGTTCTGGGATACTGAACTCCTTGTGCGAACGCAGAGGGCCGGGTATAAAGTGGCGGAGTTTCCCGTAGTCTGGAATACCGGAGACAAAACCACGGTAAAGTTCAGGGATATCTTTTCCATGGGTACCAGCATCCTGAAGCTGTGGTGGGCGATTCATGTTAAGAAAGATTAGTGCAATAGTGATTCCAACCCTGATAGCAGTTGCAATAATCTGCTACATGCTATACAGCGTATGGGACGATCTGCTGACCGCAATCCAGAATGCCATCCCTTCCTATCTCTTTTTCGCGGTCGCAATATGCACATGTGCCTGGTTCATTCGCGGATTGAGATACAGGTATATCCTCGAAAAGCTTGAACTGCAGATAGGCGTCCTCTTATCGACGGCCTGCATCTACGTCTCCCAGACGGCCAATCTAATAATTCCTGCAAGGCTGGGCGATCTTGTCCGCCTCTTTATCCTGAAACATGAGATAGATGCAAACTATTCGAAGGGTCTCTCATCAATAGTAATCGAGAGGTTCTTTGATATTGCCACAGTCGCACTTCTGGGAGTTATAACGATTCCATTCATTCTTAATGTACCAGAATGGTTTTCGACCGTCCTTATGATTGCACTTCTTGGATGCGGAGGGTTTATCTTATTCCTTATCCTCTGCGGAAAGATCGAATCGAAGAACAAATACATTTCAATGGCCTTAAAGCTCTTCGACGACGTCAAAAAGGCCTCACTTACTATCTCCGCACTGCTGGCACTTGGAATAATTTCAATTGTCATCTGGCTGACGGACAGCATAATCTGCTGGGTAATCGCCCTGATGTTCCAACAGCAGATCCCAATATTAGTCGTAATTCTCGCAATTGTGATCGGAAATCTGGTCAAGGCAGTTCCTATCACACCGGGAGGGATGGGAACATACGAGGCCGCAGTGGCAGTCACCCTCCAGCTCGGCGGAGTAGAACCTGCAACGGCGGTGCTGATAGCGATCGTCGATCATCTCGTCAAAAACCTCGTCACACTTGCAGGTGGAGTTATATCACTTTATATGTTCGGGGACTGGGCAATGGACCTGATGAAGAAGGCCTTTTCAAGAGGACTTAACAGGGAGGAGATAGTCTGACTGCACCCGAGCAGGTGGCAGCCGTAATAATCTGGATTCTGCTGCTTAAATTCATCCAGATGGCAATCTTTCCGGCGATAAAGAAGGGTTTGGGCGAATCAGGTTATGGAATATCATATCCGCTTTCACTCCTTTTATTTGCGATAATATCATGGTACTGCGGGCTTTGCGGAGTCCCGGTTTACCTTGCGCTTATCCCCTTCATTATACTTGCAGCTTTCTTCCTGTACAGGGGAGAATACCATGCCGAAAACATGGGGGAGTGGAAGAGATGGGATCTCCTCTTTATAATTCTCTTCATATTCATGCTTGAGGTCAGGTTCCTCAACCCCTCTATTTCATACGCCGAGAAGTTCATGGACCATGCGTTCCTCGCTTCGATCATCAATAACCCGGTTGTGCCTCCGGTTGATCCCTGGTATGCAGGAGGGGATCTCAGTATGTACTATTACATGGGGCACTGGATGATGGGGGCGCTTGGAGTGATTACAGGCATAAAGTCAACAGTGGTCTTCAACCTTGTGCTTCCGACAGTATTTGCCAACACAGGGATTGCTCTTTATGCATCCGGAAGACTCCTCCTCCTGAAGAAATACCAGTGGTTCCCTGTGGCGACACTCTTCCTTGTAAATCCGGCATTCATCTGGTATGCGATAAACCTGAAGGGACTCAACGCCGTCATGTGGGACAGCACGAGGACGATCGAGAACGCGATTACCGAGTATCCTCTCTTTTCCATGCTCTGGGGCGATCCCCATGCACATGTAATATCGTTCTTCAACCAGGCACTGCTGATATTCATCTTCATTTATGCATACTCAAGGTGGGATGAGATCAGAGATTCCGGGCGATGGATCCTCATTCTTGCAGGGGCCCTGAGTCTTGGAACAATGCCTCTCATAAATACATGGGACGTTCTGCTCTATGCACCCTTAACGCTTGTATTTGCCGGACTCACCTGGCATAAATCATGGAAAAAGGATCGCGACGAATCAGGTGCATGGAGATTGTTCTTCCTTTTACCCGTCATTTCGGTTCTCATATACCTGCCATATTATCTTATGCTGAACACGGGCGGTGTTGAGGGGGTGGGTCTGGTCCACACTGCGACAGAACCGGTTGCATTCCTGCTGGTATACGGGATCTTCCTGGCGGTATTCTATGCAGAATGTTTAAAAGACCTGAAAAAGAGACCTTATCTTCTCCTGGTACTGGTTCCCTTTATTCTTGCAGGTTACGCAGGTGCAGGTCTCGTATTTCTTCCTGCGCTCTGCCTTCTTCTTAGAAGAACATTCCTTCCCGAAGAGGTCCTTTCAGCTGCCGGTCTCCTGATAATAATGCTGACCGAGACCATCTATCTCATCGACAATATGGGCGACGTATATTTCAGGATGAATACTGTCTTCAAGTTCTCGCTTGTTGCATGGTTCCTCATGGGTACAGGCGGCGCGGTTTTTGCAGGAAAATGGCTTTCAGGCAGATCAGGTGACGGTAATTCCTTTAGCCGGACAAATCCGGAGAAGGAAAAGAAGATGGCAACTATAATCCTGGTCGTCCTGCTTATCGGGTTCTCGATACCCCTGATGCTTCCTGATCTAAACTACGGGTATGGCGGAAAGACTCTTGACGGGATGGCATGGATGGAGAAAAGCCACCCTTATGATTATGATGCGATATCGTACCTGAGATCGAACGTCGAAGAACCTGATACGGCTGTGATTCTGGAGGCAGAGGGCGGCGACTACCAGTATTACTCCAGGGTTTCCTCAATGACCGGAATACCTGCAGTCATCGGACAGCCGTTCCACGAACAGATGTGGAGAGGGGATGAAGCGGACGTGGGATACAGGATGCAGGATACCGGGCTGATCTATGAGAACCCGGAAGAGTTTGACAGGCTGACGGAGAAATACAATGTCACACATATCTATGTCGGCGAACCAGAGAACGAGGCGTATAATGTCAGCCTTCCCGCAGAAAAACTGGATATATATTACAAGAATGAAAAGGTTGTAATCTACTCCGTTCCCGTTAATGAGGACTGATCCAGGTTGAAAATCCAACTTATTCTTCCCTGTTTCCCCCGGATAAAAAGAGCCTTTGACGTCGCATTTCAATAACCTTTATCCTTCCACATGACTAAATTATATAGCTACATCGTAAACTGATGAGTGATGAAGGAGTAACTCAACATACATTCCGGACAGGTCTTGTGCCTGTTTCCGGTTCTTGCTCCTGAATGAGGTGAGTTATGTCAAAAGTATACGCAAAATTTGAAGTTCCTGATGAGATCCAGAACAAAGCACTCGAAGTTCTCGAGATTTCAAGGGACACCGGAAAGATCAAGAAGGGATCGAACGAAGTAACAAAGGCTGTCGAGAGAGGGACCGCACAGCTCGTCCTTATCGGCGGAGACGTCGAGCCGGAAGAGATTGTAATGCACATCCCGGCGCTCTGTGATGAAAAGCAGTGTGTATATGCTATTATCAACCAGCAGAACGACATCGGAGCTGCAAGCGGCCTTGACGTCGGATCTGCGGCAGCAGCTATCGTCAAACCCGGAAAGGCAAAAGAGCTTCTTGAAGAAGTAGTCGGACAGATATCCGAACTCAGGCAGTGAGGTGACCACTGATGGCAGATGCAACGCCTGCGGAAGTTATTGAGGTAATAGGATCAACGGGCATGCATGGGGAAGCCCAGCAGGTCAAGTGCCGAATCCTCGACGGCTCCAACAAGGGAAGAATAATCACAAGGAACACCGTAGGACCAATCCGTGAAGGTGACGTGCTCATGCTCCTGGAGACAGAGCGCGAAGCCAAGAAACTCTCGAGGCGCTAAAAATGGTAGATACATACACCTGCACATTTTGCGGCGAAAAGATCGAGCCTGGCACAGGAAAGATGTACGTTAGAAAAGACGGTTCAATCTTTTATTTCTGCAGCTCGAAATGCCAGAACAACTACCGTCTTGGCAGGGTCCCGCGCCGTGTCGAATGGACAGAAGCAGGACGCAAGGCTCTTGGAAAGGAGTGATCTGGCATGGATCGCACCTTTCTCATGATAAAACCGGACGGCGTCCAGAGAGGACTTATCGGAGAGATTGTCGCACGCTTTGAGAAAAAAGGTCTCAAGATGGTTGCGGCGAAGTTCGAACAGCTCCCTGAAGAACGCGTAATGAACCACTACGCGGAACATGTCGAAAAACCGTTCTTCCCGGGGCTCAAGGCCTATATCACAAGCGGCCCCTGTTTCCTGATGGTCTGGGAAGGAAAGGATATCGTTTCGATAACAAGACAGATGATCGGTGCCACAAACCCGGCAGAGGCCGCACCCGGAACAATCCGCGGGGACTTTGCACTTGAGATTGGCATGAATGTCATTCACGGTTCCGATTCAAACGAAACCGCAGAGAGAGAGATCTCGATTCACTTCAGTCCTGAAGAAATCTCAGGATACGAGAGAATCGACGAGAAATTCCTCTACGAATAATTTTTTTTGTTTTTTCTCTATTTTAACTCATAACAACACCAGACATATTCTAGATCAAACTAAAGGTAATCAGAGTTTGATTAGGACATAAGCCCCTAACGGGGCAGCCCGGTGCTCAGTTCGCTTCGCAGACTTCGCGAACTTTCGCAAAGAAGATAGCCCGGTCTGGACGCCACCCATCCGGGTGACCTCGACCGGGAGAATGTTTTACATTTTGGCTTAGGAATTTTTGGAGCATGAGGGGATGCTCGCCCATCCCTTCATGCGACTTATCACGATCAGGGGGAGGGTAATAGGGAGGGGAAGAATCCCCCTCCCTCATAATTATTCAAAAGAGGCTTATGCCCTCTTCCCAAATCCAAAAAAATCACTTATCAAGGCCCCGGAAAATAGCCATGAAGAATACAATCACCGGGAGTACCTCAAGCCTTCCGATCCACATCACAAAGATGAAAGCCACCTTGCTGTAAGGTGTCAGATCAGGGCCGGCAAAACCGGTGCTTATGCCGTTGTTGCATGAAGCAGTCACTATTTCAAAAATTACATTGCTCGTGTCAACCGTCGGGGACTCAAAATGCATGATAGTTATCGCTGAAAAAAAGATAACCATGAAATACAGCAGGATTATGAGCATATTACGCGAGACTTCCGCTTCCGCCTCGGCTTTGGGGACGGTCTTTCCTGCAAGCCTGAAGGGGACAACCGCCTTGCCGCTTACGAAAATCCTCCTGAACCACCATAAGATACCACGGTATGCAAGCGCAACCCTCGATAACTTTATACCCCCCGAAGTACTGCCCGAAGACCCCCCAATGAAGATCAAAAGTACAAGGAAAAGTACTGTAACATGTGCCCATGTATTAGGAGAGGACACCTGAAATCCTGTACTGGTAACTCCTGCAACGGCCATGAAAATCCCCTGACGAACAGCATCAACCCCCTCAAGACCATTGAATATGAGCAGATCCGAGGTTATCACGATGAATCCCAGTATCACCAGGAAAAACAGCAGCCAAGGCTGTTCATCCCTGAAAAAACTGAGTTTCCGCTTGTAAAAGGAGAGATAATATATCTTGAACGGGAGTGCTCCCGCAATCATTACGGGGATTATCAGCATCTCAAGGAGCGCATTGTTGTAATAAGGAATTCCTTCGGTATGAACCGAAAATCCGCCCGTTGCGATGGCAACCATTGCGATATTTACCGCATCCCATACCGGGACTCCTGAAAGCAGGATGAAAAGGATAGAAGCGAACGTCAGGATGAGATAGATCTTCCACATACTCAGTCCCTGCTCGACTATGCTTGGCATAAACGCCTCAGACCGGCCTTCCGACCTGTAAAACCTTGAAGGATTCATGCCGGTCCTTGAAAGCATGACAATGGTGAATGCCACAATTCCAAGACCGCCAAGCCACTGCATAAGAGAGCGCCAGAAAAGAAGCGTGTAGGGAGTCGAGTCCACGTCGACGATCATCGTAAGGCCCGTATCTGTCCATCCCGACATCGACTCGAATACTGCATCGAGATAAGGCATCCCAAGACCCAGTGTGAACGGAATAGCACCAACAAGGGCGCAGACGAGCCATACGAGTGCCACTGAAAACAATGCCTGGCTCAGCTTCGCCTCACGGGGATTTTCAGGAAACTGGAGCAGAAGAGTGCCAAGGAGAAAAAGTATCACAGGCACCGCTGCCATCGGAAGGATCATATCCCACTCTCCGTATATCAGCGAAACGATTATCGGAATACATGTTGCTGCCGATATGAACCGGAATACGTTACCGAGATCGTCAGCAATAACAGAGAACTGCGCAAGGCGATTCATTGCAATACCTAAGGTGTACGTCAGTTTGTAATATCCTTTTTGTTTTTTTGGACTATTTATCCATAAAAAAAAGAGTTATTTACCGTTTCCCCATAACTCATGAATGTTGCAGTACTCAAACGCCTTAACATTCACATTCGATACCGGGAATTCAGCAATAGGTTCATCTCCGGGCTTCAGGCATTTTACCATGAAAATGTCTCCGTCAAGAACCGCAATCCATTCAATGTGGTGCTCTTCCGTCATCGGGTGGATCGTCGAGCCCACGGTGACTTTAATACCTACGCCTGATTTCTCGACTACCGGCACATGTTTTTCATTCTTGTAGTCCGCGGTCTGGATCTCCAGAAGCCGCATCTTCTCATCACAGCAGACTGATGTGCCCTCGCCGGGGCTTGTAATCATCATCACTTTACCGCATTTGTCACATTTGTATAACACCGGATTCTCGGTCATATTATTCCTCCTTATCAGACGATGTTCTCGCTCTTATGCTTCTTTAAGATTTCGTCGGCAAGATTTTCGAGAGATTCATACGAAGCCTCTGACGGAAGACCCTTGATATAGACAGGTTCAAAAAGTTCGACCTCAAGCTTGTCCAGGATCCCGATCATGTCCTTAACCGTCTTTCCGCCCCAGCCGTATGACCCGATTACTCCGGCAAACTTCGCCTTGGGTTTCAGGATGTTTGCGATAAATGCAATATTTGCAACCTTGGGATGGGGGCCGGTAAGCACCGTCGGCGTTGCAAAGATTACCGTTGCCGCATCCAGAAGATCGGCCGCAAGCGTACCGGAATCGGCTTTTCCGAGATCGTAGGGACGGACACTGATCTCGCGGCGAATCAATGCATCGGTCAGGTGGCGGACCATCTTATCGGTGCTTCCATGCATCGAGACAAAGGGAATTACAACGAAATTTTTGACATTATCCGAACTCCAGTCCTTGTAGAGATCATAGATATAATCCGGATCATCATAGCAGGGACCATGGCTCGGGGCAATAACATCGATATCACAGCCGGACAGTCGGTCAAGATATTCTGCGACCTTCGACCTGAACGGCATCATTATCTCTGCAAAATAACGCTTGGCAAGAATATGATGGCGACATCTCTCCGTTACATAGAGATCGCTTGTTGCGTAATGCGCACCGAAAAGATCGCAGGAGAAGAGGACCTTGTCCTCCTTTACATATGTCAGCATAGTATCAGGCCAGTGCACCCAGGGAGTTATCATAAATTCAAGAGTTTTGTCCCCCAGGGATAATGTCTCGCCGTCCTCTACGACCTGAATTCTGAATTTCGGGATATGGTGAAGCACTTCAAGGAGTTCCGCACCTCTCCCGGATGCGATGATCTTAACATTCGGAAACAGCTCCAAAAAGACCATGAGAGCACCTGAATGGTCCTGCTCTGCGTGGTTGATGACAATATAGTCTATTCCGCTGACCCCGGATAGGGCAAGATTTGTTATGAAATCTTCGTCAAAACAGGAATCGACAGTATCGATAAGAGCAGTCTTCTCGCTTCCGCTTACAAGATAGGAACTATAAGTTGTTCCTTCAGGGAGAGTTACCAGTTCATCGAAAACCTGCCGGTCCCAGTCGATAACACCAACCGAATATATTCCTTCTTTTATCTCTCTTACAGCCATGTTAATTCACTTAATTATTCTATTTCAACAAATTCCGGTTTGGATGCTCCGCAGACAGGGCATCTCCAGCCGGATGGAACATCGGAAAAATCCGTACCCGGTTCGACACCCATGTCACCTTTTTTTGGATCGTAGATATGCCCGCATACGGTGCATTTCATCTTAACGCTGCTCATAATAATCAAATCTCCATAGCTACAAACTTATCCTTTTTAGCCCCGCACCTGGGGCAGACCCATGTATCAGGAAGATCCTCAAAGGCCGTTCCCTTTGATATTCCCGACTGGGGATCGCCGGATTCCGGGTTATATACATATCCACATTTCTTACATTTCCAGACTTTCATAATATACCTCCTGTAAAAATGGTCCTGCCGGACCCTAATCAGGTTAATTATTCGGATTGAATAAAAAACTTATTGATAAAAATAGCTATTTTTGCTCGTTCCCGGGTTCATAGCATTCGATCTCGGCGAGTATATCCCGGGGATCGTCCATGACATTTATTAACGCCAGGATTCTGTCAAAGGTGTTTATCCCGATGAAATGCTCCGCCATGACCCTGGCCCCGGGAGACAGGACGACGGTTTTGCCTTTGACCTCAAGAAACTTCCTCTTTTTCATGAGAGGGAGAATATCGGTCATCTCTCCCACCATCGATCTGCAGATACGCTCGAGATTGTCGAGATCGCCCCTGCATACGACAGAATTTGCAACCAGCTCTTCCGAGGATTCCTCATCGTCATATACCGGGGATACCTCTTCCATCTCGCCTTTCAGGAGGTTGATAGCGATCTCCTCTTCGGTAATCTTCGATTCACGCGAGTATGAAGCACCGGGTTCGGCAAGAACCACCACCTTTCCCATGTCGTGGAAGTCCGGCCTGCCCGCACGGCCCATCATCTGGCAGAACTCCTGTACAGTGAGCCACTCGATTCCCATGGCAAGCGAGTCGAATATGACCTGGGATGCAGGAAAATCCACACCCGCCGCAAGGGCGGCTGTCGTAACTACGGCGGCAAGTTCGCCTTTCTCGAACTTCTTTTCGACCTCCCGCCTCTCCTTTGCGGTCAGGCCCGCATGATACGCGGCGGCTTTTCCGGTCCCGATTGCATCCGCGATATCGTGACAGCGTGCACGTGAGAATGTAAATACGATGGTCTGGCCACTGTAACCCTTTGAGGACTTCGTTTTGTATTCGGTCGAGACCATCCTTTTGATAAGCCGGATCTTCTCACCCCTGTTGACGAAGATCAGATGTCTTTCAAGGGGAACAGGGCGTTCCATGTATTCAACAAGCTGCGCATTGAGCTTTTCTGCGAGCAGGTGGGGAAACCCTATGGTCGCACTGAGATACAGGAACTGGGCCTGGGGGGCCACGAACTTCAGCCTTGATATGAGACCGTCGAGCCTGTGGCCCCTCTCCGGCTCCTCAAGAGTCTGAACTTCATCTATCACGACAGTCCCGATCTTTCCTGGGTCTTTTCCGCACCTGAGCATGTAGTCCACCCCTTCGTATGTGCCGACGACCACCGCCGAGTTCATGCTGCGGTTTGCCTTCACCCTGGTCTCCGGGAGATTCAGCCTCGAAACACCGGTCTTAAGCGACACGTCAAGAAACCCTCCGTATTTCTCGGTGAACCGGGAGTACTTCTGGTTGGCAAGAGCCACAAGAGGAACAAGGAAGAGGGTGTTTCCCCGGTTTTCGAGATGGTTTTTTACACCTGCCATCTCGCCGATGAATGTCTTTCCGCTCGCGGTCGCTGCGACGATGAGCTGGTCCTTGCCCTCAAGAAGCCCGGCATCCACCGAAAGCTGCTGGACCGGCATCAGGTCCTTTACACCGCAGTGCTTTTTAAACAGTTTGGGGAGAGGGAGATCCATAATCGCCGAAGTCTTTTTGATCTCGTGGGCTTCGAGCCTGTCAAACAGCGTCTTCGACATATCCAGGCGATCGGGCTGAACCATGCCAAGAACCCTGTTCAGGTCCATATAGAGTTCAAGAAGTCTCTCAAGATGCCCGGACGAGAGCGCTCCAGTCCCGCCGAGATATCCCAGTTCCCTCCTGAGCTCCTTTTTCGCACATTCGAGGCAGATCTTCTCCTTACCATATAAAACCGAATTTTTCTTCTTCAGCGGAGTGATCCTGTCCTCGACCAGGCAGGTCCGGCAGGCGTTTAAATATTTGAACTGGATCTGGAGGTCGGAGAGAAAAGACTCGAAACTCTTGTCGGGAACAGTCAGGTATATTTTTGATCCTCTAAGTACCGAGATCAGCTCTTTTGAGGGGACGTTTTTGTACTGCCGTTTTCCCACAGGTTTGTACTTGTAGTTCCTGGGCCGAAACCCCTTCCCGGTCTTTACAATCTCAACGATACCCGAGCCGGTTACAAAATTTCTTTCATAAAAAAATATCTTGTACGATCCTCTCTGTGGATTTACTACAAGCCTCATGAGGATACGAAATCGTACAGTTTATAAGTAAGTTCGGAGTTCTCAATTTTTTTCAGGAAATCGGTAAATTCCTCATCGACAATTACGATAGCGCATTCCAGCCCGTGATACGCTGCATCGACCACGGCATCGGCTGCACCGAAGAATGCATCGACCTTAAAACCTGCATTGCCTACGGAGATATAAGACTCGATTCCTACTGCACCGATAAACCCGGATTTCTTCAGCACCTCTTTAAGTCCGTCATATGCTACCGATAAAGACCCGCCTCTCTGGATCCTGGGGATCTTACATATGTGGATCGTTCCCTTTTCAAGATCGATTATACCTTTCACATCTATAACGCCGACATCAGCACCTTTTGCCGCGTCATTCTCCGCATAACCCATCGCGGGCTGTTCGGAATGTGATGCATAAATAAAACCGCCTTTCATAAAGATGCCGACCCGGTCTCCCTTCTTAATATCGCAGTCTGCAATGACGGTCCATACAGACACCTGCTGAACGATATCGCGGGTGACATGCTTTGCATAGGACTGCAACGCATCGGCATTGGTAATCACCCAGTCTACGCCTTTATATGTAATCTTATAACTGCCCCTGCCCTGTGAATTCACCATGCCGTCATCGACCAGTTCCCGGATATAATCAGAAACGGCCTGCGGGGTAATTCCAAGCTTCGCCGCAATCTCCTGCTGCCTTACAGACGGCTGATTCTCTGCGATATCCACAAGGATCTGGAATTTAGTGGACTCTCTTTTGCTTCTTAAAATGATATATAACGGATCATTCTCCTGGTTTTTCAATAAATACCAACCCCTGTCCCTTCACGTCAAGATGAGGAAGACGTTTTGCCAGTCCCTTGATGAAAACCGGACTAACGCCATTGCACCTGGCGAGATCGTTTAAAGATTTCTTCCCTTCACGGACCTCTTTTTCTATTACATCGACGATATCTCTCAGCTTCTCATCGGTTGATACCGATGCATGGATAAGATCCCCGAGGTCTTCCATCGTACACTGGAAGTTGGCCCTGAACCTGCTGTATGTAGTCTTGTATTCCTTCTGCGGTTTTTCACCGGGTTTAGGCATCCGCCATTGCTCTTCAATAAGGTTTCCTTTTTTCAGCAATGCAAGACAACTGTTAACCTTCTCCGGTTCAACATTCTCTGCCAGTTCCTGTTCGGTCATCCATGTCTTACTGAGTTTATCATATATCTCCTTGTACTCAGGATTGTTGAATGTTATCAGAAGAGGAACCAGTTCAATCGGATCGTTTACTATTCTTATATGCCCTGTCAAAGCAAAAACCCATTTAATTATTAGTCACATAAAACAATAAAACTTGTTTATAAATTACAGAAAAAAAGAAAGCACAAAATATCGGCCAATACTGATAAAAACATTAGATTTATCCCATTAGGGGCTTAAAACATCTAATAACTACAAATAAATATATATCCGGTTTTTTCATGCGTAAAAATGGTCAGATAATTATCAGGGGAATTGTCCAGGGAGTGGGTTTCAGGCCATTCGTATATTCGGAAGCACAGAAGTTTTCGATCCGTGGTTCGGTCAAAAATCTCGGGAGCGAAGTCAGGATAACTGCACATGGCGATCGTTTCGAAGATTTTCTGGAATCTGTCTCAAAGGGGACCGTACTCTCAAGGATCGATTCGGTCGAGGTCCTTGAAACCGGCGACGAGGCCCCGGAGGATTTTTCAATTGTTGAAAGCGGAACAGGGGAGCTTACCGGTTTCATTCCACCGGATGTCGCGATCTGTGACGACTGCGTCAACGATATATTCAAAGACGGCGGGAGGTATGAGAATTACTGGGCGACTTCATGCGTTAACTGCGGGCCGAGATACAGCATAATCACCTCGATTCCGTATGACAGGGAAAGAACGACTATGGATGACTTTCCCTGCTGTCCCGAATGCCTGAAAGAGTACTCCAGTCCCCGGTCGAGACGCCACCATGCACAGACCATTGCATGCCATAAATGCGGCCCGGAACTTAAACTCCTGGACAAACACGGCGCCGTTGTCGCTTGCGCCGATCCGATCCGCCGGACTGCAGAGCTTCTCGATGAAGGCAGGATCTTTGCAATCAGGGGGATCGGGGGATTCCACCTTGTGTGCTGCGAAGATTCCGCTCCAGGGCTTAAGAAGTGTCTCGGCAGAACGGAACAGCCCCTTGCAGTTATGGGTCTGCTCCGGACAGTCGAAGATATCTGCGAGGTTTCAGCCGGAGAGAGAGAACTTCTCACAGGGCCCGAACACCCTATACTCGTCCTGAACAAAAAGGATCCCTCCTCGCACCCGGAGATCTCAAACCTGAATACTCTCGGGTGCATGCTGCCCTATACAGGCTTTCACCACCTTCTCTTCTCGCACCTGAAAAGCCCTTTGCTGATTATGACGAGCGCAAATTCACCGGGCAACCCTATGATTACGGAAACCCCGGAAGCGCTGGCGAAACTTTCGGCGTGCGTCGATTATTTCCTCTCGCATAACCGTCATATCCAAAACAGGTGCGACGATTCAGTCGTCCGCGAAGGATACATTATCCGGTTATCAAGAGGTTATGCACCAAAGAGAACACGGATCGACTTAGGAGACATCGGAATCCTGGGTGTCGGCCCGGAGCTCAACTCAAATACAACAGTCTATAAGAAAGGCTTCGCCTATACCTCCCCGCACGTCGGAAACGTGAGAAATCCACCGACCCTGGAATACCTCAAAGAGACTATTGAAAAAATGGAGAGGATCATCGGTGCAGATTACGGGATTATCGCACACGATCTCCATCCCCAGTTCCTGTCTACGAGATATGCAAAGGAGCTGGCCGAATCACAGGGAATAGAAACGGTAGCCGTTCAGCATCACCGGGCCCATATCGCCGCGACGACTACCGAACCATGCGTCGGAATCGCTATCGACGGGGTAGGTTACGGTGACGACGGGACCATCTGGGGCGGTGAGATCTTCGCGGGCGACATAACAGATCTCAGGCGGGCCGGCCATCTCGAAACAGTCCTCATGCCCGGCGGAGATCTTGCGACCCGTTTCCCCGAAAGGATGCTCTACGGGATAATGCAGTCGGCTGAAATCCTTGATCTTCTCTCGGAGAGAGGCTGGAGCGACATCGAACTGGGGGTCCTGGAAAAGCAGGTCGAAAGAAGATTCAATGTGGCTGAAACCAGCAGTACTGGAAGAGTTCTCGATGCGGCCTCGGCCCTGCTGAATATCTGCAGGGAGAGGACTTATGACGGCGAACCTGCAATGAAGCTTGAATCGGCAGGAGTAAACGGCACATGTGAACCATGGGACCTTGAATATACCAGTGACGATTCAGGAATTGTCCTATCAACTAAAAGCCTGCTTAGAACCGCATTTGAAAAGATGGGATCGATGAAAACAGCAGACCTTGCAGCCTCCTTCCAGTACAACCTTGCAAGAGGGGTTGCAAAGATGGCGACAGACACTGCCGAAGAATCAGGGCTCAAAATCGTTGCTATCAGCGGCGGGGTGGCCTACAACCACAATATCAGGACAACGATTGTCAGTGAGATAAAGGGTCAGGGCCTGACTCCTGTAATTAACCGGGAACTTCCGCCTGGAGACGGCTGTATCTCGTTTGGTCAATGCGTTTATGCAGGCCTGGCTGAAAAATGACGATTTTTATTTCCCTTTTTTTGTGACAGATGCAACTATATTATTGCTGATATTATCCAATACTATTACAGCATGAAACTAGAGGAATTACGTTTCGGAACAGAGCTTATTAAAAGAGGTTTTGCTTCGATGCAGAAAGGCGGCGTGATCATGGATGTCGTCAATGCAGAACAGGCTGTAATTGCAGAAAAAGCCGGCGCTGTTGCGGTAATGGCCCTTGAGCGTGTTCCTGCAGATATCAGGAAAGCCGGCGGCGTTGCAAGGATGGCGGACACCGCAATAGTCGAGGAGATCATCGATGCAGTCACTATTCCGGTGATGGGAAAGGCCAGGATCGGCCACTTTGTCGAGGCAAGAGTGCTTGAGGCGGTCGGTGTCGACATGATCGACGAGAGTGAGGTCCTCACCCCGGCCGATGAGGAGTTCCACATCGATAAAAAAGAATTTACCGTCCCGTTCGTCTGCGGTGCACGTAACCTCGGAGAGGCATGCAGGCGGATTGCCGAGGGTGCCGCAATGATCAGGACAAAGGGAGAAGCCGGAACAGGAAACGTCGTCGAGGCTGTCAGGCACATGAGATCGATCATGGGCGAGATCAGGATGCTCCAGGGGATGTCCTCGCAGGAGGCTGCAGCCTATGCAAGGAGCATTGAGGCTCCCGTTGACATCGTCATGGAATGTGCGGAGCTCGGAAGGCTTCCGGTAGTCAACTTCTCTGCAGGAGGAATCGCAACACCTGCTGATGCAGCTCTCATGATGCAGCTCGGAGCGGACGGTGTATTCGTTGGATCAGGAATTTTCAAATCCGAAAAACCCGCCGTAATGGCCTCTGCAATTGTCCAGGCGGTCGACCATTATACCGACGCCAAAGTACTCGCAGAAGTCAGCCGCGGCCTTGGCGATGCGATGCCAGGCCTTGATATTCACCTACTCAGGGAAGACGAGGTGCTTTCCACACGTGGAAATTAAAGTAGGCGTTCTTGCCCTCCAGGGTGATGTCAGCGAACATATCGACGCATTTGAACGAACCCTGGATAATATTGAAAATATTACGGATTATGAGGTCTTCGGCCTTAAAAGACCGGAGGATCTCGAATCCTGCCAGGCTCTTGCAATTCCGGGAGGAGAGTCAACAACAATATCGCGTCTGATAAACAGGAACAACCTTCGGGACCCGATAAAGGGCTTTAAAGGAGGAATCTTCGCCACATGCGCAGGCATGGTTCTCTCCGCCTCGAAGATTGTCGATGATAATGACGTCAAGCCTCTCTCTATAATGGATATCGAGGTGAAGAGAAACGCCTTCGGCAGGCAAAAGGATTCTTTCGAATCGGATATCGCAATAGAAGGATTCAAAGAACCTTTCAGGGCCCTATTCATAAGGGCTCCCGTTGCAGTCGGTGCCGGGCCCGGAGTGAAGGTTATCGGAAGGCTTGATGCAGGAATCGTCGCGGCAGTTCAGGATAAGAATATGGCTCTCGCATTTCACCCGGAGCTTGGGGATGACCTCCGGCTTCATGAACTCTTTATAAATAATCTTATCAAAAAATAGTTTCTTTTATTTTTTGCGATTCAAGTGGAAAGGAATGAAGACAGCCTTTTTAATTCCGGTAAGCTTCTTCTATTGATTTTTCAATATCCGTTGCCCTGAAAGGCTTCCGGAGTGAAGCTGAAAAACCGTGCATTATCGGATCCTGCATCGCTCCTTCAACCGAGTCCCCACTCGATATAATTACCCTGACATCAGGATTGATCTCCTTCATCGGGCCGACAAGCTCCTTTGCTCCCAAATCACCGGGTATTGACACATCAAGAATCGCAACCGTATACGGGGCCCCTGCCTCAAACTCCTCCCTGAAATTCTCAAGTGCCTTTGTTCCGGTGGAAAAGCATGATACCTCATGCCCCTTTTTCCCGAGGAACAACGACATAATCTCAAGTAAAGACTTTTCATCATCCAATATGAGAATTTTATCCGGCATTGTTCCCTCCCTGGCAAAAATTACGAAGCCGTATTGCTAAAATAGAATTGCATGTATAACTTAAGAATATTTCTTTTTAAAAAAAAGTTAAATTCAGTTTCTTTTTGCAATCAGAGCAAATCCTATGACACCCAGGAACATCGCACCAATAACTGCAAATACAGAAAGCGGAGTTGACTGAGTTGGTGTAGGTTCGGATGCAACAAGAGTTGCATGCAGTTTCTCGGTCTCTCCTACCGCAGGATAATCACTGACCTGGGCAGTGAATGGAGTATATCCTGTCTTGCTCACGGTGTATGTTGTATAAGGTGTGCCTGTCGTATAGACCTCTACGGTAAGCTCGCCGTTTGCGATCTGACCCTTGTAATCCGAGTTAAAGTACACGTCAGCCCCGTCAACATTACAGTAAACAACATAATAGCCAACGTCACCGCCGATAATCGGCGCTACAGTCGGTTCTGGTGTGGGAAGAAGATTGAGGGTTGCGTACACATCCATCGTCTCTCCCATTGCAGGATTTGTGTTGAGATCCTCCGACCAGGTCGTATATCCAGCTTTTTCAACGCTTATAGTTTTATAAGGAGTACCGGTCGAATAGACTGCCTGGGTATAGATCCCCTGCACTATCTCGCCTTTGTATTCACCGTCGAAATATACCGAAGCTCCATCAACATTACAATGGACGTTGATCCATCCCTGGTCTCCGCCAACAGTCTGGGCAGAAGCCGAAACCGGCAACAGTGCAGCAATAATGGCTACTGCCGCGATTAAAACGAACATTTTTTTCATAAAACACACTTCCGTTTATTACAACTATCAAATGCGCATTGAATATTAAAATATTATCCTATTTGTTCGCTAGAAATGCCTTCTTTTAAAAATGTACGTTAGACAGGACATATTATTCCACAGGATATAACGGCCCTTCAAAGAAGGTTCAGGGACTTTTCGCCTTGATGATGTTTTAAAAAAAGATTTAGCCGAAGAGAGCTCCGAGACCGGCCATTCCGCCTTCCTCGTCAGCTGCCTCTTCTTCCTCGGCTGCTTCCTCTGCGGGAGCTGCCTCTGCTGCTGCGGGTGCTGCACCAGCTGCTGCAGGTGCTGCTGCAACTGCTGCTACTGCTGATTTCTCGATTGCCTCTGCGATGTCAACGCCGTCAAGAGCTGCAATAAGTGCCTTGACCCTGCTGTCGTCGACTGCTATACCTGCGGCTGTCAGAATAGCTGAGACAGCCTCTTCATTAACTTCCTTTCCTGCGTTGTGCAGAATAAGTGCTGCGTAGATGTACTCCATTTTTTTCACCTTTTTTTATATCTTTTTTATTCAACAATTGCCCTGAGTGCGAGCATTTCCCTCTGTGCACGACCTATAATCAGGTCAACAACATCCTTCTCGTAGATTGCTGCATCTACTGCAAGGTTTCTTGCCTCACCGACAGCCTTGCCGATAATTGTAGCTGCTGTTGTTGTTGTCGGGTATGTTGCGTTGACAGACAGGTTAAATGCCTGCTGAGCTGCAAGGACAACATTGTTGAAGTACTGACTCTCATCAATGTCCAGTGTTTTCGGCTCAAAGAAAGTGCCTTCATAACACGCGATCTGGAGGTTCAAACCGACATCAATTGGTCTGATGTCAAGTTTTGCGAGAACGTCCGCCATCTTGGCGTTTATCTCTTCACCTGCCTTTACCACAGTCTTGTTTTCACGAATAACAACCTTGCCGCCTTCGATTGCAGCAGGGATTCCTGCCTGCTGAAGCTGACCTACGATAGGTCCCGGCGGGAATGCGGTCGGCCCCTTGGATACCGAGATATCCTCCGGTGCGATATCGCCCGGCTTGGCCACCATCTTTGTCATGGTGTCCTTAAGCTTTCTGTAAAGCTTAAAGGGATTTTCATTCGTGTAGATCAAAGCGCTCTGACCGTCGAGATAAGAATTAACACCTGAAATGTCTCCTCCGAGTTCGCCAAATGCGTGCTCGATAAGAGTATTTCTTGTCATCTTTAAAACTGCGGAACCCCTAAGATCACGGCGCATTTCCTGCAACTGCTTTGCGGGAATTCCCTGGAGGTCAACAAGACCTGTCAGTTTGTACTGTTGGGACAGTTCTTTGATCTTTTCAACTTCATCCTTTTTCCACTGCGGAAGGTGTGCTGTATACAATGCCATTACATCAACCTCACTGCAGGGCCCATGGATGTCTTTACATAAACCGAGCGTATATTCATTGCTCCACTCTCCAGACTCGACTCAACCTTTCTCATGATTGCATCGATATTTTCCGCAAGATCATCAGGACTCATGCCGGTGGAACCGACCCTGACATGGAATGTCATCTTGTCCTTTGTACGGAATTTGACAGAATTGCGAAGACGCTCTACGATCGGTCCGACGTCCACTCCCGGGGGAACGGGCTGTGGCATTTTACCGCGGGGACCCAGTCTTGTACCGAGATAACGTCCAACAAGTGGCATTACTGCTGTTTCGGCAAGGAAGAAATTGTACTCATCAGCCATTTTCCTTGCTTCACGCGGCTCGCCACCGAGACGCTCTATCTCCTCTGGTCCAATGATGAGATCTACACTTGCAGCTTTTGCCTGAGTGGTGATATCTCCTTTTCCGAGAACGGCAATCTTTACCTGTTTGCCTGCTCCCTTAGGCAGAATCATTGTCTCATCAATACGGTTCTTCGGTTGCGCCATATCAAGATTTTTCAGGTTGACGGATATCTCCATACTCTCCTGAAATTTCCTCTTTGGCGCCTTATCTATGGCCTCGTTTACGGCCTCTAGAATCTGGACCCTTTCTACCAAATTAATACCTCCATAGTTCAACGACCCGTATAACGGATCTTCTATGGGTTTTCATAGTCTGTTCAATTTAGCTGGCTGTCGTATTCGCCTGCATCGATAAGGGCAAACATCTCTTTTGGATTTTTGCCGTCAACCGTGACTCCTACGCTGACACATGTACCAACAACTTCCTTTACGGCGTTCTTGACATCATATGAAAGCATGTCGTCCAGTTTCATGCGGGCAATGCGGACAGCAGCGTCAAACGGCAGGTCTCCCACTTTCTGAGTGTTGGGTTCTCCTGAACCCTTCTCAAGCCCACACTCCGAGATAATGAGTGCAGTTGCGGGCGGGACACCTACGGAAATTGTGAAGTTCTTCTTGTCGTCGACCTCGACTTTAACAGGAACCTGCATTCCGTTAAATTCCTTGGTCTTGCTGTTGATCTCGTCAACAACCGCCTTCACATTAATTCCGAGAGGGCCCAGTGCGGGTCCCAGAGGGGGACCGGCTGAAGCCTTGCCGCCGGGTACCAAAACCTCGACTACTTCTCCCATTGTAATATCACCTTTGCCGGCAGTCGGCTTACGCCTCCTGTCAAAGCTTGGGTCTGTACAGGTTGGTTATTAAATAATTTAAAGTTATCAATCAAAGTGGAAAAAAAGAAAATTTATTCTTCCGGCATCTTGTCGATCACGCGGACATTATCACCGCGAACGGTGATCGGGATCGGGACCATGCTCTCGTAGAGTTCGACTGTGATCTCTTCCTTGGAAGTGTCAACACGCTTGACGATTGCCTTTTCTCCCTTGAACGGCCCTGCGATAAGCTCGACAATCGTTCCTTCGTCGATACCGCTCACAACAGGCTTCGGTTCGAGGAAGTGCTCGACCTCGTGAAAAGACGTCTCTCCCCTGACAACAGCACGGGCGTTTGGAACCATCTCCCTGAGCTGCTCGATCCTTGCGATCGGGTCGGGACTTTCTACAAGAACGTATCCCTTGAGTTCGTCAGGAGCCATAACCGCAACTACGTTAATTTCATCATGGTCTTCAAGAGCCTTGATAATATTGTCCACGACCGTCCGCTCCTGTTTTGCGGTCGTTTTTATTGCGTATACCTTGTTTCTTACAGATTCTTCGCTCATTTCCATATTCCTTTAAAAATGAAACTACGAGAAGAATGGATTCATAATTATATAGACGATGAAACCAATCAGACCGATCAGTACGATTCCGGCAGCTGCCACAAGTGCAATCTTCTGAAACTCGTCCCTGCCCGGGGTTCTTGCAAGTTTCAGTACGCGCCAGTATTTTTTAAACAGTTCTTCATCAAATTTAAATGCCATTTTTGCTATTCACCTGAGAAAGTCTATATCATATTCACGGGAGGACGGGCCGGTTCTTACCGATGAATCCTCTCCGCGACCATATATCTGGGGGGAGTTCACTCCTGTTACAACGAGCATGGTGCGCATCTTGTGGTGCATTTCGGGATCAACCTGGGCACCCCAGATGATACGCGCATCGGGATCGATCCTCTCGTAAACTTCCTGGACCACTCCTTCCGCCTCTTCCATCGTCATGTCAGGGCCACCGACCACGTTGACGAGAGCGGCGCTTGCATTGGAGATATCCACGTCGAGAAGCGGAGAGCGAAGTGCTTTCTTAACCGAATCCGCTGCCTTGTCCTCGCTGTCACTCTCACCCATGCCGATCATTGCAACTCCTCCACGCTCCATGACGGTTCTGACATCGGCGAAGTCGAGGTTGACAAGTCCCGGTTGTGTGATAAGTTCCGTTATACCTTTGACGGCACGCATCAAAACTTCATCGGATACTTTAAAGGCCGCATGAAGTGGAAGACGGGGCACGACCTCAAGCAGACGGTCGTTCGGAACGACAATTACAGTGTCTGCGACGTCCCGAAGCCTCTCAAGTCCGGCCTCTGCATTTTCCATGCGGATTGCACCTTCTGCCGTAAAGGGAAGTGTCACTATTGCAATTGTAAGCGCTCCCTGTTCGCGGGCGGAGTTTGCGATTACGGGTGCAGAGCCTGTTCCGGTTCCACCTCCGAGTCCGGCGGTGATAAAGACCATATCGCTGTTGGAAAGAGCTCCTCTTATCTCCTCCTCATTCTCAAGCGCAGCCTCTTCTCCAACCTGGGGGACGGAACCTGCACCAAAGCCTCTTGTCCGCTGCCTTCCGATGAGGATTCTCCTGTCGGCCTTGGTCCGGATTAAATGCTGGGCATCTGTATTTACGGCGAGAAGCGTCGCTCCGTCAATCCCCTCTTCCGCCATCCTCGTTACAGTATTTGATCCTCCGCCACCACAGCCAATGACTGTTATTTCAGTCCTTAGTGACCTGAGGATCTCTTCAAGTTCCTCCTCATTATCCTGAGGGCGATCAACAATCATCTCTGCGTCCTCGTTTGCTCTACTGAGCGCTTCTTCCACAATTGATTTCATCATAGATATCCTTCCAACCCCGGTATTCTGAGGGTTTTTTCCTCAACTTTCAGGACCATTGAAGAGTATATTACTCTGCCGTCGATTTCAACTTCCCTGCCGGAGGCAAGTTTCCCGAGCAGAGGACCTTTCCTGACCCCAAGTTCTGCAGCCTTTAAGGGATCAAGACGTGTTTTTTTTATGGTCAGAAGATCCCCCTCCACAGTCGTACCTCTTTCTTTGTGTAAGATTTTAACGCACAAAGTAATTAAAGCATTTATCAGAGTTACTCTATTTTCTTTATAAGTGATAAAAATTGGCTGAAATGCTCCTTCCGGAGAATACAGAGATACTGCCTGCATATCACCAAGGGCGTTGAAAAAATCCTTTTTCCCGGCTTTTACCGTTTCATCGATCAGCTCATTGTCGATATGAACAGCAACGGGCTCACCGGTTCCTGTGAGGTTTTTGACCTCTATCCTGCAGCCGGGAACCACCTCTTCGGCAAGGCTGCGGATTTGAAGATATATATCCCAGTCAAGTCCTGCGACTGACCTGAGCTCTCCTTCAGAAAGTACCGGCAGGCCCAATCCTACGAGGAATGCCTCGATCCTCCGGTAGTCTTCCCCCTTCAGGGCCTTTTTGTCGATGTATCCGGCAACGGCGGAAGTCCTTTTTGCCATTTGAGAGACAAGAGTTTCGTCGATAAGAGGGATGTCCCTTGTGTGAACTATATGCCCGAATGCGGCATTCGAATTCAGTGCAGTCTCGGTCTCCCTTGCCGCATAGTGATTGCCGCCGAATCCGATCATCCGGATCGCCGAACCATTCTCTTCCGGGATTACCTGGAGGAGCGACGAGGCGACCGCTTCCGAGGCATTTTCATCGGCCCATTCCTTTTCGGTGCTGCCAATCTCGACGAAGAACGACGGGGTCTTTAAATCGGTCGGACCGTGATGAGTCACCTCATATGAGACACGGTAGCCATCCGGGGCCCGTTTAGCAAGTTCATTCAGTACCGAATGCATCCATCCCGGAGCTGCGGCGGCAAGCGAACGGGGTTCGCCGCCAAGTGCAGCATCGCCGTAATTCCCGGTAACATGGACCGTGAGTGCCGGAAAGGGATTTTTGCTCGTATGCCGCGATATGAAGATTATCAGGTCTGCACCGGTTCGTTCATCGAGCGAATTCTCGTATATCAGCCGCTCTTCCGTCTCAAAAAACCTCAGGGTATGCCCGCCGTACGGTATATCCACAGAACCATCCGTATCAAGCATCGACAGGAGCTTTTTCCGGATTGCCGTACCCGCGGGATCTTTTGAAGAACTGACTAATGCAATCAGCATTCTATCACAATCTGTTTTCAGCGGCTAAAACTGCTTTGGAAACAGCTTCTTCGGGATTTCTGCATGCATTAACCCCGGGAATGTCCCACGTATCGATGCCGAACACGGGTATCTTCTCCTTGAGCGCCATCGCGATCTCCGAGAGCGTACCATACGCCCCGCCGATGGCGATTACCGCATCGGAAGATCCTACGACAAGTGCGTTCCTGGCGATGCCGAGATTCGACTTTATCACAATTTCGAGATGGGGATTTCCGGAGGATTTGTCCGGCAGGATTCCGACGGTCTGTCCGCCTTCCCTGTGTGCACCCCCACAGGCGGCCTCCATCACGCCGCTTCTCCCGCCGCATACCAAAACCGCACCGCGTTTTGCGATGAGACAACCCGTCTCTTCTGCGACAGATTCAAGGATCCGGTCACATTCGGCGGCCCCTATAACTCCAATCTGCATATTCCTGAGTATGTGGCGCGGAAGTTATTGATTTTTGGGATTTTTTTTGGGAGGGGAGCATTCAGGTTTAGATACAATATGAGGGAGGGGGATGCTCCCCCCCCTATTACCCTCCCCCTGATCGCGATAAGTCGCACTCGGGGATGGACGAGCATCCCCTGTTTGCTCAACGAAGGGCTGTTGCCCTTTCGAAACCTAGGGCGACCTTCGGTCACCTGTTCATAATTTATTCTGTTTTGTTTCTTTCTCCCCGGCCGGGGCTACCCGGATGGGTAGCGTCCAGGCCGGTTATCTTCTTTGCGAAAGTTCGCAGAGCCTGCGAAGCGAACTGAGCATAGGGCTGCCCCAAAGGGGCTTATTCCCGACTAACAATCGATACTGGAATATTCAACCCTCAAAAACCGTAATCAGAATCAGCTCATCCGAGAGCATTACACCAGAAATGACAACTCTCTTCCCTGAATCATCGGGCCTGAGAACCACGGTCTCCTTCGGTGCGGACTTTCCCGTCCGGATTATATCGGTAAAAAAGGAATCCCTTTCATCGCACTTTTTCCAGACAACAGCAAAAAGAGAGCCTTTCACCTCATCCTTTTCAAACCCGAATATATTGGCAAAAGAATCATTCAGATCGTACATCTCAAAATCCGGGTGCGTGAGGAGGCAGAGTCCCGCACCGGCCATATAGAATGAATCCCTGTAAATGTCCTCCCCCGCCCGGACCTGAGTATTCTTAAAAATCCCCATCGCGGCGGCCCCGGTTATTTCAGCTCCTTTAACTCGAGGAACCTTAGTATATCCGTCCTCGTAACAATTCCTTCAACCTGGCCGTCCCTGACCACCGGCACCCTGCCGATATTCATAACAGACATGATCTTGAGGGCTTCGGTCAGCGGGGCATCAGGCGGAAGGGTCGCAGGGCCCCGCGTCATGACATCCTTCACAATCATTGCCTCCCTGTCGATCGATGATATCTTGTTTATGTCATGAAGCGTAACAACGCCTATAAGCGTCCCGTTTTCAATCACCGGAAAGCCGAGGTGCTTTGTATTGTACATCGCCTGAACTACCGAATCAACAGAACTTCCCGGAGTGATGTATGTAACCGGACTCGACATCGCATCAGATACCGTAACTCCATTCAGCAGGTGCGAATACCTGACCATCGTCGCCTCCTGCCCCGCCCCAAGGTAAACGAAGACCGCGATGATTATCAGAATCGGGTTGAAGAGCAGGAGACCGACAATTCCAAAGACTATCGCAAATCCCCTCCCGATATCGGCAGCGATTGCAGTCGCCTGGTGTACCGGCATCCTTTTTGCAAGAAATGCCCTGAGGACTCTTCCCCCGTCCATCGGGAAGGCAGGGATAAGGTTGAAGAGGAACAGGAGTATGTTGAGGAAACTCAGGTAACCGAACACATAGAAAAGGATTCCCGCAAAGGGGGGCTGTGGGATGAAATAGAATGAAACAAGGGCGAATACTCCGGTAATTATCCCGATCACAAGGCTTGCCAGGGGTCCTGCGATCGCCATCGGCATCTCGACGTCCGGATCGGGCGACTGGCCTTCATCGATCGCGGATACCCCGCCGAGAATGAGCAGCGTGATACTCTTTACTTCAAGTCCTTTCGAAATCGCCACGACCGAATGAGCGAGTTCATGAATCAGAACACTGGCAAAGAGCGACAATGTCACTATCATACCGAGAATATAAGGAATGTATTCCGCAGTGATTATGGAAGTGTCAACAGGAGTCGTAAGCCCGAATACCATTTCAAGGAATTTTACACTATACTCGATCTGGTAGGCAATTATCATCGTGAAGAGGGGGATCACGATGAGAAATGTAAAGTGAAGACGTATCGGTATGCCGAATAGTTCACCGATCTGAATGGAATCCTTCATTGGGAAAGATTATATTTTTAACTTTTAAGAATTATACCTTCAATCGGTTATAATATGAAGACACAGATAACAGATCTTTTTGGCATGGATGTATATACGGACAAGGCCGTAAGGGTGGGCAATGTCGATGATGCTGTTTTAAATATTGATACGAAGAAGGTCGATTTTCTTGCTGTAGGAAACCTTAATCCTGATATTTTCCAGCTTAAGGGCTTTAAAGGCATAAGAATTCCTTTCCGCATAATAAAATCGGTCGGAGACGTTATCATTATCAGGCACTTCAACAGCATGTTCCCCTCACAGGGAACCGACGAGTGAACAACAGGGGCGGGGGACCAGGGAGATCTGCCCGAATTTTTCTTTTATAATATGTTGTTATGTTTGGAAATGAGATATTCAGCGGGCTTACGGCAATTCCCCCAATATTCGTGAGGATTGACGGGAGGGCCTTTCATGCCCTGACCGGCGGCGAGGGTTACAAAAAACCCTTCGACGAGGGATTTATGGAGAGCATGTCCTCCGTCGCCTCACTGCTCATATCCGAAAGCGGACTCGAACCCGTCTTTGCCTACACATTCTCAGATGAGATCAACCTGTATTTCAAGACCCTGCCGTTCGGCGGAAGGGTTGAAAAGATAGATTCCGTGTGCGCTTCCTATGCCGCAGGTGCCTTTGTCACGGTTTCGGGAATTAAAAAACCCGTATCTTTCGATTCAAGAATAGTCTTTATGACCGGGGCGGATGCATCCGGCTATCTCGAATGGAGACAGAGGGAGGCATGGAGAAACCACATAAATGCCTACTGCCAGCAGGCGCTTATCTCAGAAGGTATGTCCTCCCGAAAGGCCGCCGGTGCCCTGAAAGGAATGAAGTCTTCGGATATGCACGAGATGATGTTTGAGAGAGGCGTGAATCTTTCCAAAACCCCGTCCTGGCAGAGGAGAGGCGTAATCGTCCGGCGTGAAGCCTACACGAAGACCGGCTATAATCCTGTCGAAAATAAAGAGGTTTTAACCCAAAGATCAAAAGTCACAAAAGACTACGACCCTCCCCTCTTCCACACGGACGAAGGGAAGGCCTACATATCCAAAATAATTGAAGACTGAAATATCAGTTGTTCCCCGATATTCCTATTTTTATTTCGATACCTTCGACGACCCAGTCCTGCACCAGGCCATATTCACCGGATAAATCTCCGCCACCGACTGACATCTCCTTCGCCCGGACCTCGTTCATGATCTCCTCCTTCCAGCTTCCGGAGACAAGGCCGGCGATACGTTCGTCGCCGATCGCGACCGCTGCCGTGATATATTCCTCAACCTTCAGATCAAGCTGCCTGCGCATCTCCTGGATTCTCCTGATTACCTCCCTTGAGAATCCTTCTGCCTCAAGCTCGTCGGTGAGCGTAACATCGACGCAGACCGTTGAACCCCCCATTTTGGCTGAGAATACATTTTCGGGAAGTTTTTCATTGAAGGTCACGTGTTTTTCGGTAATCCTGAAGCCGTCCGCCTCAAAGAACCCGTCTTCAGCGATTCCTTTTTTGAGTGCAACCGGATCGGCGCTCTCGATTGCCGCCTTGACCTTCGGCCCCTCCTTTCCGAACTCCGGACCGATGGCTCTCATTACGGCCTCGGCTTCAAACTCCATCCTGTCCCATGAACCCATGACGACAGAGACCTTTACTGAGTTCGCACGCTGTCTGCACAGCTCGTTTAGGTTCTGTATGGCAGACGCGACCTTCTGATCGGACGTTATTACGATTGCTTCACCAATCGGCCAGCGGAGTTTTCTCTTTCCGTCCTGCCTCGCGGTAGCAACGGCCTCATCGAATGACCTGATGACATCCATCTCCTCTTCAAGACCTGTGTCGATGAGCTTTGTATCGCCTTTGTACCAGTCGAGCATGTGGACACTTACGGGATCCGAATCGGACCTCAGGTTCCGGTAGATACTCTCAGAGACATAAGGCGCAAGCGGTGCAAGAACGCCGGTGAGCTTCCTCATGATATAATACATCGTCTCGTACGCCTGGATCTTTTCAACGGCATCCTCCTCAAGCCACATCCTCTGCCTTACAAGCTGGACATACCAGCGTGAGATGTCCTCAAGTATGCAGTTTATAATGTTCCTTGCGGCCCGGTGGAGCTCGCACCTTTCTATATCCCCTGTGACCTGAGAACATAGCGTGTTCATACGGGATATGATCCACCGGTCTTCCACCGGCATGTCTCCGATGTTCCTGCTGACATAGTCAGCCTGCCAGACGCCGGAATCGCCGGTCTCAGGCGCAAAGGAGTCGAGAATCATGTACGGAAGCGGGAACCTGTAAACATTCCAGAGGATGTTCATCGCCCTGTTTGTGGTCTTTACACCCTCCCAGTTGAACTTGAGATCGTCCCAGGGTGCGCTTGCCGAGAGGATATACATCCTGAGAACATCGACACCCACCTTCTCCATAACCTCCTCGGGGGTCACCACGTTGCCGAAGGATTTCGACATCTTACGGCCTTCAGCATCGAGTGCGAATCCGTGCATCATTACGCTCTTATACGGCGCTTTGTCGAATGCAATCGTAGATGCGCCGAGCTGCGAGTAGAACCATCCTCTTGTCTGGTCCTGCCCCTCTGTTATGAAATCGGCAGGCCAGAGTTTTTCGAACCGGTCGGTTTCTGCGGGGAACCCGATGGTTGCCCATGATGCCATGGCCGAGTCGAACCAGACATCGAAGATATCCTCCACTCTACTCATCGTCCCGCCGCAGGAGCAGGAAAAGGTAATATCGTCCACGTACGGCCTGTGGGGATCCTTCAGGTCCGATCCTGCTCTTTCGTTGAGTTCGGCCATCGTCCCGAAGACCTCCTGATTTTCGCAGGAGTCGCATTTCCAGACAGGGATGGGTATTCCCCAGTACCTCTGCCTCGAGATACACCAGTCTCTCGATTCGGAGACGAAATCGTGGAACCTTGCGCTTCCGGCCCAGTCGGGATACCATTTGACCTTCGCGATCTCGTCGAGCATCTGCTGCTTTATACGGGGGATTGCAATGAACCACTGTTCTGTCGCAAGGGAGATGATCGGGGTCTTGCAGCGCCAGCAGTGGCCGTAGCGGTGCGTAATTTTCATATCGGCAAGGAGATAATCGCCAAGGGCCTCGATTACCTTCGGGTTTGCATCCTTTACGTAAAGACCCGCAAACTCGCCCGCTTCACCGGTCATGGTTCCGGTTCCGTCAACAGGACAGAGGGTATCGAGCCCCTCCTTCTGGCCGACGAGATAGTCGTCCCAACCGTGTCCGGGGGCGATGTGGACCATACCTGTATTCTCAAGCGTCACGTAATCGGCGGTGACCACCCTGTGAGTAACTTCCTTCTGGGCGGGGATGAAGTCTGCAAGCGGCGAGTCGTAAACGGTTCCCGCGAGATCGGCGCCGGTCGCCTTCTCAATTACGTAATAGTCGGCATACCTTCCCTTCCGGAGGACATCTTCTACCAGTTCTTCGGCAATCCAGAGGTATTCGCGTTTACCATCCTTCTCCGCCTCAACCTTCGCGTAGATGAAATCCTCCCTGACCGCGGTGGCGATGTTTGCCGGAAGTGTCCAGGGAGTGGTCGTCCAGATGACGAGATACTCATTCTCCTTCCCTCTTACGGGGAACTTCACGAATATCGAAGGATCGGTCTCGTCCCAGTATTCCACCTCAGAGTCGGCGATCGCAGTCTCACAGCGGGGACACCAGTTGACTACGCGGAATCCCTTCTCAAGGAGGCCTTTCTCATCCGCACGCTTCAGGACCCACCATGCAGCCTCCACATATCCGGGGGTGATGGTCTGGTAGGGATCGTCGAAGTCCATCCATATGCCCAGCTCCTTAAACTGCTCCGACATTATGTCCTTGTGAACGATCGCGAAGTCCTTGCACTTCTCGATAAAGTTCGATATTCCAAAGGATTCTATATCTTTCTTCGATTTGAATCCAAGCTCGTTTTCGACCCTGACCTCGATTGGAAGGCCGTGCATGTCATACCCTGCCCGATCGGTTACATTGAGGCCGTTCATCCTCTTATACCTGAGAACAGTGTCTTTTAAGATCTTGTTCCATGCCGTCCCGAGATGGATGTGGCCGGTGGTGTATGGCGGCCCGTCGACAAAGAAATAATCCGGGCAGTCCTTCTTAAGCTCTTTTACCTTCCTGTAGATCTCCTCTTCATTCCAGAAAGAGTTCGTTTCGGACTCCAGTTCCTTCGCATTAAAACTGCTTGTGACTTCTTTCAATGGTTATCCCTCGTATTGTTCAATAGTATGGGTAAGTAAATGAGATAGAACTGTTGCAGGATTACAGGTGCAGCCATCATCATGCCAGACGCTACGCTAACAGAATCAAAGATCAGTTTATCAAAATAAAATGCCGGACTACAATTTTTAGCGGACAATAAAGCGACCCGCCGCAGGTGGTGCGACAGCTCCTGAAAAAGTTCTCATTCTTCTAATAATTTGATTTTGATTTTTAAAAAGATGACGGGTTTAAGGAGACTGGGGTTTTGATCCGGGCATAAGCCCCTCCGGGGCAGCCCCCTGCTCAGTTTGCTTCGCAAACTTTCGCAAAGAAGATAACCGGCCCGGATGCTACCCATTCGGGTAGCCCCGGCCGGGGGAGATTTACTTTTTTGGAGCCAACCCGGTTTTTTGGAATTCTGATACCGGCGACAGTCACTTAATGGAGCAAACGGGGATGCTTGCCCATCCCTGTTTGCGACCTATCGCGATGAGAGGGTGGGTTACAGGGAGGGGGAATCCTCCCCCTCCCTTCAATCATAAAATAACCTGATTCTTAATCGAATGTTCTTTAAAATCAAAGATTTTTCAAGTACTTATTACTCAAAAACCTACTCAAAAGAAAAACAGTCGTCGAGGGCAGTCTCCCCTGCGACCTTCCGGAACTCACCGATATCCTTAAACGGCCTCTTTGCAACGATCGAGGCCGCCGTCTTTTTGCCGATTCCCGGAATCTGTTTTATTGTCTGGATGGAGAGTTCGTTAATTTTCACAGGGAAACGGAAAGCGGTTATCGATCTCTGGCCCCAGCCGGAGACCACCGCATCGATATGCGTCTTCTTTTCAACCTTCTCCGGGACTCCTACAAGGATGGGGTACGATCCCATCTGCCGCCCGAACGAGGTGTTTCCCTCCTCCTCAATAATTACGTCCCTAAGGACGGTCCCGGAGGGGTAGACCTTCATCAGCATCGGGTGATCAAAGTTCTTCCTGACGTCTTCCTTGAACTTCTTAAACTCATGGTCATGCATCCCGATTGTGTTCTCTTCATATGCCTTCGTTCCCTCAAAAGGCATGACCTGCCTGATGTTTACCCGCCTGATGAGAAGATCGCTTTCAAGCACATCCATCAGGAACTGGTAGTTCAGTTCGTATGTCAAAGGAGTTTCGCCTTTGAGCCCGAGGACGAAATTCAGGCCGGGGAGAAGATGAGGAATCCCGCCCTCGCGGCACCCTCCGACCTCATTTACAACCTCTATCGCCCTCATGACCTGGTCGGACGTGGCCTTGAGATTATTCGCCCCGACCACCGCCGGATCGGCTGATTCCAGCCCGAATGCTGCGACATCTCCCGGCGTATGCCACCTGACGATCGACCTCAGCGCCTCTGCCGCCGCTTCCTCATGCTCGAATATGTTTCTCGGGTTGATATTGTCGATATGAAGCGTCTTCAATTCAGGTGCGGCCTTTCTGATTCCCGCGAAGAGATGCTCCACCTTTTCGGGAAACGGGCAGGGGTATTCGCCGCCCGAGGCCCCATACGTGAGGATGTCCGGCTGCCTCCCTACACGGAAGTGCCTGATCCCCGCATCATATAGTGCCTTCACCTCTGCGTGAACCCCGGCGGCGCTCCTGAACTCCGGCCGGCCATACAGAAATTCGGTGCAGAAGGAGCAGCCCCCCGATACATGCCTCGAACAGCCACGTGCAGTCTCAAGCTCGCAGATTACATCTGGAAATCCGGGATGCTTCCTGACAATCTCCGCACCTGCAACGGCAAATTCGTCTATCCTTTCGTAATCGAAAGTGCCACAGTCCCCCTCTCCCCGGATTACCGATTCAACGGCGGCACCGGTCTCGCCCTCAAGAATATGATTGTACGGCGAGAAGCACTGCTTTTCTGCCGCCTCTCCCCCTCCCGCGGCCGAACCGAATACGACAGGGCCGCCGATCATCGTGACAGGATCCTTTAAGGCCGCACCAATCTGGAGAATCTCAGGGGCCTTCGCGGGAACGCCCCCGAGATATTTGCCGGGAACAGACACCCCGGAGACTACGAGGACATATTCGGCATTCCGGATACCGGAGAGGAGATACGGGTCGGCCCTAACCTGGTCGATCGTAAAAAAATCCGTGGATATTTTGTTCCTCTCAAATGCACCTGCCGCATACCGGACATAAGGAGATATATACGGGGGAACGCCGAAACACGCCGGTTCATCGACATAGCCGTCGATAATTACTGCCTTAGAGCTCATATCCGATAACCTTCAGCAGTTCGCGGGCGATCATAAGCTTCCCGCGCTTTACGGGGGGGACGCTAGGATCATCGAGATCAAAACCGAGTATCTGTATACCGGATGCGTCAAACTCCTTTGCGGCGAAGACCGCCCGGTCGCCGTCGGTAAACCCCCCAAAGTTATAGACATTGCCAAAGGGCTTTCCCTGTGTCGTGAGAACAAGCGGCCCTTTGAAGAGCGGAATCCACTTCTTCAAAAGCGGCACATTGTCCCCGTGGGCATGGACAACAAGTACCGTTCCCCGCGAATTCATATCGATGAAAGAATCCTCACACCCGTCGAGATCGGTGAAAATCACATCCGGCGTAATGCCATTCCTGAATAAAAAATCACCCGCCGCATCGGCCGCAATCACCGTTCCACGAATAGAGCCCGTCTCGTCCTTCAGGCAAGGAGCGTTTCCGCATACCGTAACCTCCTTTCCCCTGCACAGATCTTCCAGGCGGCCAACGTCGTCGCGTGAAGTCAGTCCCGATGCAAAATGCGCCGCTTCATCGTCATCGGAAGGATCAAATCCAAAAAAGTCGAGAATCCTCCTGTAATGAGGTTCCCATTCTTCATACTTCATTTGATTCTTCTTTGCCGAGGCCTACCTGGTCCGAGAATTTTTCAAGAATAGGATCGATGACAAGAGAAAGCAGTTCTTCCTTGTTTTTGACCATTGAAAAAGAGTTGAGAGGTATTCTCGCCGCCGCCATACTCGCGTGTCCTCCCGCCTCGCCGATATCCGAAAAAGCCTCTTTCAGCACGTTTCCGACATGAAGGCGGATATCCTTGTTGCGTGCCGAAAGCGTGATGTAATCGTCACCGATTCCATACGCGATTGCAGTGTTTACTCCTTCGAGCTGTATCAGCAGGTCGGCCGCCTGCGGGATCACGTCGCGGTTCCTGACATAACCGACGTTTGTAAAGAGATAACCGCTCTGAACCTTTCTGTTCTTTATTGCATCGCCGAGAGCTTCGAGGGTTTCAAGAGCCATCGACGGGGATGTAATCTTCGAGAGGAGGTCGCTGTCTGTAAGCGGGAGAAGAAAAGCTGCATAATTTAAGTCCTGGGGAGTTGTGTTTCTTGAAAAATCCTTTGTATCCGCACGGATACCATATAAAAGAGCAGTTGCGACCTTCTGGTCGATATTGACCCCGAGTTCCTGGATATACTGCGTCATTATCGACGCGGTTGCACCGGCATTCGGCCTCACATCCACAAAACGCCCGGGGGACTGGGCCAGATCAGGCATCTGGTGATGGTCCACTATGATATCGACCTCTTTCCCGGATTCAAGAGCATTGTTCTCTCCCGGGGTTGAGGAATCCACGAGAGCCACGTAATCGCACTCTTCAATCGCCTCGGGAGTGCTCTTCTCCATCTCAATGTCGAGCAGGTTTACGAATGCGCGATTTTCCTGGTGGCCTATTTTGCCGTCGTAGAATATCCTGCATGAAAGATCCTTGTCCGTTGCATCCTTTGCTATTGCACAGAGGGCCATCGCACTTGAGATCGAGTCGGGATCAGGATTGGTATGTAGGACGATTCCAAGAGTTCCTTCCATATCCGAGAGGAAATTGTATAATTTCCTTGCAAGCCGCGAGGAATGAAGTCTCCGGGTAAGGTGTACGACATTTTTTGCAAAGACTTCCTGCGGGTATAACGAGATATCGGCACCGGCCTGCTCAAGCATTGACAGGCTGAGTTTGTCGATAGCCCTTGCAATTACATAAACGGAAGGATATTTCTCCTTTACACTTTTGACAGCCTCAAGATTTGCGTTTTTATCGTTGGAGAGAACAAAAACTACCTCCGGCAGTGGCAGTTCGTCCAGAAAAGCCGGATCAGTGATATCCCTGACGATAGCATCGTAATTCTGGTCCCTCAGGTCTTCAACCCTCTTCTCATCACTGTCGATTACAATTACCTGTTCTGAATCCCTGATAAGACTCTCGACGACGTTGTAACCTATGCTGCCGCAACCAAGGACGATATATTTTATCCTCTCCTTCGATCCATTCTGCAGGCTATCGGGCATGTATTACTACATTATCTTTCTACATGTATTTAGACGATTTCCGAAACGTTTATTTTGAAATAAGAACCACTCAATAAAGCACAATATATGGGCCTGTAGCTTAGTCAGGAAGAGCGACGGACTCTTAATCCGTAGGCCAGGGGTTCAAATCCCTTCAGGCCCGTTTTTAGCACTTTTTCAAGGTTTTTTTGAGATTTAATAGCTATTTATCGCATATTAAAATTGTTTTCAGGCCGGTTTTCCGGCGATGATCAGTCCCCGATCTGGACGAGCATATCCTCAAGGCTCGGGTAGTGCGACTCGATCTTCTTCACCCTTCCGCCGGATGCAGAGACCTTTTCGGTGAGCAGGTTGAGGGATTCGATGTTCTCCACCTTCCCGAGATAGAGATCGCCGACCTTTTCATAATCCTCCACGACCTCTGCAACTTCCCCGATATTTTCTGTAAAAAATTCGATATTGTACGTAATCGAGCCGTACTCGTCCCTGAGTTCGTCCATCGAACCCAGGGCCACGATGCGCCCTCTCTGAAGGATCATTATCTTGTCGCAGATCTCTTCGACCTGGAAGAGATTGTGTGCGCTCAGGAGGATCGTCTTGCTTCTCTCTTTTTTCATGCTACGCAGGAACTCGGTGATGTAGCGGGACGTCATTGGATCGAGCCCCGAGGTGGGTTCGTCATACACAAGATACGCAGGGTCGTGTATGAGCGATCTCGCGATTGCCACCTTCCTCTTCATTCCCTTGGAAAGTTCACCGAGTTTTTTGTTGCCGGCATCAAGCTTCAGGCGGCCGAGGAGGACTTTACTCCTCTCATGTATCTCCTCAGAAGAAAGCCCGTATATTTCACCGAAGAACGACAGGTAGCCTTCGACGTTCATATTCTCGTAAAGCCGCGATTCTTCCGGGAGATAACCCAGCCTTTCCTTGAGAGCATCGGGATTTTTGACAACATCAATCCCGCCGATCTCAAGCTCCCCTGAAGTCGGGGAGATGAGCCCGGACATTATCTTTAAAAGGGTGGTCTTTCCTGCACCGTTGTGGCCGATTATCCCGAATATTCCGGTGTCTTCAAGATCGAAACTGATCCCGTCGAGAGCATGAAAGCCGTCGTAGTCTTTGACGAGTGATCGGGCTTTTATCATAATAAACAGCCTTATTTTCTGCCAGAACCATAATAAAGCTTATTATACCACTAATTATTACTAAGGGGAGGTGATCTGCTGGGAGCTGCCGGGTATTTCAAAGAGATATTTACCATCGCCAAATGGGAGCTGAAACGCTTTTCAGGAACCATGAGCAGGGACATACTGCCAGTCGCAGTGATACTCTTCATACTCCTGATTGCAACAACCGGACTGACCCAGCAGAGCGGCCTTCACCTGCAGGACAACATATATACCGCAGGTTCGGACTCGGATGCCGCATCCTCCATTCTCTTAAGTGATTCAAGATTTGCAGTCTATACCACCCCTGAAGGAAGTATGCCCGCGGGTTTTGACCTGATCGTATCCAGCAGCAACGTCTATGCGGAAAACACCGATAAGGGAATGGCTGCATTAAAAGCGCTCGAAAAAGATTATTCCAATTATAAAATTGCCCTGTACAACAGGGAAAATGACCTCTTCGCAGCATATCCTCTCTGGATCGAGGAGCAGACCGTAGAGAGCGAGCTTGATTTCAATGCAGTCCAGGGAATCTCGATGGGCTATTTCCGGATCAGGCCGGACGAGATCCCAAGTCCCGACAATCCGGTGGAGTATATCGCTCCACCCTCCGGCAGTATTGAAATCTCAATAGAGGAGCTCAGAGAAAAACTCATCTCAGGGGAGGGAAAAGACGAGCAGATCAGTAGGTACTCGGATTTAATCAGCGGCGACGTGGTCGAACTGGAGTATAAGGTTCCCTCGCAGATGTCCCCGTCGCTCCCCTTTGACTCGATAATACTTGTATTCGTTTTTATATTCCCGCTCTACTTCACATCACAGTTCTACATGATGAGCATAATGAACGAGAGGATAGAAAGAAGCGGAGAATCCCTGCTTGCCGCCCCGGTATCGGGCTGGCAGATAATCACCGGAAAGGGCCTGCCATACTTCCTGATGATGATGGCGATCACAGTGGCCCTTACGGCATACACGGGCGGAAACTACATCATCATTCTCCCGATCCTGCCGGTGATCTTCTTCTTCCTCGCCTTCGCCCTGCTTATAGGGATGATTGCAAGAAGCTTCAAGGAGCTCTCGTTCATCTCGATATTCTTCTCTACCGTTGCGACATCCTACATATTTTTCCCGAGCATATTCGCCAATATTCACATCATAGGAAAGATCTCCCCGCTGACTCTTGTGATTCTGACTCTCGAAGGGGAGAGCTTTACAGGCCTCGACTATCTTTATTCGACCGCCCTCTTCTTCATGACAAGTGCGGTCATATTCTATATCTCCGCCAGAAACTTCAGCGAAGAGAGACTCTTCAACTATCACAAACTGATGCCCCGGATAAGGGAGTTTATCGATACGGTAATCTCGAAGAGGTGGACAAACACATCCCTGCTGCTCATTGCCGCACTTACAATCCCGTTCGTATTCATGGCACAGCTCATGTGCCTTGTCCTGTTCTTCAACCTGCCAATGCCCCTGTCCCTCATCCTGATGCTTGTTTTTGCCGCATTTATCGAAGAGTTTGCAAAATCGATAGGTATCTACACAATATCATACAGCAGGCCGGATTGGCTTACATGGAAGAATATCGCGGTCGCATCGGTCGCGGTTGCGGCAGGATTTTTAGCAGGGGAGAAGCTTCTGCTCTTTGCGACCCTTGCAGAGATATCTGAATCGGTCTTCGGCGAGATCATGTTCACGAGCCTCCAGGTGCTCTGGATGCCGCTGACACTCCACTTTGCAGGCATCTTCACAACGGCAGTGGTGCTTAAACTCGGCGGGAGAAGGGCCTATATCCCTGCACTTATGGCTGCAACCGTGATTCATACCGCATACAACACATACTTCATATTCTTCGGGGGAATGGGATGATGAATGCCAAAAATCTCAAAATAATTGCGAAAAAAGAGCTTTCCGGACTTGTCAGTGAAAAGACTATTGTACTTGCAATTCTCCTCCAGGTATTTATCGCAATGTTTTCCTCATTCCTCCTCGTGGGTCTCGCTTCGATGTACAACCCGGATGCGATAAGCCAGTACTCCCAGTTCAGGTACCCCATAGGATATGTCGGCGAGGAAACGCTCCTGCTCGAACATCTGGAAGGGGACAAGGACCTGGTGGTATTCAACCTGGACCTCTCGGAAGCCGTGGCGCTGCTCAAGGAGAGAAAACTGGCAGCCGTGATCTGGGCTCCCGACACTCCCGAATATGTGGACATCCCTGTAAAGATAACCACCTATACGATCGAAAACGACATCCAGTCCAGCATAGTGAATGCCAAACTGAAGAATGTTTTAATGGATTATGAGGATACGCTGCGGGAGATCAGGAGTTCCCGTCTCGAAAACACCCCTGTCGAACTCAACCTGCCGCCTACAAACCCTTCCGCGGATTTCTACGAGTTCGTATACGGGCTGCTTATCCCGCTGCTCGTATTCATGCCCGCTATAATATCCGGAGCGCTGATAATCGATCTCATCACCGAGGAGTACCAGCACGATACGCTTGAGACGCTCATGTCGACACCGCTTACATTTCCCGAAGCCATATGGGGGAAAGTAATAGGATGTTTCGTAATTGTCCCGCTTCAGGTGACCGGCTGGCTGATCCTGCTGATTGCAAACGGGATCTATATCAACGGTGCGATCCCGATTATCTTCCATGTAGCAGCCGGATCGCTGGTCATAATTCTCCTCGGGGCGCTTGTTGCGCTGAGATACCGCGAGAGAACGAACGCCCAGTTCGTATTTTCAACCGCTCTCGTGGTGGTCATCCTTGCGTCGCTCTCCTTCCCGATGAACCCTGCAAATCTCATAGTCAGGCTGTCTGTAAACTCCATCGGTCCGGAGCACTGGGCAATACTTGCGATGGTATTGTCGGTCGCCGTCCTGCTGGGATTCCTGACGACAAAATATGCACAAAAAGTCAGGGATCTTGCAATAAAGTGAAACCGCTTATATATAGATATAGAAATATGTACTATATCACACACAGCTGGTGAAAAATTATGAAGTTTGGGAGAGTTATCATTCTTGCTGCCTTTTGTCTTCTGGCGGCTGCCGGGACCGCCGTATCGGCGGCAGACGACATCACTATCGAGTTTTCGGACGAATCTGTAACAATCGGGGATATTGTTCCGCTCAAGGGAACAGTTTCGGATGCCAAAGCAAGAGTCGTATACCTGTATCTTACAGGCGGAGACCTGCCCGCCGAAGGAACTGCGCTTATCGGGGATATCAGGAGCGGAAGACTTCCGCACGAGGAGAGATATCTTGCCGGGCCAACCTGGGACTATTCATGGGATACGGGGCTTATTGTCGGAGGCCTTGACCAGGGCACTTACACGATATACGTATCTACCAGTAACGCCGGCGTCGATCAACTCGAAGAAGGAGAATACGCATCTATTGAAGTCTATGTCGACGACCCTTCGGTTCCGACAGAATCGTCCCCATCTCAGGCAATTCTGTTAATCGGAGCCCTTGCAGGCGTATTCCTGGTTACAGGACTGATTAAGAAGAAATAACGGACCTTTTTCGGTTCACGGCTTTTTGCACTCAAAATAATCTCTTTTTTTCGCAAAGCGCAATAAATAAAAGCCTGTGTGATAAATACCCATCTGATAATCATGTCAAACAAAATAGTGATTGTAGGAATTGCAATTCTGGCAATTCTGATAATAGCTGCGTCCCCGGGATCTGCGGAAGGGATCGTCGGGAACCAGATTGGATGGCTGACTTTCCACACCAATGTGGACGGCGCCACGATCTATATCGACGGCAATGCAGTCGGAACCACAGCCAATCAGGAGTACACCTATACAGTATATCTTGACGGAAGCCCTTCAAGCATGCCGAAGACAGCATATGCAACAAAAGCCGGATATGATAACAGCGCTACGGTGAGCGTCAGTATCCCGTCAGCCGGGGAGACTCTCAATTACTACATGACACTCAACCCGAATACTCCCTCAACAGGCACATTATATATCCAGTCTTCACCGGCCAATGCACAGTTATACGTTGACGGAACCTACTACGGTCTTACTCCACACACTGTCTCAGGACTGTCACCAGGATCACACTCTGTTCTCGTCCAGAAGAGCGGGTATCAGGACTGGTCTTCAACAGCCCAGGTAAGCAGCGGCAGCACAACAACCGTATCTGCAACTCTCACTGCGGTCCAGACATATGGAACGATTTCAGTAAGATCCTCGCCATCAGGTGCATCTGTCTACCTTGACGGAAGTTACCAGGGTACAACGCCCATGACAATCTCCGGAGTGGTTAAGGGAGGTCATAACATCGAACTTCAAAAATCAGGGTACTATGAATGGAGTGGAACGGTTACGGTTAATGCAGGCCAGACGACAACAGTCAGCAGGACATTGACTCAGATTCCAAGCCCGACCACAGGTACAATAGCTGTCTCATCCACTCCCGGAGGAGCATACATCTATCTCGACGGTGCCTATGAGGGTGTGACCCCCTACTCAGGCAGTTTCATCATCCACAACGTAGGTGCAGGAAGCCACACAATCAGACTCTCTCTCAGCGGATACCAGGACTCAACCGTTACGACGAATGTACAGGGAGGAGGAACCGCAACAGTGTCGATTCCGCTTAACCCCACAACACCTGTATCAGAGACCGGAACCCTCGATATCACATCCAATCCGACAGGAGCGAATGTCTATATCAACAACGAGTACAAGGGACTCGCACCCCTTACAGTCACTCTTCCGGCAGGCGAATACAGCGTGAAGTTCACACTTTCAGGATATACGGATTCAACAGTCACAGCTATCGTCAACTCAGGAGGCACCTCAACAGTGCAGGGATCGCTTGTCCCTGCCTCCAAGCCGACACAGACTGGAGTCAGTTCACTGGTTATTCTGACTGCAGGAATTATCGGTGCGGCTGCATTCATCCTGCTTTCAAGACGGGAATAATCCCGGATTAATCCAACACACTTTTTTTAGTTGCAAACCAGAGATTTAACCAGATGAAATTCACCGTTATCTCCCCTGATTTTTATACATACGGGGCAATGCTCATCGGCGGCATCCTTAAAAACGAAGGTTACGATGTCAGCCTGAGCACGAGATACAATATAAGGCCCAAAGACACCCTGATGCTCAGCCTCTTTTCGACCCAGCACCTCCTGTCCGAAGATATCAAAAATCTGGTGAAGAACCACAGGTCCAAGGGCGGAAAAGTCTACGTGGGGGGGCCGGTTTCGGCATACTACGAGATGGTTCTCGGCGAACTCGAACCGGACTGCGTCTGCGTAGGCGAGGGCGAGGAGACGGTGAAGAGGCTTGCAGCGGAGGGAGTCTCTGCCGGCTGTCCCGGCCTTGCATACTATGACGACGCCGGGGAGATCGTTTTCACGGGAAAGGCGGAAGCGGTGAATGTCGAAAACAGACCAGTACCCCTGATTCCGCCGGACATCGGATCGCAGGATATCCGGGGAGCCTCGTCATATATAGAGACTCACAGGGGATGCACCGGCGGTTGCACATTCTGCCAGGTCCCACGTTACTTCGGCCGTGAGATCAGGAGCAGGAGCATCGAAGATATACTAAAAGAGGTCCGGGAGTTTAAGAAGAGAGGAGCAAAAAGGATCTCTGTATCCGGCGGAACGGGATCGCTCTTCCAGTACAAGAACGGGAAGATCAACGAGGATCAGTTCATCGAACTCATGCAGGGAATGGCGGAGATCATGGGGCCGAAGAACGTATCCTCTCCGGACATCAGGGTCGACTGCATATCCGACGAGATACTCGAAGCGATCCGCAAATATACAATCGGGTGGATCTTCTTCGGCCTTGAATCAGGGAGCGACCGGATACTGAAAAAGATGGGGAAAGGAGCGACTCCCGAACAGGCCGCCGAAGCGGTTGAGGCATGCAGGCAGCACGGCTTAAAGGCCGCAGGCAGCTTCATCGTCGGCTACCCGGGTGAGACCGCCGAGGACTTTGAGATGACGAAGGACTTCATCATGATGAACCCGCTCGACGATGTATTCATCTCGATTGCAGAACCGATCCCGAAAACACCGCTCGCCGACCTTGTCCTGAGAACTCCCGACGGGGAAAACCCGGTATTTATGCCGCACACCGGGGAGTATAAATCCTTAAAGATTACAGAAGCCGAGGCAAGGTCTTTTGACCTGATGATGCACGCCGATCTCTTCAGGACTGCAATGAGGCCGGTTACAAACGACATCTTCGATCTCTATCTTACAAATGTAAGAAAAGACGGGGACGACATCAGGAGGGCCACAGCGGCTCTCAGGAAATACTACGGCTGATCAAAATTCTTATCCGGTCAGCCTTTGAATTAATAATACTCTATTATGATACAGAATATCAGGGAATGGATTAAATCAAGGTATTCTGATTATTTTCTTTTTCTCGGACCGGGACTTCTTCTTGCAATTGCCGCTGCAGGAGAGAGCGGACTGGGCGAGGTAATTGCTTCCGGGGCACATTTCGGATTTGAACTCGTATGGGTTGTAATCGTCACTCTCATATTCAAATACGCCTTTACCACAGGGATCGCACGATATACGCTTGCGACAGGAGAGACGATATTCGACGGTCTAAGAAAGATTCCCGGACCGAAGAACTGGAGCGCCTACTTTGTCCTGATTATTTACCTGCTGGAGATGTTCGCCTTTGCAGGAATGCTCCTTATGGGCGGGATCTTCATCGACTATCTCATTCCGGGGGTTAACCCGCCGTGGCTCCTTGCAATATTGTCCCTTGCGGTCATCCTGTTTCTGCTCTGGAAGGACTCTTATGAAAGGATCGAAACGATAGTCGTAATAATTGCAGTTCTGCTCATTGCAGGTATAATTCTCGCCTTATCCCAGTTTTATCTCCACGGACCTGCGATTATGGAGGGTTTTGTCCCGAAGATACCGGCGGGATCGGCGGTAACAATAATGGCGTTGATGGGCTCGATTGGATCGGGCTTAAACATACTGCTTTATTCCGTGTGGCTTCATGAAAAGACCGGCGGGGAGTACGGCGAGAGTTACTTCCGCAGGTATATTAAGAGCGTAAATCTCGACCTGATACTCGCCTTCTCGCTTGTCGCCTTTATCACCATAATATTCATAGGCCTCGGGGTAAGCGGCTTTGTCGTCTCGTACCTGGGGCACGGAGAGGTAGTGACGACGGAGGCGATAATTTCACAGGTCTTATATATCGTAGGTACGCTGCCCTACGGAATTACCGCCTTTCTGATCTTTGGATACACAATATTATTCGGTGCCGCGATCTCGGGGATGGACGGAAGGGCAAGGGCGATCTCCTCGATGGTTAAAGGCACTCTCAACCTGGATACCGATGAGAAAATCCTGTACAGGGGATGCCTGGTATTATTTACAGCGATAATTATTCTCTCATTATTCTTTTTCACCGACCCGATGATTCTCCTCAGGCATTCCTCAGCCATCGCATCGATAATATTCGCCCTGTTCGGGTTTGTCATAATCTATCTCGACCGAAAACTGCCGAAGTACTCAAGAGGCAGCAGGCTCTGGATTACGGTCATGGGAATAGGCAGCGTCGTGTTCCTCTACATTGCCCTGATCCTCGAACACAGGATTCTTGAATTCGGGCTACCGCTGTTTGAAAGGATTCTCCTTATAGTATTCGTTCTTTATGTTCTCATGAAGACCGAGATGTTTTCAAAACTGACAGACGGAAGGGCGGATCTCCTTGATAAGTTATGGACCGCCGCACTGTTCGGTGCGATATCCATCTACGGGACATACCGCGGCATCGAGTACGGCGGTATTATCGTAAACTTCAGGGACCTCGGTCCGCTGATTGCCGGCCTTCTCGGGGGACCGGTTGCCGGGACACTCGCGGGAATCATCGGCGCCGCGTACCGCTATACCGTCGGGGGATGGACGGTGGTCCCCTGCATGGCCGGAACGATATTTGCAGGACTTTTTGCAGGCATCTTCTGCCACATCTACAAGGGCAGGATTACCTATTACAGGGCCGCTCTTCTTGCAATAATCGTAGAATGCGTCCATATACTCGTCTTTGTCCCCCTCTTTGTCAGGGACATCACTTTAGAGACGTATATCATGGTAATCGACGCATCGCTTCTCCCGATGATCTTTGTAAACATCACCGGCCTTTTGATATTCGTATATCTTATGAAGATCAATTCCAGGTCCCTTCATGACTACTGGTCTGATTGGAGGAAGATAGCCGGAAAGGAGGCTGATGAAAGTGAAGACTGAACGCCGGGCACTTTCAGTTATGAAATTTGCATTGCCCGCACTACTCATCATCACGGCCATTCTTTCTTCAGGGTGCACCCTCCTCAAGACCGGCGATGTCCCTGAAGACGAAATCAGGATAGGAGTCCTGCTTCCGTTGAACGGAAACCTGAAGGAGTACGGGATCGGATTTAAAGACGGGATAGATATGGCCGTCGCCGATATAAACAGCCAGGGGGGCATTCGCGGTGTGCCGGTCACGGCAGTATACGTGGACACCATAAGTTCCCCGGACATTACAAGATTCGGTTTCAAAAAATTATCAGATGCAGGAATAAGTGTCATAATAGGGGAGGCCTCAAGCACAAATACGCTGGAGATAGCCCCTCTTGCCGAGGAGAAGGGGATTGTCCTGGTATCTCCGGGTTCGAGCGCTCCCGGACTTTCGGCTTACAAAAACTATGTATTCAGGACAATATCATCGGATACCTACCAGGGAAGAGGCATTGCAAAAGTCCTGGTGTCGCTGTACCCCGGGGCGGAAAACGTCTCGGTTGTATATATGGACAACGACTACGGTTCAGCACTTGCGGAGGCATTTACCGGCGCATACCAGGATAACGGCGGACAGATCATACAGGAAATAAAATTTGCAGAAGGGAAGGAGGGGGACTACTCGGATATCGGTCTCGAACTTAAGAACGGCAACCCGGATGCAGTCGTCCTCATCAGTTACCAGGAGGAGGCTGCAATGGTGATGAACGCTGCAAATCTCCAGGGGATGGATGATACCATATGGATCGGATCGGAGGCGCTGATCGATGACGACCTGATTCTAAGAACCGGAGACTATTCCGAGTATATGGTCGCAACCATGCAGGCCAACCATATAATATCCGAACCGTTTGCTGAGCGTTACATGGAACAGTACAATAAAACGGTAGTCGACTGGCCCGTACCCTACGGCTACGACACTATGATGATTATTGCACAGGTTATCGATGCGAAAGGCTACGACCCGGACGATATCAGCGAGGGCTTAAAAGAAATCAGGTACCTCGGGGTCTGCGGTGCGAAATCCTTCGACGAAAACGGCGACATCTACCCGTCTTATGATGTCCTGCAGGTCCAGAACGGCGAATGGGTCCAGATCCGGTGGAACGAGATCCTGTACGGTTCGGCAGAATACGGCGGCCATCACTGATCAGGTGCCGAATACCCTTCTCTTTTCAGCACTCTTTTTCAAAGCCAGCACAAGTATATAGACCACCGACACGAGGATGATTATCGTCGCTCCTGAGGGCAGGTCGAACAGGGCGGATGCCATTATCCCGCCGGTCGTAAATATCATCCCCAAAACCGCCGATAAGACCATCATCTTTGAGATGCTGTCAGTAAATTCCCTGCTGATCGCCGCCGGAAGGGCGAGCAGTGCGATTACGAGTATCACCCCCACCACCTGGATGAGTATAACAACGGTTAGGGCGGTCAGCACCAGAAGGAGCATCATTACCGCTTTGGAGTTGATATTCATGAGGGTCGCGTATTCCTCATCGAAGGTTACCGCGACTAACTGGTTGTAGAAGATAAAAACGACCGCGAGGATGACCGCCACAAGGCAGGCCATCATGAGGATCTCGCTGAAGGGCACGAGGAGGATGTTTCCGAAGAGGTAGCTCATCAGGTCAGGCGCGAATCCGGGCGTAAGATAGACAAAGAGTATGCCAAGAGCCATTCCTCCTGACCAGATCGCACCGATAAGGGTGTCTGTGTTCTGGTGGGCTGTATTCCTGACATGGCCGATTGCGGCCGATGCAGCGACCGCAAAGACCGCCGCTCCGGCGAGCGGGTTTATGCCGAGAAAGTATCCAAGCCCTATGCCCCCGAACGCCGAGTGGGATATCCCGCCTGCAAGCGACACCATCCTTTTGACGACGACGAACGATCCTATAACCCCGCAGGCGATGCTCGCGATGATCCCGGCAAGGATAGCGTTCTGGAAGAATTCATAGCCGAGAACTGAGATTATGCTCACTCGTCATGCCTCCTGAAGACCCTGTGGGGAACGCCGTGGCCGATTACGTCTATGGGGCAGCCGTATGCGGCAAGGAGCATATCGTCCGTAACCTCGTTGTCGTGATGGGTGTAGATTTTGTGGTTGAGGCAGGCGACCTTGTCCACCTCGGGAGTGAGCGACCCGATGTCGTGCGTCACCATCACGATTGCCATCTTCTCCCTTAGCGATAACAGGAGCTCGAAGAACTTCTCGGCGGTCGGCGAGTCGATGTAGACCGTCGGTTCGTCGAGGAGCAGGACCTTCGGGTCGCCTGCAAGTGCACGGGCGATCATTACCCTCTGCTGTTCGCCCCCGGAGAGCTCGCTTATGTTGTGGTCTGCATAGCGGGAGATGTCCATTATCTCCATCGCCATATCCGCCGCCTCTCCGTCTTCGGGCCGGTAGGTCTTCCTTATCCCGGTTATGTGACCAAGCCGGCCGGAGATGACCATCTCCCTGACGGTTATCGGGTACGAGAAGTCGTATGTCCTAAACTGCGGGACATAGCCGATCATGGAGAGGTTCTCCCCCGGCCCTCCGCCGGCAATGGATACCGTTCCTGAATCGGGTTTTATCAGCCCGAGGATAACCTTCAGGAGAGTCGTTTTACCTCCGCCGTTCGGGCCGATTATTGCGTGGAACTCCCCGGGATATATTTCGAACGAGACATCGTCGAGGATCTTATGCCCGTTCATCCGGAGAGTTATGTTTTTGACTTCGACAACCGGTTCTGTCATGATGCCTTTCCTCCCGAGAAGGCCGCCGATACCTCTCTCATGTTCTCCAGGTAGTCTTCGGCGAGCGGATCCGCTACCGCTACACTGCCGCCGATCTCGTCCGCGATCGCCCGTGCGTTTTCTTCGCTGAACTCAGGCGAGACGAATATCACCTTAACGTCGTTTGCAACCGCTTCGTCAATGAGCTTTTTGATTCCGGCAGGCGAGGGCTCCTTTCCACCTTCCGCTATCGCGATCTGCTCAAGGCCGTATTCGCGGGCGTAATAGGACCATGCCGGGTGGGAGACCATGATGACTTTGACGCCGGAGGATCCGATCTCTTCCGAGATCTCGTCGTCAAGCTCCCCCAGGTCTGCCATGTATGCTCCGGCGTTCTCCCGATAGTATTCCGCATTCTCCGGGTCGAGTCCGGCGAGCCCGTCGCGGATATTCCCGGCGATTGTTATTGCATTTTCAGGCGACAGCCAGATGTGCGGATCGGACACACCGCCATCTGATATGAGTGAGACACCTTCGGACGAGTCGATTACCGTCATGCCGGGGTTCAGTTCTTTTATCTTCTCCAGCCAGAGGAGTTCGAACTCGATCCCGGACCCCATGACTACATATACGTCCGATTCGGATACCCCGGCGATATCGGACGGGGTCGGCTCGTACGAGTGCGGGCTTGCACCCGGCGGGACGAGAACGAACACGTCTACTCTGTCGCCGCCGACGCTCTCGACAAACTCCTTCTGCGGGAGGATCGTGACAGTGACCTTTATCGTGCCCCTGGCTTCCTCAGCCCCCGAGGTGCACCCGGCTGCAAGGATCGCCAGAACGATGAGAATGGATATAAAAACAAAGTATTCCTCAGGACGATTCACGATATCTGCTTCCTATACAATTAGATGAAAAAAGATGGTTATAAGGATTACTGAAGATTTTTTCGGAATTCTGAAAACACAGGTTATCTCTTCTCCATATATGCCCTGATGCGATCCCCGGCATTCTTCCTTAAGTTTTCATAGAATATCGCGTAGTCGTACATGTGGTATATGCCTTTGGGAAACGTGACACTCGTTGCCGGGAGTTCCTCCGGGTTTGAGATATCCGTTATCACCAGTGCGTTTCCAAACTTCTGTGCGGCGGCGAAATTTTTGTACTTTGCCGGGTTTTCCGGGTCTTCGTGCCTGAAGAACGCCGCCCCGATATTCATCTCCGCCGGTGCGGGTTCCTGATCGGTCCTCCAGTTCAGGGGGTTTGTCACAAATGTTCCCGGGATTATCGTCGGGCCCTCTTTCTCCTTGTCTTTTTCATCCGATATCGTATTGTAGAGGATGAAGCACCCGGTATCTTCGGCGTTTTCGCTGATCCTCATGAGCGGGTTTGTTTCAAGGTCCTCTTTCGTTATGGAGTATCCTATTGTGTAGGCGGCAACGAGCCTCTTCATGGACTCTTCATCGCCGAAGAGGAGTTCTCCTTCTTTTGCAAGTTCGACCGACCTGACCGAGCCCTGGCTGTGGGCGGCGATGATTATGGGACGCTCGCCCCGGTTGAAGTTTTTGAGGAAGTAGTCGAACGCCGTTATGAGGTCCTGCTGGCCGAGCCTGAATATCGGGTTTGCTTCGGTGAGCATCAGGGGATTTATTTTGACGTTGTTCTGCCTGTAGAACGGTGCATAGATATTCGCCCGCCCGTCGAAGATGCTCGCCTGCTCGACAAGCGTCCATTCGGCCTTCTCCCTCAGCCACGGATCGGAGAGGTCCATAAGATAAGTCGTATCGTCGGAGAGGATCGTCGGGTAGACCCAGAAAACGTCGACAGGCTGCTCCTCTCTGCTGAAATGCCCCGGCATCTCAAGCCAGCAGTCAGGATTCGAGTAGTCCGGGGCGGCGGGGACGTCCGTATCCGGGTCGAAGGGAGGCAATGTCTTTGGAATGCCGAGCTCCTTCCCCCTAAGATCTTTTAGGGTTTGTTCGTTTGTCATATTGATATCTCCAGAGTGTGTATTATCGCGTTTTGGGGACGAGATTTAAAATAGGTTTGTTTTTGAGTTTTATCGGATATAAATCGAATTTTCTCACAGTACTCTTAAAATATCAAAATGTCAATAGAGAGAACAAAAGGGGTATAAAATGAAAAACAATTCTCTCTTTGTATTGATCGCATTAACAGCGATTTTGTTTATTGCATGTCCGGCATATGCCGGTACCGAATCGATTACAATCACGACACCGGGAGACGGTTCATACTTCCTGGATGAGGAGATCAGGTTCTCCGGAACAAACACCGAATCGGATTATACGTACCTGTTCATCTCGGGACCGCTCATCAACGAGAACGGCGCCAAACTTAACGAACCCAAAAAAGCCGCATTTACCGGAGACGGGGACACGTTTGCCAAAGCGGTGGTGGCCGGAGGCGGCATATGGAAATACGCACTTGATGCCGGCGACGCAGGTCTTGAACCGGGCACTTACACGATATACGCCGTCACCGAACCGAAGAACAAGGCTGACCTTTCAGGAGGGACATTCAGCACCGCGTCGATTGCGATAAAGAAGCCACAAGCTTCCGAAGAATGTACGGCCACCCCGGAGATGACCGAAGATCCGGGTTTCGTTTCACAGATAACAATCGAAGCTTCAGGAGACGGTTCATACTACATGGGTGAAGAGGTCACGTTCTCCGGGAAAAACACCGGATCCGATTATGCATACCTTTTCCTCACAGGGCCAAACCTTCCTGCTGACGGTGCCCGCCTGAATGATCCTTTTTCGGCGGTAATAAGCGGCAGTGCCGACACTTTTGCCAGTTCGGCCGTGAATGCCGGCGATACATGGCAATACAGGCTCGATACCAACGGCCTCGGGCTTGCTCCGGGCACTTACACCATATATGCGGTCACAGGGCCGAAGAGCAAAGCGGAACTTTCGGCCGGCATATATGACACTGCAACAATTATCATAAAGAAGCCGTTCATTACGGCCGAAGTCTCCGCCCCGGAGATCACACAGGGCGAAGAACTGGTAATTACCGGCACCGCCGAGGGAAACCCGCACCAGGTCGGCGTATGGATATTCGGTTATGATTACTGGAACGGTGCGGAAACGGGTTCGATGGCGACAGCCGTTCCTGAAGACGACGCATCATACAGGTATGTTCTCGACGCGGACGAGACCGCGAAGATGGACGCCGGGGAATACATCGTCATCGTCCAGCACTCCATGTATGACGACGAACTTGACATCATCACGACTCCCGGCACCGACGGAGAGACGGTTTTCGTATCCGGAAATGCAGCCGGCGGACAGAGCCCGGAACAGCTCTTTGTCGTTTGGGGTGATTCCGCACTGAGAGGTTCCGACGCCGCAGAGGCGCTTATCGAAGCGATAAATTCGGCCCTGATCGACGACACATACGCCAGGTGCACGTTTGTCGTCGAAGAAAAGCCGGAGGAGCCGGGATTCTTTGAAGCAATAGGGAGTTTCTTTGGCGGTTTGTTCGGGTAGATCTGAGGCCGAACCCTTTTTTATTCTTTTACTATTTCCAAACTGTCGTATTTCAGGAGTTCATACAGCCTGACATTTACATATATTCTGTCCCTTCCGATTTTTCTGGACTCCAAAACACCAATATTTTCCAGTTCTTTTAAATATTTCATCGCCGTCTGCCTGTGGCCGATTCCGGCCTCTACAAGGTGGGCAGGTTTACAGTACGGCTGCAGAAAAATCTGTTCGATAAGTTCATGGGAATAAACATTCTTTGGAAGGTTCTCCCTGCAGAATTCACGTGTAGAATCCATAAGTTCACGAATCAGGTTAATCCTGCCGTATGTCCAGTCCGCAGTGTCCCCGATTGCATCAAGCATATACAACACCCAATTTTCCCATTCACCCTTAGCGGTCACTGCATTGAGCTTTGCGTAATAGTCACCTTTATTTTTAATTATGTACCTGCTCAGATACAATACCGGAATGTCAAGAATCCCAAGATATACTAAAAAGAGAATATTGATGACACGTCCTGTTCTCCCGTTCCCGTCCAAAAACGGGGGGATTGCCTCAAACTGATAGTGGGCAAGAGAAAGACGGATTAAGGGATCGATCTCCGTTTCTTTCAGCACATATTCCAGAAGCTGCTCAAGAAGTTCATCAATGACTTTAGGATCATCAGGAGGTGTATATACCTGCATGTACCTGTTTCCAATATAAACGCCAATTTCACGGCGGGTTGTTTTTTCCCCGAGTATTGTGCTGCAAACCTTTTCAAAAAGCTCCGTATCCGGCTTTCCGCCTTCATTCAGGTAATTAAATCCAGCATACAGGGCCTTTCGATAATTAAGAACCTCTTTTGTCTGCGGGTCGGTTTGTTCCTGTGGAATAGTGATTGCACGGTACAGGGTATCGGTGGTCGTGAAGATGTTTTCTATCTCAGAACTTGCTGCAGCTTCCAGCAAAGGAATCGAGGATATCAGGATATCCTGATTCGGGATCGTTTTCCCGGCCTCCCGGAGCCTTGCGAGAGCCACATTTGCACCAAGTGCGGCCTTTAAAACAGTTTTTGTTTCCAGATCGGCTGCGGGCGGCAGAGGTGGAAGACTGTTGTAGGGAATACCGGGATCAAAAGTCATCAATAATACTAAAGGCCTTCATGCATAATCAATGTGTCGAAGAAATCAAGTATTTTCGACAGATGTGTGGTGATGTGTCGAAGGTTTCGACAGGTTAAATGGGATCTGTTGAAAAACAAGAACAGTTTCGACAGGTCGTTGTTGATTTGTCGAGCACCCCTGGACAACGAGTTTTCCACAAATAATCCCAAATGATAAAGTAAAACTTAAGTATAGTCCAATTAAGCCCAAATTGCCGTTTTTCACATCCACACAGATGCCCCAAAATCCACGATCCCGGCTTCACACGACATAAACATCCCCTGAAAAAACAGGCTAAATATATGGCGTCAAATCGATGGAATTCTGCGTTTAATTTGTGTAAAAACTGCTTATTTTTGCCCTTTCAAAAAGCTGTTAAAAAGTCCCTTTAAAACGGAAAAAGGAGCCCGAATTGCGGGCGGTTCACTTGATCTTTTTCTGGAGTTTCTTGAGTCTCTTCTTGGCGGCCTCACTACCCGCAGCTGCCTGCTTCTCAAGCTCCTCTGCCTTGGCCTTCTTCACTTTGTTTAGTTTTGCTAATTGTTTTTTACTTGCTGCCATACTGTTTCCTCATTATGCTTTTGCCTGTTTTAATTTATTTTATAGACTTTTTATAATATCTTTCGATTATTGTAACAGTTCGGACATTCTCAGGTATGGGTGCAAACGGACAAGATCCAAAGGCGGCGGACTTAAGATTCTTATCACCTTGGAGAATTACAGTCTATTCAATATATTTCCCTTTTATCTGATCTTTTTTGTCGTAGGTTTTTGAGAATCTCTTCAATAAAAAATTGACTTTTTTAAATAATATCGTAATATGTCCTTTTTTTGTGAAGAATAATATAGATTGAGTTTATTTTCACCCTGCAATATGATGCTTTAATATCGGTCAAACAATCCTATGGTTTATGCTGGGTTTAATTAGAAACTTAATTGAATTTTTAATCGATGATGTCAGAGGAACAATATTATCAGGTCTTTTAATCGTTTTACTACTTTCAGTCTTTGGAGTACTTGGTGATTTTTCAGATAAATACATCCAGGATGAACAGACAAAAGAAAATATTGATAATCTTGAATCAATTTCAATGAATACACTTGATATTATCTTTGCAGTGGGAACCATTGGTTCATTATTTGCGGTCATAATAATTTTTAGAGACTTCTTTGCTGGCCTTCTGGATCTAATAAAGTTTTAAATCTCATTTATTATTCAAAAGAACCTTCAGTTCGTCAAGCTCCTTCAGGATCTCCTTCTCGATTTCTTCAATTCTTTTGATGATTACTTCGGGAGGATCGTATTCAATCTCCTCGTATTCGATCTCTTTGTACCGGGATATCGAAAGATCATAGTTGTTCTCTTTTATCTCATCGAGAGGGACATAGAAGCATTTGCCTTTCCGATCTTCGGGATTCTCTTCTCTCCTGTTCCTGAAGTGTTCGATTATATCGGGAATATTACCCTTTCCATCAATGAAAGTCCGTTTGTCGTCGAGGGAGAATCCGTCCGATTCCATATTATAGAACCAGACTTTTTCGGTTGTTCCGCCTTTTGCAAAGATAAGAACTGCTGTTGATACCCCGGCATACGGTTTGAATACACCGGAGGGCATCGAGACTATTCCTTCGAGCTGGTTCTCTTCAAGGAGCATCCTTCGGAGTTCTTTGTGTGCTCTTGAACTCCCGAAGAGTACTCCGTCCGGGACGATTACCCCGCATCTTCCGCCGATTGTCAGCAGCCTGATCATCCGTTCGACAAAGAGAAGTTCGGTCTTTGTAGTAGACAGGCTGAGGCTGTCGTTGATATCGCTCTTGTCGATGCTTCCCTTGAACGGGGGATTTGCGAGGACGACCGAATAGCGGTTTTCTTCATCGTAGCGCTTTGATAGCGTGTCCTTCTGCTCGATGTGCGGTGCTTTTATTCCGTGGAGCATGAGATTCATGAGCGAGATTCGTGCCATCGTCGAATCGAAATCGTATCCGTAGAAGGTGTCGCTCCAGAGCTTCTCCCAGTGTTTTTGTTCGGTGATATTGTCGCCGATGAGGTTGTGGTACTCGCCTTCCTTATCGACCTCAAGCATATCCGGGCTGGTGTATTTTCGGATAATGTATTCGTAGGCATTGATCAGGAAACCGGCTGTTCCGCAGGCGGGATCACATATCCGGTCATTGATATCCGGGTCGACGAGCTCGACGATCATCCGGATGATATGGCGGGGAGTTCTGAACTGCCCGTTCTTTCCCGCGGTTGAGAGCTGGGAGAGGAGATATTCGTAGATGTCGCCCTGTGTGTCGCGGTTCTGGGCGGTGATGTTCATCTCGTCGATGATTGAGACTGCTTCCTGGAGGAGGGAGGGTTTCGGGATGATGAAGACCGCGTCACGCATCTGGCGTGCAAAGAGCGTCTTTTCTCCGTTGTGGATATTTTTTATAAACGGGAATACATTGTCGCGGACATGCTCCAGCATCTGTTCGGCGGGAAAATGCTTCCATTTTGACCAGCGGCATTCCTCGTAGCCGTCGAATATCGAGGTGTATTCCTTCCCTCTTGCCCGTGCCCTGTTCTGCTCGACGACGTCCATGTCCTCAAGCCTTTTCATGAAGATCAGGTACGACATCTGTTCGATGGACTGAAGCGGGTTCGACATCCCTCCGCTCCAGAAGCGATCCCAGAGGGAGTCTATCTTTGATTTCATCTCGGGGGCGAGTCTCATATAGAATTTCCTGAAAAGTTATTGTCCTGATTAAAAATTAACAGGATCATTCTTTCTGCCGCTTGACTTTGTTGATGAAATCCTGATCCATCTCGTATCTTTCATCGACTGCCTGAAGCAGTTCGTCATGGATGGCCTTCTTTGAATAATATAATGAGGTTATAACCCCGGCATCCTTCGCGGCCTCGACCGCCGGGACGAAATCGCTGTCGCCGGTGACAAGGACGGCATGGCCTATCTGGTGCGCCCAGCTCAGCCTGACAAGTTCGACTGCGAACAGGATATCGACTCTCTTCTGCTCGAAATTACCATCCTGCCGTTTGCTGAGTTTCCCGAACCGCATCTGGAATCGTGGCTGTTTCTCTATCGAATCCCTGAATTTACAGTATCTCGAATATCTCTTTTTTTCTATGTCTGTCGGCGGTTCGCCCTGGTACGGCATACAGTCATAAAAATATGTTCTAAGACGCTCATGATCCCCGCAGGCGGTATCGCAGAATTTCATGAAATCCATCTTTGTGCCGTTGGGAAGAATTTTGGAAACATACCCGTTGTCTATAAAAACAGCTACGCGGTCTTTCATCTAATTAAATAATATACAAAAGCGTAAGAAGAAACTATCGTCCCGTTTTCACAGAACGATAGCGAATATAACAATGACATATTCTAACTGAAATGTTATAAATATATGTCTTCAGGAATTTTGGGAGTTAGGATTCTAATCCTTGAAACCTCCGATAAATCTGAATCCATTATTTAATCCTTCTAATTCCATAATCCTCTGGAAAATGAATTTAACCTGTTCCGGGGTTTCATATCCCGTAGCTTCTATCGCATTATAGAGAGCTTCTCCTTTTCGTGAAATCTCTGGGAAATTTTCGTAGAAATAATTTTGATATTGAACAAAGGCACCGATTTCTTTACCAACAATAACTCTCGCCTGGAAAAGAGTTAGGACGTAATTAAATAGTATAATCAAATTTTTCACGGGGTTCAAGGGTTCTTTTAACTCATTCTTATAATATTTAATTAAATTCTGACAGCTTTTCCTCAAGAGAGAATCAAATTCAAATCCATAATTTTTGAGCCTTGAATCTACAAGGATGTCATGAATCAGGCTCGACAGTTTGGTGGCGATAAGGATATTAATTTTCCAGACTTCATCAGAGATACCTTCGGATTTTACCGCCCCGACACCAGGAAATCCCTCATTATAAAGCATGGCATGAGTCATCTCATGAGCGATGATTACTGTGTCCTCCTTTTTCGGAGGGATAGAATCAAGGATGATGAATTTTGTATCTGAATCCTTTTTCGTAGCTATGGCAAATTTCCCGCCCTGACCTATCTGATATGAAAAAGTGGATGCGAATTTCGGATCTGCCTTAAGCCAGATAACATCTTTAGGAAAAGTATCCTTTTCCGCCTCATAGAATCTTCTGAATTCACTTGATTTTACAGACATCTCCTTTATAATCAAATCTTCAGGATATCTATCAACCTCAATCTCATTGAAAGGCAGAGTATATTTGCCGGTCGGCCCAATCAGCGTTTCTTTGCCCATACAGCAGTTCTTGTATTTCTTCCCGCTGCCGCAGGGACATGGATCATTTCTTCCGGTTTTTGACATTATTTCATCCCCCTTTTTTAAGATACCAATTCTCCGGTGAAGGCCATCATCATTATTGCCCTATTGAATAAATTCGCACCAAAATTTGAATTTTCCTCAATTTTACTAATTTTGAGGATTTTTTTAACATTTTTGGAGAATTCTCTCTGTAATTCAACAGGTGGAACAGGGAATTGTAATGAAGCAACTTGTTTTGCATTAAGATGTGATTGAGCCGCTCTTCGACTTAATAATGAGATTATTTTTTTCCCATAATCTGAATTTATTAAAAGGTTAAAATAATTTGATTCATATCCTGGCTTCAATTGTACAATTAAATCATATCCAGCAAAAGAGCCATCAAATTCTTCAGTTATTGCAGTACAATCTCCAGTATTCACACCACTTCTAACAATTATCAGATCGCCTTTATTCACCTTTGCCTTACTAATTTTTTGAGATTCATATAGACTAATAAATTTTAAATTTTTTCTAACTATCATTCCATTTTTGATATTCGTAGCCCTAATAAAAGGGATTCCTGAATCCGAGAATTCAGGTGGGGTACCTACTCCATAAATTATTTTTTCACAACAATCCCCAAATTTTTGAATGTTAAATTCTTTTGGATTCGTAACAGGATCGCCGAACATCTCCAGAAAGACGCTCTGCAGCAAGCTCTCCGTGAGGGCGTCGGCCTCTTCCCGCAGGCGCTGAATCCTCTCCGCCTTCTCAAGTATTGCGACGATCTTTTTCTGGGTTTCGAGGGGGGGGATGGGGACTTCAATATCATTTATTATTCCTTGGCTTATGTTAGGTTGAGCTCCACCAGTTCTTCTTTTTAATAATTCATTTCGTGACGCTTTCAAAAAGTAATATAAAAATGAAATCTCAACATCCTTCGTTGGAGTTATTGCACATATAGCTTGATTAATTGCAGAATCAATCCCTAAGATCCCAACACGACCAACAGTAGCACCATATAGTGCAATTAAAAGAGTACCTTTTGGAATAATTTTTGCATTTGAATTTAACAATCCTTCTTTTGAGATATGCTCTTCTGAACTTAGGATCACACTCTCTTTAAGTTCACCTGATTTTAACCAAGGAATATCACCATTATAATACTCTTTTTCTTTCCGACTTGGAGTTCCACCTGTTGAAGTATTACAAAAATCTCGAATTTTCTCTAATTTCCAACCCTCGGGCAGTTCCCTCTCCTTCAACCTTTATGCCTCCGATGCGAAAAGCTCCCTCTCAAGTCCGCGGCAGATATCGACGAATGCCGCAAGATCGCCCTCGTCGAACATCGGCGAAGGTGCGTTTATGCCGAAGTTGGTGAACGGGGCGTCCCAGAGATCTTCCATTTCAATGTGTTTTTTCCGCATAAAAACGGTCTGAATCGTTCGTATGAAGTGGAGCTGATCGGCGGTGTAGTGTTTGTTGTTCTCGATCATGAACGTCGAAAACGCCTCTTCGATCTTCTCCTTCGGGTCGGGACCCTCATAAAGGCCGAGAACGGATTTGATGAACTCAACGAGTGTTCCCTCCCGTCGGCCGTAGCCCTTCTGGAGAACCTCCTCCGTGATCCCCACTCCCGCATCCGCAAGAGCGGTTTCAAGATCGGAGAGATCGGATTCGGTGATCGGCTCGTCATTCGCGATCTTTATCATAACCGGGTTCTCGTTCGCCATCTCTTTGATCCTCTCCTCGACCTTTTTGACAAACGCAATTACATATGGAGGCGCTTCTTCGTCAAGCTCCCAACGGGTCCGTAACTCAATCTGATCGCCCATGTCGATGACAATCGGATCAGGCGTCTCCTTGTCCATGTACTTCATCAGGGATGCAATCTCGGAGTTCATCATCCGTGCATCCTCATATGAGATGCCTGTCCAGAACGATCTTGAAAGCACATCATCAAGGACTTCTTCCTTTTCCCGGACGGCGTTTAGATTCCTCGGGAGACACTCGACCATCTCCGCAATTCCCTGCTTCTGTCTCTCGATCTCCTTCTCGTTTCCTTCAAGAAGGGCGAGGGCGAGACGCTCGGTCTTTATAGTAAATGACGCCTCCTTGAGATTAACCCCGGTCTTATGCCGCATGAGGGGCATAATGTGTGACTTCATATATTCCACGGGATCGATTGCGATATTGTCCCAGAACTTCGGAGAGAGGACTTTCTGGATCTCCTGTTCATGTTCGCGGACGCTCACCGAATCCATCGGAAGTGAACGGATATCATCTTCGATCTGAAGCCTGAGCTTTTCGGCACGTTCGTCATCACCCGCCTGGATCAGCCGTTCGAGCTGTTTCAGTCTCAACAGGAATATCCTGCTTGTTATCGCTTCGACAGGTTCATTCTTCACCCCTTCTGGGTTCATATTCCAGTACTCGAAATTGTTCCAGAAATCAAAGACCTTGAAGTATTCCTTCTTTCCGTCAGGAAGCCAGTCGGGATGTTTGCATGCAGAATTCGCTCTCGTTCCCCTTCCGAGCATCTGCCAGAATTTGATCTTCGAAAACACAGGTTTGGCAAAGACGAGATTGCAGACCTCCGGGACATCGATCCCCGTATCAAGCATATCGACAGAGATTGCCACACGGGGAAAGGACTCCTTCTCAAAATTCTGTATCAGGGCATCTGCACGGGGATCTTCCGAGACAATTATCCGGGCGAGATTTCCTTTATATTCCGGATAGAGATCGTTGAAGGCCTCGTGAAGCCTTCGGGCATGCTTCTTTGATATCGCAAAGAATATTGACTTTGCAGGCAGGGTTCCTGTCTCATCCGTCAGGCAGTTGTCCATAAACTCCCTGACAATCGCCTCAGAAGTTCCCTTGACTGCAACCTTCTTCTCAAGCTCCGAGCCTTCAAAATCGATTGCATCCGGGTCGATTCCCTTCTCGATAAGGCGGGCACGTTCACTCTCGCTGAGATCCGAAGGCTTCACGCCTTCGATCTGGAAATGAGTCTGAGCACCCATGATGCTCTTCCGGAAGTCACATAGAATACCATCGGCTACTGCTTCTTCGTATGAGTAAAGAGCAGTCGGTGCATGATCGTCGCACTGGAAGAAGCGGAATGTATCCCGATCTACAAGTTCTGCAGGTGTAGCGGTCAGACCGATCTGTATTGCATCAAGATAAGTGAAGACATCACGCCATTTATTGTATATACTGCGATGTGATTCGTCCGAGATAATCAGGTCGAACTCTCCGGGAGAGATCCTGTTCCGGCCTTTCTCGTCCTTCTGGTTGTAGATCTCCTGAAATGTCTGGATTGTTGAAGCGTAGAGCCGCTTCTCTTTATCGTACTTCCCATAGAGAATCTTCTCCTTTGCCTCGTTTTGGAAATATTCCAGAAATCCCTTGTCCCATGCCTGATTGCGAAGCGCCTTCCTGTCAGCAAGAAACAGCACCCTGTGCGCACGGTTTTCACGCATCAGGGCATCTATTATAGCCATTGCAACACGGGTCTTCCCTGTTCCGGTCGCCATTACGATCAGTGCTTTTCTGTGTCCTTTCTCGATATGTTCAAGAACACGCTTCACGTTCTCAATGCTCTTCGGGCGATCAACTATCCCCGAATTGACCTCGATTGGAGAACCTATTTTTATCTGCTCATTCTGGAAGCGGAGCCTTTCAAGATCCCTGCGGGTGTAGAATCCTTTCAGCTGTCGTGGAGGATATCGCTGGCGATCCCAGAGCCAGATCTCATACCCGTTCGAAAGAAAGATGAAAACATCCTTTCCGGTCTGGATTTTAATATCGTCGGCATATTGCTCTGCCTGTTTTTGTCCGATCTGTGGATCTTTCGATGTTCTTTTCGCTTCAATAATGGCAAGAGGAGCACCCAGACTGTCTAAAAGAAGATAATCGACATATTTACTCTCAAGATCATTCCTGAGGGTATCTGTCACTGTCTTATATGAGTGAGAATTGAAATCCGACTGCTTTGTATCGACCTCCAGGATGATATGTGAACGGTCGCCTACATCCCAGCCCTGCTCTTTGAGCATGACGTCGATTTTAAGTTTACGAGTCAGAATTTCGTTTAGATCCATTCAGATGCCCCTCATATAGTCAATATCAAATCGAAACTGGTTTAGGTAATAGATACTCGTCCCGCACAATAAATCAATTTTTTGAAAAAAATCTGGATGAAAACCGCAAGCTATCAAAAAAAATCCGAAAAAACAAAAGGCCGGGGCCGAGATTTGAACCCGAGTCCAGGGAGCCACAATCCCTGAGGATAACCACTACCCTACCCCGGCAAATGACTCATATATTTTGATGGACATCATAAATTAATATTCTCTTTTCGGCCTGCACTTTGGCCGGGGTTGCTACATTATAAAAGGTTATAAGATAGGATAATAATCACTGGTATCAAATAGTAAAGGACAGTCCTGTAAATTAGGCTCTGATATATTCATCCGCTTTTTTAGGAGAGAGAACAATGGCAAAGAAAAAGAGTCAGAAAAAATCGAAATCCGGTTCCGAATCCTCCTCGCTGAGAACCCCGATCGCCTGCGTTTTAGGCCACGTAGACCACGGCAAGACCTCGCTGCTCGATAAGATAAGGGGATCGTCGGTCGTTTCCAAAGAAGAGGGTGCAATCACCCAGCATATAGGCGCAACGATAATCCCGCTCGAGGCCATCGAGAAGATGAGCGGAACCGGAGGAAAGATGAAGTTCGATATCCCCGGCCTTCTCTTCATCGACACCCCCGGCCATCACGCCTTCACCACCTTAAGAGCAAGGGGAGGGGCCCTTGCGGATATGGCGATCCTCGTCGTCGATATAAACGAGGGATTCCAGCCGCAGACGATAGAGGCACTCCACATTCTCAAAAACTTCAAAACACCATTCGTCGTCGCCGCAACGAAGGTCGACAGGATACACGGGTGGAGAACCACCCCCAACGCCCCGTTCATGAAGTGCTACAATGCACAGAACGAAAGAGTCCAGACGGATATCGAGAACAAGACCTACGAGATCGTCGGAAAACTCTCCGAAGAGGGAATAAACAGCGAGAGATACGACAGGATAAGCGACTTCGCCAGGAACATCGCCATCGTCCCTGTAAGCGGGGTTACAGGCGAAGGCATCCCCGATCTTTTAATGGTCATGATAGGTCTTGCACAGCGGTACATGACCGACGGCCTCTCCCTTTCGGTCGAAGGTCCGGGCAAGGGAACCGTTCTCGAGGTCAAGGAAGAAAAAGGCCTCGGGACCACGCTTGATGTCATCCTCTACGACGGCACATTGAACGTCGGCGACGAGATCGCCGTCGGCGGAAGTTCGGGAGTTATCGAGACGAAGGTCAGGTCGCTCCTCCAGCCCCGCCCGATGCAGGAGATCCTCACCGAAGACAAGTTCGAGAGGGTCAAATCCGTGACAGCCGCAAGGGGAATTAAGGTGGCCGCCCCGAACCTCGACAATGCAGTCGCAGGATCGCCTGTCAAGGTTATCAAAGGCAACAGGGACGAGATCGTCGAGAGCATCGTCCACGAGATGGAGGACATCGAAGTCAAACTCTCCGACGAGGGAATCTTCATCAAGGCCGATACCATCGGGGCGCTTGAAGCACTCTCAAAAGAGCTTGAAGACCACGACATCCCCATCATGCGTGCGGAAGTGGGGCCCGTGAGCAGGCACGACATAATAGAAGTGGGAACCATCAAAAACCCGCTTCTCTCGGTCCTCCTCGCGTTCAACACCAACCTCCTCCCCGATGCAATAGACTCACTTATGGAGAGCTCAATGAAGCACGTCCAGGTATTCGAGGGCGGCGTCATCTACCACCTCATCGACGACTACCTCGAATGGGAAGAGAAGACAAGACGCGAGATCGAGAAGCAGACATTTGAAAAGCTCATCATGCCTGCAAAGATCGTCCTCCTGCCCGACTGCGTGTTCAGGCAGAGCAACCCCGCCGTAGTCGGCGTCCGCATCCTCGGCGGCAAACTCCAGAGCGGAGTAAACCTCATTCACCTCGACGGAAGAAAGGTCGGCAGGGTCAAACAGATCAAATCCGGACAGGAGAATATCGCCGAAGCCGGAGAAGGAGAAGAGGTTGCAATCTCAATCGAGGGGCCGACCGTCGGCAGGCAGATCGATGTCGGCGACCAGTTGTACGTGAACATTCCTGAAAACCATGTCAAAGTGATCGAAAAAGAGATGATGACACGCCTGGATGCAGGAATGAAGGATGTCCTGGAAGAATTCACCTCCCTGAAAAGGAAAGACGAACCCTTCTGGGGAAAGTAGTTTTTTTAAGGTTACAATTCAAAATTATAGAGACCTAAATATTGGAGATTAATAAATGGCAGATTTCAAAGTAGTATTGTCCGACCCCAAAAACGGCATGGCATACAATATCGAGGCTACCGGCGGGATGTCCGGGGCATTGATGGGCAAGAAGATTGGCGACGTGATTAAGGGAGAAGCATTCGGTTTCGAAGGCTACTCAATCGAGATCACAGGCGCAACAGACAAGACAGGAATTCCGGCAAGAAAGGACCTCCCCGGCTCAGGAAAGAGGAAACTCCTTCTCTCCGAGAGCACAGGGTTCCGCCCCACATACGACGGCCAGCGCATGAGAAAGACGATCAGGGCATCCGAGATCACAGGTGACTTCGTCCAGATCAATGCAAAGGTCGTTGAATACGGCGCAAAAGAACTCAAGGCATACTTCGAGCCCGAACCCGAAGAGCAGCCCGCAGAAGAAGCGGCAGCAGAGTGAAAAAAATTAATTTATTTCCCCAATACTTTTCTTCAATTCATCGAGATTATCTTCAAAAGAAACATCATACTCCCTTGCAAGAATGACTATTGCAGCCTCCGGGAGAAGGTTGCCGTCGAATTCATCCCGGATAAGTGCGTTCATCTCCGAGATCACCGCGTTAATCTCAAGCCCGCACTTCTTCGCAATCGCGGCGGCAATCGACCCCACAGGATCCTTTTTCTCGAAAATCTCCGAGGACGGCTTATAGCCGAGAGGAATATCCAACCCGGACAGTTCGGGAGACGGCGAATAGTACTCCCCCTCCCGCTTTATCATCCCATCACCGTCCGCCATCGAGATTATCTTCTCCGCCTGCTCCCTGTTCATCCAGCGGCGGTCGATGGTAAAATAATAAACGATCTCGTTCTTCTTCAGACGGTCCCGGCCCATATTCCGAAACGGTGCGGCAATCGTCATTTGAAGAGTCAAGCCTCACCTCTCCAGGAGCAGTTTCTTCAGGTCGAGAGCGTCGACATTCCCGGCAGACCCTTCCTTTGCGATGAAGCAGTCGCAGGCCATCCCCTTCTCCTCGACCTTGACCAGAAACGAGGTCTCGGAACGCGGGATTCTCCTCTCGCCCGTCAGGATCGTCTCGTTGAAGATAATGCGGAAATCCACGGTATCGGTTGTATTGTCATAAAAATCAGGAACATTTTCTATCCTTTCAAGACCCGTCCTCTCACTGGCGACAAAAACACGGAGGTCGAGTTTGATAAGTTCATCCCCCACCTTTTTCGTAATATGTGTCCCGTCAAATCCCCCGATCTTTTCGATGACCGACATAAAAGGCTCTTCTATCACGAAATCCAGATCGCACTTAAGAGGAAAGCGATAATACACTCTGCGCATGGGTACAGAATTGTGTTCATTTGGTATTAAAACATCGTGAAACGAAGATTATCCTGACTGATAATGTTGGAAATTCGGGCGGATTGTAAAATCCGGAAAAAGATTTTCAGAAAAAAATTATTCTGTCAGAACGGCATTGATTACGCCGTCCTGGCCTGGCCTTGACACGATCCTTGCGTTTCCAAGCTCTGTCTTGACGATTGCGCCCTTCGTTAAAAGGTTACGGCGGACGTAGTTGGGGTTTGCCGGGTTCTCGACCACAGTTTCGATGAGAACCTTCTTTGTCTCCCCGTTCTTCGGGTTCGAAACGCTTGCATACTGTGCACGAAGTGCAACCTGCTTGTAGTTCCCGCCGTGTGTCCTGACTTTCCTCGAGCGGACTTCACCGATATGAGTGTCTGCCGGAGCCCTTCCGATTTCGATTCTTCTCTTACCGCGAACAAGACGGACACGTCCGCCTGTTGCCTTTCTAACTGATCTTCCTTGCCAAAGCATTGATACACCTGTATTTCTTACAATCTCGTCAACGGGAAAAAGCGAATAATTGTTTTTCCCGAGTCAACTGAAGTGCTATATATATTCAATTTTTAGTTATTTAACTCCACCGCAAAGTGCAGGAAAAACTTCATTTAAGTATCTCGTCGAGAAGTCCCGAAATCCCGTCCCCGGTCTTGAGATTTGTCTTAAAAACGGGCATTACAGGATTATACTTTGAGATGTCCCCGGTCATCCTTTCGACATTGCAGCCGACATGTTCGGCCAGGTCGACCTTGTTGATGACAGCGATATCCCCGCCGCGGAACATCATCGGGTGCTTGTTGACGACATCATCACCCTCGGTCGTGCTCACGACCACGATACGCTTCTCCGCACCGAGAGCGAAATCGGTCGGGCATACCATGTTCCCGACATTCTCGATGAACAGAACGTCTATGTCGTCAAGTGGAAGGTGCTCGATTGCATGTTCGACTATATGGGCGTCGAGATGGCACTCCTTCCCGGTGTTGGCGTTTACGGCCGCAGCCCCGGTCGCAAGAATCCTCTGGAAATCGTCGTCGCCCCAGACATCTCCTGCGATGGCTCCGGTCTTAAGACCTCTTTTTTCAATTTCGGGCACCATCCTCTCTATCAGGGATGTCTTTCCCGAACCGATGGCGCCTAAAAGATCGAACGCACGAATCCCGTGATCCTTGAGCAGGTGATGATTCCTGTGCGCCAGCTTGTTATTTGCCTCAAAAATATCCTTTTCAATACTCACATCTACGTGATGCATGGATAGATTTATGATCATACCTGTTATTAGGTTCACTGATCAAACATTGATCATGGAAGATGAACGAATCCTTTATCCCTGCTATTTCAATAAGGAGCTTCAGAGAAGCGAGGGGAGAAGGGTGCCGGTATCAAGCGGTATCGTCAAACCGGGCACACAGGACATCTATAAAGCGGCAAAAAAACTGGGCCTTCCGGCAAGGTCGGAGGAGAGCAAACACCCCGCCCACTGGACAGAAAAAGGAGGAAGGGTCTTCGTGTCCTGGAAAGGTTCAAAGGAGATACTGATAAAGAAGATATCAGAGAGATTGTCTGAAGGGAAATAGACCGATGTACGATCTTCACACACACACAATCCATTCTGACGGCGAACTCCTGCCTACCGAGCTCATCAGCAGGGCACGGTTTCTCGGGTACGACATCATCGGCATAACCGACCATGCGGACAGGTCGAATATCTCGCAGCTGGTCAGGATGACGGAGGCCGTCCGCAAATCAGCGGAAGAATATGGAATAAGGCTTGTCACCGGCGTGGAGATCACCCATGTTCCCCCGGCGGAGATCCCCGAACTCGCAAGAATCGCGAAGAACGAAGGGGCGGAGATCGTCATCGTTCACGGCGAGACTGTCGCCGAACCTGTTGCCAAAGGGACGAATGCAGCCTCGTGCGGATGCGAGAACGTCGATATACTCGCACATCCGGGCCTGATATCGGTCGAGGACGCAAAGCTTGCGGAAGAAACCGGAGTGTTTCTGGAGATAACCTCAAGAGGCGGCCACAACAGGACGAACGGCCATGTATTCAGGATTGCAGAAGAGACCGGATGCAGACTTGTGGTCAATTCGGACACCCACGCACCCGGAGACCTGATGACGGCAGAGGCGCGCAAAGCCGTTGCATCAGGCGCAGGAATGAAAGAGGGCGCGGCAGATAATATTTTATCGGATAATGTTGTTTTTGATATTTTGAAACGGTAACCAATATTTAAATATTGGCAAAAACTTTAAATAAAAGTTGACCTAACTTATATAGGTTACGAAATTTTTTGATGAATTTTCCAGGAATGAGTCTATTGAAATTTGCAGGAATAGTTCAGTATATCGTTAATGATCATATGATTGTTGCAAAATGCGATGCAGCACAGCTGCCTCCGCTCCATGCAGAAATTATAGACAGACGGCACAAAAAAGCTGGAAAACTCGTTGAAATATTTGGAAATATCAAATCACCATATGCACTGATATGGTGCAAAAATCCGGAGAAGCGAATAGCCGGAGAGAAATTATACACAAAGTAACTTACCAGGTGAAAATATATGCAGGAAATTGAGAAACTCAAGCAGCTCCAGACACAGAGAGAGGCTCTTAAAAAGCGCTCGACACAGACTGAAAAGGAACAGAAAAAGAAGGAAGAGTCTTCCAAGACAGTCTGCCCCGAGTGTGGAAGCAGACAGCTCATTCACGACTACGAACGTGCCGAACTGACCTGCCAGAACTGCGGTCTCGTCCTTGAAGAGGAGTTCATCGACAGGGGTCCCGAGTGGCGTGCATTCGACCACGATCAGCGTATGAAGCGTTCCCGTGTCGGTGCTCCGATGACCTTTACGATCCACGACAAGGGTCTCTCGACAATGATCGACTGGAGAAACCGCGACTCGTACGGAAGGGCGATCTCCTCAAAGAACCGTGCACAGCTCTACAGGCTTCGCAAGTGGCAGAGAAGGATTCGTGTCTCGAACGCGACCGAGAGAAACCTTGCATTCGCTCTCTCAGAACTCGACCGCATGGCATCCGCTCTCGGTCTCCCGAGGAATGTCCGTGAAACGGCAGCGGTCGTATACCGTGATGCGGTAGACAAGAACCTGATCCGCGGAAGGAGTATCGAGGGTGTCGCAGCAGCCGCACTCTATGCAGCCTGCCGCCAGTGCAGTGTTCCAAGAACGCTCGACGAGATTGCCGAGGTATCCCGTGTATCAAGGAAAGAGATCGGAAGGACATACAGGTTTATCTCGAGAGAGCTCGGGCTTAGGCTCCTGCCCACATCGCCGATCGACTACGTCCCGCGCTTCTGCTCGGGCCTGAACCTCAAGGGAGAGGTCCAGTCAAGGGCTGTCGAGATCCTTCGCCAGGCCGGAGAAAGAGAGCTTACAAGCGGCAGGGGACCGACAGGTGTTGCTGCAGCCGCGATCTACATCTCCTCGATCCTCGGCGGAGAACGCCGCACACAGCGTGAAGTTGCAGAAGTTGCAGGCGTTACCGAAGTTACGATTCGTAACAGGTATAAGGAACTGGCAGAAAAATTAGATATAGAGATTATTCTCTAAGAAAACAATTTTTAAGAGATTTATCGGGCTTGTAGATCAGGGGGAGATCGCTACGTTCGCAACGTAGAGGCCGCGGGTTCAAATCCCGCCAAGTCCATTTATTTTTCTGGATTTAATCTAAGGAATTTACTTTTTTTGCATAGGTGACCGGAGGTCGCCGCCGGGGTTTCGAAAGGGGTCGAGACACACACCCAGACTCTAAAATCTTAGTATAGGTGACCGGAGGTCGCCGCCGGGGTTTCAAAAGGGATCGAGACACACACCCAGACTCTAAAATCTTAGTATAGGTGACCGGAGGTCGCCGTTGGGGTTTCAAAAGGGATCGAGACACACACCCAGACTCTAAAATCTTAGTATAGGTGACCGGAGGTCGCCGTCGGGGTTTCGAAAGGGGTTGAAAACCCCTTCGGTCCGCAAAAGCAGAGGCCGCGGGTTCAAATCCCGCCAAGTCCATTTTTGGTTTTTTTGAATGTTTCTGACAGGTGACAAAAGCTCGCCGTCGGGGTTTCGAAAGAGCCCTTCGCTTGAGAAGCAAATTTGCGTTTTGAGTTGCCCCAAAGGGGCTTATGCCCAATTTAAAACCTATTTAAAAATTTTAGTAGTAAAAAAGGATTATTAAGCCCAGAAGAGGTCGTCGTCTTTCGAATCCGAACTCTTTTTTTCTGTCTTTTTCCCCGGAGCAGCGGGAACAAAATCACCAGAACCCGAGAAGGATGACTTTCCTGCAGGATTGTCCCTAAAAGATCCGGAAGGTTTCCTGCCACCAGGCGGCCGGGCAAAGACATCGTCCTTCGGCCTTGAGGATCCTCCCCTCATCCTGATGTTATCGGACAGGAGCTCTCTTGGCCCCTGACCTGTGCCTCCCATTTTAATGTTGTCCGAGAGAAGCTCCTTCGGCTTCTTAACCTTACCCGCAGATATGGTTGTTTTATCATCCTTCGGGCGGATATTCGGCCTTACACTCACCTTCCCGCCTGAAAAGGTGCCGTCATTGACCGACATATTTTTAGAAACGGAAATTCCGGAACCGGTGAAAGTGCCGTCTTTAGGCTGGAGTTTCCCACCGGCACTGATCAAACCCCCTCCTCCAAACACATTATCTTTTGGCCGCATCCTGGAGCCGGCAGAGAAATTCCCTGCAGCAAATGTCTTGTCGGTCGCCTTAAAGCCCGTCTTTTCCACGCTGATCTTCTCGCCGACCATTGCAACATCGCTCTTCTCCTTAGGCATCATCGAACCTTTTACATCTTTTATTCCAAAGATTGTGTCCTTCGGAGCATTCCCCATATTCACAGAGGTCATACGGGTCATATCGGAAACATTCCGCTCGGATCTTCCCGGAAGAACTATGCCGCCGTCGTCCTTTTTCTTCTCCTTCTTTCCCCCGATCGATATCTGGTCGTCCTTGAGAGGAGTCCCTTCCTGTTTCCCTGCGCCGCCGAGACTCTTTTCGGCCGAATATTCCTGAAACTCCTGCCCGATAACATACTCTCTTGATGTAAGCGGAATCTCCTCCACAGGTTCGTCCGGAATTGTGGGCTGCATTCCGGCATCCATCCCGTCCACGCTAAAAGAATCATCATATGATTCAGGTTCGCTATTATCCTCGAGAAGTTCAGAGAACGAATACTGTTTTTTATATTCGATAAAACGGGGGTCGCTTGTCAGTTCACGCCTCTTGGGCTCTTCCTGCTCTTCCTCCAAAAAATCCTTTAAATCCAGAGAACCTTCTGAATTGTCGTTAAATTCCGAGTCCATAAGTTTTCCATCACCTGCCTCAATAATCGGTGCAACATTCGGGCTGTTATTCGGGGCCGCCCCAGGAGGTTTGGAGGAATAACCACCAATAAACTCCATGGCCTCCTGTTCCAGGGTTTCCTCATCCCGCGAGTAGGGAACAGGATTCGGCATATAATAATCCTGTTGTGGCTGTGCCATTGCAGGCGCTGGATTCTGCACTCCGCGGTTTACGGCCACCGGTTCATCTGCAGGTATAAATCCCTGATCATTCACTGCGGAGTCCATAGTGGAGTCCATCCCGGACAGAAGACGCATCTCCTCCTCAAGCAGGGTCTGGTCCTCCTCCATTGCATTTCTTTCCTCAATTTCAAGGAGATAATCGGCCCTGAGTTTTTTAATCTCCTCAAGCCGGGGGATATTGTGAATTCCCGAGAGCATTATAATAATACCCACAAACTTCGTATTGCTCACCGGGTAGTCTCCTGATCTCATCTCAAGACCAGCTATGCTTGAATCGATCCACTTCCTTACAGTCTGAAAACCCTTCATCGAGAGTTCCCTCGAAGGGCCCGCTATCAGTATAAGGGCTTTATCAGCACTCGTCAGGTCGCAGGGAACAGAGATGTCCTCATATACGGCTTTCTTGGCAAGAGAGACTATCCTCGTCGCTCTCTTCTGGGAAACCTCACTGAAATTGGTCTGCTGCTTTTCCGGAAGCCACTTGTCGAAGATATCCGTCCAGTTGGTCGGCAGAGGTTCAATTGCGTAACCGACAGCGGTAATCCCGTTGCCTTTCAGCGTATTGAGAACTTCACCTGCATCGAGAACTACTTCGGCCGAATCCAGACCCTCTTCATTAAACTCTCCTGCTCTCAGAAGAAGCCCGATCTGGCGGGAGATCTTGTCATTGAGCATCCTGTAGATATCACGGGGGTTATCCGGGAACGACCTGCCATAAGGTGACGAGGTGTTGATCGGATTTCCCTCTTCATCGATACTCACCTCAAAAGAAGCCTTGATCTTCCTGTACCAGGTCTCATTATCAAACAGGATGATCCCGTCTACGAATTCCTCGATTTTCTCAAGATCGTCTGCAGCTTTTGCCGCCAGTTTCTTCCCCTCTCTCAGGTATGGAAGAGTGCAGACTACAAAAACCGGTTCAAAATAAGATTTCCTTACCTCCCTGGTCAGTTCAGGAATTATATCACTCAGGTTTCCGCCAAGACCAGTAAATATCATTATCGCATCGATATCGATATTGTCCATTCTTTTGATCCTGGTCATTATTTCATTAACATCAACAGTGGAGCGTACATCAAAGTGAACCTCAGGATCGATTGCAGGGAAAAATATCTTGGCTTCGTCCGGGAGATACCGGAGTTGCGATAAAAAATTGCCGTCAGTATCCACTACAACAGCAGATACACAGCTGAGTGTACTCCGCTGGTCCTGATAATAGAGCTGGTCGACGACCCGCGACCCTGCACCTCCTACGCCTATAGTTAATATCCTCATATCTGTGAAGGGTTTCCAAAGTCAGAAATCCCGGACAGGATAAATCCGGCTTTTATTTTTTATTCTTTATTTAAACATGTACAATCAGAAAGTTATGATATACTTTCCGGTGTACAGGGATCATCCTGAGACAGGTATCTGTAATAAGAATAATATGTAAATACAAGTCAATAAAATCTCGTGATAAAACAGGGCTAATACGAAATTCTCACAATAACAGGAGAACTATTTTTTTCTGGTTTTAACTAAATCCAAAGGCTAATGCAACAAAATCATAATGTTTTTAAATCTCCCGGCAATAATACTCTATTTGAGGTGAATAGACCTTGAGTTATGGAATAGAATTTGTACCAGGAAACATCAGCGTCAAGCAGGTGGTAAAGTACTGTAAACTTGCTGAAAACAAGGATATAGATTTCGCGTGGATCACAAACCACTACAACAACCGTCACTGTTACCCCACCCTCGCTGCAATTGCCCAGGCAACAGACAGCCTTAAGATGGGACCGGGTATCATGAACACATTCACAGACACCCCGGCAGCAATTGCATCGTTTATGTGCACGCTGAACGAGATATCCGAAGGACGCGCTGTTCTCGGTATCGGACCGGGCGATCTTTCAACACTCCCCAAGCTTGCAATCGACCCTGCAAAGCCCGTTGCACGCCTGAAGGAGGGTGTCCAGCAGATCAAAGCACTCTGTGCAGGTGAAGAAGTCAAGAAGACCGGAAACATGGAATTCTTTGACTACGACGGTGCAAAACTCACAGGTGTCGAACTTCCGGCAAAGAAGAAGCAGATCCCGACATACATCGGTGCACAGGGACCAAAGATGCTCGGACTTGCAGGTGAGATCGGTGAGGGAGCACTCATCAATGCATCAAACTCCAAGGACTTTGACATCGCAATTCCGCTGATCAAAGAGGCATGCGACAAAGTCGACGAGAAGAAGTTCAAGAAGTTCGATGTCGGTGCATACACCGCAATGTCAATCGACCAGAGCGAGAAGAAGGCACGCAATGCAGCAAAGATCGTTGCAGCATTCATCGCAGCAGGTTCACCCCCGCCCATTCTGGAGCGCCACGGACTTGACATGAGCAATGTAGCAAAGATCAAGGAAGCACTTTCACGCTTCGACTTTGGTGCAGTTGGCGGACTCGTCGGCGACGCCGAGATCGATGCATTCACAATTGCAGGAACACCTGAGATGGTAAAGGAGAAGTGCGACGCACTTACCGCATCAGGAGTTACACAGATCATCTTCGGTTCACCACTCGGACCCGACATGACAAACTCCATCCGCCTTCTCGGAAAGTACATTGTCTAAACAGAATCAGACAATATACCAAAATTTTTTTGTTTTAAACACATTCCATTAATTAATACAGCGTAGCTCAGGCATATTGCAGGAGCTAATCTCCGAGGTATTCATGTTCTCAAAAACTCCGCTTGAACTTTACGGGCAAAAGGCTGAATGCAGAAAGGAGACCCTTACAGGAATCAGTTGCAGGATCTGCCCGTCGAGGGGAGAGAGAGGGCTGAATAATTTTAAACCTTTTTTTGTCCCGGAAGACGAAAGATGTGTATTCTGCCCTGAAAATATTGAAAAGTTCACCCCCTGCTTTGAAAATGGTGAGCGGATACACATCGGTGAGAGTACAACCTTCCCAAACAGCTTTCCCTTTGGCGAAGAGCATATCGTCACCGTGATGACAACAAAGCATTCTCCTTCACGCCTCACAGCCAGGCAGATATCCGACTCACTGCAGGGGCAGTTCATGGCACTTGAAGGGAATAAAGGATATGTCTCAATTAACTGGAATTATCTCCCTTCTGCGGGTGCAAGCATGATCCACCCGCACCTCCAAGGATTCTCCGGCAGGACACCGACATATCTCACATCATTATATATTGATAAATCAAGGGAATACATTGAAAAAACAGGGATTAATTACTGGATTTCACTGGCCGAATCGGAGAAGGAATCGGAGAGATACCTTTTCGGGGATGAAATCGCCTGGTGTGCCAGTCCGGTACCCATAGGGGAGAAGGAGATCAGGGGATATCTCCCCATATGCTCCATCGAAGACTTTGAAGAATACATTCCTGAAATATCAGAAGGGATCAGGAGAGTCATTGAAATTTATAACCGGGCGAGCAACCATGCATACAACATGGCGATAAGATTTGGAAGAAGCCAGGATGACAGCTGTTTCAGGGGATTTGTATCCATGATTGCACGAATCGATCCAAATCCCCTGTCCATCTCGGATACGGCCTTCATGGAAAGGCTTCATTTCGAACCTGTAGTTATGACACTTCCAGAAGAGATAAAGGAGATATGGAGAGTATTATGAATGCAGGCTCCGTGAATCAGGCATATGATAAAGGCTACTGGCCTTTGCTATTTCTTCTCTCTCTTGCGACTGCCATAGAGCTTATCGACGGGACTGCACTCAACATCTCCCTCCCTACAATCGCGTCGGATTTCAATGTCAGCCTGGGCACGGCCTCGTGGATTCCGATGGTCTATTTCATGACAATAAGTTGTCTGCTCCTTCCCTTTGCAAAGATTATCGAGAATAAAGGGACGAAAAAAATCCTGTTTTCAGGATTTCTTCTCTTTACCGCCGGTTCATATCTTTGTGCAATCTCGGGAGCGATAGAGATGCTTATCTTGTTCAGGTTCATCCAGGCAACAGGGGGAGCGATGATGGCCGCAGCAGTCCCGGCCCAGATTGCAACAGGATTTACTCCCGATAAACGGGGACGTGCACTTGGGATAATTATGGGAGCCGGAGGACTTGCTCTTGCAGCAGGTCCGGCCGTGGGAGGATATATAACCCATTTTATCTCATGGCACTGGATTTTTTACATCAATATACCTATCGGCATCGTTGGGATGATCCTGACATGTGTCTGCCTCGGACCATATACCGGGACCAGGGATTCCCCCGGATTCGATTACGGGGGACTTTTCTTCATGTCGCTTTTCATGGTTTCATTCCTGTTTGTCCTTACAAAGGCAGGCGAATACGGGTGGAATTCCCCGGGGATTATTATTTCAACAGCAGCCACCGCCATTTCCCTGATCATGTTTATCATATGTGAGAGAAGGGCGGGAGATCCCATACTGCACCTGTCGATTTTTGCGTCCTGGACATTTCTGCTCTCGACACTATTCCTGCTCATATTCGAGATAGTGCTTGGGGGAATCGAACTCATTCTCCCGTTCTATCTTGAAAAAGTTCTTGGATTCACCCCTGATATCTCGGGTCTCTACCTACTGATACCCCCGATGATAATGATTATTGCAGGCCCTGCCGGCGGGCTTCTCTCGGATTATGAAGGAAATAAAATGGTCTGCTCGACATCCGCATTCATCGGAATGATTGCCTTTGCAATATTCCTGTTCTCCCTCACCAGCCCGGCGCAGATGATATACATGGTCATTGCACTCATTCTCTTTGGAATATCAATAGGGGCGGTTGCAAGCTCCGGTGCAAGCAGAATAATCGAACACAGCCCGAGGGGACTGGAAATCACCGGATCAGCCATAAGCAATCTGGTATTTTACATAGGAATGAGTCTCGGAACCGCCTTATATGCATTGATACTCCAGTCAGGAATGTCTGATATGGCAGGGACCCATAAAATATCTATCAGCGGGGTTCCCGCATCTGCATTCCTGTCAGCAATGCCCCGGATCTATTTATTCTCGATACTGCTTCTTGCAGCAGCCCTTATCTTTGCATTACTGGTTTCAGATAAAAACAGCTCCCGGGGGCCTGGTGACAACCAGGAGATGTAACCATATCCTCCTGATCATGGAAGACCAATCTCATCTTTTACTCCCTTCAGTCCTTCAACGGCAAGCCCGTAGAACTCCGGAAGTTCGATATACTTCTCAATCATACTGATCCTCTCCCTTTTGCATCCCGCGGCAAAGGAGCGATCCTTCATCTTCTTTTTTATTGTTTTACCGGTGACCGCAGAAATATCCCCTCCTTTGACCAGTGCACAGGCGATGATTAGGCCCGAGATATTATCTGCCGCAGTGAGTACGGTGTCGACAGGAGTGCCAAAATCCCCGAACAATTCATAATTATGTCTCTTCACGGGACCTGCGATCTCCTCGCCGAGTCCGGCTTCCTTCAACAGCCTGTATCCTTCGACACCATGAAGGTTCATATCGCCACCGGTCTCTTCAAAGTCGATATCATGAAGGATCCCGATCAATTCCCACATCTCCAGATCTTCTCCAAGCTTCCCGGCAGCAGCCCTCATTATAGCTGCGGTTGCGATACAGTGGGCTATGAGTCCCTCTCCCCGGACATGGGTCTTCAACAGGGCGATTGCCTCTTCTCTTTGCATATAACTGAAGAGGTGTTTGAATAAAAAAAAAGTGTTCCCGGGATTACATCAGGAGTTTTGTCAGGCTGGTTTCAGAACTGATTATCCAGTAATCATCCTTCTCAACAGGCATTATATAATTTAGATTCTGTTCAAGATATCCAAAACTATCATATCCATAGATTATGAATCCCCCACCGTCAGCCGCGATCTCTGAAGCTCTCTGGATACTTTTAACCCCGTACTTCATCTCATTGTCATAGATATTCTCGCCAATGATATCTGTCGAAGGATGTGCGAGGATGTTTCCTTCATAGTCTATTGCTATTACATACATCCCGGTGCCAGCGTCATAGAACTGCCCTTCAGTATCGCAGAACCCGGCAATTGCCTCATCCATCGGGACGGATTCGGCGAAAACGGATGCATTGATTATGAAATCTTTAACATATGCAAGATCGTCAGGCGATTCTCCGTTCTCACCAACGAGATCGTCGAGATATATGCCTGATCCCAGCCACGATTCGTTATTGATCGGCTCGACGTACCCGATCTTTTCAGCGGGTTTCATGTTATCCGAAGGATTCGGGTATGAATAGAGGATATATCCGCCACCGGATTCGGCGACGTCGCGGCATGCCTCAACGAAACGCATACCGTTGGCATCTGTCAGTTCTATCCCGTTTGTCCCGATAAGATCCTGGTTGAAAGGATGTGCAATATAGTTTCCTTCATAGTCGAGTGCATAGATATACATGGTTCCGTTGACGAAATCACCCTCCGGGTCGTTGAACGCCTTTGCCGCCGCCTCAACACCAGACCTTATTGCAAAATTTCGTGCTTCATGGACGAAAGCCTTAAGCTCGGATAAAGTATAGTTGCGGGTCTCAACGCTTATTGCAGGAACCTGCGAATCAGCTGGATCAGTTTTCACTCCCGAATCCGTGCAGCCGCAGGAAGCACAAACAATTATCATTATCAAAAATACGATTCCGTATCTTATCTTCATCAGGAATAGTTTTCTCAATATTTGGTTATCAGGTTTACTGATGGTTTACAGGATGAAAGGAATCGATTAAAAAAAGATTGATTTTGTATTTCCACTTATTCAGGCTTTGAGATAAGAGTGGTCTTGGAGACAATTGTGCCATCAGCCTTGTGTGGCTTTCTCACAACACCGTCGCAGCCCTTCTCAATCTCACGTGCTTCTTCACAAAGGATCATTGCAGAGCGCATCATCTCGTGTGCGGATGCAACAATAGGAACGTAATTCTCAAATCCTTTTGTCATGAAACATCCCTTTACATTGACCATTGCAACTGCTGCTGCAATCTCAAATGCTGCGCGTGCCTTTGCATATGCATATGGGTTTGTGAACTCGTCCTTAACAGCCTTGTCAGCTGTCATGACGATCTTCGGGAGAGCGAGGTCTGCACCTGATTTGCCTGCCTTTACCTGGTCGATCACTTCATCAAGTGCAAGCTGCATCTTTCTGAATGCACCTGTAACTGTGAGTACTTTTACAAGGTTGCCGTTGTAGTCGGACATCTCTGTCGGGTCAAGGAATTCACGGCGTGCACCGATCATAGAGTCTGCCTTCTGGATAATGTATCCGAAGTCGCTCTCTTTCAGGTCTGCCCATTCTTTCTTAGTGGTAACATCATCTGTGATAACAACAACAGGTATGCCTGCTGCTTTTAATGCTTCACGTGCACCTGTAGGTCCGGGAAGCACACCGTTTGGCGATACGACTATTGCAAAGTCCGGCTTGTATGCGATAAGGTTGCTGACAACACGGTCTACATCCTCAACTTCGAGTTTTGTTCCGCTTGTTGCCATAAATGTCTGCATATCTGTACGATCTGCACGCTCATCGAGCAGAAGCTCGACCATTACGCCACTTGCAATGTTGCCTAATTTTGCAACTCCAACTTTTACTACCATGTTCTTATACCTCTCAAATTTGAGAACATTTTAACATTCATCTGGTTTGATAATAAAGATTTTGAAACATTTCGCAAACAGAAAATTTCTGACAGTGGTTAAGGAAAAGTGTTTAAATTAATTCAAACATATAACCATAATAATGAAAGACTCTCTACTGACTGACAGGCAAAAAGAGGTGTTGAGATACAGAAAGCAGGGACTTACCCAGCAACAGATAGCCGACATCATTCACACATCCAAAGCTAATATCTGCACCATCGAAAAGGCTGCGATGGAGAATATAAAAAAAGCACGCGAAACACTTGAATTCCTGTACACCCTCGATACGACCCACCTCTGCACAATAGAAAAAGGACACGATTCGCTTGAAGCGGTAAAGATGATCTTTACTGAGGCCGAAAAACCGGGGATCAAGATCCAGTATGATACAATATCTCTTATTAACAAGATGCGCGAGTCCAATCCGGAAAAATTCAGGGGAAGATACATAAAAGAGGATATTGAGATCTATATCAACGAGGAAGGAGATATTTTCATCTTTTAAGGGCTCTGGTCTTTCTTTTTCGAGAGAGGAATTTATGATGCAGTGCAAAAGGGAAAAAGTGACAATAACAACACCCTGATACTTCGCCGGGGCTTTTTTAAATACATTTATAATATCCTAGGAAAAATATTTAGGAACCCATTATGGGATTTTATGGATCTCCACCCCTGTGAAGAACAGGTGTGGGGGAAGGAATCCCAGTGGTTGCCCGGGTACCGCAATCGCGGCCCGGAGATTGCCGAGAAAGGACTCAATACCAATACAGGTGTTAAAGTCCGGCTGACAAAGTAGGATCTGATAAATGCGCACAGGGTGGACGAAGCGATTCGGCCCTTAATCCTGTAAGGATTGCGCATAAAATGGTCAGAATCTTTAGAGAGAGATTTCCACAGACGCAAAACGTCAGGCGCGAAAACAGCGATATGTACTAAGCAGTGCCTTTTGCCCTGATAAAGACAGGAATACTGTCTGTTGCAGCCAAGGTTATTCTCAGATTCAAAAAAGACCGGAATCCTTTTTGATCCGGCCGAAATCCGCAAGGATTTCTCGGGAAAAAGTTCAAAGAACAAATAGGACTGATTGATAAATGCCTGGAATAACCAGACCACGCAGAGGATCACTTGCATACAGCCCGCGCAAAAGGGCGAAAAGCCAGGTACCGAAGTACCACTCATGGCCTTCATACGAAGGAGAGCCGGCTTTTCAGGGATATGCAGGTTATAAAGTGGGTATGACTCATCTCATTATGATCGATGACCACAAGAACAGTCCATCGGAAGGAAAAGAGATTTCAGTACCTGTTACTGTAATCGAGATCCCCCCGATGAAAGTCGTCGCGATCCGTGCCTACACAAGCGACACATACGGCAAAAAGGCATATGCCGAAGTATGGTCGGAGAATGTAGATGAGAGCATCTCGCGTGTAACCCAGATCCCAAAGAAGCACAATGCCGAAGAGCAGAAGGAGAAAATCCTAAAAGGCATTGAAAGCGGTATCGTAACCGACATTTTTGCAATAATGTACACCCAGCCCGAACAGCTCACAGGTGTTCCCAAGAAGGCACCCGAACTGATGGAAGTCCGTATTGCAGGCGGAGAAATGAATGCACGCCTCGAATTTGGAATTTCAAAATTCGGAGAGGAAGTGACAATCGAGAACGTTGCAAGTACAGGCCAGTACATCGACGTTACAGCTGTCACAACCGGAAAGGGAACCCAGGGTGCAGTTAAGCGCTGGGGCATTCCTGTAAGAAAGCGCAAGCACTCACGCGGTAAAAAGAAGCGCCACATTGGAAACCTCGGACCGTGGACACCTCACCACGTAAGGTGGCAGGTGCCCCAGATGGGTCAGAAAGGATACCAGCAGAGGACCGAATTCAACAAGCGCATCCTTAAGATCAGCGAAAACCCCGAAGAGATCAACCCGGACGGAGGATTCCTCCACTACGGACTTGTAAGAGGCAAATACGCTCTTATCAAAGGGTCCATACCCGGACCTACAAAGCGTCTCATCAGGATTCGCCCGGCAATCCGCCAGGGAGAGCACATTGTCCGCGAACCGTCGGTTAACTACGTCAGTACGATGAGCAAGCAGGGGTGAAATAGACGATGAAAACACAGATTAAAACAATTGACGGAAAGGACGCTGGCGAGATCGAGCTTCCGGTTCTTTTCGACGAGGAATATCGTCCAGACCTCATTAAAAGAGCGGTAATCTCAATCCAGAGTATGCGCTACCAGCCTCATGGAACAAACCCGTACGCAGGAATGAAGACCTCTGCGGCATCATGGGGAAGCGGACGCGGTGTTGCACAGGTTCCGAGAATCAAGAACGGCTCACGTGTGGCAAGAATCCCGCAGGCAGTCGGCGGACGTGCGGCACACCCCCCGAAAGTGGAAAAGATCCTTGTAAAGAAGATCAACAAGCAGGAAAAGAGAAAAGCGATGAGATCGGCAATCGCTGCAACCACAAACGAAGAGCTTGTTCTTGCAAGGGGTCACAAATTCGAAGGAAACGTGCCCATAGTATTCGAAGAGGCATTCGAAGACTTAAAATCCACAAAGGAAGTAGCAGACGCACTCAGGGCAGCAGGACTCTATGAAGATGTTGTCCGTGCAAGAAACTCAAGGAAAGTACGTGCAGGACGCGGAAAACTCCGCGGAAGGCGCTACAAACAGAGAAAGAGCCTTCTTATCGTTACAGGCGACAAGCAGCTTTCCGCCGGAAAGAATCTTGCAGGCGTAGACGTTACAACAGTCGAAAAGCTCAATGTCGAACTTCTGGCACCCGGAACACAGGCAGGAAGACTCACAATCTGGACTGTGCCGGCCATAAACAAACTGGGGGAGATGTAAAATGATAATCAAACACCCGTATGTCTCGGAAAAAGCCTCCATGGACATGGAATATGAAGGCAAACTCCAGTTCATCGTGGACAACAAGGCTTCCAAAAAACAGATCGCATCAGAACTTGAGAGGATGTTCGGCCAGGAGGTCAAATCTGTCAGGACCATGATGACGATGAAGGGCCAGAAGAAAGCGATCGTATGCTTTGAGAACGAGAAAGCCGGCGAGGAGATCCTCAGCAGGCTCGGAATCATGTAAGGTGGTCTAAATGGGAAAACGCATTATCTCACAGAACCGTGGACGCGGAGGCCCGACATACCGTGCACCCTCGCACAAGTATAAGGCATCCTTAAAACACCCCGGCAACGTGAAAGAGACAGTAAAGGGGCAGATCATAGACATCGAACATGACCCCGCACGCCATGCACCTATTGCAAAAGTAGAGCTCGAGAACGGCAGGAAGATGTACATGCTCGTTACAGAAGGAATGGGCGTCAGTGAGAAAGTCGCATGGGGACCCGAAGCAGCAATCAGCAACGGAAACACCCTCAGCCTCAAAGACATCCCTGTCGGAGCATATGTCTGCAATGTCGAGGCAAGACCCAACGACGGCGGAAAATTCATCCGTTCAAGCGGTGTTCAGGCACAGGTAATCGGTAAATCCGACGACGGCCGCGTTGGCATCAAGATGCCGAGCGGAAAGAACAAGTGGTTCAACGAGGACTGCCGTGCAACAATCGGAATCGTTGCAGGCGGCGGACGCAGCGAGAAGCCGTTCGTCAAGGCAGGAAAGAAATACCACAAGATTAAGTCACAGGCAACAAAATGGCCGAGAGTCAAGGGTGTCTGCATGAACGTCATCGACCACCCGTTCGGTGGCGGTGGACACCAGCACTGCGGAAGGCCGAAGACTGTATCAAGAGGAACTTCACCTGGAAGAAAGGTTGGTCATATTGCGGCCAAACAGACAGGAAGGAAATAATCCAGGGGTGAATGAAAAATGGCAAAGAAAACTCAGAAGCGGTTGCCGAGGCGAAAAGAAGAATTTACGTACCACGGCTACAAGATTGAAGAACTTCAGCAGATGAGCCTTAACGAGCTTCTCCCCATCATGCCTTCCAAGGCACGCCGCAAATATAACCGCGGTCTTTCACCGGGGCAGGAAAAGCTGATTTCTGACATGAGAGAGGGCAAGGAGCGTGTAAGAACACACCTCCGCGACATGATAATCATGCCCGAGATGATAGGAAAGACGATCGAAGTGCACAACGGCAAGGATTTTGTCAGGGTTGAACTCCAGCCCGAGGCTGTGTTCCACTACCTTGGAGAGTTCGCTCTTACAAGAAGACGCGTCAGCCACGGAAGTGCCGGTATCGGTGCAACAAGATCCAGTAAATACGTACCACTGAAGTGATGGCAATGGCAAGGACAGATTATACATTAAAGATCGAGGGCGATGAAGTTGCCCGTGCAAAGGCAAATGAACTTCCCATTTCGCCGAAGCATGCCATTGAGATTGCCGCATTTATCAAAGGCAAAACCACCACAGAGGCAATTGAATATCTCGAAGATGTAGTTGCACTGAAAAAAGCAATTCCTTTCAAGAAATTCAACAGGAAGGTTGCACACAAGAAAGGCCTTGACAAATGGGATGCCGGAAGATATCCTGTAAAGGCCTCGGAAGAATACCTGAAACTTCTCAGGTCTGTCGAGAAGAACGCCGAATATATCGGACTTGACATCGACAACCTTGAGATATTCCATGCAACAGCAAACAGGGGCCGCAGACAGAGAGGTATCTTCCCGCGTGCAATGGGAAGAGCGACACCGAAATTTGCAGAATCGGTCAACATTGAAATCCTTGTAAGGGAGGCTCAGTAATGGCAATAGAAAGAAGATTTGTAGAAGACGGTGTTCGCGCAGCACGCGTTGAGAAGTTTCTCACAAAGGAGCTGAAGAGGGCAGGATATGGCGGAACGGAGATCGTCCGCACACCTCTCGGAACCCAGATAACAATCTACGCAGAAAAGCCCGGAATCGTTATCGGAAAGGGCGGAAAAGTCGTTCGCGAGATCACATCAACACTCCAGAACGATTTTGATATCGAGAGCCCCCAGATTGAAGTCCAGCAGGTAGAAAACCCGGCATTCAACGCTCAGATCATGGCAGAGCGCCTTGCAAACTCACTTGAGAGAGGATGGTACTTCCGTAAAGCAGGAAGCAGCATTATGAGGCGCATCATGGAATCCGGAGCGCTCGGCTGTGAAGTTGTCCTTTCTGGAAAACTCACAGGGGCAAGATCACGTGTCCAGAAGTTTACCGAGGGCTACATCAAGCATGCAGGTGAACCAAGCGAGACAATCGTAGAGCACGGATTTGCAATTGCAATCAAGAAGCTTGGAACAATTGGCTGCCAGGTAAAGATTGTACCTCCCGGAGCAGTTCTTCCTGATCATTTCGAGGTTCTGGATGCAGAACCTGTATCGAAACCTGAACCTGTAGAGGAACAGATAGAGGAAGATATCCCTGAAGAGGAGATCATCGGCCAGGAGATCGACGCCGAGATGGAAGCTGCAGAGGATGTCCCCGTACAGGAGGACTTCTGAATGGCAATATTCCGTGCATCTGAAGTAAGCCAGTTCAGTGATGCTGAACTGTCCGAACAGCTCACAAAGCTTGAGCTGGAACTCGTGCAGGATCTCGGCAAGGTAAGTGCAGGTGGAGCACCGGATAACCCCGGCCGCATCCGCGAAATTAAACGCACCATTGCCAGGATCAGGACCGAGCAGACAAAAAGGAGAAACGAGGCGTGATAACTCCTGAGAATATATGCAGGCATGAATTAATCGGCCTTGACGCTACAGTTGAGAGATCCACAAATCCTTCACAGGTAGGGATCTCCGGCAAAGTGGCCGACGAGACCAAAAATATGCTTGTAATATTCTCGGGTGACCGTCTCAAAGCAGTGCAGAAAAAAGGGGCTGTGTTCAGGATGCACCTCCCAGATGACACCCAGGTAAGGGTCGATGGATCGGTGCTTGTTACGCAGCCTGAAAAAAGAATCAGCATGCGAATTAGAAAACCGAGGTAAATAATGGCTAAAAACATAGGGTTAAACGTTCCCGTTCCTGAGAAGGAATGCAACGACGTAAACTGTCCATTCCACGGCAATTTACCGGTACGCGGCCAGGTGATTACCGGCAAAGTCGTGAGTGACCGAATGCAGGGATCTGTTGTTGTTGCAAGAGATTACCTGCACTACGTGAAGAAATACAAGCGTTATGAAAAGCGCTCGTCAAAGCTTCACGCACACAACCCTCCCTGTCTTGGAGCAAAGGTAGGCGACACTGTGAAGATCGCAGAGTGCAGACCCATATCCAAGACAAAAACCTTCGTAGTAGTGGAGGTGGCTGAGGAATGAAAGCAAAGCAGTCCAAGACTCCAAGGGCACTTGCAACAGGCTCAAAACTGACCTGTGCAGACAACACCGGAGCAAGACAGGTACAGATAGTATCCGTCAACCTGTATCACGGTGTAAAGAACCGCCAGCCGAAGCTCGGCCTTGGAGATATGGCAACAGTATCAGTAAAGAAAGGAACTCCCGATATGCGCCGCAAACTTGAAAGAGCGGTTGTTATCAGGCAGAGAAAAGAGATCAGAAGGGTCCACGGCCTGCGCCTTTCCTTTGAGGATAATGCAATGGTCATTACAAACGAGCGTGGAGAACCGAAAGGCACCGAGATTAAAGGACCGGTTGCAAGAGAGGTTGCCGAGCGTTTCCCGAAGATCGGTTCCATGGCGACTATCATTGTATAAGGTGAGCAGAAATGGTTAGAATTGCAAGTAAACAGCCAAGAAAACAGCGTAAGGCACGCTACAATGCTCCCCTGCACGCACGTGGAAAATTCCTGAACGCAGGGCTCTCATCAGACCTTAGCGAAAAATACGGCAAAAAAACCTGCCGTATCATCGTCGGTGACACCGTCAGGGTCCAGAGAGGAGACTTCAGGGGAGATGAAGGAGTCGTAGACGGCGTAGACACCGAGAAGGGAACCGTTGTCGTCCACGGAGTATTCGTTACAAAAGTCGACGGTACAGAGGTCCCGAGACCTGTCTATGCATCAAACGTAATGATCACCAAGCTCAACCTTGAGGACAAAATGCGCGAAGAGAGACTGGAGGCCTGAAACTAATGTCAAATCATATGAAAAGACTCACTTCGCCTACGGGATGGCGTATAGCGAAGAAGGAGAACAAATTTGTTGCCAAGACCGCACCGGGCCCCCACAACAGCAACTCGATGCCGATGGCAGTATGGTTAAGGGACCACATGGGCCTTGCTCTCAACATGAAAGAGGTCAAGAAGATCTTAAAGGACCGTTCAGTTATTCTCAACGGTGCCCCGTGCACGGACCCCAAGCTCGGAATAGGCGTCTTTGACATCGTCTCGATTCCGAAGGTCGACAAGTATTACAGAATTCTCCGCAACAAAAAAGGAGATTACGTATCTGTCCCGATCTCAGCAGAGGATGCAAAATCACGCCTGTGCAAGATTGCCAACAAAACAATCGTCAAGGACGGTAAAATCCAGCTGAATCTTCGGTATGGAGCAAACCTGATTGTAGATTCTCAGGAATACAAACCCAAAGACTCGATTGTTGTAGGGCTTGAGGGCGACGAACGCTTTAAGGTAATCGACCACTTTCCGTTTGCAGAAGGAAACGTCGCGATGATCATCGGAGGAAGCCATTCCGGAAAGGTCGGCAGGATCTCAAAGATCGAGACCATCCCCGGAAGCATCTCGAACAGGGTATTCCTCAAAGACGAGAAGTCCGGCAAAGATTTCGACACAATCGAAGAGTACACCTTCATCATCGGCACCAAAGAGCCGGCAGTAAAGGAATGGGGGATTGAAGAATGAACCCGATGCAGGATGTTCATATCGACAAAGTGGTAGTTCACATGAGCGTAGGTGAAGCCGGTGACAAGCTTGTAAAGGCTGAAAACATCATCAGTGAAATTACAGGCCAGAAATCGGTCCGCACTATTGCAAAGAGAACCCAGCCTGCTTTCGGGATCAGGAAAGGCCAGCCTATGGGCTGCAAGGTCTACCTCAGGGGAAAAGCCGCAGAGGATTTCGTGGAGACATCTCTGGGAATTATCGAGAAGAAACTCTTTGACTCACAATTCGACCGCTCGGGAAATCTCTCATACGGTATCGAAGAACACACGGATTTCCCCGGACAGTCCTATGATCCGATGATCGGTATCTACGGAATGGACGTAAACGTCATTCTGGAGAGAAAGGGAATCAGGATTGCAAGAAGGAATATCGCCCAGAGGAAACTCCCCTCAAAGCAGAGAGTTACAAGCGAAGATGCTGTCAAATTCATGACAGAGAAATACCAGGTGGAGGTGCTTTAGAATGGCACAGAAGAAATCACAGAACCAGAAGACACCTGAGAAGATTTTCGGCCGTGGTGCAAACGAATGCCAGATATGCGGAAGGAAGCAGGGTCTTGTAAGAAGATACAACATTATGCTCTGCCGCCAGTGCTTCCGTGAATCTGCAAAGAAGATTGGGTTTAAAAAACTGAATTAGAGGTGATTTGAGATGACAAGATTAAATCCTATTGCCGATGCAATGAGCGCCATCAAAAACGCCTCTGATACAGGCAAAACCTTCTGCATCGTCGAACCCGCAGGAAAACTTCTCGGTTCAATGCTCGGAATCATGAAAGAGGAAGGCTATATCGAAGGCTTCGAACTTATTGACGACGGCAGAGGAGGACAGTTTAAGGTCACCCTTAATGGAAATATCAACAAATGCGGTGTAATTTCACCAAGGTTTTCATTGAAGACCGAAGAGATCGAAAAATGGGAAAACCAGTACCTTCCCGCAAAGAACTTCGGTATGTTGATTATGACCACATCAAAGGGCGTCCTTTCACATGAGAACGCACGCCAGAAAGGCGTCGGCGGCGAACTTCTCGCTTATGTATACTGAGGAGTGACACAGAGAATGACTACAGAGAAAAGAATCGAAATCCCCGACGGAGTAACCGCAGAGATTGCCGGTGGCAAACTGGTTGTTTCCGGACCGAAAGGGACTCTGGAACGTTTAATGCGTTACCCCCGTATAGAGATCAGGATCGAAGAGGGTGAGCTCATCATCTCAACAGATTCTGACAGGAAGAAGATCTATGCAATGCTCGGGACATACGCTGCACACGCGAAGAACATGTTCCGCGGTGTATGCGAAGAGTATGTATACGGCATGAAGGTTGTATACAGCCACTTTCCTATTCAGCTGAAGGAGATCAACGGCAAGCTTGAGATCGTCAACTTCCTTGGAGAAAAGGAACCGAGATACGCGCCAATACCCGGGAGTGTAAAGATGAAGATTGCAGGTGACGAGATCACGCTCACCGGAATCGACAAGGAACTCGTGGGTGCTGCCGCTTCAAGAATAGAAAAAGCCACAAAGGTCAAGGGCCGTGACTCCCGTGTATTCCAGGATGGCATATATATTGTGAATAAGGCGTGATTTGAGATGGCTGACGATAAAATCAGATTAATCAGGGCCAGAAACGCCCAGCGTACAACCTTCAAGCGCCAGGGACTTTCAAGAAAGAAGAAACTGGAAGCTACATGGAGAAGGCCACGCGGTCTGCAGAGCAAGCAGAGGAAATGCTTCCGTGCAAAAGGTGCACACCCACAGCCGGGCTACGGCAGCCCGAAGGCTGTCCGTGGAATGCACCCGAGCGGCTATGAAGATATACTTGTGTTCAACCCCGCCGACCTGGAGAAACTCGACTCCGAAACCCAAGCAGTAAGGATTGCCTCAACTGTCGGAAACAGGAAGAGAGCTGAGATCCAGGCTAAGGCAGAGGAACTCGGGTTCAGGGTACTGAACCAGAAAGAAACCCCTACACCTTCAGAGAAGAGAGAGGCAAAAGCCAGAGAAGAACCTGAAGAGGAAGAAGTCGCAGAGGAAGCAGAACCCGTAGAGGAAGAAGCAGCCGAAGAGACTGAAGCCGAAGAGGAAGAAGTCGCAGAGGAAGCAGAACCCGTAGAGGAGGAAGCAGCCGAAGAGACTGAAGCCGAAGAGGAAGAAGTCGCAGAGGAAGCAGAACCCGTAGAGGAGGAAGCAGCCGAAGAGACTGAAGCCGAAGAGGTGAAGAAAGATGAGTGACCTTAAGAACCAAAAGAGAATTGCAGCAGCTGTTCTCAAATGTGGTGTACACAGGGTCAGACTCAGTGAGGATCGTAGCGAAGATATTGTAAATGCAATCTCACGCGAAGATATCAGGGGTCTCATCGAAGATGGCGCAATCCAGGCAAACCCCGTGAAAGGTGTAAGCCGCGGAAGGGCAAGGGAACTTGACAGAAAACGCGGATACGGACACCGCAAGGGACACGGAAGCAGAAAGGGTGCAAAAGGTGCACGTACGCCCTCCAAGAGAACATGGATCAAAAGGATTCGTGCAATCAGAAGAGAACTTCGTGCACTCCGTGACTCCGGCGAGATTGACGCACACTTATACAGGATCATGTACAGAAAAGCAGCAGGCGGTCAGTTCAGGAGCGTCGCTCACATGAAGGCACAGCTTGAGCAGATCTCAGGGAGGATGGAATAAATGGCAACAGGACCACGGTACTTCGTCTCGTTCCGCAGGAGAAGAGAAGGAAAGACCAATTATTACAGCCGCTTCAAGCTCCTCCTCTCGGGAAAGCCCAGGATGGTTGTCAGGAAGACAAACAGGCATATCATATGCCAGCTTGTAGAAGCGAAGATGGAAGGCGACAGGACACTTGTCGCTGCAAACTCAGGTGAACTCGTAAAATACGGTTACAAAGGTTCGCTTGCCAACACCCCCGCAGCATACCTTACAGGGATGCTTTTTGCCGTAAAGGCATTCAACGCGGGATATGAAACAGCGATTCTCGACATAGGTCTGCACCGTGCAACATACGGAGCAAAGGTCTTTGCAGCGCTCAGGGGAGCGGTTGAAGCAGGATTCGATATTCCGCACAACCCGGATATTCTCCCCGGCGATGAGAGGGTCAAAGGATCCCACATCGCAGAGTATGCTCCGGAGAGAGCAGGAGACCTTGTCGAGAACGTCGAAGCCGTTGAAGATGCAATAATGAAGGAGCTGAAATAATGGCCTTTGAACAGGAAGAATGGATTCCTCTCACCGGTCTTGGAAAGCAGGTGGCATCGGGAGAAATTTCCGGACTTGATGAAGTTCTTGAAAGCGGAAGGCCTATCAAGGAACCTCAGATTGTCGATTATTTCCTTCCCGACCTCGAAGATGACGTGCTTGACATAAACATGGTACAGAGGATGACAGACAGCGGAAGGCGTGTAAAATTCCGCTGTGTCGTAGTTGTAGGAAACCGCAACGGCTACATCGGTTTCGGCCAGGGCAAGGATGCACAGGTCGGAAATGCCATCAAGAAGGCAATCGATAACGCCAAACTCAATATAATCAAGGTAAAGAGAGGCTGCGGCAGCTGGGAATGTGCATGTGGAGAAGGACACTCGCTCCCATTCCGTGTAACAGGAAAGTCAGGCAGTGTAAAAGTAACCCTCATGCCCGCACCCCAGGGAATCGGCCTTGTTACCGGTGATATCGGAAAAAAGGTGCTTGAACTTGCAGGTGTAAAGGATATCTGGTCCTCTACCGCAGGCCAGACAAGGACCACCATCAACTACGCGAAGGCAATCTTCGATGCACTTAAGCAGGCAAACCTCGTCAGAACCGGAGGGTCGAAGTAATGTACTTTGTAGTTCAGGTAAGGGGCGTTGTCAACTGCAGAAAGGAGATCAAGGATACCCTGAAGATGCTCCGCCTTCACCACGTAAACCACTGTGTCATTATCCCGGACACCCCGGCATACACAGGAATGATCCGCAAGGTAAAGGACTACGTGGCATACGGCGAAGCAACTCCCGAGATACTCTCGACACTCCTTAAGACACGCGGACGCCTTACAGGTGACGGGAAACTCACAGACGAGTACATCAAGGAGAACTCGAATTTTGACGGGATCGAATCACTGGCAACCGCTGTATGCAGCGGAGAAGCCCAGCTGACCGACGTACCCGGATTAAAACCGGTTCTCAGGCTTCACCCGCCGAGAAAGGGATACAAGTCGATCAAGCGCACGTACCAGCAGGGCGGCGCTCTTGGCAACTACGGTAACGATATCGGGAACCTTCTCTACAGGATGAGGTGAAATTGAGATGCCAGTAAACAAGAGATCAAAGTACCGCGGTTCACGCACATGCGGCGGCGGTACACACAAAAACCGCAGAGGAGCAGGAAACAGGGGCGGAAAAGGACGTGCAGGTCACAGGGACCACAGGCACACCCATTTCTGGCTCGCCGGGGAGTTCCACAACGGAAAGCACGGTTTCTTCCAGCAGAACTCTGTTAAGGCAAAGGCAATCGACGTCGGCAAGCTCGACCAGATGGCAGATGACCTTGTAGCCAGCGGCGCTGCTGTCCTTGAAGGTGACATTATCACCATCGATGCAGAACAGATCGGAATCGATAAAATACTTGGCGGAGGAAAAATTACTCATAAACTAAACATCACCGCCAAGGAATTTTCCGAATCTGCAAGATCGAAGATCGAGGAGAGTGGCGGGCAGGCTTTATCCGCCTAAATTTTTGGTGAACTATGGGAGAATTGCTGGATCGAATGGAGCCTTTACTTGCGGCTATGCCCGCGGTAAAGGCACCTGAAGGACATGTCCACTTCAAAAACAAGATGCTGTGGACCGCTGCAGTACTTATATTGTATTTTATGCTGACCAACGTCCAGATCTTCGGGCTTAGTCTCGAATCTCAGGATATGCTTGGGATGTACCGAACATTGCTCGCAGGAGCATTTGGATCAATCGTCCATCTGGGTATCGGACCGATAGTCACGGCGTCAATTGTCCTCCAGCTGTTGAATGGTGCCGATCTTCTCGGCATCAACACATCCGAAGCACGCGGGCAGGTCATGTACATGGGCCTGCAGAAGCTGCTCATCTTCGTGATGATTATTCTCGAAGCGGCACCGAACGTCATAGGCGGATTCCTTCAGCCAAGCTCCCGGGTGGCAATGGAGTTCTTTGGCGGCAGCATGACCATAGTCACTCTGCTGATCTTCTTCCAGTTGTGTGTCGGCGGCGTCCTCATATTCCTGATGGATGAGGTCGTCACAAAATGGGGAGTGGGCTCAGGAGTCGGACTCTTTATCGTAGCAGGAGTATCCCAGGGTCTTATTAACGGTTTCTTCAACTGGGAGACTACTACTGACAACTTCGCAACCGGTTTCTTCCCGAGACTCTATGAAGTCCTGACACAGGGAGCCAATTTCATCGACTATTTCGGCCTTGAGCTTCTTGCACTTGTTACCACACTGTTCATATTCGGTCTCGTAGTTTATGCCGAGTCCACAAGAATCGAGATCCCGCTCGCACACTCTGCAGTCAGGGGTGCACGCGGCAGATTCCCTGTAAAACTCATTTATGCCAGTGTTCTTCCGATGATTCTGGTCAGGGTGCTTCAGGCGAACTGGCAGATGGTCGGACTTTTCCTCAACAATCTTGGAATCACGTTCCTTGGGGAATTCGAAGGCCAGACCCCCGTAAACGGGATCATGTATATTACAGCCCCAATCAACAATCCACAGGACTGGATGTGGTGGCTCTCTGATCTCGGACATCCAATATGGGAAGTCATTCTCAGGATGGGGATCGATTTCTTCGTGATGATCGTCGGCGGTGCGATATTCGCACTGTTCTGGGTAAAGACAGCCGGTCTCGACTCTTCACATGTAGCAAGACAGATCCAGAGAAGCGGAATGCACATCCCTGGTTACAGGCGCAACGAGCAGGTTCTCGTAAGGTACCTCGACCGGTATATCCCGAGGGTTACAGTTATCGGTGGTGTCGCGGTAGGTTTCCTCAGTGTCCTTGCCAACTATCTTGGTGTAATAGGAGCTGTCGGCGGAACAGGACTGCTGCTTACAGTAAGTATTGTCTACCGCCTGTATGAGGAGATCGCAAACGAGCAGATTATGGAAATGTATCCGTTCATGCGCGGATTCTTTGGAAAAGAGTAAGAGGTTTGTGAAAATGGGGAAAAGAGTAGTTATCACCGGTGTACCCGGAGTGGGAAAGACGACTGTAATCGACGGTGCCAGGGAAAAAATAAAAGAAGAGAACATTGACTATACCTGCATCAATTTCGGCACATGCATGTTCGAAGTTGCATGTGAGCAGGGGAAAGTCAAAAACCGCGATGAGATGCGTAAACTTGAACAGGCAGAACAGAGAGAGCTGCAGAAGACTGCGGCCCAGATGATTGCAAAGATCGAGGACAACGTAATCGTCGATACCCACTGTACGGTCAGTACACCGGGAGGATACCTGCCCGGACTCCCCTCCTGGGTTCTTCAGGAATTAAAGCCGGATGTTGTAGTTCTCGTAGAGACTGACGAGGATCAGATCCTTATGAGGAGAATGAACGACACATCCCGCGAGAGGGATGCGGAAGGATATATGTCCATCAAGGAGCATCAGGACTACAACCGGTTCATGGCTGCTTCATATTCCATGCTGACAGGATGTACTGTTAAAATGGTAAAGAACCAGGACTTCCTTCTTGAAAGGTCCATCGCCGAGATGATGGATATTCTGAGGTGAATCAGTCTTCATGACAAAGGCAAAAGCCGGCGGCGGAATGTTTACATTCCTGATTATAATGGTCGTTGTAATGATAATTTACAGCGTCCAGACCTTAAGGGACGGGGTGGCCGCCGGAGCGGGCTTTGTTCTCGAACCGATCAATGATCTTCTGGGCTTCAACTGGCTCATCACAATTCTGGTTCTCGCAGCAATTACCGGCTGCTATTCATCGCTTCTCCAAAAGTACACGATCGATTACGAAAAGATGCAGCGTGTACAAAAGAGGATGCGTGAATTCCAGAAAGACTTCAGGGAGGCTCAGCTTGCCGGAGACGAGAAGAAGATCCGCAAGATGAAAGAGAAGCAGCAGAAGATGATGGAAGAACAGATGCAGATGTCGCAGGAGCAGTTCAAGCCCATGGGATGGATTATGATTATCACAATCCCGATATTCCTGTGGCTCCTGAGCAAGGCCCCTGAGATGAGCGGGGCAACGTTCCCGCTCGGCGGGACGATGAACCTCGGAGACCCGCTGTTCTTCCTTCCTGCATGGATTATATGGTATATGCTCTGCTCTCTTGCATTAAGCCAGGTTATCAGGAAGACTCTCGATATCGGGGGACTTTGATGCGGATAACCGTCAGCGGCCCTCCGGGGAGCGGAACAACATCATTATCCAAACATCTTTCTGAAAAATTTTCTTTTGAACTGATCTCTGCCGGGGAGGTATTCCGGTCTCTTGCAGCCGAAAGAGGAATGAGCCTTATCGAATTCGGGGACCTCTGTGAAACCGACCCTTCTGTAGACCGTTTAATCGACGAGAGGCAGAAGGAAACCGGCGAAGCACGGGACGATATTATAATCGAAGGCCGGCTTGCAGGTCACATGATCGGCAATGCGGATCTCAGGATATGGATCGCCGCATCGGCCGAATGCAGGACTCAGAGGATTGCCGAAAGGGAGAGTGTGGACTTCGAGGCATCGAAAGCCGAGACTGTCGCACGCGAGCAGTCGGAGGCGGAGAGATACCGTAAATACTACGGGATCGATATAAACGACCTCTCAATCTATGACCTTGTAATCAATTCCGAGAAGTGGGGCGTAGAAGAGCTTGCTTCAGTTGTCGTAACGGCGATTGGGAAGATTACAAATTAATTAATCACTTCAATTTTTACATTTCTTTTTGATTTTGTTTTCATTATAGATTAACAAAAGTTATTTTGTGTAAACACCAAATAATTTTATTAAACCCAATCATTTCTAAATCTTTAAATGAGGTGCGATAAAATTGACAAAAGCAAAAAATGATGCAATAGATTTTAGTGAAGACCTTCAGCTGATATTTGAAACCAGTGGGAAAGAGAAGATATTTCGCTGTGATAATTCAATCGTTGTAAAACTTCCTCCCAATAGGAACTCAATAACAACCTCACATTTTAACGGGGGTTACAGAGAGGATGTTGAATCAATCTTCAATCACCAGCCAAAATTAACAGGAAATAAAACTAAATCCTGTGACCTTGAAGGCGGAAGCATTTATGAGTACTTGAAGATTACGTCCTGCCGTTTAGGGCTTAATCCCGATAAAACTGCGGGCATGATGACGGCAGCAAATATGAAAAATGCCGCAATCTCAAATCAGAGTTTTAGAGATATTGATGTAACTGCAATAGTAACTGCAGGAATAGAAGTCAATGGTGGAAGAGCAGGGGACCCTGCATCATTTTACGAAGAAGACTCAGGATTTGAAAAAGTTGGTGGAACAATAGTCATTATATTAATCATAAATGCAAATCTCTCTCAAAGTACTCTTGCAAGAGCCATTATGACCGCAACAGAGGCAAAGAGTGTTGCCATACAGCAATTGATGGCTCCTAGCAGGTACTCAAATGGAATTGCTACCGGCTCAGGAACAGACCAGATATCTGTTATTTCTAACATGGGAAGTAAAAATTCACTTCATAATGCTGGCAAACACTCAAAACTTGGAGAATTAATTGGTAAATGTGTAATTGAAGCAACAACAGAAGCTTTAGAAAAGCAAACCGATCTCTGCCCTGAAACTCAGAGGGATATGATGGTCAGGCTGGACAGGTTTGGTGTCGATGAAAATGCTTTCTGGAATATTGCTTCTGCAATGCCTGGAGTAAATAAAAAACCGCAATTCATCAAAGGTTTAAGAGAATTTTCAAAAAATCCTTCAGTTGTTGCAATTACTGCGTCTATTCTGCATATTATTGATGAGATCAACTGGGGCCTTATCCCGGAACTTTCAGGGAAAAAATCAGCTATTGCTATAATGAAGACGCTTCCTGAGATTGCAGGAATAGAAGAATCTCCTGATTTTGAGTTAATACTCAATGAGAGGGACTCGATAATCGACAACTGGATAAAAATTACCCAATGGTGCATAAAAAATAATTTCTGAGGTTTTTATGAATAATAAAAATAATCCGGTTTACCCATTCTCTGCAATAGTCGGCCAGAAAGATATGAAAGACGCCCTCCTTGTGAATGTGGTAAATCCATCCATCGGAGGCGTACTGATTAAAGGAGAGAAGGGTACGGCAAAATCCACGGCAGTCCGGGCAATCGCCGATCTGCTCCCCGAAAAAAGGACTGTAAAAAACTGCATCTTCCACTGTGAGGCCGGACAGAGCAGATACCTCTGCCCATCATGCAGAAAAATAATTGAATCGGGTGAAACTCCGGAGTATGAAGATATCAAGATGCGTGTTGTCGAACTCCCGATAAGTGCGACGGAAGACCGCGTTGCAGGAACACTTGACATCGAACATGCCATCACCAAAGGTGAAAAGAAATTCGAACCGGGCGTTCTTGCTTCTGCAAACGGGAACATACTCTACGTCGACGAGGTCAATCTTCTTGATGACCATATTGTCGATCTCCTCCTCGATGCCGCAGCGATGGGTACAAACTTCGTTGAAAGAGAAGGCATATCCTATTCGCACCCGGCAAAATTCATGCTGGTTGGAACAATGAACCCGGAAGAGGGAGACCTTCGTCCCCAGCTTCTCGACAGGTTTGGTCTCTCGGTGAACGTCGAGGGTGAAAGGGACATCGGGACAAGAACCGATATCATCCGAAAGAGGCTGGAATTTGAGAAAGACCCATATGCCTTCTGTGAATCATACGAGCAGATGCAGCAGGAGACCAGGGATCGTATAGAGAATGCAAAAGCAATCATAAAAGAGGTCGAGCCTGATGACCTTCTCCTTGAAACATCTGTTAAGATCTCACTCCTCCTCGGAGTCGACGGGCACAGGTCGGATATTACATTCGTAAAGACCTCAGTTACCTTCGCTGCACTCAATGAAAGGGACGAAGTCATGAGAGAGGATCTTATTAAGGCCGCAAGACTTGCTCTCCCCCACAGGATGAGAAAACTTCCCTTCGAAGATGCAAAACTGGAATTTGATAAAGTGGAGTCTGTTATTTCGGAGAGTTACGCAAAGTGAGCGAATATACGTATTACCCTTTTCCTGCCATAGTCGGGCATGATGCGGTGAAGAAGGCAATTCTCTGCACCCTCGTAAACGAGGACATCAGGGGACTGCTCATAACAGGCGAAAGGGGTTCTGCAAAGACAGTTCTGGCGAGATCAGCGTCATCTGTACTGGAAGATAAAAAGATCAGAATTGTCCCGCAGAACACAACCGAAGACAGGCTTTTTGGCTCCATAGATATTGAAAAGGCAATAACCGAAGGAGAGATTGGCATTGTTAAGGGAATCCTTGCCGAGAGCGACTGCCAGATGATCGTAGCGGACGACATCAACCTTCTCGATGAGAAGATAATTCACGGAATTCTGAATACTGCAGAGACAGGCAATATACTGATCGAAAGGGACGGCTTTTCCGAGAGTCTCAGGACGAGATATATTCTTGCCGCAACAATGGATCCCGAAGAAGGAGCTCTATCCCCCCAGATGCTTGATCGGTTCGATCTCTGTGTTGAAACAGATAAAATCGACGATGAAACTGAAAGAGTTGAAATTATAAAGAAATGCCTTGAGTTTGAAAAGGATCCTGGGCACTTCCAGAAGAATCATGAGAAAGAGACAGGGGATATCAGGGAAAAAATCTCAAAAGCGAAGGAGAGACTTCCCTATGTTATGATCCCTGAGGCACTGCTTGAGATGATACCCGAACTATGTCTTGAACTGAATGTTTCGGGTCAGAGGGGCGATATTGCCCTTGCAAAGACTGCAAAGACCCTGGCCGCACTCGATGGCCGGGACAATGTCGTCTTTGAAGATATCAAACAGGCAGCCGCCATGACTCTTGAACATCGCAGGAGAAATCTCCCGCCCCAAAATCCACAGGACAATCCCGATAACCAGGACAAGGAGGACAATGAGGATAACAGACCACAGGAGAATCCCCGGAATGATCCAGAGCCCAGTCCCCCGGACAACCAGAGAGACCAGGGTGACAGTCATGAACCTGAAAACCCTGAGGAGGATGAGCAGAAGGAAGACCCACAGAATATTCCTCCTCCACCCGAACAGGTATTCGATATCGGATCGACCTTCAGTGTCATAGAATTTCTCGACGAAAGAGGGAGGTCAAAGTCAAAAAAAGCGAGCAATGGTCGCAGAACAAGAAATATCAGCCATGACAAAAGCGGCCATTACATCTCGTATAAGCACCGGGACGAGAGAAAGAATGACATTGCCATAGACGCATCTCTCAGGGCGGCTGCACCCTTCCAGAAGATGAGGGATAAAAACGGGCTTGCAATAAAGGTGGACAAGAACGATCTGAGGGAGAAGATAAGGGAGAAAAAAACAGGAAATGTCATTCTCTTCCTTGTGGATGCAAGTGGATCCATGGGTGTCAGGCAGAGAATGGTGTCTGTAAAGGGAGCCATCCTCTCTCTCCTGAATGATGCCTACCAGAAGAGGGATATGGTCGGCCTCATGATATTCAGGAAGAAAGAGGCGAGTCTTCTGCTTCCGCCGACGAGGAGCACCGACCTCGCTTACAAGCTCCTAAAGGAAATCCCGACCGGGGGGAGGACTCCGCTTTCAAAAGGGCTCGTTGAGGCGGCAAAACTCCTTACTCAGGGGAGATACTCGAAATCAATGGACACCAAAACGGTCATTATTCTCACGGACGGAAGGGCAAACGCCCCTGAATCCGAAAAAAATCCCTATGAAGAGCTCCAGGAAACAGCTGAAAAAGTAAAGGGAAAGGGAATAAAATACGTGGTTGTAGATACAGAGGAGGGATTCCCGAGGATGGGCCTTGCAATGGATCTTGCGTACGAACTTGATGCAATATACCTGCGCCTGGATGAACTTGACAGCGGCAAACTTGCCAGATCGGTTGAAAGCATAGTATACAGGGAGCAGTCCGTATGAGATACAAGGAACTGATGAATTTTTCAATATACGAGTACGATCTTAAGAAATTTGATAATGACTGGAATAATTTAAGAAAGCTGTTGAAAAAACTCGAACTTGATGGTATTGAGCTCCTCGTAAACTTTGAGGAAGTTCCTGACGGAATTCCTGCAGACCTTGTAATGTCGGTTCATCTCCCGTCTTTTATGGGATGGTACAGGCTGTGGGAGGATGAAAATTTCAGGATTCCCGACTACATCCCAAAAGAGTCGGTAAAATATTTTTATGGAGGATACAGCAGGGAAGAGATCGTTTCGAATTTTTGTGAATGCCTGAAATATGCATCGGTTTTAAAGCCGGAGTACGGTGTATTCCATGCCGCCTATACTGAAATCGGTACTGCCTTCCAAAATATTCAGCCTTATTCGGATAATGAAATTCTTAAAGGGACCGCTGAATTCTTAAATGAAATCGCATCCCGTTTTCCGAAAGGGGAACCTCCATTTGATATCTATATCGAGAACCTCTGGTACCCCGGACTGACATTTCTCGACCCTGACGCAGCAGTTGAATTTGTTGACAAACTTGAATTTAAGAGCTGGAAGCTTCTTCTCGACACCGGACACCTCATGAATGCAACAGGTTCATGCAATGAAGAGGAAGAAGCGATCAACACCGTGCTTGGATTGCTCGGAAGACTTGATGAGGAGATTATTGACAGGATTAACGGGGTTCATCTCCAACTGAGTACATCCGGTGATTTCCAGAATGAGATGGAAGAGCCTGAGAATTATCATACAATGGCACTTGATGAAAAGTATTCATGCATTTATGATCTGCTTAGAAATGTTGACCAACACAGGCCTTTTTCGTCAGAAAAGTGCAGTGAGATCGTGGATTTTATCTCTCCTGAATTTGTTACACATGAGCTCCCGGGCATGACATCTGAAGAGATAGAGAACAGGCTGTCACAGCAGATAAGCTCACTCCGCGGAGTCTGAAATTTAATTTCAAGAGTGTTGCATATCTGGCTCTACTTAAAAAAGATATTTGTTTAATTAATATTTCAATTTCCATCAAAAAAAACTTAATGCTTCTAAATAGGTCCAATGAGGCCTTATTTTTTTCAAGCCCGCAGATTAGGGATCGGGGAAAAACCCTGATCAAATTAAATAAATTTTAATTAACTTAAAATAAATTTATTATGAGACATATGGAACCTGATGACATAAAGACTAAAAAAATTCTATGTATTCTTATAGTGATTGTCGTAATAGCTGCAGCAATTGCCATATCAGCAATTTCTAGCAGTAACAAACAACCCGATGCTCAAAGTCTGGTTCAAAAGGCAAATTCAGGCATTTTAGAGGATACAGATTATTTCCCTGAAAAGATTGATATTGAATACGCAGAAGGATTTGAAGTTGAATATCATGATAATTACAAAGTAGTGAAGATAATCGATCCATGGGGACGTAATGATGAGAACTATACCTATCTTCTTGTACAGAGAGGTACTGAAATTCCCGAGGGCTATGATGATGCTACGCTTTTCTACGTGCCTGTCGAAAACGCGGTTACATTTTCAACAACTCAGATTCCACACATTGTAAATATTGGTGAAGCTGAGAGTATCAAAGCCATCAATGGCATTAAAAACGTAAATACACAGGATATCATTGATAGATATGATGAAGGGTTAATCTGTGAAATTGGAACCACCAACAGCAACAGTATGTCCGGTATTGATGCTGAAAAGCTCATTGAAACTGAACCGGATGTTGCATTTGTCACATCCATGAATAATCCCGAATATGATAACAACAGGAAACTTAGAGAACTGGGACTCAAACCCGCACTTGTAGCTGAATGGATGGAAAGAACACCTCTTGCCCGTGCAGAATGGGTAAAATACTTCTCACTATTCTACAACAAAGAAGAAGAAGCCAATGAGCTTTTCGATGAAATTGTTTCCGGCTATAATGAAGCATCGGAAAAAGCAAAGAGTGTTTCAGACCGGCCCACTGTATTCTCCGGATGTGATAACCAGGGAACATGGTCTGTAGCCGGAGGGGAGAGTTTCATTGGAAGGCTTCTGGAAGATGCCGGAGCTGATTATGTCTGGTCTGATATTGATTCAACCGGATCTGTTCCTTATGACTTTGAGATAGTCTATGAAAGGGCTTCAGATGCAGATTTCTGGATTGATTTACGTACTGATATCAATACCAAAGAAGACATTTTGCTTAAAGATGAAAGATACTCCAATTTCAGGGCATTTCAGGAGAGCAATATTTTCAACAACAATGCGAAACTCAACGAATATGGCGGAAACGACTATTGGGAATATGGTGTTTCAAGACCCGATTTAGTCCTTATGGATCTGATAAAGATATTCCATCCGGATGTTGTCCCTGATCACGAACTGTACTTCTATAAGAAGATTGAGTAAAAGGAGAGAAGGTAATTTGAATCTATCAATGGAAAATAAGAAAACAGGATTACTGCTATTTCCTGTAACTATTATTATCCTTATTTCCCTGTTCATCCTGGATCTTGTTATTGGTTCTGTGAATATCCCTATAGATTCCCTTTTATCTATTATTGCAGGCACAGAAACAAAAGAGACATGGATCAATATATTCTATGACTGGAGACTTCCTAAAGCACTGACAGCTATTTTTGCAGGTGCGTCCCTTTCAGTCGCAGGACTTCTCATGCAGACCCTGTTTAGAAATCCTCTTGCCGGGCCATATATTCTTGGTATAAGTTCAGGTGCAAGTCTGGGTGTTGCAATTGTAATAATGGCAGGGGGGATTTCAGGATCCATAATAACAACATCACTCGGATTTTTCGGAAATCTTGGAATCGCTGTTGCCGCAACCACCGGGGCAGCAGTTGTTATGATTATCCTTTTAATTGCATCCAGAAAAATTGAGAGCAATATTACAATTTTAATTTTGGGGATGATGTTTGGTTATATCACCAGCTCAGTAGTAACTGTCCTGATGCAATTTTCAGTTGCAGAGACCATGCAGTCGTATGTATACTGGTCATTCGGTTCTTTTTCAACTGTTACCTGGTCAGAAATCCCAATTCTTCTCTCTGCAACTTTTATAGGCATAGTTATCTCCTGTATTTTAATTAAACCCCTTAATGCTCTTTTATTGGGTGACAAATATGCCGTCAGCATGGGAATAAACTACACACGGACAAGGTATGTTATAATTATAAATACAGCCCTTTTAGCCGGTATTGTAACGGCATTCTGCGGGCCAATAGGTTTCCTTGGAGTTGCAGTGCCTCACCTGTGCCGCAGCCTTTTCGTAACCGGAAATCACCAGACTCTTGTCCCCGCATGTATCATAATGGGCGGAATTATAGCAATTGCCTCTGATATTATTTCCCAGGTGCCTGGCATGGGGATAGTCCTTCCGCTCAATGCGGTTACGGCACTCTTCGGAGCTCCTGTTATAGTCTGGATAATAATTAGAGGCACAAAATACGGAAGAGGTGTTACAACATGACCTCTTCTGACCTGTTGTTGTCATGCAGTGACCTGACTATAGGTTATTCAAGTAAAAAGGGAGGAGAGAAGAGAGTATCCGAAAATCTCAACATAAACCTGAAAAAAGGTAAGTTGATATCCCTTATTGGCCCAAATGGCTCGGGCAAATCCACTTTAATCAGGACTCTTACTGGTCTTCAGCCTTCAATTACTGGTGAAGTCCATATAAACAATAAAAATATTAGAGCTTTATCTCCGGAAGAAAGAGCCAAAACACTGAGTGTTGTTCTTACAACTCCTGTACAGGCAGGAAATCTTACTGCATATGACATTGTTGCTCTTGGAAGATATCCATATACAAACTGGGCAGGAACACTCACAGAAAGTGATGAAAAAGTTGTTATGGAAGCCCTGAAATCTGCTGGCGCAGAAAACCTGACATTTCGGTTTATTCATGAATTAAGCGACGGAGAAAGACAGAAGGTAATGATCGCCAGGGCAATCGCACAGGACCCGGACATGATGGTCCTGGATGAGCCAACCGCTTTTCTGGACCTCCCCCATAAGATCGAGATAATGCGGGTTTTAAAAGAAGTCGCCCATAACTACGGCAGGACAATCCTTCTTTCAACACATGACCTAAACCTTGCAATAAAATGCTCGGACAGACTGTGGATAATAAGCAGTAATGGCGATTTTAATTCAGGAACTCCTGAAGATCTTATTTTATCAGGAGATCTTGAATCCGCTTTTAACCTTGGAGGAGTTCTATTTGACAGAACTAAAGGCGATTTCACAATACCTGTAAAGACAATAGGAGATGTCTACCTTAAAGGAGAACATTCAAATGAATATATCTGGACTTTAAACGCACTTCAGAGACTTGGAGTTAAATTATTAAAAGAATCAGAAACCACCAGAAGTATTACTATAGACAATTCTGGAGAAAAACCAAAATGGCTGTTTAACCCGGATAAAGATTCCGGGTATATCTCATGTGACAGTATTGAGGATCTTGTAACAGCCCTTTTATCTGTTTTTAAAGACGGTGATAATTATTAAAATTGCAATTTATGGAAAAGGAGGTATTGGGAAATCAACGGTTTCGGCAAACATCTCCGCATCTCTGGCACAAAAGAACAAAAAAATACTGCAGATCGGATGCGATCCAAAACATGATTCTACGAGACTGCTGCTTGGAGGGAAAACACCAAAAACCGTTCTGGACTATATCAAAGAAGTTCTGCCTGAAGACCGAAAGCTCGAGGATATTGTTTTTAGCGGTTATGGCAATATCGCGTGCGTCGAAGCAGGCGGTCCCGAACCGGGGGTAGGGTGTGCCGGCAGAGGTATAATAACAACTTTTGAACTACTGGAAAAATTAGGGCTGAATTCTTTTGATTTTGACTACAGCCTGTATGATGTACTGGGTGATGTCGTATGTGGCGGTTTTGCTGTGCCAATAAGGAAAGAATACGCAGAAGCCATTTATATTGTCACGTCAGGGGAATATATGGCCCTTTATGCTGCGAATAATATCCTGAGAGGAATAAAAAATTTTGGAGATTCACCTAAAAGAGTTGCAGGAATAATCTACAACAGCCGGGGTTTGAAGGATGAAGACGAGAGAGTTTCAGCATTTGCAAAAGCTGTCAAATTACCGGTTGTTGCGCATATCCCCAGAAGTGAAATATTCGCATCAGCCGAAAAACTGGGAAAGACAACTATTGAGGCATTTCCTGATTCACCTGAAGCATGTATATTCAAGAAATTATCAAAAAATATTCTTAGCCTGAACAATATACCGGAAGCGAAACTCTATGGTGCTTTACCTCTTGAAAATGAACATCTTGAATCCATTATCCTGGGAGTGGAAACAAAGGATTCACCAGATTCTTTCAACTTTCCACAGAATGATGAAAAGGAATTTGAAGAGTATTCGCTCCTGGTTTCTGAAAGAGTAAAGACAAAACACCCGCTTCAGGGATGTGCTTTTGCGGGTGCGGCATGCGTAACCACACAGATAGAAGATTCCTATACTTTATTGCACTGCCCTAAAAGCTGTGCACACATGATCTATGGAATAATTGAGAATTCCCTCCTTAGGATGCATCGGCTATATGATTACAAGACCGACTTTGATATCTCAAAGAGAATTGGAACAACAAATATTGATGATGATGATTTTGTCTTTGGCGGTAATGATAAGCTGCACTCCGAACTTGGAAAAGCCATATTAAACGGATATAAAACCATTTTTATAGTCACAGCATGTCCTCCGGGGATTATCGGGGATGATGTTCCTGCAATCTCAGAAGAAATAATGAAAAAAAATCCTGGTGTAAATATTGAATATGTGCTTGTTGACGGAAATCTGGAAGGTGACTTTTCTCAGGGATACATCTGTGCATTTGAGACGCTAACAAAGGCTATTGATAATAACCAGGTAAGAAAAGAGAACACCGTTAATATCTTTGGAGAGAAATCACTGGCAACTAACGAGGAGTACAACCTGTATTCCATAATTTCACTTCTGGACGCCATTGGAGTTTCGATAAACTGTCGGTTTATTACAAGAACCAGCCTTTCTTCGATTAAAAAATTTAATCAGGCCTGCCTGAATCTCCCTGCACACGACGATTATTCATCAAGAGTTCTTAATGAATTGATTTCCCAGAAATCAAACATCCCTACAATCGATTTGCCTTTCCCAACAGGATTTACCGATACTTCCAACTGGCTGTCCCGGATTGCAGAATATTTTGGGAAGAGCGATGAAGCGGTAAAAATTATTGGTAGAGAAAAAGGGAATTACATAAAGAGAATTGAAGAATTAAGGCCAAAACTGTGCGGGAAAAAAATCTTAATCAGTTCATATGGCAGAAATGTGGACTGGATAATCGAACTTGCAAATGATCTGGACATGGAAATTGTCAGGATAGGTCTTATGTTTTCACCCTCTAAGGAACCATTAAGAACAAAATACAGAAACCTACCGGTAAAAGAGGACTATAACTCTAAAACCCGCAAAGAAGAGATTAAATTATTCTCTCCGGATCTCGTATTAAGAGACAGACCTGTTCTATGTTCTGACGATTTAGTGAGAAATGATATAATTCCATATTCTCCAGGATTTGGATTTATGGCAGGTCTGGAATGGGCTGAAAGATGGTCCCGGATCTTAAAACTGCCACCTACTGAAGGATGGAAATCTGATGGGGATGAGATATAATGAAATTTGATTGTGATGGATTTTATGGTACGATATTTGCAATTGAAGGAATATCCGATGGAAGGGCTGTATTAAACAGTCCTACCGGCTGCCGTGGACAACCAGCCTATTTCTCAGACAGGATATTCCCAAGAGAAAATATATTAAACAAGCAGAATTTTGAGGAATTTTTCTTCTTTGGACAGTCGAGGGTCCCTTGTACTTATCTCGATTCGGATGATTATATCTCGGGTTCAACCGAAAAACTAAAAATGCTTCTTCCGGCAATTGCAGAGAAAGGAGATACATTTATCGCCATTGTCAATTCCCCCGGGGCATCATTAATTGGAGATGATCTCAACAGGTTTTTGCGGGAAGCGAAGCTTGAAGATAAATGCATGGCAATTGAAAGCTCTTTTTATTCTAAAACAGTAGCCTTTGGTTTCGACAATACAATTATATCAGTTCTAAAATGGCTGAAACTAAACCAGCTACCAAAAATAAAAAGGAAAATAAATCTGCTTGGCCTTAGTATTTACAATAAACACTGGGAAGGAACTATTGCTGAATTAACAAAAATATGCCGGCTGATGGGACTGGATGTTATATCATCTCCAGGTGCGGGTTCCTCTGTTGCAGAAATGAGAGAGTCGGTATCAGCTTCATACAATGTTGTAATTTTCCCTGAATACTGCCAAAAGACAGCAGAATGGTATGAAGAAGAATTTAATATCCCATATATAAAATCCCCACATGGCGCTCCTCTTGGTTTTACTGCAACTGAAGAATGGATCAATACAATTGCTGATATCACAGGAGTAGATCCGAATCCTGCACTGGAGTATATTAGAGAGATGAGAACAGCTGCATTTCACAAACTCAGCAGATTTTATAATGAAAGAGGTTTTTTAAAAGGGATGACATTCTCACTGGAAGCTGATGGATCAATGGCCCTTCCGGTTGTCAGATGGTTGTATGAATATCTAAATATGTTTCCTGCCTCAGTTTCAGTCCCACCGGACAGCGATCCCGAATGCATTGCAAATTTAAAGACTTTTATCACCTCATGCTCAATGGATGAATGCCTGTCAAACAAACCGGAGAACACTCCCTGCGAGATATTCATAGGACAGGGCCTTAAAGGCACGATTCTTAAATACAACAACATCTGCAGTGAGAATATTGATATTGCAAACAGAAGTAGTGATTATATTGATGTCATTCCTAAGACACATCTTGGAGGAGTGGGATCGCTCTATATTCTGGAACAGATACTCAACTCTGCAAACAACATTAAATACCAAAATGTTTTTAAATAGACTTTTTTAAATTAATTTTAACAGGAGAGATATTCTCAAAAAAATAAACGGCAAATTTTTATTATAGTCTGAAATAAATCATATTTGTGGGATAAATTGCATTTTTTCAAACCAACACAAATTTAGAAATATTTATAAGTGTACAAATCACATGTTGAAAGTGCATATATAACTTACTAGGAGTTGAAGTATTATGACAGGACATGGAAACAAACCCGAAAGCCACGGTGCAGTACTTATTGTAGCAATGGGAACAACCCAGAAAGAAGGGCGTGCAGTTGTTGACAAAAGTATAGAGCTCGTTAAGAAGTCATATCCGAAAGTAGATGTAGACTTTGCATTTAACTACGAAGCGGTAAGACTTGTCTTAAAAGAAAATGGAGAAGAGATTTTAAGCCCTCTTGCAGCCATGACAAGACTTCTGGACAAAGGTCATTCCCAGATTGTAGTCCAGCCCCTATACCTCACGCCAGGTATGGGATATCATGAACTTTACAGGATCATATCATCTTTGAATGATCTTGCAGGTGCACACGGTGCAATAGGCTTTGAGGGAATTCTCGTCGCAAAACCTCTGCTTATGAATACAGAGGATTATTTTGAGGTTGCAGAAACAATCGATGCAATATATGGCGATTCACTTGCAGAAGATGAGGCACTTGTACTAGTGGCACCATCATCTGAAGGCGGTGCAGACACTTCATTATGTCAGCTTCAGATGGTGATGGACGACACCTGCAAATCAGGAAAGATCGTAATAGGAGCTGTAGGAGGTTACCCGGGAGTTGAACGTGCAGCAAAACGTCTCGGCCACATAGGTGCAAAGAAAGCCAGACTTGTCCCGCTGTCACTGGTCCCGGGAATCCATGCATGGCTTGAAATATCCGGTGAAAGCAATCCGGATTCCTGGAAGAAGGCTCTTGAATCAAAAGGTTATTTGGTCAATGTTGATGACAAGGCTCTCGGTGAATATGACGAAATTGTAAGTATATTCGCAGGAAGGTTAAAAGCAGCCGCAAATTCACACGGATTTTTAAAATAAACCAATTTCATTTTTATATTATTCCGCCTGAATTATGGCTATAATAACAGAGACGTGTAAAAATGACCTCATAATGTTTACATTCTCATAATTACAGCCATTTAAATGAAATATTCTCTAAAATTAAACAAGCAATAACTAAAGATAATTAGGGTGCTTTAATGGAGTATGAAAAAACAGAAAATAAAGATTATAGTAAAGATCTCAAACTGATCTATGAAACCTCCAGTAAAGAGAAGGTTTATAGATGTGACAATTCGATTGTTGTTAAACTGCCTGAAAACAGAAATACAATCTCCACATCACACATAAACGGAGGATACCGGGAAAACCTTGAAGCAGTTTATAATCACCAACCTGACATGAGTAGAGGACATGGCAGTCACAATCTCGAAGGAGGGAGCCTGGAGGCACATCTCGAGATCCATACCAAAAGACTGGGCCTTGATCCAAAAAGAACTGCTGCTCTTACAACTGCCGCAGATATGAAAAATGCCGCAATTTCAACAAAAAGTTTTAGAAATCTCGAAGTTACTGCGATAGTTACAGGGGGAATCGAGGTAAACGGAGGAAGAGCGGGAGATCCTGCTTCATGGCATGAAGAGAAGGGAGCTTCTGTCAATGTCGGAGGTACCATAAATACAATAATAATAATTAACTCGCAACTCCCTGCATTCGCACTTAGCCGTGTAATAATGACAGCTGCAGAAGCCAAAACAGTAGCCATCCAGCAATTGATGGCACCAAGCAGATATTCAAATGGTATTGCAACGGGGTCAGGCACAGATCAGATAGCTGTCATATCAAACATGGACAGTCCTGATATCCTTACATGGGCAGGTAAACATTCAAAACTTGGGGAACTTATTGGTAGATGTGTCATAGAAGCTACAACCAAAGCTCTTGACAATCAGACAAACCTCAATAAAGATACACAAAGAGATATGCTCATCAGACTGGACCGGTTTGGGCTCACAGAGAAAAATTACTGGGAAACAGCCTTTGCTCTTGAGGGGGAGAATAAAAAGTCCGAATTTATTGCAAATCTACGTGATTTCTCAAAAAAGCCCCCCGTGGTGGCAATGACCACATCCATTCTCCATCTCGTCGATGAAGTAAACTGGGGACTTATTCCGGAACAGCCGGGTAAACAGACTGCATTAGCCATAATGAAAAATCTGCCGGATATAGCAGGCATCAATAATAATCCTAAACCTGATAATATTCTTGATGAAAGATTGAGTATTATTGAAAACTGGATCAGGATAAGCTCCTGGTGTATAAAGAATTGTAACTAAAAAGTGGTTGTAAGAAATCGCAGGTGCCTAAATATATGCAAAGAATAACTATAATCCCAATTTTTCCCAGTCAATCATCTTCTCTTCTTCACCCAAACGATCTTCCAATTCAGCAATACGCCCATACTTTCCCTTTATTGCAGAATTAATGAATTTGCTCATGAATTAGAAATTAATATGTGGGTTTAAAGTACTTCTGGTAAGATGGTTTTATTGAAATCCTCAACAATTGTATCTTCTCTCTCGTTCACGTTCCACCATATTTTTACTCTTGTAGTTTTTTGAGTAAACAGAAATTCACCATTGTTTTCTTTGAGTTTTGAGTTAAGATAATCCTGAAGAATTCTTTCCTGTTCTTTAGTTTCAATCTTAAAATTTCCTTTATATTCATTGACAGCTGCCTGAATGTTTTTAAATCTCCGAGAGTATTCAGTCCTTTTGGTCTCAACATTTGGACAAATTCCCATTGAATATAGAACATTAAAGAGAACGTCTGCCTTTGGTCCATGACAATATTCTTTCCCATGTATTTTTGGCCAGAGATACGTCATCATCTCTTCCCATCCAGATGTGCCAGAGAACCAGAACAGATACACCCATTTTGAAGAGGCTTCGCACATTGTTTCTATTGCTGCTCTGATGTCCGGCATACCGAGTGAATAGGACGCTACTACAATGTCATAATCTCCATTGAGATCTTTTGCAGGATTAATGTCCTCCCAGCGTTCCTTAAGTATTGAAATGTTTCTAACTCCTTCCTCTATGGCATATTCTTCCATTACTTCAGCCATCCCCTCAGCGGGTTCCACAGCCAGGACTTGGTAAACCATTCCTGCAAGGGGTACTGCAAGGGTGCCTGGGCCTGCTCCAATATCAATTACCCGTGATCCTGGATTTATTGGCAATCCTTCGAGCACATAGTGTATCCTTTCAGGATTTTCTCTTGACTCCTTGAGAAAAGAGCGGGCTTTCTCCTTTGATTCCCAGATTGAATCTTTTTCGCCGGAATGATAATACTGCATATTTTTAGATTTCATATCTTTCCAGATATTGTTCCAGTTTGGCATGGTGTATTTCATTGGTAATCTTTCTTTATCATAGCAATTTGAAGTTATTTATTTACAGTTTGAATATTTGTCGGCCAATATTTTCTCCATTGGTTGAATTCACGACAGCTGAAAAAGCGATTTGGTGTCAGGTTTAAATTGTTGACTTAACAGGCTCTTATAAACAGGTATTTGGAGTGATAATTTATAATCTCCTTTTCTATATTGTAATCTTCCTGAATAAATGACCGGCAATGATCATAATAATAGCCGCAAGAAGCATTAAAAGAACAATTGAATATATTGGAATCACACCCTCACCAACATCACGAATAGAATCTATTGCAAAACTCAACGGGTTAACATGAGCGATATTACTGAGCCATTCTGGCATTACATCATATGGCATTAAAGCACTTGATGTGAAGAACAAAGGCATGGTAATCATCGCTATGAAAGCTACAAATGAATCCTGATCATTCAGATAAAGTGAAACACTTGTAGAAAAGGATGCGATTAACACCCCAAAAAGAAAAAGGATCAGGTAAATTATCCCATACTGAAAGGGATTCAATATTGTCGCCCCAATCATTACTGCTATTATCAGGATAATTGTTGTTTGAAATAGCCCCCTTACGGTAATAAACAGAATTTTACTAACCAGTATACTTTCACGCGGAGTTGGCATGGCAAGAAACTTATTTAAAAAACCAAGAATCTTCTCATACATCAATAGTGAACCGCTGTTCATAGCAGTAGTTAAAATCGTCATTACAAGGATTCCCGGTGTAATAAAATCAAGATAATTACCTGTAAAACGTACAGGAAGTGCTAGTCCAACAAAAATAAGCCATGCTGCCGGGAGAGCGAGTGCAGAAACAAGCCCGATTTTATACCTGAACCACCGGATAAAATCCCTGTGCATGTATGCCAATACACCCTTCATCTTCTCCTCCCCAGCATCAGCCTGTATTTCCATCCGTCAAATCCCTGCTCATCATCCTGTTTTCCAACAGAATTTAAAAAGACATCATCCAGAGATGGTTCATGCATTGACATTGACCGTACCCTGTTGCCTGAAATTTTCAGTGCATCAGCGAGAACAGGCAGGGCTTCACGACCATTTTCAGATGCAAAAGTGTGTTCATCTCCGGAACTACCAATATAATGAATGCCGGATGCACTTACAGGAAAAAAACTGCCATCAATTATCACAGTAATAATATCGCTCATAAGCTGTGACTTCAGTTCAGATGGAGCTCCAAGAGCTTTGATACTTCCGTGATCTATGATTCCTACACGGTCACAGAACTTTTCCGCTTCATCCATATAATGTGTAGTCACAAAAATCGCCATTCCCTTTTTATTTAAGGAATGGATATGTTCCCAGATCTTTTTCCTTGCACCTACATCCAGCCCGAGTGTCGGTTCATCAAGAAAGATTACTTCCGGTTCATGCACGAGAGCCTCTGCAAGTTCAAGACGCCGCCGCATGCCGCCCGAATATGTCTTCGCCAGATCATCGGCACGTTCGGAAAGTTCCATTATACCAAGAAGCTCATCAACTTTATCTTTAGGACTTTCAACCCCATACAGGCTGGCAAAGAACATCATATTTTCCCGTCCGGTCAGTGTTGTATCGACAGCCATATCCTGCGGGACGTAACTAATACAGTTTCTAACCTTATCCGGCTCTTTAGCTATATCATAGCCGCATATGCTGGCACTTCCGCTTGTCTGCCTGATAAGGGTTGTAAGCATGAGTACCGTTGTTGTTTTACCTGAACCGTTAGGTCCGAGAAGTCCGAATATTTCATCATTAACTTCCAGGTTCAGGTTATTGACGGCACAAAGAGAACCATAATTCTTTGTAAAATTAATAGTCTCAACAGAGACACTACTCATCCCCGATCCCCTCGAGATATTCTTCTGATTTAAGATAAAGCTCTTTCAGTTTCTCAATTGTCTCCTTATCTGCATCCCAAAATCCTCTTTCAATTGCTTCAAGAAGCCGTCCTGCCATATTATGAAGTGCATATGGATTATTCTCCTCAATCCATTCCCTGGTTTCTTTGTCAAATAGGAAATGTTCCGCCATCTCCTGGTATTCCCAGTCATCAACGGCATCCGATGTTGCATCCCAGCCAAATGTATATTCAACATTGGACACAAGTTCCTGTACTCCCCGGTAGCCATGCGGTTTAAGCCCTTCAAGCCATTTAGGATTTAATACCCTGCTCCTGAAGAGATATCTGATTTCTTCATCAACCGATTTTGTCTTGACCATGTCAGGATCGGACGCATCACCTACAACTGAAAGTGGATCCCTGCCACCGTAGACCTTTGCGCACGCGTTCATACCACCAAGGTACATATAATCATCATCATGATCGAGAATGTCAAGTTCACGGGAAACATGATTTTTGACAGTTACATCTACCTGACTGAATCTCTCTTTGAAGAGTTCCTCGCAGCGTTCGCCTTTGAGGTTGCGCCCGTAGGCGTGAGCACCCCAGTTGGTGTAAACATCAGCAAGATCCTTTCTTTCTTCCCAGGCAGATGCAGATACCACTTCAGATATACCAGCACCATAATTGCCGGGAGGACAACCGAAAATACGTATAAGAGACTGCCGTCTTGCTTCTTCCATGGAGAGACCCCCTTTAACTTTGTCAAGAAGATCACGTTTCAGGTGAGCAGCGAGATAATTTGTTTCAGCCGATTCATCAAGGGTTGCAATCATTTCAACACCCTCATCGATCATATGCATTAGAGTAGGGAAAACATCCCTGAAGAGGCCGCTGATTCTGAGAGTTACATCAATTCTCGGCCTTCCAAGCTCTTTAAAAGGTATCACTTCCAGTCCGGTGACAACCCCTCCCCTTCCGGACCAGACAGGCCTTAGTCCCATAAGCCACAACAGGTACGCGATATCATCCCCTCCACTCTTCATGGTATCAGTCGCAAAGACAACAATCCCTACATTTTCCGGGTAACAGCCATTCTCATCGATATTCTTTTTTATCATCTGGTCTGCAAGCTGCATTCCGGTTTTCCATGCAGCAGGGGTGGGAATCGTTGCAGGATCAATAGAATAGAAGTTTTTGCCTGTCGGCAGCAGGTGTGCATTCCCGCGGGTTGGCGCACCTGAAGGACCGGGCGGCACATACCCGCCTTCAAGGCCCCTCAGGAGATTTTTAGTTTCATCTGTAGTTTTCTGAAGATTACAGGCAATTTCATTGCAGATATACCTGGCAGTTTTAAATATTTCCCCTTTATCATCAGGGAAAGAGGAATTTACAACAGAATCACAGATTTCAGGATCGAATTTATTCTCTGCAAGAGTATAGATGATTTTCTGGGCTTCACCATCTATATCTTCAAGAACCACCCCTTTGCAAAGCCCGCTCTTTTCATCAATTTCGGATGAGTTCCGGATTAGATCATAGATATCATAACCGCGAAGATTTGCGATGGCCTTTCTTAGAGAAACATTTTTGCCGTTGTCAAGCCTTGTGAGTGTATATATCATCTCTGTAAATCTTCCGCCGGCCGGAGGAAGACCAAAAATGTGCAGACCATCTTTAATAACAGCGTCCTTTACCTCGCAGATATAATCATAAAGACGTTCGGCGTTAGCCTTAAGATCATCAAGTCCTATCGCTTCTTCAAAACCAATATCGGTGTAGAAATTTTTCTCGTTCACAATAGCCAGGGCTTCCTCCAGAACCTCGTCTGCCTTTGAGAGTTGCCTCGAAGCCTTTGTCCTGAAATATTCCTGTAAAATACAGTCAATATCGGCTACTTCGTCATAGCCGTCGGCACGCATCATTGCAGGGATCAGGTGATCAAGTATGGCCGCAACACTCCTTCTCTTTGCCTGCAGACCCTCTCCCGGGTCGTCGATAATATATGGATAGAAATGGGGAATATCGTCAAGAACCACATCGGGATAGCAGTTTTCAGAAAGTCCTACGCTCTTTCCCGGCAGCCATTCCAGAGTGCCGTGAGTCCCGAGATGTATTACTGCATGACAGCCAAAGTCGTGTTTGAGCCACCTGTAATATGCAAGATAATGATGGGGCATTACAAGATCAGTGGAATGATACATTGTCTCAATCTGCTCAAAGAATCCTCTCGGCGGCTGGATTCCGATGAAAACATTTCCGTTACGGACCCCGGGAATCAATATCGAATTGCTGCTGTCAACAAAAAGCTCGCCGGGAGGCTGACCCCAGTCCCGGCAGATCTTTTCAGCAGGTTCAGAAGGTACACCGGAAAACCATTCGGCATATTTTTCGTCTGAAACTTTCCCTGCAGCACGCTTCTCCATCTCTTCGGGAGATATCCAGTTTCTGTCATTGTTGAGGCCCTTTATCAGCTCTCCTATAACCTCATTCCCGGTTTCAGGTATATAATCGACATGATAACCCGCATCCTTCATTCTTTTCAATATCTCGATTACACTCTCTGGAGAATCAAGACCGAATGCCCCACCTATGCTGTCGCTTTCCCCCGTATACTGGTAAAGCAGTATTGCCACTTTTTTTTCACTTACAGGCGTCCTGCGGAGAACCGCAAGTTTCTCAGCAATGGATGCGATCTTTTCCACACGATCTTTGACCGGCACATCAACCTTTATTTCATCAATGGTCTCCTTACAGGAAAGAGGGATTCCTATCAGCTGACCATCAAATTCAGGCCATACAAGAGAAGACGCTTCCATTGGAGTGAGACCGTCAATGTCAGCCATCCATTCGTCATATGACTTATGGGTGGACATTACCTGAAGAACAGGCACATTAAAGTCATCAAAAAAGTTGTATGGCAGTTCTTCCTTTGTCCCGTCATTGGGATCAGAGAGTGAAATATGTGATAACCCCTGGTTATTTATTAGCACATCAATAACCGGTTTCCCATCCTGGGTCAGGTATTCTTCAACCACTCTCCGTACACCCATCGCACCGATGACAGGATCCGGGACAGAGTTGAAGAATACTGTGAGAACAGAATAACCGCGGCATTCAATCTCCCGAATCAGTGCATCGACGGCCCTCAGATTTGAAGAATGAAATGCCCCCTTGTATATACTTATTCCAAATACCGGTTTATCAGGATTTATCCTTTTCAGGTGAGAATCCAGATCAATGATATCGGGCAGATCAGGATGGTAAAACCCCTCTGTTGCAGGATATGTTAAGGGGGGAATTTCAATATCAAAACCACCTATTTTGTTGCAAGCCCACAAAATGATTGACTTGAAATTATCACGGCCCCCAAGTTCAAGGCAGGCATAAATATGATTATAATCCTCATTCGGATATGAAAAAAGGTGCCGGCATTCTTCCATTTCTTCAGAAACAGAACTGCTGATAAACACCTCTCCGTCAATTTTTTTAACATGATCAATAAAGCGATCATATTTTTTAAAATATTTTGAACTCCCGTGAAGTACCACAAATACAAAAGAGCAGTCATTTAGCTCATCGAGAAATTTAACAAATTTCTCTTCATTTGTAACCAGCGATACTGAATCGGACTGGATTATATTTACAGGGATCCCCTGTTCTCTTAATTCAGCACTAATACTATCAATCCATGGGTTTTGTTCATCACCCGATCCAAGATATCCGATTTTTAAAGATTTCACAATACTAATTAATTTAAGTTTAATAAAAAAAATTTGTTTTTGTTGTGTATTTGAACCGAAAAACGTATTATTGATACTCAGGATAATTCAGGTAAAAATTGAATATTATTCAGTCATACCCTCAAGAATTTCTTCTGATTCAAGGTACAGCTCTTTCAATCTCTTAATTGTTTCTTCATCTGCATCCCAGAATCCTCTTTCAACTGCTTCAAGGAGTCTTCCGGTAATATTTCGAAGTGCGTGAGGATTGTTATCTTCAATCCATTCACGGGTTTCTTTGTCAAAGAGGAAATGCTCCGCCATTTCCTGATATTCCCAGTCATCAACCGCATCGGATGTAACATCCCAGCCAAATGTGTATTCAACATTGGACACAAGTTCCTGGACACCGCGATAGCCATGAGGTTTAAGCCCCTCAAGCCACTTCGGATTTAAAACCCTGCTCCTGAAGAGGTACCTGATCTCTTCATCGACGGATTTTGTCTTTACCATATCGGGGTCGGATGCATCACCGATAACCGAAAGCGGATCTTTTCCACCGTAAACCTTTGCGCATGCGTTCATACCACCAACATAGGCATAATCATCATCATGATCAAGGATATCAAGTTCACGGGAAACATGATTTTTGACAGTTACATCTACCTGTCCAAACCTCTCTTTGAACAGTTCTTCACAACGCTCGCCTTTGAGACTGCGCCCGTAGGCATGAGCTCCCCAGTTTGTATATACATCAGCAAGATCCTTTCTGTCTTTCCATGCAGATGCAGAAACCACTTCTGTTACGCCCACTCCATAATTTCCGGGGGGACAACCGAAGATGCGTATAAGAGACTGCCTTTTTGCTTCTTCCATGGAGAGACCCCCTTTAATCTTATCAAGAAGATCACGCCTTAGGTGTGCTGAAAGGAAGTTTATGTCGTCGGATTCATCAAGGGTTGCAATCATCTCCACACCCTCATCAATCATATGCATAAGTGTAGGGAAAACATCCCTGAAGAGACCGCTTATCCTGAGAGTTACATCAATTCTCGGCCTCCCAAGCTCTTTTGAAGGTATAACCTCAAGAGCAGTGACAGCTCCTCCACGTTCAGACCAGACCGGCCTAAGCCCCATTAGCCATAAAAGGTACGCAATATCATCCCCTCCACTCTTCATGGTATCAGTCGCAAAGACTACGATACCGACATTCTCTGGATAACATCCTTTTTCATCGATATGTTTTTCAACCATCTGATCGGCAAGTTTCTGCCCGGTTTTCCAGGCGGCAGGGGTGGGAATTGTTGCAGGATCAATTGAGTAAAAATTCCTGCCGGTAGGGAGGATATGTACATTTCCTCTTGTGGGAGGCCCTGACGGCCCAGGCGGCACGTATCCGCCTTCCAGCCCTCTCAATAAATTTTTAGTTTCATCGGTTGTCCTTTTCAGGCGTGATACAACCTCGTTGCATATGAATCGTGCAGTATTTTTTATTTCATCATTCCCGGGAGAACAGGCTGATTCAACGATATTTTCGCAAAGTTCGGGATTAAACTCATTCTCAGCAAGTTTGATAATTACATTCTGTGCATCGGAATCTATTTTTTCCAGAACTGCACCCTTGCAAAGTCCGCTCTTTTCATCAATATCTGATGAGTTCCGGATTAGATCATAGATATCATAACCGCGAAGATTTGCGATGGCCTTTCTTAGAGAAACATTTTTGCCATTGTCAAGTCTTGTGAGGGCATATATCATCTCTGTAAATCTTCCGCCGGCCGGAGGAAGACCAAAAATGTGCAGACCATCTTTAATGACAGCGTCCTTTACTTCACAGATATAATCATAAAGACGTTCGGCGTTAACCTTAAGATCATCAAGCCCGATCTCTTCTTCAAAGCCTAAATCGGTGTAGAAATTTTTCTCGTTCACAATAGCCAGTGCTTCCGCCAGCACATCATTTGCTTTGGCTGCCTCTCTCGCAGCTTTTGACCTGAGATATTCCTGTAATATACTGTCAAGCTCAGCAACTTCATCATAACCGTCGGCACGCATCATGGCTGGAATCAGGTGATCAAGTATGGCCGCAACACTCCTTCTTTTTGCCTGTGTTCCCTCTCCTGGATTTTCAATAATATAGGGATAAAAATGGGGGATATCATCAAGGACCACATCGGGATAGCAGTTTTCAGAGAGTCCTACGCTCTTTCCCGGCAGCCATTCCAGAGTGCCGTGAGTCCCGAGATGTATTACTGCATGACAGCCAAAGTCATGTTTGAGCCACCTGTAATATGCAAGATAATGATGGGGCATTACAAGATCTGTGGAATGATACATTGTCTCAATCTGCTCAAAGAATCCTCTCGGCGGCTGAATACCTATGAAAACATTCCCGTTGCGGACCCCGGGAATCAATATCGAATTGGTGCTGTCAACAAAAAGATCACCCGGCGGTTGCCCCCAGTCAAGGCAGATCTTTTCGGCTGGCTCTGCAGGTACACCGGAAAACCATTCGGCATATTTTTCGTCTGAAACTTTCCCTGCAGCACGCTTCTCCATCTCTTCAGGGGAGATCCAGTTTCTGTCATTGTTGAGACCCTTTATCAGCTCTCCTATAACCTCATTCCCGGTTTCAGGTATATGATCAACAAGATAACCGGCATCCTTCATTTTTTTCAATATCTCAATTACGCTCTCCGGAGAATCAAGACCGAATGCTCCACCGATGCCGTCGCTCTCCCCTGTATACTGGTAAATCAGTATTGCCACTTTTTTTTCATTTACATGCGTCCTGCGGAGAATCGCAAGTTTCTCAGCGATAGATGCGATCTTTTCCACACGATCTTTGACCGGCACATCAACCTTTATATCACCAACAGTCCCCTTGCAGGATATTGGTACTCCGATTAGCTGACCATCAAATTCAGGCCATACTACAAGTGATGAAATCTCCATCGGTGAGAGGCCGTCAATGTCTATACTCCACTCTTCATGTGATTTATGGGTGGACATTACCTGCAGAAGCGGGATGTCTAAATCATCAAAAAAATTGTGTGGAAGTTCTTCTTTTGTCCCGTCATTGGGGTCAGAGAGAGATATCTGAGAAAAACCCTGGTTAATGATAAGTACGTCGACAACCGGCTTTCCCTCTTTTGTCAGGTATTCCTCAACAATCCTGCGAACACCCATCGCCCCGGTAACAGGATTCGGGACAGTTCCAAAGAACAAAGTAAGGGGGGATATACCCCTGCTTTCAATCTCTCTTATTAGCGCATTAACTGCCCTTAGATTCCCTGACTGGTACATCCCCTGGTATATACTGATCCCGATAACAGGTTTTTCAGGATTTATTTTTTTCAGGTGAGAATCAAGGTCAATAACACCGGGCATATCCGGATGGTAAAATCCTTCGGTCGGGGGATAAGACAAAGGAGGAATCTCAACATCATAGCCACCAATCTTTTTGCATACCCAAAGAATAAGGGATTTCAGGTTTTCCCTGCCTCCAAGTTCAATACAGGCTATGGCATGATTATAATCTTCATCCGGATAGGAGAAGAGATGACGGGCATCCTGCATCTCCTCGGGGATCGAACTTTCAATAAAGATTTCAGCCCCTGTCTTTTCAAGATGTTCAATGAGCCTCTCATACTTTTTGAAATATGTTGTGCTACCATGAAGGGTTATAAATACAAAAGAGCAGTCTGTAAGTTCATCAAGGAATTCCACGAATTTCTTCTCATCTGTATCAAGTGATTCGGAGTCCGACTGAATGATATTTACATTAATGTTGTTCTCGTTCAATTCCCTGGATATTTCGCCAAGCCAGGGGCTTTTTCCCGTGCCTGAACCAATGTATGCAATATTTAGAGGTACCACAATACAAATTTATTTTAGTTAAAAAAAAGTTAGTGATCTTATTTTATAATCAGTGAAGGACAAAAGTGCCCTGCTGAATTACTTTATCACTTGCCCTGTCAACCACCTTATACTCGCATTTTGTATTAAAGAATAAGGCAAGACCACTCTCATGTCCTTCAGGTTTCCAAACAAGACATTTACCTGCTGTTGAAATATAACAATTATCAGCATAAAGCATAAATTTGTCACCCGGCGTGATATAGCCGTCAGAAGAGCCTACTTCCATAAGATAGGCCGTTACATCCGATTTTGTACAATTCAGGTCTGTGGGCAGGCTATCCGCAAGACTAATTTCAGTGTATGTATTCCCTATCTGGAGTTGCACTTTAATTTGATCAAGACCGAATGAATCTCCACCCTTGTGTTCAAACACCAGACCATTGTTTGCTTTGAAACCATTTGGATATTCCGCCGGCCACCATGTTGTTGTATTTTCATCTTCAATACCCTCAATTACAGGAGTACATGAAAGAGTTGCCTGTGGAGCCATACTCTGATCGGAGGCCATACTACCTGCAAATCCGGAAACAACTGCCGCGATGATAATTGTTACAACAAGCATCAGCATTACACCAACAACAGGCGAGACAGCAGAATCATCAAAATGCTTCATATTACAACAACCTCCTTATCATAGATGTATTTTTCACTTGGAACGTGCAGGATCTTCACATCAACGACATCTCCAGCTTCTGGATCAAAACCAAGGAACTGCTCTAATGCAGATGTACCATCACTGTCTAATGTTCCTGGAACAACCATAATGTCACCAGCTGCTATTGTGTAATTTCCAAAGTGGGCACAAGCATTCCCTAATCCACCGGTATCTGTATAATCAGCAAGGTATGGCAATACTGTTGTAGATCCGTAATATGTAGTAAACTCACTACTGTCTGAATTTTTATCGTTAACCTTTTTGACAGTTGTACCATTATCTAATGTGTGATATGTAATAATCTGCAGGTCTTCTGTCTGAATTATATCCCCACTTAAATGCTCAAAAAGCATTGACTCCGCGGTGTAACCAGGAGTCCCTGTAGAAACTGCGAGGTCAATCTTAACTTCCATTGCTACATTTGGTGCAACCTCAGTACCACCGGCCATACCCCCCGCAAAACCGGACACAACAGCCGCAATAATAATTGTCACGACCAGCATCAGCATGACGCCGACAACCGGTGAGACCGCTTCTCCATTGTTTTTCATTTTTCTTCAATTCTCCTTCTCGTTCAACATACACAAATTATTTTGAGTTAACTCAAAATAACTGTAATAAAAAATATGATTATTAAACATATATAACTTTTCAAAATTAGTTGAGTTAAAAAAACTTAATTTTAAAAAAGATGTAATACTCCTGCAATGATTTCAAGGATTCCACGCATTACCACGTGCATGACTTTATCAATATTTTTCCTTCTTGCCCTTATTCTGGCATTTTCAGGATGTACAGATGTTACAGATACTCCCGGGGCGACAGGCGTTCCTGCAAGGGTGATCTCACTCGCACCGAGCGAGACGGAGATATTCTATGCAATAAACACCCCGGATTCGGGCATATCTCTTGTCGGAAGAACGGATTATGACGACTATCCTCCCGAAGCACTCTCCGTTCCTTCGGTCGGCGGTCCTAAGACTTTGAGTGTGGAATCGATTGTATCGAAAGATCCCGATCTGATAATAGGCACAACTCTTGCGCAGAAGACCGTAACCGACAATCTTGCAAGCCTCGGTTACCCTGTTCATATATTCACCCTTGAAACCTTCGATGATGTATATTCAAATATAGAATCGCTCGGAGAGCTTTTAGGGCTGGAAGATAGCGCAAATGCACTTGTAGAGAAACTAAAAGCCAGAGAGGCGGAAATAATAAACAGTCCGAAGAAGACCCCCGCTCCTAAAACGTGGTATGTCGTGGCAGTACAGCCCCTTTATGCTGCCGGCAATAATACACTCCAGGGCGAGATGATAGAGAAAGCAGGCGGAATAAATGTTTTTGCTGATATGGACGGATACTTTGCCGCATCAGAAGAAGCTATAATCGAGAGAGCGCCGGAAGTCATCATTGTTCCCACCGGCCATGGCAGCAAGACAGTAAACTTTACAGAGCAGATCCTGTCCATCCCCGAATTCAGGGACCTTCCGGCAATAAAGAACGGCCGGGTATATACTGTCGACAATGACATCGCATCAAGGCCGGGACCAAGAATGATCGACGGTCTGGAGCTGTTTTACCAATGTATAAACGCAGAGATACTGTAATCATCTCGGCAGGACTCTTCCTGCTCACTCTTATCGTGATGCTCTTCTCGGTTGGCGTGGGAGAATCGAATATAGGGGCAGGAAAAGTAATCGCAATACTTACAGAGCCCTTTATACACCAGACGCCCTTCTGGACAGGCGGCGAGGCAACGATAATAAGGGAGATCAGGCTGCCGAGGATAATCCTGGGTGTACTTGTCGGATCCTGCCTCGCTATAAGCGGAGCGGCACTCCAGAGCCTCTTCAGGAACCCCATGGCCGACCCTTTCATTCTTGGTATCTCAAACGGGGCGGCGCTCGGTGCAACGATTGTCTTCGTATACGGAGCATCATGGGCACTTAGTCTGTATACGCTCCCCGTCATGTCATTCATATTGGGAATAATTACAATCATTCTGGTCTATAATATTGGAAAGATGGGAAACAGGGTGCCGGTAAACACACTGCTCCTCTCGGGAATTGCAATCTCGGCTTTTCTTTCCGCCATAAATTCGTTTATAATGTTCACCGGGGGCCAGAACTTCGAGCAGATCATGTTCTGGATGATGGGCGGTCTTTCAGGAAGAGGATGGGACTATATCTGGATCATCCTCCCGTTTGCAATTATCGGGGCCGCGGCGATGATAATAATGGGTCGCAGCATGAATGCACTGATGTTCGGGGAAGAATCCGCACAATATCTCGGCATTGAAGTTGAAAAACTGAAAAAAATCCTGCTCGTACTCACAGCCCTTTTAACAAGTGCGGCAGTGGCGGTAAGTGGAATAATCGGTTTTGTGGGCCTTATCATCCCCCACATCGTAAGGCTCATTGTCGGGCCGGATCACAGGGTACTGATACCTGTTTCAATCTTTGCCGGTGCAATATTCCTCGTCCTTGCAGACACTTTCGCACGGGTTGTCATGTCTCCCGCAGAACTCCCCCTCGGAATACTGACAGCCATGTGCGGAGCGCCGTTCTTCCTGTACCTTCTTAGATCGAAGCGGGGTGAGCTCTGATGCCAATCAATGTCGAGGGCATAAAATTCGGCTACAACGAATCGAGAGATGTTTTAAAGGACATGAACTTCACCTGCCGCGACAACCGGATTACGGGGATAATAGGGCCGAACGGGTGCGGCAAGACGACCGTTCTCAAGGTAATCGCAGGATTCCTGAAGCCATCGGCAGGCACCATACGCTATAATGAGATGGATAGCAGGGATGTCCATCCGGTTGAGCTTGCAAAGCTGAGAGCCGTGGTTGAGCAGCGGATCTATACGCCGTTCTCTTTTCCCGTCTACGACTACGTCATGCTGGGGAGGAGCCCCTACCAGAAGAACTTCCAGCCGGATTCAAACGAGGATCATATAATAGTCACTGAATCCCTGAAAGATGCGGATGCTCTTCATTTCCAGAACAGGAAGATAAACGAGCTCTCGGGCGGTGAACTGCAGCGTGTAATGATTGCAAGGGCGCTTGCACAGGAGCCGGAGTTCCTGATGCTCGATGAGCCGACATCGCATCTTGATATCCGGCACCAGCTGGAGCTCATGAACCTTCTCTCAAAACTGACTAAGGAGAAGTCGATCGTCTGCATAATACACGAGATCAACCAGGCATCATCATACTGCGACGATATCGTGATCACGAAGGACGGTTATGTGCTGAAGGAAGGGGATACAAAGGAAGTCCTCTCTGCGCAGACACTTGAGGATGTCTTCGGAGTCCTTGCAATGCAGTACCCACAGCCGGATGGAAAGAGGAACCAGTTCGCATTTTCCCTTCCCCCGGAAAAAAAAGCAGAAGTTCAGAAGAAGATCCATGTCATAAGCGGCGAGGGGATGGGGAGACAGATAATCATGTCCCTTCATTCGGCAGGATTCAGTGTAACTGCAGGAATTCTCAACCAGGGAGACCAGGACTTTGAATCGGCAAAATCCATCGGAATAGACACGATATCTGCACCGCCGTTCTCAAAATATTCTGAAAAAGAGATCATAGAGCTCAAAAAAGTATGCGACCTCGCTGATACGATCATCGTCGTTGCCACAAATGTCGGATATGGCAATATTTCAAACTACGAGGTTGCCACTGGCTATCTCGATAAAAAGGAAGTCATATTTGTCAATCCCAATAAAAACCTGAAAAAACTGGACCTCACGGAAGGGAGAGCGACAGAGCTCTACAATTTACTGCAGTTAAAGGCCAAAGTCGTGGAAAACACGGACGAAGTTCTGGAAGAGCTGATGTAATCCGGATAATTCTTTTTTATTTTGAAAGAAAAGAAAAAAATTCATGGAGCAAAAGGGATGCTCGCCCATCCCTTTTGCGACCTATCGCCACGGGGGGAGGGTTACAGGGAGGGGGGTCTCCCCCTCCCTTTCAATGACGATATTATCTACCTCTCTAAAAATGAAAAATCAAATCAGCCCGCTACGGCCTGCATAATACAGGACGAAAAGAACTGCTCCGGCAACAATTCCTGCAAGCATGAGGTAGTCTCCCGCCCCCGGAGCTCTTTTCATAGCATGCGTTCTCTTCATGGTCCGAAGTCCCCTCAGATCGATGGTCAGCCCGAGAACGTTCGCCTTGCCGAGCGCATTTGAAACGAGCGGGATCATGACAGGTGCCATCGATTTTATCTTCCCCCTGACACCTTTTCCGGGATTATAGGCTCTTGCAAGCTGCGCCTCCTGGATCCTCTTTCCCTCTAGCTGGAGACTCGGAATGAACCTTATTGCAATAAGGAGCATGAGAGTGTAATCAACCGGCAGCCTGAGTACCTGAAGTGCATGAACAAGATCCCTGGGCTGTGTGGAGATAATCACGATCTGGAACGCGAAAAGCATCACGAAGAAGCGAAGCGACAGTATCGTTGCAAATATAAGAGCGCCCGAAGTTATCGGGATAGCTCCCCCGATAACAGGGATGAACGAAGGTATAAGATATCCCGCCACATCTCCCGCCTGCATCGTGATGATAGTCAGCAGGAACAGTCCGGCAGAGAGGAATATAAGCATCGGAACCTGCCTTATAAGCTCCATATGCATCCTTCCCGCCAGTGCCAGAAGGAACAGTATGGCAACTATTCCAAAGAGGAGAAGCGGTTCTGTAGAAAGGATTGCCACAACCACAACGAATACGAGGAACAGTATCTTTGTCAACGCATTCATCCGGTGGAAGACACCGTCCATCCTCTTATACTGGAGAATCTCCGACATTATTCATCCCCTCCCACAAAACTGTCTGAAATTATTTTTCCGTCTGCCATTTTAACGACCCTTGCGGCATGGTTCTCGACTATCTCCATATCATGACTTACCATTATTACGGTATGGCCTGCACCCGAGAGGCCTTTAAGAATATTCATGATTCTCTCTGATTCAACAGGATCAAGTCCTGTCGTCGGCTCATCGAGGATTATCACCCCGGGTTTCATGGCAACCACACAGGCGATTGCAAGACGCTGCCTCTCCCCCCGGCTCATGGATCTCGGGAATATATCCTTCCTCTCCGAAAGTCCCACCTCCTCAAGGATTTCGTCGATATAGCCCTCACTATATTCCATTGACAGATTCTTAAGACCGAATTCTATCTCCCTTCCAACCGTATCCTCAAACAGCATGGTGTCAGGATTCTGGAAGACAAGCCCCACATGACGGGAAAGTTCAACAACACCTGAATCCGATGAATCAATCCCCGAGACTGTTACAGTACCGGAAGTCGGTTTCAGCAGACCGTTCAGGTGCTTTGAAAGTGTAGTCTTCCCTGAACCGTTCTCACCGATAATCGCGATAAATTCCCCGGGGTAGAAATCGACCGATATCTTGTCAAGCGCCCTGAAATCACCGTAATCATGGACCAGGTCCCTGATCGAGATTGCCGGCCGGTCTTCCCTTTTATTCAGGTTGTAACCAAAAGAAACCGGTTTGCCTGCGACTTCATCCTCCTTTTTCTCAAAGAACTCCGAAGGGGAGACTTCGCTGATCAGTTCCCCGTTATCAATAAAGACCACCCTGTCGGCTATGGCGGAAAGCGCTTTTGGCTTCTGTTCGACCAGAAGAATAGTTTTCCCCTCTTTTTTAAGGGTTTCCAGGACCGAAATAATCAATTCAGTCGCAACGGTATCGAGTTCGGCTGTTGCCTCGTCAAGAATCAGGAAGTCGGTCCCGGATGCAAGTGTTGAAGCAAGTGCGACTCGCTGCTTCTGGCCTCCGGACAGGGTATGAGGCGACCTGTAACGAAGATGTTCGATATTTGTCAGTTCCATTATCTCTTCAAAACGTCTTACAACCTCATCCGCCTCAAGCCCTCTGTTCTCAAGCCCGGAGAGCACCTCCTCTTCGACGGTGGTGAATATCAGCTGTGCATCGGCATCATCAAAAACAACCCCGATCTTCCTGCCGAGATCTCCCATGTCGCTATAAGACAATACATCCCTTCCGAATAACGCTACGCTCCCGCTCTCATCTCCTTCATACTCGTGATGGAGAATACCTGCAGCTGCAAGACAGAGAGTTGTCTTTCCCGCTCCTGTGGTCCCGTTGATCAGCACGCACTCCCCCCTGTTTATTCTCAGGTTTATCCCGGAGAGAGCGGGCCTTTTCCCGGCAGGGTACTTATATGTAAAATCCCGGAACTCCACTGCAACAGGGGATGCTTCTACCTTTTCAGTCCCGGCGGCAGCCACACCTCCTTCTCTCTCCTCTTTTTGGGCTGTGTCTTCACCTTTCATCCCCCTCATCAGTATCCGTGATGACGGGAAGTAGAGTGCCTGTGTGATAACCGAATTAAACACAGCTGTCATTACAATGATCGGGGAGAGCGTGATGACGAATGCATCTATCGTGGCGAACTGACCTGCCAGCGGGATTATACCTGCAACAATCACGATGATGCTGATCAAAAGGAATGTAAAGCCGCTTGCAAGCGTTGCAACAAACGTGGATATTCCCGGAGAAAGCGGGAGTCTCTTTCTTGTAAGGGAATACACCCCGAGACAGACAAGTGCACCCAACGGCTCGCTGATAAGATTCGCCGGAGGGAAGATCGAATGGCTGATAAGGGCGGACACTATACCCGCGACGATACCGATACCAAGCGCATCCCTTACCCTCGGGACGATTAATATGATCGCAAGACAGTACAGGGCGATAATCGGGTTCGCTACGATCGCTCCGGGGATGATATTGGATAAATACCGCAGTATAGCTCCAATCGCCAGCAATATCCCCACTATTGCAATGTCTTTCGATCTCATATGTTATTACTCCGGATTAAAAATCAAAATCTTTCTGAATATTATTTTGTTCGTCAATGTATAAATATGTCCATTGAAGAAGCAATCAGTCAAAAAAAGGGAGTGTCCCGGTTCACCGGGAGAGAATTCTCTTAGCAGGGAAGTAGAGAACCTGCGTTACAATACAGTTGAATACCGCCGTGATTATCACGATCGGTGCCACTGCCGTAAAGAATCCCATGACCGTTCCCGTAGGAATCGCGATTATCGATGCGAGCATTACCAGCATGCAGACAAGAATGAACGAGAATCCACTCACACATGTTGCAACGAAGGTCGTAACCGCAGGAGCTACTGCAATCTTGTTCTCAAGCATCGAGTACAGGACCATACAGACGATGGCTCCCAGCGACTCACTGACAAGATTTGCCGGGGGAAAGATCGAATGGCTGATCATCATCGACACGATTGCCGCAACAATTCCTATTCCAAGAGCCTCGCGGACGGTGGGATGAATCAGGATAATCGCAAGACAATAAAGTGCAATTACAGGATTCCCCACTATGGCGCCCGGGAACATGTTTGCAATAAATCTCAGGATCGCCCCGATGGCAAGAAGAATCCCGACTACTGCAATATCCCTGGATTTCATCTCAGCATACCCCCGGAAATTCAGGTTTTCTTAGTACTACCATACCAGTCATGCCATAGCCACCAATTATCATCAATGTACATATTTATACATCAAAGTATAAATATGTTGGCAGGAGCAAGTATCAAGAATAGCAAACCCAAAGATAATGAAATGAACACCGCAACTGACAAATTTATGACAGCGGCAATAATCGAGGCAAAATCCGGATTGGACGAAGGAGGGATCCCAATCGGTGCTGTCCTTGTAAAGGAAGGCAGGATCATCGGCAGGGGACATAACAGGAGAGTCCAGAAGAACGATCCGGTTATACATGCTGAGATAGACTGCCTGAGAAATGCCGGAAGGATCGGAAGTTACAGAAACACTACTCTCTACTCGACCCTCATGCCATGCTATCTCTGTGCAGGGGCCGTAGTGCAGTTTGGAATACCAAAAGTGGTTGCAGGAGAGTCAAGGAATTTTGAAGGAGCAAGGGAATTTTTGATTTCAAAGGGTGTTGAGGTCATAGATCTCGATCTCGACGAATGTGCGGATATGATGTCGGATTTCATATTGAAAAACCCCGAATTATGGAACGAGGATATCGGCGAACTGTAACATAAAAAAAGGGATTACCTGATTACCAGGATAGGAACATTTACTGCGGTTGAAATCTCCTTGAAGAGAGTTCCAATCCTCATATTAGACCTCTTTCCATAGGCCCCCATGACTACGAGAGTATAACCTCCCGCATCATACTCTTTCAGGATCTCTTCATCACGTTTCCCCTCAACTACTTTGGACGTCCCGTTGAGGTTGATCCTGTTCATGTTCAGGTTCAGTTCGTTTAAGTCCTCGCCAATGCTCTTCTTCAAATCCCTGTATATCTTTTCCTCATGCTCGTTGACAAGGTCACACCGGTCGCTCTGCCTGCAGAAATAAAATGCGGCGGAACGGGTCTCACCCCTGTCGATAACGGAGAAGATTGTAATCTCCGCATCCTTCTTCTTTGCAATCTCTATTGCATTTATTGCAGCCTTGTAGCTCCACTTGGAGCCGTCAAGCAGTACAAGTATTTTCATCTCTATTACCTCCCTTTAACTCAGAACATTAAATACAATATGCCCAGACCTATTGCGACTGTTACAAAGAGCACAAACATTCCAATCTTTAGGAAATCGAAGAAAGTGATCTTTATCCCTTCTCTCTCGGCTATTCCGAGGACAACAACATTTGCAGAGGCTGCAATAGCCGTCCCGTTACCCCCCAGGCAGGCACCAAGCGAGAGCGCCCACCAGAGCGGATAGATGTCAATCGTTGATGAATTCATCCCGATATCCTGTATCAGCGGGATAAGAGCCGCCGTCAGCGGGATGTTATCAACAATTGCAGAGGCGATCGCTGAGAACCAGGCGATTACGAACATTGCCTCATGCGTATCTGTCAGGCTTGAAGTCATCATCATTGCAAGATCCGAGATGACACCCGTTTCGACAAGTCCGCCGACAAGGACAAAAAGACCGCCGAAGAAGAAAAGGGCCGTCCATTCAACCTTTTCAAAGATTACCTCCGGCGCCTTTCTCGACCAGAACAGAATAAGTGCCGCACCGATTAAGGCGACCTCCGCAGGCTCAAGTGTCATTGTGGGGTCTACAAACGGCAGAACCGTATGAAGGATTTCACCGATATTGCTATGAACGAAGAACAGAGCAATGACAATTACCAGCGCAATGATTGACTTTTTAAACAGGACGATATCCTGTATTGCGGCACGTTCATCGAGAGAATCGATGGTTTTTCTTATAGCCGCCTTTCCGGCGCTGTCAACCTTCATCTTCCTTCCATAGATGAAGTAGAATATCAGGATCACAACCGCAAGATCCACAAGGGCGATCGGCCCCATAACAAACAGGAATTCATTGAAAGACAGACCTGTTGCGGACGCAATCATAATATTCGGAGGATCCCCTATAAGAGTGGCCATCCCGCCGACATTAGAAGCCAGGATCTCTGTAAGAAGAAAGGGAATCGGATTTACATCCATTACCTTCGCAATATACAGGAGCATCGGGGTCATCAGCAGAACAGTCGTTACATTGTCGAGGAACGCACTGGTCACTGCAGTTACGAGAGCAAAAAGAATCAAAACCTTGATCGGGCTCCCTTTTGCCGCCTTTGCAGTAATTATTGCCAGATATTCAAACAAACCGCTGTTGCTTGCGACATTCACGATAATCATCATTCCCATCAACAGGAATATCGTGCCGAAATCGATATGCTCAAGCAGACTGTCCCAGGGAATAATTCCAAGGAATACAAGAACAGCAGCGCCCGCCATTGCGGCAACGGCCCTGTTGATCCTTTCATCGACGATCAGGACATACGTCACCAGAAAAACAACTACTGCTATTAAGGGCTCTATTAAAACCATAAAAATCCAGTTATATCTCCAAAAACATCAGTATAAAACCGAAGAAACGTTCATCTGCTGGACAAGGCGCTGTGCAACAGGACTGATCTCACTGCCCCCCCCTCTTCCGCCTCCAAAGGACTTGGAGACTGCAACGAGATCATAGTTCTCAGACATCATCTCCACATCATCCAGTTTATGGCCGGAGTACAGGCGGCGGTTTACATTAAGTCCCCTTCCCTCAAGCTCACCTGAAAACTTCTCAAGAAGCCCGCTGCCATAGTCCTCCTTTTTGGTCTGGTATTCCCTGCCGGCATCCTCTCCGAGGACATCGTTGATAATCGAGATTACATCAGAATCGGTGATATAAACCAGATTGATTTCTGTTTCATCAAAAGCCGTCAGGAGGTCGTAAAACTCCTCCGATGCCCCGGAAACAAAGATATCCAGAGGTATCAGTATTCTCCTGAAGTTACAGAGAACAATCTCCTCTTCTGTAAGAAGGAACTCACGGTAGTCCTTTAAGACATCTTTGTACCGGCTTCCCACAACGTCCTTGAATTTTCTGTTGATTAATGACCTGAAATATTCCATTTTAATCTCCGGAATATGAATGATTACTCTGGTTTGTACTGAGCACCCCTTAAGCTTTTGCAACCCCCGGGGTTGTATTTACCATGTTGGGCAGGCTTCCGCCTATTTATACTCTCTAAGGAAAGATACTTTTGAATCGACAGATTCAAGTATTTGAGCCAGCTTTCCATCAACTACTTCTATAATTCCTGTGAATTCCGGGTTAAGAAGCGTAGTATCGATATCTCCTCCCATTATCCTGAGAAATATTATCCTTTGCCTGATGTTCTCATAATCATTCAGGACTTCAATAAGCCCTTTCCTGAACTCAGGCGTGCTTGTCTGGAATATAGCCCCGGCTTTGCTGTCGGCCTCTATCAGGGCCGAAGTGACATCCAGGAAGTCGATCTTGAACTGCAGGGATTTTACCCGGGCCTCATATGAAAATCCCGAAAGACATGGAGTCTCACCCAGATTGTAAAGCTCATCTATCGCTTCCCTGTACTGGTTTTCGGATGCCCCCATCTGGGATAAGAAAATATCATCCGCATTGGAAAAATCCATCACCTTAAGCCTGTTGTCGGCCGCCTTTTCAATCGAATCAATTTCAGTCAAAGCCGTCAGGCAGAAATCCGTCCCGTCTTCCGAACAACCGCAGGAGAGTAATGCTGCCGCCAGCAGGACGATTGCCGTAAAGGCAACCAGATTTATGAAGCTAAATCGCATTCAGTGCCTCCCTCCCAAACAGGTCCTCCTCATAATATCCGTGCCCGGGAACACCTTTTGTATAGTAACCGTCAGGGTAGAAGAATTCAGCAGACTGGCCCAATGTAGTATAGCTCTGCCCCGGATGGACGAGTTCATGATAACCTGACGAATTCCCATAGATGTAATATCCTGAATCCGGATTTCTTCCGGCGGACCAGTCAAGGTTCAGCCAGTACCCGGTCTCTCCGTCCTGCGGACTGATGCTGTAATACACCCTGTCACAGTCGTAACGGGCCGAGATATACCTGCACTGTATAATAACATCCCCCCTGTTGTCTCCGAGATAGTATTCGGGAAATGCATGCCCGGGACTACCACCGGTTCCTGCGACATTTACTATTCTCATATCCGCACCTACTGCACCGCAAAGACCTGCCATAAGGACAGAATAATCATCACAGTCCCCCCTGAGATCAGCCTTAATCGATTCAAGCGACGAAGAGATATATTCAGGGCCAGGGGGATCGCTTACCACCTTCCAGTTGCGGTTGGTATCAGCCCAGAGATCGCATACATACTGGAGTGTGGTTCCGTCAGGATCCCTGACTGTCGTTCTTAAGAATGCATACTCGATGACAGCAGGATTGTCCTCCTGCAACGCTTCCGAATACAGAACAGCCTTCTTTTGATCGTACGGAAGATCGGACTCTACAATTTTCTGGGTTTCGGCAGATGAATATATCAGCATACCTGCCTGTGTACCCACAATGACACTGCATATGCCCGCCACAACAAGTACAATAGCGCAGACATTCAACTTCTTTTTTTTCAGCCCCTCACCCATAAAACCACCAGAACCCTCTTCAATTCATTCCCTAAACCGCTCTATATCACAGGAGCAACTTCTTCATTCATCCGTACTGATTTATAGGACCCGTCTGAATAAAATACAGTTGCAGAGCCTGCATCCCTGAACAGCGTATCTCCCGGGTAGGAACCTGCAAGATCCAGCGGAAGCCAGTATGTTTTCTCCCCGTCATCCTCAAGTTCATAACTGTATTTCAGGTTGCGTATATCACGGGTCTCCTTCTCGTCGTCGTCATATCCCCCATACCTCACCTGGATATAGAGCGCCTGGAATTCAATAACGTTCGTATCAGGGAATAAAAGCAGGTAGTTGATTAATTTGGGATAATTATAGCAAAGCTCCCCGTACTTCTCCGGTTCATTCATGATCTGCAGAAACGGATCTACAAAGTCATAGCATGTACTGCCGCTGCAGAGCCTACCATAACGATACCTGAAAATTGTAAGACCGCCTGGATCCTTTGCAAATATGGCGGAATACTTCGATTTGAATGCCTGGTACTTTTCTGGACTGATGATTATTGTATCGAAATCCTCATCGTTTCCAAGATAAAGTTCGGTATATACACGCTCAGCTCCATCAGGATCGACCAAGCACTTTATCCTCGCTTCACCCCCTGCCCCTTTAATCATTGATGCAAGAAAAACAGCATAGTCTGCCTCATCACCGGTAAGCCCGGTATTGATGCTCGTGCTTGCAGGGGATATATCCAAAAGCCCGCCGCAACCGGGAGAGTACGTCCAGTCCGATACAGAACCGTCCCGGATATCGCATGCCTGCTCTATTGAGAAAACACCCGCATGCTCCCCGGGAATATACCTGACAGCGTAATCTCTGGTTGCAGGAAGATAATAGTCCATACCTTCAGAGATCTGTTTTGAGATCAGCCACTTTTTATCGTCCTTTGTAATATATGACGGGAGCTGGTACTGTATCGTAGTCCCGGTGGAAGAATCACCCGAAGCAGCTGCATCCTGCTGCACAGCTGAAGCGGCATCTCCCGGACCTGAAAGATCCCCGTCACCGCCTGCAGAGGGATTCAGGATAAAGGCAATCACTATTACAATACATAGTGCGGCCAGGAATGCTGCAATATCAAGAGTCCGGGAATCCATTATTAATCAATATTTATCCTGTTACAATAATACGGTTTCTTTATATGCATTAATCTGAAAAGCGGTAAAGATTCAGGTATTGCCTGCATTCGCCGCAGAGGGTTTTCTTTTTTCTGTCAAGTTCGTCAAGGGTCTGCGGATAGAACATTATGCATTCCGGGTGGCTGCAATGTTCAAGCCCCATGCAGTGACAGAGTTCATGGCACCCCTCTTTCACCAGCCTGTCCATCAGGTCATTTTCGTTCTCCTGCCTGCCATACCACCGGTTGTCGAGTCTTGCAGTCGATACGACCGAGACCTTCACTCCGGGCCTTGCAAGGCCGAAAACGAAATCCCTTCCACGTATATAGAGATCTTTGCCCGTCACTATCAGGACCGCATCCCCGCATCCGGCTTTTCGCGTGTATATATCCTGCATATCACCAAGTATCCGGCTTGCGTCGTTCTGGTTTCTCGACCTGTCAAAACCCCTGAGCATCATCTCGTTTCGTCGGGCCTCAACAGGCATTTCAAGGGTCCGGGAAACCATCCTGGCAAAAGGCTGCTGGAGGCCTTCAGGGACATCATCATCCCAAAAAATAAGAATCCCCATTCAGATTATATGTTGACAATGGTCAATTATAAGAGTATTGAAGAAAGAATCGCGGAATATATCGCAGGAAATTACAAATCCGCCGTGGAAGTCGGCATCGGCAGGAATTACGAGACCTCAGCGATTCTGGCAAAAAAAGGCGTCATAGTGACTGCAACGGACATTAAAGAGTGTCAAAAGACCCCTGTGAAATTTTTCAGGGACGATATTGCATCGCCTGATATGTCCATATACACCGGTGCGGACCTGATCTACTCGGTCAGGCCCGGTGTCGAGATGGTTCCCGACCTGATTAAGACTGCAAGGGCGGCAGGGGCCGATCTCATCGTGTATCATCTTGGAAACGAGATTTATGAAAACGGCGGGGAGATAATCGACTGCGGCGTAGTACTCCACAGGTATTATAAAAAAGATTAAAACCCGTCAAACAGGGTTGACTGGGATTTATCCTCTTTCTTTTCCTCAGGGGCATCCAGGGATGTCTCCAGAGAATCCGCTTTGGGCGGGGGCTCAGGGATTGCAACTTCCGGTTTTTGAGAGATCTTTTTCTTCTTCCCGGCTTTTTCCTTCTCTTTTTGAGCCTTCCGGATATCTTTTATCACGGCCGCCGACCGGTTTTTGTCATGGAGGAAGAAGTCAAGTTCATCTTTGTCAAGATTGTTCTGCGCTGCGAAATCACGGGGAGAGTCGTCAGCGATTATTGAGAGGGGGATGAGCATGTCGTCCCTGAGCGTATCTTCAGGCATGTGGTATCTTTCAGAGATATTCCTGAAAAGAGAGTTCCTCAGTGCCTTCTGTTTTTTCGCCCTGTACATCTTCCCCCATCTGGAAGGAGGCAATATCCTCCCTGAAACGCCCGCACCTTTCGAAGCTACTGATGTCCCGATCAGCATTATCGCGCCCGCATATCTCCAGAGAGTGTAATATTGTCTCCGGTATGTCGCCCCAAGAAAAGAGTCTGCTTTTGAGATATATTCGTATGCAAGTGCCATATCGGCCGGATCTCTTATAGATGTAAGATTATCCTCGATCCACTGCTCTGTGGTCTCCGGGGTGTCGGGGATCTCAAAGGAGAGCGCCATGAGCCTGCGGGTATCCTTCCCCTTAAAAGCGGCACTGACGAGATCGAATATCGTCGATCTCTCGTCCTTAGAAGAGGTTGCGACAGCTCCCTCACCCACATCCGATCCGGCCGAGGCGGCGTGAAGCATGTTTATTGCAGAGCGCAGATCTCCGGAAGACTCCTCGGATATATTCAGCAGGGCACCCTCATCGCATTTTATTCCCTCGGCGGAGCAGATATATTTCAGGCGGGGAACGATCGATCTCGGCTGGAGAGCTCTGAACTGTACCAGGGTACAGGCGGCCCTGAGTTCCTTTGCAACCCCGTAGACATCGTTTGCAATAAGAACTATCGGCTGCCGGGAGTTCTTTATAGTATCAAGAATCGCCCTCGCCCCGCCCCTGTCCGCATTCCCGTGAAGATTGTCCGCCTCGTCAAAAACCAGAAGTTTTCTTGATGCCCCCATAAGGCTCATTGTGGTGGCGGTCGATCCGGCAATCCTGTCTATGACGGACTTTGTCCTATCATCGCTTGCATTGAGCTCAACAATCTCCCAGCTCATATCGGCAGCAAGTGCATATACCGCCGATGTCTTCCCGATACCCGGTTTTCCGTACAGCAGGACGGGATCATCTCCGATCTTCCACCCGGCCGCCCATTCGGCAAGCTGCCTTACGGCGGTGTTGTTGCCGACGATGTCCCTGAGACTTTTCGGCCTGTACTTCTCAACCCAGTCCTGCATACAACCCATATAATATAGAGAGGAATTCATGAAAAACTGAATGGTCAAAGGTATGTGAATCAAGGGCGCCCGGGGTTCATATCAACAATGTATTAGTGTATAAAGTCTGATTAATTAGATAAGATGGTGTTTAGAGTGGAGAAGAAATGTTCCACTGAGCAGATAGCGCAGGTAGTGCGGGAATACGCAGGAGTCACAAGGAAACATGCGATTGGAGAGATCATCCAGTCGCTCAGAATAGAATCCGACAACGTAGTGGTCTCCTTCGGAGAGGATGCCGCACTGATAAAAAATAACGGCGACGGACTCCTCCTGGCTGCCGACGGGATCTGGAGTATGTTAATGGAGGCCGATCCTTACTGGGCAGGATTCTGCTCGGTGCTCGTAAACGTACATGATATCGCGGCAATGGGCGGAACCCCGCTGGCGATGGTTGACATCCTGTCTATACAGGACGAGCAGATCTGCCACGAGGTGCTCAGGGGAATGGCCGATGCCTCCAGAAAATTCGGCGTCCCGGTAGTCGGCGGCCACCTTCACCCGGACACCCAGTTCTCCGCCATCGACGTTGCAATTCTTGGCACCGTGAAGCCCGAAGATGCAATATTCTCACATACTGCAGAAGCAGGAGACAGAATTGTCGCCGCTATCGACCTTGAAGGCCGCGTTCATCCCTCCTGCGCACTGAACTGGGATTCCGCGACTCTCCGCGACACCGAAACGGTCAGGAATCAGATCGGGGTTATGAAAACACTCGGCGAGCGCCACCTTGTGACCGCAGGCAAGGACATCAGCAATCCCGGGATCATCGGAACGCTCGGGATGCTCCTTGAAACAAGCAAAAAAGGAGCTGCCATCAGCCTGTCAAATATACCTAAACCGGATCTGAACGAACTGGGCATCGACTTTTATCACTGGGTCAGGATGTATCCCGGAATGGGTTTTATCCTCACCGCAAAAGAAGAGAATGTTGAAGAGATCATCAGGCTCTTTTCAGAAGTGGGAATTACAGCAGCTGATATCGGTGAAATCGACAATACGAATCTCCTGAAAGTCAGGTACGGCGATATGGAGAGCAAGGTTTTCGATCTTTGTGAAGAAGGCATTATGGGCCTTTTCATCTGAGCGGGAGGGAGTCGGTTTGCATATCGGCATCGGAATAGACAAAGACGCAGATAAGGTCCTGGATTCTCTTGCACCCGCAGCAGAGGACAACAGGATCACTATTTTCTCCGGAAAAAGTATCCCGGAATCTCCTTACGAGACGGTAGTCTGTGATAATGCCGAAGAAGAACTAATAAAAGCTCTTTATGACGGCAGAATAGATGCAGCTGTTCGTGGCACCCTCCCATCCAACAGGGTGATGGCGCTTTTAAAGCAGTACGGAAACACCGGGTCCCTGAAACGAATCGCACTCCTTGAGACACATTCGGGAATCCGGTTCCTTCTGGCACCGGTTGGCGTTGATGAAGGCTGGACGGTAGAGGAAAAAGAGGAGTTCATTCTATACGCTAAAAACATTGCTTCTGCCCTCGGTCTTAATACCAAAACCGCCATTTTATCCGGCGGACGACTGGGAGATATTGGAAGACACCCGGTGGTCGACCGTACAATCAGGGACGCAGAAGCCATAGCTGAAAGAACCGGGTCAGATCACATGGAGATCCTTATCGAAGATGCAGTGAAAGAACACGGCATAATTATCGCCCCCGACGGTATTTCCGGCAACCTGATCTTCAGGACTCTTGCACTCCTGGGAGGCGGGCGGGCGCATGGTGCTCCAGTGGCAAATCTCAGCAGGATATTTGTAGATACTTCGCGCGCCTCCTCTGATTATTCAAATGCCGTTTTCCTCGCTTCAAAACTGGCCGATTATAATCAAAGATAGTATTTTAGCCTATTTTATAATTAAAGGCATTAATGGGGATTTTATACATTTTTATAGCATTCTTTTTATTTCAGCAATCTAATCTTAATTTGAACTAATAATTTGCTTTTATCCCCCAAATTTCGCTAATTTCCCAAAAAGTATTTATATTCGCCGAGATTACTTTCAACTGAGGTGGAATTGAAATGGCAAATGATCTACCAATAGCAGCAGTAGTAAGAATTGCAAAGAAGAACGGAGCAGAGAGAGTAGGCAGCGATGCCGCACAGGCAATCGTTGACGCATCAGAGGCATACATTGCAAACCTCACAAAAGAGGCTTCAAAATACGCCCAGCATGCAGGTCGCAAGACCATCAAGAAAGAAGATGTTGACATGGCAGTCAACGCCTGAATCTTTTTTCTTTTAAGTTAGATTTGTATTAAAAAAAAATTATAATCAGATTACGCCTTTTGTACTGGGTATTCCCTTTTCAGAGTCGATTCTCGTAGCTGACCGGAGGGCAACACCAAAGGCCTTGAATACAGCTTCACATTTGTGATGCGCATTCTTCCCTTCAAAGGAGATATGTGCTGTTATTTTTGCATTGGAGCAGAGGCTGTGGAAAAAATGTTCAAGAAGATCGCCGGGTATCCCTGAAACAGGATACTCACCCAGGTCTCCGTTCATTACGAGATAAGCCCTGCCTCCGCAGTCGATAGTCACGTACGCGATAGATTCATCCATAGGAACAGCCATGTGCGAGAAACGTGCAATTCCCTTCCCGTCGCCAATCACCTCTGCTATGACCTGTCCCAGCACAATCCCTATATCCTCGATGGTGTGGTGGCAGTCGACTTCAAGATCGCCCTTCGCCTGTATTGTCAGATCGAACATTCCGTGCCTTCCAAATGCATCAAACATGTGATCAAGGAAAGGTATTCCGGTCTCTGCCTCAACAATCCCCTTTCCATCAAGATCAATCTTTACAAAAATATCGGTTTCCTTCGTCTTCCTTGACTTCTCAAAACATCTCATCCGGATACCTCCAAAGCTTCCCTGAGATCAATCCTGCCGCTGTACAACGCAGAACCCAGTACTATTCCATCTGCTCCAATCTTCTTTATCTTTACTACATCTTCGGCAGAGGAGACGCCCCCTGCGACGACCACAGGAATATTCACAGACTGTACCAGTCTTTCGACAGGAAGCGGATCGATTCCCTCCTGGAGACCTTCCACATCAACATTGGTGAAAAGAAGGGCCCCTGCACCGGCTTCTTCAAACCTATTCGCCCATTCGATGTAGTCTCCGGCAGAATCCTCCCATCCCCTGACTACAACCTGTCCGTCGCGGGCATCGACACCGGCAACAACTCTTTCCTTTCCAAACATCTCAGAGACCGCTGTAACGGCCCCAGGATTCTCTGTTGCAAGTGTTCCAAGAATAACCCTGTCAACACCGGTTTCAAGCCAGCTGGACGCATCCTCGACGCTCCTGATGCCTCCTCCAAGCTGAACGAACACTTCTGTTTCCCGGACGAGCTCCCTGATAAGCTCTACATTGCTCCCGGCATTCCCAAAAGCACCGTCAAGATTGATTATGTGAAGACTGTCCGCACCCTCATCGATCCAGCGAAGTGCACATTCAAGTGGTGCGCCATACTCGGTCCTGCAATCCCTCTTTCCCTGGACCAGCTGCACGCACCTGCCGCCAAGTATATCCACAGCAGGAAAAACCTTCATCAAAGACACCTTCCTTAACGGATCATCCTTTCGATCGGAACTACGAGGATGTCTTTTGCACCTGCCTTCTTCAGCCTCCCTACAAGCGAGTAGAGATGATCCTCCTTCACCACCGCATGAACTGCAACCATGTTGTCACCGGACGATACATCCATGACAGTCGGTCCCGAAAGGCCCGGAAGCTCCCTCTTCACCTCTTCGAGTGAGTCCCTTACTACGTTCATCATCAGGTAACACTGGCCACGGGCCCTGATCACGCTCTCGAGGGCAAGGCACAGCTCGGCGATCTTTTCGGGATGCCTGGCCTTTGCATCCCTGTTGGCAATGAGAATGGTGGTCGAACGAAGGATCTCGTCAACAACCCTGAGATTGTTTGTTGCAAGAGTCACACCGGAACTGGAGAGATCGATTATCGCATCGGCGATGCCGAGGTAAGGGGCCGCCTCGCATGCCCCGCCTACAGGAACAAGTGTAACGTCGATACCCAGATCACTGAAATATTTCGCAGAGATCCCCGGAAACTCGGTTGCAACTCGAAGCCCGTCAAGCTGTTTTGAATCGCTTATCCCCGAATCCGCAGGAACAGCCAGAACCAGATTTGCACCTCCGCTCTGGAGATCGAGAAGCTCCTCAACATCCGAACCCCTCTCCATAACCATGTCCCTTCCTGTAATTCCAAGATCGGCGGCACCATCGGCCACAAACTCCGGGATGTCAACAGGCCGGGCAAAGAGGACCTCTATCTCCGGGTCGGAAGTCTTTGAAATCAGTTTCCTCTGGACACTGTTTTTGATCCTGAGTCCGCTTTTTTCGATAGTTTCAATGATTGGATCGGCAATTCTGCCTTTATTCGGGATGGCAAGACGTATTACATCCCGGGAATTTGCATCAGGATTCATTCTTGTAAAAAGAGTTGTATTAGAATGTCTTTAATTCACCGCGAATCACCCTATCGGTGATGGCGGTAATATCGGCAAGTCTCTCGTCGATTATTGAGTTGATGTCCTGTTCCACGGATGCTCCGCAGTCATCGCTGGCAATATACTGGGCGCTTGCAACAAGAGGCTGGTCGATGGGTTTTCCGATCTGTGAGAGCAGGCGGATGTAAAGGTCGTCGATGCCGTCTATCTCCTTTACACACTGTGTTGCAATCTCGGTTGAGAGGAGATTGTAGATCTTTCCGATATGGTTTATCGGGTTCTTTCCACTGGTTGCCTCCATGCTCATCGGCCTCTGGGGCGTAATAAGTCCGTTGCAACGGTTTCCACGACCGACCGAACCGTCGTCGCCCATCTCTGCCGAAGTTCCGGTAACAGTGAGGAAGATGCTTCCCTTGTCGACGCGATCTCCGGTGTTGACCCAGACATTTACCTTCCGGCTTGTAAGCCCTGACGCAATCTTCTGGACCTCATCGCGTATGAAGGCAACCGCATCTACATAATCGTCCATCGAACCGCAGAACCGGTCTACCATCGGCACGCAGAGTGTAAGGTTAATCTCGTTCTCCTGCCTGAGACCCATAATCTTGATATCGGTTCCGATAACCGGTTTTTTGGGCCTGACATTGTTGTCGATGTGATCGCTTACCATCAGGATGATGTTTTCAAGATCGCTGAATGGCGCATGTCCGATTCCAAAAGACGTGTCGTTTGCATGCGGAACCGGATTGTCGCCGCATGCCTTAAAGACATCCCGAAGATCCGAAGATCCGGTACCCATCCTGCAGTCTACGATTACGTCCCTCTCCATATCGAGATAATGGAGAGTGTCCCTGAGATATTCCCGGGCGGCTTCAAGTGCAATAGCATCCGTAGGGATTGTATTTCCTCCGAAATCCTTTGTTGCTCGGCCGGTAAGGAGGACATATATCGGTTTTGTAACTTTTCCGCCGCCGAATGTCGGCATCGACTCTCCGGCAACGATCTCGCCCTGGTCCGTGTTGTGGTGCAGAACCGCGTCGCATTCCTCAAGGTAGGTCCTTGAAAGAGCCCTTGATACGGCCTCTGCGATTCCATCCGCAATACTGTCGGGGTGACCGATACATTTTCTCTCGGCAATCTCTATCTGCTGCTTTTCAATTGGTGTCTGGAGTAGTTTTTCTACCGAAATATTTCTCTGCATAGCATGCTCCCAAAAGACAATTCACTATTACTTTGAATCATTTAGACAATATAATTTACTTATTGGTTCTGTTCCTTTTTTAGCATATTTTTCCTGAGATACGGATAGATCAAATGCGCAGACGAAATATTAGGGAATTGATTCACTTATTCATAAAAATATGGACAGAACATCATTTTTTGGGTTTTCAAAGCGGAAATACATGTGAACGATATATCCAATGTGTAGAGGATTGGGGCGGAAAAAGTTATGATAACATCTGATCTATTCTCACGCGGGGGCAACCGAAGAGTCTTCTTTCGGTCAAACCCTTTTGAAAAATTCAATTAAAAGGTCAGTAAAGGACCGGGCCGTAGGGCCAAAGTTTCACACAAAACCCTAGGGCCTAATCCTTCATTTGCCGACCGATACAACCGGCATTCCCTATGTCAGCGTTACCGGGGATTAAGTTTTGCATGTCGGTTGTTAACTGGAAAGAGGTGAAAAATGAAAGAATACAACAAAAGTGTTAAAATGCTCGCATTAGTTGCATTTTGTATGATAATACTGCCGTCATCAGCATATCAGTTCTCAATGACAAACATAGAGAATTTTGATTCGCTCCCATCACTATCACCCGAAGGAACAACCAGTCATACGCATGTCTATAACTGGTTAACAGGAGAGGGATGGTCACAGAATTTCTATGACACCAATGCAAATGTAGGTGATACTGATTTTTCAACTACCGGAGGAGGATTAAATAATGCCGATCTTCATTATCATTTCGGTCACGGAGACTGGATCAATAGCGAGACCTGTGTGCAATATAAAAACTGGCCAAATTCCTATTTGACTAAAGATGAAGTCTATAAAAAATGGGGGACCAGTTATTTTTCTGCCAATAAATGGGTGATACTTGATGCCTGTTGGGTATTAGCTGATCTTCAGTGGGGAGGCGCCCTGAAACATTCCCACGGCATTCTTGGATTTGGTACGTATAAAAGCGTAGATCCTGAATTACCCGACCTGTTCCTCGAGTATGCGATAGACTATGATTATACAATCTCTTATGCATGGCAGGAAGCTACTCAGGAGGTATTGTGGGGCAACAATCAACTTGTAAGGGTAATATTTGATACCGAGGATCAATTACAAAACGATCATCTCCCAGGACAGGGATCTGTATCAGGAAGTGAATTTCTGGACGATGATACAATATACTATTCAGAATGGAGGACGTGAAAATGATAAAAACCAAACCCAAATGGATGATCCCAGGTTTACTGCTGGCATCCGCCCTTCTTCTCGGAGCAGTCTTTACCGGACTTTTGCCTTATCAGGTGAATCCACAGGCAGACTCACAGGAAGATACGGTGTTTCCCGTGATGCAGGGGCAGTTCGATTCACTGGTTCTCGATACGACGCTTCCCGACTCTCCCGGGGTTATGGCTGTCTATAAAATCAGGTCGATTGATCTGGTTAATGATGGAGATGAAACAAAGGCCTTCTCGATCAAAAACAGAATCCCCTCTGCAGCAGAAGCACCCGCTCTTGCAGAAAAGGCCCTTGAGAAATACGGAGGACTACCGGAGGATGCACAACTTGTTGATTCGGTTCCACGATACCTGAATAAATACAACCTTACAACTGAATCGGTTGAAGAACAGCATCCAATTGGGACACAGGTAAGGTATATCCAGGTTCTCAATGAATATCCGGTTATTGGTGCTTCGATCAACATGAACCTCGGAGAAGAGGGCGAGATTATTGACATCATGAAAGCATGGCCGGAATATGAACAAACAGGGGAAGTGGGTATTATCCCGGCTGAAAGTGCATATGAAAAACTCATGAACTCTGAAACCATCGACAGATATCAGGGCAGCCTTCCGGAAGGAAGTAAAATCACCAGAATCGTTCCGGGTTACAAGCTGTACAATGTATGGAAGCAGGATAGTGAACCATTCCTAAAGCCGGTATGGATATTCTATACAGTTACGAAATATGATTCCGAATCCTTTCCGCTTATGGTAGATGCAACTGCCTGATCTCCCTTCTTTTTTTGGGGTTTTATCCTGCAATGGCAAGGTTGAAAGAGATTGGCAATTCCTTTTTCAACAATCTCGTTGACCGGCGCATTGCTGATTATGCTCACTAAAAAAAAAGAATGCGGAAAGGGACGGTGTTGGGATACATCGCATGACCGCGAAATAATCGGGGATCTGGTATTTCTGAAAAGCTGATCAGATTAACGGATGCGAATATCCGAGCGGATCGTCAGGACGCAGACACCGTCCCGGAATACCCGTACAATCCCGCCGGACTCGGATACGGTAACCCCGACAACCGGGAGATCCATCGTTATCGCAGCCGCCGCAAGGTGCCTGCCGCCCATTCCCCCGGGAAGCTTGACCGAGCCGGTGTTGATATTCAGGTACCTGCCCGCAGAGACCACCTGCCCGTCGGTGTTTACAATAAAGACACCGTCGAGCTGGGCGAACTCCTTGATGCTCTCCCAGTTGTGCTCGTTCTTGATATCGCAGTCTTCAGGCCTCTGCCCCCTGAAGGGGTTGATGATCGCCTGGTAGGAATGCTTGTAGATCGTATTTTCGTCGCCTATGATAAACGCCGTTCCGATGTGCCGGCCTTCCCTGCCCTGCCGGGATATATCCAGCGCAACCTTTAAAACTGCAGACATAACGTCTCTTGGAATAATATCCTCAAAACTCCGGACATTGATATAACTGCTCCCTTCCTTTATATCGAATGTAATGATCGCATGGGGGAAGACGCCGACCACTATTCCTTCCTCAAACTGCTTTAAAAGATATATCTGGACAGCAGCATCGTGAAGGTGCTTTTCAGAGACCTCAAGAATGTCATGCATCGTCAGATCCTTCAATACATCAAGCTGAAGGTCCTCTACCCAGATCACGGGAATCTCCGATTCGAACTCGTGAGGTTCAAGAAAAGATACTATCGCCTTTGCACCGAGCTCCCCGGCTATATTAGATGCACTTTGCATCATAAGCAGTTCTATGTTCACCAATCTATCATCCCGGCTCAAACATAATAAAATTTATTATAATTATAAAATTTCCCTGATAAGAACAGGGATATCTGAGGGCTTCTCAGCGACTGTTATGCCCATCGATTCAAGGCGGCTGATCTTCGAGCGGGCATCCCCTTCTCCACCGGCAACAATCGCACCGGCATGACCCATCCTCTTTTCAGGAGGTGCGGATACTCCCGCAATATATGTAACCAGCGGGAGGTTGGAATATGATGCTCCTTCTTCCTCGAGGTTCCCGCCGACCTCACCGATCAAAACTACTGCCTTCGTCTCCGGATCCTTCTCAAACCGCTCAAGGACGTCGACGAATGTCTCTCCTATAACAGGGTCTCCGCCGATTCCGACGATCGTGCTCTGGCCGATGCCTGCCCGGCTAAGCTCGTTTACCACCTCGTACGTCAGGGTCCCGCTCCTTGATATTACACCGACATTACCCCTCATTGCAAGCTGTGCAGGCATAATCCCCAGTTTCAGCTCGCCGGGAGACATAGTGCCGGGACAGTTGGGGCCGATGACGCTGCAACCCTCAAGCCCTGCATACGATATCGCCTTCATTGTATCATGGACAGGTATATGCTCGGTTATTGCGACGACAAGATCGAGGCCATTGTATGCAGCCTCCATGATCGAATCCCCTGCCGCAAATCCCGGGACGAACATAACGCTCACCGATGCGTCGTGCTCAAGCAGCGCTTCACGCACGGAATTGTATACCGGAACCCCGTGAATCTCCTGCCCTCCCTTTCCGGGAGTGACACCTGCAACAACGCCCTTTCCCCCGACGGATTCGGCATACTGGTTCATCAGATCGATATGAAAGGCCCCCTGCCTTCCTGTTGCACCCTGCACAATAACGCCTGTATTCTTATCTCCGTATATCATCTCAGGCCGCCTCCCCGACTGCAAACTTTACAACCTCTTCCATCGAGTCCAGCATCTGGTAACCCTTTTCAGAGAGGATTTTCTTTCCTTCGGCCTCGTTCGTCCCTGCAAGACGGACGACGACCTGCTGGGGCACTCCCGCCCCAACGATTCCTGCCGCCACCTCGTCACAACGGGTTATCCCGCCAAGAAGATTTACCACAATGACCTCTACGCCTTCCATTCCTGCAACGAGCTTTACGGCACTGCAGACCCTTTCTCTGTCCGCACCCCCTCCGACGTCAAGGAAGTTTGCCGCCTTTCCGCCATAATATTCAATCATATCGAGGGTGGACATCGTAAGTCCTGCGCCATTCCCGATGACACCGATTGTGCCATCCAGCTCCACGTACGAGAAACCAAGATCCTCGGCAAGCCTCTCGCGTTCGGTCAGGTCCCTGTTCACCGATATTCCCTGGCGGTGCAGGGCGTTGTCGTCGACGATAATCTTTGCATCGGCGGCATATACTCCATTTTTCGTAGTCACTAGGGGGTTGATTTCGGCAAGAATCGCATCGCTTTTACAGAATACACGATAGAGGGACTTTATTACCGGTGCCAGCTCCTTCGGCGAATCCCTGAGCATCTCCCTCATCATGAAATCAGGGATCTCGTCAAGCATAGGCGATACCCTGACCCTGCGAAGTGCATTGGGATTAGTCCTTGCCGTCTCCTCAATATCCACACCGCCTTCAGCAGAGAAGAGAATTACGGGCGCCTTCTTTGACCGGTCAAGTGTGATGCTTACATAATATTCGTCCGTTATCGGCAACTTCTCCTCAACGAGAATCGTCTCCACAGGGACGCCTTTGATCTCCTTCGCAAACATCTCCTTTGTTTTCTCTTCGGTCTCATCAGCACTGCAGATGACGACTCCGCCGGCCTTGCCTCTTCCGCCAACGTCGACCTGCGCCTTGATGACTGCCTCGTTCCCGAGTTCACATGCATTTATTTTGGCATTGTCGGCTTTTTTTACTACAAAACCCTCTGCTACGGGAATTCCGTATTTCTTAAAAATATCCTTTGCCTCGTATTCCAAAAGCTTCATAATTAAACCTCGCAGTTCTCCCCGAGTTCAAAACCGGCATTAAGAGCATCCATATTCAGCTGTTCGGTTCCCTTTGGAACGCTGTCCATTACCGCCATCTCTATTGCCTCCTTACTGACGACTTCGGTTGCAGTGACAAGCGCACCGAGCATTATTATATTTGCAACTATTACACGACCCAGATTCTTCTTCGCGGTCTCTGTTGCAGGGACCTCCGCATAACTGCATTCCGGCCTGGAGAAGACAAGCCCGGAATCAAGAAGCATCCGGGCCTTATCACCGGCATTAACACCATATTTTTCAAAACCCTGCTGGGACATTATCACGTAAATGTCGGGACTCCTGACCTTGGGGTACAGGACCTCCTCGTCCTCTATGATTACGGCGCTCATGGATGCGCCCCCGCGGGCTTCGGGGCCGTAGACCTGGGTCTGAACCGCAAATTTGTTGTCATATATTGCAGCCGCACGCCCGAGGATTACTGCGGAAAGGATTATACCCTGGCCGCCAAACCCGGAGAACAATACTTCATTCCTCATCCTTAACCACCCCCAGTGCAGGCCGGAACCTTTTTACAAACTCCCCTACGGTGAACTGGCCGTTCGAAAGCTCCCTTCCTTTGGCTTCCATTCTTTTCGCCTTGTTCAGGAGGACTGCATTGTCCCTCATATATTCGAGCATGGAAGTAGTCGTCCTCAGTTTGTTTCTCCGCCCGTATGATGTGGGACACTGGGTCATGGCCTCGATGAACGAAAAACCGGGAATTTCCATTCCTGTCTTAATCGCCTTTGTCAGCTCCTTGACGTGATATGTAGTCCATCTCGCAGAGTAGTTCGCACCCGAGGCCTCGGCAAGCCTTGCAAGATCGAATACGGGTTCCGCCGCACCGTAAGGGGTTGTCGTCGATATCGCCCCGGCAGGGGTGCAGGGACTTCCCTGGCCGCCGGTCATGCCGTAGATCATGTTGTTCATGCAGATTACCGTCATGTTGATATTGCGTCTGCATGCGTGTATGAAGTGGTTGCCGCCTATTGCCGAGAGATCGCCGTCGCCGGTGAATACCACCACGTTGAACTCCGGTTTTGCAAGCTTTACGCCGGTTGCAAATGCAAGTGCCCGGCCGTGGGTGGTATGCAGGGAATCTGTTACAATATACCCGGGAGAGCGGGAGGAGCATCCTATTCCGGATACAAATATTGTGTTGTCGATCTCCCAGCCCATCTGCACAACGGCCTCAAGAGTGCAGTTTATGACAGTCCCGTTTCCGCATCCCGTGCAGAATATATGGGGCATGCGATCATTCCTGTACCAGTCCCCGACGGATTTCATCAGGAGTTCCCTCCTGTGGCCCTGAACAGTTCTTCAGGAGTGTGCATCTCACCGCCGAGCTTGGGCAGGGATTCGACCTCCACATCGGTGTGCCGCTGGATCTCCCTTGCAATCTGGCCCATATTCAGCTCGGGAACTAGGAATTTAGAAGCATTTGGAAATTCCCTGAGGGTATCCTCGGGGAACGGCCAGACAATCCTGAGATTTAGATGGCCAATCTCCATGTCCGGGTGATCGTGCATGAGCTGGCGGACTGCACGGCCGGGCGGGCCGTATGTGATGAACACGATCTCCGCCTCCGGGTTGACTACGTCATAGTCCGCGATCTCGTGCCTCTTCGATTCGATCTTGTTGACAAGCCGTGTGACGAGTTCGCTGTGAAGCTGGCAGTCGGTCGCCTCCGGGTACCCTCTCTGATCGTGTGTAAGGCCGGTGACATGCACCCTGTGCCCTTTCCCGAACTCGGGGAAGCCGGGTATCATATCATCTTCGGGTTCGAAGGGGAGCATCCCCTCCTTCAAAGTCTTCCGCAACTTTATCTCGACCTCTTCGGGGATTGTGACCTTCTCCCTCATGTGGCCGATGATCTCGTCCGACATCACGAATACGGGACACCTGAACCTGTCGGCAAGGTTGAAGGCCTTTGCAGTCAGGTCAAACATCTCCTGAACAGTCGACGGGGATAAGGCAATGGCGCTGTAATCCCCGTGCGAGCCGAACCTGCACTGCATCATATCTCCCTGCGCCCCCATCGTCGGCTGTCCGGTAGAGGGGCCACCCCTCTGGATATTCACGATAACTATCGGGGTCTCGGTCATGACCGCATAGCCGATATTCTCCATCATGAGTGAAAACCCGGGGCCGCTTGTGGCGGTCATTGAGCGTGCACCTGCCCAGGACGCACCAATAATAGAGGATATGCTTGCAAGTTCGTCCTCCATCTGTATGAAAGTCCCGCCCTTTTTCGGGAGTACCTTTGCCATATACTCGGCTATCTCGGTTGAGGGTGTGATGGGATACCCTCCGAAGAAGGAGCATCCGGCTGCAAGCGCTCCCTCCGCACAGGCGATATTTCCCTGCATGAATTCAATTCTGCTCAATACTCAATCACCACCTTCATCGATTCATACGGATCCTCTTCGATCCATTTTATCGCCTGGTCAGGACAGATCAACTGGCATACCCCGCAAAGCCTTCGCTGGTAGAGAGTAGCAAGCCTGCAGTTTGTGCATCTCTCCGGCCTGTCAAGCTCAGGAACGACCACACCCTTTTTGTTAAGCTCACTTCCTTCCTGGAAAATATTGTAGGGGCAGACCATTGTACATAAATTGCACCCCTTGCAGAGGTTCTGATCAATAACAAGTTTCATCGGGCTCGACCTGGGAAATTATTTCTGGTATATTATTGCTCTTCATTCCTACTAAATATCTCCTTATATCACATGATTAATCAGTACAAAACATCATTTGAAAAGACTTTTGCGCAGAATCACCAACCGTGGCGTAGAGATCTCCGCCATGTGCATCCATCGCAACGGTCAGCGGGAGTTTTTCGACCTCGATCTCCCATACAGCCTCGGCCATACCGAGATCCTCGAAATATACTCCTTTAAGCTTCATCCGGGAGGCTGCAAGAGCCGCACAGCCGCCGGTATAGGCGAAGTAAACGGCCCTCCCTTTCATGAGAGAAGAGACATCACTGCTCATGCCACCCTTCCCGATGAACGCCCCGGCACCTGCATCGAGGAGGAATTTGCAGAGTGAGTTCATTCTTGCTGATGTTGTCGGACCGGCGGCAACCACCCTTCCGTCCGATACGACCGGCCCGCAGTGGAATATCACAGCCCCCTCGGGTTCGAAGGGTATCCCGGCATCCATCATTCTCATGTGGGCCTCATCCCTTGCGGTATAGATCGTCCCGGAAAGCTCAACGCTGTCGCCTGCATTGAGATCAAGCAACTCCTTCCCAAGAGGCGTTTTGAGTTGAATGGCACTCATAACTTCACCTCCACGGTGGCCCGCCTGCATGCCCAGCACTGGACGTTCACCGCGACGGGAAGCGATGCGGTATGGCAGTGGCCCTTCTTCACCTTTACAGCGATGCAGGTAGTATCGCCACCAAGACCCATCGGCCCGATGCCGAGACCATTCACGGCATCGCAGAGCTCCTGCTCATAATCCGTCATCTCATCAACCGGATCGAGCAGGGCCTCCTTGGCAATTGCGGTCACGCTGTCGAATGTTCCGCCGATCCCGACACCCAGAACCACGGGCGGGCACGGCCTGCCTCCGGCAATCAGCATGGTTTCGGCTACAAACTCCTTCACCTTCCCTGCCTCGGAGGGAAGCAGCATCGCCATTCTCGACATGTTCTCGCTGCCGCCGCCCTTCGGCATTGCGGTAATGGTGAACTTCTCGCCGGGCCGGAAATGAATCGCAGGAGTCCCGGTCCCGAGATTGTTTCCGGTGTTGTGACGGGTCAGGGGATCGACCGCATTCGGCCTGAGTGGTATATTCTTAGTCGCTCTCTCGACCCCGTCACGGATACCGAGGAAGATATCCTCCGTAAAAGGGACTTCCGGCGGGAGAGTGACGTAGAATATGTGAAGGCCCGTATCCTGGCACAAAGGCAGCCCGAGCTTTTCCGCCTGGCGGATATTTTCCATAATATTCGAATATTCTGACTTCGCCACCACCCGTGTTTCACGGACCACCGTCTTTTCAAAAGCCCTCATAAAATCGGCTGGAAGCCTGATCTCCGCCTCTCTTATCGCCTCTTCCGCCGCTTCGGCCACTTTTTCCCTGAGCATCGATATCACTGCAACAATATTGACTGAATATTTCTTTTAATACAATGATATTCTCCCAGAAGAATATTTTTCCGGAGGTGGGGGTTTTGTCTTAACGAAGGGAGGGGGAACGCGTCCCCCTCCCTATTACCCTCCCCCTTAATCGTGATAAGTCACCGTCGGGATGGGCAAGCATCCCTCCGGCTCCGGGATACCTGTGCCCTTTCGAAACCCAAGAAGAATTTAGGGCACCGATTAGTTTCAATAAAATTTGTTCTCCTCCCCGGCCGAGGCTACCCGGACGGGTAGCGTCCAGGCCGGGCTATCATCTTTGCGCAAATTCGCGACGCGAATTAAGCACAGGGCTGCCCCAAAGGGGCTTATGCCCTCTGGAAACTGAAGAAGAATAATCTCATCTAAATCACCCTGAGAAAACCCAGAAAAAAAACAACCAAACGAATCAAAAAAATATTTTAGAAGGGATTAAAACCCAAAAAAATATTTGAATAGAATTATGCTATCTTTGATTTTGATTCTTCGATTACAAGACGTGTAGGTGTCGGAAGCTTATAGCCTGCGCTTTTCAGGGCAGCCTTTGCCTTCTCCGCGTTAGCCTCAGATGTGTAGATCGTAAAGATCTTCTGCTGGGGCTGAATGCGTGCCGCTGTTCCTACAGCCTTTCCGAATGCCATCCTCATACCCTCTGACACACGATCTGCACCTGCACCGGTTGCCTGCTTGTTCTCGCGGAGCACCTGGTGGGGATACGTGCGGAGCTTGAAGTGATAGTTCATTCTTCCGATCTCCCTCTGGAGTTTACGGTTTACGTTCATACGTGCAGCTTCCAGAGCCTTGTGCTGGATCTGGCATGCTTCCTCTGCAAGAATCGAAACTTCCATGGGGAAATTCTCTCTGGTGTTGCCCATGTCGAACTGAACAATCTTTGAACCGGGCACACCACCCATATATTCTCGCCTTGTATACGCCCTTTTTGATATGGCTCTGTACATTTTTGCGGGTTTTCGGACCATTTTTAAAAAACTCCTCGCTATCTAATGTGCTATAAAAAATGGGGATATAAACTAATAAACCTAACTATCTCCCCACGATCAAATTTTTATTTCTTCCATAAGGGAAAGGACATGACGCCTGAGATCTGCAAATTCCGGGTCCGTCCTTTCACGAATCCGGGGCAGGTCGACATCGATGATATCTTTTATTCTTCCCGGCCGCGGAGAGAGGACAACAATCCTGTCAGCAAGGAATACGGCCTCGTCGACACTGTGAGTTACGAATATAATCGTCTTTTTGGTCTTTTCCCATATCTCAAGAAGCTCTCTCTGCATCAGATTTCTTGTCTGCGCATCAAGAGCCCCGAACGGCTCATCCATCAGGAGAACCTCCGGATCATTTGCAAGTGCACGGGCGATTGCAACCCTCTGGCGCATCCCTCCGGATAATTCATGCGGATACGCCCTTCCAAATTCTTCCAGGTTGACAAGGTCGAGATACTCTTCAGCGGCCCTCTGTTTCTCCTCCCTGCTGGCCCCCCTCATTGTAAGACCAAAGGTGATATTGTCCGAGATCCTCAGCCACGGAAAGAGAGAATACTCCTGAAATACCATTCCGCGCTCGGGATCAGGGCCCTCAACAGGCTTTCCGTCAAGGGTCACACTTCCCGATGTCGGGAAGTCAAGACCCGCGATTATCCGGAGCAGTGTTGTCTTACCGCACCCGGAGGGTCCCACAAGGCAGACAAATTCCTTGTCTTCGATATGAAGGTTGATGTCATCAAGGGCTGTCACGGCCCCCGACTCATCTCCCTCTTTTGTAAAAACCCTCTCAAGGTTTTCAATGTCCACTGCAGCCATTATTGATTCTCCTCCCACCAGCCAAGCCCGTGTTTTTCTACAAAATACCTGAAGACTATGTCAATCGTAAGGCCGATCAGACCCAGCACAAGCATATAAACGACCACGCTTGGCATCTGGTGCAGGTTGTAGTAGGTCCAGAGATTCTTGCCGAGGCCGTACTTCCCGCCCCCGGCGCCGAAGATCTCGGCACCCACAAGGCACATCCAGCCGATGCCCATAGAGATCCTGACTCCCGAAACTATCGAAGGAAGGGAAGACGGAAACGCGATACGCCTTATAAGACTTAGATCACCGGTACATCCCAGCACCTTTCCCGCTTCGATAAATACCTTCGGGACATTCCGAAAGCCGGTATAAGTATTGATAAGAATCGGAAATACGGACCCGATAAAGATAATAAAGCCGGCTGATGCATCGGTAAGGCCGAACCATATTATCGCAAACGGTATCCATGCGAGAGGAGGTATCGGCCGGATGATCTCGATTATAGGGTTTATCGCGGTGTCGAAATCCCTGAACCATCCCATAGCTATACCCATAGGAATTCCGACGATCACAGCAGCCCCTATTCCCATTGCGAAGTGTATCAGACTCTTATAGAGGTCGATGAAGAGGGTGCCCTTGGGCCCGAAAGAAACCTTATAGAGGGCTTCCAGAACATCCGTAAAACTGGGCAGGATAAACGGATCTCCCACCACAAACTCCGCCACAAGCTGCCATATTACAATTGCGGCGACAACCGCAGCTGCGGGGAGGAGATATTTTCTGTGCTTCTTGTATGACATATCAAACATTACCGGTGCCTGCTGTAATTATTTTATCAGTCCCTGGCCCAAAGCCACGCAGGGGTTCTTCTATAAAGGTGATAACTGAAAATAAAAAAGTGTTTTTCAGGCAGATGAGGTTGCCTTCTCATAGAATGAAAGATCAAATATCTGATCCTCTGTAAGCAAAGTGTCGATGTAGCCAAGTTCCTTCTGGACACTTACATAATCCATGACGCCGTCAATAATTACATTTGGATCAGAGAGCCATGTTCCATCCCAGTTATCAATTGATTTTGATGCGATCTCTTTTGTGTTTTTAGTGTAATCCGCATAGATCTGTGCCGCCTCGTCAGGGTTCGCGAGGTTGTATTCGGTCGCCTTTATGTGGGTTTTGACAAGTGCAGTTACAAGCTCAGGATTCTCTTCAATGAGTTTGTCGCTGACCACAAGCACACAACACGGGTGATCGGGCTTCATTGTTCCCGACCACACGACAATCCTGCCGTTTCCTTCTTCAACGAGTGTTGTCGGCGAGGGTGAGGGGAGGAACGTTCCGTCGATCTGTCCTGCGGTCATCGCTGTAATCGCATCACCGGGGCCCATCGGAAGAACATCGACCTCTCCTTCCTTAATATTCTCTCCAACTGTCAGGCCGTTTGAGGCGAGCCACTCCTTCAGGAGAGTATCCTGGATTGTTCCGGGAGGGAAGGTTGCGATCTTCGTCCCCTTAAGGTCTTCAGGACTGTTGTACTCAAGATCGGGCCTTACAACAAGCGCAGAACCCTGGGTCTGGACGGTTGCAACAATCTTTGCATCAAGTCCTGTTGCAAGAGCCGATATAACAGGTGCGGCACCTACATATGCGACATCTATCTCACCGGCAAGCATCGCCTGCATTTCGGGGGCTCCTGTAGGGAAAAGCATCTCGTTCTTCTCGGAATCTGTTGTATAGCCGTACGGGGCAATATCCTCAGCCCACCATCCCTTCTTCATTGCAGTCATATATGCAATCTGATGGGTACTTGGCTGATAGCCAAAATTCAGTTCCTTTAAACCGGCGTCACCGGTTTCATCTCCGGTACCGGTACAGCCGGCACCAATAACAGCCGCTGCAACAACGACTGCAAGAACAAACATTACCAGTTTTTTTCTCATAACGATCACCAGATATTGATTCGATCTTTACAGATTAGGGTCCACAGCATATAATAAATTATTTAATATACATCCCAATTTGGCTTTTAAGCTATATAGGATCCAGATGGTTTGACTTAAAAGCCACAATACCCCACGGTTTTCACCATGGAAAGTTGTTTACTTTGAAAAAACAGATGATTTAGCAATGATCAAGCCCGGCCGGAAATATGAAACTGGAGAGGCTCCGTTCTCGGTCAGGTACTCTCCTGAAACTGGTTACTGTGCCTCGAAAGGTGAAAGCCTCGACATGAGATTCGAGATTGTTCCATACAATGGATTTTCTGAGCCTGTCAGTGTAAAACTGCGGGTTAAAGTACCCGATCCTGCAGTTGGCATCTTTACAATATATGACGAGGTGCATGATCTCGGCACACATGCATACCCGTACTGCCCTCTCTGCTATACGCAGAATCTTGACCCCGGGAATCCGCCGTCTGGTTACGAGTTCGTAAAAAAGGCATATGCCACGGCAAAAAGGATGAAGATCGAATCGATCGATGTTCAGGTCCACGTTAAGGCTTCAGGTGGGGGGTTCACCTGCGAGGAGAAGTCCCAGTATAAAGTAAACTTCTGATTTTTTGTGGCAGGGTTCAGGCACACATAATCCTGACCGGCGTCACCATTTCACTAATTTATCGTCGCCTTAAATATGCTCCGGGTCATACAATTAGGACAGGAGTGTAGATATCATGAGCAAAGACCCTTTAAGGGAGGGAAGGCTCGGCGAAGGGCGCCCGCCTGAAGTCTGGAGTTACCTCTCATCCATGGAGGCCGACCGTTTCATAGGTGAAGCGGATATCATGGTCGATATCGCCCACCTTCTGATGCTGGAGAGGAAGGAGATTATCGACACTGATGCGGCCCGGAGCATTATGGCCGTCCTTCTCGATCTCCATAAAAACGGACTGCCCGAATCAGTCTTTGATGAGAAATTCGAGGACATTCATGCCGGAATCGAAGCGCTCATTATAGAAAAGACAGGAATCGATACCGGCGGCAGGCTTCACATGGGAAGATCCAGAAACGATGAGGTTGCAACATGCGCCAGGATCAGGCTGAAGAAAGACCTGACAGAGATAATGTCGGAGATCCTGGAAGCCAGGGAGATACTGATTCAAAACGCGGAGCAGAATACAGAATCGTATATGCCCGGCTTCACCCACCTCCAGCATGCCCAGCCCACCACGCTCGCACATTACCTGATGAACTATGAACAGGCTCTCGGCAGGGACTTTGAGAGATTCGGGGATGCCTTCCTCAGGCTGGACTTCTGCCCTCTCGGGGCGGCGGCGTTCGCATCCACCGGATACCCAATCGAAAGGGAATATACTGCAGAACTGCTCGGGTTCTCGGGAGTCCTCGAAAACTCAATGGACTGCGTATCGGGAAGGGATGTATTCATCGAGGTAATCTCTGCATGCTCCGTTATGATGGTGACACTCTCCCGGATGTGCGAGGAGTTCATACTCTGGAGCTCTTCCTTCGTGGACTTCGTCGAGCTTGCAGACGAGTACTGCTCGACGAGCTCCATAATGCCGCAGAAGAAGAACCCCGACTGTGCAGAGATTATGAGAGGCAAGGCAGGATCGGCAATGGGTGCGCTTACCGCATCGCTTGCGATAGTTAAGGGACTTCCGATGAGCTACAACCGCGACATGCAGGATCTCTGGCCCCACCTCTGGCTGACTGTGGAAGATGCAAAAGCATCGCTTAAGATAATCACCAGAATGATCGACACGGCCGCGTTCAACACGAAACGCATGGAAGAAGAGGCTGGAAAAGGATTTTCAACCGCAACAGAGCTTGCAGACGTCATGGTCAGGGAATTCGGGCTCCCCTTCAGGACGGCACACGGCATAACCGGCAGGGCGGTCAGGATGAAGAAGATCGATATCGACACTCTTGAAGAGGCGGCGGGCGAGATGGCAGGACTCTCATTGAAGGGACTCGGAATGACCGAAGAGGACGTAAAGAGATCGCTTGACGTCGCATACTCCGTAAATGCAAGGTCAGCAACAGGCGGTCCTGCCCCTGAGGCTGTAAAGGCCTCAATTGCAGGAAAGACAAACGCTCTTAAAGAAGACACCGACTGGATAAAGAATATAAAAACACAGAATGACGAGGCGGAAGACAGGATGATAAAAGCAGCAGAGGGGCTGATAGGTTGAATATTGAACCGGGAGACAGGGTACAGTGTACCTATGCAGGAAAAGAGTTTGAAGGATTCTTCATCACTGAAAGAGAGGGGAAGGCGGTAATCAAACTCGGTTCGGGATATAATATAGGAATAGATGCAGGGCTGATGAAGAGGCTCGAGACACAGGCCCCAAAACCGCCCGCACCAAAAACAATAGAGCAGGATGACAGCCTCCCGCAGTTATCCATCGTCTCCACCGGGGGAACGATCGCATCGAAGATCGATTACAGGACAGGAGCAGTTACAAGCCAGTTTGAGGCGGACGACATCCTGAGGGCTATCCCAGGACTTGCCGGGATAGGAAAGTTCAGTGCACAGGTCCCGGCGACAATCCTCTCGGAGAACATGACCCCTGCAATCTGGAAAGAGCTTGCATCGACGGTCTGTGACGAGATTAAAAAAGGCGCAAGGGGCGTTATAGTCACACACGGAACCGATACAATGGCATATTCAGCCGCAGCCCTGAGCTTCATGATAGACACGCCCGCCCCTATCATTTTTGTTGGGTCGCAGAGATCCGCTGACCGCCCTTCAAGCGACAATGTTATGAACGGACTTTGCAGTGCGGCCGCTGCGACCTCCGACCTTGGGGAGGTCTCGGTGGTCATGCATGCAACGACCAGCGACGACTACTGTGCGATCCACAGGGGAACAAGGGTCCGCAAGATGCACACATCCCGCAGGGACGCATTCACCAGCATAGGAACAGACATTATCGGAACCGTGGACTACCCGTCCCTTGATGTAAAACTTTCTGATTCGGCAATCAGGCGAAGGGATACTGAACCGAAGCTCAGCGACAGGCTCGATGAGAAGGTCGGCATCCTCTACTTCTACCCCGGAATGTCCCCCTCGATCGTCGAGGCGTTTAAAGGATACAGCGGGCTTGTCATTATGGGAACAGGTCTCGGCCATACGTCGTCCGAATGCATACCTGCAATCAGGTCCCTCGTAAAGGACGGAACATCGGTTATCATGACGTCCCAGTGCTTAAACGGCAGGGTCTGCGACAGGGTGTACGACACAGGCAGGGATCTCCTGAACGCGGGCGTCATCGAGGGCGGAGACATACTTCCCGAAGCGGCGATGGTCAAGCTGATGTGGGTGCTTGGAAACGAGAGCGACCCCAAAAGGGCCACAGAACTTATGCGGAGCAATCTCCGCGGCGAACTCGGGAGGTGCACACCCCATGGATTATAAAAAGATAGGCCTTAAGGCGGGAATCGAGATACACCAACAGCTGGATACGGCTGAAAAGCTGTTCTGCCACTGCCCGACGAAGCTCAGGGATGTCGAAGAGAGGTGCGGGGAGTTCAAACGCTATCTCAGGGCGACCGAGAGTGAGATGGGCGAGATCGACAGGGCCGCCGAGGAGGAGATGAAAAAACAGGACCGCATCTATACATATTATGCCTACGATTCGACCTGTCTCGTCGAGAACGACGAGGAGCCGCCGGCACCCCTTAACCCTGAGGCCCTTGAGCTCTCCATGACTCTTGCAAAGATGATGGGGATGACGCCTGTCCAACAGGTCCACGTTATGAGAAAACTTGTAATCGACGGTTCAAATACCAGCGGTTTCCAGAGGACCGCACTGGTTTCACTCAACGGCGTGGTTCCTGCAGGGGCACGGATAGAGTCGATATGTCTTGAGGAGGAGGCCGCCCAGAGGGTCGAGGGCGATATATTCTCGCTCGACAGGCTTGGGATTCCTCTTGCAGAGATCACAACCGGCCCGGATATGAAATCCCCGGAGGAAGTGAAAGAGGTCGCCGCGTATATCGGAATGCTTCTCCGTTCGACCGGAAGGGTGAAGAGAGGTCTAGGAACGATCAGGCAGGACGTCAACATCTCGATCAGCGGCGGTGCAAGGGTCGAGATCAAGGGAGTCCAGGATCTAAATCTCATCGACGAGGTCGTGCGCAGGGAAGTGCAGAGACAACAGATCCTGATTGAGATTGCGGCCGAGCTTAAGAAAAGAGGCGCCTCTGTTGATGAGAATGTCGTCGATGTCACAGATCTCTTCAAAGATACCGGATCAGCCATCCTTAAGAGAGCAAAGTGTATCCTTGCGATATGCCTGAATGGGTTCGGCGGCCTTGTCGGAAAAGAGATCCAGCCCGGAAGAAGGCTCGGGTCCGAGATGTCCGATTACGCGAAGAAGTGCGGCGTCGGGGGACTTTTCCATACCGACGAACTGCCGGCGTACGGCGTAACTGCAGAGGAGGTCGGACTCCTGAAGGATAAGTTCGGCGCAGGCGATGAAGACTGTGTCATACTCGTCGCGGATACGAGGAAGAAAGCGGAATGCGCAACCAGCCAGATCAGGAAGCGTGCTCTTATGGCATTTGACGGTGTTCCCGAGGAGACAAGGAAGATGCTTGAAGAGGGAAGCACCGCCTATATGAGGCCTCTCCCTGGTGCCGCAAGGATGTACCCGGAGACCGATGTTCTTCCCGTCGATATAACGGACGACTACTGGAACTCGCTGGAGCTTCCCGAACTGATTGTCGACAAGGAAAAGAGATTCGCCGGAGAACTCGGACTGGACGAAGCCCTTGCGAAACAGATGGCCTACTCATCGAAGGCCCCCCTATTTGAGGATGCCGTATCGAAGGGAGTCAAGCCGAATCTTGCGGCGAGGACACTTCTCTCCACCCTTCGCGAGCTCGCCCGCGACGGGGTTGCGACGGATAAAGTCCCCGGCGATGAGATAACAACCCTCCTCCTTGCCGTTGAGGAGGGTAAGGCAGCCAAGGAAGCTGTTCCCGACATCCTGCGCGAGGTTGCGGGAGGCTCGACTGTCGGGGAGGCAATCGAAAAGATCGCCCCGTCCATATCAGAGGAAGAGCTTGTGACACTTGTAAGAGGAATTCTCAACGAAAGGCAGGATTTCATAAAGGAGCAGGGAATGAGGTCGCTTGGCCCGGTTATGGGCGTCGTGATGAAAGAGGTCCGGGGGCGTGTCGACGGAAAGATCATCTCGGAGATCCTAAAACAAGAGATCCAGGCAATAATCTCACCCTGATTTTTTTAATTTTCAGGCAAATAATCTGCGTGAATTACCTTCATTTCATTACTGACTAACCCTTATTCTGCCGGAAGGATCTGAAAACTATATCTTCAGATATTTCAATTACTAAAAGGATGGATAAAGATCCCGTTATTGAAGTCTACAACAATAATCAGGAAGAGATACAGGGCATTTTCAGGTCCAGACTCATAACGCAGATTCTTCTTGCGCTTGGAGAAGGCAGCAAACCCCTCTCAGAACTCCGTGAGATTACAGGCAGTTCTTCACAGGCGATCATCCCGAAAATACGGACGCTAGAGTCTATGAACTTCATCGAATCGCAGAAGGAAGGCTACAGTCTTACTACAATAGGAGCCATTCTTGAAAAAAAGATAGAGCAGCTGGTTATGATTGTCGGCACTTCGGATTCAAAACGTGAATTCTGGTGCGCCCATGATACGGGATCCATACCCTTCGAACTTCTCGAAGAGATCGGGGACCTTTATAACTCGGAGATTATCAGGGACATTGACGAGAATATACTGAGTGTATATTCACTTTTCCTGAAAATCCTGAACGAAGCCGAAGCCGTTTATGCTGTTTCATCAATAATGAGTCCGGCACACGCCGATGCAATAAGAAATACAGTTCAGAGAAATATTCCAATAGAATTGATTGTAACTCCCGATATCATAAAAACAATGACTGGCGAGCCGTACATATCCACAATGAAGTCGATATCGGAATTCGATAATTTCAGGGTTTTTGTCTTTCCGGAACAGATAAAGATCGGGATGACGGCCACGGATAAATTTCTCTCACTTGGCCTTTATTCACATGAGAACGAGTGCTATGACTCCTCCTCGGATCTGGTCAGTGATGATCAGACGGCAATCGGGTGGAGCAGGAAGCTATTTGATTATTATAAATCAAAATCGTCCGAATTCAAATTTTAAACAGACCCCTCCTTTATATTCATCAGACAGATGAACCTTTATTGACGTAATTAATGTTAATTATCATCTTTTACCCCTCTTTATGGAAACAGCAAGAATAAGGGTAAAATCCCCGGGACCTGAATTCGGCAGGATCGCCCGGGCGGCGGCGTATAGCTCGATATATCTCTCTTTTGCAGGAGGTGCAATGGTCTTTATCTCCTGTTCTCTCCAGGACCTGTCATTTAGCCCTTTTGCGGCACTGATAATGATTCTTGTTACATACGGGGTCTACAACCTGAACAGGAAGACCGACGAGGCCGAGGACTCGATCAACCATTTTGAAAGATATTCTTTTACGAAAAAATACGGAAGCGTCCTCTGCCGCACGGCCGCGCTGGCTTACATTGCTGCTGCAGGACTGGGAATTTTTTTTGGCAGGGGGGCTTTTATTATTACAATGATTCCCCTTTTTTCCGGAATAATCTATAGTATATCTCTTTTGCCGGGTAAAAAGGGATTTTCAAGAATCAAGGAAGTGCCGGTCCTAAAGAGCGTCATTGTTGCATCGGCATGGGCGATTCCCCCTGCATTTCTTCCATTGTATATTGCCGGGGCAGGGATCACGCAACGTACATGGATCGTTGCGCTGCTATTTTTCATACTCGTATTTGTCAATACGGTGATGTTTGACATCAGGGATATCAAAGGGGACAAAAATTCAGGGGTGAAGACAATCCCCGTCATCCTGGGTGCGGAAACAACCGTGCTGGCGCTCTCCTGCCTGAACACGGGAGCAGGAATATTCATACTGTTTTCCGGTTACGGACTATTCAATCCATTGCAAAACGCATTTTTATTGTTCTGCATACTATATGCCCAACTGTATCTGCTGGTCTTCCGGAACAGGAATGCCGACAAAATAATGACGGAAATGTTCATAGACGGCCAGTTCATACTCCTTGCAGGCATGCTACTCATTTTTCCGATGATTTACTGCCATCTTCCTGTCATTTCATAATATCGCCGTCCAACATCTACAGGAATTTTCCGGATTAATCGATCCGATTAATCTTCATCATGATAATAAATGTCAATGCATAGAATGAATCTATTACTGGAGAGTCATTCTCTTGAAGGAAGACGGGTGAACTCCATTTGTTTATCGAAGTAATAAAGGACCTGTAAAAACGGGAATACCGGAAACTGAAACATAAGCTGTAATGGGGGGCTTCCATTCACCAGCCAGCACTATTACCGATCTGAAACAACACCTGACCCGAAACTGGTTTTTGCTACATATCCCTTCAGATTCAACACCAAATGAAGATGGCAGAATCATTTATTTCAGGGGGAGGGAATCACCTGTTAACACAACCACCCCCTTTACAGTATCTTCTTCTTTTAATTCCGGCTAAAAACGGCTGAACGCCATATTCTGTATTAACGACATTATCCCGGGTTTCGATCTCTTCTTCTTCGAAGCAAACCCGAACATCTCCGCCGGTGGCGCTTCAAACATCTCGGCATTCAGCCTGTCGCTGATCTCGTCGAAGATTCTTTTATACGCGGGGCAGTGGGGATCGACGCCGTTAATCTCCCCGCCGGTGGGAACGATTGCATTATAGGGGCAGCCCCCGCGGCAGTAGCTTATATGCGGGCACTTTCCGCAGTGTTCGTCCACGTACGCTTTGAAGGCCAGCATCTTTTTCCCCGCCGGAGAGGACATCAGCTCTTCGACCGACGGCCTGTCCCTGACATGGCCCATCACCCATTCCGGCATTCCCACGAACCTGTAGCAGGGGTAGATGCTCCCGTCGGGGCCGACTGCAAACGTGCTGCCCATGCAGTCTGCGAAGGTGCAGACGTTGCCGTGCCTGGTGAAGACGCACCTGCAGAGATCGTTTATGTTCATAATCTCGACCTCCCCGAAGTGTTCGAGCGCTTCGTCGAGAAGGTATACGAGGAGCTCGCCGAACTTCTCTGGCGCAAGGGCGTATTTACCGGGGTCGGAGCCCTTCAGTGAGGGAAGTGCCGGATGGAGCTTCAGCGCCAGCCCGTTCTCCATGAAGAACTCAACTATCTCTTCCTTATGTTCGACCGACTGTGCGGTGAAGGTGCAGATGAATTTTACATCAAGACCCTGCTCTTTTGCAATCCTGTAACCGTTTAAGGTCTTGTCGAAGTATCCCTCCCCCCTCTGCGAGTCGTTTATCTCCCGGGGACCGTCGATGCTCGATCCGACAGGGATATTGTATTCTGCAAAAACCTCTGCAATCTCGGGCGTCATCAGCCAGAGGTTGGTCTGGATGGCGAACGCCGGGTCGAGGAACGGGAGGCCTTCGGTGAGCATCGGGAGCGCCTTCCTGTAGAAATCTGCACCTGCAAGCAGGGGTTCGCCCCCGTGAAACGTGAATGTCACCTGGTTGTCCCTTAAGCCTTTGAGCCATTCGACGACCTCTCCTATGGTTTCAATCTCCATCCGGGGAGAGTTTACGTCTGAACTCCAGCAGTAACTGCATTTTGAAGGGCACCCGAGCGTCGGGATAAGCATCACGTGGAAGGGGGTTTTCATTAAAAGGATTTTTTGTTCTGCAAAAAGGTATATTTTCCTGTTTAAATTCAGTCTACCTGCATCAGGCCGGGGTGGCTGCCGGTTATGCACCTGCCGCCCGATGGGGTTACGACGAACGTGTTCTCGATCCCGACCATCCCGACACCCTTAACACCCTTCTTGGGCTCGAGCGCGAAGACCATATTTTCTGCAAGCGGCTCGTCGTAGCCTGCCGCGATTACAGGGATCTCGTCGATTAAAAGTCCGACGCCGTGGCCGAGGAAATTTACCGTCCGGCCGTTGTAGCCCATGAAGTTCTCAAGGAAATCCTTATCGAGCGATTCCATTACCGTCCTGTATATCTCTGACGGGACTGCTCCGGGTTTAAGCATCGATGCGATCCAGTCCTGTATCTCAACGCACCTGCGATGGGCCGAAACAGCCTCTTCGGGCAGAGTCCCCCTGAATACGTATGTCATGGTCTTGTCGGTATGGTAGCCGCCGAAGCCCGAGCCCGTATCGGCGAATACAAGGTCTCCGTGCATAAGCTTTCTCTCGCGGCTGCCGAGCAGCGGGACGGCGGAGGAAAGCCCCATCGATCCCCCGGGGCCGTTGAAGCACGTCGGATAGATCGAGCTTTCGCCGAATCCTACCTGCCCGATGAGCATCTCGGTATCGAACATCCCGAACCTCGTAATCCCGTGATGGCCCTCCTCCATCATCAGCGAGTAGATTTTTATTGCAAAATCAAGCTCGCTCATCCCTTCTTTAAGTATTCCGGGAACCAGGTCCTCCAGAACATGGCGGTGGATCTTTCCCGACTTCTCCATGAGCGAAAGTTCGTAGTCGCTCTTTTGCGCCCGGACCATACCCAGGCAGTGATCGAGAGAGCCGGTGCTTTTGAACCCGAAGTGCTTCCTGAACCTCTCCAAAACACCGATTGTAACGAGTTCCGTTTCAAAAAAGATTTTATCCGGCAGGCCCCCCATGCCCGCCGCTGCATCGCGGTAGCTTCTCATCGGCCTTATATCGCCAAAAAGCGACTCCTCAGCCGCCCTCTCTAAACTTCTCCTGACCCAGAATACGGCATCTTCTTCAGGCCGGATTAAAAGAACGCCGTCCTGCATCGTCCCGGTGAAATAATAGAGATTCACCTTGCCGAATATCGCGGCCATCTCCCAGCCGGGGTTGCGGCGGTCCATCTCCGCCCGAAACCGTTTCAGCCTTGAATTAAGTTCATTCCAGGGGACTTTTTTATCCATGCAGTTCTATTGAAAGGAGATCGCCTTATTTGCAGTGGTGCGGCGGCGGCCTTCAGTACTCGATACCTTCCCTTGCACCGACCCCGGAATCGAAGTAATGTTTCACCTTTCTCATCTCGGTTACGAGATCTGCGGCATCTATGAGCTCCTGCGGGGCGTATCTTCCGGTGCATATGACCTCGGTTGACGGGGAGCGGGAAATGATCGCGGCTATGACGGCCGCGGGATCGAGGAGGCCGTAATGGATTGCGACATTGACCTCGTCCATCACCACGAGATCGTAATCTCCGGAAGACATCGCTTCGGCGCATCGCAGGAGGCCTTCTTCTGCAAGTTTTATATCCTCCCCGGAAGGTTCGCCCTCAATGAACCTGCCCCCGCCGAACTGCTCGATTGTAAAATTTGAGAAATGTTCCGGCACAAGAAGTTCGGCGGTTCTTGCGGCCTTGATGAACTGTGCGAAATAGACCGTTCCGCCGTGGAGGACGGTCCTCATCGCGGTTCCGAATGCGGCGGTCGTCTTACCCTTGCCCGTTCCCGTGTATACCTGCAGGTAACCTTTCTTCATCGCTACTTTCCGTACATGTTGATTAGGCGGATCAGGTCGGCGAAGCCGTCCATCTCCATCTCCAGAACCCCGTTCTTCTCCATTCCCATGCTCATCTCGGCATCTGCGGTGAGCATCTCCGGGCCACGGATGATCCTTCTTGAAACACCGTCGGCAGAGAGAACCTCTTCGGCCTCTTTTTCGTGCACGAAGCACCTTCCGGGGATGATGACCGTCTCTTCGAGCTTTGACAAGTCGACCTCTTTTAAGTCGTCGATTGTAATCAGGCAGGCGATCTCCTTCTTCGTCCCGTAGACCCAGGCCTCGTTTCCGCAGGCGTCAAGCACCTTCTGGATCGGCCGGGCGGCAATCGAGCCGGTGATGACGGTCGCCTTCTTTTCAACTCTCGGGAGCTTTTCAAGCAGGCCGGGTTCGTCCAGGATGGCAAAGGGAGAGCCTATGGTCGGGTCTCCGAGCGGTGTGCCGCTGATCTTTATTTTGAACTTCGAGTTGAGATCCGTAACAATATCCGAGAACTCGCGGACGGTATGAAGGAGCTGTCCGTCGATCAGGGGAGCGTTTCCGAGTATGAGTCCCTGGTCGGTGCGGTTTGCAAACCTCATCAGGATTATTCCCTTTGCACCGCACTCCTCGACCCACCGGCATGTCTCTTCGAGCACCTCGCCGTCGTTTACGCCCCTGAGGACGACCGCCGCCGCGTAGACGTCGATCTTTTTGCAGAGCCTTTTGAATATTTCAAGCGATGCCTCCGGGGTCGGGTCGCCCATGTATTTTGCCCTCAGCGCCGGGTCGCTTGCAAACACGGTATACGATATCTCATCGAGGCCGTTTTCGACCATGAACTCCGCGAGATCCGGTTCGTCGAATCCCTTCCCGCTCGTATAACCGATATGGATCGGGACCTCCATGCTCCCGAGGATCTCTATTAAGTCCCGGAACTCCGGGTAGCACGACGGGTCCCCGCCGCCGCTGATCGTTATCCTTGACAGGTCCCCGTCCATTATCTGGAGATCCGCGAGGACGCTGTCGGCGACCTCTTTTAGATCCTTGAAGCCCTCGTACTTTTCGCGGACGCCGTTCGTGCAGTACTCGCACCCCTTTGAGAACGGCAGGCAGTACTGGCATCCGAACGGGTCGGGGTTATCCTCCTTCTTTAAGCGCTTGAAATAACAGAAGCTGCAGAATCCGCGACAGTCCCTCCCGGGGGTTCCTCCTACATCCACGTTCAGGTGAGCCATATTCAAATCCCGTATTGTATCTTAAGAGTTGTTTGTGGCTATCTCAGATTAAGAATTGGGTTTACGGCAGACAACCCAAAAATGCCGGAAGGAAGGAATTCAGCAGGACCCAATCGCCACCTTTTATAACCCTTGAGGACAAAAATTGTTAGTGCGCCTCAGTGGCTCAGTTGGCAGAGCGGCTGACTTGTAATCAGCAGGTCCCGAGTTCAAATCTCGGCTGAGGCTTGGTTTTCTTTTTGTTTCGTAGTTCTTTTTTAATATTGGTTTCTTTTATCAATTTTATCAAAATACGTTCTCTCAGTTTTATGTCCACAAAATTTACATTTGAAATAAGCTTTTTCTTTTCTATGGGTTACATCTTGATCTGAAACATCCTCCCTAAATCTGGGTTTATATTCTCTATATGCAAATTCTTTTCCACACTTTTCGCATATCGAATTTTTATAATAAAATAGGGAATATGCGATAAATATTCCCACAATTAGCAAAACAACTCCAATAATAAAAAAAGTAGTATATCCACTTGTAAAAAAATAATTTGAAAAGAATCCCAATCCTCCAATTAGAAAAATTACAACATCCAATATAGCGGATTTTTTTAATCCTAAATTATTAATTAAAAGTTTAGCAATATTTTCAATTAATATATTTTCATTTGAAGGTACTTCATATCTTAATGTATTATCATGTATTAAATTTGAATTGTGAATTATCGTTGAATCCTTTATTATTGTTGCTCCAGAACCTATTGCAGTATCTTTTTCAAATTTATTGCCATCTCCAATATTAACTGATGAATTGTCAATTCTATCATTTGTCAATTTTCGCACCTCCACCTATTGATGCATCACCAGAAAATGTATTATTACTTCCAATATTTGTCCGATTATCCTGAATTATTACCAAAAATTGCTCAGGAACTAACCCTTTATCCCCAATTTCTTCATCAATTTCTTCAATTATTTCTTCTAATTTATAATTTATCTCTCTAACTAATTCCCTTGTTATATTAGAATTAAAATCATAAATCATCTGATCATATTTACTCCCACCATAATAGTCTAAACAGAATTCAAAGAAATCTATTTCTTTATCATGGATTTTCAATAATAATTGATATAACAAAGCAATTCTCTTAATTTCTTCAACAGGAAGTTCATATGTTTTACTACCCCCAAATGATCCCCCAGTATTTTGACTAGCATTCCACCAAATATCAAATTCAACATCACATTCTTTAAGTTGAATTGTGATTCTTTTCATAATTTCATCATTCTCACACAAATGTATGAAAATCCTCAACCTATTCTCAAAAGAATTACTATCCGAATTTAATAAATCCTCAGAATAATCTCTGAATTTCCTAAAACTAGATCTAATTTGTCTATTTTTATATTCAGTGCCCATATTAAATATCTTTTTAATAAATATATTTATTCATATATCTACAAATTGTAAAAATATTTCTTGAAAAACATAAATATAATTATATGATATATGAACCCTATTTTCAAAATATGACATATGTCTTTCCTACGAAACACAACTCCTAAAAAAACTAAATTTAATGGACAATTATTGTAATCTTCTTCCTTTTTCCTGCTTTATGATTTCCTTTAATTGTCTTGAAGAATCCTAAAGGAAATAGACTCCACGGCATCACGAATATTCCCAAAACTTCCATATTTAGTTAGGGTAAATTTGAACCCACCATTTAAAATTAACAAATCTTTTCTTTTACGAACATAAGCTATATTCATAAAATAAGATCTGTCTAATAATAATCTAATAAAAGGGATAAATATGGAAAATCCAGAAGAGAGAACCGCTGAGATTAAAAAATGGTGCTTGAACCTTATCGAAGATTTCCGAAAAGAGTATCCATTTTTAACCGAAGTACAAAAAAAGAATCTTTTCCCTTATCTTGGTTACAAAAAACCCTGTCAAATTGAAATATTCTGGATATCTGAACCTATTGAATATCAATTGTTTGTTTTACTCCATGATCCTGAAAGGGAAGATAAAGAGATTGTAATTAACGGCCCGTATAAAGGATCTGATTTTTTTGAATCCTTATATGGATTAATGGAAAATCTAAACTGGAAGAGGAAAGTTCCATTTAAGCCAAACAGCCAATTTGGTGTCTATGCTGATTTAGATTTTTCTGGTGATGTAGGAGATCAGGAAGGAAAATATTCTGATTATTTACTCCCCCATTTAGCTGAATTTGTTTTTTTGATTGAATATGATCCTTTTTCGAAGATGAAACCAGGACCCAGCGGAAGTAGGATTATTAATGACGATGGCTGGTGCATGATCATCAAAGGAAACCTGTTAGATTGTAGTAAAGATGAATATAATAGATTTAATCCAATATGTTCTGTTAAAAATTCACGATTCCCTGAAGAAATTCCTGAATCAGTAAAAGCAACCCCTGTTATCAAAAAGAAAGAAAGAAAATTTAACGAAATGTTTGGAGCTTACTTTTTTCCACCCGTAAGAATTGGTGATAATGTTGAATTATCATTTAAAGAAAAATTCATCAATATGGTAGGAAACCCTATAATTGAGCCTGAGATTGAAAATGAATTTATCTTAGGAGACTTAAGGGGTTTTTTTGATCGATATGGTTTCATCGGGTTTCAGACGGACAATGAATCAGAAGCAATTCAGGCCTTAAATGTGATATTCGGAGTTTCAAATCTTTTTAAAGAAAGGACAATATTCCCTGTTAGGGAACAAGATCTTATTTCATTCACCAAAGATCCTGAAAATAATAATTTGGGGGGATTCGGATACAGAATAACACAAATAAAAAATCAAAACCCGTTTTCTCCAAGAGGGGAACGGAAAATAAAATTTTCTTTCTCAGAAATGAATACTATTTTAAGAATTTCCCAATCTATTCTTGAAAATCCATCTTTAAAAAATGCAATTTATTACTCTTTAGAGAATTCGGCTCATCTTAAAAATGATGAATATCCGCAATCCTTTATATTCAGTTGGCTAATTGTTGAAAATTATATTTCCGAATTATTTGATGCATTACTTTCATCAAAGGAAATTAACAGGGAAAGACGAAAAAAATTTGACAATCAGGACAAATGGTCTATGGATTCTAAGATTGAGATATTAGCTATGATGGATTGTATCTCAAAGAGTGAATATGAATTTTTATCCAAATATAATAAAAAAAGGAATAGATTCATCCATTCCGGTGAAACAATCTCAGAAGATGAAGCAAATGAAGCCGAATCTTTTAGCTTAGAGATAATAAAAAGAAAAATTGAAAAATTGGGGATAAATTAAGATTTAATTAATTTTTAGTCCCTAACTCATTGAATATTATAGAATCAGAGAGGATATACAAATTCTCAGATTTGTAGCTTCAATTATAATCTCTCCTTTCATCTACTGAATTACTAATAACCGGCATTGTATTATTTAAACAAAATTAAAAATTTATTTAAGATTAAACAAATTTGAAATCAATGAGCTTCAGGATTTTTAGCATATCCAACGACGTTCACGAGAAATACTCCACAGAGGATAAGCACAACGAACATAATACCCGCTGGCCCCCAACAACCAACCTCTAACCCCCCCACCATTGCATTCACCACGCACTCTTCAGCCTTATAACCCCCTCGTCCCAATCCTTCTTTTGTGCCTGGAAACGGGCACAGGAGAAAAAAATGACAGAAATCAACGAACAGAGAAACGAACAGAAAAACGAAGAGAAGAACGAAGGACGGGATTGCCGGATTTTGGGAAGCAAAGACGGCAGCCCCCGGACGATACCGTGCGCCAACACATATTGTACGGAAACTGCCAACAGAGATTCTACCTGCAGGCAGATAAGCAAAGCGGCAGGGCCGGTCCCGCTCTTCCTGATCCCCCAGGCCCTTTCAAAGGAGATTCATGAAACCGGTGAGGCCGTCCTGGAGATCCGGGTGAAGAGAACCCGCGGTCACAACTACAACATCACCGTAATCTCGGCCGCAAGAGAGGTGAAGAATGACGATTACTGAGCCGGGAACGATCACCATCTGCGGCGACGACTCGCTCAGGATCGAGGGCGGAGGAATGGAAATTACTGAAGAATAAACACCAGGTCCCGCCCGTCAGATTTAATACTAATCGTGATTAGTACTAATCATGATTAGTCCTTTCATCGACAGGGGAGAAGAACGATCTGTTCTGGAAGAAGAGTGGCAGTCGGTTGGCGGGAGGCTTATTGTACTATATGGAAGAAGAAGAATTGGAAAAACAAGGTTGCTATTTGAATTTTCAAAAGGAAAAAAAGGAGTCATGTATTTTTCTGAAGAGACTCCTGTCCACCAGCAGATAAAAGGACTGCAGGAGGAGTGTGCACGCTACTTAAACGACGATCTCCTCTCCGACCTTAAGATAGAATCCTGGTCGCAGCTCTTCTCTTATCTCGTAAAAAATCCGCCCAAAGAGCGCTCTTACCTGATTATCGATGAATTCACCTATCTTATAAAGGCTGATAAAAGTGTTTTGTCCGCACTTCAGAAAGCGTGGGACAACGGACTGTCCGGATCAAACTGGTGTATCATTCTCTCGGGTTCGGTGCTTGGACTGATGAGCGAACTTGCACTCTCATATACATCGCCGATTTACGGCAGAAGAACACGTGACATTCTGCTGGAGGAATTGCCTTTCAGTCATGCAAAAGAGTTTCTCAGGCAGAATTTTGAGGATTCCATGAAGACATACTTCACAATCGGAGGAATCCCTGAATATCTCCAGAAGGCATCCGAGTATGACACATTTGACGAATTTGCAAAAAAAGAGCTCTTTTCAAAATACGGATACTTCTATCGTGAACCATATTTTTTGCTCTCCCAGGAATTTCGGGAGCTTAAAACCTACCAGGGAATATTAAGGGCAATTGCAAACGGCCGGACAAAACCCTCCGAGATTGCCTCTCACTGCGGTATCGAAACACGGAACCTGTACCCGTATCTTGAGGGAATGATACGGCTTGGATTTATTGAAAAGGAATCACCGCTTTTGGGAAGCAGCAGGAATACGGTATATAAAATAAAGGATCATATGCTTGGGTTTTGGTACCGGCATGTCTATCCTGAAAAAGGAAGAATTGAGACAGGTGCGTTTAATTATGAAGACTGCATCCTGTCACAGTTCTTTGGAGCACAATTTGAAGAATTCATCCGGTATGAGATGGCTCCTCTAATATTTTCCGGGTATGACACCGGACGCTGGTGGCACAAAGGAGAAGAGATAGACCTTATTGCAGTAAACCAAAGTTCCAAAACAATTGTTTTTGGTGAATGCAAATATGGCGCAAAATCGGCCCGTGATGCAAAACGGATCCTGGAAAAATTAAAAACAAAGTCGGGACTGGTGCATGCAAAGGACGGATACCAGATAAAATATGCCCTTTTTGCCGGAAAAATAAGCGATAAAGAGAGTCTATTAAAAGAAGGATATCTTATCTACGATTTGGATGAATTAAAAAGAATCTTGTAGGAACCGGATAAAAATCCGCAAAAGAAAATCTAATCATCCGCCCCCGCATTCCCAAAAGAAATATCCGTAAATGCTGCATCTATAGTGGTATGGATAAGGCTGAATCATCCGTAAAGGGCACAGGCATAATATCCATCTTTGAAAAGGAGATAAAAAAGATCCAGGAAGAGATCGACAAATCCGATTCCGGGAGTTATGAAAATATTGCAGTAATAGCCGAGCCGTATTCCGGGATCGAGCACATCTTCGATAAAATACTCGGCGACAACTCGCAGAAGATAAACAATATCAAATTATTCAGCCCGGTAACAGACACGGATTTTTTTTCAAATATTTACGCGGGAAAGAAGATCGCCCTGGTGCACAACTGCCAGTACCTCTATACAAGAAAGTGCGGCGGCTTTGAGATCCTCGATCATTTCATGAATCTCGTAAGCTCCGAAGACAGGCTCTTTATCACGGGGTGGAACAAATTCGCCTGGAACTACTTAAAAGAGATCACCAACATCGAAGATCTCTTCGAGGTCCAAATCACGATCCCCGAACTCGACAGCAAAAGCATAATGAACCTGATAATGGCCGATGCAAAGGGAAGTATCAGCTTCATCGACGACAGGGAGATGAAAAGGGACAAATTCCTGTCTGTTGAAAAATGCCAGGTCAGACTCCCGTTTTTGCACACCGAAAAGAGCGCCTGCAAATTAAAATTAAAACCCGGGGCACTTAAGGGGAGAAAAAGCCGGACAAAAGAGGAGATCGAGACAGAGGCCTTCCAGAAGATTACAAGGCTTGCCGGTGGAAAATACGACATCGCCCGAATAATCTGGAAAAATACGATGAAGGACAACGAACTTCGCCTGGGCAAAATTCCCGAAATTCCTGCTGCCGACATATCGAACTTCGACGAGGCATACATCCTCTCGATAATAATATCCATGGATACCGTCGGCTATGAAGACCTGCTTGAAATTGCAGGCAGCAACATCAACCTGAAACAGAAGCTGCAAAGCCTTAAATTTTCAGGGCTGATAGAAGTATCGGAAAACTTATGCCGGGTCAACCCGGAGGCCATAAACTCGGTAATATATGAACTGAGAAAGAGAAGGCTGGTGTGGTAGATGGCAACCGAAATTGACGCCCTTGTTGAAGCTATCAGGTTTGACATCGATACGGCACTCTATATCATCTACATAATAATCCTTGCATATATTGCAATTCACCTGGTATCCTTTTTGATAAGAAAGATCGGCGAGACTGCAGGGTTCATGCGGATTGCTGCAAACATGATAATCCCGCTCTTCAAGATCGCGGTATATTTTATAGCATCCTATCTCATAGTGACATCGGTATTCACGCCGTCGCTCTCCCAGCTTGTAGCCTTCTCCGGCCTTTTCGGTGCCGCTCTCGGTTTCGGGTTAAAAGACGTCTTTTCAGATATAATCGGGGGAATAGTAATCGCCTTCGAAAGGCCGTACCTGATTGGCGATAAGATTAAAATCGGCGATAAATACGGCGAGGTTACAGACATCGGCCTCAGGGCGACAAGGATCAGAACCCCGGACGACACCCTCGTCTCCATTCCGAACTTTTCAATATTCAACCAGTCGGCATCGAGTGCGAACGCCGGAAAAACCGAGATGATGGTTGTAACGGATCTCTTCATCGACAGCAGGAGCGATATAGAAGAAGCCGCCGGTATCCTCAGGGAATGCCTGATTACATCGAAGTATATCTACATCTCTTCATCGAACCGCTATACCGTTCTCGTCGACGATTTCCCGTTTTACAGGCGGCTGAGGGCGAAGGCATACGTCAACGACCTAAGATACGAGTTCGAGTTCAAATCGGATATTACAAGGAGAACCTGGGCCGAATTCGACAAAAACGGAATAATCCCCCCGGCATTTTCGGGAACCGTCATCGGGGACGGACCGGGTTATGAGGGCCGCCCTGAGAACAACACAGAGCAGGCGGGAAGATAATTCTGTTGAAGACCGCAACAAAATGAGAGGGTGCAGGGTTCCGGCAAACACGCTCCGGAAGAAAACCCCCGGTAAAATATCCGGTCTTTTTTTAACTTTATACTCCCCCAGGCCCCTTTTCAAAAAAACAGTTTTAATCTCCCGGGAGTGACCAGTTACTGAAAAATTTCCGGTACAAACAAAATATTCAACATGAATAAATAATTTTATTTAAGATTAAATAAACAAAGAGATCAATGAGCGTCAAAAGCTTCAGCATCTCCGATGAAGTGTATGAAAAATACTCCTCCGAGTGCAAACGCCTCGGCCTCAACATGAGCAAACAGATTGAGAACTTCATGAAGTTTCAGCTTGAAGAGGAATTTTTAGTCAGGGAGGAGTATGCCGAAAAGATCAGGGAGATGCGGAGGAACAGGTTCGGGTTTGTGACTGCTGTCAGCAGGGAGTTTGAGGAGTGATTTCCGGCAGGGACGAAATGTCCTGTACCGAACAGGCAGGGCGATTTGCCGGAAACCGTCTCACCCCCCCACTATTTCGGCATGAAACGGAAAGATGACTGAAACCGGCGGATAAAGGATTTTCTATAGCGTTATGATGAGCCATCCGGGATCAAACTTAATACATTCTTTGTCTATTATGACAGCTATATATAAACCCAATCACAATTATTGACCAAACGGGTTTTATTGCGGATCTGATATAAATGGCCGGGAAAGATGCTGAAGGCGGACAGGGACTCTCATCAATGGAAAAAGAGCTTATCGGGATCAGGGGCAGGCTGAAAGAGAATGAAGAGGAATTCCGCAGGATACTCTACGAAATTCCGGTATCGATGAGCGTAATAACTCCCGAAGGCAGGGTCCTTCTTCTAAACCAAAAGACAATCGAACTTTTTGATCTTGAAGATGAAGATATCAGCGAATACAATGTCCTTGAGATCTGGGAAGAACCAAAACTGAGGGACAAGTGGCTGGAAGAGATCAGGGAGAAAGGATTAGTCACGGATTTCGAGATGAATGCCGTAACCCCCGGCGGCTTTCATAAAAATCTGCTCATATCAGGACTCATGATCACATTCGAAGGCCGGCCCTGCATACTCTCAGTTCACCAGGATGTAACAGAGAAAATAGCAGCAGAAGCCGAACTCCGGATGAGCAGGGAGAAATACCGCTCAATTGTCGACAACCTGAGCGATATGCTTTTTGTTATCGATACAAAGGGCATAGTCACATACGTTTCAAAAAATATCACTTCTATAATCGGCTATTCACCATCAGAAGTCATAGGGAAGGATTATACTTCTTATGTCCATCCTGATGACATCACCAGGCGCTCTGAAGAACTATGTTCTTTTCTTTCAGGAAAACAGAAATCAACAGAGTTCCGCATTCAAAAGAAAGACGGCGACTATCTCTGGATAAAAATCACCGGCCAGCCGGTTGTCGTTGACGGCGAAGTTACCGGGATCCAGGGTGTCCTGACCGACATCACCGACCTTAAAGAGACAGAGGATGAATTAAGAGAAACAAATGACAGGCTCCTGCATTTCTCAAAGAGGCTTTCAATCCTGAATGAAATAATCACCACAGCAAATGAATCCAAAGACTTCAGCTCGCTATTCAGAAATGTCCTTGATTCGGTTATTTCACTTACAAACTATGATGCAGGGGCGATATATATTGCCGATCCTGAAACAAAATCCGCATCAATTGTTTATTCTGTAAAAATCCCCGAAAACATGCTTGAAAGAGTTGAAACCGTACCACAGGAAGAACCTCCATTCAATTCATTGTTCATTGACGGAAAGGCCATAATCTCAAACAATCTCAGGGAATTCTCCCCGGAGATAGCGGAGCTGTCGGGCTTTTCATCGTTAATAAGCGTCCCCCTGGTGTCAAAAGGCAGAATTATCGGGGCTCTTAATGGCGCCAAAACAGAGCAGAGAGAGATCCCTGGCGAAGAGATTGATCTCCTTCTCTCGATAGGAGCGGAGCTTGGAAACACATTCGAGAGATTTTCAGCCGAGGAGAAAGTTAAGCTGGCTGCTGAAAACTTTAAAACTCTCTTTAACTCTATCGGGGAGATGCTGTTCATTCTTGACATGCAGGGCAGGATAATTCGCGTAAATGATAATGTCGTCCTGAAGCTGGGGTACAGTAAAGAAGAACTTATAGGAAAAAACGTTCTCCTGCTTCATCCTGAGGAGAGGCAGGAGGAGGCAGGCAAAATTGTAAAAGGAATTATTGCCGGCACTCTTGATGAATGCCATATCCCTCTAAGGACCAGGGAAGGTATGCTTATCGATGTCGAAACACGGATCAGCCACGGATGGTGGAACAATCAGAAAGTACTTTTCGGTGTTGCAAGAGACGTCTCCAAACAAAAGAAGACAGAACAGGCACTTTCCGAAAGCGAGATAAAATTCAGGAGTTATGTGGAGAATGCTCCATACGGGATATTTATAACTGACTCAAAAGGCAGGTACATCGACGTGAACCCGGCGGCATGTGAAATGACAGGGTATTCCCGCGATGAGATGCTGAAGATGAGTATTAATGATATTGCCTCCCCTGATGCGCCGCCAGAGACAATTTCGTCATTTAAACGGCTCATTAAAATGGGCGAGATTCAGACAGACCTTCTTCTCCGCAAAAAGGACGGCACAGATTTTTATGTACTGCTTAAGGCAATGGCTCTTGGAAACGAGCACTTCATGGGATTCTGTGAGGACATTACCAGCCGCAAAGAGGCAGAAGAAGCCCTGCAAAAAAGCGAAGAGCAGTACAGGGCAATATATGACAACTCCCCGATTGCAATCGAGCTCTATGACTCAGCCGGCCACCTGATCCATGCCAATCCGGCTTGTCTTGAGCTTTTTGGCGTGGATGAAATAAATTACATAAGTAACTTCTCCCTGTTCGATGACCCGAATGTTCATGATGAAGATAAAAAGCTGCTTGCAAAAGGAAAGACCGTCAGGTACGAGTCGGAATTCGACTTTGAGAAGGTCAGGGAGCTGAATCTGTACCCCACAAAAAAGACGGGAACAATGTGGCTGAATGTCCTCATCACTCCATTAAAGAGATCAGTTGATTCGATATCCGGCTACCTCGTCCAGATACAGGATATCACAGATCGCATGCTCATTGCAGAGGAGCTCAGGAAGTCAGAGGAGAAATACCGTGACCTTGCAGACAACGCCCCTGTCGGAATCCTGACATGCGACAGGGACGGGAGAATTTTATATGCAAACAGCAGGGTGCCCGAGATACTCGGCTCCCCGTCCGTCGAAAAGACGATGCAGATTAACCTGTTAACGAATGAAAATCTTAAAGCAGCCGGTTTTTCGGATATACTTACAGATGTTGTCGAAAACGGGGCGGGCTATCCTGATCTCGAACTGGAATACACCTCGGTATGGGGGAAGAAGCTCTATCTCAGACTGCATATATCATCCATTCTAAAGGGCAGTTCCCCCGACGGGGCAAGGCTGATAATCGACGATATCACCAGTAGAAGAGAGACCGAAGCACTGCTTGAGAGAACACAGTTCGCATTCGACCACTCCCCTGACGAGATCTACTTTGTAGACAGGGACGGCCGGATCGTATATGCCAATGCCCATGCCGGAAGCTCACTGGGAATCAGTACAGATCCCCGGGCAAATACTACAGTATTTGATATCAACCCCGAATTCACACCCGAAAAATGGAGAGAACTCTGGCAGAAGCTTATCGATGAGAATTATGTCAGAATCGAGACAGTTCACAGGCACCCAGGCGGAACAGAGTACCCGGTAGACATCATCAAGTACCCAATCAATTTTGAAGGTGAGGAATATTCATGCTCAATCTCCCGTGACATTACTGACAGAAAAAGGGTGGAAGAGGAACTCCGGGAGAGCGAAGGCCGGCTCCGCACACTCATTAAGACAATCCCCGACCTTATCTGGCTCAAGGATGAAAAAGGAATTTACCTTGCGTGCAATACGATGTTCGAGCAGTTTTTCGGGGCAAAAGAGAACGAGATTGTCGGGAAGACCGATTACGATTTTGTTGACAAAGAGCTTGCAGACTTCTTCAGGGAAAAGGACATACTTGCAGTAGAGGCAGGAAAACCCACCACAAACGAAGAATGGATCACCTTCGCTGCAGATGGCAGGCGGGCATACCTTGAGACAATAAAAGCGCCGGTATATGATTTCAATGGAAATGTCGCAGGCGTGCTTGGAATAGGCAGGGACATTACAGAACGAAAGAAGTCGGAAGATGCAATTAAGGAGGTAAACAGGAAGTTAAACCTTCTCTCCAGCATCACCCGCCACGACATCCTGAACCAGATAATGGTTGCCGCCGGATACCTGGAGATCATTAAACTCGACGACGAGATACCTCACGGAACAAAGGCAGAGGAGTATATTGAGAAGATCTCAGGAGCGGTCGATACAATCAGGAGGCAGATAACATTCACAGGCTACTACAAGGACCTCGGTGAACAGGCGCCGGACTGGTTTGATGTCGGGGAGATTGTCAATAAAGTCGGAAGGACATCTTCATTCGGGGATATCAGACTCATCAATAATATTGAGAATATCTCGGTGTTTGCCGATCCGCTCTTTGAGAAGGTGATCTACAACCTGATTGACAATGCAGTAAAGCACGGTGAGACCATCACGAAGATCTCGTTTTATACTGAAGAAAACCCCGGTGAACTCGTAATCGTCTGCGAGGACGACGGTGTGGGAATACCGGATGAGTACAAGGAGAAGATATTCAGGAGAGAGCATTACAAAAATTCAGGACTCGGGCTCTTCCTCTCAGGTGAGATCCTTGCCATAACCGGCCTTACGCTGACCGAAACAGGAACACCCGGAGAGGGTGCGAAATTCGAGATCCATGTTCCGGAGGATAAGTTCAGGAGAGGCGGCAATGAATAAAATATCAGCACGGCCGCTCTCCTCTGTGTTAACGGCGATGCTTCCGTACTAATGGTTTTGGATTCATATCCCGGGGGAATCCGGAAAGACAGCCGCTGCAGGCGTTCGAAATGGACAACACCCTTCTCCCGTATCAGGAACCTGCGCCATGAAAACCAGTACGGATTCGGTCCGGAACCCACAGAGATGGAAGTTGCTTCGGCACTGGAAAATGCCGGACTATTCCCTGAACGTATCCGTGTTCTCCTTAAAGACAAATAGTGAAGATCCGGCGGGGGTGAGATGACCCCGGGTAAAATTCACCTCTAATCCGTCAATCCATCCAGTTGATCAGGGATTGTGCTTTTCAGTTTTTGCAACAAGTTTTTCAACCAGCGGCCTGTTCGCCGGTATCTCCACTGTTATCACGTTCCAGACAATCCTCCCAATCTACACTGAAATAGGCATGAATGAGGCGATCACGCATCCCTGCCATATCTCTCCATTGCAATTCAGGAGACTCCTTCCTGAAAGATTCCGGAACATTCTTTGCAGCTTCTCCGATTACCTCTATGCTTCTGAGAAAAGAGCGTTTAAGCACTCGTCGTTCTTCAGTTCCTCAAAAGAAACCCCCTGACTATGTTCCTCAAGAAACAGCATTTCATCCAGAATGTGTCTTAAAAACACTTCCCCGGACTTCAACACCAGACAACCTCTTTTTCAATAAATGACCGGATATACGGGTCCATGCCTCCGGTTGTCACGAGATCCACCCTTCTCCCAAAAAGATCCTCAAGAAAAACGATTAGATCCATGAAGTTCCTGAAGGTCGCCTTTCCCTCTTCAAAATCGACTAAAATGTCAATATCACTTGAAGATGTCGCTTCACACCGGATAACCGATCCAAATATACCGATTTTCCTGACTCCAAACCGGGACTTCAGGGTGCCAAGGCTGGACCGAAGAACCCTTGTCTCTTTCTCCCCCTCACCTTTCAATAAATTTGAAGCCATTTTCCCGATTTAAAGTGTGATATAAGGATATATATTTATTCGCATAATCCTCTTTTTTCATGAAGGGAGGTAAAAATTGAGATCTTTTTCAGCTCTCTGGCTTCTCCCCGTCCGCCTCAACAACCATCCCCGTCAAAAACCCGACTACAACCGAAAAGAGGATCATATAAAAGGTTAGCACAACGGTGAACGCGAACCCGAAATAGTAGATCATCAGGGGCAGGAGAGGGACCTTGACCGCACGATTATAAAGGAAGGTTGCCGCAAGCCCTGTCTTCATACCCCTCTCCCGCATCTCAGCAAGGAAGGGGAACCAGACATATATCGGCCCGGATGAGATTATCCCGGCTACGATTGCGACAAGCCACCCCGTGACTCCCGATTCGCTCCCGAGATATTTCGCAACCTTCTCCGGCCGGATGAACAGATCGGTTATGAAGAGCAGGAAGAATACAAAGACAAGGACAGGGATGATCTGCATTAAAATTCCGAAAAATATCCAGAATGCCTCCTTCGCCAGGTCAGGATCGATAAATGCGACGACAATGTAGATTACAATTACAAAAGCAGGAAAGCCCCAGTTCAGCTTTGAAGGTTTCTTACCTCCTCCCGGTTTCTGCCCCTTCTCTCCGCCGGGTCCGCCCTGCTTCTTCCGGCCTGTCATAACGTGACCCCCACCAGTGACAGCGTATATTCCACAAGAAGTGCGACGATTATCGCGAATATAAACGAGATCAGGTTCCTCGCGATCGCAAACCTCTTTCCCAAAATCTCCATCTCAGCCGGAAGGGAGATCAGGCCGACGGTCACCCACGAGAGGATGAAGGCCGTTACCGCCGTTATGCTGATATCGATTGCGAGAAGTTCGCCCCCGATGATATAGCTCGTTATCGGGTTTCCCCCGGCGACGCTCCCGAAGAGAGCGCCAAGGAGGGGATCGATTAAGGGACTGCCCGTGAACATACCTGCATAAACCTCAGGAGGAACAGCGGCATTTACAAGGCTTATAAGGAGCAGCACACCGAGAAGGACGGGAATTACCTGCGCAAACGAATTAGCTGTTTTTCGGGCGCTTTTTTGGAGGTCCATTATAGTTTCCTTCGATCCGTTAACTATTGAATCTTGTGCAATACCTGTCCGGCAGATATAGCCTGCGTTTGATTTATGTTTCATTACCCCGAATCTAAATCACTGATGAATCTTAAGGGAGCCAATAGATGGGTTATTGCCATTTTTTTACTAATCATTGCAGGGTGTTTTATCATGAACCGGGTTGCCGGTTTCTTTATCCTGGGGATTGTTGCCGGGTATTTCCTGCTTAAGGCACTCCTCTCTCTTGCCCCGGAAGATTACGCGGAATGCGAACAGCTCGACACCGAAGATGAGATAAACCTGATCTACGGGAACGAACGGTAACCCCTTTAAAAATTCAGATAAACATAATCAGGCAGATTTCGAGGCAGAAGACTACAATGACGAACGAGAACAGATTTGAACCCAACCCACAACAGGCGGAAGCGATAACAGGACGCGGAATCCAGCTGGTCCTCGCCGGGCCGGGATCGGGAAAGACGAGGGTCATCACCGAAAAAATCCTCCACATGACCGGGAATGAGGGGATAAAGCCCGAAGAGATACTGGCACTGACCTTCTCTGAAAAAGCCGCCGCAGAGATGGCGGAGAGGCTTGAAGAAAAGACCGACATCAGCAGGCTGACAATCGCCACGTTCCACTCGTTCTGTCTTGAGGTTTTGGAGGATAATGTCCTGGATACCGGGATATCGTTCGGATCGGGCCTGATCAGCCGCACAAGCCAGCTTGTCTGGGGAATGAAGAACATCGACAACTTCGGTTTCGAGGCAGTCGAAGTCGGAAACAACGCACCCGCAATAATCGAGGCGGTGATCGACGGCATCAGCAGGTTCAGGGACGAACTGATAACGGCGGACGAACTCGGGGATTATCTCGAAAAGAAGAAGAGCGAAGATCTCTCCGGGGATGAAGAGATCTATCTCGCAAAACTCTCCGATCTCCTGAAGGTCTATCGGGAATATGAAAAATACAAAAGACAGGAGGGCCTTCTCGATTTCGACGATATGATCCACGAGACGGTTCGTCTTTTCACAAACAAACCTGAGATCAGGAGAAAATACCAGGACCGGTTCAGGTATATCCTCGTCGACGAATTCCAGGACACGAACTACGCCCAGCTCGAGCTGATAAAACTCCTTGCAACCGACCACCTCTGCATAGTCGGCGACGACGACCAGTCGATATACAGGTTCAGGGGTGCATACGACGGAAATGTCGACGAGTTCGCCGGGCACTATGACGACCATGTCCGGGTTGTACTCGAGGAGAACTACAGGAATCCGGGGACGATCCTCAGGGTCGCAAGACAGCTGATGGAATGTGCAAAGGGATCGTGCAGCAAGAACCTGAGACCGAAGACCGGGGAGGGCGGCCCGGTGATCGTCGCCGAATGCGGAAACGAAAATGTCGAGGCAGGATACGTTGCCGGCGAGATCGAATCCCTGATGGAGGAGGGATTTTTACCGGGGGATATTGCAATCCTCTGCAGGAAGAGATCGGAAGGAGAGAAGTACCACGAGATCCTTAAAAACCGGAACATCCCCTGCGACTTCACCGGCGATGCGGCGTTCTTCACGATCCCCGCGATAAAGGATGCGGTATCGTACCTGAAGGCGGTCTCAAAACCGTACGAATCGGGAATCGCGTTAAACAGGCTGATGAGGCAGGCGGGAGTTTCCGAACAGGGAATACGGGAGGTAAATATCGCCGCCGGGAAGGTCCGAAGGGAAGTGGAGAACGGCGACGGGGTCTTCCCGGCAATGACAGAATGCAGATCCGGAGATGACCCGGATTCGATTGTCACCGGTGAAATTGCAGGGAACGTTGAGGCGATATCATCCGAAAGGCACCAGAAGACGCTCCCGGCACTTGTGCACGGGATCATCCTCAGGACAGGCAGGCAGTACAGCGAAGAGGGGGAGAGCATCGCTGCACTCAACAGTCTATACGGAATTGTTCTCGAATTCTCGCGGATCAACCCCGCCGGGGAGATCGACGACCTCCTCGATCATCTCTCCCTGCTGAGAGATATATCGGGAGACTTCGAGGTGAGCGACGAGGCAGGCACGGGCGTTAAGATAATGACGGTCCACCAGAGCAAGGGTAAGGAGTTTCAGGTCGTATTTGTAACCGACCTTGCAGAGCGCAAATTCCCGCTGAACTACAGGAGCAAACCCTTCTATGTCCCCCCGGACCTCTCAAAAGGCATAAAGGCCGGCGAAGACGAGACGGAGCTGTATAAACAGGAAGAGAGACGGCTCTTCTATGTCGCAATGACAAGGGCAAAGGAGAGGCTCTACCTGACCCGTGCAATAAGATACGGTAACAATAAAAGGGACTCGAAACCGTCGGTATTCCTGGCAGAGATAGACTACCTGAACAACCCGGACATCAGCGTGATAGAGATTGACGGCGGGGAAACGGAAGCCGAAACAGGAATTACCGTAAGGGAGGATCCGTTTTCGGATGAGAACAGGCTCTTAAAAGAAGTCATATCGGCAATAACGGATAAAAGGTACCGGTCCGCCGTCAGCAGGATAATGGCGCTTGAATATCTTCAAAACGTCACCAAAGGACAGAGTTTTGACAGGGAGGCATTCCTCGATATCCCGTTCGAAGAACCTGAATCAATACCCCGGAAGAAGGAGCCTGTTATAAAATCCAGGGATGCCATCAGGCTCTCGGCATCCTCGCTGAAGACATACGAAGACTGCCCCCTTAAGTTTAAATTCCAGAAAGTGCTCATGATCCCCGGCGAGCCGAAGACCTATTTCAATCTCGGGACAACTGCCCACTCGATAATCGAGCTCCTGACAAAGATGAAGATGGACGGCATTGAACCGGATATGGAGAATGCGATGGAGATTCTTGAAAAATTATGGTCGCCGGAGGTCTATTTATCGAAAAAGCACGAGGAGGAAGACAGGGAGCGTATTCTCACCCATCTCAAAAATTATCTTGAATGGGAGAACAACAATCCCAACACTCCGGTCGATATCGAGATGAGGTTTGAAGCAACCGTTCATGAAACCCCCTTTATAGGCTATATCGACAGGCTGGAAAAGACCCCTTCGGGAGGACACTGTGTTGTAGACTTCAAGACATCCAGGAGCCAGATCTCGAAGAATGCAGCGGCAAAGGACATCCAGCTGAACCTCTATGCACTCGCAGTCAGGGAGATGACAGGGAGTCTCCCGGAGAAAGTATCGCTTCTTTATCTCGAAAACGGGAAGAGCGTCGACTATATACCGGATGACGACTCGGTCAGTACATTCCTGGATGAGGCGGGTGCACTCCTCGACCGGATCTTTGCCGGGGATTTCGAACCGAAGGAGTCATTCAACTGCCGTAACTGCGATTACAGGATACTCTGCGGGGAATAAACAGCTTCACAACTGCACCCGGTCACGTTGTTGATTTTCCCAAAAAACCCGGCTGCTTTTTTTTGCAATCTGCAAAATCTTTATAAACGATCTCTCCTTTCAATGTATCTATATGAAGACCCCTTTCTCTTTAGTAATCACCGCCGACGAGGAAACGGAAAAGATAATCAGGGAGAGGCTTTGGGATCTGGATATCAATATCAGGAAGGATCGTTTAATTCCGGGAGAAAAAACACCGCGGGAAGAGATTTCAGGACTGCTGAAAGAGAAGGATGAACTGCTTAATATTATTAACAGGAGCCCGGCAGTCGTTTTTCTCTGGACGGCTGAAGAGAACTGGCCTGTGGAGACGGTCAGTGAAAATATTACACAGTTCGGGTACACTGTCGAAGATTTCACCTCGGGAAGGATCATATTCAGCTCCATCATCCACCCCGGCGACCTTGAAAGAGTGGCTTTTGAAGTTGAATACAACAGCGAGAACAATATTGACGAATTCGTCCAGGAATACAGGATACTGGGCAAAGATAAGAAAGTATACTGGATAGAGGACTTCACCCACATACGCCGAAACGAAGACGGGGAGATCACCCACTACCAGGGAATTATCATAGACACAACTGACCGGAGAATAGCGGAAGACGAACTCAGGAGATCGTCTGCAGTACTCAGGGGTGTGATCGAAAGCCCGAAAAAAGTGGTAATCTTTGCACTTGACAAAAAGTATCGTTATCGCGTTTTCAATGAAAATCATCGCCTTACAATGAAAAATATCTGGGGTGCCGATATTGCCGTTGGCAAAAACATACTCGATTATATCAGCAATCCGGATGACCGGGAAAAAGCCAGAATCAACTTTGACCGTGCACTATCAGGCGAATCATTTACTCTTATCGAGGAATACGGGGACACTGAACTCGAACGCAGCTGGTACGAGGACATTTACAACCCCATCATTGACGAAAAAGGCGATGTGATCGGGCTTACCGTATTCCTTGCAGATATCACGGCACGCAAAAAGATGGAAGAGGAACTTAAAGAGAGTGAGTTCAGGTTCAAAGAACTCTTCAACTCCATGCACAGCGGTGTCGCAATATACAGGGCCGTTGACGAAGGAGAGGATTTTGTTTTTGTTGATTTCAATCACGGGGCGGAAGTAATTGAGAATATTTCAAAAGAGGATGTAACCGGAAGGCGTGTAAGTGAGATCTTCCCCGGGATAAAGGATTTCGGGCTCCTTGAGATATTTAAAAAGGTATGGAAAACAGGAGAACCGGAAAAACTTCCAACTTCACTCTACCACGATGAAAGCATAATCTCATGGCGTGAGAATTATGTCTTCAGGCTTCCTTCGGGTGAAATTGTCGCAATATATGACGACATAACAGAGGCCAAAACTGCGGAAGAGGCCCTGAAGAGAAGTGAAGACCGGTACCGCCAGCTCTTTGAATCGTCCCCCGTCTCGATGTGGGAGGAGGATTTTTCAGAGGGGAAGGTATATCTCGATCACCTGAAGGATTCGGGAATCTCCGACTTCAGAAAATATTTCGACGAAAACCCGGAAGAGGTTATCAAACTGGCGGGAATGGCGAAGGTTCTCGATATAAACAGGGCGACAATTGATCTGATGAAAGCGAAGAGCAAAGAAGAATTCATTGTCAGCCTTCCCGGGATCTTTACTCCCCAATCCATCGAGACCTTCAAGGAAGAACTTATCACAATTGCTGAAGGAGAAGTGCTGTTTAAGGGGGAATCTACACACAAGACGCTCTCGGGCGATACAATCGACGTCATCATCCACATGGCCGTTGCTCCCGGATACGAGAGCAGTTTCGGGAGAATTTTGATATCAATACTTGATATTACTGAAAGGAAAAAAGCCGAAAGGGCACTTGCAAGGGAAAAAGCAAAAACAGAATATATCATCGACAGCCTGCCCGGCGTATTTTATATTTTTTCCGGGACCGGAGAGATAATCCGCTGGAACAAAAATTTTGAAACAATGTCCGGATATTCGGATGAAGAGATCAAAGAGATGAAATCTATCGACTTCATCGATGAAAAATACAGGAAACAGGTATCGGGTGCCATAAAAAAGGCATTTTCAGAAGGTTATGCCGAGGTTGAAGGTGCACTGGCAACCAAAGACGGGAGAGCCATCCCGGTTCTCCTCTCGGCATATGGAAAAATGATTGATAATGTTCCATATCTCCTTGGAACCGGCCTTGACATAACCGCGGCAAAGGAAGCACAAAAGGAGATAGAGAAACTGGCTGCAATCGTTCAGCACTCAGGAGAATTTATCTCTATTGCGGATATGAAAGGGAAGATGACCTTCATTAACAAAGCGGGTGCCGAAATGACCGGAATCGATATGAACGAGGTCTCAAGGCACAAAATACTGGATCTTTTTGCTGACGAACGGAAAGAGCAGATTATCTCCGAAGTCATTCCTGCAATGGAGGATAAGGGATCATGGGAAGGGGATCTCCAGTATGTAAATCTCAAAACAGGGCAGCCTGTGGACGTGCATGCGATGACGTTCACTATCTACGATCCAGAGACAGGAGACCCGCTGTTCCTTGCGAATGTATCTCTTGATATAACCGCGAGAAAGAAAGCCGAAAAAGCACTTGCAAGGGAAAAAGCCAACGTCGAATACATTATAGACAGCCTCCCGGGAATGTTCTATATGTTCTACATGTTCGATGAAACCGGCCGTTTTGTCAGGTGGAATAAAAATATGGAAACCCTCACAGGTTATTCTGAAGAAGAAGTCGCAAAGATGAGACCGCTTGAATTTATCGATGACAATTACAAGGAACAGATTTCAGATGCAATCAAAACGGCTTTTTCAGAGGGTTATGCCGACCAGGAGGCTGTTATTGTTACCAAAGACGGCGAAAAGATTCCTTTCTTCTTCTCGGCTAACAGGAAAATAATCGACGGTACGGCATATATTCTTGGAATGGGGCTCGACATCACAAAGGCAAAGATGGCCGAGGAGGAGATAAGAAAGCTGGCCTCGGTTGTAAAGCACTCAGGGGAGATGATTGCGCTGACAAATACGGAAGGCATCATCAATTTCATAAACGAAGCCGGAGGCAGGATGATTGGCGTTGATGTAAAAGATATCACCAGGCATCATTTTATGGACTTCATTCCCGATCACCTGAAGGATAAAATGAATTCCGAAGTTCTGCCCACAATGATCAATAAGGGATTATGGGAAGGCGACCTCAAGTACCTCAATAAAACTACAGGAGATTTCGTAGATGTGCATGCGATGATATTTACAATAAATGATCCCGAAACCGGGGCCCCGGATTATCTTGCCAATGTATCGCTGAATATTACGGACAGAAAAAAAGCCGAGGCTGCATTAAAGGAAGTCAACAAAAAGCTGAATCTCCTTGGAAGCATCACGCGGCACGACATCCTAAACCAGGTGACGGTTGCACAGGGCTACATGGAAATCCTGGATGTGGATGGGTTCTTAACAAAAGAAACAGAACTCGGCGAATATTGCGGGAAAGTCATGGGCGCAATAGAGACCATAAAAAGACAGATCATGTTTACGAAGGATTACAAGGATCTCGGCGAACAGTCCCCGGAATGGTACAATGTGGGGAAAATTATAGACCGGAATTACAGGAATACGGGATTCCAGACAGTTAAACTTGTAAATGAAACGGATGACCTGGAAGTATATGCCGATCCGCTCTTTGAAAAAGTAATCTATAATCTCTTTGATAATGCGGTAAAGCATGGTGAAAAGATTACGACGATAAAATTCAGTTTTAAGAAATCAGGAGAGGACATGGACCTCATATGCGAAGATGACGGAGTGGGTATTCCGGATGAAGTCAAGGAGAAAATATTCAGGAGAGAATATTACAAACATACCGGTCTCGGCCTGTTTCTTTCAAGAGAGATTCTCTCGATCACCGGTCTTTCGATAGAAGAGAACGGCACACCCGGAGAAGGAGCAAGGTTCGTGATAAATATTCCTAAAGGGCTGTTCCGTTTCCCGGAGTGAACTTATTTTATCGTTTTAACTTTTTCAAAATACGAAAGGATGATGTGATCTGCATACATAAAGCCAAAAGACATATATTCATTTAGTCCTATCATCAGACAGGTGATCAAATGACTGATAATATTCCACCCCCACGGGGAATAGGAAGACAGAGAAGAGGTAATCCGCCGACTGCATGTGTCTGCCCGCAATGTGGCTATGAAGCTGAAAAAACCCGCGGCGTGCCGTGTCGTGACATGAAATGCCCCAAATGCGGAAGCATCATGCTTGGAAAATAGCAGGCATCTGATGAATTAATAGATGCATGGATGAAGTGCCTGGGAAACCATAACATTTCCATTTTAGTTTGTGCCGGGAATTGATCTTCTTTGATTCTTTGTAACAAACGAATTATTAAAACTGAGATGAATTATAATAACTCTTAGGGTTGCTCTTAATGAAGATCTACAATAAGGCCGTCAGGGACAGGATTCCCGAAATAATATGTTCCAAAGGTGAGATGTGCAACTACGAAAGCCTGACCGATGAGGAGTTTCTGCCATTTCTCCAGCTGAAACTCAAGGAGGAATCCAACGAGTATATAGAATCAGGGGATATTGAGGAGCTTGCGGATCTTCTTGAAGTGATATTCAGGATAGCCGCGATCAGGGGGGTTGATCCGGACAGGCTGGAAAAAATAAGAAAAGAAAAATCGGAGATCGCCGGGTCTTTCAACAAAAATATTGTCCTGGTGGGTTTTGAGGAATAATATGACTTTTTAGTTATTCCTCACTTTCAGGAATTCTCTCAGGACACTCCCCATCCTTTTCAAAACCGCATCCCATCACATGGATCGTCTTGCCGTTGACGAGTGCGTCGGCAATTTTTCTTCTTGCGTCATGCAGATCGCGCCAGAGCGTCTTTCTTGAAACACCGACTTCCGCTGCTGCAGATTCCTGGTTATAGCCTTCTATATCGATCAGGCGGATTATCTCTATCTCTTCAGGATGAAGAGTGACAACGACATCTTCCCCGTCAATCCTCCTGCAAAGGGGGCCGTAACAACGAAAATTTCCGCTGTTACGCCCTATACTTCTCGGAACCCTTGGTCTTCCACGCCCCCTGCGGCGGCATCCACTTCCGTTGGAGTTGGGGTTTCCACCGGTCATTTCAGATCAAGTTCCCCTGAAAGATTCAACCACAATTCCCTTACAGCCTCCGCTGCCGGGCATTCAACCTGTGTAATTGGCAGATTTTTCCTGATAGCATCGACGACAGCCCGATCGAATGGGATCCTGCCGACGAGAGTAAGACCTTCCGAACTGCAGAAGTCCTCTATCCTGTGGAATACGGACTCTTCAAGATCATACCTGTTGACTGCAACGAAAATCTTCAGCCTGAAGCTCTTGCACACTTCGACCACCCTGGAGAGATCAGACAGACCCGAACTGCTCGGTTCTGTTACCGCAAGCACAGCGTCCACTCCGCTTACTGTCGAAATCAGGGGACAGCCTATACCGGGAGGACCGTCTATCAGGAGGATATCGCTTATATTATTCCAGCGGGCGGCACGTTTTTTTACCTCGTTTACAAGAAGCCCGGAATTTCCCGAACCTGGACTCAGGCGTGCATGTGCCAGCGGCCCTCTCTCCGTACTCGAACAGTAGATCTCCCCTGAAAGACGTGGCTCCATAGAGGCTGCATCCGCGGGGCAGACATATTCGCAGACCCCGCATCCTTCACAATGGAGGGCACGGACAGAATAGATGCCGTCCTTTACCTCCACCGCTCCAAAACGGCAGTTATCCAGGCATTCTCCGCACTGGATGCATTTGCCCTGGTCGATTACTGAGAGATCGAGCCCGTAGAAATCCTCTTTTGAAAGAAGTTCTCCGGGGTGGAGAAGCTCAAGATTCGATGCCTCGACATCGCAGTCGGCAAGAGCCAGATCCTGCCTGATAATTTCAGCAAGACCCGCTGTGACCATCGTTTTGCCGGTGCCGCCTTTTCCGCTGATAACTGCAAGACGTATCATTTGCTCACCTCGCAAAGATCAAGGCATTCCTGGTAGATGCCGGCAAATTTCTCCTTCCAGCCGGGGATCTTTTCACTTATCAGCTCTCCCCTGTTCTGTACCGACGCGATCTCTTTTTCAAAGGGGATAGTCAGGAGAATCGGGAGATCCATCTTTCTGCAATATTCACGGACATCCTCGTCGGACCCGTCACTTCGGTTTATTACAACCCCGGCCTTTAAGCCAAGGCTCTTTGTCACACCGACAGCAAGATCGAGATCGTGAAGGCCGAAAGGCGTCGATTCGGTGACTAGTATGCAGAAGTCGGCATCATCCATGGCTTCTATTACCGGGCAGGCAATTCCCGGCGACGAATCGATAATAACAAGGGAATCACCCTTCGATGCATCCTTTGCGTCCCTGATCACCTTTGGTGCAAGGACTTCTCCCTCCTTTAAAAACCCGCTGATGAGCCTGAGGCTGGGAAGTGGAGTTGACTCCTCCACTCTTCCCACATCATAATTACACTCGGAAATGGCCTTTTCAGGACATACAATCATGCATCCGCCGCATGCATGGCACATCTTTTCAAAGATAAGCACGCGATCCTTCAGCACCGTGATTGCCCCATAGCGGCAGAATTTCCCACATTCGCCGCAGAAAGTACACAGGCCATAATCTACCTCAGGGATTGTGGTGAATACCTTCCTTGACTCAGGTTCGGTGTTAAAGAAAAGGTGGAGATTTGGCACCTCCACGTCACAGTCGACAAGTGTTACTGGTTGTATATCAACAATCGAGTAAGCAAGATTGGCAGATACCGTGCTCTTGCCGGTGCCGCCCTTTCCGCTTGCTACCACAATTTTCATTTTTATCAGGCCGGATTCAGATTAACTGCCTGAGTCCGCCTTCCTTGTACTGGGCAACGGCTTCTGCAACAGTTCCTGTTCCGTTGTACGCAAAGACCTTCATGCCTGAAGCCTGCAATGCAGCTGTGGCGTTTCCTCCGGTCTGGCCGGTGATTATGACATCTGCACCCTCACCTGCGATAAGCTGCACTGCCCTGGGGCCGACTCCGCCGCTCTCATTTACAAGAGGGTTTTCTACTGACTTCGATTCACTGGATTCAGAGTCCACAAAAACAAAGTAAGGTGACCTTCCAAATCTCTGTTCTACGACTGAATCTGTTCCTGCTCCTTTTGATGTTACACATATTTTCATTTTAATCAGTCCTAAAATAATTTGAATAAATTTTCAGTGCGACCCGTCGCACTCTCCACCTTCATGGTGGCACATGCTCTCTCCCGATTTAAGGTTACCCCGGGCAAATTCCGATACGACATCATCGATATCTCCTGAAACGCCGAGTACAACCTCTATACCGTAACTGCAGAAGAGTTCAACGGCCCTGGGCCCCATTCCGCCTGCAATTACAAAATCGACTTTATGTTCGCTGAGAAATGCAGGAAGGCGGCCGGGTTCGTGGCCCGGACTTAAAAGATCTTCTTCCCTTGTAATTTCAGTCCCGTTGACATTGTATACTGCATATGATGCGCAATGCCCGAAGTGGGCTGAAACAATATTTCCTTCTTTTGCTACTGCTACTTTCATCCAGTGTCCTCAGTTAGTATTTGAACCTGCAGGAATTTAGAACCTGCCACGGCCGCCGCCGAAACCTCTTCCACCGGCTGCACATCTCCTGCCGCGTCCGCCGCCAAAGCCCCTTCCACAGCCACAGGGGAGTCCTCCCCTGCCGAGTCCGTAAACGGGTGCTGATGCGCCTGCAGAAGGAGCTGCGGCACCTTCTTCATTTACATTGTTATTTACATTCGCTGCTGCCTGCGGGGCGTTGTCTGTATTACAAAGACCGCGGCCCCATCCTGTCATAGGTCCCGCTCCACGCGGTCCTGTTCTGTCAAAACCTGGCATTTTTTTCACCTCATTATTTGTATATATTACTCATATGCGCAAAAACATATAAAGCTATTTTTCACGGCACCGAAAGAATTTCAGTTTCAGACTAAAAATAGAATTTTTCTAATTTTCCCTTTCCTGTTCACCGGAACCTGTACCTTCCGGGAACCAGAGAGTCCTCTGCGGGAACGGGATCTGGATACCGTTCTCTTCGAGAGCCACCTTAATCTTCCATAAAAGTTCAGTTCTCACATCCCACCACTCAGAAGAGGGAGACCAGATCCTGACACTCAGGATAACACCGTTGTCGCCGAGTTCATCAACGAAGATAGACGGGGACGGACTTTTTAGTGCAAAAGGGTGCTCGTTTATTACCTTCCAGATTACTTCTGTTGCCCTGTCGGCATCATCGGCATATCTTATTCCAATCGAATACTCAAATCTCCTTGCGACATGGGCAACATAGTTTGTAATATTTGAAGTAAAGAGAGTCTGGTTGGGAATTCTTGTATATATCCCGTCATAGGTTTTGATTATCGTTGAAAGAATCCTGATATCCTCAACAGTACCAAGAGTCTCCCCTACCCCGATATTGTCACCGATCTTTATCGGTTGTTCGATAAACAAAATTATTCCGGAAAAGAAATTTGCAATAACCGTCTGGCCTGCAAGACCGATAATTATACTTAAAAATCCTCCTGCAATCAAAAGTCCGGAGAGTTCTATGTCAAGGTAAGGAAGAGCAACCAGAAAGCCAACGAGAACTATAATGAAATATATGATTTTGGAGAGCATTTCCCTCTCATTTCCGGCAATTCTCCCGTAAAGTTCCTTCTTTACCTTCTTAGATACCATAGACGCGATTACGAATGAGGCAATCAGAATTATCAGGAAATAGAGGACCTTCCCAAGGGTCAGAGTATCCGTACCAAAAGGAGTCTGGAGAATAACACCGATTATATCCGCCATGCTAATAACCCCACCTCATAGTATAGAATTTACCGACAACAGGAATGTCCCTTGCATAGTACAGTTCGATTGTCCTCTCAGTGCCCTCGATGATAGGAGCATTGACAAACCTTGTCTCTGCCTCACCTTTCGGGAAAAGCTTCAGTTCGACTGACATGGTGGCATACCAGTCATTATAGAATATCTTCATCCCATAACTGTCGAATACAGCCTTTGAAACCTCTAAAATATCCTTTTCAGGATTAATTATTTTAAGAGATATTACCCCCTCTCTCAGGTTGTCGACCTCGGGCATCTTTTTGTATATATCGCTTTTATGCCATCTCACCACAACTCCGGCCTTGGGGGAGCCATAGAGAGAGTACTTGGCAGGAACCTGGGAAAAAATATCCAGAACAGACACGTCCCGCCCTGATTTAAAAAATACTCCTATCTCAACAGGAAATGTCAGATAGAATATGTCACTTGATTCAGGGGACATAACTATTGGGTCAAAATCAAGCTCCATGAAACGGGTGACCTCTTTCGGCAGATTCACAGGTTCTACAGGATTTATTATCAGTTCCCCGTCAGGAGATGAGATAACACATTCCCGCGTATCATCTCCGCAGACCCTCCGGTATATGAACAGACCGTCTTCTTCGGTAACCTCTATTGAGATAGATTCTTCTTCAATCGCAATAGGATAGCGATATGTCCCGTACATTCAATGACAATATCACTCCCTGGATATTAAAATATTTGGAGATTTTTAAGGATTGAAAAGAAAACCGGGTTTATTGACACTATAAGAGCTAATAATCGAATATTACATTACAATATTGCAAAAAATTAATCAATACCTGACAGTATTCATTCAAAATTTCATCAAAACAGCTCTGGACTTTTGATAATTGCAGCGGGGAATGTTTCCCGAGAACTCGCGTATCTCAGTACAGCATTCTACGTGGGTGGTCTTAACTTCCGGGTTCGAAACGGGTCCGGGTGTGACACCACCGCTATGGCCGCAAATTTATACTTCGTTTCCTGACGGAAACTAGGGTATGCCTCATTTCACTATGTGAAACTCGGTTCGGAAATTTTCATAGAAAATTTCCTGCAAGCTCAAACCCCCTGCGGAGGTTCTTCGCAAAGCCAAGGCCCAGATTTGAACTGGGGTGTAGTCGCTCTGCAGGCGACCGCGTGGCCGCTCCGCCACCTTGGCAAATCGCCTATAATTATTGTCCATCCTCCAAATAAAAGATATCGGTTTATCTCTCCAACAGATAAGAGAAGATTACCCTTATGCACAGATCAAACTCATCATATTTCCAAGTTCTGAGAGTTTTACAGATATCTGCCTTCCATTCCTCTTCTTAACAACAAAGCCTGAATCTTCAAGGATCTTGAGATGGTGACTCACCCTGCTTCGTTCCTTGTAAAAATCATCAGAATACTTTACAATTGAAGGTTTAAGCCGCATTATAAGTTCATCAAGAGAATCAACACCCTCCTCAATCGCTACAACAATCTTCATCTGCTCATCACGCAGGAAACACACGGGAAGGGTTGGAATTTCTATGATCTCCTCTATGCCAATCTCTTCACCTGATTCACTATATTCAGGTATTGACGCTATAATATCACAACTGGTAATTGATCCGGCAATATACCCCGCAACCGCAAAAGTCCGAAGTGAACCGCTAATATTCACTACAACAGCATTACCATGTTCCTTTTCATAGCGGATCAACTCGACAATCTGAACCGAGCCTCTTGTAATGTCTTTCTTATCGACACATGCAATCTCAACTTCAAACGCCTTTTCAAGATCATGCATCATCTCTTCTGCAAGAGCCCTCGACTTCCCCTCGCCGGAGGATTGCTGTTCCCCCACCACTAAAATTATCCTCCCCACAGGATAATCGGAAAGCATACTGATGGAATCCATCAGGCGATCCTTGTGGTGTCCAACAAAAACTATGTGAGATGTATTCATTTCGGTTTATATTTCCTGTTAAAAACATATAATAATAGTGATAATTGTTTAGTAAAAAATGATGAAATTTAAATTTCTTTCATTTTAAAGGTATTTAAGGAAATATTTAGTCGATTCAATTAAATTATTTCATACATTATTCCATTACTGTGTCAAAAAATCAGAAATTGTTCCGGCGCTCCCCATATGTGTTAATACGAAGATAATAATCCGAAAACAATTACATTATGATTAACCGAACAATAGATACGTGATACTCAAAACTTCTTCTAATTTTAATTCAGGTTTTGTGTCATTTGCCACAGGAACAGGTATTTTTGCAATTTATTTCATGATATCCTCAATGACCCTTGCAGCCCCGGTCATTGCAGGGTTATATCATCTCCAGCCCCAGGTAACCGGATTCATAATACAGGCGCACCTTATCGGGGCAGTGCTTTTCCTTCTGCCCGCAGCTAAATTCGGAGATCTGGTGGGTCATGGTAAGATACTTTGTGCCGGGGGATTTATCTTTGCCATTTCATCGTTTTTATGTTCAATATCCCCCACTGAATTTGCTGCTTCAGGACTGATAATATTCAGGTTCACTCAGGGTATCGGAGATGCCATGATTATGGCCTCATCACTGGTTCTGCTCTCAAGGAAATGGAACCCGGAACAAAGGGGAGAGTCATTCGGTTTATTCCTTTTTGCCGGATATCTGGGATATATCTCAGGTCTTCTTGGAGGAGGCAGTCTCATAGATCTTTTCGGTTGGAAAGCCTCATTCCTGTTTACAGTCCCGCTTACCGTCATTACAGGTCTGGCCGGTTACATGATCTCAAAGTCCGACAAGACAACATTCGATACTAAAACAGGAAATTTTGATTTCAGGGGAATGCTCCTTTTTGGTCCTGCAATTATTCTGCTAACTATCGGCCTTTCACAGATTCCTTCCACAATTTCGATCCCTATTATCCTCACAGGAATTATTATATTTATCATGCTGATAATTCATGAAAAACAAATAGAATACCCCTTATTCGACATTTCTATATTTAAAAACAACAACATATTCTCTCTCGCCATCTTGTCCGATCTCCTTTATTATGCAGGAATTGGTGCTATCAGTTATACATTAAGTACTTACCTAGAGACGGCAAGGGATTTTAGTTCATTCAATGTAGCACTAATTATTCTGCCGATATCAATTTCACAAGGGTTTCTATCTCCGATTTCAGGTAAACTATCAGACAGGATAGATCCAAAATACATTTCCGCAGCAGGAGTAGGCATTGTCTTCATAATGCTGTTGATCTATTCACAGCTTGACCTGAATACAGAAATCATTAAGATTTCCCTCATAGCCGCTCTGATCGGAATAGGTTTTGCCCTGTTTTCCGCTCCGAATAAGAATGCAATAATGAGTTCGGTCAACAGTGACAATCATGGAAATGCATCGGGTATTGCAAACACGTTTGAGCAGACAGGCAACCTTGCAAGCATTGGAATTGCAGCGGCCATTATGACATTTATATCGGGAAGTTCCATTTCCGGCAGCTATTCACCGGAAATCCTCTTAGAAAGCATAGATCTAATCTTCCTGGTACTTGCAGGAATATGCCTGATCAATATACTTGTCATTCTGATAAGAGAAAAATCTGGAATTAAAAACTAAAAAAATTATCTGACTGCTTCCTCTATCTCTTCAAATGTCAAAATTTCATGCCCTTTTAACTCTTTATTGGGCATTAGATCAATCTGTATATATAATTCAAGAGAAGGGTTTTCCATCACAATAAGAGTCGGCTTTTCAGCCCTTACAAAGAAACCCAAAGGTCCCAATTCACTTATAATGAGATCCACATTATCATATTCCCTGAATAATTCATCAACAGATTCCTTCATCCTCCTCTGCTCATGAATCCTAACAGTCATAAGCATGGAATGCAGCATACAAGAATATATAATTTTTGTGAAACTCAAAAAATATTGTTCTTTTTTTTCATCAATCCTGAAAATTATTTGAAATTATACCTAAGAAACCAATAATGATCAAAGCTATAGGAGCAGAAGGGGATGCTCGTCCATCCCACAGTATTCTTTAAAACTTCAGTAGAACAGTCCCCCAACCTCATCGGATAATCTATTAGAACGATTATTTCATTGGGATTAATAAGCTCTGCAATACATTGATTTAATCAAAGTAAATTGCTATTATCAAAAACCGGAGATTATAATGAATGCTGATTTTTTAGAAACGTCCAGGCTTACCCTGATACCGGCAGATGAAAAGATCCTGAGATCTGAATTAAATAAAGAACGGTTTCCAGATCTTTTGAAGGACATCACCATCCCTCAAAACTGGCCCCACCATACTATTACAAACGATGTGATAGAAGCCTTCCTTTTACTTCTTGAGCAGAACAGACTCTATAATTTTTATTGGATTTATAATAATAATTCAGGAGAGAGGATCTTAATAGGAAGCGGAGGGATAATGCTAAATGAAGACTTGGACTATGAAATTGGATATTCAGTGATGGAACAGTTTGAAAATAACGGTTTTGCAACAGAAGCAATAATATGCATCATCCAGTGGTTCGCTAATTCGGCTCATGGAAAAAGACTTATCGCCAAAACTGAAAAGAACAATCAACCCTCCATAAGAGTTCTTGAAAAAGCAGGATTCATACTCAGCAGTGAAGAGAAGGAGTCGAATCTTCTTATATACTCATGCAATATATAGAAAAAATTAATGAACACTATATTTTAAGAGGGTGTACGTCCTTTCGATTCCCTTTAATCATTAAAGATATTCATAGGCATAAGCCCCTGTCGGGGCAGCCTTTTGCTCATATAAAAACCGGATTTTTAAAATACAAATAATTATTTAATTACACTTTACCCCTATGACGCATACCCATTTGCTGTTTGAGTGTTCATAAATCATAACATTTTCAAATCCGGAATTCTTCATTTTTTCAACTATCTGATCTCCTGTAAAGACCGACATATCAACATACTTTATCCACTTTTCTGCCTCCTCATGAGTGGAAATTTCATTACATACCAAAAATGTTCCTCCGTTCCGGAGTACACGATAGATTTCACGAAAATTGTTACTAAGATCAGGCCAGAAATATATGGTTTCAAATGCGGTCACAAGGTCAAAACTTTCGTTATCAAAAGGAAGTTTTTCAACGGATGCCTGAATGACTTTCGCACGCCCTTCTTCTATGGCTTTTCTGTTGAAGGCCTTTGATTTTTCCACACTTGCCCCGGAGTAGTCCACTCCGTAAACCCTGGCATGTCGTGCAGTTTCAAGAAAATTTGAGATATTTTTTCCTCCTCCACACCCAACATCTAAAATCGATTCTTTTTCCCGGATATCAAGATATGAAAGACCCCATTTTGCAAGTTTCTCATGCCCAATATTCATCGACCAGAGAATGAAATTTCCACTTAGCGAACTTCTTGGTTTTCTCGTGTTTGAAAATAACTGCTTTAACATAATATTAGTCCTTATTTTAAGCTCTGCCTCAAAGGAGAATTTTCGAATTTAAGAGGCATGTATAATCCATTTTCTGTTAAAATATTACAAATTAGGTAATCATAAAAACAAGCCAAACATTTTTTGAAATTAAAAATAATTGAAATTTGAAGTTTGTTGATCATTTTGGGTTTGTCGATCTTTCGGGCATAAAGCCCCTGACGGGGCAACCCGGTGCTCAGTTCGCTCCGCGAACTTTCGCAAAGATGATAGCCCGGCCTGGACGCTACCGCTTTGGGTAGCCTCGGCTGGGGGAGATTTAAATTTCGATTCAATGATCGCAAAACAAAACGGAGCAGGGGGGGGATGCTCGTCCATCCCCAACGGCGACCATATCGCGATCAGGGAGAGAATCCCTCTCCCCTCTCTCCAGTAAAATAACAAAGAAAAAAACGATAGCCAAAGCTACAGAAAAGAATTATAAAACAACTCAATACCTCACGGTATCATTCAAAACTTCTGGTAGAACAGTTCACAATCCTTACCGGGATTGCAGCGGGGGATGGTTCCCGAGAACTCGCGTATCTCAGTACAGCATCCTACGTAGGTGGTCTTAACTTCCGGGTTCGAAACGGGTCCGGGTGTGACACCACCGCTATGGCCGCAAACGTCAGACTCCGGTCATGAACCGGAACGTTTGCCATTGATGTAAGATCAAATGATCCACATCATAATATCTGACTGTATATTGGTGTGCACAAAGGATTTCGTCTGGATTTTAGCGATTGTAGCCAATTGCTGAATTATTGAGCGTTAGTGCTTGTGGACTGAACACGTCGTTGCCTTCGTGCGTACATCCCA